>Ga0066256_1000005_pt1 | contig 1571046 bp, 1421 predicted proteins | sample ThiBio_1000_biof_FD_87107 | JGI IMG/M metagenome (GOLD analysis project Ga0066256, IMG submission 87107) | Wastewater bioreactor microbial communities from Cape Town, South Africa - Thiocy_expt_1000_biof (version 2) | ecosystem: Engineered > Bioreactor > Thiocyanate-remediating >... | reverse complement strand
CTGCGGAACTGTACCGTTACCTGCCCGTTCGTAGGGTTAGGGAACAGGCCAAAGTTGCTGATCGCACTGCCTGTATTCGCTATACCTGCAGGTATTTTCTCTTTGAACATCACAATGTAATCCAGGGTTTCTCCTGATACATAAGGACCGCACCCAAGGTCTGACGGATCGTTCGGCGCCAGGTTGTTGTTGATGATCACACGCATACCGGTAGGTACATCCCTGATAACCGTTTCAGGTACTGTAAAGGTATCTGCTACCGTAAAGTTAGATATGCTCGTATAGTTCGTAAATACCCTTTCGTACGGTACATCGTATTCCTTGTTGTTATTGAAGTCCATGAAGATGGTGATCTTCGCATCTGCATGTACGCCTACAGGTTCTGTCTGGTAGGCTGCCATACGGTACACGCTGTCCGTGTATAGTATCAGCGGGTCGCCGTCTGTAAAGTCAGTACGCCTGTTATGCGCTTCCGGGTTCAGCAGGTGCGGGCCGCCGGTGTTCATTACATAGTCCCCAAGGGTAAAGCCGCCAATATCTGTTGTGTCGCCGCTGCCACCTAAAGACTGGCTGTAGCAATAGCATTTATACCCTGCCTTAGGTACTATATGCACTGCATCGGTAACACTGGTATCGCCGTTGCCATTGTTCGCTGGGGCGCATACTTGTTTGATGCGGTAATAGAATGGCTGGCGCCCAAAGGTACGCATCAGCGTATCTATATTCGTTTTATTGTTCGCGCGGAACCATACGATACTGTCTGCGGAGATCTCCCAGGTACGTACCAGTTCCGATTTCTTACGCTCGTACGTGGTGTCTGTCAGCAGGTAATCATAACCGGGGCAAAGTGCAAGTGAGCTTGCATCAATTGTACCGGCATTGCCTGCACTGCTGCATGGCTCATAACGCATATCTACCAGGTAGTCTTCTACCTCACCCTGAGCGATACCGAAACCGCAGGAATCAGGATTGCCGGTGCTGATGATCACGCGCATACCGGTCATACCTATAGAAGCTGTCGACGGAACGGTAAAAGTGGCCGTTTCCGTGTATTGTACTGTTGATGCAGGGGTGATCGCTTTCTTCATCACTTTCTCACTGCTCTCAAACAAGCCGTTGCGGTTGTAGTCTATAAATACAGCTACATTAGCAGGTGATGGCATCGTGCTGTTGCTCGTGATCTCTGCCACGTCAATTTTAAAGCTACTGTCGCGGTACATCACTACCGGTGCTACAGAAAACTGGAAGTTACTGTAACTGTTACTTGCAGTGGTATTGCTAAGCGCAGGTGTAGCCAGGCCATTGTTAAGTGCTATGCGTTGCTCGCCCGGTTCTGCCGTTATCTTCACATTCCCCACATCAAGTCCGGTAGTAATGGCAGCGCCGCCTTCGCAATAGCAGTATTGGAATGGTGCTATATCCACATCCCAGGCCGGGGTTGTGTAGGTTTGTCCTGAGTTCGTACATTCCATATTACAACGGTAATAGCTCTTCACGTTAATAGCATCTGTTATAGCGCTGGTTGTTGCACCTGGAATATTGGCCCAGGTAGTACCATTCAAAGATTTTTGCCATTGATAGGTAATGCCTGACAATATGGAGGTACCTGAAATAGTAAGTCCAAAAGTTCTGTTGGGGCACACCAGGTGAGGGCCTGCAATATCAAATTGCGGAACACCGGTACATGGTAATATACCCCATACATAGCTTTGGCCATCTGCAGGGCGAGTACCCAGGCTGGTAGTGAAACTAGATGTGGAAGGTGTTGGGGCGATGCCGGTATTAGGTAACGTCTGGTAATCAGTAGATGTTCTCATGATACCTATAGTAGCGCCACCGCTACCATTGTTCACAGAGCCGCTCTCCGGATGGTACATAAACTCTATCACACCTCCTTCGTACAATATCACCTGGAAACTGATACAGGCACTGGATCCCAGCCAGTCCCATTTGAAGTTTTTCCACTCAACTGTAAATGTACGGTTGGGCGCTGTGCCTTGAGTAAGACAGGTACCCGCACCACCACTACCATTTATATCATCCCACAAGGGCATCAGCGCAGGCTGAATACCTGATGTAGCAGAATTATAATTGGTATTTAAGGTATTACTTCCAAGCATTAAGTATCCATTGGATGCAATATTACAGGTAGTATACACCCCCGTACAAAATGGGAAAGGAAACCCTATCGACACACCTGTCTGTACGTTATCGTCCTGGGCTACGTTCGGCAGGTTAGTGCCTGACGAAAGATAATTCCAGGTCTTAACAGACGAACTAAAAGGATACGCAGCTGCAGTAGTAGGTACTTGTGCTTTGGATAAAAATGGCAATAACAAAAAAACAAGAATAAGCTGTAAAGCTGCTTTAGAAAAGTTCTTGCTTAAATGGTAAAAATGATACATACAGAACACCAATAGTTTTATAAATAATATTATCGCAATACTAATATAGGTAATAAATATTTCAATTTGTATTAAAATATAATTTATTATTAGCTTAATTACTAGAGCTTTATATTTCATACTCCAAAACCTTATTTAACTGTAAATTAAAAGGCCCCGCATCAGCAGGGCCTTTCAAGCATTTCAATATATTTTAAACTACTAGTTAATCACCAGTTTCTGTGTTACTCTTTCGCCGTCTGCTTTCAGTTCTACAAAGTATACACCTTTGGCAGCACCACTCAGGTCCAGTCTTTGACTGAAGGTGCCTCCATTATGGCTATAGCTTTGGTGATATACCTGCTGGCCGGTGATGTTGGTAACCGTAATATCCAGGTTCTTCAGCTCTGATGCGCTGCGGAACTGTACCGTTACCTGCCCGTTCGTAGGGTTAGGGAACAGGCCAAAGTTGCTGATCGCACTGCCTGTATTCGCTATACCTGCAGGTATTTTCTCTTTGAACATCACAATGTAATCCAGGGTTTCTCCTGATACATAAGGACCGCAACCAAGGTCTGACGGATCGTTCGGCGCCAGGTTGTTGTTGATGATCACACGCATACCGGTAGGTACATCCCTGATAACTGTCTCAGGTACTGTAAAGGTATCTGCTACCGTAAAGTTAGATATGCTGGTATAGTTCGTAAATACTCTTTCGTATGGCACATCGTATTCCTTGTTGTTATTGAAGTCCATGAAGATGGTGATCTTCGCATCTGCATGTACGCCCACAGGTTCTGTCTGGTAGGCTGCCATACGGTACACGCTGTCGGTGTACAGTATCAGCGGGTCGCCGTCTGTAAAGTCAGTACGCCTGTTATGTGCTTCCGGGTTCAGCAGGTGCGGGCCGCCCGTGTTCATTACATAGTCCCCAAGGGTAAAGCCGCCTATATCTGTTGTGTCGTTGCTGCCGCCTAAGGACTGGCTGTAGCAATAGCATTTATATCCTGCTTTAGGTATTATATGCACCGCATCGGTAACACTGGTATCGCCGTTGCCATTGTTCGCAGGGGCGCATACTTGTTTGATGCGGTAATAGAATGGCTGGCGCCCAAAGGTGCGCATCAGCGTATCTATATTCGTTTTATTGTTCGCGCGGAACCATACTATACTGTCTGCGGAGATCTCCCAGGTGCGTACCAGTTCCGATTTCTTACGCTCGTAGGTAGTATCTGTCAGCAGGTAATCGTATCCGGGGCAAAGTGCAAGGGTGCTCGCATCTACGATACCCGGGTTGCCTGCACTGCTGCATGGCTCATAGCGCATATCTACCAGGTAGTCTTCAATTTCACCTTCTGCTGAACCGAAACCGCAGGAATCAGGATTGCCGGTGCTGATGATAACACGCATACCCGTCATACCTATAGAGGCTGTCGACGGAACGGTAAAGGTGGCCGTTTCTGTATATTGTACTGTTGATGCAGGGGTGATCGCTTTTTTCATCACTTTCTCACTGCTCTCAAACAATCCGTTGCGGTTGTAGTCTATAAATACAGCCACATTAGCCGGTGATGGCATCGTGCTGTTGCTCGTGATCTCTGCAACGTCAATTTTAAAACTGCTGTCGCGATACATCACTACAGGCGCTACAGAAAACTGGAAGCCACTATAACTATTATTTGCAGTAGTATTACTAAGCGCAGGTGTGGCCAGGCCGTTGTTAAGTGCTATGCGTTGCTCGCCGGGTTCTGCCGTTATCTTCACATTGCCCACATCAAGTCCTGTGGTGGTCGCAGCGCCACCTTCGCAATAGCAGTATTGGAATGGTGCTATATCTACATCCCAGGCCGGTGTAGTATATGTTTGGCCGGAATTAGTACACTCCATATTACAGCGGTAATAGCTCTTCACGTTAATAGCATCTGTTATAGCGCTGGTTGTAGCACCGGGAATATTGGTCCAGGTAGTACCATTCAAAGATTTTTGCCATTGATAGGTAATGCCTGATAAAATTGCAGTACCTGCAATAGACAAACTAAATGAACGGTTAGGACATATCAGGTGTGTACCGGCGATATCAAATTGCGGCACACCGGTACAAGGTAGTATGCCCCATACATAGCTCTGGCCTTCTGCAGGACGGCTACTTATGTTTGTTGTAAAAGTTGAAGATGATGGTGTCGGAGCAATACCGGCATTAGGCAAGGTCTGGAAGTCGTTTGTATTGCGCGCAATACCAATACTGGCACCGCTGCTGTTATTGAGTACAGAGCCATTCTCCAGGTGATACATGAATTCTATCACCCCCCCTTCGTACAATATCACCTGGAAACTGATACAGGCGCTGGATGCAGAATAATTCCATTTCCAGTTCTTCCACTCCATTGTAAATGTACGGTTAGGTGCTGTGCCTTGTGTTAGATAAGTAGCGGTACCACCACTGCCACTTATATCATCGAATAACGGAAAAACACCCGGTTCGATACCAGAGCCTTTATTATTGTAGTTAGTATTAATATTATTATTGCCAAAACACAGATACCCGTTAGAGCCTACGCTAACTGTAGTATATACGCCGGTACAAAATGGGAAAGGGAACCCGATATTAATTCCCGCGTAGGCGGCGTCATCTGTTTGGATGGTACCTACAGTCGTACCACCAGGCAGAAAGTTAAATGTTTTAATGGAGGAGCTAAACGGATATGCCGCCGCCGTAGTAGGTACCTGTGCTTTCACTAACGCAGGTAACAGAACCATACATATAGCCATAATAAACCATCTGGATGATTCGAAGACTTTGCCGTAATTAAACTGTTTACGTAGAAATTCTTGCTTCATATAAAAATTGTTATAGCACTAATTTTACCACCCTTGTTATCAAGAGGGCGCTTAAATTATAAATAAAAACTAGGTTCAACAAATATGTAATTTTAGATAATTAACTACCAGTTATTATTTTATCATTTTCTCGTGATTAATTTAAAATTAGAGGCCGATATGATCCCGTTTTAGGCGGGATTTTATTAATAGTGCAGCATACTTAACTTCACACTCGCAATAATTCAATTTTTGAAAAATGAAATATTTACCAATTCCGTCCAAACTGTATACACAAAACAGGGAACGCTTCATCAAAAAAATGAAGCCTAATTCTATCGCCATATTCCCCGGTAATCCTGTTTTACCTACCAATGGCGATGCTATATATACCTACCGTCCAAATGCCGATGTAGTATGGCTATCCGGCGTGGTACAGGAAAAATCTATGGTCATTTTATACCCTGATAATCCAGATAAGAATGCACGTGAAGTATTGGTACTACTACGCCCGAACGAGCACCTGGAAAAATGGGAAGGACACAAGCTGCGCAAGGACGAAGCCACAGCAATATCAGGTATTAAGAATATACAATGGCTGGATAGCATAGATGCAACACTTCAGGTAATGATGCACCATGCAGATAACGTGTATCTTAATACCAACGAGAACGACAGGCTGGATACAACACTCTTCCGCCCCGACCTGATATTTGTGCACGACTTCATGAAACGCTACCCGGTTCATCATTATGAACGCTCCGCACCTATCATGAAAGAACTGCGCTCCGTGAAAACGAAGGAAGAAATAGCGGTAACACAGATAGCTGTAGATATTACGCACAAAGCTTTTAACAGGGTAATGAAATTCATTAAACCCGGTGTATGGGAGCATGAAATAGAAGCAGAGATAACACATGAGTTCCTCAGGAACCGCGCTACACGCCATGCTTATGATTGCATCATCGCATCGGGCGACCGTGCACGCGTGCTGCACTATATAGAAAACAACCAGGAATGTAAAAGTGGTGAGCTGATATTGATGGACTTTGGTGCAGAATATGGTAACTACTGTGCCGATATGACACGTACTATTCCTGTAAACGGTAAGTTTACCAAGCGCCAGAAGGAGGTATATAATGCTGTGCTGGATGCCCACAACTTTGCTAAGAAAATATTAAAGCCGGGCATATCAGTAGTGGATTACACGGTAAAGGTGAATGATTTCCTGGAGCAACAGTGCCTGAAACTGGGACTGATCACTAAAACAGATATCAAAAACCAGGATCCTGAAAACCCTGCATACCGCAAATACTTCTACCACGGTGTATCACACCACCTCGGTATAGACGTGCATGACCTGGGCACAAGGGTAACGCCGTTAAAAGAAGGCATGTTGCTGACCATTGAGCCGGGCCTGTACATAGAGGAAGAGCAAATGGGCATACGTATAGAAAACAATGTATGGCTGACCAAAACAGGTAGTATAGACCTTTTCAAAGGCATTCCTATTACTACAGACGAGATCGAAAATGCAATGAAGCGTTCTAAATAATTCAACTAAACACACATAAATAAAGGCTGCAATTGCAGCCTTTATTTTTATCAATCAACATCTAATATTCTTATTACACACCCACCATCAACGGCATCAACAGCATCAGCACTTCCTCATTATCACCTTTTTCCATAGGGCGGAAGATGCCTGCACGTGTTGGTGTGCTCAGTTCTACCTGGATATCTGCGCTATCAAGGTTGGCGATCATTTCTACCATCAGTTTTGCGTTGAAGGCTATCTTCATATCCTCACCTGTATATTGACAGTTCAATGTTTCCTTACCCTCGTAAGAGAAGTCAATATCCTGTGCGCTCAATTGCAGCGAATTACCATTGATCTCCAATACCACCTGGTTGGTAGTTTTGTTGGCAAAGATGCTCACACGACGCAAGGCACTAACAAGATCGTTACGGGTAATAGTAAGCTTATACGGATTGTCCTTAGGTATTACTGCCTTATAATCCGGAAACTTAGCATCAATCAGGCGGCAGCTCATGCTCAGTTTGCTGGTGCTTACAAACAGGTGGCTGCTGTTATAAGATACCTGCAGTTGCGTTTCATCAGCAGGTAGGGTAGCCTTTAATTGTTGTAACGGTTTCTTAGGTACTACAAAGCCTTCCTGCGCCGGGCAGGAAATATCTGTGCGGGTAAATTGCACGAGCCTGTGCGCATCGGTAGATACGAAGGTGATACCACTTTTACTCATCTCAAAGTATACACCTGTCATTGCCGGGCGCAGCGTATCGCCACTCACGGCGAATAATGTTTTATTGATGCTTTCTATCAATGCAATGGAAGGCATGGTGAATGCCGTAGTATCGCCTGGAGCGGGTTCTTTAGGGAAATCATCCGCCTTTTCGCCACCTATCTTGTATTTACCAACGTCGCTGGACATTTCGATAGAAAGATCCTGCTCATTGATATTAAAAGTAATGGGTTGCTCCGGCAGGTTTTTAAGATAATCCGTCAATATTTTAGAAGGAATACAAATACGGCCCGAACCCTGGGCATCATTCACATCCATCTGCACGCGCATCATTGTTTCCAGGTCGGTAGCTGTGAGGGTGAGTGTATTGCCTTTCAGTTCGAACAGGAAATCCTCCAGAACGGAGAGGACAGTATTAGCACTGATAACCCCGCCTATCTGTTGCAGGTTTTTTAACAGCACTGTTGAAGTGACAATGAAGCGCATCTTAAAATTTTGTTAGGAAACAAAGATAGTCGTTTAGACAAATTGCAAATAGGGCTGTGGATAACGCGTTAATTCTTTATTGCCCCCACAGGTGGCCGCTTACTTAAGGATTTATGCAATACGATGGTGGTGTGGATATTTCCTTTGTCGTCTGCATAGTTTTCGGGACTGCCTACACAGTCTGCAAAACCCAGGTATAGTTTCTCCGCATCCTTAGGTACCAATATCTGCTGGGTAACTCCTTTGTTTGTCAATCCATCCCCTATGTAAAAAGGATATTGCAGGTCCGGCCCCCATTGCAGGAAGTTTTCATGATCTGTGAAATCTATCCAATTCAACTCTTCGGGGATATAGCTCTGATTCACAAATACACCGGTCAAAAAAGCCTTTCTTTTGAAATCTGCTATCCCTGCCATGCCCTTTTGGTTAACGATGAGCGTAAACCCTTTGCCGCCATCTGCATCACCATCTTTACAGCTATCGCTCCAGGGGCAGAAATTGACCGTGCCACTCGTATGCTCAAATGTGATTACTTTAATACCTCTCACGTCTACTTCAACCGGCGGTAGCCCGGCTCCATTACGCACAAATTCCTGCGGTATCAGTAGATTGTGATAGAACACATTGCATTGTGCAGATATATCCAGCTCTTTTCTTTCATCCTGGGCCTTGAGGTGGCCAATTGAAAGCAGGGTGATCAGCAAAAACAATATACCTAACCTCGAAGTCATATTTAAAAATACAACTTTTACGTTATATAACGTACTATTAAGTTATAAAATTTTAGCCCTTCTAGCTATATCCTACAGTAAACCTTTCACCTTATCGATAACCGACTGTAACGCACCAACATCTTGTCCACCGGCAGTGGCCAATGTTTTTTGTCCGCCGCCACCGCCTTTTATCAATCCTGCAACATGCTCTTTGATGATCTTGCCTGCATCAAGCCCTTTGGCTGCAGCTACGCTGTCTGCAACACCTACTGCTACAAATGCTTTACCATCAATATTGCTGCACAGTACGATCACATGGTCGTTGAGATGATTCTTAAGGTCGCCACATAGTTTCTTCAAAGCATCGGCAGAACTTACATGCACTATCTCACCCACAAAAGTAACCTGGTTGATGATCTGGTCTTTGTGCAGCAACTCATTGCGTAAGCCTACTAACTGGCGGGCTTCCAATGATTCTACATGCTTCTCCAATTGCGCTTTTTCTTCCTGCAGCTTTTCAATAGCCTTGATCGCATCTTTAGGATTTTTCAGCGCGCTATTGATATTACGTAGTGTTTCGAGGTGGTCGTTTACGTATCGCTCAGCAGCGCTACCACTAACAGCTTCTATACGGCGAACGCCGGCAGCTACCGCGCTTTCATGCTTTATTTTAAAGAAGCCAAGCTGGCCTGTATTACCCACGTGCGTACCACCACAAAGCTCAATAGAGTAGCCCAGATCCATCACTACCACACGCACCACATCTCCGTATTTTTCACCGAATAATGCCATTGCACCCAATTTCACAGCTTCGTCCTTAGGCATTTCCTTGATCACTACCGGTATGTTCTCGCGGATCTTCTCATTTACCATCGCTTCTATCTTCGCGATCTCTTCATCTGTAACTTTTGCAAAATGCGAAAAGTCGAAACGGAGATGTTCTTCGTTTACCAACGAACCTTTCTGTGCAACGTGTGTTCCTAATACATGGCGCAATGCAGCATGCAGCAGGTGGGTAGCGCTGTGGTGCGCCATTGTTTCCCTTCGCTTGTCAACATCCACAGCTGCCAGCAACGGTCCATCTAACTGAGCAGGCAGGTTCTCGGTAAAATGAATGATCAGGTCGTTCTCTTTCTTGGTATCTATTATGGCTATCTTCTCATTTTCCCATATCAGCTCCCCACGATCTCCTACCTGGCCACCGCTTTCTGCGTAGAAGGGGGTTTGGTCCAGTACCAGTTGGTACGATTCCTTACCCTTAGCTTTTACCTTACGGTACTTAAGCACTTGCGCCTGTGCATCCAGCTTATCATAGCCTACAAACTTTGTGCTGCCTTCCGCAAGTACTACCCAGTCTTCGGTGTCTAAGGCTGTTGCTGCACGGCTACGGGTTTTCTGCTGTTGCATTTCCATTTCGAAAGCAGCTTCGTCCACCTGCAGATTATTCTCCTGCCCTATCAACCTTGTAAGGTCTATGGGGAAACCATAGGTATCATATAGTTCAAAAGCAGACTTACCATTTATAGTAGATCCGCTATTAGCTTTTGATTCTGTTATGATCTCGTCTATCTTCTTCAATCCTTTGTCCAGCGTACGCAGGAAAGCATCTTCTTCTTCCTTGATCACTTTGCTCACAAGATCCACCTGCTGCTGTAGTTCAGGGAACACGTTCCTGAACTGTGCTGCCACTACAGGTACTAACTGTGTAAGCAACGGTTGCTTATAGTCGAGATATGAATAGTAATAACGCGCAGCCCTACGCAGGATACGGCGTATTACGTAGCCCGCCCCTGTATTAGATGGCAACTGTCCATCTGCAATCGTAAAGCTGATAGCACGTATATGATCACTCAATACACGGAAGGCGATATCCTGCTTGCTATCAGTGTAACCGTATTCCTTCTTCGTTATCTTTTCTATTTCTGAGATAGTGCCTGTAAACAGGTCTGTATCATAATTGCTTTGCTTGCCTTGCAGCACACGCACCAGCCTTTCGAGCCCCATGCCGGTATCTACATGCATAGCAGGTAAGGGTCGCAGGCTACCGTCTTTCAGGCGGTTGAACTGCATGAATACGTTATTCCATATCTCTATCACCTGCGGATGATCTGCATTCACCAGGTCTTTACCGGCAACTGCTTTCTTTTCCTCTTCCGTACGGCAGTCAACATGTATCTCACTGCAAGGTCCGCATGGGCCGGTATCACCCATTTCCCAGAAATTGTCTTTCTTATTACCCATCAGGATGCGATCCTCAGCAACATGTTGTTTCCAGAAATCGTACGCTTCCTTGTCCATAGGAAGCCCTTCCTTCTCATCACCGCCAAACACGGTAACGTACAATTTATCTTTCGGGATCTTATATACATCCGTCAGCAACTCCCAGCTCCATTCAATAGCTTCTTTCTTAAAATAGTCGCCAAAGCTCCAGTTACCCAGCATTTCGAACATGGTATGGTGATAGGTATCTACACCCACTTCTTCCAGGTCGTTGTGCTTACCGCTAACACGAAGGCATTTTTGAGTGTCCGCCACACGGGGATTAGGTGCTTGCCTGTTACCAAGGAAATAATCCTTGAACTGGTTCATGCCCGCGTTGGTAAAAAGCAGGGTAGGATCATTCTTCACTACTATAGGCGCAGACGGCACTATGGTGTGCCCTTTGCTGCGAAAGAAATCTAAAAACTGCTGACGTATCTCGTTGCCTTTTAACATAAGGCTGCAAAACTAAGTCAAAACTCAAAAGGCAAAAGTCAAAAGTTAGATTAATTTTATAATGTAAGCGGGATAGCTATAATTCCAACAGCCTGGCTACCCTAAGATTAAAAGAACCATATTGAGACTATCCTTTATTTTAGAGGAAAATCCGGCGTCGAACTAAATTTGAAAAAGCCATTCTCACTTATAGCCTGTTTTATAATATGTGCTTTTGTGCTGCAGCACAGGATGGCGCATGTTGGTCCCAAGCCGGGTGAGCCGCTAAAACAGACCGACTGGGACAACCTTGGCTATTACCTATACCTGCCCGGGATATTTACCTATCATGATATAAAGGCACTGAACTGGATACATCCTATAGACAGCCAGTATCATATGATTGGCGGTCAGCTGTACCAGGCCAATAAAGTGGAGAACGGCAATATGGTATCTAAGTACCTTGGCGGTGTGGCCCTGATGCAAACGCCTTTCTTCTTTGCAGGTGACTGGGTAGCGAACCACTATCATTGCCCTGTAGATGGATTTTCGCCCCCCTATCAATGGGCCGTGGCTATAGCTGCTATATTTTACGCATTGCTAGGGTTGTTCTTCTTACGAAGCTTTCTATTGCTGTATTTCAAAGATCTTAATGTTGCTATATCCTTACTCTTAGTTTGCCTGGCAACTAACTTCCTTCAGTATGTGGCAGTAGATGGCGGCATGAGCCATGCTTACATTTTTCCGCTTTATGCGCTGATACTTTGGGTGACCAAAAAATGGCACGATCATCCCAAAGCAATATGGGCAGCGTTTATCGGGTACATCATAGGACTGGCAACTATATGCCGCCCTACAGAAGCAGTGATGCTGTTTATACCGCTGCTGTGGAACACCCATGCCAAAGAAGCCGCCAAGGCTAAATGGGCAATGGTAAAGCAGCACCGAAGCCATATCTACATCACCATAGCATTTGGGCTGATAGGCATTGCGCCGCAACTCATCTACTGGAAGGCGGTGACGGGTTCCTTCATATACGATGTTGGCAGCGCATGGAGCTTCCTGACACCTCACCTCCGCGTGTTGACCGGCTGGGAAAAGGGATGGTTTGTGTACACACCCATTACTATATTCTTTATCATCGGGTTGTTCTTTGTTAAGGATTACCCGTTCCGCAAGTCGGCTATATGGTTTTGCATCCTAAATATCTACATCATCACCTCCTGGGCCGATTGGCGCTATGGTGGCAGCTACAGCACCCGTGCTTTGATGCAGAGCTATCCCATATTTGCCCTTCCATTCACTGCATTTATAGAATATATAGATGCTAAAAAATGGCGTTGGTTGTTTTACGCTTTAGGCATCTATCTTATTTGTGTCAACCTGTTTCAGTTAGAGCAGTATTCCAAAACAATATTGCACTATTATGATATGAACCGTAAATACTACACTCATATCTACCTGAATGCACATCCTACACCAACTGATATGAGCCTGCTGGATGATGGCGAGGTGTTGAATAGCGAGCAAGGTTACACAAGAGAAACCCTGTTCCACCTTGCTTCGCCATTAGCAGTACAGTTTACCGGTAACAGCAAAGGCATCATTACCCAGGTGCTAGTCCATACGCAAGCCGGTAGCTGGATAAAAGTGGATGCGCAGATACAAACTCACAATGGCTTTTGGGGTGGCTATCTCGATGCCGAACTCAGGAAAGGAGATTCCGTAAAACACATCAGGGTACGTCTTAACAACCCCATTAGTGTAGAAGGCAAAGCCAATGAATATACCTTCTATATGCAAGTGCCGGAGTTCTTCCAAACCGCAAACCTTTCTGTTTACATCAGCAGGGACGGCGATTATGAGGGTGTAATAGAGCAAATGGAGGTAACACTTTTACAGCAGACAGCAACTAAATGAATATAAATTAGAATCATTTGTTGTTATCATTTGCTAACAATGCTAACACAGAAATTTTATCATCTTTTATAGATATCAGCCGGGTAACTACTGCGAATAAAGGCGGAAAACAAAGCGCAATACTTATCTATCATAGTTTCATAAGGTTTGGTACTGCAAAGTTACGACACTATTGTTTGACCGACAAAATAGGGATAGGGAAAATTGTCCATCTTAATGCGCCGATGCTCCATTTTCCAAGGACCTTAAGCGTCGCAATTTTGCATCATCAGTTAACAACTAAAAACAAATAACGATGAGCAAATTTTCAGTACCGACAAGAGAAAGTGTTTCTGCAGAAAACCAGGCAATCTTTGACAAACTACAAGGAGCTTTGGGCTTTGTCCCAAATCTGTATGCAACCATCGCATACTCAGACCATGCATTGGGTAAATATCTTGCCTTCCAGAATGGGAGAACGACGATGAACAATAAAGAAAAAGAAGCAGTAAACCTGGTGGTAAGCGAGGTGAATGGTTGTAAATACTGCCAAAGCGCGCATACAGTAATTGGTAAAATGAATGGCTTTACAGAGGAAGAGGTACTGGAATTACGCGGTGGTAAAAGCAACAATGCCAAACTGGATACGCTGGTGAAACTGGCAAAAGACATTACCGAAAATAAAGGACGCGTTGCAGAGACTAACCTGAACGCCTTCTACAATGCAGGCTATACCAATGCCAACCTTGTAGACCTGGTAATGCAGATAAGCGACAAGGTAGCCATGAACTACCTGCACAACCTGACGCAAATACCGATAGACTTCCCGGTGGCAGAGCCGTTAAAAGCAATACCTGCATAAATTTTGTTGAACATGATGATGGGCAAATAAGATTAATTTGCCTATCATTTCCTTAATTGTAAGAGCAATGGAAAAAAGATACCCGATACCGCCGTTTACAATGGAAACGGCTTTGCAAAAAGTGCAGGCTGCAGAAGATGCATGGAATACCAAGGATCCCGAAAAAGTAAGCCTGGCATATACCATAGATACAGAATGGCGGAACCGTACTGAATTTTTGAATGGCAGGGAAGAGGTGAAAGCATTTCTGCAACGCAAGTGGGCTAAAGAACTGGATTATAAACTGAAGAAGGAACTTTGGGGATTCAGGGAAAACAGGATGGCAGTACGCTTTGAATACGAATGGCATGATGAAGCGGGGCAATGGTATAGAAGTTACGGTAATGAACTGTGGGAATTTGATGAAGATGGCTACATGCAAAAACGTTTTGCCAGCATTAACGATATGCCTATAAAAGAGACAGAAAGGAAATTATGAGCAGCAACAATCCATTGACATTAATAGATCCTCAAAACGGTAATCTTGCCTTCAGGATATACTGTTTTGAGGACAATGGTTATTTTGATCATATACAAAGACTGAACTATTACTCGGTGATCCTGGTATCTGAAGGAAGCGGCAGGCTGAAAGCCGATTTCTCTGAGTATGACTTGGGCGAGAAAACACTACTATTCTTTTCTCCTTACCAGCCGTTTATGATCAGTACTACTGAACCGGTAAAAGGTATTGTCCTTAATTTTCATCCGGATTTCTTTTGCATCCATAAACATCAGAAAGAAGTAGCCTGCAACGGAGTGCTGTTCAACAATATTTATGAATCGCCGCTTTTGTCTGTTACAGAAAATGATGAAGGCGTTCTAATGGCATTGGTGCAGCAAATGCAGGCCGAGATGCAAAACCCTGCGCTTGCGCAGTATGAACTGCTGGTTTCTTACCTAAAGATATTTTTGATACATGCATCGCGCCTAAAAGTAAGCGAACAACCTAAACCTGAAATATCGTTGCCTAAAGAACCTTTCATTTTGCAAAACCTGAAAGATGCCATTGAAGAACATTACCGGGCGAAACATGCACCGAGCGAATACGCGACAATGCTGAATATCTCTCCCAAAGCACTGGCAAAGATCACTAAAACACACTTCAACAAAACGCTGAGCGATCTTATCGCGGAGCGCATTGTCATAGAAGCCAAACGCGAGCTGTACCTGACTTCAAAGCCGGTGAAATCAATAGCCTACGAACTTGGGTTTGATGACGAATACTACTTCAGCAGGTTTTTTAAAAAGAATGCCGAAGTATCTCCACAGCTTTACAGGGATACTGTTGGCGCAGCCCGTGCAGAAGCAGCCAATATCTAAAAAACTATAAGATTACTTTAGGAAAATAGAACAACGGCTAACCTCCTATTCTCTTATATTTGATACGTGAGTTTTCTCTATCCGCTGTTTCTTGTAGCAGGATTAAGCCTGGCTATCCCCATACTGATACACCTGTTCAACCTGCGCAGGTATAAGGTGGTCATGTTTCCCAGCACCCGTTTCCTGAAAACGATCCAGCTGAAATCTCAAAAGCAGTCGCAGCTAAAGTATAAATGGTTGCTGGCACTGAGATTGTTATTCCTGGCATCTCTGATACTTGCCTTTGCGCAACCATTCTTTAACAGCGGCAATAAAAAAGATACAGGCAATCGCCTGCAGGTGATCTATATAGATAATTCGGGCAGTATGGGGGTGAAGAAAGGAGCACGCACACTATTTGAAGTAGCAAGGGAGGCAGCGCGAAAACAAGTGCTGCAGTCGCCCACAGGTAGCCGGTTTATTATACTTACCAATGATAAGCCACTCAGCTACCAGCCGCAGCCTGCGGATAAGGTATTGACAGAGATGAACAGCCTTGACCTGACCGGTGCCAGTAAATCATCAGAAAAGATATTTGCTACAATACAGAGCATCCTGCAAAGTGAGTCTGTTACCGCAGCAGATGTGTATTACTATTCAGACTTCCAGGAAAGCACTTTTGCAACGGAAGATAAAACCCAACTGAAAAATATTCGGTTCTACGGTATTCCGGTACAATCGGACGCTGCCGGTAATGTGTACATAGATACTGCCTACATCGATGCCCCGGTGCTCCAAAGCGGTACACAAAACAAACTGGTGGTACGCAGCAGGATGGAAGGAGCCGCCCCTAAAGAGGCACCGGTATTGCAACTGAGTATTAACGGACAGGTAAAGAGTGCAGCTACGCTGAACTTTGACGATAAAAATGAGCGCACAGATACCCTCGCCTTCCAGGTGAGCGGGAATGACTGGCAGCGTATTGTACTGAATGTAAATGACGCAGCGGTTCGTTTTGATGATACCTTCCGGATAGCGGCAAGAAGTGCCCCTAGCCTTTCTGTATTGGTATTGAATGAAGCGCAGGAGAGCCCTTATATACAGGCGGCTTTTAGTTCTTATAACGGCTTTCAGCTAACACAGCAGCACACAGGCGCAGGCAATACCGACTGGAGCGCCTATAACCTGGTGATATTGAATGGCATTACGCATATAGATAAAGCACTGGGGGCTGAGCTTGCCAAAGCCTTGCAAAACGGACTGAGCATCTGCATCTTCCCGGCCAGAACCTCTAATTACCAGGCATTTAATGAAGGATTGCAACAAGTGGCCGACATACGCTTTACGGGGCTGGATACAGCAACACAGACCGTTGCCAGCCTGCAGCAAGGTAGCGACCTGGTACGTGATATGTTTGAAAGCATTCCCGAAAATGTGCAATTGCCCACCAGCAATTGGCATTACGTGGTGGATGCAGGAATATCTGCCAATCAACAGGCTGTTTTAAGCTTTCGTAATGGGGCGCCCTTCCTGGCAAGATATAGCCCATCTAAGGGACAATTATATATATGTGCTTCCTCGGCAGACCTGGATGCTAGCAATTTTTCCGGCAGCTATTTCTTTGTGCCCTTCCTTTACCAGATGGCCATGCAATCGCGCGGGGGCGATATGTATGCCCTGACGCTGGGCAGGCAGCAACCTGCATTTATACCTTTTGACAATGCAGGCGAGCGTAATATGATACATATTAAAGGGAATGGAATAGATATCATACCGGCGCAAAGGCCTGCGGGCAAGGGACTGGATGTATTTGTAGACCCGGCAGTGCAGCAGGCCGGATTTTATACCCTTAGCGCAGCAGGCACTGATACAGCAGTGATAGCCCTGAATAGTGACCGGACAGAATCGAAACTGGCGACATGGAAGCTTGCAGACCTGAAAAACCGCTGGAAAGGCGATCATATTTACTGGCTGGATGCCGGCGATACGGCGGGAACAAAAGCCGGTTCTACACTCGGTAGTTTCCCGCTTTGGAAAGTTTGTGCTATTTTAGCCGTGTTAATGCTAACTGCCGAAACATTTTTGCTGGCAGGCGGCTTTCGCAAACAATCTGCTGCTACTCAATAGCCACTATGCAAGTGCTCATCAGACAGGCGAGGATCTGCGACCAACGATCCAAATTTCATAACAGAGTTGTTGATATATTTATTGAAGATGGAATCATCAAGGATATAGCCGCATCTCTGAAAGTAAAGGCGAAACAAACTATAGAAGCTAAGGGCATGTATGTGAGTACCGGCTGGGTAGACCTGTTTGCAGACTACCGCGAACCCGGGTATGAACATAAAGAAACCATAGCCAGTGGATTGAAAGCCGCGGCTGCAGGTGGCTTTACCCATGTATTTACCGTACCTAATACGCAACCGGCAGTAAGCACCAAATCAGTTGTAGAGTTCATACTACAAAAAGCCAAGAACAATGTAGTAAGCCTGCATCCATTGGGCAGCATTACCCAGAACATCGAAGGTAAAAGCCTTGCAGAGATGCTGGACATGCATACGCATGGCGCAATAGCGTTTACGGATGGCTGGAAAACAGTGGATAATCCGCAACTGATGCTAAAAGCGCTGGAATATGTAAAGGCTTTTGATGGTACACTGATACAAATACCATTGAACAGCGAACTGGCAGCAGGCGGATTGATGAATGAAGGGCCTGTTTCCGTGCAACTGGGGATGCCCGGTGTACCTGCGCTTGCAGAAACCATACAATTGTACCGCGATATAGAACTGCTCCGCTATACAGGATCTAAACTGCACGTAACGAGCGTATCCACAGCCGAAGGCGTGAATATGATACGCAAAGCCAAAAAAGAAGGATTGCAGATCACCTGTTCCGTTACCCCATATCACCTGGTGCTGACAGATAACGACCTGAAAGGATATAGCAGCCTTTATAAAGTAAGCCCGGTATTACGAAGCGAGGCTGACCGTAAGGCGTTGCTAAAAGGCATTGCAGACGGAACTATCGACTGCATTACTTCGCACCACCGTCCGCAGGAATGGGATGCCAAGGAAAAAGAATTTGAATATGCCGCCGATGGCATGAACATACAGGAAATAGCCTACCAGGTGGCCTTACAGGCTGTAGGTGTAGAGAGGCTGGCAGAAATGTTAACCGCTGCCCGTGCTATTTTTGGCCTGCCGGCTACTAATATTGAAAAGGGCGCTACAGCAGACCTTACCATTTTTGCGACAGACGGTGTAACAATGGCAGACAAAATGCAATCGGCATCCAGGAATAACCCTTTTATCGGCCAGGAGCTGACCGGAAGAGTGATAGGAATTATCAACAATGATCATATTCACTTAAATAAATAGCATCATGAAAAAAGTACAAACACATGTAAAGTATGGCCTGATCACAGGTATCGTATTAATAGTATTGAACCTGGTATGGTATATTACCGGGCTCACTTTTACCACCTGGGCCGGTTATATATTGCTGATACCCTATTTAATAGGTATCATTCTCAATGCAAATGCCTACTCAAAAGCAAACAATGCAGATGTCACCTTCGGACAGGCGTTTGGTAGCAGTTTTAAGGCCTCTCTTATAATATCCGTTATGGCTGCAGTATGGACAGCCATTTTCATCACTCTCTTTCCTGAGTTTATCGATAAAATGCTTACTATGACATCTGATCGCATGGCACAAAAAGGCATGGACGAGGACCAGATAGAGCAAGGGGTAGCTATGACGAAAAAATTCATGAATATGCCATGGATGGCAACGATGGCGTTTATATGGGATCTGTTCCTAGGTGTTATATTTTCTTTGATAGCAGGTGGGGTTGCTAAAAAGAACCCGCAACCTCAACATATACAATAATAATCAAAACAAATTCAAACGAACTTGGAGCAGAAGGCTTTTGCAGTAACGGATAAAGGAAATAAGTTTTCTATACCCGTTGTTATGGGTATTATCATTGCCATTGTAAAAATTATACTCAGCGCTATTCAGTACAAATACTTCCTGGAAAGTTACAAAGCGAGTATGGTGCTGTTTATATCTTCTCTTTTGATCGGCGCTATACTGCTGTTTCTTACCGGCAGGATGCAAAAGAAGAAATTTGGCAATACTATAACGATCAAACAAGCCTTCCAGGCGATATTTATCGCAATCTTAATTGTTGTAGTCAGCAATTTCATCTTCGACCAGGTGTATATGAAACTGGACCCGGGGATGAGTGAACGCATATATCATGGTAAAGTAGCGCTCGCGAAAACTACTCCGAATTCTGCACAGAAAATAAAAGAACTGACAGAAGAATACCAGGAGGAGCTCAAGCACCCGGTATCCATTGGCAATATGCTGGCCGGATTGCTGAACAGTATTATTAAGTATAGTATATTAGGCATTATTTTTGCGCTTGCGCTAGGCAGGAATAAACCGACAACCGCATAACCAATATATGTCTGTAGATATATCCATAGTAGTACCCTTATACAACGAAGAGGAATCCCTGCCGGAACTGGTGGACTGGATAGAACGTGTGTGCGCGGAACATGGATATTCGCATGAGATCATCATGATAGATGACGGAAGCACAGACAGCAGTTGGAACGTCATCAAACAACTGGCAAAGGATTATACCGCGGTAAAGGGCATCAAATTTCAACGCAATTACGGAAAGAGCGCCGCACTGAATGAAGGTTTCAAAGCGGCCAAAGGCAATGTGGTTATTACCATGGATGCCGACCTGCAGGATAGTCCCGATGAGATACCGGAACTATACCGTATGGTGACCGCCGAAGGGTATGACCTGGTGAGCGGTTGGAAAAAAGTACGACACGATAACGCGCTTACTAAAAACCTGCCTTCTAAGCTTTATAATGGCGTCAACAGGTGGATATCAGGCATAAAGCTGCATGATATGAACTGCGGCCTGAAAGCTTACAAAAAGAAAGTAGTAAAAAGCATAGAAGTATATGGCGAGATGCACCGGTTTATACCAGTGCTTGCCAAGTCTGCCGGCTTCCGTACAATTGGCGAAAAAGTAGTGGTACACCGTGCCCGTAAATATGGTGTTTCCAAATTTGGCTGGGAGCGTTTTATTAATGGGTTCCTTGACCTGCTTTCTATTCAGTTCATCAGCCGCTTTGGCAAGAAGCCTATGCACTTTTTTGGGTTGCTGGGAACGATTGCTTTCTTTATTGGCTTTGCTTCTATCATCTGGCTGGTAATAGAACGTATCAGTACAGGCGCAGATTTCGGATTGACCAACCGTGTTACTTTTTACCTGGCGCTTACTACCATGGTCATCGGTACGCAATTTTTCCTTGCGGGATTTTTGGGCGAGCTGGTGAGCCGCAGCGCGGCAGACCGCAATAATTACCTGGTAGAAGAGCGCTTCTAGTAGTGATTAATATCGATACTTATTGACGCGAAGTACCTGCGTGGCAGGAAGTTGCCAACACCCGTGCCACCGTGCGCGCTAAACTGCGTGATGCCGGTAACCTGGGCAGACTGTACATTGAAAATATTCTTTACACCCGCAGTTAACAATACACGTTTGTGATATAGCTTCTTTTGTATGGTGGCATCCATAATACTAAAGGCTGCCTGGCGGCCATTGAATTGCTGCTTGCCATCATCATCGAGAAACAGAAACGGCTGTGCGCCTGTAAGCTTATAAAACACATTAAAGTTTATGCCTGCCTTTGGCAACGAATATTGTAAGGTAGTAGTGATCTCGCTTACGTTAAAAGGATCAAAACCATTGCCCGCCTGGAATACACGCGTAAAGGAATAACCTACCATACCGTGGAAGTTTTCATATTGTCCATCGGCCTGGGCATTTGCTATTGCATTAGCAACATGGGATGCATTCTTATAAGTATAGGCAATAGGATTAAAAGGATCAGGAATATGCACTAATGAGATCTCATTGTTCACATCATTATAATATCCTGTAAGGATAAATTGCAGGTAGTTGGATTGCTTTTCTATTGCCTGGTAAGATGCAGACAACTGCCACTGGTTGCTATGTTCTTCTTTCAGGCTATCATTCCCGGTGATATCGTGATTGGTATCTTCAAAATCGAGGTACAATTCCTTTAACGACGGAGCCCTGTATCCCTGCGCATAAGACGCACGTATCTGCATCTTTTTAAGCGGCGTGAGCAATAGATTGAATGCAGGTATCAGCGGCGGGTGGTATTTAGTATTATAGGAGCTTCTGAGTCCGGTATTCACCGTAAGCATATCGGGCAATACCACATAGGAAAGGTCTGCATAAGCAGCATAGTCTTGTATTGTATTCGTGCGTCCGCGTAGCTTGAGGCTATTGAAAAACTGCATATTGACATCATAGCCTACGGTGTATTTAAACCTGTCGATATGATTGGTATAGCCACCCCTGAACGAATAGTCGTAAGAAGAGGTAGTATCCTGGTCGCCGGGATTAGTGGTAAGATTTTCCTGCATCGTCACCATATCTTTATTAATGGTTTTATGCACCCGGTGATAATATGCAAAGCTGTTCTGGCTGGTCCAGTGGCCTGTCTTTCCCAAGTCGCCCTGCATAGACAAGCGGTTCAGTATTCTGTCTGTATAAAAATAATTGTCTATAGCATAGGCTCCGAACGGATCCCAGCTACGGAGGCTGCCCCTGTCTGTTATCGTTTCCTTCATCAGGTCGGACGCAAGTGAGAGCCTGAAATGGGAAGGCGCAGTGTAGGTATAATTAAAATTGCCGATCAGTTGCTCATCTGGCTTAAATAAGAAACAGCGATTTGTATTGATGGTATCATTATGATAACCCTTTGCCGAATCAATATTCTTCCATCCCTGGAAGAAATTGCGTGCAGCACCTATGGTCACCTGGCTGCGTTGCTTTATGGCAAATGTGAGCGAACCATCCCAGTTGTAATTATCAGTGGTAGATGCCAGCCCGCCAATATGCAGACCGAAAGGCTTGTGCTGCTGCCGGGTGATGATATTGATAACGCCGCCCATAGCATCGGTGCCGTACACTATGCTCATGGGGCCCTGCACTACTTCTATACGCTCTACATTGTACATGCTTATTTGCGACAGATCTATATTTCCATTCTCGCGGCCATTTACCGGCATACCATCTACAAGTATCTTCACCTTATCGCCACCCATGCCCTGCATGCGCATACTGGTGCCGAGTATATCACCATCGCCCGACATGCTGATGTTTAACTGCTTGGAGAGTACTTCGTTGAGGCTTACAGCACCCTGCGCCTGTATCATAGCGCGCGGTATTACCTGGTAGGCCGATAGCGCATCCTGCAATTTAGTAGGCGCGGCAACACCGGTTACTACTACTTCATTAAGTGCGCTGAATTTCTTTTGGATATAAAAGGTAGTATCCACCGGGCCTGCTGAAGCAGAGTCGTATTGAACCACGTAAGGATCGTACCCTGCAATGGTAACCTTTACTGTTGAGGGATAAGAATTGATGTCAAGCGATACTTTGCCGTTCTCGTCTGTTTGCTCTGTTTTGCTTAACAGGCTGTTCTTATAAAGATGCACATACGCAAAGGGGATAGGTTCATTATTATCCTTATCACGCACGGTGAAGTGCAGCTCCTGCGCGATGGAAGCCACCGACAGGATCAAAGGAACAATAATGATATATAGCTTGCGAAACATGGTTTCTATTTAGTTGAAAAAGTTCAGCCACTTCAATCAAATGGCTGAACTTTTCTATTTATTCTTCACTGGCAGCAGTATTAATGCTGTACTATCAGTTTTTCATTTATTTTCCAGCTACCGTTTGTTACCGTTACTATATAAGTGCCGGCAGCATAGTTAGCTGTGTTGATGCGTAATGCGTTCAGGCCACTGTTCAGTTTCACAGGAGTGTTTTGCATTACTTTACCGGTAATGTCTGTTACGATGAACCTTGCATCTGCCGCTTCTTTGGTATTGATCACCAGGTCTGCATTTGTTGTAGCAGGATTTGGCACCAGAGTATGTGCTGTAACGATATTGTTTACATCATGCACGTTGGTTGGAAACTGCACAATGCGTTTTGCAAATACAGCTTTGCCCTGGCTGCTTGTGAAGCCGGTAAACTTGATCTGGTAAATAGCACCTGTATCAACAATTGTTTTAATGAAGAAAGTACCGGTTGTATCCAGATCGTAAGTAAATGTAGTTGTATTAAATACTTTCCAGTCAGAACCTATCTCGTGCATGTTATGCGTAAACGTGCGACCTGCGAATGTGGTCGTATCCGGGTTAACACCGCGAACATCAGCCACCTGCACGCCAACGTTAGATAATACACCCATTACAGGATAAGGTACTAACGGACCAGGGCCCATGTTGATGTACTCTATATAGCGTGTAAATACAACATCCCATGTCTTTTGATCAGGCTCGCGATCAACAACGGTATTGTTAACCACATCGAAGTAGCCAAAGTTCTTACTTACAAAATTCGGGCTCTTGCGGATCGTATCCTGGTGGTCGATAGTATTGTCGAAGCTTGCTATGTGGAAAGCATAATAGATGTTAGCGGTAGGATAGCTCTCGTAATGAGAGATAGTCATTTTATAATATTGGGTATTCGCTCCGGTACCAATGGTTAGCATATACAATGAGTCGCCATCCACCATGTGACTGGTTGAATTATATTTACCCCAGCCATAATCGAATAACACACCACTTGTATTCGCATTAAATGCACCCCAATCCCAGCTGCTGTCTGAGTTGTGAAGTATTGTTTTACCTATTGTATCAGCAAATGATAACGAGGCAAACTTTGCAGTAGCGGTAGTGTGTAAAGAATAAATATTTACCGTATCCTGAACATGGTTAGCGATAATACTTACCCCACCAAAACCCGGTCCACCAGGTATCATCTCAAAGCCAAGATGCCAGTTGGTATTAGAAACAGGCGAGCCAACTTTGCCGTTCTTCAAGCTATAGAAAACGTCATTGGCATAACCGCTGCTCATCTGCACAGAGTCTGCTACCCAGGAAGACATCTGGGCATTGGCCTGCAGGCTGAAAAGCGTAACTGCTGAAAGTAGTAAAGTTTTTAATTTCATCTATGAAACGTGTTTAATTACCCAAAGGTAACCCTACCCTTTTCGATAGACCTGAAAAAAGACAAGTATTTACAATAGTATGACAGAGTTACATTGCTATATCCAGCCCTGGTTATGGAGGTATTTTGCTATCTGTACCGCGTTGGTAGCAGCGCCTTTACGCAGGTTATCCGCAACTATCCAGCAATTCAGCGTATTAGGCTGGGAATAATCCCTGCGGATGCGGCCTACAAATACCTCGTCCCTGCCAGCGGCGTCCAAAGGCATTGGGTAGGCATTGCTTTTCGGATTATCTACCACTACTACACCCGGCATATTAGAAAGATATTCCCTTACATCGTTTTCATCAAAATCCTTGTTGAGCTCTATGTTCACGCTTTCGCTGTGGCCGCCCATTACCGGTACACGTACCGTTGTAGCCGTAACTTTGATGCTGTCATCGCCCATGATCTTGTTGGTTTCCAGTACCATTTTCATTTCTTCTTTGGTATAGCCATTATCCTGGAATACATCTATATGCGGCAACACATTCATATCTATACGGTGTGGATATACACCCATGCCTTCGCCACCCGCACGCTGATCCATCAGTTCCTTTACCGCTTTTTGGCCGGTACCTGTAACGGATTGATAGGTGCTCACTACCACGCGTTTGATACCATAGTGGTCGTACAATGGTTTTAATACCATTACCATTTGTATGGTGCTGCAGTTGGGGTTAGCGATGATCAGGTCTTCCTTGGTAAGCACATTACCGTTTACTTCGGGAACAATCAATTTTTTGGTAGGATCCATGCGCCACGCAGAGGAGTTATCAATGACATAGCAACCAATTGCTGCAAATTTCGGAGCCAGCTCGAGGGATATGCTGCCACCTGCGGAAAATATAGCCACAGCAGGCTTCATACTGATAGCGGTTTCGGCATTTACTACTTCGTATTCCTTGCCCATGAACTTTACCTTAGTACCTACTGACCTTTCAGAGGCTACAGGAATCAGTTCTGTTACAGGAAATTGCCTTTCCTCCAGGATTTGCAACATGGTGCTGCCTACAAGGCCGGTGGCACCTACTACCGCTACGCGCATTGTTATATGATGTTTTTTTAATCGGGGTGCAAAGATAAGTAAAGCAAAACAAACCCCATTTGTAGGTTTGATTGTATCGCTTTATATCATAACTTACTATCATTGAAGTATTTTCTTTACATATTCGTTTTCTTGCTACCGATCCTTACAGGTTGCTATGCAGTATTACCTGCAAAACATGATGATATGGTAGCAATAACAAAGGATAACCTTAAGAGCCTCAACGGACTTTATAATAATATCTCAGATACAGAGAGTTTGCATCGGGTATCCAATTTATGGAGTGACATCAATCATATGAGTTATAAGGCAGAGATTCACGGCACGAGGCAAGAAATAAAGCTACATGTATTGAATGATAAGCGGATAAATGTTACATTATTCAGCGATAGCCTACAATACAATCGCATTTTGAAAGGCAAAGTAAAAGGTGGTTATTTTGTCACCAGGAAGAAGTTCCTATTTATTGGCATTCCACTTTTTTTGAATATAGAAAAGAGTTTGAAGATGCAATTTGCGCTTACTCATGACAGTAATTTATTGGTAGATATTAAGGCCGGAGACTACGCAGCAATTCTTATGGCTGCTGGTCAAACAAGCAAAAGACAAGAACAATATAAAAAGGTAAAATAAAAGCCCTGCGTTGCAGGGCTTTTATTATTATAAATGTTCAGGTAATGTGTACTTGCGTCCTTTGTTTTGCTCCTGCAGCCAGCTTACCAATGGCTGGAAGTATTCGAGCATTGCTTTAGCATTCAGTTCATCGCCTGTAGATTCTTTCAACACTTTGCGCCAGTCTTTAGAAGCGCCCGGGTATTGTATTTTTTTCAGGAAGTCGCCGATACCTTTCTGTCCGTAATAGTTGGTAGCGCGCGGATCCTGGTGCAGGATCTCTTTAGCAATATGGTTGTGCAACTGGTATAAGATCACATAAGACAATGCATAGTCGTAATACTGTGCAGGGTCGTCATTGATATGCGTTTTAGTTGCCGCATCACAATATTCTTCGCCACGGTTTGTTGGTGGCACAACACCCTGGTATTTTTTAGTAAGCTCCCACCATTTGGCGTTGAACTGATCTGCAGGCAGATTATCTACGTACAGTGATTTTTCAAAATTGCTCATAGTACCTGATGAGAAGAAGATAAATACTACAGAGTTCAATGCTTCTTTCAACAGCGACTGGATGCTGTCTGTCTTCACATTCGCATCAATCAATCCCCTGCCTGCCAGGTAAGGCTTTTGCATAGCAGCAAGGCCCATCATGGTACCGATAGCTTCGTGATAAGCACGGTTAGCACCCTGGCGCAGCAGTGGTGGTACATCTTTATTGGTATAAGTAAGGTAGTAGTAGATATGGCCCAGCTCGTGGTTAGCAGTTTCATACCATTCTGCATTGTTCTCTACACTCATCAGGCTGCGCACATCGTGATCCAGATCCATATGCCATGCAGATGCGTGGTTGTTCTTTTTCACATTACTATCTGCGGGATAAGGATAGAGGCTTGATTTCTGCCAGAAGGTTTGCGGCAATGGCTGATAACCAATGCTGGTATATAATTCTTCGCCTTGTTTCACGATCCATTCCGGTGTTTTTGTTTTCAGCACCTTATCCAGATCAATACCTTTTACTGTTACTTCAGAGCTCCAGTCCTGCGCCCAGCGGTTTGGCAGCCAGTGTGCAGGCAGATAATCAGGCACTTCTTTTTGGCCATATTTTTTTGCCAGCTCATAACGCATCCATGTATGCAGTTCCCTGTAGAGCGGGTATAGCTCATTCATCAGGCGATCCATTGTCTGCATCATCTCGTCTGTCTTCATTCCGTAATCACTCACCTGGTAGGTAAAGAAATCATGGTATCCCAAAGCCTGTACGGTTTGGTTGCGCAGATCGCGCAGTTGCACCAATCCACCTTTCAGTGTTTTACCTACTTCTTTACTTGCTTCCCATGCTGCAAGGCGGCTATTTACATTGTTCTCCGCCTTCAATACACTATCCAGGTAATTGGTGCTTGTCTTCTTACCATTGAACATATACTGGTAGCCATAGAGCAGGCGTGTTTGTTCATTCTCTGCCTTGATGCGTTTCTTTACCACATCTGCTATCGTCTGCGGATTATTGGCAGCATTGTACAAGATCAATTCCAGTTGCTTTACCTGTATATCCGTCAGCTTATCTTTTTGCTCCAGGAATTTTTTAGCCTGTTCTATATTTTCCTTACTACCGGTAAATGCAGCCATCGCCTCATCAGCTTTTTGTGCATTGATCGTATTGGTAGAATCTCCCTCAACGATCTCGGTATTTGATTTCCATTGTGCCTCCTGCTCGGCAGTATAGAGCTTTACATATTGGGTAGTATAGCTATCTATAAATTGCTGTGCATCCTGCGTGCCGGTTTTGTTTTCGCCGGTATTACTGCTACAGGAAAATAATGTACAGGCACACAGTGCCAGTATGGGCAAATATTGCTTCATTATTATAGATTTTTGAAAGCGTAAATCTATAATAAACTTCACTAAGATGATGAGTTAGAAACAGGGTTATTTTTTGCTTTCTGATTCTTCAGCAGTGAAATCTATCAGCAATCTGGCAAGATCATCAATATGCTCGAGCGATATTTCTTTAGCTACGTCAAAAACATCATGGTAATATGGCTTGGTACCATTGCCATAGATAAACACACCTCGCACACCTTTATCGCAAAAAGAATAATGATCGCTATTGCGTGTCTGGTCGCGTTTCTTAATCTCGGGCAAGTAACCTTTCTCCGTGTTGATCTTTGACATGATATTGTATTCATGCTCATTCTGCGGTGCATTGACCATAGTGATGCCGTTAGTAGCATCGCCTGTCATATCCAGGTTCACCAAAAACCTGATCTGTGATAAAGGGAAAACAGGATGGTTCACATAATACTCAGAACCCAGCAAACCCGCCTCCTCCCCGCTAAACAGCATAAAGGCTACAGAATAGCGTTGCGGATGCTCTGAAAAATACTTTGCGAGATACAGAACTAAAGAAGTGCCGCTGGCATTATCGTGCGCGCCGGGGAATATAGCATTGCTGCCCATTTGCCCCAAATGATCGTAGTGTGCAGAAAATACAATAAAACTATCGGGTTGCTCTGTACCGGGTACATAGCCTATCACATTCTGATTTTTGAAAGAGGGGATGAACTTAGTTGCAATATTTACTGCGGCTTTTCGCGGCCTGCGTGGTAAAGCACTATCCTGGGCATATACAATTGTTGCCGCGGTAGTATCTGTACACGCAAACCAGGTCATCTTGCCATGAACCGGAATGATGAATAAGCCCGATGGAAATTCCTTTGCAATGCCGCGAAGCGAGAACTTCATATACTTATTCAAAGTATCAGCGTTCTTCAAAAAATAAGCTTCGCCCGGCCTGAAATCTGACTTCACTCTTTCCCACGCTGCTGTGTCTTTTACTTTTTTCAGATTCAGGCGATGCAACCTGATTTTGCCATCGGTAACAAAAGAACTGCTGGCAGCATGCACTAAAAAGTCTATCCCCGGAACTAACACATTTCGGTTCACTTTTAGCAAAACCTCGCGGGGGAAAGTATTGATGGACATGGTATATGGTTGCTTGTACTGGCTGTCTTTACTGAAAGCAGACAGGCCAAAAGAAGCAAAATTTCTTGCGATATAATTGGCCGCATGTTCGCCCCCTTTATTTACATAGCCCCTGCCATGCATGTTGCTGCCTGAAAGCGTAACGATCTGGTGTTTGATCCAGCGCTTTTCATTCTGCGCATTAACCTGAAAAAACAGACATACAAAAACGATCGAAGCAACAATAGACCTATACATAACTGAAATATCCTGACGGCGTAAAAATAAAGATTAGGATGTGTTCTGTAAAATCTGCTAACCAATTGAAATACAAGAATCTGCAAGTAGTGCGAAAATAAACACCCGGACACCCAACATATATTTACAAATACAGGTCTTTATATATCTAAAGGTTACAAACACACATGAGGCATATCAGGTTATGTATATGGATGCTATTGCTATCTATGTACCCTTATATTGCCCATTGCCAAAACCTGGTACCCAATCCCAGTTTCGAAGACTACAACGTTTGTCCTAGCGGTATCTCGGGCATCGATTTCTCTCCCGCCTATAGCTCCTTCCCTACCGTAAAAGCCTGGGTGAACCCGCTGAAATACACCTCTCCCGACTATTGCAATGTATGTGCTGTACCTGCATCGGGCGTACATATACCGGAAGTAGCCTTTGGCTACCAGAGGCCAAAAACGGGACAAGCATACGCCGGCATCATATTATGGGAAGAATCGACAACGCCCGGTAATACCTATAGCTTCGGCGAATACCTGGAAACCAAACTCACCACCCCCATGCTGGCAGGACAGGATTATTGTGTGAGCTTTTATGTGAGTGCAACAGTTACCAGCAATCTTAATTTTAATTACATGGCCATGGACGATATTGGCCTTAGCTTCAGCAATAGCCAGGTATCGCAGGCTTCAGGTAGCTTTCTTTCCCTTCCTTACCATCTGCAAAATGCACCTGGCAACTATCTTACAGATACGGCAGGCTGGATAAAAGTAAACGGAGTGTATCGCGCGAAGGGTGGTGAACAATGGCTGACGATAGGCCGCTTTAACAGCGGTATGCCTGCACATACTATGATTACGCCGGCCACGCCCAACCCCTCCTTACCATACAGGCAGTATGTATATATAGATGATGTGAACGTATACCGCATCAGCCAGACAGATACAGTCACAGGTACACACGATTCCACTTATTGCAGTATTACCTCGTTACCTATGCACTTGCAGACGGCAAATCAATACGGTGATTTTACCTGGAGCACCGGAGCCACTACAGCAGCTATTACTGTAACGGCCGATGGCGTTTACTGGTGCAAAAACCTGATGGATTGTAAGGTGTACCTGGATACCTTTATCGTGAAAAATGACCCTAATTCGAAACTGAACCTTGGCAGGGAAATAGTTGATTGTAACAACGGCCCCGTAACCATTAAAGCCAATCATCCATACACCACCTATAAATGGAGCACAGGGGCAAGCAGCCCTACCATCACCGTGACGACGCCCGGTGTCTACTGGCTGCAGACCACTAACGCCTGCGGTACACAGGCAGATACTGTAAGGGTGTATATACAGCCACCCACCCCAAAACCGGCAGCCCATGATACCATGATATGCCAGCTGACAAAAGACCCCTTACTGAAAGACATTAAGGGGCAAGACCTGAAATGGTACACGAGCAAGTATTCTCCTATAGGCAGCCCTATTCAACCGGGCATCTATACAAAAGATGTTAATACGATCACTTATTACATTACCCAAACCATAGGCAAATGTGAAAGTGAAAAAGTTCCTGTAAACATTGACATCCGTTATACCCCGAAGCACGAACTGGATGCGGAGTACCAGATGTGCGTATCGCAACCGATCAGCATAGGCAACCATTATCCCGATGTAAAATACTACTGGAGCACGGGCGAGCAGAATTGCTGCATCGTACCCCGTCATGAAGGTTTCTACAGGCTTGTTACCAGTAATGAGTGTGGTACCTATGGCGACTCTACGCAGGTAGTATTTAACCCCTGCGAAGAATGCCTGGCAGTGCCCAATGCCTTTACACCCGACGGCGATGATGTGAATGATAAATTTGGCGTCTTCGAAACCTGCCCTATATCACAATATCATATTTCGATATATAACAGGTGGGGGCAGCGGGTATTTGAGAGCCGTGATGTTAAACAACAGTGGACAGGTACCATTGAAGGGCGCTACCTCGAACGAGGTGTGTATGTATATGTGATAGAATATACGCCCGAAACCACTCATATCAATAAAATACTCAAGGGTACGATCTCCCTGCTGCGGTAACCGTTTATAGAATCGGGAAAAATAATCCCTTTATATAATACAGAATTAACACAGGCCAATATCTATTGGTAACTTTGCGCATCGATTAATGCAGCGCACATATTCCATAGCTTTAGTAGGTAATCCCAATAGCGGGAAAAGCTCGCTCTTTAATGCACTTACCGGCCTTAACCAGAAAGTGGGCAATTTCCCCGGCGTAACGGTTGATAAGAAAACAGGGACGTCCCGCATTTCAGACGATTTTACCGCGCATGTCATAGACCTACCGGGCACCTATAGCCTGTACCCCAAAAGTGCTGATGAGCAGGTAACCTACGAAGTACTGCTGAACAGGAACAATGCGGACAGGCCTGATATGATCGTGGTGATAGCGGACGCATCGAACCTGAAACGCAACCTTCTTTTCTGCTCGCAGATAATGGACCTGAAAATCCCGGTTATCATCGCGCTGACCATGAATGATATTGCCCGTAAAAAAGGCATTACTATCGATATACCGGGACTGGAGCGGCTGATGGGAGTGCCTGTGGTACCTATCAATCCCAGGAAAAATAAAGGCATACCGCAACTAAAAAAGAAAATAGCAGAAGTACAGTCTGCAAAAATACCGGCCATACCTTCCGAGTTCATCAATATTGCCGGCATCACCGGTGAATGGATCAATGAAGTAAGGGAGCTATGCGTATTGCCAAGTAACTATGGCGCATTACATGTTGCCTGTAATTACCTGGAGCTTTCTTACCTGAATGCTGCACAGAGGATACGCATTGCCGCGCTGCTGGATGAAGTAGGCTTCCACAAAGGGAAGATACAGGCAGAGGAAGTAATGCAGCGATACCAGCGTATAGGCCAGATCATGCAGCAATGCGTAGTAGAGGTGAGCCCGCTGAAACGTACTATACAAAGCGAACGTATAGATAAAATATTGCTGCACCCCGTGTGGGGCAATATTATTCTCCTTGCAGTATTATTCCTTTTATTCCAAAGCATATTCTGGCTGGCAGAATACCCGATGGACTGGGTGGAATCGGGCTTCCGTTTTGCATCCGGCTGGCTGAATGATCTGCTGACTGAAGGTTTCTTTAAAGACCTGCTGGTAAACGGCGTATTGGCCGGTATCAGCGGTATCGCGGTGTTTATACCGCAGATCATGATATTGTTTGGTTTTATTACCATCATGGAAGATAGCGGCTATATGGCACGCATCAGTTTCCTTACGGACCGCATTATGCGGAGTGTAGGGCTGAACGGCCGCAGTGTAATGCCATTGATAAGCGGCATGGCCTGTGCCGTACCTGCCATTATGGCCACGCGGACCATACAAAACCGCAAAGAACGATTGATCACCATCATGGTGACACCACTGATGAGCTGCTCTGCCAGGCTGCCGGTATATACTATCCTGATAGGGCTGGTGGTACCTGATAAGAAATTGGGCATATTTAACCTGCAAGGCCTGGTGCTGATGGGCCTGTACCTGCTGGGCTTTGTGATGGCGCTGATTGTAGCCAAAGTAATGAGCTGGATAGTGAAGGTGAAGGAACGCACCTTCTTCCTGATGGAACTTCCTGTTTATCGTGCACCGCGGTGGAAGAATGTGGGCATTACCATGATAGAAAAAGCTAAAGTTTTTATCACTGATGCAGGTAAAGTAATCATGATCATCTCCGTATTGCTGTGGGGGCTGGCAACCTTCGGGCCTCCGGCACAGATGCAGGCTGTGGATGCCAAATATGCATTGCTAAAGCATGAGCAACCACAAAATATACAGGAGCTGGACAAAGAGTATCAAACCGAAAAGCTGGAACATTCCTTTGCCGGTATTATGGGACATGCTATAGAACCCGCCATTCGCCCGCTGGGCTATGACTGGAAAATTGGCATCGCCCTGATCACCTCTTTTGCCGCACGTGAAGTGTTCGTTGGTACCATGGCTACGTTGTATAGCGTGGGTGATGAATCGGGCAATGACGCTACCCTGCGTGAGAAAATGCGCGCTGCAAAACGTGCCGACGGATCACCTGTCTATACACTTGCCGCGGGCTTATCCCTGTTAATATTTTATGTTTTTGCCATGCAGTGCATGAGTACCATGGCTATAGTACGCCGTGAAACCGGTAGCTGGCGCTACCCGGTGATCCAGTTTATATACATGGCAGGTATTGCCTACCTATGCTCTTTCGTAGTATATCAACTTTTCAAATAGCTTTTTTGTTAACAGGTTGTTGTCGGCCTTACAATAGATTGGTTAAAACCCGATAACAACTTTATATTTGGAGTGCATAAGCCTACTTTCGTTTTTTGCTGTTTTACAATCGGTTACATATAGGGGACAGTGAGGCGTAAGATCATGGCACAATTGGCAAACGATATTGTTGATTTCTTCAGAAAGCTGTTCGAGCATTCCGATTTTCGCTCATTTTGGCGAAACGGCAGCTGGACACCCTTTCATGGCTGGCTGTATATTATCAGCGACCTGCTGATATGGTCTGCCTACTTTGTAATACCCCTGCTGATACTGTTTTATATCATTACCCGAAGGCAGCGCCTGCGCTTCTCCGGATTGTATATTTTGTTTGCCAGCTTCATACTTGCATGCGGCGCTACGTATTTTGTGGATGCGCTGATGTTTTGGATACCCGTGTATCGTTTCAGCGCGCTGATAAGGCTGGTAACAGGCATCATCAGCTGGGTGACCGTGTTTTATGTTTTCAAAATAATACCTGTTGCCTTCTCCCTGAAAACCCCTGAGGAACTGGAAACCGAAATACGCAGCCGTGAACATGCGGAAGATGAACTGCTGCGCAAAAATGAACTATTGCTGGAAGCTGAAAAGATAGCCAAGCTGGGCTACCTGCAGTGGGATGTGATCAAAGAAAAAGTAAGGCTATCTGATGCAGCCAGAAATGTTTTGGAACTGGATGAGACCATCAGGATCACGCACAATAATTTTACCTCCATAGTATATCCGGAAGATGTAAAGCACCTGGAGAAGATGATAGATACCATCTTCATCAAAAAGTTCTTCCCGGATTTTTATTGCCGTATTGTTACCGGCAAGAATGAGGTCAAGCACCTGTTGGTTCGCGGAGAAGTGACGCTGGACGATAACGGTATGATCAACACGATCAACGCCACACTGCAGGACGTTACGGAACAAAGGCTTTACATACAGAAGATACAGCAGCAAAACCAGAAGCTGAAAGACATTGCCTGGATACAATCGCACAAAGTGCGTAGCCCGGTGGCCACCATCATGGGGCTTATACAGCTATTCAACAAACAAGACCCGGCAGATCCTATCAACCTGCAGGTGCTGGATGGTATTGAAGAAGCTGCTGTAAATCTTGATGAAGTAATTAAAGAGATCAATTCAAAGACAGAGACCGTTAAGCAATCTTAGGGGATACAGGGGTTTTTTAGTGGATAGAAGATGGGCCTTTAAAAAGTCATGGCTATGCTGTTAACCTTATGTTTCCTGCTGGTGTGCAAATTGTATAGAATGGCCAGACGCCAGAAAGGCATCTAACCGTTGATTGCTATCCACATATTAGCTTGATCAGACTGAGAAGCTTTCCCCGCAGCCGCAAGTACGACTGGCATTGGGGTTAATGAAATGAAAGCCCTTACCATTGAGGCCTTCTGTATAGTCTAATGTTGTATTACAGAGGTATAAAAAACTTTTGATGTCCGTCACGATCTTAATGCCATCGCCCTGTTCGAAGACCTGGTCTGTTGGCTGCGATTCGTTATCAAAATCCAGCTTATAGGAAAGCCCGGAACATCCGCCACCTACTACGCCCACACGCAGAAAATAACTATCGTCCAGCGCCTCGTCTTTTTTTAGCTGTACGATCCTTTCTTTTGCTTTTTCACTGATGGTTATCATATTGCCACTTCTTGTACAATGGTGGTTTCTTTTCTTCCGCCATTGTGATTATGAATGTTTTATTGTTTTGTTTCTTTTAACGTCATTGCAGGCTTTAGGCCCATCCCGCAAATATCGCACAGCTTTTGCAACTGTACTAATGGTATAATCTATTTGCTCATTGGTATTATGCCTGCCCAGGCTAAACCTAAGCGAATTGTGTGCCAATCCTTCATTGACGCCCATTGCCTGCAACACATGGGAAGGTTCCATAGAAGCAGAAGTACAGGCGGAACCACCGGACAAAGCGATCTCTTTATTCAAATTGCCCAGGAGTGTATTCCCTTCTATACCCTCAAATGCAAGGTTGGTAACATTTGGAAGCCTTTGGTGGGGATGCCCGTTCAGGTAAACACCCGGCAATTGAAGTAATTCGTTTTCCAACCTGTTTCTCATTGTGCTCAGCGTTTCAGCATCTTGCAGCAAACGATCTGAGCAGATAACGCATGCTTTGCCAAACCCTACGATGCCGGGAACATTCAGCGTACCACTGCGGAAACCGCGTTCATGGCCACCGCCATCTATCTGTGCCGCGAGCCGGACGCGAGGGTTCCTGCGTCTTATGTATAATGCGCCCACACCTTTGGGGCCATATATTTTATGCGCGCTGAAGGACATGATGTCTATGCCGTCTGCCATCACACTAACAGGTATTTTGCCAACCGCCTGGGTAGCATCGCAGAAGAATAGCACGTTGTGTTGATGTGCTATTGCGCTGATCTCTTTTATGGGTTGAATGACGCCGGTTTCATTATTGCCATACATAACTGCAATAAGAATGGTGTTGCCGGTTATTGCCTGCTCCAATTGCTGCAAATCAATAAGACCATAATTATCTACCGGCAGATAGGTTACCTGACCGCCGAGGCGTTCTATATGCGCGCAGGTATCGAGCACTGCTTTGTGCTCGGTGGCTACAGTAATGATATGATTACCTTTAGTAGCATACATCTCAAAGGCTCCCTTTAGTGCCAGGTTGATGCTTTCCGTAGCGCCGGACGTGAATACTATTTCCTGAGGCTCCGCACCAATAAGGGCGGCTACCTGCTCCCGGGCTATTTTTACAGCCTCGGCGGCAGACCAACCAAAAGCATGGCTGTTGCTGGCAGCATTCCCGAAATATTGTGTGAAATAAGGCAACATGGCCTGTACTACCGCATCGTCGCAGCGCGTAGTAGCGTTATTGTCCAGGTATATGGGCAATTCATGTTGCATAATACTATGTAATCAACTGTTTTCAGTCGTTACAAAAATAAGCCAAATGTGCTATGATGGCTCAATACGGGCATCAGAGCTTTTAATATAGTTATTTGTAAAAATTATTGTTGCTACAACGATGCTGAGAAGTAGACCAGTTCCTCATCGAGATCCAGGAAGGGATATTGCTGCTGCAACTCTTTTACCTTTTGCGCATGGCTACTTAAAAACCTTTTGTGCGCTTCCGTTTCGGGGAAACGCGACCTGTGTTCTCGGGCAATACTTATTTGCCTTACTTCTTTCATCAACTGCTGCGTAGGCGCGTCCATACCAGCTTTTACCAACTGTTCCCAGACAAAGGATGTGGCCAGGAAATTGGGGTGTACAAAGTCAATATCGTAATACCTGTAATCGCGGAGAATATCTATTATCAGCTCGTAAGCGGGAAAATAATGCGCCTGCGGATATTGCGAACAGATATAATGTACCGATTCTATCAACCTTGATTTGCTGCGGTTATTATCTACCACGCCATCGCGGATATGCCTTACCGGGCTGATGGTAAAAAGAAACTGCACGCCGGGGTTGATGGCTATGATCTTGTCTAAGCTGTTACTTAAAGCAGTTTCTATTGTACTGATATCAAGCAATCTCTTCTCGAACCACTGTGAAGGCGCACGGTGATTATTTGCGACTGGCCTGTTGCCATCTACCAGGTAATATTGAAAAGCCGAGCCAAGGGTAATGACAATCCATTTTGCCTCCCGGATGAAACGGGCAGCAGCTTGTTGCGAACTGTTGATGTTTTCAAGGGCTTTGTTTGCATTGACATCAGAGAACCGGGTATGATGATCCCAGCTATTGTACAGCTCATTCAGGTAAAACAGGTCTTCCTTAACATATCTTTTATCATATACATAGCTATCCAGGCTGTACGCCACACTTAGCGGGTTGAACAAAATACCGTGCGGATTGGATAGCACTTTGAATTTATGCTGGACGAGGCGTTCACTCATGTTCTCCGTAAAGCAGGAGCCTATAAGCAATATCCCATCAGTATATTGTATCGCGGGGGAGAGCTTCGGTATGTCCAGTTCCAGTGTTAGCTGCATAATATCATCTGCAATGTGTCATATAATGTCTTTCCATTTATATAAAATATGACTTTTTGCTATTTGCGAATATATGAATTGATAGTTTTGATGCCTGAATGTGCCGTTATGGCATTATATTTAACGTGGATTGAAAATTGTTTTATTCCAAACATATAATTAAGCAGACACAAAAATACGATTTATGAATCCAAATGAATTTCAGAAATATGCCGTGAAGCATCATGGCATCAGCAGCGCAACACTGCACAATTATTCATCTGCACTTTACAAGAATCCTTCAGCGCTTACTCCATATATCATTGAAGAACGCCCGCTGAACGTAGCTTCTATGGACGTGTTCAGCCGTTTGATGATGGACCGCATCATATTCCTGGGCGAGGCTATCAACGACTATGTAGCGAACATTGTAACAGCACAGCTGCTGTTTTTGGAAAGTACAGACCGCAACCGCGATGTACAGATGTATATCAATAGCCCGGGTGGTAGCGTATATGCAGGCTTAGGTATCTATGATACTATGCAGATCATCAACCCCGATGTATCTACGATCTGTACCGGTATTGGCGCTTCTATGGCTGCCGTACTGATGTGCGCAGGTACCAAAGGAAAGCGTACCGCTTTGAAACACAGCCGCATCATGATACACCAACCATTGGGTGGTGCAGAAGGCCAGGCAAGTGATATCGAGATCACTGCACGTGAAATAGGCAAGCTGAAGAAAGAACTGTACGAGATCATCTCTTTCCACAGCGGACAAAAACTGGCTAAAGTGGAAAAAGACAGCGATCGCGACTATTGGATGACCGCACAGGAAGCAAAAGAATACGGTATGGTAGATGAAGTGCTGGAACGCAACCCACGCAAAGCTGATGCAGGCGAAGCGAAATAAATTTAACTGAATAGCAGATTAAAAAAGACCGGAATTAAATTCCGGTCTTTTTAGTTTTATCTAGCTTTCCTGAAGTACCCATTTGGTTTCGTTCAGATGAGATACCACCACCTCAATACTGTACTTACTTTTTAGGTATGCGGCCAGGTTTTCCGCAGCATATACAGAACGGTGTTGCCCACCTGTGCAGCCAAATGCTACGCTCAGATGCTCGAAACCGCGGGAGATATAATCTTCCACATTCAGCGATACCAGGTTATATACATTCGACATGAAATCGGGCATGCGTGTTTCCCTTTCCAGGAATTGCTTTACCGGCTCGTCCTGTCCGGTAAGATGCTTATAAGCTGCATAGCGGCCGGGGTTTAATAAACCACGGCAATCGAATACATAACCACCACCATGCGATCCTTTATCTTTTGGTATGCCATTCTTGTACGAGAAGCTGGAAATCTGTACCTGTAACTTTATATTTTCATTTTTGACAGCGGGCTGTGCGTAACGGCTCTGCATATCAGCAGAGGATAGCTGTTCCAGCAACTTACGCATCTCAGGATACGCCGGCAAAGAAGGATTGTTGGACAGGAAAGAATCAAGATTCTTTAACGCCGGACCGATGCTGCTGATGAAGTGAGGCTTATGCTGCAGCAAGCCGCGGAAACCATAGGCGCCTAATACCTGTAGGATGCGCAGTAATACAAACTGCTGGTAGCCTTTGCGAAAATGGATCTCATCTACACGGCTGATGTGCAGATTGCCCATGCTTTTAATATAGCCGTTCAGCAGGTCTTCCTTCCAGGCATCGGGCAACTGGGCTTTTGCCTGCCATAACAGTGATGCGATATCGTACTGGGGCGGACCTTGCATAGCGCCCTGGTAATCGATAAAATAAACATTGCCATTGTGCAGCATGATGTTGCGGCTCTGAAAATCGCGATACATCAGCATCTGCGGTTGTATGCGGCCCAGCTCCTTGCTCAGCTGTTCCATCTCATCAATGAGCAGGCCCTTATCGTATTGTATATTCTGCAGGTCGGCAAAGTAATATTTGAAGTACAACAGATCGGCCATGATGGCTTTCTCATCAAAGCGGCGAGTGCTGAAGCATTGATAAAAATCGGCTTCGCGGCCTGCTATCCATTGCATTTTAGCAAGCTGTTCCAGCGCTTTATGGAAATATTGCCTTACTTCATTCGTCTGCCCTTCCTGTTTTAGCAGATCAAATAAAGTAGTGCTGCCAAGGTCTTGCTGCAGGTAATAACGGCGATCTTTGCTGGTGCTAAATACTTCAGGAACATTGATCTCGTGCTTGCGAAACAGATCTGTGAAGTAGAAATAAGTATTGTTTTCAGCTACGTTGGTATTGTAAGTGCCTATAGCAGAGCTCTTATCTGCAGACATGCGATAGTATCGGCGATCAGAGCCTGAAACCGGCAATAATTCAGTTTTTTCGGGTTTAACGCCGAAATGATCTTCAAATAATTTTTCTAAAACGGTAATGGTTTGTGCAGATGGTTTGTTTGCGGTCATTTTATGTTCTTAGGATACTCAAATAAAAATACTTCTTTCTTTATCCGGTGAAACTCGTTCCATTGATCGGCTTCGAAACGGATGCCTGCTACAGCGCAGGTGGGCATATTATCAATATAAAATTCATCAGACAGCTCGTTCACAAACTCTGTGATGCCGGGATTATGCGCTACAATGTAAACGGTCTTTACATTGTCCTGCACCTCGTACAGCACTTCTTCAAACACAGAAGGAATACAGTGATACAGTTTCTCGTACCAGCGGATATTAGCCTCGTCATAACCTACAGCCGCAGCTATCTTTTTGGCGGTTTGTTTTGCCCTCTTCGCTGTACTGGATATAATAAGATCCGGCACCAGCTTTCTCTTCTTCAGCTCTTCTCCCATCATCGGGGCATCTTTCTCACCGCGATCATTGAGAGGGCGCTCAAAATCACTTTGCAAGGGGTTAGCCCAACTCGATTTCGCATGCCTGATCATCACAAGGGTTCGTTGCATCATATTACTTGCCTTTATAAAATTGGAGTTTCAAATGTTCGCCATCGAAAACAGCGTAGCTATCATACTTTATCCAGTCGCCCAGGTTCACATAGAGGCTGTTTTGCGGTAATGGGTATTCTATGGCTATATGCCTGTGGCCGAAGATGAAATAGTCGATGTGCTCCTGTTTCAACCGCTCCAAAGCATATTGCACCAGCCATTCTTTCTCAGGCCCCAGGAAAGGATCTTCTTCCACCCCATGCTTTGGGCCAAGGCGGCTAAACCATTCTGCCATACCTACACCGGTATCGGGATGTATGCGCCGATAAAGCCATTGCGATACTTTATTGCGGAGTACGCCCTTCAGCAGTTTATAGCCATGATCGCCGGGGCCGAGACCATCGCCATGGGCTATCACAAATTTCTTACCGTTAAATGTTCTTTCGATAGGCTCATGATGCACAGGAATACCCAGCTCTTCGCTGAAGTAACCCCTCATCCACAGATCGTGGTTGCCTGTAAATGCTTCTATGTGTAATCCTGCATCAGATAATTCTGCCAGCTTGCCCAGGAAACGCGTGTAGCCTTTAGGCACTACACGCTTGTACTCGAACCAGGCATCAAAAAGATCGCCAACCAGGAATAATTGAAAAGCATCATCCTTAATGGAATCCAGCCAATTGCATAAACGTCTTTCGCGGGCGATGCTTGTTTCCCTATCGGGAATACCCAAATGAAAATCGGATGCGAAATAAATTTTTTTACCGGATGGCAGGTCCATGAAATGCAGATCGGATGGGGATGCAAGTTACTCTAAAATGCCCAAATACATAGATGACAGCCGTCATTAAAACGGCCTTAAAATATTTATTTAGAAAAATATTTTTGGAAGTATGAAAATCACACCTATATCTTTGCACCAGTTCTTTACAGTATCTCTTATCAAGAAAGGCGGAGGGTTATGGCCCGATGATGCCTTAGCAACCTCCCCGGTGCAAACCGGGAACTGGTGCTAATTCCATCCCACAGCAATGTGGGGCAGATAAGTCAGACGGATCAATTTCGCTTGAAACAATCTACAGATTGTAAAACATAGTAGAAAGCTCTTCTGATTTATCGGAAGAGCTTTTTTATTGCCCGCAGGTACCAGGGCAGTAAAAGAATTCTTCCGGTAAACATCTCGCCTTCCTGGTAACGGATCGTATCGAAACACCAAATCGTAACCATCTAAAAAACAGGAAGAATGAGTAACGCAACAGAGCTGATACATAGCATACCGGTAGATCCGCTGACAGGATCGATATCCGTACCCATTTATCAAACATCCACTTTTGTGCAGGACGCGCCCGGCGTGAACAAGGGTTATGATTATGCACGCAGCAACAACCCGACAAGGGAAACACTAGAGAACATCATTGCCAAACTGGAAGGCGGCGTAAAGGCATCTGCCTTCGCCAGCGGACTTGCTGCGATAGACGCGGTAGTGAAGCTCCTGCAAAGTGGTGATGAGATACTGGCAGTAGATGATATTTACGGCGGCGCATTTCGCCTGTTTACGCATATCTACGCCAAATTCGGCATTAAAGTAAACTATGTGGATACTACCGATGTAGCGAATGTACTGGATGCAATTACACCCAATACGAAATTGATATGGCTGGAAAGCCCTACTAATCCGACATTGAAGATCAGTGATATAGCTGGCATTGCCAAAATAGCAAAGCAATATGGCATACTGCTCTGCGTTGATAATACTTTTGCTTCACCTGTACTGCAACAACCCATAAAACTGGGCGCCGACCTTGTAGTGCATAGCGCTACCAAATACCTTGGCGGCCATAGCGACCTGATAGCAGGATTGGTAGTATCTGCAACACAAGAACTGGGGGAACAAATAAAATTCATACAGAATGCAAGTGGTGCTATCCTGTCTCCCAACGATAGCTGGCTCATCATTCGTGGAGTAGAGACCCTGCACCTGCGTATGCAGGAACATTGCAGGAATGCAGAAAAAGTTGCGACCTTTCTTGCGCAGCATCCTGTGATAGATAAGGTTTATTATCCCGGATTGATCTCACATCCTAACCATCATATTGCAGCGAAACAACAGTCAGGTTTCGGAGGTATCATATCCTTTACACTGAAGAACGATACGGAAGATGCAGCAAAACAGGTTGTCTGCAGCACCCAACTCTTTAAACTCGCGGAAAGCCTGGGCGGTATCAAAAGCCTGCTGTGTCACCCCGCCAAGATGACTCATAAATCCATACCGGCAGAAAAACGTCGTGCTGCCGGCGTAGCGGATAGTTTAATACGCTTAAGCATAGGCCTTGAACAAGCAGATGATCTGATCAGAGACATAGAACAAGCCCTCAATAAAGTAACAGAGCTTGCAGCATCTGAAAACATAGCTGCTTTTCAATAAATAATTCATTCACTGTCTAACAATAAAAAACTAAAAACAATGTCTATTCCACAAAAGAAATTATCCATCGGTTTGTTTGGCTTTGGCGTAGTTGGCACCGGCCTTTATAAGGTATTGCAGCAAACCCCATCACTGAACGCAGAGATAAAAAAAGTGTGTATCAAGCATCCTGAAAAGAAACGCGAAGCACCGGAAACGCTATTCACCGTTGACCCGGACATATTGCTGAATGATGAAAGCATTAATGTGATCGTAGAACTGATCGATGATGCAGATGCGGCTTATTATATCGTCAGCAAAGCACTGACATCGGGCAAAGCTGTAGTAAGCGCCAATAAAAAGATGATCGCGGAGCATTTACCAGAACTGCTGGCGATCCAAAAAGAATACGGAACACCGTTCCTGTATGAGTCCGCCTGTTGCGCCAGTATACCCGTGATACGCAACCTGGAAGAGTATTATGACAATGACCTGCTGCAAGGTGTTAGTGGTATTGTGAACGGCTCTACCAATTATATCCTTACCCGTGTAGCACAGGATAAGCTGACATTTGAAGAAGCACTGCTACAGGCACAGATAGAAGGTTTTGCAGAAAGCAATCCTGCACTGGATGTAGAAGGTATTGACGCTGTAAATAAACTATCCATACTGCTGACACATGCTTATGGAATAGTAGCGCATCCACAGGAGATCATACACAGCGGCATACAAAACCTGCAGGCACATGATGCTGTATTTGCCAAAGAAAAAGGCTTTGAAATAAAACTGGTAGCGCAAGCTAAAAAGCTGGAGGATGGTAATGTTGCTGCATTTGTATTGCCACAGTTCGTAGATAATACTAATCAGCTATACAATGTACGCAATGAATATAACGGTGTAGTTATAGAAAGCGGGCTTGCAGATAAGCAGTTCTTCTACGGCAAGGGTGCAGGTAGCTTCCCTACAGCATCTGCAGTATTGAGCGATCTTTCTGCACTTAGGTACGATTACAAATACGAGTATAAGAAACTGCACAACAAAACTGCAGGTAACCTGAGCAATGATTTCTTCCTGAGGGTGTATGTAAGTTTTGAAGGCCTCTTCCAGGTGCCACACGAGAGATTTGAACGTATAGAAGAATGGAGCAGCAGTGAGAAGAAATGCCATGTGATAGGCGTTATCAAATTCTCAAAACTGCGTGATAGCCAGTGGTGGAAGAAAAAAGGTATATCTGTTATTGTATGGCCGGATGCTTTTGTAACGGACGTAGTAGTAAAAGAACCGGTGGAGGATTTTTTGGCCGTGGTTTAAAACCGCTCGGCCATTCCCAGTCCGAAGAGCGCATAGTCATAAACAGCAGGATCGGCGGGATTTAATTCACGTAAGTGGGAGGTAAGGGCAAGGGCGTTTTGCCAATTCGATTTTTCATCATGGATCAATTGAAGGCGAAACGCCACTCTTGCTACATGCACATCCAGCGGGCATACCAGTTGCGATGGCTTTATCTTCTTCCAGATACCAAAGTCAACGCCTTGCTTATCCTTACGAACCATCCAGCGGAGGTACATGTTGATGCGTTTGCAGGCCGATTTACGCGCGGGCGTGGAGATATGTTTCTTCGTACGTTCGGGGTGATCGATGGAAAAGAAATAATTGTGAAAGTGGATCAATGCCTCTTCAACCGTTTCATGATCGTATCTCTTTTGCGGCACGAAGGCATCTTCCAAACTATCATACGCACTATAATGATATTGCAGGAAATGGATGAAGTATAACAGGTCTGTAGCGTTAAAGGTACGGTGCGCAAAGCCCAGCATCTTTTGCAAATCAGTATCGTGGTGATTTAGAATAAAGTCATAGGGAGCTTCATCCATCCAATGCATCAGCTTGTTGCAGCTATTGATAATGCTGGTACGGTTGCCCCATGCCAGTATAGCTGCAAACAAGCCTGCTATTTCTATATCCTGCTTTTTGCTAAACCGATGCGGTACCTGTATGGGATCTCCTGAAATAAAAGAAGGCTGATTGTACAGCCTTACTTTTTCATCCAGTAATTTCTTTAACTCCTTCACATTTTCCATCCTCTTATTTTGACTAGAATATTCCCAAAAACTTCTTTTTCTTAATACGCACTTTTATCATCCTGATATCTTCTTTTGGCCTGTCGGCGCCATCTCTTTCCACAGCAGCTATTTTATCTACTACATCCATGCCTTCTTCTACTATGCCAAACACTGTGTAGTTACCATCCAGGTGAGGGGTGCCTCCTTTTGTTTTATAAATATTGCGCTGCATGGGTGTGAATTTACGTCCTGTAGAGGTTGATATTTTATCCAGCTCATCGTCTGTAAACGTTTTGCCGACTACAATATAAAACTGGCAACCGCTCGATGCCTTTTCAGGATTATTGTCCCGCGCCATACCTACAGCGCCACGCTGGTGAAAATCAGTAGTATTGATCTCGGCAGGTACGCGATAGCCTACATCACCCTCACCCAGTGCCTGGCCGGCAGCAGCATGTTTAGAATCAGGATCACCACCCTGGATAACGAAATTAGGTATCACGCGATGAAATAAAGTGCTGTCGTAAAACTTTTGTTTTATCAGCTTGAACATATTGTCCCTGTGCTTGGGTGTATTATCGTACAGGGCGAGGACGATCTTACCGTAGCTGGTTTCGATCTCCACTTTTTGTTTGTTACGGGTTTGAGCGATAGCTACTGTTAATAAGCAGAAGCTTAGGGCTGTTAATATTAGCTTTTTCATTTTGTATGGTTAATATATTATGTCCGGCTTTTATGGTGCGAACATAGCAACAAAAAACTAAATTAGCATACAATATACATTGTATGCAGCCAAGGATAAGGGCAAGAGGATTGACCAAGTTGTTACCGGAATGGGCATGGAATTCATCTAAAAGAAGGCCCCTGGCAAGCTATAACCCCACACGTGCTACAGAACGCAAAGCTGATCTAAACCCGATCTACACGGTTTTTGACTATAACGAGCATGACTATGTAGAGAAAAAAGTATTGGATGAAAAGGCCTGCTATATCTATAAAAACAGCGGCAACGTTACCTGGATCAATGTGGATGGCTTAAAAAAAGACGAGGTTGAAAAGCTATGCGCACATTATAATATACACCCGCTGGTATTAGAGGATATACTCAGCCAGGGACAGCGTGCCAAGATGGATGAGATAGATAATGTGATCTATTGCCTGCTGCCTATGCTGTATTATAATGAAGATACGGGTGAAATAGAATCGGAGCAGGTAAGTATTGTATTGGGTAAGGATTTTGTTATCTCCTTCCAGGAAGATCCGGAACGTGATGTATTTAACCACATCCGCGACAGGATACGCAGCGGATTTACCAAGATAAGGCAGCGTGCTGCTGACTACCTGTGCTATAGCCTGCTGGATAGTATTGTTGACAGCTATTTTGGCATCATTGACAAAATAAATGTTCGGATAGAACGGCTGGAAGATGCGCTGATGCAGCAAAAGGAATATGGCACACTCGAGAAAATAAGCATACTCCGCCGTGAGGTAATGATGTTCCGCAGGTCTATTACTCCTGTGAGAGAACTGGTTAACTGCTTTCTCGTAAGCGAGAATACTCTGCTGGAAGACAGGCATGACAAATACTATAAAGATGTTCTGGACCATATTACCCAGGCAATAGACTATTCTGAGAACCACCGGGAAATGCTGATGAACCTGCAGGATCTTTCCATGAGCCAGATAAACCTGCGCATGAACGAGGTAATGAAGGTCTTTACACTACTGGCTACTTTGATGGCGCCAGCCACAGTCATTGGTGGCATATTCGGCATGAACTTCGATGTGATACCTCTTACACATCACCGGGAAGGTTTTTATGTAACTGTGGCCGCCATGTTATTGATACCGGGTTTTATGATGTTCTACTTCAGGCGTAAGGGATGGTTTTAGAAAAGCCCTTTATCAGCATCGTCATGTGCACGTACAACCGTGCTGATTTTATACGACAAACCATCGAAAGCATCCAAGGCCAGACTTTTACCAACTGGGAACTGCTGGTGATGGATAACGGCTCGACCGATAATACAAAAGAAGTTATTGACGATATAGCCGACGAACGAATATTTCATCAACGGTTTGAGTCAACATCTACAGGCCGCCTCAGGAATATAGCTTTTAGCAAAGCGCAGGGAAACTATATAGCCCTGATGGATTCAGACGATCTATGGCTGCCGGAGAAATTGCAGAAGCAAATAGATCTGCTGAAGGAAAATCCGGAAATAAAGTTCTCCTTTACGAACAGCCAGGATTTTATTGGTGACCTGCAGGTAGTGCATACGCTGAATCAGCCGATAACAAGTACAGCGATACAAAATGCGTTTCTGCCGATGTTGCGCAGTGAACTTTTTCCTCCAATACAGACCTTCCTGTTTGAGAAAGAGTGCCTGGATGTATGTGGTGGTTTTCGGGAAACCCGCATCTTTAATGATTATGAATTCATCGGCAAACTATGCTACCATTTTAATGCAGCCATACTGTACGAGCCTTTATTATTAAGAAGGCTACATAACGCGAATAGCATCAACATATACTCTGATGAATTGGCACAGGAGTATATGGAAGCCGTGCGCCTATTTAGAAAAGAGAAAATGATACCGGCTCTCCTTGCCAGCCAACTGTTATATACTACTGCTATGAATACGGGTAATGTGTACCTACAGCAAAAACAATGGCAAAAAGCAATAAATATCTATCTTGCGGGATGGCGGTATAAGCCCTTTAGCATGGTACCGCTGAAGAAATTGCTAAAAACGATGCTGCACCTTGTAAGCAGATAAAGTAGGTTTAAGCCTTGGAAAAAGAACAGAATCATACACCGCTTGTAAGTATTATAATGCCTACCCTGAACAGGGAAAAATTTATTGCGGAAACTACATTCAGCATTCAAAAGCAAACCTATACCAACTGGGAGCTGATCATCATGGATGATGGCTCTGATGATAATACCAATAAAATTGTAGCCAGGCTTAAAGAAACGGACGACCGTATTCAGTATCATAACAATGGTGTAAAACGAATTACGGGCAAGCTTAAAAACAGGGGTATTGAATTGGCCCAAGGTGAATTAATAGCATTTATGGACTCTGACGACCTATGGCATCCTGAAAAGCTGGCAAAGCAGGTGCTTGCACTGCAACAATACCCCGAGGCCGGCTTCTCTTTTACCAATGGATGCAATTTCAGAGATGAGGATAAAGTAATTGAAGCAATATATTATCAAAGGCAGTCGGGCGCAATCTGTGCTGATTTCTTCAAATCTATCTGCAGCGGCGATACGGGTGTTTTTATACAAACTGTTATGGTATGGAAACGCCTGTTGCATGAAGAAAACCTCTTCAGGATTAACCGCACTTTCACAGATTACAGCTTCATCACCAATCTGGCACAGCAATATAAAGGAGTCATTCTATACGAAGTGCTGTTGCAACGCAGGATACATCCAGTAGCCAATACGAAAATGAACTGGGTGGCAGATTATGAAGAACATATTGAGACCATTATACGTTATAAACAAGCGCATAAACTAGACCCCGTACTGGCAAGCAAGATCTTGTTCATTACTCATATCAATCTTGGAGAAGAATACTTAAGCCGGGGTATGAAAAAAGAAGCGAGAACGGCGTTCAGAGCATCGTGGCAATACAATAAGCTAAGTGTTGTCCCATTCAAAAAAACCGCCAAGTCTATCGTAAAGCGTTAGGTTCATCCGCCCTATTTCCTGATTCATCGGCTATTAATAACCCTATAATCGCAACCCGGCTTATACGCCGGGCTAAAATTGTAATTTTATAGGTATCCAATTAAAGAAGAAAGGAATTAGCCAGATGCGCGTATTATTTACACACTCCTATTTCTTGCGTTATGACCCCAAGCAATGGCGTACGATGCAGCCTTATGCCCCGTTGGGCACTATATACGCTGCCGCAGTATTGCGCCAGAATGGGTACGAGGTATTTCTGCATGATGTGATGTTTGCCGAAGGGCCCGAAACACTTGCCCCTGTATTGCAATCTGTGAAGCCGGATGTACTGGTGATCTATGATGACGGCTTTAACTACCTGACCAAAATGTGCCTTACCAATATGCGCGAGGCAGCCTTTAAGATGAGCATGATGGCTAAGGAAGCCGGATGCAAGGTAGTCGTATCTTCTTCTGACTCTACAGACCATGCAGGCGAGTACCTGGAAAACAAGGCAGACTATATAATAATAGGTGAAGCTGAGCAGACCCTGCTGGAATTACTGGCGAAATTGGGAAATAAAGAGAGCGATGTGGAAGGTGTAAAAGGACTGGCTTATCAACAGGATGGGAATATACACCGTACCGGGGCCAGGCCCGTAATGAATAACCTGGATAGCCTGCCACTACCTGCATGGGACCTGGTAAATGTTGCAGACTACAGAAACGCGTGGATGCAAAGCACCGGCTATTTTTCTATGAATGTGGGCACTACTCGTGGTTGTCCGTTTAAATGCAACTGGTGTGCCAAGCCCATCTATGGCAACAGGTATAATGCAAGAACACCCGAGCATGTAGTATCTGAGTTGAAGATGCTGAAAGAGCGTTATCATTTTGACCATATCTGGTTTTGTGACGACATTTTTGGGCTGAAGCCGGGCTGGGTAAAACGCTTCGCAGAACTGGTAAATGAAGAGGGACTAAAATTCAGGTTCAAGATACAATCTCGTGCTGATCTGTTACTTAAAGATGAACAGATACAATACCTGGCTGATGCGGGCTGCGAAGTAGTATGGATGGGTGCCGAGAGTGGTTCGCAGCGGATACTGGACGCCATGGACAAAGGCACCACCGTAGAACAGATAGCTGAGGCCACACGCTTGCTGAAATTGCATGGTATCAAGCCTGCATTCTTTTTACAATTTGGCTACCTGGGAGAAACGAAAGAAGATATACAGATGACGCTGGATATGGTGAAGCGATTGCTGCCGGCAGATCTTGGTATCTCTGTATCTTATCCGCTACCGGGTACAGGCTTTTACGAGAAAGTAAAAGAACAGTTAAAGACCAAAACCAACTGGACAGATAGCGATGAGCTGGCACTCATGTTCAGCAATACATACAAGCCTGAATTTTATAAGCAATTGCACAGGTATGTACATGCATTTTATAAAAAGGCATCAGCAGCCGACAGGCTCAGGAAGATATTCAGCAAAGATTCATTAGACCGAAAGCACTTATTTACAGCCATCAAGTTCCCTTACTATTCATTAAAGGAACTGCAGCAAAAAAGACTTTTGCAGAAGCTTTACTAATATTACTTTGTAGTTATGACGGACGGAAGGCAGGAAATAAATGTTAGTGAAGCGTTCTCGAGGCAATCAACAGCTTTTGATGCCATTGATGATGCCAACAGCATTATTGGCTGGATGCGCGAAAGAGTGCGCAAAGAGGTATTGCTTTATATAAAGCCTTCTTCATCTATCCTGGAGCTGAATTGCGGAACGGGCATCGATTCTATATTCTTTGCAAAACGTGGCCATCACGTTACCGCTACAGATAATGCAAGTGGCATGCTGGCAGCATTGGATGCTAAAGTAGATACGTTGCAGCTACAGCAATACATTACTACTAAAAAATGCTCTTTCAATAACCTCGAACAGATCGAAGGACAATTTGATTATGTGTTCTCCAACTTCGGCGGACTGAACTGCACCGACAAACTGGATAAAGTATTAGATGATATTACCCATTTGCTAAAACCCGGAGGATATTTTACGCTCGTTATCATGCCTAAGGTTTGCCCATGGGAAATACTAACGCTGTTTAAAGGTTATTTTAAAACTGCATTTAGAAGATTTGGCAGTAAGGGAACTTCTGCCCATTTGGAGGGTGTCCATTTTCAATGTTACTATTACGCCCCTTCTTTTATTACCAGGCATCTTAAGGGTAAGTTCAGCTTGTCTTCCTTAAAGGGACTTTCAATTGTAGTACCTCCACCATATATTGAGGGCTTTATGGAAAAGCGTCCGGAACTCTTTAAAAGGCTGGAAAAGATCGAAAACAGCATTTGGGCTATGCGTCCATTCAATGGCTGGGCCGACCATTACATGATCACCATGCAAAAACTGTAATTGCATGAGTGTATTAAAGCATTTACTCATTGTTACTCCAGGCTTTCCAAAAGATAAGGACGATACATCGTGCCTGCCTGCTGTGCAGCAATTTATTTTATGCTATAAAAGGCTTCATCCTGAAATTACTTTTACTATAATATCCCTGCATTATCCTTTTGATCAGAAACACTATTGCTGGAATGGTATGGAAGTGTATTCACTCCGGGGCCAAAATAAAAATGGCATACGAAGGGGCGGCACTATCTTAAGAGCAATAAGAAAAGGATTGTCTGTAAACCGTACAAATAATATTGATGCCGTGCTGGCGTTTTGGCTAACAGATGCGGCATTAGCGGCTAAATATATTTCAAGATCTATCCATGCACCAATACTTATATGGATGCATGGACAGGATGCCAAAGCTGGGAATAAATATGTGAGCTATGTACATCCTGCACCAGATGACCTCGCTGCTATTTCCGACTACCAAAACGAGGTATTTAAAAAAGCACACGGTTTCAAAGCCGGCCATATTATTTACAATGGTGTCAATAAAAATATTTTTCCTGCACTGAATTTTGATGACCGCGATATTGATCTGGTGTCTGTTGGCTCGTTGATACCATTGAAGCGGCAACATATGTTTATTGAGTTGGTGCAGCAATTGAAAGCAACTGATAAAAATATAAAAGCTGTTGTTGCAGGCGAAGGGATATTGCAGGGAGAATTAACCCATCAAATAAAGGAAGCTGGTCTTGATGATAACATTACCCTAACCGGTGGAATTAATCATGAAGCGGTATTGAAGCTGATGAACCGCGCTAAGATCTTAGTGCATACTTCTGAATATGAAGGGCACAGTACAGTGATATTAGAGGCTTTGTATTCCGGCTGTTATGTACTTTCTTTTTTGCCAATCGCCGGCCGAGAAACAGAGAATTTTATTTTGTGCAAAGACACGGAAGAAATGCTGCAGCAATGCAAAATAATTTTATCGAAACACCAGGTTGCCAGGCGCGTATTAGTGTCAGATATGGACGACCGTGCGGAACAGGTGCACCATATACTTACTTCAAAACTATCTCATGCAGATAATAGCAGATCCTAAGTTGTACGAGGAGAAAGAAAGACTATACTACGATGTACGTAATAAAGAAGGCAGGATCATCTCTGATGAGACTTTGAAACAACTACCTTATGCAGACAGCTCTAACCCGTATTATAGCGAGTGGAATTTGCGTGCTAAGAATATGGAACGATTCCTTGCATATCTTAAGAAAAGAAAACAACCAAGCATAAAAATATTGGATGTAGGCTGCGGTAACGGATGGATGACGCATTTGCTATCAGAAGCAGGGTGTGATGTAACGGGCGCAGATCTGAACATGGAAGAGCTGCAACAGGCAGAACGCGTGTTCGGTACAGATGAAAAATTAAAATGGCTCTATGCAAACGTGTTAACAGATAATATTCCCGGTGCTCCTTTCGATCTTATCATCTTTGGCGCCAGCTGCCAGTACTTTCCAAATATTAATGAGCTCACCAAAAAATTACTGCCGTTATTATCACCGGGAGGGGAGATACATCTTCTGGATTCTATATTTTATAAGGATGCGCAAATAGGGGATGCCGCTTCGCGCAGCAAGGAATACTATAGTTCACTGGGCTTTCCGGAAATGGCCGGCTATTACCATCACCATTCCATTCCTTCTCTTAAAAAAGCGGGGTATACAAAAGTACACCCCGGTTTGTTTAGTAAGGCCACCCCATTACAATGGTGGAAAACTATAAAACAATAAAGACTAACCTATAGCAGTAGCAAGGTGCGGATGATTCTGTTCTTTCAATTGTTTGAGCACCTTTTTTTGATAATTGAGCGGATGGTTTTTAGAAACGTACCATTTTGTTTTCATTGCCAGGTCATAATCCTGCATGGGGTATCCTTTCCTTTGCCATTTAAGCCGCCACCATTTATCCGTTGCGTTCATCAATAGCAGGTTTATCTGTTTAGGGAATATTAGATTAATTCCCTGCTCCCATATCCTGCGGAATGTTTTTGGCTCTTTTCTTGTTATCAGCGTTCCTGTACTCCAGGTGATGTTAGGAAACATATTCACCAGCCAGGCCCTGTTTTCATCAATAAGGCGCCTGTATACAAAAGAATTATATGCCGGAATCAAGGTAGCCAGTTCGGTGGCTGTGAAACGGTTTTGCTCTTCGATACATAGCTTAGACTCATCAATGAAGTAGTTCATACAGAAAGAATGCTGTGCATTCCACAAAAAGGTCATCTTTTTAAAGAGATGCAATATGGTGCGGCATATCCACAACCTGTTCTTTTTGGTAATGATAAAAAGGTCTATATCCGATTTTTCATTGGCATAGCCTTTGGATAGGGAGCCTGAAATGCAAACTGATTCAACAAAAGGAAACCTGGCAATCCTGGATGCGGAGCGATAAGCTTCATCCATTAAGGCATCTGCTCTTTGCTTACCTTCCAGCCTTCTGGTCACCAATTCTCTATTGTCTTCCAACATGTAGAAGTTGTCATACACATAGATCGCTCCTGTAATGACCATTTCGCGCAGGGCGTGATATAATTCGTTGAGAGGTATGTCCATTGGTGAAAACCGGTGAATCTCCTCCAGGTAAAGCGGATGCTTGAAAATATGGAAATACTGCAGCGTAGCCCTGATCGTACTAACTACTTCTTCATTTTGTAAAACTCTCATAAATCTTTATTTAGCTCATAGTCCCGCAAACGGGATAAAGCTTCATAAGCAGATACAAAGGAGCAAACAGGCAAATACGTTAGGCGTATAGTATTGGAAATAAAAATAGCGAATATTATGCCATTCTTTGTCATGCTGCTATCAATTATCGTGGTTTTTAATGTATTTATAATATTAAATGAATTTTGAACATTCTTTAAATACCTTTTATTTTTACCGACTAAATACAAAACATGAGTTTGCAAAACGAAGCGTCAGAAAACATCTATTATAAATTCATTAGGTTTCTGCATAATATACTATTAAACATCAGGCAACATATAGGGCTGTTCCTTATCTGCATGATTATAGGTATTACGCCGCTTTTACTTAAAAACTATTCTGATTCTGACCTTTATAGAGCAAATTTTACGGTTGCTTACGATGAGCTGTTTCGAAAGATTTATGGCGACAGGCTGGCAAAATTAAATACGCTTGTGCAACATCAGCAGACACAGACATTAAAAAATATCCTGGCTACTGATGAAAAAACAGCGCAGGCATTGAAAAGTGTTACCGGGAAAAACATCCTGGGTGATGACCTGAGCAAGGACCTGAATACAGATCATATACCCTTTGTGGTAGAGATAGTTACAGATGATAGCTCAAAGATCATTCCTCTACAAAATGCAATTGTTCACTTCCTGGAAACAGGCGACGACTTTATGACCAAAAGGATGGAGGTGAAAATGCTGGAAAACAAGGAAGAACTGGATTATATTAATAAGCAACTTAACACTATCGATACCGTTTATCGTAAGTCAGGATCTGCGGAACCGCTTCCTGTACCGCAGTCAAAACCAAGCGATAATTCCACGGCATCTGAACAAGCTGATAACTCATTGATAGAGTTCTCTTACACGCTGTATAAACGCAAACAGGAACTGATGCGTAAGCAAAGGATGCCGCAAAACCTGCTGATCATAGACGATGCTATCGTTTCTGTACAAAAGAAAAGATCAACCCTCCTGATGATCGTTGCAGGAAGCGTAATTGGCTTTATATTTTATGCATTGATCGCCGGAATTATACTGCCGGCAATACGGTTTAAAGAACGCTAGCGAATTTCCTGGCAAAGCTCCACTAAAACGCCGTTGGTGGTTTTAGGATGCAGAAAGCAAACCATCTTATTATCAGCCCCTTTTTTAGGGGCTTCATTTATTAGCTCAAAACCAAGGGCTGTCAGTCGCTTCATCTCTGCCTCAATATTTTCTACCTCAAAAGCTATGTGGTGAATACCTTCTCCTTTTTTATTGATGAATTTGCCAATAGGGCTGTTTTCATCGCTTGCTTCCAGTAATTCTATTTTAGATTCGCCGGTCATGAAAAAGGCGGTTTTTACTTTTTCAGAAGCTACTTCTTCTGTTTTGTAGCAAGGCGTATTCAGTAATTGTTCAAAAAGAGGTATGGATGTAGTCAATTCTTTAACAGCTATACCCAGGTGTTCTATCTTCAGCATTCCATTAATTTTCCTGTAATTCCATTTGGGTGGCCTTTGAAGCCAGTATTTGCGGGGCCTGGTCTGATGTCATTTTGCATTGCCCGTTAAATACGGCATTAGCATCGATCTGCAGACGCGACGTTTCTATATTGCCGTTAATGGTAGATTTTGACTTCAGGCAAAGCATATCCTTGCAAGATACATTGCCGTTTACGGTACCGAACACATCAGCATTATGCGCATATAGATCGCCCTGAACTATGCCCGATTCCCCCAATACCACCTTGGCTTTGCAGTAAACATGGCCAATAATATTACCATCGATACGCATATCCGCGTCTGACTCGATATCACCATTAACCGTAGTACCTGCGGCAATAGTGCTTACACTTGCAGCAGGATGATTGTTTAGATCCCTGGTTTTGTTTTTAGTAAACATATCTCAGTTTTTTTGAAAATGAGTAATGATACATGGTAACGGGCGCTAAAATAGTATCTTCTCTTTCCCTGAAAAGGTTAAATTACTGTTACAATAGCATTAGTTTGGGCATCAGGGATGGTAAATATATATAATAATAACCAATTATGCCAGTAGCCGGGCGGTTATGTAAACCATTTTGCTACCTTTGCACCCTGATTTTTCCCATTCATGGATCGTAATACCGTCATTGGCTTCGGCCTTCTTATTTTATTGGTAATTGCCTACGTTGGTTATAATAACTATTCACAAAACCAATACCTGGCGCAAAAGAGGATTGACTCTATAGCGGCCGAAAAAAGGCATCCGCATTCAAAAATTCAACCGGCACAGAATACAGCGGCTGCTGTTTCCTTGTCAACAGCAGACTCCCTTGTAAATGATTCCATCCGGAGGTCTATGCCACCTGCATATAATGGCACTGAGCAAATCGTTAAGCTGGAAAATAAAAACATCAGCCTGAGCTTTTCTACAAAAGGAGCACAACCGGTAAGCGCTTTACTGAAGGATTATAAGACCCACGACCAGAACCCTTTATATTTCTTTAATGGTAAGGGTAACGAACTGAGCGCCTTGCTGCCGGTAAATAATAATACTACCTCCACAGCAGACCTGTTTTATACATCGGCAGAAAGTACAGCTCCTAATGGCGATAAGGTACTTACCTTTTCGGCCGATATGGGTGGTGGTAAGCTGGTACATATCAGCTACCAATTACCGGCAGAGGGATATATGCTTGGCTACCATGTAAAGCTGGATGGCATGCCAACGGCGGTTTTGCCCATTAACTGGCAAATAACCGCCCTGCATACAGAGCAGGAAGTAACCATGGAGCGCAATAACAGCCAGGTCTATTATCGCTATGCCGATAAGGACCATGACTATTTCAGCTTTATTAAAAAGCAGAAGGAAGACCTGGATAAGCCTGTAGAATGGGTAGGTTTCCGCCTGCAATACTTTAGCACTGCCCTTATCAGTGATTCCAGCAGCTTCACAAAGGCTACGGTAACCGGCAACACTAAAATAGACGATAAGAATATAGTAGCTGTTGCAAAAAATACCATGATGCTGCCACTGGGAGCGGATCAATCTGCAAACCTGCGCTGGTATGTAGGGCCAAACCATTATAAAACACTGAGGTCTTATAAAATAGGGCTGGACGAGATGGTACCTCTTGGCTACGGCATGATGTCTTTTGTGAAGTATGTGAACAAATGGCTCATTATCCCTACGTTCAACGTATTGAGCGGTGTTATCAGCAACTATGGTATCATCATCATCCTGATGACCCTTTTCATCCGCCTGCTGTTATCCTTCTTTACTTATAAGAGCTATCTATCAAGCGCCAAGATGCGCGTACTGAAGCCGGAAATGGATGAACTGCGTGCCAAGTATGGAGATGACCAGCAGAAATTTGGTATGGAGCAGATGAAACTATACCGCAGCGCAGGAGTAAACCCATTAGCGGGTTGTATCCCCACGTTGCTACAGGTGCCTATCCTCTTCTCGATGTACTATTTCTTCCCATCGTCTATAGAGCTGCGCCAGCAAAAGTTCCTGTGGGCAAATGACCTTTCTACCTACGACAGCATATTCAGCTGGTCGGGCAATATACCTGTGATCACAAGCATCTTTGGCAACCACATCAGCCTGTTTACGATCCTAATGACCGCATCGAGCCTGTTCCTTGCTTTGTATAACCGCAATATGACCATGCAGGATCCGAACAACCCGATGATGAAATGGATGCCTTATGTGTTCCCTTTCATGCTGTTTGGAGTGTTTAATAAAATGGCTGCGGCACTTACGTTCTACTATTTCTGCTCGAACATGATCAGCATCGCGCAGCAATATGTGATTCAGAAGTACATCATCAACGAGAAGGCTATACATGCAAAACTGCAGGAAAACAGGAATAAGCCTGCTACCCCGTCTAAATGGGCGGCCAAGCTGGAAGAAATGCAGAAAATGCAGGCAGAGCGTGGCAAGTTACCGCCTAAGAAATAATTGATAATTTTTCCTGATTATATAACCATACCTCCAAAGGGTATGGTTATTTTTATGCTTCTTAGAAAATAAGTTTTCTATATGTTTAGAAACTTATACATTAGCAGACTTTTTTTAACGCGACGATTAAACTTTTGAAGTTTCAAAAGTTCTGATATAAAGACGCTTTCGTTTCAATAGGGGTAAATAGTTCTCATTGCTTTTGCATACGGGAACTGAAATGAAAAAAAGCTCCGCAATCTTGCGGGGCTTCTTAGTTGAATGAGGGCGAGTATTATTCTTTATAAGTATATCCCTCGGGCAATTGATACCGATCGTCGAAGTTAAACCTCATACTCCAGTAAAGCGGCAATAATAACCATTGTTCTCTCCGCTTATCAACGTCCTGCACATCTTCTATGTCTATATAAGTAATTTTACCGTTTGCTGTTCGGCTGTAATAGGTTCCGTATAATTGTGTTTTGCAACAGAGTTGATGCGCTCTATCCAATCCATTGTATAAAAATGAGTTTGGCAGCCGGCCTTCATATATTGCTTTCTTTATAATTCCCAACAAGACATTTGCCTTTTCTTTTGAATAATCATAGTTAACATAATAGACCATGTGGTGTATCAGCATTTTAAATGCGGTGCCAATACCAGGTGTCATTTCGTATTCATACGGAACCGCTTGGCTGCTGAAGTAATCTATCAATGCATTCATATTATTTGTATCAGACTCTATAAGTGAGCGCGAGCAAAAGTTGCGAATTGCAGTGTCTTTATCTGTCAAATGATCGTTCCGAAATGCCTGGTCTTCAGCGATCATCTTTTGTATCATCAGACAGAAATCAATATTTAGCCTCTGTTTGGACGTTTTATGTAGAGAGTCGAGGTTATTTATAAAGGCGTTGTATTCTTTTGTTCCCCTTCGGGCACGATAATAATCCGGGTACGCGGCTGTATCGTTATATTCCAGCCCATTACAGACTCCTAATTGATAATATTTTATTGCTTCTTTATGCCTGCCTGCAAGGCTACACCAGTAGGCTAACTGATCTAAATCCTCCCGGAATGGTTGTAAATATTCGATGCCTTTAATACCAAAATCTACAGCTTTACTATAATCCTTTTTCACGTAGCATATTTTGCCCTTATTGATGTTGAAATAATATTCTTTCGCTTGCTCTTTAAATTGGGCGTATGTGAATTTTGAAGCCAGCAACAACAAGAATAAGGCAGACCGGATACGCATAGGATAGTTTGATTATTATAAATATAAAAAATAAAGCGGCCCGGAGGCCGCTCATAAATTCAAATTCAAAAGTAAAAATTCAAAAGTGAGGGCAGTGCGTAACTTTTACTTACAACTCACTACTCATACCTCAAGACTCATTACGCATCTATCCTTGCATACTTGGCGTGCGATTCGATGAATTCCCTGCGTGGGGCTACTTCGTCGCCCATCAGCATAGAGAATACACGGTCTGCTTCGGCTGCGCTTTCAATGGTTACGCGTTTCAGTATGCGGGTATCAGGGTTCATAGTAGTTTCCCAAAGCTGCTCGGCATTCATTTCACCAAGACCTTTATAGCGCTGTATGTTCACGCTGTCTTCCTTACCATTTGCCATACGATCTACCGCCGCTTTACGCTCATTTTCATTCCACGCATATTCCTGGTCTTTACCCTTCTTTACCAAATAAAGCGGTGGCTGCGCCAGGTACACATAACCCTGCTCTACCAGCTCTTTCATATAGCGGAAGAAGAAAGTCAATATCAGTGTAGCGATGTGAGAACCATCTACATCGGCATCGGTCATGATGATGATCTTATGATAACGAAGCTTGGTAATGTTCAGTGCTTTAGGATCATCAGGCGTACCCATTGTTACACCCAGGGCTGTGAACATATTCTTGATCTCCTCGTTCTCGTATATTTTATGCTCCTGTGCTTTTTCTACGTTCAGTATCTTACCACGGAGCGGCAGGATGGCCTGGAAGCTGCGGTCGCGGCCTTGTTTGGCTGTACCACCTGCCGAGTCACCCTCTACCAGGTACAACTCGCACCTTTCCGGATCGCGGTCTGAGCAGTCTGCCAGTTTACCCGGCATACCACCACCTGTCAATACACTCTTACGCTGTACCAGTTCGCGCGCCTTACGTGCCGCGGCGCGTGCCTGTGCGGCAATGATCACTTTATCTATGATCAGCTTGGCTTCTTTAGGATGCTCTTCCAGGTAAGATTCCAGTACACGGCTCACAGTCACATCTACTACGCCCATTACCTCATTGTTACCCAGCTTGGTTTTGGTCTGGCCTTCGAATTGTGGCTCCGGTACTTTTACAGAAATAACGGCACTCAAACCTTCACGGAAGTCGTCACCAGTGATATCCACCTTAGCACGTTCAAACAGTTTGTTCTTATCACCATAAGATTTGAACACACGCGTGATAGCTCTGCGGAAACCCGCAACGTGTGTACCACCTTCTATAGTATTGATATTATTTACATAAGAGAAAATATGCTCGTTGTAAGATGTGTTGTAGCTCATAGCTACATCTACAGCCACGTTGGTTTCGGCATCATGGCCTTCCATGTAGATAGGCGCCTGCAGCAGAGAAGTGCGGTTGGCATTTTTATCCAGCATATTCACAAACTCAGCAATACCGCCTTCGCTGTAGAATACCTCTTCAGCCAACGTTTCCTCGCCTTCAGCAGTTTGCTCACGCTCGTCTATCAAAGTGATGCGGATACCTTTGTTCAGATAGGCCAGTTCACGCAGACGTGCGGCAAGAATATCACGGTGATACACCGTGTCTTTGAATATAGTGCCATCGGGATGGAAATGCTGTTGGGTACCGCGTTTGTCGGTAGTACCTATTTCGCGCACAGGATACTGCGGGATACCCATCCTGTACTCCTGCTCAAATATTTTGCCCTCGCGGTATACAGTGGTGTGCATCAGGCTGCTCAATGCGTTTACGCAACTTACACCCACACCGTGCAAACCACCGGATACCTTATAGGAATCCTTATCGAATTTACCACCGGCGTGCAATACGGTCATTACCACTTCCAGTGCGCTGCGGCCTTCTTTAGGGTGCATACCGGTAGGGATACCGCGGCCATCGTCCAGTACGCTGATGCTGTTATCTGTATGTATGGTTACAACAATGTTCTTACAATATCCTGCAAGTGCTTCATCTATCGAGTTATCTACTACCTCGTACACCAGGTGGTGAAGGCCCTTCATACCGATATCGCCGATATACATGGCCGGGCGCTTACGCACCGCTTCCAATCCTTCTAATACCTGTATACTACCTGCATCGTAACTAGCTGCAGCTTTAGATTGTAACACTTCGTTTTCTGTACTCATATTGTGTTTTAGAGGCCTAAAATTGGCAAGGCAGCATAATGGCTCCACAACTGCAAAACAGCAGGGGAAATCATTTAATATATCTGCCTTTGATTATCTTACAAAAATACTAAAAACCACCCTATAAAACAAGAAAAAAAGATATATTCCCGATCATTGAAATCCTTTACCAGCAAGGTTTTCAACAGCATGGGGATAACATACTGCCAAGTTGGTATGTGAATACGATACAATATATAAAAATAGTGGTCTTGACTAACCGGTTACTATTGTGATATCAGCATTACCCATAATACAATTATCAAATAAAATACACTTAACCACTGGGGTACAGATGTTTTCCCCGACCTTTGCGCTTTATGAAGAAGCTGGCTTCACTGAATAAGTATTTCGTTAAGTATAAATGGCGTTTATTGTCGGGAATACTTTTCGTTTCCATATCAAACATCTTCGCAGTTGTATCTCCTGTTGTAGTAAGGAACGTGATAGACCAGGTACAGGAAAATATTGCCGGCTATCATCTCATCACCGATAGTAAACTGGCAGATGTTTTTAAAGATCATATCTTTTCCATTGTTCTGTGGAATGGTTTATTGCTACTGGGACTTGCCTTACTAAGAGGCGTATTTATGTTCTTCATGCGGCAGACCATCATTGTAATGTCTCGCTTTATAGAATATGATCAGAAGAACGAGATCTATGACCATTACCAGCAATTAAATACACAGTTCTATAAAACGCATTACACCGGCGATTTGATGAACCGGATTGCCGAGGATGTTTCGAGGGTGCGCATGTATACAGGTCCATCACTGATGTATAGCATTAACCTTATAGTATTATGTATTATGAGTATCTGGGGTATGCTGCGCGTTAGCCCTATGCTTACTATATGTGTTGTTACCCCGCTGCCTATACTGGCTATATCCATTTATATTGTCAACAGCATCATTTTTCGCAAGAGTGAAAAGATACAGGCACAATTAAGCGGGCTTACCACTACGGCCCAGGAATCGTATTCGGGCATCCGCGTTATAAAATCTTTCGTGCAGGAAAAAAATATGCTGGGCTTCTTCAATAACACATCTGAAGAATATAAGAAGAGCGCCATCAACCTGTCCCTCACTGAAGCCATCTATTTCCCTGCTATGAACCTGTTTATAGGGCTAAGCATGCTCAGTACCGTATTGATAGGCGGTTACTTTGCTATTAAGGGTACCATATCTGTAGGTAATATTGCTGAGTTTGTTATTTACATCAACCTGCTGATGTTCCCCATATCCAGTATTGGCTGGGTGGCTTCTATGATACAAAGGGCCAGTGCATCGCAAAAAAGGATCGATGAGTTCCTGCATACACAACCTGCCATCGTTACCCCGGATAATGCTGTAAAACAATCATTAAAAGGAAAAATCAGTTTCCGTAATGTCAGTTTCACTTATCCGCATACAGGCATACAGGCGCTCAAAGATTTCAACCTTGATATAAATCCCGGTGAGAAGGTCGCTATTATCGGCCGTACTGGATCGGGGAAATCTACCTTGGCACATATGCTGCTGCGGATGTATGACGCGGATGCCGGAGAGGTATTGCTGGATGATACCAATATTAAAAAGCTGGACCTGCACGACTTCAGGCAGCAAGTGGCTTATGCGCCGCAGGAGGCCTACCTGTTTTCGGATACGGTGTATAACAACATCAAATTCGGGCTAAGTACTGCAACCGAGCAGCAAGTGAAGGAAGCCGCGCGCCTGGCCGACCTGGGCAAGGATATTGAAACGCTATCCAGCGGCTATGAAACCGTCATCGGGGAGCGGGGCGTGATGCTATCGGGCGGACAGAAACAGCGTATGGTGCTGGCAAGAGCGCTGATCAAAAACAGCCCGATATTACTGATGGACGAATCGCTGTCTGCGGTAGATACCAAGACAGAGCAAACCATACTACACAACTTGTCTGACTATCTGAAACATACTACCACCATCGTTATCACGCACCGGATATTTACCAGCTGGGCGTTTGATAAGATACTGGTACTGGAAGATGGCTCCATTACAGAACAAGGAACACATGAACAACTCATGGAACTGAATGGCAGCTATGCTGCGCTATATCGCCACCAGGTAGAGGCAGCGCCTGAGCAATAACTACTTCTTTTCAGCCGGTGTAAATTCAAGAGGAGCACTCATTTCTTTACCGTTCCTGATGAATTTTACGGTGGTCTTGTCGCCCTCAGCAAACTTACCTAACGCTTCCATGTAGGTTTGCATACCATTTACTTTATTATCGCCAAGCTGCACGATCACATCGCCGGCTTTGAGGCCTGCTTTCATGGCCGGGCGGCCATCGCTTACGCCATCCACACGCACACCACCTTCCTGGAAGGAGTAATCGGGCATGATGCCGAGCGTTACTTTGAAACGCACTTTGCCGATAGTGGATTGTTTGGTAGGTGTATATACTGGCCTTGGCATCTTATCCATTTTCTTCACTACATCATATATATAATCCATCACCAGCGCTTCGCCTTTGTAGTTGATCTTGTCGGCATCGTCGCTCGGCTTGTGGTAATCTGTATGGAGGCCGGTAAAGAAGAACAGCACCGGGATCCCTTTGTTATAAAATGATGTATGATCTGAAGGGCCAATGCCTGACGAATCATACACGATCTTAAACCTCGGATCGGACTTGTCAATTACCTTAAACCATGTTGGCGATGTGCCAACACCACCCACGGTTAATGCATGGGTGCTGTCGTTCAGCCTTCCTACCATATCCATGTTTACCATATAAGCTATGTTAGTACTATCCAATCCGGCATCTTTCACTATAGCTTTAGAGCCTAGTAGCCCTAATTCCTCTCCCGAAAAGTTTAGGAACAAGTAATTATAATGCTTCAACTTAGCGTCCCTGATCCATTTGGATAGCTGCATTAAAGCTGCAGTACCACTGGCATTGTCATCTGCACCGTTGTGTATGGCTTTTTCTTTTTTTGCATAGAGGCTATTGCCATCTTCGCCATATCCCAGGTGATCGTAGTGCGCCCCAATTGCCACTGTATATTTTGCACCATTATCTATATAAGCAGCGATATTAGTACCCGTCAGTTCTGTCTTTTTAAAGAAGACTTCCATTTCTACCTGTATAGCACCTTCTGCAGGCACATAGGCAGTATAGCCTTTGTAAGTAAGCATAGCTACCGGAATATCTATTGTTTCATAGTCGGACTTGGCATTATAGCTAACCGGGTATTTGGAATCGTAGCTGTCGAAAAAAACTACGCCATTTGCACCTTGCTTCGCCGCATCTTTGGCCTTGTCAAAAACAAACTTTTCCCAATCGAAATGCGGATCTTTCGCCTCATCAGCATCTGTGTACAGAGGAATCATCCAAACATTGTTCTGCTCATATACGCCCGGTATTATTTCTCCATGAGCCTTCTTTGCCGTAGCGCTAAATGGCAAAGGGAAAGCCATTTCATGATCTGTTACAGACCTTCCGTTGATCTTTATAACAGTCTTGGGCGCTATCTCCTTTCCATTGACAAAAGTGAAAGGATATTTATAGTTCCCTTTATAAGCCGCAATGCCCGCATTACTATATGCAGCGATAATATAATCTGCTGCTTTATGCTCCCCGTTGCTACCTGTACGCCTGCCTTCCAGTGCATCTGATGCCAGGTAGCCGATATCAGCTTTTAGCTGTTTGATGGTCTTTTTATCATTATTTCCTTTCGCTAAAACCTGTTGAGAAAATAAGGCAGATAACAATACAACAACCAATGCCGTTTGAGGAGCTTTCATTTCTATAATTTGAGTAAGCAAAATTATACGATTTACGCCGCCTTGTTGGATGCAGGCATTAAAATCTTATTATTAAAAACAAAAAGCCCGCTCCAATGAGCAGGCTCCTCTTAAGATTGTAAAAGCTCCCTTATTCTCCGGTATTTTCTATGAGGGTACCCTCAGCAGTTACCAGTACTTGTGCCTCGTCTTCGGGCTGGGCTTCGCTTCCGTTTGTTGGAAGCACTATTTCAATGTTCGTAATGTCTTTTAATTGCGGCAACTCTCCGGAATTGTTGATGCCCAGGTAATCCATAAAGTTTTTGGATGTGGCATACGTAAGCGGCTTACCGATCATATTCTCGTTACGGCCTACAATAACGATCAATTCTTTTTCCAGCAGTTTCTGGATAGAATAATCGGCACTTACGCCGCGGATAAATTCGATCTCGCTCTTAGTGATCGGCTGTTTGTAAGCGATAATAGCCAGTGTTTCCATGGCAGCAGCAGACAGCTTTTTGATATGTTTATCTCCATTCAGCTGAAGAACGGTTTTATGATATGCTTTTTTGGTAAGGAACTGGTAGCCACCACCTGCCTCCCTAAGCTGGAAAGGATAGTATGCAGCTTCATATTTTTCCCTGACAGCTTCGATGCAAGTTGCAACGCGCTCCCCTTCTATGATCTCTTCCAAAGCCTGAGAAAGCATGTCTGTCATTTCCATTAACGTTATAGGACGTTCGCTGGCAAATATCAGTGCTTCTACGTGTGGCATTAATTGTTCGATATCCATAAATATTCTCCTTTCAGGTACACATCGAAAATAAGATAGCCCTGATTTTTTCACCCGAAAAGAAATGCACAGGTGTGGGTAAAAACAGGCTCTCCCATTGTTTAACACGGCAAATTTACGCCAGGTATAGTTAAGATTATCTGAAATATATTGTGTCCTTCAATGATACCTGACTGTGTAATTATTCAGTCATATATATGGAAATGTCGCTTTTGATGCTGGATTATTAGATATATTGCCGTTCTAATTTTATGAGAAAGCATATTTACCTCTTCTTTGCGGCGGTTATAGTCCTCTCTGTAGCCTGCAAAACAGCAAAACCGTCTGCGGGAAGCAATGTGTCGGGAAATGAAACAACCGCAGCGAATGATAATAAAACCACAGGCTCGTACATACTTGCCGTGATACTAAAAGCCAGCAGGAAGGCTGACTCTTCTATTGCTTTTGAAGTATCTAAAGTGAATAAGGTTGCCGGTAAGCTTAAACCCGGACAAAATGACAATTCCGGTGACGACTATACGGTGACATTTGCCGATGACAAGGATGTAGCTCTTGCTACCTATCGCATCAAAGACCCCCTCAATACCTGGATCGAATCCTCAGATGAAACAGGAGCATTGAAAACGATTCCTGTTAACAGAAATGAAGATTTTATCTCTGTACGGACCAATTACAATACCGGGATGAAAAAGATAATTATTCAAAAAACTAAATCAACTGATAAACAAGTTATTCCTTTAAATATAGAATAGTATGCGTCTAAAATTACAATGGTTATGTGCAGCAGGTCTTTTATGGGCTTCTTCAGCAAATGCCCAAACATTTCCGGTAAGCAGTATTAATATCAATGGGGCTGATACCAACCGTATCAATATCGTAGTGCTTCCGGATGGCTTTCTTTCTACACAGCTTGATACCTTTAAGGACAAGGTAAAAAGCATACAGACTTACGTGTTCAGTGCAAGCCCTTATAAAGAGTATGCGAAATTCTTCAACGTATATAGCATACAGGTGCCATCTGCGGAGGCGGGCACCACACACCCCGGTACCGCAACCGATGTAACTGAACCTGCATCACCGGTCCAGTCTCATAATACTTACTTCAGATCTACCTACGATAATGGCGGTGTACACAGGGCGGTATGGGCACAGAACAGCTCCGGTATTTTCAGTGTTTTAAATGCCAACTTTCCTATGTATGATGTACCAATGGTTTTGGTAAACGATCCCGAATACGGAGGCACAGGTGGTAGCTATATTACTTTCAGCATTAACTCATCGGCCAATGAAACAGCAGTACACGAATTGGGGCACACTTTCGGCAAACTATGGGATGAATACTGGAATAATATGCCGGGCGAGCATCCTAATATGACCCAGGATAACAGCACCGTGACCAATGTATGGCATAAATGGATAGGAACGGGTGGAGTAGGCATCTACGCACATGGTACCAGCGGAGTAGAAGCATCCTGGTATCGTCCGCATCAAAACTGTAAAATGCGTTTTCTGAATGTGCCACTCTGTGCCGTATGTAAGGAAAATATCATCGACCGCATCTATGATAAGGTGAACCCGATAGATGCTTATATACCTGCTAATACCGGTAAGATACAGAGCTCTGCTACACCAATGACTTTCTCCTTCACACCGGTGAAGCCTAACCCAAATACACTCCAGTATAAATGGACGTTGAACGGTAATACCATCAACACGACAGATACCAATATATCTATCAACGAATCGCAACTGAACATTGGAGCGAATACGCTTATTGCTACCGTAACAGACACTACGCTGATGTCGCGCTCCTATACGCCGGCAAAAGGATATATGTTCTCCGTGCAATGGACTATACAACGGAATTGGACGAGCTCAGTAAGCAATATTCTAGCGGACAACAGGTTTAGCTATAGCTTCTACCCAGTGCCGGCTAAGAATACAGTGAACCTTTATTGCAATAACAATACTAATGCAACTTCACTTGATTATGCCATAACAAGCATGACAGGTAGCGTTGTTAATTCCGGTAAGATGAACATCAATAAAGGTGAACAAACTGTGCCTATGAACATTAGCGGCCTGGCAGCGGGTACTTACAACATCAGCCTGCGTGGTGAAGGTGTGGTAATAGATGCAAGGATCATTATAGAATAATAACTTATCAACTTAAATGAAAAGCGGCGCTTAGATTTCTAAGCGCCGCTTTCTTTATCAGGATAACTTAAATATTAGCTAAAACCAATTGCGGGACACAGCCTATCAATATTACCAGGGCACAAGTAATAGCCATCAGCAGCTTATCTGTACCGGTAACTTCTGAGCTAAATTCCGGTTCACCTTGCTTAAAGTACATGGCGATGATAACGCGGAAGTAGTAATAGGCGCTGATCGCAGCCATCAGCAATGCGAATATTACCAGCCACAGCAAGTTGCCTTGTTTTACAGCGGCCATTAAGACAAAGTACTTTGCCATAAAGCCACCTGTAAGCGGTATGCCTGCTAATGATAACAGGAAGATGGTAGTAAAGAATGCCAGTGCGGGATTTTTCTTTGCAAGCCCATTGAAGCCATCATAGGTATAATCCTTAAGCTTCAGCAGTACGGAGAACATACCAATGGTAGCCACACTGTAAGCTACTGCATAGAGTATCATTCCCTGCCATGCGGTAGCATTTACTGCAATGATGGCAAACAGCATAAAGCCAGCCTGCGCGATAGAAGAATATGCGAGCATACGCTTTACACTCTGCTGAAATACCGCAGTGATGTTACCTACAAATAAGGTGGCTGCGGTAATGATCGCCAATATCATCATCCAATGATCGCTAAGCGAACCGAAGGAGACACTAAACAGGCGCATAAATGCCAGGAACGCTGCAGCCTTTACAATCGTAGCCATAAAAGCGGTGAACGGAGTAGGCGAACCATCATACACATCGGGTGTCCACATATGCATAGGTACTGCAGAAACCTTGAATGACAGCGCCACCATCAGGAACAGGATACCGGATAATGCCAAGGGATTCAGCGAATCAGATTGCAGGAAAGTATATTCTACAATATTGAATGTACCTGTCGCTCCGTATAATAACACGATTCCCATTAACAGGATACCTGTAGAGAAAGAACCCATCAAAAAGTATTTCAGGGACGCTTCACTGCTTTTCAGATTGCGCTTGTCGCTACCTGCCAATATATACTGAGGTATAGAAATGATCTCAATACCTATGAACAGCATCAATACATTATTATAACTGCTTAGTAGATAAACACCACATAATATAAAAGCTATCAGGGCAAAATATTCTGCAACGTGCATGCCTACACGTTGTATGTCTTTATTTACCAGCATTACATATAGCAGCGTACAGGCAGTCATCAGCAGGTTGAACCACAGACCATAACGATCTATACGCAGCATGTTGTTAAACAGCACCTGCGGCTCTGATGGCGAGGTAGTTGCCAACTCCCATATATTTACGCCCAGCAACAAAAGAAAACCTACAACCGCGATGGATGCAATGGATCTTTTGTCCTTTGTTGCCAGTCCGGCAAACATCAGGATGATGCCAAGTAATGTTGCAGCTATTATTGCCTTCATATTATTTTTATCTGACCGGTTACCGCATTTGGTACGGCAACTGTTTAATTAATTATTTTATTGTTTTACAAATCTCTTCCGCTATACCTTATGGCACTATCATCGTTGCTACGCTAGCCGTCATATCCAGCAATGGTTTAGGATAAACACCTAATACCAGTATGATCGTGATAATAATTCCCAATCCTATATATTCATTCAGGCTCAGGTCCTTCGCGATCACCATTTCTGTAGCATTACCATAAGCCGATTTCTGAATCATGTTCAGTGTATAGATAGCACCGAGAATAATTCCAAGACCGGCAACCACCATAAATGTGATATGATAATTAGACACTCCCTGGAACAAACCATTGAACAACATGAACTCACCCACAAAACCGTTGGTCAGTGGCAGCGCAATATTAGCGAGTGAAATGATCACCAGAGCTATCGCCATTTGTGGTGCAGTACTTGCCATGCCGCCCAGCTTGGTCATATCGCGGGTACCCCAGCGTTGTTCTACCATACTTACGATCAGCCACATACCGGTAATATTGATACCGTGGTTGAACATCTGCACCATCAAACCGTGCATACCAACATTGCTTTGAGAGAAAGCAGCTGCAGACATCAGGCCCATGTGCGCTATGGATGAATACGCTACCAGGCGCTTCAGGTCAGTTTGCACAATAGCTATGAATGAAGCATATACGATACCGATGATAGACATGATAATTACGGTATCGCTCCAGAAAGCTACACCAGCCGGAACAACAGGTAACAACCAGCGAACTACCGCAAACAGACCCATCTTTACCATCAGGGCACTCAGCACGATGGTAACAGAAGTAGGCGCTTGTTCATAAGTATCAGGCTGCCATGTATGGAAAGGGAATATCGGCATCTTGATAGCAAAGGCTATGAAGATCATCCAGAAAAGCCATTGCTGTGTTACCGGATCAAGCGAAGCACCTGCACGTACTATATTAGGCCAGCTGTATGCATTTGCACCCGGGTTTTGCATAGACAGGTAAATGATGGCGGCCAGCATAATAAGGCTACCAACGAACGTGTACACAAAGAATTTGAAGGTTACCTGTATGCGTTTTTCACCACCCCAACGCGAGCAAAGGAAATAAACAGGTATCAGCGCCAGCTCCCAGAAGAAGTAGAATAATAATGCATCATAAGCAAGGAATACACCGGTGATGCCAGCCTGTGCCAGCAGCATTAGTCCGTAAAATGAAGCAGGGTTCTCTACATCTTTATTCCAGTTTGTAATAAATATTACCGGCATTACAATGCCAACCAGCAGGCAAAGCATGGCTGCCATACCATCCGCCTGTAAACTTATTTGTGTACCCAGTGTAGGGATCCAGGGCATGTTGAATGTCAAAGGTTCAGCGTGGCCTGCTACGCTCACATATGCTGCAACCCCCAGTGTTACCAGGGAGCTAACCAAAGCAAGGCCTTTAGCAGCATTGCCTGCCATAAAGCTGAAAATGCCCGCTATTAAAGGAACCAGTATGAGTAATGTCAAAATCATAATGCTAATGCAATTGTTTGCAGTTGCTATCTATTAATATTATCTAATCCAGAAAAAACTTAGTGCAAATAAGATGGTAATACCTATCACCATAGCGAATATGTAAAAGCCCACCTGCCCCGTTTGTATCAAACGTACACGATCGCTTCCCCAACGTACGGTTTTACCCACGCCGTTCACAATGCCATCGATACCCATACGCTCTACGTACTTATCCAATATTTTAGATAAGCCTTCCAGCGGGCGAACGATCACTGCATCGTACAGCTCGTCGATATACCATTTATCAGCAAAGAATTTTTTAAGTCCTGTGTATTGGCCTTCAAACTTGTCAACCGCAAATGATTTGAAAGTAGCGAATATGATAATGGCCAGGCCAATAACTGTACCACCAAACAAATAATATTCTGATGTAACCATGGAACCACCTTCTTCGTGAACCAAAGCAGGCACACCTGATTTTGCAAGGAACTGGTTCAGGTAATCATGGCCACCAAATAATTCCGGCAATTGTACAAAACCACCTACCAGAGAAAGTATAGCCAGGACAATTAGCGGCAATGTCATTTGCCATGGAGATTCATGTAGATGATGTTTTTGATTTTCGGTGCCGCGGAAACTTCCGAAGAATACCAGCATCAGCAGGCGGAACATATATATAGCAGTCAGCACTGCCGTAAATGTTCCCACCCAGAAGTATATTTTATTATGCTGCAAAGCCGCCAATAATATTTCGTCTTTAGAAACAAAGCCTGAAGTGAATGGGAAACCGGAGATAGCCAGCACGCCTACCAGGAAGGTGATGAATGTAATCGGTAGTTTTTTACGGAGACCACCCATATATTTAATATCCTGCTCGCCACCCATTGCGTGTATTACGCTACCGGCTCCAAGGAACAACAACGCTTTGAAGAAGGCGTGTGTCATCACGTGGAAGATACCCGTTGTATAAGCACCTACACCTAACGCAAGGAACATATAACCGAGCTGGCTAACAGTAGAGTAAGCCAGTACTTTCTTAATATCATTTTGATAGAGCGCTATGGTTGCAGCCAGTAAAGCTGTTGCCAAACCTATAACCGCAACCAGGTTTTGTGCAATTGGTGCCAGGTCGTACAACGCCGCGCTACGCGCTATCATATAGATACCGGCAGTAACCATCGTTGCAGCGTGTATCAGCGCAGATACCGGAGTCGGACCCGCCATTGCATCTGGCAGCCATGTATATAAAGGTATCTGGGCGCTTTTACCCATAGCACCTACAAACAGGCAAATAGCTATTGTATTATATAATGCACCAGGTACTGCAACCTGGCCGCTGCTTAGCTGACCAAAGAATTGCTGGTAGGAAAGGGTACCGTAGTTCAGCAGTATCAATAACATGCCCACCAAAAAGCCAAGGTCACCGATACGGTTCATAACGAAGGCTTTTTTAGCAGCATTGGTATAATCGCGATTTTTAAACCAGAAACCAATCAACAGATATGAGCAAAGACCTACACCTTCCCAACCGATGAACATTACCAGGTAGTTAGCGCCTAATACCAGCAACAGCATCGAGAATACGAACAGGTTCAGGTAGGCAAAGTATTTTACCATGCCCTCATCATCGTGCATATACGATGTAGAATACAGGTGTATCAGGAAACCGATACCTGTAATGATCAGCAGGAACAAAGAAGACAAACTATCTACCTGGAAAGCAAAAGGTATGTACAGCTTGCCCGATTGAATGAAATCGAACAGGTTAACTACCGTAGAAGCACCTGTGCTTTTTACTTCAAAGAATATACCCAGCGATACGCAAAAAGAAGCAAGTATTGCTAGGCTGCCTATTACACCTCCTGCCGTTTTAGGGATCTTTCTCCAGCCAAGGCCGTTGATCAGGAAACCTATTAACGGAAATAAAGGAACTAAGTAAACTAAGTTAGTCAACGCCTAGTGTTTTAATCTGTTTAAAATATTAATGTCTACCGAATGCACCTTGCGATACATCATAACAATGATCGCCAACCCTACTGCTACTTCCGCAGCTGCTACCACCATGTTAAAGAACACGAATACCTGTGCAGAACCGTCGTTGTGCATCTTTGAAAATGCAACTAACAGCAGGTTCACGGCATTTAGCATCAGTTCTATACACATGAAGATGATAATGGCATTGCGGCGCATAAGCGTACCCATGATGCCTATGCAAAAGAGCGCCATGCTCAGAAATAAATAATACTGTATCGGCATTTATTTACGGTCAGTTTTTACCTAGTATTTAAAATCAGGCTACTTCTTCTTTTTTACCTATCACAACCGCACCGATCATCGCACTTAAAAAGAGTACACTGCTTATTTCAAAAGGCAGGACGAATTGCGTAAACAATGTCTTACCCAAATTTTTAATCAATCCTATATTAGTAGGTGTTTGCTCCAGCACGTTTGCACTGGAAGAGCGCAATGCCGCCAGTATCACCAGGAATAATATTCCACCCGACACAACGCCCGCGAGCTGCACCAGCCGGTTCTTCTGCGGTTCTGTATCTGCATTGAGGTTCATTAACATGATAACGAAGAGGAACAATACCATGATAGCACCTGCATAAACGATGATATTAACGATCGCAAGGAACTGTGCGTTCATCAGCAGGTAGTGGCCGGATATTGCAAAGAAAGTAGCTATGAGAAACAATACGCTGCTCACAGGGTTGCGGCTTAGTATTACGCCTAACGCGCAACCCAATGCCATAACCGTAAGAACCCAGAAACAGATTTGGTATAAACTCATATACTTATTTGGCTTCTTTATTTTTAGGATCAGGAATCAGCAGATCTTCTTTTTTATAAATGAAGCTTGCTCTTGTGTAGTTGGTAGGCATGATCGTCTCTGACAGGTAGATTGCATCTTTAGGGCAAGCTTCTTCGCAATAACCGCAGAATATGCAACGCAACATATTGATCTCGTACTTCGCAGCATATTTTTCTTCCCTGTACAGATGTTCTTCTCCCGGTTTACGTTCTGCAGCTTCCATAGTAATGGCTTCTGCAGGGCAGGCTACGGCACACAGTCCGCAGGCGGTACAGCGTTCGCGGCCTTCTTCATCACGGTTCAGGATATGCAATCCACGGAATACCGGGCTAAACGGACGCTTTTCTTCCGGGTAGCTAACCGTAGCTTTCTTTTTAAAGATGTGTCCTATAGTTATACTAAGGCCTTTAGCTATTGCAGGCAGGTATATCTTCTCTCCAAATGTTATTGGATCGCGATTTACCGGTGCAGCCCTGTTTGTCAGTTTTTCCATTTTTCAAATTATTTGATCACCCACAATACCACGATACCTGTTATCAGCATGTTTATCAATGCCAGTGGTATCAGTGATTTCCAACCTAAACGCATTAACTGATCGTAGCGGAAGCGTGGCAGCGTCCAGCGTACGAACATAAAGAATAATATAAATCCGATTATTTTAGTCAGCAGTACCAATACACAGATGATGGTGAACAACAGCGGAGATACACTCGCTGCCACCTGGTCCATGAATGGGAAGTTATAACCACCGAAGAACAATGTTGCCAATATTGCAGAGCTGATAAATAGGTTAATGTATTCTGCGAACAGGAAGAAGCCGAGCTTCATAGAAGAATATTCCTGGTGATAGCCCATGTTCAATTCGCTTTCGCATTCCGGAAGATCAAACGGTGCACGGTTCAGTTCTGCGAAAGAGCAGGTAAGGAATATTAAAAAGCCTAATGGTTGTTTAAAGAAATTCCAGGTAAAGTAGCCGTCATGCCAGAAGCCATGTTGCTGTGATACGATCTCGCGAAGGCTCAGTGAACCGGTCATCATCAGTAGCGCTACCAGGCTGATACCCATTGCCAACTCGTAAGAGATAGCCTGTGATGCCGCACGGATACTACTTAACAGGGAAAATTTATTGTTAGAAGCCCAGCCACCAAGCATTACGCCATATACACCAAGGCTCACCACACCAAACACAAACAGAATACCTATATTAATATCGGCCACCTGCAAAGAAACTACCCTGCCGGTTTGGGTAACATAGTCAGGCCCCCAGGGAACTACCGCACTGGTCATACACGCGGTAAGCATGGCTAATGCAGGCCCCATAATGAACAGGAACTTGGTAGAACGGTCGGGCAATATCTCTTCTTTAAAGAAAAGCTTACCACCGTCTGCAAGCGGTTGCAGTAAACCAAACAAACCCGCACGGGCAGGGCCGATACGATCCTGCATTACGGCAGCAACCTTACGCTCGCCCCATGTGGCATACATAGCGATACCCAGTGAACCCAGCAGGATCACTGTGATGAGTATCAGCTTTTCAATGATAAACCAGATATCTACTTGCAACAATTGCATAATGGCGCAAAAGTAATTAGTTCGTTAAAAAATTAATTGTCTTTATTCTTCTTAAAGTCGTCTGAGTGTGCAGGCCCTTCTATTTTAGAAAGATCTACATCCGGCCTGTTCACATCACTCACCTTATGTATGTCCAACAGCAGTTTCGGATTCTTTCCTATCACCCTATCAATATATACCGGCTGTTTTACAGTATCTACATAATGGCCCTGGGAAATTACGCTGTGTCGGTCTATCCTTGACGGCCCTTCTATCACCCAATCCTTCACTTCTTTTTTATGGAAACGGCAATCGTTACATATCCATTCTTCCACTTCGCCCCATTTATCTTTACGGGCAGTTACACGGAACACCTCATCACCACGCATCCACAGGCGAACTTTACCGCTACATGTAGGGCAATCGCGATGTGCATCTACCGGCTTGGTAAACCATACGCGGTTCTTAAAGCGGAAGGTCTTATCTGTAAGTGCACCAACAGGACAAACGTCTATTACATTGCCAATGAACTCATTATCCAGAGATTTGCCCAGGAGTGTGCTGATCTCAGCATGGTCGCCACGCTCCAGAATGCCATGCTCCCTTTTATTGGTCAGCTGGTCTGCCGTAAATACACAACGATAACACAGGATGCAACGCGTCATGTGCAGTTGTATATATTCACCTATATCTTCTTTTTCAAACGTACGACGATCAAATTCGTAGCGCGTACCCGAAGCACCGTGCTCGTAGCTCAGGTCCTGCAAATGACATTCACCGGCCTGGTCGCAAACAGGGCAATCCAGCGGGTGGTTGATCAGCAGCATTTCCACTACACCTTTACGCGCATCCAGCACTTTATCAGAAGTGATATTTTTCACTTCCATGCCATCCATCACAGTGGTACGGCAGCTTGCCACCAGCTTAGGCATGGGGCGCGGATCCTTTTCAGAACCCTTGCTTACCTCTACCAGGCAGGTACGGCATTTACCACCACTGCCTTCCAGCTTGCTGTAGTAACACATAGCCGGCGGGGTTACATCGCCACCAATCATACGCGCAGCGTTCAGGATAGTAGTACCTGCGGGTACTTCTATCGTTATATTATCGATCGTTACTTTAAACTTCGGTTGTTCTGACATACGTTAAGTCAAAGGTTAAAAGTCAAAACCAAAAAATCAGTTTTTCTTTTTTAAAGAAAGAATAGACGATGCTAAAATCCTGCATATTTCGTCACATTCTTTCAATAATAATTTTAATTCATTTTCTTTTATTTCAAATCCATCCCTTAGAATACAAATCCAATATTTTGTCTCATTCCCGGATTTCAAAGCTATTTCGTAGTATCTCTTGAACTCTGTTCTTGAAGAACTATTTGCAGCTTCGACAACGTTAGCACCTATTGACATTGCAGACCTCATAAGCTGCTTTGCTACAATAGAACTAAAGCTGTTCCAGTTTTTATCTTTCAAATATCTTACCGTATCCAGTGAAAAATTATAACAGCGATATTTTATATCATTTGCCACTTACAGCTTTTCACTTTTAACTTTTGCCTTAGCCCACAGCCGGAACATGTATCGGATCAGCGTAATGCGCTAATCCAAAATTCCTTTTCTGTGATTCTTCAGGGTTCAGTACATGCCATTCAAATTCATCGCGGAAGTGGCGGATAGCAGCAGCTACAGGCCATGCAGCGGCATCTCCCAGCGGACAAATGGTATTACCTTCTATCTTGCGCTGGATATCCCATAGCAGGTCTATATCGCTCATCTTACCTTTTCCGTATTCTATGTTCTTCAGTATTTTATACATCCAGCCGGTACCTTCACGACAAGGGCTGCATTGTCCGCAGCTCTCGTGGTTATAGAAACGGGCTAACGTCATAGTATGGCGTACCACGCACTGGTCTTCATCAAACACAATAAAACCACCCGAACCCATCATAGAACCGGTAGCGAAGCCACCGTCTGAAAGGCTTTCATAGTTCATATAGCGGGTTTCGCCCTTTGCTGTTTTCAGCAATAGGTTAGCCGGCAGTATAGGTACAGACGATCCACCCGGTATGCAAGCCTTCAGTTTTTTACCGTTAGCAATACCACCGCAGTATTCATCAGAGAAGATGAACTCTTCCACTGATTGTGTCATATCTATTTCGTAGATACCAGGCTTTTTTACATTACCGCAAACAGATAACAGCTTAGTACCGGTAGAACGGCCTACACCTATTTTAGAATAGGCTTCGCCACCCATATTTAATATAGGTACTACGGCAGCCAGCGTTTCTACATTGTTTACCACGGTCGGGCGCATCCACAAACCCTGTATGGCAGGGAATGGTGGCTTGATACGTGGGTTACCACGTTTGCCTTCCAGTGATTCTATCAGGGCTGTTTCTTCACCGCAGATATAAGCACCTGCACCACGCTGCACATATATTTCGCAATCAAACCCGCTGTTCAGGATGTTTTTACCCAGCCAGCCATTGTTCTTTGCTTCTGTTATTGCCTGCTCCAGTATATCTACTATCCATGCGTACTCACCACGTATATAAATATAGGTAGCATTGCTTCCCAGTGCGAAGCTGCTCACGATAAGGCCTTCGATCAGCAGGTGCGGAATGAATTCCATCAGGTAGCGGTCTTTGAAAGTACCCGGCTCTGATTCATCCGCGTTGCACACCAGGTGACGGGGTATTCCTTCCGGCTTGGCCAGGAAGCTCCATTTCATACCTGTAGGGAAACCCGCGCCGCCACGGCCACGCAGGCCGCTTTTCTTCACTTCTTCCACTATCTCGTCGGGTGTCATCTTAAACGCCTTCTCTACTGCACGATAGCCACCGTTCTTACGGTAGGCATCGTAGTAGCGAATACCCTCAACATGTGCGTGTTCTAATAATAATTTCATTATCAAGTCAAAAGTTAAAAGTCAAAAATCAAAAATGACATCATTTTGATCCGGCCTTTTGAATTTTAATTTAAATCCTGGTACTCTGCCTGCTAAGCAGCTTCCATTGTTTATTCTTCCATATCCACACCTGCAACACCATTAACTTAAAATGCACAGGCTTGCCTTCCATCACCACATCTATTTCTGACGTTGCCCGCACACATGCCGTACTGCCTTCCAATGTTATCTGCTGATCGGTCGAACTGATATTTTTATAGATGATCTTACCATTGTACAGATCTTCTATAAGTTCCCTTTTCGATTGCTTCCAGCCGTTTGAATGGCCGTAGATCAGTTTATCATCCAGCAGCTTCTTCAGTTCTACCGTATCCCTGTCTACCAGGGCATTAGTAAAATCATCTGCTGCAATACCCGCACTTCTTTCACTTTGTGCGGATACAGAACTATAAATAAAGAGCAACGAGATCAATACAAGGTATCTCATATTAATATCGTTTGGTAGCGTATATATATTCCTCCAGCGGCCCAAAAAAGTAATCGTCCCAACCCTGCTTTTGCTCATCCGCTTCTTCCTGTGTAGGCAGGTTCGTATGATGTAAGATCACTTTAGTGCCTTCCTTATCACTACTCAATAAAAAATGAACTTCTGATGGTGCTGTGCTCTCTTCCCACTCTATCGGTTTCCAGCTGTAAGCCAGCTCTTTATCCGTTAATTTCTTTACTTCGCCGCTCACCCATCCGTCAAACATCTGAAATTTTCCACCAACCTGCGGCTCCAGTACCGCTTCTTCACCGCTCCATTTCCTTATCAATGCCGTGTCTGTCAGCATTTGCATGGTTTGCTTCGGCGTACCCGGTATCACAAATTCCAACTCCAGATCGTACGCCATAGCTGTTAATTATTTACTGCAGCATTTCTTCTGCACTCGTCTATTATTGCATCTACTTTTTCTTTGGTAAGATGCTCCCTGAAATGCTTGCCCAGCTGCATCATCGGCGCATAACCACATGCGCCCAGGCATTCAGCAGGTTTCAGGGTAAACAAACCATCCGTTGTGGTTTCCCCTTCACGAATGTTTAGTTTTTCTTTTATATACTCAATGATATCGTCGCTGCCATTGAGCATACAAGGCCCTGTGCGGCACACTTCAAATATATATTTGCCGACAGGTTTCAGATTGAACATGGAATAGAAAGTAGCTACTTCGTACACTTCTATTGGCAGTATGTTCAGCAATTCAGCCACATAATCCATTGCAGATACATCCAGCCATCCGCCGAACTCTTCCTGCGCCAGGTGCAACAGAGGTATCAGCGCACTTTTTTGCTTCCCATCAGGGTAGCGTGCCATGATCTCTTTTGCTTTATTTAGTTTTTCTTCCGAAAATTTCATTTTATAACTGTTTTATCCGTCCAGTTCTCCTGCAATTACGTTCAAACTACTTAATGTGATGATCGCATCACTCAACAATCCGTCCTTAATGATCTCTGGATATGCCTGGTAATAAATAAAGCATGGACGACGGAAATGCAGGCGATAAGGTGTCCTTCCGCCATCACTGAGCAGGTAAAATCCCAGCTCACCATTACCACCTTCTACTGCATGGTACACTTCTCCCGGAGGAGCTTCTATCTCACCCATGATCATCTTGAAGTGGTAGATCAGGGCTTCCATTTTGGTATACACGTCCTCTTTAGGCGGCAGGTGGAATTTATCTGCTTCCGGTGCATAGAAGATATTCTTCTGTGCAGGATCCGCTTTTTCTATCTCTTCGATCTTCGCTATTGCCTGCTGTATGATACTATAGCTCTGCCAGATCTCATCATTACGAACCATATAGCGATCATACACATCACCCGTAGTACCTACAGGTATGGTAAAATCAAAATCTTCGTAAGATGAATAAGGCTGCGCTACACGTACGTCATAGTCCACCCCTGCTGCCCGCAGGTTAGGGCCTGTAAAACCATAGTTGAGCGCGCGTTCCGCGTTTATTGGCCCCGCGCCGATACAACGCTCCATAAATATGCGGTTGCGATTCAGCAGTGCTTCGAATTCCTTCATCACCTTAGGAAAGCCATCCATGAATTTCTTCAGCTTCTGCCAGGCGACATCCGAGAAATTGCGCTCAAAACCACCTACACGGCCAATATTGGTAGTAAGGCGGCTGCCGCATACTTCTTCATATATTTCATAGATCAGCTCGCGCCACTGGAATACATAAGTAAAGCCGGTGAGTGCACCTGTATCTACCGCAACTACCGAGTTGCAAATCAGGTGGTCGCCGATACGTGCCAGCTCCATAATGATGACACGCAAATAATCTACGCGCTTAGGGAGCTTAAGGCCCAACAGCTTCTCTATGGTCATGTGCCAGCCCATGTTGTTAATGGGAGAGGAACAATAGTTAAGCCTGTCTGTAAGTGGTGTGATCTGGTAGTATGGACGACGTTCCGCAATCTTCTCGAACGCACGGTGGATATAACCCACAGTTTGTTCTGAACTGAGAACTTTTTCGCCGTCTATCTCCAGTATGTTCTGGAAGATACCGTGCGTGGCAGGGTGCGTAGGCCCCAGGTTCAGCGTAGTAGTCTGCTTCGCCAGGGACTCCTCTGCCAGCTGAATATGATGTTGATGCTCAGACATTAGTCTAAAATCAATTTAAGGTCAAAATATATTATACAACTGTTCCTCCACGTCCAAACATTTCATCGTCTTTGTCTGTACGTGTAGGGTCTTCCATGGGATATTCCTTGCGCATAGGGAAGTAGTCCATATCATCTACATTCAAAATGCGCCTTAGGTCGGGGTGGCCAACAAAGTTTACGCCGAAGTTGTCAAATGTTTCCCGCTCCATCCAGTTTGCTGCAGAGAACAACTGTGTAGCGGTAAACACATCGGGTTTGCTGATAGGTACAAATACTTTGAAACGCAGCCTTACATTATCTACGAGGTTGTGCATATGGTACACAACACACAATTCTTCATTTACACTATGCGGATAATGCACTGCTGTAAGATCTGTGAGAAACCTGAAGCCCATGTCATCATAAAGATGCTGCATTACTTTCAAGTTCATTTCTGACGGTGCCCTGAAGGTGAGCATGCCGTAAGGTTCCTGCCATTCGGTAAGTTGCTCACCGAATTTTTCAGACAGTTTTTGTTGTATCGTTTCGTTGGTCAATGCCATATGCTATATCAAAACTAAAAGCCAAAAACAGTTTGTGCTGCTTTTGACCTCTGATACTACTGTATTGCGTAGCTTTCCATTAATTGTTTGTATACAGGGCTGTTCCTGCGGCGCAGGCTCTCGTTCTGCACCAGGTCCTGCAGTTTGATGATGCCATCCAGTATTGCTTCGGGGCGCGGAGGGCAGCCGGAAACATACACGTCTACGGGTATCACCTGGTCTATACCCTGCAATACAGGATAAGAATCAAATATACCACCGCTGGATGCGCATGCACCGATGGCAATTACCCAACGGGGCTCTGCCATCTGCAGGTAAACCTGCCTGAGGATCGGTGCCATCTTTTTGGCAATGGTACCTGCCACCAGCAGCATATCGCACTGGCGGGGAGTAAAGCCCATACGCTCAGAGCCAAAACGTGCCAGGTCGTAGTTAGCACCCATTGTAGCCATGAACTCGATACCGCAGCAAGATGTTGCGAATGGCAAAGGCCATAATGAATTTTTACGCGCCAGGCCTATCACTTTATCAAAAGAGGTAGCCATAAACCCTTCGCCGGAATACCCTTCGGGTATCGGCGCCAATTTCACATTCGTATTATATTGAACCGGACGTCCCATATTTTTAAAAATTCAAAAGTCAACAATCAAAATTCAAAATGCAATTCACTACCCTGTCTTCCTCCTTCTGCTTTGCATTCGAATCATACCTAATCTTCCCAATCCAAAGCGCCTTTCTTTACTATATATATGAACCCACACAGGAAAAAGGCTACAAACATTATAACAGCCATAAACCCTTGCTGGCCCAGCTCCTTAAAATTGATTGCATAAGGATAAAAGAAGATCACTTCCACATCAAACAACACAAACAATATAGCTACCAGAAAGTACTTGATAGCCATTGGCTGGCGCGCATTACCAACAGACGGAATACCGCTTTCAAAGTTTATAAGCTTGTCATGCGTTTTGCGTTTAGGCCCCAGTAACTGAGATGCGCCGATGGTTACTACCACGAACCCGATTGCAACCATCAGTTGAAGGGCTACAGGTAGATAACTGAATGGCGTTTGCTGATCTGCCGCCAATAATAAAAAGTTCATATTGTAACGATCACTCGGATGTTGTAAAATAGAGGCAACAAAGTTACGTGTAAGGCTTGAATATGCAAGCTAGTTACAGATATTTGAGTTCCTTTTTTAAGTAAGATTAATATATGTTTATGTTAAGTTATATTAAATGTTAAATAGACAAGCTTTCGGGTATTAATTTTACAGTTAGCCTCTAAGAAGGCCGCAAATCTCTTACATGCATAATCTTTTTAAAATAAAGGTGTTCCGACTTCTGTTATGCATCACCTATCCATTTGCATTAATATTCATTTACCCTTTGGTACTCCTGAAAAAGAAAAATGCCGGGCACTTATTCTTCTTTTTCGATAGGTATACCATTGGCGGTGCTCAGCGAGTACACTTAGATATATTGGAAAGTGTTAAGGAGAAACCCAAACAGCTGTATTTCACACGCTTATCCCAAAATCAAGCATTAAAGGATGAGTTCTTTGCGTTACCAAATTGTGATGTCCGGGATATCCACTTCTGGTGCGACAACCTGTTATTCAGGCTATTTACGGTTCACTATTATTCATTATATATCAACAGGCATAGAAAAGCACATGTCTTTAGTTCCAACAGTACTTTTTTTTATGATATGCTTTTCTTCCTGAAGAAGAAGGTGATAAAAACGGAGCTGCTGCACAATTTCACGTATGGCAAAAACGGCATGGAGTTTTTCGGACTTGCCAATTACAAATACCTGGATCACAGGATTCTGGTCGATTTTGCAACATATAATAATATTGTAAATCAGTACCAAGAATACAACGTAGATAAACGTTTTATGCAAAGGGTGCAGGTGATAGAGCCCGGCGTATTTGTTTCATCTGCAATCAAAAAAGATTATAGCCTGCCGCTAAAGGTGCTATATGCAGGCAGAGGCACAGCCCAAAAAAGAATTTACCTATTAAATAAGATCGCCGAGAGTTGTATTAAAGCAGCAAAGCCTATACAATTTCATTTTGCCGGTAGTATGATGGATGAATTATCGAAATATGTAAAAGAACATTCGGTAATTCATGGCGAGATCAGTGAACCGGCAAAAATGAACGAACTATACGATCAATGCCATGTTATATTAATGACTTCTTCATACGAAGGATTCCCTATGCTGATAAAAGAAGGCATGGCGCATGGTTGCGTGCCTGTAGTTACCGCGTTGGAAGGAAATAAATCGCACCTTTTTCATAGCCAAAATGCGTTGCTGATCGACGATCCGGCTAACGAAGATCATGTAGTGGCAAAGGGTATAGAGCTTTTAACTGTATTATGCAATAATCCATTCGAATTGGAACGATTGAGCGATGCGGCTCATAATTATGCCAAAACGCATTTTGACAGGAATAAGTTTATTAAAACTTATAACAAGTTTTTGGAGGAACCTGCCTGAACAATTTACCCTGCATAATTTCAATAGCAGTGTCTATTTTTGGCCCAACAAGTTGTTATAAACTTTGCTGTAAGGCTTAAATGCCCAATAAAATTAAGATGACCAGGCAACCTTTGATTTCGTTGTGCGTACCAACCTATAATAGGATAAACTATCTGAAAAGGCTTCTGGATAGCATTTCCGCACAGACATTCAAAGATTATGAGATAGTAATTACCGACAATAGTGATAACGACAGCGTTTCAGACTTTATTAAAGAATACCCTCAATTACCAATAAAGTATCATAAAAATACGCCACCAACTACAATGGCGGTCAACTGGAACATCAACATCTCTAAAGCGAACGGTGTATGGCTGAAAATGATGCATGACGATGACTGGTTTGCTACAGACGATGCTTTGGAAAGGTTTGCAGCAGCAACAAACACGAATGCGCTTTTTTTATGCTGCTCCTGGCAAATTATAGATGACAAGACAGGCCAGGCTAAAGCAGGGCGTAATAGCATAGGCGGTTTTAAAAAGATACTGAAAAACCCGTTTTTGGTCTTTGGCGATAATATTATCGGCCCCCCTAGCGTCACTATGGTGCATCATTCGGTAGACGTAAGATATAATGAGCGAATGAACTGGCTGGTAGATCTTGAATATTATATTGCTGTGCTGAGAAAATATCCTGCTTCTTATATCCCCGAAACCTTAATAAATATTGGGTGGCATGAGCAGCAAGCCACAGCCTTTGAATTCAACAACAAGTCGACGGAAATAAGGGAGGCCCTGATACTCTGGAATGAATACGGCCCATCGATGATTCCGGGAATTATGAACTATGACGCATGGTGGAGGCTAATGCGCAAGCTTAGAATAAAGGACAGTACAGAATTAAACCAATATACGGCGGGTTATCCCGTACCCTTCTTTTTAGATAATATCCTATCACTGCAAAATAAATTACCGGTAAGCCTGCTGAAAAAAGGAGCATTTTCAAAACTGTTCATGTCTTACTCCTATTTTTTCCATTTTAGAAGGAAAGTGAAAACGGTAGCCGCTAATAAATAGCTGTGCGGCAAGTGATAAAATATTAGCAATTCATAGGCATAGAGTATTGAGCGTGAACATTACTTTTGCGCCTATGGGAATTGTTTTCCGCCAGTCTGTAAAAACTACGATCGTCACTTTTACCGGTGCTGCATTAGGAGCAATTACCAATTATATATATGTTTTTGTTTTTCTCAGGCAGCAATTAGGTTTTTATTCTAATACGATCACCATCGGTGCCACCTTGCAACTCCTCATCATGATGGGTACGGGTTCCGTACTTGCCACTTATATACAGAAGTTCTCAGAAAAGGATGAAAGAAGGAAGGTATTGCTATCTCTGTCATTAATAGTAGTAGCAGCTTCCATTCTGTTTTATTCAACTATATTTTTTGTCTTCAGACAACAGTTTGTGGCACTGTATCATGAACAGGACAGGCAGCTCTTCAATAAATATTACTATGCGTTGCCGCTCCTCATGAGCTTATGGGGTATCATGTCCCTGTTCGATCATTATTTGATATCTCATGTAAAGATCGCTTTCTCTGCCTTTGTAAAAGAGGTAGTCATAAGAGTGTGCAACCTTATTATTATTGCGCTGTATTATTACAGGTATATTGATTTTAATATTTTCATCCTGGCATCCGTATCTATTTATGCGCTGGGTGCCATTATTCTCTTTATAGCAGCTTCTAAAACACCTGGCTTTGGATTTTCATCCGATTTCAAGGCATTCACAAAACCCGAATACCGCGGAATCATTCACTTTGCATGGTATCACCTGCTTTTTGGCTTATCCCAAAACTTATTTGGGATGCTGGATTCATTTATGCTGGGTGTACTTGACAAAAGAGGATTTGAAAGCATTGCCGTATATCGCAATGCCGTATTTGTAGTAGCACTTATGGTTATCCCTTACAGGGCAATGACCTACTCCAGCTATACAGCACTGAATAAAGCCTATATCGCCAACGACAATGCTTTACTGCAAAGCCTTTTCAAGCGATCGGCGCTGAATATATTTATTGTTACAATGGCATTGTTTGCCGTGATCCTGTGCAATCTGGATAATCTTGTTGCTATACTACCTCCCCAATATGCTGCAATAAAACCGGTAATTATGATCATGATGCTGGGCAGAATTATTGATATGGCTACCGGTTTGAACAATGAAGTGATCTCCATATCCAGGTATTATAAATTCAACTTCCGATCGGCAGGGTTATTAACAGCTACTGTATTTGGATTTAATGTGTTGCTGATACCTAAATATGGTATATATGGCGCTGCATGGGGCACTACTCTCGCGTTTACGGCAATTAATATATTCAAGTTGCTCTTTTTATGGTTTAAGATGAGGCTGCAGCCCTTTACAAGGGGCAGCTGGCTTTCTTTGATTGCTGTTGCTTTGGCCATCGCTGCGGGCTATCTGTTACCTGTAATCGGCGGCCCTATACCCGATGCTATTGTACGCAGCATTCTTATACTGGCAGTTTATGCCGCTATGCTTTTATGGCTAAAACCGTCTGAAGACCTCCGAAACTATCTTATATCCATAAAAACAAATAAGAGGCTATTCTAGAAGGTATTTTTGATGATAATTCACTTTTTTATATTCTTAGGGTAAAATAAATTGAAATACGTTATTTTTGCCCCCTTTCAAATAGTACTATGGTATACAGAGAAATAGTAGCGGTAACCGGTTTAAGCGGTCTTTTTCAATTATTAGCCACCAAAAGCGATGGTGCTATTGTTCGCAACCTGGCAGACAAATCAACTAAATTCATATCTGCCCGCCTGCACAATGTAACTCCTTTAGAAAGCATTGAGGTATATACAACCGGCGATAATGTACGCCTTCACAATGTTTTTCAAAAAATGAAAGACAGCGAGGGTACCACTCCTTTGGTAGATGCAAAAGCAGATAATAATGCTGTAAAGAGTTATTTCAAAAGCATTTTCCCTGAATTTGACGACGAACGTGTGTATGTGAGCGATATGAAGAAAATGGTGAAATGGTTTGAAATACTGAAGGCTAATGATATGCTGAACTTCGAATCTATGGAAGAAGCTACAGCTGAAGCAGAAGCCTCTGCTGCGGAAACTGCAACTGAAGTAGCTGAGGAAAAACCTGCTAAAAAATCAAAAGCTGCTAAAGCTGAAGCTACCGAAGAAGGTGCTGAAGAAAAACCAGCAAAGAAAGCCCGCGCCAAGAAAGCTGCAGAACCGGTAGCGGAAGGCGAAGAAAAGCCTGCAAAGAAAACAGCTAAGAAAAAGAAAACCGAAGAATAGTTCTTCCAGATAATAGAAATCTAAAAGAGCAGGAAATCCTGCTCTTTTTATTTATACGGATATTTTAATACAAAGCTTTGCTTTTCTTTTATATCCTTATTAAAGAAAAAAAGCCCTGTACTGTACAGATCTATATCTATCACTACCTTATTATTTGTTTTTAACGCATCCCAGTTCATTGTGGCCTGCGATGTATTATGAATATTCTTTATAATAAACACCGTGCGTTCACCTGCAATAGATATCGCAGATTCTATTTCATCAAAACTATTAATATCGAACTCACTTACTGTCCAGCCGGAAAAATATGAGGTTGTCCCCGCCACTACATCCCCTTTCATTTTCATGAGCCCCTGTTCGATAAAGGCATACACGAAAGGAGAGTGGATGCCGTGCCTTGTTTTTGCCTTCAGCCGGTAACGAATGTATTGCAGGAGAGCGTGCAGCGACATTTATATCTCTTTGATACGCTCCCATTCCTGGAAAGTATAAGCATAGGCGTGCTTCTCATCCGCCTGGTGCGGTTCTTCCCATACGAGCTTCCAATGTGCGTGGTCTACGTGCGGAAAGAATGCTTCTGCACCTGTTACTTTGGTATGCACAACCGTAATATACATCCTGTCAAGAACATTCATCGTTTCAGCAAATATTTTCCCTCCGCCAATTATAAAGCCTTCTTCGTCGTGCGATTCCCTGAGTCTTTCTACCGCGGCGTTTAGGTCGTCATATAAAAGTACACCTTCAGGCAAGCTCAGATCTTTTTGTGTAGATACCACGATATTCAATCTGCCGGGTAACGGCTTACCCAAAGATTCATAGGTTTTCCTGCCCATAAGAACGGGCTTACCTAAGGTTTTGCGTTTAAAAAATTTTAAGTCTTCGGGTAAATACCACGGCAATTGGTTATCCCTTCCTATGGCATTTTGCTCGTCTACTGCTACTATAGCTGTAAGGATCATAAGCTGTTATACTGCTACCGGCGCTTTAATATGTGGGTGCGACTGGTAATTTTTAAGTGTAAAGTCTTCAAATTTAAAATCAAACAGATCTATAACATCGGGGTTCAATTCCATTGTTGGCAGCGGATATGGCTCCCTTGTAAGCTGAAGTTTTGCTTGTTCTATATGGTTATTATACAAATGCACGTCGCCGAACGTATGGATAAATTCGCCTGGCTGCAGCCCGCATACCTGCGCCATCATCATGGTCAGCAACGCGTAGGAGGCTATATTAAAAGGTACCCCCAAAAATACATCTGCGCTACGCTGGTATAGCTGGCAACTTAATTTGCCATCTGCTACATAAAACTGAAAAAGAGCATGGCATGGAGTGAGCGCCATTTTGCTTAGATCACCAACATTCCAGGCATTTACTATCATTCTCCTGCTATCAGGGTTATTCTTTATCTGATTCAGTACATCTTTTATCTGATCATGGGTTTGTCCGTCAGCACCGGTCCAGCTGCGCCATTGATGCCCGTAAACCGGGCCCAGGTCGCCATGTGTGTCCGCCCATTCGTCCCAAATGCTTACACCATTGTCCTTCAGATATTTTATGTTAGTATCCCCTTTAAGAAACCATAGCAGTTCATAAATGATAGATTTCAGATGTAGCTTCTTTGTAGTAACCATCGGAAAGCCTTTTTGCAGGTCGAAACGCATCTGGTAACCAAAACAACTGATGGTACCTGTTCCTGTGCGGTCACTCTTACTAAGACCCGTATCCAGGATATGCTGCAATAATTTTAAATAGGCTTCCATACTTCAGCAAAATTAGGATAAACAGGGCTGACTTTTAACCCCTGATATAACCATGGGGATATCAGGTTAATATATAGGAAGAGATAGTAACAGTAGACCATCCTTCAAAATTTAATACTTTTATCGCTCATCCTTTTAACAGCATGAGTCTTATCCTGCTTTGTTTTTTCGCATTTCTCGCCGGCATTATTGATGCTATGGTGGGTGGGGGCGGGCTGGTACAGTTACCAGCTTTCTTCGTATTGATGCCGCAACTGAGCCTTGTACAGACTTTGGCATCCAATAAAACAGCCTCATTTCTCGGCACATCGGTATCGGCATACAGGTATATAAAAAGGGTGCCTATTAACTGGCGACATCTAACCCCTGCCATCATTACCGCCTTTGTAGGGTCTTTTTGCGGCGCACTGCTGGTTAGCTTTATCCATAAGGAACAGTTTATGCCTTTTATCTTAACTGCGCTTATCCTGGTATTGATCTATACAGTCTTTAAAAAAGAGTTGGGGTTGCATCATGTAGATAAGTCTTTAAGCAATACCCGGTATTATGCATACGCTATTGGCACTGGAGTTATTATTGGCTTTTACGATGGATTGATAGGTCCGGGTACGGGAAGCTTCTTGATATTCGCTTTTGTGGTGTTGTTTGGCTATAACTTTTTGAATGCATCCGCTAATGCAAAGGTGATCAACTGTGTCACCAATATTTCGGCGCTTAGTTTCTTTATCGCCAGCGGAAATGTACAGTGGCATCTTGCCATACCGGTGGGCATTGCCAATATGGCCGGCAGCTATACAGGCTCCCATTTCGCATTAAAAAAAGGCAGCGGGTTTATCCGGTTATTCTTTATACTGATTGTTCTGGCGTTGATCGTAAAACTCGCTTACGATTACTTCCTTTCATAAATATCTTTTCTAACATACACGTTAAAAAAACTATCATTGCCTTGCAGTAAATGATAGCCCTGCAAATTCAGATCAATATTGGATTTTTTGTTTAGTATCAATACATCACAAACTGTCGATCCTGCGCTTTGCAACGGCTGCGATAATATGTTGTTTCTGTTGTTAGCCATCTTAGCGTCACACAATAGTATATCCTTCATGTAAAATGCCAACCCATCTACTTCGTAACCTATTGTATTTATTGATCCGTACTTACTATCTAGCAGCTTATTATAATATTCACAGTCATAGTTAACAGCATAGATCTGCCTTTGTAATTTTTCGAAGCGCCAAAATTGAATTCCGGCTAATATTGTCGCTGCCAACATCAAGTAAATAAAACCATTCGTCTTGACCTTGCTGATTTTATCTATGGGAAAGGATAACAAGGAAGCTATAGCCATGTATATTGGCAATAACAAATAAAGCCAGGTTCTCGAAAAAGGAATTGTTCTGTGCACCCAAATTATCATAGCAGGTGACAATAATATCCCGGCGGCTGTTAGCCATAAAAATTTGTATTTGCTGACTGAGGTATAGAAAGTAACTACCAGAATCAAAATAAGTACTACAGAAAAATAAAAGGCCGTACCGGTATAGCCGTTTAAAAAACTCCAGGTTTCCCGAAGATGATACCCCATATTCGCGGCTATGAAGTCAGTGCTTCTTGCTACAACTCCATTATTATTCGTGAGTGCTTGAAATCCATTTCTCCAAATAACAGGCAGGTATAGTGTAAACGTTACCACCGCAATCACCAGGTTAGCTTTTAATGCACTCCATATACTTTTTCGTTGCCGGGATCTTAAAGCTTCAAAAAAGAAAAAGATATCAACTATAAGGAAATAATACAAAAAAGAGGGGATCGTAAACAACCCGGCAATATTGCTGATAACAAACAGAGCATAATATTTCCTCCCTTTATTTCCCCCAACTATATATGTATAGCCGTATAGACTTAATAACGCGCAAAGTAACATGAGCATATATCCTCTTGCCTGTGTTGCATACAATAGGAAGGGGTAAGAAAATACTAACAGACTCGTTACTATAACTGCCGCCCGGTTACTTAGTACTTTACCTAATAATTTAAAGAAATACCAGGAGGTTATTATTGCAGATACACTGCTAATAATACGCGTTGCGGGCACAACAGGTATTGGAAGATGAAGCGATACAGACGAAAGGATATTATAGAGCACATGATTATTGGGCAGGGGATAATACACTAAGGATGACAATACCCCATTGCCAGAAAAATATAAGTAAGAGTATGCTTCATCATAGTCGTAAGGTAGTAAGTATATAAAACCAATAAGGATTACCGTTTCTAGAATAATAATGGAAGTAATAGAAATTTTTATTACCCGGGGCAACAATCGGTAGTAATCCAGATTATTTTTTACTAACTGCGCTAAGGCCGAAATCCATTTCTCGAAAAACGGAGCTATTAATGGTTTACGATAGAAAACAGTTCTCACTAAAAAAACCAACCAGGCAACAACACAGAAAAAGATGGCTGCCTTTAATACAGAGAAAACGATCTTTCCTTTAGGGTCTGATAATAATTCACTAAAGAGTTCCGGTTTGTAAATATCATGCGTGACATCTAACAAAAAAGTATTGTAATGGTACCTGTAAAAAGTCCACCCAAACCTTAGTAGTATTGTTGATATAAAAATGATGATCACCAACCTAATGGTTGATTCCACCTTGTTTTTATGTCTTTGCATTATTGGACTTTAGCTGTAATTGCCAACAGCCTTTCGATTGCTTGTTTTATGGTCTCTTCTTTCTTGGCAAAACAAAAACGTATCAGCTTATCGTCTTTTTTATTCCTATAAAAGGCACTAATAGGTATGGTGGCTACACCATGTTCCCTGGTAAGCCATTGCGCAAATTCCATATCGGGTATATCGCTGATCTGCTCATAGCTGACCGTCTGAAAATAACTGCCAGATGCCGGCTGATGTATGGTAAATTGCGTAGCGCTTAACATGTCAATAAAATGATCACGTTTTTGCTGCATCATTTTAGATACAACAGGCAATCCAGGCTGCGAAAGATAAGTGGCCAGCGCATACTGTGCCGGTGTGTTTACGGAAAAACAAAGAAATTGATGTATGCGCCTGAATGCTGTTGTAAACTCAGGCGGTGCGATGCAATACCCGATCTTCCACCCGGTATTGTGAAACACCTTGCCAAAAGAATATAAAGCAAAGCTTCGGTGCCTGAGTTCAGGATGCTGCAATACAGAATAATGTTGCAGCCCGTCATAGATCAGTTGTTCGTATACTTCATCAGATAAGATGATGATGTTTGTATCACGTACCAGGTCGGCCAGCTTATCCCAGTCTTCCCTTGTCCAGACAGCGCCGGTAGGGTTATGTGGTGTGTTGATGATAATGGCTTTTGTGCGCAGGCTGATCGCTTTCTGTACTTCATCCCAATCCACAGTAAACGTTGGCGCTTTCAGGCTAATAGTAATTGCCTTTGCACCGTTGGTTTCAATATTGGGTATATAACTATCGTATGCAGGTTCCAGCACTATTACTTCATCACCCGCTTCGAGGATAGACGTGAATGCTGTATAAATAGCATAGGTTGCTCCGGGTGTTATTGTGATCTCAGTATCGGGGTTAATAATTACGTCATACCTTCTTTGAAAATCAGCCGCTATTTGTTGCCGCAATTGTGGCAGGCCGGGCATAGGAGCGTATTGGTTATATCCTTGTGCTGCTGCCTCACCAAGCAAAGATGCCAATTCTGCACCGATCGGAAAATCAGGGAAGCCTTGCGACAGGTTGATCGCATTATGCTGCTGTGCAAGGGCACTCATAATGGTAAAAATCGTTGTTCCTTCCGCAGAGTGTTTGTGTGGCAGTAGCATAAGTTATAGGTATTTATCTCCCTTATTCCTTTTTACCTCGGCTACGTATTCTTTGATCTGCTGTTCGCGGTTGCGTTCACATATCAGTAATACATCGGGTGTATCTATTACGATAAAGCGTTCCAGGCCTTGCACTACCAGCAACTTTTCATTCGGCACTTTTATCATGCATTCGCTGGCGTCTATTATCATCACATTATCTCCATGTACAGCGTTTCCCAGGTAGTCTTTATCAAAGTTCTCATACGCGCTTTCCCATGTTCCCAGGTCGCACCAGCCGAAATAAGATGGTATCACATATACATTCTTTGCCTTTTCCATGATACCATAATCAATAGATATATTGGTGCATTGAGAGTATAAACTGCTAATTATCTCGTGCTCTTTCGGTGTATTATACGCGGTGGTAGCTTGCAGAAATACTTCATTCATTTCCGGCAAAAACTTTTCAAGGGCCTCCATAATGGTCTTTACATTCCATACAAATATGCCTGAGTTCCAAAGGAAATCCCCGCTTTTCAGGAAGGTACGCGCCAGGTCCAGCGATGGCTTTTCTGTAAATGTCTTCACCTTATACAATTGATCCAGCTCATCTTCAGCATCATATTGTATATAGCCATAGCCTGTATCGGGCCTGGTTGGTTTTATACCCAGTGTAAGCAGGGCATCATGTTGTGCGACAAATTCCAATGCTTCGTGCGCTGTACGCTCAAATGCGCGCTCATCCATTATCAGATGATCTGCCGGAGACATAATAATATTTGCCTTGGGGTTTAATGCCATCATCTTATGCGCAAAGTACGCAGCGCAGGGAGCCGTATTTTTTCGTGATGGCTCACTGATGATATTGGCATCGCTCACTTCCGGTATTTGCTCCTTTAGTGTGTTGATATATTGCTGGTTAGTGATGAAGTAAATATTCTCTTTAGGGCAAATGTTAGTAAACCTTTGGTATGTCCATTGAATCAGGGAACGTCCTGTACCTAATATATCTATAAACTGTTTGGGATAGCTCATGCGGCTTTCGGGCCAAAACCGGCTGCCGATACCACCTGCCATAATCGCCACGTAATTATTTTCAATGCTCATACTGTGTGTGAATTGCGTATAAAAATAGCTTAATCGCCCGACAATAATATGAAAAAAGCCCCGCCTTAAATGGCGGGGCATACCTGATTTATATAAATTAACGTTTTAATTATTCTGCTTCTGCCACTACTTCTTTCACTTCCGGTATCACGCGCTTCATCATACCTTCTATACCTGCTTTTAAAGTGATCATGGAAGAAGGACATCCTGAACATGCGCCTTGCATCATCAATTTCACGGTACCATTTTCATAGCTTTTATAGCTGATAGCGCCACCGTCCATTTCCACTGCAGGTTTTACATAGTTCTCCAGCAGTTCTTTGATGCGCTTCACCACGTCCGTATCATCAGAGCTAATAAGATTGGTATCAGCCTTCTTTACTACAAGGTCTTCATTGATCACTACTTTACCCTCTTCCAAGTACTGTTTCAGAAATTCGCGCACAGATGGTATTACTTCTTCCCAGCGTGTTTCAGGTGTTTTAGTCAGCGTAACAAAGTTGCTGGCAATAAATACACTGCGAATGAACGGGAATGCAAATAATTCTTTAGCCAGGGGTGAAGGCGTAGCCGCAGACTCTTCAGGGAAGTCGATACTCTTTCCCGGATACAGCAATTTGTTAGCAACAAACTTCATTGTTTCAGGGTTTGGTGTCATCTCTGTATAGATGCTCACAATCGTATTTCCGGTCTTCAACATTTAGTAACTCTTTATTTAGAGTACAAATTTACTTAATAATACGCTACCTACCCATCAATATGCTAAATAGCCCTACAATTGAAACTAATTTCTACATGTTGTGGTTATAACCCCAAAAAATTACCCAAATTGAAAAAACAAAAAACAACTGATTATCAATGCATTATAATAAAAATGGGTTCTACTGTCCGCCTTTAACATTGTCTTAATTGGGGATGGAATGGTTTTTTGTTTTCATATATCGACAGCATGATTGATAACAAAAAAATGTGTAGATATGAAAAACCTGATTTTAGCCCTGGCAGTTGCAACATTACCTGTCGTGGCACACGCTCAAAAAAGTTATTCGAACGGTGAAAGTGTTTATGATCAAAATTATAAGGTATGCCGCATAGATGGTACTTACACTGTCTGCAGCGAAAACACACCAACGATCGTGAATACAAAAAAGGCGGCAAACAAAAACGACAAGACTATCGCGCAGTTACACAAACTCGATAGATATGTATATGTAAACCCTGAACCAAGAACGGTGACCAGCAGTAAGAAAAATCCACGCTTCGGTGCCAGCTATGACGACCCTAACGCTGCTTACCAGGGCAAGGAAAGTGCCATTAATGATGGTGTAGATAAGACAATATCCCGCAACATTAATTATATAAATAATAATACAAATTTACCTCCGAACGATGGCGGTAATTCAGATAAAAGATAGGATGTGTGTGTTTTGAAAAACAGGCTATTCTGCTTCGGCGGGTAGCCTGTTAATTTTTAGCGCGCGTCAAAATCTATATGCACCCTTTCTGTCCTCGGGTGTGACTGGCACGTAAGTACAAAACCTTTCTCCAGTTCGTCTTTCTCCAGCGAATAGTTCACTTCCATATCTACCGCGCCCTCTGTTACTTTGGCACGGCAGGTACAGCATACGCCGCCTTTGCAGGCATATGGCAGGTCGGCGCCGCTTTTCAGGGCAGCATCCAGTATGCTATCCCCATTGTACGCCAGTTCCATTTCAAATGTGGTTCCATCAAGTGTAATGCTCACTTTACTCATGGCATCAGATGATGAGCTATGTTCAGAGACCCACCTGTCATGATTAGGTTTTGGCTGATCCGGGGATGTGAACAGCTCCATGTGTACACTGTCAGATACCATGCCGAGATCTATCAGCTGCTGACGAACAGATAGTATCATTTCCTCCGGACCGCAAACAAATGCTTCATCTATAGTTTTGATGTCAATTAAAGTATCGCAAAACTCTTTGCATTTATCAGCCGTAATACGTCCATTGAACAATGGTGTATCCATAGTCTCGCGACTTAGTATATGGTACACCCTCAGGCGCTGCATGTATTTGTTTTTTAACCCTTCTATTTCTTCGCGGAAGATGATGGTATTACGGTTCTTATTACCATAGATCAGTGTAAACTGGCTGTCCGGCTCGGTTTCCAGCACATGCTTCATAATGCTCATCACTGGGGTAATGCCGCTGCCGGCTGCTATGGCCAGGTATTGTTTTTTTGCTTTGGTAATACCCTTTGGAGAAAATTTTCCCAGTGGAGGCATTACTTCTATTGTTTCTCCGGCCTTTAGTATATCGTTGGCATAGGTAGAGAACTTACCGGCTTCTACTTTTTTTACTGCCACCCTCAGCTCATGCTCATTTGGGGCAGAGCAGATAGAGTAAGAACGCCTTACTTCCTCACCGTTGAGTTTGGTCCTGAAAGTCAGGTACTGCCCTGCGACAAACTGAAAAGTATCCGCTAGTTGGGCAGGTATGTTTAATGCTATTGATACGCAATCCTGTGTTTCTTGGCGGACTTCTTTAACAGTAAGATCGTAAAACTTTAATGCAGACATCTAAATATTCTAATCGGTGTCAAAAATAGTTTAAATAAAATACGTTTGCTAACCCAGCATATCATCCAGGTTTTCGCGCTTTATCATAGTAAAGACCTTCTTACCTCCGGGCGTATATTCGGGCTGTGCGCAGGCAAATAGTTCATCTATCAGCGCTTGTTGTGCTTCCTGCCGCTGTATCGCATCTGTATTGCGCGACAGGCGCTTTGCCATATTGGCCAGCAGTTTATCAGTCCTCTTGGCAACGGCATCACTTGCCTCGTGCTTCAATTGGTCTATTGCTTCATCCAATACATTTTTTTCCTCCCCTTGTGGCAATGCGGTAGGCACGCCCTGCACTACAAAGGTGTTTTGCCCAAATGGAGAAACATCAAATCCGATGCGCGCCAGGTCGGGTAAAACTTCGGTAAGTAGTATGGCATCCTGCGGAGATAGCTCATATTGCACCGGGAACAATAACTGTTGCGAAGGTGTACCGCCGTTGTTATACTCATGCAGCAACCGTTCGTACCAGATACGCTCCTGCGCCCGGCGAATATGTACCAGCATCAGGCCCGACTTTACCGTAGTTACCAGTAAAGAGCCCTGAACGGATATGATATTGTTATTTTTATTCTGTGTTTCGGTAGTGCTGTGCAGTGTAGCTTGCTGTGGCTGCAGGTCCTCTTCTATATTCCTTTGGTTCAGCGGTATATTGCTGGCTATTTCATACAGGTCCTTCCAGCGTTGCAAGCTGTCTTTTTTCTCCACAAGATGTGCCTGGTTCTTTTGAGTAAAGGCGCTGTACAAATAACCTTTTTCCGTATCCTGCTTTACCTGCTCTGTTACCGGCTGTTGTACAGAAGGTAATTCCTGTATGCCTGCGTTGAGCGTAAAATCAAGTGATGGCGCTATATTGTATTTCGCCAGCGCGTGTTTCACAGCTGCGTTCAGGTAAGCATACATCAGCCTGTCGTCCTCAAATTTCACTTCCTGCTTGGTGGGGTGCACATTCACGTCCACTCTTGCAGGGTCAACTTCAAGAAACAAAACATAAAACGGGAAAGTCTCTTTTTCTATCAACCCTTCGTAAGCCTGTACTACGGCATGATGCAGGTAGGCGTTACGTATAAAACGATTATTAATAAAAAAGAACTGCATACCACGTGTGCGGGTAGCAGCTTCTGGCTTGCCTATAAAGCCTGTTATATTCAGCAGGTCGGCATGCTCTTCTACAGGTACCAGGTTTTTCTCATACGAGCTGCCTAGTAAACCTTTGATGCGTGTTTTCAGGTTGCCCGCCTCCAGGTGAAACTGCTCTGCATTGTTATGCCATAAGCGAAATGCCACCTGCGGATAGGCCAGTGCCACACGGGTAAACTCATCCACCACGTGACGAAACTCTGTAGTGGTGGTCTTTAAGAAATGCCTGCGTGCAGGTACGTTATAAAACAGGTTTTTGATGCAGATATTAGTTCCGGGTGCTGTAGCGCAGGGCTCCTGTATTTTTACTTCCGTGCCTTCAACAACAATGCGCGTACCTATTTCGGCATCATGCCGGCGTGTTTTCATTTCTACCTGTGCTACTGCCGCAACAGATGCCAGCGCCTCTCCCCTGAACCCCATGGTTTTAATGGAAAACAGGTCGTTGATATCGCGTATTTTAGAAGTGGCGTGCCTTTCAAAGCTCATGCGCGCGTCTGTAGTGCTCATGCCGCAGCCATTGTCTATTACCTGCAGCAATTCCTTACCGGCATCCTTTAGTATCAGCTGTATCTCGGTAGCACCGGCATCTATAGCATTTTCCAACAACTCTTTTACCGCAGATGCAGGCCTTTGAATGACCTCTCCTGCAGCTATCTGGTTAGCTATATGATCTGATAATAACTGTATTACGTCGGCCACTTCTCTTAAAATAGGTATGCAAAGGTAAGATTTAGCCACCTCAATACACCGGTCTTGTAAAAGGTGATGAAAATCATCAATTTTTCATAACCAAAGTCATTACAGAGCGTTTAAATATGTCTCATCTTTGTATCCTACTTAATTACAGAGGCAAATTGCTTTCAAGCAAAACAAACAACCTCGGTTTTTAACTAGATATAGTGCATAATGGGTTTGTTGCTCCCTTTCCAGGGAGCATTTTTTTTATCATACCCTTTACATCTCTCCGCAACAATAAGGTTATATTTGTTTATGACCTGTTACAAGCATATTCTTTTTTTTGTTTCGTTCCTTTTCGCTTTTCTCAGTCCATCCGTTTACGCACAGCCGGTATATCGCGGGCAACCAACCAGGATATTGCCAAATACGAAGGCTCATTGGGTAGATAGTGTTTATGACAAACTCGAAGATTCAGAAAAGATAGGTCAGCTTTTTATGGTTGCCGCTTATTCAGGCGGTAAGAATTACAATGAAGAAGATATAAAAAAATTGATATCTGAGCGGCGCATTGGCGGCCTCATATTTATGCAGGGAACAGCTGAAGCCCAGGCGTCGCTTACCAACCTGTACCAGCAAATGGCTTATGTACCCCTGTTAATAGGTATGGATGCAGAATGGGGCCTGGGTATGCGCCTTACCGGCGTAGCTAATATGCCCCATTCCATGATGATAGGTGCTACGCACGATACTGCCATTGCTTACCGTATAGGGCAGGCTATTGGCATGCAGTGCAAAAGGCTGGGGGTGCATATCGATTTTGCTCCCGTTGTAGATATCAATAATAACCCGGAGAACCCTATTATCAACGCCCGGTCTTTTGGGGAGGATAAAAACTGGGTTACTAAAATGTCCATCGCTTATATGCATGGCTTGCAGGGCATGGGGGTTATTGCCTGCGCGAAACACTTTCCCGGCCACGGCGATACCAAAGTAGATTCTCATAACGATCTGCCTACCATTAATAAATCTTTGGCCCAGCTAGACACGCTGGAACTTTACCCATTCCGCGAAATGATAAAGGCCGGAATTAAAAGTGTAATGGTGGCCCACCTAAACATACCAGCACTGGAAACTGAACCAAATGTACCTACTACATTATCAAAAAACACTATCAACGGTTTACTGAAAACCCGTATGGGCTTCAAAGGATTGGTATTTACAGATGCGCTGAACATGCAGGGCGTAACCAAATATTATACACCGGGTGATGTGGATGTACGCGCCTTAATAGCAGGTAATGATATGCTGCTGTTTTCGCAGGATGTACCTGTTGCCATGCAAAAGATACAGGAAGCACTGACCGATGGAAGGCTTAGCTGGAAGGACATTGAAGGCAAGGTAAAAAAGATACTGGCTGCTAAATATGATGCAGGGCTTTCTGTATTTAAACCGGTAGAATCTGTAAACATCACCAACGACCTGAATCAATATACAGAACAGCTTCGCTCCCAAACTGCTAAGAAATCTGTAACCCTCGTGCGTGACCGGAATTTTATCCTCACAGACCTTCTAAATAGCAGGAAGCACGTAGGGTATATAGGTATCAACGCTACGGACAGCACACGGCTTAGTAACGAATTGCTGAAAGCACTGCCTGATATGAAAGTGCGCTGGCTGCCCAAAGGTGTAATGACCTCTGTTGCTAATAAAATAGCAGGCGACGCCACTGATGATGATATTACTATTGTAGCTATTCATAACATGACCTTCTACCCCACCAATGGTAACTATGGACTGGACGAACAGCAGATGGCCTTCATCAAACAGATGGCTAATAAACGTAGTGTGATGATCGTATTATTGGGCAATGCGTATTTGATGAAGAATATCTGTGAAGTGGGTTCTGCAATTGTTGCTTATGAAGACGATACTACTACCGAAAACATGGTAGCCCGCGTGCTGTTACGGAAAGAAGATGCACGTGGCGTGCTTCCTGTAACACCATGTATAGATATGCAAACCGAAGGCCCTGCATTAATTGCAGCAGGCAAAGCCGGAGCGCAAAAATCTGATGAATTGAAATACCTTGACTTCGCGGAAGACGCAGGTGTTATCAATAACCAGGCGCTTACGAAACTGGACATGTTTATACAGCGCGCTATTGCAGACGGTGCCACTCCCGGGTGCCGTGTGTTGGCTGCTAAAGACGGAAAAGTATTTTACGACAAAGCTTTTGGATATTATACCTATAAAAAAGATAAAGCTGTAGATAAGAATACCATTTACGATGTAGCCTCTGTAACCAAAATATTAGCTACCACGCTTGGTGTGATGCGCCTCTATGAAACCGGCAAACTATCACTGGATAAGACAATTGGCGATTACCTGCCATGGACACGCCAAAGCAACAAGGCAGACCTGAAAATACGCGACCTGCTGATGCACCAGGCAGGCCTTAAAAGCTGGATACCTTTCTATCGTGAGACAATGGATGCTAAGGGCAACCTACGACCAGACCTTTATAGCAGCAAGCCGGATAATAATAACTGGATACAGGTAGCTAGCGGACTGTACCTGCGTGGCGATTATGTTGACTCTATATGGAGCGAAATACTGGCCAGCCCCCTTGAAAACAAAGGCCGCTATGTGTATAGCGATCTTGATTTCTATTTTCTTGCTGCGATCGTTGAAAAGATATCCGGGCAACACCTGGATCAATATGTAGATCAGCAGTTCTACAAACCGCTTGGTTTAAAATATATCACTTACCTGCCTCTGAAAAAATTCAATCAGTCGCAGATAGCGCCGAGCGAAAATGATCTTTTCTTCAGGCATCAGCAGCTAATAGGTTATGTACACGACCAGGGTGCCGCATTATTTGGGGGTGTTGCCGGCCATGCAGGCATCTTCTCTACTGCCAACGATGTTGCCGTGATCTTCCAGATGCTGCTGAACAAGGGCACCTATGGCGGTAAACGATATTTCAAAAAGGAAACAGTAGAACTGTTTACACGTTATAACAGTACCATCAGCCGCCGCGGGCTTGCATTTGATAAACCGATACCGGATGCAGATGATGCAGGCCCAACAGGCAACCGATGCAGCGGCTACACTTTTGGCCACCAGGGCTTTACAGGTACCTGCGTTTGGGCCGATCCTGCTACCGGAATTTTGTTTGTATTCCTGTCTAACAGGCTGCAGCCTTCGTCTGATAATAATATGATCAATAAAATGAGCGTGCGTACGGTATCACAGGATTATATATATGAATCTTTGGGATTCCCGATCAACCACGAACGCCCTGCTTTGTATAAAAAAGAACTTGCCGAGAACCTGGCAAACAAATAATTCCCAAAGGCTCCGTAAAACGGGGCCTTTATTCATAAATATTATCTTTGCCCCCTAAATTATTGCTATGCAATTTGACAGAAGCGGCTTTGATAACGATAAACTCATTGACCTGTATATACAACTGGTGCGTCCCCGCATGATCGAAGAGAAAATGCTGGTACTGCTACGCCAGGGCAGGGTGAGCAAATGGTTTAGCGGTATCGGGCAGGAGGCTATTGCTGTCGGCGCTACTATGGCACTCGATAGTGATGAGTATATAATGCCGCTGCACCGCAACCTGGGCGTATTCACTACCCGCAAAATGCCCTTCGATAAATTGTTTATGCAATGGCAGGGTAAGAAAGAAGGTTTCAGCAAAGCGCGCGAACGTTCTTTTCACTTTGGCGCCAATGAATACCATATATGTGGTATGATCTCTCACCTCGGTCCGCAACTGGCTATTGCAGATGGTATAGCGCTGGCGCATAAACTACGCAAGGAAAATAAAGTATCACTGGCATTCAGCGGCGATGGTGGCACCAGCGAGGGCGATTTCCACGAGGCGCTGAACGTGGCTGCAGTATGGGGTTTGCCTGTCATCTTTATTATAGAAAACAATGGTTACGGCCTGAGCACGCCTGTTAATGAGCAGTTTGTTTGCAAGCAACTGGCAGACAGGGCTGTTGGCTACGGCATGAAGGGCATTACTATTGATGGTAACAATATACTAGAAGTATATAAGACCGTAAGCGAGGCAAGAGAATATTGCATTCGTGAGCAAAAACCAATACTCATAGAATGTATGACCTTCCGTATGCGCGGACATGAGGAAGCGAGCGGCGTAAAATATGTACCTAAAGAGCTTTTTGAAGAATGGGGCAAAAAAGATCCCGTTGCCAATTTCGAAGCTTTCCTGTTAGAAAAATCTATTCTGTCCCAATACCTGATAAAAGACATCAGGGATGGTATACAAAAAGAAATAGAAGAGGGCCTGGCTACTGGTTTTGCAGCTGCGCCGGTTGTTGCCAATACCGCTGATGAAATGAATGATGTGTATGCTCCTGCGAACAATCATGCTGTTGCACCTGCAACAGGTAACAGGTCTGACATGAAATTCATCAATGCCATAAGCGATGGCCTGCGCCAAAGTATGGAGAAGCATCCTAACCTGGTATTGATGGGACAGGATATCGCTGAATACGGCGGAGCTTTTAAAGTGACGGATGGTTTTGTTGCACAGTTTGGCAAAGAGCGTGTACGCAATACACCGCTTTGTGAAAGTGCTATAGTAGGTACCGCGCTCGGCTTGTCCATCAAAGGTTTCAAATCTATGATGGAGATGCAGTTTGCCGACTTTGTTACCGTTGGCTTCAACCAGATCATTAACAACCTTGCCAAAATATATTATCGCTGGGGACAGAATGCTGATGTGGTCATCCGTATGCCAACGGGTGGTGGTGTAGGTGCAGGACCATTCCACTCACAAAGTAACGAGGCATGGTTCACGCATACTCCCGGACTCAAGGTGATCTACCCATCTACGCCGGAAGATGCTAAAGGCCTGCTGATAGCCGCTATTGAAGATCCTAACCCTGTTATGTTCTTCGAGCACAAAGCATTGTATCGCAGCATAACAGGCAGCGTTCCTGATGATTACTATACTATTGAGATAGGCAAGGCAAAACAAGTGCAGGAAGGTTCGGATATCAGCATTATCACATACGGCAGTGGCGTGCATTGGGCATTGGGCTATGCTGCAAATCACCGGGATATATCTTTTGACATATTAGACCTCCGTACCCTGCTGCCGCTTGATTACGATGCCATCCGGGCTTCTGTAAAGCGTACCGGCAAAGTGTTGCTGTTGCACGAGGATACTTTGATAGGCGGCCTCGGTGGAGAGATCGCGGCGTGGATATCCGAAAACTGCTTTGAATTGCTGGATGCGCCTATAGTACGTTGCGCAAGCCTGGATACACCGGTTCCTTTTGCTATAGAACTGGAGCAAAACTTCCTGGCCAAGGCCAGGCTGGATGAATCAGTCCGGAAACTATCGGCTTATTAAACTTTTAATAAAACGCCTTGTAATAAAAGGCGTTTATTATTTTCGTTGACGAATACTCATCTCATGCGTAAACCAGGTTTACTATTATTATCCGCTGCCTTGCTGTTACAATCCTGCAGCAACAACGATAATCCTAACAGGGGCAAACCAATAGTGTTAGGAGATTCATCTACTATCGTTACAGAAAACGATCCTCAATATCTGCAGGATTTTGTGGCTGATATTAAAATGAAACAAGCGGAGCCTGAACAGCCCGCTACACCTGCACCGGTGGATGATACAGCTGCAAAACAAGCAGCAGCAGAAAAAGAGGCAACACCCGCAGTTGCTCCGCCGGAAGCACAGGCTCCTAAAGACAATGGCCTGACCGTAGCATTCAAAGATGTAACTGTTCTTATACCCAATATCGTTACGCGTTCCTATCGCCAGCAGAATTTACAAAAAGCCAATGGCGCAAGCTATGAGTTGGTGAGTGGCAATATAAACGGCAATCATATCCGTACCAGTGGCGGTAAGGTTGCAAAGGTTTCCCAGCGCTATCAAACTATAATAGCTATAAAAAATGAATTAGGGACATTGTACCTGGAGTCTCTAAATACTACATCAGACTGGGAAGCATTAAGGGGCCGGAATGATGATTATACTATCAGCGGCCTCGACGATCGCCATCTCGAATACCTGAAAACATCGCCTGCCGGTATACGCAATGCTGTAACCCGTGCTGCAAAGAGCAAGCGCATGAGCAGGGCAACAGAACAAAAATGGCTGAATAGCATTAAGCATGTGCGCAATACCAATCAGAAACCAATGGTGGTGGTTCTGCGAAGCGTAATGTGGAAGATAGATGGCAAAGGCGCTGACGGAAGAAACTTCTCCAAACAAATACGACTGGATATTCCCTTAAAATAGTAAAACGAAAGAGCCCGTATCACTACAGGCTCTTTCGTTATCATTGAATATATTAGTCAATAGTCGCTATACACTTCAGCTCAATAGCTATAGGAGTAGGCAGTGAATTGATCTCTACCGTTGTGCGGCAGGGTTGATTGTCTTTGAAATACTCTGCGTAGATCTTATTATAAGTAGCAAAGTCGCGCTTCATATTTACCAGGAAAACAGTAACATCTACCAGTTTATCCCAGCTGCTGCCACTTTCTTCCAGTACTATACGTACATTCTCAAATACATTGCGGCACTGAGCTGCGAAATCAAATTCCAGGAAGTTGCCATTCTTATCCAGTTGCAGGCCCGGTATTTCATTAGTTACCGTACGCGGCCCTATGCCCGATAAAAATAAAAGATTGCCAACGCGGCGCGCATGAGGATACAATCCTACCGGTGCCGGCGCTTTATCTGTAGATATACGTTCGCTCATATAAGTTCAAAAGTAAAAAATTCAAAAGTAAAAACGACTATAGGTCAATGCATACATTCTTTACATCGGTAAAGAATTTCAACGCATCCCAGCCACCTTCTCGCCCTACACCTGAGTTTTTAAATCCGCCAAATGGTGTACGCAGATCGCGCAGCAACCAGCAGTTCACCCAAATGATACCACTGTGCACTTTTGCTGCAACACGATTAGCGCGGCTTACATCCTGCGTCCATATCGTTGCAGCTAGTCCGTAGTCACTGATATTTGCCAGTTGCAATGCTTCGTCTTCTGTCTTAAATGGCTGTATGGTTACTACCGGTCCGAATATTTCTTCCATATTGGTACGGCAGTGCGGACCCAATCCTTCTATAATAGTAGGCTGTATAAAATAGCCATTGGCGCATCGGCCTGTCCCTTTGATGGCATTGCCACCAAGTAATATAGTACCCCCTTCTTCTTTTGCCAGTTCTATGCAGCTCATCACCTTATCAAAGTGCATTTTGCTTACAACAGCGCCTTGTCTGCTGCTGTCTTCCAGCGGGTCGCCAACAGTTAGCTTCCGCGCACGTTCTATAAATTCAGCTTTGAATTTTTCGTAGATGCTTTCTTCTACCAATATCCGGCTGCCGCATAGACATATCTGTCCCTGGTTGGCAAAAGACGACTGCAGCGTTGTACGCATCATCTTATCCCAGTCACAATCTGCAAATATGATATTTGGGTTTTTACCTCCCAGCTCCAAGGATATTTTCTTGAACATCGGGGCTGCCGTGGCAGCTATGTCTTTACCTGCGCGTGTGCTACCGGTAAATGATATGGCCTTGATATCCGGGTGTGCTACAATGGCGCTGCCGCAATTAGGGCCCGCTCCATGTAATATATTCAGCACACCGGCCGGTAAGCCTGCTTCCCTGCAAATGACGCTCAATAAATACGCAGTCATTGGCGTCACCTCGCTTGGCTTGGCAACAACACAGTTACCTGCTGCCAGCGCCGGCGCTATCTTCCAGGTAAACAAGTACAAAGGCAGATTCCAAGGTGAGATACAACCTACAACACCTATCGGCTGGCGAAGGGTGTAGTTGATCGTGCCATTCTCCATATTATGACTTTCGGTAGCAAAGTGCATCAGCCCGGTTGCAAAGAAGCGAAAGTTGCTCGACGCACGTGGTATGTCTACTTTCTTGCTTAGCCACAACGGCTTCCCATTATCATTGGTTTCAGCCAGCGCCAGCGCATCCAGGTTTTCATCTATCAGCTCGGCTATCTTGTTCAGTATCTTAAAACGTTCTTCCGCAGGCGTGGTACTCCATTCGGGAAATGCCGCCTTTGCAGCACCTACTGCTTCTTCCACATCTTTGGCATCGCTGTCGGGTATCTGGCTATAGACCGCACCGGTTGCGGGGTTTACATTATCTATATACTTTCCGTTGAGCGGAGCCTGCAGATCACCGGCTATATAGTTAGCTATCTGCTTCGGAGCTTCTAAATTCATAGTTTGCAAAGGTAATTATACTTTAGAAGGCAACACAACAGGTGCACCCGGTACCTCTTTTATCTTTCCATATCCGCCTAATACATTGCGCAGGTTGTGGAAGCCCTCTTTTTTAAGGATAGACGCTGCTATTACAGAACGGTATCCACCGGCACAATGAATGTACAGGTTGGCCTCATCATCTATCATAGCAATATTCGCTTTATCCATCAGCGTATTCAGCGGTGCATTGTATGCTCCCTTAATATGGCCTGCTTCAAATTCCGTTGGTTTACGCACATCAATGATCTCGAGCTTATTATCGTGGGGAATATCCATTACCAGCTCTTCGGGATCAACATTGATGATCATATCTATTTTTTCACCGGCATTCTTCCATGCTTCATAGCTGCCATCCAGGTATCCCTGTACATTGTCTATGCCTACACGAGAAAGCCTTATAGCACTCTCTTTTTCCGCACCTGGTTCTGTAACCAGCACCAGCGGCTGATCAAATGGCAACAGGCTACCTGCCCATTCTGCAAAACGGCCATCAAGGCCTATATTAATGGATTCCGGCACAAAGCCATCTGTAAATACGGTTGCAGCCCTGGTATCCAGTATCCATGCACCTTCTGCAACTCTTTGTTTGAAATCGGCAATAGACAATGGCTGCAAAGCGGTATTCAAAACACTATCCAGGTTGTCATATCCTTCTTTATTGATGCGTGCATTGATGGGAAAATATGCCGGCGGTGTAGTTAATCCTTCTGTTACTACATTGATGAATTCCTCTTTAGTCATATCCTGCAAGGCATAGTTGCTTTGTCTTTGCTCACCGATAGTGCTATATGTTTCCGGCCCCAGGTTTTTGCCGCAGGAAGATCCCGGGCCATGAGCAGGATACACGATCACATCATCTGCCAGTGTCTTTATTTTGTTTTGCAGGGAGTCGTACATATAACCAGCCAGCTCTTCTTTGGTAAGGTTGCCGCTAAACAGGTCAGGACGACCAACGTCACCTACAAACAAGGTATCGCCTGTAAATACGCAATAGGGCTTGTCTGACTCATCGCTGAGTAAATAGCAGGTACTTTCAAGTGTGTGCCCCGGTGTATGCAATGCTTTTATCGTTAGCTTGCCTACTTTAAATTCTTCCCCGTCATTTGCCATGTGGAAGTCGAACCTGGCATTAGTTTGCGGCCCGTAAACGATAGGCGCTCCTGTTTTTTTCGATAGATCGAGGTGTCCACTTACAAAGTCGGCATGGAAGTGTGTTTCGAATATGTATTTGATCTTCACCCCAAGCTCCTCTGCTTTTTTGATATACTCATCCGTATCTCTCAGCGGATCTATTACTGCAGCCTCTCCCTCGCTGGCAATAAAATAGGCAGCTTCACTAAGGCAGCCTGTATATAATTGTTCTACTATCATGTGCTTCATTGTATTTAAAATTAATGATTTAATCGTCGCGCCTGTTGTTATACAGCATTATCCAGTATAGCAACTGCGCTATGGATGCCAGTGCTGCAACTACATAAGTCCTTGCGGCCCATTTCAAGGCATCGGCGGCTTTATCGTGTTCATCGCGGGTGGTAAGATGCGTAGCTTCCATCCATTTCAGCGCACGGTTGCTGGCATCATATTCAACCGGTAATGTTATCAGTGAAAAAAGGGTAGATGCGGAAAACAGTATGATACCGATTAATAATATCGTTTGATTGCCCCTCCCAAAGAACAAGCCGACACCTGCCAGCAATACCCACTGCGCCAGGTTGGTACTCACTTGTACGATAGGTACAAGCGCACTGCGCAGTTGCAGCATTGCATATCCTTTTGCGTGTTGCACCGCATGCCCGCACTCGTGCGCAGCTACTGCTGCAGAAGCAATACTACGGCCCGAGTACACATCCGGGCTCAGGTTCACTGTTTTATTTGCAGGATTATAATGGTCTGATAAAAACCCATTTGCCGATATTACCTGCACATCGTTAATGCCATTTTCGTGCAGCATTCTCTCAGCCACTTCTTTTCCACTCAGCCCCTCATACAATGGCATCTCCCCATACTCCTTGAATTTGCTTTTCAGCCTGAAGCTTACCAGCATACCCAACAACATAGGCACCAGGAAAAAAATTAAATAACTACCTAACATGCTCGTTTTTACTTATTTATCCATCAAATAGCTTACCAATGTAAAAATGGCAGTATCTGGTGTGTAAAAATACCGGTTATCTACCAGTTGGGCGCTATAATTTGCCCTATATCCTTATAGAGCTTTATCTATATATGCCAAAAGCGCCGATAATAAATACCGGCGCTTTAATACACGATCTATATTTCTCTCTTAAAACTTAACAGTCAGCCCCAGCATCCAGTTACGGCCCGCCTGCGGAAAATATCGGTTGTCTATTACGTTCTGCCCACCTGTCTGATATACATAATACACATAACCGTTGCTTTCATACTTATGATCCAATATGTTATTCAGCGCAAGTGTTGCCATAATCTCTTTGAATGGTTTGATATGTACGCTATAACGCAAGCGCAAATCGCACAAGCCATAACTCTTCAATGTTCTCAGCTCATCGCCTGAATTATCAAGATATTGCTTACCTACATACTTGCCCATGATATCCAGTGCCAAATTCTGCTCATGTTTCATATAGCGGAAAGGCGATAAGGTAATACCACCACCTGCTATTGTACCGGGAGATAATGCTATTGGCGTATTATTATGTACCACCGCTACCTGTCCGAAGTTTGGATCATCCCAATTATCTATATATTCTGTATAGGTCTTGATCTTATTTTCAGATAAGGTAAGGTTTGCATTTGCCTGCAGCCAGTACCATGGTTTATACGCTGCCTGCAGCTCCACACCCCTTCGGTAGCTGTTAGGAACGTTGGTACGCGTGTAGGCACCCACGTCATTTATTTGCCCGGTAAATACCAGTTGATCTTTATAGATCATGTCATACAGGTTGATGCCGGCATTCCATTTGCGCCTGGCAATTTCATAGCCCAGTTCTATATCGTTGAGTCTTTCCGGCTTAGGCTGTGATAACGGTGATGCTTCGAAATCATCTCGGTTAGGCTCTTTATTAGCTACTGCAAAAGATGCATATACTTTTTGCCTGTTACTGTTTGTGTTCCTAACCAGGTAAGTAGCACCTACTTTAGGGTTGAAGAAATTGTAATTGGTAGTAGGGTTCAATGTAGGATTATTCCTGAAACCGTTGATGATATAGGATACGTTTCGGTATTGCAGGTCTCCAAACAATATCAGGTTGTCGCCAATTGTCTGTTGCGCTTTTACATACAAGTTCAGATCATTCTTCTGTGAATGCAGCAAATACCATCGATAGTTATCGGGCACTGCATACTGCGCCCATGTTATATAGCCGTAATGTGTACCAAGGTATTGATTCCAGCCGCCGCCAAAAGATACCTGCGTCTTCTTTTTCTCATACAGCAGGGAGAATACGGACCCATAATAATAGTTATCTAACCAAAGCTGACGGGTAAGATCTGTTTGCGTAATGGTATCAGCACCATTAATAAAGTTTGGTAACCCGTAAGAACTATAAGATTGGCCTGTTTTATATTCCTGGTAATATCCGAGACCTCTCGTCATGAACATGGCTATATGCCCCGACAGGTGCCTGCTGAATTTATGATCGAGGAACAACTGGTAATAATCCTGCTGATAATTATCGGTCTGATCGTTATAATAACTACCGTTAGATTTTATTCCCAGTTCGTTAAAGGTGCGATTTGTTTTCAGTGAATCTCCCGGTACGCCATTCCATGCCTGCCCTGTTTTTTCTTTGCCGGTAAGCAGCATAAACCTCAGAGAGGTTTTTTTGCTGATCTGCCATCCGGCTATCAGTTGCAACGATTTCAGATCACTGGCAGAGCGGTCAATGTAGCCATCAGATGTTATCTGGGATAAACGTACATCAAACTGAAAGCCGTTTTTCATCAGGCCGGTACCCGCCTTTACAGTATGTTTCCATGTATTAAAGGATCCATAACTATTGCTGGTTTCTGCGCTTGCTTCATCTGCCTGTTGCAGGTTACTGATGCTCATCGTAGCACCAAACGCACCCGCACCATTGGTAGAGGTACCTACACCACGCTGTAGTTGTATAGATCCGGTTGAAGATGCTATATCCGGAAAATCAACAAAGAATGCACCTTGTGATTCCGCATCGTTAACAGGGATGCCATTCATGGTTACATTCATGCGTATGCCATCTGTACCACGTACGCGTAGCCCTGTATAACCCACACCCGTACCGGCATCTGAGGTTACCACAGCAGAAGGTGTGTATTGCAACAAATAAGGAAGATCCTGCCCCAGGTTTGCCTTCTCTATGTCTTTGGCTGTGATCTCCGTTTTTACGAATGGCGAATTGGAAGCCGCTCGTAAGGACCGTATCTCTATCGGTACCAGCTTTTGTTGTTTGTTGATGCTGGTGTCCGCAGTCTCTGGCTGGGCATTGGCTTGCATGGCAATCGCCGTAGCAATCAATGCCGGTAAATGTTTGTAAAAAAAATGCATGGCATAAATATTTTTAAATCAAATAATTATGAGGCGCCATGCCCTTAATCTCCTTCTATTACACTACTAAACAATACATACGCAGGCCTTCGTATGGCTTGATAGCAGATGCAATAAAACGATAGCTGATTTGCTCATCCCTAACCGGCATTACCCGGTCCAGGTTCAGCGGGTATGATCTCAGCCTTTAATTTTAGGCACCCCGTTCTGCATTTTACACGCAGATGACACAAAATTAAGTATTAGATTAAAATTTTAAATAAATATTTTTAACCTGAATTTAATATTGATATTATACTTAATTTCGGACGACAAATTTGAGCAAATGAAAAAATTTAGTACTCTATTTTCAGCAGCGATGCTGGCATTATCCGCTACGGGTTCTGCACAGACAATTATGTTGCAGGACTTCGAATCAGCAACAATTCCCGCTCTTCCGTCGGGATGGACACAAAACACAAAAGCGACAACAGGTTGGAAAACAAATTCTGGCTTTATATCTTTTAACAATGGTTCGTGGATATTAAATCCGCATACTAAATATGCTGTTGTGGATGACTGGAACAATAATGAAACCAATGACTCCACAAGGTTAGTATCTCCCGTATTCAGCCTGGTAGGTCATACTAACGCTTACGTAGCAATGGATTATTTCTTTATCCTTGCCAGCTATGGTACTAGTGGTCCTACAGAGAGCGCATATTTGCAGATAACTACCAATGGAGGTACCTCGTGGACTACTTTAGACACTTTAAAAAATACACAAACAATAGATTGGCGATATGAATTCAAAAGCCTCGCAGCTTATGCAGGACAGCCAACTGTGCAGGTAGGTGTGCTTTATAATGACGGCAAAGGCGGTTCAAAAAAACTGATCGGCTGCGCAGTTGATTATATAAAAGTATATGAGCCTGCAGCAAATGATCTTCGTTTTGTTACTATGACACCGTTTGAAAATTCACCGACTAAGTATGGTGCCATTGGTGCTCAGACTACATTTGGTGGTACGGTAGTTAACTATGGTACATTACCGGTGTCTTCCTTTGACGCTACTTATCAAGACGGAACGTCAGCTTCTGTAACCGGTACTGTTTCTGCAAGTGTAGCTTCTAATACTGCGCAAACCTTCAGCTTCCCAACCGCTTATACTTTCCCATCTGCTTTAGGTGCGCATAGTATAAAAGGATGGGTTACTCTGGCAGGTGATGCGGATCACACAGACGATTCAGCAAGTACTTCTGTTATTGTTGCAGGCTTTAAACCAAAGAAAAAACTTTGCCTTGAAGAAGGTACAGGTACATGGTGCGGTTTCTGCCCAAGGGGTGCCGTATATATGGACTCTATCGCAGGTGCGCATGGCAATGATGTAACTCAAATAGCGGTACACGATAATAGCCAGGGTGCTGATAATATGGTTGTTACTGCTTATGACCAATTCATAGGTGGTAAAATAGGTGGTTTCCCTAACGTGCTTGTAGATCGTCGTGAAGTTCATGATCCATCAGCATTATTTGATGTTTATGATGCCCAAAAGGATTATTTCGGCTTTGCTGACCTTACGTTAACTGATATGGGCGCTACTAGCTTTGGCTTGTCTGTAAAAGTATCTGTTAAACCTGCAATAGACCTAACAGGCGATTACCGCCTTGCACTGGTACTTGTAGAAAACAATGTACATGGCCCTTCAGGCGCAGGATGGGATCAACACAACTACTATTATCACCAGGAAAGCAATTTTGGTGTATTAGTAGGTGCAGGACATGACTGGAACAATGAAGGTGTCCCTACATCTTATGGTTCTAATATAACCGGTGACAATATGTACTATCAGTTTGTAGCACGTGCTATTGTACCATCTGTTACAGGCGCTCCAAGCAGCCTTCCTGCTACAATGACTGCAAACTCTACTTACGATTATACATTCAACACCACAGTTAACCAGCCATTCAACAGGGCTAACATGAAAGTTGTTGCCATGCTAATTAACAATGCAGATGGTTCTATTCTGAACAGTAACGATATGGTAATGCCACTGGGCATCAGCAATGTAGATGCCGGCGTAGAACACCTGACTGTATATCCTAACCCTGCTACGGATGTGGCGCATCTTAACTTCAACCTGAACGAAAGGGCACAAGTATCTGTACAAGTGTTAGACGCTCTTGGCCGTGTTGTAAGTTCAGTTAGTGCGCAACAATTCGAAAAAGGTGCACAGAAGATCAACATCAACACTGCAAACCTTGCTTCCGGTGTGTACACTATCAAATTACAAACAGAAAAAGGTTCTCTGACTCAACAGCTTTCTATAGTTAAATAATCGGGATCTTTCTCAATAAATAAAAAATGCCTCCCAATTGGGAGGCATTTTTTATTGCTCAAAATATTCAATGATACATTCTTTCAGGATCCGCTCCTGGCCCTTAAGCCCCTGCGTTTCCACAGGCTTTAGCTGCATATAATGTGGCCAGCCATCGGCATCGTGTCCTTCATATTCATAATATCCCCTGCGTGCCAGCAATCCGCAAACGGCTATATGTATCAGATCCTGCTTCTGTTCTTTAGAAAATTTCCGGGCAGGTATCTTACCGAGTTCGTTTACACCTATAAGGAATAAGACACCTTCCATATCCGGAACCTTTCCAAAGCGTTCCTGCATCAGGAATTCTACCTGTATCCAGCGCTCTTCAAAATTTTCCATATGCCCGCAAAGCTAAGATGAAACCCTTACTTCTCTTCGTTCTTTTTCCGATTCCCCATGTCGAGCGCTACACCTATCGCTATACCAAGAGCCATACCCACGGCCAGGTTCTTAAACGCAATACCCATTGCAGCACCAACGGCTACCCCAATGCTCAGGAAAAACCCTTGAGGTATTTTATTCTTTTGTTCTTTGGTTTCCATGCCTTCTGTTTAACGACGGATAAATGTATGTATTAAGCCTAAACGGTTTAACTCATTTTTAGGAAAATAAGGTTCCTGATGTTTTTAAGATGTAATATATTGCGCCTATTAGTCGGATATATATGGAAACAAGTACCACACCATTTGATGTAAGAGAGCTCAACGAGCGTATCCATCAGCAAAGCGCTTTTATAGACCTGCTGACAATGGAGCTGAATAAGACACTGGTTGGCCAAAAACATATGATAGAGCGCCTGATGATAGGTATGCTGGCAAACGGCCATGTGCTGCTGGAAGGGGTACCCGGCCTGGCAAAAACATTGGCTATCAAATCACTGGCATCGGCTATTCACGCACGTTTCGCACGTATTCAGTTCACGCCAGACCTGTTACCGGCAGATGTGCTTGGTACCATGGTATATAACCCCCAGGCACACGAGTTTGCCGTGCGCAAAGGGCCTATCTTCGCCAATTTTATACTGGCAGATGAGATCAACCGTGCCCCGGCAAAGGTGCAAAGCGCCCTGCTGGAAGCTATGCAGGAACGCCAGGTGACTATAGGCGATAATACCTACAAGCTGGAAGAACCTTTCCTGGTACTGGCTACACAGAACCCGATAGAGCAGGAAGGTACATATGAATTACCCGAAGCACAGGTAGACCGCTTCATGCTAAAGGTGATCATCTCTTATCCTAAAAAAGAGGAAGAACGCCAGGTAATCAGGTACAATCTCAATCCGCAGGGAATGCCTAAGATCAACCCGGTAGTTACTCCTGAAGACATCCTGCGCGCACGTCAACTGGTTCGCGAAGTATATATGGATGAAAAAATCGAACAATATATCCTGGATATAGTATTTGCAACCCGCTTTCCTGAGGAATATAAACTCAACAAACTGAAGCCACTTATCAGTTATGGGGCCTCGCCACGTGCCAGCATCAATTTGGCGTTAGCCGCCAAGGCTTATGCTTTCATCAAACGCCGTGGTTATGTAATTCCCGAAGATATTCGCGCTGTTTGCCACGATGTAATGCGTCATCGTATAGGCATCAGCTACGAAGCGGAAGCAGAAAACATCACCAGCGAGCATATCCTCAACGAGATACTGAACGCCGTAGAAGTACCATAGGCAGTTTGCAGTAAACAGTAGGCAGTCACGTTGTACTATATATACAGTTGGCAGCAGGCAATATGGTGGCTTTTGCTAAACAATTTCTCTAAGATTAATATAATCTGATATTAGACCTTAAGCATAAGCTTAAGGTCTTTTGCTATCCGAATACTAACAATTCAAACTGCATACTGAAAACTGCCAATTGCAAACTGTAAACTGCCTACTGAAAATTGCCTACTGCAAACTGTTAGTTATATTTGCCACACAATTTTATATAATATGCTGCCGATACAATTATTCAGGCAAAATAAAGAGCTTGTAATAGAAGGACTCAAAAAGAAGAATTTTAAGGAACTGGAACTGGTGGATGAAATTATCTCTATAGATGAACGCCGCCGCCAGTTGCAGGTAGAAAATGACAATCTTGCAGCATCTATAAACTCAGCATCCAAAAGCATCGGCCAGCTGATGGCAAAAGGAGAAAAGGACGAAGCTGAAAAAATGAAGGCCGATGTTGCCAAGCATAAAGAGCAAACAAAAGAGCTGGCACAAAAACTCGCAGAATTGGAACAGCAGCAGGAAGACCTGATCATCCGCCTGCCCAACCTGCCGCACAGCAGTGTGCCGGCGGGTAAAACACCGGAGGAAAATGAGGTAGTACGCACAGGTGGCAACAGGCCCAGCCTTGATGCTCAAAAACTGCCTCACTGGGAGCTTACTGAAAAGTATAACCTGATCAATTTTGAACTGGGAACCAAACTTACCGGCAGTGGCTTCCCGGTGTACATAGGGCAGGGTGCTAAACTGCAACGTGCACTGATCAGCTATTTCCTCAATTATAATATTGACGCCGGATATACCGAATATTATCCGCCGTATATGGTCAATGAAACTTCTGCACGCGGTACAGGGCAGTTACCGGATAAAGAAGGCCAGATGTATCATGCTACGGAAGATAATTTCTACCTGATACCTACGGCAGAAGTGCCTGTTACCAATATTTACAGGGATGAGATCATAAAAGAGGCTGATCTCCCGGTAAAGATGACTGCATACACACCTTGCTTCCGCAGAGAGGCTGGTTCTTATGGTAAAGATGTGCGTGGGCTTAACCGCCTGCACCAGTTTGATAAAGTGGAGATCGTACAGATCACCAATCCTGATAAAAGCTATGAAACGCTTGAGGAAATGGTGGCACATGTAGAGCAAGTGCTTCAGAACCTGGATCTTGAATATCGCATCCTGCGCTTATGCGGTGGGGATATGAGCTTTACATCTGCACTTACTTACGATTTTGAGGTGTATAGCGCGGCACAGGAACGCTGGCTGGAAGTGAGCTCCGTATCTAATTTCGAATCTTTCCAGACCAATCGTATGAAGATCAGGTATAAAGATGGTAACGGCAAAACCCAACTGGCGCATTCATTGAACGGCAGCTCACTGGCTTTACCGCGTATCGTTGCCTGCCTGCTCGAGAATCATCAAACACCCGATGGCATCAGGATACCGGAAGCACTGCAACCTTACTTTGGTAAAAAGATGATCAGCTAATATTAGGATTTAGAAATTAGAATTTAGAACTTTAAATTATGATACAACGCATTCAATCTGTATGGCTGCTCCTGGCGGCATTATGCAATGCAGGCTTGTTCTTTTTTGACTTTTATCATGCAGATGTTGTTACAAACGGCGTAGCTGCGGTAGAGCATCTTCGTGTAAATGATCATTACCCATCACTACTCATTGCCCTGGCTATTACTATCATGCCCCTGGTGGCCATTTTCCTCTTTAAGAAAAGAAAGCAGCAGCGCACGGTTGTGATATTATCAATTGTATTTACAATTGGTTTTATCTCCAATATATTAATGCGCGTTACCAATTTCAATAATAGTGTAACGCCGGCTCCAACCGGTGGCACTTATTGGATAGGGGCGGTATTACCTGCTTTAGCTATTATCTTTATGATCATGGCCATCCGTGGTATCAATAAAGATGAGAAACTGGTAAAATCTTTAGACAGGTTACGATAAATATCTTGAAAAGAATAAGGCCCTGCAAATTGCAGGGCCTTTTAATTATTTAAAATCAAACCTTAGCCCCACACTTCCCCCAATGGAACTATAAGGATAGGAATACCGTCCATATCTACTTGAACCATCTGCCTTGAAGGAATAAAAATAATTAGCCTTTATAGGAGCTACAGAAGCTTGCTCGTTTACGTATAATGATAACGAAGTAGAATTAGCTTCAACATAGAACTTAACAACTTTGGCAATTTTAAAATCTAATCCTGCTGCACATGCAAACCCGGGTTTAAAGGAAAAATACGTTTGCGATGAACCTTTACCAGAACTGGTAACGCCATTTTGCACTTGTGTTACTGTCATTGTACTCTTTAGTCTTGTCGAGACAGGCAAAATCACACCTGCACGCATATATAAATGTACTTTTTTACCGGTTTGCAACACTAAAGATGGTGTTAACAATATAGGTAGTTTAGCCTGCTGGACGGTAGTCATAGCATAAGAATATTTATTTGCGGCATCGCTATAGTTAAGGTGAGTAGTGTATTTAGCTGGCCCTATACCAACACTGGCGTTCAATTCAAGTCCTACATGTTCATTGATCATACTTCCAAGCGCCGCGTTAACGAATGCCCCTGCGCCATAAGATGCTTTTTTAAGATCCATGTCTGTAAACCCTTGCTTTGTGTTATAAGATGCGTTGCCATTAAGAGGTGTGCCATCAATATCACGACTTTGACCCGCTGCTGCTGCGCCATAACCACCTCCAATTCTTACATAGCCCTTTTGTGCTTCTGCTTTTAAAGACAGTGCAGATAAAACTGTCAGGATAAAGGTCAACTTTTTCATAATGTAAATTTGCGCGCAAAGATAGCATTCGCAAATTCACATCAAAATCAGCCTCTTACCTGATCAGTATATAATTCTCCACATCCTTTTTAGTGATCTTTTTATCAGATAGGATAATGAGGCGTTCCACTACATTGCGCAGTTCGCGAATATTTCCTGTCCAGTTATATTTTTTTAGCGCCTCTATAGCTGCGTCATCGATTTCCTTAGGAACCTGTTTATATTCTTCACTGATGTCTTTTATAAAATGATCTACCAGTACGGGTATATCATCTCTACGATCATTAAGAGATGGTACGTGTATCAATATCACACTCAGCCTGTGGTACAGATCCAGCCGGAACTTCTTCTCCTCTACTTCCTGCATCAGGTCTTTATTGGTAGCGGCTATTACGCGCACATCTACTTTTATTTCCTTGTCACCACCTACGCGGGTTATCTTGCCTTCCTGCAATGCACGCAGCACTTTGGCCTGCGCATCATGACTCATATCGCCTATCTCATCCAGGAAAAGAGTACCTCCATTGGCTTGTTCAAACTTACCAATGCGCTGCTTGATGGCGGATGTGAAAGAGCCTTTTTCATGGCCAAACAATTCGCTTTCTATTAATTCGGCAGGTATAGCGGCGCAGTTCACTTCTACGAGCGGCCCGTTTGCCCTGTTACTCAATTCATGTATGCGCCGCGCCACCATTTCTTTACCTACACCGTTTTCGCCTGTTATCAGTACGCGTGCATCTGTTGGGGCTACCTTTTCTATGGTTTCTTTTATCTTTTGTATCGGTGCAGAATTGCCAATCATATCTGCACTGCGGGATATTCGCTTTCTTAATTGTTTGGTCTCCGTCACCAGCGATTTCTTATCCATCGCGTTACGGATGGTAATCAGCAGCCTGTTCAGATCCGGTGGTTTGGATATAAAATCAAATGCTCCTTTTTTTACCGCATCTACCGCCGTTTCTATATTACCATGGCCCGATATCACTATGAACGGAATGTCGGGTTTCAGTTCACTGGTTTGTTCCAGCACTTCCAGCCCGTCCATTTTGGGCATTTTAATATCGCAAAGGATACAATCGTAATTGTTCTCCTTTATCTTCTTAATACCCTCGGCTCCGTCAGCTGCTTCATCTATCGCAAAGCCTTCAAAGCTCAGGATGTCTATTAATGTTTTTCGTATCGACTTCTCGTCGTCAATGATCAAAATACTTTGCGACATAGCTTATTTTTTTACCTCTACCCCTTTGTTATAGCGAACGGTCTTTACAAACTTACCATTCTCATCATACTGTTTCCACGGACCCTCTTTCTCATTGTCTTCATATTTACCTTCTGCCTTGGTATTGCCGTTCTCATAAAACTCCCTCCAGTTACCCGTTTTAATGTTCTTCTTATAGGTACCGAGTTCGCTTACTTTGCCGTTTTCGTAGTAGCTAACGGCGTCGCCATCTATATCACCGTCCTGGTATTCATATTCCACTGCCTTTTTGCCGCTGGCATAGTACCAGGTCGATTTCCCATAATGCAGATCATTATTAAAGCTGCCTTCTTCCTGCTTGATACCTGTCTGGTACCACTTAGTGTATTTACCATTCTTTTTACCGTCAGAATAGTAAGTCTCTTCCATACGCGGGCCACGTATATAATATACCCTGCGCGGGCCTTCCAGTTTATCGTCTTTGTATTGCTCTACTACATCTACACCTCCTTCTTCGGTTACCCGCATATATACACCATCCCTTTTGCCGTGCAAATATCCCTGCACTGTTTTCGGGTACCCCGATGGCCAGTAGCTGCTCCATACATTTTCTTTGATACCGTTATGCAGATATCCCTCTTCGTTCACTACTCCCCCGGCGCGTATTTGTATAAACTCCCAGCCATCCGGGTCTTTACGCTTTAGTGTATCCATATATTGTGCTTCTGCCTTATCTGCTAATAATGCTAATAGTAAGGTTGCAGCCAGGAGGTAATGTTTCTTCATGTGCATATTTTGGTCCAATTTAATGATTAATTGTTTTTTGTTCTGCCGTTTAAGACAGTATTAACGTTGCTAATGGTTGTATAATCATGCAAAATTGGCAGCAACACTCATTTGGATATAACTTTGCTATAAACTAATGTACATACAATAATAAACTGTAAATAATATGGCAACAATAAATTATCATCCTGCAAACACAAGAGGTTTTGCAGATCATGGCTGGCTAAAGGCTAACCATTCTTTCAGCTTTGCAGGCTATCACGATCCTTCCAGGATACATTTTGGCGCATTAAGAGTATTGAATGACGATATCATCGCGGGTGGAATGGGCTTTGGCAAACATCCGCACGACAATATGGAGATCATCACCGTAGTGCTGGACGGCGCATTGGAACACAAGGACAGCATGGGGCATACACAGGCCTTGTACCCCAACGAGGTGCAGGTGATGAGCGCGGGTACAGGTGTGCAGCACAGCGAATATAACCACAGCAGGGAACAGAATGTAAATGTGCTGCAGCTCTGGATATTCCCTGATAAAAAGAATGTAGCGCCTCGTTACGATCAAACTGTTTTTGATCCCGCAGAGCGGGTCAATAAATTACAAACGCTGGTGTCACCAATTGATAAGGAGGATAGCGGACTGAAGATACACCAGGGTGCATGGATCTACCGCACCACACTAAAGGCTGGCCAAAGCCTGGAGCATGATGTACATAGCAGCAGGCACGGCGTATATGTTTTTATGATAGATGGCGAGGCAACTGCAAATGGACAGTTGCTGGGCAAAAGAGATGCTGCAGGTATCAGTAATACAGATAAGCTGTCGCTACTTGCCAATGCGGACAGTGATATACTGGTTGTTGAGGTACCGATGCAATTCTAAATTAGGTTACAGGGACCTCTTATCGTAAATTTGATAAGAGGCCTCTATAACGAAATACAATGGAAGAAATAACGAAACACTATACCAACGGAGAGATCACCATTGCATGGAAACCCAATGTGTGCATCCACTCCAAACTCTGCTGGACAGGCCTGCTGGAGGTTTTTGACCCCCGCAAACGCCCGTGGATCGATATGACCAAAGCAGAAACAGATCTTATCATCAGCCAGGTGGAAAAATGTCCTTCGGGCGCATTGAGCTATTTCAGGAATGAGGAAAAGCAAAACACGGTTTCTTCTCCCGAAATTGACGTGGAAACCATTGTAGAAGTAACTCCTAATGGCCCGCTGATGATCTATGGCAATATCACCATCAAACACAAAAATGGCGAAGAAACCAAAAAGAATAAGGTAACAGCGCTCTGCCGCTGCGGCCAGTCATCCAACAAACCTTATTGCGATGGCACCCATAGAAAAGTAGATTTTAAAGACGAGTAGGATTGGATATAGTAAAACAAATAGAGGATCTAAAAGAACGATTACAACTACCACTTCCCGGGCTCTCCGCACAAAACAAAATGGCATCGAGAGTGCGGGAAATGCCCGCTACCATACCCGGCGATGCTAAAGAAAGCGCGGTAATGGCTCTGCTGTTCCCCAAACTGGGCGAGTTGAACATGCTACTAATAAAAAGGGTGGAAGATGGTAAGGCTCATGGCGGACAAATAAGCTTTCCCGGTGGCAGAAAAGATATGACTGATGCTGACTTGCAGGTAACTGCGCTCCGCGAAACCTTTGAAGAAGTAGGCATTCAGGACGATAAGATACAAGTGCTGGGAAAACTAACGCCCTTATACATACCGGTGAGCTACAACCGGGTGCAGCCCTTTGTAGGCTTCGCAAAAGAGCATCCGTCTTACAGCCTTAGCCTCAGTGAAGTGCAGTATGTATTGGAGGTTCCCCTAAAAGATTTCTTTGCACCCGAACGAAAGATACGTACTATGATCACACCTTCCGCCTTTCCTCATATTACCATAGATGCTCCGGCCTACAAATGGGAAGATGAGCATATTGTATGGGGCGCAACAGCTATGATCATTGCTGAATTAGAGGAGTTAATTACCATCTAATTCATCACGCATCCTTCCCCGGCACCGTACCAAACACTACATCCCATAACACAGAGCTCACACCGAAACCTTTGTCGGGTGTTTTGTAATGATGCAGATGATGGTTTCTCCATAGTGCTTTTAAGAACTTAGGAGGTGCAAAAGCATGTATTGCGTAGTGCATGCTTCCATATATAAGATAGCCAAACAGAAAACCCGGGAAAAAAGCAAACGCATATCTTCCCATTGCAAAATACATCAGCGAAAAGATGATGCTGGAAACAACCAGGCTGGGTATTGGCGGCATAAACAAACGATCCCTGTCGCGGGGGTATTCGTGGTGTACGCCGTGCATAGTGTACACAAACTTCTGGCTGCGTTCTCCTTCCACTATCATATGAAACAGGTAGCGGTGCATCATGTACTCAAAAAAGCTCCAGAACATAACGCCTCCTATAAACAAGCCTGTCTCGGCCCATACAGCAAGCCCCCTGTGGGTATTGCCATAATATAGCAGGTAGAAGATAACCGGGAAGTATATTCCGTATATAACAAACGGATGCGTTTTGCTGAGCGCTTCAAGGATATCGCTCTTAAATAAACGGCCTTGACCCTTATTTTTAATAGTGGCTCCTTCCTGTAACATGGTGGTGTTTTTAAAATGCACCGCAAAAAATATGCCCGCGGCATGTGCGATTGCATTACAAAACTACAACCACCATAAAAGCAGTATTATTGCTATACTAAATACTTTTATCAGTGCTACTGATAACCCTACACAGAGGCATTCTCATCCTCTTCATCCACCAAAAAGTCGGCCGACTTATTCTTACGCATTACCTTATCCATCCACAGCAACAGAGCCGGTTGCAGAGTCAGGTTGGTAACCATTGCCAGCAGCAATGTAAGCGACGTCAGGTAGCCAAGCGATTTGGTACCGTCGAACTGGGATAGTGCAAACACACCAAAACCTGCTATCAGTATCAGCGAAGTATAGATGATGCTCAAGCCGGTGTCATGTATCGTGCGTTTTACGGTAGTGGCAATATCATCGTCGTGGCGCACCAATTCCTGTTTAAAGTTCACCAGGAACCTGATCGTCACATCTATGGTAATACCCAGCGCCACGCTGAATACCAGTACGGTAGAAGGCTTGATAGGAATACCTACCCATCCCATAATGCCGGCTGTTATCAATAACGGAACGATATTGATCACCATCGATATCAGCAATATCCTCCACGAGCGGAACAGCACGATCATACAACCAAATATCATGATGAATGCCAGTATCAGGCTATCACGCAAACTATTGATGATGAACTTGCTACCCTCCAGGAATACGATACTGGTGCCGGTAAAAGTTACATTGTATTTGCTGGTATCGAATATTTGTAATGTCTTAGGCCGGATGCTGTCGAGCAATATTGGCAACCTCTTAGAGCCTACATCGGCCATATTAATGCTGATGCGTGTTTTTTGCTTGGTACTGTCCATGAAAGAAAGCAGCAGCTTATTGAACATGCTTTTTTTATCGCCCCGCGCACTCAGGTAGGGTTGTATAAATGCACCATCAAACATATTAGGTACACCATAACTGCTGCTATCGCCATCGTAATATGCCTGCCTTGCAAATTTGATACCTTCCGTGATAGATAGCGCATGGCCTATTTCAGGGAATTTCTTTAGGAACCGGGTCAGTTCATCCATCTTCTGCAATACAGGCAATGTAGTGGCTCCGTGTTTCTTTTTAGTATCTATTACTATTTCCAGGGGCATCACACCACGGAAATTGCTTTCAAAAAATTTCAGGTCCTGGAATACCTTACCGCTCTTCGGCAAGTCATCCACAATATGGCCTACGGTGTTCAGGCGCATCATACCCATTACAGATACGATACATACAACTATGGTGATGACATAGATAGTAATCCTATGCCCAAATACCCAGTTGGTTAAGGTATTCAGTAATCTATTGATCCAGCCGCTTTCCAGGTAGTTGGTATGCTTGCCCTTAGGTGGTGGCAGGAAACTGAATAACGCAGGGATGAATACCAGCGATATCACAAATATGGCCATGATATTGATACCTGCTACCAGGCCAAACTCTTTAAGTATCGCACTCTTGGTAAAGAAGAACACACCAAAGCCTATCGCTGCGGTCAGGTTGGTGAAGAGGGTAACAATACCCATCCTGTCTACCATCCGCAACAGCCCCTTTGCTTTATTGCCATGCCTGTTATACTCAGAATGGTATTTATTCAGCAAATACACACAGTTAGGTATGCCTATTACTACTATCAGTGGCGGTATTAGTGCGGTTAACAAGGTTATCTTATAGCCAAGCAGTACTATAGTACCCAGCGACCATACAACGCCCACCGCCACTACCAGCATAGATGCAAGCACTACTGCAAAAGATCTGAAGAACAACGCAAGGATCACAGCGGTGAGTATAAAGGACATGATCAGGAACAGCCTCATCTCGCTCTGTACCTGTGTAGCCATCATAGTACGGATCAGCGGCAGGCCCGAATAGTGCATTTCGGTATTGTACTTCTTCCCAAATTCGTCCGACAGGCCTACTATCTCGTTTACTACGTCCTTACGGTTTTTAGAATTAAGTACTTCTTTGTTGATGCGCAATGCCATCAGGTAAGCATGCGTTTCCGGATTGTACAGGAAGCCTCTGTAAAATGGCAGGTTGAAAAATGAGGATTGGATGGAATCTGTATTGATCTCGCCATTATCTGGTACCAATTTCACCACTTTCAGTTGTCCCGTAGCTGTATCTTTTATAAGGTTAATGGCTCCGGGGATGCTCAGCACATTCTCTACTGCTTTTACTTTTTCCAGTTGGCGAACCAGCGCGGTATAATCTTTAAAGAAAGCAGGATCAAAAAACTTATCGGTCTTCACACCTATCACCAGCAGGTTGCCATCTTCCCCAAATTGTTTGCGAAATGCCTGGTAATCAATGTATTTTGGATTGTTGGTAGGTATTGCGTTGGTAAACTCATAACTCAATTGCACCTTGCTGGCATGGTAGCCCATAAAGGCGGTTGCGGCAAGCAATACTATAAGTAAGGCAATACGGAACTTAATGATAAAAGCGGCTATGCTATGCCACATGGGCTACTTTTTTATGATGTGAATGAGGGGGCAAAAGTAGCGAAATATGAGGACTTAGGCTTTATAGCCCTATTCCTCGTCTACAATGATAAACCTGTCGGCATCTTCCAGGAAAGGCAGGTGCTCCCTTGTCTCTTCGATCACTTCCTTCTGCAATGTTACTGTATGAACAGCCGGCCGGTCTTTTTGTTGGTATATTTCTTCCCCAAGCGGGCCAAAAACACTGCTTTCGCCAATGTATTGGTGCCCTTTGCCATCTACACCTACCCGGTTAACACCTACTACATAGCTCATATTCTCTATGGCGCGTGCGCGCAATAATGTCCTCCAGGCGATGCTTCTCTTTTCTGGCCAGTTAGCTACATATATCAGTACATCATATTCCTTGTTCAGATTGCGAGCCCAAACAGGGAACCTGAGGTCGTAACATACCATCGGGCAAATCCTGAATCCTTTTACACTGGTTATCAACCGCTTATTTCCCGGAGTATAATGCTGATCCTCATCGGCATAACCGAAAAGATGCCTTTTATCGTATTTGCCTACCTGTCCATCCGGTTGCACCCACAGTAGGCGGTTATAATAATTGCCCTGCTCTTCTATTATCAGGCTACCGGTGAGAATGCACTTGTATTTCCTGGCTATATCCTTCATCCACTGCACGGTAAGGCCGTCCATCGGTTCTGCCAAAGTTTCGGGGCTCATGCTGAAACCGGTGGAAAACATTTCGGGCAATACCACTATCTCCCTTTTTTCTTTTATCCCGGCAATCATGCCCTCATATTGTTGTAGGTTGGCTGCTTTATCTTCCCAAACAATATCCGGCTGAATGATACTGATATTAAGTGTGCTTGATGGCATGATGATTAATGTTAACCCGTTACATTATTTTGAATATTTTTGACCTTGTAACGCTAAGACAAAGTTTATGAAAAAAATATTATTCCTCTCACTGTTTATCACCCCTGTGCTGGGTTTTTGTGGCGATAAAAACAGCCTTTCGGGCAACTGGAAAGAGGTATCCCGCAAAAAATCTGCGAAAGAACCGATTTCCTATACCGATACCATCATGATCAAATTCCTGACCGGTAACGAGTATGTATGGCAAAAAGCCGGAGGATTCATTTATCGCGGCACGTATAAAATTGAGAATAACTCCCTGGATATGGGCGCGCGCCAGTTTCTTATAACAGAGCGCAAACCGAATAAACTGGTGTTGCGCGACGATGCAGGCATTTACGAATTTGCTCCTTATACAGAGCCTAAGACTGGCAATGCACCTGTACACCAGGAAGTAAATGCCCCGGTTAACAGCATTCAGCAAATGGCGGGACAATGGTCTGTTTACAAAGGTACCAGCGACAAAAAGAAGGAATCTATTGATTACAGCAGGCAGGTAAAATCGGTCGAAATATTTCCGTCAGAAAAAGATGGTACCTGGGGTAATGTATATTCCCGTCGCGATGCTGATAACGCGCCTTCCTGGGTGATCAAAAGCTATAGCAATCAAACACTGTATTGCGAAGGAAAAGACAATCGCCAGTTTAAGGTGATCAAATGCCAGGATAACGACCTGATCATGGAAAGTGAAGGCACTACTTATTTCTTCAGGCAGTTTAAATAACAGGCAACCTATTCAATAGAAAAGGGCCGGTATAGCACCGGCCCTTTTTATTGTAATCGTAATAAGTAATATTTCATCACAGCTTTGTCTCTCGTTGCCGGGTTCAGGAATTCAGGCGTTAATTCGCTCACTTTAAAATAGTCTCCCTGCTGCAACATTTCATAATGTGTTTGTTGCTCATTTAGTGCAGTTAATCCTTCCGGCGATGTCAGCACAATTTTTCCCGGCACCAGGCCAAGCGTATCTTCCACCATCAGCCTGTCTGCATAAAAATGCATGGCGTTCAGCGGATGATCCAGTTTGTATACTACTAGTCCGTTTGCAGGAACATCATGTTGTTTGATGTATTTACCCACTACCGTGCCCAATTGATACTTCAGCAGGTTGTAGTAAAAATGGTGCGTGATAAACACATTAGCCAGCATAATAGATGCAGCACTTGCCCAGAAGAACCTGTAGCTGATCTTCTTATTTATCACGATCAATAGTAACACTACCAGTGCTGCTATCCATAAGCTTGTCATCAACAAACTGCCGGGGAAAACAAATACGATCGTCATTAAAGCTGCGATCATGATGAGAAAGGAAACTACTAGCTGGAATGGCTTCATTGCCTTAAATATTCCTGCGTACTTACCGTTCAGCATATCTGCGATAAGCTTCGCCACCATCAGTGCAGCCAGCGGGAATACTACGAATATATAGTGTGGCAATTGATATTTAGAAGAGCCTAATGCCAGGTAAGCAAGAATAAAGCCCCCGGTTGTCAGGAATTCCTGGTTTGGGAGTAGTTTGAATTTCTGTTTAATTACCTGTACAATATTGATCACCAACGCAGGCACAAACAGAAACATCCATGGCAGAAATGCCCAAAACATACCAACAAAAAGGAACTCGAAAGGCGCATGATTATTCCATGGGCTTTCACCTGTTATCCTCCCAAAACTCTGTGACCAATAGAAAAACCTAAGCCCCGAAACATGCGTCAGTCCGTTTACCGATTTTTCAGGGTGCATATCAAACTGCTGATACAGCCCTATACTCATCGGTATCAGGAATATACCTATTAGTATCACATCAATAATATGATAAGGGCTGAATATCTTCTTCCAATCGCGTTTCAATACCCAATCGCTGCCAAAGCAAAACATGGGCACCATCAAGGCTATAGGCCCCTTGGTCATCATACCGGCGGCAATAGCTGCCGTACCTCCCAATACATATTGCCACCGACGCTTCGCTTCACATTCTTTTATCATCCATATAGCCGTTATCACACAGCTCATTAATATGGTATCGGTACGCACATCATTGGTCATTAGGAACATACCCTGGCAACAACCTAATATCAAAGCTGCCATCCGCCCTGTTGCATCATCATACAGCAACCTGCCTAATCTATATACGGCATACATAGCCCATATAGCAAATAATATGGAGGGGAACTTATATCCAAAATCATTTACACCAAATACTTTCATACTCAGCGAGCTTACCCAAAACAGCATAGGTGGCTTATCCAGGTAGTCGAGACCCCGGTCGTATAGATGCAGGTAATCCCCGCTTTGCATCATTTCCCGGCTTATTTCGGCATATTGTGTGGCATCTATATCCATCATATCTATGCGAGCGGCAGAAAAGTGCAGCAGTGCAAGCAGGATGAAAACCCAATTAGGAATCTTTGGCATGTAAGGAATTTTCCGTGTGCAAAATTAATCGCAATTTTATCGAATGTTGCAATTGCGTCATTTCTCTTTCGATCTGGCTTTTGAATACCCGTTTACGATAGCCAAAGGTACCAAAACACATCAGCCTACCTTAGTAGTTGGTTTGGGCATGGGCAGACTCGCGGGTTTTGGTGAAGCACCAGCAATCAGCTACTATAATGTTACGGTAGAAAGTATGATAACGGCGCTGGAGGAAAAACGTGGCGTAATAGAAAGATATGCCCTGATAGATCCTAAGCGCTTCTGGCATTTCCTGCATCATTTATTACCGGGTCAGAATTTCCTGATCGCTGCGTTGGATATTGCCGGTTGGGATCTCTTTGCCCAATTGCGCAGGGTACCGTTGTATCAACTACTGGGGCTGCAATGGAAAGCCCCGCTATGTGACTATACACTCGGGCTGGACACTGCAGATAAAATGGTGGAAAAGCTAAAAAAACATCCGTGGCCGCTGTACAAGATAAAAATGCGCAGCGCGGACGATATAGACCTCATCCGCACCTTACGCCAACATACAGATGCTCCTTTTCGCGTAGATGCCAACGAAGTCTTCAATTTTGAGGAAGCGAAGGCTTTGATACCGGAATTGCATGCATTAAACGTCACCATGATCGAGCAGCCACTAAATAAAACAGAATGGGATGCGATGAAGGAATTAAAAGCCATCAGTAATATCCCCCTTTTTGCAGACGAAAGCTGCGTGGAAGAGGAAGATGTTGCCAAATGCGCAGACGCCTTTCATGGTATTAATATCAAGCTTACAAAATGCGGGGGTATCACACCCGCGCTGCGCATGATAGAGGAAGCCCGCAAACTGCATCTGAATATAATGGTGGGCTCTATGAATGAAAGCACTATAGGCAGCGCTGCCATTGCTCATCTGCTGCCATTAATAGATGAAACAGACGCCGATGGACCATTATTGCTAAACGAAGATGTGGCAGAGGGACTGCAATACGAGAATGGCATTATAAAAGTCAGCAGCGCTCCGGGCCTGGGTATTCGGTTCCGTGGCAAAAAGTTCGAAAAGCAATAACTACTTTTGCGCCACATGCAGCTACAGCAAAACATATCGCTCAAGCCATATAATACTTTCGGCATAGACATGCCTGCCGAATATTTTGCAGAGGTAACAGACGAAACTTTTCTTCCACTGATAACAGAAAATGATCTGCCGTCAGAGAAGCACGTATTGGGCGGTGGCAGCAATATACTACTTACCAAGCCTGTGAAGGGGTTAACCATTCATAACAAGATCAAGGGCATCTTCAAGATCAATGAAGATGAGCATCACGTTTGGATAAAAGTGGGTTCCGGCGAGATCTGGCATGAGTTTGTGATGTACGCAATTGCCAATGGCTGGGCAGGTGTAGAGAACCTTGCTTTGATACCCGGTACGGTAGGCGCAGCTCCTATTCAGAACATTGGAGCTTATGGTGTGGAAGTAAAAGAGGTTATAGACAATATTTCCGCGTGGCATTGGGAAGCCGGGCAATTCTTTCCCTATAACAGTAATGAATGTGCATTCGGTTATCGCGACAGCATTTTCAAGCACCAGTTAAAGAATAAAGTATTTATTACTTCGGTAACCTTCAAGCTGAATAAGAAGCCTAAGTTCAACACAAGCTATGGTGCTATTGAGCAGGAGCTGGCTAAAATGAAAGTAACAGAGCTATCTATTAAAGCCATTGCAGATGTTGTGATAGCCATTCGCACCAGCAAATTACCAGATCCTAAAAAGATAGGCAACGCGGGCAGCTTCTTTAAGAACCCTACTATAGCCAAACAGCAATATGAACATCTAAAGGACTTTCATCCGCAAATACCAAGCTACCCGGTAGACAATGATACTGTGAAAGTACCCGCGGGCTGGCTCATTGAACAATGCGGCTGGAAAGGTTTTCGTGCCGGCGAAACAGGTGTACATGATAAGCAAGCTCTTGTATTGGTAAACTACGGACATGCAGATGGCAATGCTGTCTGGAACTTATCAGAAAATATCGTTAAGACAGTAAAAGATAAATTCGGCATTACGCTGGAACGCGAGGTGCAGGTTTGGTAACGTCATCTTTCTTAATGGATGGCAGGCTGATAAAGAAGGTGGTTCCCTTGCCGGCTTCTGTTTCAAACCAGATAGTCCCTTTCCAGAATTCAATGATCTTTTTCGTCATTGCAAGGCCAAGGCCGGTGCCCGATGATTTGGTGGTAAAATAAGGTTGAAAAATCTTATCAATTTTATCTTCGCTGATGCCGGCACCATTGTCTTCTATTGCGATAATAGCCTGCTGATCCTTCCGGTCAATAACTACATTTACTGCGCCAGACCTTCCTTCAGGCATAGCCTGGATGGCATTAATGATAAGGTTGGTACATACGCGCAGTAACTGGCTGTAATCTGCATACACATACACCGGCTCCGCATACGGCCTTGCACTAACCTTTACCTGCTGTTCATTCAGGTACAATTCCACCACCCGTTCCGCTAGGTCATTTAGTTCTATTACTTCCGGCCTTGCTTCTGGCATCTTAGCGAAGTTAGAGAACTCAGATGCTATGTAAGAAAGGTTATCTATCTGCTCAATCAGCGAATCTGCAACCTTCTCCGTCAGTTCCTGCACATTGCTGTATTTATTTTTCAGCGCTTGCTGCAGGTACTGAATATTTAGCTTCATGGGGGTCAGCGGGTTTTTGATCTCATGCGCTACCTGCTGGGCCATTTCGCGCCAGGCACCTTCACGCTCACTCTGTGCCAGCAGTATTGCATTCTCCTCCACATTCTTCACCATTTTATTATACTCCTTTATCAGCAATCCTATCTCATCATCGTATGGCCAGTCTACCAGTTCATTCTTACTCAGGTTCAGCTTTTCAAACCGTTCTATCACAACGTTAAAGCTCCTGGTGATCCACCTTGTAATGAACACGGTAAGCAGGCCAGATAACAGGAAGATGAAAGCATAAAGATTGATGAGCGCCACCAGTATGTTTGATATCTGGTAACTCAGCTCCTTCTGAGAAGAAAAATATGGTATGTTGATATACCCCAGCGCATTACCGCTCTCATCTCTTATAGGTACATAACAAGAGAGGTATGACAGTTTTCCTATCCGTTCATTTTGTGTTAGTAATGATGTATTGTTTTGCGATAGCTGATAATACGCGTCTGCCCGCATAATACGTGCAAGCAAGGCACGGTCATAGATATTATCTTGTGATGTTACATCCAGCAGACCGCTGGCTTTATATATGTTGATATCTATTTTCTGGTTATTGGAAAGATCAACAATAAAGTATTTGAAAGCTGCTGTACTTGTAGCATTATTGAATGCGTCTATGTCAGCCAACCCATTTTGCTGGGCCAAATGTTGCACCACAGTTCTTTCTACATTCTGTATAATACCCAGCAATTTTTTCCTGTTATTCTGGTCATACTGTACCTGGAAGTAAATGATCGTTACCAGGCCGATGATAAGGAATGATACCAACACAATGCCCAGCATTGAAAAGTGGATCCTCCTGCGCAATGTAAAGCTGATAAACTTACCCGACGCTTTCGGCATCACTAAATAAGACAACGCCGACCGGTAAATAACAATCAGTAACGCTGTGATCACCTGTATGCCAAAGAGGTAGGAGAACAATGTTATCAGCTCCAGTACGGTATTAGTCCTATGAACTACTACTACCGTTTTACTCTTGTCTGATGCATCTGTGTACCATAGTTCAGAATATCCCTCCTTATCGTAATAGGCATAGGGAGTAGTTTCTTTTCCGTTTATCAATAAGGGAAAGGCATAATCATTTGTTTGTGTCAGCAGTTTGCGGTTTACATATATACCATAAGAATAGCCTGCTTCGTTTTCATTGCCCATTGTTTTATTGGGCTGCAACAATTCCGGGTATAACGATTCGCCGGTTGCCTGTTTGATGGCAAGGTCCAGGAATACATAACCTACCTTTTTTGTATGGTTATAATCGTATACCGGTATAGAGGCAATATAATAGTGTCCATCCTGCGCATCACCGCGAAAGTATAAGTTACTATCGGCTGTGGGTATTGATTGCCTTACTAATTTCCAAAGACTATTGTAGCTGGCAGTATCATTATTGTAAAGGCTCCTGCCTACAGCATCAAATACATAAATATTGGTCTGGTATTTATTTAGCTGTCCATTCAGGTACAATACACCAAATCTTTCATTAAGCTCGCGCCTCAATTCCCTGTTAGGCGTCTTAATAAATGCCTGTATAACGCGGTCGTTCTCTACATTCTTTGATATGTTCTTGATATCAAAGTCGTACTCCGATGCATAATCGCGGCGCGGCTGCGTCATGTCTTCGGCAAAACGTTCGCGGGTACGTTTTTCTTTTACATCATTAAAATAGAAGAGTACACCGGTGCAAAATGCGCAGACGAAAAACGCCCAAAAGATCATGTGTGGCGCCAGCACATCACGGCTGTAAGTAAGCTTCTTAACATCAAGCAATATGATGAATAAAAGGAACCATACGAACATCAGGTAAGACATGCTCCCGGTCCTTGTCTTATCGCTTAGCAATGTCATAATGATGCCAAGAACGGTCAGCAACAGGTACTTGACCCATTTATTAGTTACCAGGGTAGATAACTGTATATTCAGCAGATATATAAACAGGCAGCAGCCAAGGGTAATGATACCAATGGTGAGCAGGCCAAAGAGCGTATACTTGCTAATGGAGTAGAAGTGGCTCACATCAAAAGATATGGCAGAGTCGAGCACCAGGCTACTGATGATATTAATGAACCAGAAAGCGCAGATAAGAATAGTAGCGGCGCACAACAAGCTAATTACAATCTTTAAATGCTTACTCAGCCTGGCCGGTTCTACACTTATCACAGATGTATTGGCCAGCATGTAAGCCACTATCCATAAAAAGCAGAGAGAGTTTAAAAGAAGGTCGCCAAGCGAAGGATGTAATGCACTGGTGGCATACAAGCGGGGGTCAAATATCGGCATCGATCGCAGGTGAAACGGCAGGCCAAACTTGTATGTGAGTACGCGTGTGCCTATCACTAGTATCAGCGTCAGCAAAAATCCAAGTATCGGCGATCGCTTCCGCGATATGTTCACACTGATCAGCTGCAGCCATGCTATTGTGGTTAGCAGCGCTGCCAGCAATAGGCATATCATCAGCGTATCGGGCATCCAGCCCGGTAGGCTTGTAGTATTAAACTTGAGATAAAAAATATGCTTACCGCTAATATCCGTTACAGCATATCCACCTTTTACAGGATTGGCAGATATCCTGGTTTCCATAGGTATATGGTTACCGGCTTCAAAACGCGATTCCAGGTATTTGTTCTCAAAAGGATATTGGATAACTATAGGAAAGAGCACTGTAATTACTTCCCCTTTTGAAAGGTATTTTGGCCTGTAGCACTTTTGCACAAAAACACCTCTTTCATTAAATACCAGTTTTTCGGCCTCGCTGTCTGCACACGCCGCAAGGGTCTTGTTATTGTTCCAGAAAACGAGGCTGCTATCTTTATAAGCATACAGGCCAAAAGGTAATTCGGTAAGCTCCTTTACATCCCGGCTATCCAGGTGCTCAGAAAATATTCCTTTAATCAGTTCGTTATCATCTATTACCCGCTGCATCTTATTTTCCTTATCCACAAGGTTGTTGCTCACGGCCCTCGCCATAGCAGCGGGACTTATATCATGGCTTTGGCGGGTAAACCAATAGATAGCCATCCCCCAGAACATAATGCTGAGCAGCAACCAACCGGTGTATGGATATCGCCTGAACACTTATTGCCTTTCCTGTTCTTTAGCTTTATTCCAGAGTGCATCCATTTCTTCAAGGCTCATATCATGCAATATCTTTCCTTGTGCCGATGCCATCTCTTCTATATGCTGAAACCTGCGGATGAATTTTTTATTAGTCTTATCCAACGCCATTTCAGGATCTACCTTTGCAAAGCGTGCATAGTTCACAAGGGCAAACAATACATCCCCCATTTCTTCTTCTATCTTTTCCTGCTCACCTTCCTGCACTGCCTCATATAGTTCTGCTATCTCTTCGTTTACTTTATCCTGCACTTGCTCTATATGGTCCCATTCAAAACCTACCTGCTTTGTTTTATCCTGCAGGCGCAGTGCTTTGATAATTGCAGGTAATGAATTAGGTACACCACTTAATATCGATTTCTTTCCTTCTTTCAGTTTCAGCTTTTCCCAGTTTTGCTTCACATCTTCTTCGTCATTCACTGTTGTGCTGCTATATATATGCGGATGCCGGTGCACCAGTTTATTACATACACCTTCTATCACATCTTCCAGTGTAAACTGGTTTTGCTCTGCACCAATTTTGCTATAGAAAATAATATGCAGTAAAAGATCGCCAAGTTCTTCTTTTACTCCCTTCCAATCGTTGTCTGTTATGGCATCTGCCAGCTCATAAGTTTCTTCAATGGTTTGCGGCCTCAGGGTTTGCAATGTTTGCTTTTTATCCCATGGACAATTTTCTCTTAGCTCATCCATTATTGTCCTCAGCCGTTCCAGCGATCCTGCGTAGTTCATTTTGCTTAGTTTTTATCTGTTCCCCATCTATAGGTTTTAATATCCATTCCTGCCAGTTGCAGTACTCTATCTACTACGGTTGCAGCCACTTCGTCCATATCCTTTGGGCGACTGTAAAAAGATGGCGTTGCAGGACATATAATACCACCTGCCTCTGTAACAGCGGTCATATTGCGCAGGTGTATAAGGTTGTACGGTGTCTCCCGAACTACACACACTAATTTTCTGCGCTCTTTCAGCATTACATCTGCTGCGCGTGTTACCAGGTCGTTGCTAATGCCGCCTGCTATCCTTCCGAGTGTTCCCATACTGCATGGGCAAATGATCAGGGCATCGTAGCCTGCGCTTCCTGATGCGATAGGCGCCATAAAATCGCTCTTCTCCCATACCTTGAAGGCAAACTGTTCATAAGTTTTATCCCCGATCTCATGTTCCCAGACGGTTCTTGCATTATCACTCCATACCAACCCTACTTCTGTAAGTTGCTGATCCAGTTGCTGTAATTTCTGCAACAGTACTTTCGCGTATATAGATCCGCTTGCGCCTGTTATGGCAACGGCAATTTTCATATCGTATTAATATATATAATTATCACAAGATATTAACAAAGCTACATGGAATTAGTCGTAAATTAGCTTTATTAAAATACGGCTAATCCTAATGAAATATGCATTGTTAACATTTATCGCGGTGTTAAGTTTAACGGCTGTGAAAGCAGAAGATAAAAAGAAGGCAACTGCGGCCAAAGGAAATAAAGAGATCGAGTGGATCAGTTTTGCGGAGGCGGAAAAGCGCATGAAACAGGAGCCGCGTAAAGTATGGATAGATGTGTACACAGACTGGTGCGGATGGTGCAAAGTGCTGGATAAGAAAGTGTTTACCAACCCGGATGTGATCAATTATATGAATAAAAAATTCTACGCTATAAAGTTCAATGCAGAACGACAGGATAGCATAGAGTTTCTTGGTAAAAAATGGGGTTTTAAGCCCGAGTATAAAGCTAACGAACTGGCAGTGCAATTGATGAATGGACAGATGGCTTATCCTACAACCATTCTCATGACAGAGAACTTTCAGAATCCCAGCCCGCTTGGTGGCTATCACCCTGTAGAAGAAGTAGAGCAGTTCTTAAAATTCCTGGGCGAGGACATCTACAAAACCACTAAATGGGAAGATTACAGTAAAAACTTCAAAAACGAGTGGCATGAGGTTCCATCTTCTGCACCGGCAACACCGCCTGCTCACGCTAATTAATCTGCTTTTTCAACGATATATTTCATATCGCTATTATAATATTTGCAAACTTTCGTCAGCCCGCAGCGTTCGCATTTTGGCCTGCGGGCTACGCATATATAGCGGCCATGTAGTATCAACCAATGATGGGCTATATGTATCAGTTCTTCGGGTATATTAGCCACCAGCTGCTTTTCAGCCTGCAATACATTCTTTGCGTTTGTTGTTAACCCGATCCTTGCCGATACCCGGAATACGTGCGTATCTACTGCCATATTGGGCTGCTCATAAATTACAGAGGTGATCACATTAGCGGTTTTTCTCCCTACCCCGGGTAGTTTCACTAATTCGTCCACCGTATCGGGTACTTCTCCGTGATATTGCTCTGTCAGCATTTTTGCCATACCCAGCAGATGCCTTGTCTTGTTATTAGCAAAGGAAATGCTGCGTATGATGGGCTCTACATCTTCAAACTCTGCCTTAGCTAATGTTTCGGCGGTAGGGAATTTTTTGAAGAGGTTGGGTGTTACTATGTTTACACGTTTATCAGTGCATTGCGCAGATAATATCACCGCCACTAATAGCTGGTACGGATTTTCATAATGCAATTCGGTTTCTGCTTCCGGCATGTTCTTTTGAAACCAGTCTAATACATAAGCATACCGTTCTTTTTTGGTCATCGTCGCGCAATAATTATCTCCGCTAAAATACTAAAGCCGCTCCTCTTTTCAGAAGAACGGCTCGCTATCTATATCAATCAATCTTATTTAGTGGTTTCATCCGGTTCAAATTCCAGCACCGCCGAGTTCATGCAGAACCTTTTATGTGTTGGTGGCGGCCCGTCGTCAAATATATGTCCCAGGTGAGAATCGCAGCGGCCACAAGTAACCTCTATGCGCTGCATTCCGTGCGAGTTATCCGGTTTATAAGTCACGCTGTTAGGCTTGATGGTTTCATAAAAGCTGGGCCATCCGCAACTGCTGGCAAATTTTGCATCTGAGCGAAATAAAGGATTACCGCATACCGCACAATAGTACATGCCTTTCGTATCAGTCTTGTAATATTTGCCGGTAAATGCCCATTCTGTATTGGCTTCTCTACCAATAGAATAAACATCCTTGGGAAGGATCTTCTTCCACTCTTCATTACTCACATGCAGCTTGCTGGTATCTGTACGCGAGTAGTACGGGTTGTTTTTATGTTCGTCACTCATAGGTTTATCATTTTGTGAATTGGCACAACTGCAATTGAACAACAGTATGCCAATGGTCATTATAATATTCAAATACTTCATAAATGCCTCATCAGTATTATATAAACGATGCAGCAATGCAATTGGTTTACCTGATGGTGCAAATTTCCATATTCTTAACAATCAAAATTGTCGTGTATCTTACACAACTACTACTTCATGGTAATCGCCAATGTTAAAGTATCGCTGCGCCAGTACCTGTAGTTCTTCGGCAGTAATGCTCTTATATATCCTGATGTTACGGTTAAAATGCTCTTCGTTCATGCCATTCATGATCAGGCTACGCCAGCGCTGTATGATAGAGAATGGCCCGTCCAGGTCGCCAAGCAGGTTGCCAAGCAGGTAGTTCTTTACCAGCAATAATTCTTCCTCATCTACGCGTTCTTGCTGCAATACATTCATTTCGTGGTATATCTCCTTCACGGCAGGCTCTATCACGTCGCGGCCCACTTCAGTATGTATAGTAAAAGAACCACCATTTACAAACGGCGCCAGCGAACTGTATATCCCATAAGTGTAGCCTTTCTCTTCCCTGATATTACTCATCAGCCTGGAACCAAAGTAGCCGCCGAATAAGGTATTCAGCACTACCATCGGTGCAAAGTCGGGATGCTGCCGATTAGGGAACAACCGGCCTATGCGTATAGCGCCCTGCACGCCATCCGGATCGTTTATAAGGTTCATTTTCTTGTCGGCTGCGGTTTCTACGGCAAATACCCTTTCAGGTAATGCTGTGGTAGCTGCTGCTGCCTGCCCAAATACGTCATCCAGTATTTTTACATCAGCAACAGATATCTTCCCTGCCATGAATATTTTCACATTCCCCAGGTCGTAATGCTGTTTGTAAAAAGCCAGTAGATCTTCTCGGGTAAATGCCGCTATCGTTTCTTTCTGCGTATATCTTCCATAAGGATGCTCATCTCCAAACAGAACAGCATCGATCTTCTGATTGGCTACAAAATCGCACTGGCGCAGATTCACCATCAGACGTTGTATAGCGTTCTGCTTATGTATCTCTATCTCTTCCTGCGGAAAAATGGCGTCCGTTAATACTTCATATACAATAGGTAGTAATGCTGCCAGGTGTTTAGTAAGTGTATAGAGTGTTACTGTGCTGAAATCGTTACTGGGAGCAACTTTAAGAGTAGCTCCATAAAACTCCAGGGCTTCATGTATCTCCTGCGAAGAGCGCTTAGAGGTTCCGTTCTTCATTAACCCGGCAACTGCCTGCGATACTGCCTGCTTTTTTTCGTACCACAATCCTGCGGGAAACACCCAGTCTATTTCCACTACGTCCTGCACACCTGCGTTCAGCCAATAAAGAGGTAGGCCGTTACTTAATGTTTGTTCATTAATGGCCGGCAGTATATAGTCAAACTCTATTGCAGAATGTATGGCGGGTGCTGTCTTTCTATCTAAACTCATGTCTTTGGGATTCTTGTTACTCTTTAATAAATAATGCCCTCAATTCTCCGGCATCTTCTGCTTTCATCCTTCCACCCAGTATCAACCTCAACTGCCTGCGGCTCAGTGCGCTGTCAAACATCTTCTTCTCCCCTTCCGTTTCAGGTACCAGGTTCGGTACTTTGCGCGGACGACTGTTAGGGTCTAAAGCAACAAAGGTAAAATAAGCCTCGTTGGATAAATATTTGTATTGTGCGGCAAGATCTTCACCCCAAACACGCAGGTACACTTCCATAGAAGTATTAAACGCGCGGGTCAGCTTGGCCTCAACTGTCAGCAAATTGCCCAGTTTTATTGGATTGTTAAAAGATACATTATCAACTGATGCAGTAACTACCGGGCAGTTACAATGCTTTTGGGCTGCAATAGCTGCGGCAATATCCATCCAGTGCATCAGGCGGCCGCCCATGAGGTTGCCCAATGTATTGGTATCATTCGGCAGCACCAGCTCCGACATCATCACATAACTATCCTTGGGATGTTTCTCTTTGATCATACAGATATTTAAACGGCGACAAAGTTATAGGAAAAAGCTTAGGCCGTATCTATACCTATATAATATAAAGAGGGGGCTATAGTGCCCCCTCCATTATCTACTTCAGTTTAGCTTCGTACTTAGCCGGGTTTTTTAGAAACACACCCTTACAAACATCAGAACAAAACTTGACTGTATCTCCTTTGTACACGGTGTATTCTGTCCAGGAGGTATCCTGCGGCATCTCACAAACCGGGTCTATTTTCACTCCTGCAGGCTTATCTTCTGCTTTGACAACTGCCGCTGTATCTGTATCGCCAAATGTTACGGTAGCTGTTTCTGTATTTGAATTGCAGGCAGAAACAAGCATCAATGCCGCAACATATAAAGTATTTCTAATCATAGTTGCTATTCTTTATTCTTCGTAATCAAACATAGACGGGATATTACCTGCTACTTTAGTGGCCAGGGTTCCCGCGTTATCTGTGGCGGACATGATCATCAGGTTACCGCTGTTATTAAGCTGTATGCCGCTGAACAATTTGTAGTAATCAATGGTAATGTGGATATACTGATCCGTGCCTTTAACAACATTGTATACTGTTGGATGATCGGGCATTTTTACCTCCGTGTATCTTGCGTCCGTACCTATCATGTACATGAAGGGCTGCATCTGTGCAACCGTTCCGTTTGCATTGGTTGTAGTATCAATCTTACCCTGGAAGTTCAGGAATAGATACCCACCGGGTTGTGCAGTAGAGCCAAACCACATATCAGAGTGATTGAGCTCTGTATTTGCAGCAGTAGGGGTTACCTTATTGGTAGCAGCATCTAAACCTACATGGAAATTGATGGACTTATAATTGCCAACCGGTACTTTAGCAACGAAGTATATTTCGGTTTCAACCACCTTCAGAATTATCTTTCCGGGAATTGTAAGCAGGCTGCCATCTGACTTCACCAATTCGATATTGGATAAGTATAACTGCGCCTTGTCTATTGAAACTTTCCGGCCTTCAGCGGTAGTATATACAGCTCCGTAATCGGCTTCGTTGCTATCAAGGTTTGTGTGTAAGTGCAGGTACACATTACTGCTGTCTGCTGCAGGTGTAGTTGTGTTGTTATTGTTGTCTTTATTGTGGCAGCTTGCGCCAAATATGGTAAGGCCGGCTAATGCCAGGTATTTTATCGATTTCATTTTTAGTTGTTTAAGTATTGTTTTTAAAAGGGTTATGCACGGAGCAGTAACCGCTATTGTAGTGGCTATATGGTGTGCAAGAAAACGGTATTATGAAAACAATACAGACGGCGGATGAAATATGCTTCCCTCATAAACACTCCCATACATCTTCTGATATCCGGGATTAAAAATCGAAAGTTCTTCGTTATAAAAAGCCCGAATCTTTACCGGAGCAGGAATAACAAATGCCTCAATCGATATCCTGCTGTTTTTGGATGGCGCTTGCTTATCATCCGTTTGCTGATCTGCTTTGTTCAGCTGCTTTTTCAGGTAACATTTACCACAGCATTTTAATTCCGGTTTGTTCCGGTTCACACAGAGATTTTTGGCAATATAGTCCTTGTTCACCTCGTACCAGGTAACAATACTGAGTTGCACTACCAAATGAAAACTCAGTGCCATAAAGAGTAGTATGCTTATCGCTATACGCATCTAACACTAAGTTATGCAATCCATTTCGTGTATAAACAAAAATACCGGCGCATCGCCGGTATTTTCTTAAAAGTTCAACCTACAATTAAAATGGGGTATTCAGCCTTACACCAAGTGTATACCACCTGCCCGGCATAGGTACAGATCCTATCTCTTTGTACTGTGTATCCAATATATTGTTCACATCGGCATAGATGTTCCAATGTTTGAACTGGTAACAAACCCTTGCATCCAGTAGTGTGTAATCGTTAGCACTGATCCGATACAAATAACGGGCATTCGCATTCACCTGTAACTTGTTCCACCACAAAGTACGTACACTGAAAGTTGCCTGGTGTTTCAAAGCTTCTATTGAATATTTAGAAGATTCGGTAGTTGGTGTTTGTATCATCGGATCGAGGTAGGTATAGTTGGCATTCAATACAATGCTATTGCCTTTACGCATAGCCAGTTGATCGCTCAGGGAATAATTAGCGGTAACCGTTACACCCGGAGTATTGATAGCCTGGAAGTTCATCGGCTGCCACGGATCCAGTGGGTTAGCGCGTACCCAATCTATAAAGTTGGTGATATGCTTGTAAAAATAAGCACCCTGTAACCATATATAAGTTGTCTGGTAGCGCAGGCCGCCTTCTGCATACTGTGAGTATTCAGGATTCAGATTGGCATTACCTATGTTAGCAGGCCCTTTGTAATAAAGATCCGTGTAAGTTGGCAGGCGTTCGCCCATGGTAGCATTAGCATATACCTTCCAGTTTTTTGCAAAACGGTACCCAGCATCTACACCCGGGAACAATTGCCAATCATAGTTGTCGTTGTAGTTACCGTACACCCCTGCACCTGCATTCAGCTTGTCAGAGAAGTAGTACTTGTATTCTGCAGAGATACCTACGTTGTTCCTGTCTCTCTGACCAAGGCTCTTACTGTTGATGCGGTCGTTTCGATACTCAACGCCTGCACCCAGTATACCCTTACCTATTTTCACAGTGCTTTGTACCTCTGCAGTCATTACATAAGTTTCATGCTGGTTGTGGTACAGTTCCGGATTTTGCTTCACATAGATATAATCATCGCTGTTGTAACGATAGCTTACACGCGGGCGTATCATCACTTTGTCATTAGGAGTATAGGTATAAGCAATACTACCTAATGCAGTTTCTACCTTTTCTTTTGAGTTAACATCGCCCGGTGCACTGTAATAACCATTTGCACCAAAGTCGTTGTGGATATAACCACCCGTAGCTTCCAGTTTGCTTCGTTTGCCAAAATCGAAGTGGTCCTGGTAGAAAAGGCGATAGTTGCTATAAGCAGTATTATACCTATAGCCGGTGCCTTCGTCATGTCCTACAGAAAGAATATGCCCCTGGTTTTTACCCGCGAGGGACGCAGAAGCTTGAGCACCCCAACCGTAATAACTATCACCGTTGGATGAGTCTGATTTAAAACTGCTACCGGCATATACCTGGGCAGATACTTCGTTTTGTACAGGAGTACGTGTAACGATGTTTACTGCACCCGCCAGCGCATTTACACCATAGATCATGGCAGCAGGGCCACGTAATACCTCGACATGGTCGATGGAAGAAAGTGGTATTGGCAGGTTCATCATGTGGTGCCCTGTTTGCGGGTCACTCATCTTTACGCCATTTACCATTACCAGCACTTCGTCGAAGGAACTACCGTCAATACTGATATCAGCCTGGGTGCCGCTGGGGCCACGCTGACGAAGATCAACGCCGGCTACATAAGACAGCAACTCGTTTACCGACTTTACCGGAAGCGTAGCTATTTGCTTCGCATCCAGTAACTGGATGTTCCTGTTTTGGCGTCCGTAAGGCTCCTGTATCCTATTCTGCCTGATGATGACAGAATCCAGTTGATTCTCCTTTGCGGATGCGGGTAACTGCAAGAGTAAAAAAGCAGTTCCTAAAAACCAATGTTTGTGCATGAGTAGTTTTTTAGCGCCGCAAAGGTATAGGCGTTAAAAGCTGGCAATCAAACTATTAGAAGCATATTTACAATCGTAACATTTCAACGTGTGGTATTCCGTCCTCTATATATACCTCACTATTTGCATTAAAACCAAAACTATTGTAAAAAGCCTCTAAATAGCATTGTGCACCAATGCGTATGGGTTGATTGCCATATTCCTCAACCAGTTTATCAATAGCATTTTGCATCAGGTTTTTGCCAATTCCTTTACCACGATATTCCGGGTCGGTAACCACACGGCCAATCGACGCTTCTTTATAAGATACACCTGCAGGCAGCAGGCGACAATATGCTGCCAGTTCATCGTTCTGAAAACCCATCAGGTGCATCCCCTTCTGGTCTTTGTCATCCATATCCTGGAAAACGCAGTTCTGCTCTACCACAAACACCTTTGCACGCAACTTCAGTATTGCGTACAACTCATAATTATTCAGCTCGTTAAATGCCTTGATCTTCCAGTTCATACGATTTAAAAAGCCCCTTGCGGGGCTTCTTTGTTTAGATTATTTACTCAGGTGCATGCTCCGTTCTTTATAAAGCTGCCTGAACCATGGGTCGCGCAGGTCTTTGATAAAGCGGATGGCCTCACCCGTACTCTTCATTTCAGGGCCTAACTCTTTGTTTACGTTAGGGAATTTATTGAAGCTGAATACCGGCTCCTTCACAGCATATCCTTCCAGCTTTTTCTCCAGTTTGAAGTCTTTGAGTTTTTTCTCACCCAGCATTACTTTGGTAGCAACATTGAGGTAAGGGATGCCGTATGCTTTAGCTATGAAAGGCGTAGTGCGGCTGGCACGTGGATTAGCTTCGATCACATATACCTTACCATCTTTGATGGCATACTGTATGTTGATCAATCCACGCACATTCAGTTTCAGCGCTATTTTGCGGGCTATATCAGCCATTTCCTCTATCACCAATGGCCCCAGGTTGAAGCAAGGAAGCAATGCATGGCTGTCACCGCTGTGAATACCTGCCGGCTCAATGTGCTCCATGATACCCATGATATGCACTTCCTCTCCATCGCAGATAGCATCTACCTCCGCCTCCTGGCAACGATCCAGGAAGTGGTCGATCAGTATCTTATTATTAGGCAGGTGCTTCAGCAGGCTGATCACACCCTTCTCCAATTCTTCATCATTGATAACGATACGCATCCTTTGTCCGCCCAACACGTACGAAGGACGTACCAGTACCGGGTAACCTACTTCCTTAGCTACCTCTATAGCTTCGTCGGTAGTGTAGGCCGTACCGTATTTAGGATAAGGGATGCCCAGGTCTTTCAGCATATCGCTAAAGCGGCCGCGATCTTCGGCGATATCCATATCATCAAAGGAAGTACCGATGATGCGGATGCCTTTTTCGTGGAGCTTTTTAGCCAGTTTCAGGGCAGTTTGACCACCCAGCTGAACGATGACACCATAAGGTTGCTCATGTTCTATGATTTCCCAAAGATGTTCCCAGTACACCGGCTCGAAGTATAGCTTATCCGCTATATCGAAATCGGTGGATACCGTTTCAGGATTACAATTGACCATAATGGCCTCATAACCACACTCCTTAATGGCCATCAGGCCGTGTGTGCAGCAATAATCGAACTCAATACCCTGCCCGATCCTATTGGGTCCTGAACCCAATACAATTATCTTCTTATTATTACCAGGGATTGATTCGTTGAACAGAATGGAAGACGACGAACTCATGAGCTGCAAAGTTAATGACTACCACGGATTATTGAGGTCGTTTTTTGTAAAAAGATGGTCGCGAATTTTAAAATTACTGCCAACCGGCTTTTTTAAGGTAACCCCTGTTTTGCCTAAAAGCCGCATCAGCAAAGCAACAGGAGTCAAAACCACCCAGTAAATAAGGGTGAGGAAAACTATATTATTAATTTTTCCTATAACCCCAGTGAGCATGCCCCACCATTTGTGTACAAACCCCGCAAAAGCGGAAGATGCCAGGCCGAAGATGCCAATCACAAAAGCTACGTAGAGGATCTGCGGCCTTTTTGTAATAAAGTAGAGCAGCAAGCCCACCAGTACGATGGCCAGTATAGACTCCTTCTTTTTTACAAGCTCTTCCATTAGAACAAAGTATATATAAATGGCGCAAGGCCTGTATTCGCAGCAATGATCAGCACGGCTATCAGCAGCAGGGCGATGATAATGGGGGTGAGCCACCATTTTTTACGCTCTTTGAGAAACAACCATAGGTCTTTTAAAAATTCCATACGCTTCAAAAATAGGGTTAATAAATCAATCGCCTGCAAACCGGCGCTTCCAGCGGTCTTTATTATCAGCATCGGGTTGCCCTTCTTTATATAGCACAAAATTGCCCATTACCAGCATATCCATATCCGTTTGCATAAAACAGCGGTAGGCATCATCCGGGCTGCAGACAATAGGTTCGCCCCGAACGTTGAAGGAGGTATTGATCAATACCCCGTAACCGGTGAGCTTTTTAAATGCATATAATAACTGATATACCTGCGGATTGGCATCTTCTGCCACCGTTTGTATGCGGGCCGAGAAGTCTATGTGGGTAATAGCAGGTAATTCGCTACGCTGCACATACAGCTTTTCCATTAGGGAGAGGCTCTGATAATTATCAGGTAATGCTTTGCGGTATTGTTCCTTTATGGGATGCACAAAAAGCATATAAGGCGATGGCTGCTGCAAACCAAACAAACGCTCCGCCTCTTCCTGCAGCATCAGCGGTGCGAACGGACGGAAACCTTCGCGGAACTTGATCTTGATGTTGAGCTTCTTCTGCATTTCGGGGTTGCGGGGATCGGCGAGGATACTGCGATGCCCTAAAGCACGCGGACCAAACTCCATCCTTCCCTGGAACCAACCTACTACTTTACCCGCAGCTATTTCCGCAGCTATCGTATCAGCCAGCAGTATTTCGTCTTCTATATGATCGGCAGGAGCATCGTACCTGTTCAGCACTTTGATGATCTCCTTGTCTGTATATTCTATACCCAGGTAGGCAGCGCGCATGGCATCTGTACCTACATTACCGCGAGGCTGTTCTTCGTGGATATGATATGCAGCCAATGCAGCGCCTACCGCACCACCGGCATCGCCGGCGGCAGGTTGTATATATATGTTCTTGAAAATGCCAGCTTCTGCCAGCTTGCCGTTAGCCACACAGTTGAGCGCTACGCCGCCTGCCATACATAGGTTATCGCTGCCTGTGAGCTTCTTTGCTGTGGCAGCCAGCTTCATTACAATGTCTTCCGTTACCTGTTGAATGGCCAGGCCAAGATCGCAATGGTGTTGCTGCAGCGGCTCTTCTTCCGTTTTGCGGGGAAAGCCGAAGAGCTTTTGCCATTTGGCATCATCCACCATGCGCAATGCGGTGGCATAGGTAAAGTAGTCCTGGTTGAGGAAGATAGAGCCATCTTCATACACAGTACAGATATGATCGAGTATGATCTTCTTATATCGCTCCACTGCTTCACCATCATTGCCGTAAGGTGCAAGGCCCATCAGCTTATACTCACCGGAATTGACCTTGAAGCCGAGGAAATAAGTAAAGGCAGAGTATAGCAGCCCTACCGAATGCGGGAAATGCAACTCCCTCAACACGGTAATATCCCTGCCTGAGCCTTTGCAAATAGAAGTAGTACACCATTCACCCACACCGTCTATGGTGAGTATGGCTGCATCGTCATAGGGTGACGGGTAAAACGCACTGGCGGCATGAGACAGGTGGTGCTCCGGGAAGAGCAGCTTTTGCTTGCCATTGCAACTTTCATCCACTTCTTTCAGCCCTTTGCGCACATTGTCTTTCAGGAAGACCTTCTCCTTAATCCATACCGGCATAGAGCGCATAAATGACATCCAACCCTTAGGGGAGAACGCATAGTAGGTCTCTAACAGCCGTTCGAACTTCAGGAGAGGCTTATCGTAGAAAGCAACAAAGTCTATATCATTGATATCCAGTCCGGCTTCATCCAGGCAGTAGCGTACCGCATGTACCGGGAACCGTTCATCATGCTTCATGCGTGCGAACCGCTCTTCCTGGGCTGCAGCTACAATGATACCGTCCACTATTATAGCGGCGGCGGCATCGTGATAATAACAGGAAATACCGAGGATATTCATTGACGGATTCAAAAATATAGAGCCAGTACCAAAAAGCAGAATCTGCGGATGTTAGATTTTGTTAGAAAATGCTAGTTTTTGCTAGTCTTTTTGGCGTTTTTGTTCTTTTTTTCTTTGTTTAAACAGTATCTGATACTTGCAAATTACCATCAATTTCTGAACTGGTAAAAAATTATATTTAACAGCTATGGGAGCGGTTTTCAGGCCATTTTCGGTATTTTTGCAATCATATGAAATGCCTGATCTCAACACTCTTCGCTATCCTTTTTGCCACAACTACTGCCCTTGCACAAAAACACACCAAAGTCCGCCCATCCTATAGCGATTATGAGCTGAAGGAAGAACCGGCGACCTATGCAGCCAGCGAAATGGGCATTACAGCGGGGCCATACTTTGCAAATACAAACATCGATTTTGCCGCACGCATACAATACACAGCAAGGGTAGCAGACCATGTGCAGATTGCACCGATGCTCACCTATGTTCATGATAATATTAGTAAAGAGTCTATCCTTGGGCCGGGCCTCAACATTAATTTCCCGATAGGTAAAAGCAAGTCCTATTTCTATCCCGGCGTGGAATTCGGTTATTTTTTAAGGCAGGGGGTTTCTTATGGTGCGCATATTGGATACACCGCCAGCGTAAGCGAACACATTGGGATAAATATTGAACCGGGCCTTAGTTTTATACGCAATAACGCATTTGACAATAATGCCTTATTTTCTATTTTGTGTGGCATCAGGGTTAACCTGTAATTGATATCACTACCTACTTTATGAAATACTGTTTTGCAGCGTTGCTGCTATTATCTGCTCATAACTTACGAGCACAAAACACAGATGTGCCCGGGAATGAGTTTCACATACAAAAACCGGCCTATGCGCAGGCAGAAATAGGCTTGAGCTTAGGCATTTATCGGGATCAACCTTCTCCTGACCAGGCTTTTAAACTGCAATACTTTGACCGCGGAAGCGATCATTTCCAATTTTCCATTGCTGTTGGTTTTATGCAATTTGATGGTATCAATATTGGTGCGGGATTGGGTGCCAACTTTCCTCTTAGCAGCGGACGATCTTATTTTTATCCCGGCCTCGAGGTCAGCTATTATCGCACGGTAGGATTACTCGGAAGCGTACATATAGGCTACACTTATAGATTATCTCAACTTATCAGCCTGAACCTGGAACCGGGATATACCTTCTTACGGCAAAACTCGCCTCCGTATTTTGACTTTTCCGGCCATGGGGGAGTGCGTTTCAATTTTTAAGATATTTGTTTAAATCTATCCGGATTTTTTCTTCCTTTTTACCAGTGACACTGTAGGATAAAGCAACCACACCATTTTTTAATATAGGTTCGCTAAAAAGAAGCTCGGGATAATATATGTCGGCTTTTAGTGTTTCTTTTGCCAGCTTTGGTGGCAGTGGTATTTTGTAGATTTTATTTTTATCAACATTTACTATCGAAATAGTTTTGTATCCTTTAAATTTTACGGACGAGGTATCATAGTTACTATTCGTAATTCCGATTACAAATGGAAACTTTTTATCCTCACTATAAAATATAAGCCGACCTACGTTCTTTATTTCTGACCCATTCTTTTTATTAAATAAATAATATTCGGGCGGTTCACAACATCCGGATATCACATTATTTCTTATCCAAAATGTTGTATGGTATTCGGTCGCATAACTAAAGCCTAAACGGCCTGTATAACCTTGTAGCCCATCTCCCAAAGAGAATATTATTTTCGTTATTTCGGCGTGCTTGAATGTGAGCCAAGACGAGTCACAATTATAACTCCAATACAATTTAGCTTGATTATCGAAAACCAAGGGTGTGCAGTCTAGTAGAATTAGACTTGAATCTTTTTCACAACTACAAGTCTGGGCAAATGCAGGTAATTGCTGCATTACCAATAACGAAAGCAATATCCTCGCAATCATTCCTGAATTTATATTATTAATCCGGTTATAAGAAGTATAATGTAATCTAAGGTATCGGGATTATTATATTTGCGCGCAATGATAGACTTAAGCAGCGCAGCACTCAAAAGCGTATCTGTACATTTTGTTGGTAATAAAAGTGTAGGGGATGAACTGATCCATAGTAAAAAACCTATGGACCTGCCGGAGCGTGAAAAGAAGATATTGGCGAATGCCTTCCTCGGACGGTTTAAGCTGGAAACCAATCTTTATTCGTTTACCCATGGCGCCTCGCTGGACTATAACGAGGTCTATAACTATTGCCTGGAAACGCTTGCCGAGCCGGATGAACTGCATAAGAATGCGGTAAACATTACCAAACACCTATACGAGAGTGCTACACACCCCAAGATAAAAGCAGGGGATGTATATATATGCCTGTTTGAGAACTGCGTAGTGAATAGCGCTTATGTTGATGCCATTGGTATCTATAAAGCGGAAAGCAAGACCGACTTCCTGGACCTGAACATCGAGGACAAAGAATTTGAACTGACGCTGCGGCAGGGTGTGGACATCAGCAAGGTAGATAAGGCTTGCCTGGTATTATCTACGAACGGCGACAAAGGCTTTGATGTGCTGATCTATGATACCAATGGTAAAGGCGAAGAAGCTGTGTATTGGCGGGAGACGTTTTTGAACATTGCACCGCAGGCCAATGAGTACTACCAAACCAACGAGTTCCTGACCATTGCCAAGCAGTTTATAGCCAAGCAGGTGCCACAGGAATTTGAGATAGAAAAAACAGAGCAGATAGATATGCTCAACAAATCGGTAGAGTACTTCCGTGCCAATACATCGTTTGACAAAAAACAGTTTGAAGAAACGGTGATGGGTGATGAGAGTATGATACGATCGTTTCGCAAGTTTGAAGATGCTTATCGGGAGGATCATGATATAGACCTGCCGGACAGGTTTGATATATCTGCACAGGCGGTGAAGAAACAGGCGCGTGTATTTAAGAGTGTGCTAAAGCTGGACAGGAACTTCCACATCTATATACATGGCGATAAAGACCTGATAGAAAAAGGCTATGACCCGGTATCGGGTAAGCATTTTTACAAGATCTATTTTGATGAGGAAGAATAATGTGGGAAATACTAAGCTCTAATTTCTAAATACTAATGCTCATAGCGAGTGTTACCACCTCCCCCTCGCTGCGCTTGGGTACTCCTCCCGCCATTAATATTTGACGGTATCTTTTGCATGGCTATAAACAGGAGGAGAAGGGTTTGTGTGATTTTGATGCGCGAGGGCATGGCGCGAGTGGAACCACCCCGGCCTATCGGCCACCCCTCCTATAAACAGGAGGGGAGAGGCTCGTGTAGATTGGATGCGCGAGGGCCTGGCGCGAGTGTAACCACCCCGGCCTATCGGCCACCCCTCCTATAAACAGGAGGGGAGAATTGGGTGCATCGACTATAATTCATCTAAAGAATTCTATTCAGGAGATTTCTCGCTGCAGTCGAAATGACGGCGCTTAAAGAAATTGCACCACTACTTAAAATACTGCCTAACGCTATCTGCTACAATGCGGGCGACTACGGGTGTACCGATGGATGTGTAGTGTGTATAGTCGTAATAATAGCGGCTATCGTATGGCATGGCGGCGGCAATATCTACCACATTCAAATGATAGCTTTCTTTTAATTGCAACAAGACCTGGTTATACTCATCCAGTATTTTTCCCTGCAACATGGCATTACGGCCGGGGCTTACCTGTATATCTGCAAATTCGAGGCCGGTTGCCGGATCTTTGAAATGAGCATATAAGGAAGGCTGTGTAAGGAAGATGGCTTTGATGTTATTGGCCTTGCAAATAGAATCAAGAGTAAGGATACGCCTGCGATAAGATGCTAAATATGGTTGCTGTTGTGCTAATTGTTGTACTACAGTAGCACTATCTACTTTTAGTTTGGGTTCTTTCGCATAATTCACCTCGCGATGCACCAGGCCTTTTTCGTAAGCAATGCGGTAACGGTAGATATTTTCTAGCAGGGAACCTATCTCTGTTTTGCGGATGAGGGAGCGCATATAATCTTTAAAGCTGCGCTTATCCAACTCATTGGTATGGTACGTATCAAAGCCGCCCATTGCTTTTTCCTCCATATCATTCACACCGGTAAGGAAGATCACATAGTCGGGGTGCAGGGCAACGATATGATCCTGTAATAAAACAATATGTCCGAAAGTTGAAGTACCATCAAGGCCGGCATTATCGAGCCAGATGTTTGGTGCTACTTCTTTACGAAGGTCTTTCTTCAGCAACTCGGGCCAGGTAAGGCTATCGCTATTGTAAGAACATTCTGTAGTACTGCCCCCAATGGTGATAATCTTGATCCATTTCGCCGGGTCTTTGGGCATTTCTTCTCCGCGCAAGCCTAAGGAATTGCGTGAATAGTAAATGACAGCTTCCAGCTTATTGCTGTGCGGATTTTTATGAACCAAATGCTGATTGGCGGGCAATACGATCTTACCATGTTTTACCCGGAACGGAAAAGGGTGGAAGATGCGCAGTATCAGCTCTATCAAAAACAAAGCAACCAACAAACCGAAAAACAATGCTTTTACATTGCCCCAGAATGTTGGTTGCTTTTTAGTATTTTCCATTAAAGGAAGGTACTATAGAAATATGGTGTTTTAGCTTCGAATTCTGCGCTGCAGGTATCTACCATTTTGTATACGCGGGTGATACCGGCTTTTTTACGGAATTCGTACACTTCTTCTGCTGTACAGTCTTTTACCAGTTCCGCTATCTGCTCATCACTAAAGCCCATTACTTTGGCCTCACGCATCAGCTCTACCGGCATTTTTTCCAGGTGCTTGATCTCCTGGATTTGTTTTTCCAGGTTTACGATATCCTGTATCTGGTAAAGGAACCAGCGGTCGATCTGTGTGAGCTCGCGAAGCGTTTTGATAGATATGCCGGCAGCAATGGCTTCTTTGATGCGGAAGATCCTGTCCCACTTCGGCTTTTTCAATGTTTCCAGCAGTTCTTCCGGGCGCAGGCGGGCTGTGCTCAGGAAAGAAAGGCCGGTAGCGTTGTTCTCCAGGCTCTGGCAGGCTTTCTGTAGTGCCTCAGGGAATGTGCGACCGATGGCCATTACTTCACCTACGGATTTCATCTGCAGGCCCAGTGTATCATCAGCACCTTTGAATTTATCGAAGTTCCAGCGAGGCATTTTTACTATTACATAGTCGAGCGCAGGCTCAAAATATGCAGAAGTAGTTTGCGTGATCTGGTTTTTCAGTTCGTCAAGCGAATAACCCACCGCCAGTTTTGCTGCGATCTTAGCTATCGGGTAGCCGGTAGCTTTAGATGCCAGCGCAGAAGAGCGGCTTACGCGAGGGTTGATCTCGATAGCGATGATCTCTTCTGTTTCGGGGTTGAGCGCAAACTGTACGTTACAACCACCGGCGAAGTTGCCGAGGTCGCGCATCATTTTGATGGCTGTGTTACGCATCAGCTGGAAAGCTGTATCGCTGAGCGTCATAGCAGGTGCTACCGTGATACTATCACCGGTGTGGATACCCATCGGGTCGAAGTTCTCTACCGTACAGATGATCACCACATTGTCCCTGTTATCGCGCAGCAGTTCCAGTTCAAATTCCTTCCAGCCGAGCATAGCGCGCTCTACCAGTACCTCGTGTATCGGGGAAGCGGTAAGGCCGCGTTCCAGCGCTACATCCAGTTCTTCTTTATGCATTACGAAACCCCCACCTGTACCACCAAGGGTGAAGGATGGGCGGATAACGATAGGCAGGCCTATTTCCTGTGCAAACTCTTTACCTTCCAGCAGGGAGTTAGCTGTTTTTGCAGAAGCTACCGGTACACCTATCTCGATCATCCATTTACGGAAGAGCTCGCGGTCTTCTGCTTTTTCTATGGCTTTGATATCTACACCTATCAGGCGAATGTTGTATTGTTTCCAGATACCCAGCTCATCTGCTTCTTTTGCTAGGTTCAGTGCTGTCTGGCCACCCATGGTAGGCAGTACGGCATCGATCTCGTTTTCCTGCAGTATTTTTTCAATGCTTTCTACCGTCAGTGGCAACAGGTACACCTTGTCTGCCATCATCGGGTCTGTCATAATAGTTGCGGGGTTGGAATTGATCAGGATCACTTTGATCCCTTCTTCCCGGAGGCTTCGTGCAGCCTGGGAACCGGAATAGTCAAACTCGCAGGCCTGGCCGATGATAATTGGTCCGGAACCTATGATCAGTACGCTTTTAATGGAAGTGTCTAGTGGCATTTTAAAATATCAAAAGTAAAAAGTCAAAATTCAAAACAACCGGCGGGACGCAAAACAAAAGCTTTTGGCTTTTAAATTTTGATTTTTGAATTTATTAGATACAAAAATCGGGCTTTGCGCCCGAGGTGCAAAAGTAGGGAAAAAACCGTTACGCTCAACATAGCAAAGCACTAAATAGGATTTTTTCATATCTGGCACCGTTTATGCTTTGGTATGAAAATAAATCCCCCTAAATGGCAAGAAAAGCGACTCTATTTATTATAGCAGTAATACTAGCTTCAGCATTAATATCCTGCGGGAAAAAGGTTGATTGTGAAGATGGCCATCTTTTCGTGCATGTCCCTGCTGATTCCACCTTATATATAGTTAGCAGCTATCAAAAAGACGGCAGCTTTACACAATCTGTACATGTAGACAGTTTACATAACGGTGGCACGATCCCAATTTCCACTCAATATGACTGGTTAGTTTTAGCGGTTTCAAAAAACAAAGAATACAAGATCACAAACTATTATTATCAGTCGAAAAGAAAGAGAGTAGAAGGATCTGCTTTTGTAGGACACGCCTGGCATTGTACCAATGATCTTTACTATACAGTAAATGGTATAGAATACCAGGTAAAGGGAGATACCTGGCGCGATGACAACGGACAAGGTTATGAAACCATAGAAATAAAATAATAAACGCTAATGCAAAACACCCGGCAATAGTTACCGGGCGTTTCTTAACCTATCATGAAAATTCTTTAGTTGGTGATCTTAGCAGCGAGGCTGATCTCGTCGTTTGTTTTTAATTCGTATAGCGCAGTACCACCCTCAATCATAGCTACCATCAGGTTATCAATGATGATGACATCATAGAATGTATTGCCTGCGAGTTGCTTTAATAACTTAGGCTGTATAGGGTTGCTGATATCATATACATTCAACCCGTTGGCACCATTACATACATAGAGTCTGTTATCTTTCATGCCCAAACCCCAGGGGCTTTCCATATTTACTGTAGTGCGGAGCAATGGCTGCATAATATATTTTACATCATACACCATCAGTGCATTGTTGGTACCACCGCAACGGCTGCCGCTACGCACAGTGACATACGCCAGTGAATCATTGGCTACTACGGGGTCACAGGCGCGCACGTGTTGTGCCTGCCCCAGCTTATCAGGGTGTGCAGGATCTGTTAATGAATACACATACATGGCAGTACTGGAGCCAATGAATAATTTGTCTTTGTAACTGTAGATGGTCTCGATGCTAAAACCTACATCTATAGTACCTTTTAATTGCGGGTGCGCGGTATTGGCCATACTGTAGGTATAGAGCTTGCTATCATCTACCACGTAGAGATAATCCATAGCCGTAGTGAAACGGGCCAGTGAACCACCCTGGCCGGTATTGCTTGTGGATGTAGTTTTGTTTCCTGAAGAGGTGTCTGTTTTATCGCAGGAGGCAAACAATACAGCACCGGATATTATTAAGTAAAATAGCTTTTTCATTAGTTTGGTTTTTTGCGGTTTTAATTATCTGCTGCATTGCGGATAGTTCAATGTTTTTTGTTCCCATCCTACAACAGTTCCTTTAGATCTGTCTACACATTCGTAATAGCCGGTGCCCGGCGGAAAGTTCTGATCTACCATGTGAAATACGCTGCTGATGCGATCGAGCAGTTTGATATCTTTTACATTGCTGATGTCGAGCACTACCAGGTCGTTCAGGTTGTTGGTGTACATCACATTGTCCTTAATTGCCATCTCCTGCGCACCCAATACGTTAATAAAAGCCAGCTTTTGCGGGTTGGCAGGCTGCTTTACATCTATTACATGAATGCCTTTGCCTACTTCTACCTGGTAGAGGGTATCTCCCTTTATATATATCTTGCCACCTTTATCGATAGTGCGTGGGTCTGATGACTTGATGATAGCAGCGGAAGAGTCCTTATTATATACAGGCGCCCATCCATCTACCTCGGCAGGTGGATTGGGTTTCGGATCCACGTGATGACGCTTTCGGTAAGGATCGCAGGACGAGAGGATGATTGTACCCAGTAACAGGGTACAAAACAGAAGGTTATTTGGTCTCATATCAGATTTTTTGAAATTCAGGATCTATATAAAAAATGGTAATTAATGCCGAAACAAATTCCGTGCTAAACTGTAACACATTCAGAAAATTCTTCAAGAAAAAATTCCGGGCAATATATTATGTAATAGATAATATTTAGGCGATTTGAACTTTGAGTTACAATTCAATTATCTTTACCAAATCGCTGAAATTTTTACGTTTTTGCTTAAAAACGGGGTAATTTTCCGCAACTTTGCCATCATTTTATACAAAAAGCAGCCGAAGGAGCATATATGGGATTGTTTAGTTTTTTAACTCAAGAAATTGCAATTGACCTGGGTACAGCGAATACCCTTATTATACATAACGACCAGGTAGTGGTGGACGAGCCATCTATCGTTGCTACCGACCGTATGACGAGTAAGATCGTTGCGGTGGGTAAAAAAGCGATGATGATGCACGAAAAAACCCACGAAAACCTGAAAACAATCCGACCGTTAAAAGACGGTGTAATTGCAGACTTCAACGCGGCTGAAGGTATGCTGAGGGAAATGATCAAAATGGTGTATCCAAAGAAGCCATTGTTCCCGCCAAGCTGGAAGATGGTTATATGCATACCATCGAGCATTACCGAAGTAGAAAAACGTGCGGTACGCGACTCTGCAGAACAGGCAGGCGCGAAGGAAGTATATATGATACATGAGCCAATGGCTGCTGCATTGGGTATAGGTATAGATGTAGAAGAGCCAACCGGTAACATGATCATTGATATAGGCGGTGGTACAACAGGCATCTCTGTAATAGCACTGGCAGGTATTGTATGCGACCAGTCTATACGTATTGCAGGTGATGAATTCACAGCAGACATTATGGAAGCGATGCGCCGCTATCATAGCTTAATGATAGGTGAGCGTACTGCGGAACAAATAAAAATACAAGTAGGCTCTGCGCTGAAAGAACTGGACACTCCGCCGGATGATATAGCTGTTAACGGACGCGACCTGGTAACGGGTATTCCTAAACAGATCATGGTATCTTACCAGGAAGTAGCAGAAGCACTTGATAAATCTATCTTCAAAATAGAAGAAGCTATATTAAAGGCGCTGGAAAGCACACCGCCGGAACTGGCTGCGGATATTTATCGCCGCGGGCTGTACCTGACAGGTGGTGGCGCATTGCTGCGCGGCCTTGATAAGCGTATCTCCCATAAGATCAAACTACCGGTTCATGTAGCAGACGATCCTCTGCGCGCGGTAGTGCGTGGTACAGGTATGGCGCTGAAGAACATTGCCAAGATGCCGTTTTTAATGAAATAGTTTTTTTGTCTGGAATTGGGAATCGGGAATTTGTAATTTGGTATTATCACGGTTACAGAGTCCCCATTCCCAATTACTAATTTGTAAAAAGAGGTGCGCAATTTTATTCTATTCATCCGCAGGTTTTTTAATCTGATCCTTTTCCTGGGACTGGAGATAGTGTGTATTGTGCTGATAGCGCGTACCAATAATATGCAGGGCAATGATGTGATGAGCAGCGCTAATACCGTGGTAGGCCTGATGTACCAGAAGCAGAACGATGTGGTATATTATTTTGGCCTGCGCCGCATGAATGACAGCCTTATCAATGAAAATGCCTTCCTGCGTCAGCGACTTGCCAAATACAATATGTATGATACGCTGAAGGATAGCGCAGTACACCAGGTTGTTCAGCAAAAAGATTCAAGTCATGTAGTAAAATATGCAGACTACACATACAGAACCGCTAAGGTGGTGAACAATTCCGTAAGCGCAGCCAACAACTATGTAACCATTAATCGCGGTAGCGCCGATGGCATAGGCAAGGGCATGGCCGTGATATCAGGTAGTGGTATCGTAGGAAAAGTGGAACATGTATCCGCACACTTTGCCAGTGTGCTATCTGTGCTGAGCGTAAAACAAAAAGTGAGCGCTAAAATAAAAGATGGCACCACAGGGTATGTAGAATGGGAAGGCAACCGACCGGATGTGTTGTTGATGAAGGATATACCACAGCAAGTGAAGGTGAAGAAAGGTGATTCTATATACACTACCAGCTATTCCTTCTTCCCACAGGATGTGCTGATAGGTACAGTGTATGAGATAGCTTTGATAAAAAAGAACAGCCTGCTGCTATTGCGTTTGCGACCAAGTACCAACTTCCGCAACCTGCAGTATGTGTACGTGGTTGAAAATAAAATGCTTGGTGAACGCCAGCAACTTGAGGACTCTGTAAAAGCTAAGAAATGAGCACATTTGTAAAGAACCTTTTACGTTTTTGCATCATTATGGCGCTGCAGGTGCTTATCCTTAACAAGATAACACTGCGGTGGTGGAGTCAGCCTGCCGGTTTCCCGGTATTCATACCTTATGTGTATCCATTGTTCCTGTTGCTGCTGCCTTTTGAAGTACCAGTTTGGGGTCTGCTGATCATTGGCTTCCTTACGGGGCTAACGATGGACTCTTTTGCCAACACAGCAGGCATACATGCCTGTGCCACCGTGCTGGTAGCCTACCTGCGCACCAATGTGCTGAATGCGTTGATGCCAAAGAACCTGTCTGAGTATCCTAATCAAAGCCCCGGGGTGAAGAATATGGGCTGGATGCCCTTCCTGGTATATAGTTCGTTCCTGATATTGTTACACCACACGGTGTATTTCTCCATAGAACTGTGGAGCTTCGTAAACATTGGATACCTGCTGCTGAAGATCATTGCATCTACGCTTACATCTATGCTGTTTATCGTTGCATACCTGTTGCTGTTTACCAGGCAGGTGAACGCCCGTTCATAAATAATAAAATTGTAATCGGCTCAATAATGATGTAGCTTAGTTGTGTGAGTATACGCACAACCATATTGCTACCTGTTTTGCTGCTTGCATTCCATTGCAATGCACAAACACAAAAAGACTTAGCAAAATTTACCGCTGAGCCGAGGCATATCGTATCTCTTTCTGAAGATTATTGTACTACAGCGCCTGATACCAGTTTTATAGAATGGTTGCGGGAAACGAACGTGCAACGGAAGCATCTGCCAGCAGATGTGGCGGCCGTGCAAAAAGCAGCACCATTTTCCGGTGGTAAAGAGATCATTGTTGTGTACAGACCTACCGCCTTGCCGCATATAACATTGGATAGCAATACCATTGTGCGACATAACAGGGACCTGTATGGCTACTGGCGGGCAATAACCATAAGAACCGTTACCTATAAAGATTCCTGCTCACTTGCAGATAGCAGCGTTCATCGTACATCGAATACATTAAGTGAAAGTAAAACCGATGACATTGTTGCTGTATTTACAGAAGATATCATGAAGCTGTTTTTAAAAGAAGCGGATAAAAAGAAATTCCAGGTGCTTGTCGACAGTAAGTATGAAGTTGTCAACAAACGCTACCTGCTGCAATACAAAGCTTTGAAATCCGGGGCTAACATTTCTTTGATAGGCATGGACAAAGAAGGCAGGCTTATTATCAATGCGTATTCCATGATAGAAAGAAGAGCGCAGAAAGAATACATTAGTTATGAAACAACGATGCAGCAACTGGTGTTTGAAAAGCTGCGGGTTGGACAATTGCGCTACGATAAAGAAAAGAAAGATTTCCAGGGACCGAAACACGGATCTTTTTAGCTATTGACAATTAACTGTTTTATAAAACAATAGAACATTTAGTTTGCTATCTTCATACAATGGCTTTGGGAAGTTATACTATCATCATTATCCTAAGTACCGTAGTAATACTGAGTTATATATTCAGTCTCATCAGCAGGAAAACCAATATACCTTCGGTGCTGCTATTGATAGCATCTGGTATTGCTTTAAAAGAACTGATGCCTATACAATGGCATTATGAAGCGGTGGTGAATAAGCTGGTGAAGATATTGGGCGCTATCGGTCTTATCATGATCGTGCTGGAAGCAGCGCTGGACTTAAAGATCAATCGTGGCAAGATCAAATTGATACGCAATTCTTTTTCTTCTGCCCTGTTTATTTTTCTTATTTCTGCATTTGGCATTGGCTTGCTAATTATGCAACAATTGGGCGTTCCGTTAGAGAATGCGTTTATCTATGCTGTACCGCTCAGCATCATCAGCAGCTCTGTAGCGATCCCTAGTGCAGAACGATTGCCTGAAGAGAAGAGGGAATTCGTTATTTATGAATCATCGTTCTCTGATATACTGGGTATACTGTTATTCAATTACCTGCTGATGGATGACGTGCTTAGCCTGAAGGCAGTTGGGGTATTTTTTGGTAATGTAGGACTTGCCATTATTATATCTATCATCGCTTCACTTTTGCTGATCTACACGCTTACACAAAGCAAAACCAATATCCGTTTCTTCCTGGTGTTTGCTATACTGGCGCTCATCTATTCCCTTGGCGAACAAATCCATCTCCCTTCATTGTTAATCGTATTGGTGTTTGGATTGGTATTCAACAATAATGAGCTGATATTAAGGGGACGATTAAAAACATTTCTGCACAATGAAAATATTGAAGGCATCTTATCGTTCCTGAAATCTATTACTGCAGAGACATCTTTTTTGTTACGCACCTTCTTCTTTATACTCTTCGGTTATACAATAGATCTGCGATTGCTGATAAGACAGGAAGTATGGCAAACAGGAAGCATGATTGTACTGATATTATTTGCAGTCCGTTTCCTGTATCTGCGGTTTATTCTGAAATCAAATTTGTTTCCTGAACTATTCCTGATGCCAAGGGGATTGATCACTATATTATTGCTCTATAGCATACCGGCATCTAAAAGCCTCGGCAATTTTAATGCAGGTATCCTCTTTTTTGTAGTGGTAGTAACCAGCCTGCTGATGATGTTGGGATTACTCTTCTATAAAGACAATAAAAAGGAGTTGCTGGAAAAAGAGATCTGATCTATTTACCCGGGAACACATTGCATAAGACAACTAAATATCGATCGCCGAATCTTAATTTATATACTTAGAAACTTTGCTCCAATTTGGATCCCGTTCAATGACATACTCAAATTCACGAACAAATTTTCTAGACTTTATATTCTTTGATAGATAGTTATTAACAGCTTTAGGATCTTTTAGATAAATATAGATATCAAGAAAGCCATTGTAATAAATATGTCCTATATACTGAATTCGGTCGACCTTTTCCAATTTCACAATAAGGCTATCTTCTAAATTATTAGCGATTGCGCTTTCTTCACCTTTCGGCAATTTGTTCTCAAATAAGTGCCCTTCATCCAACGCGATTGAAATCTTAAGACACCAAGGATAGACTATTTTCTCTTTAAAATTCTTATAAGACATATCAAGACTTCCCACCGAGAGTAATTCGCCATTGTTTGAAGTAGCTTGTACTACGGAGAAGCTAGGTGTTCTCGTTTGAGCATTGATTTTGGAAAGACCAGAAAAGAGAAACAATAAAAAAAATAATCTCAGTATCCTTTTCACAGATTTCTACTTTACACATTTCATAAGGCAGTTCCACAGCCGCTCGGCAGATTGATCCCAACTGAATTTTTTCACCTGCTGCTGTGCATTGGCTATAAGTTTGCTGCGGAGCATTTCATCCTTATATATCTGTTCCATTTTATCAGCAATATCCTGCACATCGGTAGGATCTACCAACAAACCCGCATCGCCCGCCACTTCCGGCATAGAGGATGTATTACTTACGATAGCAGGTACGTTACACTCCAACGCCTCGAGGATAGGAATACCAAAGCCTTCGAATAAGGATGGGTATACCAATGCATAAGCTCCACCCATTACGCGGCTCAGCTCGTCAACATTCATGTAGCCTACCCAGTTGACATCTTCTTTAAAAGGCATCTCCTCGCGCATCTTCACCACCTCGTCATACTTCCAGGCATAGCGCCCTACTATTACCAGTTTCATATTGCTACGCTGGCGGCGTTTGAACGCTATGAAGGCCTTTAGCAGGTTCACGATATTCTTTCGGGGATGTAGCGCCCCGGCGAATACAAAATATTCACAACCATCGGCATACTGCCTTTTCACCGCTTCGCGGTCTTGCCAGCTCAATGGTTTATATTCATTATGCGCACCATTGTACACCACATCTATCTTGTCCTCAGGTATATGGTACTGCTTGCTGATATCTTCTTTTGAGTAAGTAGATACTGTTGCTATGCGGGTAGCCTTTTTTGCAAAACGGGGTGAATAATACCTCCAATACATTTTATGGCTTTTTACAAAATGTTCCGGGTAATGCTCAAATGCCAGGTCATGTATTACCAGGCAGGTAGGCACCTTAGTACTTAGCGACATATAACCATCGGGTGACAGGAACACATCTGCTTTGTACTTCCGCAACATGGCAGGTATGCGCCATTCGAACCACAGATAGAATAAAACTGGGTGTCTTGCCGGCGGAGATACTACAACAGGCGTTACATTAGAGGCGAAGACAAAAGAAGGATCATAGGGGCGATCGAAAAAGAAAATAAATTCATGCTCGGGATGGTTGCGTACCATTCGCTCCAGTGTCTGGTGTGTAAACCAGCCTATGCCTTCGAGTTTTCCTTTTAATAAAAGCCTAGTATTGACCGCTATGCGCATTGCTGGCGACAAAAATATAATTTTACCCCTCAATAGCGTTATTAATTTAGCTGAATGCGCCGATTTTTTGTCAAAAACCTTTTGTTCATCATTGCCCTGAACCTGCTGGTGAAGCCGATTTGGGTTTTTATGATAGACAGGACGGTGCAAAACAGGGTGGGGCACGAGTCGTACGGTACCTACCAGGCGCTGCTGAGCATCTGCAGCATGTTCCAGATACTGCTGGACCTGGGGCTTACCAATTATAATACCAATATCATATCCCAAAATCCGGGCAAGCTGAAAGCTTTTTACCCGGCCATGCTTACCACAAAGCTGTTCCTCACTGCCATATTTCTTGTAGTGGTGATGGCGACCGGCATTATTAGCCATTACAGTGCAGGGGAAATATTGCTGCTGTTTGCCATATCTTTTATATCGCTGCTGAATTCATTGGTGCAATACTTGCGGAGTAATGTTGCTGCCTTGCAAAAATTTAAACTGGATGGTATTTTATCGGTAAGTGACCGGCTACTGATGATCGTTGTCTGCGGATACCTGCTTTATTCACCGGCAACTGCTGCCAATTTCAAGATCGAGTGGTTTGTAATGACTCAGGTGGCGTGCTATGCAGTGGCAGCGATAGCCGGCTTCTTTTTTATATATAAACTTACACGTTCACTTCCGGGTTTGTCCTTCAATACCGGCGAGGTAATGGCTACGATCAAAAAGAGCCTGCCTTTTGCGCTGATGGTATTTTTGATGGGGGTACATACCACATCTGACAGGATGCTGATAGAACGACTTGGCAGTAAGGATGAAGCCGGTATCTACGCATCGGCCTATCGCCTGCTCGATGTCAGTACCATGTTCGGCGTAATGTTTGCCGGAGTGTTATTACCCATGTTTGGCAAGATGATGGCTACGAAACAGAGCGTGCAGCCTGTATTGAAATTAAGTGTAAACCTGTTACTGCCGTTCGCTTTCACGCTGTTTGGCATTGCTGCTTTCTGGGGGCAGGATGTGATGCAGCTATTATATAAAGGGGCAGGAACGTATGACGGAAAGATATTTGCATGGGTGATGGCTGCATTCCCCGCCTATTGCATCATGTATACCTATTCTACGCTCCTGACTGCCAATGGGAATATCCCGGTAATGATAAAGATATCTGTAGTTGGTGTGATCATCAGCCTGGGACTCAATATGTACATGATACCGCATTACTTTGCGATGGGTGCCGCGATAACAGCTTTTATCACGCAAACGATATTAGCCATCTGCTATATTATTTTCTGTGGCAGGGAAATACAATTGCCCACTAATATAAAGTGGATCGGGGCGCATATCTTATTCCTGTTTTTGCTGGCAGTTGGTGGCTATGTACTAAGTCTATTGCAGATAAACTGGATGCTGCAAGTTGTGATATTTGGCTGCCTGAGCCTGGCGGGTATCTTCAGTTTCCGGTTTTTGTCTATTAGCGGAATAAAGATGTTGATGCAAAAAAACTAACCTGTTACCTTCTTTACTTCCGGCATTTCTTTTGCTTCGCGCTTCAGGATAAATACGGCTGTGTCATAAGGTTCTATCCCTGCACCCATTTTTAACGCATATACCTTGGTAAACTCTGCACCGAAGTATAGGATGATGGAAGTGTAATACACCCAGGAAAGAATAATGATGATAGATGCTGCAGCGCCGTATGTATTGCCTATTCTCGAGTTTCCCAGATAAAACCCAATCAGAAATTTGCCGATCAGGAAAAGCACACCTGTAAACCACGCCCCCTTCATAGCATCCTTCCAGCGAATGCGCGCATCGGGCAAAACCTTATAGATAACACCAAACAACAAAGAAATAATGACAAACAGTAAGGCCACATTAAATACCTTGAAGAAAATAACCGCTTCATCGGCAAACAGGTGCTGCAACCTATCTGTGAGCGCATCTGAAATGGTATTGATCAGTAAGGTTACGATAAACAGGAAGCCTAAACCTACTATCAAGGAAAAAGAGAGTAAACGATTCTTCAAATACTTGAGCCAGCCTTTTTTAGGTTTGGCTTTTATAGACCAGATGTAATTGATAGAATCCTGTATATCTGCAAACATAGATGTAGCACCTATTACCAGCACCACTATGCCAATGATACCAAATCGGGCAGCCGCATTTTGCTGCTGCATATTTTGTATGATGCTCAGTATTTGCTCTGCGCCCTGCTTGCCTATAAGTGTTTGTATCTGGTAGAACATCCTGCCTGTCACGGCCTTCTGCTCAAAAAATAAACCCGTTAGTGAAATGATCACCAGTAAGAAAGGACCAATGGCGAAAATGGTATTGTAGGCCAATGAAGCACTAAGCTTTACAACATTATCGTTCGCAAATTCCTTAATCGTTTCTTTAAATAAGCCAAAATACCTGACAAAAATATTAGCCATAATGTGCGGTTTTAGAATTGGTTATTCCAAGTCTGTGCCAACAGCGATAATATCTGCCAATTGATGGCGTGATTTTTTAATATATAACTACACCATTAAATATTTACAACTATGGCTGAAAGAAAATATTCTAAAAAGGCACAAGACAAGGTTGGTAAAGTCATGCACGAGTACAAGCATGGCGAACTGAAATCGGGCAATAGTGATAAACCTGTAAAAAGCAGGAAACAGGCTATTGCCATAGGCATATCTGAAGCGCGCCAGGAGGGTGATAAGTACCTAAGAAGGCCAGCAAGAAATCGGCATCTAAAAAGACAGCAAGTAAAAAAACTGCGGCTAAAAAATCAACAAGCAGGAAAAGTCCGGCAAAGAAAACAGCAAGAAAAAAAGCTGCCCGTAAAAAGAGCAGCTAGTTTATGAATGAAAACGTTGAAATTAATATTGAGGCATCTGGGGCTTTGTATCCATGATGCCCTCTATTTTATTTACCACCTCATCGGTAAGCTTTGGTAATACTTCCAGCGCCTGCAGGTTTTGTTTCAACTGCTCTTCTTTAGTAGCACCAATTATTGCGGTAGTAACATTAGGATTGTGAATGCACCAGGCAAGGGATAATGTTGCGGTGGAAGTTCCCAGCTCTGCAGCCAGTTTACCCAGCTCTCGTACGCGGCCTATCTTCTCTTCACTTAAGGTCCTGTCTTTCAACCATTCAAAACCTTCGAGTGCCAGCCTTGATCCTTCGGGTATTCCATCATTATATTTACCTGTAAGCAGGCCTGATGCCAGCGGGCTCCAGATGGTAGTGCCCATACCTATGTTTTTGAAAATAGTATAGTATTCTACCTCCATTTTATCGCGATGGAACAGGTTATATTCCGGCTGTTCTACAGCAGGCCCTATCAATCTCAATTCTTTCGCTACCATGTGCGCTTCCATGATCTCAGCAGCACTCCATTCGCTGGTACCCCAATACAGGATCTTACCTTGCTGTATCAGTATATTCATAGACCATACCACTTCTTCAATGGGTACTTTTTTATCTGGCCTATGGCAGAAGAAGATATCAAGATAATCTACCTGCAGGCGTTGTAATGCTTCGTGGCAGGCTTCTATGATATGCTTGCGACTAAGGCCTGTTTGGTTAGGTTTATTATTCTCACCCCTCCATCCAAAAAACACTTTACTGGAAACCGTGTAAGAGCTACGTTCCCAATTTTTGCTTTTCAGCACACGGCCCATCATCTTTTCTGATTCGCCGCGGGAATAAACTTCCGCGTTATCAAAAAAGTTAACTCCATTGTCATAGGCAATACTCATCAGCCTGTCAGAAATTCCATCATCTATCTGCTTGGCGAACGTAACCCATGAACCATAGGAAAGTACACTTAACTGCAGGCCTGTTTTGCCCATTATCCTGTATTGCATCTTCTTAAGTTTTTTTATGTTTTCAATTAAATCATATAGACTACCAGGCCGTCCCTGAGTTTAGGTTCGAACCAGGTACTTTTTGGCGGCATTACATTTCCGCTATCGGCGATATCAAACAATTGCTTGATGCTTACCGGGTAGCAGGCAAATGCCGCTGCCATATCACCGCTATTCACACGTTTCTCCAGTTCTCCAAGTCCGCGGATGCCCCCTACAAAATCCACACGCTTATCTGTGCGCGGATCGTTGATGTTTAACAATTTTGACAGCACATTGTTTTGCAGGATGCTCACATCCAGTACGCCAATAGGATCGTTGGAATAAGTACCGGGCTTTACTTCCAGTCGATACCATTTGCCATCGAGGTACATGCCAAACTCATGTGGTTTGGCTGGTTTGAATTGTGTATCCATTGGTTTGGAAACTTCAAATTCACCTTTCAAAGCATCCAGGAACTCGCCGCTACTCATGCCGTTCAGGTCTTTTACTACCCTGTTGTAATCCATGATCTTCAACTGGCTTTCCGGGAAAATGCAGGTCACAAAGTAGTTAAAGGATTCATCGCCTGTGATCGATAAACCTGATTCCCTCATTTCGATAGCTACCTTAGCTGCTGATGCTGCACGGTGGTGGCCATCTGCTATATATGTTGCCGGAATTTCTTCCTGGAATATCCTTGTCAGCGTAGCGACTTTTGCATAATCATCCACTACCCATAAAGTATGCTGCACGCCATCCTCTGCCGTGAAATCGTATTCAGGCTCGTGCGTAGATTTCCATTCTTCAATAATGGTATCCATGTCTTCATTGTCGTTGCAGGCAAGGAATACAACACCTGTTTGGGCGCGCGTTGTTTTGATATGGTTGATACGGTCGAGTTCTTTTTCCGGCCTTGTGAATTCGTGTTTTTTGATGATGCCGTTAAAGTAGTCATCGAGTGAAGAACCGCAGATGACACCTGTTTGCGCACGTCCCTCCATCACAAGGCGATAGATATAGTAGCAAGGTTCCTCATCCTGGAACATATAGCCGTTATCCACCAGCCAGTCAAGATTTTCTTTAGCCTTGTCATATACCTGCTGGCTATGCACATCTACATTCGAAGGCAGATCTATCTCTGCACGGGTAACATGATAGAAATGATAGGGATTGCTTTTGTAAGCACGCGCCTCTTCTACATTTACTACATCGTATGGAAGCGTTGCAAGTTCAGGGGCAATTTCTTTTTTGGGCCTTAATCCTTTGAATGGTGTGATCTTTGCCATTTACTATTTATGATTTGTTTAAATTTTCAAATTCCTGCATTACGGCAACGAGATGCAGCACATCTGCTACGGTAATAGTATTGTATAATGATACCCTGAATGCGCCAACAGACCTGTGCCCTTCGATACCGGTGATATTTCTTTCCTCACAAAAATCTATGAACATTTTTTCGTGCGCTTTGTTCACAGCACCGAAACAAACATTCATGATGCTCCTATCTGCCTCGTGCACGTTACATACAAAAAGATCATTTCGCTCGACCTCTTCGTAAAGTAGCGACGCCTTGGTCTTGTTATCAGATTCGATATTATCTATTCCTTTTTCTTTTGTCCACCTGAGTGTAAGCAGGGAGGTATAGATCGCAAATACAGGTGGTGTATTCAGCACAGACCCGGCCTTTGCATGGCCTGCATAACTGAGCATTGGCGGCAACCCGGGGTTCACTTTATGAAGCAGATCTTTTTTTACTACGACCAATGTTGCCCCGGCAGGACCGATATTCTTTTGTGCGACTGCATAAAAAAGATCGCAATTGGCATAGTTGCGACGCATACTGAATATATCGCTGCTCATATCTGCAATTAGCGGAACGGAACACTTCGGAATATCCTTCCACTGCGTGCCGTATATAGTATTGTTGGTGGTGAAATGCAGATAGGCTGTGCCCGCAGGTATCCCGGACGGCAATTCCGGCAAGTGCGCATAATTATCTTGCTGCGAAGAAGATAACACCTTTACATCTCCATAATAATTGGCATGTGCTATGGCATCGGCAGACCAATAACCACTATCCACATAAGCTGCTACCTGCCCCTGCGACAAAAAGTTCATGGGTACCATGCAAAACTGCATCCTGCCGCCGCCCTGCATCCAGAGTACTTCATAATCATCACCAATACAGCAAAGCTCTTTTACCAATTGTTTACTTTCTTCGAGTATATCCGTAAACAATTTGCCGCGGTGGGGGATGCTAAGAATAGATAGACCGGTGTTGTTGTAGTTGAGTATGGCTTCAGAAGCTTCCTGTAACACTACATAGGGAAGCGCTGCAGGACCGGGGTTGAAATTTATTTTTAGTTTATTTTCTCTCATGCCTTTCCTCTTCCGCACCGGTAATGCCACCACTGACAGCAAACTTCATTGCATCAGCTGCAGACATTTTGGTAACAGGTTTCAGATTTTTTGCTTCTGCTAATATTACATATCCTGATACGGCATAGGAATGCGGCATATATACCGCAACCTTATTGGCCATACCCAGGTATGCGAGATCTTTTTGTGTCATAAACCCGATGCGCCAAATTTCGGGATTGTGGTTGATGCAGACCCATACAGGTTTGTTAAACCGCTTTTTATCGCCCACAAAAGAGCCCATAACATCTTTGATAGAAGAGTAGATGTATTTGATGCCCGGAATATGCTGGAGTAAGTGATCGAAGGCATCGAACAACATCTTGCCCAGGAAGAACCGGGTACCCATGTACCCGATAAAAGTTACCAATGCAATAATGAGAAAAAAGCCTACACCACGTGGTACCCATGGCTGCACCAGGCTATCTACACTGTCAAATACAATGTATATAACATAGGCAGTGACCGCAATAGGGCTTAGTATCAATAAGCCTTGCAGAAACGAGCGAAATAATATGCTGGCAAAACGGCGCATCCTCCTATGTAATGAACGTACCAAAGGTACATGTTTGGCTGTGCTTTTAACTACATCGAATATGGTAAATTGCCAGATAAACTATTTATTTGCATAAATTGGGATGCTCCCGTATGAAGCATTGTTTTTTACTTGCCTCCACAATACTGTTATTATCTAATGCACTAGCCCAGGACAAGAATAACCTGGCAGGCTTTGGTGTAGAAGCGAATTATTCTATCGGCAGCGGTGTTGTACACACCTCTAAAATGAGGGCAGGGTTCCCATACACTATCAATTCTGGTATCCTCAATTTTGTGCAGCAAACCAACGGCCGCAAGGATTGGCAGCAAAGAAGGCATTACCCGCTCATAGGCTGGGCCATTATGTACACCGATTATGATCGCAACCATGTATATGGACATGCCGTTTGCATTTTCCCGAACCTGCAGATACCACTGATTGGAGGTAAAAAGGTAGAATGGACCTTGACGGCGGGGTTTGGTGTTGGCTATCTTTCTAAACGGTACGGACTTTATCCTGATTTTGACACGCTGAATACAGCTATCGGCAGCCATATGAACAACTGCTCTTACTTCGCCACAGATATACGTTACCATCTGAATAAACATGTAGACCTGCAGATGGGCATGGATTTCGCGCACATGTCTAATGCAGCATTTCGCCAGCCTAACCTGGGTATTAACAAATATGGCGCCCATATTGGTGTGCGCTATTTCCCGGTAACTTCGCAGCCCGAAAGGATACATACAGAACTACCCAAACTAAAGAACAGGATATACATAGAAGGTAAATTTGGTATGGCCGCTGTGGAACAAAGCACCCCCAACGGGCCCATGTACCCCGTATATCTTGGCAGCCTACTGGCCAGCAGGCGCTATGCCGGTAAAAATAAAATGTTCATAGGCGTAGATTATTCGTTTTACAATAATGTGTACCGGTTCTTGTTGAATAATGAGATCTTTCCCGGGCATGAAAAAGAACATTCGTGGAAGAGCGCCGTATTTATAGGAAATGAATTCCTGATAGGAAGGGTGGGTATTATGTTCCAGCTGGGGTATTACCTGAAAAAAAATGCGTTGTCTGACTATATTATCTATGAAAAGCTGGGTGGTAATGTGTACATCGTACAACGGGAAAAGGGAGTGATCAAAGAATTCTTCCCTTATGTGTACCTCAAGACCCACTCTACCCAGGCTGAACTGGTAGAAGCGGGGTTAGGTATTGGTTTTTAGAAAATATGACAATTAAAAACGTAGCATTATAATAACTTTATATCTATGCTACGGTTCCTTATTCTTGTTTACTTTTTGTTGCCATGTCATCTGCTGGCGCAGGTAGTGATGGAAAATGGCAAAGTGCTATCTGACAACAGCATCTATGCGAACTATGAAGCAGTTGGAGAAAAGAAGCCCAACCTGATAAATAAGGGTTACGCAGGCACCTACGAAAGCAATCCCGAATCTATCCCCGGCAAGTTTAAAGATTATTTTTTTAGTACGCCGGAGGGGGAACAATTTGTGTTTGCTACCGCTAAAGTTGTGGCATCGCCCTACAACGACTTTGTAAAATATTTTTATAGCATCCGGTTTGGCGAAGAGGAAGAAGCGTTGAACATACAATACCATCCGTTGACGATGGACTGCCTGGCAAGGGATATGGTAAAGTATAAAGTACTAAAAAACGGAGAACCTGATGAAGAAGCCTGGCAGCGCCTTGCCGCTAACTGGAAGAAAAACAAGACCCTGATTGACGATAGAATATTATCATTGGGCAGCATCCGGTACTACAACAATTCGCCCTATCACCCGGAAGAGACCGATCGTTACCTTGTAATCTTGCATGAGCACAATATATATTATAAAGACAGCTTGATAGCCACGTATGAGCTATCACAAAATATGGCCAGTACATTGCCCGGCACCTCAAAAGAAGATTATTACTACTACCTGAACTACCCAGATGGGAAGCCATACGCCGAGGTGCAATTCCAGATATACAGTTCTAAATTATTTGTATGGCCGGCACCATTAAAAGATCCTTTTAATATCTATACGGCGGAAAGGGATGAAGCCGGCATTATAAAAGCAGCCTGTACCTTTTTACTAAACCGCCAGTCAGAACTGGCCGCCAACAATAAATAAGGGCCTTTACCTGTTTTTTCTTAGGTTTGTGTATCCGTTATGGCCGATAATCTTACCGAATTCATTGCCAAGAGCAAGGTCAAGGCAGGAGACCTTGAGCATAAGCGCAAACTAAGCTTTAACATACAAAAGTATGCAGATACTGTTGTTAAGGGTAAAATGCAATTTGCAGACCTGGATCTTGCACGCAAAAAGGCGAAGAATGTAAAATGGCGTGCGATAGAAAAGCTGGACCAGCACCTGGAACAGTTTGAAAAAAACTTTACGGCGCGCGGTGGCAAAGTGATATGGGCGGAGAATGCAGAAGAAGCCCTGGAAGCTGTTTTGCAAATATGCCAGGCCAAGAACACGAAACAGGTGGTGAAGTCTAAATCCATGGTGACGGAAGAGATTCACCTGAATGATTTTCTTGCCAAACATAATATTGATTCTGTAGAAACCGACCTCGGTGAATACATTCAGCAACTGGATGGTGAAGCTCCCTACCATATTGTAACCCCTGCCATGCACAAAAGCAAGGAGGATGTTGCCAGGGTATTTCACGAAAAACTGGGGACGGAGCCTAACCTGAGCCCTAATGAACTGACACAAATAGCCCGTAAGAACCTGAGGGCAAAATATACAACATCTGAAGTAGGCATCACCGGAGGTAATTTTTTGATCGCGGATATTGGCGCCGTATGTGTAAGCGAGAACGAAGGTAATGGCCGTTTGAGCACTGCCTTCCCTAAAACACATATTGCTATTGTAGGTATAGAAAAGGTATTGCCATCGCTGAACGACCTGGCACTTTTCTGGCCGCTGCTTGCAACATACGGAACCGGGCAAAATGTTACGGTATACAACACCATCTTTACCGGTGGTAAACAAGCCGGCGAAACAGATGGGCCGGAAGAAATGTATGTGATATTGCTGGATAATGGCCGTACCAACCTGATAAGAAACGAAGTGCGCGAAAGCATGTATTGCATCCGTTGCGGTTCTTGCCTGAATGCCTGCCCTGTTTACAAAAATATTGGTGGCCATGCTTACGGAACCACTTATAGCGGCCCCATAGGATCTGTAATATCTCCGCACCTGAAAGGCATGGCAGAGTTTAAACACCTGAGCTATGCATCGAGCCTGTGCGGCAACTGTACAGAAGTGTGTCCTGTAAAAATAAACATCCACGAGATGTTGCTGGAGAACAGGCATATTGCAGTAAAGGAGCACCTGAACAGCTTTGCTGAGAATACCGGCTGGAAAATATGGAAGATAGGTATGCTAAACAGGGGACTGATGAATAGCGCCGGTGCCGGCATCAAAAACAAACTGGTAAATAAGCTATTTAAAAACAACTGGGTAGATGGACGCGGTGAACTGGAATTTGCGCCGAAGACATTTAACCAGATGTGGAAAGAACGCGATAAGCGATAATTGCAGTGCTTATGCACAACTCCCTTACAATATTTACATCCGCCAAAACGGAGCGCCTGCTTTATGTGCTGGACTGGATATTTACGGAGTGCCTCCAGATAAATTACACTATAGCATCAGGCCCGGCCCGTGATGATAAGGATACAATAGCTGTAGGTTATGGAGTACTTATTCCCGGTGGCATCAATATTCCCTCATCGGGCTTGCTGGAAGAATCCGGTATTCGTACACAGGATATCGCAACCGGCAGCTGGGAAAATATACCAACATTATACGCTGCGGAACAGAACGAATACTCTATTCCTTTCGATATTTTCTCTGCTGTATTCTTCCTGGTATCCCGTTATGAAGAATATTACCAGTACACTCCAGATAAACATGGCCGTTACCCGGCTACAGAAAGTATCCTATATAATAACAAATGGTTGGAAAGACCATTAGTTGATGAATGGTTATCTGCATTTCGCGAGTTATTAGTAAAGAAATTCAATATGGAGGTGGCAGGATTCAGGTTCTCTTACCTGCCAACTTATGATATTGATATTGCATGGTCTTATAAACATAAAGGTGGGCTGAGAAATGCCGGCGGCCTTGTAAAAAACCTATTGGCTTTGCAACCTGCGATAGCCGCAGAACGATTGCAGGTGTTATCTGGAGTTCATACGGATCCTTTTGATAGTTTTTCGTTCCTGAAAAACCTACATACTGCCCACCATTACAAACCCGTATATTTTATACTGGCTGCGTTAAATACGGGACCGTTTGATAAGAATATTCACCCGATGCACCCGGCTATGCAGGAACTGATAAAAAGCCTGGCTGAAGAAGGTGATATTGGTATGCACCCTTCATATGAAACAGAAAACAGTGCGGAAAGATTTCGTAACGAAAAGCATGTACTACAGGACATAAGCGGAAAACCTATCCATATCTCCAGGCAGCATTATATAAAAATGGTATTGCCTGTAACCTACCGAAACCTGCTTGCCTATGGCATTAATACAGACTATAGTATGGGCTACGGTACCAGACTGGGTTTTCGTGCGGGAACGGGACGTTCCTTTTTATGGTATGACCTGGAAAATGAAAAGCTAACAGGGTTACGTGTTTACCCATTTTGCTTTATGGATTCCACCGCTCATTATGAAAATAGCCTACATGTAAGTTTCGCATTTGATACATTGAGGGAAATGACAGAACGATTGAAAAATGCAGGCAGCTTACTAATAACTGTATTCCACAATTTTTCGCTGGGGACAGACAAGGAATGGAGCGGATGGGCGGCACAATATGAGCGCTTCCTCGCAGATATGGCAGAAGCTATTTCCTGATATATACCTTAGTGCCAACGTGCACCCATCTGAATAACTCATCTACATCTACGTTTCTTAATGCGATGCAGCCGTCGGTCCAGCCTACACCCATTTCTATCATATCATCTCCGCGGGGCCATATGCCATGTATGCCCACATCACCCCCTATACGTGCATTTTTGGGAATCTTGCCTTGCTCTTTTAGTTTATTGAATTCTGCATAGTTTTTCTCGTTGGGATAATTAAGCAGCATAAACTTATTGTATTTACCACTGGCCCGTTTGTCTACTATTTTAAACCAGCCCTCGGGAGTACACCTGTCGCCTTCCATACATTTATTCAGTTTAGGGTTCGGCCCAAAAACTGCGCGAAAGCCACGGATCAGCTTTTTCTTATAATATACCTGTAACACGTATTTGCCTTTATCTATCATTATCCAGATAGAATCTTTATTTACCGTATCGGGATTCAATGGCACGCGCACACCAATACCGGTAACGACCTTGGGCATAAATATCGTTTCCGTAACCCGCATACTGCCCTGCTTGTACTGCACCTCGCGTATTGTATTGCCCCTGCCATCATCGTATTCAGCGATCACTTTCAGATCGCGCGGTTTATCATAATCCTTTATGCGCGCTTCCTGGGAAAAAGCATTTGCACTGAACAGGGAAAACAAAACCGGGAGACAATAAAAAAGTGCTTTTACTAAACTATTTATTCTTTGCATGGGCATCATTATCACATTAACCAAGGCTTACTAAGCTAATAAAAAAGACTGATATTAGGGATATGTTTGCTAATTTTCGGGCTGATGCAGTTGCTAAGTTTAACAGAAGAGAATTATATAAAGGCCATCTACAGTATTCAGCATAGTAATGGAACGGGTGAGGTTTCCGTAAATGAAATAGCTGAAAAAATGCAAACCCGGCCGGCAACGGTAACCGATATGTTGCGCAAACTATCAGAGAAGGCGCTGATACATTATGAGAAGTATAAAAAAGTGCAGCTTACCGCTCCCGGCACTAAAACAGCACTTTCTATCCTTCGGAAGCATCGCTTGTGGGAAACATTTCTATATCAACGGCTTAACTTCTCCTGGGACGAAGTACACGAGGTAGCGGAGCAACTGGAACATATACACTCTGCAAAACTTATAGAACGACTGGATGAATTTTTGGGATTTCCGGAATATGATCCGCATGGAGATCCGATACCAAAACCTAATGGTGATGTTCCTGTATCTACTGCAAAACTGCTAAGTGAAATAAAAAGTGGTGATAAGTGTAAGATCGTTGCAGTAAAAGACACTACCAGCCCCTTTCTGCGACAATTACAACGTTATAATTTAACAATTGGCTGCAGGCTTACGGTATTAGAACGACTACCATTTGACGGCAGCATTATTGTGAGAACAGAAAAGGAGGAGCAAATACAGCTTTCGGAAAAAATAGCTGTTAATCTTCTTGTTTTGTAGCCGGCTTTTTGAAGATAGGCACTGTAGAACAAGGCTCTCCATACATCAGGGATTTTACTACGGGCCTTAGTTTTTCCGTAATAGCTACATACGCTGCCTCGGGTATTTGCTTGTCACCGCAACCCTTTACCACAACACGCTTGTCTTCATATTCTAAAGCATTAATAGCGCCGATATTATGCAGCATAATATGCTTAGATAATTCTGCCGCTGAACCAAAATATACGGACCTGGCTATAGGTTGCAAATAGGTAGCCGCCAACATATAAGACCATAAAGGCACAATCGCGTCAACAGAACAAAAAACTGCAACATCTTTGTCTTTATATTGTTGCCAGTCATGCGTTGCCAGTGCAGCCCGGTAATCTTTCTCCTTTAATATCATCTCCATAAAAAGAAATGGCTTTAGGTCGAACATAGCTATATCTGCCTGGTTTGCCAGGTAGTTGGCAAGATCCAATGTTATTATTCCACTTTCCGCTACTTTATTTCTTATTACTTCCATGATATATGCAAAGTTAGCTATAGTATGTGCAATGAAAAAAAACTGCCGGGCGATAACCCGGCAGTTTTAACTTATAGAACGTTCAATTTTAATTATAGATTTTTGACGCTATAGGTAATCTTAGCAGCCTTCTTCAAGGTTTCTGTGTACAAACCAAGAGAGTTGCGGAGCATCATAGCCATAGACATCTGCTGTGCCTGCATTTGCTCAGGTGTTACCTGTGGCGCCGGCTTTTCAAATTTGTATTTTATACTGATGTAGTAAACACCGTCCTGACCCTGGAATGGAGGGCAAAGAGTATTGATCTTAGCGTTTTTAGAGAAAATGTAACCTACCAGTTTTGGCACATAACCAATGTGATTTACATAGCTGTTAGCCCAGTTGAAAGAATCCGCATCGTTGATTGGTTGTGCTGATGCTGTACCCAGAGCTTCGATGGTAGTGCTCGACTTGTATTTGTCGATGATCATCTTCGTTTTCTTTTCGCCCCTAACAATGTTCTCTATCTGAGGTTTGATATTCTCATCCAGTTTCATCAAGCCCGGTTTTTGTACGGTAGTAACCTTGGCAACGATATAACGCTGATTCAGAGGAAATACCTGCGATACATCTCCTTCTTTAGATTCGTATACCCATCTGATCAGTTCGCGGCTATTACCAATACCAGGAATAGAGAAATCGTTTACCTTAATATTTTCTGCTACGCGCTTATTATAAGATTCCTTTTTAGTAGCATCATCAAATGCTTTTGCAGTATTGTATTTACCTGCAAATTCAGAAGCTTTTGCGTATACAGCAGATTGCGTGTTTTCGCTCGCTTCCAATTCTTTTGTAATGGTTGCGATCTTAGCTGAAGTTTCGAAATCTTTCTGATCCAGTATTTCTATAAGGTGGTACCCTGCATAAGCATCGTTTTTCACTTTCACCACTTTCATTTCACCTTTCTTACCATCAAAGATAAAATCAGCGAATTCTTTTGACAGGCCATCACGTTGTTGCAAAGTAAATGTGTATTCCCCAGCTGTATTTTTACTGCCTTCGTCTTCAGAATACTTAGCCACCATTTCTTTAAAGTCCGCGCCGTTTTTAATAGCCATTTCTACGCTGTCGATTTTTGCTTTGGCTATTGTATCAGCTGCAACTTCCTGGCCGCGATCTTCTGTCCTTATTAGTATATGCCTGCAGACAACAGAATCCGGTAATTGTTTCTTTTCTATAAGTTTTGTCAGCTTGTAGCTACCATTTTCAAAATATGGACCGAACACGCCACCTGCCGGGAGAGATAAAATAGAATCTGCGTAGAAAGACATCATGCTTTTCTTGTTCACAAATCCACCTTTATACTGTTCATCAGAATTACGGTTTACCATGCTTTCTACATCAACCGTATTTGCAAATTCAGATTTCAGGTGTTCTAATGTACCTAAAGAGCTTGCTGTATCTTCTGCAGATGGCAGCAGATCAAAAGAAACGTATTCAATGTTCCTTGTCTCTTCATCTGTAGTGTACATTTTTTCGTGCTTCTTCATATAAGCAACCATTTCCTCGTCACTAACCGGTACGGTTTTATCATCTATTGTATTGAAAGGAACTTTCACAAATTTTACACCTGCATATTCATCACGTTGTTTTTGCGCATAGTCCATCATGAATTTTGGAGCAAATACAGCCTTGCCGAAAAGAGCATTGAATTTTCTGAGGTTATTGTTTTGAACAATATACCTTTTCAAAGTTTCCCATTCTTCCCTCATTTTACCTGTAGGATCAATTTGGTCTGCCTGTTGTTCAAAAGCCTTTACATATTGCGGATTGAACTGGTGTGTATTTTGATCCTGGAACATAGGATACTGCTGCACCATGCCATCAGGGATAGAACCATATATCAGATCTTTTTCTTCTTCTTTAGTAGTAGTGATGCCAAGCTTTTCGCACTCATCATTTACCAACTGCATGTTTATAAGGTCAGTCAATGCCTGCTGATCCAGCTGTGCACGTGTTGCATCATCCATCGGGCGACCTTTGGTACTATAATTATATAGTATTTCGTAGTCTTTTACTTTTAATGAATAGTCCTTAATGTCTATTTTATTACCATTCACTTTTGCTACGGCATTATCACGGCCAAGGAAATCACCAAAGCGGCCACTTGCGGCGTCCATCAATATAAAACCGATCAGCGACAGGGCAATAACGCCACCGGCAAGCTTGGCATACTTAGTTCTTATTTTCTGAATTACAGACATGTGCTAAATACATTTATAACAAGGACGGCAAATTTATAGGAAAAATTGAGATAACAAAGAGAGAAAGCGAGTAAAATGCTTATTAAATCTTAAATATGGAATATTGCATAATATATAGTGGCACATTTAATATGGTTATTATTTTCCTATTATTATTTAATAGTTATTAAACTGCTATGTTAATATGAGTGGATTTGGTAGTTAAAAAGAAGCATTTACTCACTGTGAATAACTTTAAAATGGCTCGAAAATTTATTTATCATTTTCTGACGGGGGATTTTACACTCCGATCTAAGAAATTTAGAAGAGCGATTTTTAAACAACTAACGTAATCCACAAAATGAGAAATTTTGTGAGTATCCTTTATTAATGAGCTGTGTAGCTGTGTATAAGTATTTGATAACCTGAGGATGAGTAAAAATCTGTTACTTTGCAATAGCAGGGCTATATAAATATCCCCATATCCACAGCCCTAATTGGTAATAATCTTTTTTTTAAAAATCTTTTTATACTAAAATTATATGGCTGTGAATTTTGATGAAGCCGTTGTACATTTGGAGAAGAGAGGTTTCCTGGATGTAAGTATTGATCCCACTCTCGACCTGTTTGCTGAGATAGAACGACTGAAGAAAGAAAAGAATGCAGTAATTCTTGCCCACTACTACCAGGAAGCTGATATACAGGATATTGCTGATTACATAGGAGATAGCCTGGGGTTAGCACAGGAAGCTGAAAAGACAGATGCAGATATTATAGTTTTTGCCGGCGTGCATTTTATGGCAGAAACAGCCAAAATCCTGAATCCTGAGAAAAAAGTATTGCTGCCTGACCTGAAGGCCGGATGTTCGTTAAGTGATAGTTGCCCTCCATCGGTTTTCAAGAAGTTTAAAGAAGAGCATCCCGATCATATTGTTATATCCTATATAAACTGCTCGGCGGGGATTAAAGCACTAAGCGATATTATATGTACTTCATCTAACGCTAAGTTGATAGTTGATAGCTTGCCTAAAGATCAGAAAATAATATTTGCACCGGATAAGAACCTGGGAGGATATATTAATAAGAAAAGCGGAAGGGATATGCTGCTTTGGAATGGTACGTGTATGGTGCACGAGATATTCTCCCTTGAGAAGATCACCAAGTTAAAAATTCGCCATCCTGAAGCAAAGCTGATAGCGCACCCTGAATGTGAGGAAGCGGTTTTGAAGATTGCAGATTTTGTAGGCTCCACCACGCAGTTACTAAAATACACACAGACATCAGATGTTAATACCTTTATTGTAGCTACAGAAACAGGAATATTGCACCAAATGCAGCAGTCATCACCAGGGAAGACATTTATAGCTGCGCCTCCGGACAATGCCTGTGCTTGTAATGACTGCCCGCATATGAAATTAAATACCCTGGAGAAGTTATATCTCTGCCTGAAATACGAGTTGCCTGAAATAACTATGGAAGAGGGCTTAAGAATAGCTGCTAAGAAACCAATAGACAGAATGTTACAGATGAGTAAGGAATTAGGTTTGTAATATTCTCAAGTCATCATATTGCCAAAAATCCAACTTGAAATTTGATTTATAAGTAATTTGATATAACTTGTTCACCGCTTTACTAAAACTTAGACAGTATTATGAAAAGAGTATTTCTACTTAGAATTTTTGTTGCTGTGTTTGCCTTGTTTTTCTACATAGGAGCAAATGCACAGAGTAATCAATCCATTATGGGATTGAGGTTAATTGTAAATAACAATGTTGCCGGTGGTGTTAAAAGATTTACATATTCTTCCAGCAATGCCACAGGAAGTTGGGGACGCGCACTGGATTCTACCTGGCAGAATGTTCCATTAGTTGAGGCTAGCCCCGATATTACTGCTTGTGGTAGTTTGAACCCGGTAACCGGAAATAGCTGGGTGCTGATCTACAGAGGAAATTGTGAGTTTGGTGCGAAGGCTCTTGCAGCACAGAACGTCGGCGCTAAAGGTGTAATCATCGTTCAAAATATAGCTGGCGCGGGACCAATTGGTATGGCAGCCGGCTCGTCTGGTAACTCGGTAACTATACCTGTGTTGATGATATCAAAAGAAGATGGTGATTTGATAAAGGCTGAATTGGACGCCAGTCATTCTGTTTCTATTTCTTTAACTAAATGGGGCTTTGGTTATGCACATGATTTAGCAATAGTTCCAGGTTCTGTAGCGGCACCTCATGACAAGTCTGTTCCTTTGGCGCAGGTATCTACTGGAAATCCAAGTCAATATCTTTTTTATCATGGTGGCTTTGTTGCAAATACCGGTACTGCTAATACTACAAATGTTAAATTGAAACAAGTAGTAACTTTCACGCCAACGAGCGGTTCCGCTACTGTTTTGTATGAAGATTCGGCCAGTGTTGCTAGTTTCAACGCTGCTGACTCTATTATACAAATGTTCAGCGCCAACTCCAAGGCTCTTAACGCAACTGAAACTGGGCGTTATGATGTAGCATATACAGTTAGCTCTGACGATGCTGATCAAAATCCAGCTGATAATACTATGACAGCTTCTATGGATGTGACGCCACAGCTTTTTTGCAAAGGTAGAATTAACCCTAACGGACAAAATCCGTTAGCAAACCAATTTTTCAGTTACAGGAATAATCCTGAATTTGTTTGGGGCCCTCTGTTTTATGTAAATAAAGACGGATATAAAGCTGATAAGGTAAAAATGATATTTTATGATAATGATACCACTAAGCATCAGCTTGCCGGTGATGCTATTGCGTATATTTTTAAGTGGGTTGACGGTAGTAACGGCGGGACTGTGGATGGGTTTATGCAATCTAGAGAATTATCTCTTAAGAGCATTGCCGGTAGGTCGTTCCAATCGCTTGATTCTAATTCACAACCGATTACAGTGAGCTGTGGTGATTCTAACGGTATCGCCGCAACTATTGTTCTTGAAGACAACTCTACTTATTGGGTTGGTGTGAAAGTTCCTACCGGATGGTATCTTGGTTGCGATGGAGATGTAAATTATTATAATCGCACTAATGCCGCGCAGAACTTTGCCACAAATAAAAGAGATGATTTTTGGGCAGCGTTGTACAATCAACCTTTCACCACACTTAGATCTAACATAACTGATACTGTTGAGACTATACCTTTTGCGAGTAACAACTATAATTCTAAATTTATTGATTCTATTGCGTATTCGAGCGTCGTTGGAACTGTGCCTGCTGTTGCATTTTTTACCGGGCAATTTCCTGAGAAGGTACAGAATAGTGAGCAATTAGCAGCTCAAATAAGCATGTATCCTATACCAACGTCTTCTGTAATTAATGCTAAGGTAAACTTGCTCGATAATAAGAAAATAGAGGAAGTTTCTGTTATTGACGGAATGGGTCGTACAGTGTATAGCTCAGCCATCGACCATATGAATCAAGGTATAATTTCTGTATCTACTAATTCTTTTGCAGGAGGTACATATTATATGATATTCAAGACACATGATAGTTATTTGAGCAGGACTTTTGTCGTTGCAGGGAAATAGCATTTTTTATTTCTATTTAAAACCGTCAGAAAATCTGACGGTTTTTTTATTTAATATTTGCCAAAGTTCAATCTTATGGAGCAACTATTTTTAAAGGAACTGTTTGTACCCGCGATTAACCTTCATTGCGGCTTTACGCTATAGAGATATAACCACGTTTGTACAGTTTTATTTAGCGTGCGTAACTTTTGGTAAGATAGCCCGCCTAGGTATCCGACTAATAAATTGAATTATAGGTATTCACAGCCTTTGATTTCGAATAGTAGTTTATTGATTGATTTTTAGCCATTTTGCCGTTGGATTGCACACAATAAGAATTACCTGTAGCGGTAAGCCAATCACCGCCAAGTTTAGTATAGCTCGATAACTTTAAAGCCTCATCGCCAGATGGGGCTTTAAAGTGTTATTATTTTGATGATTTGTTGTATAATTGTTATTCGTTCCACGTGGAACGTATGGTTTAGGAATCATCAGTATAATAGCTAAGTTGCCTGTATAGTTCTTACCTTTGCAATCTTATGTTTAAAGAGTACGATGTAATAGTTGTTGGGGCAGGCCATGCCGGCTGTGAAGCTGCCGCTGCTGCAGCAAACATGGGTTCTAAGGTCTTGCTGATTACCATGAATATGCAGACTATAGCACAGATGAGTTGTAACCCCGCTATGGGTGGTATTGCTAAAGGGCAGATAGTGAGGGAGATTGATGCCTTAGGCGGATATAGTGGAGTAGTGAGCGATAAGAGCATGATTCAATTCAGGATGCTCAACAAGTCTAAAGGGCCTGGTATGTGGAGCCCTCGTACTCAGAATGACAGGATGTTATTTGCAGGTACATGGCGTGAGATGTTAGAAGCTACGCCTAATATCGACTTTTGGCAGGATATGGTGAAAGGATTGATTGTTTCACGTGGAACAGTAGAAGGTGTAGTTACAGGGATGGGGCAGGAAATTAGAGCTAAGGCTGTGGTTCTTACCAATGGAACCTTTTTGAATGGCGTTATCCATATAGGAGAGAAACAATTTGGAGGTGGGCGTATTGGTGAAAACAAAGCTACAGGTATTACAGAACAGCTTGTAGGAATAGGATTTGAGTCTGATAGACTTAAAACAGGTACACCGCCGCGTATAGACGGGCGTAGTCTCGACTATAGCAAGATGGAAATACAAGACGGAGATGAGGAAATTGTAGGGTTTTCCTATTTGCCTATAGAAAGAATAAAGCCTCAACAGCAAAGAAACTGCTGGGTAGCCTATACAAGTCCTGAAGTACACGAAATATTAAAGACCGGCTTTGAGAAATCGCCCATGTATCAAGGCAGGATCAAAGGTAGCGGCCCAAGATATTGTCCAAGTATAGAAGATAAGATCAGCAGATTTGCTGAAAGGGAACGACATCAATTATTTGTAGAACCGGAGGGCTGGAACACTGTAGAGATATATGTAAACGGGTTTAGCACATCTTTGCCGGAGGAAGTGCAGTATAAAGCACTACAAATGGTGCCTGGCTTTGAAAACTGCAAATTCTTCAGGCCGGGATATGCAATAGAGTACGATTATTTTCCACCTACACAGTTAAAATTCACGCTGGAGACCAAGCTTATAAGGAATCTTTTCTTCGCAGGACAGATAAATGGTACTACCGGATACGAAGAAGCTGCCTGCCAGGGGTTAATAGCAGGAATAAATGCGCACAGGAATGTACATGAGCTGGAACCATTTATTTTGCAGAGAAGTGATGCGTATATCGGGGTTCTTATAGATGATCTGATTAATAAAGGCACAGATGAGCCTTACCGAATGTTTACAAGCAGGGCTGAGTTCAGGACTTTGCTCAGGCAAGATAATGCAGACCTTAGGTTAACGCAGCTGGGATATGATATTGGATTAGCTAAGGAAGACAGAATGGAATTACTGAGGGAAAAACAAGCTAATATAGAAGCAGTGAGAAATTTACTTGCTGATTTTGTAATTGAGCCATCTACCGCTAATGAATATCTGCATTCAATTGGTAATTCACCGTTAAATGAAAAAACCAGGGCTAGTAAATTGCTTTTACGACCTGGGATTGGTATAAGTAATCTTAAGAAGGTCATACATGCACTGAATGATTCCCTATCCGGATTTGATCCATTGGTATTGGAACAAGTAGAAATACAGCTAAAGTATGAGGTATATATTGAAAAGGAAAAAGAGCTTGTAAAGAAGATGGCTACACTGGAGGATCTTGTTATTCCGGAAAATTTCAATTATGACAAACTATCTGCTCTATCTACAGAAGCCAGGCAAAAGCTCAAGAAAATAAAACCAGGTACTCTGGGTCAAGCTAGTCGAATAAGCGGAGTGAACCCGAGCGATGTACAAATACTTATGGTATATATGGGACGATAAATCTGATTCCTATTTTAGCGAAGAATGTTACCAGAATCTATTATTAGGTATTGTAATTATCAGCCCAGGTGCCACCAGGAAGTGAGGAACAAATTATATGAACTGGCTTATTCTAAAGAAGATGTAGAAAATTATCTTTCTGAATTAATAAGTAATGATCTATTAAACGAGGAGCGGTACGCACGGGCAATAGCCCGTGGAAAGTTTAGGATGAAGAAATGGGGAAGGATAAAAATTATTCAGCAATTAAGGCAAAATCAGATATCTGAATATTGTATCAAAAAAGGTTTATCAGAAATAGATGCCAGTGAATATTTCGCTACTGCTAAAAGGTTAGCTGAGAAAAGGATAGGGGAAAAGAATCTAAAGATTAACAAAGAAATAAAAAATAATATATATAAATATCTAATTCAAAAGGGATACGAATCAAATATCATTATAGAAATAATTAACGATATTATTAATAATGAGGTAAACTAAACGATTTGATATTTGTTTATATTTACAATAAACCTATAGCATGGTTACAGAAGTTACAGATGGGGTAAGTGTTTCAGTAGAAACCTTCTATCAGCCTAATCAGTCCAGCCCTTCCCATTCTGAATATTTATTTGCCTACAGAATTACAATCGAAAATCAAACCGCAGTTCCGGTACAATTGATTTCCAGGCATTGGTATATAAAAGACAGTAATTGCGATAACAGGGAAGTTGCCGGAGACGGTGTTGTTGGGCAACAACCAATAATAGATCCGGGACAGTCCTATCAATATATATCTGCAGCACAATTGAAGAGCGATATTGGAAAGATGTACGGAACCTACGAAATGGAAAACCTATATAACAAAAGAAGATTTTCTGTAAATATTCCAACCTTTAAATTAGTGACGCCTTTTAAACTTAATTAATATATTAATGTTATAATAAGATAATCCCTGTCTTACTAGGCAAGGATTAAATATCCATTAATTGCTTATTTAAATTTGGCATAATAGGTGAGTTTTAATAAATTTAATGTACCTATATGCACATAATGTTTGCCTTGCAGACATGTTCTTTTGATTTAGCGAAACCTTTGTTCGTATAGGCTAAGAGATTTTACAATTAGTCTATAGAATGCGTAAACCTTTACTTTTTTCCCTTTTATTAATTCATTCTTTCCTGGCTTATAGCCAATGTGACCCTGTGTTGAAGAAAGACCTTGGAGAGATTTATTTTGATGGTCCTGTAAATAAGATGGCTGTACAGGACCATTATTTATATGTTGGCGGCTCCTTTAGTAATGTGGGACGATATACGGGCGCTTTTGTAAATATCAATAAGAAAACAGGATTTGAACAAGATCATTTGTCTGCCGTTGGGGGAGCTGTTTCTGGATTTGCAAACGGTGTGGCGGACGGCTCTGGCAACCTGGTTGTATTTGGTAATTTTTCTCATGCAGGCGATTCCCAACGTAGTAATATTGCTGTCATCAATGCAACGACGGGGAAAGTAACATCACTGTATATAAAAACAGATAGTATTATAAATAGTGTTGTCATAGCTAACGGAGTCATTTACATTGGTGGATATTTCAATAGAGTAAATGGAGTACCCCGCAGCAAGATAGCTGCCATCAGCATAACAACAGGCCAATTAACCGCCTGGGATCCCAATATTACAAATGCAGGCAGAGCATTGCCCTGCAGGGTAGAGTGCATGGTGCTGAATGGAACCAGTTTATATGTGGGAGGAGCGTTTAGTAAGATAGGCAATACCGCACGTAATAATATCGGCGCGATAGATATTAACACAGGATCCGCAACAAGTTTTGCACCAGACGCATATTATAGTACAGCGCCTACATATGGTAATGTATCGAAAATGCTGAAAATAGGAAGCCTGTTATATATCTGCGGCGGTTTTGATTATGTTGGAGGCAAGATACATGGAGACGTAGCTGCAATAGATCTTACCAGCGGCACATCAACCAACTGGACGCCTAATCCGAATTCAGTAGTATTAGGTATGGCCAACAAAGGAGATACCTTGTATTTGGGCGGAGCATTTTTTCAGATAGATAACCAGCCAAGAAAGGGATTCGCAGCATATTCCATAAGTACAGGAAATCTATTACCATTGACAATTGACACACGCAGGATAGTACTTGATAAAGTATATGATATATTGCCTGTAGAAGATACCATATACCTGGCGGGCAGTTTTGATACAATAGGTAATGTTGCCAGAAAGAATCTTGCTGCATTTAGCAGGTTGCACGGTACTCCGTTTCCTTTCCAATCTAACATTAATGGAGAGCCGAGAAACTTGCTGCATTATAACAATAAATTGTATATAGGGGGCTATTTTACGAGTGCAGGCATGAAGGATCGCAAAAATATTGCAGCATTGGACCTTGATGCAGACACATTGATACCATGGTACCCGAAAATAAATGGGCAAGTAAAAAGAATAGTGCCTGATGGGGATCGGTTATATGTCAGTGGAGATTTTACCAAGGTGAATGATTCTCTACGAAATTATAATGCTACGGTATCGGCAAAGACTGGAGCGACGTTGAAATGGGATCCAAAAGCTGATGGTCCATTTCTAAGTCTTGTTAGATATAAGAATAATATTTACATGGCGGGCGGATTTAGCACGATAAATGGCAACGCTGCATCAGGATTTGTAAAACTGGATACTCTTGGACAGCCCTTAGCATGGACAAATAATACTAACGGAACAGTAAATTCAATAACACTATATAATGACGATCTATATCTAGGAGGATTATTTACAACGGTAGCAGGAAAGACAAGAAATTATTTTGCATCAGTAAACCTAATTACAGACACACTTAATGCATGGCCACTGCAGAATAGTTCGCTAATATATACAATGAGCTTGGCGGGGGATACATTATATGTAGCTACTGATACAGCAATAATACCATGTCAAAATTGTGTTCCCATCATCAAACAAACATTTAAGGCATATTTGCTTACTCTAAAAACACAAGACGGTTGGACTTCGCTCCCAATACTTAACGATCCAATTAACGACATGAATATAGCGAATCTGCGCATATATGTTGCTGGCGAGTATACAATAGCAGACGGTTCAGCCAGAAACGGGATATCTATTTTTAATAAACCAGGTCCACCTCCATCACCGCCGGCAAAGCCAGATAGAACAGCAACGTTACGTTCTACTGATTTTAAAATTCAAAACATGCAAAGTGTACGCACTATTGCCCTATATGGAAATAAGCTTTATATCGGCGGCGATTTCTACGACTGGGCAGGCGGCTACAGATATGCCCAGGAGTATTATCTACCCTATAATGTAACAGAAGGTAACTTAACCACAGATACGAATGGGGTATGTTCCGGACAAAAAACAACGGTCCGTTTGCACAGCAGCGTTACCCTTGGGGCAGATTATCACTGGTATGTAAACGGAACTGCTATAAGTAACACTCTGCCATATTACACCTTTACACCTGCAAATAAGGATAGTGTTAGTTGTGTCATTACCACCGCTGCCAATGGTTGTATGAATAATGGCTGGGATACCACAAACGCGATAGTATATAATGTAACCCCAACAGTTACCCCAGACATCAGTATCAGTGGGCCAGCTACAGAAGAAGCAGGCAAACAAGTAGTGGTAAAGGCAACTGTAAAAGATGCAGCTACAGGCTATACAATAGAATGGTTTAATAAAGGAGTGAACATGGGTAAGACTACGGTGGATAGCATAGTGTATACCAAGGGAACAAATACAGACAGTATCTATGCAGTGATCACCCCGAGGACCGATACCTGCTATGTAACGGATACATCATCACTGATAACAATAGAAGAAACACCTGTAGGGATATCTTCTGTAACAGGCGATGCGAGCATTAAAGTGTACCCGAATCCGTTTGATACCTATGTAAGAATTACAGGCCTGGAACAGGGAGATGTGATACAGGTGTATGATGTAACCGGCAGGAAGATATGGAGTACTATTTGTAATGATAAAGAATACCTGTTACCAACGAAAGAAATGCGTACAGGAGTATATGTATTGAATATTAATAACAAATTGGGCATAGACAAGAAGCACCTGTTAATAGAAAAACGTTGAATATGAAGAACCATTATTTTAAACTTTTTTTTGCGATTGTACTGACATTGTCATCGGGCAAATCTTTTAGTCAATGCATTCCATTACTAAAAACAGACAGTGCGCAACTGGTATTTGATGGCCCGGTAAATAAATTCCTGGTATGGGATCATTACCTGTTTGCAGGAGGATCATTCAGTAGTGTAGGTAAGTTAACCGGTGCTTTTACTGAATTAAGAATAAACAACACTTTAGGCTTAAGTATAGAGCCGGTCATAGGAACCGCTAATGGGATCCCCGATGGCAAAGGGCATATCATTATATACGGATCGTTCAGTAAGATCGGTGAACACACAGTGAGTAACATTGCAATGGTAGATAGCAGCACGGGTAAATGGAGATTATTTAATGTAAGCACTGACGGCGAGATACGATGCGCTGCCATCAACAATGGTACTTTGTACATCGGGGGATATTTTACAAAAGTGAATGGCATCAGCCGTAATCACATAGCAGCAGTGGATATAGCTACAGCAACCGTCACCGGCTGGAATCCAAATATTACTAACCCGGCAGGGTCGTTGCCTTGCCGGGTTGAGTGCATGTTCTACTTTGCGGGGACTATCTATACCGGCGGCGTGTTCAGCCAGGTAGGTAGCAGCATAAGGTTGAATATAGCAGGCATAGATGCGACCACCGGGGTTGCTAATAACTGGATTCCTAATGCATTCTTCAATAGTGCCCCGGGATATGGTAATGTGAGGAAGATGCTGCGTTATTATAATACCATTTATATCTGCGGAGACTTTGATTTTGTCGGTGGAAAATCGCATAGCGATGTTGCGGCAATAGATATGAGTACGGGTTTATCTACCAACTGGACGCCAAACCCTAACTCTGTGGTGTATGGTATAGCCAACAAAGGAGATACCCTGTATCTCAGTGGAGCTTTTTACCAGATGGGCAGCCAGGTAAGGAAAGGATTTGCGGCGTTCTCCATTAGCACCGGAAATCTACTGCCGATTACTATCAATACAAATAAGCAATTATCAGAGTATGTAGATGAAATAGGAGTGTTTGGAGATACGATCGTATTAGGAGGATTGTTTGATACGATCGCTAACCAGGCCCGCAAGAATATAGCAGCATTTAACAGGCTAAACGGCGGCATACTTAGTTTTAATAATATGGTTAACGGAGAAGTGATGCATGTGAATAATTATTGGGGAAGATTATTTATCGGCGGTAGTTTTTACAGTGCAGGAAGGAAGGAAAGAAAGAACATAGCAGTGCTGGACCTGGATGCGGATACCGTATTACCATTATATCCAAAGGTAAATGGTACGATCAACAGGATGGCCGCAGACAAACATCATATATTCCTGAGTGGTGACTTTACCCAGGTAAATAATGTGGCAAGAAACTATAATGCTGCTATAGATGCCCTGACCGGTAAAATTACTAACTGGGACCCACAGGCAGACAGTGGATTCACTGACCTGGTAAGATACTCAGACGACATTTACATGGGTGGAAGCTTTGGTCATGTAAGAGGAAATGTACATAAGGGATTGGTTAGGCTGGATACACTGGGTAATCCTAAGTCGGCAAGCCCGGGACTCACCGACGGTTATGTAAGTTGTATGAATGTCTACGATGATACCATGTATGTAGGTGGCGGATTTAGTAAGCTGGCAGATAGCAGCAGGAGAAATTTTGGCGCTATTAATCTGCAAACTTACAAGCCTAATACATGGCCGCTGGGGTCAGATACGGTTACTGCCATCACCCGAACTAATGACAGCATATTTACTGCAACAATGACAATAGATAGCGCAGGCCCAAAATCTATTTGCCACCGGTATGATATTACACATCGTAAAGATCTTACCTGGGCAACAAATGCGCTATTCAGAGGTATAATCAGAGAAATGTTCGCTGATGCCTACCAACAACTATACACTGTAGGAAATTATAAAACTGTACGCAGGGCGTTTCACGCCAATAATGATATAGAACAATGGTCAGGGGCAAGTATTATTAATGTACCCGACTCTATGCCACCACCACCCCCGCCAAATCCGCCATTGATTTATATGCCTGGAATATTGGATTATTTTAATCCGTCAATTACTAACCTGGATTCTATGCAAACCGTAGCGGTATACGGTAACCATCTTTACTTAGGAGGTGCGTTTTATGATATTAATACCAATACTCATGATGCACAGGTGTACGAAATATCCAACCCTTTGGAGTCTAAACTTGGCGTAGATACTAACCAGATATGTGAAGGGTCTTATGCTACACTACGCGTAAAGGCAAGCAATACTTATGGTACAACGTACGATTGGGTGAAAAATGGTGTCCATGTAAATAACCCGCTGCCCTATTACAAATATATACCGGTAGACAGCGATTCTATTATTTGTTATGTAAAATCTCCTATGAGCAATTGCTATGCGAATCAGTATGATACAACAGAAAGTATAGTATTAAGAGTATTCCCTGTAGTTACCCCCGACATTAGTATCAGTGGGCCAGCTACAGAAGAAGCGGGTAAACAAGTAGTGGTAAAAGCAACTGTAAAAGATGCAGCTACAGGCTATACAATAGAATGGTTTAATAAAGGAGTGAGTATGGGCAAGACTACGGTGGATAGTATCGCATATACCAAAGGCACAGGTACAGACAGCATCTATGCGGTGATCACCCCGAGGACGGATACCTGCTATGTAACAGATACCTCATCACTGATAACAATAGAAGAAACACCTGTAGGGATATCTTCTGTAACAGGCGATGCCAGCATTAAAGTGTACCCTAATCCATTTGATACCTATGTGCGGATAACAGGTTTAACTAATGGAGATGTGATACAGGTGTACGATGTAACAGGCCGCAGGATCTGGAACAGTATAAGTACGGATAAAGAATACCTGCTGCCTACTAAAGAAATGCACGCAGGAGTGTATGTACTGAATGTAACTGACAGATCGGGATTACCGAAAAAGCACCTGCTGATTGAAAAGCGGTAACTATGAAAAACTTCCTATATGAAAACTATACACACATTATTATTCTTGTTGTTACTCTGTAATATGAGCAAAGCACAGGTTGCGTGCGATCCGAGACTGAAAACGAATCTTGCAGACCTATATTTTGATGGGCCGGTGAATAATATGGTGGTTGGGGATCATTATTTATATGTTAGTGGATCTTTCAATAACGTTGGCCGTTATACTGGGGCGTTTGTAAACATTAATAAAGTAACGGGGTTTGAACAGACCCGTCTTGCAGCGGTAGGAGGAAAGCCTTACAGTTTTGCAAGTGGAGTACCTGATAGCTTGGGCAACCTGGTAGTCGTTGGCAACTTCAATAATGCAGGCGATTCAGCAAGAAGCAATGTAGCCATCATCAATGCGATCACTGGGAGAGTTACTCCGTTAAATATCGTAACAGACAGTATAATTAACTGTGCAGTGGTAGCCAATGGCATATTATACATAGGCGGATATTTTAATAATGTGAACGGAGTACCAAGGAGTAAGATAGCTGCTATCAGGATGAATACGGGAACAATAACACCATGGAATCCTAATATCACTAATACCGGCCGGCCACTTCCATGTCGTGTAGAATGTATGACGCTGAACGGATCGACATTGTATGTAGGCGGAGCCTTTAGTAATATTGGTGGTACAGGCAGGAACAATATCGGTGCAATAGATATCAATAGTGGCTCCGTAACAAGTTTTGCACCAGATGCTTATTTCAGTACCGCGCCTACATATGGCAATGTGTCAAAGATGCTGAAGATTGGAAATCTATTATACATCTGCGGGGGATTTGATTATGTTGGTGGTAAGATACATGGAGATGTAGCGGCAATAGATCTGGCTACCGGGATATCAACGAAATGGACACCCAATCCAAATTCTGTGGTGTTGGGGATGAATTACAAAGGAGATACCTTGTACCTGGCGGGCGCATTTTATAAGATTGACGGGCAGCCAAGAAAGGGCTTTGCGGCGTATTCGATCAGGACCGGCAATTTGTTACCGATAATCATAGATACCCGAATACCTGTTCAGGAGCATATATATGATGTAGCAGTAGCCAATGACACGCTGTACCTGGCGGGTAGTTTTGATACTATCGGCAATGTGGTGCGTAAGAACATTGCTGCCTTTAGCAGACTAGCCGGTACTCCGTTTCCTTTCAAATCTAACATAAATGGAGAACCGCGGAGCTTACTACATTATTATAATAGATTGTATGTAGGAGGATATTTTACTAGTGGGGGTATGAAAGAGCGAAAGAATATTGCGGCACTGGATCTGGACGCAGATACGGTGATGCACTGGTATCCTAAAATAAATGGAAATATAAATAAGATAGTTCCGGCAGCAGGTAAAGTGTATTTAAGTGGAGATTTTACAAAAGTAAATGATTCAGCAAGGCACTATAATGCTTCTGTAGATGGGTTAACAGCTCATACGACCGGATGGGACCCACAGGCAAATGCGGCGTTTCAGGATATTGCGGAATACAAAGGCAATATATATATGGTAGGTGGTTTTGACAGCACAAGAGGGAATGCTATAAGCGGGCTGTGCAAATTAGATTCCAATGGAGTGGCACAAAAGTGGTGGTGCAAACCGAATGGTGCTGTACAACATATAGCAATACTAAATGACAGTCTGTATTTTTCGGGACTATTTTCAGACGTAAGTGGGATGACACGAAGAGTTTTTGCTTCTATAAATTTAGTTGGCGACAGCTTGAATCCATGGCCAATTTCAAGTGATACTATATATAATATGCGTCTGATAGGGGATAAGTTATATGTCGTTATAAATGCGATTGCGGGAACATATCCGGGGCAAACAATTATAGAATATTTGTTATCTGAACGGCGGCAGAATAACAACAGCATATTTCCTATAATGACTAAAAAAGTGGGGACTATGGGTTTTATTAACGATTTTGTGGCATCTGATGTAAGAATGTATACGGTAGGGATCTTTGACACAGTCGTTCATTATCCTTTAGGGATTCAGACATTCTCATCGCGTAAAGACATAGCCTTTCTGAACTTGCCCCCCAACCCGCAGCCAAACCCTCCTGATTACACCATAAAGTTGAATGATTTTGTTTTTAATCTACAGAATTCGACCAGTGTAGATGCCATTGCCTTATATGGAAACAAACTTTATATCGGCGGCGATTTCTACGACTGGGCAGGCGGCTACAGATATGCCCAGGAGTATTATCTACCCTATAATGTAACAGAAGGTAACTTAACCACAGATACGAATGGGGTATGTTCCGGACAAAAAACAACGGTCCGTTCGCACAGCAGCGTTACCCTTGGGGCAGATTATCACTGGTATGTAAACGGAACTGCTATAAGTAACACTCTGCCATATTACACCTTTACACCTGCAAATAAGGATAGTATTAGTTGCGTGATTACTACTGTCGCCAATGGTTGTATGAATAATGGCTGGGATACCACCAACGCGATAGTATATAATGTAACTCCAACAGTTACCCCAGACATTAGTATCAGTGGACCAGCTACAGAAGAAGCAGGCAAACAAGTAGTGGTAAAAGCAGCTGTAAAAGATGCAGCCACGGGCTATACGATAGAATGGTTTAATAAAGGAGTAAGTATTGGTAAGACTACGGTGGATAGCATAGTGTATACCAAGGGCACAGGCACAGACAGCATTTATGCAGTGATCACCCCGAGGACGGATACCTGCTACGTAACAGATACCTCTTCGTTGATAACTGTAGACGAGACACCTGTAGGTATCTCATCAGTAACAGGCGATGCGAGTATTAAAGTGTACCCTAACCCTTTTGATACCTATGTAAGAATTACAGGCCTGGAGCAGGGAGATGTGATACAGGTATATGATATCACCGGCAGAAGAATGTGGAGCAGTACAAGTATGAATAAAGAATACCTGCTGCCTACTAAAGAAATGCACGCAGGAGTGTATGTACTGAATGTAACTGACAGATCGGGAGTATCGAAAAAGCACTTGCTAATAGAAAAACAGTAAATGTTAAGCCAGATTTAACTCATTAATGATGTTCATATAAGATAATATTTCCGTACCTTTGCGCCCGAAATGGGAGAACCCTTCCTTAATATTCGAAAAAGGAAGGGTTTTTTATTAAAGGAAAGAAGTATATGAATATTCGTAACATAGCAATTATCGCGCACGTTGACCACGGTAAAACTACCCTGGTGGATAAGATCATCCATGCCACTAAGGTATTTCGTGATAACCAGGAGACAGGTGAGTTGATCATGGACAGTAACGACCTGGAACGTGAACGCGGTATCACCATTCTGAGTAAAAACATCTCTGTAAACTATAAAGGTGTAAAGATCAATGTGATAGACACCCCGGGCCACTCTGATTTTGGTGGTGAAGTGGAACGTGTATTGAAAATGGCTGACGGTGTTTTATTGCTGGTGGATGCTTTTGAAGGCCCAATGCCGCAAACACGCTTTGTACTGCAAAAGGCATTGCAACTAAACCTGAAACCAATAGTTGTAATTAATAAGGTAGATAAACCAAACTGTCGTCCTGATGAAGTGCACGATGCGGTATTCGAATTATTCTTCCAACTGGATGCAACAGAAGAGCAGCTGAACTTTACCACTATTTACGGATCATCAAAACAGGGATGGTTCAATACATCACTGACCCCTACAGAAGATATCACTCCGCTACTTGACACGATACTGGAAAAAGTGCCGGAACCACAGGTTTCAGAAGGTACGCTTCAAATGCAGATCACATCACTCGACTATTCTTCTTTCCTAGGCCGTATTGCTGTGGGCAGGGTAGTTCGTGGTGTTATTAAAGAAAATCAGCCGGTGCAGTTGTGCAAATTGGACGGTAGCCTGGTGAAGAGCCGCATTAAAGAATTGTACACTTTTGAGGGCATGGGCAAAAAACGCGTTACGGAAGTAGAAGCCGGCGATATTTGCGCAGTAGTAGGTATTGAAGGTTTCCAGATCGGTGAAACAATTGCTGATTTTGAAAATCCGGAGGCGCTGCCTGTTATACCTATCGATGAGCCTACGATGAACATGCAGTTCAGCATCAACAACTCACCGTTCTATGGACGTGAAGGTAAATTCGTAACCAGCCGTAATATTCGTGATCGCCTGTATAAAGAGCTGGAAAAGAACCTGGCCTTACGTGTAAGCGATACAGATGACGCAGATAAATTCCTGGTTTATGGCCGTGGTATTCTGCACTTGTCGGTATTGATAGAAACAATGCGTCGCGAAGGTTTTGAGCTTACAGTAGGACAGCCTCAGGTAATTACCAAAGAGATCAACGGTAAAAAATGTGAACCGTACGAAATATTGGTGGTAGATGTGCCATCAGAATTCAGCGGTAAAGTAATAGACCTGGTAACGCAACGCAAGGGCGAAATGCTGATCATGGAAAGCAAGGGCGAAATGCAGCACCTGGAATTTGATATACCATCCCGCGGTTTGATAGGTTTGCGTTCTAATATGCTCACTGCTACAGCGGGCGAAGCTGTGATGGCGCACCGTTTTAGCGAGTACAAGCCATGGAAAGGTCCTATACCTGGCCGTAACAATGGTGTGTTGATATCTAAGAATACAGCATCTACTACAGGATATTCTATGGATAAACTGCAGGACAGAGGTTCTTTCTTTATAGATGCAGGTGAAGAAGTATACTCCGGTCAGATCATAGGGGAGCATATTAAACCGGGTGACCTGATTGTAAACGCAACAGAACCTAAAAAGCTGACCAATATGCGTGCAAGCGGTACGGATGATGCTAACCGCATCGCCCCGAAAATACAAATGAGTCTTGAAGAATGTATGGAATACATTCAGCAGGATGAATGTATCGAGGTAACTCCTCAAAGCATCCGCCTGCGTAAGATAATGCTGGATGAGAATGACCGCATTAAATATCAAAAAATGCTGAAGGCAGAAGCGTAATTGTCATAAACATATAATAATATGAAAATCCCCGTGTATTATATACATGGGGATTTTTTTTATAGTATTTTTATCAGACTATATATGTTGTCGAGATCAGAATTGATTACATGGCAAGAACCATATAATTTCTGTCCATGCGTTTAACTCTAAAAACCTGTTTTGCAATACTGATTGGGGTTGTCTTTTTAATGAAGGCCGATACTGCGAGGGCATCCCATGCAGCAGGTGCAGAATTATTATATGAATGGAAGAACGATTCGGTATATACTGTTTATCTGAAATTTTATAGAGACTGTTCGGGAGTTGACGCTTCGGGGGAAATAATAGTTGAATATTGTAATACCTGCGACGCTTCGAGGGGAACAATAACACTCCAAAGAATGTCCACATTACCAAACGGGAAACCCAATGGATCGCCGGTAGCAGTTGGATGCTCATCGTACCCGACAAGCTGCGATGATGCATCGTCCGAATTGCCCGGGTACAGGGAATGGTGGTATAGTGATACCGTTAAACTGACTAAGGCATGCAATCATTGGACATTTTCTACAAGTATCTCTGCAAGAAATAAGAACGTTAATCTATCAAGTAACATTACCACACCGTTATATATTGAAGCTACCCTGGATAACTTAAATGCACCGCGAAACTCATCGCCTTTTTTTTCTGTACCTCCGGTACCTTATGTATGCCAGGGGCAAAACTATTCTTATAATAATGGTGCAAGCGATGCGGACAATGATTCACTTTCATTTGAAATGATCAGCCCGATGGAGGGAAAGTTCGGCGATTGTGGCGCCGGTATGGATATCCCATTTACGATTGCAGCTTCACCACCACTTAATCTTACCAATAACCCGTTTCAAACAAATAATACTTTTAACCTTGATCCTGTTACAGGCCAAATGAGTTTTATTCCGGCCTTGATAGGCGCACAGGCGATAACAATAAGAGTTAATGAATATCGCAATCATAAACAGATAGGAAGCGTAATAAGAGATATACAGATATCTTCTTTGCAATGCAGTTCATCGCAGCCTCAGACAAATATTGATACAACAACGCTGCAGAAAGATTCAGTTGTAAGTAAAACAATACAAGTATGTGCAGATGTGCCCATGCAATTTTGCTTTGACATAAAGTCTCCAGAAAAGGATGCGGTACTTGTTGTAACAGATAATCATGATGCGGTAATACCTGCATCTAATATCAGCTATTCTGCAAACAAAACAGATTCTATAAGAGCTTGTTTTTCCTGGACACCAACGCTGGCAGATGTTGGGTTGAAAATATTTACCGTCACTGTAAAAGATTCTACTTGCAGGCCACCAGGCATATCCATTGCCCAAACATTTACCTACCCGATAAATGTGCGTAGTGCGCAAAGTAGTGCGTATGACACTGCCATATGTAAGTATGATACAATAACCCTAAAGCCCTTTGTGGGTAATAAGTTTGAATGGAGTGTTCAGCCGGGTGGTTCTTTAGGCACATTGGGTTGTGTTTTTTGCCCGAACCCGAGGGTATGGCCTGCAACAAATACCAACTATTTGCTGAAGACCGATGTGAACGCGTTTTGCGGGAAGAATATTGATACAGTTAAGGTTAGTGTTAAACAAGAAGTACCCGACCTGCCCTCAGCCACAAGTAATACGCCGGTTTGTGTAGGGGAGACCATAAAACTGTATGGTTCTGATATGACCAATGGAGGTTACCGATGGCATGGTCCCAATGGATTTACAGATACTACACACAATCCTTTAATACCCAACGTAACATTTGCAAACCAGGGACAATATTATATACAAACGTATTCATACACCAGCCAATGCCCATCAAAATTAGATAGTACCTATGTTGAAATATTGCCCATACCAAGAGCCTTCTTTCAATACCCCGAAAATATCTGTATAGACCAGGTAGCAACCATCAGGCCTGATCTGGATTACAATTCGGTTTATTTCTGGGATTTTGCAAACGCTGCAAAAGTGGACACCTCAAAATTAAATATCCATTACCTGGCATGGAATGATACGGGTGCCAAGAATGTAATACTAAGGCTAAGAGGTGTGAATGGATGTTACTCTTATTACGATACGGGTATGATCTATGTACATCCGCTGCCTGAGGCTAAAATAACCGAGATCAGCAGAAATGATATTTGTACAGGCGATACTATAGAAGTGGCGGCATTGGATATAGACGGATATCATTACCAATGGGCACCGGCGCCATACTTTTTCGATGGCAGATCTGCTGCAACTAAAGCAGTGGTAACCCAAAAAGGTATGCTACTATTAAATGTGACAGACCAATGGGGCTGCTTTGCCAGTGATAGTATATATATTGTGGCAAACCCCTGCTGCGATGTGTATCTGCCGGATGCCTTTACCCCGAATGGTGATGGTAAGAACGATATTTTCAGAGTAATCACAGAGGGGCATCACCTTTTAAGTAAATTCTTAATAACCAACCGGTGGGGGCAAAGAGTATTCGAGACCGCAGATGAACGCCAGGGCTGGGATGGCACTTTTCATGGGTTGAGCCAGGATGTAGGTACTTATTTCTATTACCTGAGATACAAATGCAGCGACGACCGGTATATAGACAAGAAGGGTGAGATTACCTTGATTCGATAATACTACCTGATCTCTATATAGCGTTAAGATTATTATTTATAATAAGCTGTTCCGTACTTTTGTAACATGAATACCGAAAAGAGATTACGCGAACTTTTGTCAGAGCGGATATTGATGATAGACGGCGCTATGGGTACCATGATACAGCGCTATAAACTTACAGAGGCAGATTATCGTGGAGATAGGTTTAAGGACTGGCACAAGGATGTGAAAGGAAACAATGATATGCTGGTACTTACACAGCCTCAGATCATTAAAGCAATACATCGCGAATACCTGGATTCAGGCGCTGATATTATTGAGACCAATACTTTTAGTGCACAAGCCGTTGCTCTGGCTGATTATGATATGCAGGAGTATGCTTATGAAATAAGCTATGAAGCTGCCAGGATAGCAAAGGAAGCTGTGCATGATTATATAAAGGAAAACCCCGGTTCAGAAAAATTTGTGGCCGGCGCCATCGGTCCAATGAATAAAACGCTATCTCTTTCCCCGGATGTAAACAATCCTGGCTTTCGCTCTGTGACGTTTGACGAAGTTGCAAATGCTTATTATGAACATATAAAAGGCCTGATAGATGGTGGCGCTGATATCCTGCTGGTGGAAACCATCTTTGATACGCTGAATGCCAAAGCAGCGATTTACGCAATAGAAAAATACTTCCGCGATACTAAGACTAAAGTACCGGTAATGATATCCGGCACTATTACAGATGCATCGGGCCGTACATTGAGTGGCCAGACACTGGAGGCTTTTTATATTTCTGTATCTCATGCACACCCGTTAAGTATCGGGCTTAATTGTGCATTAGGTGCCGAACAGATGCGCCCGCATGTGCAGGAACTTTCTGAGATCGCTTCGTGCTATGTAAGTTGCTATCCGAATGCAGGGTTGCCGAATGCAATGGGGGAATATGATGAATCGCCCGAGATAACTGCAAAGATCGTATCTGAGTTTGCAGAGCAGGGTTGGGTAAATATTGTTGGCGGATGCTGCGGAACTACACCCGCCCATATAAAGGCGATAGCGCAGGCAGTTAAAAATTATAAACCAAGGCAATTGCCTGCTTTGGCAATAGCTTAAAGAGATTGTTATTATTAAAAGCACGGCTATTAAGCCGTGCTTTTTTTTGTAGCTTTATTTCATTCTAACTACACTATTATGAATCGTACCACCATCCTTGGATGCATCTTCATGGCATCAGTATCTACGGCTTTTGCAGGCGGAACTGCTAAAATACATGGAAAGATCATTAATCCCCTGGCGGATAGCATCACCTTTACGTACTTCACAGACAGGCTTGCTTTCGATCAGCATAACAATACGGTAAAGATCGCGTCAGACGGCAGTTTTCACATCGACATTCCTGTGGAAGAGAATTATACAAACATAACTGTGCAGAATGGCGACCAGGGGACTGAGTTGTTTGTACAACCGGGTGACGATCTAACTATGACTTTTGATGGGAAGGATTTTGATAACACCATGCATTATACAGGTAAAGGATCAGATGCTGCTAATTTTACAGCGAAGCATATACTACAGCTAAATATGACCGGCCAGTTTAGTGCCGCTATTCAACCTTTGTTTATGAAAGAGCCGGGAGATTTTATAACAGAATCCAAGGCGGTACTGCAAAAAGAACTGGACTTTTTAGAAGCTAATAAGGCCGATGTTCCTGAATCATTTGCAAAATATTGGAAAGCATTATTGACCAATGATCTTTACTACGACTATTTGATATATCCTACTATACACGAAATGTATAAGACAAGTGGTGCGCAGATAAAAGAAATTCCTGCAGAAAGCTATAAAGTAAGTATGGAAGTTCCGGTAGCCTTTAGCGATGCCAGCATAAGTGCACCAACCTACAGAAATGTAGTAAGCACCGTCTACTTTATCCGTTTGAATGCCGCTGGCATAACGGACGGTAAAATTCTGAAGGATAGTGTTGCGAAGCTGGCCAATAAAAACATGCCGTTGCAAACAAGAGAATTTTTCTTTGCAGAAACTCTATTCCGCAGGATTAAGGAATCACCTTTAGCAGATGTAGAACATGATTTTGCGTCCTTTAAGAAGAGCTACCCGAAAAGTATGTATCTGCCAACCCTTGATAAAGCTGTTAGTCTGAAGAAAAAATTATCTAAAGGACAGCCGGCAATAGACTTCAGTTTTACAACCCTTGATGGTAAGGAAATGAAATTATCAGACCTGAAAGGTAAGGTTGTGTACATAGATTTTTGGGCAAGCTGGTGCGGGCCTTGTAAGCGCGAATTGCCGTACGCTAAAAAAGTGGAAGAGCATTTTAAAGATAAGGAAGTGGTGTTTTTGAATGTATCTATTGATGACGACCAGGAGGCATGGAAGAAAGCGATAGAAACTTATAAAATCGATGGTATCCATACCTGCGAACCGGGGGGATGGAAATCGAGGATAGCAGCTATGTATGGTATCAATAGCGTTCCATCTTACTTCCTGTTAGACAAAGAAGGAAAGTTTGTAACAGAGACTACCCCACGTCCTTCTGACACCGATAACCTCACCTCTATGATAGAGGCAGCACTAAAATGACAATTTTTAACAAATTAATAGTAATATTAATGTACAGGTAACCTCACCTTAACATTGTGTTTATATTTAATTGGTCAATTTGCATAACCAAATGGCTTCATTGAAGCGGCACAATGGCAAAAAGAGAAGTGGATATTGTAGTGTTGTCTGACATTCACCTGGGTACTTATGGCTGTCATGCAAAAGAACTACTGCAATATCTAAAAAGTATTAAACCCAAAGCACTAGTCCTCAACGGCGATATCATCGACATCTGGCAATTCAGCAAACGTTACTGGCCGGCTACGCATATGATGGTCATCAAACACCTGATAGGCCTGGTAGCTAAGGATGTTCCGGTTTATTTCATCCCGGGTAACCATGATGAAATGCTGCGTAAGTTTAAAGACTTTCAACTGGGTTCCTTAAAGATCACCAATAAGCTTTCCTTAAAAATAGATGGGTCTAACGTATGGATATTTCATGGAGACGTTTTTGATGTGGTGATGCAGCATAGTAAATGGCTGGCAAAGCTTGGAGCCATAGGCTATGACACCCTGATATTGATCAACAGGTTTGTAAACTTTATATCAGAAAAGCTGGGACAAGGTAAAGTATCTCTATCAAAGAAGATAAAGAACAGCGTAAAAGGCGCAGTAAAATTCATCAACAATTTCGAATCTACCGTTTGCAATATAGCTGCTGAAAACCGCTATAAATACGTTATCTGCGGGCATATACACCACCCGGAAATTAAAACGGTCGTTACAGAAAACGGCGCTGTAGTGTACATGAACTCGGGCGACTGGATAGAGAACCTGACAGCACTCGAATACAATGATAACAAATGGTCCATTTATCACTATGCAGAGGATGAACTGGCACAGGCAATTGACATTAATAAAAAGAAACAGCCTAAGGAAACATCTAAAGAACTGATGGCTAGCCTGATGCAGGAGTTGAATGTAAGAAGCGCCAATTTCAAACCAGATCTTCCCGGATCTATAGAAGCTGCCTAGTGAAAATATTATTTGCCATACAAGGAACCGGCAACGGCCACCTGAGCCGTGCCCGCGACATCTACCCAGAGTTAATAAAGTACGGAGAAGTGGATGTGCTCATTAGCGGTATACAGGTAGATGTACAAGTGCCTTTCCCGGTAAAATATCGCTACTACGGGATGAGTTTTATTTTTGGTAAAAACGGTGGCGTTGATATTTGGGAAACGGCCAAAAAGTTAAAACTCTTCAAACTGATAAAAGATATCAGGAGCTTTCCGATAGACGAATATGACCTAGTTATTAATGACTTTGAACCGGTAACAGCCTGGGCATGTAATCTTCGTAAAAAGCCGTGCATTGGTCTTAGCCATCAAAGTGCAGTACTCAGCCCTTATGCACCCGTGTCGCCTGAAAAAGACTGGAAAGGTAAACTAATATTAAAAAGGTACGCTCCCGTTACTGCATTTTACGGGTTTCATTTCAGATCCTATGCGAAGAATATATTTACCCCTGTTATTAGAAGAGAGATACGTGAATTGCAGCCTACCAATGAAGGACACTACACTGTGTATCTTCCTGCATATAATGACGCGCAGTTAATTGAGCATCTTAGCCGATTTGATAATATACAATGGCAGGTGTTTTCAAAACATAATAAAGAGCCACTTGACTTTAAAAACGTACATATACAGCCGATAGAAAACACCGCGTTCATAAAAAGCATGGCTAGCAGCGAAGGCGTATTATGTGGCGCCGGTTTTGAAGGACCTGCCGAGGCCATGTACCTGGGCAAGAAGCTGATGGTAATACCTATGCAGCAACAATACGAACAGCAATGCAATGCCGCCGCTGCAGAAACTCTTGGCGTACCGGTAATAAAAACGTTGAGTCGTAAGTACTATGAGCGCATACGCTGGTGGCTGGCACTGGGAACGCCTGTGAAGGTTGATTTCCCTGATCAGACAGCGGATATCATACGCCGCCTGATAGAAGAACATGCACCCCAAAAATATGAAAGCACAAAAACGCCAATACCTGTTGTTAATGAACAGGATCTATGATGTTGGCTTGTTTGTAAATAAACTGATAATGGCTATTTGCCTTTAAACACAGGTTTCCTTTTTTCGAGGAATGCAGCTACCCCTTCTTTAAAATCGTAGCTGGTACCTGCTTCTACCTGCAGATCTTTCTCCCTGTCAAGTTGCTGTACAAGCGTATTGTTATATGATTCGTTGAGTAATCGTTTGGTAAGTCCCAATGCTTTGGTAGGCATCTCTGCCAGGTTTAGTGCTATCTTTTTACTTTCTGCCTCAAAGCTATCGTCAGAAAAATATTTATAGATCATGCCCATACTCAGCGCTTCTGTGGCAGATACTTTGTCGCCCGTCATAGTAAGAGCGAGCGCCCGCTGCATACCAACTAAGCGTGGAAGAAAGTAAGTACCTGCACTATCAGGTATCAAACCTATTTTGCTAAATGCCTGTATAAAGCTGGCGCTTTCTTTGGCCACGACAATATCGCCTGCCAGGGCTATATTGGCACCCGCACCGGCAGCCACACCATTTACAGCCATCACTATTGGCTTCTCAATTTTGCGCAACCTGGTGATAATTGGATTATAATGTTCGCGCACTATTTGTTCCAGCTCCGGGCCATTTGGCTCGGTGGCTTCAGAAAGATCCTGTCCTGCACAAAATGCTTTACCGGTTCCCGTGATGTATATGCAACGAACATCGTCGCTATCCTCGCATTTATCAAGGCAGTCTTGCAACGCAAGCGCCATTTCACGAACGAAGCTGTGGAATTTTTCGGGCCTGTTAAGTGTAATATAACCTACACCATTTTCTATTTGCAGCAGAACAAGATTACTCATGAAGCAAAAATAGCGAGATAATATGAACTATGCTTTAGCAGGTTTAGGCTTTACTAAGCGGCTTTTGAAATAATTGCCAATCCCTATAATACTTGTCACATTCAAAGGGAACTCTAAAAGAACATGCAACAGGCTTAGAAAAACCAGCCATTGTAAACCCGTGGTATAATCGTATAAATAAATGCCAACGCTTATAAGCCATAGGATAATAACGCCAATGAATCGTGCCCTGGGCACTTTGTGCCATTGGATAATGCGCGTTTTAGAAAACCAGTTCAGGTAATGGTAGGTATATGCAAATGCTATAAATCGCATTAATAAGATGCCGTTTTTAGAATAGAATACAATATGGTCCCAATCGGCCATTGTATTCTGCATAGGCACTCCATTAACATGATGTAGCCATTGGATATTTACAGATTTGAAGACGCCATAAGCGCCGAGGCTATAATTGGTAGGAGGATAAAAGCTTTTGTCTGGGTAAATGATAAACAACAAAATAGGGCATAGTACCATTGCAATGGCTGATGGTATGCCAAACCTGCTCTGGCTTTTTAACGCGCCATAGAGCATAAAGATGACTGTAAAAAAATAGACATGTATCAGCGTGGGAATGAACACGCTAAAGAATAAAATGAAATGCTGAGATATCTGCGAAGTGAAGATCAGTAAAACAATACCACCTATCCTGTATAATTTGTTTTTTACTGTTACAAATATCACGGAGCCCAATAAGGCTACATAGGTAAGATTAGCATCAAAATTTTCCGGGAATTCCAGTTCTATCTTATCTTGGAAAAAACGGATCGTCAATAACAATCCTATTACAACTAATATTATAGCATCATACCGTTCCTTTGTATAGTATTTTTTATCGTGTAGCCACGAGATTTCTGTCAGGTAATGAAGCGGACCAAGAATCGCGTAAGAAAAAAGGAACAATTCAAACGGCAATACCATAGCCACACACCCTGAAAGTATCATTAATAGGATATTGGTGATATCCGTTTTTTCCGCGGTTGTCAGCTGCATTCTTCCTGGTATTATGTGTAATAAAAATACCATAATTATGCTGAAAAAATTAAATAAGTACACACCGCATTTAATGTTTTAATTTTAGGCTGTTATGCTCGTAAAAGTATTTGGGAGTGCGGTGTATGGAGTAAACGCACTGACTATCACCATAGAAGTAGATACGCCGGGAGGTAAAAATGAATTCATCATTGTAGGGTTACCAGATAATGCTGTAAAAGAAAGCATTGAAAGGATCACATCGGCGCTTAAGAATGTGCAGATGGAACGGCCACGTACCAGGTTGGTTGTTAACATGGCGCCTGCGGATATTAAGAAAGCAGGAGCCGCTTACGACCTACCTATAGCTATTGGTATGTTGGGAGCATCCCGCCAAATACCGGCCGATCATTTACACGAATACATTATTATGGGTGAGCTATCGCTTGATGGTTCACTGCAACCTATAAAAGGCGCGTTGCCAATAGCTATACAGGCACGTGCAGAGAAGTTCAAGGGCCTGATATTGCCAAAAGCCAACGCTCGGGAAGCCGCGATGGTCAATAACCTGGACGTGTATGGCGTAGATCATATATCTGAAGTCATCAACTTTTTCAAAGGCACCGCCGAACTGGTACCTGTGGAGGTAAATACCCGGGAGGAATTCTTTCAATCCCAATATGAATTTGATATAGATTTCAACGATGTAAAAGGGCAGGAAAATGTAAAACGTGCACTGGAAATAGCCGCAGCGGGTGGGCATAATGCTATACTAATTGGCCCGCCGGGGGCCGGTAAAACCATGCTGGCAAAACGCCTGCCAACTATATTGCCACCCCTTAGCCTGCATGAGGCGTTGGAAACAACCAAAATACACTCTGTAGCGGGTAAGCTACCCGTAAATAGTTCTCTTATTGCCCGTCGTCCGTTCCGTTCACCACACCATACTATAAGCGATGTAGCATTGGTAGGAGGAGGCGGTATGCCGCAACCAGGTGAGATATCATTGGCACACAACGGTGTATTGTTTTTAGACGAGCTGCCGGAATTTAAACGTACCGTGTTGGAAGTTATGCGCCAGCCTATGGAAGAGCGCAGGGTATCTATCTCGCGTGCCAAGGTAAGTATTGATTTCCCGGCAAGTTTTATGCTGATCGCTTCGATGAACCCTTGAGGTTGCGTTCCCAATCGGGGTGGTTTCGGAAAAAGGCGGGGTTGTAGCTGAATTTGATTCGTATCTCATCCCCGAAAATTGTGATGCACTCTGTTATTTGCTCCACAATCGTTCTTTTTCCGTATGTATCTATTGTATTCCATCTATCATAAAGGCTTTGAGCCTCGCTGATGATGGTGTCGGAGTTGAGGTACTCGATCTTCATAAAGTCCACTTCTGCTTGTATGGTAGGAATAGTTGCCACTATTTGCTTTAGTTGTTCGTCTAGGGGATTGTAGTACTTCCCGAAGCTATCCTTAGGAATCTGACCGGCAAGGTATAATTGCATGGTTTTATCCATTTCGATTTCCAACCGTTTTTTTTCTTGGTTTAGGGTTTTTATATGCGATTCTTTTTCGGCAATTGCCGAATCTGCTTTTGAAAGAAACTTCTCGATGTCCGAATCTTTTAAAAGAAAACTTTTGAGATTCTCATAATAGATTTCTTCGATGTCTTCCTTTGCGATTCGGTTCTTCCGGCAACCGTTGCAAATGTATTTTTTGCCGTCCGATGGAACAAGCATTTTGTGCCCGCATTCGCATAACAAGATGCCAGTAAATAGGTGTACTGTTTTCTTGGTTGGCTTCTTCTTAGTTTCTTGTTGGTCTAAAATGCGGTTGCATTCATCCCATAAGTCTTCAGTAACGATTGCAGGACACGTTATGGTAATCCACTCGCTTTCGGGTTTAATGACCCATTTTTTGCCATCGCCCAGGCTTTTAGTGTAATTGGCTATTCTGATGCCTTTTGCTGTTGAATCCCTTAATAGTCTTCCAATGGTTGTATTGGTGAAATTTGAGCCATTACGAGTGCGGTAACCCATGCCATTTAGCTTGGCAGCTACCGTCTTTTTTCTTTTGTGTTCAGCAAATAGCTCATACAGCAGTTTTCTTATAGGGGCTTCTTTGTCGTTTATGACTAACTCCTTGCCATTCCATGTATATCCAAAGGATGCCTGACCGCCTAACGGCTTGCCCATTTTCGCCCGGATAGGAACGGAGGCAGCCACCCTGTCCGCTATCTCTGCTCGTTCCCATTCAGCCATTGCCGCAATGATTGTAAAGAATAGCCTGCCGGATGGAGAACTAGTATCTATGTTCTCTGCTAATGAGATCATATCTGCGTTAGATTTTCTAAACAGTTCTGAAAATTCAAGCAGTTCTTTAGTGTTCCTAGCCAATCGGGCAAGCTTTGAGAATACTAGCGCTGTAATACGGCCTGTTTGAATGTCTCGGAGCATCTTTTGTGTTTCAGGTAGTTCCATGACTGTTTTTCCCGAAATTGCTTCTAAACGATATACCTCAATTACTTCCCAGCCTTTGGCTTCTGCATAATACCTGGCTCGTTGCTCATGATGTTCGGGACTGTCTTCCTTGACTTGGAATTCGGTTGAGACCCTGACCCAAATACCGACACGTTTTTTCTCCTCCATGTGTATTGGATTTTCAATGTGAAGTTAAATAATTGATTATTTCTTTTTGTAAAGTGTACTGGCTATTTGCACTGCGATAAGGGAGGCAGATATACCATTTATAATATAGGCATTAATTTTTATCACTTTTGATAAGGTTGCCTCTCTTTTGCAGTTTACTCTCAAAGCTCAAAATGTAGATATATAGAAACTATCATGTCTGCTATTGACGAGAACAAAAATCTAGTGGAAAATGCAATCGTTAATCCTAAAACGATAAATGTTTATTCTGCTTTTGCTGTTATTCTAAAACGTATTCATATTCGGCTTGTAGCAGAAGGATATATTATTAAAGACGGGCAAAAAACTAAGTCTGAAAGACTACTCGCATATGAGCAAAGCAACAAACCCACTCGAAAAAATAGGTAACCAGTATACGGATTGCTATATAGCATATACCCGTAAGAGTACTGATGATGCAGATAATCAAAAGAACTCAATAGAATATCAAATTGGAGAAATCAAAAGGAATTTGGCAGGGCAAGGAATAAAAATTGCACCGCTGAATATTGAGGGCTTTTGTACTGAAGGATATATTACCGAACACCATTCAGGATTTAAAGAAGATGCAGATTTTGAAACAAATGCAGATGGCACAATTTCAATTTCAGTTGAACGGCCTAAGTTTCTTATGCTTGTTAACCTACTCAAGCAGAAGAAGTTTAAGGGAGTGATATCCTTATGTTGGGATAGATTTAGTCGCAATGAGGCTGACGACATGCTGACTAAAAAATTGCTCAAACAAGGGATTGATGTATGTTTTGTCCAGGTCAAATATGATACTGGTAGTTCTGGTGCACTCCACATGGATATTGACGGGATGTTTTCCCGACACTATTCACGTACTATTAGCGAGAAAGTTAGAAATACTAACAAGAAACTTAGGAGTGAGGGTAAGTGCATATATACCCCTCCGCTTGGGTATACAAGCGAGGGCTCAGGTTCTAAACCTCTTGATCCTGAACGGGCAGCCCTTGTAAAGCGGATATTTGAGCTATACGCAACTGGAGAATGGAGTTTTAGTACATTGGCACAATGGGCAAATCAGCAAGGGTTAACTACAAGGCCATGTCGCAGAAATCGTACTAAAGAAGAAAAGCTGCAAGGCATTGAATTGTCTGCCATACCAAAATCAACCCGTCCAATAACAGAGACAAGCATTTGGCATATACTGAGTAATCCGTTCTATATTGGTAAAATCACTCATAAAGGAGAATTGTTTGATAGTAAGGTACACCAACCGCTTATTGACCTTTCAACCTATTACAAAGTGCAATCAATTCTTAAAAGGAGAGCAGTAAAAATTCATTACCCTGAACTCGCATTTTTCACCTATCGGGGGCTTATAAAATGTGGCTCATGTAAAAGGGGGTATTCACCTTATGTCAAAAAAAACATTACATATTATCGTTCTCGATGTAGAAAGGATTGCAGTAATCGCGTAAAGAATATTAATGACAAATTCATTACTGCCAAGATTGGCAAAATCTTAAGCAGAATATATTTTACCGAACCTGAAAAATCGGCTATTGAGGCTAATGCATGGAAAGAACTAGATAAGCATACAGAGAGAAGAAATAAGATTGCAGAGGACTTACGTTTGCAGAAAAACAAGGTTGTAGTGAACCTCAAATACCTAGGTACAGATAAGTTAAACCTATTACGAACAAAGGTTTTTACTTCAGAACAGCTTATTGAAGAAGAATGTCGTCTTAATGGATTATTAGCAGATTATGACGATAAGATAAGCGAGCTTTCTGTTTCCACAAAAGCTATGCTTGAGTATGTTATATCATTTTCAGAACTAGCAAAACATGTGGCGTTCTATTTTAGTGAAGGATTAGATGCGGAAAAAAGAGACATAGTATTACAAGTCTTTACCGAACTGTATATTGAAAATGGCGAACTAAAATATGTCGCAACAGAAGCATATAATGCGCTGTTACAGCGTTTTGATACCCAGTTACAACCACTTTGCGGGGAAGATTATGTAGTTCTCGAACTTGTTAATATTTACAACCTTGTCAAAGCTAGCAAGGTAACTTTACAGAAATTGCTTGACCATAGCATCTTACCACGAGCCGCCTAGCGGTGTTTTCTGCGTTTCCTGTACTCCTCAGAAGATATAGGGAGGTTGGTCTTAATCTCATACAAGACACCATCTCGTATCGCGTATCCTTCCTTAAACAGTCGATCATCTATATCCCGCATCCACTTTCGTAGAAAGACCTCAGCTTTCTTCATGGCTACAATATCTTCTTCAGTAAACGGAAACGTCTTAGGCACTATTTATCGGGAATTGAAAGGACTGACACAGCAGCAAGTAGCAGATTATCTCGGCTTTAAGAGTACGGCTCGTATCTCTAAATGGGAGAAGGGGGTACAGTATCCGCATCTTGTTAATTTCATACAGTTACTTAAGCTATATGGAGCTAATGCAAATGAGATATATAATATAACTAGTTAAAAAAATGTTTAGAATGGAATGATACAGTAAACTGATTAAATTTATATTGATTTATACCCAATTACCTATACGACCGTAAACAAATACCATGGCAAAAATCCACAGTCTTCAGATACAAAACTTCAGAGGGATTAAGAAATTTGACCAAACATTTGGCCAAAGTGACATTGTTTGTCTTATTGGTCGGGGTGACTCAGGAAAGTCAACAATTTTAGAAGCAATATCTCATGTTTTATCACCCCAATGGAATATATCCATACAAGACAGCGATTTTACAGACTGTGATACAAAAACACCAATACAAATCCAGGTAACCTTAAGAGAAGTGTCTGGGAAGCTAATTCAAGATGACAAATTTGGATTGTATTTGCGAGGAATAACAAATAATGCAGTGATAGATAGTGTTGATGAGGCTGAAGAAATAGCACTGACAATAAGACTTAGAATAAATAAAGACCTAGAGCCACAGTGGTTTGTTTTTAATGAACAACAAGGCGAGGTACACATTTCAGCAGCTGATAGGTCCAGATTAAATGTTTTTATGGTTTCCGATTACGTGGATAGGCACTTTTCTTGGAACAAAGGCAATCCATTGTACTCTCTCTTAAAACAAAACGAGTCGGAAGGTGTGGATGAAGAAGATGTAATTATTAATGCTCTCAGAGAAGCAAAATCAAAAATAGATAGTCATTCATTTCCTGAACTAGATACAGCTCTACAGAAGGTTATAGTTTCCGCTAAAACTTTTGGTATTGATATTTCAAAAGTAGCAAACACTATAGATTTTAAAGATATTTTAGTAAAAGAAGGAAAAGTTTCCTTACATGATACTAAAGTGCCATTTCGCTTGAAGGGCAAAGGTTCTAAAAGATTACTCTCAATTGCAATTCAAACATCATTAGCTGAACAACGAGGAATAATATTAATTGATGAAATAGAACAAGGCTTAGAACCTGATCGGGTTCAACACTTAGTCGCGACCTTGAAAAAAAATAATTTTGGACAAATTTTTCTTACTACACATTCTCAAGATGTACTCGTAGAATTATCTACTTCTGATTTATTTCTCATGCGGCAGGGCGCTAGTATGCTAAAAACTTTTAGTACAGATTTGCAAGGGCTCCTGAGAGGTAACCCAACATCTTTCTTTGCTAATAAAATCATTGTATGTGAAGGTGCAACTGAAATAGGAATTTGTAGAGCACTTAACGCTTTTAAAATTGAAAAGGGGCAAAGTAATGCCGCATATCAAGGAGTGAGATTTGCAGACGGCAAAGGAAGCCAAGGAGTAGTATACACAGATGGATTTTATGATAGTGGATTCTCTACTTGTTTATTCTGCGACTCCGATCTTAAAAAAGATAACCAAGATGTAAACAAAAATAAGGATCGCCTTTCTAAAAAAGGCATCAAGCTCGTAGATTGGGACTCAGGGGATTGTTTAGAAACTGCTGTTTTTAAATATTTGCCATTTGACGCTATGTCGGATGTATTAGCTTGTGCTACAGCTTTTAAAGAGGCTGAAGAAGGTGGTGACCTTACCATCCACAAAAAAGCTATTTGGGAAGGTATCGCTGCAAAGTTTGGTAGAGAATGTCCAAGTACCTTTACTGCCGAAACAGATAGTCCTGCGTTAAGGGCTGCTATGGCAAAGGCAGCGACCGCAAAAAATAAGAGTTGGTTTAAGTCTCAAAGCAAGGGTAATGAGCTAGGGAAAATAATATTTAAACATTGGGATGCTATCTCAGATAATAAGCTTAAGCATCAACTTAACGAATTGTCTAAATTCATTGACGGTAATGGACTATAAAGATTTTGTCTCAAAGCCTAAGAGTATGCTTATTGCGCCTGCAGGATATGGCAAGACCTACACCATTTCCGAATGTTTAGCGTATACAAACGGTAAACAACTAATACTGACCCATACTCATGCAGGTATTGCATCTATTAAAGAAAAAGTAAAAAAGACAAATCCGAATTTAAATAATGTGTCAATCGAAACCATTACGGGCTTTGCACAAAAATTTGTATTGGCATATTGCACACCTGATGAAATTCCCGCGCCTAATACCAATGAGTTTTACAAATTTGTAGTTATTCGGGCGAATGAACTGTTTAAAAAAAGAATTATTCGTGAAGTAATACTTGCTTCATATTCGGGGCTATTCGTTGACGAATATCAAGATTGCACAGAAACGCAACATGCTCTGATTATCACACTTTCTGAAATACTTCCAACACGAATATTGGGAGATCATTTGCAAGGAATATTTGAGTTCGGAGATGATATATTGGTTGACTTAACTATTTCAGAAAAAATGCAAGGATTTCACGATAACCAATACCTACTTACAGAACCTAAACGATGGGAACACCATAATGTGGCTCTTGGCGAGTCTTTAAAAATTATCCGTTCTAGTTTAGAAGCAAAAGTAGATATCGATATATCGAAGCATCCAAGTATTGAGGTTATAATTGCACCAGAAGCAGATCTGTTTAATATCAAGAAAGATTACGCGAAGAAAATTTGGTCACTACAAAAGGAAAGAAGTTTACTGATTATTCACCCTGATACCTCAAGCATTAACCCACGAAGAAAGGTTATGAGTGCTTTTAAAAACTCTTTTCATTTAATAGAAGCGATTGATGACAAAGATTTTTATAAAATAAGCACGCTGCTGGATAACTCCAAGACTGAAAACATTGAAAAATCACTTAGAGATATTTGTTATCAACTTTTTAGCAAATCACAATTAAATAAATGGTTCAATGATAAAGGTCTAGTAAATAAAAAGAAACTAGATGAGATAGCATTAATTGCTCCAGTTAAAAAGTTATTGGAACAGTATAAAATCGACAATTCTTTTCTTGTCATAAGCAATATGCTAAGGGAAGTGCAACGACTTCCGGATATGTCCTGTTATCGCACAGAGCTATTGGCCAGCTTATTGAGATCCTTGGAGAATGCCCATAATGATTTAATTACTGTTACTGAAGCAATGACCAAAAGACGCAATCAAATACGCCGTATGGGCAGAAGTGTTGACGGCAGATGTATTGGTACAACGCTTTTAACTAAAGGGCTTGAATTTGATACGGTTGTCATTTTAAATGCGCATAAGTTTAAATGCCCAAAGAATCTGTATGTTGCTTTGACTAGAGCGAAGAAGCGTTTAATAGTATGCACAGAAAAGCAAATACTATCACCTTACAAAAACTAGTTCGAAAAACCGTTATTTATTAAGTTGTATTTGCCATATATGGCAACTTGCGGGGAAGATTATGTTGTTCTCGAACTGGAGAAAATCTACAATCTTGTTAGAAGAAACAAGCCAACACTCCAAAAACTACTTGACCATAGTATTTTACCACGAGCCGCCTAACGGTCTTGGTTTTTCGCTTACCATTTCTAGTGTTTTTAACCTCCTTATGCAAAGGAACAATCGTTTCTACTATTACATCTATGAAAACAAGAAAAAATAACCTAAGGCATTATCGGGAGTTGAAAGGATTAACACAACAGCAAGTAGCAGATTATTTGGGATTTAAGAGTACAGATCGAATTTCTCGATGGGAAGCCGGACTAACATATCCGCATGTTAGAAACCTCTTTAAATTAGGTGTGCTTTTTGAACTGCACGCTGAAGAGTTATATTCAGAAAAAGAATTTTAATTTTTAATGCAATAAACGCTCGTTAACTTACTGGTACTAAAACAATATTTTATGAGCAAAAACTCAAACAAAAGTTATGACCACAATCGGGGTCAGCAAGACAGAGCCAATAGTAAGGGCGGTAACGGACAGGATAACTATAATCCTCCAGGGAAAGGAGATCCAACTGGCGGATTCTTCTCAAGCAAAGCCACTAATATCGCTCGTGACAATTATGACAAAGGATGGGCGTCACACAGAAATCAAAAGAAGAATTAGTGTTTTTGTCAATTGAAGTCTTGTTAGGTTACAGTTAGGTGTAGCTATTATTTTAAGATAGTTGCATCTAACTTTTTTAATGTTCCTTCTCCAAGTGTTTTTTCTATCAATCTTCCTACTTTAAATAGGTCGCCATTTGCTTGAGCATGTATAAACAGTCCGAGTACTTCTTCTTTACTAGAAAATGAATCTTGATTCTTCTGAAATAACATATCTACAAGTGTATACAGCTTCTCCACCTCTTCTCTTCTGCTTGTATCAATCGACACATCAAACTTCTCATCTTTGAATAGGGAGTTAATTTTTACTGAGTTGTTATAAAACTGTTCAGTTGCGTATCCAATTATCGCTTCTTCAAGATTATTTAGATAAGTGGTTTTCCCATCACGAGAAACGACAGCAATGCCATTACGATATGGTCTGACTTGAGCTGCATCTTCTTCTGTACTTGGCAGTACTTGCAATGCCGTATAGGATTTCAAGTGCATAAGCTCGTGAAAGAGGGTAAGCGAAAATGCAGTATCTGACGGATTCCTATCTATGAGTATACTTTTAAGTGTACTTGAGTGGGCTCCTCTACTAAAATGCCCTTCAGTGTATTCTTCTGTTCCATGCTCTTTTAATACATGAATATTTTTTATAGGCACAGTAATTTGCTTATCTCTCCCGTATTCCTTCAGAAAATTGTCTGCTGATTTTTCAGCAAAATGAATCAATGCAATATCATTGGAAGTCTTTTCTATTTCAAACTCCTCAATTTTCTTTCCTCCGATTTGTGTGATTTGCTCGATAATATACCTATGCCACTCATGCTCTAAATGCTCTTGGTCCTTTGGCAGACCTACCAATTTATCTATGAATTGATTGTTTGGTTGTTCCACATACGCAAGTATATCATTAGTGCGGGATGCAGTATAATATCCTTATTTTATAAGGAATGTAGGTTGTTACAATTGACAAGTTGCGGGGAAGATTATGTAATTCTCAAACTAGTTAAAATCTACAATCTTGTCAAAGCTAGCAAGGTCGTCTTACAAAGATTACTTGACCATAATATCTTACCACGAGCCGCTTAGCGGTGTTTTCTGCGTTTATGGTACGTCGTAGCATCTACATACTCTCCATCAAGCGTATAGGGCTTGCCATCACGCAGCTTATAACCTTCATTATATAGTCTGTCATCTATATTTTGCTTCCACCTCGTTAGGGACTTAATCGCTTTGAGCATCTCAGATACTACTTCTATGTTAAAAGGAAACTTCTTCGGTATTATTCTTGATTGCTTCTTTATCAGGGAGTACCAGAACTTATCGAAAGACGCAAAATTTCCTTCCTACCACCATTTCATTACTAATTTTAACCTTATGTATATGAAAACAATACAAAATAGTCTTAGACACTACAGGGGATTAAGGGGCTTAAACCAGAAACAGGTAGCAGACTATTTGGGTTTTAAAAGTACGGATAGGATATGTCGTTGGGAGAAAGGGTTGGCTTATCCTAGTGTAAAAAATCTATTTTGGATATCAGAAGCTCTTCAGGCTTCAATAAAAGAACTATATTAATTTTAAGGCTTCTTCGTGTATTTTGTTCGATAAATACTTCGGTCAACTCCTGTAAAATTGAATGAACGAGCTTCCCATAAAGGTTTGCCATTATTCTTGCTACTTTCTGGTAATTTATCAAAACATGCTTTTGTAATGTAAACACTGTATGGATAGTTTCGTATGTCTGATAGCTTAGCTGCAAAACTTGGAGCTTCGCCAATCCAGATAAGATCATTATTATTTCTGATTCCAGCACGTACGGCAACTGCTTCTCCTGTGGCTATTCCTATACAATGACGAATTTTTATACTGTTATCACTAACTGATTTAAATTTTTCGGTTGCTTTGGGATTCAACACGTTCTCTACCATCCAATCTATTTCTCTTGCACAACTGGTCGCATTTGTATTTGGGGTATCACCCATAAATACGGCCATTACTCTATCACCGTCAAAACTTCGTATTTCACCTCCCCAAGCTATAATAGACCTCGTACAACAATCGAGGTATGCACGAATTATTTTTGCGGTTGTCTCCCAGGGACATGTTTTAGCCAAATTAGAAGAGCCAGCTAAGTCAGCATACAGAAAGGTTGCTTTTACTTTAACAGCGCCGTCCTTAAGAGTTACACTATCGGACTCAGGAACTACGGTACCATCCCTAGTATCCCATTTAGTACTAAAAATAGTTTCTATTTGTTCAGTTAATGTATCTACCCAAGCCATAAATTCTATTAATCGTTTAGCGGTAGTTGCCAGTTGGTAAGTTTAGTATTCCATACTTTACCTTTCCAGTTTATTGTTCCATCCTTCCACATGTTTACTTTGTTTCCATGGTTGTCTTTTCCATATAGCCAGTTATCTGTGAGATTTGAGTATGTTTGGATTGAAATCTCAATATGATTAGGTCCTTTGGCTTGATTAGCTGTCATCGCTGCAAAGTTTACACACATTCCCAAGAATACTAGATCGTTATTATTATCGTTTCTTGGCAAGCCGGCTTTGATTATGTAAACATCACCCCAATCAATGCCGATCCCAAAATCTAGTTTTGAGTATTTCTCAAAGTATTTTGAGAATTTTACGTCTAATGCCCATTTTAGCTGGAATGCTGCACAAACAGCCTTCTCAATTTCTGATTTATAATTTGCTGGCCAAAAAGCTAAAATGCTATCACCATTGAAACTTCGTAATTGTCCGCCATTGGCAGTAATAATTTTTGAAGCAATAGTTAAAAAAGATTTATGAATTTTGCCACAGGTTTGTTTATCATGGACAACAAGTAAGTCGGTTGATTTTCTCAGATCAATGCAAAAAGCTGTCAATTTTATTTTATATGCCTTTTTCCCAAATGTTACATTCTCTGCAGATGGGATCGATGTTGTTTCTATAATCTCATAATCACCCTGCATGTAATCAGCAACAGTATTCTCTAGATCTTTTATGTATCCCATATGTTTGATTTTAATAGAGGCCTGCGAAATAGAGAGCTATCAACCAAGGAATCACGGCTATGATAATCCACGTTATCGATGATTTTAGGTAATAGAATTTCTCACACAGTATTTCTGAATTAATATGAACTTGATGTAGTAAATCATCAAAATAATCTTCAGGTGAGGTATTGCTGAATTTACTTTTAAAATCATCAAATTTCATTTTAGCTATGGTACCAAAGAAAATAAGTGATTCGTTTGGGGCAAGAATTTTAGGATTTTGACTCTTATAAAGATAGAAGAGGCTTACAAAGAGAAACGCGGCAGCAGAATAAAAAACAGCATAGTGATACCACTCCCAACATATAATACGAGAAAACGCATTAGCAAGAACGCCTAACATTGCAATAGCGACTCCTGCAATAAAAGATACACGAGTGTCTACTCGACTAATCCATTCGAGCTTTCTTTGTAGATTTTTCTCGGCTCGATCTATTCGCTTATCTAAGTCAGTAATCATAGTAGTCAATGATATATACAAATATAAGTTTATACCAAACAATTTATTTTATTAAGCTCAAATAGGTTGTAAAATCAATGTTTCTCGAACTCCGTTTCTTATGCTGGAAGGATATTTTGTTATTTCTAACAAGAACTGTGGGGAGATTATGTAATTCTCGACCTTGAGAACATATACAATATTGCTAAACGGAACAAATCAAAACTCAACCACTTGATTTTATCAGGAGATGCAAAGCAATGTTATTAAGGATAAATACATTTTCCTATTTCTAATTTAACTTATCATGAATTATACAGATTCAATTTCAAGGAGGGATGTGTATCTAAATATCAACATCCTTTTTAGACTTGGAAGATTGTATCAGATTAAGGTTGGGGACGTATACTGTACTAAAATATATTCTTAGTTATCTTAGAAACGCCGCTAATAAGATCATCCATTTCTTCTTTTTTAGGCTCTTTGTTTTTATTGTGATCGGCTAAATTTCTTAGGTCACCCATATGTTGTATGTGTCGCCATGAGGCTACTTCAATTATGTTATTTGATTTTAATAAATCGTTTAAGTCAGCTATAGTCGGATATTTCTTTGTAATTGGAAGGTTGTGGTTATTGCAAACTTGTCGTAGATGCTTTTCCAAAACTACGCCCGCGACTGCACCAGCAGCTCTCATAAACCCATTTTTCAATAATTCTGAAGCAGAATCCAACTCTGAATCAAAAAGGTCAGCTTGGACTAATTGTTTGATATCGAACAAGGAGCTTTCAAATCTTCCAGGGATTGCCTTTAGTATTTCTAATTGCTGTTGGAATTTGGGGATAGCAGCACTAGTATCAACTTTCGTTTCAAGCCCCCGTGTCACTCGAAGATTTATTAAGTAATCTTCTATGACGTAGTTTTCATACCCTATTTCCTTTCGTGTTTTAGGCTTTTCGTATAGCTTTACAAAATCTGAGAGGCGATCGGGTAATAATTGCTTTACACAAAGAAAAGCTTCTGAATACCAAGATTGATATTTCCCATTGAACGTGGGGAGTTTTTTCCTAAATGATTTAATTTGTTCTTCTGTTAACTTATGTTTTTTTAGTTGTTCTGTAAATTCCGATGGGTAACATTCAAACTGCATCGCATGCAAAAGGTCGTTACCCAAGTCAATAAGCTTTTTCAGGTCTGCTTTGTATCTTTCAAGGTTAGTTGACATACTCTGTTATTATACCTAAAATTAACATTGTTATTAATAGCAAGTTTGCGGTGAGAATATGTAATTCTTGAACTAGTGGTAGTGAAACTTGTTATTTTCTTCCCAATTCGGATTCTTGAAGGTGTGGACAACAAATGTCTTATTGGTATTTAGGTTTACTACAGCTCCAAATTTATAATTTAAAATAGGATTGAACCATGATTCCTGTATTTTAATAATGTCACTTTGAGTAGCACTATTGCTACCATTATATTTCATTTCAATTACTAAAAAGTCATTAATAACCCTTCCTCTGGTATGAAATATAATATCAGGTCTTTTGTTATTGAAATTATGTTTAGTTACATCAAGATCACAATCTAAGCATGGGAAAAACTCTTTAAGTTCAAATGCTAGATGGTGTGCTAAATTCCACTCAGTTTGTCCTGTCATTTCGGTAAAAGAGAAGATATTCTTTTGCTTTTCAAACAACCTTACAATAGCTGTATTAATTATGTTTTCAATCTTTGCTACTGTAATATTGGCCGCGTTTTTAGTAAATCTGAGATATTTACGTTTCATTTTTCAAAAATAATTGAAATCCTGCGAGTAATGGGTTTTCAATATCCATATGCTAAAAATTGTATAGTACTTAATAAAGTTATTGAATGTCTGACCAAGCGTATGTTAGCGTAAACGCATCTGTTTTTATTTTTTATTTATGGAAATTTCACCGGTCTTATGTTGCAATGGGAGCATTGCTATTCTTTCACTATGTATAAGACGAAAAAATATAAGCCACCAAATCAGTGCAGGAATTTCCGTATTGAAGCCGGGCTTAATCAAAGCGATGTTGCTTTCCTTCTTGACATTAAAAATGTTGGACGAATCTCAGAATGGGAGAATGGCTTGTCTAACCCAAGCATTGAACATCTACTTACTCTTAGTTTAATTTATCAAAGGTTGCCTGACCAGATTTATCATGAACTACGTAAGCAACTTATAAGGAAACTCAATGTCCGTAAGAAATTACTTCAGCGGCTAAAGGACAAGGAATTGAAAGATAATTTCAATGGAGTGGGTTGAGTGTTTTTTGATAATTCAATAATCGAAAAGTGCATAACGTACGATTACGTTTATAAATAAAAACGAACGGTATCAAATCCATGCCTTCGTTTACCATGTATAGTAAAATTTATGGAACAATCTAGGGAGGTGAAATTAGCGTATGAGATAGCGGATATTCTTAATGACAGAAAATCAATTGACTGGCATATAGATTGCACAAAGAAGTTTTCGGAATCATTTTTAAGAGAAAAGTTGAACTATGTTCTTTCTAAGCCAGGCATCCGAAATCGTGCAGGTTACTATAACCGACTCATACAGCTTCATGCAAAACATTATAGGGATTAGTCTCGGGACAAGGCTCTTAGGAATTGCGATCGTGTATGATGGAACATTGTATGATTTTAGAGTTCGGACTTTTTACGGTAGTTGGAACGAGACTAAAAGAAGTAAAATCATCGCAGCTATAAGAAAAGCGATTGAGCAATATGCAATAACTGCACTAGTTATAAAGATACCAAGACCGAAACATCGCTCGTTGAGAATTCAAGAATTACAAGACGATATACGGCAGCTTTCGGAGCAATTGGGTATCAAACTAACCATTTGTACCATTAACTGCCTTAGAGATCGGTATAACGGCAATACACGGCCTAATAAGAGAGTGCTTGTTGAATCAATAATCAGTAAGTATCCGCAGCACCGGCAACTTGCTAAGCTGAATGTGAGGGAACACAATAGCCGCAGAGCCTATCACATAAAAATATTTGAAGCCATTGCGTGTGTTGAAAGGGAACTAAGGACGGAGCAATAATGCTTCGTCCTTTTGGGTATATCATTAATCGTATTTTCACCTCTCTTATTTTATGAGCATAAAAATCATATCCTTTCTAAGTATGAAGAAAGACTATGATTCACATTCGCTCACCCCCATTGGCATTACTAATTTCAGAAGTACTAATCAGCCATTTGGGATTAAGGATAAAGATCGGCTGGCCCATATATTTTGCATTGGGAAAACAGGTGTAGGTAAAAGTACTTTGCTTCAAAATATGGCAGTGTCGGATATAAACAAGGGCAAGGGACTATGTGTAATTGATCCGCATGGAGATGTTGCAGAATACCTCTTAAAAAAGATACCTGAATATCGCAAGCAAGACTTGATTTATCTTGACCCTGCGGATTTGGATCACACAATTGCATTTAATCCATTGCATGGAGTACATCCTAATTACCACTACCTGGTTGCCTCCGGGCTTGTCTCGGTCTTTAAGAAGCTGTTTTCAGATTCATGGGGGTATCGTATGGAGTACATTATGCGATTTGCCTTTATGACCCTGCTTGAATACCCTGATGCCACGCTGCTAGATATCCAACCTCTACTTACGGATACTTTGCAGAGAGACAAGATTTTAGAGTATGTAAAGAATGAGGCGACAATAAACTTTTGGAAAAATGAGTTCCTGAAATATCCTGCTACACTTAAAGCTGAGGCGATTGCACCTATTTTGAATAAGACTGGATTGTTTTTGACTAACATACCATTGCGTAATTTGGTAGGACAAAAAACTAATAGCTTCCGAATGCAGCAAGTGTTGGATGGGAGCAAGATTCTGCTTTGTAACCTTAGTAAAGGAAAAATTGGAGAAGATGCCTGTACTCTCTTAGGGAGTATGATTGTTACATTTATACAGCTTGCAGCTTTGTACAGAGCAAGAATACCGCAACATACTAGAAAGCCTTTCTTCTTATACATTGATGAAAGCCAAACATTTGTAACTACTAGCTTTTCAGACATGCTTGCTGAATGTCGTAAGTATGGATTAGGTGTGTTTATGGCTAATCAGTTCCTTGACCAATTACATGAGAAGATTAGAGCAGCGATTTTCGGTAACTGCGGGACTATTATTTCTTTTCGAGTTGGGGCTACTGATGCCGAAATACTAGCAAAAGAGTTTTATCCTGTTTTTGAAGCGATAGACTTGGTGCATCTTCCCCGGTATTCAACGTATTTAAAGCTTATGATTAATGGAACAACAAGCCAGCCGTTTAGTGCGATTACCAATAAATTGTAAGGTTGCACGGCTTCTCATTTTCTGATAGGATGAAAATACTATTGTAAAGGAGATTAATCAACCTGAACAAATTTTTCCTAACCGGCGTCAGAAACCTGTTTGTTTTGAAGTTGAATATCAGAATAGGAATATTTTTTATTTTGGTGCAATTCATACAAGACAATATTCTGACCAACAATTCATCATACTAAAAAAACATTTCCACTCTTTCATAGAAACCACTAATAAAAAAGATATAGTAGTTGTAGTAGAGGATGGTCCATATATACCTCAAGAAAATATTAAGGAATCAATTAGGCTTTTTGGTGAAAATGGAGCCGTTACTTTTTATGCTAATTTGCTAAACATCCCTGTTGTTTGTTTTGAACCATTGATGAGAGAGCAAATAGAATTTTTATTAAAAAAGTATAGCAGGGAAATAATTTATTTATTTTATTTTATTCGAAGTTTGGTTTTTTATAATACCGGCAATCGAAATGCGAAAGAAACCATTGGTATTAATATCAATCAATACAATAAATGGTTTTTTAAACATGCTCAATGGAAAAAATTTGAATACTCGTTTCAACACTTATTTGACATATATAAGCAAACATTCAAAATGGAGTTGGAAATAAATATTGACTTTTTTAAAGAACTAATTGTACCAGCTCCAAATACTGTACTCAATAAACTTGCATTAGACTTAAATAAGTTTAGGGATCAGAGTATTACGATTGGATACAAACGTCTCCTTATTAACAAGAAAAATTTTTTTATCGTTTATGGAAGAAACCATCTGTTAGAGCACAAAGCAATTATTGAAGAGCTTATTGGTAGAGAAAAGCTTGTCAGACTATAGAGGTTGTAATATGTTGGTTATTTGATTGCACATATTTAAGTCGTTCTCCTGATATAAAGCATTCGCAATATGTTGTATAATAAATTTCAAATCCTGGCAATAAATGGAAGGAGCGCTAAATCCCTTAGTAGGATGATATCTATGAGGCATATATCCACCACCACAAACATTTACATATTTACAAGCTCTACAGTCTGAGCATAAGCTTCCAACTCGTTCCATTCTAGTTCCAATTAAACTATGTTCTATGATTTTGTCTATATCTGCATCAAATACGGTTTTACCAGTAGCAACAGCTCCGTCATAAGTTGATTTAAGTGAATCAACCGCCTCATAACCTCCATCTGTCTGAATTGCCCCAATCCCTATTGGGGCTAATCCTAATGATTCAGTTGCATATTTACCACCTAATAAAAGATGAATAATATCTGCAAATATTCGGACATTAGTCTCACTCAAATCTTTTTTCCACCAATAATCGAAAACGTTAGATAACCATTTACCATAACCGTAGCCAGTTTCACTTTCATAAGATAAATTGGGAGGGTTGGAGTGGTTTCGATGTGGAAATAGGAAATCTATTTGGAACGGGTTGAATTGATATAAATATTCAAAAATTTCAACAGGGTCAAATTCAGGATTCATTACAGTTAGTATCCCGAACTTCGCTTCTTTATCTTTAAGTAGCTTTAATGCCTTTTCAAGTTTTGGAAAAGAGGAGTTCCCTTTATGATCTACTCTGTATACGGTTGTTGCTTTCTCATTCCCATCAACACTTATTCCGATTCCAATATTAAGTTTTGTTAATAGCAATACCCAACTCTCATTAAGAAGTACGCCATTTGTTTGAATGCCATATTTTACATTACATATATCCTTTAGACCTTCGTCAAATAATTTTACTGAAGTTTTGTAAAACTCTTGAGGAGCTAATAAAGGCTCGCCGCCGTGAAAAATTATTGTTATATTTTTCAGATTGTGTTTAGTGATATGAGTTTTTATCCTTTCAACAGCTTTAGTGAGAACTTCATTGCTCATTAGCTTGGGCTTTTTTAGCCATGATTGGTCAAAAGAATTGTACTCATAACAGTAGCTACAGTTAAGATTACATCTAGAACTAACTTTTAAGAGAAAGAAATTAAATAATTTCTCATTATCTAAAGACATTTATCAAGAAGAGGTATGATTAGAGTGGTTACTAAAATCTGTATGTTCACAATATTGCAACATTGTTAACTGCCTTTCATTGTTAATACGTATATATGCATTCTGAAGGATTTTAGACTTATTAGATAGTTTGTTAGACTCGTGCTCTCTGCTAAAAGCATTGATGTTTTTCTCTAATATTGAAACATTTAATTGATTCATAGTATTACAGTTGTTTACAAATTTGATTGGCCATGACTGCTATAGTCAGAGTGGCTTGAAAATGCTGCTGGATGTTTAGGGTTATTGATGGCTTCCTTTTCCCATAAAATTCGGGTCTTAGCATTTTGTATAATCTTTCTTGTTGATATTATGCTTTTATCTTTTTGTTTGAGAAAAGGAACCGTATACCTAATATCTACCCTCATAAAATATTATTTATAAATACAATTTATATATTTTTATTAAATAAAAAAAATTATTCTGTTCTTCTTTTATTAGTGCTCTTCATTGAAGCAACTACTGTCTTAATAACATTCCCGTGTTTTTTAGCCATTTCGCTATTAGTTGTAGAATCATATTCAATCTTTACCCTGTAACCCTTTATTACTTTTTCAGTTCTGTTTTCCTGAATAATCTGCATATCAAAAAATTGGATTACTTCATTTGGTTCAAGGGTTAAGACTTTTGATTGTTGGTCTTTATTTAACTTATTTCCAAGTTGCTCCTTGATACGATGTAGGTGCTTAACGTCAGTAGAGCAAACAATAATTTGATCATAACCTGCCGTAAGACATTTCTCAACATTGTGTACCTCCCAATCGTCTCCAGTCGTGACCGAAACTTCACAGGCAATTCGTTTACCTGCACGTTCAAGGCTTACATCAACTCGTCCTTTACCATCCGGTGTGGGGTCTTCAATTATTGCCTTGTAACCCCTAGATTCTGCCATCCTTTTAACCAGAGTTTGTAAATACCTATGCTCTGTTTCTGTTTTCTTAGTTAGTGATTCATGTTTGGGTACCTCTACTGGTACAAAAGGAGTGTGCACTTGTTCGGCTTTTTGAACTTCTTGAATTGCTTCTAGAGGTTCTTTTACTTTTTCCTTAATTGATTTACCCCAAAATTCTAAACTCTCCTCCACAACTGATTTAGGTGTACCATATGCGTCACGAGAATGCTGTATTACAGCTTGCATAGTTGCTTCTGCTGAATCTGCTTCTAATTCAGGTAACGGAATTGTAGATAGGGTGAAATCTGAATTAGGTTGTTCAATACGTGCAATCGCTTCTCCGGTACTAAGGTTTTCTAAGTCCTCGGCCTCGAAGTATGAAAAACCACTTGCAAAACGCTTGGCATCTGTATCACCAAGCCTAAAACAAATACGAGTACCAGCATTTACAACAACGGAACTGGCAAGTTCTGTATCATATTTTTGAAGCTGTTGCATGTCCTGATGTGCCAAAATCAAGCCTAAGTGGTACTTCCTTGCTCCACTTAAGATATGCGACATTGAGGGCGTTATAAAATTTTGAAATTCATCAATGTATAAAAAGAAATCATTGCGTTCCTCTTTACTCTTAGCTTGCCGTGCCATCGCTGTTTGGTACATCTTTGATACAAAGAATGTACCAAGCAAAAAACTATTCTCTGCACCAATAAGTCCTTGTGAGAGTTTTACAAGCAGTATCTTTTTTGTATCAAGTATGTTTTCGAAATCAAGCCCTTTCTTTTGGGCTACCATGTTGCGGATGAGCTTGGGGCGCAGGAATGTGTCTAATCGGGTAAGTATTGAACCAATGGAATTGCTTTTAAGCAATGGGTATTCGTGTTGCCAGTAGTACACTACATGAGGGTCTGCAACTGTTTTAAGGTAGGTATCTCTAAAACTCTTTTCAACAAGGAATCTTCGTAAGTCAAGTAATGTACCTCCTTCTTTGCTTTCCAAAAATGCGAGAATGGCGTTTGCCAAAACGCTATTCATTTGGTCACCCCAACTAGTGCTTAATCTTTTAAAGGCGGCGACTAAATCAGAAGAAAGTATATCTTTTTCAATTTCTGAATGTGCTGAAAGGATATTAAATGCAACCGGAAATTCTCCATCTGCGGGGTTAATAAGTATTACATCATTAATACGCTCTTTGGGGACATGAGCAAGTATGGCTTCTATTAAGTCTCCATGAGGGTCAAGGACAGACAGCCCGTTTCCGAGCTGCATGTCTTGGGCTATCATCGACAGCAGTAAGGTTGATTTACCGGTTCCGGTAGCCCCGATTACATGGGTATGTTTTAGTCGTAAGCTAGTAGGAACACTCACCAATTGTTCTTTTGCATGATGGATGTTCTTACCCAGTACAAACGGATGGCCGAGTGCGCTTTCCGGTGAGCACTTTGTTTTTTTAGTATCACGTTCAACCTTTGGTGAGGCAATTTCAGGAGTAGGGAAATGTACAATCGTAGCGAGTTCCTGACTATTAAGTAGCATCCCCAAGCGATGAGACTGACGTAAATATACATCGCCTATCATTTCATCTATCTCCATATCATCCTGTTTCAAGATAACTAATGTGTTGCTCTTAGATTTGCTTACACGTGTAAGGGTGATGCTTATATTCTTTGCAATCTCTATAGCTCTTGATGCTTCCTCCGCTTGTCCAACTACTCGAATGCAGACGGCATAGAGCGGCGAAGAAATTTTCTCTTGGGCTAACTTCACCATTTCTGGAGCGTCTGCAAAGAATGAACCACCCTTATTGTCAGTGACTGATCGCATAATACTTTCTGCCCAAGGATTGATTGCACCCTTGAAGAGTATTTGTACGGTTCCTTGTTCTTCGTTTTGTAGGTGTTCAAGAGATGCAAATAAGCCAATAAATGGATCTTTTTCCGCTTGGCCTATCATTGCAATAGGTCGCATAAATTCCTCTGCAAGCCCAAGTTCAATAACACATGTTTCTAAGTTGTCACCCAAGAAATCCAATCTTCTTTCATCCTTAGTAATTATTGCTACCGGGAAATAAGCTTTTACTTGGCTATGCAGGTTGGCCGCATCATTTTCGTGACAGACGAACTGAGTTTTTATTGTTGTAGCAGTTGCAATGATTTCAAAACTTAAGGTTTTGGATGTATAAGAAAGCATTAAAAGCAGATGCTCCATATCTTCAGCTTCTAACTTTGCATCCTTAGGAAGTACAATACTGTATGCAACAAGTCCATTCTCGAATATGGTTTCCAGGGCGGTCACAGCAGGTATGTCATCTGCCGCAGTGTATCTATTCTCTACAGGTTTCTTGTTATTCTTAAAAAGGTCAACAATTGTACTTAACAAGGTAGGATGTTTACCATCATCTATAGGTTGCGGTTTGAGTACGAAATGTCCGAAGAATGGATAGAACTGTGGCTCCAGGTCTACAGGAAATTCAAAGACATGCCTCCCACGACCTCGAGCCTCCCATTTGTAGAAACGGGTAGTAAGTTCTTCTGAAAGAGGGAAGTTCATTAGTTATTTCCTTTGTTCAACATTTCAAGTTCAGCAAGCCCTCGCACACCACTGGCAGTAGTCAACGAGTTAAGCACGTCTAAGACGGTGAAATGAATTGCCATCCTGGTCATTGACTCCGTGTCAATTTGATAAAAGCTTTTATCAGTTCTATCCTTACCGGCCAGTTTGCTGATGATCGGAATCCGATTTATCCGCCCCTCAGTTTTAATGCAGACCCATTCAGAAATAAAAGTACCGGTGCCAAATGGTGCAGCGCAGACGTAAAAGACATATTCTGCCCTTATGATGCGCATATACTGTCGCTTAGACGAAAAGATGTGTGATTCAAGAAATGACTCCTTTGCGTAACTAAGATTAGGTATGTTTCGTTGTTCCAACCCTTCTTTCACTTTATTGTAGAAGTCAGATGCTGAAATGGAAAGACCGTCATAAAAATTTTGCCAGGACTTTTTGGATTCGAAGCGTGATTTGTTGTAAGCGAATACTATTACTCCAACGAGAAGGAGAAAGAAAATGATGATTAACATGGTATGAATGTTTTAAGGTGGAAAATGATTATAGATAGTATTCAGAGGTATCGAAATATACAAATTATTTTAATTGTGTAATAAAATTTAATATGAAATGGTGTTTTTCCCACTGCTAAGGAAAAGTGAGAATGAAAGGAAGCTTTGCAGTCATTAGTGAGAGTCCTTACTTTCGCAGCATGAAGTATCTTCTAGTTTCAGAAGACTGAACTCAATATGTAATGACGGAAAAGGAAATAATACAAATCGAAAACGAAGTCTTTACCAAGCTTGTAATTGAGATGTTGAAGCAACAAAGGGCTGACGGCATAACGGAATTCTTACTCGATAAATACACCGTAGATAAAGAAACGAAAGAAAGAGTTAGAAAGATATTGAATGACGAGAGAAACTAATAGTTATTACAAATAGTATATTCTTCCCCCTTATTTCAAAATGTCCTCACCTATATGCTGGTTGTGATAGTAATTCTTTCACAAAAACATACAAAATATGGAGACATCAACAAAGACTCCCGACAACATCGTTACACACAAAGATGTGTACACGATCATCAATGAAAAGATCATTGAGCAACTAGAAAAGGGGACTGCGCCGTGGCGAAATCCCTGGCATACGGCAGGCTTGCCCAAGAATCTTATTACAGACAGGCAGTATCGGGGTATTAACCTGATCCTGCTTGCATCTATGGGCTATGAGCAGAACTATTTCCTGACCTATAAGCAACTAACTGAGCTAGGTGGCAGCGTAAAGAAAGACGAAAAGGGGCACATGGTCGCCTTCTGGAATTTCCCTGACAGAGAAGCAGAAAATACCGATGCCATTGAAGAAGTGCAGGAACCTAGAAAGCGTGCCACCTTGCGCTATTACACGGTTTTTAATATTGCCCAATGCGAGAACATTCCTGCGGATAAACTACCGGTACTGCAAGAACGGGAGTTTAATCCCATCTCAGCATGTGAGCGCATTGTAGCGGGGATGCCCCAATGTCCGGTAATAAAGCACAAGGAAGCATCTGCCTACTATAACCCCTTACAGGACTATGTTAATATGCCCCGGCAGAAAAGCTTTGAAAGCGAAGAAGCCTATTACAGTACCCTTTTTCATGAGTTGGTTCATAGCACCGGCCATCATTCCCGATTAGCCAGGAAAGACCTAATAGAGATGGCTGAATTTGGTTCAGATGCATATTCTCATGAAGAATTTGTAGCAGAGATAGGCACCTGTTATTTTCAATCATTCACGGGTATCGAAAGCCGTTTTGAACAAAGTGCAGCTTATATCAAAGGATGGCTGTGGAAGCTCAAAAATGACAAACGCTTTATCTTTTCTGCCAGTGCGCAGGCTCAAAAGGCAGCAGATTATATTTTGAATGTCCAGAGCGATGCAGAAGAGTCAAAGGAGGAATAGGTTAGATGTAGTCTTGTTGTGCGAGATAGAACAGCAAAGTCCAATATTATTATTGGACTTTTTATTATTAAGAATAAAGACCCTCTTGCGTATTTGATTAATATTTAAGTACTTTATACGATAAATACCTAGTAAAATACTCTATCACATGAAGAATGCGTTATGTTCCCAATCTTATCCCCAAGGAACTTAAAGTATTACCTGAATACTTTAAGGGTACCCCGTATACGAATGTAAAGCCCAATATTGCTCTTACTTTATTTGGGTATACGGGAGCAGTAATTTTCTTTCTTTTTTCCATTTTGTGCATCAAGCATGTGCTACTTTTCCTTCTCTATGGCTGCACAGGGTTTATTTTTTTGCCCCAGGGTCATCGGTTTTTAGAAAGGTCATTACGATTTAGACTGACAACAAAAATTAAGGCAGTTACTTGTAGCCTGTTATTTATTGTTACGCTACCGGTTTTTTCACATTATTATGTTCTTGATCAAGCTGAAATTAAAGCTGCAAAAGCGCAGGAACTCAAAGAACAAAATGATAAGGTAGAAGCTGAAAAAATATTAGCTGATAAAAAGGATAGCTTCAACAAGTACTATGCAAAGTCCATATCCTTAGAAAAAGATGGTAAACGAGATGAGGCATTACATGCAATAGATACCGCGTCGAACTATGCTATTGCATCTGATGAAGTTACACTTCTTCAAATTGAAAAAGATAATCTTTCAAGAACATTTGCTATATCCCTGGTTAAGAAAGGAAAATTTAAGGAAGCCTTGCCAATACTTACAGATTTGCTTAGCAGAAATTCCAACAATACGGAATTACTATGCAATCAGGCTTTATGTCTTCACCGTATTGGTAATACTCAGGAAGCTGTCAATGATCTTAAAATAGCCATGCAATTAGGTAGTAAAGAAGCGGAAAAATTGCATAATAAAATTAACCCGTTGCGTAGGCGGGTTTCGTACTATATCACGCTCTGTTGTGATGGTACGACTTCAAATGCAACGGGCCGAGGCGCATGTTCCTGGCATGGAGGGGTTTGTGAATGGAATCATCCAGTTTATGAGGAATATCGAAAATATGAATAAGATGTCGGAGATATTATTCAAATATGCTAAGTTGGCAAATAGAAGTGTATTGCAGAAATTATTTAAACAATACCCGGAAGAAAATGCTGTTATTGCATTAAATAATCTTCTAGCATCTAAACCTATAGAGTCTGTTACCGAGCAAGATGTTCAGGAAATTGAGCAAAAATATCGTGTCAATTTGCAAAGAGAATTTCATCTTAATCTGGAAGAATTTTACGCAGTATACTTTAACCATTATTTGAGACACGGATGTATCGACACGGATGCTAAGAAAGTACTATCTAATCTGAGAAGAATATTAAGATTGAGCGAAGACTCGATACGCACATTGCAGATTAAAATTGGTGAAAGAGTGTATCGTCAAAAGCACGAAGAAGCGGTAGCTGATGGAACATTTACCAATGAAAAGAAGATTTCATTAAATACCCTGGCAATGGATATTGGGTTACCGGATGATATAAGTCGCAAAATATCTGAGGAAGTTCGGATAGCATGTATTAAGAAATTTGTTGCTGAAATAGTAGAAGACCAACGGTTGTCTCCTCAAGAAGATAGGAAACTCCAGCAAATGGCTAAAAATCTTGAAGTTGATTTGTCATATACTCCTGAAACGAAGCAACAGTTAAATAAGCTCAGATTATATTGGGCTTTGGAAAATGAAACCTTACCTGAGGTCAAGACTTCGATAAGTTTATATAAGAATGAAATTTGCCACTTGATTATACCTGGTGTTGCATGGTGTGAGATGAGAACTGTCCGAACGCATGTATCTACTGTCGGTTATTCCACAAGCATCAGAATAGCTAAAGGAATCTATTTGAGAAGTACATCACATAAACCTAGAAGTTACTCTACGGAACAACTTAAGCAACTGGATAGAGGAACACTCTACCTTACAAGTAAAAGAATATTAGTAACTGGCACACATAAAAGCTACAATATCCGATTAGAAAAGATACTTGAATTTGATCCTTATAAAGACGGTATTGAGATCCGAAAGGATGCTGGCAGAAATGTATTTCTTATGTTTAGTGAGCAGTTGGACATTATCTGCATTATGTTAGGAAGACTACTAGAAGGGTAGAGACATTAACGTATTGAATATGGAGAAAAGGTATTTGCTGTATATCGATATTTTAGGTTTCTCGGAACTCGTCAAAACCGATTATTCTAAGATAGAAAAGCTATATTCAACAATTGATAAGCTGAATTCACATGATCATCCTAATTTCAAGACATTAGTTTTCTCTGACACAATCCTGATTTTTAATTGTACTGCTCCAACATCGCAACATGACCATGAATATCTTGTTATGTACTTGTGCGAATTTGCACAAAATTTGCTTTTTAAATGCTGTTATCTCGATATACAGTTCAGGGCGATATTGACCTATGATATATTTCAGTATGAAAAGCTAACGAATATTGAAGCATATTTTGGCAATGCTTTAGTTAAAGCCTACAGAAAAGAAAAGGATATTGTTGGTCTCGGCCTATTTATCGACAAAAGTATAGCTACGCATAATAAAATATTTGAGACCACTGAATTCGACATAGACTTAGACTTTGTTTTTCTACTTCCCGCGATTAAGAATTTGAAAATGTATGGATGTTTAGAATTTCCACTAGATAAATATTTTCCTGACCCAGAGCTAGAATTCTTTGGGTTAAAATTGGAATTTAAAATACTTCAAAATTTTAAAGATAATATTGAACTACAAAAGGATTCAAAAGTTAGGTCTAAATACATTCAGACATACTATTTATATAAAACGGCGTATAAAGAACTTATAGATATTCTTGAAAGGAATTATTTTGACATACAATTTGTTTCATCAAGTGCAGATTGGGATAATACAGATTTGATTGAATAAAGGGAAGCCTGCCATGTGGCATATTTAGTTGTGCCAAGGAGCGTTTTTACACTGATAAGGCAGTCAATAGCTCTTTCCAGTGTATATCCGGTTTCTTTTGTATTTGGTAAGCAATAGCAGCCAGCAAGTTATAAAAGGTTTCTGCAGAGTCAAAAACGAAGCCTGAATGATGAAGAAATTGAAAAAGATCTTCTAATTTGAATTCCCACGAAGGATGCAATGGAGCCTTCTCGGAAAATACCGTAGATAATATTTCAAACACTTTCTTTCCCGCCAAAGTAGGTGACTTATCATTATAAGAAATGAGGAAAAATTTATAGGTCTTATCTGCATTGTTCATTTCAAAATCATGGTTTGTTGAAATATAACAAATAATATACTAACGCTTTCGTTTTTTGCGAGAATCGTGGGTGATTGAGCTATGTCAGTTCTTCTAACGGAGAGTGAAGTTCCTAAACATAAAATGCCATGTCATCAGGCAATAAACCTCAAATTTCATTGAGCTTTTATTTAAAGATACGGGTCTGGGAAAAAATCCTTGATGGGACAATCTAATATTCTAGCAATGGCATTAAGGTGACTGACATTGTATTTCTTACCGTATTTACCGCTTTCAACTTTTTTGATAAAACTGTTTGATTGATCTAATTCAAAAGCCAATTGCGATTGAGAAAACCCTTTCTCAATCCTTTTTTCCTTTACTTTCTGAATAACGTACTTATCAATTTCAGTAACCACCGGCGTCATTAATAGCCGGTAAAGTATTACTGCTAAAAAAAATAATGAGTTCCCTATGGGGAACTTTAAATATTTTGTATATGTTTGTTCCCATACTCACCAAAAACATAACCAATGAAAATCCAATTTGTAATCGCTTGCTTTCTTGTTTCAGTACTCCCATTTAGAGGCTACTCACAACACGCTACGATAGGTATACAAGGTGGACTAGTTATCTCTAGTGTACATGTTAATCCTATTTCTGTTCTTTATGGGACAACAGCTAAAATAAAATCTAAGCCAGGGCCTATGATAGGTGCTCTTGTAAACATTCCTATTGCAAAAGGCTTATCTGTGGAGCCAGGCATATTTTACTGCCAAAAGGGATTCAAACTAGCAGATAATTATCTATCTGTCGCTTATGAAGCCAGATATCGATTCAATTACATCGAAATACCGTTGTTCTGTAAGTATTCTTTTAAAGGACTGTATTTGGGAGTAGGGCCGTATGTTGGGATTGCTACATCTGCAGTTACCAAGATAATTACAGTTGATACAAGCGCCACTATAAAGCGTTATGTAGGGAACGATGATACAGATGCTATAAAGCGCATGGATGCAGGGGTAGTAATAAAGACAGGCTATGTAACTTCCTTTGGCTTCTTTGCCTCTGTGCAATATGGTTTAGGGCTTGCTAATGTGTTGCCAGGTAATCTTCCCGGTGTAAGCATTAAAAATAATCTGTTCAGCATTTCTATTGGTTATTATTTTGGAATGCGATCTAAACACCTTGTAGTGGTTAATAAATAAATATCTGAACAACGATTTAGCAGTTTTGAGTATTAGTTGGTTTACTAAGACGATAGTGAACTTAAATACATTCTGTTAGGCCTATGGTATATGACAGGATATTTGTTTTCTTAAATTTCCGACAAATTATATAATTTTATATTTCGTACTAACAAGCCACACTAATGAAAAACTCTTCAATATCTATTGCGTTAGCAGACGACCATACAATTGTTAGAGCAGGTACTGCAGCGATAATAAAAAGTATGTCTAATCTAAATGTCATTGTAGAAGCAGATAATGGACAGGAGTTGATTAATTACTTGTCGAATACAAATACTTTACCGGACTTAGTAATACTGGATGTCTATATGCCTGTGATGAATGGATATCAAACCTTGACAATCTTAAGACAATTTTGGCCGCAAATTAAAATACTTATTCTTTCAACTTACAATCATGACTTTTTAATAGCAACAATGCTAAGGGATGGCGCAAATGGCTATATATTCAAAAGTGATAGTGCTGAAGAATTAATCGAGGGCATTTTTGATGTAATGTATAAAGGATTTTATATGACAAGGACGCCGGCAAAATTTCTTTCCTCACTTTCAAATCTACCCAGGCTTACTGAACAACATAAATTATTCCTGCAACTATGTTGTACTGAACTTACATATGAAGGCATTGCTGAGGTAATGAAGGTTAAGCCACGAACCATAGAAGGTTATCGAGCAACCTTATCAGAAATGTTGAGATTACATACCAGAACTGGGTTTGTTCTGTTTGCTACTAGAAATGGGCTTTCTTTGTGATAATTGAGAAAGCGTATATTTTAGGTATTAAAAATATTTTGAACCGGGATTAATTGTTATTCAATTCTCTTAATTGATACGTTTCGATTACTTTTTGTTTAATAGGACTTTCACTCCAAGAGTCCCAAGTAAAGTTGTATGGATTATACCCACATTTTAAAGGCTTACTTAGCATATTCTCTGGATCTTCCAGATATGCTCTACAATCAGTACAGATATATCTGAATTCACAATCCTTACAAATCGAAATATCATCCTTCTTAATATGCCAATATTTTTGAAATTCCTTTTGTTGGATGGCATCAATTAGTTTTATAGTATTCACATTACCATATGTTTCAATCATACTAGGGCAGTTTCGTATATTGCCTTTTTCATCAATGCTTATTTTTCTATTTAAACAAGTATTAAAAGTTAAAGCTTCAGTAAAGTGTGGGATGTTAATGGCAAAATCATTGGGATGTACAGTACCACAACTAGAACGAGATAATATAGTAGTTTTTAAGTAAACTACATGAGTTTGCGTTTCCCTAAAAAAATAGTCTTCAGATGATTCAGGATTATTATATAAGTAGATATTAGTAAATCGTTTAAAGGAAAGCATAACCATTTTCAGTAAACTTTCACTAATACCTATTTCATTATTCAGATAAAGAACGATACTAAAAATATTAGTTTCTTCTATGCCATTTAATAGGTTTTCGAAATATGTGTAAGATTTAAGTTGAGATAGCCTTACCTCCAAATGCTGTAGTCCGATTTGAGAAAACTGAGGTAGTAGCTCACGTAAAGAATATGGTGATGATTCCTCCTTCAGTTCAATAATTCCGTTTGTAATCAAAACGGGTGTTTCCCATCGTAACGATAGTTTGGGAAATAGATTTAAATCTTTAGTGGTAAATATATATTGCTTGTCTAAGAGAAATGATTCGTATTCATTGATAATTTCAGCCTTATCAAATCCTAAATTTGATTTAAATATCTCAAAATCTAAAACATCATTGTTGGCTAGAATTTCATATAATGAATTGGGGATTAGGTCAAACATGTTGCGCTGCAGATCGCATATAATGGATCTGGAATATCCTTTAACTGGTATACAATTCGCAAATAACTTATATTGCATCTAATCTAGAGATTCGTTTATAAAATTTTATTCTCCCAGCTTGAGAGGTTTGTAAAATATTTGATACAAAGTCATTTTGTGTTATAAACACATTGTTACCTTTTCTGATTCCTTTTAGGTATTGATATTGCAGAGGTAATTTATGTATGACTTTATGAAACTCTACGGAGGTTTTTAATTCGAATTGCATAAAGATTGTGCTATTTCCTTCTCAATATAATAATTACAATAACTTGAAACAAAGCTAAATTGTCCACAAGGGTTAATCTCCAGAAAAACATATTCATAGTTAGGTGTGACAATTATATCGATTGATCCAGTCGTCAATTTTAACGTATTCATAAGAGACAATAGTCTCTGTTTAACTTCATTTGGTAACTCATATGGCACAAAGCGGAGTTTGTCGTTATCCCAAGTCCGATAGTCAGTCCTTGTTGATGAATCAAACTGTGAAAAGATAGCTAATGAATATATTATATTCTGGAAGATGAAAACCCGCAATTCATAAAGTTTTTCGATTTTGTGTTGAACGAAGGAAGGGTGGAAAATGCCTTCATGCAAATTGACATTTGATGCAGAGATATTCTCTGTACGTTGACCAGAAACTAGAATTTTGGATGTGTTTATATATACAGAATTTTGAACAGACTTGGTAATTAACTCTCTTTTTTTGAAAAGTGCTAATAGGTAGTCATAATCAGTTATAATATCACTATCAGGTATAGCCAGGCCCACATTTTTAGCGACAAGCAATTGATATATTTTTCGTTGTGTGAAATCTGAAAATTCACCTATTACCTTTACATTAGGACAAAAAGCGTGTAAAAACTGAATGTATGAGAAGAATATAGCTGAATAATCTTGAGAAATTTGCTGCTCAACCTGTTGCTTTATATCAAAATCATCTACCTCTTCACACGTTTGAAAAATATAATCGCAACCATGAATCCAAATTGCTGTGCAAGAACCGAGGTCGACCTTGACATCATAAGCATTTGAAATTTCAATTTTGTCAAGATTGTTTAAGCTAAAGGATCTAAAGTGAATATTATTATCAGCACCTATTCTCAGTACCGTCATTTTAAAGAAATACGTTAACCAAAGGACTACATTATCAACAGCGCTATCATAACCTTTGCTAACTATGGTTACTGGCATATTTAATAGTATTTAGTTTAATAAGTGGGTGAACAATAACCTAATTTTTCAGGAATCGCTCTGGATAATCGGATACTAAAAAAAGCTGGTAAAATTCTTTTGGAGGTTCTTCTTGCATAATTTCTGCAATAGGAACTATAATAAAAGGGTTATAGTATAGCTTATTAATTTTACTAAAGATATATCGTCTGTAATTGTAGTAAATTTTATTTTTGATATTCTCACTTTCATCACAATAAAACTCAGCACGCTTTTCCGTAGCAATGTTCGTTGTGTCATATAAAATTCGGACTATTCTTCTTATTGGAATAGCATTACGTAAATCCATAGTCCATAAGGTATCGTGTAAAATGATATAATCTTCGTCAAAGACGATCCTTGGATTACCTCCGTTTTGCATTAGTTTCAACCCAATATCTGATCTTATTTTGCCTTTTTTAATGGCTTCATACATGGGTTTCGTTAGTTTGTCTCCATGTTTTTGGAACTCATGAATTACTAACGCATGGTAAATAGGATAAGCAACAAAATTTGAATCATTAAATGTAGCACCAATAACCTCCTCACTTAAATAGTCATTTTCATACATCAAAGCTATCAGAGATTCACTTAAGGAATCATTTATTCTATTCATTCTTGCTACAAACTCACTATCCTTTGCATTGTTTACAAGTATACAATGTACAGACTGATCCCTATAAATGAAATCATTTATTCGTTTGATTAGTGCATAATTTATTGTTTGATCCCTTTTAACCGTCAACTGAGGATATTCCTTTATAAGGGACGACCATTCTTTAGATTTTCTGAATCCATTGTATATGGATTTTCTAAAAAAAAAGGTATCCGCACCTTTAAGTACTAAAAGGCGACTAAGGTGAATTAGATTATCGTAATCATTATTTAGTGCAGCACAGTACGAATAGTTGCATATATCTAAAGTAAAGGGTGCATGCTTGAATAAAAATGCAGCTTCATAATATTGAGCTGCATTTTTATAGTCTCTATTTAAGATGCATTTTTCTGCCTGGTATACATTAGTATAGTATTGACCTAATGAATCCAATGCGCGCGTCTGTAAAGACGTAACAAGAAACAGTAGAGTTAGTCTTAAAGCTTTCATTCAACTCATTTAATAATCTACCAATGGCCCGCAGCCTCCGTGCGAAATTACGAGGTCAAATTTTGCTGTGGTGCCAAAACGAGTATCTGTTTGGTCTGATCCCCAGGATGCGTAGTAATATTGTACATTTCCGCCGCCATCTCCATAAACACCTGACAACTCGCAGCCACCACCAGTACAAATAAGTTTACCATCCACGACCGGATTTACTTGTGGATTTACCTGAGATAATAAACTTAACTTGGTAAATTTATTCGCCTGTGAGTTGGTAGATTTAACTGACATCGACTCGATATTTTCATTTTGGTAATTCATACAATAGAATTTTAAATTTAAGTATTTTTAATAATTTGTTACGTAGTAATTTTAAATGGACTACACTAAGAGAAGGCAATTCCCCTAAAACGTTTGCCCAACCAGACATGTTCGTATTTCTTACAGTCTCAAATGATTGTGCGTTTTATTAGCATGGACAACTTGTATAATCCACTGAATTAGCAATGACATTAAAACTCTCGGCATTTTCTGTTGATGCTCTAAGTTTGTAAGTAGGTTGAAGGTTCAAGTTCAATAAAACCGTTGTAGCATATGCTGGGTTTGTTGCGTTTTGTACTACTGCAGGAATAGGAATTTCTCTAAACAAAAATACGCCTGATGTTTGCGTATCAATAAACAACCTTACCATACCTTGCGAGGTGCTTTGTGTGGCTTTTATTGTTACAGTCGTTATTTGTGTACAGTCAGCATTTGTAGGATTCGGTGCTGTAATGGCGGTGCCGAGTGAGCCTGTACCATCTAGGTTTGAATTAGCAGTAGAAATATTTACCATGCCTGTATTTGCAGTCCCATAAGCATTCGTAGTACAACAATTGCCATCACAGTTGCAATTAATCCAATTCGCCCCCACTGCCAAAACATTAAAACTTTCTGAGTTCTGTGTTGAGGCTCGCAGTTCGTAACCTGAATCCAAAAAAAGATTTTGGTTGAGAGTATATTCAAATGCTGTAGTTTCTGCAATTCTTGCAGATGCAGGTACTGGAATTTCTTGATATAGGTTAGTATTGACCCCATCGTAAATAAACAAGCGTACCATACCTTCTGTTGTACTCTGAGTTGCCTTAACGGTTATTGATGTAATAAGAGTGCCGTCATTTGCGGCTGTTAAAACAGTACCTAGTGAGCCAGTCCCATTTAAGTTTGAGTTAGCTGTAGCTATATTTACAAGGCCAGTATTTGCAATGCTGATTCTTCTTGTTGACATAATGTTTTTGCTTTTAAAGGTTTAACATGTACAATTTTCCCAAATAACACCTGTAGCAGTAACAACGAATGAATCGCTTTGCTCTGTTGATGCATATAGAACATAGTTAGCGGTTAATTTTATTGGTCCTGTTAATTCTATCCCGAAGGCAGGTTCAACTGAGGTCTGCACTGAAGCTGGAATCATTACTTCTACCAATAAGAATTTGTTTACACCATTGTCGATAAACAACCTGACCATACCTTGTTGGGTATTGCCAGTAGCTTTAATTGTTACCGAATTAATAACAGTACCGTCTCCTGATGCGGTCAATACACTACCCATAGGACCAGTACCATTGAGTGCGGTATTAGGAGTGGAAATACTTACACTGCCAACTTTCGGAGTGTACTTAACGTTTGATGAACACATAGTATGAGTTTTTATCCAAAGCTATCTAACATACGAGGCGTTATCCAAAAGAAACTAATTGAAAATTGTTCGTTATAAGAACATTTTTTTACTGAAGACTTAATTGTTCCAAAATAGAATCTTCTTTTATTTGTAGTATTTCTGTTATCGACATATTGTAATGATTTGCCAGCTTAAGAAGAATGCTTAAACTTAGGAAAGGATATCTGCCATTTTCAATTTTGCTAATAACAGAATGGCTCACGCCAATAGATTTAGCTACATACACCATTTTTTCTCTTTTAAGATGTCTTATGGTATATAAATTATTCCCTATTTTTTTTAATAAATGTTGTAATTGCAAATTTGGCATGGTAAAGGATTAAACGGTTAATGGGAATTGAGTATATAAAATTCGGTATAACTATATAAATTGGCAATGTGAGAAAATAGAAAGAATCCCGTGAATATTCACATTTCTTAGCGTGTAAATGTTTGTTCTTTTACGTCAGATTTGAATAACATCGTTCTAATCTTAAGGTAAAAGATGTTTATCTGCTCCACCGTTTAAGTGGATGAACGAGTGAAGCGGAGAGAAGCAACGCGCGACACGCCACGGAGCGGGTGGAATGTATCAGCAAGTAGTGCCATTGCACACAGGAAGAGCTATTTGTATGGGATGGCAACATCCATATAGCTAAGTGACAGCAAATAGCTCTGACGGCCCCCGTGGCAAGCGAGGTGGAGCACAAACGATAGAAAGCGTAAGGGATATCACCGGCAAGGCGATGGTTAGTATGGAGCGAATGCGAAATGCGCTATCGACTTGCGGGTTAGAGAGCCCTGGGAGCTTTCATGACAAATAAGACAAACTGCATCAGTTATGCCAAAGGCACACTGCGAATATATGAGCACAGCGATTTGCTTTAATAGCTGATCGCATGCTTTGGAATGACAGATGCTTTGGGTTATGAGGAATACCTAATTACCTCGTGTTCATATTAAAAATCAAATATGCCAAGGTTAGCTAGTCGATAGCTCATTGCTTGCGTACTAACATCGAAAATCCTTGCCAAGTACTTGATTGCTTCCTCACTTCCAAAATCAAAATCAATAATTGCAACTTGATTTCTAAGTAATTCCTCTGGCATTAAAATAGCCGCAGCAAAAGCATTTGCTTGTTGTTCAAGAGCTTGACTTGTGATTGTTTCATTAGGATTATTGACACGAAAGTATTGTTTAACGTTTTCGTCATTTTTCACGTGCGCATTATATTGCTTATCCAAAAAAATATCTGAATAATCACGATGGAGCATAAAGTGACCTAGCTCGTGTGCAATGGTAAATCTCCGTCTAACTTTAGATTCAAACTGATTAAAACCGATTATACCAATGTTATTTTGAACTATAAGAGTTCCTGAAATGTCTTCTGTGAATGGATATGAGATGACTTGCAATCCCATAGACTTTGCTATGTCTTCAATTCGTACAGGCAAAGAATTAATCTTCAGAGATTGTAATATTCCTGTTACACAGTCGTTAATTTCTTTTCTTGTTGAGGCCATGTAATGGTCTTCTATTTATTCAAAAAAAGTAAAAAGCTCATCAAAGATTCTTCAGTTTTTTCATCGATAGTAAAATGAGAAACTACTTTTTCAGAAACAGGTCTTTTGTCATCAAAAACAAAAACATTATTGCTTGTATCGCAAGTAGTAATGTTTGGAACTAATTCATTGAATTGGATTTTCAGAGCGCTCGATAAGAGTAATAAATGATGAATAGTTGGGCGCTGCTTTCCCTTTTCTATATTGGCGACTGAAGATCTACCCAAGCTTAGATATTCAGAAAGTTCTTCCTGATTTATTCCGGCCTGACACCTAGCTCTCTTTATACGGGAGCCCATCTCTAAATAGAAGGCATCTATATCTATGTTACCCATAACAAAAAGGATTATAAAATAATGCCACAGTACAAATAAACAATACAAACTAACAGAAAATTTTGTTACTGTGCAAAAAAAGTTAGCGTAAGTAGCATACTTATTAAATTAATATGTACAAATTTTGGAATTGTCATAGAAATTTAATTAAATTTGTGTCTATGTGATGTTCGAGTAGAGGATAGTGATAAAATAGGAAAACCAAGCGAATTGCTTGGCTCTCAAATTTTTGAAAAAGAACTACCTGCGTGGCAAGCAGATAGGTATTTTTTTGATTCGCACCTCAAAAGTACACCTTTTTTTAAAATAAGCAAGAGCCCAAGGAGAAAATCTCTTCTTTCAGCACCAACTTGGGCAGTATTTACTTGTAAATGACATTTTGCTGAAACGACTATTCCTCTTCTGATGTAACGCGCAATTCTCAGCGCCATTTTTCATTTACTTTTTTAATTTTTAAAATTATGTCAACCAAACATAATAATACTTTTGATTTCATATTAAATGACCAGCCCCAATCCTGGATGTCTCCTACAATCCAAGGCCTTGAAATATATCGGCTTGGAAGCATAGGTAACGATGATAAGCTATACCAGAAAAGACCTGGTGCTGACGAGCTCATACTTCCAAATAGCATCGTAGACCTCAGCGGACCCGGTAAAGAGGTGTTCTATTCCCAAAAGAATGGAGGTGGCAATGATGATAAAAAGATTACATTAATAATAATCGTTGGCGGCACTTCAACTACAATAACTGCACCTGCAAAGCAACAGCTACATGTAATTGCTCAGAAGGCATTAGATGACACAAATAACACAGCAAGACCGCTCAGCGACTGGGATTTAAAAACACGGAGTGGAGACATATTGGACCTATCGCATACTATAGAAAGTTATGGCTTTGCTGACGGAACGCAACTGTTTTTAAGCCTTAAAGCAGGTATCGGAGGATAATATTATGGAACAAACCATTAACATTCCCGTACCAGGCGTTATTACCTCAACTCAATTCGTTGACCCGGCTGTTAGCCGGGTCAAATTTGAGCGTGAGTTAGCCTTATTTAAAAGTATTGAAGACACCAACCGTGAACGCGGTATTATATTACTTCAAGCTGAATTCCCAGATATCATATTAGCCTTTACTGCGTACAAAGTGCGACCTGTTACCGTAGTATTTACTGTAAAAGTTAATTTTACAAACTACGATGTCGAACCACCTTCTGTACAATTTATTGATGCACTCACACATGAATTGGTACGCGTTGAACAACTTCCTACACGATTGAAACGAAAGGTACCGGTAGTAGTACAAGTTCCTGCAGGAGATGGGCAAACAACGACAGTTCCAGGAGAAGCAGACCAAGCTCTAATTCAATTTCATGAGCCGCATAATATCCCATTTCTCTGTTTGGCCGGGATAAGAGAATATCACGCCCATCCAGCCCATTCAAATGATCCATGGTTAAATCATCGTGGCAAAAGCGAGGGTACGCTTGGTTTTTTGATAGAACAACTACTAACCTATGGTACTAATCCAATAACAGGGATGATTCCTCAAGCAGTTAGCGTACACCCTATTGGTCCATCAAGTATGAATGTACAGTTTAGTGGAATAACATTTTTGCAATCAGAGGTTCCAAGATGAGCACAGGATTTTTAAATATTACGCATGTCGTATTGCCCAAAAGCTGCGCTAAAGTAGCAATAGATGCCCTTTTTGCAGCAGGTAGAAAGCATGTTGAAGGAGTAGCGCTTTTTGCAGGTACGGTAAACGACACAACATTTACAATTACGCGGACAATAGTTCCGCGGCAGTTAGCAGGTGATGTTGAATCTGGCTTAATTTACGTTGTCGCGGGGGAGGAATTGCATAGAATCGGTGTAGAGCTTTTTGATGCGGGCTTACAGCTTTTAGCTCAAATACATAGCCATCCCCGGGAAGCATACCATTCTGACACTGACGATGCCTATCCAATTGTAACTACAATGGGAGGCATATCTATTGTTGTCCCAAATTTTGCAAGGGGTGGTATAAACCTTAATGAATGGGCTATATATAGGCTAGATTCAAATAATCTATGGTGTGAAGTTTTACATCCAGAAAAAGCATCACTTATACAAATAAGTGACGATACAACAATAAAGAAAACAAAGAAAAGAACATTTAAAATTTGGCCATGGCGTTAGCAAACTTTTTTAATAAAGCTGCATTAGCGGCTTCACAAATTCTACAAGGATATAATACAGAGGCGTTTGAACAACAACTGCTTGATTCACCAATTGAAATTGCATTTGACGACTTCGCAATAAATAGTCATGAAGGGAGAGCAACGCTAGACTTGACAATCAGGTTGGCTGCTAGACTTTACCCGGTTTTAGTTCTCACAGCTAACGGGGCATCTTCGGAATCCTATAAAGTTGATTTAATTTCTATTGCGCAAGCAATTAATCCTCAGATCGAAATAATTCATACTATAGCGAAAGCTTCTATTGTGGTAGGTGCAACCAAAATCAAAAGAGATAGTCCAGTATTTTACATCGGCTCAGATAATTGGCTTACTTTATTGTCAGATAGCAACCCTGTCTTAAGTGGGCAATCAGATAATCCTCTTGCAGCGGGCGCGGCAGCATGCTTAGCGGCTGCGAATGCATTTAGAGTTGTATTTGGGAACCAGCTACCGAATGGCAACCGAGATAAAGAGATTCGCCTTTCTCTGATAGATTTTAGTCAGGGTGAAAATGCAAAACAAGTTGAAGGTGGTATTGCCAGTACAGATTTAGGTGAGGCTATACTTGTTGGAATAGGAGCGATTGGTAACGGTGCTTTGTGGGCTATAAAGAATATACCCAAGATATCGGGAATTATTACTGCCGTTGACGATGAGACAATTGATTTATCAAACCTTCAACGTTATGTTTTAACCGACCAACACTCGGTGACTGAACAAAAAGCTGAATGGGCAGCTTCCCTTACAAGCGATACTTTATGTGTTAAGCCGTATGCTGGCGATTGGAGTTCCTTTGTGTCATCACTCTCCGAATGGAACTTTCCAGCTGTTCTCGTTGCAGTTGATAGTGCAGAAGCCCGAATAGCAATTCAGTCATCGTTGCCAGCTAAAATTTATAATGCGTGGACACAATCAACAGATCTTGGGGTATCCCGTCATCTTGATTTCTTAAATGATGCATGTCTCGCATGCTTGTATCCGCCACGCAAAGAGCAGCAAACAGAATCCGAAATTGTTGCAAGTGCATTAGGTCTTATCGGTATTGAACCTGAAATACGCCGCCTTCTTTATTATAACGCTCCGGTAAATGAGCCCCTAATTCAACAAATAGCTGGTGCATTATCTATACCTGCAGAGATATTGCTTCCATTTAGAGACTTACCTATACGAGAATTTTATAGGCAAACAATATGTGGCAATGTAACACTATCTTTCAATTCTGGCAGTCAAGCGGAAACGCCTATGGCATTCCAATCTGCTCTTGCAGGAATTCTATTAATATCTGAACTGATAATAGAACAGCAGCAGCTTCGTAAAACATCGATAGCCACATCTACTCGTATTGATCTTCTAAGGCCATTGCAAGAATATTTGGAAGACCCAGTTGCAAAAGGCCAATATTGTTTATGTTTAGATGAGGATTTTAAGAGTCAATTTATTGCTAAGTATAGGTAAAATTTTTAAAAGGGATTTATTTCAAATGAATCCCTTAAGTTTTTGAAGATTTAATTAATTTAAAATAACTCTGCTGTTTTCCCATGAAGCAAGAGTCCTCTTCTCAACCTCAATTAATTTTGACAGCTTATAGATACTTAACCCATGCTGAATCAGATACTTTTTAATCCAACCTCCTATAGTAGTTTTATCAAAATGGAAAGGATTGTACCCTAAAAATTCTATGAGTTTTGGATAATATCGAATTTGCGGGACGCTTTTTCCATTCCCCCAACCTGTAATAGAATCCTGAAAGACATCTAAATATTTGCTATATCTGCTTGCTATAGCCGAAGCTGTAATCTTAGCTTTTAAGATGGTCTCCAGCAATGGAATCGTCTATTCAATCAGAGAATGTAATGCTACTGATATTGTAATTGGCCTGCATAAGGGAGCTGATTCTAGAGTGTTTCTTGGCGACAAAACCGAAAACATTTTAATACGCATTTTTGAAACGATATACATATACCAGTCCGTTCAGCCATTAAATACATTAAAAGGAACGGTAGTGGCTGTTCCTCTAAAGGCCGAAACCGAAGCAGGCTTTTTGCTTTGGTTGAATAAATTACTTCTGATAGCAAAGGATAATATGGTTAAGTGAGAATAAGATTATAAGGTTCGTTATAAACACAAAGGTGACAGAATGGTACTCAAACCAATTTATTGAAGACTTAATACAGTTATGGAGTAATAGAGTATTCCCATTTGTGATTATATTTTCGGCACGTGATTTGATTAATTAATTTATCAGCGCTGATTTTTCGCCTTTTTTATATCACCCTTAGCAACAAATTTTTATGACAAAAGCTATATTGCTATCTGCGATGCTTTGCTGTTCGTTTCTTTCAAAAGCGCAAACCATACCTAACGGAGGATTTGAAAACTGGACTATTGATACAGCCGAAGTACCGGATTTCTGGACTATAACTAATACAGTTCCTCTTGGTTTTCCGACCATAATAAAGCAGACCGGGGCTCCGCTTATTAATAATGCAGTACGCATTGAAACGGCGGGTGGCGCAGGCTATCGTACCCAAGCCGGTTATATCGAATCGCGATTCCCTTACACTGACTCGCCTTCTGCACTTACGGGTCTATTCAAGTACGACATCAAGCCGGGAGATACCGGTATGATAACCGTTGAATTCTGGAAAAACGGCATGAATTGGTATGGCGGAAATTTTATGAATATTTACGGTACGCAGACGTCCTTGGTGCCATTCACCATACCATTTTTGCTGGTCTCTAAACCCGATTCTGTATATATATTCATCTCTACAAGCAAAATGTACCCATACACGCCGCATGCAGGCAGCTACCTCATGGTCGATGAACTTAAGTTTACAGGTGCTACTCAACAAATTCCGAATGGCAGTCTGGATAGCTGGTCGCCAGTTTACCTGGATATTCCCGCAGACTGGGTTTATTATGGTACAGTTTCTAAAACGACCGACAAATACTCCGGTAACTATGCTATGAAATTGAAAACTGTAAAAGATAGAGAGCTATCAATGGCTACATCTTATTTTCCTTATACCCCTACCCCCAAAAAAGATACGATATCCTTACTAACAGGATATTATAAAACCAATTCTGTCGGTAATTTTTCAGGTTCAGTTCAGTTAAAATTAATACAGAATGGTGTCGAGGTATGGAGTGGTCATTTCCTGGGCAATCTTAACCAGAGTACGTACACTAATTTTGAGATAGCTATTGACAATAGTATCGCAGCGGATACTTTGGTTATCATTGCAGAGAGTTCTTTAGATGCCGGTAACGAAATGTTTATAGATGACCTCCAATTTAAACAAATGCCTCTGAATATTAAGCGTATACCTTCCATAAGCCATAGTATATATCCAAATCCGGTACATGAAACGCTTAATATCAAGCTGGATGGGACTAAATACAGATCGGCCCAAGTGAAAGTTTATGACATCTGCGGTAAATTAATGCTGCAAAAAGATTATAACCTTTTGGGGAGCGGCATTATAGCAGTGCCGGTACAAGACTTACCAGCAGGTGCCTACCAATATGATTTGATTGTTGACGGCGCAATTGCAGAAAACAAGTTCATAAAGAAATAACAGGCAACATTAAAAAAAGCTCTTATTGTTCTTAAGAGAACCAAAGGAAGTAATCTCATTGGTTTGCCCAATCAATTCCTGATAATCTTACTTATACTTATCGAGATTGACAAATTCTTATAAACAACAAAGCCACTGAGTTTCAGTGGCTTTTAAATTGAACCCTATGGTACGTTTCTCGAACCGGATTATTGAGGATTTAAGAGTGTTGGCAGTGTAACCATTTCATTTAAAGACTAATATAGCTTAAGTTCGTAATGCCTATTTATTTTAGGTAGATTGACTCATTGCGTCAATTCAGACGTTAGCGGTATTTTAGGACTAGATATAAGCAACACAAAAATAACGACAAATGAACTTCAGCGACTTCAAGAAAATTGTTCAGGACGACATCGTAGCTGACGAAACCGAACTACGACAGTTCCTAAATGACAAATTGGCTAAAATTCCGGTCCCTACAGTTCAAGTAAATTCAAATACTTACATTGAGCGAGCTGTTTCCATTGACAAATCCCAACAACCTTTTAACTTGAGCAGGTTATCATACATTCCTGACCACTTAAAACACGTTGCACCTAAAGGACGTTTCAACAAGGCAGGTGAACCATGCTTTTACGGAACTTTTACAGACCTTATAAACCCCAGTGCGACAAGATACTATTTAGCTGCAGAGATAGACCAGAGCATACTTGGGCAACAAACAAAGATCTTTAATTATACTGTCGCAAAATGGCTTTCAACAAAAGGATTTCTTTCAATACTCTTCATTTTCATTAGTGACTACGCACAAAATGACTTGATTAAAAAAGCTCACGATAATTACATTAACAGTCAAGAGTACGTTCAGTTATCCACAGAACAAAAAGAATTTCTGACTTTGCTAACTTTTGAGTTGGCGAAATTAAAATCAGCGAATGGTTACACAATTACAAACATTGTGTTTGACTACTACAAGACAAAAGGATTTCAATCAATTATTTATCCCGGAGTTCCCGGCAAATATCGCGGTAACAATATTGCCATGACACCAAAAATTTTTGACGAAAGCTTTATGTTCTTTATGGGCGCAGAGTTTTGTTTAACGCAAGACGGAGATGATATTGATATTTCAGTTAAGTATAAAATTGAAAAAGGGAGCGATAATGAAATAAATTATTCAACATTTGACGACAAAGAAATTGGAGAGAGCAGTTCTATCAAGAAATAGAAAAACTACCGTTAACACGGGTTTTGCGTCAGGCGGGCTGACGTGAGAAAAAACCTCTTGGTACTCGAACCACTTAATAATTGAAAATGAGTAGTTTGCAAAAGGCAAGAAAACAAAAGCCGCTGAATTTCAGCGGCTTTCATATTTTGTGAACCTCTTGTTACAAATGTCGAACTGGATTGTTGATAGTTTGAAGAGTTTATTAGTTTAGTTGGATTGGCGTTATACGCTAACCCATGTATTACATGAAGCCGTAAAGACGACACAAATGAAACAATCAAAATATAACCCTGCTGTTCATGACGGAACCCAACAGATAAGAGTTTTAAATGGAAATATTCTTCATTGGTTTGAAAATCATCCACAATTATCTATGGGATTTTGATTTGAACGACTGGGGAAGCAGCTAATAGAATCCGCATGATTATTCTGTCTTTATAGAAGAATATTTGTGTAGGAACTACTCGCAGATCACCAGAGCTGATGGAAAGATTGGCTGAGATTTCGTTATTAAGATAACGTCGAAGTTGTTCCTGGAGATTTAGTACTTCAAACTTATTATCAATTACTAAACTTGATTCTAAGTAAGAAATCAAATCGGTTGATGATATCCACGATGCCTTCTTCTTAATCTGTTGTGCTGAATTGGTTTCAAATTTTGTATCAGAAAGACGTATTGAATAGCCATCACTATTTAAATACGAAGTAAGGTATATATCTCCTTTTCTTTTGTAGAAAATACTGCTAAAAAAATATCCAAATCTATCTGCTAAACTAGGATTTTTTGGCAATTTAGATTTTGCAAGAACATTTAACTTCACAATACTTCTGTCGTCCAAGTATCCGAACTCAATCTGACGTATAGAGAGCTTTCTCTTCGGTGTTTCAAACTTCCGCGAATAGATTGATTTGTCTACTATGACTGGGGATTTATTAAAATCAACTATTTTAGAGTTTAAATCATACTCTATATCGAAGTTAGACGAACAGTGGCCATTATTTAATGGCGGCAAGGTAGAAATACATGCTTGAGGGGCTGATGTTACAGCAGGCTGCAATCTGAGTCCAAGTGTAGAATTCACACGTACCACATCATCTTCACTGAAATTAATGTCCTCTATGGAAAATTGTAACGGGTTGAAGTTTAAATAACGTGAGTCATTAAGCTTAATTGGAGTGCACAAAAAATCCCAAAGCTGTTGGGCTTGGGGCTTAAAATTTGTGGCGCTATTTATCAATTGATCAAGTTTGACGGCTTCTTGAGATGTAATGCTATTTACTAAATTGGTCAAATTGTTGGTTACATCTTTATTGAAAGTCGTAACCAAGCATCTAAAACCGTCAGGAACAGAAGCGTCTATAGGTTTTGTATTGCTTCGAATAAAATAATTTGTATCAAATGAAAGCGAAGTAGTGGCGCCAAATTCTATTCTCCTGGCTTCTTCATCATCCCAACCACACTGGGCAAAGATAGGGATACCATTGACGATAACGTGACCGTCTGCTGAATAATAAAACAACTCTTTGATAGTTATAGAATTCCCGCTCAATAGGAATACATCCAAGGGAATACCTCTCCAAACTTGATAGTCAACATCAACTGCATATACAATTGGTATTCCTCCAGGTAAATCAAGTGCTATGTCCGAATAATGCCCGGAAAGGTATTCACAAAACAAATTATCGATACTTGGCTTTGCGCCTAAATTAATCTGTAATCCAAAGCAAAGACTACTTATTGGCGCCGTAGAAGGTTTATAAATTGCATTGTAGGAATAGATAATCCGCTTGGGTTTCAACTTACTGGCGTATCCAGTATAAAAGACGAACAATGATAATAAACTAAATACAAAATGTTTCATAGTTAGGGAATTTGACATTCGCAAGGGTTATCGTCATCTCGATTAGTCTCGTGCTCCTCTTCCTCATCAAAAGTCATTTTTTGAGTTACATGATCCTCATAACAAATGCACAGACTTACGTCGCCTTTATGCTTGCTCTTCTGTGGATCAGAAAACGCTTTTAGCCAAATTTCCTTAGCGTATCTTAAATCTGGTGGTAAGCGTAAATAAGTTGGGTCACCCCTTTTCCAAGTGAACCAATCATGATGCGCACTCTTATTGCCACCGGGGCCGATTTCAAATTTTATTTGCGATGCATTCGTTTGATTAATGCAAATGATCACAAACCAACCACGTGGAGCATTTTTGCAATCTTGTAATTGGCAATATGCACCATTTCCTAGTGAACTAATCAGAATAATAAAAGCCAATGCCAAACAAGCCTTCATGACGCAATATTGAGGTAAATAAATTAAATATTTTCTGATGCAAACTAACAGTTTACATATAAATAAAAAAGAGTTTTTTACTCTTTTTTAAGTGTAAAACATTTTTATATTATAAAGTGGTTCCGCATAAAACCGAAGTCATAGGCAACTTGGAGTGTAGCCCATCACAAAAACGTTTGTCTTACTAGTGTCTATAGAGGAATCGATAGAAGGCGCTTAGAACTCCTTCATCGATATAAGCTTGTGAATTGGTTGGAAAGTACCAGGAGGATAAAAACATACGAGCATCTCGGACAAGTCCGGATTAATATAAAAGGAGCCTATGAAATAAGCTCCTTTAGTTTTTGATATTGGATGTTTTTAGGAATAGCTTTGTTTGCTTCCCATGAGGCTAAAGTTCTTTCTTCTACTCCGATATTTTTAGCCAGTTTTTTGATACTCAGGCCATGCTCAATTCGATACTTTTTAATTTTTCCTCCCAATGTTTCGGTATTCATAGGGAATGGGTTATAACCTAAAAAATCAATTATTTGTGGATAATATTGAATTTGTGGAGCACTTCTTCCATTTTCCCATCCAGTAATAGAATCCTCACATACATCCAATATCTTTGCTACATCGGCTTGCGGTAGTCGAAGTTGTAACCTTCGTTTTTTGAGTCGTTCACCTATAAATTGCGGATTATCAAGCTGTTTTAAGTATGGGGCTAAGGCTGAAATCTCTAAACCGCAGAAAGGGAACGCAGGTATGTCCATGCGGTTATTTTAATCACCCGGAAAAAGAATGTACCTGCAGCCCGGTAGTAGTACAACGTTACCTCAACAAAATCTCAGGTCCATTGCTTGATAGGATAGATCTGCATGTAGAGGTAACGCCCGTATCATTCAATGAGCTGTCATCCAAGCAAACATCAGAACCAAGCGAATCCGTTCGCGACAGGGTGATCAAAGCGAGAGAGATACAGGCGGAGCGATTTAAGGAGAGTACAGGTGTTTACTGCAACGCACAGATAAGCAGTAAACAACTGAAAGAAATATGTGCTATCAATACCGTTGGGCAGACATTGCTGAAAACAGCAATGGATAGATTGAACCTGTCTGCCCGTGCGTATGATCGTATCCTGAAGGTATCTCGTACCATAGCAGATCTTGCCGCGAGTGAAGAAATAAGACCGGAACACCTGGCAGAAGCGATACAGTACCGCAGCCTTGATCGTGAAGGTTGGGGAGGATAATCGTCACATTCGAGTAACAGGTTTATTAACTTGTAATTATTGTAATTGAAACTATTTATTCTGTAATTTTATAGTCATTACCATGCTATGATGTTGCACGATAAACTCGAAAGGATCAATGTCCTTAAGGGCGAACTACGCCTAAAATTATCTAATGAACAGTTGCACCAGGCTGAGAAAAAATTACTGGTAGACTTTCATTATAACTCGAACGGCTTTTTTGGAAGCTCACTAAGTTATAACGAAACACAACTGGCTATTTCTTATGACACGGTTGTTGCCGGAAGGTCGGTAAGTGAATATACCAACCTGCAGCTTGGGAAAATAGCTTATCAGTCTGTTCTTGATGCTGCATTTAATAAAAGACACCAGTTAAGTGTCAATTTTATAGATGATATACATCGCATTTTATCTCCCCGTAGACATTCTTGTATAGCGCCTGTAAATAACAATTTTGTAAGCGCAGTAGTATCGGGCGGTGATATCAACTATTTTGATAAAGGTTTTTCCCGCGATTTATATGATATCGTTGCCTGGTATAAAGATGAACAGACAAAAAATGAATTATGCGCGCCAGAGCTGGCGGCGCTTCTTCATAAAAAGATCATAGAAACAGATATTGAAGATGCACATAACGGAAAGCTTGCCCGTATGCTGGTCAATTATGTTTTAATAAAGAGCGATCTTTTACCGATAGCTTTTAAACCCACGGAAACAATTAATTATTTAGATGCAACTGCAAGTGAGGATATAACAGTCTTTAGCAATTACCTGGCAGATCAGCTATTGCTATCTTACCAGTCTTACCTTGATATTGGCAGTAACGAAAAGAAAGAAGAGACAAAAGACTGGAGAAAGACAATCGTTTCATTAAAACAGGAGCTGGATAAAAAGGACCAGATACGTTTTGCAAAAAATCACAGCATTATCAGGCGTATCTACAATGGCATTTTATTACCACTGATCTTCAGAATAAAGGATGAGATATCAGAATACGAAAATTTATTTCTGAGCAATGCTATATTCTTTAAAACAAGTAAAGAATCGTTCTATACCCAATTACGCAACATTAGCCAAATAGATGCGCATATCTCCGGCAATATAGTTTTGTATACTGATGACATAGCGTTCGATTTTAGCTTTAATGACTTTAAGATCATAGAATACGTGAGTTTTGATATCCATTGCAAATTGAGTGTTTCTTTTCTGAAGCACAGCTACGAGCTTACATTCGAGGATAAAACCATTAGCAAATATTATCACCAGGTATTTTCAGAAGAAGACATCCAAATGCTAATTAATCATATAGGCAGCATGCTGCATTCTGAATTAAATAAATGCATGATAGCCAATAAAAGGATAAACTAGTTGCAGTAATAATATTAGCAGAGTAAATTAGATTTCCAATCACTGCACATGAGACACTGCCTGATAGCATACAGTATTTTAATGAGTGTATTCATAAACGCAAACGCACGTAGTTATCATGTACTTTTTAATACCGGAAGTTACCAATTGACGGATCAGGGCAAGCGATATATCGATTCGCTGGTGTATAATGACATAATACATCCGGGGTTAAAATTAGACCTCGTTGGTTATGCTGACTATGTAGGAGATAGCATGGGAAATCTCTTATTGTCGCAAAACCGCGCAAATGCGATAAGAGATTACTTGGTAGGGATGAATTTTAAGAAAGAAGATATTGAAGCCGTGCAGGGTAAGGGTGAAATACCTTCAGGAAAAGAAGAAGGTAGCGATGGTGTTCCCTTTAACCGAAGGGTGGATATCAGCATTCGGCTGCCCCGGCACAGAACAAAACCACTTGTAGCTGATGCATCTAAACTGAAAGTAAATGATATCATTCGGCTGAATATTCTATTCAAAGAAAGTTCGCATCAATACCTTGTAAAATCAATTCCTCTCTTAGATTCGTTTTACCTGTTAATGAAAAACAATCCAGGTTTAAGAGTAAGCATTGAAGGACACATTTGCTGCGGGAGCCATCTTAACGATGAGGGTATGGATATGGATACCCGGAAGATGGGTTTATCTTTTAATAGAGCTAAGGCGGTCTACGACTATCTTGTAAAACGGGGTATTGATGCTGCCCGGATGAGCTACAAAGGAATGGGCTTTGCACATCCTCTGTATCCGGCGGAAGAAACACAGGAACAACGCGACCTGAACAAAAGAGTGGAAGTGCGAATTATTAGCAAATAAATGCTGCACAAAGAGATATACAACAGGATATTTGTATATTTCGGAAGAGAGAGTTTACATATTATGCAACCTGACCAAAAAATGCCATCGACGCATGGCGAAAGGAGGCATCGCCACCGCCGGCATTCTGAAAGACGCAAAAAGCGTAAGATCAAGAGGAGAAATACAGTACTCGTACTGGCCGGGATTATTATAGCCACGGTAGTATTGGCACTATGGCTATCAGCCAAGACTCATATTAACAATAACAATGAGCATCAGGAAATAGTCATAGAGGCAGAAGAAGAGGGTTAGCGCGCTGGTTTCATATCGCTTTTCAAGGCTGCTTTATAAGCAGTAAGACAGCGTTCCCGTGCCAGGGTGTGTTCTACAACAGGCTGCGTGTATCCTGGCTCCGCATATTCCGGCACCCATTTTTTAATATAGATATAGTCAGGATCAAATTTCTCTGTTTGCAAATAAGGATTGAATACTCTAAAATAAGGCGCTGCATCGCAGCCGCTACCAGCCGCCCATTGCCAGCCGCCATTATTACTCGCAAGGTCATAATCAAGCAACTTTTCCGCAAAATAGGCTTCTCCCCATCGCCAGTCTATTAGGAGATGTTTTGTAAGGAAGCTGGCTACAATCATGCGTATGCGGTTATGCATATGGCCGGTAGCATTCAATTCGCGCATGCCTGCATCTACTATCGGGTAGCCTGTATTGCCTTCACACCAAAGCTTAAATTCCACTTCATTATTTCGCCATTGAATATGGTCGTATGCAGGATGGAAGGAGTGATTGACCACCTGGGGGAAATGCCATAGGATCATTTGGTAGAATTCCCGCCATATCAGTTCATTCAGCAGTTTTTCATTAAGGTCTTTGCATTCAGCCGCCAGCTTACGAATACTTATAGTACCAAACCTTAAATGAACGCTTAATCTTGTAGTGCCTTTAACAGAGGGGATATCCCGTGTTTCATGATAATGCCTGGCAATTTCTTTATCAAGCTTGGGCTCATGAAAAGTAATACCAGTTTTTTTAAAGCCAATATCCTGTAATGATGGGATATCTATCTTTTTTTGCCGATGCAGATTTTTGAAGTACTTATTGGTTGGATATGGTTTCAGGTAGAAACTGTTTAGTTTTGACTTCCATTTTTTACTGTAAGGTGTGTAAACCGTGTATGGTGTTCCATCATCCTTCAATACTTCATTCTTTTCAAAGATGACCTGGTCTTTATAACTGTAGAGGGGTATATTATGTTTTAACAACAACTCTGAAACCATTTCATCACGTTGACCCGCATAAGGCTCATAGTCATGATTGGTATATACTGCATCAATATTATAATGATGGATTAATTCAGTAAAACAATGTTTTGGGGTACCATGCATTACATGTAATGTGCTACCATGTTTTACCAGCTCGGCCTGCACATGTTCCAATGCCTGGTGTATGAAATCAACTCTTCGGTCTTCTTTATCCTGTAATTCATCTAATATCTCCGTATCAAAGATAAAAACAGGAACAACAGGCTTACCGGATCTAAGGGCATAGAATAAACCAGCATTATCATCCAGCCGCAAATCTCTTCGAAACCAGAATATAGCAACTTCAGGCATACCTTGATAACAAATCGACGGCTAAAAAGTTTGTCAAATGTTTTTAATCATCTATCATTGTGCATCTCAACGATAGACGTTATAGCATGTAACTAAAGGTTATATATTTACAAAACAATAAGATCCATACGTTAAGAGTAAGAAAAAAATGGCCTCAAATAATATAGACTTATCTATTGTTGTACCGGTTTTCAATGAAGAAATGATCATTGACGAGCTGGTAAAACGCATGACTGCGGCTGCAAAAAGCATCACAGATAAGTATGAGATCATTTTTGTGAATGATGGCAGCCGCGATAAGACCCAGGAAAAATTAAAACAAGCTTGCGGTATCGACCCTGAAAAACTGCATTATATAAGTTTTGCCCGCAACTTCGGTCACCAGATAGCTATTACGGCCGGCATGGATTATGCCAAAGGGGATGCTATCGTAACCATTGACGGCGACCTCCAGGATCCGCCGGAGCTGATCCCCGAAATGTATCGGGAGTACAAAAATGGTTTTAAAGTAGTGTATGCCAAACGCAGCAAACGTAAGGGTGAAACCTTCTTTAAGCTGTTTACCGCAAAAATGTTTTATCGCCTGATGGCAAGGCTGGTCTCCTTTGAGATACCGCTGGATGTGGGCGACTTCCGCCTGATAGGACGCGATGTGCTCGATTATCTGAAACAAATGAAGGAGTATGATAAATACATCCGGGGGCAGATAGCATGGCTAGGCTTTAAAAGCACATATGTAATGTTTGAGCGCGATGAACGCAAATACGGTAAGACAAATTACCCTTTCCGTAAAATGCTGCGCCTGGCATTTAATGGTATTACGGCATTTTCAGATTCGCCACTAAAGCTTGCTGCACAGTTGGGATTTGTAGTTTGCATCATATCCTTCCTGATAGGAGTATATGCGCTTTATGGATATTATTTTAACCGCAATACGGTACCGGGATGGGCATCCACCATTATTAGCGTAACATTCCTTGGTGGCGTGCAATTATTATCGCTTGGCATCATCGGCGAATACATTAGCCGCATTATCAATAATGTGAGGAACAGGCCGCTGTATGTAATTGATGAGAATACCGCGGAAGAGAAAAAAGACTAAAAAAAGGCGCTGCAACCTGCAGCGCCTTTAATATGATAAGCAGATTGATTAGAGCAATTCATTGATTGCATTTACCAGCTCTGCGCGTGTTATCGGTGTTCCTTTTATTTTGTTATAACCAATAGCGTCTACCAGGTACTGATCACGGATGATCTTTATTAGCTGCCCGTTATTGATCTCCGGTATTAATACTTTCTTGTAGCTCCGAAGCATCTCACCAAGGTTTTTAGGGAATGGGCGTAGATGCCGCAAATGGGCATGGGCAACAGCCTTTCCTCTCTCCTGCAACTCAGCAACGGCGCTTTTCACCGCACCATAAGTAGATCCCCATGCAAGCACCAATACATCTCCTTTTTCAGGACCGCTATCTAAAGTTTGCAATGGAATATGATCTGCTATCATATCTACTTTTGCCTGTCTTGTCTTCACCATATGCTGGTGATTATCAGGATCATAAGATATGTTGCCCGTGATGTCTTCTTTTTCGAGGCCACCTATACGATGCTCTAACCCAGCAGTGCCCGGTACAGACCATGGACGCACAAGTTTCTCATCGCGCTGGTAAGGCATGAATTTAGCTTCGCCTTCTGCCAATGCCTTTTTGAAGTTAACCTCTATAGGTTTCAGATCAGCTTTTTGCGGGAAACGCCAGGGTTCGGCACCATTGGCTATGTAACCGTCACTCAGGAATATTACAGGTGTCATATGCTGCACTGATATCCTCGCTGCCTCATAAACGGCTGCAAAACAATCGCTTGGGGTAGAAGCAGATATTACAGGCATAGGACATTCGCCGTTACGGCCATAATAAGCCTGCAGCAGATCACTTTGTTCAGTCTTGGTAGGCAAGCCCGTTGATGGGCCACCACGTTGTATGTTTACAATCAGCAATGGTATCTCCAGCATTACAGCAAGGCCCATAGCTTCTGTTTTCAGCGCCATACCGGGCCCGGAAGTAGTGGTAACACCAAGGCTACCGCCGTAAGAGGCACCGATGGCAGCTGTAATGGCTGCAATTTCATCCTCGGCCTGGAAGGTGCGGATACCAAAATTCTTGTACCTCGACAGCTCATGCAATATGTCTGACGCCGGGGTAATAGGATAGGTTCCTAAAAATATCGGCAAACCGGATTGCTCTCCTGCAGCAATAATGCCGTAAGTAAGCGCAGTGTTACCTGTAATGTTGCGATACTTGCCCGGCGGCAGTTTTGCCTTTTCTACACGATAACGTGTAGTGAATGTCTCGACAGTATCCCCGTAATTATAACCCGCTCTCAAGGATTTGATATTGCTATCGAGAATATCCGGCTTTTTGGAAAATTTATCGTTCAGGAAGGATATGGTTACTTCCATATCGCGATTATACAGCCAATAAAGGAAGCCCAGCACAAACATGTTCTTCGCCCGGTCTTTTTCCTTTACCCCCATCTGGATATCTTTCAGCGCCTCGCGGGTAAGCTTCGTGATATCAATTACATGTAATTCATAATTGCTGAGCGAATCATCTTCCAGCGGGTTTACACCATCAGGATAGTTGGCCAACCTCAGGTTTTTGGAATCGAAGCCGTCGGAATTGGCAATAATAATACCGCCCTTTTTCAGGGACTTAAGATTTACCTTCAGTGCTGCGGCGTTCATAGCCACCAGCACATCACAATTATCGCCGGGAGTATATATTCTATTGCTCGAAAAATGGAGCTGAAATCCACTAACGCCCGGTAAAGTACCCTGCGGGGCACGTATTTCGGCCGGAAAATCGGGGAAGGTTGATAAGTCGTTACCCAATAAAGCCGTACTGTTGGTAAACTGGCTACCTGTCAGCTGCATACCGTCACCGCTGTCGCCTGCAAACTTTATTACTACATCCTCAACAACCTGGGTAGATATTGACATACTATTATAATGGATTGCAAAGTTATGTATTTTGAAGGATGGTATGGCCATGATACTGGTCAGCTATCATATTTTACATCTATATGTAAAAAGATAAAAGACATATAGCAGGGTTAATACATGGGTGAATAATCTTCAATCATTTTAATGTAGGTTTGCTTTATTGGTTCATTTTTTTCAGATGCGATTTTTTCAAGGCCTTTTCCTCTTATTTATTCTCTTTTGTTCTCATGTTTCCATAGGGCAGACTTTCGACCAGGAAAAACAACCCCGCATCTTATTGCTTCTGGATGGATCATCGAGCATGGGTACAGACTGGGCCGCAAAAGAGAGCAGGTTCAATGCCGCATCACGCATCATTACCACTTTGATGGATAGCCTGTATAAGGTGAATAAAAATGTGGAGTTCGCATTGCGTGTCTATGGCCATCAATCGCCTGCACAATACAACGATTGTAGTGATACTAAGCTGGAAGTAATGTTCAGTAAGGACAACCTTACCCAAATGTCTTTAAGGTTGGCTGCGCTTCGCCCGATAGGTGTTTCCCCGATAGCCTATTCATTAAAAGAGGCTGCAGAGAACGATCTTACCGATCTGTTGCATAACACGTATAGCCTGATATTAATTACTGATGGTGAAGAAAGCTGCGGCGGAAATATTTGTGATGTAGTAAAAGAACTCCTGGCAAAAAGGATAGATTTTAAACCATATATATTAAGCCTTGTTGATAATACAGTTTTAAAATCTCAATATGACTGTCTTGGCAATTACTTAACTGTTACCGCTGATAAAGATATCAAACCTACAGTTGGCAAGATTGTGGAGGCATATAAGCCTATGCTTACGCTTACCACCGTTCAGCGCAAAGTATTGGAATCTACAGTTGTAAAAGCTCCGAGTATGGTAAATGTTACCATCCCGAAGTTTGAAATGAAAAAAGAAGTGGAAGTGACGGAACCCGCCCCTGCACCGGTGGAGCTACCAAAACCTGCACCTAAACCTAAAACAGAACGAGCGGAAACCAAAGAACCTAATATAGTACAAGCCCCTCCTCCTACGGATCTTACAGACAGGACCAATGAAGTAGCTCCTGATATTCTGAAAGAAGATATTGCATTCATAAGGCCATTAATTTCGCACCGCACTTTCAGTATCTACTATGCAGACCCGGTATTAAAACAACGGGCAATACCATCATATAATCCTGCAAAGCTGGAGGTAGAAAAACTCGCGACATCGCCGGCACCCGCTGCCGTTAAGCCAATAAGCAAGCCGGTAGAAATAACAGCAACAAATGTGGATGCACCCAAGACCGTAACGCCGCCCACAGCCAATTATAAGCCAATAGTCAGTGCACCGCCTCCGCCGGCAGTAACAAACAAGCCTGCGTCTAAACCGGTAATAGCTCCCAAACCAGAGCGCATTGAACCTCAACCAGTTGCCAGCACCAAGCCCAAAGAATTAAAATATACCCAGAAAAACGAGGATGCAAAAGAAACGACGCTCCAGGTGTATTTTTCAGATGGTAAGGGTACGTTTTATCAAACAAGCCCGCAGCTGGTATTGCTGGATCCTAAAACAAAACAACCCTTACAGAAATTTTACCGTACTGTAGATGCGGCAGGTATTCCGGATCCGCAGAAAATACCTGCCGGTAATTACAATCTCACCATCACCGGCAAGGCAAACTATATAGTTCCCGATGTAAAGATCGAAGCAAATAAGAATAACGCTATCATAATACCTGTAAGTGAAGGGTCTATATATTTCGCCTATAGAGATAACCCCAAAAGAGCTGTAGAATATACTGCTACCGTATTTCACCGTTTCTCAACATCTCAAGTTGTAAGGCAAAAATGTACGCAGGAACTGTTTTATGAGCCCGGTACCTATCATGTGGAGATCAATACACTTCCACCTTTCAAACGCACCTTTGATCTAAATTTTGGTGAACAATACCAGGTAGAGATACCGGAAGAGGGACAATTGGTGTTAGCGAATACAACCAGCGTTGGCCGGGTGGTATTATACTATCCATTTGGCGACCAGTTTCGCATTTTTTACTCCCTGCAGATAAATGGAAGCGGGGAACCACAAAAACTTTCGTTATTGCCCGGAACATATAAGGCGGGATTCCGTAAAACTCCTAATTCGGAACAAACCATTGTGGATTTTGTGATTACAAGCAATAATGTTACTAACTTAGAACTCAAATAAATTTTTTCCTCCCTTGGAAGACGGTATAGTCATAAGCAGGATCCCGATAACCGATAAAAGATACCAACAGGTATACGACCTGCGCGAAGAAGTTCTTCGAAAACCAATAGGTCTGTCATTAAAAAATGAAGATCTCACCAGCGATGCCATTAATACCATTTTTATCGCCGAAAAAGATAATAAGGTAATAGGCTGCGTTATGCTTTATCCTATTGATGATGAAGAAAAGATCAAACTACGTCAAATGGCTGTTGACGGTGACTGGCAAGGCCGAGGTGTGGGCAGAATGCTGGTAGAAGCAGCGGAAACATACGCAAAGCAACAAGGCTATTCGAGCATCATACTACATGCCCGCAGTGTTTCTGAAGGATTTTATAAAAAGCTGGGATATTACACAACCAGCAGTGAGTTTACTGAAGTGGGCATACCACATGTGGTGATGGAAAAGGATATATTTTGACGATCTGCAGCAGGAAATCTGAAGAAATAACCGTTGAAACCTATTATAGTGCGGAGTCCCTGCCTGAAGCCTGGGATCTGCTGCTGCCTGCCGGTCATTTCCTGAAAAAGCAAAGCATCCTGTTATCAGAGCAATCACATTTACCAGACGTTAGCTTTATATATTGCCTCGTTTATAAAGACGGTCGACCACAGGCGGCTGCCTACTTTCAATTGCTGAATGTTAAGGCGCAACATCTGAATCCAGAAGTTTTTAAAAATTGGCAATATGCTGCTTGGAGCCTATTCATAAATGTTGCCAGGCCTAAATTATTAGTTGCAGGCCACCTGTTTCGTCATGATGTATGTTCCTATTATTGTAAAGCGGGAATGGCTTCTTTTGATACCTACAGCCTGTACCGTGCAGCTATTGATAAAACTTTGAAAGAAAGTTGCGCCAGTGCTGTGTTGATAAAAGATATGCGTGCCGACCTGGCAACTTATTTTCAGCATTATGCCCCGCACTATATGCTGCTGAGAAATGATATTTCTATGGAACTGCAATTGCCTGTGACATGGCAGTCGGTGGCTGATTATGAAAAAGCCTTAAAGCATAAATACGCACAGCGCTACCGGAAAGTAAGGCATGCCTTTGACGGAGTAGCGGTTAAGGAATTATCAGGTGATGAAGTAGAACAAAATAAAGACAGGATATATACTTTATATAAAGAGGTTTGCGAAAGGCAACCTGCCCGTATTGGTTTCCTAAGCCCGGAGTTTATTCCTGTATTATGTAAGCACCATCCTGAGTTGAAAGTATGGGGCATCTATGAAGATGAAAAGATGGTTGGGTTTCTTAGTGCATGGGTGAAGACTGATGTATTTGATATGTTCTATATAGGGTTTGATTATAGCCGTAATAATGAGCTGCAATTATACTTCAATATCTTATTTCTTACCATAGAGCTTGCTATAGCTGCGCATAAACCGAAATTGATACTGGGTCGCACTGCGCTTGATGCCAAAGCAAGGTTAGGGGCCAAACCTCATTACCTGGATACCTTTGTTTATATACGCAACAGGTTTATCAGAAATGCTATACAGCAATTTCAAAATAATACAGCACAACAGGAAGGCGCATGGGAGCAGCGCCACCCCTTGAAATGATTAGTGCGCTGCCAGCCAATTTTTACCGGTACCTGCCTCTGCATTGATAGGCACATTGTGCGGTAATACCATGGCGCTCTCCATATTTTCTTTGATGAGCTTTGTTACCTGTTCTAACTCATTATCCGGAACATCGAAAACCAGTTCGTCATGCACCTGCAAAATCATACGTGTTTGCAGGTTTTGTTTTTTAAGCTCCCTATGTACACGTGTCATCGCCAGCTTTATCATCTCAGCAGCGGTGCCTTGTATGGGTGAGTTAATGGCATTTCGTTCTGCATAACCGCGTACCGTCTGGTTGGCAGAATAGATATCGCGCAGGTAACGTTTGCGTCCCATCAATGTTTCTACATAGCCATGTTCGCGGGCAAAGTTGATCGTATTATCCATATAGCGTTTGATGGCGCTATACTGTGTAAAGTAGTTATCTATAATAGTCTTAGCTTCTGTACGGCTGATACCTAAAGATTCGGAAAGGCCGAACGCTGTTTGTCCGTATATGATACCGAAGTTCACCGCTTTTGCGGCGCGCCTCATATCTGAGGTTACTTCTTTTTCATCCACGCCATATACCTTGGCAGCAGTTGCCGTGTGGATGTCTTTATTGTCTACGAAAGCCTGTATCATATTTTCATCGCCACTGATAGCAGCTACAATGCGTAGTTCTATTTGCGAATAGTCTGCGGATAACAAAGTCCAGCCCTCGCCGCGTGAGATGAAAGCTTTTCTTATTTCTCTGCCACGTTCTGTGCGGATAGGAATATTCTGCAGGTTAGGATCGACGCTACTAAGGCGGCCCGTAACGGCAATGGCCTGGTTGAAGTTGGTATGCACCCTACCCGTACGCGGGTTGATCATAGTTGGCAATGCATCTACATAGGTACTCTTCAGTTTGGAAAGCTCTCGGAATATTAGGATGTCATCCACAATCTGGTGTTTATTGCGCAGCTTGTTCAATACATCTTCCCCAGTGGCGTATTGGCCTGTTTTAGTTTTTTTAGCCTTATCATCCAGCCTCATTTTATCAAACAACACCTCGCCCAGTTGCTTTGGAGAACCCAGGTTGAAAACAATGCCTGCCTGTTTGTATACACTGTCCTCTGCTATTTTTATTTCACGCTCCAGCTCTTTTGAGTAATCTCTTAAAAAGTTGATATCTATACCCACGCCTTCTATTTCCATATCCACCAATACATTTACCAATGGGTTTTCTACTTCTTCAAATACCCTGCGCACCTGCTGCTTATCGAGCATTGGGTAGAAAGCATGTTTTAATTGTAAGGTTACATCTGCATCTTCTGCAGCATATTCTTTCACCTGCTCTACAGGCACATCCCGCATGCTCAGCTGATTCTTCCCTTTCTTGCCTATCAATGTTTCAATAGAAACCGGTTCATAACCTAGATACTTAGTACTTAGGATGTCCATATTACGCTTACCATCCGGCTCAATCACATAATGCGCCAGCATCGTATCGAATATTTTTCCTTTCAGTTCAAAGCCATACCATTTAAGTATAGTCAGGTCGTATTTAATGTTTTGCCCTATCCATAGCAAATCCTGCCTGTCAAACACTGGCTGAAATTGTTGGAGGATGTTGATGGCGGTATCTCTGCCGTCGGGTATGGATACATAATACGCTGTTCCTTTTTCCCAGCAGAAGCTCATGCCTATAATGTCAGCGAGATGCGCGTCCAGGTCAGTTGTTTCCGTATCGAATGCAATCTCCGTTTGTTGCATTAGTTTCTCAACCAGGTCGGCAATACCTGCGGGCGTGTCTACCAGGTGATAGGTGTGCGGTGTGTTCTCTATATTATGTGTAGCAATAGGCACTGCTTCCTCGGCAGCTTCTACCAAAGTATCTTTTGGGGGCGCTGCCTGGAATATAGATGCCGCCTCTTGTGAAATTGGATTACCAAAAAGATCTACCGGGCCATTAGCAGGCAAAACAGGTGCAGCCTCTTCGCCCAATACTCTTTTGGCCAGTGTTTTAAATTCCAGCTCAGTAAATACTTCTGTCAGCTTTTCGCGGTTCAATTCCTTTACCCTGAAATCTTCTTCGTGGAAGGATACAGGTACATCTGTAATAATTGTCGCCAGCTTTTTAGATAAAATGGCTGATTCCTTACCGTTGCGTACTTTTTCGCCGAGGGCACCTTTTATCTTATCTGCATTTTCCAGCACATTCTCCAGGGTATCGTACTCGGCCAGTAATTTGGCGGCAGTTTTCTCACCTACACCTGCTATGCCTGGTATATTGTCCACAGCATCACCCATCAGGCCCAATATATCTATAACCTGCTCTACCCGCTTGATGTTCCATTTGCTACACACTTCGTTCACACCCATGATCTCTACATTCCCGCCTTGATAAGCAGGTTTGTATATATAGATATTTTCACGAACAAGCTGACCATAGTCTTTATCGGGGGTTACCATATATACAGTGTAACCCAGATCTGCTGCCTCGTGTGCCAGGGCGCCTATCACGTCATCTGCTTCATAGCCGTCCTTTTCCATACAGGGTAGGTTGAAGCCGGTGATAATGCGTTTAATATCAGGTATTGCGGCTAATATGTCTTCCGGAGCTTCCTGCCTGTTGGCTTTATACGCTTCAAAATCAGTATGACGTTCTGTAGGGGCGTGTGTATCAAATACAACTGCGAGATGGGTAGGTTTTTCCTTATTGATAAGATCCAGCAAAGTAGTAGTGAATCCGAATTGTGCGTTGGTATTGCGGCCGGTGCTGGTGATGCGTGGGCTACGTATCAGTGCATAATAAGCACGGTATATCAGCGCCATAGCATCCAGCAGGAACAGTTTCTTTTCAGACATGGGGCTAAGTTAAGCCAATGTCGGGAAGTAAAAACACCTGCTCCTTACCACTCATATTCCTTTTCTACCTTTTTCTTCAAGCGGCTTACCAGCAGGAAAGTTGCCGGGCAGCGGTGCACATTTTGTATAAAGGTATCGTTGTATTCGTCAAATGGCTTTTTATTATGATGGGGAAATTCTGCACAATCAGCCGGGCGTACTTCGTAGATAGAGCATTTATTATCGACCAAAAACTGGCAGGGTTGCTGTTTGTTCACCCAGTCCCCATTATCCTTATCCTGCTCCAGCCATTTATTTTTAAAACTCGCAGCTGTCATGCCCAGGTGCGTGGCAATGCGCTTAATATCGTCGGGCGTATAAGTAGGTGTCATGGTTTTACAGCAATTGGCACAGGCCATACAGTCCACTTCACTCCATACACCAGCATCTGTTTTTTCAACCAACCCCGGCATATCTTCAGGTACTATCTCATCCAGCTTTTGCAGAAATGCCGTCAGCTCGTCTTTTTTCTTACCGGCTTTTTTGCCAAACTTTTGCAGATCCATAAATGTTTATGATATAAAAGATTACTATAAAGCTAGCCTATTTTTGCACTTCTGCTAATCCAGGTTAAACGCAGGCATAGATTTAGTATCTAATAAATCGTAGGATTAACGAAAGAGGTGTAACATTGCCACAGGAGCCTGACGGAAATTGCGAAAGAAGTTTAAATATATACTGTTATCCATATTATTTCTGGTACTTGCCGGGCGCCTTTGTGCCCAGGTAAAGGACACTGTGGTTAGCGGTGAAGAAACTCCTCTTTCTTTAATTGACTCATCAGCGGAACTAAAGGTCGACTCTTCACAGCTATACACCATCAGGGGTGTGGTTTTGGATAAAAAGACGGGGCAGCCGGTACCTTTTACCAATATCTTTTTCCCAAAGTCAGATATTGGTACCCCGGCAGAGCTGGATGGCAATTTTCAGCTAACTGTAAATGGCCTGCCAGGAGATACCTTATATATACAGGCCATTGGGTACAACACCTTCAAAAAAAAATTAGACAGGAGTCAGCACGATATACAACTCTACATAACCCTGGAAACAGAAGCGAACAAGCTCAATGAAGTTGTAGTAATTGCCGGAGAAGATCCTGCAATAACTTTACTAAAGCATATCATAGCGGCAAAGCCAAGGAACAATCCGGCAAGGTTTAATAATTACAGCTGCGAATCATACAATAAAATAGAACTAGATCTACTAAACCTGTCACGAGAGGAATTTGAGACGCTGCCGATACCGTACATACATAAACTGAGCTATGTGTATGACAACATGGATGAAACATCTGAAAAGCAGCCTTTTCTTCCATTTTACCTGACGGAAACTTTATCTGATTATTATTACCAGGATAAGCCTAAACGTATAAAGAGAGAATATGTAAAAGCTACACAGATAAAAGGCGCTACCAATCCTGCTATTAATAAAAGTGTATCGCAGTATCTGGGTAATTTTTATCTGCCCATTAATCCCTACGACAACTACCTGATCTTTTTTTATAAACAATACATCAGTCCACTAAATAATGCAGGACCTACCTTTTACAAATATAAGATTGTTGATACCGGGGAAGTATATGGCCATAAAATCATTACAGTAAGTTTTAAACCCCTGCGCGAAGGGGAAAATTGTTTTGCGGGAACCTTTAAAGTTGTAGATTCTATATATGCACTGCAGCATATAGAAGCCAATGTGCCGAGAGAAGCCAATATCAACTGGCTGAAAGATGCCACTTTTTATAAAGACTATACACCTATCTCTGATTCCGTATGGTTTTGCACTAAGGAGAACTTAACGGCAGAATTACTGCTGGCAGGAAACCTGATAAAATTTCCCGGCCTGAAGGCGAGAAAAACAAACATGTATCGCAATATAAAAGTGAATGATCCCGCGGTAACGGAAATGATAGGAAGCAAGACGTTGCGAATGGATGTTACGGTGGCAGATTCGGCCATGAATGTAGGGGATGCTTACTGGGATGCTCATCGTTTTGAGCCGCTGAGTAAAAATGAGCAGTCTATTTATGATATGCTGGATACGCTGCAACAGGACCCGCAATTTAAGAAGATAAAGAACGTAGCAAAGGTATTAGCCACAGGCGTTGTGAAATGGGGTTGGTTTGAGTTTGGCCCCTACTGGAATATATACAGCAGTAACGTGATAGAAGGATCGCGCATCAGGTATTCTATGGGTACAACGCCTAAGCTATCTAAGAATGTATACATCAATGGCTATGTGGCTTACGGGTTTAAAGATCAGCAATACAAGTATAGTATCAATGCATTATGGTTGCTGCACAACCAGTTTCCCAGAACTTATGTAAACTTCTCCTATCGCCATGATCTGGACGCATCGGTAAACTATTATGATAATACTACGTTTGATAACGTCTTTAGTTATGCAGTGCGTAAACCCGGGATACCCATGAAGTTTATGTTCTCGGACGATACCCGCTTTGAATTTTATAAAGAATATTATAGTGGCTTCAGCCACATGATTACGCTTCTACGGAAGAATTATGATCCTTATGCCCCTCTGCCCGATCTCGGAATATTTAATGATGAGAACGGGAACCCATTAAACAATATCACGCAGACAGAGATCAATGTGAAACTGCGCTACGCCTACAAAGAGCGCTTTATTAATGGTAATTATTTCCGAACCAGCCTAGGCAGCAGGTATCCTATTGTGGAACTGCGATATTCCAAAGGGTTGAAAGGATTCCTTGACGGTGGATACAATTATCAGAAAATACGATTCAATATATCATCTTATTTGAAGATAGCACCGCTTGGCCAACTGTATGTCAATTTGTTTGCAGGTAAATACTTTGGTACGTTGCCCTATCCTTTGCTGGAAATACATCCCGGTAATGAAACTTATGTATACAATAAGTATGCTTTTAGTATGATGAACCAGTACGAGTTTCTCAGCGACCAGTATGCAGGTTTCAATATTGAGCACTCACTCGGCAGTGGAGTATTCCGCTATATACCGCTGATAAAGAAATTAAAGTTCCGCCAGTTCTGGACTGCTAAGGGTGTGATAGGAAGCCTGAGCGATTCCAACAAAGCCCTGAATATGAATAAAGGTTTTGCTTTTAAAACATTAGAAAATAACCCGTACATAGAACTAGGTACGGGTATTGAAAATATATTGCGCGTGTTCCGGATAGATTTTGTTTGGCGTGTAACTCCTAAGCCTGTAGCTACAGATCCAAGGCAGTCTTATTTTGGAGTCTTTGGCTCTATGAAGTTCGATTTCTAAACCATTCCCCAGCCCTTCAATATCTGGTCCGTATGTGTTTTTGATAAAGCACGTTTGATGATGTGCTCGATCTTTCCTTTTTCGTCAATAAGGAAAGTGCTGCGAACAATGCCCATGTGCCTGTGGCCATACAATACTTTTTCCGCCCATACGCCGTATTTATTCGCGATCTTCAGATCAGTGTCTGCGATTAGCGGGAAAGGCAGTGAGAATTTTTTCTCGAATTTTTTATGACTGGTTATATCATTCGGGCTTACGCCTAATATGGTGATACCTTTTTCTTTAAGCAATGCATAATTGTCTCTGAGGTTGCATGCCTGTACTGTACATACAGGGGTATCATCTTCCGGATAGAAATACAATGCTACTTTTTTGCCTCTAAAATCTTTGAGCGATATTGTATTGCCATCCTGGTCTTTTGCTGTAAACTCCGGTGCTTTATCTCCTTTTTGCAGTTCCATAAATGTTATCGTATAAATGTATAATTGAGAGTTTGTTTATTATTGTTTTCATCTGTGGCAGTAAATACTAATGTATGTTTTCCTTTACTGCAATGCTCGTCAAAAGTATAGAAGAAAAGATCTCCGTGCTGCTCCAAGCATATCCATTTGCCATCTAATACCCCACTGAATTTTTTTACTGATGTGACGGCATCGGTAGCTTTAAAAGTGATGCGTTGTGCCTTTGCAAGACTGGCGCCATTCTTTTGTAATGATTTGATAACAGGTGGCTCGGTATCCATTACCAAACGATAATCTCCAAAGTTGCGGAAGCTTGCCACATAAAAGCCGCCATCTTCATACTTAGCTGCTTTTCCTGTTTCCTCTTTCCCGTCGCTATATACCATTGCTATCTTATCCCTGCTATCAAATCCAATAGACCTGTTCGGTTTGATATTGACCTTAAAAGAAGTATGGACCGGTACATAACTTTTATCGAGCGAAAATTTTTCAGAGTAAGCGGATACGTCTGTATTGTTGTCAAATTGAAAACATACATCATCATATAGTGCTTTATCATCCAGTTCTATGCGCACATTGGGATGCTTGTAATGATTCGCCTCATTGGCTTTAAACAATGTAGCATTACATGGGGATGTGCTATCGATACCGCTATGTTTCAGATAAAGTGATACTGTTGTTTTATTGTAGAAAGCATCAGCAAACAATATGTTCACTTTATGTGACTGCCCGTCTGCAATATCCAGCTTTCCGTTGTTCGGGTTGCTCCAGTTATAAATATGATCCAACCTGTTATTAGGCAGCTGAAACATATTCTGCATCCAGTTGCCGGTAAGCTTTTTAGTTTTATAATCTACGAAGGCATGCATATAACGTGTTTCATCATAGCCAATATCATCCAGGGTTATTCTTCCCTGTAATACACTGTCCAGATAAATATCGGCAGTATAGTAGTTGAGGCTGTTATTGCTGCCATTCATAAAGTCGTTGATGTTAACGCTTACACCGGCAAGCTTACTATTCACCATTACTGTATCTGCTAAAGTATATGCATCACCTTTTTTCTTTAAACCAATAACCTTCGGTGTTTGTTCATAAATGCTTTCATTCATGTTGTACACACCTACTGTTAACGGTATGGGGGCAATATTGTCTTTAACATCAAAGCCAAATAATAGAGGGTTCAAAGGATGTTCTGATTTTGTATTCCTGATCTCGAAATGAAGATGAGGGGCGGTGGACGCGCCGGTATTGCCCGACCATGCTATCTGCTGACCTTTCTTCACGGGGAATTGATCCGGTGATAGTGAGAGATCTACTTCCCAGTTCTGTTTTTTATACTGTTCTGCTTTTACATATCGCTGCAGCTCGGGCATAAAATTGTTTAGATGCGCGTATAGTGTTGTATAGCCATTGGGATGGGTAATGTATATACCATGTCCAAATCCACCGGGCTCCATTTTTATTCTCGATACATAACCATCGGCGGCAGCATATACCGGTAGATTTTCCTGTCCGTTCGTTTTTATATCTATGCCGCTGTGAAAGTGGTTGGGCCTGCATTCGCCAAAATTACCTGCCAGGTATAGCGCTATATTCAGAGGGCTGCGAAAATAATCTGTAGGGTATTGTTGTGCATTGGCTACCAGGCCGGAAAGTAAAAGGCTCAATAAAACATATCTCTTCATGCGCTGCTAATTAGCACCAAAATTCAGTAAATAGTAGCAGATATACAATCTTGTATTTGCTTCGTTGTTCTATTAATAGCTGTTAGTGTAAGATAGCACGCAGTACTGCCAGCGACTTAATACTGCCAAGATGTTGTGTGTGGCGATGTAGAAATTCTATATACCAATCCAATAACCTGTTACGCATGGCAGCGTTTAACACTATATTTTTTAGCTGCGTTATCTCTTCAATATTCAATAGAGCATTCAGCGCTTTCGCTTCTTCTATATCAAGATATGGTGGTGCGGATGGCGGCACTGCTGTGAAAGCCCCATCCTGCAGGTTTAGGTATGGTGTGTTTGCGGAATAGCTGCCACTTATTTCATACCCCAGCAAATGGCTGCATTGTATGATAAAATAAAGAGGAAAATTAGCCACTGTTTCTATATCCAATTGATCCAGCCATTGAAAATATTTAAAGGCGAATCCAAATAGCTGCTCTTGTTGTGCATGCTCAGGCAATAAGCGCAGCAACAGCTCTGCAGAAAAAAGTGCAATGCTGTTGCGCACAATGTCTTCCTGCAATTGGATGTATAAATATCCATACTGCATTTCGCGAATGTGCTGTAATCCGCTGTTAGGCTTATGATATACAACTACATCCAGCAGTGTTGTCGGCTGTAGCATAGCTGCCTTGTTGCTTTTCGCACGGCTGCTGCGGGCACCCTGAACTATATATGCCTGTACGCCTTGTTTTTCTGTGAAGAGAGTGCTGATAAGACCCGAGTCTCCATACTTAACAGAACGTAATACGATGGCCCTGGTATTCTCAAGCATAGCGCTTACTCCATAAATACGATCTTACCCACATCTGTTTGCGATCCGTCTTTATTGGTAATAAAGATGAGGTATACCCCCGACTGAGGGCGATGTCCTGTATAATCTTGTCCGCTCCATACTGCTTGCCCTCCCAAAGCTTTTGTGCGGTACACCAGCTGTCCGGATATATCTGTTATGCGAACATCGGCATTATCTACCAGCCCCTTAATGGCAATGGTGCCCAGGTAGCCTGATTTAACAGGATTTGGGAATGCTATTACGTTGCTGTTCTCTTCTCCGCCTTCGGTAGCAGTACCTCTAAAGCTGACGAGGCCTTCCTGCGTGCCTATATATACATCGCCGGTTACAGGATCGATGCTGATTTTTTGTACAAGGTTCGAAGGCAGGGGGCTGTTATCCGCTGTAAAGCGGTAAATGATCTTACCTGCATCGGCGGATATAAGCCATACACCGTTGTTGGTTCCTATCCATTTGCGATTGGCGCCGTCTACTGCGATTGTATTTACTTGCTCACCCGTAAATAAATAGCCGGCAAATTGATCGTACTGTACAACGCGTATCTCAGCTTCGCACTGGCGATCAATAACACTGCCTGGGCAATTAACGATACCTATACCGTTTTTAGTACCTATCCATATTGCGCCTGTTTTATCGTTTGCGACGCTTAATACTTCGTTATCGGGAAGGTTGCCATAACCTACCCCAGACATGAGTTGCCTGTAGCGATCATCATTTGGATTATCAGGCGTTCCATTATCGTTATATACAATCACACCGCTGCCCGATCCGGTGGTTGTGTACCATTTCTGATCATAATCATCTACACAGATATTAGCTGCGGCATTAGGATATAATGACCTGGGAGCCGCTACTGCAAAAGAATACCATTGGCCTTCTTTAGTTTTTACCACCAGCTCGCGTTTACCTCCATATACAGTGATCCACAGATTGTCTTTACTGTCGAATGTCATTCCGCCAATGCGGTACCAGTCTTTTGATATAGAAGAGGGTCCTATCACCGAACCCTGCTTCATGTTTTCTGTGCTGCCGTCGGGCTTCATAATAAATAATCCTGATTGCGCAGAGCCTGCATAGATGGTGCCATCATTATCTTTTACAATAGTGGTAATATCCATGATGCTATCCCCAAATCCCTGGTATTTGTAGCGCATATATTTTTTCCATTTCTCATCTTTAAAATCAGAGAAACCGGCATTATTATTAAAAACATTCAGCAGATCATCAAAACCACCGTGTGCTACCAGCACCTCTTTATTTTTTGCAAATACATCAAAACAGGGAGCATCGCCCGGGCTTTCAGGTATGTCTGTTCCAAAGGGTTGTCCGAATCCTTCCTGTTTCAGCATTCCCTGGAATTCATCAGCAATCCAGCGGGTGTTGGTATCCGTTTGCAATACCTGTTTGCAGAATCCGTCTATCTTATAAGAGTCAACAATATTGCCATCAATCGAAAACCGGATCACTTTCCCCTTGTAGGTACTTTGATAATTTTCGCATAACCAGAAGCAATTTACACCGGGGTCAAGATGCCGGGTAGTTGTATCAGAGCTGTAAACAAACTGTAGTTTATTATTATTGTCCAGCGAAAACAAACTATCCTTTCCTGTAACGAATACCTTGTTATCTACAGATGCTACAGCTACAAAGTTCCGTGTGCTGTCGATTTTGGTCCAGGTACTAAATGCCTGTGGGTTTGCAGCATTTCTACTGATACGGTACAATCCCTTAGTGGTAGAAGCATAGAAGAAATTATCAGTAGCAGTAAAACCGGTAACAGGAAGATTTTGGCTATTAACGCTGAATATATAGTTTTCTTTAACTTCTCTTTTGTCGAGGTTAATGACCAGGATACCAATATCAGTGCTTACGTAGGCTAATCCGGTTTCGGTATATATGTGATTAATGTTCTTGCTACCGGTGACAGATTTGTTTTTTAGATCTGGCAGGTTATAGAATGTATTGTCTTTGAACAGATCTATATTACCATTGTTATAAGCCAGTATTGCGGTTTGCGTAAGAGCATCGTAGCCTATGTAAGACATACCAATATCGTGCATGCCTTCTACCTTGCTAAATCCCTCTGTCTGGAAGCTGGCTATATCGTAAGTGTAAAAAGCTTTCTGCGAAGCCACAAATATAGTTTTGCCATCTGATGCAAGGCTTATGGCCTTGTTATAAGGCATATGTGCACGCCAGTAGCCTATGGGCTTATCCTGTGCCGTGACGCTAAGGCCAAAACCGGAAAGAAGCAGTAACAAAGACGATCTGAATGTAAATTTCATATATAAAAACTGCTATCAAATGTACTGAAAAATAAACGCTGGCATCTGTTTGAATATTGTTGACGCAATAGGATTATACCCATCATATCTATGGAAAAGCGATTGTGTTTCTTTATCTTGCGTATAAGAAACATGATATGGAGCCACTAATTGATTTCAGCTACTTACAGGAACTCTCTGACGGAGATCACAAATATCTATACGAATTACTTGATATATTTCTGAATACTACTCCCGAAGGCCTGGTAAAGCTGGAACAATTAATAAAAAGTACGGACGACTGGGATGCAATATATAAGCAGGCACATTTTCTAAAGTCCAGCGTGGGTATTGTAAAGATCAGGGAGTTACATCCGCAGTTGCAACGTATTGAGCAATTAGGGCGTGCACAGCAATCAAAAGACGAGATGCTGCTGCTTATTGATACTGTAATGGCTACATTTAATGAAGCCCATCCGATACTTATTAGTGAGCGGGATAAGCATAAAGCTGCTGCCGGTATTGCTGAAGAATAAAGACAACTAAAATTAATAAAGGGAGCTTAAAGCTCCCTTTATATATATGATAGATGGGTGTGTTAAATGCCACCAAAACGTAATCCTATGCTAAACGGCCGCTGATCTACAAATGCATCTTTATACATATTGGTCAGTTGGTAGCTGGCATATATACGGAAATAATCATCCAGGCCAAATTCTGCAGTAACACAACTATTGAAATCATTCAGGTTAAAGGAATCGTGGTTTTTCTGTTTACCGAATTTCTGAGAAACCTGTTTTGTCCACGAGCCTATCCTGTAGCCGCCGGTAATACCTACACCATATACCAGCCACAATTTATTAGCCATCCTGGTTTTGAAGGTCATTTGCAGGGGGATGCTCAGGTAATTGACCACTAATTTGTTTTTCCTATAATCGGTGGTCGAATCCAGCAATACAACCTGGGGTACGGTGTTATTGACAAAAGTAATGTCCTTAGAATACCTGAAGTTGTATATCTGCAAACCTATACCCGTAGAGAGATATATCTTTTGACCGGGAGTTTTCAGGAGTTTAAGCTTAGCCATTACCGGCCATATATTTACATTGATCGATTTACCCGTCCGCAGGTCAAAAAGGTTCTTGTTTTGCAGGTCCTGGGGTACGTTAAAGAAGCTGTTATTGGCAAAAGTCTGTGCGTCATAGACGGTGTTGTCTTTAAACGCATTGACACCGATATCCACCATACCAAATTCTACACTAAAATCTTTATCAGCAGGCTTTGTCTTATCGTTCACTTTCACCTTAGCGCCATCGGTGCTTAGCTGTATTTGCACATCTTTTTTACCGTTTGTTTTCTCCTGTGCAAATATTGCCTGGCTGTTCAGCAGTGCTATAGCTGCTATACCATATATCCATTTCATATAAATAATTGTTTTTTAAAGTCTTACAACAAATAATTCTGTATTGCCGATCTTCACAGTTACGTCGGCATCTTTTAGGTTATTCTTAAATTTTTTTACTTTTTCCAGCTTGTCATTTACAGCATCTGCCAGCGCTGTAACGCCTTCCTTCTTCTCTTTACGTATAGGCAGCCAGGCTAATAATCCTCTTTTACTTTCTTCTTCCGGCGCAGCATTAGGTTCTTCCGGCGTGGGTTTTGTTACAGCAGGTACTTCCTGTTTCTTGTTGGCCTGAGTGTTGACTGCTAATGCGGGTTTATTTTCTGTAGATACTACAGTTGGCCGTTCGGTTTTTTTCGGTTCTTCCTGAGCTACATATATGTCCTGTGTTTTTTGCGTTTGCGGGGTGTATGTTTTGATGGCTTTCTTTACAGGGGCTGTATGTTTTTTAATCGTGGTTGTAGCAGGTTTATTATCTGCAACTGTAGTTTCCGTAGCAACAGGGTTTACCGGTAGTGAATGAAGGTCTTTACCGGCGGTGTCACCGGCTATAGGGTGGGCTGCTTTACTTTCTGTCTTTGCTATAGGGGCAGTATTTTCATTTTTAACCTGTTCCCTGTTTACTATAAATACTGCGAAGAAGAGTACGGCCGCTGCGGCAGCATAATAGTACCATCGGTTCAGGGCTATAGTGTCAGATCCGCCTTTTTTCAGCAGGGTGTCTTTATTTTCAAAAACCAGTTCCTTATCAGGTACCAGTTTGGTAGTAGCATAGGCATTAAGCTCCTTTTTTAATTCGGGGTGTTCCTCCACGAACGCCATCAGGGCCTTTACCTCTGCTTCGTTGAGCTCGTTATCTGCGTACAGCAGCATATACTCTTCATAATTTTCCCAGGTCACCATAACGTTTATATTATATTTTCAACACTTATTAAATATTCCTTCAGCACTTTTCTTGCCCTGTGCAGGTACACTTTTACCTGGCTTTCGTTCAGTCCGGTGATTTGTCCTATTTCTTCATAGTTATACCCTTCATAGTCTTTAAGTAATACCAGGGCCCTTGACTGTTCATCGAGTTTGGATAGTGCACGTTCCAGTACTCTTTTCAGGTCGGGTTGCCCGGCGGTGATGCTGCGTTCATCATTGATCTCTTCTTTGTAGCTCACCCTGCTTTGTTTTCGATAATTGTCTATCGATTGGTTGTAGGCTACCTGGAAGAGGAATGCTTTTGCTTTGGCAGGCATCACATCCCGGCGCTTTTGCCACAATACTGCGAAGCTGTTCTGGACCACGTCCCGGGCATCCTCTTCATTGCCGGTACATTTGCATGCAAACCGAAATAAAGCATCTGCCCACTCCTTTACGCAAATATTGTAATCAATAAGCTCCATTCATCAGTATATCGGTGTGGGTATGAAAAAGTTACAACACAGGGCAAAATTTTTATAAATACCTTGCCTGAAAGGCAAAGATTGTACCTTTACAGTTCAATTTAAATAAGAAGGATGAATAATAACAGGCCTGCAGGCAAGGGTAAAAGCGGGAATAGCGGCGGATTTAATAAAGAAAACCGTGGTGGCGGGTTCAAAAAAGATTTTAAAGCAGGGGATAATGATGGCAGGAAAAAGCGCGATTTTGGTAACCGCGAGGGCTTTTCGCGTGATGGATCTGCAAGTGGCGATCGTAGAAAAAGTGGTGAAAACAAGCCATTTAACAGATTTGAAAAAGATGGCCAGGAAAGGCCGGCAAGAAAATTTGACAGGAAAGATAAACCAGCGGGCGAACAGCGTTTTAGCAAGGACAAGGATAAATTCAGGGATAAACCTTTCAATCGTGAGGACCGAGGCGGAAGATTTGACAAAAAGGAAAGAGGAGAGAACTTCGGTGACAACAAACGTAAATTCGGGGATAAGCCCTTCAATCGCGAAGATCGTGGTGGAAGATTTGATAAAAAGGAAAAAGGGGAAGGTTTCAGAGAAAATAAGCGCACATTCGGAGACAAGCCTTTTAATCGTGAAGATCGCGGTGGAAGATTTGATAAAAAGGAAAGAGGGGAAGGTTTCAGAGAAAATAAGCGCACATTCGGAGACAAGCCCTTTAATCGTGAAGATCGCGGTGGAAGATTTGATAAAAAAGGAAGAGAGGAAGGCTTTGAAAAAGACAAATTCAATGGCCCGAAACGGGAATCAAAATTCAATAAAAACGAAAAAGACAATAAGTCTAAAAAATTCTCTGAACGCAATGTATTTCATGAGGAAAAACCTCAGAAGCCTGTAGAAGACTACGAAAAGAACTTTATTACCCCGAAAGAGTTTGAGAAAACTGTGGAGGATAAACCGAAGTTTGCAGGTATCAGATCTAAACAGGAAGATACTTTTGATAAAGCCTTTCCGCTGGGCGCTAAGAAAGTGAGCGGGCCTTTTCGTAAAAAAGCAGAAAATGCTGATGGTAAACCCGCTAAACCACGTAAAAAAGATGGAGAGCAGCAGGACGAGCCAAAGGAAATGACCCTGAATAAATACATTTCCCATAGTGGTACTTGCAGCAGGCGGGAAGCTGCAGAAATGGTAAAACAGGGCAAGGTAAAAGTAAATGGTGAGCTGGCATTGGATCCCGGCTATCGCGTGCAGCCATACGACCTGGTGACAATAGCCGGTAAAAAGCTCACTCCCCAAAAAAACAGGGTATATATATTATTGAACAAGCCTAAAGGATATATTACTACTACTGATGATCCGGAGGGAAGAGATACAGTAATGGATTTGGTGGAAGATGCTACTACAGAAAGACTATATCCTGTAGGCCGCCTCGACAGAAATACTACCGGGTTGATACTGCTCACAAATGATGGCGACCTGGCGCAAAAATTATCGCATCCAAGCTACGAAACGAAAAAGGTATACCAGGTAACGTTGGATAAGCCGTTGACCAAGATAGACTTTGAGAAAATATTGGCAGGCCTTACGCTTGAAGACGGTGAAGTAAAAGTAGATGCGCTCTCTTACTTGGATGAAAAGAACGAACTGGGTATAGAGATACATAGCGGGCGTAATCGTATCGTTCGTCGCATATTTGAATCATTGGGTTATGTGGTAGAAAAGCTGGACCGTGTGATGTATGCCGGCCTCACCAAAAAGAAATTACCACGTGGTGAATGGCGTTTCCTGGAGGATAAGGAAGTGATATTACTAAAACATTTTAAATCTTAACCTGTGTTTCTTACAGCAGAAAAAATACATGATGGCATCAGTTGGCTGCCTGAAGGTACTGTGATAGAGACGAATGAGGAAGGATCAATCGTTGCATTGCACGATGCGACTGGAAACATCGATGCCAACCATTATGATGGTATCCTGGCACCCGGGTTTGTGAATGTACATTGCCACCTGGAGCTATCACATATGAAGGGTGCGGTACAGGAGCATACCGGGTTAATACCTTTTTTGCAGCAGGTAATGGCAAAACGCTTTGGCTTTACCGATGAGCAAAAAAAAGAAGCCAGGGAAACAGCATTTCAATTCATGTTGGATAATGGTATTGTTGCACTTGGCGATATAGCAAATACCAACGATACCCTGGAACAGCAGGCTACCGGTAAAATGCATTTTTACAGTTTTGCAGAGGCCATTGGCTTTAATGAATTGCCTTTACCTCAATTCGAAACTTCTAAAAAGGTTTATGAAGGCTTTGCCGCACAGCAACCCAATAATAATATTCTGAAGCAATCAATAGTACCGCATGCCCCTTATTCTGTATCGCATGCGTTGTTTAAATTAATAGATGCCCACCTGCCATCAACAGTTATTTCCATACACAACCAGGAAAGCAAGGCTGAAGACGAATATTATATATCTAAAACAGGCCAGGTTCACGATCTGCTGCAGGGTTTTGGCATAGATGATACGTTCTTCCATCCATCCGGTAAGCCATCTATTCTAACCTATGCCAAATGGATGTCGCCGGGGCATAATTACATTTTTGTACATAACACTTATACCAGCAGTAACGATGTTATTATGGTACAACGCTTGCTGCCCGATGTATACTGGTGCCTTTGCCCTAATGCAAATTTATATATAGAAAATGCGTTGCCTGATGTAAATATGCTGGTGCGCGATGCCAATAATATATGCATCGGTACGGATAGCCTTTCGTCTAATCATCAGCTGAGTGTATTGGCAGAACTGGCGACGCTAAAAAAACATTACCCTAACCTGGATTGGGCGACACTGCTGCGCTGGGGAACTTACAACGGCGCACGTGCCCTGCAAATGCAAGATACTATCGGGAAGATAGAAGAGGGTAAAAAGCCGGGCATTGTGCAGATCACTTCCCTCTATAATGATCCTGTTGTAAAAAGGATTATATAAAACGTAATAGCTGTAGTGGCAGTGGATAGGTCCACCAGATGCTGCTTTTACCGCCTGTATAATAGGCAGGGTAAGCAAAGCATAATACAAGGGCATAGAATAATATCCGTTCCAGTGTTTGCTTATTGCTGTAGTCTCGCATTACCATAAGAGATATAAAAACAGCAGGTAATGCATACATCTCGCTGCGTGTAATATCCAGAACAGATACGCCAACTATAACGATCAATGCGCAGGATCCGGCAAACATCAGCAATTCAAAATATTTTTTGTTTCGATAAAGCAATGCAAGGGCATAAAGAGGCAGTAACCAAAGCCCTTCAAGGCCGCTCCATACACCAATAGGTATATTATTGATCTGGTTGAGCAATACTGAAGGCCCCGTACCGCCGGTATCGGTTTTCAATCCGTATTGATGCGTTAATATATAACGTATCACCGCATAAGCCAGCCATGCAATGTAAAGACCAATGGCACCGCCGTTCAGTATTTTTTTGGTAAACGGTTCATTTCTATGCTGGTAAACAATATATACCCAGATAAGCGAAGAGGCTATCAATCCCCTTTCGTCCGTCCATGCAGAGAAAAAAACGAGTACGGCCCTCAACCAATTATTGTTGGTAATTAGAGTGAGCAATAAAAAACACATGGCTATACCATCAAACATGCCACCTCTCAATTCAATAAAAGAGCATTTACCAAAATAGATGAAGCAACAGCACAAGCCCGTTATTACTGCCATTACTTTATCGTTTGTTATCCTATAGCTAAGATTGATTACCAGGTAAAAGTTTAAAATGCCAATAAGCCCCGTTAATAAGAGCACACCGGCGATATTTAAGTGTAGCACAGCTACGAGGAGTGGCATAACGAGCCTAAAGGTTATTTTTGCATCGTGGGATCCATATCCGGCCATGCTATTGGTAAAGGGAGAAGCAGCTTTAGCAAACAACTCCTGCCAGTCTGCAACGTTCAGGGATGAATAGCTGGGAAATGCAAAAAATAACGATAATACTGTTAACAATACTGTCGCCTTTATCTGCCAATTTTTTCCGGCGCTAAATTTTTCAAATATATGTTGCAGGTAAATTTTCAAACCCATGTGCAATATTCTTGGAGCATGAAAATACATATTAGTGAGATAGTCTTGTTTGCGTACTGGGTATTTAGGCGTATTTTTCCCGAAATTTTTAGCAGTTCATAAATGAATAGCAGGATTAAGTTTATTGACATATTGATTCATATTAATGAATCTATAATTTTTTATCCTAAACTAAGGAGCTTTTACAAAAAGGAGTTTGCTGGCATTGATCCGGTAATAATTGATGTAGGTGCAAATAGAGGCCAGACAATTGATTTTTTTCTGAAGATCAATGCTAATAGTACTATACACGCTTTTGAGCCAAACCACAATCTTTTTTTATTACTGAAGAATAAGTACGCATCCAGGCCTAATGTACATATATATAATCTGGGCGTAAGTAATACCAGGGGCAAACTGGTATTTAATGAATCAGTAATGGATACGACATCTACGTTCGAAGAGTTGAATTATGAATCTGAATATCTGAAGCAAAAATCCAAAATATTAGGTATTAATCCGGAGCAGATGATTAAGAGTTCTTATGAGGTAGATGTGATATGCCTGAGTGATTTCTTGAAAGAACGAAAAATTGCTAAAGCAGACCTGATAAAAATTGATACGGAAGGGCATGAATATAAATGCCTCCAGGGCTTATTTGATAAAGCATCCTGCGATATAAATTTTATCCAGCTGGAGCAGCACCATGACGATATGTACGCCAACAATGTTGCGGAAGGAACGATTACAGATTTATTGAAGGAAAACAGATTCTCATTGTATAAAAGGATCAAACACGGGTTCGGTGGTATTGATGAGATAATATTCAAACATGTATAACAAAAAACCTCCCGTTTGGGAGGTTTTTTTATACTCAAGAAAAATCAAAATTATTTCTTAGTAGTGTCTGCGTGCATCATTGTAGTATCAGCAGCAGGAGCAGCCATTGTATCAACCGGAGCTGGTGCAGGAGCAGGAGCTTCCATTGTAGTTGAATCAGTGGTTGTTGTTGTTTCTTCAGTTTTGTTACCGCAAGAAGCAACGAACAGGCCCATTGTAAGAGCTAAAACGCTCAGTTTAACTAATTTCATAATTTAACGTTTATAACTGATTATTTCTTTTCAGTTGTAGTAGTTGTAGTTGTTGTTTTTGTAGTGTCAGCAGCAGGAGCAGCCATTGCAGCACTATCAACAGCAGCAGGAGCAGTTTCAGCTGGAGCTGGAGCTGGAGCTTCCATTGTAGTTGAATCAGTAGTTGTAGTAGTTTCTTCAGTTTTGTTACCGCAAGATGCTACAAACAGACCCATTGTCAGGGCGAAAACGCTCAATTTTACAAATTTCATTACTTAAGTTTTTAGATGTTTCCTATTTATACCCTGTTTTTAAAAAGGTAACCCGCAATCATAAAAAAAATTCAAAGAAATTTATTTATAATGTGTTATATTAGAATAACGGTAAGTTGAGTTTTTTTATGTGAGCGTTCAATACTCTGCTTATCTTTACTGTATTGTAGAGGTCATTCACAAAAACCATCAAAATTTTATCAATTTTTGAGGGTTACTTTTTTTAAAAATCGGCATTAATAAGTGCAAGGTTCAGTAATCACGGAGCAATTTTTGCTATCAGAGCTGTCGCAGGGCAGAAGAGAGGCTACAGAACAGATATATAATCAACATTATAATATTATCACTAAATGGATAATTAATAATGGAGGTTCTGCAGCTGATGCGGCCGATGTGTACCAGGAATCAATGGTGGTCTTGTACGAGAAATCGCAGGACGAGCAATTCAGGTTGAGCTGCAAAATAGGTACTTATCTTTTTGCCGTCAGCAAACACATCTGGTTCAAGAAACTGAGTAAAAAGCAATCAATGCCGGGCGCATTGCCTGAAAATGCCGGCGAGCAAGAATGGGCGTACGAAGATGATATCAAAATACACCAGGAACGCGAGAATTATTATGCCCAGCTAAATGCAGCGCTGGAACAAATAGGGGAACCTTGCAGGTCGTTGCTGAAAGCTTTTTATCATGAAGATAAAAGCATGCAGCAGATAGCTCAGGGGTTTGGATATACCAATCCTGATAACGCGAAGACCCAAAAGTATAAATGCCTGACACGGCTAAGGAAGATTTTCCATAATGTGCAGGTGAAATAATGAATGAGACTATATGTTGACCGGAAATGATATTTGGATTTTAGCAGAAGCTTATGTGGCAGGTACACTTGCGGCACCCAAGCTGAATGAGCTGAAAGACAGGCTTGCCATAGATCCGCAGTTTGCGGCAGAATTTAACGAGCATGTAAATATGCTGCGCTCGCTCGAAGGTGCCGGCAAGCAAATGAGATTCAAATCTATGCTGGCCGATATTCAGAACAACCGTACCAAAGTACAGGTAAAGCCGAGCCGCACTATTTCATTAAAAACATATTACCTGCGCACTGCGGGGATAGCCGCAGCTATGGCATTGTTTACCTCTCTTACCACATACTGGGTAATACAGCATAACAACAAACGCATCGCATCGGAATACAGCCTGCTGCGCCGCGACCTCGAAAAATATAAACGCTCGCAGAATCAGCTGATCTATAATTTGAAAGAGCAGCAGAACAAACCTGCGGAAGAAGCCCGTTACACTGGTACAGGCTTTGCGTTGACAAATGACGGATACCTCGTAACCAACTACCATGTTATTGATGGTGCAGATTCAGTTTATATTCAAAATAAGGAAGGCCGCTATCTGAAAGCGATACCTGTGGGCTTTGACCAGTCTACAGACGTTGCTATATTAAAAGTTGAGGATAAGAATTTCCGATTCGGAAAAACAGAAGTGCCATATACATTATCCACCAACAGGCGAAAACTGGGAACCAGGATCTATACACTTGGTTTTCCGCAGGATAATATAGTATATAACGAAGGTTATGTAAGCTCTAAGAACGGGTATAACGGAGACTCATCGCAATATCAGCTGGAAGTGCCTGCTTACCCTGGCCAGAGTGGCGCACCGATTATGGATGCTAATGGTACGGTATTGGCGATGATTACCGGTAAAGAATCCGGTAGCGAGGGTACCACCTATGCTGTAAATGCAAAATCAGTACTCCAGGTGGTTCGAAACCTGCCGAAAGAAGAAGCAATCCGCTTGCCTAAAGCAAATAAGATGTCTCATCTTACTTTAGAGCAGCAGATCGAAAAAATGGAATCCTATACCTGTTCTATCAAGGTATATAAGAGATAATTGTTATACTGTTATAGTCAATGGTACATCCCGCATATCCTGCGGGATTTCTTTTTTATTCATATATAATATCTATCGGTAAAACTATTTTGGCTGCTTACGCTATGTTAATAACTTTGCATCCTAATTTATACCCAGCTCAGTGAGCATCGTCGACAGATTTTTGAAGAACAGGCAAAAGGACTACAAAGCAGAAATGTCTTTTGTAGACCATATAGAAGAGCTAAGATGGCATATCATACGTTCTATGATCGTGATCATCGTTTTATCTATTGCTGCTTTTTTTCGTATTGAGTGGATATTCGACCATATTGTAATGGGCCCGGCCCATCCTGATTTTATATCATACAGGCTACTATGTGAGGCCGCTACCAAATTTGGGCTTACCGGCCTTTGCCTGCAGGACATTAATATACAGTTTCAGAATAATGAGCTGGCCGGGCAGTTTATGATGAGTTTCTCTACCTCCTTTATGGTTGGGTTCATCGTAGCATTTCCATATATATTCTGGGAATTCTGGCGGTTCATTAAACCTGCCTTAAAAGAAAACGAAATAAAATATGCACGGGGTATCGTATTCTGGACTTCCCTGTTGTTTTTTGCCGGCGTGCTCTTTGCCTATTATCTCATAGCACCGTTTACTATCAACTTCTTTGCAAACTACCAGTTGAGCCCTTTGTTCAAAAATATCATCACCATGGAGAATTACTATGATACCATGAGCGATCTGATACTGGGGCTGGGCGTTGTGTTCGAATTACCCGTATTAGTATATTTTCTTTCCAGGGTTGGCATACTTACCCCGGCATTTATGCGCGATAAACGCCGCTATGCAATATTGATCATATTTGTTTTAGCGGCGGTGATCACCCCGCCCGACTGGTTCAGCATCTGGCTGGTTGCCATACCTTTGCTTATATTGTACGAGACAGGTATTGCCATTAGCGACCGTGTGATGAAGAAACGTGCCAAACTGGAGAAACTAAACAATAATTATTAGAGATATGAAACAAACAGTTTTTGATAAGAAATTGCCGCTGGCTATAGGTTGCGACCATGCCGGCTACGAATATAAAGAAGCGATCAAGAGGATATTAAGCGAAGATGGCTGGGTAGTGGATGATAAAGGTACCTTTAGCACAGAAAGCACAGACTATCCCGATTATGCCCATGCTGCCGCAAGTATGGTGGCAGACGGCAAAGCCTCTGTTGGTGTGCTATTGTGTGGCAGCGCCAATGGTGTGTGTATGACGGCAAACAAGCATCAGAATGTACGCGCAGCGCTTTGCTGGAATGAGGAAGTAACCGAGCTGGCAAGGCTGCACAACAATGCTAATATGATATGCATACCCGCTCGTTTCGTGTCGTTGGAGTTGGCAGAAAAAATGGTTGACCTGTTTCTTTCTACCGCATTCGAAGGCGGCAGGCATGAGCGGAGGGTAAATAAGATAGCTGTACAATAGTATCCATAAAGTATTATATATAACGAGGTACCACGGTTATCCATGGTACCTCGTTCTTTTACCTGCCAAATCATGTTAATTATACTGAACGATATTCTTTTTTTGCGATTATTAAATGATTGTGATTACTATATTTCTGGAAATATTTTTGTTTTTTTGCATTTAAATAAAGAACACTTTGTGCACCAGTGATTTTTAAGGTATTGTGCAGATGTTGGCACGAAATATGTTAAGGGATTCATAATAATTTCTGTGTAACCAAATACCACAATATGAGAAAATTTACTCTTACATTAGGGATGGCAGCCATGCTACCCGTTATGGCCAGCGCCCAAAGATACCTGGGTGTAGCCACCAGCAATTGGAGCGGAACGAACAGCCTTTATCTGAACCCTGCAAATATTGCTGACTCCCGCCACAAATTCACAATAGATCTGTTTTCTGTAAATGTTGGGGTAGATAATAACCTTGCTAAAATAGATCCGCTTAATGTATTCAGCAAAGCCCGCGATGGCAAAGACATTAAAGACATCACCAGCGGATTTCAATACAATACTAAAGATAAATTCAGCATCATGATGCCGGCTGCAGAGGTTCGTGGCCCGGGCTTTATGGTCAGTATCGGTTCCAAACACTCTATAGCGCTCACTACGCGCGTGCGCCTGATGAACCAGTTCGATAACCTGAACCAGCAACTCTTCCGTACAATAGTAGATTCTACATTCAATGTAAACGGACAATCACTTAAAGCTGCAAAGTTTAACTGGACGGCACAGCTATGGTCTGAAATAGGCTTGAGCTATGCCGCTGTGATCTGGGAAAACAAACAGCACCAGGTAAAAGGTGGCTTCACCGCGCGCTATATGATGGGCGCAGGGTACGTCAGCCTGGTAAGCAACAACCTGGATGCCACATATACCTATGATCAGCAAAACGGTGCTATCCTGAACCTGCAAAAAACAGATGTGCATTACAGGTATGGAGGTGCTAATTTCTTCAATGGAGGTGGTAATAGCGTTATCACAGATAACCTGGTCAGCAATTCAGGCAAAGGTATCGGCGGCGACCTCGGTGTGGTATATGAATTCCGCCCGCACTATAAAAGCTATACCTATGATATGGATGGTAAAACAGGCATCGTAGACCGTAGCAAAAACCAATATCTGCTGCGTTTTTCTGCTGCAGTTACAGACATAGGCGCCATTAAATACACCAATGGCAACAAGCAGATAAACATAAATGGTACCGGTAAGATAGTAGGTAATGATGTGGCCGATAAGATCAATAACTACGACGATTTCAGAGGTTACCTGGCCCAGCAGGGTATTAAAGCTGACTCCAGCACCGGGCAGTCTACAAAAGTAGCATTACCAACTGCACTGATCTTAGGATTGGATTATCATGCGTGGAAGAATTTCTACGTGAATGCAACTTATATGGGTAATGTTGTTGACCGTACCAAAGTAGGCAACAGCATCTATAGCCAGGTAACGGTTACACCGCGTTTTGATATACGTACTGTAAGTGTAGGCCTGCCTATTACCTATAGTATGCTTACCAGCAGCATCAAAGCAGGTATCGGTATACGTGTTGCAGGATTCTTCATTGGTAGCGATGATATCGCCGGTGTGCTCAGCAACAAGGCTAATGGTGTTAACTTCTACATGGGCGCTTATGTACCATTCAACAAGAAGAAGCCAAAAGACAGCGATGGCGACCTGGTATCGAACAGGAAAGATAAATGTAAAGGTGTAAAGGGTGTATGGGAACTGCGTGGCTGCCCTAACCCTGATAAAGATGGGGACGGTATATTGGATAAGGACGATAAATGCCCTGAAGTGGCAGGTTCTAAAACGGCAATGGGTTGCCCTGATGCCGACCTGGATAGTGTTGCTGATGCAGAAGACCGTTGTCCGCAGGAAGCAGGCCTTGTTTCACTACAAGGTTGTCCTGACCGTGATAATGATGGTGTTGCTGATATAGATGATGCTTGCCCTGATGTACCCGGCCAGGCTCAGTACAAAGGCTGTCCTGATACTGATGGTGATGGCTTAGCTGATAACGAAGACGCTTGTCCGAACGCAGCAGGCCCTATAGCTAACCACGGCTGCCCTGATACTGATAACGATGGCGTACCTGATAATACAGATAAATGCCCTACCGTACCGGGTACAGTTGCTAATCAGGGATGCCCTGAAGTAAGTGTAGAGGTGAAAAAACGCCTGGCATTTGCAGCAACAGCTATTCAGTTCGAAACAGGTAAGGCAACCATCAAGAAAACATCTTACAAATTGCTGAACGAGATCGTGAAGATCCTGAACGACTATCCTGATTATATGATGACCATAGACGGCCATACAGACAATGTAGGTAAACCTGAAAAGAACATGCAACTGTCTAAAGACCGTGCACAATCAGTGAAGAACTACTTTGTATCAAAAGGTATCAGCGAAGACAGGTTGGTAACCAATGGTTATGGAGATACTAAGCCGGTAGCCAGCAATAAAACTGCTAAAGGCCGTGCTCAAAACCGACGTGTAGCAATGGATCTGAAACTGAAAGATTAGTATTACTCTTTCTAACGAATAATCACAGAGGGCGCCCATTTGGGTGCCCTTTGTGCGTTTGGTAAAATTTTGTTTGTAATTTAATATCACCATGAGTCGTATTTATCACTATTTACTAATCCTATATTTCCTTGTTTGGAATAGTAATGCTTATTCGCAAGGCTGGGATATGGTATATGATTTCTGTACAGATAGTATTATTAATAGTACCGTTTATAGTTGTTACGCAGATACTGATCGCTTTTTTGTTACAGGTGCTACTTCCACTAATAATGTATCCCCTTTGCACGGGACTTTAGCTGCATTTGACTATAACAAAAATTTGCTCTGGTATAAAAAAATGATACATCCCGGAGAATATAATGCTACAGTTTGGAACAAAAGCATAGTAAAATTGTCAGATAATAAATTTCTCTTATTAGGTGAAGTTTTTGACTATGACGTTAATCCAAACATATCGGTATGGTATCCTTACTTTTACGTATTTAATAAAGATGGGGATAGCCTCAATTACAGAACATTTCCTGATTCGTTTAAAATGATTTACTACAATTCTGCAATTGCGGATAGTAGAGGATTTACAGCTGTCGGAAGGAGTACATCGAAGGAACTAGTTCAAGTCGGGCATGGGTTTAATTACAGCAAATATTATTTGCATATATGTAGATTTGATGCCGCGCTGAACCTGATGTGGGAAAAACAATTCATGGAATGCCCGATAGTTTTGGCAGAACCGAATAAAATAATATTCTCGTCAGATAAAAAATACTACGTTATTTCCGGAGCTTTAGCAGATACTAACCAGTTTACAGAAGAGACTTATTTCGTAAAATTAGATACACTAGGGAATTTAATATGGGCAAAAAAATTGCCTAAAAAATATCTGTCTGTTAACTATTGCGATATTGTAGCAAACCAAACAGGCGGTTACTATTTTATAACCAGCCATTCAATTGATCCAGGACTTGGACCCGGTACAACGTCTTCAATATATTATGGCAAACTAAACGAAGATGGAGACACTGTCTGGACCCATGTATTTGCTGATAGCCTGGGATATTGTGAAGGATCCGAAATTGCATGGTCAAATGATAGACAACATTTATTAATATCCGGTGTTGGTAATGCTGGTACTAGGCCGGCATTAATAAAAATAGATACTCTTGGAAATGTATTGTGGTATCGCAGACCCTTGCACACTTACAATTTTGTTGACCCCTATTATATTCCTAAGCAGGGATTTAATAGTTTAAGTATTACACCAGATGAGAGATATTTGATGGGTGGTGGGATTGAAGGTCCATTGCCTGGCATATATGATACTTCCGGTACAATTAGCTGGATGATATTGACTGATAGCACTGGGTGTCGTTATCCGGGTGATCCTGGCTGCTGGCCGGCATCTGTACCCTATGTAAATAGTGCGGGTATCAGCATTTACCCAAACCCTGTGTATGATGAGCTCTATATAGAAGGATTACAGGAGCATACCCGTATGCTGTTATATGATGTTTACGGCAGACAGGTGTATAATAGTGTGGTAATGCATACTAAAGAAACCATCCCTACAAATAATCTGTCGCCTGGCAATTATGTACTCCAATTAACAGATTCGGATGGTAAGCGAGGTAGTTATAAAGTATTGAAACAATAAAAGAGGGAAGCATTGCTTCCCTCTTTTAAATATCATCTATCTCCACTTCTTCAGTATTGCGTATCAATTCATAACGCTTAGCAAAATTACACCAGTTACAATCTTCCTTACCACACCCTTTATCAAACTCATGGTTCATAATACCTGCATAAGAGTCACGTAGTTGTTTACGAACTATCTGTTCATCCGTTTCAAAGAACGGTATTGTATATCTTTTGAACTGGTTGGTTTTTTTGCCACGCTCTATAAAATCAAACATGCCTTTTACCACGCGCCAATGTTTATCCTGGTAATTTTCTATCAATAGTTTGTAGAATACCATCTGCCGCCAGTAGTCACCACCGTTGGGGTCTGCTTCGCTGGGGCCAGCAGTATTCTTAGATCCCGATTTATCCGGGTCGCCACTTTTATAATCTATCACGGTACAATTATCGCCATCCAGTTCTATCTTATCTATCTTACCCGTAACAGGTACACCATCCAAATGGTAACGCGGTATCTTCAATTCTATCTCTACATTCTTCTCAAACTTATCTATATACTCGTTATAGTATTCAGTAAGTATTTGCCTGCCCTGCTCCATACGGCGATCGTACTGTATAGGTGTAAAACATTCCTGCTCGCGATACATAGATGCGCCGAAGATACTCAGCACTTCTTCCAATGGAGGGAATACACCATTGGCTTCCTTCATCATCAGGAACATACGCTCCAGTGTATTATGCACCGCACTACCAAAAGCAAGTGCATCGCTGCGTAAGAATGGAACTTTAAGTATATGCTCGTAATAAAATGCAAGATGGCAGCGCAGGTATTTCGATAATGCCGTATAGCTCATGGTAAACGCTTGCAGTACCTGCTCTATCCATTGATGATTGGCTAATGCGATGCGTACTTCCGGTATGGGTTGTAATGCCCATTGCATATACTGCAATACTTCTTCTGTTGTCACAGACTGGTCTATACGTTCTTCCGGTGTGCTGATCTCGTCTATGAATATAGAATGTTCTATAGGTTTGCCGTTGTTATCATTCAGTGCATAAGATACCTGCAGATGTTTTTTTGCACGTGTAAGTGCTACATAGAATAATCTGCGCGCTACTTCTGTCCGATAGCTTTTCTCCGCATCGTCTTTGGTATTGGTAATGGTGTCAGGCAGTTTATAATCCATATTACCACCACGTTTATCTTCCCAGAAGTTCTTAGTGGCACCTATCAGGTAAACGTATTCAAACTCATTGCCTTTCGCACCATGCGCGGTATAGAGATACACACCGTTTTCGTTATGCACTACTTTCTGCACCGGTATAGCAATGTTCTCGTCCTGCATACGTTCTATCATCCGCAGTAGTTCTTCTATTTTAATACCAGGCTTTCGGCCATGTATTTCTTTTACAAAGTCGAAGAATGAATTGAGTACCTGCATCTGCCATACATGATCTTTCTTCTTCAATAAGTGCGCAACAATGCCACTTTCGTAAATGATCTTTTCCACCAGCAGCGGCAGTGGTAATGATAGTTGCTCCTGCAACCAATTATCAAGGTTGCGCCCCATGCGCGACATAGCTTTTGCTGAGCCCAGCTGCAGAGATTCCACCAGTAAAGCATTCGCCAATACCAAACGCCAATATCCGAGTGCCCTATCCTTGCTCCTGTTTTGCTGAATATATAAGGATAACATCGCAATATCCGTAGGAGCTATCTCGTAATAAGGAGCGTGCATGATCTCGAACAGCCTTGCTTCTGAAGAGAACGGCTGCTTTCTTTCTTCGTCCAGGTAATAAAGCACCTTCAGTATTTGCTCAATCAATGGCAGCTCCAATATGTTCACCGGCTTCTTTACGTTGTACGGAATGCTTTTGCGTTCCATCAATGCAATAATGTTATCAGCCTGCTTGTGTTGTGCGTAGAGTATGGCAACATGATTCAACGGCACACCGTTTTTCTGCAAGCTTTCGATCTCTGAAATAATATCTGCTTCTTCCTGTAAGATGTTGTTATACACTTTAATAACAGGTGGAACCGTTTCATTACCTTCTGCAAACCTTGGATGCGATGCAACTATATTCTTATCCAGTTGCAGCTCATCTAACTGGCTGATAAGCCTTTGGGTGTTATTCTCGATAGCGGCGGTTGCTTTATCCAGTATTAGTTGCGATGATCGGTAATTTTGCGGCAACACTACCACATGGATGTTCTGTTTATAGCGATCGTAGAAATCAATAATATTGCGTATGCGCGCGCCCTGGAATTCGTAGATAGATTGGTCATCGTCACCTACTACAAAAATGTTGGGATCATCCCAAAATTCCGTAAGCAGGTTTAGCAATTCATTTTGCGAGCCGTTCGTATCCTGGAATTCATCTACCAATATAAACTGGTGACGCTCCTGGTAACTCAGTAATAATGCAGGGCGATTTTTAAAAGCCTCCAACACCCACATGATCATGTCATTAAAATCGTAGCGGCCACGTGCTTTCATCTTTTCGCGATATACCTCAAACAGTTGTGCTGCTGCCCGTGTGGTTTCCATCCGCTTTGTTTCTTCATCTATTTGCGATTGTTTCAGGTCGCCTTTAGCATATCCTTTGCCGCTTTTCTTATAGATATATTCTTCGCGTGCCGGCAGATCATTGAGGTAGATATCGATGGCTTCTGAAATATTTTCTGCACTCAGGTTTTCACGTTTCATCATGTCGAACAATCGTGCCAGCCTGCCGGCGTCAAAATAAATATTGCCGCTCAGCTTGCGCATAACATGGCCTTGCGGTAACTCATCGAGCATCTCATAGAGGAACTCTGTACGCTCAAGGTCTGTTATGGGTTGTAATGCCCGCAGGCTAAAGTATTCGCTATTGTTTTGAATAACATTGTTGCAAAATGAGTGAAAGGTGCCGATGTTAACTTTATGAGCAGCAGCGCCTATTATCTGCACCAGTCTGCGTCGCATCGAGTTGGTAGCCTCGTCGGTATAAGTGAGGCACAATATTTCCTGCGGCTGTACCTGTGCCTCGCTACGCAGTAGGTTGGCAATGCGCATAGAAAGGACTTCGGTCTTACCGGTACCGGGTCCCGCAATTACCATTACGGGCCCATATATCTGGTTTACCGCCTTACGTTGCTGGTCATTCAGTTTATTATATCGTTCAAGAAAAAGCTCTTCGTTTACAAGCATAGCAGGCGATTAAAACTCTCTGGATATGAAGTTAGCAAACCCATATAATTTAGAAAAAGAAAGGTTACTTACATTTGTAGCAAACATGGCATGTATGAAGCTAAAGCAGTTGTTATTGGTGTTTTTCAGTATCCTAAGTATTAGTGCATGGGCACACCCGGCAGATACTACCACCCCGCCGTATAAAAAATACCCGACACTGCCCGCTTTCAACATCCTGCTCATGGATAGCGCTACTACCTTCAATACCTTCAACATTGAAGAAGGCAGGTACACGATGCTGATGTTCTTTAGTACAGATTGCGACCATTGCCAGATGATGACCGATACGCTGAAAAAAAGCATGCACGAACTCAGGAATGTGCAGATATGTATGGTCGCCCCGCAGACTGTTTCAGAGATACGTGCTTTCTATAACCGCAACGATATGAAGCGTTACAGGAATGTAATGATGGGCAAAGACATAGACATGTTCTTTCACAAGTTTTACCAGGCTTACTATGTACCCGACATAGTTATTTACGACAAGCACAAAAAGCTGGTGAAATTCTTCGAGGGCGGTGCCCATATGAAAGATATACTGGCTGCGCTACAAGATTAAAGCTTATTCAGCTTCCTGTTGTGGATTAGCTGTAGTTTCCTGCTGTGCTTTTTCCTCTAATTCCTGTAGTTGCTTCCTTGCTTCGGCAAGTTTTTCTGTCTTGTGTTCGATCTTATGTTCAGTCTGGGCTATTAATTTCTCCAGGTGTGCGCGCAGTTCTGCTTCTTTGCGGCCGGGAGTAATGTTCAGGATGCCTTCCTTAAAATCAGCAAGACGCTCCTGTTCTTCCCTTAGTTCATCCTCAAGCTTTTGCACAAAATCATAGGTCTGTTGTACACGTTGGTGCTTATGCTTTTCTGCAAGTTGCTTGCGGTGTTCGCGGTTAGCATCCTTGCGCTGGAAGAATTTCTTACGCGCTGCATTAAATTTTTCCCAGATCTCGTTATTGAACTCTCGTGGAACAGGGCCTATTTTTTTCCATGTCTCCATCAGTTCCATCATCTCATCTGTTGCCTCTCTCCATTGGTTAGAGTGTTGTAGAGATTCCGCGCGTTTCAGCAGTGCTAATTTCTGTGCATAGTTATCCTGCAGGCTTACTTTCAGATTTTCAGAATGAGCTTTCTTGGCTTTAAAGAAAGCTTCCTTAGCACCAATGAACTTATTCCAGAGTTCATCTGCTTTATCGGCAGGTACACGTCCTATAGATTTCCATTGGTCCATCAGTTCTGTAAAAGCCTGTGCTGTGTTACCCCAGTCTGTACTGTTTTGGAGCGCTTCTGCTTTTTCTATAAGGCTTAGCTTGGCAGCCATATTTGTTTCCTGCTCTGCCTGTATGGTATCGAAATGTCCTTTTTTCTTTTCGAAGAAAGTGTTCTTGGCAGTAATAAAGCGATGCCACAATTCTTCATTTTTATCGTGCATTGTGCGGCCTGTCTGCTTCCATTGCTCCATCAGGTTGTGGAATGCTTCGGTGGCTTCTTTCCAGTTCTCTGATGCGGCCAGTGTTTCTGCTTTTTCCACCATTTCCAGTTTCAGATCCAGGTTTTGCAGCATCTCTTTATTTACATCTTCCTGGTTTTGGCGTTTGCGATCGAAGAAGGCATTTTTTGCTGCTTCTATACGGTTCCAGAGTTCATCGTTACGATGTTTATCCAGGTAGCCGATCTTTTTCCATTTTTCGGCCAGGTCTTTAAAGTGCTGTGTGGTTTCTTTCCACTGTTCGCTTTTTGCCAGCGTTTCTGCTTCCTGTGCCAGTTCCAGCTTCAGCTTATGGTTGGCTTCTACCAAAGTATTTACTTCAGCTTCCAGCGCAGTTAGGCTTTTTTCTATAAGATCGATAGCACCAACAGCCGCCGTGTGTTGCAGGTAGTCTTTCATACGTTCTACCTTGCCCACAAGTTTCAGCTTATCTTCTGATGCATGCCATTCAATTTCCAATTCCTTCCATTTTGCTTCTACCTCGGCAAATTTATCCGTTAAGGCTTTCAGTGTAATATCTGCAGTTGTTTCAGATAGCGGGCTGATGCTACGCCCTTTCAGGCTGCCAATGTTATTTTGCTCCAGGTGGCCATCATCGTTCAAACGATAATTTTCTTTACCCGAAAAACTAACAGATTCCCACCATTGTGTTAAGGAAGATGGCTGATTGGCTTCTTGTGTCATGATCTCTGCCTTTTAAATATTATAGAACAGTGTATTGCTTGGTTATTAATGTGCGCCAAAAACTTTTTTCAGCAGGTCAGATACCCTTGCTGCAGGATTGAGGCGTATTTTATTTTCTTCATCTGCTATGGTAACGAACAAACCGTTCAATGCCCTTTCAGTTACATAAGATGTAAGGTCCGGGTTTACTTTCTGAACAGTTGGTATCCTGTTATATACGGTGAATATCTGTGTCCAGTAACGGGTAGCGCCTACCTTGCCTAATGAGTTTTGAATGATAGGACGAAAAGCGGCAGTAAGCGATGCCGTTGTCTTTTGTCTCAGATAATTGGTGGCTGCACCCTGCCCGCCGCGCACTATAGCCACTCCATCCTGTATAGACATATTGGCAATAGCATTGATAAATATTTGTACTGCTTTACCCGACGCGTCTTCCGCAGCCCTGTTCATAGAAACGATCACCTTATCAACCTCAGCACCCATGCCCAGCCCGCGCAAAGTGGTTTCAACTTGCCTGGCTTCAGGAGGCATCAGTATTTTTATCAGTTGGTTGCCAAAAAAGCCATTAGGTGCATTCAGTTTAGTAGTGGCATTTCTCGCCCCTACCTGTAAAGCTTCTCTTAATGCAGCTACGATCTCATTGTTGCTGATATTATTTAAAGACTGGCCGCCCTGGTTGTTGCTATTATTAGTAGAAGAATTGGTACTACCGCTACGCCCGTTGTTAAGCACATCATTAGCCTTGTTCAGCCACTGATCTATCTGCGCATGTGCGCTACCGGCAGTTGAAAGGCTTATTCCCGCTATTATGATCCCTTTGACAAAATTCCTCATAGTACCATGTTCTTTGCTATACCAAATATAACTTATTTATTAACTCACAACTGTTGCACAGGCATCTTAACCCTGACCGCCGCTATCGTTCGACTCATCGGTTTTCAGGTTGTCGCGATCTTTTGTTTTTGGCACGCTCTCTTCTTTTGCGCCTCTTTTGCGGCCGGGTGCATTGCCCATGCCGCGCGGCTCCTGCTTTTCAGACTTTCCGAACCGGTATGTGAAGCTAATATTACCGATCCGCGTTTCCCTATCGCGGTAGGTTGTTTGTGTATATAGCGGGTAATCGTAAATGGTAGTATACTTGCGCGTGTTAAAAATATCAGAAACATTTAACACAACTGTTGCCTTATTCTTCAGCAAATTCTTGCGCAGGGCCACATCTACCCAATATACTTCCTGTAAAGTACCCTGTGCAGCTACCTTAGGCGCTTCGTAATTGCCGTTCACCTGCAGGGAGAAACCATAAGGCAGGCGAAGATTTGTATTTACTTTGCCAAACCAGCTAAATCCGCTGTTATTAAGCGTCGGGTCTATATTAGTACCCTGTACTTCGTTTTGGAAGAAGTTAAAGCTAAATGTCGCATCCCATATTGGTAATAGCTGTGTTTTCCCGATCAGCTCCAGCCCGTAAGTAATACCGGTATTCAGGTTTTGCGGCTGGGTAAAGGATGTACCATCGGCGTAGAATTTGCGATAGCGCTCTATCAGGTTCTCCGTATATTGATAGTATAGGCTCGCTACGAAGTTGTGGCCTTTTTTGAATTGCTTATTATAACTCAGCTCTGCATTATTAATAAACTCAGGTTTCAATCCGGGGTTACCCATGTTGGTATCCTGCGGGTTAGACAGATCCCTGTAAGGCATTAGCTGCATAAAGCCCGGCCTGTTAGTACGACGGGCATAATTTATATACATGCTTTGGTCATCGGCAATTTTATAAGACAAAAATGCTGTAGGAAACAGGTTCAGGAAATTGGTGGTGTAGGTAGTGGTCGTAATATTATTGGCAGTTCCCTCATAATTAGCATATTCCAGTCTGAGCCCTGCCTGGTAATTCCATTTGCCAACCTGGTTTGAATAGGTAGTGTAGGCAGCATGTATTTGCTGATTATAATTGTAATTATTCAACAAGGTATAATCTATCTGAGGGCCACGTCCGGAATCAATACTCGGGTTGTTATGACTATCGAACCAATATAGTTGAGTTTTCACACCCGCATCCAACTTGCCATTTTTACCTAGTAATGGTGTTGTAAAATCTGCCTGTCCGGTAAAGCTGCTGGTGACGCCGCTTCCGGGTGCTGTTTGATATACGGTATTATGGCGCTCAGTGCCATCACCGTTAAATATTCCTGTTTCGTATTCCTGTTGGCGATCTACCCATGTTTTAGCAAAAGTGCCGGTAGCAGTTAGCTCCTGCTTTTCTTTTTTGAATTTGTGTTTATAATCAAGGGATGAAGAAGTAGAAATTGGCCCCCCTACATTATAGGTATTGCGCCTTTGTATAGAATCTACGAGATCATTGGCAAATACACTGTAGGTGGATGTTCCATTACCACCCCATTGCATTTTGTTGATGTTTTCGGTGAGCGTAATGGTATTATTCTTATTGATCGTATACTCTGCACCTATAGTATTGAAAAAGCCGTTGAATTTGCGAATGTTATCTTCATAGCTTTTGAAAAAATCACTGGTGCCGGCATTCGTGCGTTCATTCGTTGTGCGGTTATAATTCCGGTTGATGCGCAAGCTGCTATTCAGGAATATGTTCCAGTGCTTATTTTTCACATTCAGGTTAAGGCTGCCATTGTATTTGCCATGGGTGCCTGCACCTGTGGTAGCAGAACCATTAAAGCCAAATTTTTTATCGCGTTTGGTTACTATGTTAATAATGCCCGTCATGCCCTGGGCGTCATATTTTGATGATGGGTTTGTGATCACCTCCACACTTTCAATGCTGGCTGCAGGCAGGCTTTGCAAGGCAGATGCTGCATCTCCACCGAATAATGTAGCAGGTTTGCCATCTATAAGAATAGTAACATTGTCTTTACCACGAAGGCTTACATTTCCATCAACATCTACAGATACGGAGGGCACATTGGTAAGTACATCGCTGGCGCTACCGCCTGCAGTAGTAATGTTCTTTTCAACATTGAAAACTTTTTTATCGGCACTTATCTGCATCATGTTTTTTTCTGCAGTAACCTCCACCACTTTCAGTTGTTGAGCATTCGATGTTACTCGTACCTTACCTATGTTTTTTTCAGATGTATTCGTTATTTGTACACCGGGAACGTTGCGTGTTTGTATGCCAATACCGCTGATGCGTAATGTAAATGTGCCAGGCCCGGTGGGCTCTATAGTAAATTTACCATCGTCTGCAGTCTGGTCGCCACCTGCAACAGATGAATCTGCACTTATTAATGTAACAGTCACGTAGCCTACGCCCTTATTTTGAACATCTACGATTTGCCCGGTAAGTTTACCAACCGGGTTATTTTGTGCGAAAATCTTAGAACTACTGGCAAGCAATAAGATGGCTGAAAGAAAAAATAGCCTTAAAAAGTGCATATAATATTATGAGGTGGCAAATTTGACTGATTTTACCGACACTAGGTTTATTCCCTGCTATAAATATTGTTAATAGGTATCAAAACCCCGTTTATGGGGGTAAAAATGAAAAACCGGGCAGTCAGCCCGGTTTTGGTTATGGAAAGCCTGTTATGGTTACATTTTCTTCAATTTCAGTATGCTGAAATCTGTTTTTTCGGCAACAATGGTATTTTTCAACCGGCCAAGCCCCTCAATTTCCATTTCTACCACATCGCCCGGCTGTAGCCATTGTACTTTATATGTGGGGTCGTTTAGCAAACCGGTACCATTTAATTCCAGGAAGCAACCGGTACCCACCGTGCCACTACCTATTACATCGCCTGGTAATATATCTGCACCATAAGCACAGCGTTCTATGATCTCCGCAAAAGTCCAGTCCATATCACCCATATTGCCTTCGCTCACCTGTACTCCATTTACCCAGCATTTCATACCCAGCTTATAACTAGCACCAGTGTGGCCGGGCTTTGCGGGTACTTTATATGCTTCCAGCTCATCGGGTGTTACCAGCATAGGGCCTATTACTGTGCTGAAGTCCTTGCCTTTTGCAGGGCCCAGGTTCAGGAGCATTTCTTCCATTTGCAGGGTACGTGCGCTCATATCATTCATGATCATATAGCCCGCTATATACTGATCTGCTTCGTCTGCCCTCACATTACGGCCTTTTTTGCAGAGTACCACGGCAGCTTCCAGTTCAAAATCCAGTTTTTGGAAGTGATCCGGCATACATGGGATATCGCCGGGGCCCTGTATCGCATTATGATTAGTAAAATAGAAGATTGGGTATTGGTCAAATTCCGCGATCATATCTACCTTACGGTTGCGGCGCGCAGCTGCAACGTGCTGGCGGAAGGCATATCCGTCGCGGCAAGAAGTAGGATGCGGTACAGGTGCCATAATAGTAGCATTATTGTATTCCGTGCCGGAAACACCTGTTTTGCCTTCCTTCACCTCATTATATGCTTTGCGGGCGGTTTCGACAAGTGTTTCCCAGTTGTTCAATAGCTCCGTCATGGTAGATGGCAATGCACTGTTCACGGCATTGGTATCATATAATTTATTATCTACAAAAAATGCGAGCTGTTCGCTGCCATTTTTAGCATAGGTAACCAGTTTCATATCTGTGGAATTGAGGGCGTAAAATTAAAGGAAAAGCTCGTATAAGGACTCTTTATTTATCATCAACCAGCCATTAACTTCATTTGAAGTAATATTGCATTGCAAATCTTAGCTAATGGTACCATACAAACAGTTGTTCGAGAACAATAAGAAATGGGTGGAAGATAATGTAGCCCGTAATGCTGATTTTTTGAAAAAGCTGTCTGCCGACCAGACGCCGGAATATCTCTATATAGGATGCAGTGACAGCCGGGTACCGGCGAACGAGATCATGGGCCTGGAACCCGGAGAAGTATTTGTACACAGGAATATAGCCAACGTGGTAAACTCCCTGGACCTGAATGTAACGTCAGTAATAGAATATGCTGTGGCTTACCTGAATGTGAAACACATCGTAGTATGTGGGCACTACAACTGTGGTGGTGTAAAAGCTGCGATGACGCCGACGGATATGGGTATATTGAACCCCTGGCTGCGTAACATACGCGATGTGTACCGCCTGCACCAGGATGAACTGGATGCTATAGCAGACGAAAGTGCCCGCTATGACAGGCTGGTGGAGCTGAACGTGTTTGAGCAGTGCCTCAGCGTTATCAAAACGGCAGTGGTACAGGAGGCTTATCTTGCCAACCAATTTCCTACAGTGCACGGTTGGGTATTCGACCTGAAGACAGGTATGCTCAAAGACCTGGAAATTGATTTTGAAGCTGCACTGAAGAAAATTCAAAAGATATACGACCTGACAGGGTACATGAAGGAGCACCGTAACAAATAGCAGAACGGGTAATTGCCTAACTTTGCGCGTTACATGTATTACCTTTTATTACTGATATTGTATCCGCTGGCATTATTGCCATTGCAGGTGCTATATCTATTGTCTGATTTTGCTTTTTTTATTCTTTACCGGATCATCGGGTATCGAAGAGACGTAGTTGAAGATAACCTGCGGCGTGCTTTCCCGGAAAAGACAGAAGAAGAAATAAAAGGCATCAGCAAAAAATTTTACAAAAGTTTCTGTGATCAATGGATAGAGACACTGAAACTGCTGGCGATGAGTAATGCGCAACTAGAACGGCGTATAACGGTAGATTGGGATGTGTTTAATGAGCTATATGATGAAAAAAGAAGCGGATACTTTTTGATGTCTCATACATTCAATTGGGAATGGGCTAACGTCATCACACAACGAAGGGCAAAACACCTGATGGTAAATATGTATTTACCACCTGAAAGCAAAGCTTTTGACAGGCTGATGCGTCGGATCCGTAAAGGGCCGGGATTGCTCATTTCAGTAAAAGCCATTAAAGAAGGTTTGAAGGCTATAAAACCCGGACAGCTTTATATGATGGGCCTGATATCTGATCAAAATCCGTCCAATCTAAACAAGGTTATATGGCTATCCTTCATGGGCCGGACAGCTCCTTTTTTTATTTCGTCCGCTCAAACGGCACGCAAGGACAGGGCAGCTATTGTATTCGGGACGATCATGAAGAAAAAGAGAGGGTATTATCATTTACATCTGCAGCGGTTTACAGAAGATGCATCAAAACATAGCGCCGAAGAGATCATGACCTCTTATGTTCATTACATAGAAGATGCAATACGCGAACAACCTGAAAACTGGATGTGGACACACAAGCGTTGGAAACATATTCCACCTACTGCTACGGAACAATAACCTTTTGTGCGGAGTGCACCATTTTAAAATGCACTTTGTTAGCACATTGATGGGCATCGCCATCCGTTTGCATTAGCTTCAGTTCGGGATGAGAAATAACGATCTCCTTACCGCGGTAATGTTTTACATAAGGGCTGCTGGTAAGCGTACCGGTCATAGCACGTACCACAATTGCAGCACTTAATATTTTAGGAAATTTATTGATGATGATGAGATCAAACAGGCCATCCGTCCAGTTGGCATCAGGCGCTATCTGGAAGTTATAACCAAACTGCGTGCCGTTAGCAACACACACAATAAATGCTTTTTCTTTCATGTGCTTGCCATCAATGGTTATATCCCAGTCCCATTCGTTATAGGTCCACATATGTTTGGTCACTAACCAGCTATACATGGCAAAGCCACGACGCGTGCTTTTAGCAAATTTTCTTGATATCAGTGCATCAAAAGCTACACCTGCATTGCTGATGAATGGGCGGTCATTGGCATAGCCAATATCCATTTTTATGGTATTGCCTTTATTGATAACATCAATCGCTTGCTCTTCGTTCAATGGTATTTGCATAGCCCGTGCCATTCCATTGCCACTACCTTTAGGTATAATGGCTAATGATGTTTCGGTGCCCAGAAGCCCGCTAACAATATCATTGACAGAGCCATCACCACCAACGGCTACAACTGCAAAAGCATTGTTTGCAGCGGCATTGCGTGCAAGCTCGGTGCCGTGTTTTGCATATTCTGTATGCTGTATCTCGTAACTGTAAATGTCGCTATCAAGGCGGTTATCAATAGCGCGTTGGATGGCTTTTTCTCTTTCAACGCCCGACTTTGGGTTTACAATGAATACCAGGTGTTTCCTGTTCACGATATATGTGCTTTAAGACTTAAGTCGAGGCTAACAGCGTGGTTAATGATGGCACCAACGGACATATAATCAACACCCGTTTTAGCATATGCTTCTATATTATCAAGCGTTATGCCGCCGGAAGCTTCTGTCTCAAATTCTCCGTTGATTAATGCTAAAGCTTCTGTGATCTGTTCGGGTTTAAAATTATCGAGCATAATGCGGGTAACACCACCTACACGCAAAACCTCCTTCACATCATCTATACTGCGTGTTTCTATCACTATTTCCAGGTTCAGATTTTTATCTGCCAGGTATTTGTTCGTCTTTTGAATGGCTTTTTCAATACCGCCGCAAAAATCAATATGATTGTCCTTCAGCATTATCATATCATACAAGCCCATGCGATAATTATGACCACCGCCAATTTTCACTGCCAGCTTCTCATAAGCGCGGAATAATGGAGTTGTTTTGCGCGTATCTAATATTTTAGAATTGTACCCTTTTATCCTGTTTACGTATGTATTGGTAAGAGTGGCAATACCACTCATACGCTGCATGCAGTTAAGCGCCAGGCGTTCTGCCTGGAGAATAGTATGTACTTTGGCAGCTACTTCAAAAACTATATCACCGGGTTCAATGGTATCCCCGTCGTTTTTATATAAGGTAAACTGAGCATCAGGCTGCAGGTAGTGAAAAATATCCTGGGCCAACTGCACACCTGCAACTATACCGCGTTCTTTTACTTTTAATATTGCTTTTCCATTCGCATCGGCAGGAATAGTAGCCAGGGTTGAATGGTCTCCTGTTTGAATGTCCTCACGAAATGCCGCCGCTATAAATTCAGTTTGTTCCATTGCAGGTTTTTGCCCGCAAAGCTACTAAATACATAATAGACAAAACATAGGTAATAATTTGTTAATCCCTGTATAATGCTGCTTTGTTATGATCGCCACAGCAGGCTTCCATCTCCATAACTAAGAAATCTGTACCCATTTTGTAGCGCATGTTCATAAACCCGTTTCCAATCATCACCAATTAGTGCCGATACAAGCAGCAGTAAAGTAGATTGTGGCTGATGGAAATTGGTAACCAGGCCGTTTATTACCCTGAATTCATATCCGGGCGCAATCAATACCTGTGTGCGGGTCACAAGCCTGCTAAGTCCTTTCGTTTTTAAAAAGCTAAGTATTGCCTCGAAAGATTCCTTTGCGGTGAGGGTTGTATATATTTCGTAAGGATCCCATTGTGCTACAGCAATGTCATCAAAATTCACATCTGCACCATTCCATATCTTAACGCCTATCCAGTACAGGCTTTCCAGTGTGCGTAGCGCAGTAGTTCCTACGGCGATGATGCCTTCATCAAGATGAGCTATGATGTTTTCTATTGCCTGTATATCTACTTCTATCCATTCTGCATGCATGTCATGCATTTCCATGGTTTCCGACTTTACAGGCTTAAATGTACCTGCGCCAACATGCAGTGTCACCAGCTCAGTATCTATTTGCTTAGCGCTGAGCTGCTGCATAATGCGCTCCGTAAAATGCAGTGCCGCTGTTGGTGCCGCTACACTGCCCTCGTTGCGTGCAAAAATGGTCTGGTATCTTGTTTCGTCCGATTCATCTGCATCCCGGTGCAGGTAGGGCGGTATCGGCATACGGCCTATATATTGCAATACTTCTGCAAAGCTGATATCTGCATCCCAGGTAAATTCTACTGTAAAAGAGGAAGGCTTGCGCTCGGCAATAATAGCTGTTAATATAAAGTCCGGGTTTGTGTGATGTATAGATAACGACATGCCATGCTTCCATTTGCTAGCTCCACCTATCATACAATCCCACCATACTTTATGTTTTTGCTGCAATGCGGTTTGCACTTCGGGGTATTGGCTATGTGGTTCCAGGCAAAAAACTTCTATTATACCGCCCGTATCTTTTTTAAATAGTAAACGTGCATGTACCACTTTGGTCTGGTTAAAAACCATAAGCGATCCTGCAGGTATCTCAGCTGCGATATCGCGATAAACACGTTCTGTTAAGACACCTTGTTTATATACCAGCAGCTTGGAAGCATCTCGTTCAGGTAGCGGATAGCTGGCAATTTTATCAGCAGGTAGATCATACGTATAGTCTTCAATACGCAGGTTGCCGGGATGATTCATAACTGCAAAATTAACCCTAATAATTAATCAGGACGCTATCTTAATAAACCCTTTAATAGCTTTGATGATCTGCTTCGCACCATCGCCGTAGAGCATAGTGTGGTGGTTACCATCTATCGGGAAATACTGCGCATTTTTAAGTGCATCTACCGTCTCTTTTGCCATTTCGTCAGGCAGCAGAGGTTCTCCCATTGTGTATGCATCCAGACCGTTTAATAAGATCACCGGGTGTGTTATGTTATCTACATAAACACCCCATGCTGTATTGGCAACTGAATAGGCCACTTGTAAAATATTGGCCAGTGTAGGACGGGGAGTTACCGTGCAATCATCAAGCGTTTTGATATCTGCCCGGTAATAACGAAGCATGCTATCTTCCCAAAAATCGCTGAACGGCGCTGCCTTTATTTCATCAATGTATGAATCCCATGACGGATAGATTTTATCAAGCCTGTTGAGTGTGGGCTGCAACATTTCTCCTGCATTGGGGTTCATTCTGGCGGCGGCATCCAGCACTATGAGTTTATCCACTCTTTCCGGATAATTAGCTGCTATATAAAAGCTTAGTAAACCACCGAACGAATGTCCTGCAATAATTGCTTTATCAATCTTAAGATGATCCAGCAAACCGAGGATATCATCTGCATGATCTTCAATAGAGTAAGCAAAGGCCGGGTAGTCGGTCAATCCACGGCCACGCAGGTCTACACTAATGATGCGGTAATCCTGCGCAATGCCATGATACACCAGCCCGTCAAACGCATGTGCATTGGCTGTAAGTCCGTGTAAAAAGAGGATGGTTGGACCGTCAGAAGGGTATTCTATATAATGCATGCGGATACCATTGGTGTCCACATAGTGGTCTTGTTGTTGTAGCGTCATCTTTAAAATTAAGGTATTATTCAGCAGTCCAGCCACCGTCTATTGATAAGGCAGTACCTGTCATCTGCGCTGCGTTGTCTGATGCCAGATATACCGCAGCCTGTGCAATAGCATCGATAGGTATAAATTGTTTCAGGGCTTGTTTGTCCAGCATCACTTTTTCGATCACTTCATCTTTGGTCATGTTGTGTGCTTTCATCTGGTCCGCTACCTGCTTATCAATAATAGGGGTATGTACATAACCCGGGCAAATAGAATTTGCGGTGATGCCGTAAGGAGCGCCTTCAAGGGCCAGTGTTTTCGTAAGGCCAACGAGCCCGTGTTTTGCTGCTACGTATGCCGATTTGAATTCTGACGCAACGAGGCCATGCGCTGATGCAATATTGATGATACGTCCCCATTGGCGTTCTTTCATCCCCTTCCATACTGCCTGAGTTGTATGAAATGCGGCTGTAAGGTTAATACCAATGATGGCATTCCATTTGTCTGTCGGGAATTCGTCGATAGGTGCTACGAACTGTATACCTGCATTGTTTACAAGAATGTCTATTTGGCCAACAGCTGTTGCTCCATCTGCAACCATGTTATTAATTGCTTCTACATCCAGCATGTTTGCCGGAGAGAAAATATGTTTGATCTTAAACTCATCCGCTACTTGCTGCGCTATTGTTGCTCCATCCGTTTCCAAACCGTTAAAAATGATGTTGCAACCTTGTGCAGCGAATGCTTTTGCAATGCCCAGTCCTATACCGCTGGTACTGCCTGTAATTAATACTGTCTTTGCCATGGACCAAAAGTATATGAAAACCTATGCCTTATAGCATACGATCTTGCATTTTCACATAAGATTAATAAGACTACCTTATTTCAGGCACTGTAATACCTGTTATTTTTCGATATAGATCTATAGCATAGAGATCTGTCATACCCGCAATAAAATCTACTACTGATTGCATATCGCTATATCTGGCTTCAGCCTTTCCGGTTATCGCGAATTGCTTTGATACCAGTTTTATCAGTTTTTCTGACTTTGTTTGTTTAGGATAGATCACAGCATTTACAAATTCTTTCAGCAAACCACCAATTACATTATACCCTGCTATCTCTATCTCTACAACAGATTTATAATTGTAGATGTTTGCTACCGAATATTCATTGATCGCTTTTACAGCTTGCAGATCATTTTCAGGCAGGCAGCTTAAAAGGTCTCGCTCCAGGTTTCCTGCAAGCAAAGATGATTCCTGCTGCATGAAAAGGTTGGCTAATCGCTCTACCATCAATCCTATCCATTTAGCACGTATGAATTGAACCTTCTGGTTATCATCTACCAGTGCATTTACTTTACGCTCTACGTATGCCAGTGAATTGTAACCTTCAGTGTCAGAGAAGAATGGGTAGAACAGTTCTTTGATCTTGTCTATAGAAGCAATACCCAAACGGTGTGCATCTTCCATGTCTATAATGCGGTAGCAAATATCATCTGCAGCTTCGGTCAGGTATACAAAAGGATGGCGCGCATATACATGCTGATAGCCTTCTTTCTGAGGTATGCCTAAGGATGCAGCAATATCTTCATATACTCCGATCTCACTCTCAAAGAAGCCTGATTTTTTAGTAGATATAAGCCCGGTCTTCTGAAAGCCTTCTGAGGATGAACAAGGATATTTTACAATAGATGCCAGCGTAGTATATGTAAGGCGATAGCCACCGTCTTCATTCTCATTAAAACTATTGGTCAATGTTCTTAAGGCATTAGAGTTGCCTTCGAACAATTCAAAATCCATTAACTGGTTTTTTGATAAACTATCTTGGATGATCTTTCGTGTGTCGCCCGTAAGCTCTTTGAAATAGGTACGTATTGCATATTCGCCTGAGTGGCCAAACGGTGGGTTGCCTATGTCATGCGATAAACAGGCAGCGGCTATTACAGATGGTAATTCGTATCTATAAAACTCATTGAAGTAGTCATCTTTAGTGCTATACTTCTTTGCTATCTCATCACCCACAGCTTTGCCCAGCGAACGACCAACAGATGCAACCTCCAGGCTATGGGTAAGCCTGTTATGTACAAACACAGCACCTGGTAATGGGAATACCTGCGTCTTGTTTTGCAGCCTGCGAAAAGCCGAGGAGAAAATGATACGGTCATAATCACGCAAAAAAGAAGTGCGCACACTATCGGGATTAGCATTTTTATTGTTCGGATCTCCTGTACGTTGTGCGCTGTATAAGCTTTGCCAGTTCATCTTGCAAAAGTGCAACTTACAGTTAAGAATACAAGCATGTAGATGAAGTTGCATACATTTTTTGTTGAATGCAGTATCTTTACGAAATACCAATAAATACATCTTATGAAAAGCTTATTTATCCTATTAGCTTGCCTTCTTAGTTTCAGTGTTGCAAAAGCACAATGTTGGCAATCGGTTGCATCGGTAGATCAGGGTCAGACAATTGCGGTGAAAGCAGACGGTACTTTATGGGGATGGGGAATGCCGATTTATAACGAACTTGGGCTCAACGATACTACAACGAGATTTTCCCCGGTACAGACTGGATACGGAACTAATGATTGGTTGTCTGTCGCTGCCGACCGGGATCGTTCCTATGCATTAAAGAAAAATGGAACGTTATGGTCTTCCGGGCTAAATAGGTACGGCTCATTAGGTGTTGGTGCGAGTGTAACGCATGTTGATACCTTTATGCAGATTGGGATAGACTCTGATTGGGCATCTATTGTTGCCGGGCGCGATTGTGCATTGGCTATAAAAAAGAATGGTACCCTCTGGGGATGGGGAAGTAACGCTTCAGGTATGTTAGGAGTGTCATTCCCATCTAATCAGGTGAGTCCGGTTCAGTTAGGGACAAGTACCTGGAAGATGGTAAGTATATTATATGGAACAGGTTTAGGAATTAAAACTGATGGTACCTTATGGGGTTGGGGATCCAATGCGGTTGGTGAAATAGGTGATGGAACTCTAGGGGGAGAAAAACTCATGACACAAGTAGGAACTGACAACGATTGGGACTATTGTTCAACAAACCTGGGTGGGTCTTGTGCTATTAAGCAAGACGGCACGCTTTATGCATGGGGTTATAATGCAAACGGTCTTGCAGCTACGAACACTTTTTATACAAGCCCTACCTCATTGATACCATCTATGAAATGGAAAAAAGTTAGTGCACATAGAGCTGTACTTGGTATTGCCACTGACGGTAGCTTGTGGGTTTGGGGCTCCAATGCCGATTATCAAATGGGGGATAGCACTTCAGACGTCAATCCACATACAACTCCGAAGCAGATTGGGACTGCTACAAATTGGGTAGATGTCTTCACGCAATATAGCGGATGTTTTGCTATTAATTCCAACGGAGAAATGTACAGGTGGGGTTTGAATATCTTTGGAGAGATGGGAGCGGATAGAGATAGTGTTATATTGTACAGGCCGACATCATTGACAAAAACCTGCGGTACGCTACCCAATGATATAAATATCGTTAGCAATCAAAACCTGCCGGATGTTTATCCCAACCCTACAGATGACGTTTTGTATCTTAGGACAACAGCAAAAGAAGTGATCCTGACAAATAATATAGGGCAGAGCTGGAAGAGAAATGTGAATAATAACAGTATAGATATTAGGGACCTGGCAGATGGAGTTTATTATTTACGGATCCCGGGAAGAGTCTCGAAAATAGTTGTTAAACAATCTAAATAAAAAATGGCTGAGCATCTGCTCAGCCATTTTTCTATTCTACACCACCAAGTTCCTCAGCTCGCTGTAGGTATATATTTGCGCTATCCATTTTACGGTTTTTCTCTGCACCGGGTGGTAATGCATTGGAGAATTGCAAAAGAGTATTACCCATTGTTCTGTTGGCCTCTGCATTATCTTCCAGCAGACTCATTTGTGGTTGTAACTGATGCACAGCTTCCGGATAATTTTTTACCTGATTATAAAAACGTGCAGCATAAATGGCTTGCAAAGAGCCATCTTCCTGGGCATAACTTACAAATGGGTTCAACGCTTTGGTGAGTAAGCCTGCCCATGCAGGATCATCAATTGCCGGCGGCCAGCTGAATATTTTTTGGATGCTTATGTTATCATTTAGAGGTTTATTAGCAACATTTGATTTTAGAAAGAGTACAGATACAGGATCTACATAGATCATGTTATATCCTTCTTTCCAGTAAAGCTTGTACTGAAGATTAGCAAGCTGTGAAGTACTCAACAGTACGTAGTTGAAGTTGTAGATATGATCCAGGGAATCAAATTTTTCTACCCTATTGTACATGCTGAAATAATCATCGAAGAAAGAGACAGGGAACACATCCAGGTCGCGCAGATCTATGTAAGACTTAAAATCAGGATAACGATCCCATAGCATATAGGAAGAGACAAAGTAGTCTGAAAAGCTGGTTCCTTTAATATCGTGCTCTTTAATGAAGTTGGCGGCACCTGTGGGATTATGTAGCATACTAACATGTATACCATACCTGTTGGGCGAATCGGTAAGCTTATAGAATTTATCGCTTACAATACTTACATAGAATATGACAACCAAGCCAATGCCAATATATGCCGCATTGGGGCTCAGTTTTTGATAAATGCCGGCTTTTGATAACCCTGATACTTGTAGTAACCAAACTAACGCGGCAGCAACAGATAGCAGCATCACTATCTGCGCGAAAGGAATGTTACGGTTGGCAGTAAGCGATAGGTAAGTGAATAACGGCAGTAGTATAAGATAGGTCGTAATAAGCGGGGTAAAGAATGCTTTTTGCTGCTTGGCTCTCACCGCCGCTAACACACGTACTATCCAATATAGGAACACAAGTACTACCATTCCGGCATGTATCTTAGCTTGTATGGTCCAGTACTCGGCATCTTTATAAGAGAAGAGCTCTGTAGTATATTTATTGGCCCATACCTGGCGATATATCTCAAATGGTTGTTTCCAGAGTTGTATGCCATTAGGGTTTGCTAATATGATGAGTACACAAGCTGCAAACACCACCAACATTCTGATAGCCTGTTGTAGCGTTGTCTTTTCTTTCGTGATGAGGTAAGAGCCCAGGCTACCTGCTACGGCCGTGCCTGCTATTACAATACCTACTGGATAACCTTCATGCATATTGGCCCAGAGACATTGTAAAGGAATCAGCCAGCCTATCTTTTTCAAGTTCATTTCCGGATCTCTCCAGAGCAGGAACAAATACAGCGTACACAATAAATGGCTGATCATCTCCGGCCGGCCCGCCATACGGTATTCCGAAACAACAAGGAAGAGCAAAACAGAAAGGGCAATAGCAAACGAGGATATTTGTTCTTTTGTTCGCTGTGTATAATATTTTATGGTGCGGATAAGCAGATAAACGATGGTTACATTTACCAGCGATTGCAGCAGCAGTACACATTCGGGCCCGAATATTTTTTCCATTCCGGCTATAAGCACTTCATACAGCCATTTTACGTTTATCCATGGATGCCCGGTCATGGTGTACGAGAACATATCTGTATGAGTAATGGCTCCATGTTCCAGCATCCACCTGCCCGCGGCTAATTGCCACCATATATCGGGTTCCCGCAATTGCTTCATGCCCAGCACAAATGCGCATACGCCACATAGTATAAACAGTATTTTCCTCGTGTCGAACTTCATGATTAAGAATGCTGTTTTGAAAATACAGCATAATCTAATCGCAGCCAATTAATACAAATAAAAATCCCGGCTACGGAAGTAGCCGGGCGCTTGTACTAGTGCTTGTCTAAAATCTATATCCTGTCTAAACTATTCTTTGTCTTCACCCTTTGCTTGTGCCAGCATCCATGTGTTTTGTATTTTGCCCCAGTAAGGTTTGGTGATGTCTGCGTCATTCTCTTTAGCAAACAGTCCATCTGCTTTTTCAAAATATGGCAGCGCTGCTTTTTTACCACCACCAAACATTTTTGGCATGTAGAATTTGCTAATGCCCAGCAGGTAATAAATACGTGGATTGTCAGGATTTATTTCTTTTGCTTTCTCCAGGTTCTCATTGAATATTTTTCCATATTTCTGCCAGCGGTTACGGCCATCTACTGCAAGGCGCGCATTAGCAACCAGTGCTTTCATTACATAGGTCTCATCATTGTCCTTCCCAAGAATGCCTACTGCTTCATCCAGTTCTTTTTCTGCATCGTCTACATAAGCGTCACGTTTTTTCTCGTCCTGCTCCATGTAAGACAATACAGCTTTACTGTAAGCATTGTAAAAATGTGGTGCCCATTCCTCATTGTATTTTTTAGCGATCATGGTCAGTTTATTGCTGGCATCAATTTTCTTTTGCACATTCTGCGTCGTGTCGTACGCGGTGAATGTTTTTTGCAATACATCTTTGAAATCCTGTGCCTGGCAGTGTAAATAAGCAAATGCTGCGATGGCGGTAACGATAATGTAACGTGTCATTTTGTGGTTATTGTTTTAAGATTTTAAATATTGTTTATGTTATAGTTCATCTTTATCAAAAGCGGTGAGCGAGAAGTTGATACCTACGAATACGGAACGATATAATGCCGGCCTCATTTCATAACGGTTGCCCGATGCATCATACCTGTAGCCGAAAACATTTTTCGCATTGGTGATATTATCTACACCTGCATAGATAACTGTAAACCATTTACCAATAGAACGCAGGTAATTAACTGTTACTGACAAGTTGTTATAATCCGGTGTCCTGTCGCCAAGGAATGTTGGGTTAGCAGGGTTGTAATAAGGGCGGCCCGTTGCATAACTGTAGGTAACGTTTACTTGTGTTTGCAGCTTTTCGATAAAGTATTTAGCTACAATATTCAGGTTGTGATTGGCAATGAAATCCGGTTGCACTTCAGCAAGATAGTTTTTATATAACCTGCGGGTATCGATATAGCTATAGGATATCCAGTAGTCCGCATTTTTAATCGACTTCTTATCGCGCCAGAATAGTTCTGCACCGGCTGCATATCCATACCCCGAATTGTCGACGTCAGTGATCATGGGGCTTAAGACACGGTATTGGCTGGCATCATAATAGGGTTGCGCCGGTTGGTATGCAGCCTTGATGCGTTCGTATAGCAACTGGCTATAACTCTTGTAATATCCTTCTATGCGCAATGTACGGTCGCGGTGCATGTACTGGTAATTGGCAATATAGTGTGTAGCTTCCTGCATTTGTGGTTTGTAACCTGATAATAAGTACATAGGATCTGCATTTTGGTAGAACATGCCTCCCGCTACAGAGAATTGTCCGTATAACCCTGCTTTAATACCCATTGCTAATCGTGGCGCAACTACGTCCTGGTTCAGTAATACGCTGTGTTCATAACGTACACCCGGCTTAATAGCTAACCAATGGATGGCAGACCAGTCCGCCTCTGCATAAGCTGCAATGCTCGTTTCCGTAAAATTGCGCTTATAGATATTGTTGTAAGTACTGTTATAAGTATAGTTCTGTATTTCTGTACCCAGTAAAATGCTCAGGCGTGTGGTAGTATAGTTTTTTACTTCTGCACGAAACTGTGCCCTGTTGTCATTATTGTTTATAGGAGTGTCAATGCCATGACTATTCCAGTTGATCTTGTCTTCATTGTAGCTGTATGATCCTGCGACAAATAGGTTCCATTTGTCTTTAAAGGTTTGTTTATAAGACAAGCTGCTGTACACGTTTTGATTGGTCAGACCGAATCGCAGGTTGTTGGACGCATCGTTGGGGTTGGGTACTTCAGTACCACTAGTAAATTGCGAATAGTTCACCAATGCTTTGAATATTCCATTCTTGTTGGGCTTCCACGTATATTTAGCAGAGCCACCGCCACCTTTCGGTACGTCGTAAAAGCTTACATTGGTTTTTGCCAGTCCATAAAATGGTGTAAGATTATTGTAGTATGCGGTAGCATCTACACTGGTGTTTTTAAACAGTTTGGTCCCTGATGCATATACACCCGCCATATTTACGCCCAGGTTCACTGTGCTTTTATCAGCCAGGTCATTACTGTTTAATTCAAGAACTGAAGAAAGTGCCTGCCCATAGCGTGCACTATAACCGCCGCTGCTAAATGCTATGCCTTTGAACTGGAACGCGCCAAACCTGCTGCGCGCAGCAACGCCAGGCGCAGCACTCAGGAAAGCGTTTTGTGCGATCATGCCATCAACTACAACGGCAGCTTCACTTGCGTCGCCACCGCGCACAAAAAGGCCGGTTTGTGTTCCTTGTTGCTGCGTCCCGGGTAAGGTTTGTATCGCTTTTACTATATCTGCCTGCGCACCTGCTGTTGTAACAATATCTAATGGCTGCAATACCGTTTTGTTTTTATCCGACGCCTCAAATGACCCTGCTGTGATGGTTACCTCATCAAGGTTGCGCGATGTGCTTTTCATTTTTACCGCCAACCCGGTCAAGTCTCCATTTATGGTAACAGGCATACCGGCGTTTTCGTGAGCTACATCTGTTGCTACCAATACCTGGTTACCTGTTTCTGTAGTGGTGAATTTAAAATTGCCTGCACTATCGCTGCTTCCTCCGTCAAGGGTATTATCAAGATATACACTTGCCCCCGATACCGGCTTGCCTTTATCATCAGTGACCTTGCCGCTGATAGTGCTTTGGGCAGACGCTACAATGCCGGTTAATAAGAAGATGGATAATAGTAAATATCGTTTCATAAATACGTGGTGAATCAATTAACGCTGCAAAACTAATATGGCTATTGTTCTGCCCGAAAACTATTTCGGCTAAACTGTAACCTTTGTCGGTGAATGAAGAAAATAAAGCGGTAAAACAAAAACTCCCTGCATTTGCAGGGAGTTTTTCTATCTTTTTTGATAATGGTTACATATTCCTGCGATACTGTCCACCCACCTCAAACAAGGCTTTGGTGATTTGGCCTAGTGAACAATATTTCACTGTCTCCATCAGTTCCGCGAAAATATTCTGGTTATGGATCGCCACCTGCTGCAATTTATGCAGTGCATCCTGGCCTCTGTCACCACTGCGCTTCCACAGGTTTTGTACGTTGTTTATCTGGAATTCTTTTTCTTCCGTAGTAGAGCGGATCACTTCCTGTGGTATCACTGTTGGTGAACCCTTACTGCTCAGGAAGGTATTTACACCTATGATAGGATACTGTCCTGTGTGTTTCAGCGTTTCATAATACAGGCTCTCTTCCTGTATCTTGCTGCGTTGGTACATCGTTTCCATAGCACCTAATACGCCACCACGTTCGCTGATGCGATCAAATTCTGTCAGTACAGCTTCTTCCACGAGGTCAGTAAGTTCTTCTATAATAAAGGAACCTTGCAGCGGATTTTCATTCTTGGCAAGTCCCAGCTCTTTATTGATGATCAGCTGTATAGCCATGGCACGGCGCACGCTTTCTTCTGTCGGCGTAGTGATTGCCTCGTCGTAAGCGTTGGTATGCAGCGAGTTACAGTTATCGTAAATAGCATACAACGCCTGCAGGGTAGTGCGTATATCGTTGAAGTCGATCTCCTGCGCATGCAACGAACGGCCGGAAGTCTGAATATGGTACTTCAGCATTTGTGAACGCTCGTTACCGCCGTATTTATACTTCATAGCCTTTGCCCAAATGCGGCGTGCTACACGGCCTATAACGCTGTATTCAGGATCTACACCATTGCTAAAGAAGAACGACAGGTTAGGTGCAAAATCATCGATATGCATACCACGGCTCAGGTAATATTCTACGAAAGTAAACCCGTTGCTGAGCGTAAACGCTAATTGAGAAATAGGATTAGCGCCTGCTTCTGCAATATGATAGCCACTGATGGATACAGAATAGAAATTACGCACACCTTTGTCAATAAAGTATTGTTGCACATCTCCCATTACCCTGAGAGAGAACTCTGTAGAGAAGATACATGTATTCTGCGCCTGGTCTTCTTTCAGTATATCTGCCTGTACGGTGCCACGCACAGCTTTCAGTGTATCTTCTTTGATCTTGGCATACACCTCTGCAGGTAATACCTGGTCGCCCGTTACGCCTAGCAGCATTAAACCAAGGCCGTTGTTGCCCTCGGGCAAAGTACCTGCTTCACCACCATACACAGATGGATCATAGGTAGGCCTAGCTGCTCCTTTTTCTTTGAAGATAGCATCAATCTTTTTGTTTACTTCTTCTTCAAGACCGTGTTCTTTGATGTATAATTCGCACTGTTGGTCTATAGCAGCGTTCATAAAGAACGCCGTAATAGTAGGTGCTGGCCCGTTGATGGTCATAGACACAGAGGTCTTAGGGTCAGCCAGGTTAAAACCGCTGTACAATTTCTTCGCATCATCCAGGCAGCATACGCTTACACCGGAGTTGCCCACCTTACCATAAATATCCGGGCGGTGGTCAGGATCCTGGCCATATAAGGTTACACTATCAAAGGCAGTACTCAGGCGCTTTGCAGGCATGCCATGTGATACATAGTGGAAGCGCTTGTTAGTACGCTCAGGTCCGCCTTCACCGGCAAACATACGTGCAGGGTCTTCACCTTCGCGTTTGAATGGATAAATACCGGCAGCATAAGGAAATTCGCCCGGGAAGTTTTCCGTCAATGCCCAAAGCAGTATCTCGCCCCATGCCTCAAATTTAGGCACAGCCACTTTTGATATCTGGGTATGAGATAATGATTCCGTGTGCGTCTTTATCTTGATGTCTTTATTACGTACCTTGTACACATAATACTCGTCGGTAAACAGGTGTTTCTTTGCTTCCCAGTTTTCCAGCAGGTATTTGTTTTTAGGGTCCAGGTTCATTTCTGTTTTGGCATATACCTCCTGCAGGGTCTTGATTAGTCTGTCGCCATCTTCGATATCAGAGAATTTGATGGTATCGATGGTCTTTTTAATACCAAAAAGTTTCTGGGCTACAGCAGACTGATCTTTCGCCCATTTATCATACTTGCGGTTATTCTCTGATATTTCGCTGAGATAGCGAGTGCGGGCCGGTGGTATGATGTATATCTTCTCGCTCATCTCATCGCTGATCTTATAGCTCGATTTAAGATCGCTGCCGGTCTTTGCCACTACAATATCCATCAGGGATTTGTACATGGTATTGGTTCCCGGGTCGTTGAACTGAGATGCGATAGTGCCGTAAACGGGCATATCATCAGGCTGTTTATCAAACAGCTTATGATTGCGCTGGTATTGCTTTTTTACATCGCGCAGCGCATCCATGGCACCGCGTTTGTCAAATTTGTTGATCACAACGATGTCCGCGAAATCCAGCATGTCTATTTTTTCCAGCTGGGTTGCCGCACCGTATTCCGGTGTCATCACATACATGCTCAGGTCGCAGTAATCAGTTATCTGTGTATCGCTTTGGCCGATACCGGAAGTTTCAAGAATAATGAGGTCGTATTTTGCCGCTTTCAGAATATTCACGGCATCCAATATGTATTTAGATACAGCAAGGTTGCTTTGGCGGGTAGCCATAGAGCGCATAAACACTCTTGAATTGCGTATCGCATTCATACGGATACGGTCGCCCAATAATGCTCCACCAGTCTTTTTCTTAGAAGGGTCAACGGATATGATACCGATATTCTTGTCTTTGAAATCCAGTACAAAGCGTCGCACGATCTCATCTACCAGCGAGCTTTTACCTGCACCACCTGTGCCGGTAATACCTAGTACCGGAGTTTTAGAAACAGCAGCCTGCTCTGTAATTTTCTTCAGCATGGCCTGTGTTTCAGGCATATCATGGAAGTTTTCCGCTGCTGATATCAGGCGTGCAATGGATTTGGCATCTTTTTCAATCAAATGGCCCACTTCACCGTTCAGGTGATTACCGGTAGGGTAGTCGCTTTTTTGTATCAGGTCATCTATCATGCCCTGCAGGCCCATGGCGCGACCATCATCGGGAGAATAAATACGTGTTATGCCATAATGGTGTAATTCCTCTATTTCATTAGGCAGTATTACACCGCCGCCGCCACCGAATATTTTAATATGTCCGCAACCACGTTCTTTTAGCAGGTCGTACATGTACTTGAAGTATTCCACGTGTCCGCCCTGGTAAGATGTAATGGCTATTGCATTGGCATCTTCCTGTATCGCACAGTCAACTACCTCTTGCACACTGCGGTCGTGGCCCAGGTGTATCACCTCCACACCGCTGCTCTGCATTACCCTGCGCATAATATTGATGGCCGCATCGTGGCCGTCAAACAATGAAGCTGCCGTAACAATACGGATCTTATTCTTTGGCTTGTAAGACATATTTATTTATCCTTTATGAAAACGCCTCGAAGGCAGTATATGGGGCCGTAAAGTTACGGAAATAGACCCTATACAGGTAGCGAATAGGCATATATATTATCGGTAGAGCAATAAAAAAAGCGGCTATTATAGCCGCTTTTGTTTCTAAATATGGTCAAAGACTATTCATCGTCTTCGTCGTCTTCGTGTTTTTTCATTTTACGGTGTTCCATACCCGGCTCGTGGTGTATGCGAGATTTGTGCATGTGGCAGCCAAAGTTTTTAGACAGGCCAATGTTGAAAGTTTGACCGAAAGTAACACCGAAGTTAGTTACAGTAGTAGGTGCTTTGTCATAGCTAACAGTACGGAAGCCTAAACCACCCATAGAGAAGTTCATAGCCAGTCCTTTATGTACCATTACTGCAATAGCTGGAACGATGCTGGCCTGGAAACCATTGTAAGTGTCAAAACCATGAGTGTAGATATTGCCCGGAGTAACGTATTGAACCAGGTCATTTTCAGTTTTGCCATCTACATAGCCCAAGTCCAATTGAGTGTACATTGCAAAAATGCTTCCAAGTTGCTTAGTGTAACGGAAGAAAGCGCCCAGTTGCCATTCCCTGTCCCTGTTTGTAGATTGGGTTGATGGTGCACCGGTAACATCAGATACGCTCTTGTTTTCCATGTATCCGCCCTGGATACCTACTGTCAGGTGATTGTTGAACTGGAAACCTACGCCCGGGTTTACATTCCAGGTATTTGTCCTCGTCTTACCTGCTGTTGACATATCGTTGTTAGCGAAAGAATAACCTGCATTTCCGTAAACGAGCACACTATTTTTTTGTGCGTTAGCAGTACCTACAGAGGCAACGGCCAACAGAGCAAGAAAAAGTTTTTTCATATAGATCGTGTATTTTGTGAACAAATGTATATGCTACAATCCAGCTATGCAATAGATGCACCCATGATTATTGCAGAAAAATAGAAAAATTTTATCCTTAAATAGTTGATTATTTGAACCAGGAGCTATACATAGTATAGTTATTTGCTATACGTTCCACTTCTCCTTTTAATAAGTCCTGGCTGATATCCTTTACTTTTTTGGCTGGGATACCGGCAAAAATACTGCCGGGAGGCACCACTGTATCCTCTAATACTACCGCTCCGGCAGCGATAATACTATTTTGGCCTATCTGTGCCCTATCCATAACAATGGCGCCCATGCCTATCAGCACATTATCCTCTACAACACAGCCATGTACAATGGCATTATGTCCTATAGACACATTATTTCCGATGATGGTTTCCGTTTTTTGATAGGTGCAATGTATACAGGCGCCATCCTGTACATTTACCTTATTGCCCATTTTTATATTGTTCACATCGCCGCGCACCACTGCGTTGAACCAGATGCTGCATTCACTGCCCATAGTAACACTGCCAACGATGGTAGCATTGGGCGCTACAAAACAATCTTCCGGTATTTGAGGAGATACTCCATTTACGGGTAATATAACAGGCATAATGTTTATTTTTTAAATAAGTTATACTTCAGGATACAATAAATAGCCCTGAAGCCGTCCTTCCAGCCTATTTTTTTACCTTCTTCGTAAGTACGGCCGTAGTAAGATATGCCCACCTCGTAGATGCGTATTTTAGGTATGCGCGAAAGTTTGGCTGTTACTTCAGGCTCAAAACCAAAACGCTTCTCTTCCAGTTTCAGGCTCTGAATGATCTCTCTTTTAAACACCTTGTAGCATGTCTCCATATCAGTCATGTTCAGGTTGGTAAACATGTTGGATAATGTGGTAAGCCACCTGTTGCCTATTGAGTGCCAGAAGAATAAAAGCCTGTGCGCATTGCCGCCCATAAAACGTGAGCCATATACCACATCCGCAAATCCATCAAGGAAGGGTTTCATCAGCAGGTTGTACTCTTCCGGATCGTATTCCAGATCAGCATCCTGTATGACAACATAATCACCAGTAGCAATACGTATTCCCGTGTGAAGAGCCGCACCCTTACCCTGGTTTACTTCATGTTTATGGTAGGTAATAGAAAGTTCAGGATTGGCATTTTTATATGCCATTATTGCTTCTTCTGTATTGTCTTTAGAGCAGTCGTTTACAATAATAACTTCCTTAGCTCCGTCACCGATCAAGCGTACATTTTTCACCTTGTTAAGTATATGATGTATCGTAGGGCCTTCGTTATAAGCCGGGATAACTATCGAAAGAGTATAGCTCATCAATTATTTTTGTAAAGCAGGTGCGAAAATACAATTAGTTTTAATTCTTTCCCGATGGCGCAGATCTGTCTTAAAGCTTATCATTTTGATAATACTGATGATGAATTGTGTGCCTTTTAAAGACTTGTTTTAGATGGTCCATAAAATATGGAAAGCAGATATCATTTTATTGTTGATTTATGTGGCGTGTGCGGCAATTGTCATGTATTGCTACCCGGTTCCTCAACTTACATGGGATAGTTTTTATTATGTTAAAGCAAGCGTTACAGGCGACTATGGAATTCGGCCAGCCGGCTATGCCATATTTCTTAGGATTGTTCACTTGTTTTTGCCCGATATCCAAGGTGTCGTATATATTCAGTTCCTGCTCCATTTTTTATCGCTGCTCTTTCTACTCAGAGTAATAAAAAACGTCTTTAACGTATCATCAGCCATCTATATTGTGCTGGGCCTGCTGCTGATTGCGGAGCCTGTAGCGTTGTATTACGCAAATAATATATTAAGCGATATTCTTTTTTCTGCGATCTCCACCGCGGCTTTGGCAAGTCTTTTATGGTACCTGTCAAAGCCGTCAATACTGTTGTTAGCACTACATCTTCTGCTAGTATTTCTGGCTATAGAAGTACGTCTGATTGCTTTATTCCATCCTTTCTTTACCTGTGCCGTGCTATTGGTGGCGAAGCGGGGAATACATTCACTCATTTCTTGCATTGTAATAGCCACGTTATTCGGTATTCTCTGGCAATGGCATGTATCCGTAAACAAAAAGGAATATGGTGTATCTACCTATTCTGCATTCTCAGACTGGACAGCGGCAAATAATGCATTGTATTCCTTGTATTCTGTTGATGAAAACTTTATAAACAACCCGGATATAAAAGCACAACATCTCATGTTCAGGCATTATATGGACACATCATCATTTAAAGCCAATGAGATCGGTTCCGCCTATTTATGGGATGATGCCAGTCCGCTTAACCATATAAGGATTCATATGGCGGATAGCCTGCATCTCAGTTATAATGCATCCTGGTTTTACGTGGCTCCGGAATTTGGCAGATATGGAAGCTATATTCTCTGGCACTTCCCCGGCACATACATCAAGACATTCGTTCTGCCCAATCTGGCTACAATGGCGAAGCCGCTTTTGGGCGAAATGTCCGATTATCGCATCACCCCGTTTATGGATACCATAACACTCGCAAGGTATCATTTGCGGGAGAATGATATAAAATTTAGAAAAGAACCTTACAAGCGGCGTATCAACAAAGTAATAACAGCTGCTTATCCGGTAGAGTTTATATTATTTGCACTAAGTGGGATCTTGTTTTTGACGAACATAAACAAGTGGGCAAAAGAAGGAAGGATCGCAATGTGCGTGCTGCTGGCCTTTCCTATATTATACTACGGTGCGATGCTATGGTCATCGTGGTTTATTTACAGGTACCTGCTACCCGTATACCCGATCGTGTTTGCAGTGATTGTATTGAATATATCAAAGCTGTTAAACAAGCAACCAGCTACTGTTAATAGCTGATTACTTGTTCTTCTATATTCTCAGGTAGTTTCCTGAATTCATATTGCTGGTTGCGCAACTGTGCAGGAAAACCAGCTTCGTTGATAGCCTGCTGAATGCCCTTGTAGGTAAACCTGTGCGGCGCACCCGCAGCGCTAACCACATTCTCTTCTATCATAATAGATCCGAAGTCGTTGGCGCCTGCATGCAGGCATATTTGGGCTACCTGCTTGCCAACAGTAAGCCACGATGCCTGTATGTTCTTAACGTTTGGCAGCATAATACGGCTCATGGCTATCATGCGGATGTATTCTTCAGCGGTTGTCAGGTTTTTTGTGCCACGTATCCTGCGCAGCAGTGTATCTACATCCTGGAACGTCCATGGTATGAAGGCAATAAATCCTTTTGCATCTTCAGGCTTTTTGGCCTGCACTTCACGGATCTTTACCAGGTGTTCAAAACGCTCATATATCGTTTCCACATGACCAAACATCATCGTAGCGCTGGTGGTAAGGCCAATCTTATGTGCTTCGTGCATAATATCCAGCCATTCCTGCGCACCGCATTTGCCTTTAGATATTAGCCTGCGCACACGGTCGTTTAGGATTTCTGCACCGGGGCCGGGCATGGTATCCATACCCGCTTCTTTCAGTGCCAGCAGTGCCTCACGGTGGCTTACGCCTGATACTTTACAGATATGTGCTACTTCAGGTGGGCCTAAAGTGTGCAACTTCAGGTTAGGGAACATTTCTTTCAGTTGCCTGAAAAGCGAGGTGTAGTAATCCAGACCTAGCTCAGGATGATGCCCACCCTGCAGCAGTAACTGTTCGCCGCCATATCGGAAGGTCTCTTCTATTTTGCGTCTGTAGGTCTCAATATCAGTAATGTATGCTTCGGGATGCCCGGGAATACGGTAGAAGTTGCAGAACTTACAATTAGCTACACACACATTCGTGGTGTTCATATTCCTGTCTATGATCCAGGTAACCTTGCCGTGAGGTACTTGTATTTTGCGCAGCTCATTCGCTACATACATCAGTTCTGTAAGAGGGGCATTTTCAAACAGGAATACGCCTTCTTCTGCACTCAAAAACTCAAATCGCAGGGCGCGTTCGTAAAGATCTGCTAATTGCATCTGTCGTACCTTAAAATGTTTCTTTCGCAAAATTAAGATAAAATACATACCCGGGCCTATCAAAATGCCTATGGCAGCATAAGTATGTAATCCAATTCATATATCTCAATGACTATTATTTTTCCTTATTTTGTATTTAGATGAGTGTAAAGGTCCTCACACTGTTTGGTGAAGAGATAGTACCGGAAAAGGTAAAACCGGAGCCACGAAAGGCCACGGGCAAAAAAGCTGCGCGCAAGGCCGAAGCAGAATCTGCAATTCCCGAACAGGAAATGGCAGAAGGTGGCGCGCTGGAGACAAACACTGCGGGCGGTGAATCAACAGTGGAAAAGGAAAGGAAACCGCGTGCTGCCAGGACCGTGAGAAGGGAAAAGGAATTAAAAGGTACTGATGCCCTTGCCGGTTTTAATGGCGATAAGCAATATTATACCATCGGCGAAGTAGCTGCTTTGTTTAATGTAAGAACTTCCAATATCCGTTTCTGGACCAAAGAATTTGACCTGAAGGTACGCACTACCCGCAAGGGCGATCGTCTATATACACCCGAACAGGTGCGCGAGATCAATACCATTTATCACCTGGTGAAAGAAAGAGGGTTCACCATTGCCGGGGCCAGGGCCAAGATGAAAGACAATAAAAAGGCTGCCATTAATGCTGTTGACCTGAAAAAATCGCTCACCCAGCTGCGTAGCAAGCTATTACAGATTAGAAATAAGTTGTCCTGAGATGAGATCTTTATTATTGGTTTTGGCAATGCTTGCCTGCACATCTGCGTTTGCACAATACGGCTTTGAGGTTTCTAAAGACAAAGAGAATGGTGATGTAGTGTACCGCGGTTCCATTACTTTTGATAATCTCAAAGAACAACTCAGTTTCCATTGGATGGAAGACGGGGTAAAGGAATATAAGCCCGATACTACTTCCATAAAATTCCTGCAGAAGAACTTACCCGGCTACCAGCTTACAATATTTCTTGGCACCTGGTGCAGCGATTCCAAAGAGATGATCCCGAAGTTATACAAAGTGCTTACGGAAGTACATTATCCATTGAGCCAGTGCCTGATGTATGGGGTGGATAGAGATAAGACAGCTCCGGGCGATGTTCAAAAACTTTATAACCTAACAAATGTTCCGACGATTATCGTCTATAAAAAGAATCATGAAGTGGGCAGGATAGTGGAAACGGTAAAGAAAAGCATTGAAAAAGACCTGCAGGCTATTATAGAACGCGACCTGAAGCACTAATTTTCCGTATACAGCCGAATAATTACATTTGCAGCCTAATTAAAATGGGCATGCAATTACCTGATCATATATCCATCGATTTCTTAGCGCAATGGGGCAGCGACAAACTGGTCATGTCTGCCGACGCAGTAAATCGTGTTCAGACAAACAGGAACTACCTGGAAGACATTCTTAAAGAAGGGAAGACTTACTATGGTATCAACACCGGGTTTGGCTCTTTGTGCAATGTAAGGATAGACGATAATGAATTAGCAAAGCTGCAGGAGAACCTGGTATGCTCTCATGCCTGCGGAATGGGCGACGAAGTGCCGGAAGAGATCGTAAGGTTAATGCTGTTGCTAAAGGTGCACGGACTTAGCAGGGGTTATAGCGGCGTGCGTACATCTATAGTGCAGCGATTAGTAGATTTTTATAACAAAGGTATTACTCCTGTTGTATATGAATTAGGCTCTCTCGGTGCATCAGGCGACCTTGCACCTTTGGCGCACCTGAGTCTGCCCATATTTGGTATGGGTAAAGTGCGCTATAAAGGACAGGTAAGGGAAGCGGCTGATGTATTGAAGGAAGAAGGTATGGAGCCTATGCCATTGGCTGCGAAGGAAGGGCTTGCCTTACTCAATGGCACACAGTTCATGAGCAGCCATGCAGTATGGGCTTTGATAAAGGCAAACCAATTAAACGAATGGGCCGATGTGATAGGTGCTTTGTCTGCCGAGGGATTCCTTGCCAAAGATGAGCCTTTCAAACATCCTATCCATCGGGTGCGTCCGCACAAAGGACAAATAACTACCGCGCAGCGTATATTAGAATTACTACAGTCTAGTGAGCTGCAGGCTATTCCAAAAGAGCAGGTGCAGGATCCATACTCATTCCGCTGTATGCCGCAGGTACACGGTGCTACCAAAGATGCAACGGATATGATCACATCTGTTGTGGAAACAGAGATCAATTCCGTTACCGATAACCCTATCGTATTTCACGATGAGGATGCTATCATGAGCGGGGGTAATTTCCACGGTCAGCCTCTGGCTTTGAATCTCGACTTCCTTGCTATTGCGATGGCAGAGCTGGCTAATATATCCGAAAGAAGAACTTACCTGCTGGTAAGCGGTCAGAGAGGTTTACCGCCTTTCCTTGCGCCGAATGCCGGTTTGAATAGCGGCTTTATGATAGCCCAATATACGGCGGCTGCTATAGTTAGCCAGAATAAACAATTATGTACACCTGCTTCTGTAGATAGCATCGTAAGCAGCAATGGACAGGAAGATCATGTAAGTATGGGCGCTAACGCGGCTACCAAACTAAGAAGAGTGATACTGAATGTGCAGCGTGTATTAGCGATCGAGCTGATGACAGCGGCACAGGCGATAGAACTGAGACGCCCTGGAAAAACATCTCCGGCATTAGAACAATTGTTCGCAGCCTTCAGGAAAGAAGTAAGTTTCATGCCTGGCGACAGGTTATTGCATGATGACCTTGTAAAGGCGGAACAGTTTCTAAACCATTCTGTATCAGCAGTAATGAAATAATCAGATCAGTTTATAATTCTTATAGCTAAAGTCGAGCCCCAGCACGTCTTTAGCTATTTTTTTGAGCCGTTCTTTTGTAGGTGTTTGATTAAAGGAAACATCGTAATTAAATGCCCAGTTCTTGTTTTCAATTAGTTCGTTCATCACTTTCGGGTGCGTGCCTTTAAATAATTCCAGCGCATCAATGTCTTTGAGGTAGTTATAAGCATCGCCTCTGCCCACATGTTTATCTACCCAATCGTCATCATGCCATAGTTTGTGAAAAACTTCCTGCTTGCGTTGCATGGCTGCAGGTTCTTTTACCCAGCCATAGTGATACACATAGGCATCCAAAGGTTTTACGTGCAACTTTTCATTATCACCTTTCCTGAAACCTTGTGCATCTCGATAAGAATAAATGTTTTGATCGTTACGGATAATGCGTATTTCATTTGGATACCACCTGCTGGACGTTCCTACGTAATCATAAGATCCATAGAAATGCAGGTATTTAAACAAAAGCCCGTCTACACGTTTATCATCCTTCCAGTGTTGCATGCCTTTGTATATCGTATCATGATACTGCTCATGTACTACTTCATCGCCCTGTATATAAAAGCACCAGTCGGTATCTGCGCCAATTGCTCTAAAAGCCTTATTGGTTTCCTCTGCAAGTACCTGCCCGCCTGTACGTAACGAATCGTCCCATACTGTATCAATGATCCTGATCTTGTTACTGATGTTACTTATCAGCTCACGGGTACCGTCTTCTGAATTGCCCACTGCCACTACGAAATCATCGCATAGCGGCAGTATGGAACGTATTGCCTGCTCTATAGGATAACCGTACTTAATGGCATTGCGTATAAACGTGAAACCCGTAACCTTCATCGCCTGCGAAGATAATATATTACTTGCCTTGCAGCAGCCTCATGATAGAATCTGCCGCTGCCATATTTTGCACATTAAATATAGATGCCGCCAGGTCTTTTTTCTCGCGTTGTGTAATGTGGAAGTTCAGTGCCGCGCTCCGGTCGTGTTTCTGAGGGATGTACTCCATATTGATGACATGCAGCTTGCCATGGTAATATTTATCAGCAAAGTCTTTCAGGTAACTATGGTTATACGATTGAAAAGATTCCCATTTGTTCTGTATCGCGAATAACGGCTCAAAGGTCATCTTCATCATAGAGTTCATATCTGATGGCGGAAATAATTCTGCCTCCCTGGTATCCCGTATCTGCAGTAATATCACATCACGGGTGTTATCGGCTATCCAGTTGTGTAATACAGACAGGTAGCGCATAGAAGTCTCTATTCCGAAATTATCACGAAGGCCGGCATCCATGAGGTTCATTTCCGGTACAGAAGGCAACTTCACCACAGGTAATATAAAAGGAAAAGTGGCATTCATCCGCAGCGCGCTGGTTACACGCAGGTTGTATGGATTCTGGTCTTTAAAGAAAGTAGCGAAGTCTATAGCATCTACACATTTGTTTACGCTATCGTTTACCGTGTATTCCGGTTGCGTTAAATAGGTAATGGGCAGGGCAGACATCAGCAGTTTCCTGCCATCGTTTATAATAGTGGCGCCGTATATCATGGCCGGCATAATGCCGCTGGCTTCCTTCACACGGTAGTCTCCCAGTTTCTTATCCAGCATTCCTTCCGTATTGGTTATGAGTTCCTGCTCCATAGCATAGCCACGGTCTTTCGTTGAGGCATAGCCTGCCACCGATATTTTATTAAAGGGAGAGATCAGGTCTACACTAACAAAAGAAAATATAATAGCATTGAGCAGGTCTTTCCCGACATTATCCTGGTATCGGGGCAGGTAGGGGTTATTGATCTTTCGTTCGGTATAGGCATTGTGCAGTTCCCGCCAATATGCCGCGCCGATCATACCGCCTGATGCTCCTGTCATCAATACTGTATTGCTATATAGCTTGCCATTACTGATGCTGTCCAGGTATTGCAGTGTTCTGAATGTCCAGTATGCAGCTCTTGAGCCACCGCCACTTACGCTTATCAATATGAGAGGGGGTAACGAGTCGTTGCCTTGTATAACTTGTCTGCGTTTCCATAGCATTAACCTGTGTTCTTCCGCTGTTTTGTCTTGCTGATATTTTTCCGCAGAAAAAACCTTGTTCAGGTGATCCTGGTCATAATCCGGATGCGCCACGTTTTTACTGTGATAATCTACGCCGTAGGCAATGCTTCTGAAATCAAATATCTTTTTGCTTACAAGAAAAGATACCAGGAATATGATCACCAGCCAGCCGATGGTTTCCCAGCTGCGCAGGAAATACTTCATGGCGCCTACTACCCCCATTACTACCGAAAACAGCAATAAAAATCCTCCACCTGCCGGTATCCTCAGGCGAGGGTCATCCATAAATATGCCTGAAAGCAGCAACACAGCCAGTGCAAACAAGGTTGCGGTAATAGCATTGCGGTGATGCTTACGCAATACTGTTGCCAGCAGGCGTGGCGAATAAGGCTGTAACTCTGAAAACTTATGTATTTGAAATTTTCCGGTCAGGTAGGTATCTGCGCGAACAATATCTATTTCATAATCCAGTGTATCATAAGGTATCAGGTTTTTAATAAGCGCAGGGTTGGCAATGCGCGAAAGCACCACCTTCAGCAGGTCCCTGTCCACACGGAAAAAATAGGCAAATGATAACAGCAGTATCAGTAAAAAACCAAGATAAAATCCCAATTGAAATTTGATAATCTCTGAAAATCCCGCATGCTCATTTTCTATCTGGTACCTGATGGCGATGATAGAATAGGTAATAATGTAAATAAGCGGCAGTAAAGAATTATTGATGCAGTATTTAAGAAATGCATGCCTTGTGGCTCCCAAAAATGGTAACCTCGTACTATGAATGATGAAGGTGGTGATATGCCATGCCATAATAAAAACGGCAGTAGCTCCACCCAAAAGCAGCATACTAAAGAAATTGATCTGCCCGGCATATTCCGGTGCAAGGAAAAGGGATGATGCTCCGAATACAGATGCAAAATGCCCGGTGATAGTTGCAAATAGAATATACCAGAAAAGCAGGATCATCTGGTACTTACGAAAATGGAGTATAAACAGCTGTACGGGTAAAAAACGAAAAACTTTATGGGCAATACTCCGCATTGGCTGTGGCAATTTCTATCTTCAAGTTACAAAAATTGTCGCAGCTCTTAAGTAATCGTTTTGTTATTTATGTTGTTGGTATCCGTTTGCGTACGGCATATATATTTATTACCAATGCTATCAGCAGGAACATGGCTACCAGTTGATGCAGCTCTGCCAGTATTTCAAACGTGCCTACTTTGCCGAATACAATTTCAGGAGCGCTCAATACCGTTACAATTCCTAAAAACACCTGCATGATAACCAATATAAATGGCCACCAGCGCGCTTTAGAAAGTAAGCTGGCCTTACGTTCTTTTGCAAATTTAGAAGCTGCACCAAACCAGAACATGATGAGTGTAAACAACAGGTATGCCAGTGTGCGGTGCACCAGGTGCACATTGATGGGATGGTTGATAAAGCTTTGCTGCATGATGCCGTCGGGTATATAAGACCCATTAATGCTGGGCCACGTAGGCGCAGCAATGGCGGCTTTCAATCCCGCCATAAACGCGCCGTATATCAGTTGCAACACTAATACGCTGATAGTGATCAGCGTAAAATTGTGAAGCCGTTTATTGTAAGCCAGCTTTTCTTTTGGCACCAGCAATTGTAATGCAAACCAAAGCGTATAGCAAAGTAATCCCAGTGCAGATATAAAATGTATAGCCAGCTTTATATGATTTACATACAGGCTGGTATCGTTCAGTCCGCTCGCCACCATGATCCATCCTATCAGTCCCTGCACGCCACCAAGTATAAACAGAATGATAAAGGGCAGTATCATTTGTTTGTCGAAGTATTTTTTTACCAGGAAGTAAATAAAGCCAATGGCAAATACAACACCCAGCGATCTTGCCCACAACCGGTGAAACCACTCCCAGAAAAATATCGCTTTGAAGTCGGCCAGTCCAAATTGGTTGTTGAGTATTTTATACTGCGCTATCTGCTTATACTTTTCAAATGCAATATTCCATTCTGCTTCACTCATTGGGGGTAACGCGCCCATAATGGGTTTCCATTCTGTTATAGATAATCCCGATCCCGTTAGCCTGGTAACACCACCCAATAACACCTGCACCATTATCATAAATACACCGGCAAGCAACCAGTATGCTACGGCTTTTTTCTTACGGTTATCCTCCACAACAAATAAATTTTCGGCAAAATTAGCCTTGTACGCCTACAATCCCTTGATTTTTTAGTGTAGAATTATGTAGAACATATTTTATGCTTTTGTAGAAGCCGTGGCAATATTTCCACAAATAAAGTTTTGCAGTTAAGTATAAGATATTCAGCCAATTAGTTAAGAAATGTTTTAACAAATTGATGTATTTGCCTGTAAGCCTTTATACATGCGGAATTAACGGATATTGCACAATTATCTGATTTGAATTATCTTATATATGGCAATGTTTTTTTGCTTTCCGGGCTCCAAATGGCTTGAAAGTTTTTATATTTACAATACAATATAAATACCTGATTTGAAGTAATTTTACATAGAGAGGATATATTATTTTTTATTTATTTCAAAATCAATCCATTATGCGCAAAGCAGATGTTGTCACCAGCATTGCTGAAAAAACAGGTATTCCCAAAGTGGACATCCTGGTAGCCCTAGAAGCCTTTTTCAAAGAAGTAAAAGTTTCTTTAGTAGAAGGTGAACCCGTTTACGTAAGAGGTTTCGGAAGCTTCATCCTTAAAAAACGTGCTGCTAAAATTGGCCGTAACATTAAGAAAAATGTAGCTGTTGAGATCCCTGAACATTTTATTCCTGCGTTCAAACCTGCCAAAGAGTTTGTACAGGCAGTAAAAGAATCTAAGCATGATCTGAAAGAACATGCAGAAACAGATCTGCATGACCATGAATAGAAATAACGGTAGCAATATTGATTTTGCTACCTTTGCGCAGAAATTTTCTTGTTTTTGCGACCAGTTCATTATATAGTAATAGCGGCGGCCTTGGGCCTTACAGCACTAATTTATTTTGGGGGTAATAACATACCCCCTAAAAAACCTGCATCTGGTAATATGGCTTCAGGTGCAGGCCCGGCGGGCATGGCTTCAGCTCAATCAGCGGTGCAGCCTGCCTCCTTCGATTCTATTCTTAATGCTTCCAGAAAACAACTCTCTCCTGCATTACTGGCAGATGTAGAGGGCCTCGAAAAGAAACTTGCAGCAGCAAAAGACTCGGTAGCAATGATACCTGTTATGCAGGCACTTGCTCTAAAATGGCGCGATGGCAAACAATTGCCGGTTGCAGCATATTATTATGCAACTTCGGCCAAGTTGGAGAATTCAGAAAAAAACCTCAACTTTGCAGGCCAATTATTTTTGGACCTTATTCATGACGCTGGTTCGCCGGGGGTACAGCTTTGGGAAGCGCAACAATCCATAGCCTGCCTCAAACGCTCGCAAGAGCTAAACCCGGGGAATGATACTGTGAAGATGGCACTTGCGGCCGCTTATATCGAAGGTGCAGGAGAAACAATGCAAGGGGTACAATTGTTACTGGGTATTATCCGTGAAAAACCCGATAACATACCTGCTAACCTGATGCTGGGACGACTGGCGATACAGTCAGGACAGTTTGATAAAGCGGTGCAGCGATTCGAAACGGTGTTGAAACAGGAGCCTGAAAATACAGAAGCTATGTACTTTTTGGCAGAGGCGTACAAAGGGAAAGGAGATAAGGCTAAAGCCATTGAGCTGTTTGAGAAATGTAAGCAGCTGGTAAATAAGCCCGACTTCACCAAAGAGATTGATCAGTACATAAATTCTTTTAAATAACTTATAAAATTATTTTTTATGCCGTGTGGTAAGAAAAGGAAAAGACATAAAATAGCTACTCACAAACGTAAAAAGCGTTTGAGAAAGAACCGTCATAAGAAGAAGAACAAATAACAAGGTACGCCGGTTCGGTGCTTTCCTTTTTCCATCGTACTTCAAGACAAAAATGCCCCTTACATCTGTTGCATAGCTGTAATCTGCAGTAGTGCGGCAGATGTAAGGATTTTGTGCATGATATACTTTCATTAACTGAAAGCATCCACCGGATAGTGTAATCTGAAAAAAGGCGGTGAATGAACAAAGAACTTATTATTAATGCTTCTGAGGAGGGGGTTGAAATAGCCCTGCTCGAAGACAAAAAACTAGTAGAGCTCCATTACCAGCACGGGCAGGATAATTTCGCCGTTGGCGACTTGTACCTCGGTAAGGTAAAAAAGCTCATGCCCGGACTTAACGCTGCTTTTGTAGATGTAGGATATGAGAAAGACGCTTTCCTGCACTATACCGACCTTAGCCCCTATTTCCGTTCTCTGATAAAGTTTACAAAGCAATCTTTAGACGGCAATACATCCTGGGGCGACGATTTTGGCAAGTTCAAGAACGAAAACGAGATCGTTAAAACGGGGAAGATTACAGATGTAGCCAATCCCAAACCGGATATACTGGTACAGATACTGAAAGAGCCTATTTCTGCAAAAGGCCCTCGCCTCAGTTGCGAAATATCGCTGCCGGGCAGGTTTGTGGTAATGACTCCTTTCAACGATGTAGTAGCCATCTCCCGCAAGATCCATTCTGCTGACGAACGCAAAAGGTTGCAAAAAATAGTGGAATCGATCAAGCCCAAAAATTTCGGCGTGATCGTTCGCACGGCTGCAGAAGGGAAGAATACAGCTGAGCTGCATGCAGACCTGCTGTCGCTGGAGGAAATGTGGAAGAACATTCAGAAAAATCTGAAAGGTGCTAAACCTCCTCAGCTGATATTAAGCGAGCAGGATAAAACTACTTCCATACTCCGCGATCTTTTGAATGAGAGCTTCCAGAAGATAGTGGTGAATGATAAAAAACTGCTGAACGAAACCAAGGATTACATAGCACGCATAGCTCCTGAAAAAGGAGAGATCGTAACCTATCATAATGCAGGCACATCGGTTTTTGATCAATATGGTATTACCAAGCAGGTAAAATCATCTTTCGGCAAAACGGTGAATATGTCCAGTGGCTCTTACCTCATCATTGAGCATACCGAAGCGCTGCACGTAATAGATGTAAACAGTGGTACACGTAGCGGCGATATAGGGCAGGAACAGAATGCAGTGGCTACCAACCTGGAAGCTGCTGAAGAAATAGCACGCCAGATGAGGCTACGGGATATGGGTGGTATCATTATCATAGACTTCATAGACATGAAGTTGCCTGATAATAAAAAGCAGGTGCTGGATGCTATGGAAAAATTTATGTCGAACGACAGGGCAAGGCATACCATATTGCCGATCTCTAAATTCGGCCTGATGCAGATTACCCGTCAAAGGCTCCGGCCAGAGTTAAATATCTCTACTGCCGAGGTTTGCCCTACTTGTAAAGGTACCGGTAAGATCGGGCCTTCTATACTGATAACCGACGAGATAGAAAAAGACCTGAAATACCTGGTGAACCAAGGGCATAGAGACCTGACCATACATACGCATCCTATACTAAATGCATACCTTACCAAAGGCAATTTCTTTAAGAAATCTCTTGCAAAAAAATGGGCTGCCGATATGGGTATAAAGCTGAAGCTGGTGATAGACAACAATGCGCCGATAACGCAATACCAGTTCTTCGATACCAAAACAGAAGATCTTATTAAATTATAAAGTTAAAGCCCGGATTTTCCGGGCTTTCTTTTTTCGATCAGAGGGGTATATTATTAATTGATATTCACGTTTTGAACTACTGCCTGTTCTTTGATCGCTACATACTTCTTACCATTTTGTGTGGTCATCACATAACGAAACGGACATACTTCCATAATAGCTGTATTGTCAGATACCGTAGGCAAGCCTGACAGGTCAGATGCTTTGATAACAATATTAGTAGCGCTGGCAGGAAAAGCTTTTAATACGCTGGTGTTTCCTGCAGCAACAAGAACGTATACAGAGTCAGCATAACTTACTTCAGAAGACAGGCTCAATGTAATGCCGCTTGCCTTGGTAACGGTAGATGGCAACGTACCTGTATATTCAGGGAAAGTAGTGGTGTGGTTGTATGTGAAAGCTGCGACGCTGCCACTGCCGCCCACATTCCAGTTAGATCCTTTGTCGAAGTCCAGCGTAGCAGGTGTAAGGCCCATCGTGCCAATCTTGGAATAGCTGTTGTTGCTGGCATTTTTGTCGAGGCTGTACGAATTTACACTCACAGCACCTGCATCCACCATAGTGCTTGATCCTGGTGCGGTATAAAACACAGCAGCGCCTATCTGGCTTTCCAGCGATATAGGTACAGGCGAACCCGTAACAGAAGTATTATACTTCATCTTGATGCTGATCAGCGCTCCGCTGATATCACTGCCGCTTGGGGTAGGATAAGTAGCCGCGGGTGTTGTTGTCGTATTATTGTTATTATTATTGTTGGAGGGGGTAGTTGTGGTGTTATTCTTATCACAGGATGCTGCTGATATTACCAATGCAGCCAAGGCGATTTTGGAGATATGTCTCATATTGGACGATTTTTTGCGTTAACGATATTGAATTTGTTAAGGCAAAAATATCCCGGGCACTAAAGGGGTAAAATACAGCCCCTGTGGTATTTTCATATCCGTGCTGCCACGTAGAAAGACGGCAAGGTTCAGATAAGCTGGCGTTCCATAGCATATTTCATCAAGCCTACTATAGTTTTATTGTTGGTCTTGCGCAGCATATTTTTTCTGTGGGTTTCAACGGTGCGCTCACTGATAAAAAGTGTTTCAGCTATCTGTGCGTTACTGTATTCTTTGGCTATTAGTTTTAGTATTTCCAGTTCGCGGTCTGTAAGTTTCGGTTCTTCTGGTTGAGATAACTTCCGTTGTTGGTTAATGACCATCGTTGTTATCTTCTCTGATACTTCGGAGGAAAAATACATCTTACCTTCTGCTACGGTACGTATAGCATCCAGCAACTCCTTATCATTTACATTTTTTAGTAAGTACCCAGATACACCTGCTTCGATCATTTCCATAATATGGGTAGGATCGTCAAACATAGAAAGGGTGATCACATAAACAGAAGGGAAAAATTCCTTGATCTTCCGGGTCAGTACATCGCCACTCATTCCGGGCATGTTAATATCCACCAATGCCACGTCTGGTAAGGTTTTGGCCAGCTCATCAAATAAGCTGTTGCCATTATCATACAGCCCCGCGATCTCAATATCTTTTTGCTTTTGTAGCAATGCCTTCAAACCATCCAGTAAAATATGATGATCGTCTGCTACCACCAGTTTTATCTTTTTCATGTCGTTTGTTTGGCGGGTAAACTATTGCCCTGCAGCACAGCATACAGTTTTATCTATGCCGGTAATAGCATAGTAGATTAGCGTTGCAACAGGGGCTTATTGCGGGTTAAATATACAATAACGCCGAAAGCCGCAATAGTGCTAACAATAAATTATTAAACGAGAACGGCCGGCATAGACCTTTCAATGCCTTCAAGAAACCAGAGCGCATCGCTCATGCTTTTGATCTTATCTACCAGCAGCATAAAGTTTTTACCTACCTGTTTCAGGCGGGCATTATTGGTCTGCTTCTGTATATAAGACATGATGTGGTTAAACGTTTGCGACTCAAAATAGGCCGAGTCCGGATCGCTGATAAAGTACAGGCGCATTTGCTCGTTTTTCAATATCAGTTTTTCAAAACCAAGTTCGCGGGCTATAGTACGGCAGCGCACGGTATTGAACAATTCCTGCACGGGCTTAGGTACAGGTCCAAAGCGGTCCTGCAGTTCGGCAGAAAATGCCAGGAGTTTATCGTTGTCTTCTATATCGTCTATCTGCGTGTATAATGATAACCGCTCGTTGATGTTTTCTACATAACTGTCGGGTATCAGTATCTCCAAGTCTGTATCTATGGTACAGTCACTTACAAATTCTTTTTTGCGTTCCAGTTCCTGCTTAAACACGTCTTTAAAATCACTGGTCTTAAGCTCTCGCATAGCTTCTGCCAATATCTTCTGGTACATTTCAAAGCCTATCTCTGCTATAAAGCCACTTTGTTCTCCACCCAGCAAATTACCTGCACCACGTATATCCAGGTCGCGCATCGCTATCTGGAAGCCACTGCCTAGTTCATTAAATTGCTCCAGCGTTTGCAGTCGCTTACGACTATCGTTCGGCAACAGGCTGGTTGGCGGTGCTATCAGGTAGCAGAATGCTTTTTTGTTATTACGCCCTACACGTCCGCGCAACTGGTGGAGATCGCTGAGCCCAAACTGGTGCGCATTATTAATAAAGATGGTATTGGCATTAGAGATGTCAACGCCGCTTTCTACGATATTGGTACAGCAAAGCACATCGTATTTATGCTCAATGAAGTTAAACAGGGCTTCTTCCAGTTTATGGCCTTCCATCTGCCCGTGGGCCATTCCTATTTCCAGGTCGGGGCATAGGTTGCGCAGCAGCGTTACCATTTCGGGTAGGCTTTGTACGCGGTTGTGCACAAAGTACACCTGGCCACCACGCTCTGTTTCAAAATAGATGGCATCGCGTATGGCATATTCATCAAATACCAGTACTTCAGTATGCACCGGCTGCCTGTTTGGTGGAGGTGTATTGATAATACTCAGGTCGCGCGCGTTCATTAAAGAGAACTGCAGTGTACGTGGTATGGGGGTGGCAGTAAGTGTAAGTGTATCAACATTCGCCTTTAGTTCGCGCAGCTTTTCCTTCGCGCCCACACCAAACTTTTGTTCTTCATCAATGATCAACAGCCCCAGGTCTTTGAACTTTACATCCTTGCCTAATATAGCATGGGTGCCTATGATGATGTCGATCTTTCCTTCCTCCAGCCGTTTCAGCGTTTCCTTCTTCTCCTTCGCACTTTTAAAACGGTTCACATAATCAACATTACAAGGAAAATCATGCAGGCGTTCTTTAAATGTCTGGTAGTGCTGGAAGGCAAGTATGGTTGTAGGTACTAATACAGCGGCTTGTTTATTGTCTGCCACCGTTTTAAACGCAGCACGAATAGCAATCTCTGTTTTACCAAACCCTACATCACCGCATACCAGTCGGTCCATCGGCGATGTAGATTCCATATCACGTTTCACATCGGCAGTCGCCTTACTCTGATCCGGAGTATCCTCATAAAAGAAAGATGCCTCCAGTTCTGTTTGCAGGTAACTATCCGGTGTATGGGCGAATCCTTGTGATGCCTTCCGTTTTGCGTATAATTTGATCAGGTCGCTGGCAATATCCTTAACCTGTTTTTTGGTCTTGTTCTTCAGCTTTTCCCATGCATCACTGCCTAGCTTGTTGATTTTAGGCCGTGTACCTTCCTTGCCGGTGTATTTGCTGATCTTGTGCAGCGAGTTAATGTTTACATACAGCACATCATTGTCTTTGTATATGATGCGTATAGCTTCCTGTATGTTGCCATTTACTTCTATCTTCTGTAATCCGCTATAAGTGCCCACACCGTGGTCTATATGAGTTACAAAGTCGCCCGGCTGCAGTTCGCGCAGGGCACGCATGGTGAGCGCCTTACCCTTGGTATAAGCTTGCTTTACTTTGTATTTGTGATAACGTTGAAATATCTGGTGATCGGTATAGCACAATACTTTCTTCTCATGATCTACAAATCCTTTGCTAATGGCAGTTGGTATCGGCACAAAATTGATCTGTGCCTGCAGGTCTTCAAATATGCTGCGTAAGCGTTCTAGTTGTTTTGTATTCTCAGCAAAAATATAAGGGGTATAACCAACAGTGCTTTGCCTTTGCAGGTCTGTTATCAGCATATTGAACTGCCTGTTAAATACAGGTTGTTCTTCTGTTGCAAATTGTATGGTTGCAGTTACAGGTTCACCTGTCACACGTTCAAGGGAATGGTTATACCATTCCATAATATGTCTGCGTTTTATTTGCTGCAGCCAGTTTTCTGTTTTCTCAAAATCTTCAGTGGTCAGTTCTGCCAGCCATTCTTCTTCATGTTCTACAGCTACTTGTTTTCGGCTTACGGCTTGCTCCATGCTTTCTTCCAGCTTGCCCAATTTTCCAAGCGTGTAATCAAGGTCTTTGGCCCATATCACTGTATTTTCAGGAAGGTAATCGAGGAGCGATATTTTTTCCTTCGTTTCAAACTTGGTTTCTATATTAGGCAATATAGAAACCTGCAGCAGTTTCTTCTCAGACAGCTGTGTCTCGGGGTTGAATATCCTGATGCTATCTACCTCGTTGCCAAACAGCTCTATACGGTATGGATGCTCATTGCCAAAAGAATAGATATCCAATATTCCTCCGCGCATAGCAAACTGCCCCGGTTCATATACAAAGTCCTCCCTGCGGAAGCCCAGGTCTATGAATCGCTCCATGAGGGCATCTACATTCAATGCCTCGCTTACCTTAATGGAGATCATGTTGCCGGAGAGCGCCTTTGGGTTCACTACTTTTTCAAACAATGCCTCGGGATAGGTAACGAGTACTTTTTTGTGTACCCTGTCGGCACTGAATTTGGTCAGTGCTTCCGTACGTAGCATCACATGGCTGCTGTTCAGCTCCGTAAAATTGCCACTACGCTTAAAAGAATCCGGAAAGAAACAAATATCCAGTGCTCCGGTAAGCTGCTCCAGGTCGTTATGGAAGTAAGCTGCTTCTTCCCTGTCGTTGAGGATAAATACATGATTTACATCTGCTTGCTGCCATATGGCACTTGCAATAAACGCTACGGAAGAGCCGCGAAGATTATCCAGGTGCGCCCTGAATTTGGGTTCGGGCAATGAAACGCCGGCCGCTATTTGTTTTAAGCGGATATCATTTTGATACAATCCCAGCAACACCTGCAAATTCATGCGGATGCAAATTTAAGGGAAACAAGCTGCAAATAGGCCATATAAAAAGTGAAATTCCGAATCAATTAAGTTATCTTAGAGAACAAACGTCCTGTATGAAATATATCGGCCCGCTGCTCATAGCAATTTGTACACTCAGTTCCTGCACAGGATGGGATTCAGAAAGCAAAGAATCTTTCCTGCACAGCTGCATCAATGATGCCAAAGCAAACGGTAAGGACGATGCGGCCGCAAAATCCATGTGCGATTGCAGGCTGGAAAAGATCATGAAAAAATATCCGAATGTAGATGATGCGCTCGCTCATATGGATAGCATCGTGAAAGATCCGGATGTTGCAGCTTGTAAATAGCTTATCTCTCTATCTTAAAAACACTAAGCGTATAGTAACTCTTGTTGAAAGGGTTTCTCGTAGCACTGTAAAAGGTTCCGGATGCTATTTTTCTTAGACGGTATCCTTTGAATTTAGTATTTGCCATAACCTCCGGTATTACCAGGTAACCAACTTTATAATTCTGTAATAATAAAGAGTCGAACATTTTTTGGTTCACCCCCATCAGGTAAAAGTATTCTTTAGGAAAATAAGGGCGTGGTAAAAGAGCCCGTGACCTGATTGTCGTTGCAATAACAGCATCGCGAGGTAATAGGCTGTCTATCCATTTGCTTTCAGCATATCCTGACGCGTGTTTTGTCAACACATTAATGCGCTGTTTGTCTGATAGGCTACCTCTTCCCAATTCTATGGCTGCATATCCAAACATTGGTAGTAACAAAATGAACTGTAGCTGCGCGGCTAGTGCTAAGTATTTAAACCATTTATGCTTTGGTGACTGAGATAGAAATATGGGTAACGCCCACAGATAAGGTTCAAGAAAAAAGCGTCCCGTGCGTTGCCCTAATATTATAGTTCCAATAATAAAAGCAGCAATAGTGATCGTCTCTATTTTATACCTGCGATAAGAAAGTAAGATTGTAGGAACTATAAAAGGACTGATCCCTAAAACTGTTGATAAATATCCGAACGATGATGGTAATACCAGGTTGAGCGGAAAGCAAAATTTAGAGTCTCTGAATTGCTGTAAGTACAACTTCATGTGTAATACAACGGGATCAATATTTCCCGAAAATTCCTCCAGCATTGGAGACAAAGGATCGTGATACTGCAGGTACCGAAAGATGAGCATTGGTCCGAGGAAAACGGCGGAACCTATTATGGCAGCGCCAATAGGTATGACAACTTTTTTGGTTTTTAAAGCAAGGAACAAAAGAAGAACTGCAAAGCTGAGTATAAACGAATATTTGATGCCCGCCATGAAAATCATACAGCCTGTTAATAGTAATAACATTCTACCTTTCAGCTCTTCGCTTTTTTGTGAAATAACATAAAAGCACAGGGCACTGCACGCAGCTCCGGTAACCTGGTGCTTTTGGCTCTGCATTAAAAAAAGCATTACCGGTATACCAATAGTCAAGGCCGCAACCTTGTACATGCTATCATCGGTCACAGCGCTAGCAAAGACTTTAATCAACCATACCATGGCTAATAGTTGTATAAACGCGCCTAATTGAGGACAACCATTTGCAACACCGAGTGTATTAAGCATTTCGCCGAAACCAAACAGTCTAAAATGAATATTTCTGCCGTCAAAGTGTAAGCCATGCGTTCTTAATATTTCTACCGGCAATCCCAGATGATAATCCAGCGAATCTGCGTCTGTTGGGGGAGATAAAGAGATAATTATTAATGCAAGCCATGCAAAGAGAACTGTATATCGCAGTATACCTGGTGGCGATTTTGGTGCAAGCGTATTAAGAATAGCCCGTAATGTTTCTATAGACTGTTTCCATTGCAGCAGTGCAATAACAATAAGACAAATCGCAATGGTATGAAATAACCATATCGTAGCCATATTCAACAGGCTACATACGAGGATCAGGAACGATAGTAATAATAGTCCTGCAAAAAAATACAATCCGCTTGCCCATACTTCCCGGCTGCGAAATAATGCCTTACCTGCGCGGTCAAAAACAACTAACATACTTAGCCCCATTATCACCGTATAAATGGCAGATAACGGGGCTGAAATAAAATAGTCGTTCAGATTCATACTATTGAGTAACTGAGGCATTGTTCCTGGCGGCTTTTCTTAGCAAAGCACTCGCGCGATATCTATCCTCGTGGTATTCAGCATATAAATTATCGAGGATAGTAAGGCATTTTTCTGCCCCCCATTCATCACACCACTGCAACAAGCCCTTAGGATAATTTACACCTTTGGTCATGGCCAGGTCCAGGTCTTTAGCAGATGCGATATTCAGATGTAAAGCATCTACTGCTTCATTGATCAGCATGGCGATGATGCGTTCGCTGATGGCTTTGCCTAACGATTCGTCTTTGGTTGCTTCTGGTGGCACCGCGCCTTCTGCATAATTATAAAATCCCCTGCCTGATTTACGGCCCAGCCATCCTGCTTCCAGCAGGCGCTTTTGCGAAAAGGAAGGTTTGTATCGTGGGTCGTAGAAGAAAGATTGAAATACAGTTTCTGTAACCACATAGTTCACATCGTGGCCTATGTAGTCCGTTAATGTGAAGGGCCCCATTTTAAAACCGGCAAGCTCGGTCATTGCCCAGTCTATAGTAGCTATGTCAGCGATACCTTCTTCATATATACGTATTGCTTCCCCGTAGAACGGACGGGCCACCCGGTTTACTATAAAGCCCGGTGTATCTTTTGCCAACACCGCTATTTTACCCCAGTCTGCCATCAATTGCTTACAGGTATTGGTAACTGATGGCTCGGTTTGCACTGCTGGTATTACTTCTACCAGGGCCATCAGCGGAGCGGGGTTAAAAAAGTGCAATCCTATTACTCTGCCGGGCTGTTTGCACGCAGCCGCTATAGATGTTACAGACAGCGAAGATGTGTTGGTAGCTAATACACAATGGTTACTAACGATCCCCTCTGCCTCTGCGAAAACTTTCTTTTTAATGTCCAGGTTTTCTATAATGGCTTCAATAACCAGGCTGCAATTTTTAAAGGCTGTAATCTCTGAAGCGAATTCAAATCGGGTCATTATCTCAGCTGCATTGGCGATTTTTCCTTTCTCCGCCAGCTTGTTTAAAGTATTGGTCAGGTTGGTTTTTGCTTTTTCTACAGCCGCGCTGTTAGCATCAAACAATACAACATTGTGTCCTGCCATAGCTGCCACTTGTGCTATACCGCTGCCCATTGCTCCCGCGCCTATTACTCCTATTACAGATCCTTTATTCATTTGCTGATTTTATTTGGGTTGGTTTCAACCCGAAGTTTACTAAATATACGCCGGCAAAAATAAGAATAGTCGCCAGTATCTTTATCCAGGTGAGTTGTTCACCAATAACTATTACGGATATGATTGCCGCGAATATCGGCTGCAGGTATATATAGGCGCCTGCAGTAGATGGGCTCAGGTGGCGCAAGGCATAGATATTCCACAGATAGGTAAAGAAGGTAACACATACTACAATGAATGCTACGCTGAGATAATCTGTCCACTCAAACGCCTGCCAGCTGATCTCTTTGAATTGAGGAAAACCAAACGGGAATACAAACAAAAAGCCAAATAAAAATACCCAGCGTATCACAATGATGGGGCGATAACGCTGCATCAGGGGCTTTATCATCACCAGGTATATAGCATAGGATGCGGCATTCAGAAATACATATAGATCGCCTATTGCAGAGCTGCCTGTAATGGTGATTTCCTTACCGGCGCTCATCAATAGCAGCGCGCCAGCAATACCCATAACTAGTCCGATAGCCTTTTCCATTTTGATCCGTTCGCGCAAAACAAACATGGCGATGACGGTAATGAGCAGGGGGGTACTCATCATAATAAGTGAAGCATGGATGGGGTAGGTAAGATTAAGCCCCATGAAGAACAACATTTGATTCAGCGCTACACCAAACAAGCCGCCTAATATAAGTGTGATCCAGTCTTTGCGCGCTATCGTTGCGCGAAATTTTTTTCCACCAAACCAGCTGAGCCAGAATAGTATCATCACAACGCTTACCCTGATGAATATAAATCCTAGTGGCTGTATCAGCCGCGGCATAATGTGCTTGGCAACGGTAAAGCCGGCACCATAAAAAAGATTAGCACCTGCCAATGCAAGGTGCGCAGTGGTTCGTTTATTCACGGGCGCAAAGTAACATATTGTAAAGAATACATAATATGCTACCCGCGTCCGCTTTTCCCCATTATGGCTTATAAATTTTATAAGATGCAGGCTGACCGCCGTACAGATGTACGATGTACATACCTTTTGGCCAGCTATGTGCATCTACTGTCCGCCTGTTATTGCTAACAATACCTTCATCTATAACACTACCTTTCATATCCAGGATTTTGTAAGGCAAGCGAATATTTTCTTTTGATTCAATGATCAACTTATCATTTACGACAGTAGGATATACTTGTATAGTTTCTGCTGCCTGCGTAATTATCCCTGTTGTACTGTTTACCGGTGTAAAAGTGTACACTGTTCCGTCAGGTGGAAATATGCTGGCTGGCTTAGCACTTGGTATGGTAAATGGTGTAATGCTGTCTAATTGATAGCCAATAACAATGTTACCGCCTACATAATAGAATTTGTCAAAAGTAGGTGTCATGTTCGATAAGTCGACTTGTCTCAATAACCCTGCCATACTGCCTATTACATGGTATATCCCGTACAGGTTAGTTATTTTAGACGCACCATAACGCATTTCCACAACGTTGGTACCTTCATAGAGCCATATCTGTATGTTAGCAGAGTCGTCCGCTGTACCCAACGCCGCGAATTCTTCATAAAAGCCAACGTTATTGAGTGATGCTTTAAATATCCGGCTCCCTGGATTGCCTGTTGTAGTATACGTTACTGTTGATATGGACGGACCTGTAGGATTGGCCACCATAAACGCCTTATCGCAGAGGTTACCATCCGTTACATGAAAGCCAGTCACAGTACCGGCGAGGCCTGTTGCAATAAGATTACCACTTTGGAATAAGTTGAAACTATCAATGGTAGTTCCATCTAGCTTGAAATGAAAGCCAAGTGGTACCGACATATTTACAAATCCCCACGCTGTGGGTGGTGACATTACTGCTGCATTAACCAATGGCGCATAAGGCTCATCTTTTACGTCAAGTGTATAGCCGGCCTGTGCATAGATATTTGAAATTCCCAAAAGCGGAACGATAGCTGAAAGAAGTAGATGTTTTAGTTTCATAACTAATGTATATTGAATTATTGTCTAATTGCTGTATAAGACAATGAGCTATTAAAGAAGAGTTGGGGAAGGATTTTTTTAACCTCTTCGGATTTACTTTGCTATGAAATCCTTGCTGCAAAGCTATTTCAACCCGTTTACGGGTAGAATTGGAATATAACAAAACCTGCTTTATGGAGGATGAATCGGTAAATAAGCTAACTGAACCGTCGTGTAAAATATATGGTGGTATTTCGTTTCCGTGACTTTAGTGTCACAGTATTGTAAGCCAGTTGTCAATAACAGGTTTGTATTGATCAAATCCCTCATTCAGCAACAACTTTCTGAATGGGAAATTCCTGGCCTCTTGTAATGTTGCTTCGATGTCTAGTCTTTTTTGAGGAGCATGTAGCCATACACCCTCCCGGTGCAGATGGCGAGCCAGGTATTCCTGCTCTGCCTGGCCTGGGGTCGGTATGATGATGGCCTTTTTTCCTAACAATGCCAGATCCATCAATGTAGAATATCCGCTGCGGCAAATAACTGTTTCAGCAGCAGCAAGTATAGGGTTCAGTTCCGCAGCTGTCAGGCGTTGATAATAATCTATGTGTGGTGGTATATCGTTTCTTTTCGTTTGGTCACTACCCTCTACAAAAACAATCTTCCGGGCGCTGTTTTGTAACTGCATCCATAACATATCTGATAACATGGTACGTTGTGGTTCTGGGCCCGACAGTAACACCAATAAATGTTCTTCTGTTTCCTGTAGGGTTGTAAGCTGCGATAGTAAACCGAAGTACTGTGCGTTGGCCGCTTTATGTTTTGGATGGGATAGACACCCGGCGAGGTTGGGCTCGCCTTCCACATCAACGATCCAGCAATGGTCAAAGCGATTTAGTCGTTCGGCATGCAGCAATTGCAGGGTTTTGTCTGCTATCGGCCCCCAGCCTGTTTGCGGTACTACCTGGTGTGTCATGATAACGGAAGGGATATTCGGGTGGTATAATCCGTATCTGTTATCGGTAATCACGGCATCAATATGTTGTTCAGCTACTATTTTCTTTAGTTGGTTATATTCCCGGTTAATTGTCTGCAATAACCTTGGCAATTGCCGAAATAAAGAAGGGATAAAACCAATGCCCGTTTTGCTGTACCATACATCGTATCCATCCAGGTGAATGGTGGGTAAGCCGGGTATGGATGCGGTTGCATATTGCCTTTGCCATTCGTTGCCGGCAAAGAGTATGTCTGCCCCTTTTTGCAAAAGATATTTAATTACAGGCAGGCTACGGGTGGTGTGCCCAAGGCCCCAGTCCAGCGGTGCTACGAGTATTTTCTTTTGACTTTTTATAAACTTTAGTTTACTTAACTTTACAAAAGTAGAAGTTATAACTGCATGAAGAACAAAATCATCGGCGGACTGTTATTGTTAGCTATGGGAACGGTTTTTTTACAAAGCTGTGCAGGGGGCAAAGCCGGTTGCGGTTGTGGTACGGATATTAATCGTGCGTATAAAATGCCAAAGAGGTATCATTAGAAAATCTCAGGTTATGTGGAGCGGGCAACACAAGGTTTGGATTCATTATCGTAAAGATATCATTGCTTCAGACGTAGCAACAGCAATATTCCTGTCCGACCTCCTAAGACATCATTCCATTCACAAAATTTATGCTGAACACCTCGAGGTGATTGACCTTCAGAAGTATAAAGTCTTTAAAAAAGCGCATAAAGTACGTTTAGCGCTGAAGGAGCGGATGGATATTCCATTTGTTTTTGCTGTTGGTAAAAATTAATAAAAGCAATTTTTGAGTTTATGATCCTGCTCGCAAAGCAGGATTTCTTGTTTTTGGCCGGCGATCAGCTGGTAAGTAATTAATAAAAACCATTATATCATCAGGTCTGTCCAAATTTTTATCCTGTTTGGCTATGAAAAGCAGAATTCATATATTAGATTTACTAAGTGCTTTTTATCGGTGAAGTCCGGCTTTCCGGGTTTCTTCCGTTATAGGTTCATTTGTTTACAGTAAAACATTGCGGTAAAAACATACACAACGAGCAATTTATGAATGAAAAAATAACGCACGATGTAGAGGTGAAGGAATCATCTGCTTTATCGCGCAGGAAATTTTTAACCTATGCTGGTGTGCTTGCGGGAGCGGGCATGTTCATCGCTTCCTGCCATAAGGATGAAAATAATAGTGTCATCACCCCTAGCGATGCAGTGGATCTCGGTTCCAGCGATCAGGGCTTGCTTAACTATGCATTCCTTATCAAGCAATTAAAAGCTGCGTTCTATACACAGGTTATCGCCACGCCTTTCTTCGGAATGACCCCAACAGAAAAGGGTTTCTTCACTGATATGCGCGATCATGAAATTGCTCAACGCGAGTTTCTAAGAAATTACCTGACCACTTTTGCTATACCAATGCTCGAGACTGACTTCAGTTCTGTAGACTTTGGCCTTAAATCAAGTGTGTACGCCAAAGCAAAACAATTCGAGGAGTTATCTACCGCTGGTTTGGCTGGTGTGTGCAAGCTGATGTCTTTTAGCGATAACCTCTTATACGCTACAAAGATCAATTCTGTAGATGCAAGACATTCGGCCACAGTTAATGATTTCATTACCCCGGGCACGTTTGCTGAGAAAACTGATTCCAATGGTATGGAGCAGGCGCAGGATCCGCAAACTTCACTGGAAACCACTAGAAAGTTTTTCAAAAGAACAATTACAGGTAATTATCTGCCGAGGTATTAAAATAGCTAAGAATGAAACTGAATCATATACTTAAAGATCTGCAAAATACCACACCGGAGTCTTTTGAGCGCACGGAACACCGTCGTGATATTCTTAAAAACCTGGGTGTAAAAATGGCCGCTGCTGCTGTTCCGCTTTTTGCATCTGCAGCTTTTAATAAAGCACAGGCAAAAACAACAGATATCCTTGCAGAGGCTATCTATTACGCGCTCAGCATTACCAATATGCAAATTGCGTTCTACACCGAAGCAATGACACATCCGGCATTGATACCGGCCGATGCAGTAGCAGATTTTACTAAAATACTGAAGGATAAAAAAGCGCATGCCGCTTATTGGGATAATGTTCTGGTAAACACGGGTAATGCAGCTGCGCCTGTACATACATACGATTTCACTGCCAAAAATGCGTTCCCTAAAGTATTTACCGAATATGCAGATTTCCTTACGCTGGCACATACGCTGGAAGACGTAGGAGTACGCATGTACACACAGGTAGTGGTAAATATGGTAACCAATAAGGCACTGCGTGGAGACGCTATCAATATTCGCTGTACCATGGCCCGCCATGCCGGGCATGTACGCTTGCTCACCCGCAATCAGAATATTGATATTATGCCATGGATCACCGGTTCAGACGCCAATACCATTGTTGGCGAACTGATGCAAGGCTACCAGGGCGAGGAAGTTACACAGCAAGCACAGTATAGTATCGTGAATATAAACGGTGCAGCTGTTTCTGCCAAAGCTGCTTCGCAGGCTTTTGATGAGCCTATGGATCATTTTGCGGCAGAGCCTTTTATGGCACACTTTACAAAATCATAAGTAAAGACAATATTGAATACAATAGCCCGGAACTTCCGGGCTATTTGTTTATATAGGATCTACATCAAAGATCACCTGCAGCGCAGTATTTCCTTTTTTGCCGGTAATGATCTGCTGTTGTTTTTTCAATGCCTGTTTTACAAGTTGCAGTACTTTACTATCTCGCGGGCATTTTATCCATACTTCCTGTATATACATGTTCCGCACTTTTGATACCAGTGCCGGTGATGGCCCCTGCACGGCTATACCTTCTATCTGCCTCAATGCTTCTGCCATTTGCCCGCCGCACTCTATAGCTTTGATTTCCTCTTTATGTTTGAATAATACTTTTATCAGTCTTACAAAGGGGGGGTATGCATAATGTCTTCTTTGTACGATCTCATGTGTGTAGAACGATTTAATATCATGCTGCTGCACCCATTGCAATACCGGATGGCCTGTATTATAAGCTTGTATCATTACCTTGCCGCGGCCATCTACTCGCCCTGCACGCCCGCTTACCTGTTCCATTAGTTGAAAGGCGCGTTCATTTACACGAAAATCAGGGAAGCTTAGCAGGCTGTCGGCGCTCAATATACCTACAAGCGATACCGCTGCAAAATCAAGCCCCTTTACCACCATTTGTGTGCCTATCAGTATATCCACTTTCCGTTGTTCCAGTTGCTGCAATAACCTGCTCATACTGTCTTTGGCACGCATACTATCTATATCCATTCGGGCTATCCTTGCTTTAGGAAATAGTTGCTGCACTTCCTCTTCTATCTTCTCGGTACCAAAGCTTTTGCTCTGCAGGCGGTTGCTGCCGCAGGATGGGCAGGTATGTATGATACCCGATTTCAGTCCGCAGTAATGACAATGCAGCTTGTCGGTGCTTTTATGGTAGGTAAGCGATACTGCGCAATTTTTGCATTGCGGCACCCAGCCACATACCATACATAGCTGAAAGGGTGCATACCCTCTTTTATTCTGAAAGAGGATCACTTGCTTTTTATCGTTCAATGCATCGGCCATGGCTGTGTACAGCGCCGGCGTTATCATCCTGATGCCTTGCTTATAAACTTCCTCCAGTGTCGTAGAGTTCACTATTTCTATCGATGGCATATTCACGCCCATGTAGCGCTCTTTAAGCAATACATGCGCGTATTTATGCTGCTCTGCATTGTACAGGCTTTCGGTAGATGGTGTCGCTGATCCCAGTATCACTTTAGCGCCATGCAGATGCGCCAGGTATATAGCGGCGTCCCTGGCATGAAACCTGGGTGCTGGGTCTTTTTGTTTATAAGATGCGTCATGCTCCTCGTCTGCAATAACCAGCCCAAGATTGCTGTACGGCAGCCATAATGCCGATCTTGGTCCTGCAATGATCTTATAATTGCCCTTTCGCACTTTTTCCCATATCTCTACACGCTCGTTATTGCTAAATCGTGAATGGTACACGCCCAGTTCTTCGCCAAAATATGCGTAGAGCCTGCTCACCAGTTGAGTAGTAAGGGCAATTTCAGGCAGCAGGAATATGGCCTGTTTGCCTTCCGCCAGGCATTCTTTTATCTTATGTATATATAAAAGCGTTTTGCCGCTTCCGGTTACGCCTTCCAGCAGTACAATGTCTTTCGCCTGCAGGCCTGTTTGTATCTCTTCGTATGCTTTTGCCTGTGCCGGGGTGAATTCTATTTCCTTTAGCGCCTGTCCATTACTTTCATATATCAGCCTGTCTGTTTCCACTTCCTGCACTATAAATATCCCTTTGTCTGCCAGTGCTTTTATTTGTGCCGTAGTAGCTCCTGATCTTTCCAGCAGTTCCTGCTGACGAACTATCTTGTTTTTCATAGACAGCTCTACGTAAGCCATCAAAACCTGCAATTGCCGTGGGGCCTTCCCAAATTCATCAAAAAGCCGGTGCATAGTTTCCTCGTCTTCAAACCGTGGGTGCAGCGATATTATTTTCTCCCTCTTGGGCTGATACAATGGCTCCAGCTCATCGCGGATGATCACAGCTTCTTTTTCTATCAGCTCATTTAATACTATGGTCAGATTTCGCGTGCCGGCTATGCTTCTCACTTCAGAGAGGGTCAGTTCTTTTCTTATTTCCAGTGCTTCCGCTACCGGGTAGGCTGCATCACTCCATTCCAATACCACATCTTCATTCGCCGGCGCCCACTGCAGCCTTGTTTCGCCATTCAGCTTCAGGTGAGATGGCAGGGCTGCCTGCATCACTTCGCCCGGTGCTGCCATATAATACTCGCCAATCCATTTCCAGAAGGCAAGCTGATGCTCATTCACAATCGCCACTTCGTCTATAATGCTGCGTATGGGCTTTACCTGGTAAGCCTCAGGGGTGTTATTATGCAGTTTTTCTACGATGCCTGAATAAAGCTTGTTTCGCCCCAGGGATACTTCTACACGCATACCGGGTTCCAGGATGCCTTGCATACCTTCCGGTATGCCATAAGTAAGCACCTGCGGTAAGTTCAGTGGTAAAATAATATCAGCGAAACGGAAATGGCCATTATTGCCTGCCGCGAACAGCGATTGCATAACAATGCAAGTTAACTAAATCAACGCCAACCATATAGCGCTATAACTATAGATAAACTCTACAGGGGATGGTTTGGGCTTTTATTTCGTACCTTTGCAGACTAAACTAGTGAAAAGATGCCCAAGCAAACAGAAAGAAAATGTTCCTTTTGTGACCGCGCGGAGAGTGAAGTAAGTATCCTGTTTACAGGTATGAAAGGGAATATATGTGATCAGTGCATTGAAAATGCACATCACTTGCTGCAGGAAGCGAACGGTGATGCTAAGAAACCGGTAAATCATAAAAGCGCCCTTCAAAATCATACGCTCTATAAGCCGAGAGAGATCAAAACTTTTCTTGATCAATACGTTATAGGCCAGGACGACTGCAAGAAAGTACTGGCGGTAGCTATTTACAATCACTACAAACGCCTCATGCACCAGGCTACAGACGATATCGAGATCGATAAGTCGAACATCATCATGGTCGGTGAAACCGGCACAGGTAAAACCCTGCTGGCCAAGACCATCGCCCGTTTGTTGCAGGTGCCTTTTGCCATCGTAGATGCGACAGTATTTACAGAAGCAGGCTATGTGGGTGAGGATGTGGAAAGCATACTGTCCCGCCTGCTGCAATCATGCAATTTCGACGTTGCTGCTGCAGAACGTGGTATTGTATATATAGATGAGATTGACAAAGTAGGCCGTAAGACAGACAATCCTTCCATCACCCGCGATGTAAGCGGAGAAGGAGTGCAGCAGGCTATGCTGAAACTTCTGGAAGGTTCTGAGGTGCTAGTACCGCCACAAGGTGGCCGCAAGCATCCGGAGCAGAAGATGGTAAAAGTAAATACTCAGAACATCCTGTTTATCTGCGGTGGCGCATTTGAGGGTATCGATAAAATGATCGCCCGCCGTGTGCAAACATCAGCTATTGGTTACAATGCTATTAAGGCTACCAAAGAGCTCGATCGTTCTAACCTGCTGCAGTATGTGAATGCGCAGGACCTGCGTACGTTCGGCCTGATCCCGGAATTACTGGGTCGTTTGCCTATCGTCACTTATCTGAATCCTTTGGATAAAGATGCGCTGAAACGCATCCTTACTGAACCAAAGAACGCGCTGATAAAACAATATACCAAACTGTTTGAATACGAAGGTATCAAGCTGGTGGTAGAAGAAGAAGCGCTGGATTACATGGTAGAAAAAGCAATGGAATTTAAATTGGGTGGCCGTGGCTTGCGTGCTATCTGCGAAATGATCCTGAGGGATGCCATGTTCGATCTGCCGTCTGAAAAACATGAAGGCGAATTCCATCTTAGCCTGGCTTACGCAAGGCAAATGCTGGAACAATCTAAACTGGATTATCTGAAAGCTGCTTAATTCCTTAAAACATAAATACGCTTATGGAAAACGCATTGTTAGAACAACTGAAACAAAAAGCCGGCCTCACAGAAGAACAAGCTGTGAAAGCGGTGCAAACAGTAGCTGAGTTTATTAAAAGCAAGGTTCCGCCGATGATGCATGGCATGATTGACAGCTTTCTTGCCGAACAGGAATCTGTAATGGATAAAATGAAAGACCTCGGCGAGACTACTAAAGACAATATGGAGAAATATGCTAAGGAAGCGGGCGAGAATATGAGCGAATGGGCCGGCAAGGCTCAGGATGCCACCAAAGACGCCATCGATAAGCTGAATAATTTCATAAAAAAGAAGTAAGCGAATAGCTTACTTCTTTTTTATATACCAATCTTAATTTAGTAATTAACTCTTCGCAACTTTTATTGATTCGTAAGTTGCATTGCTGCTGGTAAATTCCGGAACCAGTTCTTTCATCAATCCTACGGTTTCCAGCGTGTAGTGGCGTTGCGCGCTAGCTATCAGCCTTTCTACTTTGTCTTTGATCATCAGGTAGTCATACTCCGGCACTTTTGCGATCATTATCTTATCGTGATAAGTGGGTACTACATTTTCTGTATTGTTCAACAGTTCTTCAAACAGCTTTTCACCCGGGCGCAGGCCTGTGTAGGCGATCTTGATATCTACTTCAGGCTCTTTACCAGCCAGGCGGATGATCTTCTTTGCAAGATCTACGATCTTCACCGGCTCGCCCATATCAAATACAAATATCTCGCTGCCCTGTCCCATCACGCCGGCTTCAATTACCAGCTGGCAAGCCTCAGGTATGGTCATGAAATAGCGGGTGATATCCGGGTGCGTCACGGTAATAGGCCCGCCATTCTCCATCTGTTTTTTAAAGATGGGTATCACAGATCCGTTAGAACCCAGCACATTGCCGAAACGCGTGGTAACGAACTTAGTAATAACAGTATTCCTTGGCAGCTGGCTGTCGTTATTAAGTAGGTGCTTATAGTAGCTCTGCGTAAAAATTTCTGCAATGCGTTTGCTGGCGCCCATAATATTTGTTGGGTTTACCGCCTTGTCCGTAGATACCATTACAAACTTCTCCACGCCGTTAGATATGGAAAGTTCTGCCAGTGTTTTAGTGCCAAATACATTGTTCAGCACTGCTACAGATGGGTTATCTTCCATTAATGGTACGTGCTTATATGCAGCCGCATGGAACACTACTTCCGGATTATAGATCTCGAACAGATGTTCCATTCTTACCTTATCGCATATATCACCCAGGTAAGGTTTTATAGGCGCATTAGGATTATTGTCTTTCAGTTCCAGCAGCAGGTCGTGCATTGGCGTTTCTGCCTTATCACACATGATCACCAGTGCAGGCTTGTATTTCAGTAGCTGGCGTACCAGCTCGCTGCCTATAGAACCTGCAGCACCGGTAACAAGTATCTTTTTGCCTTTCAGCTCAAAATGTATCTTATCATTGTCAATCTTGATCACTTCACGCTCCAGCAGTTCCTCAATATTAATATCTTTCAGCGCATCAGTGTCAAGCCTTCCGTCCAGCCATTTTTGTACCGGCGGTACCTGTTGCACTTTAATGCCGTATTGCAGGCATTTATCTACCAGGTAATTCAGTTTATCTTTTGATATATTTCTGTTGGCTATGATCAGCAATTCTACATTGTCTGCTTTTAGTTTTTCAAAGCCGCTGTCGTCGGTATTATAAATGGGAATACCTTCCATCAGCTTGCCGCTTTTACTTAATACTTCGTCAATAAATGCTACTACATGCAGTTTATTGCTGGGGAAGTCATTGATCACCTTTTTCGTTTGTAACCCATTATCGCCGGTGTCATACACTGCGGCTTTTATTTTGGTCTGATCTACCTGGTGTTGTTTATAATATTTGAAGATATACCTTACCAGCAGGCGATAGGTGATCAACACAAAATTGGTGATGAAGAAATTGATAACTACCGCAGATATAGGGAACAGGAATATATTGGTAGTGGATTTTGTTACAATAAAATTGATGGAGATATAAAATACCGCCGCAATAGAATTTACGATCAGCAGGCGAAAGGTATCTTCAATATTGGTGTAGCGGATAATGCCAGCATAGCTTTTTAAAAGGTAGAAGAGTGCCGCATTCAGGGCAAGTGCTATACCAAGCACAAACGACATATCTACCCGGGCTACATCCTGCAGGTTAAAATTGAACCTTAGAATGAACGAGAAGAATAGACAAAATACAACGCAGAATAGATCTAACAGAAATATTAACCAGCGTGGTAAAATACGTATTCTGTAGTGCATAGAAATTTTTTCTCAAGTTTTTCATGGGCACATCATACGTATGATATGCTTATCCTCTATCAATAGGGTAATTCACTGCAAATGTAGTAAACACATCAATAACTAATATGAATTATTAGTATTAAAATGTGTATTTTTTTCATTAATCCTACATCAGAAGTATGAAAAATTGAAAAAATACGCCTAGCTCTTTTTCTGCTTCTTATACTTAGTTATAAGGTCGGTAACACCGCTTCTGCGTAAAAACTCCGGATTTAACTCGGTGAACAATTTCATCTTGGCCGGTGCTGCTTTCAGGGCTTTTTCCAATTGCAGCATCGCTTCTTTTGTTTTTCCCAGTTCCAATAGCATGGCAGACTGAAAATATCTGAAATCAGGCTTATCTCCGCAATGCTCAATGGCTATTTCTATCTGTGTTAGTCCTTCGTCGTAATAACCGGCTGCAAATAAGCCTTTTATCAACGCCACCCAGGTCGATTTGTTACTTGGCTTCAGCCTCACTGCATTCAAAAAACATACAAGCGCTTCGCTGGTAGCATCCATTTCCATCAGGCAATTGCCAATAGCCATACAGTAAGTAGCATTTTCCTTATCCAGGTGCAGCGCAACGGAATAGGATTTTACGGCCTTATCCCATTGTTTTTCACGCGCATAGGTTTCTCCTATTTTATAGAAAATACTGTCGTCCTGCGGGCTCAGCTGCGATGCCTGGCGGTAAAAATGCCTGGCTCGCTGAAAATCTTTCCTTTTCTCCCAGCAATAGCCCATTGCTTCAAATATCACATCTTCTGCTTTGGCTATTTCCAGGTGCTTTTCCAGTACTTCTATAGCTTTATCGTACCATTTCAGGCGCATATAAGCGTCTGCCATATTCCGGTATGCAAATTCAAAGTTTTCATCTATTGCCACGCAAAATTCATAAGCATCAATAGATTTCTCATACAGTTTTAAACCTTGGTAAGCTGCTCCGAGGTTAAACCAGGCGAGGGCGTTATAAGGATCTTCTTCTGTTATCTGTGTGTGTATGGTAACGCTCTCTTCAAGGCGTTTGGTAAAGTCTGCCCAGAAGCATATTTTCTGCAGCGCTTCTTCATTACGCCTATCTATTTTTATCACTTTTTTAAGCGTATCAAACACCGCATCAAACTCTTCACATTCATCATATACGTCAGAGAGTTCCAGCAGTATCTCTATTTGTTCTTTGCCCTCAAACTCTCCCGATTTTTGTTCCAGGAAAAGGGCAGCCTGGTCATATTTGAATTGGCTCAGTAATATATCTGAGCGCAACAATACTGCGTCCAGGTTGTTCTGGTCGTATTGTTCTGCTTCATCCAGTATTTTTAAGGCTTGGCCATATTTTTGGGCCTGCGTCAGTATCTCTGCCCGCAGCAGTAGTATAGAAGCTGAGAACGGGTAATAGGTTCGGGCTATATCGCAGGCAAGCATAGCCTGCTCTTCATTGCTGCTTTGAAAATAGTATTCGATTACACGCTCAAATTCTTCCTCATCCATTATCCGGGTCGATTCCCCCCTCTTCACTTGCTCATATCTGCTGAGTAATTCATCCATTGAGCTCCATTCTTCGTCCAGAAAATCATCATCGTACATAGATAGCTACGTGTTTTACCAAAGTTAACAATTAATAATTCCATGCCATAGCAGCCTGTGTTAAGAGACTGTAAAAATGCACATGTTATCAACATGCAAAAAGCCCCGCAATTAGCGGGGCTTCCAAAACATATATAAGGTTACCCTATTGCTTATTTGTCTGTAAATAAAGCAGGTTGATACCGTTTTTGTTAGGTGCAGTAATAGTATATGGCCTTGTGCCGGCAACGGTAGCCGAGTTGATAATATCCCATCCGTGCCCGTAGACGAAATAATCACCTTGTGTTAATTCTGTAAATATGACCATTGGTGTTCCGTCCACCATAAAGATGGCGCATGAGTCGTCGTAACGGTTGTTTGAAGGTGGTGTTAGTGTATTATATTTTATATACACTTTGCCACTGTCCACATTCACACCATTATGCTGCACTACTACGCGCATAGTAGCAAGGCCACCCTTACCACCTATGGCTGGCGGGGTCACTACGGTGTTTTTACCTTTGTCTTTGCAGGCAAATAAAGCAACAGATAAGAGCAATAACAATATACTGGTATTATACCATGTCGACTTCATGTATTAAACTTTTACGGGAGTTGAAGATACTAAAAACCACGAAAATTGCTAATCCTCCTATTTATAATTTATTTTTCTACTAGTCGTTACGGCTTTCTACTGCGTTCGATGGCTTGCTTTCATTCCATAGCCTGTCAAGTGCGGTTACTACATAAGTACATTTTCTATACTTGTTCGCTTCCGCATCCATTATTTCATTTTCATTTACAAGGCGGATGATCTTATTTGATTTTTCGAGGTTGATGGGCTCTCCGTTAACAAAGCGGTATACCGCAAAGCGGGCAGCATCTTTGGCATAAGCATGGGGCATCTGCCATTGTACCAATGTACCTTGTGCTGATGGTATTGCTTTTGCCGTCGGGGCCATAGGTGGTATGCTGTCCAGCCATTTCATCACCGGCGGAAAGGCGTAGTACATATTATACCGGGCAACACTGTCTTTTGCGGCCGTTAGTTTATCAAAGCTGGCTGCGCTATAATATACTTCTCCCGGTGTTGCAGCCATTTGCCTGATGTCCCGTATCTGCGACAGCAGTTCCCCGGTTCCTACCCACGGGCCATGTGTCACCCCCACCATACGGTAGGCACCCAGGCCGTAGTAAACATGCCGGCCATAAGCGTGTTGCTCCCACCACGGTAGCAGCACATCAAAAGCAGCAGCGCGGTGGTAATGTTCCCAATACAACTGCGGCAGGACGTAGTCCATCCAGCCATTTTTTTGCCACAGCACCACATCAGCATACAGATCGTCATAGCAGGTTTGTCCGCCCCTCGTGGCAGATCCCTCAGGATCTTTGCTGGCATTACGCCATACGCCAAACGGGCTGATGCCGAATTTCACATACCTTTTTTCCTTTTTTATGGCACTATAAAGGGTGGATACAAAGATGCTTACGTTATTCCTGCGCCAGTCTTCACGGTTCATGCCGTTACCGTATTTGCTGTAGCTGCTATAGTCGCCAAATTCCAGTTTCGGTACACGGTACGGGTAAAAATAATCATCCAGGTGCACGCCATCTATATCATAGCGTTTCACCACATCCATAATTACATCTACTACATACTGGCGGGCTTCGGGTATTCCGGGGTCTATATATGATTTGCCGCCGTAAGCTATGATCCAGTCTTTATGCCTGATGGTAACATGGCTGGCAGGGTTAGGGTTCTTTTTGCTATCGGTGAGCGCCCGGTAGGGGTTAAACCATGCATGAAACTCCATATTTCGTTTATGGGTCTCTTCTATCATGAATTTTAAAGGATCGTAATACGGAAAGGGTGGCTGGCCTTGCCTGCCTGTAAGAAATCTGCTCCATGGTTCTATCTGCGACGGGTAAAAGGCGTCTGCTGCAGGGCGCACCTGTACCATAACGGCGTTACACCCCATTTTTTGCAAGCTGCTGATCCTTTGTATGAATTCTTCCTGCTGCTGCATCGCCGGTAATCCCGGTTTCGACGGCCAGTCTATGTTAGATACCGTTGCTATCCATGCCGCCCTGAATTCCCTTTTAGGGGTTTGCGCAAAGCCAATGATTGGTAACAGTAAAAAGAGGATGAAAAGACGGGGAAAATGCATACCCGCAAAGATAATAACACATGCCTAGCCATCCACGGATATAGTTAAATTTGAAGCAGATAAATATGAAATAAAAAAATCTGGCAGACTTCGGGTGAAATGCTAACATTTTTAGTGTTTCTTTCGTCATTAACCTAAAAGCCGCTTATTCGATTCATTTCTACAGCTAAAAGTGACTGATCGCCAGCAAACATATGGTCAGCGTAATCCGGGTATACCAGGTCGGGACGAGCTCCCCGGCTTGCTACAGGATTGCCTTGCCGGAAGGCGGTCGGCCCAGAAAACCCTATACGAGGCCTACGCTCCTTTTGTGCTCGGTATCATTAAAAGGTATTTATATAACCAGGCAGGTGCAGATGAGATATTGAACGATGCATTCTTCCGGATATTTACCCGGATAGATCAGTATGCCTTCAAAGGTTCCTTCGAGGGCTGGATGCGGAAAATTGTCATTAACCTGGTCACCGACCATTTAAGGCAAAATATAAAACACGAAAGAATCATTCACGACAAGGTAGAAGAATACAATGTTTATGTCGATGACTCGGTAAGCAAATTGTCTTACAAAGAATTACTGGCCCTTATCCATCAATTGCCCGACACCCAGAAAGCGGTATTTAATCTATACGTATTCGAAGATTGTAGCCATAAAGAAATAGGAGAATATCTAAGCATAACGGAGAACAACAGCAGGTGGTATCTCAATGATGCCCGTAAACGGTTAAAGGAAAAAATAAATAACAATATGTAGTGCAGCGACAATGGAAGAAAACAGGAAACATATCGACAAGCTGTTCCGCGAGGAGTTAGGTAATTATACCGAGACTCCTTCCCCTGCCGTATGGGAGGCGTTGGAAAAAAGGCTTGATGCCCACTATGCGCCAAAGGTGAAGGCACCTGTACGCTCGTATAGCTGGGTATGGTATGCCCTGGCAGCGGCAATTGTGGCTATGGTATTGTACTTTGTCTTGTCAGGCGCTGTAAAACGCAGCCATTCCGAATCTCCTGCTATAAACAAGGGAACCGGGTATGCAGACAATACAACACCATCTCCTGCTGCTATACAGGATCATGGGCTTTCAAAAGAAGATCATTCAAATGAGCAGGCAACTAAGACAGCTGAAAATAATATAGGCGACACTTCATCAGCCGGTAAATCCAATACTGCTTCTCCGGCCCGCGCACTAAACCCAATGCAACCTAATGCTTTAGTTAATGCATCAGCAAAGGCCACGCATACAACTGCTGCTGATCACCATAGTACTACATCCAATAAGCAAGTAATACAAAACAACACGCAAGTGCCGGGAAGTAATGTTGCCAAACATGGTAGGAAGGGTAAGAAAAGCGCTCCTGGTGGAAATAACAATTCCGTTGCAACAAATAAAAGCGAGGACGCAGGCATCCGGGATAATAGTAAAGATACTCCGCCGAACACTTCAGAACCATCCTCATCCGGCATTGTCGAAAAGGATAAAACATCTACCGGGGCTACAGCAGCAACAGGTAAAACATCCAACAATGTACAAAGCACCTCATCCGCCACACGTGCTAACAACAATCCTGTATCAAAAACACCTGCTTCTAAAAAAGCTGGCGGTAGAAAATACACTTCATCAAAAAAAGAATTAAAAGGTGAAACTGCCTTAAACGCTCCCGGTGAAATTGAAGCAACCCCCAATAACACAGTTGCAAAAACCGCGAAAAATGTTCCGGGTGCGAAATCGCTAACTGAAAATACCTATTCAGGTGGTAATGCAGCCACTACTAATAAGTCCTCAAAAAACACAGGCAGTAACGTAGCGCGAAAGAAAGCCGGCGGTATCGCCGACAAACCGGCTAATAGGAATATTACCGCTAAAAAGAGTAGCAGGCCGGCAAATAAAATGACAGATCAGCTACAGGAACCGGATCAGGGGCCGGATGTTTCTTTCGATAATACGACAGGGAACAAAAGCAAAAAGGAACAAGAAGTAGCTAAAGCGGAAGAAAAACCAAAGATCGATTGGCAAAAAGGATTTAAGGCCGATGAGGATCGCGGTATTAAAAAAGTATCCGCGGGCAATGAATCGGGTAACGCGAGTAGCGCAAGTACGCAGGATGGCAGTGATAAAGTGGCACAATCCGGTGGCGGCGGTGCTGCTGCAGGCTATGGCGAAAAGGAAAAAAAGAAGAAAAAAGACAGATCAGAAACGAGTAAAAAACCTTTCGATTTCGGGGCTAAGCTGGGCTTCGAAAAAGGTTTTGGTTCCTACCAGGCCAATAAGTTGGTATTGGCCCCTTACTTACAATTCAGGATCGCTTCCAATATTTCCGTCATCGCACAGCCTACCGTCAAATATGCTATGATCAATAAGAACGTACTCGACGATCCGCAATCTTATTATCGCACCGGCAGCTCTTCATTAGATAGTAACCATACTATAAAAACAGCCCCCGATTCATTTGCTACAGATACTATCAGCCGCAGGTATTATCTACATCAAAGCCATGATTCAATAGTGGTAACCCGCTCTATAAAACAGAAGAGCTATATAGAATTTGAATTGCCTATACTACTACAATTCAAAGTAAGCAAAAGCTTCTCACCCTACCTCGGTGTTACAATGAACTACAGTACCATTGTCAACTCTGCAGACGATCAAAAAACTTATTCCGGCATTACCCGCAACGATTCTGTCATCTATGCTCCTGTATCGGTAAATGCGCCAGCCCCTGCTAAACCCAATCCCGGAAGTAGTTTCCAATACAACGGTACGCCGTTCAGCCAGTACACGCCCGGCCCCTCATCAGCCCCATCAAGTATGTTTAGGTTCAGCTACTCTGTAGGTTTCAACTACCTGGTCAATAACAGGTTGTTCTTTGATCTCATGTACACCAAAACATTCAGCAGCCTTACCGGCATACAGGATACGCGCATCAGGGAGATATACAACCAGGGTTATCTGCGCCTCAGCGTTGGTTATCGTCTCGGTAAATAATGGAACTAACGTTTGGCTTGTTTTCGCCGTCTGTTATAGTGTTGGCGATTATCATATATAGTAACTGTCCTGCTTTATAGCCGGGCAGTTTATTTTTTTATGAAAGCAGCCATCCCGTCGGCTATAGTACGGTCATTGCTTAGGCGGGGCACTTTATTTTGCCCGCCCAGCTTGCCAAGAGATCGCATATAAGATATAAATGCATTCTTCTCCATGCTGCGTATCTTCAGCGGTTGTAATATGTTCCCTGTTATCAGGTCGTTGTAGTAAATGTTCTTATGCCGCAGGGCATTGTCCACACGCTCGGCAAATGCTTTCATATTATCGGGCTGATGCTCAAATTCTACAAACCATTCATGGTAGGGTAATTCTCCTGTAGTTTGTATCATCGGTGCTACGGTAAACTCTACGATGTGCGTATTAAACTCCCTGGCAGCCTGCAGCAATGCATGTTCCACTTCTTCTCCAATCACATGCTCGCCAAAGGCAGATATATAATGTTTGATACGCCCCGTTACTACCAGCCTGTATGGGTCGGTACTTACAAAGCGTACGGTGTCGCCTATATTATATCCCCAAAGGCCGGCATTGCTGTTAATGATAAGCGCATAGTTCTCTCCAACTTTTACATCAGTGAGCGATAAGCGGGTAGGGTTATCATTGAATATTTCACCCGCAGGGATAAATTCAAAGAAGATGCCCGAATTGCTGTTTAGCAATAGTCCCTCTTGGTCCAGCGTATCCTGGAAGGCAAAGAATCCCTCTGATGCGGGGAATGTTTCAATAGTATCTACGTGCCCGCCCAGGCTTTCCATCAGCTTGGTTCTGTAGGGCTCAAAGTTTACACCCCCGTGTACCAGCACCTGCAGGTTGGGAAACAGCTCTTTTATTTTCTTGCCATCACTGCGTTCGCTCAGCCAGTCAAAATACATCTGCATCCACGGCGGTATGCCGCTGATGAGGGTCATATCTTTATTAATTGTCTCTTCAACAATTTTGCCCAGCTTTTCTTCCCAGTCTTCTATGCAATTGGTTTCGTATGATGGCAGCTGGTTGCCGCGCAGGTACCCCGGTATATAATGGTTCACGATACCACTCAGCCTGCCTGTGGGTATGCCACCTACTCGTTCCAGCACCGGAGAGCCAGAAAGAAAGATCATCTTGCCATCGGCAAACGAACTGTTACCGCTTTCTGCCATATAGCAGAGCAGCGCATTGCGCGCAGTATCTATATGATTGGATATGGAATCTTTACTAATGGGTATATATTTTGCGCCGCTCGTCGTGCCCGATGTTTTTGCAAAGTAGATGGGCTTGCCTCTCCATAGCACGTTCTGCTGCCCTTCTTTTATTTGGTCTATATAGGGGCGTATCCCTTCATAATCTTTTATAGGTACTGCAGCTTTATATTCTTCGTATGTCTTTACATCCTTTAGCTGGTGATCTTTCCCAAAGACAGTCCCGGCGCCGGTTTTCAGCAGCTGCTGTAATATAGACTGCTGGTCTGTCACTGCCGTAGCCATACCTTTGCGTATGCGTGAATGCACAATAGAGGCATATGGTCGGGCTAGGAAAGATTTTATCTTCATCAGGCAAACTTAGGGCGACAAAAATACGATTATAGAAACAGCTTTGCAGATAAATTAGCGGATAACAAATGCCCTTTTGTTTATATAAAATAGGGTTATTCGGACAGATTACAAAAAAATATTTGCTTATGACGTAAAAAATGCGTTAACTTTGCGCGAAATATTTAAGGAATAGTCATGTTTGCGATTGTTAATATAGCTGGTCAGCAATTTAAGGTAAGGAAAGATGATGAACTGTTTGTTCACCGTCTCGAAGGTAACGCTGGCGATAAAGTTGAATTCTCTGAAGTTCTGATGACTTCTGATAACAACAATATTAAATTCTCTAATTCGGTAAAAGTACAAGCTGAAATAGTGGACCACCTGAAAGGTGATAAAGTGATCGTGTTCAAAAAGAACCGCCGCAAAGGATATCAGAAAAGTAATGGTCACCGTCAATACCTGACGAAGATCAAAATAAATGATATCGCCTAATCAGGGGTATTGTATAATTAATTTTTTTAGTAAATTCGTAAATAGTAGCATAAGAAAATGGCACATAAAAAAGGTGAAGGTAGTGTAAAGAATAACCGGGACTCGCAAAGCAAACGCCTGGGAGTTAAAATATTTGGTGGCCAGCCTGCAATCGCCGGTAATATTATAGTACGTCAGCGTGGTACAGTTTATCATCCCGGTACTAATGTAGGCCTGGGTAGAGATTTTACAATATTTGCTTTAAAAGATGGCGTAGTAGAGTTCCGCAAGACTCGTACTAAGACATTGATATCAGTGAAAGAATTTTCAGCTACTGCCGAGGCCTAACCCCCTCGGCAGTTTGCCATAAAAAAGGTTTTTGTTTAACCCTTAAATTCACAAAACAATGGCAACAGCAAAAAAAGCAGCTCCTAAAAAAGCAGCTGCAAAAAAAGCGGCTCCTAAAAAGGCAGCAGCAAAAAAAGCGGCTCCTAAAAAGGCAGCAGCAAAAAAAGCAGCTCCTAAAAAAGCTGCAGCTAAGAAAGCAGCTCCTAAAAAGGCAGCTGCGCCAAAAAAAGCGGCTCCTAAAAAAGCAGCTGCACCAAAGAAAAATGCCGCTCCTAAAAAGGCAGCAGCAAAAAATGCAGCCCCTAAGAAGGCAGCCGCTAAAAAGAAGTAATTTATTTTTAGCAAGTTTTAAAAAGAGACTGTTTCCAAACAGTCTCTTTTTTTATTGCCTGGTTAACAATATTTTATCATTCCATCCTGTGGAAAATCCGGTACCCCGCATCTTATTCATACAGCAGCTTTTTCTGTTTGCGTATTATTTAAACTAAGTTTGCACCTTAAAATCAGGAATGATGGATTACGAAGAGCGTAATATGAGAAATAAAGGATATGGCCGCTTTCGTGCATTATTGCACTTGAGCATGGGCGTCTTTTATATCCTTATTGGCATTGTCGTATTTAATATGCGGAGCTTCGGACAAATAGAACTTTCAACGCCCGTAGCTATCGGGCTTGGCATCTTCTTTATACTCTACGGGGTCTTTCGCATCTGGCGTGGCTGGGCAGATAATAAGATCATGAATAGCGAGCGTAAACGCCCCTGATTTTACATTAGTCTGACGCTGCTGTTAAATTAATTACAACATTTCGCGCAGGCATTCGTTTTTTTAAAATATTGACTAAAATTGCACCCCGATGCAAACTTTCAAAAATATTTGTACGGCAGCAGCTTTTTCTCTTGTGCTGGCATCTTGCGGAAACAATAATGTGAAGCAACCTACAGATACGCTATCATCAGGCAATATTACTATAAGTGTAGATGAAACGTATAAGCCCATCATACAGCAAGAGCTGAAGGTGTTTGATAGCAGCTTCCCAGAGGCGCATATCAATGTGCAGTATAAGCCCGAAAGCGAGTGTATCAAAGATTTCATGAATGATAGCGTAAAGCTGATACTCGTTACCAGGGATCTTTCTGCAGAAGAGAAGAAGGCATTGGAATCAAAAAAGGTGGTACCTACATCTTTAGCAGTGGCTAAGGATGCAGTAGCTGTCCTGGTAAACAATAGCAGCGCAGATTCTGTGCTCAGTATGGCAAGGCTCAGGGGTATCGTATCGGGCCAGTATGGTGCAGATTATACAGTTGTGTTCGATAACCAGGGCTCCAGCACGGTAAGGTATATGATGGATTCCATCATACCGGGCCAAAAGCTGGGTACTAATGTATTTGCCGCGAAGGGTAACGATTCTGTTATCGCTTATGTAGCCCGCAATCCTAAAGCCATTGGTTTTGTAGGGGTTAGTTATACCAGTGATGATGCCGATCCGGAAGGGATAGCATTTATTAAAAATGTAAAGGTGGCCGCTATCTACAACGATAATAAAAAGAAGGAATATCAGCCTTACCAGGCATTCATTGCCCCGAACGATTATTTGCTGACGCGCAATTTGTATTGCATTCACAAAGAAACCTATCCGGGGCTTGCAACAGGCTTTCTCAACTTCCTGAGCAAGGAAAGAGGCCAGCTGATATTCAAACAGGCAAGGTTATTCCCTTTGCGTAGCAATATCATTTTTCGCGAGGCAGAGGTAAATAAATAATTGGTTTAACCGTCTAAAACAAATTTATTATAGACATAGCATTACGCTAAATCAGTATTAAATGAATATGAAACAACCGATCGTAATCATGGCTGCCATGTCGCTTGCAATAGGCGTCAAGGCACAGAGCGTGGATGAGGGCATCAAGATGTACAATTATGAACGCTACCAGAGTGCTAAGAAAATATTAGGGCCGCTGGCAGGTACCAACCCACTGGCAAACTATTACCTTGGTTTGTCGGAACTGCAAATGGGCAACAAAGATGTTGCGAAGGCTATTTTTATGAAACAGCCCGATAATAACCCGAATGCAAGTGGGCTAGCACGTGTCAGCTTTATAGAAGGCAACGCTAATGATGGTATGGCCAAAGCAAAAGCTATTGCTGATAAAGCTAAAAGAAAAGATTGGGAACCATTTAGGTATGCTGCAGATGCCATCACCTATACCAATGGTGGTAATGTGCAGCAGGCGATAGACTGGTATAAATCTGCGCTGAATGTATATGACGATCTGTCCACACATATTTCCCTGGGCGATGCTTATCAAAAGCTTCCCGGCGGTGGTGGTGAGGCCATGACCAACTACGAAAAAGTGGTAGATAAGGATCCTAAAAACTCATTGGCATATTCCCGCATCGGTAAGCTGTGGTACGAGGCTAAAAACTATAAGCTGGCTTTGGAAAACTGGGAAAAAGCGCAGGAAGCAGATCCAAACAACCCGCTACCTTACCGCGACCTCGCTAATGCTTACACTTATGTTGGTAAGTATGATCTTGCCAAGAAGAATGCTGATAAATACATGGAGCTGTCTGATAAAACAGACGAAGACCTGGATAATTATGTAAGCATCCTCTTTTTGTCAAAGAGTTATAAAGAAGCTATTGAAAATACCAACCAGCTTATTGGTAAGGGTAAAACAAGCCCAAGATATTATGGGATCCTCGGCTTCAGTTATTTTGGATTAGGTGATTCTGCAAATGCGCTGAAAAATGCCGCTATTTACATGGAAAAGCAGGATCCTGCTAAGATCACTCCCGACGATAACAGGAAGTATGCAGGTATATTATTGGCAAATGGTAGAATGGACGAAGCAAACAAATATTTACAACGTGCTGTAAGTCTTGACTCTTCTGCAAATAAGGCAGATGCCTACCGCGAAAACGGAGACTTGCTGCGCGAATCAAGAGAATGGCTGCTGGCTGCAGATTGGTACGAAAGGATCGTACTGGAATATCCTGACAAGGCTACTGCTAACGACTATTTCTATGCTGCTTTCTGCCGCTACTATGGCCGCGATTACGAAAAAGCTGCCCAGGGTTTTGCTAAAATGAGGGATAAATATCCCGGCGAACCTTCACCTATCTACTGGCAGGGCCGCGCTGCCGCTGCTATAGATAATGAAGCTAAGAGCGGTTTGGCGGCACCCTTCTATGAAGAATGGCTGGGTCTGAAAACACCAGACTCTTATGTGAGGAAAAACAACGACCTGATGCAGGCTTATCTTTATATGTTGCTGTATGGATATAATAAAAACGACAATGCTATGATGGATAAGTATGGTGAGTTGTTAAGGGCTATTGACCCTAACAATGCTACACTGAAGCAAATAGACGATATCCGCAAAAGCAGGAAAAAAGCAAAATAGTATAAGCTATTTATAATATACGGGAAGCAGCGCTTTTAGCGTTGCTTCTTCATTTTAGATAAAAAACATTATTTCTTATTTGGTTGCATCAGGTATATGGCTTACCTTTGCACTCCTTAATTAAAGTTTTAGTGCCCGGGTAGGGACAAAAAGTATAAGATTATGAAACGTACGTATCAACCAAGCCGCCGCCGCCGCAAGTCTGTTCATGGATTCCGTAAGCGTATGCAAACTGCAAACGGCCGCAAAGTATTGGCTTCCCGCCGTGCAAAAGGACGTCATAAACTGACAGTTTCAGACGAACGCCGCCTGAAATAATTTCAACCTTTAAAATTCAACTGCCATTCGTAATACTTTAAAAGCATACGAAAGGCTGAAGCGCGAGCAACATATTGATACGCTTTTCCGCCAAGGGAAAGCGTTTTCTTTTTCGCCACTAAGGTTCATTTATATCGTTGCAGACCGCGGGGCCGATGTTTCGCCCGTCAGGGCAGGCTTCTCCGTACCCAAGAAAAAATTCCGCAGATCTGTACACCGCCACCGTATTCTGCGCCTGATGCGCGAAGCCTGGCGCCAAAACAAACACCAGCTATACAGTATGGTGCCTGCAGATAAGCAATTGCATATCTTCTTCGTTTTTACCGGTACCGAATTGCCTGAATACGATGCGGTACTCCACCATCTTCTCAAAGGTATAGATCGCCTTCAATCCCTTTTTAAGCCTGCAGATGCGTAAAATATTGTCCATACTGTTCATTTGGCTCATACGCTTCTACCAGGCCTTTATTTCGCCTCTTTTCGGGGCTAAATGCCGTTATACGCCCACCTGTTCTTCCTACGGGGTAGAAGCCATCAAAAAATACGGCCCTTTCAAAGGTGGCTGGATGGCCATAAAGCGTTTCGCCTCCTGCCATCCATGGGGCGGACATGGCTACGACCCGGTGAAATGATCTGCCAGCTTCTGCGCGCTTACGATAGCCGCCTCTACCGTTCCGGGATGTGGGCCGCTGTATAGAGCTTCTCCTGCAAAATAGATAGTATCCTGTATGGGTGTACTAAGCAAGGCTATAGCTTCGTTAGTGCCTTTTAGGGCGTAGCTATATCCTCCTAATGCGTATTCATTTCGCTGCCAGTTGACTATCTCCCACGATTTTAATTGTGCACTCAGCTCAGGCATCGACATATTAAATATCGAGGCAAACGATACCAATGCCTTCTCCAGCAACTCCTCATCGTTCAGATGGGCTATATTCTTCGCTTTTGGCCCTCCGAGCCAGCCGGTCCATACTGTTCTTTGGTGCAGCGTCCACCACGTAGGGAACAACTGATCGCTCACAACAAAGCCAATATCTTTTTTGATGAAGTCTTCCCTAAACTCCAGCACGGCTTTGATAATATGCCCGAAGCCTATTTGCCGCGCTGCATAACTATATTGCTTAATAGCCGGGGTAAACTGAATAGCGGCTTTGTGGTCACTATTTTGAAGAATGCTGACGGGCACAGTAATAATGATCTTCTCGCCGCTATGTATGGTACCGTTACCGGCATGAACGGTTACTAGTCCTTGCTTCCATACCACCTGGTTTACAATAGTATTAGTGATGATCTCGCAACCATTGTCCTTACATCGCTCTGCCAAAAACTTTATCAGTTCGCTATATCCTCCGGGAATAAAATAGTTCTCATAGTTTTCGTTCGACCATTCATTGTACAATGGGCCTATGGTAGCATACTTAGCGTCTGCCAGGTCAAAGCCCTGCGCATAGCCTGCAGCCTGTTGCCTGAGGCCCTCATACGCCTCGCCCGGAAAATAGGCGTTCAGGAAGTCGTTTAATATCAGGTCAGCCGGGGCATCCTTCATCTTATCCATCATAGCGTCCCAGTGCTCTGTTATTTCCGTCTCCTTCTTTAGTGATCCATCTTCTTTGCGGTACATATGCCCCGCCATACTTTTGTATTTGATGCCCGCTTCCTTCAATAATTTGATGGTTTCCTCTGCATCCCCGTGTATAAATTCAGCGCCTCTTTCTACAATGCCGCTAATGGGTCCGAGCGTGTTACTGAATATCCTGCCGCCAAGCCTGTCGCTGGCTTCCAGTATCGTTACCCGGTGTTTCTCAGATAATGTCCTGGCGGCTACCAGTCCTGCAATGCCTGCGCCTATTATAATAATATCCTGTTGTTCCATATAAGGTGGTGAGGAGCAAAGTAACTCATTTTGCAGGTATGAATTTTGTGCCTTTAATATTAAAAAACTATGATACGCAAATTAGCATCCGGAGAGTATCGCATCTACTCCCGCAAGGTAGATCCAAAGACACATAAACGCAAAAACCTGGGCACATTCAAAACACTGGAAGCAGCCAAAAAGCACGAAAGAGAGATACAGTATTTTAAGCATCACTAATGCTCATGACAGTAAACTGTCATTAATATGACATCGATTTTTATGTAGTAATTTTTATAATGCGTAGCTTGGTGTTTCAAAACCCATATATATGAGAAACATTTACCCGCTGCTCCTGTGCATTTTTTCTTTTTTCTCTTCCTTTGCACAGCCTTATACAGCCGTATCAAGATTACCACTTGCCAAGCAACACCAGATATTATTGCAACGTGCTACTTACGCACCTTTACCCCAATTCAAAGGCACGTCTTCAGGGCCGGTCTTTGATACTACCAAATGGCAGCATTGGATAGATTCTGTTTGGGGTACAGGTATCCCTGACGCCAATAAGCTCAGTATTCTAAATACCATTTGGGCGTCGATTGATTCTACATATCCCTGCTTTGTTCACCTGCCTATGTACAACTGGGATTCTCTGATCAATGCCATGCGAACAGAGGTGAATGCCGGTGTGAGCCGTGGTCGCTTTGCTGCCATGCTTAATCATCTGCGCAGATATATTAATGATGGACACAGTACCATTTATGATCTTGCAGTCAACTATCCCAGCACTGTTTTCCCCGGTATGCCGCTGATGAGGGGAGAATCAGGGCGTTTCGGTGCCTGTATTACCATGTTGCCCGATTCCACTGCAATGGTTTATGACGCAGAACCGGGGCATCCGTTTGGTCTTCAACCCGGAGACATTGTACTTGGATACAATGGGATACCCTGGAAAGACCTGGTACAAATAATGCTCAGGCACAACCTGCCAAATTCCGTTTATACGGGTTCCACAGATATCGCAACCTATCAGCGGATGATCAAAGGTGTAGGTGAGAATTGGTACCTGTTTGATACCATTAATATCAAAAAATGCGACGGTACTTTGGTTAGCTTTCCGACATCATATATGGCCGCAACCAGGTACAGCAGCATGTGTACAGACCAGATGCCCGTGCCCGGTGTGCATAAGCTTAATTTCACAGAATATTATTATCAGAACAAATCTATATCCTATGGCCTTATTCATGGTACTAAGATCGGTTATATATATATGATGGACTGTGAAGATGGTACAGGCAATATATTGTATAATGCGGTGAAGCATCTTGTAGAAGATAGCGCAGCTCAATCGCTGATATTTGATATCCGGACAAACTTCGGTGGTAGCTTTAACGCTTATATCAAAACATTCGAATACCTCACGGATCTTGACAATACTCCCTGGGTAGGCTATGGAGAGCGTGTTAGCATCACCGATAGGTATACGATGTTCAACCAGCCATCTTTTTGGTACAATGTCCAGGATACGGACGCCAATTCTTTTTATCATCCTATAGCAATATTAGTAGGGCCCGAAGCAGTTAGCGCAGGCGACTTCTTCCAGGTACTATTCCGCCGGCATCCATGGGCGAGGGTTTTTGGCCGTAGCACGGCGGGGGCATATGGCTCTTACCACCCTATTGCTACGGGGCAAGCGGATTATTACGCCTCTAAGCAGGAAGTAAATTTTTATGATGTTGCTGATCCAACATTCTATCTCTCGCATACTGAATATCCTGTTGACCAAAAGGCATGGCTTACAAAAGACAGCACTTGTGCAGGTGTAGATAACGTCGTAAGCGAAGCTGTAAAATGGATCAATGGAGAATTGAGTGTGCCCACAGTCAGCACTCGGGCGGTTGGTATTAAAGTTTATCCCAATCCTGCAACCGACGATGTTCATATACTATTTAGTAGCCCATCTTCAAGTCAGTACACCATCAGGTTATGTAATATCATGGGTTCACTAATGGTGCAGCAGTCTGCCTCAGCTGCAACAGGGAAGATAGATCTACATTGTGGCGACCTGCCCAATGGAACTTATTTTCTTACACTCCAAAACAGCGATAGCTACCGGGTAGTACAAAAGATAAATATTGTGCATTGATTACTCTATCTTCAAGTTGTACCTTCCATTTTTATTATGGAAAGCACAACACCTTGCACAGTACTGTATAGGCCTATTGCCGAGGCTGAACGCTTATTAATCGAGCAATCCGGTTGGAAACGGTTTCCGCCACGCTTGCCCGATCAGCCTATTTTTTATCCCGTAACCAATGAAGCATACGCGACACAGATCACCAGGCAGTGGAATGTTCCTGCTTATGGGGTGGGGTATGTCACCAGGTTTGCTGTAGATACCGCTTACTTGCAAAAATATGCTGTGCAGAATGTCGGCGGCGAAATTCACGATGAACTTTGGATACCTGCAGAGCAATTGGAAGAATTTAATGATCACATAATTGGTCTTATAGAACTGGTATCCGAATTCAGATAATATTGGTTTATCCCTGCAATTTGTAGCAAATCACACTTTTGAATTTTTACTTTTGAATTTTAATTATGATCTACTCATTCAAAGATTTTATACCGGTGGTACATCCTACCGCATTTGTGCATCCACAAGCTGCCGTTACCGGTAATGTTATCATTGGTAAAGATGTGTACATAGGCCCCGGCGCTGCCCTCCGTGGCGACTGGGGAGGCATTGTTATAGAAGATGGCTGTAATGTGCAGGAAAATTGCACTATACACATGTTTCCCGGTGTTACCGTGTTGCTGAAAGAAAGTGCACATATAGGTCATGGGGCTATCATACACGGAGGTACCATCGGCCGAAATGTGCTGGTGGGCATGAATGCCGTGATCATGGACGAAGTAGAGATAGGCGACGAATGTATTATTGGCGCGCTTAGCTTTATCAATGCCAATACCAAGATACCTTCAAGGTCATTGGTAGTTGGCAATCCCGGTAAGGTCATCAAGGAAGTAAGCGACGAGATGATTGCCTGGAAGACCAAGGGTACGCAATTGTATCAAACCCTGCCAAAAGATTGCTATGATACACTGGTGGCCTGCGAGCCCCTGCGTGAGATGCCTGCCAACCGCCCTACACAGGAATCGCTCTATGATACCTGGAATAAGATCAAGAACAGCTAATACTTGGTTTATATATAATTAAAAACCCGGGCCTTTCGGTCCGGGTTTGTTTCTTTTGGGTAATCAGTTTATTTAAACTGAAAGTTAATTAAGCTTCGTCTGAATTAACCAGTTCGTTCACACATTTTGCAACGTGTGCAATGCGGGCAGGGTTCAGAGCGTAGTGAATGAATTTGCCATCACGTTCTGTGATAACGATGTTTGCACGACGGAGTATAGCTAAATGCTGAGATGCTACAGACTGCTCCAGGCGCAATTTCACATAGATATCTGTAACATTCATGCGTTTGTTTTCTTCCAGCAATTTGATGATTTGCTGACGGAGTTTGTGGTTTATAGCTCGCAGGGTCATTGCTGCACTTTTCACTGCCATGTAATCCAATTTGATCTGTTCGTTTGAACCTTCATCTTTGCGAATAACCAGCGTATTAGCTGACATAGTCGTTTCCATTTACAATTGATTTTATAAATAAATAAAAGAGTAAACTCTATTGCGGGATAATCCCTCCTTTGTAACACCTTAACGGGATGCAAACATACGCCAATATTAAATATGAAACAAAATACTATTGAATTAAGCTGTTAAACCACCGTTAAAATACAAATAAATTGCTTAATATATATTTGTATCTAACTGTTTATCTTTGGTTTATGTGTATAAACCGATTTTAAATAAAATGGTTCCGCATATTGTAAATTGACAAACTCATTACAATTATACCGCTCGTTTGAATATCTTGCCCATGCCTCCACGTTAATAGCTATTTCAGGTAATACCAGGTTGTCGGGTGAAGAAAATATATTATTAATTTCCTCATTAATATCTGCTGCCAGTAAGGTTTTTCCATTTAGTATTGATTTCAATGCTACCAGCTGCTCCTCATTGGCATGTTGCGGTTCTATAACAATTTCATTTTTGTTATTATATGTCGCAAAATAATATTCTTTTTCACGCGCTTGCATTACGGTTGCATAAAAATCATATTCATCCAAATATTTATAATATGCTCCGAGGATGGCAAGCTGCAGCCTGTTGTGCATCATCAGGGGTTTATCCAATACATAGCACAGCCCCTTTGCAGTAGCCAGCCCAATGCGCAATCCCGTATAAGATCCCGGACCGCCACATACTGCTATTGCGTCCAATTTGTGCATAGCAATACCTGCTTCTTGTAGTATTTCTTCTACATGCAGGTTAATGGCCGCAGCATGGTTACGGTTATCCGTATTGCGCCGGCTGCTTACTACAACCCCATCACGACTGACAGCCACTAAACCTGCATCGCCCGATGTATCAATATGTAATAAATAGCCCATTTTGCGTGCGCAAAGGTACGTAGGTATTACATTTGTATCATGGAAAAAAAGATAATTCGCACAGATAAAGCTCCGGCACCCATCGGACCATATAACCAGGCAGTACAATTTGGCAATATGCTATTCGTTTCCGGCCAGATAGCTATTGATCCTGCCACAGGCGAACTATATACCGACGATATACAAACAGAGACCAAACTGGTGATGGAAAACCTGAAGGCGATACTTACAGAAGCCGGTATGGACTTCAGCAATGTATTAAAAAGTACCATCTTCCTCATGGATATGGGACAATTTGCCCAGGTAAATGAAGTGTACGGTAGCTATTTCACAGAAAACCCACCCGCCCGCGAAACGGTACAGGTAGCTGGCCTGCCCAAAGGCGTAAAGGTAGAGATAAGCGTAGTAGCAGCTAAGTAATATGGTAAAAAGTTAAAAGGTTAATAAGGTAATCGGTCAATAAGCTCATTGATTTCAGAATCAACTAAACTCAACCTAATCCCCTTGCTAACCTTTTTGCCTTATTATCTTATTAACCTATTCTAATCCAAATTGCTTAAAATGGTGTTTGAAATGTTTGCCATGAAATATTTTCCATTCATCATGGCTCAATGGGCCTAAGCGGGGTTGCACATGTTTGGCTTCCGGGTTTTGGCCGTAATAGTTCTCAAAATATTCCAGTTCGCCTTTCAGTTCATTGATCGCTCCGTCCAGGTTCGGGTGCACATATTCCGGAAGCCCCTCACCCATCAGCGGGCTCTTCAACCCCTGCGGTACTTCAGCATCAGAATAAATAAGCCTTGCCTTGGCCGCCTCCGCTTCTTCGGGCGTGCTGCGTTGCGGTACAGGAAATTTGCCGCTCGATGCTTTGATAGTCATAGTCAGGTGCTCTACCATATGTTGTGGTGTCATCATACCAAACAATGGTTTCGTATCCGGGCTAAGCGTATTCAGCCTGCCAATAGTTTCTTCAATATTATCAATCGCTATCATTATCTATAAATAAATTGTAGTCGTTGTAGAATTGTCGCATTGCCACATTAATTCTTCTTCGCTTCCTTCGCCCAGGTATCTTTCAGTCCCACGGTGCGGTTAAAGATCAGCTTGTCTTGTGTACTGTCTTTATCTACACAGAAATATCCTTTACGTAAAAACTGGAATTGTTCTCCTATTTCAGCTGTTGCCAGTGCAGGCTCTATATACACACTTGGCAATACCTCCAGGGAGTGCTCGTTGATATAATCTTTAAAATCCCCTTCTTCGCTGGATGGGTCTTCTACTTTGAACAGGCGGTCGTACAGGCGCACCTCCGCAGTTTTTGCAGTTGCAATGTTCACCCAGTGTATGGTACCTTTTACATGTATGCCACTGGTATCATGTCCGCTCTTGCTTTCCGGTATGTAGGTACAATGTATCTCTGCTACCTTGCCCGATTCATCTTTTACAAAGCTGTCACATTTCACAATATAAGCACCCTTCAGGCGTACCATCAGGCCGGGCCCCAGTCGGAAGAATTTTTTCGGAGGTTCCTCCATAAAATCTTCGCGCTCTATCCATACTTCGCGGCTGAAAGACATTTTGCGTGTGCCGCCGTTCGGATCCTCAGGATTGTTCTCCACATCCAGCTCCTCTGTTTGTCCTTCAGGGTAGTTAGTGATTACCAGTTTCACAGGATCCAGTACGGCCATTACACGGTTAGCCGTCTTGTTCAGTTGTTCGCGCACATGAAATTCCAGCACACCTATATCTACAATATTCTCACGCTTGGCAATGCCTATGGTATCACAGAAGTTAACAATGGCTTGAGCAGGATATCCACGCCTGCGCATACCGCTGATCGTTGGCATTCGTGGGTCGTCCCAGCCTGCCACATGCTTTTCATTTACCAATTGCAATAGCTTACGTTTGCTCATTACCGTATAGGTAAGGTTGCGGCGTGCAAACTCGTATTGATGCGATGGAAATATCTCCAGCTTTTCTATGAACCAATCATACAGAGGGCGGTGGTGTATGAACTCCAGTGTACAAATACTATGCGTGATGTGCTCAATACTATCGCTCTGTCCGTGCGCAAAATCATACATCGGGTAGATGCACCATTTATCTCCGGTACGGTGGTGGTGCGCATGTTTGATGCGGTACATGATCGGGTCGCGAAGCAGCAGGTTAGGGTGTGCCATATCTATTTTGGCACGCAGCACCTTTTCGCCGTCGCCATACTTGCCATCCTTCATCTCTTCAAACAGGCGCAGGTTCTCTTCTATACTGCGGTCACGGTGCGGACTGTTTTTCCCCGGTTCGGTAGTAGATCCCTTCGTCGCCGCTATCTCATCTGCGGTGCTGTCATCTACGTATGCAAGCCCCTTTTTAATGAGTGTTACTGCAAATTCATACAACTTATCAAAATAGTCTGAAGCATAGAATTCATGATCCCATGTTTTGCCTATGGCATCACTCAACCATTTTATATCATATTTGATGCTCTCTACGTACTCGGTATCCTCGGTTACAGGGTTGGTATCATCGAAGCGAAGATTGCATTTACCATTGTACTTTTTCGCCAGGCCAAAGTTCAGGCAGATAGACGAAGCATGGCCTATATGCAGGTAGCCATTAGGCTCCGGCGGAAAGCGTGTATGTATCTCTTTATACCTGCCTTCCTGTATATGTTCTTCAATAATCTCTTCTAAAAAATTAAGTGATTTTTCTTCGCTCATAAGGCTGCAAAGATAGCGTATTGGGCGGATTGGCATGAGTAAATATCTGATTATAACACATGCGATTTCAGGGTAAATACTATATATGTATCCTTTTTATCTTTCCTGTTGCCCGGTGCAGTTATGGCTCATTTATACAACTACATCCTGTTAATCATGTTTTGCGATTACAGATAAGCTCATTTCTCCCAAGAGAATGAGACTTGCAATGAGCGAAGGCTTTTACAAACTCAACATACATCCAAAGCTTAAATGCAACGCGTAAGGATGTTCAAATGTTTTGTCCGTTTCGTTTTGCTGATTCCCGTCTATGTTGTTGATAGTAATGTAAAACATAGGAGCAGCAAATAATACCAAACCCTTTGTTAGCTTGTATTCAAGGCTAACAGATGTATTGCTAAATAAACAGATCGGTCCTCCAAATCTATAAAGAGATCTTCTGCTGCTGACAGCTTGTTTGTTTGTGCCCTTACGTTCAATACGAAGCGATGGCGCAAGCCCCGTTTGCGGAACGATCATAAACCTTTTTGAGATACCTATTTCATAGCCAATATTTAAAGGTACCATCAGGTTATGAGATATCTTCGTAATCGTACCGGAAGTATCATTCCAATTTTTGTTGCCTGTTTGCAAATATTGAAGACCTGTACTTATAAGCCATTTCCCTGTGTGCCACTCCAATTCTGCACCTGCAGAAAAAGAGTAAATGCCGCTTAACCCTGGTTCACTGTGCGTGCTCGATTCAATGGTATTAATATTATTTTCAGGATTACCGGCAATATTGGTTGCTCCCCAACCAATGTATGGTTTAAAATAACTTTCTTCTTGTGAATAGGTATCGTGTATCAGGGTAAACACCATAAGTATGGTGAAAAGGAACTTCAATGTTTTTGGATTTAATTTTTTACAAAAGACAAAGTTATATTTAGTCTTCGCGGTAGAAAGTTATTAATCAATATTACATGCTACCTGAATTTTTTATAACCCCACATAACATCCAGCACTCAAATGCAGCGCATAAGGATGCTCCGTTGTTTTAAAAGCAGGATTACGAACAACATCCATATTTGTTAACATGTAGTAAAACGTAGGAGCAACAAATAATCTTAATTTTTTGACTAAACTATATTCAAGATTGAAAGAAGTGATGCTGAAAACGCTGATTGGTTGATAAAGATTTGTAAACGTACCTTGATTTATCCTAGTTTTCTCTTTATCCAAATTTGTATTCCAGTCATCCACTCTTTTCATATTATAGGATACAGCGAAGCCAGTTTGCGGGGTTATACTAAACTTCTTACTGATGCTTATTTCATACCCTATGTTCACTGGCACGAGCAAGTGACTAAACCTAAGCGATATCGAACCGGAGTCTCGGACAGGAGGCTGACCTTCAAATATTAAAAGCACATCGTTATTCTGATTGCCGGTTTGTAAGTATTGTACTCCTGTACTTACTCTTAATTTATTCACCTGGTAACCCATTTCTACCCCGGCAGAAAAAGTATAAATACTCTGTAGCTTCGTATCATAGTCACGTCCCATCATTTTTAAATAGGATCTTTCACCAGCATCTCCCGTTATATTACTTATGCCTGCACCTACATAAGGTTTTAAATAAAATTCATTACGTGCATAAGAATTGTTCAAGACGAAAAGGGCGCTAAGCATCCCAAGAACAAATTTCAATTTCATAAGAAAATAGGTTTATTGAAGCAACTAAAATAAGATATTCCACAGTAATATCATTGTCATTTAGATGCTAGATTTTTACCTCACATAGGTTGCATAAAATCTAATAGACATCCTTAGCCTGGCACCACAGTAGTACTAAAGCTTAATAGAACGCCCCCGCAATCACGTGGTGATTTGCGGCACCTTTTCTTTGTTACTTTCTTTTTGTGCAAAAAGAAAGTAAGTAGACGATAGACATCCTCAGCCCGGCACCACAGTTGCACTAAAGTTCAATGCATAGAGACTAGTGCAAAAGAAAGTAAATAGACATAGCCAAAATAATGATGTAAAACCTTACTTCTTCTCCCTTCCCTTCCCAAACCTTATCTTATTCACATACACCGTTACACCCGCTTCACCACACACCGCCCATACACGGTTCCTAGGATCAAAATTTCCATATCCATCCGGGTTGTCAAAATTGGTAAGCATACGGTAATAGGCGCCCGATAAGTTCAGCCCCAGTAATTCATTCAGATCATATTCAATGTTCAGCCTTGCTGTAGCAAAATAAGAGGAGCGGTTATAGTTAATATCAAAATATTGGTCCGTTACTGTATTCTTGCTATCTGCCTTCTGAGTCTTCATACGGTCCTTCCTGTTCATATTATGCGAGTATGCCGCACCTATTTGGGGCATTATAGAAAAGCCTTTATAAACATGTATAAGGTAACCCACTTGTAATGGTATCATCAGGTGCCGGTACCGGTTGGTGATCGCGCCCGAATCGTAAAGAGATGGCACAGTAGGTGCACCAAATACAATGCTGTATTTCTGGCCATCGCTCAGGTATTGTATGCCTGTGCTCAGGTCCCAGTTCCATAGGCGGTAACCAACATGCAGTCCGTAGGTATATGATTTGATTGGGTAGTATTTTACAGCGCTGGGCATATTGTTATAGGTGCGGAAGGTCAGGTTGCTGCTGCCCATACCTATCATTGGTTTCACGTACAGGCCATCCTGCGCGTATGCACTTCCACAAAGCAATGCCAATGCCGATAATAATACCTTTTTCATAACCCTCATCAGTTATATTACTATAAATTTCCTGCCATTATTTACTAAAACCAAAACTCTTTTTCAAATAATGCTTTTTTTAATTCTTTGCCGCGCACACGGATTTAGCCTGTTTTATTAACTATTTATCAGATGAATTACTATTTTTAAACCCCGCTTAACAGGAATTATGACAGATAGGACACAACGGCCGGTACGTGTACTGGTTGCTAAGGTAGGTTTGGATGGTCATGACCGCGGCGCCAAAGTGATAGCGACCACATTGCGCGATGCCGGTATGGAGGTGATATATACAGGACTGCGGCAAACGCCCGAAATGGTTGTTAATACTGCATTGCAGGAAGATGTGGATGCCATCGGCATCAGTATTTTAAGTGGCGCGCACATGACGGTTTTTCCGAAAGTGCTGCAACTGATGAAGGAGAAAGGATTAGATAATGTGCTGTTGACGGGTGGGGGTATAATACCCGAAGAAGACATGACGGCATTGCACGCCATGGGTGTGGGCAAGCTGTTTGGCCCCGGAGCGGCTACTACAGATATCGCGAATTATATCGATAGCTGGACGCATGAACACCGGGCCGAATTATTTTAATGATATTTTAAACCGAACAGATATTAATATTTTACGATAAAATGTACCAAACTTTACTTACAGACTTGCAGGATGGTATCCTGGTAGTTACCATCAACCGTCCTGATAAGCTGAATGCACTGAATAAAGATGTTATAGAGGAGCTGGGCAAGGTGGTTGAGGATATCTATCAAAATCCCGAAATTAAGACTGCAATACTTACAGGCGCCGGCGAAAAAGCTTTCGTTGCCGGCGCTGATATATCTGAATTTACTGCACTTGATGGCAATGGCGGCGCTGCTCTTGCAAAAAAAGGCCAGGACCTGGTTTTCGATAAGATCGAGAACAGCCCTAAACCTATCATCGCTGCAGTAAACGGTTTTGCATTGGGCGGTGGTTGCGAACTGGCAATGTCCTGCCATTTCCGCCTGGCCAGCGAAAATGCCAAATTCGGCCAGCCGGAAGTAAACCTGGGCCTTATCCCGGGTTATGGTGGCACACAGCGCCTTACCCAGCTTATTGGCAAAGGCAAGTCTATGGAGCTGATGATGACTGCCGATATGATTGGCGCCGAAGAGGCAAAATCGCTCGGTTTGGTCAATTACGTGGTGCCGCAAGCCGAACTTTTGGGCAAGGCAAAAGAAATTTTACAAAAGATCCAAACCAAAGCACCGGTAGCTATCGCTAAGGTGATAGCATGTGTCAATGATGCTGCAAAGGGCGACAGTAAAGGATTTGAGAATGAGATCAAGCGTTTCGGAGAGTGTTTTACAACAGAAGATATGAAGGAAGGAACCGGCGCTTTCTTAGAAAAAAGAAAAGCTATTTTTAAAGGAAAATAATTTTATTATCTTCAACGCTATAAAAACAAAGCACATGCGGAAAAAACTTGTCCGTAGCCTTTTTGCCTTATGTCTCAGCAGTGCAGCGCTTCCCGCGTTTGCACAACCGGCAATACCCAGGGAGTATGTAGAACATCCCGGGTATTCTATAGGCTTTAATTTTGGCATGACAGACCTATGGGGCGATGTGGGTACGAAGAGTGTGATAGACCATTATACCAACGGTAAATATTTTAATATGCCATGCTTTATGGGTGGCGTTTTCGGTAGGTTCACACCGCATCCCAGTGTCGCATTCCGTTTAGGGGTCAGCTATGGTACTTTGTATGCTACCGATGCATGGAACGAGCCCAAAGCAAAGAAAGCTACTTCCTTCCAGGATGACGCGGTACAACGTTACCTCCGCAACCAGGATATTAAGAGCAATATATGGGAAGGTACTTTCCAGATAGAGTATATGCCACTGCGTATGAATTCAGAAAGCAATTCTGCGCGTCATCGCCTGCAGCCTTACGTTACAGCGGGTATTGGCGGGTTTCACTATCAGCCGTATAGTTCATTTATAGACAGGGGTACCCTGGCTAAAAAATGGGTGAGCGTAGCTGATCTGCACCTCGAAGGCGAAGGCTTTGAGCATGAAAAAGCTACGCCTACATATGCAATGAAAACCAACCTATGGCAGGTTTGTGTACCTGCAGGTTTAGGTCTTCGTTACGATATCGGCCGCAATATGTCTGTAGGGTTAGAATGGCTGTATCGCTTCACCTTCCACGACAGGCTGGATAATGTAAGCGGAGATTATGTTTCAGAAGCTTACCTTGAGCGTTATCTGCCGTCAGACAAAGCAGTGGTAGCAAAAGAAATGTATGATAAGGAATGGGCGGTGCAACCGGGTGCTAAATCCACACCTTGGACTCCGCGTGGTAATAAAGACAACAAAGATGCATATTCTGCTATCTCTGTGATGTTTATCTACCATTTCAATAGCAACAAGATGCCTTGGTGGTATTAATAAAAAATTATAAGTCTCATTATTAGGGCGGTGTGATTTCATACCGCTCTTTTTTTACTATATTTTTACCGAAACTTGAAACACGTTTATGTACGCTTTTTTGGATGGAGAGCTGGTTTACAAAACTCCTTCGCTGATATACCTGTCTGTGAATGGTGTGGGTTATGAGGTACATATTACCCTGCAGACATATAGCAAAATACAAAATGCAGAGCAATGCAGGCTCTATACCCACCTGCAGGTACGCGAAGATGCCTGGGTTTTATATGGTTTTGCCGATGAGCAGGAAAAAGCCACTTTCAGGCTGCTTTTAAGCATCAATGGGGTAGGCGCAAGCACCGCCCGTGTCATATTATCGTCATTAACTCCCGAGGAATTGGAGCGCGCCGTCGCCATGGACGACACCCGCACACTCGAAAAGGTGAAAGGCATTGGTGCAAAGACCGCCCAGCGCATCATTTTAGAGCTCAAAGGCAAGCTCTCATTACAAAAAAATACTGCAATTTTACCCGCTCAGCAACACAATACAACCGAGGCTGATGCGTTATTTGCTTTAGTGAATTTGGGCATCAGCAGGTCTGTAGCCGAAAGCGCCATAAAAAAGATTAATAACGCAGCTTCTCTATCCGTAGAAGAGCTGATAAAACAAGCGCTGCGTGTGCTGTAATCCTCAAAGGAGTTTAGTTAAATGCGGAAGACGAATTTCGGCTATAAACTTTTTTTCTTTATATCCCTGGCTATCGCCCTGACAAACATGGTGGCCAAGGGGTACGAGGGTCCTTTTGACAATGACGATCCGGCACCCGAAGACACTACTAAATCAGCCCGCGATACCAGTCTTAAGTTTCCTATTTACGACCACAGCGGCATCAGCCCTACAGACAATCCGCCAAAGAGCATTGATCTGCAGGATCCGCCCAATATCAAAAGGTCGGTAGAATACGACGATACTTCCAAAAGATACTATTTCAACGAACGCCTCAGCGATCGCTACCTCAACGCGCCAAATTTTATGACGCTCGATGAGTACTCTAAATACCGCGCAAAGCAGGATGAAGAGGCTTATTGGAAACGCCGCATGGATGCGCTCTCGTTGTTCAACAAAAAGCCCGAGCTGCCCACCATGTACCGCGAAGGCCTGTTCGACCGCATTTTCGGTGGCAGTACTATTTCCGTTCGCCCGCAGGGTAATGTGGATGTTACATTTGGTGGCAACTGGCAGCATATCCAGAATCCTACTTTGCCGCAACGTGCGCAGAAGTATGGCATCTTCGATTTTGATATGCAGATGAATATCAACCTCATCGCTACCGTCGGCGATAAGTTGAAACTCAATATCAGCAACAATACCAAGGCTACATTCGATTACCAGAATATTCAGCGTCTCGAGTACACGGGCAAGGAAGATGAGATCATTAAAAAGATAGAAGCAGGTAATATCAGCTTCCCGCTAAAGAGTAGTCTTATCACGGGTGTTCAATCGCTATTCGGCCTTAAAACACAATTGCAGTTTGGCAAGCTTTGGATTACCGCGGCGGTTGCGCAGCAGCGTTCCAAGCGCCAGAGCGTTACAATACAGGGCGGCTCGCAAACACAGCAGTTTGCAATAAAGGCCGATGATTATGAGGATAACAAACACTTCCTGCTGGCGCAGTACTTCCACGATAATTATAATAATGCGCTGAGGAATTATCCGATCATCAATTCGCAGGTTACGATCAATAAAATAGAGGTTTGGGTTACTAACCGTACCGGTGCTACAGAAGGTGTCCGCACTGTGTACGCCTTCCTCGATTTGGGCGAGAAAAACCCGATGCAGTCTATATTCAGTGCACCGGGCAGCATTCCTTATGGCCTGCCCGATAATAATGCCAATAGCTTATACTCCCGCCTGCAGCAAAATCCGCTCGCACGTGTGCCCGATCAGGCAAGCTCTGCAATACAAACCATCGGCGACCTCAAGATCAATACAGACTTTGTAAACCCAAGCGCGCGTAAGCTTACCCCGTCAGAATTTACCTATAATACACGCCTTGGTTATATCTCTTTAAACACGCAGCTCAATCCCGAAGACGTACTGGCTGTAGCATACCGTTACACCTACAATGGTAAAGTATACCAGGTGGGTGAGTTTGCAGAAGATCTGCCACCACTGCCTAACAATGGTAGCAATACTACCGATCAACGGGTACTCTTCCTCAAATTATTAAAAGGTACTTCTAATAACCCAAGGCTTCCTACATGGAACCTGATGATGAAAAACATCTATGCGCTGGGTGGCCTGGGTGTTTCTAAAGATGAGTTCCGCCTGAATGTCCTCTACCAGGATCCCGGTGGTGGTGAAAAACGCTACCTGCCTGAAGGGCCCCTCGCCGGTAGGCCGCTCATATCCATCCTCAATCTCGACCGTCTGAATATACAGGGCGACCCTGTGCCGGACGGTATCTTTGACTTTGTAGAAGGCATTACTATCAATACACAGCAGGGCAAGGTAATATTCCCGGTGCTGGAGCCTTTTGGCAGTGGCCTGGATACTGCGGTAGGCAACTCACAGCTGTTGCAGAGAAAATACCAGTACCGCATACTGTACGACTCTACCAAAACAGTAGCCAAGCAGTTTCAGCAGAACAACCGTTTCGTCATCAAAGGCTCTTATAAATCTTCTTCTTCTTCAGAGATTTTCCTGGGTGGTTTCAATATACCGCAGGGATCTGTTTCGGTAACAGCGGGCGGTCAAAAACTGACGGAGAATGTCGATTACCAGATAGATTACGGCTTGGGTAAACTGAAGATATTGAACACGGGTATCCTTAACTCCGGCATCCCTATCAATGTGCAGTACGAGGATAATGCCACCTTTGGTTTCCAGCAGCAAAACTTCACGGGCCTTCACGCAGAATATTTCTTCAATAGAAAGTTATCACTCGGTGGTACTTATATGAAGCTGGCAGAACGCCCTTTCACGCAAAAAACTACTTTCGGCGACGATCCTATTAAAAACACCGTACTGGGCCTCGATGGTAATTATCAAAGTGAGGTTCCCGGTCTTACCCGTATCCTCGATAAGCTGCCTGTATATTCTACCACAGCACCTTCGCTTATCTCGGTTACAGGAGAGGTGGCAAGTCTCTTACCCGGCCACGCGAAGCAGATCAATTCACTCGATCCCGAAGGCTCTGTTTATATAGATGACTTTGAAGGTACCAAAGGTTCCTACGATCTTAAATTCCCTGCCAATTCCTGGACACTTGCCAGCACACCATCCGGCGCTACCAATAAAGCGGGCAAGGTGATGTTCCCCGAGGCAGATGATCTTAATAAATTATCATACGGAAAAAACAGGGCAAGACTAGCGTGGTACTTTATAGAACCTACACTGGTGGACCCAAGTACCGGCGTACCCGATAATGTAAAGAAAGATCCAAACCAGCACTACATTCGCCTCATACAGCAGCAGGATGTATTTCCAAACAAAAGTAACAACACCCTGCAAAATGCATTGTCAACCTTAGATCTGGCTTATTATCCAAAAGAAAGAGGGCCTTATAACTTTGATCCTACTGCGCTCGATGCAGATGGTAAACTTACTAATCCGGCAGATCGCTGGGCGGGTATTATGCGCCCTATCGATAATAGCGATTTCGAACAGTCGAATGTCGAATTCATCGAGTTTTGGGTGATGGATCCGTTCATCCACAATACCACTTCAAAGGGTGGTTCGTTGTATATCAACCTCGGAAATATTTCAGAAGATTTGTTGAAGGACGAGCATAAGTTCTTTGAGAATGGTATCACTTATCCCAAAGACCCGGGCCAGCTCGATAACAGCGTTTGGGGTTATCAGCCAAAACTATCACAGCAGATTACCCGCTCTTTCGATAACGATCCTGCCGCCCGTGCCGTACAGGATGTTGGTTATGATGGCCTTGATAATGAAGATGAGAAAGGATTTTTTGCAAACTATCTCGCACAGGTAGCTAATACAGTTACTAATCCTGCGGCATTACAGGCTATTAAAGACGATCCTTCCGGCGACGACTACCACTATTTCCGTGGCTCAGATTTTGATCAGAATGAACCGGGCGTACTGGGCCGTTATAAAAAATTCAATGGCCCTCAGGGCAATTCTCCGGTTACTACAGACAATACTGCATATTCTTCTGCAAGCACCACTATTCCTGAATCAGAGGATATCAACCGCGATAACACGCTCAACGAAGCGGAAGATTATTATCAATATCGCATCGACCTGAGTCCCGATATGCAGGTGGGCAGCAATTATATTGTAAATACACAAGTAAGCAATGTAAAATTACCAAACGGCAGCACCGAAGAGGAAAAATGGTACCAGTTCAAAGTGCCTATCCGTGAGTTTAATAGTAAGATAGGCAACATCGCAGACTTCCGTTCCATCCGCTTCATGCGTATGTTCCTCAGTGGTTTCCAGGATAGTGTTATCCTTCGCTTCGCCCAGCTCGATCTTGGTCGTAACAACTGGCGCCGCTACCTGTTCTCTCTGCAAAACCCGGGCGAGAACATTCCGGAAGAAGATCAGAACACGGTCGACTTTGCCGTTACTTCTGTTAGCTACGAAGAAAACAACGCCCGCCAGCCGGTGCCTTATGTAATACCTCCGGGTGTAAACAGGCAGATGGCCGCGGTATCTACAGGGCAGAATATACAGCTCAATGAGCAGGCGCTATCCTTGCAGGTATGTAATCTTAAAGACGGCGATATCCGTGCTGTGTACAAAGAGGTAGGTGTAGATATGCGCCAGTTTGGCTCTTTGCGTATGTTCATACACGCAGAGTCCAGGGTAGGTTCTGCACCTTTGAAAGATGGGGATATCCGCGCGGTTATCCGTATAGGTAGCGACTTCACCAATAACTATTATGAGTACCAGATGCCGCTCACTATCACGCTCCCCGGTACTAATACAGATGAGGGTGTATGGCCGGCTGCAAACAGGCTCGATCTCGTATTGAACGACCTGGTAAATGTGAAGACCGAGCGTAATAATAAAGGAGCCCAATCCTTTATTCCATATACGGTAAAGGATGCTAAGGGTAATTATATCACGGTGGTAGGTAACCCTAATATCGGTGATGCCAAGACAATATTATTAGGTATAGCCAATCCTAAGAAAAATACGCAGTCAACGGATGACGGATTACCTAAATGCGCCGAGGTATGGTTCAATGAATTGCGTATGACGGGGCTGGATGAAAAAGCAGGCTATGCAGCATCGGGCAAGGTGGCCATCCAGATGGCAGATCTTGGTACGGTCAACCTGGGCGGTAGTATGCACACTGCCGGCTATGGTAATATCGATCAGAAACTCAACCAGCGTTTCCGTGACAATTTCTATCAGTACAATGCTTCTACCAACCTGAATGTTGGTAAACTCATGCCACGCAAATGGGGTGTGCAGTTGCCTGTATTTGTTGGCTACTCTCAAAATACCAGCAATCCCCAGTACGATCCTTACGATCTGGATGTGAAATATGCGGATAAGCTGGATGCCGCCCGGGATGCTGCACAGCGCGATTCCATTCGCAAGGTAGCCCAGGATTATACTTCCATCACCAGCGTCAACCTTACCAATGTTCGTGTACTGGGTAATCCAGAAAAACAGGGCAAATCTCCAATGCCATGGAGTGCGCGCAACTTCGCTGTTAGCTACGCCTACAACCGTCAGTTCAAACGCAATCCTACGGTAGAAAGCGATGATCTTACTACGCATAAAATAGGCCTTAATTACACCTATGCTATTAAGTCAAAGCCTGTGGAGCCTTTCAAAAAACTGATCCATTCCAAATCCAAATGGATGATGTTGGTCAAAGATTTCAACTTTAAACTGTTGCCATCCAATTTCACATTCCAGACGGATATCAACAGGACAATGGATGAAACCAAGGTGCGCAACCTGGATGCGGATGTACTTACGGTGCCTACGTATTATAAGAACTTTGTCTGGAGTCGTCAATACACTACGCGTTGGGAACTCACCCGATCTCTCAGCTTCGATTACACGGCTACCAACCTATCGCGTATAGATGAGCCGTATGGCCGCATCAATACTGCGGAAAAGAAGGATAGCCTTTGGAATAAGATATTGACCTTCGGGCGTAACACTAATTATACGCAGAGGTTCTCTGCTACGTATAGCCTGCCGTTGCAAAAATTGCCGCTTACAGACTGGACCAACCTGAAGCTGAACTATGCTGCAGACTATACCTGGACTGCCTCCTCACAATTGGCGCGCAGCCAGGGTAATATCCTTAACAATACGCAGTCAGAAGGTGTCAACCTTGAATTGCAGTTTTCGCAATTGTATAATAAAAACAAATGGCTTCGGGCCGTTAATCAGCCGAAGCCTAACACCGGTAAAAAAGACGATAAGAATGCGCCTGGCCCTGGTCTTACCGGCGCGAATAATAAGTTGAAAGACCTAAGACCGGGAGCTAATAACAAAGACAATAGTAAAAAGAAGAAAACTACAGTGGCTCCTGCTGATACTTCTATGAAGCAGTTTTACGACATAGAAAAAAATACCGCAAAACTATCTGATAAGCAGCTTGATTCTGTAAAGAAATTGCAGCACGCACAAATATTAGCGCAGGCTAAACTGGATAAAGAAAAACGTAAAAAGGAACGGAAAGAAGCCCGCAGAAAACGCCGCGAAGCTAAGCCCGAAATAACGGATATAGAACGTGTGGTAGGCAGGTTCCTCACAATGGTAAAACGTACTACAGTAAGCGTCAACGAAACGGCTGGCTCTACTTTGCCCGGCTGGATGGACAGCACTCGTTTCCTTGGTATCAATACCAGCAGCGGTGCGCCCGGCTTTGGTTATGTATATGGCATGCAGCCGGATAGAGGCTGGCTGGAGACCCAGGCGCTTGCAGGCCGTATCAGTGCTGATACGCTGTTCAATGCACAGTTCCTGCAAAACTATCAGCAGACGCTCAACATGACCACTACGCTGGAGCCTATCAAAGACTTCCGTATAGATGTCACGCTAACGCGCACTTTCCAGAAATCGCACAGCGAATTATTTAAGGATACCACCCTCACAGGCAACGGCGTGTACACGCACAATAACCCCTATGAAACAGGTTCCTTCTCTACTTCTTATATAGGCATCAAAACCCTGTTCAAGGGATCGGATATTAATTCCGGTCCGTTCAGGCAGTTCCTTGACAACAGGCAAACGGTATCTGACAGGTTGAGTAAAAACAACCCGTACAGTAACTCTGTGAACGATCCTAACGACCCTAATTATAAAAAGGGCTATACTTCCTATTCTCAGGATGTATTAGTACCGGCATTTATTGCTGCTTATACAGGCAGGGGTGCCGATAAGATAGGCCTTGTAGATAATAACAATGCAACGATCAAGAGCAATCCGTTCCATAACTTCCTGCCAATGCCTAACTGGCGTATCACATACAACGGCCTGGGCAGAATACCGGCTTTGGCCGAGAAGGTAAGCAACCTGGCCATCTCCAGCGCATATACAGGAACCTTGTCCATGAATAGCTTTGTATCACAGCTTTATTACCAGGACGTCTATAGCCTTGGCTTCCCATCGTTTATAGATTCCAACTCGGGCAACTTCATACCGTTCTACCAGGTGCCGAATGTGACGATCACAGAAGCATTCAATCCGTTGTTTGGTGTAGATGCGGCTTTGAAGAACGGTATGTCTATCCGCTTCGATTATCGCAAATCACGCAACGTGAGCCTGAGCCTTGTCGATTACCAGGTGAGCGAAACCAATAGCAGCGAGTATGCAATAGGTTTCGGTTATCGTATTCACGGGCTGGTGTTGCCTTTCGATTTCTTTGGGGTTAAAAAGTTGAAGAACGATCTGAATATCAAAGTCGACGTGGGCCTCCGCGATGATAAGAGCAGTAATAATTACCTGGCGCAAAACCTGAATGTGGTAACCCGGGGTCAAAAGGTGGTGACGATCTCCCCGTCGATAGACTATATCGTCAGTGAGCGTCTCACCCTGCACTTCTTCTATGATCGCAGGCAGAGTATTCCATATATATCTACCTCGTATCCAACCACTACTACGCGTGCAGGGGTGACACTCAGGTTCATCTTTACGCAATAGTGCTGTAAGCCCTATTTATACCTTTTTTGCCCCCTAAATCGTATCTTTGTAGTCTTAAATTTTTTAATAAATGACGGTTCACTCTTTCCAGGAGCATTTCGATGAAAAGATCGACAATGAAGTGTCTATAGAGCCGCGCGATTGGATGCCGGATGATTATCGCAAGACTTTGATCAGGCAGATATCACAACACGCGCATAGCGAGATAGTAGGTATGCTGCCCGAGGGCAACTGGATAACCCGTGCCCCAAGTCTGAGGCGCAAAGCTGTATTGCTGGCAAAAGTTCAGGACGAGGGTGGTCATGGCTTGTATCTATACAGCGCTGCAGAAACGTTGGGCATTACCCGCGATGAGATGATCGAGCAACTGCATTCAGGCAAAGCGAAATATTCTTCCATATTCAATTACCCAACCCTTACATGGGCCGACATGGGTGCTATAGGCTGGCTGGTAGATGGTGCTGCTATCATGAACCAGGTACCGCTTTGCCGCACATCTTATGGTCCTTATGCAAGGGCAATGGTACGTGTGTGTAAAGAAGAAAGCTTCCACCAGCGCCAGGGTTTCGAGATCATGATGACCTTGGCAAATGGAACAGACGTACAGAAAAAGCTGGCGCAGGATGCACTCAACCGTTGGTGGTGGCCGTCTATAATGATGTTCGGCCCTCCGGATGATGATAGTCCTAACACGGCACAAAGCATGCGCTGGCGTATCAAGCGCTTCACGAATGACGAGTTGCGCCAGAAGTTTATAGATGTTACCGTAGAACAGGCAAAACTGATTGGTCTTACAGTTCCGGATCCGGATCTGAAATGGAATGAAGAAACCGGCCATTACGATTATGGCAAGATCAACTGGGACGAATTCTGGAATGTAGTGAAAGGTAACGGCCCTTGCAACAAGGAACGTCTGGAAACACGCCGCAAGGCATGGGAAGAAGGTAAATGGGTACGCGATGCCGCACTCGCTTATGCTGAAAAAAGAAAAGCAAGAAAAGAAAAAGCAACTCTGGCTGCTTAATTAATACAAGATGCAACTGATCAATAAGAATTTATACGGAGACTACGGCGATAAGGAACAGGCAGGCGGCAGCAATGACGGCGCGAAGCACAACACTGCGTCTGAATGGCCTTTATGGGAAGTGTTCATTCGTAGCAAGGCGGGCCTCGATCATAAACATGCAGGTAGCCTGCACGCGGCTGATGCAGAGATGGCGATAGAGAACGCACGCGATGTATATACCCGCCGTATGGAAGGTGTAAGCATTTGGGTGGTAGAGAGCAGATACATTCACGCATCAGATCCCGGCGAATCGGCTTCTATGTACGAACCTGCTAATGATAAAATATACAGGCACCCGACATTCTATGATCTGCCGGATGAACTGAAACACATGTAGTTTTTCTTGGAATTAGTGGCCGGTAATTGGGAATTGGTTTTATCATACATCATTACCCGATTCCCGGTTGTTGATTTCTAATATTGATGCAATGACTAATCAACCAATCAACGAATCAATCAATCAACTGCTATACGCGCTGGAACTGGCGGATAATGCCCTTATCATTGGGCATCGCATCAGCGAGTGGTGTGGTCACGGCCCGGTGCTCGAGCAGGATATTGCGCTAACAAATACCGCGCTCGATCATTTAGGCCAGGCACGCAGCTTTTACCAGTTTGCAGCTAATATCTTCAATGCATTACCTGCTGATCAGAAAGCAAACTTCTTTTCATCGCCGGTATTACAAAACAAAATTGCGGCCGGCGAAAATATAGATGAAGACGATCTGGCTTACCTGCGCGATGGCTGGGATTTCAGGAATGTGTTATTGGTAGAGCAGCCAAACAAAGATTGGGCGTTCACGGTGATACGCTCTTTCTTTTACGATGTGTATAACTTTTATTTCTATACAGAACTGCAAAAAAGCAAAGTGGCAGAATTGGCTGCTATTGCAGAAAAATCATTGAAAGAAGTTACTTACCACCTGCGTTGGAGCAGCGAATGGGTAATTCGTCTTGGTGATGGTACGGAAGAAAGCCATGAGCGTATGCAAACAGCAGTAAACGAACGTTGGGCATTTACAGGTGAGCTTTTCCAAATGAGCGAAGCAGATAAAGTAATGCTGGCAGAAGGTATTGGTATTGATTTAAATGCTATCAAACCTTTATGGCAGCAACGTGTGGCAGAGGTATTGCAGGAAGCTACGATTACTATGCCTGCCAGCACATGGATGCAGGAGGGTGGTAAAGAAGGCCGCCATAGCGAGCATCTCGGCTATATATTGGCAGAACTGCAGTTTATGCAGCGCGCATACCCTAATATGGAATGGTAAATCTTGCTAAATGAGAAGGTATTATTGCGCGCTTGTTGTTTTGATCATGTCTCATACTGCTTCATTCGGACAAAGCAGCACAGAAGTATTCCAATATGTAGAACAAATGCCGGAACCCACCTACAACATACTTGAATACCTGAATACGCATATAGAGTATCCGGAGGAAGCTAGAACTAAGCATATTCAAGGTCGGGTTCTTGTAAAATTCATAGTTACGGAGAACGGTACTATGGATAGTGTACACACTATTAGTTCGCCTTTGGGAGGTGGCCTCGAGGAAGAAGCGATTAGAGTAGTAAAATATATGCCACCCTGGAAGCCGGGCAGGCAAAATGGCAAACCGATAAACGTTTATTTTACACAGCCTATATCATTTCAGTTAGATAATTCAGCAATAAGGCCTACCAATGCAGCAGGTCACTAAAGAACAAGTGTACGAATGGCTATCGGGCGTTACAGACCCCGAGGTTCCGGTGCTCACCGTGCTGGACCTGGGCATTGTACGTGATGTTGCTGTCAATGGAGATGAGGTGACTGTTACCATCACACCAACATACAGTGGTTGTCCGGCAATGGATGTCATAGGCATGAGCATCCGTATGGCCCTGCTAAGCCGCGGTTTCAAAAAAGTAAATATAGAAATGCAGCTAAGCCCTGCATGGACTACCGATTGGATGAGTGAAGAGGGAAAACAAAAGTTGAAAGATTACGGTATCGCTCCGCCAGTACGTACATCAACATCAGGCCTTGGCTTATTTGAGGATGATGCAGTTGCCTGTCCCCGCTGCGGATCAGAAGATACAGAGCTTGTCAGCCGCTTTGGCCCTACTTCCTGCAAATCGCTCTATAAATGCAATAATTGCAAAGAGCCGTTTGAGCATTTCAAATGTCATTAATTCTTAGCGTCGCTATCATCTGCCAGGTGCAGGCTGTGATATAACCTATGCGCGGCAGGCGCCAGTATAATACCTATATTGGTAATAAAGGCTACACCACTGAATAGCGCGTAGAAAGAAGAGAATATTTTACCGCCAAAAGATTTGATCTCTACAACAGGCCCCATCCCGCTCAATATCATAGATGCGTTATGCAGCGAATCTATCCACGCTATCCCATCTGTATAATGATAACCCAGGATGCCTATCATCAGGCACACGAAAATAAGCCCGCTCGCCACCAATATGTTTTTGAACACCCGGCCAACAAACACCGGTATTGGGGCAAGTTCTTCGTATTTACTTTCGTACATGGTAAGATGTTTGGAATAGCTAAGAAATAGACAATACTTCCAGGGCCTTTTGTGCGGCTACCTGCCCGGCTTCTTTTTTGTTATAGCCGTTGCCCGCTGCTATCTGCTCACCGTCCATCACCACGGCAAGGGTAAAGATCTTGCGCGAGCCTTCCACCCTTTCTTCAATGGTATCGAATGATAATTCTTTATTGTTGCGTTGTGCCCAGCTCAGCAGCTTGTTCTTATAATTGGTATCAGTGCTTTCCATGATGCTGATATCAATATAAGGTTTGATTACCTGGTTCAGTATAAACTGGCGTGTACGCACAAATCCCTGGTCAAGGTACACAGCGCCTATCAATGCTTCCAGTGCGTTGCCAAATATATGGCTGCGGCTGAGGCTTTTGTCGTTTTGGTTGTACTGTACCAATTTATGCATCCCCATACGCATGGCTACATTATTCATCGTTTCCCTGCGTACTATGCGCGACCGCAATTCGGTAAGATAACCTTCAGACTGCGAAGGGTAGCGTTTAAACAGGTATTCAGCCACTATAGATCCCAGCATGGCATCACCCAAAAATTCCAGGCGCTCATTGTTCTGCGCTAGCTCTTCTATTTTAGAGCGGTGCATCAGCGCCAGCTGGTAATACGGGAGATGCTTGGGCGTATAGCCCAGGATATGCTCCAGTTGCAGTACCAACTGTTTGTTGGGTGAAAAGAAATGTAGGATTCGTGACGTGAACCGGCGCAAGCTACTCTTCGTATTTTTTGAAGATAATGGATGCATTATGTCCACCGAAACCAAAAGTATTGCTCAATGCAGCCCTTATCGGACGAGCCTGCGCCTTGTGGAACGTAAAGTTCAGGCGTGGATCGAACGCTGGGTCAACCGTTTTATGGTTGATGGTCGGTGGTACTATATCGTTCTTCACCGCCAGTATGCTGGCAATTGCTTCGATACCACCGGCAGCACCCAATAGGTGTCCGGTCATTGATTTGGTAGAGCTGATGTTTAGGTTATAAGCATGCTCACCAAATACTTTTTGTATAGCTACTACTTCGGCCACATCTCCTAATGGGGTAGATGTACCGTGGACATTAATGTAATCAATATCTTCAGGCTTCATACCGGCATCTTCAAGGGCATTGCGCATCACATTGATAACGCCAAGTCCTTCAGGATGCGGAGCAGTAAGGTGGTATGCGTCTGCGCTCATGCCGCCACCGGCAACTTCTGCCAGTATGGTAGCACCGCGTTTTTTAGCATGTTCCAGCTCTTCCAGTATTATAGCGCCTGCACCTTCTCCCAATACAAAACCATCGCGGTCCAGGTCAAACGGACGGCTGGCTGTTTTAGGGTCATCATTGCGTTCGCTTAATGCCTTCATCGCGTTGAAACCACCAATACCGGCTTGCGTTACTACAGCTTCAGATCCGCCTGTTACAATAGCATCAGCTTTGCCTAGGCGTATATACGTCAGCGCATCTATAATACCGTTGGTAGAAGATGCACACGCACTTACCGTAGCAAAGTTGGGCCCGCGGAAGCTGTAGCGCATAGATATATGCCCTGCGGCAATATCCAATATCAGCTTGGGAATGAAGAATGGATTGAAGCGTGGGGTGCCATCGCCGGCATTGAAGTTGCTCATCTCCTCTATGAAGGTGATCATACCTCCTATGCCGGAAGCCCATATTACACCAATACGGTCTTTGTTCAGGTCCGGGTTATCCAGCCCTGCATTGGTTACAGCCTCATGGGCGGCAACAATAGCTACTTGTGCAAAACGGTCCAGTTTTCTGGCTTCCTTACGCTCCAGGTGGTCTTCAGGATTAAATCCTTTCAACTCACATGCAAACCTTGTCTTAAACTTGGTCGCATCAAAATTGGTAATGAAATCGGCACCCGAAACTCCATTAACAAGGCCATTCCAGTAGTCAGGAACAGTATTACCGATGGGTGTAAGGGCGCCGATACCCGTAACGACAACGCGTTTGAACGGAAAATTCATTGAAACAATTTAGTTACCTAATAGGTTAAATTACTTTACGTGCTCTTCTAGATAAGATACAGCCTGGCCAACAGTAGTGATGGTTTCAGCTTGCTCATCGGGGATAGAGATGTTGAATTCTTTTTCGAATTCCATGATCAGTTCTACAGTATCCAGTGAGTCAGCACCAAGATCATTGGTAAAGCTTGCCTCAGAAGTTACTTCTGATTCATCAACACCCAGTTTGTCCACGATAATTTTCTTAACACGATTTGCAATTTCAGACATGGCTATGCAATTTAATTTTATGGTGCAAAAATATACTTTTTAGGTTAACTGCGAAGTTTGGCTCAAAATTCTTTATTTTATAAGGTTTCCAGCCAATATATACGTATTAGTAAAATCTATTGATTCAAGAATTGCGAATTGGGAATTAGTATATTAGGAATTAGCAGGCATGTTACCTTTTCTTTGGTTATCGAGGTAGGAAATATATCCGTTAATAAGTTTAAAGACCTTTTCACATTGTACTTCCAGCTTCGTTAGTTGCTCTGATAATAAGTATTGATCATCCTCCGCCACTGTTAAATGGTCAAGCAATTCCGCAACAGACCCTCGTGCTTCAATAAAGAAATGACGGGTATCTGCGTAGGTAAACCGTCCATATCCCTCCGCTATGGTAGCTGTGACAGATCTCGCTGCTCTGATCATCTGCTGCTGTAAAAGATATTTTTCTTCTGCCGGAAATTTTTTGGCGGTGGCTGTTATTTGCTGTCTCAATATCCTTGCTTCCTGCCAACACTGTAAATCTTTAAATCCTTTATAGCGGGTTTGGTCTGTCATCGTTTATAGCTAATGAGTTTATATTTTTAAAAGTAATGTATTGCCCATTTATCTCTACCTCACCCGTCACTAATCCCCAATACACCAATCCCCAATCCCTAATACACCAATCCCCAATTCCCTAATTCCCAACCCCCAGCTCCCATCCCACCATCTTGCCGTCTTTCATGGTCAGTACCCTGTCGGTCATGGCGGCCAGCTCTTCATTATGGGTGATCATGATAAAGGTTTGATTGAGCCTGTTGCGTAGTTCAATAAACAATTCATGTATTGCTTGTGCATTGGCGCTGTCCAGGTTGCCGGTAGGCTCGTCTGCCATTACTATCGATGGTTTATTGATCAGCGCCCTCGCTATGGCTACCCTTTGCTGTTCCCCGCCTGATAGTTCCGATGGTTTATTATCCAGTTTCTTACCCAGTCCTACGGTTTCCAGCATACTTGCTGCTTCCTGCAAGGCTTGCCGTTTGCTCTTACCGGCTATCCATAATGGTACGGCCACATTCTCCGCCGCGCTAAACTCAGGCAGCAGGTGGTGAAACTGGAATACAAAGCCAATATGCTTATTGCGAAATTGCGCCTGCTTTTTAGCCGGTAGTTTAAAAACATCGGTACCGTCTATTAGTACGTTGCCGCTATCCGGTTTATCTAATGCCCCCAGCAGGTGCAGCAGGGTGCTCTTGCCCGCGCCCGATGGCCCGGTAACTGACACAATTTCACCTTTGGCTACCTCTAACGACACATCATTTACAACCGTAAGATTGGAATACTTTTTGAACAGATTTTCTGCAACGAGCATATTGTAAAGCTATAAAATTGACACCATAGTACTATAAATGGGCATCAACCTTGTTAAAAGATAGGATAACCTTAAGCTACTAAAATTTGTTATTGTTGATTGAAAACTTACATTTGCGAAAATCAGTAATAAAATAAATATTTTAATAATATGTTTTGGACCTTAGAATTAGCATCACATTTGGAAGACGCTCCATGGCCTGCTACTAAAGATGAACTGATAGATTACGCTATACGTTCCGGTGCTCCTCTGGAAGTGGTGGAAAACCTCCAGGAACTGGACGACGAAGGCGAAATATATGAAGGTATTGAAGACATCTGGCCTGATTATCCTACGCAGGACGACTTCTTCTTTAATGAAGACGAATATTAAAACATTAAAATTATAGCATTGATGATCCCCGCACCCCGCGGGGATCTTTTTGTTTTAGTATAAACAAATAAATGTATAATTGCTATTGTAAATAAATAGTGACAATTGTTAAAGCAAGGTGAAACTCTTTAAAGCGCTTTCAATATGGTACGGAATTGGCACTATACCTTTCAAACAAGCGATTATGAAAAAGCTGGTAATATTAATGGTATTGATCACAGGTCTTGCCATCAATGCAAATGCACAGGTAAATATTAGTATCAATATAGGTAGCCAGCCTGCATGGGGCCCTACCGGCTACGATCATGTAGATTATTATTATCTGCCCGATGCCAACGCTTATTATGATGTAGGTAACAGAATGTTCTGGTGGCCCGACGGCAGCTACTGGAGGAGCGGCCCCGCGCTACCTGGCATGTATCATGTAGACCTTTACCGTGTACACAAAGTGGTGATCAACAATGTGCGCCAGCCATGGTTGCATAACGATCGTTACTACAGGCAATATCACGGCTACGCCCGCCGCTACGACCAGGTTGCCATCCGCAATGGCCGCGACAGGAAATACTGGCAAAACCCCGGCCATCCCAACTACGGACAATGGCAGCGCGATAACGGACGTGGACGAGGTAATTATGGCTATCCGGGAAATGGCCGCAGACACGACGACCACGGACACGACGACCATGGGTACGGGCATGGCAATGGTCATGGTAACGGCCACGGAAGAGGACGTTAATTCAGTTGGCTCATATATAGCGAAAAGGCGGGTTATCCCCGCCTTTTCTATTTTGTGCCAAAGAGCTTGCTCACCAGCTGGTAAGAATGTATCCGCGCGCTATGTTCGTACACATTGCAGGTGATCATCAGCTCATCTATCTGCGTTTCATTGATAAATACCTGTAGTTCTTTTTCTATGGTTGCCGGGCTGCCTACAAATGCATAGGTAAGCATTTGCTGTGCAGCAGCTTGTTCATATTCTGTCCAAACGCCATCCATACTGTCTATAGGTGGTTGTAGCGGTTTACGCTCATTGCGGATAATGCCTAAGAACAATCGGTAAAAAGAGGTGGCCAGCCTTTGTGCCTCTGCATCAGTATCTGCTAGCAACACATTCACACACGCCATTACATACGGCTTATCCAGGTATTGCGATGGTTTGAATTGCTGCCTGTAGATTTTGATTGCGGTCATCAGTTGCGCCGGTGCAAAATGGCTGGCGAATGCGTAGGGCCTGCCCATCATAGCTGCGAGGTAGGCGCTGTCTGTGCTGCTGCCCAATATCCAGATGGGTATGTCCAATCCTTCGCCGGGTATTGCTCTTACTTTTGCGTTAGCGTTTTCGGCAGAAAAGAATTGCTCCAACTGCAATATGTCTTGCGGAAAGTTATGTTCTGCATGTATGTTTTCCCTGCGTAGTGCTCTTGCGGTTAGCTGGTCGGTACCGGGTGCTCGTCCCAGCCCCAGGTCTATCCTGCCGGGATATAAAGATGCCAGCGTGCCAAACTGCTCCGCAACTACCAGCGGCGCATGGTTGGGCAGCATGATGCCGCCGGATCCTACGCGCAGTGTTTGAGTGCCGCCTGCTATGTAACCTATCAGTACTGATGTGGCAGAGCTGGCTACACTGGGCATATTATGATGCTCTGCCAGCCAGTATCGTTTAAAACCCCATGCTTCTGCATGTTGCGCCAGGTCCAGGCTATGATGAAAACTGTCTCCTGCGGTCTTGCCTTCTTTTATTACGGCAAGGTCCAGTATAGATATAGGTATCTTGTTATCTCCTTTCGTTATCATGTCCGTGCTGTGGCAGCTTTTACTACCGTGCACAAATTTCCCTAAAATAACGCCACCGCATTATTGCTGTTTATTATGCAGCTATGTGGTAAATACTTAGTTGAGGAATTTGGTCGCCATCGCCAGGTTCAGGAACAGGGCTTTATACTCGTTCAGCGCCTTCAGTGCGGCTTTATCCTCACCCATGCAGGCAAAGCTCACTGCCACCTGCTTGTCTTTATAGGGGAATAAATATTGAACTGTGTACGCAGATACCGTCATTATTAATGCCTTCTTTTTGGTTTTGCTGGCCAGCTCTATACAATCTACGCCATCTACCTTTAGCCGCCTGCCCCATAGAAAGGTCATATTATCTTTTCCATGTGCTTTCTTAAAATCTTCGGCTGTAATGATGCTGTTCATCTTTTCCTCAGTTAGGGGCTCCTTAGGAGTACTTATGCTGATGTGTTCCATCAATGCGGCGTCACCTTCGTCGTATCCAAAACTTTTTGTTCCTTCTTCTACCTTTTCTTCTTTCCATTCGCAGGGCAGGGCAATTTTTATTTTCAGTCCGCCCCACGTGGCAGAGCCATCTGTAGTAAAGTCACATCGCTTCTGTGCAAAGCTGGCAGCATTTTGTGCATGGCTGGTAAAGCCTATAAGCAGGATAAAAGGGAGTAACAGGTTTTTCATAACAGCTAATATCGGAAATTATCCCATTACCGTCATTTGTTCACTGTGTAGCTGGCGCTTCACTTCCTTCGGTGTGGCTTTGGTCCATGTTTTAAAGGCACGGCGAAAAGCCGGCAGGTCACCATACCCCAATACTTCCGCTACTTCGGTTATCGAGGTGCCGGGGTTCTTCATCAGGTGTATGGCCAGTTCTTTTTTTACCTCGCCCGCTATATTTCGGTAGCTGGTATTTTCTTCCGTTAGTTTTCTCTGTAATGTCCTTGGGGTCATATCCATCGCTGCAGCCGCTTCTTCTACCGTAGGTATCTGTCCTTTAAACTGCATCAGCAGCAGGTTTTTCACCGCTTCCGTACAGTTGGTCTGCATCATAATGGCTTTCTTTTGCGCCAGTATCTCCTGGAACATTTCAAAGAGCGATACATCGCTGGTGATCACGGGCGTGCTCATCACAGAGGCATCATATACCAGCTTATGTATCGGCGCATTAAATAGTACCTGGCAATGCAGCGCCTGCTTATAGGCATCCACTGCTATCTTGCCAAATTCCAGCTCCACGGCTTCGGGGAATATGCTCTTGCCGGTAAGCAGGCGGGTGTGATGCACAATGCTGGCAATGGTATGGTCTACCCCTATACGGGCATTACGGGGATAAGTATTTTTCCATACCGGGTTCTGGTTCAGTTCTATAATGGCTTTATTGCCTTCTTTGTAATAATGGAAGGTGATCATCGGGCATACCATATAGCCAAAGCGGCAATATACGGTCAATGCTTCTTCCAGGTTTTTACTGGCCTGCATCATAAAGCCCAGCATACCCAGCATGCTCAGTCCTGTTTCAAACCCCAGTGCAAGGCCTATCTGTTCGTTATTAGTAAGGTCGGCCAGCAGGTCAAATAATTTCGCCGCTTTTTGCCACTCCACTGTTTCAGATGAATCGCTGATCTCCTTATCTGTAAACCCTGCCTGTACACGCAGGTTATCATAGGCCTCTCCATAAGTGGTGGCGGCAAATAATATGTTCCTGATGACGGTAGCTTGTAATCCCATGGCGCAAAATGACCTGTTTCGGGCACAAATTACACTTTTCTACCCTTTGTTATGGCAGTTTCTTTGCCACCACAAATCCACAGTTTATATGAGCGTAACAACACAAAACACCTTTGAAACGATCAATGGTATCAGCAAAAGCAGGAAGAAAAAGATCCTTTTTGCCAACATCCCTGCAGACGGGCATTTTAATCCCCTAACGTCATTGGCGGTGCACCTGAAACAAGCCGGGCACGATGTGCGATGGTACACCGGCCCCAGCTATGCAGCTAAGGTCGAGAAGCTGGGTATCCCTTATTATGTATTCAGCAAAGCAAAAGAGGTAACGGTAGATAATATAGATGAAGTGTTCCCGCAGCGCAAACAGATAAAGAACCATGTGAAGAAAGTGGTGTTCGATATCTGCACTTATTTCATAGAGCGTGGTGCAGAGTTCTTTGAAGATATCAAAGACATCAACCGCAGCTTCGATTTCGATATACTCATTGCCGACAATGCATTTACAGGTATCACCTTTGTAAAGGAGAAGCTGAAGAAACACACAGTCACCATCGGCATACTGCCGCTGAACGAAACTTCTAAGGAATTAGCGCCGCCTATCATGGGGCTAACGCCCGCCAAAACATTTATTGGCCGCGGCTTCCACGCGTTCCTGCGCTATGTGGCTAATAATGTATTGCTTAAAAAACCTACTGCCCTCATGCATCATTACCACAACCAGTATGGTATTGTTACGGGCGACAAAAACATCTTCGATGTGCAGATAGAACGCTCTACGCTATACCTGCAAAGCGGCACACCGGGGTTCGAGTATAAGCGCAGCCACATCAGCAGCAATATACATTTCATCGGGCCTTTATTGCCTTACCAGTCCGGCAAACCATACCGTATCAATTTTCACGATAAGCTCAATAAATATCCGCAGGTGATACTGGTATCACAGGGTACCTTCGAGCGCGATGTCACCAAGCTCATCGTGCCTACCCTGGAAGCTTTTAAAAACAGCAACTCACTCGTAGTGGCGTGTACCGCGGGCTCCGATACAGAAGCATTAAGACAACGCTTTGCATCTTATGATAACATAGTCATCGAAGACTTCATCCCGTTCAACGACATCATGCCGCATGCAGATGTATTTGTATCCAATGGCGGTTTTGGCAGTGCCATGCTCAGCATCAACAACCTGCTGCCAATGGTAGTAGCCGGCATTCACGAAGGCAAGAACGAGATATGTGCACGCGTAGGCTATTTTAAACTGGGCATCAACCTGCATACCGAACGCCCGCGCTCCATCAAAATAAAGAAAGCAGTAGAACGTATATTGAATGATAAAACCTACACCCAAAACATAGAAAAGCTCTCCGCCGAATTCAGCCGCTACCAGCCCGAAAAACTGGTAGAGCAACATATTGATAAACTACCCGCGTTGAGAACAGTATAGCACAAAAGCACAGGTGATGCCTGTGCTTTTGTATTTATTGTGTTTTGTTGGTTCGGTATTTTTGTTTCTCGTTTTTGGAAAGCTTCATTACCACCTTGGGGAATTTCAGTTATTGATATGAGTTTACTTTACGAACAATTTTTTAGAAACTCTTTCCCCGGTTGTTGATTGCCAGTAAACGATATAGTTTCCTCGAGCCCAACTACTCGTATTAATTAGCACCTGCTTTTCTTCTCTAATCGATTTACTGATAACAACATTACCAAGCTCATTCATGATTTTTATCTGGCCACTCTGCATACTCTCAAAAGCTACTAGGACATTATTAGTCGCCGGGTTGGGGTATATTTTAAATGTATCTTTTGCAATAGTGACATTTTTTATCCCCGTAGGGAAATAATATAAGTAGGAGAGGTAAATATCGCCCGATCCATGATAAGGAGATGTATAACCATCTGCAAATATGGGGGAGATGGTCATTCCAGCAACAACAGTCATAGTATCAGCATCTAACGGTATACATTTCCGTTCAGATTGATAACCACCAATAATTTTACTAGTGAGAAGATTGCCTCCGTTATCTACTCTGAAAATTCGGTCATTACTACCACCATTATGATAGCAATAATAATAATCTGGCACCGGCTCGCGAACAGAAGACCGACAGGAGATCAAAAAACCAGAGGTGTCATTACATTGTGTAATCCTTGCATCGTCTTCTGTACTATTATCCCCCAGTCGCGTTGACCATTTAATGTCTCCGGATGTTGTTAATTTTGAAAGCCAAATATCACCTCCACCTTGCCCTGGGGCCGCTTCAGGTACAAAAAAATCCCCCACGCCACATCCAGCTACAAAAACAAACGAGCTATCGGAGCTATCATAAATTGCGTCATCTAAATTTTCTGCACCCGTACTGCCATAAGCTTTATTCCATAGATACTTTCCGCTACTGTCTAGCTTGATCAGAAAAATATCCATATCATTGCTTTTGCTTGACTTCCAACTGGTATCGCTGCAATTATAGTCATGCGAGAATGTACTGCCAATTAGGTAAAAATCATTCCCTACCTCAAATGCCTTACAATTCCTTTCATCGTCCGTACCTCCTATTGTTTGAGCCCACTGCTTGTTACCCACACTATCTATTTTAATTACGAACCAGTCATGCGTAAACGGAGAATTTACATATTGACCGGGGACATCTTCTCCACTGCCATTGCTGGTCCCTACAATAATATAACCATGGTCCTTAGTTTGTTGTATTTGAGGCCCTTGCTCATCATAGAAACTTCCGTAACATTTTTTCCATTGCAACTGACCTTGTTTATCCAGTTTTAATACCCAGAAATCAAAGCCTCCTCCCGAGAAGTGGTTGCCTGTCACATCTCCGTCGTTCGATGCAGCCTGACCTGCAACAATATACCCTCCGTCGAAAGTAGGAACTACGCCTATACCCCATTCCGCACCGGAGCCGCCATATTCCTTCAGCCAGCTAATACTTTTATCGCTGGCAATTTTACCGACTATCAAATCCCAATCACCGGTAACCGTAGGACATGGTGGTAAATCTCCGGTATGACAGCTATCTCTTGTACGCCCAACTATTACTACGCTATTGTCCCTTTTGTCGAAGATCGCATCTTCTACCAGGTCACCGCCTGTTCCTCCTACCATTTTGGTATATTCCATTATCAGTTGTTGAGAATGTGCTGAACTAAACCCAAAGAATAAAAAATATAGAAGAAGTAATGGCTTTCGTTTTGTTGTTCTCAGCAAGCTAATTCTGAATGGTTTCATAGGATGGACGAATTGATTAAAATAGAAGAATGCAAAGATCTTAGCATAGTTGTTGGATATCATGAATTTACGAAATGCGAATAAGAAATAGCATTAATTCAAAAAATCTAATCTGTAACTTCACTCCATGCCCATCAAACCTAAATTCCTTTACGCTACAATATTACTGCTGCTATGCAGTCTCTCAGTCCATGCAGACCCTCTAAACAGTGATAGTTTCGGAGATGCTATAATGCTATTCCTTACGCTTCTTTTTGTCGACGCTTGTTCATTTCTGTATTTTATTTCTATTCCATTCCTTTCCGGTGGTAAGATCAATAACTGGTGGACACGCTTTTTGTCGATACTGATCTTTATTTCATTTGTCTACTTCCATTTCTCAATAGCTCAAAATCATACTTCTTACAACGAACCTTCACTGAAAGTTTTTTATGGTAACGCTTTCAAACGCTTATCAAAAGTTACAACTGTAATTCTTTTTGCCTGGCTGGGTTTTATCATCAGCACCTGGCGCCTCATCCGCGAATTTCTAAAATTGGTAAAAGAAGAATAGATCAAAAATCAAAACTAATCGCTCCTCTATCTCCATCCCAATAAATGAATCTCTCCTCCTGTTTATAGGAGAAGTACCCCGAGGCACGAGGGTAGGTGGCTATAAGTAACAATAAGTGAAAACAACACCACACCAAACAATCTCTCCTCCTGTTCATAGGAGGAGTACCCCGAAGTACGAGGGGGGAGGTGGTGTAAGTAACAATGAGAACAGACACCACCCCAAACAATCTCTCCTCCTGTTCATAGGAGGAGTACCCGAGTGAAACGAGGGGGAGGTGGTTATAATTAACAATAAGTGTAAACACCACACCAAAAAATCTCTCCTCCTATTCATAGGAGGAGTACCCGAGGTACGAGGGGGAGGTGGTGAAGTAACAATACAAGAACTAATTATTACTTTCATTTCATGTCCCACGACCGGATACACAACGCCCACTACCTGAAAGACGTCCGAAAAGAATTGCGAAACAATGCCACACCCGCAGAGGCAGCCTTGTGGAGCTATTTGAAAAATAAAAAACTAGCCGGTCGCAAATTCAGCCGCCAGCACAGCATCGAAAATTATATCGTCGATTTCTACTGCTCCTCCGAAAAATTCATCATAGAACTCGATGGAGAAATACATCAACAGGCAATGAATGTAGTGAATGACGCAGACCGCGATGCCCGCCTTCACGAGCTTGGCTATAAAGTCCTCCGGTTCGAGAACAAGGAAGTATTAAACAACATCAATATTGTTTTATCAAAAATCCAGGCGGTTTTTAAAGAACACTAAAAATCGTTCCTCCTGTTTATAGCCATGCCAAAATATAAATCTCTCCTCCTATTCATAGGAGAAGTACCCCGAGGCGCGAGGGGGGAGGTGGTCATAAGTAACAATAAGTGAAAACACCACACCCAACAATCTCTCCTCCTGTTTATAGGAGGAGTACCCCGAGGCACGAGGGGTAGGTGGTTATAAGTAACAATAAGTGAAAACAACACCACACCAAACAATATCTCCTCCTGTTCATAGGAGGAGTTCCCGAGTGAAACGAGGGGAGGTGGTTATAAGTAACAATGAGTGAAAACAACCACACCCCAAAACAATCTCTCCTCCTGTTTATAGGAGGAGTACCCTGAGGCACGAGGGGGAGGTGGTTATAATTAACAATAAGTGAAAACAACACCACACCAAACAATATCTCCTCCTGTTCATAGGAGGAGTACCCGAGGTACGAGGGGAGGTGGTTATAAGTAACAATGAGTGAAAACAACCACACCCCAAAACAATCTCTCCTCCTATTCATAGGAGGAGTACCCGAGGTACGAGGGGGAGGTGGTTATAATTAACAATAAGTGAAAACACCACACCAAAAATCTCTCCTCCTATTCATAGGAGGAGTGCCCGAGTGAAACGAGGGGAGGTGGTTATAATTAACAATAAGTGAAAACAACACCACACCAAACAATATCTCCTCCTGTTCATAGCCATTCCAATAAATAAATCATCAATAAATGGCGGGAGGAGTACCCGAGGTACGAGGGGGAGGTGGTTATGTGCAACAATACAAGAACTAATTACTAACTTCATTTCATGTCCCACGACCGGATACACAACGCCCACTACCTAAAAGACGTCCGAAAAAAAATTGCGAAACAATGCCACACCCGCAGAGGCAGCCTTGTGGATCTATTTAAAAAATAAAAAACTAGCCGGTCGCAAATTCAGCCGCCAGCACAGCATCGAAAATTATGTCGTCGATTTCTACTGCTCCTCCGAAAAACTCATCATAGAACTCGATGGAGAAATACATCAACAGGCAATGAATGTAGCGAATGACGCAGACCGCGATGCCCGCCTTCACGAGCTTGGCTATAAAGTCCTCCGGTTCGAGAACAAGGAAGTATTAAACAACATCAATATTGTTTTATCAAACATCCAGGCAGTTTTTAAAGAACACTAAAAATCTTTCCTCCTGGTTATAACCATTCCAAAATATAAATCTCTCCTCCTATTCATAGGGGGAGGTGGTTATAAGTAACAATGAGAACACACACCACCCAAAACATCTCTCCTCCTATTCATAGGAGGAGTACCCCGAGGCACGAGGGGGGAGGTGGTTTTAATTAACAATAAGTGAAACGCTCCCAAAATATAAATCTCTCCTTCTATTCATAGGGGGAGGTGGCGTAAGTAACAACGAGTGAAAATAACCACACCCCAAAAAATCTCTCCTCCTATTCATAGGAGGAGTACCCGAGTGAAACGAGGGGGAGGTGGTTATAATTAACAATAAGTGTAAACAACCACACCCCAAAAAATCTCTCCTCCTATTTATAGGAGGAGCACCCGAGTGGTACGAGGGGGAGGTGGTTATAAGTAACAACAGCAGCAAAAGCACACGAGGAGGTTACTTTTTATACAACCCCACCAGGTCTCCCTGCGCCAGTATATGTCCCTGCATGGCTTTTTCTAAATACTTCTTGTCTGTCCGTTTGTCAATATTTAAAGTCACATCCAGCGCATACGCCATAAAATGATAGTGATGTGTGCCTGATGGCGGGCACATGCCTGTATATCCTTTTTTGCCCGATCCGTTCAATCCCTGTTCTGCATCCTTATAATTTTCCGTGATCAGCAGCCCCGGTTTTATATTCCATGCCACCCAGTGTGTAAAGCCGCCCTTCACAGGTGCATCCGGGTCATGCACGATCAGGGCTACGGTCTTAGTACCCACCGGCAGATGTTCAATGCTCAGGGGTGGATTCACATTATCCCCGTCGCAGGAATATTTATGTGGTATCATCCCGTTGTTGTTAAATACAGGGCTTGTTACATTCAGCCCACTGCCGGTGGCGGCGATGGCAAAGCCTGCGGCAATAATTCCGGTGCTGAGTATCAGTAAAGATCGCATAAGAAGCATTTTATTAAAGTTCCTATTAAAAAACTACACCAGCATGGTCCGTTTTTTGGCAGTGCCACGTACCCTGCGTAACTTTGCAGTATAAACCTTAAATGAGTATAAACCATGTCACGAATTATCATTACTACGGCCGGAGATCCGTCCGGCAATGAGACTGCAGTAAAGCCTGCCTTGCAGAAAAAGCACCAGGTCTTCATCAGCGAAATGATCGCCCACGGCAACCGCCGCCTCGCCTACCAGGCCGCCTACCCCGATTGTTCTAACAATGCTGCACGTACCTGTGCCAGCCGCCTGCTCGCCAACCCCGAAATAGCCGCCCGCATACAGAAAGGACAGATGCAGGCACGCCAGCAGGCTATAGAAGAGCTGAAGGAACAGTACAAAGGGCGCATTGCCGATCCCGAGGAGAAGCGGACCATATTGGCACGCATCATCCGTGGCGAGATCTATTCTGAAAGGGAAACCACCAATGCCAATGGCGAAAAGACGGTGGTAAAGATCCCCGTTAACATTAAAGACCTGCTTTACGCCATCCGGCTCGATAACGCGATGGAACTGGAATGGAAACAGGCGCTGAATTTTGGCGATACGGGTACCCGCTACGGAGATTGATAAATTTTTCCTGTTAGCATTGTTAGCAAATGATAACAACAAAGAGAAATTATTATCATTTATCTCTTTTTTGCATGTATGGCGAATTGGAATTATGGACTTTTTAGTTTTAGCTTACCTTTGCACTTTCTTAAAAATATATGCAGGAAGCAACTCTTGAACAGGCCGTAAAACTGGGCCTCCGCGAAGAAGAATTTGAGCAGATAAAGCAAATACTTGGCCGCACGCCCAATTTTAATGAAACTGCTATGTACTCCGTAATGTGGAGCGAACATTGCAGCTATAAAAACTCCATTAAATACCTAAAGAAACTGCCACGCGAAGGCGAACGCCTGCTGGTAAAAGCCGGTGAAGAAAATGCCGGGCTGGTAGATATTGGTGATGGCCTTGGTTGCGTATTCAAAATAGAATCCCACAACCACCCTTCTGCTATCGAGCCGTTCCAGGGTGCAGCAACCGGTGTGGGCGGTATCCACAGGGATATCTTCACTATGGGTGCAAGGCCTATCGCTTCGCTCAATTCACTGCGTTTCGGTAAGCTCGATAACCCCAAGACCAAATGGTTGCTGAAAGGGGTGGTAAAAGGTATCGCGCATTATGGTAACTGCTTCGGTGTTCCAACAGTTGCGGGCGAAATATATTTCGAAAGCTGCTACCAGACCAATCCGCTGGTAAACGCTATGAGCGTAGGTATCGTTAAAGCGGGTCAAACAGTATCTGCAACATCACACGGCGCAGGCAACCCTGTATTCATCGTTGGTGCTGCTACCGGTAAAGATGGTATCGGCGGTGCGTCTTTCGCGTCTGCAGATATCAGTGAGGATAGCGCTAAAGATCTTCCTGCCGTTCAGGTGGGCGATCCGTTCGAAGAAAAGAAACTGCTGGAAGCCTGCCTCGAAGTGATTCCTACAGGTGCGGTAATAGGTATGCAGGATATGGGTGCTGCCGGTATCACTTGCTCTTGCAGCGAGATGAGCGCCAAGGGCGAGCATGGCATGAACATCTATCTCGACAAAGTGCCTACCCGCCAGAAGAACATGCAGGCCTGGGAAATGCTGCTGAGCGAAAGCCAGGAGCGTATGCTCATCGTAGTGAAGAAGGGCTACGAAGCAGAGGTACAGAAGATATTTGATAAATGGGATATCCACTGCGTACAGATAGGTGAGGTTACGGAAAGCAAGAGCCTGAAGTACTATATGAATGGCGAACTGGTGGCCGATGTGCCTGCAGAAAGCCTGGTACTGGGCGGTGGCGCTCCTGTATACGATCGTGAATACGAAGAGCCCAAATACTTTGCCCAAATAAAGGCTTTCAATCCAGATACGGTAGCAGTTCCCGGCGACCTGTTAGCGGTAGGTATGGAGCTGATCAGGCAGCCGTCTATCGCTTCCAAGCGTTGGGTGTACGAGCAGTATGATAGCATGGTAGGTACAGGTAACACACAAACCAATGAGCCAAGCGATGCTGCTATAGTACGTGTACACGGTTCTGCAAAAGGTATCGCTATGACTACCGATTGCAACAGCCGTTATGTATTTGCAGATCCTTATAAAGGTGGTATGATAGCAGTGAGCGAAGCTGCCCGTAACATTGTATGTAGCGGTGGCCTTCCGGTAGCTATTACCAACTGCCTCAACTTCGGTAATCCTTATAATAAAGAAGTATACTACCAGTTCGTATATGCGCTGAAGGGTATGGGTGATGCCTGCCTTAAACTGGGTACGCCTGTTACAGGTGGTAACGTTAGCTTCTACAACCAGAGCAGTGACGACGGTCCTGTATATCCTACGCCAACTATCGGTATGGTAGGTGTGCTGGATAACCTTGGCCAGAAGATGACCATGTACTTCAGGAACGATGGTGATGCGATCTATGTAATAGGTGAGAACCGCAACGATATCAACTGCTCTGAATACCTGCACCAGATAGTAGGTGTTACACACAGCCCTGCTCCGCACTTCGATATGGAAGAAGAACACCGCTTGCAGGAACTGGTGCTGAAAGTAGTACGCGAAAAGCTGGTAAACTCTGCCCACGATACTGCAGAAGGCGGCTTATTCGTAGCGTTGGTAGAAAGCGCTATGCAAAAGAACATGGGCTTCGAAATAGCTACAGACAGCAACATACGCAAAGATGCATTCCTCTATGGCGAGGCGCAGAGCCGTGTAGTGGTAAGCGTAAGTGCAGATAAGGTAGCAGCATTTGAATCCGCAATGGGTAGCCATCCGTACAGGAAAATAGGTACTGTAAAAGGTAATGGTAACATCCGCATAGACGGTGCAGATTGGGGTTATATCAAAGACTGGAAAGAAGCATACGATACCGCAATAGTAAATTTATTGAACGCATAATATAGAAGGGCTGCAATCGCAGCCCTTCTTGTTCTTAATTAAATCACACATGCTGGCAACGCTCAAAACACTCAATCTTGCACTCGCCTTCTTCATTGAGCTGGCCATGCTCGTAGCGATAGGCTACTGGGGCTTTCAGTTAAAGCAGGGTCTTTTTCTGCGGATACTTGCTGGCATTGGGTTGCCGGTGCTGGTAGCGGTAGCATGGGGTGTATTCTTGTCACCAAAGGCTGTAGTACCATTGGCAGAACCATTTAAGGCAATCGCGAAGTTGTTGTTGTTCGGGCTGGCTGCATACCTGTTATATCTTGCCGGTAGTACACGCTGGTCGCTCATCTTTACAATAGCAGTATTGGTGAATACAGTATTGCTATACCTGTGGAGGCAATAGTACAGCTACCCTTCATAGCACACCTGCGAGTAACGCACATTGTTTTGTAGTGGTGGCGCCATTTTTCTTACAGCAACCTTTACCTTCATAGCATCAGCTATTTGCGTTTTGATATGGTTGTGAATATTAGCAACAAGTGTCTCCAATAGTTCTATATCTGGCGTAAAGGCGTTCACCACAATATCATTGATCTGCGCATAGTCTACAAAAGGCCATGGCTTATCTGTTTCTGTCTTCACCTCTACATCCACATCTACTTCAAATGTATTGGGATGTATCTTTTCTTCGGGGTACAAGCCTATTGGCGCAACGATGGTAATGCCATGTAAGGAAACGGTCAGCATGGTTCGAAGATAGTCCATGTTGTTTAAATAACATGCTGCCGTGTAGCAGGCTTGCCATGTTCGTATTATCTTGCAGCGGTTATTGATGAAATCAGCGGTCAGCACATATTTGTTACTCTTATTCTGCTTTTGCACATATCATTCCGCGGCACAGAAAATGCAGGATAGTGTGGTGCTGAGAAAGATCTATTTTTCCGGTAACAAACGTACCCGCGCTGCGGTGATGCTGCGCGAAATGAGCGTGCAGCAGGGCCAGAAAATAGCATCTGCCGACAACGAAGAACTGATGGAAACAAACCGGAAGAGGCTGATGAACCTTCCGCTGTTCTCTGAAGTAATAGTAATAACAGATACATTAAAACCGGGGCAAATAGATTGGAAGATAGACGTGAAAGAGCAGTTCTTCATTCTGCCGGAGATCACCCTGAAACTGGCAGACAGGAACTTCAACGTATGGTGGAATGAAAAGAACCATAACCTGCGCCGGCTGAATGCAGGGGTCAACCTGAAGCACCGTAACTTCCGCGGCAACCTGGAGCAATTGAGCGCTACCGTACAGGTAGGCTATACCCAAAAGCTGGGTTTAGAGTACTTCAGGCCATATATAGATAAGCAGCAGAAAAACGGTATTGGCGCCTCTTTCTTCCTGGCTAAGAACGAGGAGATATATTATATCACCGACTCTAATAAATTGCTCTTTGTACGCAAGCCCGGCAACTATATCATCCGCCAGTTCGAGGCTGCTGTACAGTATGTACACCGCCCCGGCTATGCCACAAAACATACGGTGGAACTCCGCTTTCGCGACTTCAAGATAGATGATACAATAGCAAAGCTCAATCCCGACTATTTTCAGAATGCAAGCAGGCGGCTGGAGTTATTGGAATTGACCTATAGATTTGATTACAATGGGGTGGACAATTGGAACTACCCGCTTACCGGCCTCAAAATGGTGGGGCACCTGGTTGGCAGGCAGGGTCTCAAAGGGATGAACTGGCAGGCCTATGCACATGCAGAGGTAGGCTATTTCAGGAAGCTGGCAAACAGGCTGTATGCTGCAGGTATTTTCAGGGGCAGGCTTACCGCGCCTAACGATGTACCCTATTACTTCCGGAATGCAATGGGCTCTAACAGCGAGTATGTACGTGGCTACGAGTATTACGTAGTAGATGGCTCCCAGTATGCAATAGGCCGGGCCGATCTGAAATTCGAGGCGCTGAACATAAAGATCAGGCATGTGCCTATCAGTTTTCTGTCGGTGATACCTATACGGGTATATCCTAAGATATTTGTTGATGCGGGCTATGCCACTTATAAATACCCCGGAAATAGCTTCCTCAATGAAAGGGCTTTAATAGGTTATGGAGTAGGGGTAGATGTGGTCTCTTCTTACGAGTTTAAGTTCAGGCTGGAGTATTCCTTCAATCATCTGCAGCAAAAAGGTCTATTTTTACACCTCGATACAGAATAACAGCGAACATGCAGGTTGCCATATATAACAGAACGTTTGAAGAGCAGGATATCCCTACGCTTCAGCATATCATCACCATGCTGGAAGCGCACGGCATCCAGTTGATATTCTTTAAAGAGTTTTATGAGCGCATACAGCCATATATCACCTTAAAGGCTATGCCCCGTGTATTTACAGGCAGGCAGGATTTGCCGCTGAATACCGACATGCTTTTTAGCCTGGGTGGCGATGGCACTTTGCTCGATACGGTTTGTTTCGTTGGTAATACCAACATACCACTGATCGGCATCAACCTGGGCAGGCTGGGTTTTCTTGCCGCCATACCCGAAGAAGAAGTGGAAGATGCCATCATATCCCTGGTACGTGGGTCTTACACTTTGGAAAAGCGCAGCCTGATACACCTCGATTCCAGCATACCGCTGTTTGATGGCGCGCCCTACGCGCTCAATGAGTTTACCCTGCACAGGAAGGACTCCTCGTCCATGATCAAGATACATACCTATCTGAATGGCGAGTTCCTGAATACCTATTGGGCAGATGGATTGATCGTGGCTACCCCAACAGGCTCTACCGGCTATTCTCTGAGCTGTGGTGGCCCGGTAGTGTTTCCGCAGACTTCCAGTTTCATCATCACGCCGGTTTCCCCGCATAACCTGAATACCCGCCCGGTAGTAGTACCGGATGACAATGTGATCTCTTTTGAGGTAGAAGGCCGTACAGAGCAGTTCCTGTGTACGCTGGATAGCCGCACGGAGATCATCACCAGCAGTGTGCAGATAGCCGTAAAAAAAGAGGCATTTACCATATCCCTGGTGCGCCCCGATGAGCATAATTTCTTGAAAACCATACGTCAAAAACTGTATTGGGGTGTAGATAGGCGCAATTAGCTACCTGCTCACACAATAAACCGTTACATTTGTAGTTATACATTATCGGGAGCCGAACATGAGGAAATTCTTAGGACTGGCAATAATTCTTATCAGCATGGCGTGCAGCAAACTGCAGGCCCAGAGCTTTTTTACCTCTGAAGAATACGGCTTTTCAATAGGTGGTTCCCAGTATTTCGGCGATCTGAATGATAACTACGGATTTCAGTATGTACGCCCGGCAGGTGGTATTTTCGCCCGCATTCACCTGAATCCCTACATAGCGGTCCGTTTCTCCGGCAATTATGCCAAGATCGGCTACGACGATGCTTTTTCGAGCAATACATTCAATAAAACACGTAACCTCAGTTTCCGCAGCGATGTGGTAGAGGTGGCTTTTCAGACTGAGTTTAACTTCTTCCGGTTTACAACAGGAGAATTAGGAAGTCGTTTTACCCCATACCTTACAGGCGGTATTGGTGCTTTTTACTTCAACCCTTATACTTACCTCAATGGCGACCGCTACAACCTGAAACCATTAGGTACGGAAGGCCAGTATGTGGGCTACGCAGGCCGTATATACAGCAATTTTAACGTTTGCTTCCCGATAGGTGTGGGCGTTAAGTATTGGGTAGTGCCCGGCGTAAACATAGGCTTTGAAATAACAGACAGGCTTACTCTTACAGATTATCTTGATGACGTAAGTACCACCTATGTTGACAGCAAACTGTTTGACGCAAATACCGGTAATGGCAATGCCAGTGCAGCATACCAGTTGCAGGATAGGTCGGGCGAGAGCGGGGGAACCAAATTGGGGCGCCCCGGCAAGCAAAGAGGTAATAGCGCTACAAAAGACCAGTACATGATGTTCGTGTTCAACCTGTCTTTCCAGTTCAAAACATATAAATGCCCTTCTTATCTGAAAGATGGCTATTTCATGTATTAAAAACCAACCGCTATGAACATCTTCCTGAAACTATCCGATCCCGTTTACTTCAAAAAGTTTGGCATCAGGCTAGGCTTTATTATAGGCACAATAGGCATCTTTCTATTCAGTTACGTTACATATCTTTCTTTACAGAATCACAAGCCTTGGAATGCGGCGTTTCTTAGTATGTTTGTATTGCTTAGCATTCACAATATTTACCGCGCAATAAGATCAGCTAAGAAATTAAGGCAGAAAGGGTTATAATGCTATTCCTAGAATGTAATCCCAACATTCACCCATTCAGGATCAAAACTGGCTTTGTATTTTTTATAGAAATTGATCGCGGGCTCATTCCAGTCGAGCACTTGCCAGTTGATGCCGTGAAAGCCTTTTTCTTTTGCTATAGCCACTAATTCATTCATCAGCATCGAACCGACACCTTTACCGCGCCATGCTTCCGTAACCAGTATATCCTCCAGGTACATACGTTGCCCCTTCCAGGTAGAATAGCGGATATAGTATAGCGCAAATCCTATTACACTTCCACCCACCTCGGCTACCAGTGCCCACCAAACAGGATTATCGCCAAAGCCACTTTCAATAAAGTGCTCCATCGAAACGGTTACTTCGTTGGGCGCACGCTCGTAAACTGCCAGTTCATGCACCAGCTGCAGCATGGCAGCGCAATCTTCTTTGGTGGCAGTGCGAATCACAACCTTATTACTCATTGGCATTGTTTTATAGCAATATGCTGAAGCTAAAAGCGTTATAAGGATGCAAAGATGTAAAACTTGCGTTAAACAATAGGCATTGACGCAACAGTAACGTATTTTTAAGCATTCCGGTGCTTTAAACACCATACCAAACAATATGAATACACTACAGGGAGAGATACTATGGATAGACGACGAGATAGATTCTCTGAAATCGCAGATCGTTTTTTTAAAGAACAAAGGATATGATGTCACGGCGATATCCAACGGCTACGATGCCCTGGAAATGCTGAAGGATAAAACAGTAGATGTAGTACTGCTGGATGAAAGCATGCCGGGAATGACCGGCCTGGAAACACTCGCTAAAATAAAAGAGCTACACCCGCTGCTGCCGGTAGTAATGGTTACCAAGAATGAGGCCGAGAACATTATGGAAGAAGCCATAGGCTCGCAGATAACGGACTACCTGATTAAGCCCGTGAACCCCAACCAGGTATTGCTTTCGTTGAAGAAGATCATGGATACCAAAAGGCTGGTAAGCGAAAAAACAACCGTTGCCTACCAGCAGGATTTCCGTAACCTGTTTATGGCATTGAGCTCTAATCCTAACCAGGAAGAATGGAAGGAGCTTTATAAAAAGCTGGTGTACTGGGAACTGGAAATGGCACGTAGTGACAGTGCGGAGATGATGGAAGTGTTGCAAAACCAAAAATCGGAAGCAAATACTGATTTTTTTAAATTCATATCGAAGAACTACGCTAAATGGATAAAGGATAAATCGGGCGATGCACCATTGATGTCGCACGAATTGTTTAAAAGAAAGGTGGCGCCGCATCTGGAAGCAGGTAAGCCAACTTTCCTGGTGGTAATAGACAATCTCCGTTTCGACCAGTGGAAAGTGTTACAGCCTATTATCACAGAGAGCTTCCGCCTGCTGGAAGAGGATATGTTCTATAGCATATTGCCAACAGCAACGCAATACGCCCGTAACGCCCTGTTTGCCGGTATGTTGCCGATTGAGATCGAGGCTAAATTCCCAATGGAATGGAAGAACGATGATGAAGAAGGTGGTAAAAACCTGTACGAAGAAACCTTTTTGCGAAACCAGTTGAAACAACTGAAACTGGATAAACTGAAAGTGCAGTACACCAAGATCACCAATAACGAACATGGTAAAGACCTGGAAGATAATATCCATAACTACCTGAATAACGATCTGAGTGTCGTCGTTTACAATTTCGTAGACATGCTATCGCATGCGCGTACAGAGATGGAAGTATTGAAAGAACTGGCAGGTGACGAAGTGTCTTACCGCTCGCTGACAGTAAGCTGGTTTGAGCACTCACCGCTGTATCGTGCGCTGAAGAAGATAGCTGATAAGAATATACAGATCATCATTACAACAGACCATGGCACGCAACGTGTAAAAACGCCAAGCAAGTGCGTGGGCGACAGGCAAACCACTACTAACCTGCGTTATAAACATGGCCGCAACCTGCAATACGAAGAGAAAGATGTACTGGCTTTCCGCGATCCGCGTGAGGCTGGTCTTCCACGTCCTAACGTAAGTTCCACCTTCATTTTTGCGAAGGAAGATGTGTTCCTTTGCTATCCTAATAACTACAATTACTACGTGAATTATTACCGCAACACATTTCAGCACGGAGGTATCTCACTGGAAGAAATGCTGGTGCCTGTAGTGCGGCTTTCGAGTAAGTAACAAAACCATAATACAGGCTTAACACTTTAGGAAACTGCGGGTAATATTAGTGCTTCATCTTGTGCTGCAATGGCATTAGGATGAGATTTAACAAGGTCTCATCGGCACAGGTATATTTATCCATATATTCAACATACCCTAATCCGTTAAGTTAGCAAGAAAAAGGCCTGCCTGTATTCTACGGGTGGGTTTTCTGTTTTACGGCACATCCTTTTCACAAAAATTTATAGCCTATCCTAATTCATCACAGCGTATAAATCAGTAAACTTGTAAAAAGCTTGGCATATATGATGGAACCTATCTCTGAACAGGTTACAAACAACACACCAACCCATAAAGTACAGGAATTAATTGCACAGATAGAGAAGGTGATACGGGGTAAGCAGTACCAGGTAGAAATGGTAGTGACCTGCCTGCTGGCAGGAGGCCACATCCTGATGGAAGATAACCCGGGTACCGGTAAGACTGTACTGGCAAGAACGCTGGCGCAGTGTATCAGCGGCGAAAAAGATAACGACCATGTAATATTCAAAAGGATACAGTTTACACCCGACCTGCTGCCGATGGACCTGATAGGCACCCATATATTTGATGACAGGAATAAGGAATTTGTATTCAAGAAAGGGCCACTTTTCTGTAATGTGCTGCTGGCGGACGAGATCAACCGCGCTTCGCCAAAGGTGCAGAGCGCCTTGCTGGAATCGATGGCAGAACACCAGATAACTGTGGGCGACACTACCATAAAGCTGGAACGTTTGTTCTTTACCATAGCCACACAAAACCCTATAGAAATGGAAGGTACTTATCCGCTACCTGCGGCACAGCTCGACCGTTTCTTTATGAAGATCACATTTGGCTATGTAGATGAAGATGTGGAAATGAACATCTATCGCGAGTATGTGGATATAGCACACAACCTCGAAAGCCTGCAGCAGGTGTTAAGCTTTAATGATATCCTCAACCTGCAACAGGAAGCGGAGAATGTATTTGTGCATGAGGAAATATTAAGAGCAGTAAATAATATAGTACGCGGTACACGTGCACACCAGGATATATCATTAGGTGCGTCTACACGTAGCGGTATTGCCTTCATCAAATGCCTGCGTGCATACGCATTGGTGCGTGGCAGAAGCTTTGTTATAGAAGATGATGTAAAAGATATAGCACGTGCCGTGCTGGAGCACAGGCTCATCTATCGCAATAAAGAAGGCAAGCAAAAAGCATTAGACAGTATTATCAATAAAGAAGCAGAACGGCTGGCGAAACTGAAACTATATGCATAGCATCGATCTTGAAGCCACCGGGCGCAGGATTGTTTTGTTGATATGCCTGTGCCTTGTGGCAATATTCCCCGTACAGGCACAGCAACTATTGCATCGCAAAAATCCCACGCAACGTTGGGAAATAGATGCCAAGCGGATGGCGAGCAACATGCTGAGTGATGATGCGCTGCCCCGCAGCCGCGAGTTTAAAAGAATAGACAGTAGCTACTATGTAGGCTGGCTGTTTGAAGGGGCATATAAACATGAACACGCAGCTGATTACCTCGGGTATAAGAATGCTGCGCAGCCGCTGGAGAAAGCGCTTCAATTAATAGAAAGGGATTACAGAAAAGAATTGGCCACACGCAGTCCTGATGTGGCGGTGTATGTATTTGCGTATAAATTCCAGATAGATTATTCTACCATAGCATACCTGCTGATGGATTGCTATGCTAATACAGAAGAGCCGGTAAAAGTGTATAACCTGATGCGCCGCACATTGAAATGGAACTTTCAGCGCGATTACCAACTGGATGCATATAACTACCTCGGCTGGACGGTACATCGTAACAGGTTTTACAACAGCAGCAAATACTTTTTCCTGAAGAACTCTATAGATGCAAACGAAAAACTTGCCAATAGCTATCTTGATTCAGGATTGCGCCGGATAAATATTAACAGGCGCATCAATGCCACTATCTTTCCGCAGGGGTACGAACTGGAAGAAAAGCAAAGAGTGTATCACTACAAGGCTATGCTCTATAGCTATGCTTTGAAGATAGATTCGGCGACATATTATTACGACCTGCTGCGCAAGAGCCCTTTCTTCCCTCATAACAACTATGCAACGTTCAGAGAAGTGTGTGGCGATTTCAGGGAAGCAGAACGAGAGTATGAAGAAGCCGTAGCGCAGGATGGCGCAGATAAAAGATTGAAGGAATGGGCTTACTATACTTCCATATTGAAGATATATAAATCGCAGCCCAAACTTGGAGCTGAGCTGATGCGCGAAATGATCAAGTCAAATGGCTCTACGCCCGGCTTTGGATGGTACAACATAGCCCTGGCGCGCTGCATGTTTTACGACGGGCAGGAAAAAGAATCCGAACGATATATCAATAAAGCGGCGGAGTTTAAAGAACTGCATATTGGTACTACGCTGGGGCAGACACATTATGATTTCAGTGTGCAGCTTATCAAACTGCTGAACAAACAGGCTGCATTAGACCGCCAGCGTTTTGAGCATAAGAACTGGTGGTACAATCCATCTGTACTGGCAGATATGGGGCAGATGCTCACTGAAAAGTACATGCAACAATTCCTGATCATCAACCAGTTTGCATTGAACCCCGAAAGAGATCGCGTAGTATATAAACTATTCTCTACCGAGAGTACCGTGAGCTGGGATGAGGTATGGTACCTGATACGCGATTTTAGTACCAAGTTCTTTTTGCAGAAGTTTCAGCAGGAACTGCGTACTGATGACCGGAAGTATGTGCGCAAATACTTTAAACTATTTGTAGCGCAGCTTACCATGAAACAGGGCAATTATAAAGAGGCGCGCATTCTGCTGAACGAAATATTGCGCGATCCGAATATTGACCTGGAATATGAAAAACTCTTCCTCGCCCGTGTGTACCAGGACCAGGCAACTTGCGCTAAGGAGCTGGATGACAAAGCAGGTTACAATGACTGGATATATCGGGCCTATGTGATATATCCGCAACTGATGCCCAATACAGGTATGCCAATGAATATGAACATCCGCATTATGGGGCAGCAGGATAAAGCAGCGGTAGACAGGCTAAAGGAATGTAACATCAATTGGGTGAGTACATCGCCCGCGCCGGAAGTATATATCAGCTTCCTAAATGCAGGGGGTAAAAAGCGGATAGAATATTATGTGATGGACCGTGCCGGTAACTATGTAGTACAGCGCCAGTCGTTTGGATATACTAAGCCTGAAGATGCAGGTGTGGAACTTGCCTATCGCATATTTAATATTGGCGGGAAAGATCCGGAGAAAGAAAAATAATAGAGGATCGCTTTCGCGGGCAGAGATAATAGTTTAGTTTTATATAGTATTCTTTGTCTATGTTCGTCACCTCGCTATATAATCTGAAAGGCGGTGTTGGTAAGACCGCATCCTGCGTCAATTTCGCTTTTATGGCCGCTAAGGACGGTTATAAAACCCTGCTTTGGGACCTCGATCCGCAAGGTGCTGCCTCCTTTTACTTCAACGCGCAACCAAAGGAAAAGATATCGGCCAAGAAGATCATCGCGCATACGGTAAGTATAGAAGAGGCGATCATGAGCACGCCTTACGAAGGGCTTGACATTATACCGGCAGATATCTCTGCACGCAAGATGGACCTGTTTCTCGAAGACAAGAATTCTAAAAAACAGCTGAGCAACCTGCTGAAATGGCTGGAAAATAGCTATGATTTTGTATTCATAGATTGCCCGCCGGGATTCTCACTGCTGGCAGACAATATATTCTATGCCTCAGATGTGGTGCTGATGCCGGTGATACCAACTACGCTATCGGTACGCACCTACGACCTGGTGAAAAGCTATTTTGAAGACAAGGATGCCGGGGTAGAAAAACTGATGTGTTTTTTTACAATGGTGGACATCCGTAAGAACATGCACAAAGATGTGATGGCGAAGCTATACAAAGACAAGCGCTTCTTTGAATATTACATTCCTTACCTGTCAGATGTAGAGAAGATGGGCGTACACCATGCCCCCCTGGGTGCATTCGCCCCCTCCAGCTATGCAGCCACCTGCTATCGCGCCCTGTGGAACGAGATAAAAGAAGGGGTGCTGGAATAGGTATAGGATGTATGTATTTCTTAACTTTATAGTATGACAACTGAAGCAATACGGAAGCAATTGGTGGATTATCTTAAAACAGCGGATGATAAGAAAGTGAAAGCCATTTATACCATGGTGGAGGATGAGATCAATACGCAGGCTAACGATTGGAATGAGACATTTAAAGCCAAACTAGATAGCAGGAGTAAGTCTTTTGCCAAAGGCAAAGCAAAAACGTACAGCTGGGAAGAAACAAAGAAAGCAGCTGTCAATAAAGCAAAATCAGGATCTAAATAATGCCTTTTACATATCAATTACATGAAGAGGCGTATCATGAATTTATTGAAGCCTATGAATGGTATGAAATAAGAGAACCGGGTTTAGGCAAAAGATTTATAGGAGCAGTGGAGAACTGCTTAAACAAATAAGTCTTCATCCTGAATTGCATACAAAGGTGTATCGTAATTTCAGACAGGCAAAAGTTCCTTATTTCCCATTTACCGTTGTTTATGAATTTTATCCTAAAAAGGCTTTCATACATATAGCTGCAATACATCATACAAAACGAAATCCCAAAGGAAAATTCAGGAGATAGCACCAGTTCCTGGTTTATATTTTTTCAGGCAAGCAGAATGTATTATAATATTTTAATTATAAAAAATGAATGGTGATCAAACTAATTGTCCGTTTTTGCAATTACATACCATACGGCTAACTTTGCACTTTCTTTAATTTATAAGGAGCTCAAAAAAAATGAATCTATTCTCTCTTCAAAATCAGGAGTTCATAGGCCGCCATATAGGCCCTAATGAGCATGATACAAAAGCAATGCTGGCGACCATTGGCGTGGCAGATATGGAAGAACTGATAAGCCGAACGGTACCTGAGGCTATCCGAATGAACAGGAAGCTGAATATACCGGAAAGCATTAGCGAAGCGGAATACCTGCGCATTTCTAAAGAGCTGTCTACCAAAAACAAAGTATTTAAGAATTATATAGGCCAGGGTTATTATGATACGCTGACACCAAGTGTGATACTGCGTAATATTTTTGAAAACCCGGGATGGTACACACAGTACACTCCTTACCAGGCAGAAATATCACAAGGCCGCCTGGAAAGCCTGCTGAACTACCAGACCATGGTAAGCGACCTTACAGGCCTGCCAATAGCAAATGCATCCTTGCTGGATGAAGCTACTGCTGCTGCAGAGGCGATGCACATGTTCCTGGCTACATTGAACAAAGACCATGAGAAACTGGATCGTCCTAAATTCTTCGTGGATGAAGATGTGTTTCCGCAGACAAAAGATGTGGTGCTGACACGCGCTACACCGCTGGGCGTGGAAATAGTAACAGGCGATTACCGCACTGCAACTATCGACAATACTTACTTCGGTGCGTTGGTACAATACCCTAATGATAAAGGTAGTGTAGAAGATTACCGTGGCTTTATAGAAAAAGTACATGCGGCAGGCGCGTATGTAGCAATGGCTACAGACCTGTTAGCATTGACGCTGATCACCTCTCCGGGCGAGCTGGGCGCTGATGTAGCATTAGGTTCTGCACAACGTTTTGGCGTGCCACTGGGTTACGGTGGCCCGCATGCGGCATTCTTCTCTTGCTCTGATGAATTTAAACGCGCCATCCCCGGCCGTATCATTGGTGTAAGTATAGATGCTAACGGCAACCGTGCATTGCGCATGGCGCTGCAAACACGTGAGCAGCACATCAAACGCGAAAAAGCAACTTCTAATATCTGTACTGCACAGGCATTGCTGGCTAATATGGCTGCTATGTATGCCGTATATCATGGTCCTGATGGATTGACCCGCATTGCTAAACGAGTAAGCATCCTTACCCATACACTGACAAACCAGCTGAAAGGATTAGGACATAACCTTGTATCTGAATCTTATTTTGATACCATCGTTGTGAAGGTAGCAGATGCAAACGCTATTAAAACTGCTGCTGAAGCTAAAGAGATCAACTTCAGGTATTTTGCTGATAACACATTGGTAGGTATCTCGCTTGACGAAACTACTACTACCAGTGACCTGTTTAATATCATCAGCGTATTTGATAACAGTGGTGAACCTGTAAGCTTTGAAATAGCTAACGACGATGTATTGTCTAACATTGGTACCGCAATGACACGTACCTCTGATTTCCTGACGCACCCGGTATTCAATACTTATCATAGCGAATCGCAAATGATGCGCTATATAAAAATGCTGGAAAACAAGGATCTGAGCCTCAACACCAGCATGATATCTCTTGGCTCTTGTACCATGAAGCTGAATGCTGCATCTGAAATGATGCCGCTGAGCTGGGCACACTGGAGCAAGATGCATCCGTTTGTACCAAATGACCAGGCGCAAGGCTACCTGCAAATGGCTAAAGAACTGGAAAGCTACCTGTGCGAGATCACTGCATTTGATGCCTGCAGCCTGCAGCCAAACAGTGGTGCACAAGGAGAGTATGCCGGCTTGCTGACCATCAGGTCTTACCACGAAAGTCGCGGAGATAAACACCGCAATGTGATGCTGATACCTATATCTGCACACGGTACCAATCCTGCATCGGCAGTAATGGTGGGCTACAAAGTAGTAGTAGTAAAGGCGCTGGAAAATGGATACATAGATGTAGAAGACCTGAAAGTGAAAGCAGCGCAATATGCTGATAACCTGGCAGGTATCATGGTAACATACCCATCTACATACGGTGTGTATGAAGAAACCATCAAAGACATTACGAACATTGTACACCAGTACGGTGGACAGGTATATATGGATGGCGCGAACATGAACGCACAGGTAGGGCTTACTGCTCCGGGCCTGATAGGCGCTGACGTTTGCCACCTGAACCTGCACAAAACATTTGCGATACCACACGGTGGTGGCGGCCCCGGTATGGGACCTATCTGTGTGAAAGCACACCTGGCTCCGCACCTGCCATCTCACGTAGTGAATACCAACGGTGGTGCGGGACATGCAGTATCTGCTGCTCCTTATGGCTCTGCGAGCATCCTGCTGATATCTTATGCATACATCCGTATGCTGGGTGCTACAGGCGTGCGCAAAGCAACAGAGTATGCGATACTGAATGCTAACTACATGCGTGCACGTTTACAGAACGATTATGAAATTCTGTACACAGGTGTAAACGGCACCTGCGCGCACGAGTTTATCGTTGACCTGCGTCCGCTGAAGAAAACAGCGGAAATAGAAGCGGAAGACGTAGCAAAACGCCTGATGGACTATGGTTTCCACGCGCCGACACTGAGCTTCCCTGTACCGGGCACTATCATGATAGAACCAACGGAAAGTGAAGATAAAGCAGAGCTGGATCGCTTCTGCGATGCATTATTGAGCATCCGTGAAGAGATACGCGCTATAGAAGAGGGTAAGGCTGATAAGAAAGAGAACGTGCTGAAACATGCGCCGCATACACAGTTCATCGTAACTGCGGATGAATGGACTCGTCCTTACAGCCGCCAGACAGCAGCTTATCCATTGTCTTGGGTGAAGAATAATAAGTTCTGGCCAAGCATCGCTCGTATCAACAATACTTACGGAGACCGTAACCTGGTATGTACCTGCGAGCCTGTTTCTTCTTATATGGAAGCAGAAGCGCAATAGGCTTGTACAATAATAATTTTATAAAACCGCTCTCAAACGAGAGCGGTTTTATTTTTTAATCGATTGTTATTAATTTAGCGGACCGTTATTACCCTCCTAACTACCTATATATGAAAAAACTAACCTTTTTTACCCTGCTATGGCTTGCCGTATTTTCTTCTCGTGCACAAGACGCACCTGTTTCTTTTTTAAGCGAACCGATAGCTATCTCGACTGAAGGATGGAATAAAGTATTGCAGATGAAAAATGGCAATACGCTTCTATTTCATTTTGAATTGAAAAAGAGCACTATTGTAAAGGTCTTTAATAAAGATCATAAGGAGATTGCTTCCGTAAAACCCGATTTTAAACTTATAGATGTAAGGCAAATAGATAATGCTACCTTCCAGGGTTTGATAGATGTAGGAGGTGAAGCTACCTTGTTTATCAGCCAGCAGGTGGATAATGTGAATACCCTGGTACGTCTTAGGTTTAACGGCGCCAATGGCGAGCTCACTAACGAAGACAGGGTTGTAAGGTCGGCTAGCCTGGCAAAAGAAACCCAGGTAAAAGTTCTGAAAAGTGAGAAAGAAGAAGGCTATCATATCGCCTGCTTTACCTACAAAGAGCCTGATACATCTGCCATCATAAAGCTGATGAATTTTAACGGAAAGAATGAAGAGGTAGATGAGATACCCTATGAGATTCCAACCCGTGGTTTTGATTTCACTACCCTGGTAACTTCAGACATAGACCGTGCCGGCAATATCCTCATCGTGTCCTGTCTTGCAAAGATCATTCAGTATCCGGAACTAATGGACCGTACCCTGGTGATCAATTACCTGCCAAAGAATGAGAGCACCTTTACAACGAATATGGTAAAGCTTCCTGAAAAGATAGCGCTCAGCTCCGTAGCATTCGCCGTTAACCCTTTTGCAAACAATATCAACTGGGTGGTAAATAAAGAATGGGTAACCAAGTATGGAGATAAGAATATCAGCGAACAGCAGGAATCGATGTATATCATTCCTGAAAGTATCACTGCAATGAAAGAGCGTTATCTTAATCATGATACTGCAAACAAAAGCCTGGCAAAGCTAAAAGGAGATACCAGTGCCAGGTATTGGGGTAATGTAAAAAGCATGTACACAAATAACCTGGGCAAGACAACCGTATTTTTTGAAAACAGGGATAATATAACAGATCAGCAACGCATACAGAACAATCGCATTGTTTGTGCCGGAGATATATGTATGGCAGAGTATGACGATAATGGAACAGAAATATCAAGCATACTGCTTCCCAAGTCAAACTATTATGCCCCGGTAACTTATCCACCCCTTGCTTTCGGTACTGTAAGCGAATGGGAACTATATAGCAGCCTTTTCTTCAATAGCAAAAAAAGCCATTACATAGTTTATAACGAATCAGCAGAGAACTACAGTATCGCTCCCGGTTCTCTAACCAGGCCCGTTTTCAATTATGACAATACAGATGCAACGTTTTACCACATTACTAAAGATTTCATCACCAAACAGAGTTTTATTCTGCCCGAAAATAACTGTCATCACCAACTATACATTGGAAGCGCCAGTTATGATGAAAAAGGCAACAGCATAGCTGGGCTGATGAAGCAAAACAAAGCCGGGCAAACCACCCTACACCTTTTATGGTACAAATTCATCGACTAATGACCCTTCCGTTTTTCGAGCGCATCACTAACCGCCAACACCAGTTCGTAAGGGATGTCAATGCCCTCTTCCTTAGCCAGGTCGTAACGGTCGAGCGCGGTCCATGTTACATAGAAGCGGGGAACACCGGCAATGTTCACCTCGTAATAGGTACCATCGCGCCTGTGCTGAGGCACAAATACTGCCAGAACCGTTTTACCGTTATAATGAATGCGTTGTGTAAAGTTTGCAGCCATATCAGAGAATAAAAAAGTAGAATGTATTAACTGTTCAATATCATGCCTGCAAATTTTGTCATTTTAATTGTTTAACTAAATGTTCTTTTTTTCCAACCTTTTTAATAATCTATTCGTCTAATAATATATAACCGCAGTTCGCTGCTAAAGAACAAAACCCATGAATATAGGACTAGCTATCAAATCGATCAGAAGGCAGTTGGATATCACTCAGTATCAACTTGCAGACAGGTGCAATATATCCCAAACTTCTCTATCACAGATAGAGAATGGGGTAAAAAGACCAAGCGCCCGAACCATCAAGAAAGTTTGTGAAGTATTGGATGTGCCGGAATCAATCATTTACATATTAGGAATGCAGGATACCGATGTGCCTGAAAGCCGCAAAAATGTGTATGAGATGTTGTTTCCGTCTATCAAGAACCTTGCTTTGCAGATAGTAAGCGCAGAGCACAAGCAACTGATAGAACATGCAGAAACGGCGGCCTAAAACCTGCCCTGCATAGAAAGTTGCTGCCATAAGGCATTACACAAGTTCATTATTTTCATACTATACATCACTGCCTTAGGCGACACCTCAGCCGGTTGTTCTGTTTTTTTAACCAGGGCAACCGGTTGTTCATTTTTAAGATGTTGCATCAGCTCCTGCCAATCTAATGCCACCGTAATAGTGATGTAAAACAAGACCGACCACAAAAGTGACTTGCCGATAAAAACCATTTTGGAAGAATAAGGCTGTTTCATGAGGTTGTAGATTGAAGCGAATATAAAATTATTGCATATCATAACCTAAAAACTTACCCCTGAAAGGGGGATTTGCCAGCTATATATTGGGTAACTTTATAAGCTTATGTTTGGGAGGATAGCCGGTGCCGCACTTAGTTTATTGATTTGCATCAATAGTAATGGACAGACTATTGTAGGGTGGCAGCAGTGTGCCAAATATAAAACCACACAGGCGGCAGGAAAATTGACGGTGGCCGATATAGCAGAGGATGCGTATGATATTAAGCATGTAAAGATCGATGTAAGGCTTACCAACCAATCTACTGCGATTAATGGAGTGGTAACGGTGCAGGCAAGTGTCGTAGCATCGCAGCTAGACAAGTACGTATTTGAATTGGATACGATGTTGCATGTAGATTCTTTTCTGCTGAACGGGATAAAGATGCCCGTTAGCAATAACGGCAATATAAGAGCCGCAATGTTGGATGTTCCGCTGCCCCATGCTGCCCCATTTACGGCAACGATATATTACGGCGGTGCAGCAGATGCAGGTAACGGGTATTACCAGGCGGGGCTCAATAATACAGATGCCAACCCGTATAAAGTGAAAACCACCTATTCGCTTGCTGAACCCTACCTGGCCTATAAGTGGTGGCCCTGCAAGCAATCGCTGCAGGATAAGATAGATAGTGCAGATATATGGATAACAGTACCTGCGGGGCTGAAGGCCGGGAGTAATGGTTTGCTGCAAAACGTAAGCAATGTAGCAGGTGGGCAACAACGGTTTGAATGGCATACAAGCTATCCGATAGCCTATTACCTGCTATCAGTATCTGTTGCTCCGTACATTGATTATCACTATAAGATAGCGATACCCGGAAGTGCTGATAGCTTGTTGTTTCAGAACTATGTATATGATGCGCCGGGGTCTCTAGACAGCTATAAGCAAAGTATAGACAGCACGGCAGATATGCTGCAATATTTCTCGAACATATTTGGCGCCTATCCTTTTATGAAAGAAAAATACGGCCACTGCATTGTACCATTACCCGGAGGTATGGAATACCAGACCATGACCAGTTGCGGAGATTTTGGCAGTATGCTGGTATCGCATGAGTTAACGCATCAGTGGTTTGGCGATCACGTAACCTGCGCCAGTTGGAAGGATGTATGGCTGAATGAAGGTTTTGCATCCTATGGGGAATACCTGTTCCTCGAACATTTTCGACCTAATGACGCAGCCGCCCACATGCAGCAGTTTCACGATGCTGTATTGAACAAAGCGGAAAAACGGGGTGCGGTATATGTGGATGATACTACAAACGATGGCAGAATATTTGACAGCAGGCTGTCTTATGCAAAAGCTGCAGCCGTGATACATACTCTGCGGTTTGTAATAGATAATGATTCCCTGTTCTTTGCTATGCTAAGGGCCTACCAGCAGCAGTATGCCTTTGGTAATGCCACTACAGAGCGTTTTAAAAACCTGGCAGCCAATTTCGTACAACAAAACCTCGATACTTTTTTTGATCAATGGATCTATAAAGAAGGCTACCCGATCTATCGCCTGAGCTGGAACCAGTTAAACGATGATGTGTTCATTAAGATACAACAAACTACTGCGGTGCCGCAGTCAGTTAGCCTGTATCATATACCTTTGGAGTTAAAGCTAAAAAGCAGGCAAGGGGATAGTTTACTGCGCATCAATAACAATGCGAATGAGCAGATGCTGCAGCTGAAATGGGATCACACCATGACGAGTGTAGTAACCGACCCTAATAACTATATACTTAATGGCGATCTTGGCGCTTATCACGACCCTGAGTTAGGAATAAATACAGTAACTTCAAACGACATTGTTGTATTCCCTAATCCTGCAGGCGATTATTGGAGCATCATAGGACTGGCGCAAAATACAGACTGGATATTGACGGATATGAATGGCCGAATTGTGAGGAAAGGTAATACGGGATTACAAACCTGGGATGTGATATATACCGACGGACTTGCACGTGGCGGTTATGTATATGTGCTGCTGCAAGGGAAGAAAAAAATAAAATCAATAAAGCTGATCAAAGAGTAATATGTGGCTGAAATACTTACTATTATTATTAATGACACCTGCTATTAGCTATGCAGGATATTGTCAGCGTGAGCAATCAAAACAAACCGGTACTGCTAATAAAACAACGAGTGCAGCACCGGAGGAAGATGATTATGACGTGCTGTCATTGAAGTTTGATATTGCCCTTAGCAATACATCAACAGCGGTGAGTGGTAATGTGATTACTACCGGTAAAGTAGTAGCTGCATCTATGAGCACCTATGCATTTGAATTGAATAGTGTGATCACGATAGACTCCATTCGTTTTAATAATCAGATAGTAACGGGCGTCACTACAACAGGCAACGTTCGAAAAGTATCGCTTCCATCATCAATTACTAACGGCAGCACGTTTACAGCACAGGTATATTATCATGGGCAGCCACCGGCCGGCAACGGGCAATTCTTTACTGCGGGTTTGAATCCCGTATTGCTGAATGGTAACTATAATATCATGTATAGCCTTAGTGATAAAGACCTGGCGAGCGACTGGTGGCCTGCAAAACAAAATATACAGGATAAGATAGACAGTGTAACCATGTGGGTAACGGTGGATGATTCACTAACCGTAGGAAGCAATGGACTGTTAAAGAATGTTAGAATACTACCGGTAAACAAGAAAAGATATGAATGGCATACTTCTTATCCTATAGACTATTACCTGGTATCTGTAGCAGTAGCTCCTTACAATGAGTATAGCTATTATATGCATTATACGGACGGCAGTGGAGATTCTATGCTGGTACAGAATTTTTATTACAACAAGCCCGGTATATTGACTGCAAGAGAGAAGGCGGCTTTCGATAGCACAGGTTTAATTATCGACCATTTCTCTAACCTCTTCGGCAGATATCCTTTTGATAAAGAAAAGTACGGGCATTGTATGTCCCCTTTGTCAGGCGGCATGGAGCACCAAACTATGACTACGATGGGTACGGTTGGTTTTTCAGATGAGGCCCTGATAGCACACGAGTTGGGGCACCAGTGGTGGGGCGATAATGTAACCTATGGCAGCTGGCGCGATATATGGCTGAGTGAAGGTTTTGCCTCTTATTGTGAGCAATTGTTTGTAGAGCATTTTCGGGGAGAGGCAGCATTTCTGGCGTACCGTAAAAATGTATTTGGGTATATTATAGGGCAAACAACCGGCAGTGTGTATGTAGACGATACTACGAACGTGAACCGGATATTTAGCCAGAATCTTACTTATTATAAAGGGGCATCCGTAGTACATATGTTACGTTACCTTGCCCCATCAGACAGTATATTTTTCCGTGCTATGAAAAGGTACCAGTCTACGTATGGTGGTAGCCATGCCTTCACTGACGATCTGAAAAATATTGCAGAGCAGGAATATGGCTCATCTCTGGATAGCTTCTTCTCGCAATGGGTATATGGGCAGGGCCTCCCTACATATAGTGCAAAATGGTATCAGCAGGGCAGCGATGTTGTGATACGACTTTCACAAAACACATCTGCGCCATCTTCGGTACCATGCTTTTGGATGCCTGTGCAAATAAAACTGAAATCTGCACTGGGAGATAAAGTCATTACCCTGTATAACAATGCCAACTCACAAACCTTTGTTACCAGCTTTGACAGCGTAATGACCGGTATGGAAATAGATCCTTATGATAACATTCTGAACCGAACCACGAGTATTGTGCAGGATGCAAGTATCCTCGGTATTGCCAATGCACAGTTAGACCAGATTCAGGTGTACCCCAATCCCGCGCAGGAAAGCTGGCAGGTAACAAATCTGCCACAAAATGCCGATTGCCTGGTTACAGATGCCACCGGTAAAAGTATATGGCATAGCATTGCAAATTTTAAAATATCCATACCTGCAGCGCAGCTGGCACAAGGTGTGTATTTCTTAAAAATAAAGACAAATGAAGGCGCGGTAAAATGTATGCAACTGGTCAGGTAATAAGAACAGTGCATTAACACAACTAACCTACATTTGCATACACCTGTGTTTGTTTAATGGAAAATCTCGGCCATCTTTTTCAGCATATAGTAGACAATCCATTGCCGTCTGCTATGATCATCCTGAACCTAATACTTATAGAAAGCCTGCTATCGGTTGATAATGCCGCTGTGCTGGCAACTATGGTGCTAGACCTGCCTAAAGACCAGCGCAGCAGAGCTTTAAAGATTGGCCTTATCGGTGCGTATGTGTTTCGTGGGCTATGCCTGCTGTTTGCTTTCCTGCTGATACAGATCTGGTGGTTTAAACCATTGGGGGGTATTTACCTGCTGTTCCTTGCTGTCAAATACTTCTTTACAAAAAAGAAAAACGAAGAGGAAACAATCGCCGAAGAGCTGGAGCATGCGCACAAAAGCTGGCTTTACCGCAAAACGCTGGGGATGTTTGGCCCTTTTTGGTCTACAGTTATCATGGTAGAAATCATGGACCTGGCTTTTTCTGTTGACAATGTAATAGCGGCAAATGCATATACGCCCAATATTATATTGATATGGGTAGGTGTATTTATTGGCATATTGGCCATGCGTTTTGTTGCACAGGCATTTGTGAAGTTATTAGAGAAATATCCTTTCCTTGAAAAAGCAGCTTATGTAGTAATTGCTTTGCTTGGCTTAAAACTTACATCTTCTATCATCGGGCATTTTTATCCATGTTCTCCATTTACCATTTTTATGGAAGGGGAAGCGGAATGCCTGCTGCACCAGGGAAAAGAGCTGCCAGTTGGCGAGCACCCTGTTGTATGGGGCGATGTACTTACATCGGTATTCAGCATTGCTATTTTTGTGCTGCCTGTTCTCAGTTCCATATTGTTCAATTTCCCGAAGCATCACAAGCTGCAGGAAAAGAACGACCGGGAATAATTAAGATAGATAAGTATTAGCGCGCTATCCATGTTTCGGGATTGAGCTTAGTACCACCTTTCCATACCTGGAAGTTGATGATGCTCTCGCCCTCATCATTCATATTCACTGTACCGATAGGCTGCTTGGTGCGAACATCCTGGCCTGCCTGTACACTTACTTTTGATAAGTTGGTATATACAGTATAATAATCACCGTGCTGAATGATAACAGTCCATTCTTTGCCATCAACAGATAGCACCTTCAATACCTTACCATCGTATACAGACCTTGCCGGAGCATTGTGTGCGGTACTGATATCTACCCCGTAGTTATCCATTACCACTTTTTCAGCAATTGGGTGATGGTAAACACCAAATCCTTGTGAAATAAAGCCTTTTTCTACCGGCCATGGCAGGCGTCCCCTGCTGCTTTCAAAACTGTTAGATAAAGCATTGGCTTCCGGTGTCAGCGAGAAGTCGTAATTCTTCGGCGCAACATTAGCCTTTGGTGGCGGCTGCACAGCTGCGTTAGATGCCGGTTGTGTATTTGCCGCGGTATTATTTGGCTTAGCCGGTTGGGTATTGTTTTTGCCATTATTAATAGGCCCTTCGGGCAATGGCCTTGAGTTGATGCCTGGCGCTACGGTTGCACCTTTGGATGCAGCAGCAGCTTGTGCGGCAGCAAGCCTGCGTGCTTCTTCTGCCTTGCGTGCTTCTTCACGGCGGCGTGCTTCTTCCTCGGCTTTGTGGCGCGCTTCTATCTCGCGGCGGATAACGTCCTGTATGGCTTTATTCAGCTGCTTGGCAGCGCGCTTATCCTTTTCCACCTTCACCTGCAGTTGTTTTTCCCTTCCCTTCAGTTCGTTTACAACGCTGTTGGTTTCATTGGTCTCTTTTTGTATCTCCAGTTTTTGCTTCTCCTGGTCTGTAAGTAAATTATCTTTTGTAGATTTTTCAGAGTTTAATACATCTATTTTTTTGATGATGATGCCCTGCGTGCGGCGTATCTCATCGGCCTGCAGCTTGCGGTAGTCCCGTATTTTTTTCAGGTACTTCATCCGGCGCACTGCCTCGTTAAAGTCTGCGGATGAAAAAAGGAAAGCCAGCATGTCATAAGAACTGCGGCTGCGGTATGCGTATCTTACAGATTGCGCATAGCGTATTTTCAGTGTTGCCAGGTTTTCCCGCAGGTGTGCTACTTCCTGGGTAGAGGTAGTGATATTACTGTTGAGCCGTTCTATCTCGACATTGATATTAGAGATGAGCCTCTGGCGTTCTGCCAGTTTGCTCTGCAGGGCGCGCAATTGACCCATAGTAGCCTTTTTATCGTTCTTGGTAGCTTCCAGTTGTTCCTCCGTTTGCCTGATGGACTCCAGGATACTTTTACGCCTCGCCTCCAGCTCGGCACTGGTAGGTTGCTGTGCATGTACGGGTAAACAAAACAGGATGAATATAACGATTGCGGTAAGGCGCATTAATGACTATCTCTTTTCGGTAAGAAACAAAAATAACCAAATATCATGGGCAATAAAGCCTGTAAAAGCTTTTATAGACGATTTTAGTGTTTTTTTATATAAAACCACCGCTTTCATTTTTTTATAGTTTCTTTGTTTCCAAAGAAAAAGAATATGCTCTATTCGATGACCGGTTTCGGACGGGCTGAGTCCAATATCAATGGCCGGCAGGTAGTTGTGGAGATAAAATCCCTTAACGGCAAGCAGTTTGATATTGTTACTAAGTTTCCACCAATACTGCGTCCTTACGAGTTAGATATAAGAAATATGCTGAACGCGACACTGATGCGCGGCAGTATAGATGTGACCATATCCATCAAACAGGAAGGTGCTACCAAGCCTATGACTGTAAATACGGGGCTGGCTGTGTTTTATTACCAGGGCATGCAACAAATAGCACAACAGCTAAACCTGCCCCAAGAAAATGTATTGGCAACACTGATGCGTATGCCCGAAGTGGTAGCCCCGGAAACCGATGTATTGCCCGAGAGCGAATGGACACAGCTGAAAGACGTGGTAGAACTGGCGGCAAAACACCTGATGGAACACCGCAAGCACGAAGGGGCCGCCTTGCATAAAGACCTGCACAGCAGGATACAAAATATAGAAAACCTGCTGCAGACGGTACTCCCATTTGAGGCCGCGCGTACCGAAAAGATAAGGGGCCGTATCTCTCAATCATTGCAGGATATAGTGGGTACGGAAAATATTGATCCTAACCGTTTTGAGCAGGAGATGATCTATTACCTGGAGCGTATAGATTTTAGTGAAGAGAAAATAAGATTGAAACAGCACTGCGAATATTTTCATACAACGGTAGAAAAAAGCGGCATCTCCAAAGGTAAGGTGCTGGGCTTTATACTACAGGAAATAGGCCGCGAGATCAATACATTGGGATCTAAGGCCAACTATGCCGAGATACAGCAGATAGTGATCAATATGAAAGACGAGCTGGAAAAAGCAAAAGAACAAGTGCTGAATATTTTATAATATTTATGTTGAATAAAAGATACACGTCAGGGAGTATAATGATATTGCTCCTGGTATTATCCCTAACATTTACAGGCTGCATACAATCACCTTATTATCAGAAGGAGTATAATATGCAGCAAAACATGTGGGCATATAATAATAAGCCTACGTTTAAGTTTGAAGTAACAGATACCAACGCTTTATATAATCTTTATTTCCTGATAAGGCATACAGAAGCTTATCCTTATTCTAACATCTGGGTATGGGTTTATACCAAAAAGCCGGGATCTAAAACCTTTGAAAAAACAAGGCTGGAGATACCATTGGCCGAACCATCCGGTAAATGGATGGGCAGGGGTATGGGCTCTATATGGGAGCAACGTATGCCCATAAGTAATGATGGTGACACCGTAATGCTGCGTAAAAAAGGCGTTTGGGAAATACAGATAGAACAAAACATGCGCGTAAATCCGTTACCGGAAGTATTGCAGGTAGGATTGCGTATTGAGAAAAAGCCTTTTGGTAACTTTAGGCATTAAAACAATGCCCCATGCGTTTCTTTACCTCGGTACACCTCCTGTTACTTGCCTATATCATATCTGCACTGGTGTTTTGGGGGGTAAGCCTTAATAAACAAAGCAAACAGATATACCAGCAGGATGTGGCGCTGCTGAAAACCGAGATTGACAGCACTACCCAGCCTGAGATGTACAATTCTCACATCGCTACGCTGAAGGAGAAGAGGCATAAACGTACGATACAATACCTGGGCGAGGGCTCTACTTTTTTAGTGATCATATTGATAGGTGCTGCCGTAGTGTACACCTCTTTTCAAAGACGCATACGGTTATCGCGGCAGCAAAATAATTTCATGCTATCGGTAACACATGAGCTTAAATCGCCAATAGCGGCTATGAAACTGAACTTGCAAACGCTGGAAAGGCACCAGTTGAATGAAGAAAAGAAGAAACAACTGATAGACCGTTGTATCAGCGAATCTAATCGCTTGAACGACCTGTGCAATAATATGCTGATAGCATCGCAGATGGAAGGAAGGCAATATGTGCCGGCAAGGGAAGCGATTGATTTTACTGATTTGGTATCGCAGAGTGTAAAAGATTACGCAGGCAGGTACCACGACAGGTTTAGCTTTTATTCTGACGTGAATGCCAGGCTTACCGGCGACAGGCTTTTATTGCAAATGGCCATCAACAATCTGCTGGAGAATGCAATAAAATATACGCCTGCAGGCACCTTAATAGATGTGACGCTGCACGGTAAAGATAATATTGTAACATTAGCCGTTGCCGACAAAGGGCCCGGCATACCTGATTCTGAGAAGGATAAGATATTTAATAAGTTTTACAGGGTGGGCAATGAAGAAACCCGCAGAACAAAAGGCACCGGGCTGGGGCTATACCTTACATCAAAAATTATTAAGCAGCATAACGGTAAGATAACGATAGCCAACAATAAGCCTGTAGGTTCTGTATTTGAAATAACCCTACCAGTCCTCGCCGACGCTTAACGCCTCTTCCGATTTATCCCATTTGAAGGTCTTGCGATGATAATGGCACATGCCGTGTATCTTCAGCTGTTCGCGATGGAATGGAGTGCCATAACCTTTATTATCATTCCAGCCGTAATGAGGATATTCTTCATGCACCTTCATCATATATTCGTCGCGGTAAGTCTTTGCCAGGATGCTGGCGGCAGCGATAGAGGCGTATATACCATCGCCCTGTATCACACATTCGTGCATAATGCCGAAGTAGGGAGAGAACCGGTTGCCATCAATCAGCAATAATTCGGGACGAAGGTGCAGCTGGTCTATCGCCAGGTGCATGGCTTTGAAAGATGCGTTGAGTATGTTGATCTTATCTATTTCTTCATGGTCCACAGAAGCTACCGCCCATGCCAGTGCTTTCTTTTCTATAATGGGCCTGAGCTTGTTGCGTGTTTCGGCGTTGAGTTGCTTGCTATCGTTGAGCAGCTTGTTGCGAAAGTTCTTTGGAAGTATCACTGCAGCCGCGAAGACCGGGCCTGCAAGGCATCCGCGCCCTGCTTCATCGCATCCCGCCTCTATTATAGTCTTTGAATAAAAAGATTTCAACACACCCGCACGGTTAAGGCTGTAAAATAAATAACATCTGCGGTTTTGAACAAAAAAATAAAAGAGCCCTATAAAGGGCCCTTCTGTATAAGGGATAAGAGAGAGAACTGATTAAAGCTGTGTAGCAGTATATACTACATCTGTTGTATATGTACCTGCAGGGTAGCTAAAGCCAGGTGTTGCCTGGTACATTACACTGAAGGTTTGGTTACCACCACGGCTACCGTTAGATATCAGGTTTTGGTTTGCACTTGTCAAACCTGCATAAGCTGTAGTAGAGAACGGTGTTGCTACTGTTCCGCTGGTTCCGTTTGCACTTACTTTAAGAGCTAATACACCACTTACAGGCATTGTAGGTGCAGGTGTAGTAGACCCTGTATAAGAAAAGTTAGCAGAGCTGGTCTTTACCGTTACGCTGAAGTTTTTGTTAGAACGTACTTTCAGTTCCTGTGCGCCTGATGTTACACCGTTTGCATAATCATTTACGGTATTGAAAGCCAGGTTAACATCTGCTCCGTTTGCATTACCGCTTCCTGTGAAGGTAAGTTCGATAGCGTTAGACAGGTTCAGGTTTACAGTTTGTGTAGCTGTAGAAGAAACCTGTGCATTAGCTGCGTAAGCTGAAGTAAGGATAGCTGCGATTGCGATTAACTTTTTCATTTTGTTTGTTGTTTGTTGTTTGTTTGAGTTGTTTGTTCGTTTGATGATGCAAATATGGGGGCATGGCGGCCGCATACAGAAATTTTCAAGTCCCCTTAACCCGTAATTAGCAAGCGGTTAACGAGCGGTTAACAAACATGAGAAATGCTTATAAAACACAGTATGGCTTAAAACAATAGCCACCGCGGTTTTCGCGGTGGCTATTCAATACATTTAGATATGTAATGCTATTCTTCGCCGGCAAGCAGTACTTGCCATGCTTTGTCTACATCGCCTGCATCCAGTAGTTCTTTTGCATATGTGTGCAGCGCATTGTGCAGGCCATCGTTATCGTTAGTATATTCTTTTAATATGCTGATGAGCCTGTCGTCATACAGTACATCGCTTACAACAGGGATATTGGTACTGTTGGCGAGCACACCCAGGTTATTGCCCGTAAGTATATTGCTATTGCGAATATGAGCGGGTAATGCATCTACACCAATACCCAGTTGAGTATTAGGTTTTGGTACCTCGAACACCGCATTGCCGGATGCCCTGCAATAATAGTCGGCACCCATGCGGGCTACGAGGTCGATCTTGTGAGGATCTATCTTACCGGCGCTGTTCAAAATATTATCATCTATATGCATGCAAACTACTTCGCAGATCACCAGGTTGCCGGCACCACCGCCTTGCCCGGTTTCTATGATCTGTAATACTTTACATTCTATCTGCACCGGCGATTCCTTTACACGGAAGGGTTTTACCATATCTGATGCTATAGGTGTGAAGCCGCTTTTTATAAACTCATCCGTTTCTTTTGGATACTCGCAGCTGGCAAGGCTGGTTTGCTGCACCATATCGTAGTTAACCATATTGATCACTACTTCCCTGGTCTCCTGTATATTTTCCAGCGTATGCTTGATGGTATTGTTTCTAACCCTGCGCGATGGAGAAAATACCAGTATAGGAGGGTTACTACCAAAAACATTAAAAAAACTGAAGGGCGAAAGATTTCGATTACCGTCTTTATCTACCGTGCTTGCGAAACATATGGGCCTTGGGGCAACGGAACCTAGCAGGTATGCATGAAGGTCTGCCGTTTTTATCTCACCGGGAACTATTCTCATACTGCAAAATAATGCAGGAAAACGATTTGGAAATGAATTGTTTAAGATACAGGCATAAAAAAAGCGGCGGGTTAAAAAACCAGCCGCAATTGCCGTTTACCTATGTTTACTCCTATGCTCCTACTTTTAAGAAGCTGATGTAAAAATAGTATGTAAAAACAGGTGCATAAATTGAAACCGGACGAAACGGGAAGAATGACGGACGAATAGTATTATTTTTTTACTGTTACAGGAACTGATACAGAAGTCTTATCCCATGATATTTTCAGGGTATCTTTCTTTACTTCATATACCAGTTTTTCCTGCGCCTTGTTCAGTTTTTGCACCGGTACATCTGCATGCGCTACATCTTTTGATTTGTATTTATCATATTCAAATGCACCCCACTGCCCAAGCTGGCCGTTGAGTATAATGGTCCATTGGTTTTCGTTTGGTATGGCGAATAAAGAATAAGTGCCTGCCGGAACCGCAGTACCGCCAAACATCATATCTTTTTTGAACGTGATCTCGGTAGCCTCATTGGCCCCTGCACGCCATACCTGCCCGTAAGGAACAAGCGCGCCAAATATTTCGCGGTCGCGTTTGGATGGCTGGCCGTAAGAGATATTAATATCAGCAGTTTTTACAAATGCACGCGGACTGAGCAAAGGTTTCTTATCTTTCTTCTCTTGCGCGGATATAGAAAATGTGGTGAGCAGCATTGCTGCTATGAGCAAAAAGTTTTTCATAAGTATGTATTAAATGAAGTGTTGAAATTGAAAGTAATGATAAAAGAAAAACCACCTTGATGCAGGTGGTTTTTTTAAGATTTATTTAAAGTTTGTTTTAATCTACGAGTTCATACTTGCGTATGTATAGTTCCAGCCCCGGCTTATCAACCGTGATATATGCGGTGCGCTCGCCAAACAGGTTAATGATATGATCTTCCATTACCTTTTGCGATAAGGTGGCGCGCGCTATATAGATGCCGGGCCTTACTCCTTTTGCAATAAATAACGATCCATCCTCACTTGCCTTTTTAGCAGGTATGATATCCTTTCCATTTACATTGTGCAGGGTAACGATGGCTTTTGCAAATCCTTGCCTGCTGAGCCTGGCTTTTTCATCGTCATACATGCCGGCAGTATCCAGCTTTATCTCTATTTGTGCTTCGATCAGCCCATCATCTTTTTTAGGTGTCGGTGTTGTCGGTACGGGTTGATAAGCTTCTGTATTTCTTTCCGGTATAGGTTCTGGTGTAGGTTCTTCCTTAATAGTGGGTACGCTTACCGGTTCCGGGGTGCTTTGACGCACAGGTGTTATTGTTTCTGTAGTGTAAGCGGGCATAGCCATAGCCGGTACCGAAGCAGGAGCGGGATAATGATCTCCGCTATCTGGTAAGATCAGCTGTTTCAGGCGGTCCATAAAATTCATCAGCCTGCCCGAGTAAAAGCCTGCGATGAATGCAAAAATGATAACACCCTGGCCCAGGCCGGTATTCAGCGAACTGTTATTTCTAAAGTAATTATAAGTAAGCAGCAGCACCACTGCTATAAAAGGCGCATAGAAAACTTTGGCTATCTGGTAAAGGACATCCCTGTTATCAAAAGCCTGCCTGTTTGTTTTGCGCAAGCCATTGCCCGCTGCAAACAACAAACTGCACAGTACACCAAATACCACCCACGATACCAGCTCAGCATAGATCATAGGGCCGGATAGCCAGAAGTAAGAACGTACTTTCAGCCTGTAATCGGCAAGGAACACGCCCACCTCACGCGGGCCGAAAGTGGAGATATACTGGCGAATAGTAGCCATTTGTTCGGGCGCTATTTTATGATCGTATTCGCTGTTGAGGTATATCAGTACTTTATCGGTCCGGCAGGCAAGATCACAGCCAAGTGTAGTATTTACGGTGCCCATTTCATTTACAGGGGCTATAGTATTGGCACTGTCTATAAGTGTTTGGGGGTTATGCGCGGGGGTAACGTTGATGGCGATGTTGTCACTGGTAAGTATAGTATTGATCTCCCTTACCTGGGTAGTGCTGAAGCTGGTGTATTCATAACCGGGCATGCCATAGTCTGAGTGCGCAGCAAGATACAGCCCGCACCAGAATGCGAGCAAAACTATCAGTAATGTAAACCATCTGCCTATTGTCCAGTATGCCGGGTTGAGCATCTCCACACTACCTTTTTCTCTTGACTTGTCGTCCATTCTATTCGTTCGTTTAGAGATTGACCAGTTTTAATAATTAGTTCTGTATCATCTCCTATTTCTCTATATGTACGAACTTCCGAGGAAAGGTAATAGTAATTACGGAAAGGAAATTCTATCCCGTAAAATTATGTAAAGCAGAGCGATAAATCAAAGTTGCAAGTGCCGTAAGGGCATTAAAGAGATGTTATTGATTTGTCATTTTTGAAACATACAGGTGTAATCTACAGTGTTGATAAGCTGTGCATTTCACAGTATATTAACCTTGTGCTAATGTGAGGATAACATAAATGTGGGTAACTTTAAGAAAACCTAAAATATATGCCTATGATATGGCGGACATTTAGTGGAGAACCTTTAAAGCAGCCGGTTAAAAAATCTGTGGAAGAAACCATCATCCGGGAGACCAATGCAGGATACAAGCTCAAGGTATGTATCGGTACAGATTCCCAGGTGCGTGGTGCAGAAACAGAATTTGCTACAGTAATCGTTTTTCTGCGCGAAAAGCGAGGCGGCTTCATGTTTATCTGCAACGACAAAACCCGGCAGCCATTTACCGTGAAAGAACGGATGCTGGTAGAAGTGGCTAAAAGCATTGAGATAGCTTACGAGCTATGCGACCTTTTCAATACCTATGATATTGAAATGGAAGTGCATGCAGACATCAACACCAGCCCGCAGTTCAAAAGTAACGAAGCCCTTCGCGAGGCAATGGGCTACATCCTGGGTATGGGATTTGCCTTCAAGGCCAAGCCCGATGCTTTTGCCAGCAGCTGCTGCGCAGATAAGATAGTCAACTAGGCTGTCCACCCTCCTCCCTTATTTTTAAGGCGATCGCATCGTCACCTGCCATTCTCACCTCATTTTTGCAGCAGTGTTCCCAGAAAATTTATTGCCGTTTTTTAACCCCTGGTTATAGTCTGCCTCGTCTTAAATTATAGCCGGCATATAGCGGAAAAATCTTACATTTACTTAGCACCCGTGCGGGTTTCAACCTTCGATATAATGAGGAAGTTTTTATATGTATGCCTGGTGGTTTTCATACTGCCTCTGCAATTGTTCGCCATTCCGGGGAGCGGCACGCTGGAGTTTGTAGAAAACAAAGGCCAGTGGCCGGAAGCGTTCCGGTTCAAAATGTCTAACAGTAACGGCAATATATTTCTTGAAAATAATGTGTTCACCTATGTAGTAGGCGCAGCAGGGAATATTGACCAGATACAGGGTTTCAAAACGGGCAAGTATGAAAAAGTAACGCTCAACTACTATGCTTATAAAATGGTATTTGAGAACGCTAACCCACGGCCCGTAATAGAACAGCAGCAGGTGCAGGATCATTACTACAACTTTTTCTTAGGAAATGACCCTCAAAGGTGGAAGTCGGGCATCCACCCATGTATGGAAGTGGATTATTTAAACCTCTATACGAACATCGACCTGCGTGCCTCATCTGATGGCAGCCGCCTCACTTACGATTTTATTGTAAAGCCGGGCGCTGATCCCGAAACCATTAAGCTGCGCTACGATGGCATCGAAGAACTGCATGTAAAAAACGGCAACCTGGAGATACCTAACAGTGTGGTTACTACTGAAGAAATGAAGCCTTATGCTTACCAGGTAGTGAACGGGAAACAGGTACAGGTGTATTGCCGCTATAAAGTGAATGGTAATAGGGTAAGCTATGATTTCCCTGACGGGTATGATAAAACAAAAGAACTGGTTATTGACCCAACGGTAGTTTTTGCAACATTTACAGGCTCCGGTTATGACAACTGGGGTTATACCGCCACTTACGATGCTGCAGGCAATTTTTATGCGGGCGGAATTACAAGCAATTCTTTAGGTGGGTCAGGTTATCCCATTGTTCCTGCAACGGGTGCCATACAAACTTCGTTTGGTGGAGGGTCTACTGTAGATGGGAATCATTATCCAAGCGATATCTCTATTTCAAAATTCAATGCAACTGGCAGTGCGTTGATATACTCCACGTACCTGGGTGGCAATAGTAATGAGCAGCCTCATAGTTTGATAGTAGACCAGGCGGGAAACCTTATTATTGCCGGCCGAACCTATTCTGCTAATTTCCCAGTTACATCAGGTGCCTACGACGGCAGCTATAATGGTAAGGGGGACCTGATCCTTACCAAATTCAATGCAAGTGGTACTGCCTTACTGGGCTCGACTTATGTTGGAGGATCGGGAGAGGATATCACCAATGAGACAGCAGCTGAATTTGGCTATGGCAATTTGAAACATAATTATGGGGATGATGCCAGAAGTGAAGTGATAGTTGATCAATCGGGTGATGTATATGTTGCGGCCAGTACCAGGTCTACGGATTTCCCCACTACATCCTCAGCAATAAAGACCACTTTAGTTACCGGCGATGCACAGGATGGCGTTGTGTTGAAAATGAATAGTTCTCTTACATCGCTGATATGGAGTACTTACCTGGGTGGCGATGATAATGATGCCGCGTATGTATTGTCCTTAGACAAAACAGAATCGAACCTGTACGTAGCTGGCGGCACCCAAAGCACCAATTTCCCTTTTACCACAGGGGCTTATATTTCTTCGTCCCAGGGTGGAACAGATGGGTTTATCTCGAAATTTTTGAATAGTGGCAGCTATCCATGTTTAAGATCTACCTACATCGGCCGGAATGCCTATGATCAATGTTACGGGATACAGATAGATGCGGTAAATAATATTTATGCAATGGGGCAAACTTTGGGAGGCACCTTCCCGGTAAGTACGGGCGTTTATTCAAATCCCGGCTCCAGCCAGTTTATTATCAAATTGGATGCTAATCTTTCCGCCAATTTACGGTCAACTGTATTCGGTTCGGGAGATGCAAACCATACCAACATATCTCCTGTTGCATTCCTGGTAGATACCTGCGGGAATATTTACATTTCCGGATGGGGAGGAGATATATATTCGTCCAGTGGTTTTACACCACCTCCCGGCACCGGCACAACAACCGGAATGCCGATAGGCGGGCTTGCGGGTCCGGCAGCACAATCTACTACAGATGGAGCAGACTTTTATTTTATAGTTCTTTCTTCAAACATGGCCAACCTCTTGTATGCGACTTATATGGGTAGCAATGGTGGTGTACCGGAACACGTAGATGGGGGTACCAGCAGGTTTGATAAAAACGGTATCGTGTACCAGGCTATATGTGGTGGGTGCAGCAAAGGCACTTTCCCTACCACTGCAGGTGCCTACGCCACAACGAATACAGGGCCTAACTGTAACCTCGTGGCGTTGAAAATCGCCTTCTTCCTTGGCCCGGTGGATGCCAGTTTTACCTTGCAGCCGGGCACGCATATTTGTTTAGGCACACCGGTAACCATTGTAAACACCTCGGTAAACGCGACATCCTATCAATGGGATTTCGGCGATGGCAGTCCTACCAGCACTGCACAGACACCGCCGCCGCATACCTATACTGCAGCAGGTACTTACAAGATCAGGCTGATAGGCGCCAACCCTATAGCTTGCAACCTTGCAGATACTTTTTCGCTTACAGTAACGGTTGATGACAATAAAATAAATCCGTCTTTTGTTGCCACTGTGGTTGATACCTGTGCGCCATTCCTCACCACGTTCAAAAATACATCGCAGGTGAGTGCTACTCCTTCGGGTACTGTATATTTCTGGGAGTTTGGCGATGGCAGTACCTATACAGGTCAAACCCCGCCGGGCAAGAATTATGCTAAGGCAGGTACATACACTATTACATTGGTAATGACAGACCCAACCGCATGTAACTCGCCTGATAGCGTGTCGCAGACCGTAACATTCAGGGACGACCTGGTGAAGGCCGGCTTTGATGTGCCCGACCTGGTATGCCTTGGAGATTCTTTTGCGCCCAATAATACATCTGTACTGGCAGAAACTTATCTATGGAATTTTGGCGATAATAAGACCTCTACACTGGCAAGGCCGTTTCACAAATTTGATTCTGCAGGTACTTATAAGGTTACACTGATGGCATACAATCCCAACACATGTAATAAAGTAGATTCCCTGAGTAAGATAATCACCGTAAAACCATCGCCGCTGGCAGATTTTAGCTATACGCCCATTATACCCGTTACCAACGAGATCAACAGGTTTACCAACCTGTCGAAAAATGCGGTATCCTATAACTGGAACTTTGGTGATGGTACCGGTACAACGGAAACAAACCCGGAACATTTTTACAAACGATCGGGCATCTATGATGTATGCCTGGTAGCTATGAACAAAGAAGGCTGTGCTGATACCACATGCAAACCGGTTACCGCAGATATATTACCGCTGGCAGATATACCCAATGCCTTTAGCCCGAATGGCGACGGCAATAACGATATACTATATGTAGTGGGCGCAGCAATAGAGTCCATAGATCTGAAGATATACAACCGCTGGGGGCAGCTGGTTTTTGAATCGACAGACGTTAAGAAGGGATGGGATGGTACCTATAACGGCAAACGCCAGGAAGTAGATGCCTATGCATATACGCTGAATGTGCGCTTTATAGATGACACCACTATGTTTAAAAAAGGTAATGTAACGCTATTAAAATGAGGAACAGGCTGAACAAGGTAATAATCACAGCACTGATAGGTGTTGCAGCTGCCGGAACAGCCGGGGCTCAGGATATGCATTTTTCGCAGTATTACAATACGCCCATGCTGGTAAACCCGGCAAATACCGCGCTGATGAGCGATAACGATTATAGGTTGGGCGCCAACTATCGTACTCAGTGGACCGCAGTACCTGTACCGTATAAGACTTTTTCTGCCTACGCGGATTTCCAGGCATTCAAGGGTCAAAATACGACCAACTGGCTGGGCGTAGGTATTGCCTTTTATAACGATGTGGCGGGCGATGGTAACCTGACGCTTACAAGAGGCGACCTGACACTTGCCTATCATGTTCAGACAAGCGACGTGTTTATGATATCGGCAGGCCTGCAGGGCGGCTACGCTACCCGAACCATAGATTATAACAAGCTATACTTTGGTATGCAGTGGGATGGGTTTAAATTCAACCAGTCGTTTGCAAGCGGGGAGAATAATATCAATGTGATCAAAACGCAGTTCTTTGACGTCGGCGCCGGTATCAATTTTTCTTACTTCCCCAGCGAGCTGGCCTTTGTAAAAGTAGGTGTTGGTTTTGCGCACATCAATCAGCCCAAAGAAACATTTTACGAATCAGGCATTAACGAACTGGGCATTCGCCCTACTGTAAATATGGATGGCACCTTTGTGATGGATGATATCTTTACGCTCAACCCATCTATATACTATAGCATGGACAAGGGCGCCAGCGAACTGGTATTTGGCACACTGGTGCAGGGCAAGTTTACCCAAAGAGGGAATAATTACGGCGAGCATAAAGGCGAAGGCAGCCTGATAGCGGGCTTGCATTACCGGTATAAGGAATCGCTGATAGGCTCTATAGGGCTGCAGTGGAACGATCTGCGTATCATGGCCAGCTATGATTATGCCATGTCGTCCCTGGGGCAAAATATCAAAGCCTATGGAGGAATGGAATTTGGCCTGGTTTTTATGGGCAGATACGGGGAACATTCCCGCGGAGCAAAAAATATGAACTGCCCGAGGTTTTATTAACAAAACATTTGTTACGACATTAACCGCAGGGGTATTACTTTTATAGCAACATACCAATCATACACTGATGGAAAAAGAAAAATTTAAAGTCTTATTGGTTGAAGATGATACCAATTTTGGACAAGTACTGAAGAATTACCTGGAGCTGAATGATTTTGTAGTAGAACTGGCAAGAGATGGTATACTTGGTTTGGCGGCCTTCCGCAGAGAGAAATTTGATATATGCTTGCTCGATGTGATGATGCCTAATATGGACGGCTTCACACTGGCAGAAGAAATAAGGAATGTAGATCCTGATGTGCCCCTGTTCTTCCTTTCTGCAAAGAGCATGAAAGAAGATATCCTGAACGGATATAAACTGGGCGCTGATGATTATATCACCAAACCGTTTGACAGTGAAGTATTGCTGCATAAGATAAAAGCAATACTGAAGCGCAACCAGGAGCTGCAGGAAAAACAGCATTCGCAGGTTGAATTCAACATAGGGCATTACCACTTCAATAGCAAACTGCGTACCCTGCAACTGGGAGACGCCGGAGATGTGCTGACACTGTCGCCAAAGGAAAATGAATTGCTGCTGATGCTGTGCGAATATAAGAACGACCTGTTGCCACGTGATGCCGCGCTGAAACGTATCTGGGGTAGTGATACTTATTTCAACGGCCGCAGCATGGATGTGTACATTGCCAAGCTGCGCAAATACCTGAAGGAAGATAGCAGCGTAGAGATCGTGAATATCCACGGTAATGGTTTCCGCCTGGTGGTTCCTGAATAAAAGAATAAATAATTGAATATATAGTGCCTGCAATTGCAGGCATTTTTTTGTAGCTGGCAGGCACAACGCCACCGTACAAACCCTGAACCAGTATTTTATTTTTGCTACTTTTGATGCCTCATGAAGCATTTACCAAACCTGCTGACATTAGCTAACCTGTTTTGCGGTTGCATAGCTATTGCCTTTATACTGAATGCGCAGCCTTTTTTGGCGGATGTGAACGGAGTGGAATATTGGGTAACCGGTACCGAGCAGGCTTACTGGGGCAGCATATTTATATTAATAGCAGCCATTTGTGATATGCTGGATGGCGTTACCGCCCGTACCTTAAAAATATTTTCGCCCATTGGCAAAGACCTGGATTCTCTTGCAGATGTAGTGTCATTTGGTGTAGCACCATCTATGATATTATATAAAATGCTGTGGGCCTCATACATGGGCGAAGCCAATGCGCTGGATGTGAGTATGCTTTCTATGGCGCCTGCTTTTCTGCTGGCTTGTTTTGGTGCATTGAGGTTGGCTACATTCAATATCTCTTCGGGCGAGCAAACCAGCTTTTTCAAAGGAATGCCCATACCTGCTGTAGGCTTGTTTGTGGCTACCTTCCCGCTGCTCAACTGGTATAACCCTTACGGAATAGGCAACCTGCTGCATAACAAATGGATATTATACCTGGTAATAGCGATCCTCAGCTGGCTGATGGTATCTAAAGTGAGGTTTTTCAAATTCATGCCATCTAAGTTTAGTATCGCTACTGCATGGCCTCAGTTGGTGATCGTAATCGTAACGCTGGCATCTATTCCGGTACTAAAAGCCGCGGCATTGCCTTTGGCATTTATTCTCTACGTACTTTTGTCCTTTATTTACAAACCGAAAGAAGCATAAATATTAATATTGATGAAATACACTGCACATATAAACATAATGCCGCATAAAGAATTACTGGATCCTCAGGGTAAAGCTGTAAATAACAGCCTGCACAACCTGGGCCTGACTCAAGTGGCTGATGTACGTATAGGCAAACACATCACAGTAGCGCTGGAAGCTGCTAACAGGCAGGAAGCCGAAAAAGCGGTAGATGAAGCTTGTAAAAGGCTTTTGGCCAACCTGGTGATGGAATCTTTCGAATATTCCCTGACAGAAGGCTAAGGTATGCGCCTGTACCTGGTACCATCTCCTATCGGCAACCTGGGCGATATTACTTATCGCGCGGTGGAAGTGCTGAAGAATGCCGATGTGATATTGTGCGAAGATACACGTACCAGCCAGGTACTGCTGAAGCATTACAATATTCAAAAACCATTAACGTCCTACCATCAGCACAATGAGCATAAAGTGCTGGCACATTTGGTAGAGCAATTGCAGGCTGGCAAAACATTTGCCCTGCTTACAGATGCCGGCACACCTGGTATTTCCGATCCCGGTTTTCTGTTGCTGCGCGAGTGCCTGCGCAATAATGTACCGGTAGAATGCCTGCCCGGGGCTACAGCTTTTGTTCCTGCATTGGTGCAGTCGGGTATTCCATCCAACAGGTTTGTTTTTGAAGGATTCCTGCCCATAAAAAAAGGCAGGCAAACTGCTATGAAGCAGCTGGCGGAAGAAGAGCGCACCATTATATTGTATGAATCGCCGCACCGCCTGGTAAAGACACTGCAGGAACTGGCAACCTATCTTGGCGCCGACCGCGAGGCAGCAGTGTGCAGGGAGCTCACCAAGATGTTTGAAGAAACACGTAAGGGCACACTACAGGAGCTGGCAGCGCATTATGAGGCAACGGCACCTAAAGGGGAGATTGTAATGGTAATAGCCGGCAAGCCCTGATCTAATTTTTTTGCACCCTTTTTAATTCAATGATGTTCATAGGTGTGGATGAGAATCCATGTACATTCTTTTGCGTGAAATGAAGCATCCGGTCGTAATATAACGGTATCACCGGGGCATAGCTCATTACCAGGCTATCCATGCGCTCATAGGTTTTCCAGCGGATGGTGTCGGGTTGGTTCAGGCTTTCGTTATACCACCTGTCGAAGGTTGCGTTTTTAAACCTGGTATAGTTAGGCGGCGCGGGAGACTGCCCGTTGAAGAATACCAGGTAGGTTTCTGCATCCGGGTAGTCGGCGATCCATTGCGCGCGAAATGCCGCTAATCCCGAACGACTCATCTGCTGGCGGATGATGTTCGGTTGCATAATATCTACCTGCACGGTGATGCCTAGCTCCTGCAGTTCTGTAGCTATAAAGTTTACTATATCAGACCATACATCCTGTGTGGTAATAGTTATCGGCGGCATACCCTTCCCGTTGGGGTATCCGGCTTTTTTTAGCAATTCCAAAGCTTTTTGCGGGTCGTAATGATACCCCCATGTGGCATTAGGGTTGTGGCCCGGCATGCTTTCAGGTATAAAGCCATTTGTAGCCGGTGTAGTCACTCCATTCTTAAAGTAGGTGCATATCTTCTGGCGGTCGATGCCATAGTTGATAGCCTGCCTTACCAACGGGTTTAATAAAGGAGAGCCTTTGGTAAGCGGGTTGGCGCTATCTACCAATATGCCTATGTATTCTGTATTTAGGTAGGTTTCTTCCGTTAGGTTGAATTTTGATACAAACTCCTTTTTCAGCTTGCCGTCTTTAGATAACACATTGTCTTTGAAGGAGCCATCTATATTATTGATAAAATCGATCTTGCCCTGCCTGAAGAGCAGGAACTCCGTAGCCTTGCTATCTACAAAACTGATGGTAACGGCATCAAGGTAAGGCAGTTGATTCCCCGAGCTGTCTTTTTCCCAATAGTGCGGGTTGCGCTCCATTGCAAGGATGTTTCCTTCATCCCAATACTTAAATTGAAATGGCCCGGTGCCGCAGGGATGCGCGCGAAAATCCTTACCCCATTTTTCTACCACTTCGTGTGGTATAATGCTGCAATAGGGCATGGTCAGTATTTCTATCAGCGGGTGAAAAGGTACAAGCAGTTTTACCCGGAACGTGCTGTCGTCAATTGTGGTGAACGGAGCCAGTGTATCTATCCGGCCATTAAATATCCATGCACCTGTAGAGGCGGTGGCCGGGTCGGCAATACGGTTGAAGCTATACACCACATCTGCGGCGGTCATTTTCCTCCCTTTGCCCTGCGGGAACTCCTGCGCATCATGAAAATAAGCATCTGTACGCAAATGAAAAGTATACAGGAGGCCGTCATCGCTTATATCCCAGCTAGTGGCAAGGCTGGGAATAATATGCAGATCGCTATTGGTTTCCACGAGTGTGTTATACAGCATGTGATCCGTCCACATACAATACAGGTCTTTGGCAAATGCAGGGTCCATAGATTCCAGTGTTCCGCTGGAAAAATTAAGATGGAAGGTTTTATGGTCTTGTTCCTTTTTTTTATTGCTTGAGCAGCCCGTAATGATAAGGCAGGCGTATAGCGCCGGCAATAGCAGCAGTATGGAAAGATAGCTTTTTACCGGGAGGTAGCGCATTAGCTGCAATTTAATTGAAATGCTCCTTAATTTTGGCGAAAATAGAGGACTGATGCCAACCAAGCTTTCTGTAAACATCAATAAGATAGCCACCTTACGTAACAGCCGCGGAGGCGATAACCCCAGCGTGCTGCAGGCGGCTATTGATTGCCAGAAGTTTGGCGCAGACGGTATCACCGTGCATCCCCGGCCCGATGAGCGCCACATACGCTATAGCGATGTGCGCGAGATCATGCCGATCATAACCACCGAGTTCAACATAGAGGGCAACCCCATGGAGGATAAGTTTGTGCAGCTGGTGCTGGAGGTAAAACCCCACCAGGTGACGTTAGTACCCGATGATCCCGGGCAGCTTACTTCTAATCACGGCTGGGATACCATTAAACAAAGCAGTTACCTGCAAAGCATCATTCCCGTATTCAAAAAAGAAGGCATACGTGTGTCCATATTTATAGACCCTGTAACCGATATGGCTGCCGCTGCAGCAGATACCGGTACAGATAGGGTTGAATTATATACGGAAGCTTACGCCAAAAACTACCATACCAATAAAGATGCAGCGATAGCTGATTATATCAATACCGCGAAAGTGGCTGCAGGCAAGGGTTTAGGACTTAATGCCGGCCACGACCTTGATTTGCAGAACCTGTCCTTTTTCTCATCTTCCATTCCCGGCCTTGCAGAAGTATCTATAGGCCATGCACTTATATCTGATGCACTTTACTATGGGTTGGAAAATACGATTCAGCTCTATAAAAGATGCCTTAGGTAGGCAATCAACAGGAAATCAACATTTTTGAGAGTTACGTTTTCTTCGTAAATGGATATTTTTCATTTTTTTACGGATAGTCGTATATTTTATATGAAATATTTATTAACTTATGCACATTTTGATGCAAAAGCTAACAGTTTATCCACAGTTTGTATAAATTTGCTCTCGAATAATATGTAACGTTAATACCGCGTGCAGATTGGTTTGTGTGATTACCATTTAGAGGAACTTTAAAGATTTTTTATGAATAGATATATACACGCTATCCTGTGTATTACCTTTTCGACCATTTTTTCCGTAGCTGCATTCGCGCAGGCTCCGGTCGCTAATTTTTCAGCCAATGTTACCACGGGATGCTCTCCCATTGTAACCAATTTCACAGATCTGAGTACCAATAGCCCCACCAGCTGGTACTGGGACCTGGGAAATGGTACTACATCTACTTTGCAGAATCCGTCCACAACTTATTTTACCGCAGGTACTTATGCAGTAAAGCTGGTGGTGACGAATGCCAGTGGCCGCGATAGCGTTACAAAGACCAACTACATTACCGTGGCGCCTACGCCAATTGTAAGTTTTACGGCAGACTCTACACCGTCTTGTACCTTACCACGTACTGTTACTTTCAGTAACACATCTTCGCCGGGCGGCTCAGGTACTACTACCTACCTTTGGGATTTTGGCGATGGTACTACATCAACTGCTCAGAATCCGTCAAAAACATATACTACCGGCGGTAATTATACCATTACGCTTTTGGTGACCAATGGCAATGGCTGTAGCCAGTCGCTTACGAAAATCAATTATATCAAAGTATCGACAAAACCTACTGCCGATTTTGCCGCTAACAATACCAATTTTTGTGCTGCGCCGGCTACGGTAGCCTTTACCAATAATTCGGGCTCAGGTGTTAGCTATACATGGGATTTTGGTGATGGGAATACCTCTACAAATACAAGTCCATCCAACACTTATAATGCTTTAGGCAGCTACAACGTGCGCCTCATCACTACGAATGCTGCAGGATGTAAGGATACCATGACCAAGAGTTCCTACATCAACATTAGCCATCCGACAGCGGCATTTAATACAAGTGCCAGCACTATATGCAGTGGACGCACCATTTATTTTACCAATACATCTTCCCCATCAGGCTACACCAGCGCCTGGGATTTTGGAGACAATACAACATCCACCGCTGCTAACCCTTCTAAATCCTACACAACTGCAGGAACTTACAGTGTAAGATTGATAATCACAAAAAACGGATGTAAGGATACCGTTTATCATACAGTTACCATTAATCAATCGCCAAGAGCAAATTTCTCAGCCTCACCATCAGTGGGCTGCTCGGCTCCGTTCTCTACTACATTTACTAATGCAAGCACAGGGGGAAGTTCTTACTACTGGACCTTTGGTGATGGTAATACATCAACATCAACCGCCCCAAGCCATACGTACACCGCTCTTGGAAATTATAATATTACACTTGCTGCAACAGCGTCTAACGGATGCTCTGATACCGCAATAGGCAATAACTTCATACATGTACAAACCCCTACGGCTACCATTACCAAGCGCAGCTTTTCAGGCTGTGTGCCGGTAACAGTAACGTTTGATGCCACCATCACTACCTTGCAGCCGGTAACAAGTATTACCTGGGATTTTGGTGATGCCAGCTCTAACGTAACCTGTGCATCCTGCTCTACTCAATCGCATACTTATACAACGGCTGGTACCTATACGGTAACAATGAGTTACACCACCGGTACCGGTTGTAACTTCTCCGCACAAACTACAGTAACCATAGCCAGCAAGCCTACTGCCGCATTTACGGCATCGCCGCTCACTATTTGTCCGGGAGATTCTGTAAGATTTACGAACGGTTCTACCGGCGCAAACAGCTATACCTGGTATTTCGGTAATGGCGCCACTTCCAACGCTACCAACCCTGTATATACGGGTTATTCTTACCCGGGCGGCAGCTCGCAATACAGCGTAACATTGGTGGCAAACAATAATGGCTGTAAAGACACCGTAACACGCAACAACTATATAACGGTACATCCGCCGCTGGCTAATTTTGGTGTAGTATATTCCTGCAGCAACAGGCGTTCTGTTACAATAGTTGACAGCTCACTTGGCGCTGATACTTATTCATGGAACTGGGGTGATGGTAACACGTCTACCCAAACAGGTGGTACGCTCACCCATACTTATTCATCCTACGGATCTTATACCATAACATTGAATGTAAGCAATAATACTTACGGGTGTAACAGTAGCTGGAGCCGCACGATCAACCTGCAGCCGCTTACGCCAACTTTCAATGCTGATACAACAAATTGCGCCAACACTTTCTTTTTGATGTCAGCAGGTGCGAGTTCAAATATCAAATCTTATTATTGGGATCTTGGTAATGGCATTAGTTTCACCGATACTGCCAGTTCTTTCTATACACAGTATAATAACGGGGGTATCTATACAGTGAAGCTGGTGGTAACAGATGCAAACGGCTGTAAGGACTCGCTTACTAAAACCAACTATATGCACGTTGGTGGGGCAACGGTATCCTTTAGCGGTACACCACGCGTGGGTTGTTTGCCATTGCATGTAGCGTTTACAGATAACAGTACCCCTAATGGCGGCTTTGCCATTGTGAGCCGTTCCTGGAATTTTGGATATGGCGCAGATGTTGTTACTACTGCTGATACAATATCGAAGGATTATATTTATGGAGGTACCTGGTCTGTGGCCCTGAAAGTAACAGATGCCAACGGATGTGTAAGCACGCTTACACGGCCCAATTACATAACAGCCAGCAAGCCTGTTGCGCAGTTCTACACTAACGATACAGTGGTATGTGCCGGCCAGCAGGTAACTATTCATAATAATTCGGGTGGTAACAACTTCACCTGTGTTTGGTACTGGGGCGATGGCAGCACTTCTACGCAATTAACACCGACACATACATATGCAACTGCCGGTGTGTATACCATAAAGCTGGTGATAACAGATACCTACGGATGTATGGACTCTGCGTCTCATACCGGTATTGTAAAAGTGCAAAGCCCGGCTATGAATTTTACCTTGAGCGATACTGCGGCTAATTGCCCGCCGCTTGCGGTGAATTTTACGAACACCTCTTCTTCCGTATCATCTTATACATGGGTGTTCGATAATGGCTCGCGCTCTTCACTGGCAAATCCATCTACCTTATTTACTTACCCCGGTGTGTATCATGTAAAGCTGATCGGTACCAGCTCGGCAGGATGTAAGGATTCTGTTACCAAGAACGTTACCGTTCACGGCCCTACAGGTACATTCTCTTATTCACCGCTAACCGGTTGCCTGCCATTAACGGTGAATTTCTCAGCCACTACCAATGGTGCTTCTCAACTGGTATGGGACATGAACAATGGATATACCCATACTACTACAGGATCTACATATTCTTATACATACACACAAACCGGCAAATATATTCCAAAGCTTATATTGAGCGATGGCGCTAATTGCCTGGTGCCGGTGCAGGGATTGGATACTGTGAAGGTAGATCATACGGATGGTGACTTCACATTTACGCCATCTAACAATTGCGGTACCAGTACGGTGCAATTCAGGGATACCATTTTATCTACACTAAGCCCGGTAACAGGTTTATCATGGAATTTCGGTGATGGCAATACCAGTACTTCACACAATCCTACGCATACTTATAATGCTGCGGGTAATTACACGGTACGCTTTATCGCTACCAATTCACAAGGTTGCCAGGATACTACTATAAAGACTATAGTAGTGCATCCGCTGCCAAATGTAACTGCTGGTAATGCACAGTCAGCATGCCAGGGTTATACCACTGCGCTGACGGTAACCGCTGCCGGTGCACGTTCTTATACATGGACGCCAACCACCGGTATGAGTTGCGATACTTGCGCTACAACTACAGTAATGCCAACAAGCACTACTACTTATATCGTTACAGGTATCGATACCAATGGTTGTTCTGATACCGGCAAAGTGACGATCACTGTTAATCCAAAACCCAATGTTACTGCCAGTGCAAATGTGACTATATGCGACGGTGCATCGGCAACGCTTACAGGCTATGGGGCAACCAGCTACACCTGGTCGCCTGCAACATCGCTGAGCTGTACTTCTTGTATCAGCACCACAGCAACGCCTTCTGCAACTACTACTTATATTGTTACCGGTACAGACGGTAACGGATGTACTGATACGGGCATGGTCAATGTTACCGTGAATCCGAAGCCAACAGTTACCGCAACAGGTACGCAAACAATATGCGCCGGAAGCGCTGCGTCATTAAACGCAAGCGGAGCGACTACATACAGCTGGTCACCTGCAACAGGATTATCATGCACAACCTGTGCCAACCCGGTAGCCAGCCCAACCGCAACCACTACTTATACAGTAACAGGTACTAATAGCACGGGTTGCACCAACACAGCAACGGTTACTATTACTGTAAATCCGAAGCCAACGGTAAGCGCCGGCAGCAACGTAGCTATCTGCGCCGGCAACAGTACCACATTAACTGCAACGGGTGCAGCAAGCTATACATGGTCACCATCAACAGGTTTGTCATGCAGCAATTGTGCAAGCCCTGTAGCTAACCCCGCCACTACTACAACATATACAGTGACAGGTACAAATGCCAGTGGTTGTAGCAATACTGCAACAGTAACGGTTACAGTAAACAGTCTGCCAAATGTAACGGCGAGTAGTAATGTTACTATATGCGATGGCACCTCTACTACATTAACAGGTAGCGGCGCCAGCAGTTATACATGGTCGCCATCTACAGGCTTATCATGTGCAAGCTGTACATCACCTTCGGCTAACCCAAGTACAACAACAACTTATATTGTAACCGGTACGGATGGTAACGGTTGTACAGATACAGGAATTGTAACTGTTACCGTAAATCCCAAACCTTTAGTTACTGCAAGTGCAAGCCAGGCTGCTATATGCGCAGGTGGTTCATCAACACTTACTGCCGCCGGGGCATCTACTTATAGCTGGTCTCCTGCAACAGGCCTGTCCTGCACTTCATGTGCAAGCCCTGTTGCTACGCCAACTGCAACAACTACTTATACAGTAACAGGTACCAATAGCAACGGCTGTACTAACACAGCTACAGTAACGGTAACCGTGAATCCATTGCCAACGATAGGGCTTACTGCCCCGGTAACTATCTGTAACGGAAGCAATACTACATTAACAGCAACAGGTGCTGCGTCTTATACATGGAGCCCTGCAACTGGCTTGTCTTGCGCCAATTGCGCAAGTCCTGTGGCCAACCCCGCAGCTACTACCACTTATGTGGTGACCGGTACAGATGCCAAAGGCTGTATAAATACAGCAAGCGTTAAAGTGACGGTGAATCCGCTTCCTGATGTTACAGCCACCGGCAGTAAAACGATATGCCCGGGAGAAACAGCAGCGCTCTCTGCTACCGGGGCTAACAGCTATGCATGGTCTCCGGCAACAGGCTTGTCTTGTACTACTTGCCCTAACCCGAACGCATCGCCGGCCGCGACTACCACTTATGTGGTTACAGGTACTACCAACGGATGTAGCGCTACTGCATCTGTTACGGTAACGGTAAGGCCTTTGCCAAATATCACAGCCGGGCCCGATAAGGAAATATGTACGGGTGCATCTACATCGCTGATGGCAACGGGAGGTGCAACCTATGCCTGGTCGCCATCAACAGGATTGTCATGTGCAAATTGCGCTAATCCGAATGCTAATCCATCCGCAACAACGAAATATACTATTACGGGAACCGATGCAAATGGTTGTGTGAATACGGCAAACATCACGGTGACAGTAAATCCGTTACCTAATATTGACGCGGGCGAGGACAAAACAATATGCAACGGCTCAAGTACAACACTCAATGCTACCGGTGGTGTAAGCTATACATGGTCTGGTGGCAGCCAGTTATCTTGTATATCTTGCGCTAATCCTACCGTTAGCCCTACAACTAAAACAAGTTATACCGTGCGGGGTACAGACGCACATGGATGTTCTAATAAGGATAGTGTTACGATTTCCGTGATCGATAAAGGGCCTATAGAAGTTGGCCCGGGTGCGGAGATATGTAAGGGCGAATCAGCGGTACTGCATGCGGCAGGGGGATCATCTTATCTATGGACACCTGCGGAGGGATTGAATGATCCCACATCAGCCAACCCGGTTGCGACACCTGATAAAACAACTACCTACCGCGTGCAGGTGCAGCAGGGCGATTGCTTTGCCGAATCTCATGATGTGGTGGTAATAGTGCATGATCTGCCGGAAGTAGAACTGGGGCCGGATGTAAATCTCGGCGGTGGTAATACCGTGCAGCTGAATGCGAAAACCAACCAGCAGGTGACCTATGTATGGACACCAACAGACCACCTGAGCTGTGCAGATTGCCAATCGCCACAGGCGTCTCCTTTTAAAACAACCACATATACCGTGGTGGCTACCAACCAATGGGGTTGCCAGGCCAAAGACGATATTACCGTGCATGTATCATGCGACGGCAGCCAGATATTCCTTGCTAATACCTTTACGCCGAACGGCGATGGAGTGAACGACCAGTTTTTTCCACAGGGTAAAGGCATCATGACAGTAAAAAGCTTTAAAATATACAACAGGTGGGGAGAACTGATGTTCTCAAGGGATGATATGCCGCTGAACGATCCGATGGTAGGATGGGACGGAACCTATAAAAATGCCCCTCTAAAACCGGATGTATATGTTTATATTGTAAAAGCTTATTGTGAATCGGGAGAGCCGATAGAGCTGAAGGGTGATATTTCATTGATACGCTAAAAAACGTTTATGACAAAAACAAACAAATTTTACTTAATCGGGTGCATGCTGGCGGCTACAGCATGTAGCGGGCCGGAGGCCAAAGCACAGGATATTCACTTCTCACAGTTTTACGAGAACGCGATACTGCGCAACCCTGCATTGACAGGTATTTTTAGTGGCGACTACAAAGCCGGTGTTAACTATCGTACACAATGGAGCAATATTTCCGCTCCGTTCAAAACGATACTGGCATCTGCAGAAACGCGTGTTGCAGTGAACAGGGAAGTGGGTGATTACATCAGCTTCGGGGCTACGGCTACGTATGACCGTGCAGGCTCTATCAACTTCAACAGTATGCAGATCTATCCTGCCATCAACTACAACAAGGCAATGGCAGATGGGCACAGGTCCTACTTGTCGATAGGGTTCACAGGCGGATATATTCAGCGTTCATACGATCTGTCTAAGGCAACTTATAGTTCGCAATATGCAAACGGGCAGTACGATCCGCTGAGGCCGTCCGGAGAGAACATGAACAACACCAGCCTTCAATACTTTGACCTCGGTGCGGGTATGAGTTTTAACAGTACTATCGGCGAAGCGCACATGGTAAACTACTATATAGGCGCAGCAGCCTATCACGTGGCAAAACCGAAAGAGACATTTGCCGGCGATCAGGATATGCTGAGGCTCGATACCAAATGGAACGGGAACCTGGGTATACGTGCGGCCTTTAATGAACAATATTCGCTGATCGTACACGTAAACTATAGCCAGCAAGGCCCTTACCAGGAAATTATCGGTGGTGGATTGGTAAGCTGGCATACAAGGAGCGAGTCGATCTACAATTTTGCTGTATATGCAGGCTGCTTCTTACGAGTTAAAGATGCGCTGATACCAACCATTAAACTGGACTACGATAAGTATTCCATTACAATGTCTTACGATGTGAACACATCTTCGCTGAAACCGGCAACAAACGGTACCGGCGGATATGAAATGTCATTATATATACGCGGAAACTACAAGCATAACGACCGCATGGGTGGCCAGGTTGCTTGTCCAAGGTTTGAGCAAATGCTCGACCACTCCGCTACAGATTTTTAGCGTTACATATAGAGGATAGAAAAGGCGAATGGTATCTACCATTCGCCTTGCCTTTTTTAAGAGGGTTGATTAAATATTATTGCGGATTGTAAACGAACTTAAAGCCGATACCGTGGATGGTTTGCAGTTCTACACCCGGCTGGCCTTTCAGGTATTTCCTCACCTTGGTGATGAACACATCCATACTACGGCCCAGGAAGTAATCTTCCTTACCCCATACGTTCAGCAATATCTCATCGCGCTTCAATACTTTATTGGCATTAGCGCAGAAGTATTTGATCAGGTCGGCTTCGCGCTGTGTAAGCTGGTGAGATACACCATCACCTTCCAGCACCAGGTTGTTATAATCAAAAGTAAGGTTGCCGAGTTTCACTTCAGGCTGCACATCTTCTTCCTTCTTACGGGTACGTTTCAGGAACACTTCCAGGCGTAGCAGTAACTCCTGCATATTGAAAGGCTTGGTGATATAATCATCCGCACCGCTTTTGAAACCTGCTATCTTGTCATCATCCATGTTTTTGGATGTCAGTAACAAGATGGGAATAGCCTCGTTTTTCTGTCGTATTTGTGTAGCCAGGTGCATGCCATCCTTTTTAGGCAGCATTACATCCAGCAGGCATACGTCGAAGTTGTGTTTCATGAATTGAGCCCAGGCGGTCTCTGCGTCAGCACAATGCACTACGTCATATCCGTTGTTGGATAAGCTATCCCTGACAACGTAGCTCAATGTGGGATCGTCCTCTACAAGTAAAATTTTAGCTTTATCAGCCATATTTAGTTAATTCTGTTTTTCCCGGATAAACCTAAAAGTATGTAAGTGTGTGCTTTTTATCTTATGTGTTTCTGTAATATACAACTTCAAAAATACAATCTAAGTTGTATAAACAACATTTAAAGTTTAAAAATAGGTAATACCCTTTATTCATGCAAATTAGTAGCGGTTTTCAGAGAAATTTATCAGATGTGTTACGAGGGTTTCCATCCTGTGAAACTTCCCGGGTAAGATCATTTTTTTACCCTGCCCGGGTTGGCGGCAATAAAAGATTCCCAGTTTCCTTTTTTGGCTTTGGGAATAGCGATAGTAGCAGACGATTTTGCCGATAACTCCGGCAGCCTGTTCTGGTAATGATGACACAGGGCCACTGCAACCGCGTCAGAGGCATCCATAAAACGGATATCTTCTTTAAACTGCAGCGTGTGCTGTAATATCTCCCACACCTGTTCTTTGGTGGCATTACCCCTGCCGGTGATGGATTGCTTTATTTTTCTGGGGGCGTATTCTTCAGCGCGTAATCCAAACTTCATCGCTGCGGCTATCGCCACGCCCTGCGCACGGCCCAGCTTCAGCATACTCTGCACGTTCTTGCCATAGAATGGGGCTTCTATAGCTACGGATATAGGTTTATGCGTATGTATCAGGGCTTCCATCTTCCGGTAGATGAGTTCCAGGCGTTCGGCATGCCCGTCGTGTTTTGCTAATTGCAATACCCCCATTTCCACCAGCGAAACCTTATTTTTGTCAATAGCGATCAAGCCATATCCCATAACGGTAGTACCGGGGTCTATACCAAGAATAATATGGGGTGCTTGCTGCAAAAAGAAAGGATTTGAACAAAAGTACTAAAATATGGCTCAACTATGTTTTGGGCGGGGCTATATCTGCGCTGTTGCTATGGGGTATATATGAGCAGGTGATAAAGCAGCTAGAGAAAGTAGATATGAATACACTCTGGGATACAGGGCCCTGGTACCTGCTTTCAACGGTGGTAATACTCATGCCCATCAACGTAGCGCTGGAAGCCTGGAAATGGCAACTGCTGGCCAACTCCGCACAGCCCACCACATACAGGCAGGCATTCATGAGCTATATAGCAGGTATCGCATTCTCAATTGTTACGCCCAATCGCATAGGTGAATATCCCGGCAGGCTCATCTACATGCAGCGGAAGAATACCACGCGCCTTGTTGCAGTATCTGTATTAGGATCTGTAGCGCAATTACTCACCTTGTTTGTATATGGATGCATGGGGCTTGCTTACTATAATATTGCGTTCTCAGGCAGTATTGCCCTGCTATTATTGATAGGTTGCATTATGGTTACCATCATCACCTTTATTGCCTATTGGCGCTTCGATACCTGGATACCGCTGATAGGCAAAATAAAATGGCTGCGCAGGTACAATGTGTATGGCAAATTACTGGGCAGGTTTACAGACAAGCAGCAGGCTAAGGTGCTGATGATCTCCTTGCTGCGTTATGCCATTTACACGGCACAATATTTGATTTTATTACGGTGGATGAATGTAATGATGCCGCCGCTGGAAGGTTTCTTTATGTCGGCCCTGTTTTTTTGGGTGATAGCAGTGGTGCCTTCTGTGGCCTTGGTAGAGCTGGGTGCAAGGGGCAGTTTGGGTATATTCCTGTTCGGGCATTTTTCTGCCAATACAATAGGCATCCTTACTGCAACGTTTGGTATCTGGTGCATCAACCTGGCCATACCATCTGTAGTAGGTAGCCTGATGATTGCTCGGGCAAAACTGGTTAGATAAATTCAGTTATATTTAAACAACATTCAGGATCAGGAAATATGAAACGAGCGATAAAATCTAGTGTGCTGTTTACCTTATTACTACTAATAAACACCGTTGCCCATGCGCAGAACGATTTCTGCGGTATCAAAAACACGAGCTTTAAGGATGGCGAAAAGCTGATCTTTAAAGTGTACTACAATATGGGCAGTATTTGGGTGGGCGCTGGCTACGCATCTTTCTCCACATCGTTGGAAACCTTGAATAACAAAAAAGTATATCACATCACCGGCGATGGCAAGACCATGAAATCTTATGAATGGTTCTATAAAGTGCGCGATAGGTATGAGACTTTTCTTGATGCTGAAACCATGCTGCCGCAGAAATTCATCCGCAATGTAGATGAGGGAGGCTTTAAGATATACAACAATGTTACCTTCAACCACGAAATGGGGCAGGCAATATCTACCAATGGTGTATATAAAATACCGCGCTGCGTACAGGATGTACTATCAGCTATTTATTATGCCCGCAACATTGATTACAGTAAATACAGTCCCGGTGATAAGATACCTTTCAGCATGTTTCTCGACGACCAGGTGTATAACCTCTTCATCCGCTACCTGGGCAAGGAGCGGGTAACAACCAAATACGGAACTTTTAATACCATTAAGATCTCTCCGCTATTGATCGAAGGCACTATTTTTAAGGGTGGTGAAAAGATGACAGTATGGGTAAGCGATGATGAGAACCATGTGCCGGTACGTGTAGATAGCCCTATACTGGTAGGCAGCATTAAGGTAGATCTTGCAGGCTATGTAAAGCTCCGCAATCCTTTTACCGCGCTGATAAACAAATAAACTTATATATACACGGTTCAATATGGCAGCCGGTATAGCTTGCTACATATAGTTTTTATACTTTTGCAAACTTTACCATACCTCTACTGAATATGATTTCCCTAGGTGGCAAAGCAATAGATCTGGCAACATTTGAGCAGGTGGTACTTCAGCATCATGAAGTAAACCTCTCCGCAACTGCTGTCAGGGATGTGAGCAAGAGCTTTGAATTTTTACAGTCTTTCTCTAAGAATAAACTGATATACGGTATCAATACCGGTTTTGGCCCAATGGCGCAATACCGCATCAACGATGCCGATCGCAAGCAATTGCAGTACAACCTCATCCGCAGCCATAGCTCGGGTATGGGGCAATTGTTATCACCGCAGCATAGCAGGGCAATGTTGCTGGCAAGGCTCAATACCATGTTGCTCGGTTATTCGGGCATACACCCCGATACGGTGCAACTGATGGTATCGCTGCTGAATAACGATGCTTATCCCTGTGTGTACGCGCATGGTGGTGTAGGCGCCAGTGGCGATCTTGTGCAGCTCGCTCATCTTGCATTGGGCCTGATAGGCGAAGGTAACTTCTGGCTGAAAGGAAAAGTGACACCGGCAAAAGAAGTATTCAAAAAACTGAAACTGCAACCGCTGGGCATACACATACGCGAAGGGCTGGCGATGCTCAATGGCACCTCTGCTATGACCGGTATCGGCGGGGTGAATGTGCTGATGGCGCATCGCCTGGTAATGTGGAGCACTTTGCTCTCCCTGATGGTAAATGAGATGATGGAAGCCTACGACGACCACTTCTCTGCCGAGCTGAACAATGTAAAACAGCACCGGGGCCAGCGCCATGTAGCAGAATGGATGCGCAAACTGGGCGCACAGAGCAAGCTGATGCGCAAACGCCATGAGCACCTGTACGATAAAAAGATCACCGAAGATGTGATAGAAGACAAAGTGCAGGAATATTATTCGCTCCGCTGTGTGCCACAGATCTTAGGCCCGATATTGGATACGGTATTGAACACCGAGCAGGTGATCGTAAACGAGCTGAATTCTGTAAACGATAACCCTGTTGTTGATCGTAAGAATAAAAACATCTTCCACGGGGGCAACTTCCACGGAGATTATATAGCGCTGGAAATGGACAAGCTGAAGATAGCCGTTACCAAGCTGTCGATGCTTGCAGAGCGCCAGCTCAACTTCCTGCTGAACCCGCACCTGAACCAGAAGCTGCCGCCATTTGCCAATGCAGGCAAGCTGGGCCTCAATTTCGGTATACAGGGTATGCAGTATCCTGCTACATCTACCGTGGCAGAGAACCAAACGCTCAGCAACCCTATGTATATCCACAGCATACCTAATAATAACGACAACCAGGATATCGTAAGCATGGGCTGCAATGCCGCCATGATGTGCAGCCGCGTAATAGATAACGCGTACGAAGTGCTGAGTGTAGAAGCAGTGGCACTAGTACAGGCGATAGACCTGCGTGGTTTCGCAAACAAATTATCACCTGCTACCAAATGGATATACACTGCCATACGCAAGCAGATACCTTTCTTCAAAGAAGACTTCGCAGCATCACAAAAACTGCAGGATGTAAAACAATGGATGAGCGATACAGATGTAGTAGCGCAGTTCAGGAAGGTAGTTGGTTAGTTGATTGGTTGATTAGTCAGTTTTTGAATTTTTACTTTTGAATTTTGAATTATGAAATACGCACTAGTTACCGGTGGATCAAGAGGCATAGGGCGCGCATGCTGCCTGAAGATGGCAGAGCTGGGATATGCCGTGCTGGTAAACTATAAAGGCAATAAAGCTGCTGCTGAAGAAACGGTGCAACTGGTAAAAGAAAAGGGTGTGGCCGCTGAAGCATTGAATTTTGACGTAGCCAGCAAAGAAGATGTAGAAAAGGTACTGGGTGGCTGGATGGAAGCACATAAGGAAGACATCATCGAAGTGCTGATAAATAACGCGGGCATCCGCCAGGATACACTGCTCATGTCTATGACCAATGAACAATGGGATAGCGTAATGGATACAAGCCTCGGTGGTATGTACCATGTTACCAAACAGGTGCTGAATCCTATGCTGATGAACCGCTACGGGCGCATCATTAATATGGTATCGCTGAGCGGACTGAAAGGTATGCCGGGCCAGGTAAACTACTCTGCTGCCAAAGGAGGTATGATCGGCGCCACCAAAGCACTCGCACAGGAAATAGCCAAGCGTAATATTACCGTGAATGCGATTGCTCCCGGCTTTGTGAAAACGGATATGACCGAAGAGCTGAATGAAAAAGAACTGGTGAACATGATACCGATGAAGCGCTTCGGGCTGGCAGAAGAAGTGGCAGATCTTGCAGGCTTCCTCGCGTCTAAAAATGCATCTTATATCACCGGCCAGGTGATATCCATCAATGGTGGATTATATAGCTAAAAAGATCTTGCAACGTACTATAATAGGGCCGGCGTAAAGCCGGCCTTTCTTTTTAGCCCATAATGTGCAGCCAGTTGCGTATTTCCGTTTTCGTCTTGCCCAGTTTTTCCTGCAGATGTTTCAGTAGTTCTTCTTCCTTGCCTATTTCGTAGCAGAGGTCGTCTTCTGTAAGCTGTGGATATTGTTCTTTTAGTTGTTTTTTGGTCTGTTCCCAGTTGTTGAATGATGTTATGTTTTCCATGAGGCAATATTTTACTGCATCTGCTGCAAATACCGTGCTACCAGCCAACGGATTATGGCACAGATGCATTTAAAATTTAACTTTGCTGGCGTATGAGTCGCGTAGTAATCACAGGTTTAGGCATCTATTCTTCTTTGGGCAAGAACAGGGAAGCAGTAGCAGATTCTTTATTCAACGGCAGGTCGGGCATCATCCTCGATCCTAAGCGTAAAGAAATGGGCTACCGTTCGGGGTTGACGGGTTTTGTAGAGCGCCCGCAATTGAAGGGCCTGCTCGACAGGCGTGCCCGCATTATGATGCCCGAGCATGCAGAATTTGCCTACATGGCTACTACCGAGGCACTCGCGCAGGCTGGCATGAGCAACGATTACCTGGAGCATAATGAAACAGGTATCATCTACGGCAATGATAGCTGCGCGCAACCCGTTATAGAAGGTATAGACCTGGTACGTGAAAAGAAAGATACCACCCTCGTAGGCTCCGGCTCTGTGTTCCAGGTGCTGAATAGTACGGTGACGATGAACCTCTCTACCATCTTCAAACTCAAAGGCATTAATTTTTCCATCAGCGCGGCATGTGCCAGCGGTTCCCATTCCATAGGGCTGGGTTATATGTTCATCAAACAAGGCCTGCAGGATCGTGTTATCTGCGGCGGTGCGCAGGAAGTGAATATCTACTCTATGCCCAATTTTGATGCACTCGGCACCTTCTCGCTCCGCGAGGACGAACCTGCAAGAGCATCCCGCCCCTTCGATCGCGACAGGGACGGATTGGTACCCGGTGGTGGTGCAGCAACGGTGATACTCGAAAGCCTGGAAAGCGCGCAGGCACGTGGCGCTACTATATTGGCAGAGGTATTGGGCTATGGCTTTAGCAGCAATGGCCAGCACATCAGCAACCCAAGTACCGAAGGGCAGGTGCGCAGCATCAACCGTGCATTGGCAGATAGCGGCATGACGGCCGCAGATATACAATACATCAACGCACATGCTACCAGCACACCGGCAGGCGATGGCAGCGAGGCCGAAGCCATATTTGAAGTATTTGGCGGCAAGGTACCGGTGAGCAGCACCAAGAGCATGACCGGCCACGAATGCTGGATGGCAGGCGCGAGTGAGATCGTGTATAGTATGCTAATGATGCAGAACAGTTTCATTGCCCCGAACATCAACTTCGAGAACCCCGATGAGCACAGCGCCAAGATCAATATCATACCCGAGACACTGAAGCAGGACTTCGGCCTGTTCCTCTCCAATTCATTTGGTTTTGGTGGTACTAATTCTTCGCTGGTGGTGAAGAGATGGGAGTAGTGTATTGCAAATCAGGAGATTTGCGTCCTTTAACCGCGTAGTCAGAGACTACGCCGAACGAGAGTTTATCATTTTTGAATGCTTCGAATTTCGAAGAGTTTAAGTTTTCAAGTTGCATAATAATGATGGCTTAATAGGTAAGCCTTACCCTTAGTAAAAAATATAAAGTTTCATAGATGTTGATTTAGATGCGGATGGTATGTAATAAGCATCCCATAGTTCGTTGATGTGTTTGGGACATTTCGGAGAAAGTTCCTTCATAAATTTATTTAGAATCATATTTTTACTGGCTGGATTTTTGTCAAACCAAGACCAAAAATCATTTGCCGTTGGCGCTTCAAATTCTAAAGCGACATGCAGTTTGTCATATGAGCATAACTTCTTGATCCGCTCCTGAATTTTTTGTAATGATGTCGGTAATTGTCTTTTCAAAAGGCTACTGACGTCGTAGATGTAGTATTTATATTTCAATAGATCAGTTTTGAAATTATAATTCAATTTTAAGTTCCACCCAATAATTAACTTTAAAGCACTTATCTCAACATCTCCTTTCATTACTGCTTTTTTTAAAATCGGCATATAAAATCTATGATGTTTATGATCGTGAATAGCTAGAAGACTCGCATACATAGATCCATCTTTTAAGGTTGGCCAGCCATTTTTATTAACAAAATCGAATAGGTATAAAAAGTGAATACTATCCGTACGGTTCATCCTTCTAAAAAACTCAGCACAAGAAAAACTATCATCGCAGTTGTTGGTAGACGTTCTATAATGTTGGTCTTCTTCATACATCTTTAATAAATTGGCATAAGCTTCCGATTTAGGTTCTAAATATGTTTTTGAGTAATTGTCTATGATTTGTAATCTACTTTTAGTTGTAAGTGAGAATTTAGAGATGTATGAATTGATAGAGGGTTGATTATCATTTAGATACATGAGATAGTAAGGATCTACCTTTTTGAGGTATTCGCTAGCATTGATAGAATCGTTGGCTTTAGAAAGACTATCGGCCAAGAATAAATACCCTGCAGATGAGTGTTTTTCCAAATAATTAATATCCGATAATGTCAGAGTATCTGCTGAAGTAAGTGTTGATTGCTGCCCTACGCAATCAAAAAAAGTATTTAAAAGTATAGCCCCGAGTAATACTCGTAGAGTAATTTGCTTCATAGTAGGTCATTTATGGTGCATTCAAATAATATAAATGTAAGCACCCCATTTTTCGGACAAGTCTAAATTAGACAGTTTTCTTTCATTTTAATCTCCGCTGGGCGTAGTCTCTGACTACGCTCATAAAGGTCGCAAATCTCCTGATTTGCGAAACGAAGTTTGCGGACAAATAATTCCTATCTTCCAATTACCTATACTAATTGAGAAATGCCACTAGCAGCGACTATTAATACGTTACACCAACTAATTTATGACTATACACAGTGTGCTAAGTATATGTGCGATACTTTGAAAAGCACATATACTGAAAAAGAAGAATTATTGAGAGCCTATAGGTTGAAACTACTTCCCAAATCTGCTGAAGTAGAAGGGCTTTATTATAACTTTCACGGTATGGGTTGTTATTTTGAATTTGAAGGTGGGACGATAGACGTTGATTTTGGACCTGACGGGAGGTGCGACGGATTTGATGAGTACCGGCTGAAGTCATATTTACGTGATATGACGTCGGAAAAGCAAGCATACTTTAATAGCATTATTGATCCTAAAGCATTTCAACAGGAGTTTATTTATTTAAGGAGGTTAGGCGTTATCTACAAGTTACCTGAGAACGGAATATCTAGTCATTTATACTATTTGCAATCAAATGAATCCCCCGCTGGGCGTAGTCTCTGACTACGCTCATAAAGGTTGCAAATCTCCCGATTTGCGAAACGAAGTTTGCGAAAACAAATAATTCCTATCTTCCCAATCCCATGAGCAACGCCTACCAGATATATGACCAGCACGGCACCTATTTTCTTACGCTCACAGTAGTGGATTGGATAGACATTTTCAGTCGTAAAGTGTATAGGGATATTGTTATGGATAGCCTTGTTTACTGTGTACGGAATAAAGGGTTGCAAGTGTATGGTTATGTTATTATGACCAATCATGTACACCTGATAGTAAGCAGTACTAATGGAACGCTGTCTGATATAGTAAGAGATTTTAAGAAGTTTACCGCCAATGCAATTTTGGACGTTATGGCACAGGAGCCGGAAAGCAGGCGGCATTGGATGATGCATCGGTTTGAATGGAACGCAGTGCAGCATCAGCGCAATAGCAAATACCAGGTGTGGATGCACGGCAGCCATGCTATTGAAATAACATCCTACAATTTCTTCAGGCAGAAGCTCGATTATATTCATGCAAACCCCGTACGTGCAGGTTGGGTTTCGAGGGAAGAAGATTATATGTATAGTAGTGCAAATGCTTTATATAATGATCTTAATATTGACTTAACTTTATCGCATTGGCATGAATAGATATAGTGTATCACAAATCAGGAGATTTGCCTCCTTTTACAGCATAGTCAGAGACTACGCTGAACGGGCCGCCCCCGTGATAAGATATATCATAATACTCTGCTTGATTGTAGGATATAATTATAGTGCAAGATGTCAAAACTATAACCAGACTAGCTCTGCTATCCAACAAAAATATTTAGTCAAAGGCGATTATGTGTTCGAGAATGACACCGTTGTCTCGACAGGTTTGCAAAAAGGTAACATTAATTTCAAATTGAATTTTATTGAATTCAAACCAATCGGATCTGTGTTCTATATAAAGGCATTATTAACAGACAATGATGGCGTACCTATTGAACATGCACAATTTTTACGAGCACAAAAAGATACAAAGGGTAATTATTTAATTAAACAAAGACTTGGGTATTCTACAAAAAAAGGCTTTGCCAAATTTAAAGTCGACTTAAACAGGTCGTATCTGATTGTTTATTACCCTAGCTATACCCTGAAAATATATGGAGCAAATTAATATTCACCGAAGTCTTTATAAGCGTAGCCTCCGACTACATCATAAAGGTCGCAAATCCCGATTTGCATACTCCGTCAATCCTATTTAGAGTGCATCATTACCTCCATCACTCTTGCAGATATTCCGTAATTTTGTACTAACTATAAACTATTAAAACCTTTCTCCTCCTGTTTATAGCCATGCATATAGTAAAGTCATCCATTGATGGCGGGAGGAGTACCCGACGCAGGAGGGGAGGTGGTGAATTTCGACTTTTACTTTTGAATTTACCATCAACATTGTTAGCAAATGATAACATTTTTCCTCGCAAGTAATTGATTATCAATAAAAGTAACCTTGCTACACAACCCGCTTTTGTTAGCACATTACCAATAGTAGCAGCTTTTGAATTTTGACTTTTCACTTTTGAATTTCCCCACTGTCGATAACTTTTATTCAAAAATTTTATTGAAAATCAACAAGTTGCAAAGGCTCTCTAAAAAAAGTTAATGAATTTCTTGGTGTGGATAAAAAGCTATCTTACCTTTGCCGTCCCAAAATTTACCGTTCCGCCTGTGATGCAGTGCGTAACACAATAAACAGAGTATTATGTCAACAGGAATGAGACACCTTAGTTTTAGAACTCAGTCGGCTAACGAGAAGATCGTAAAGCGCGAGTGGTATGTAGTAGACGCTACTAACCAGACACTGGGCCGTATGACGTCTAAAATTGCCAGCGTACTGCGTGGCAAGCACAAAGCATATTACACTCCGCACTTTGATTGTGGTGATTATGTAATAGTTGTAAACAGCGGTAAAGCTGTATTGACCGGTAACAAGCTGGCCGATAAAGAATATCAAACATTCTCAGGTCACCCCGGCGGCCAGAAAATAGAAATGGCAAAAGAACTGCAACAACGTCGCCCGAATGTAATGATCGAGCGCGCTGTAAAAGGTATGCTGCCTAAGAACCGTATGGGCCGTGCTATGGCAAAGAAACTGTTTGTGTACGAAGGCGCAGAGCATCCGCACAAAGCACAGCAACCTAAGGATTTCAAATTCTAATTTCAAAAAAGTAAAAACCATTCTAATATAAATGGAAAAGCAAAAAAATGCCGTAGGTCGCCGTAAGGAAGCTGTAGCACGTGTTTACATGAGCAAAGGCACCGGCAACATTACGGTAAACGAAAAAGAATACAAGGCTTACTTCCCGATAATGTACCTGCAAAACCAGGTGGAACTGCCTTTTAAAGTTACAGACACTGCAAGCAGTTTCGACGTTGTGGTAAACGTACAAGGCGGTGGCCCTAAAGGCCAGGCAGAAGCTGTGAAAATGGCTATTGCACGCGCTCTTTGCGAAGTGAATAATGAAGCTTACCGTCCGCTGCTGAAAAAAGAAGGCCTGATGACACGTGACCCTCGTATGGTGGAACGTAAGAAATTCGGTAAGGCTAAAGCACGTCGTAGCTTCCAGTTCTCTAAACGTTAATCGCTGGTTCGTATTCTTTTTTTTAACCGTCAAGAAATTACAACAATGGAAGAAAATAAAAGCCTGCACCAGCAACTGTTAGAAGCTGGTGTACACTTCGGCCACCTGAAGAAAAAGTGGAATCCAAAAATGCTCCCTTACATCTTCGCCGAAAAAAATGGTATTCATATCATAGACCTCAATAAAACTATTGAAGGCCTGGAAGAGTCTGCTGCAGCACTGAAATCTATCGCTAAGAGCGGTAAGAAGATCATGTTCGTAGCTACTAAAAAGCAAGCTAAAGAGATCGTTTCTGAAGCTGCTGCTAAAGTAAACATGCCTTTCGTTACAGAACGTTGGTTGGGTGGTATGCTCACTAACTTCGGTACTATCCGTAAGAGCGTTAAGAAGATGCAGAGTATCGAAAAAATGCTGCAGGATGGTACAATGGACAGCGTTACCAAAAAAGAACGCCTGACATTGACACGTAGCAAAGACAAAATGGAAAAAGTACTGGGTGGTATCTCTCAAATGGGCCGTATCCCTGCTGCTTTGTTCATGGTAGATATGAGCCACGAGCACATTGCACTGGCAGAAGCTAAGCGTTTAGGTATCACTACCTTCGCTATGGTGGATACCAACAGCGATCCTACTAAGGTTGACTTCGCGATCCCGTCAAACGACGATGCTACCAAATCAATAGCTATCATCGTTAACTACCTGACAGCTGCGATCATGGAAGGCCTGGAAGAACGCTCTCAGAATAAAGAAGAAGAAGTAGAAGAAGAAGTAGCTGCAGAACGCCTCCGTGGCCTTGATATGGAAGAAGAAGGTGGCGAAAAAGGCGAACGCCGCGCAGGCGGTGGTGGCCGTGGCCGTGGCCAGGGTGCAGGCGCTGGTGCCGGTCGCCAGGGTGCTGGCGCAGGCCGCCAGGGTGCTGGCAACCGTCCGGGTGGCGGTGGCAATCGCCAGGGTGCTGGCCGTCCGGGTGGCGGTGCAGGTCGCCCAGGTGGTAGTGGTCCTCGTCCGGGTGGTGCACGCTAATGCTATAGCATTTAGTAATATATACTTAAAGCCCCTGTTTTGGGGCTTTAAGCATAAAACACGAATTTTGCGCTTTAATTTTTAAAACCTCAGTAAAAAAATTATATAATGAGTACTGTAACAATATCAGCAGCAGATGTGAACAAGCTGCGCCAGCAAACAGGTGCAGGTATGATGGATTGCCGTAAAGCACTGGCAGAAAGTGAAGGTGATTTTGAAAAAGCGATAGATTACCTGCGTAAAAAAGGCCAGAAAGTTGCTGCTAACCGTAGCGACCGCGAAGCTAAAGAAGGTGTGGTAATAGCTAAAGCTTCTGCAGATAACAAATACGGTGTGATCGTGAACCTGAGCTCTGAAACAGACTTCGTTTCTAAAAACGCTGAATTCATTGAGTTTGCTCAGTCACTTACTGATATAGCCCTGAACAACAAACCGGCTTCTATCGAAGAATTGAAATCACTGGCTATGGATGGCGCTACTGTAGGCGACAAACTGCTGGAAATGGTTGCTAAGATCGGTGAGAAAATAGATGTAGTTCGTTTCGAAACTGTAACTGCTGAAACTGTTGTTCCTTACATCCACGCAGGATACCGCATCGGTGTACTGGTAGGTATGAACAAAGCTGCGAACGACAACATCATCGCTGCAGGCAGGGACGTAGCTATGCAGATAGCTGCCATGAACCCGCTGGCTGTAGATGCTGACAGCGTATCTGCTGAAATGGTAGAACGTGAAAAAGCGATCGCAGTAGAACAAGTAATGGCTGAAGGCAAAACAGGTGACATGGCTGAAAAAATAGCTATGGGTAAGCTGAACAAATTCTTCAAAGAAAATACACTGTTACCACAAGCTTTCGTTAAAGACAACGGTAAATCTGTTGGCGACTACCTAAAGAGCGTAGAAGCTGACCTGACTGTTGTTACCTTCAAACGTATAGCAGTAGGTGCATAGTTCTTTGCAGTCTACATAACTTAAAAGTAAAGCCCCACGATCCTAATCGTGGGGCTTTACTTTTATACCCGGTATACAATCTACGGTAGAGCATAACAATAAGCGAAATTGAATAGGGACCTATTAAATTGTAAGTCAATAATTTAATGAGCAAATATTTAAAATATTGTCCCGGAATTAGCTATCATTACAGCAGTCAACTAATACTTTGTAAAACTATACGACATGAAAAAAACAATGATTTTGGCTTTCGCGCTGTTTGCCACAGGGGGTAAAAATTTACATGCGCAGACAATAGCTGCCGGGGTAAATTACTGTCTATCTATTTGCAGCGATAACACTGTTAAGGCATGGGGAACAAACTCAAGCGGCCAGCTCGGTAATGGTAGCACCACCAGCAGTAAAACACCGGTATCCGTAAGCGGGCTCACGGGCATAACTGCGGTTGCTGCAGGCTCATCTCACGCCGTTGCGGTTAAAAATAACGGAAGTGTTTATACATGGGGCGATAATATCGGCGGCCAGCTTGGCACAGGAAACACAACCAGCAGTAATACACCGGCTCAGGTGGCTGGTTTTTCGGGGGCAACTAAAGCAGCGGCAGGAAGCAAGCATACAATAGTATTGAAGAGTGACGGAACCGTTTGGGGATGGGGCAACAATGCATTTAGTCAACTGGGCGCTGCATCACCAAGTTCATCCTATACACCGATCCAGGTACCTGGTCTAACATCTATTACCGCAATCGCTTCCGGCGATAGTCATAATCTTGCATTAAAAAGCGATGGTACAGTATGGAGCTGGGGCATTAACAGTAAGGGCCAGCTAGGACGTAGCGTTGGTAGCACCGGTACGACGGGGCAGATCACAGGTTTGACAGGTATTGTTGCCATAGCTGCAGGGAAGAACTACTCACTGGCAGTAAAGAACGATGGTACGGTATGGGCTTGGGGAGAAAATAGCGATGGACAATTAGGAAACGGCACTACAACAGACGCCAGCACTCCGGTTCAGGTTACAGGCCTTAGTGGTATCACTTCCGTTTCAGGTGGATTGAACCATTCACTTGCGGTGAAGAATAACGGTACTGTGTGGGCATGGGGGGCTAATAGCTCGGGTGAATTAGGTGACGGCACATTTACCGATAGACTGACAGCAGTTCAAGTAAGCACACTATCAGGCATTAATGTGGTAGATGCAGGAGAAGAACTGTCAATGGCTGTAAAAAGCAATGGAACTGTGTGGACATGGGGCTACAATTCATCAGGCCAATTAGGTAATGGTACAAGTATGGACAGCGAAACTCCCTTGCAGCCTACTAGCTTATGCACTGCATTGGCGATAAAAGAAACTGAAGCTGCACGTGGTATAAATGTCTATCCTAACCCTGCTCACGATCTGTTATACGTTAATTCAGAAAACGCCAAAAACATTGGTCAATTAGATATTTACGATCAGCTGGGCAAAAAAGTGCTGCAGCAAAACATACAGGAAAGCAAAAAGCAAATTGATATTCACAACCTGCCATCAGGTGTGTACTACATTAAAGGCGAACAGTGGGGCCTGAAATTTATAAAAGATTAGCAAGTAGTTACAGACAGACGCAGTCTGTATAGCTGAAAAAGTAAAGCCCTTCAATTGAAGGGCTTTACTTTTTATATCAGGTTGTCTTATTTCATAGGCTCGTCAGCAGCGAGGTTGAATTGCCTCGTTACTTCTGTATTAGGGCCATCTACCTTCTTGCCATCTTTATCTACCAGCGTCAACGTAATGCCAGGTTTGCCCATTGGCAGGTTTTTCAGGAAGTGCGATTTCCATTCTGTAACCATGATAGTGGTATCAACGCCATCTGCTTTGATGTCAGCCTTTACCTTATAGCCATCAGGGCTTAGTGTGGTGTTCCATACATAGAAGTCGAACAGTACATTGTCTGTGTTTGCCTTGCCTATATAGTCTCCTTTAGGGCGGCTGTAGAATACCATTGGTGTTTTAGGGTCTTCCATTTTCTGCAGCTTGCCTTTGTCATCTATTTTAAAGTGATACAGCAATGCCGCACCTTTGCTCTTTACAGATTCGTGGTAAGAGCGGGACAGGAATGCCATCAGGTAGTGCTCGCCGCCTTTTGCCAAAACCACATCGTGTTTAGGCTCATATAGCGCCGCGTATGGTGCATTATCGAGGATAAAATGGATGTGCTGCCCTTTATCTGAATTATTACATTGTTTGCCCGATGCATCTGCCGTCTGGCTCATCAGTTCATAGTTCTTTACATTAAAAGTAAAGCTCACCTTTACAGAATCGCCTTGCGGAGTAGCTGTTACATTGCCGATTGCTAACTGTGCATCCTTATATTCCGGAGATGCCGGTACATCTGTAATAGCAATTGGCTGTGGTGCTGGTTTTACCATAGCTGTGTCGGAAACAGTAGTAGTGCTTTGTTCTTTAGTGCCATTATCCTGGCAGGAAGCGAATAGCAGGGAAGCACCTGCCATAACGGGTATTAACCTTGTAAGTCTTGACATGTGTGTTGATTTTTATCAAAGCTAAGGCCTAATTTTTAAATAAATTTTAAGTATTTGGTATTTCTGAACGAGTACATTTGTTGTCTGAAAATCAACGCAGGTAACGCAATGCTTACAACGACAGAGATATTAAAGCGTGTAAGGCATATAGAGATAAAAACCAGGGGGTTAAGTAACCACATCTTTGCAGGGGAATACCATTCCGCCTTCAAAGGGCGTGGTATGTCCTTTAGCGAAGTGCGCGAATACGCACCGGGCGACGATATAAAATTCATTGACTGGAATGTTACCGCTCGTTTTTCTCACCCGTTCGTTAAAGTATTTGAAGAAGAAAGGGAACTGACCGTAATGCTGCTGGTAGATGTGAGCGGCAGTTCCTTGTTCGGTACCCATGAGCGGTTGAAGCGCGACCTGATCACCGAGATCAGCGCTGTATTGTCTTTTTCTGCAGCAACCAATAACGATAAAGTAGGTGTGATCTTTTTTAGCGATAAAGTGGAGAAATTTATACCTCCTAAAAAAGGCCGCAGCCATATACTTCGCATCATCAGGGAACTGATAGCGCTGGAGCCCGCACCTAAGAATGGCACCAATATACGTGTGGCATTGGAGTACCTGAACCAGGTATTGAAGAAGAAGACCATCACCTTCCTGATGAGTGATTTTATAAGTGAGCCATACGAGCAGGCATTGCAATTATCTGCCCGCAAGCACGATCTTGTAGGGATACAGGTATATGATAAGATGGACAGGGACTTGCCTGAAGCAGGACTAATACAGCTTGCAGATGCGGAAACAGGCAATGTGCGCTGGATAGATACGGACGACAAAACCATACGTATGCAATACGCGCACAGCTTTGAGCAACATAAGAAATATTGTGTACAGGCTTTTCGTAAAAGCGGCGCACAACTAATGAGTGTACGTACGGATGCAGACTATGTAAAAGAACTACAAACGTTTTTTAAGGCGAGGTAAAGAATGAGGACAGCTTACAAATACGGCTTTATAATATTGCTTACCCTGCTTATGGGTAAGCATACAATATACGCACAGGATGCTACTGTTGGTGCGCGTATTGATGCTGCCCAGATTACCGTTGGAGACCAGGCAAGGTTGTTTATTGAAGCAAAAGTAGATCCGAAAAAAGGAAAACTGCAATGGGCTACGATACCGGACACCTTCAACAAGCTGGAAATAGTGGAGAAGGGAAAGATAGACACTGTGCAGCAGGGCAACGAGGTGATCTATAAACAAAGGTTGCTGATAACAGGGTTTGACTCCGGTCTGTTTATGGTGCCGCCATTTGTATTCTCCGTACTACCGAACGGAGGTAATGCATATACGATACAAACGGATTCTTTCACCATTGGTGTGCAGACCGTACCGGTTGATACCAGCAAAGGCTTTGTAGGTATTAAAGGCATACGCGAGGTAAAGAGCAACTGGATGGACTATATCTGGTACATAGTTGCTGCAATTGTATTGATACTCGCAACCGTTGGCGTGATGTTGTACCTGAAGAACCGTAAGAAACCCGAAGCACCGCCGCCACCTCCACCCCCGTCAGAGACACCACAGGCCAAAGCATTACGATTGCTCAGTGAATTGGAACAGAGAAAACTTTGGGAGAACAATCAGCCGAAAGAGTATCATACAGAACTGGTTGACATACTGCGGAAGTATATAGAAGAACGTTTTGGGGTAGATGTAATGGAATCAACATCAGACGAGATACTCTATAAAGCAGCAGTACATAAAGACATGTCGCAACACAGGTTGCTGTTATCTAACATATTCTATATAGCAGACCTTGCCAAGTTTGCCAAGGCACAGCCAACGCCGCAGGAGCACCACGCAGCAATGGAATACGCGAAACAGTTTGTGAATGCAACAAGGCCTGTTGTAGTGACACCGCCATCTGAAAATACAAATACACCACCACAGTCATGAGTATAATATTTGATTGGAAACATATCAGCTTTGCACACCCCGCATTCTTCGGGTTGCTGCTGCTGCTTCCATTCATGATATGGTGGCAGCAAAGGAATAAGGTCACTGATAATCCATCGGTACGTGTTACCAGCCTTTCGGGCATCGCTAATATAAAGCCTACATGGAGGGTGCAGTTCAGGCCGGTGTTGTTTATACTGCGCGTGGTAGCCCTGGTAATGCTGACGATAGCACTGGCAAGGCCGCAAACAAGCAATGTTACTGAAAACATAGATAGTGAGGGTGTAGATATAGTGCTATCGCTCGACGTATCGGGCAGTATGCTTGCGGAAGATTTTAAACCCAACCGTATAGAAGCCGCCAAGAAAGTGGCGATGAACTTTGTAGATCAGCGTCCTACAGACAGGCTGGGCTTAGTGATCTTCTCGGGTGAGAGCTTTACACAATGCCCTATAACGATAGACCATAACGTACTGAAAGAACAACTGAGCGAAGTGAAGAGCGGAGTGCTGCAGGATGGTACCGCTATAGGTATGGGCCTGGCAACTGCTGTAGACCGCCTGCGCTATGCCAAAGGTAAAAGCCGGGTAGTGATATTACTTACTGATGGTGTAAACAATACAGGGCTGATAGACCCGATGACGGCACTGGAGATAGCGAAGTCTTTTAAAGTGCGTGTGTACACCATAGGCGTAGGTACAGAAGGACAGGCCCCTTACCCGGTGCAGACGCCGTTTGGCATACAAAAGCAAATGATGCCTGTGCAGATAGACGAAGCATTGCTGAATAAGATCGCTAAAGAAACGGGTGGTAAATACTATCGTGCACGTAACAATAAAGCGTTAGAATCTATCTACGCAGATATTGATAAACTGGAAAAGACCAAAGTAGAGATCAGCAGCTATAAGCATTATGCAGAGCTTTTCTTCCCATTTGCTTTACTGGCTATCATCTGCCTGCTGCTGGAAATGGTGCTCCGATATACTGTGTTTAAGAGTATTACTTAAGTATAGTTTACTTCATTGCATCCTTTTCTTTCTGCAACTGGAACATCTTATCCCTTAGCCTTGCTGCTTCCATAAAGTCTAATTCCTTAGCGGCTTTTTCCATAGCCTTTTTGGTTTGGGTAATGAGTTTATCCAACTGAGCTATATTCTTGTATTCTACTTCATCTTCCGCAGCTTTAGACATTACCTCCTCGTTAAGGGCATACTTATTCTTTTCATCATAACCTTTAATATCCAACACAGAAGTTTGTTTGAATACCTCTTCTTTCGATTTGGTTACGGTACGCGGCACAATGCCATGCTCCATATTGTATTTGATCTGCTTATCGCGGCGGCGGTTGGTTTCATCGATTGTCCGCTGCATGCTCTCCGTCATCTTATCGGCATAGAAGATCACAAGTCCATTTACATTACGAGCAGCACGTCCTGCCATCTGTGTAAGAGAGCGTACATTTCGCAGGAAGCCTTCTTTGTCGGCATCAAGGATCGCCATCAGCGACACTTCCGGAAGGTCCAGCCCTTCTCTGAGTAGGTTTACACCCACCAGTACATCGATATTACCCAGGCGCAGATCGCGCAGGATCTCTACGCGCTCCAGCGTATCTACTTCGCTGTGTATGTACTTACTTTTTATGTTGATGCGCTTGAGGTATTTGTCCATCTCCTCGGCCATGCGCTTGGTAAGTGTAGTTACCAGCACACGATCACCGGCATTTACACGCTTATCAATTTCATCCAGCAGATCATCTACCTGGTTGATGCTTGGGCGTACTTCAATAGGAGGATCAAGCAGGCCTGTAGGCCGTACTACCTGTTCAGCAACAACACCTCCTGTTCTTTCCAGTTCATAATCGCCGGGGGTAGCGCTTACAAATACTACCTGGTTCAGCATATTTTCAAACTCGTGAAAATTCAGTGGGCGGTTGTCCAATGCACTCGGCAGCCGGAAACCATAATCTACCAGGTTCAGCTTACGGCTACGATCGCCACCATACATACCACTTATCTGAGGTATGGTCACGTGGCTTTCATCAATCACCATCAGGAAATCGTCGGGGAAATAATCTATCAGGCAGAAGGGGCGTGTTCCCGGTCGCCTGCGATCAAGAAAGCGCGAGTAGTTTTCGATACCGCTACAGTAGCCCAGTTCCTGTATCATCTCAAGGTCGTAGTTTACCCGCTCTTTGATACGCTGCGCTTCCAATGGCTTATTGATGCTTTTGAAGTATTCTATCTGTGCATGCAGTTCATCCTGTATTTCATGGATGATCTGAGCCATCTGGTCGCGCGGGGCCAGGTAAAGGTTGGCAGGGAAGATGGCCGCGTTCTGCATGGTACCGATGCGCTTACCGGTATCAGGCTCAAAGCTTTCTATCTCCTCCACCTCATCGCCAAAGAATGTGATACGATAGCCATAGTCAACATAAGGTAGGTTGATATCTACAGTATCTCCCTGCACCCGGAAACTACCCCGGCCGAATTCGCCCTGGCTGCGCATATATAAAGCATTCACCAGCCTGTGGAGAAACTGGTTCCGGCCAATGTTATCACCCTGATTGAAACGGATGATACCTGCTGCATAGTCGGTAGGGTTACCCATACCATAGATGCAGCTAACAGATGCTACCACCAGTATATCACGACGGCCACTGAGCAAACTGCTGGTTGCACGAAGCCTGAGTTTTTCCAGCTCTTCATTAATGCTCAGGTCTTTTTCAATATAAGTATTGGATGTAGGAATATAAGCCTCCGGCTGATAGTAGTCGTAATAGCTAACAAAATACTCCACTGCATTGTTGGGAAAGAACTGGCGAAACTCTCCATATAATTGCGCCACCAGTGTTTTGTTATGCGTCAATACAAGAGTAGGTTTTTGCACCTCCTGTATCACATTGGCCATGGTAAATGTCTTGCCCGAACCGGTAACCCCTAACAAGGTCTGGAACGGCTCTCCCTCTTTTATTCCTTTCACTAATTCTGCAATGGCGGTAGGCTGATCGCCCTCAGGTGGATATGGACGCTCTATCTGAAACATAACAAGTAAAGTTACATAATAAGACCCTGCCAAAGACAAAGGCAGTGATGATGGCACGTTATTTACCTATCGATAAGATAAATACTGATTATGGAAAAGCGCATGTTTGGAATAATACTTACCATATTAGGTATCGTAGGGCTTATAATGGCTGCTAATTCTTTCGTAAATACAGATGGAGGCAACCGCGATGTCAGGATGATCATTGTGTATGGGCTGCTGGGTATCGTGTTTTTCTCGTCCGGAGTAGGACTGATACGCAATACCAAAGATGTGAAATCAAAGAATGAAGAAGTAAGCTGATCATTCGAGTATGATCTCTTGATCAGCAGTCCTGTCTTTTACTCTTTGGTTGAAAATGCTGTCATTTCTGTGCTTTTGAGCTAGAGTGTTTAGGCCAAGTTTGTGACGTAAGGTGTCAGTTTCGACAAGGTTGTTATGTTTCGGTATTGGAAACCATTCGCCTGTACGGGTGTAGGTACCATATTTGGAACGTCCGTATTCCGCAAGAAAATCCTGGATTATTGCATATTGTTTTGGAGTGAGATATCCTGAAGTGACGTTTTGAAAAAGTGTGGCATTTATGTCTTTCCTGGGGTTGGAATAGCAATGCATCAGCATGGTTTGCACCCGGCGGTCAAATATATTAGGGCCAAACCGGCTAAGACTTTTATTTGTCCATGCGGTATCGTTATAATCTTCTGGTAAACCAATCAGCCTTTCTCCCGGGTAGCCATAATCATCCACTATTTTGCTAATGAACCTGTATTGTGTTTTATTATTATGCAGCCATGCAGGCCAATAGACTGTGTACCTTAACAGGATAAAGCCAAAATTTATTTTTTTGGTTTTGCGTTGATCTACCTTTAACAAACTATCTATAGTGTGTGCAATAGAGTGATTAAACGAATTCAGGTATAACGACCTTAGGCTATCGTAAGCCTTAATCGTCTTTGAGGTGGTAGAATATTGTAACGATTTTTTAGTTAGGGCATTGGCATCCAATACTGTTAATGGTACCCCCTGAATAAAAGCCTTTGTAAGCCATTTATCGGCGTTTAAGCTATCGTTTATTTTACCGCAGATCTGCAGCGCCTTAACGCAATGGCGTGCGAAGATGAAGGAGTAGTTTTTATAAACAGAATCTAATCTTGGGATAGCCTGCTGTACATTGCTTGCAATAATGTCATCGTCGATACGGTTAAATATCCTTTGGTATTGGATATAATCCTGAGCATGCGCTGTGAGCGGCAGCATTAAAAGCAGATATAGAAAGGTTTTCACTTTCGAGCATTAGGTTATTTCTCGACCTTGGACATCACGCCTTTGGACGCCTGTGCCAGGTCGCGTATCAGCATTGGATCACGCTCAATGGCATTGCCCACCACCACAATATTGGCACCTGCCTGGCAATCCTCAAAAACCTTTTCGGGTGTATGGATGCCGCCGCCAACAAATAACGGTAGCTGTATATGGCTGCTTACCATATGTATCATTTCTTTGCTGATAGGATTGCGCGCACCGCTACCCGCATCCATATATATGATGTGTTTCCCTTGTAATTCTCCCGCCCAGGCTGTACATAATGCTATATCAGGCTTATTAGCAGGAATAGGAGCAGAGTGGCTCATGTAGGAAACCGTAGTGGGTGTACCACCATCAATAACCATATAGCCTGTAGAAATTACTTCCAAACCACTGGCTCGCACCGCCGGGGCAGATACCACATGCTGGCCAATCAGCAGTTCAGGATTGCGGCCGGATATCAGGGAAAGATATAAGAGGCCATCTGCATAAGGCGTTACCTGTGCAGGACTACCCGGGAACAGGAGCACCGGTATATCGCTTTCAGACTTAAAACGTTGAATACATGCATCCAGGTTATCGGCGAGTACCAGGCTACCACCCATGAGTACATAGTCTACACCGGCATCGTTACAAAGCTCTGCCAGGTATTTCATATCCGCAGGCGCTACTTTGTCAGGGTCTACCAATACGGCGAACCCGCTTCGGCCCTCTTTTTTACGTGTAATAAGGTCGTGATAGATATTTCCTGTAGCCATGTATTCCTCTTTCCTGCACAAAAATGCAGAATTATAGCCGTTTAAACCACAAAAACTAAGATTTATTCTTGAGCGTGTCCCTTATTTCCATCAATAACTTCTCAGTAGTAGTGGGAGCCGGTGGCGTTGCAGGAGCTTCTTCCTTCTTCTTTTCCAGCCTGTTCAGCAGGCGGATAAATATAAATATGCAGAATGCTATAATGAGAAAATCGACAATCGACTGTATGAAGTGACCATAGGCAAATACGTTGGCACCTGCTTCTTTAGCTTTTGCCAGGGACTCATATACATCACCCGGCTTGGCAGGTTTCAATATATAAAACTTATCATCAAACTTTTGTCCACCTGTTAGCAGGCCAATTACGGGCATAAGGATGTCATCTACCATAGCAGATACGATCTTGCCGAATGCACCACCGATGATAACACCGACAGCCAGGTCTACCACATTACCCCTCATGGCGAAGGCCTTAAAGTCTTTCAGGAATCCCATATACTAAGTTTTGATGTTTTTGGAATGATTGATACTACAAAATAATGCCTGAAAACAGTAAAAGCAATGACCCGAGCCGAATTAATAATGTTTTATTGATGTGGCAACAATAAATTTTACTGATATAAGCTATAGAAACATATTATCCATAGGAAACGTTTTTTGTAAAAAATGTTTCCATAGTTTTGCGGCGAATATGGAACCACTATTAAAAATACTCGGTGCATCCGTCGAATTGTTTCGCCAATATGGCTTTAAGACAATTACGATGGACGATATAGCCAGGAGAGCGGGTATTTCTAAAAAAACACTGTATCAGCATTTTGCCAATAAAAGCGAGGTAGTGAGTGAATCGGTAAGCTGGTTTCAAAACAATGTTACCGAGAGCTGCCTGGGCATCATGAACACAGCAGAGAATGCGATAGAAGGTATGGTGAAACTGATGAGCATGTTTGACGAAGTATTGTCGAACATGAACCCGCACAGTATGCTGGAATTAGAGCGGTATTATCCTGATGCTTTTAAGGTCTTTAAAAACAATATGCTGGAAAAGGATATTCAGTGCATTAAAGACAATATAGTATGGGGAATGGAAGAAGGCCTGTACCGTGAGGGGCTGAACGCAGACTTTATGGCCCGCTACCGTATGGAAATGTCGATGCTGGTGCTGCACCCTAACCTGATGGTGAACAACCGCAACGATATGAGGTATGTGATGCATGAAGTGAGCGACCACTTTTTACATGGCATTATGACCCCTAAAGGAGAAAAATTATATCAGAAATACAAAGAAAAATATCTAAAGCAAGTTTCAAAAATATGAGACGAATAATACAAGCCACATTAGCGATCATTTGCCTGCTGCCGGCGGGTTTGCGGGCGCAGATAGAAGTATCACAAGAACCGAAAGTACTGAGTCTGCAAGATGCTATGGACTATGCAGTGAAGCATAATACAGCTGCAAAAAATGCACGGTTAGACGTTGGGTTGCAGAAGGCAAAAAATAGAGAGGTTACCGGCCTTGCTTTACCGCAAATTAACGCTCAAGGGCAATTCAACGATTTTACTAATCCGCAAAAAACATTTCTACCTGGATTATTTTTTACTGATTCTAGTGGTAAGCCTTTATATCCGCCTGGCACTTTCGTACCTGTTCAATTCACCCCTAAATATTCGACCAATGCAACTGCAACGGTATCACAGATAATCTTTGATGGGAGCGTGATGGTAGCCTTGCAGGCAAGAAATCAACTCATAAAACTTTATAAAGAAAGTGCAAGATTAAGTGAAGAAGACATCAGGTATAACGTACAGAAGGCATATTATTCGTTTGTTATCGCAAAACGCCAATACAATATACTAACGAGTTCTCTTGAGTATGCGCGCAATTTAGGGAGGGATATGGATGCGCTATATAAAAATGGCTTTGCAGAAAAAATAGAGGTTGATCGTACCAGTGTTCAAATTAACAACCTGGCAACAGATAGCATGAGAATTGGATCGATGATCACTCTTAGCGAACAGTTATTGAAGTATCAAATGGGTATGGATATTAGTCAGCCGATTGTATTAACTGATACAGCTGTAGAGGAAAAGGTAGATGATGCGTCTAAGCTCTTGTTGACAAGTGAATTTGATTATAAGGATAGGACAGAATTCAACTTGATGGAAAGTCAGTTGAAATTAAATCAGTATGATTTGAAAAGGCACAGACTATCTGGATTGCCTAGTTTGGGAGCCTTCGGTACTGCAGCATATACATATTCTACTAACAATTTTGAAGACCTCTTTAAGCAATCTTACATTTTTTATTCTCTTATAGGGTTACAGTTGAATGTAAAAATATTTGATGGTTTGCAAAGATACAATAGAGTAAAGCAGGCCAAGATCAATGTTGAGAAGGCTAGAAACAATATTGATAACCTTAAGTTAAGCATTGACCTGCAAACAGCACAGGCAAAAACGACGCTCAAAAACGCAATATTGCAAGTGCAGAGCCAGGAGAGAAATATGAAGTTAGCGACAGGTGTTTTGGATCTCGCAAGGAGACGCTATAAAGAAGGGGTAGGAAGTAATTCTGACGTAACACAAGCGCAAACTGAATTATTACAATCTCAAAACAACTATTTCAATGCGATGCTAGAGGTAATGAATGCCAAATCAGATTTAGAAAAAGCATACGGTCAATTTAAATAATCATCATTAATCAACTTCTTACAAAATATATAGCAATGAAACGCTCTGTTTATTTATTATTAATACCAACGATCATACTGGCTGCGTGTGGTGGTGGCGACAAATCCGGCAAGAAAGCGGAAGCCGAACTGACGAAGCTGAAAAAAGAAAGGGCTGCTTTAGATGAAAAGATCAGCAAGCTGGAGGCCCAAAACAAAGGCAATGATTCAGGTAAAGCAACACCTGTATCCGTGCTGCAAGTTCAACCACAAACATTCAGCTCCTATGTAGAAGTGCAGGCGAACGTTAATGGTGAGCAGAACGTCACAGCTACGCCACAGGCACCAGGTATTGTTCAATCTATAACGGTAAAAGTTGGCCAGCATGTAAGTAAGGGCCAAATATTGGCAAGACTGGATGCTGCGGCAGTAGAGCAACAAATAAAAGGTATAGATGCACAGGTGGCATTGAATAAATCCCTTTATGAAAGGCAGCAAAAATTGTGGGCACAAAACATAGGTACGGAAGTACAATTGTTAAGCGCTAAAACACAATATGAAGCAACCTCGAAACAAAGGGCAGCATTGATAGCCCAGAGAGATATGTACACCATTAAATCACCTATATCCGGCGTTGTGGATGCGGTGAATGTTAAAGAAGGTGATATCGCTTCACCCGGCAACCCTGCCACTAGTATTCGCGTAGTGAACTCTGATGCTTTGAAGGTGCAGGCCAACCTTGGTGAAAACTACCTTGGCCAGGTACATGACGGAGATCCTGTGAATCTCGTGTTTGAAGGACGCCAGGATACCATGAGGACTAAGCTCACTTATGTTTCTAAAGCAGTAGATCCTATTTCACGGGCCTTCCAGGTAGAAGTAAGATTGGGTAATAACAGTAAGCTGCACCCTAACATGAGCTGCAAAATGCAGATAGCGAACTACCAGAATAATAAAGCGATTGTAATACCGGTGAATGTGATACAGAAGACTGCAGATGGTGAAATGGTATTTATAGCTGATGGTAACAAAGCAAAGTCCGTAATGATCAAAACAGGTCGTAGTTCGAACGGATATGTTGAAGTGTTGAGCGGCCTGAATCCCGGCGATAAAGTAATTACGGAAGGATATGAAGAAGTAGATAACGGTGAGCAGATCTCTGTAGAATAATAATGTTGTAAGCGCATTAATACTATTTCAATGAAAGACCAATTCAAAGAGTTTAAACCATCCAGTTGGGCGATAGATAATCGCACGGCGGTGTATATACTTACGATCATTATTACTCTGGCAGGGCTGATGACGTATCTGAACCTGCCTAAGGAGAAATTTCCGGAAATAAAACTGCCACAGATATATGTGCAGACCATCTACCCGGGTACCTCTCCTGAGAACATGGAAAACCTGGTGACCAAGCCGATTGAAAAAGAGGTGAAGAACCTTACCGGCGTGAAGAAAGTTACCAGTAACTCCTTCCAGGACTATTCTGTAGTAATCGTTGAGTTTAATACCGATATACAAATAGACAAGGCGAAACAAGATGTAAAAGACGCGGTAGATAAGGCAAGGCCCGATATGCCGCAGAACCTGCCAAACGAGCCGGAAGTAAAAGACATTGACCTGTCGGAACAACCGATACTTTTTGTAAACATCTCCGGTAACTATGACCTAAACAGGCTGAAGAAATATGCTGACCGTGTGAAGGATAATATAGAGGAGATGAAAGAGATCAAGCGTGTGGATATAGTTGGTGCGCTGGACCGTGAGATACAGATAAATGTGGACATGTATAAAATGGCTGCATCAGGTTTCTCGTTCGGAGATATTGAAAACGCCGTGGCATACGAGAATATCTCTTCTACTCCCGGGCAGGTGTCTATGAACAACCAGAAGCGGATCCTGACGATACGTAACGAATTCAAAACTGCAGAACAGATAGGTAATTTAATAGTAAAAAACCAGCAGGGCAAAGCACTATATCTGCATGATATTGCAGATGTGGTAGATGATTTTGAAGAACAGGAAAGCTATGCACGCTTAGATAATAAGAATGTAATTACGCTAAACGTTATTAAAGCGAAAGGTGAGAACCTGATAGACGCGTCTGATAAGATACAGAAGCTGCTGACAGATATGAAGGCAAAAGAATTGCCTAAAGACCTTACCATTGTAACTACAGGTGACCAATCTGACCAGACACGTTCTACCCTGCATGACCTGATAAATACGATCATCATCGGTTTTATACTGGTAACGGTGATCCTGATGTTCTTCATGGGTGTGACGAATGCATTGTTTGTGGCGATGTCTGTGCCGTTATCTTGCGCTATCGCATTCCTGGTGATGCCGGGGATAGGGTTTACGCTGAACATGATCGTTCTGTTCTCGTTCCTGCTGGCATTGGGCATAGTGGTGGATGACGCGATAGTGGTGATAGAGAACACCCACCGGATATTTGACAATGGTAAAATGCCGATAGCTAAAGCGGCCAAGTTTGCAACCGGAGAAGTGTTCCTGCCAGTATTATCCGGTACGGTAACTACCCTGATACCATTTATTCCTTTGGCATTTTGGAAGGGTGTTATTGGTTCGTTCATGTTCTTCCTGCCTGTAACGTTGATCATTACCCTGCTTGCATCGCTGGCAGTGGCCTATATCATTAACCCTGTATTTGCGGTAAGCTTCATGAAGCCGCACGATCCGCATGATACAGGTAAACGCCGCTGGAGCAAAAGAGACAGGGTATTGATGATCATATTCCTGTCGCTGGCTGCAATATGTTATGTAGCACGTGCGTGGGCATTTGCCAACTTTATCATCTTTATTTACCTGTTCATACTGCTGGAAAAATTTGTTTTCGAAAAATGGATACACTCTTTCCAAAATAAGGTATGGCCATCTTTCCAAAACTGGTATGCAGGTTTGCTGAAACGCTCACTGGCAAGGCCAGGCAGGACCATGCTGATAACAGTATGTATCCTTATCTTCTCGCTGGTGCTGATGATAGTACGCGGCCCTAAAGTAGTATTCTTCCCAAGCGGTGAACCGAACTTTACCTATGTGTACCTGAATATGCCGGTAGGTACAGACCAGGCATATACTAATGAAGTGTTGCTGAAGCTGGAGAAACGCGTGAACCATGCCTTAGGCATTGAAAACGGTAAGAAAAACCCGGCAGTTCAGTCTGTAATTGCTAACGTTACTGTAGGTGCGGTAGACCCTACCAGCGGCGAGGTGGGTAACTTCCCGAATAAGGGTAAGATAACGGTGGCTTATGTAGAATATGCCAAGCGCCAGGGAATATCAACTACCGAAATGATGCAAAGAATACGTGACGAAGTAAAAGGCGTACCGGGCGCTGTAGTAACGGTGGATAAAGAACAGGGCGGGCCACCATTGCCTAAACCGGTGGTGATAGACATTACCGGAGATAACCTGGACTCTTTGATAGCAACATCTGAACGCGTAAAAAGATACCTGGAACAAAAGAATGTACCGGGTGTGGAAGAACTGCGCAGCGACTTCCAGGCCAATAAACCGGAACTGGTATTTGACCTGGACCGTGAACGCATGAACAGCGAAGGCGTATCAACAGGAGTTGTTGTAGGCGCTTTGCGTACTGCAGTGTTTGGTAAAGAAATATCACGTTTCCGCGATCAGAACGATGACTACCCTATTACGTTGCGTTTGAAAAAAGATCAGCGTGAGGATATCAATGCGGTACGTAACATGCCGATCACCTTCCGTGACATGGGTATGGGTGGCATTGTAAGGCAAGTGCCTATCAGCTCATTTGCAGACCTGCATTATGGTAATACATACGGCGGTATCAAACGTAAAGACCTGAAACGTATCATATCATTATCATCAAATGTATTAACAGGTTATAATGAGAATGAAGTGGTGGCAGCAGTACAGCGCGAAATGGCCAACTTCAAGGCACCTGCGGGTATTACCATTAAAATGGGTGGCCAGCAGGAAGACCAGGCAGAAACCGGGAAGTTCCTCGGTAACGCGATGCTGATAGCTGTGGGTCTGATATTCCTGATCCTGATCATGCAGTTCAACTCACTGAGCCGTACGGTAATTATCATGACAGAGATCCTGTTTAGTGTGTTCGGTGTGTTCTTAGGTGTAGGTATATTCAAAAACGACTTCTCTATAGTGATGAGCGGTATCGGTATCGTAGCCCTGGCAGGTATCGTAGTAAGGAATGGTATATTGCTGGTAGAGTTTATGGACCTAATGCTGAAAGAAGGTATGGAACCGCTGGATGCGATCATAGAAGCAGGGCGTACCCGTATGACACCGGTGTTGCTCACTGCTACTGCCGCAATTCTTGGTTTGATACCATTGGGCGTGGGCCTGAATATTGACTTTGCTACTTTGTTTGGCGAGCTAAACCCGCATATCTTCTTTGGTGGTGATAGTGTTGCGTTCTGGGGGCCATTGGCATGGACCATGATCTACGGTCTTAGTTTCGCAACCTTCCTGACGCTGATAGTGGTGCCGGTGATGATGTTGCTGAGCTTCCGTTTTAAAGCGAGAGTTCAAAGATGGAAGGACAGGATAAGTGCTTCCATGAAAGGATAGATTCTAATGGGCATAGGTTAAATACAACAGAGGCGCTTTTTAGTGCCTCTGTTGTATTTTTATAATGAAGTATTTTATTTGGCCGTAGCTGTAGAAGTGCAGCTATGACCATTCAGCAAAAAGGTGGTAGTAATAGTCCTATTATTATAAACGCCAGTGCCACTTACCTCGATAGTCGTTGTAGGTTTCTGATCTGAGATCTGAATGATGTTAGCGCTGCAATCAAAAGTTGCATTGAGTGTTGTGGCGTTGGTGCTGCAAAAGCCATGCAGGATGATTTTCCCATTCTCGTTAGGATCGGCCTCGATACTGGCATCATGTGCAGAACTGTAAACATATCCCTGGCAATTATAAGATTCCGAGTAATTGCCGGCTATTACTTTTGCACAGTTAGAAGGGATGTTCAGATTAAGGTCGTAGCTCAAAACCTGGCCGGAGGCATTAGTGCCGATCACTTTCACCGGGAAAGTGCCGCCATCTGCAGATGACGAAGCATGGAATGTGATCACCGATGTGTAAGTAGGTGTTCCGCTTTTAGGATCGATATCAGTTGTAACGCCATTAGGTAATTTGTCGGTTGTGAGAGTTACAGTTTCCTGCTTCCCTGAGGTGTATTTTACTTCTAATCCCAGCGGGGTAGCACCACCTTTTGCCAAATTAAGATCTTTTATGCCATTGATCATAAAATTTGTAGCAGGTGTGGTAGCAGTTGTAGTATTACTATCAGTCGATCGATCTTTTTTACAGGCGAGGACAGTAGTAAGAAGGATAAATAGTGACAATTTGAGGGTTCTGTTCATAAGGTATAAATTTTTATATTTTTTGAATGGTCAAAGATATAAATAGATTTTAAAGGTTAAAATTTACCTATACAGCCGATACTTCAGTATTTTTGGAGTTCATACTGCCGTAATATGATAGATACCCCTGCAAAAAGTAAAGCATTGTTTGAAACAGATAAGAAACCTGCGCTGGACGCTATATCCCAGGCACAGTTTATTGCTTTTGCCCCCTATATTTTCCAGGCGTCTGTTTTGCTACGGGATAGCGGAATATTAAAGCTGGTAGAAAATGCCCGTCAATCAGGCATCAGCATTGCTGAAGTAGCGCAGCAGGTAGCTATAAGCCATTATGGTGTGCGGATATTATTGGAAGCAGGGCTGGGTATTGGGCTGGTATATAGAAAGGAAGGAAAATATCTGCTTAGTAAAACGGGACATTTTTTCCTTAATGACCCGATGACAAAAGTGAACACGGATTTCATGCGGGATGTGTGTTATGACGGAGCACAAGATCTGAAAGCATCTATTGAAGAAGGTAAACCTAAGGGCTTACGACACCTGGGTAACTGGGAAACTATTTACCAGGGCTTATCAATATTGCCGGAACCTGCAAAAACAAGCTGGTTCAATTTTGATCACTATTATTCAGATAATGCATTCCCGGCGGCATTGCCATTGGTATTTGCAGGCAATCCACGCAGAGTAATGGATATAGGCGCTAATACGGGTAAATTTACCCTGGCTTGCCTGGAGTATAACAGTGAAGTGGAAGTAGGCCTGGTGGATCTGAAAGTGCAATTAAATGTTGCCGCAAAAAATATTGAGGAGGCAGGATATAGCAACCGCGTGCAATACCATGAGCGCAATGTGCTTGACAAGAATGCTGAATTGCCGGAAGGATATGATGTGATATGGATGAGCCAGTTCCTGGATTGCTTTGCCGATGAAGAGATCGTATCCATACTGGAGAAATGCCATCGTGCATTGCCGGCTCATGGCAGCATATTTATCAATGAAACATTTTGGGACAAACAGCGTTTTGAAGCATCGGCATTCAGCCTGCAGATGACGTCCTTATATTTTACGACAATGGCTAATGGTAACAGCCAGATGTATGATAGCGAAGTGTTTGTTAAACTGATAGACAAGGCAGGATTTGATGTTGTTAAACAAACGGACAATGTTGGGCTAAGTCACACTATATTAGAATTGAAAAAGAAATAAGAAGTTTTTTACCCCTTGAAACAAATAAAATTCCCTGACTAATGAGTACTCAAAAAAATGTAGATGTACTGGTGATAGGCGCAGGCCCATCGGGCACTATTGCTGCATCTATCATAAAGCAGGCCGGCCTTTCTGTGCAGGTTGTAGAAAAAATGCTATTCCCCCGATTTGTAATTGGTGAAAGCCTGCTACCCCGCTGCATGGAAGCACTTGAAGAAGCAAAATTCCTGGATGCTGTAAAAGCAAAGCACTTTCAGCAGAAAGATGGCGCCAAGTTTGTGATGGACGGACAAGTATGTGATTTCAATTTTATGCAGCAGTTTACGCCGGGCTGGAAATGGACCTGGCAGGTGCCACGTGCAGAGTTTGATAAGACACTTGCAGACCAGTGCGAAGCGATGGGCGTTCCCATCAGCTATCAAACAGAAGTAACTGATATCAAGATAGCGGAAGATGGCAGCTCTGTGACCACCGTGAAAACGGCAGATGGCAACGAAGAAACCATACATGCTAAATTCATTATAGATGGCAGCGGTTATGGACGTGTGATACCCAGGTTGTTTGGGCTGGAAAGGCCGTCATCGCAGCTGCCGCGTAAAACGGTGTTCTGCCATATGACAGACCCTAAGCGCAGCGAAGCAGTAGAGCCCAACCGCATTACGGTGTATGTGCACGATGCGAATACGTGGATATGGGTAATACCATTCTCTAACGGCAATACATCCGTTGGCTATGTAGGCAGCCCGGAGTTTTTTGATAAATATACAGGAACACCTGCAGCTCAATTCAAAGCGCTGATACATGCACAGCCTGAACTGGCAATGCGTTTTGATGAATCTGAAATGCTGTGGGAACCAAGGACATTGCAAAGCTGGAGCGTAACAACAGATACTTTCTATGGTAATGGTTTTGTACTCACAGGCAATGTAACGGAATTCCTGGACCCGGTATTTTCTTCCGGCGTGACGTTGGCATCCGTATCTGCACAACTGGCATCGCACCTGGTAATACGCCATCTGCGTGGCGAACAGGTAGACTGGCAGAACGACTATATGGAGAAAATGCAACTGGGCATTGGCGTATTCCGCACTTATGTAAACGGTTGGTATGACGGTACCTTGTTCGATATCTTCTTCGCAGAAAACCGCAACCCCGAGATCATGTCACAGATATGTTCTGTACTGGCAGGGTATGTATGGGATGAGAACAACCCGTTCGTTAAGAATCACGAGAAGAATGTACGCACATTAAGCCGTTACCTGAAAAGCTCCAAAACAACCGCATAAAGAAATATTTTGCAAGCAACGATCGACCATTGGGTACATATTGATGAGCAGCGGATAATAAAGGACGGAAGTCCTTTATTATCGTTTAATGCAGATAATGAAACTGCGGCGTCTGTATATCGTAACATGGGGTACAGCTACCCTAAATTCTTTAAAATGGACCTGCTATGCCAATGGGCATGGTTGGGTGCAGAGGTCTTGCTGGCACAAGATGGTGGAACGTTATACGAAGGTATTGACAAAACGAAAGTAGGAGTGGTATTGGCAACAGGTAAGGGTTGCCTTGATGCAGATAAAAAATACCTGGAGAGTACGGCAACTATTGCCAGTCCGTCTTTGTTTGTTTATACATTGCCTAACATCATGCTGGGGGAAATATGCATACGGCATGGTTTTAAAGGTGAACAGATATGCTTTGTGAATGATGAGGCAGATGCGGAACAAATATATTTTTGGGTAAATGACCTGTTGCAAAACAGAGGCATGGAAGCCTGCCTGTGTGGATGGGCAGACGCTGTGGGGAATGAACGGAAGATCAAATTTTATTGGGTAACCAAAGCAGGTAAAGGCCCTGCTTTTACACCTGAGCATATAGATATTATAAACAAAGGATAGTGGTATCGGCAGCATATATCGTTAATACCGGGATCATCTGCGCTATTGGTAATGATACGCAAACATGTCTGCAATCGTTACGGGATAGCAGGCATGGAATAGGTAAGGCAGAATATCTTAAAACTTTTTGGGCAGACGAGATACCTGTCGCAGAAATAAAAGCAACCAATGAGCAACTGGCTGCCATGACAGGAGTGAACAGTAACTGGCCGCGCACCGCGTTGCTAAGCGCGATAGCAGTACAAGAGGCATTGCAACCTTTTGCTGAAAAAATAAAAGGGTTGCGCACCGGCTTTTTTTCCGCCAATACCGTTGGTGGTATGGACCTTACAGAAGCTGTATACAAGAACATAAAAGAGAATATTGAGCAGGTAGATATCAACAATTACAAAAGCCACGAATGTGGTGCTGTAACGCAACTCGTTGCAGATGCTTTTGGTTTGGACGGATTTGTAACAACGATCAGCACTGCATGTTCTTCATCAGCCAACAGTATTATGATGGCAGCACAAATGATAGAGAACGGGATGCTGGATATAGCAATAGCAGGTGGTGCAGACAGCTTGTCACGGTTTACACTGAATGGATTTAATACGCTAATGATATTGGACAGGCAGCTTTGTCAGCCATTTGATAATAACAGGCGCGGATTGAACCTTGGTGAAGGTGCAGGCTATATTTTGCTGATGAGTAAGCGCGCCGCAGAACAATGTGGTGTGTCCCCAATTGCAACAGTAAGCGGGTATGCCAATGCGAACGATGCTTATCACCAAACAGCGTCATCGCCGGATGGTATTGGTAATAAACTAGCAATGGGTAATGCAATGAAAAAGGCAGGATTGCAACCTGCTGATATCAAGTATATAAACCTTCATGGCACCGGTACTGCCAACAATGATAGCTCTGAAGGGAAGGCGGTAGAGGTAATATTTGAAGGGAATGTGCCCATGGCATCATCCACAAAAGCATATACAGGACATACTTTGGGAGCGGCGGCAGGAGTGGAAGCAGTATTCAGCGTGCTAAGTATACAGCATGGCCTGGTGTATCCCAACCTACGCTGGGTAAGCCAGATGGAAGATGTGCGTTTTAAACCTGTGACAGAATTGAAAGAAGGTATAGATGTGCAGCATGTATTGTCTAACTCTTTTGGCTTTGGAGGTAATTGTTCATCCCTTGTTTTTAGTAAATGCTCATGATGAATTTGTATCTCTATAGCGCGGGTATTATTAGTCCGGCAGGCAGTAATAAGGATGCAGATTTTCCCGTAATACCAACTGCTGATAAGGGTAGGCTTTTCTGCAAAGAACCCGACTATACCGGACTGATACCACCTATGCAGCTGCGCAGGATGAGTAAAGTGGTGCGCACGGGAATAGCCGCGTCCAAGATCAGTTTACAAAAAGCGGGTATAGAAAAACCAGATGCCATATCTATAGGTACTGCAATGGGATGCCTGCAGGACACAGAAGTATTCCTGACCAAGATGGTAGAACAGGATGAGCAAATGCTTACCCCGACAGCATTTATACAGTCAACTCATAATACCGTAAGCGGGCAGATAGCATTATTATGCGGTTGCAACGGGCACAACCTTACGTTTGTGCAACGCGGCCATTCTTTTGAACATGCGCTCATTAATGCAGAATTATATCTTCAGGATCATCCGGGTGAAAGTATGCTTGTTGGTGGTATTGATGAATTGACGGACAATAGCTTTAAAGCTCTTTCAAAAGCAGGTATATATAGCAATGACACGATTGCAGGGGAGGGAGCCGGGTTTTTTATAGCAAGTGATCAACCGAACACGGGTAAGAATATCCTGGTAAATGACCTGCTTTGCTTCACTGCCAAGAATATTGAAGAAGCTCTGAAAAAAGTAGAAGGATTTATTTCTTGCCACTCATCGACGGTTGCGATAGATACATTAATTGCAGGAAGAAATGGCGATAAAGCAATGGACATCTTTTATGACCGTGTCAGTACCATTATAGCGCCTGCCAACGAAATTAGTTTTAAAGACAAATGCGGCGAATATCCAACTGCATCTGCATTTGCTATTGGATTATTATTGAGCAAGGCCGCAGATGATAACGCAATGAAACATGTAGTAATGGTTAACCACTTTAAGCATTATTACAGTTGCTGGCTGCTGCAGGTGATTTAGCCGTATAGTTCCTGGTGAATATCTTTCTTCTCGTATCCCATAGCCTGCAGGCGTTGTTTGGCTTCATCTATCATTACCTTCCAGCCGCAGAGCATGAAGTTAGCGGGCGGCTTGTCCTTACATAATTCCTGGTACACAGCATGCACGTAGCCGTTATGGAAACCATCAATTGTTTCTCTTGATAGTACAGGGTGATAATGGAAACGCTCCATCTTTTGAGATAAAGCCCTTAGCTCTTCTTCATATAATACATCCTCCCGCTTGCGTGTGCCGAAGATGATATGCAGATGGGCATGAGGTGTATTATGCGCATGTATATAGTTGACTATACTGCGGAACGGTGCAATGCCGGTGCCGGTACAGATCATGTACAAGTCTTTATGCATATCCGTAGGCATGGTGAAAATGCCCTGTGGGCCACGTATGATCAATTCGGATCCTTCTTTGATCTCATTGAACAGATAAGTAGTGCCCAGCCCACCTTCCAGGTGTACGATCACCAGCTCTACGGTGTTGCTACCATCAGGCGATGATGCAATGCTATAACTGCGCCAGCGTTTGTTGCGTTGCTCATGTATAGGCAGGTCTAGCGTTACAAACTGGCCGGGTGCGAAATCGAAATGTTCTGTGGCCGGCATGGTGATCCAATACCGCCGGGTATTGTAAGTAACCTCCTCGATACGCGTAACAATGCCCGTTTGCCATTCCGGAACGCTCATACTTAAAGTTACACAAAATATAATGTGTTGTATGCAGGCTATTTTATGCCCAGCCAGCTTTTGTAATTATTGCGCACCCAGGAATCGAATTCGAGATCGGTTGCATTGCGTGCAAAATCGTAATCAACCGGGAAGTGATCTATGAACAGTTGTACGCTATCGCCTCTTAAGGGTGTAACACGTTCCACAAGGTTTTTACTATATCGTACTTTAAGATAACGTTCTTTGTCATCCGCGGCAAGCTGTTTGACAAACTCTTTATTCTTTTTGCCTTTGCCGGATATTTTATTAGCCAATGATGAAAATAAACCATCTACTACTACGCCGTTGCTAAAGCCTGCCTTAGGTTTTTGTTTGGCATCGTGCAGCGTTTTATGGTATACCGACTGCCGGAAAGCTGAGTCCTCCCTGAACTTTGCCATGTCCGACTTTACTTCCACCTCCTGTAGCTTATGTACTTTAGGTGTTAGATACAGCGTGTGCTTACCTGCATATACATATTGCACAGAAAAATTGTAAGCAGGGTGAGAAAATAGCAAAGTATCTACCTGGTCAATGTCCATATTAAAATTACCCTGCGCATCAGAACGTGTATCAATTTTGGTGCGTTTGTTGGTGATAAGCACGTTAGCTATCGGGTTTTTATTTTCAAGGTCCAGTACCTGGAAAGATAGCTGGCAGAAAGCATTGCCTGCTAACAGTAACAATATAAACAACGAGCAAACAAAGCGGTATGATGATAAACTGATCAATGAGTGTAATGCGTATTAGCAGTGGCTGAATCGGTGGATGGTATTACCGGGTTTTTGATCCATTCTTTATAATTGAACCTTATCCACATTTTTATTTCGAGGTCGGACGCAGTACGTGCATAATCATAGGGCATAGGGTAAGCGTTCATAAAGTAGCCGATACTATCGCCCGATAGGCCGGTAAGTTGTGAAACTAATTCGGGTGTATAACGCGTATCTACAAACTTATCATTTTCCCATGTACGGTAGTTGCGCTGAAAAGACATGCGCTGTTTGCTTTTGCCTGATATCCTGTCGGCTATAAAAGACACGGGGCTCATAATTGAAGAGGTACGCTTCCATGCCATAGCACGGGAATATACAGCCCGGCGGTGCAGGGAGTCGAGCTGGTAGGGAGTATATTTAGGGCGTAAAACAAATTCATCTAACTGGTAGCTGTACGTGATCAGCTGGATATTGATCTTTTTAGGAAAGATATCTGCCGATACGTATTGCTCTGCAGTGCTATAACCTACAAGGGTGAATATCAGCTTGTCTCCCGGACGCGCTGAGATGGAAAAGCTGCCATCTTCTTTGGTGTACACAGATTTTTGAGTAGTAACATTTACCACAGTTACGGGGTATAAAGGATGATGCTCCAGGGATGCATCCGTAACCGTGCCTTCCACGAGCTGGGCATGTATCTGCGTGTAAACCAATAAAAACAGTATGAGTAGCGTAAACCTCAAACGGGGTGTTTGTTGTAAAAATAGCGACTGTCTGCCAGTAGCGAAATCCGGCATATGTTTTTGGCAATACTTTAAGAAAAACAAACGTTTTATGGCAGGAAACCCAATATTATCGGGGCATTATTGCTTCTTTATTGTTTATTTTGCCCCTAAAATCAATAGAAAAATGTCAAGTCCTTCTTTTTACCAGCGTTTAAATAAAGAACTGAACGAAATAAAAGACGCGGGTATTTATAAAGCAGAACGCATCATAGAATCTGAGCAAGGTGCGGTGATAACAGTGAATGGCCGTAAAGTGCTGAACTTTTGTGCCAATAACTACCTGGGCCTTTCTTCTCATCCTAAAGTAATAGAAGCGGCACATGCCACTATTGACAGGCGCGGTTATGGTATGAGCTCTGTGCGTTTTATCTGCGGTACGCAGGATATACATAAAGAACTGGAGGCAAAACTTTCTACCTTCCTGGGTGCAGAAGATACCATATTATATGTGGCCTGCTTTGATGCCAATGGCGGCGTATTTGAACCACTGCTGGGCGAAGAAGATGCTATTATATCGGATGAACTGAACCATGCGTCTATTATAGATGGTGTGCGCCTGTGTAAGGCAAAACGTGGCCGCTATAAGCACAATGATATGGCCGACCTGGAAGCACAGCTGCAGGCATTTAAAGATGCGCGTACGCGCCTCATCGTTACAGACTCCGTGTTCTCTATGGATGGTACGATAGCACAACTGGATAAAATATGCGACCTGGCTGATAAGTATGATGCCCTGATCATGATAGATGAAAGCCACTCATCGGGCTTTATGGGTAAAACAGGCCGTGGTGTGCATGAGCTATGCGGTGTAATGGATCGTATAGACATCATCACCGGTACATTAGGTAAAGCATTGGGTGGTGCATCCGGAGGTTTTACAAGTGGTAAGAAAGAAATAGTGGACATGCTGCGCCAGCGTAGCCGCCCTTACCTGTTCTCTAATACCGTTGCACCATCTGTGGTGGGCGCTTCTATAGCGGTGCTGGATATGCTGAGCGAAACAACCGAACTGCGCGATAAGCTGGAAGCCAATACCTTGTACTTCCGTGAGCAGATGACAGCAGCAGGTTTTGATATAAAAGAAGGTACGCACCCGATATGCCCGGTAATGCTGTATGACCCGGTATTAGCACAAAAATTTGCTGCAAGAATGCTGGAAGAAGGTATTTATGTAATTGGGTTCTTCTACCCTGTAGTACCAAAAGGTAAGGACCGCATACGTGTGCAGATATCTGCAGCGCATAGCCGCGAGCACCTGGATAAAGCGATCGCAGCATTTACCAAAGTGGGTAAAGAGCTGGGTGTGATCAAATAGATAATAACAGCTAATGAATAATGAAGCCGGGATAATCGTCCCGGCTTTCTTATGCAAATGGATTTTTGTAAAGATTTCCCCGTGCGTAAAAATCAAAATCGATGGAAACATCCAAGTCTGCTAAACGCTTCAGTATCGGAGGTTCCAGATAAACACCATGGATATGTTCGTTACCATTGTGTGCATCAATAGTAGCGAAAATACAAGTATAGTCCGCTGCCTTAATAACAGCATCGATTCCACTTTTGTCTGATTCCAGGAAATCGAGTAAATGAAGTAGTTTATTGTCTAAAGTATCAGGTTCTTCGTTAGGTATGAAATTGATACCACTAGTACGATGTGGGATATTATGCCTGATTTGTCCTTTCTCCCACGTCGTTGTAGGGATAAGGGCAGTTAAGGATGCCAGGTCAGCACTGCTTAAGTTCTCAGAATTTGCTACAAATGAAAGGTGTACGCTGCGTTCCGAGTCAGACCAGTATGCCTTTGGTTCGGGTTCTATACGTGTATAGACACAGAAATAGAAGTACTCATCCTTTACCGCAAAGTAAACCCTTCCATGCGTGTTCGAGTCTAAATGAACGTATAGGATCTTGGGATTATCTCCTTCGTATTCTATTTCATGAATTTCAAGAAATTGTTCCGTTACTCCTAAGTCGGCATTCCTGATCTCGTTTATTGCGATTTCTCTAAATTGCTTTTCCAGTTCAGTCATCAATCCTCGCCGTTGTTTATATAGTCAATCAATGCATCAATATCAGCATTGCTGAGATGAGGCATAGGCGTCATGATAGTCTGGTTGTTTTCTGCGTAAACTTTTACGGCACGAGGATCACCATTTTTAATAGCTTCCTGCGAGTTGTGGATGAAGGCACGGATGCGGGTGGTATCGTTATCCCATCTTGCCATAGCGCCTTCTAAAGCAGGCCCTATAAGCTTTTCATGCAGCTTATGGCATTGTGTGCAGTTGGCATTGAATATAGCCTTGCCTTTACTCATTGCCGGTTCTGTTTCCTGTGTGCCTGTAGCAGGTTTTTGTTCTTCATTACCGCAGGAAGCAAATGCAATGATGGATGTTGCGATGAATAAATATTTCTTCATAATGGATTTAAAAAAATAAAGCCCCGGTTTACGGGGCTTAAAGTTAATTATTTACTTAATGAGCTAACAGTATGGAACAGCCTGCCCCAGCGCAGCTTAGCAAGGCTTTCTTTATGGCTCAGCCATACGAAAGCAGCCTTACCTACCACATGGTCTTCAGGAACAAAACCCCAATAGCGGGAGTCTAATGAATTGTGGCGGTTATCACCCATCATCCAGTAGTAGTCCATCTTGAAAGTATAGGTGGTAGCTTCCTGGCCGTTGATGAAGAATTTGCCATTGCGTTCTTCCAGCTTGTTGCCTTCGTAATTGAAAATGACCCGACGGTATAGCGCAATATTCTGCGGGGTGAGTTCCACCGTAGCACCTTTTTTAGGAATGATGATCGGACCGAAATTATCCACGTTCCATTTGAAGTTGGCGGTATCCTGCGGGAAGGTCCATTCGCCCGGATTATTAGGTACATAACCCGGTTTATTATTGTAAGGCTCCACAGCAACGATACCGGCCTGATGACGCATTGGTTCTACCTGGTCGTTTTCCAGGAAGCCTATATATATATTCTTGCCTGCCATCTGCGGCTGTTCTATTTCATTATCATCCAGGAAGTCTTGGGGAATGAACTGTCCATTGGTGCGGATGACATAAGTGCTTTTGGAGTGTGGGAATATCTTGGCCTTTTCGTTGTTTACATACACGATACCGTCGCGCAGCTCCAGTTTATCGCCCGGCACACCCATACAACGCTTGATGTAATTCTCTTTTTTATCAATGGGGCGGGTAATGATCTGGTAGCTGGCCCATACATTATCGCGGCCCACCTCGCGGCAGGTTTGGTAATAGTCCCTGTCGGGCATTTCAGAGATCACGGTATCGCCATTAGGAAAGTTAAACACTACCACATCATAACGCTCTACATGGCCAAAACCCGGCCAGCGGTGATACTTCCACTGTACAGCGTCTGTATATGATTTGCCGCCGATAACAGGCATGGTATTATGAACAAGCGGTACTGCTAATGGCGTCATAGGTACGCGCGGACCGTATGACAGCTTGCTTACAAAAAGGTAGTCATTCACCAACAAGCTACCCTCCATAGAACCTGTAGGTATAGTATAAGCCTCTATAAAAAACGTACGGATAATAGTAGCGGCAACAACGGCAAACACCAGGGCATCTACCCATTCGCGCCAAACGGGTTTTTTCTTCTTTGCAGGATCTTTCTTTTTCCAGAATGCTAATCGCATGAAGTAGTTTTATATAATAAGCACCAAAAGTAATAAACTCCACCACATTTTAGGAGCATTGCACAACGGTTTAAGAAATCTTTACAATAGGATTTTTTTTCAGGTGAAGTGTGATTTTGAGTGAGTTTTTGATACAAGCCTATTATATATATGTATCGAAATCCGTAGCATCGGGGCGGTGAGCCATGAAATTGCGTAACTTGCGAAAAACAATTTAATGGCACGTTCGGTAACTATCTTGGGCGCCGGCCTTGTGGGTTCTCTGCTGGCAGTACTATTACGTAAACGCGGATATGAAGTGACTGTGTATGAACGCAGGCCCGATATGCGCAGCAATACCATTGCCGCGGGTAAGTCCATCAACCTGGCGATGAGTGCAAGGGGCTGGAAGGCATTAGACCTTGCGGGATTGCGAAAGGATATAGAAGACCTGGCAATACCCATGCATGGCCGCTACCTGCACCAGGCAGACGGTACAAGTGCATCGCAGGCTTATGGTAAGAACAACGAAGCTATTTACTCTGTAAGCCGCGGGGAACTGAATAAAAGACTGATGACGCTGGCAGAACAGCATGGCGCTACAATATATTTTGATCAGCGATGTGTGAAAGTGGATGTAGCTACGAATACGCTACACTTTCAATCGCCCGATGGAACGGAAACTGTAAAAGAGGCTGACCTGCTATTTGGTGCAGACGGCGCCTTTTCATCACTGCGCGTAGCTTATTCGCAGATGGACAGGACCAATTTTACACAGTACTACCTGGAACACGGATATAAAGAATTATCTATACCGCCGGATGCAGCAGGAAAGATGCAAATGGAGAAGAACGCGCTGCATATATGGCCAAGGCACAACTTCATGATGATAGGCCTGCCTAATACAGATGGTACCTTTACATGCACCTTGTTCCTGCCATTTGAAGGTGAAACATCATTTGCCAACCTGAAGACAGATGCTGATGTACTGGCATTTTTCAACAAGCACTTCCCTGATGCAGTGCCGATGATGCCGACCTTGCTGGAAGATTTCTTTGCCAATCCTACCTCTTCCCTGGTGACCATATATATACAACCATGGCATTATGGCAACAAGAGTGCACTGATAGGTGACGCAGCCCATGCCATTGTACCCTTCTACGGACAAGGTATGAACGCGGGCTTTGAAGATTGCACTGTGTTGTGCGCTTTGATGGATAAATACGGTGATGACTGGGATACCATACTGAAAAAGTATGACGAAAAGCGCAAGCCAAACGGAGACGCGGTGGCACAACTGGCACTGAACAACTTTATAGAAATGAGGGATAAGGTTGCTGACCCGAAATTTTTGGAGCGTAAGAAAATAGAAAAAGAACTGGGCAAGAAATATCCCCAGCAATTTGTATCTGTGTACGAAATGGTATCCTTTACGCATACACCATACGATACAGCCATGAGTTGTATAGCTGCGCAGGATGCGTTGCTGCAAACCATTATGAATGAAGGCGACTTCGCTGCTAACATGGAAGATGCCGCTTTTAATACCAAGCTGGATAACTGGATGAATGAATACCATCGATCTGTGCAACAATTAGATTTCGGTAATGAAGCCTGAGAAGCGCTGGACGCTAAAGCCTGCGAAGAAAGAGCATATTAATGCCCTGTATGAAGGTTTGGGAATACACCCTGCCTTGTGCCGCCTGCTGGCTGTAAGGGGTATCAGCAGCTTCGACTCTTCGAAGGATTTTTTTCGTCCGCAGCTCGCTCATTTACATGATCCCTTCCTGATGAAAGGAATGGACAAAGCTGTGAAGCGCATTACTGAGGCCATAGAATGGCATGAAAGAATACTAGTGTATGGCGACTATGATGTGGATGGTACAACCTCAGTTGCTGTTGTTTATTCCTTTCTTAAGAAACACTATAACGGGCAATTAGAATTTTATATACCCCACCGCTATCGCGAAGGTTACGGTATATCTAAAGCAGGTATAGATTATGCCCATGCCAATGGGTTTACTTTATTGATAACGCTCGACTGCGGTATCAAATCGGTAGAGCTGATAGCTTATGCGCAGTCGTTTGGAATAGATGTGATCGTATGCGATCACCACACGCCGGATGCACAGTTACCGCCGGCACTGGCTATATTGAATCCTAAGCAGGAAGATTGTAACTACCCATATAAAGAACTGAGCGGTTGCGGTATCGGTTTTAAGCTGGTGAGTGCATTGGTAAAACAATGGAACCTGCCGGAAGAAGAAGCTTATGAATACCTGGACCTGGTAGCTACCAGTATTGCTGCAGACATAGTGCCGATGGATGGTGAGAACCGTGTACTGGCCTTCTACGGTATACAAAAAGTGAACGATGCACCATCGCTTGGCATTAAGACACTGAAGGACATGGCGGGCGTAAACCGTCCATTGTCTATTGCCGACCTTGTGTTTGTAATAGGGCCGCGCGTAAACGCTGCAGGCCGGATGGATGACGCCCGTAAAGCAGTAGAATTATTTATAGAGCCCGATCCTGAAAAGATATTATTGCTGGCAGAAGCGTTGCAATCTGACAACTACGATCGCAAAGAGATAGATAAAAGCATTACCGAAGAAGCGCTGGCCCTGATACAGAATGATGATACAATGGTGCTGCGAAAATCTACTGTATTGTACCAGTCGCACTGGCATAAAGGAGTAGTAGGTATTGTAGCATCCAGACTGATAGACTACTATTATCGCCCTACTATAGTGCTTACCTTATCGAACGATAAAGTGACCGGATCAGCAAGGTCTGTAAGCGGATTTAATATTTATGAAGCGATACATGCCTGCCGCGACCTGCTTGAAAATTACGGAGGACACTTCTATGCAGCAGGTATGACCATGCACCCGGATAATGTAGAGGATTTTGTGGCAAAGTTTGAAGAAGTAGTGGCGCAATCGATACCGGCTGAATTACTGATACCCGAGATAGAAATAGATGCAGATATTACCCTAAAGGATATTAAGCCTGCGTTTTACAATATCATTAAGCAATTTGAACCCTTTGGGCCAACGAACCTGCGGCCTGTATTTGTAACCAAGCATGTATACGATTACCAGGGATATAGCCGCATAGTGAAGGAGCAGCACATCAAATTTGTGGTGCATCAGCACAATGGAACCGTGGTAGATGGGATAGGTTTTGGCCTGGCAGATAAGATGGAGATAGTGCAGAGGGGACCTTTTGATATGGTATATACGCTGGATGAAAATGAATTTAACGGCGTGACCAAGCTACAGATAAAAGTTTTGGACATCAGGCAAAGTATATAACCCGGTGAATAAAAAAAGAGGTGATCATAGGATCACCTCTTTTTAGTTCTATAAGATTGATATTAGCTGATGATGCTGATATCGAAGTTTACCAGTTCTACAAATTCATCGATACGGGCATCGATATCATCTGCAGTTAGTTCCTTCATGCGGTTAGGACCAAATTTCTCTACACAGAAAGAAGCCAGCGCAGAACCTACAATGATACCTGTCTTCATGTTCTCGAAAGAGATATCCTTTGTACGCGCTATATGGCCGATGAAACCGCCTGCGAATGTATCGCCTGCGCCGGTTGGATCAAATACTTCTTCCAATGGCAATGCGGGAGCAAAGAATACATGCTTGCCATGGAATAAAAGCGCGCCGTGTTCACCCTTTTTAATGATGAGGTATTTAGGGCCCATAGCCTGTATTTTGGTGGCTGCTTTCACCAGTGAGAATTCACCACTCAATTGGCGGGCCTCGCTATCGTTTACCATCAGCACATCTACCATGCTGATAGCTTGTTTCAGTTCATCTAAAGCTACGTCCATCCAGAAGTTCATCGTATCCATGATGATCAGCTTCGGACGTGTTTTCAGCTGGTTCATTACACTGATCTGCACAGCAGGAGCCAGGTTGCCCAGCATTACGAAATCACATTCTTTATAGTCTTCCGGCAGTTGCGGGTTGAAGTCGGCCAGTACATTCAGATCAGTAACGAGCGTATCACGGGTGTTCATGTCCATATGATAGCGACCACTCCAAAAAAAGCTTTTGCCGTCCTTCACTACATCTACGCCTGCCATATCAACACCACGTGCAGCCAGTGCATCCATTTCTTCCTGCGGGAAATCGCCACCTACAATGGAAACCTGCTTGATATTATTGGTAAAATTGGAAGCCGACCATGCAGCATAAGTTGCGGAACCACCGATAATGCGGTCGACCTTGCCAAAAGGAGTTTCCAGAGCATCGAAGGCCATAGTGCCTACTATCATTAAAGACATATCGAATATAATTTTTAAGCGGGACAAAGGTAGTGGTTTTTGATACTGGATGCTGGATATTTGATGCTCGATTTTTGATACCGGAGAGAGATTATAACTAAACGAGATCAACTACGGCATAAAGCGTCAAATATCCAGAATCCCGGATCGAGGATCCGGAATCAAGCATCGCCCATCAAGTATCTGCTAACAAACCTTAACTTAGCCGCATGAAAGCCATGCTTTTTGCAGCCGGTTTAGGCACGCGGCTAAAGCCCTTTACAGATAAACATCCCAAGGCACTGGCCGAGGTGAACGGCAAGACGCTGCTGGAGCTCAATATCCGCTACCTGCAGCGATTTGGGATAGAAGATGTAATAATAAACGTGCACCATTTTGCAGACCAGATAGAGCAGGTGATCAATGATAATAACGGGTTTGGCAGTTGGGTAACCATATCTGACGAAAGGGAAGAGGTATTGGAAACAGGTGGTGGGCTTCTGAAAGCAGCACCTTATTTTGAAGGTGATGAACCTTTTGTAGTGATGAATGTAGATGTACTTACCACCCTGGATCTTGGCAGTATGATAGCCGCACATAGAGAGGATGATGCAATAGCTACTTTGGCTGTAATGAAAAGAGACTCATCACGGCAGCTATTGTTTGATGAACATATGATACTATGTGGATGGACCAATAATAATACCGGTCAGCAAAGGATAAGCAGGGAAGTAACCTGGATGCAACCCTTTGCTTTCAGCGGTATACAGGTACTGTCTCCCGAAATATTCACCATGCCTTTTACCGGTAAATTCTCTATGATAGATGTGTACCTGCATTTTGCGAAAGAACGCATTGTGCGCGGCTACGATCATACAGGGAATGTGTTTATAGACGTGGGTAAGCCGGAGAGTTTAGAAAAAGCAGCTTATTTGTTTGAATAAAAAAAGGCGCCAATCGGCGCCTTTTTAGCAGAGTGTTGTTCTTTTTATTTTAATCCCATTTCAACCAAACGTTCTTTTACGAACGTGCCCAGTTCTGCAACATAGGCCGGTGAGAAATCGAATTTAATACCTGCAGTTGCGTATAGCTCTTTCAGTGTTTTGGTATAGCCAAGGCTTAATGCGCTTTTATAGTTTTCCAAAGCCTGTTCCTTATTGCCACGGTATTGGCGCCACATGGCTATGGCACCCAGTTGTGCAATACCGTATTCTATATAGTAGAATGGTACCTCGTACAGGTGCAGTTGTTTTTGCCAGAAGTTAGCACGGTATTCTTCAAAGCCGCTCCAATCAGTAATACCGGTGGAGAACTCGTTCAATATCTTCAACCATTCTGTGCTGCGCTCTTCATTGGTATGGCCGGGATGGGTATATAACCAATGCTGGTATTTATCTATCGTTGCTATCCAAGGCAGTACGCTGATGATGCGTTCCAGTTCTTCTAATTGCGCACGATGCAGTTCGCTTTCGTCTTTGAAGAAGATATCCCAGTGCTCCATAGAGAAGAGCTCCATGCTCATGCTTGCCAACTCTGCTATTTCCATAGGATATTCCTTAAAAGAAGAAAGTTCCAAAGGATGAGACAGGAAGGAATGAACCGCATGGCCACCTTCGTGCATCATAGTGATGACATCGCCAATAGTACCTGCTGCATTCATGAAGATGAACGGAACACCTGTTTCTGCCAACGGACAATTATATCCACCCGGTGCTTTACCGATGCGGCTTTCCAGGTCCATACGGTTCATGCTAACCATAGTGTTCAAACAACCACTGAAATAAGACCCGAGGCGGTTGAAAACGGATATTGCCTTATCAGACAGTTCCTTTCCTGTTTCGAAAGGATGCAAGGGCTGTACACCTACCGGCTCCGCATCACCGTCCCATGGACGCATAACATCAAGGCCCAAACGTTTGCGGCGATTTTCTACCAGCATTTTATGCAATGGTACAATATGCTCCCTTACTGCATTATGAAAAGCGAAGCAATCTTCCGGAGTATAATCGAAACGGCCCAGCTCACGGAATTTATAATCCCTGTAGTTATCGAAGCCTGCATTTTTGGCTACCTGCTGGCGTTTTTCCAGCAGCTTATTAAACAGGTCGTTCAAGGCGTCTTTATCCTGTAGCCTGCGTTCTGCTATCTTGTTGAATATCTCTTCGCGCAGTTTGCGATCAGGATTCTGTAAGAAACGTGCAGCCTGCTGCAGTGTGTATTCTTTACCATCGTGTGTGATGGTCATCTTACCCGAGATAACACCGTACTGCTGTGCCAGCAGGCTAAGATCGGCTTGTATGGCTACATTCTCTTCGCGGTATAGCTTTACAGAATTTTCTACACTGCGCAGGTATGGGAAGAATACATTCTTATCCAGTTCTTTTATATAAGGGCTGGCCAGCAGCTTATTGTTCAGATCAAAGAAATAAGGCTTCATTTTAGGCTCTATCTCCATACAGAAATAAGTGAAGGCCTCTTCGTATGCCGGGTTGGTAGTATCGCAGGTCATATTGATCTGGCGCCAGCAGGCATCTTCACTAATAACAGCTTCCAGCTCGCTGATGTTATCCAGCCATTTTATCAGTTCTTCTTTATTGTTGATCTCCCTGCCTTTCAGCCCTTCGAAATAGGGTTGCAATGCATCCCAGGTGGTAACCTTAAAATCTTCATGAAGGAAAGTCCTTGGTTTCTTCTCTATTTTGGTGAACACTTCGCGCATCGTAGTATATGTTTTATTAGATATGCAATATTACAGAGTGGATACTATAATTGTTTGTGAAAATATCGTACCCCAATGATCAACTCTATTAATTAAGTCCTGCTTTCCATGCAGCTATTCCCCCTGATAGGTTATACAGGTTATGGAAACCTAGATTCTGCAGTCGCTGAATGATAATGGAACTACGTATACCCTTTTCGCAATAGATAACCGTGGCTATATCTACGGGTATTTCATGAAGGCGCTCTAATACTTCAGACAATGGTATGTGAATGCCCCCGATGTTATACACCTCTCTTTCCCAGGCTTCGCGTACGTCTATTAAAACAAATGAGCGTTCTACGCTCATCCATTCTTTTAATTCCAATGCCGTTATATTCCTGACGGTTATTCTTCTGTCAATGCCTTCCACAATTCGTCCTTTAATTCTTGTATGCCTGTGTTAGATACTGATGATATGAACAGGTGCGGTATATCTGCAGGCAGCGTTTCACTGATAGCATGCTTCAGTTCATCATCGAGCATATCGCTCTTACTAACGGCAATGAGCATTTTTTTGTGCAGCAGCTCCGGGTTGTATTGTTCCAGCTCATTATAGAGGATGGCGAATTCCTTTGCATGATCTGCACTATCCGCAGGTATCAGGAAAAGTAACACAGAGTTACGCTCGATATGACGTAGGAACCTGTGTCCAAGACCCTTGCCTTCAGCAGCACCTTCTATAATACCAGGAAGATCTGCTACGCAGAAAGATTTATTATCGCGGTAAGGAACGATGCCTAATTGCGGCGTAAGCGTAGTAAACGCATAGTCGGCAATTTTGGGCCTGGCAGCGCTGATGGTAGATAACAGAGTGGACTTACCGGCATTAGGGAAACCTACCAGTCCTACATCTGCCAAAACTTTCAGCTCCAGGTATTTCCAGCCTTCAGATCCTTCTTCACCAGGTTGTGCATATTCAGGTGCCTGGTTGGTAGCTGTTGCAAAATTGCTGTTGCCCAGGCCGCCACGGCCACCACGCACCCATATCACTTCCTGGCCATCTTCCAGTATCTCCGCTTCTATCTCATCCGTTTCCTCATCGCGGGCTATAGTACCCAGTGGTACTTCTATAATAATGTCAGCACCGTTTTTACCGGTACAGTTGCTGGCGCTGCCATTCTCTCCACTTTCGGCCAGTACATTCTTATGATAGCGTAGGTGAAGCAAGGTCCATAACTGGGCATTGCCGCGCAGTATGATATGGCCACCGCGGCCACCATCGCCACCATCAGGACCGGCTTTGGGGTTGAACTTGGTACGCGCGAAATGGCGGCTGCCCGCCCCGCCTTTACCGGAACGGCAGAATACCCTTATATAATCAACAAAATTTCCTTTCTCCACTAGGCTGGTTGCAGGTGTTTTTCTATCTCAGCAGAAAGCAGTTTAAAAGTGTCTTCTATAGTGTTGTCACCTTTCAGACGTTGCAGCTTGCCAAATGCGTGATAATAACCAGCTACAGGTTCTGTTTTAGCATGGTATTCTTTAATACGTTTTGTGATCACCTCTTCGGTATCGTCGCTGCGACCACTGGTAGCACCACGGCCTACAAGACGCTTGATCAGGTCTTCTTCGGGAACTTCCAGCGCCAATACCAGGTGTATCTGCGTTTTTTTCAATTCCAGCAGTTTGTCCAGGGCTTCGGCCTGTGCACGGGTGCGCGGGAAACCATCGAATATGAAACCGCGGGCGTCGGGGTTTTCATCGATCTTGTTGCTGATCATGCCTATTACCACTTCATCCGGTACCAGCAGCCCCTGATCCATATACTTTTGCGCATCTACACCAAGCGGAGTCTGACGGCTCACTTCGCTGCGTAACAGGTCGCCTGTAGATATATGCTGCAGGTGATAAGCCTGAACAATATTGGCAGACTGAGTACCCTTGCCGCTACCGGGAGGGCCAAACAAAATCAAATTGAACATAAATAGTAAATGATCTTAACGGCACAAAAATAAGTAACGCTTTCTAAACCCTAAGAAAACTATACCAATAAACCGGAAAATACAGCAATAAATTAAAGAAATAATGTATTGATAATTAAAACCGTCTTAATATTCGCGCTTATAACAGGTTCATTTAACCAATAATAGCTGTCGGATATTTTTATCTAACTCTATAACATCTCCCGGTTGCATATTACCTATTGTTACTTTACCAATGCTATAACGTACCAAACGTAATGTTGGAAAATTTACTGCCGCAGTCATTCTTCTTACCTGCCTGTTTTTTCCTTCTGTTAACGTTAATGATATCCATGAGGTAGGAATATTCTTTCGATAACGTATAGGAGGATTACGTTCGGGTAAAGATGGTTCTACTATTCTTTTTGCAATAGCAGGTTTTGTTTTGTGTTGCTTACCATTGATGTTAATGATAACACCTTTGCTTAATTGTGTAATAGCATCGTCGGTGATGTTGCCTTCTACCTGAACATAATAAGTACGCTGATGTGCAAACGATGGTTCGAGTAACTGATGTGTTAGTGCTTTATCATTGGTTAGTAAGAGTAAACCTTCGCTATCATAATCGAGCCGGCCAACAGGATAAATATCCTTTGCAAGATGAGATAAATAATGCGCTAAGGTCTTTTTATCGCCTTCGGGTGAAAACTGCGAAAGCACTTCGTAGGGCTTATAAAAGATGTAGTATTGTAGCATCATAAAATTATCATCGCCTGAAAGCTGCTGTGGTAAAGGTTTTTAAAGGGAAAGAAAAAACCCGGTAGGTGTTGTGGACCTCCGGGCTCTATAAAGGATGGGTTAGTAAGTACAATCCTTAACACAATATTAAAAAGAAATTCTTCTACTAAAAAAAAATCTTGCAAATATTTTTTAAAAATTTTCAGCTGTGTTGAAAAGATGTTGACAACCTATAGCACCATAAAACAGTTTCGATAAACGGAGTAAATGTTATTAAGAGCTAACAGCATCGCTTTAGAATGTGTATGCAAACAAAAACAGTGAACATATATTGTTCACTGTTTTGATGATCTTGTTATCATGTGCTTACCAATCTTTATCAACTTTGATGGGTACACCCTGTTCCTTTTTATGTTTATCCTGCAGCTTCTTTTCTTCCTGCTGCAATGCATTTAATAATTGCTCGGCCTGCTTTTGTGTAAGCTTACTTGGCTGTGGTTCCGGATGTTTATTGTCCTGGTCTTTATTGTCTTTATCCTTGTTGTCCTGCCCGTTCTTATCCTGATCTTTATTGTCTTTATCTTTCTGGTCTTTGTTGTTTTTATCCTTGTTGTCTTTATTATCCTTATTGTCCTTGTTCTTATCGTCTTTTTTATCCTTGTTGTTTTTATCGTTCTTGCCGCCTCCATTTTGCTGTTGCTTTTTCAGCATTTGTTGTGCATAGCTTAGGTTATATTTAGCGTCAGCATCCTGGGGGTTAGCCCGTAATGTCTTCTTATAGGCGTCTATTGCATCCTCCCATTTTTGTTCGGCCATATAAGTATTGCCTATATTATAGTTGGCTGCACTCTTGCCCAGTTTATTGGTATCCAGCTTTACGGTATTTTCGAGCGCCTTGCGTGCGGCATCATATTGCTTCTGCTGGTATAAGGCATTGCCCAGATTGAAGATACCCGGCGTATAGGTTGGATTCTTGCTTAAGGCTTTCTGATAATCAGCAGCGGCTTCCTTGTACTTTTTTTGCTGGTATAGTCTATTGCCTTCATTTACCAGCTTGCGGCTTTGCTGTTGCGCATAGCTGCCAAACGAAATCAATACCAAAACTATGGTCCATATATAATAGCGGCGGCTCATGCTGTCTTTGTGCTTGTTTTAAGTTTAGCGCCTGAAAGCAGCCATTCGATGATCAATAAAATGAATCCTAAAGCAAGGAAGTATTGGAAATAACTGGTATAGTCGGTAAATACTACAGCACCCAGGCTTTTCTGTTCCATACCGTCCAGCGCACTTACCAGTTTGGTAGCAGCATCATCAGAATTCCTTAATAAAGTATAAGTACCATGACCTGCGGCCGCGATATTTTTCAACTCTTCCTCGTTCAGTTTGCTCACGACAGGGTTGCCCTGCTCATCCAGCTTTACACCACGGGTTTCAGGATCATATAAAGTAGCACCCTGTGGAGAGCCAATACCAACCGTATGGGTGATGACGCCCTGGTCTGCCGCTTCCTTTACCTTGGCTACGGCATTCTCATCATGGTCCTCACCATCTGATATAATGATGAGCGATTTGAATTTCTTTTCCTTCTGAGAAAAAGACTTCATGGCAAGATCTACCGCATCGCTGATGACCGTACCCTGCGTGGGCACCATATCCGGTGTAACGTTTTGCAGCATCATCTTCATGGTGCTGTAATCGACAGTAAGCGGAACTTGTAAATAAGAATGGCCGGCAAATATAACCAGCGCCACCCGATCGTTCTGCATTTTATCCATCATGCTCATCACCAGCTGTTTGGCACGGGTAAGCCTATCAGGCTGAATATCCTGCGCCAGCATACTCTTACTAACGTCCAGCGCCACCACTACATCCACGCCTTTGCGCTGTACCTTTTCTGTACGGGCACCCATTTGCAGGTTGGCCCATCCAACGATGATGGTAAATAACGCAATGCTCAATAAGATAAACTTCAGCGTAAGCCTGCCGGGTATACGCCCGAGCAATTGCTGCTGAACGAGTGACGGATCGCCTAATTTTTTGATCTTATTATTGCGCCAATAGATCATCCAAAGGAACAGGCCAATAAGAACCGGTATCAGACCCAGTGCGAAGAGGTGTGATATGTGCTGGAAACGCATCATGTTAGCGCAAATTTAGTCGTACCTGTAGATTAACCTAATTTGGAAGTATGATTTTTATTTTTCTTTAACAAACAATACCGGTACCGCTGACCAAGCTCATTTTATGTATTTAGAATACTGGCTACATTAGCTGTTTATAACCAGTTACATGTTCAGGCATACCGGGGGTAAGCGTACATTCAAACATAATCTGAAGCTGGCATCGCTGCTTTCTTTTGTAGCCGGTGTTGTAAATGTTACCGGCTTCTTTTCCATACATATACTTACCACCAATGTTACCGGGCATTTTGCCAACTTTGCCGATGAGCTTGTAAGGAGTGATTATCTCATCTCTCTTTCTTACCTGCTATATATCCTTGCATTTTTTGCAGGAGCATTCTGTTCGGGACTTATTGTAGAAGCTACCATCAGGAAAACAGGGCGTAATATTTATATGATACCCTTGTCTATAGAGATACTACTATTAATAGTGGTGTCTGCATTAACCATCGATATGGCAGTAGCTCATTCTGTACTGGTGGCCTGTACCCTTTTGTTTGCTATGGGACTGCAGAATGCACTGGTAACTACCGTGTCTAATTCAGTAGTGCGAACCACGCATCTTACAGGGTTGTTTACAGACCTTGGCATCGAACTATCGCAATTGTTCTTTTACAAAGAACCGGAGCAACAACAAAAATTGAAAAAATCCGTAGGGCTAAGAGGCGCTATTATCGGGTTCTTCTTCGCAGGATGCGTGATTGGTGGTATCGGGTATTTTATTATGGATATGCGTGTGCTGCTCATTGCTGCCGCATTGCTATTGGGAGGCATGTTTTGGGACAACCTGAAATACAGATACCTCTCTATAAAAAGGAAATATATAGAGCAATAGAAATTAGCATTATAGCATATATAAGAGCAAGGGATAAATGATTTAGATTTGCATGATGCAGGATTACCTTAAGGGGCTTAATGAAAAGCAGAGAGAAGCAGTTGAGCATATCGACGGGGCTTTGATGATAGTAGCCGGTGCCGGAAGCGGGAAAACAAAAGTATTAACAACACGTATTGCCCACCTGATGCACCAGGGTGTGGATGCTTTTAATATACTGGCGCTTACCTTTACCAATAAGGCGGCCAGCGAGATGAAAGAAAGGGTGGAGAAGATACTTGGCAATACAGAAGCACGCAATCTATATATAGGAACTTTCCACTCCGTATTTGCACGCATACTAAGGGCAGAAGCAAATAAACTGGGATATCCCAACAACTTTACGATATACGATACGGATGATGCAAAGGGAGTAATTAAAGGCATCATCAATGAAATGAACCTGGATGATAAGCATTACAAGCCTGCCTATGTATATAACCGAATATCGGCCGCTAAGAACAGCCTGATAGGGCCGAAGGTGTATAAGCAGGATAGCTTTATACAGCAGGAAGATGCACGTAGCAGCCGCCCGCTGTTAGGCGATATTTATGAAACCTATGCCGCACGTTGCTTCCGTAATGGTGCGATGGACTTTGACGATCTGCTGTTTAAAATGTACGAGCTGCTGACCCGTTTCCCGGAAGTATTGGCAAAATACCAGCACCGCTTTCAGTATATAATGATAGACGAGTACCAGGATACCAACGTAGCCCAGTACCAGATCATCAAACTATTGGGCGATGTGCATGAGAATATATGCGTAGTGGGCGATGATGCACAGAGTATATATTCATTCCGCGGGGCGACGGTACAAAACATCCTGCAGTTTGAAGAAGACTACGAGAATGTGAAAGTGGTGAAGCTGGAGCAGAATTATCGCAGTACCCAGTCTATACTGAATGTTGCCAACCAGGTGATATCCAATAACAAAAAGCAGATACCCAAATCTCTCTGGACGGATAATACCGAAGGCGAGAAAATAGTATTGGTGCGCACACTAACTGATAACGACGAAGGGCGGTTTGTAGCGGATAGCATTACGGAAATGAAACTGCGTAACCACTATCCTAATAAGAGTTTTGCGATACTGTATCGTACCAATGCGCAGAGCCGTTCGTTCGAAGAAAGCCTCAGGCGAATGAATATACCTTATAAACTATATGGTGGTATCTCATTCTATCAGCGTAAGGAGATCAAAGACTTTCTCGCTTACCTGCGCATCATCGTGAACCCGCAGGATGAAGAAAATATCAAGCGTATCATCAACTACCCCGCGCGGGGTATTGGTAAAACCAGCATAGAACGTTTGCTGATAGCCGCGAACGAACATCAGAAGCCTTTCTGGGAGATGCTACATCATCCGGAAGCGGCAGGCCTGCGTGGATCGGCATCAAACGAAATAGAGAAGTTCGTAGTAATGATCAGGAGCTTCCAGGTAATGCTGGAAAAACAGAACGCTTACGATGTAGCGTTTGCTGTTGGTAAGCACACAGGACTGGTACAAGACCTGTACAATGATAAATCTGTAGAAGGACTGGCACGTTATGAGAACGTACAGGAATTGCTGAACTCTATAAAAGAATTTACAGAAACACCTGATGAAGAAGGTGAACTGCGCGATAAATCCTTGGGCAGTTACCTGCAGCAGATCACATTGCTGACAGACGCAGATGTAGAAAATGACGAAGACCAGGATACAGTGAAACTAATGACCATACATGCCGCAAAAGGGCTGGAGTTTCCATGCGTATATGCTGTGGGGCTGGAGGAAAATTTGTTCCCCAATTCCATGAGCCTGTATGACAGGGAAGACCTGGAAGAAGAGCGCCGATTGTTTTATGTAGCTATTACAAGAGCTAAGGAAAGGTTATGGGTTACCTATGCAAACAGCCGTTACCGCTTTGGTAACCTGGTGCAGAACGAACCCAGTCGTTTTATAGAAGAGATACCCGAAGCACATCTCGACCGCACATTTACAGGTATCAGCAACAGGGCAACAGGATCTGTTAATGCATTTGGTAACCGGTATGCACAACAACCCGCAGAGCGAGCCTCTTCTTTGAAGAAGATAGCAGAGAAAATGCAGCAACAAGCACCTGCCGCACATGTACCTGCCGCAGATTTTAAAGCGGACAACCCAATGGAAATGGAGGTTGGTATGCAGGTAGAGCACATAAAATTTGGCTTTGGTAAGATATTATCGGTAGAAGGTGGCGCCAATAACAGGATAGCTACTATAGAATTTGGTGGAGGGCATGGTAATAAGAAGATCATGCTGAATTTTGCGAAGATCAGGATAGTGCGATAAAAAATATATTTCCCGGTTTTGTGGAATCGGGTGCTTTGCTGCACCTTACTATAAAAACCATATTATGATTACCGGGAAATATGTATCGACAGGTATTTTGATGCTGTTACTGTGCAGTAACAGCTATGCACAGCAAAAAGAAAAAGTAGATATAGAACATGCCACCATTTTTCTGAATGGGGCAGAGCTATCAGGCCATGCCCGTATCACACTGCCACAGGGGGAAACTGAAGTGCTGTTTACCAACATAGCAGGTAATGTAAACCAGCAAAGCCTAAACATAGGTGCAGGGAATGGAGTAATTATTCAATCATCTTCTTTCCAGAATAATTACCTGCAAAATCAAACGGTTTCACCGCGGGTACAATTATTAAAAGACAGCATTGAACTAATACAGCGCGACCGCGCAGGTGTAGGCATACAGCTTACCGTGATAGGTGAACAGATAGCCCTGTTGTCTGATAACAAACAAGTAGCCGGCGCTAACACAGGCTTATCGGTTGCGGAACTTACCAAGATGCTGGACCTTGTAAAAGCAAAAATGGCCGGGTTACTTACCGACCAGGATAAGCTAACACGTACTGCTACCAAAATGGATGAGCATATAGCCAACCTGCAAAGACAATTGGCAACAGAGCAAAGTAAGGACTATCAGCCCGGCGGGCAATTGCTGGTGAAGTTTTATTCACCAAAGCCAATATCTACAGACGTACATATTGCCTATATAGTAAATGGTGCGGGATGGACGCCTTCTTATGATCTGCGGGTTGATAACCTAAAAGATTCCGTTCACCTTTTTTATAAAGCCAATGTGTACCAGAATAGTGGCATCAACTGGGACAAGATCAAAATAACGTTGTCAACTGGTAACCCTGTGGAAGGGGCACAGGCACCTGTGCTAAATCCCTGGTATTTGCAGTTCTATAACCCTGTTGCTTATCAGCCATCACCGGGATACCAGATGAAGAATATGCAAAACCTGTCTTTGAGTGCAGCACGGGCAGATAAAAGAGCTTATGAAGTGGATGCAATGGCATCTGAAACAGGTATAGCTGCAAACGAGCCACCTGCCACTATCCAGAATTATGTTACCGTTGATAACAGTGGCGTAAACACATCTTATGATATAGACCTGCCTTATACCATACCTTCAGACGGGCAGCAGCACCTGGTATCTGTTAAGAGCTATGAACTGCCCGCTACATTTAGATACTATGCAGTACCTAAACTGGATAGAGATGTATTTCTGCAGGCACAGATCACCAATTGGGAAGACCTGAACCTGCTGCCTGCCGTTACCAATATCTTCTACGAAGGTACGTATGTAGGGCAAGGCGCTATTGACGTACGCAATACCAGGGATACTATGAACATATCGCTGGGACGTGATAAGAAAATAGTAATACGCAGGGAACGGGATAAAGAGCTACGCAGCGTGCGCACCATAGGCAGCAATGTGAAAGAAAGCTTTACCTACAAACTGGATATACGCAATACCCGAAAAGAAGCTGTGAGCATCTTTGTGATAGACCAGGTGCCGGTAAGCAATGACAAGGATATAGTTGTGGAAGATGTAGATACAGATGGCGCCAACTATGATGAAACTACCGGAGCCGTACAGTGGACCCTAAAACTTGCACCCAATGAAACGGTGACAAAGAAACTTAGCTATACGGTGAAGTATCCGAAGAACAAACAGATCAATCTATAAAAAGCAAAGGGGCCGCTGTATCAGCGGCCCCTCTTAAATTATTTCTCGAATCTTATTTCCCTCAACAAGAAGTTATCATCTTTCAGGTTCATTACCAGGTACACCTGGAAAGTTCCGTTAGATGTTTCTAAAGCACCTACAGCATACTTGGCCGATGTACCGGAAGGGCCACCCTGCCTCACCGTAAATTGTTTTACGGGGTTCTTGGTAAAGAAATCGCGTAAAACGATCTCTGCCTGTGCCTTGCTATATATAGATTGATTGTTGCTCATTGTAATGGCAACTGTATTATCCAGGTATTTGGTTATCATCGTAACGTTTCCGTTGCGAATACCATTGGTCACATCTTCTAAAGCCTGTGCATTAGCAGCAAGCAGAGAGAAACAGAGCAATATGGATAAAAAGAATCGTTTGTAAAGTTTATTCATCGGCAACCACTTCAAAAGTCAATACAATTGTATCAACATCAAAAAACTTGCCAAACTTGGCAAATTTTTAACTTTTTGTTGAAGGATTATAAAAATAACAAAAATTTTAGTGCATTCATATTAAATTTTTAAATCGATGGCAATAAAGCGATTTATTTATATGATAAATTCAAATAAATAAGATTCTTATAATAGCAGTAATTTTGCGCCCATGTCAAAGAAAGTAATGCTCATTATAATGGATGGCTGGGGACATGGAAAAGTGCCTTCTGCCGATGCCATTGCCCATGCGAATACTCCTTTTGTAAAATCATTATATAATAAATACCCGAATACAGAACTGGTTACCTGTGGCGAAGAGGTGGGATTACCTGCCGGCCAAATGGGAAACTCTGAGGTTGGCCATCTGAATATAGGGGCCGGCCGAATTGTGTACCAGGAACTGGAACGCATTAATAAAGCCGTTCGTGATGGGGAGCTGGCTACTAACCCTGCTTTTGTAAAAGCGCTGGATGCAGCAAAATCTTCGGGCAAAACGCTGCACCTGATAGGCTTGGTGAGCGATGGTGGTGTGCACTCGCACATAAAACACCTGGAAGCTATGTGCAAAATAGCCAACGATAGAAGTGTACAAAAAATAGCGGTACATGCTTTTACCGACGGCAGGGACACTGATCCTAAAAGCGGGTATGGCTTCATAAAAGAACTACAGGAAAGCATAGCAGGTACCCATGCATTTATTGCCTCGGTTTGCGGCAGGTATTATGCGATGGACAGGGACAAGCGCTGGGAACGTGTAAAACTCGCTTATGATGCCCTGACTAAAGGCATTGGTGAGAAAACACATGATCCGCTGGCGGCTATACAGCACTCTTATGATGCCGGTGTTACGGATGAATTTATTAAACCGGCAATAGTTTGCGGTGCCGACGATCAGCCATTGGCATTGATACAGGAAGGGGATATTGTTGTGTGTTTTAACTTCCGTACAGACAGGTGCCGCGAGATCACAACCGTATTAACGCAGCAGGCTTTCCCTGAATTTGATATGCATCCGTTGCCTTTGCATTACGTAACGATGTCTGAATACGATAAGACATACAAAGATGTAGATGTAATATTTCATAGCGATAACCTTACCAATACCATTGGTGAAGTATTGGCTAATAGCGGCAAAACACAAATACGCATTGCCGAAACAGAAAAATATCCGCACGTTACTTTCTTCTTCTCAGGCGGGCGCGAACTAACATTTGAAGGTGAACGCCGCATTATGATACCATCACCTAAGGAAGTGGCCACTTATGATCTGAAGCCGGAAATGAGCGCGTATGGTATTACAGAAGCTATATTGCCGGAAATAGCTTCACAGTCTGCCGATTTTGTGTGTTTGAATTTTGCGAATGCTGATATGGTAGGCCATACAGGTGTGTGGGAAGCTGCTATTAAAGCGGCGGAGACAGTGGATAATTGTGTATCGCAGATAGTGCCGCTTGCGTTGGAAAAGGGGTATGCTATATTCCTGACTGCTGACCATGGTAACTCTGACTATATGATCAATGAGGATGGTACGCCTAATACCGCACATACATTGAACCCGGTACCATTGTTCCTGATATCGAATGACTATAAGGGGACGATAAAGCCCGGCAAGCTGGGAGATATTGCGCCGACGATATTACATTACATGGGGTTGCCCATACCAAAAGAAATGACGGGCAATATCTTGATAGACTAAAACAGAAAAAGAGGAGCACTTGCTCCTCTTTTCTGTTTTAAAGACGCTTTTTATTTATGCGGGGTAAGCAATGCTTTGTATTGTGCTGGCTGCCCTAATATCGCCAATGCTTCGTTGACATCGTTATCAGTTTTAAGGCTGTTCTCAATGCGGCCACGCAGGTAGTAATACCGTGAAGCTATCTCACTTTCCAGGAAGCGCATTACCTCTTCTTTATGCTTTGCAAGGTCTTGCTTTTTATCGTGAGAAACCTTGTTTTGCAGGGCCGTGAATTCTGCTTTGGCGCCGTCATAGTATTTTTCGCGGATAGCTATTTGCTTTAATGAATCCAGCCCTATTTCAGTTTCTGTTTTGTAGGAATAGTCTTTATTCTCCAGCCATTTTGCGAATTGGTTAAAGTCATTGTCTGTAAGCGTGAAGGTGGCGGCAGGCGCAATAGTCTTATGCTGTTTTACATACTGCGTGGTATAGTCGAAAAAGTAATTTTTGCTGTATAGAGCGATCACCAGTTTGCTGATCTCTTCGTCTTTTATTTTTACATCAGGCTCTATACCCCCACCGCTGAATACGTTTCTGCCGGATGCGGTCTTAAATTCTTTTTTTAATGAATCAGGTATCTTGCCTACGCTGCCATCGGCATTGCGGTTACTGTAATCAAGTGCCTGTATGCACCTGCCGCTTGGTGTGTAATATTTAGCTGTGGTTAGTTTCAGGCGTGCGTTATAGCCAAGAGGCCGTGTTACCTGCACCAGGCCTTTGCCATAAGAACGTGTGCCTATTATTACAGCGCGGTCAAGATCTTGCAGCGTACCTGAAACCACTTCAGATGCAGAAGCGGAGAATTGGTTTACCAATACGGCAACAGGTATTTGGGTATCCCAGGGCTGATCTTTGGTCTTAAATTCTTCAGATAGTTCCGGCACTTTACCTTTCGTCATCACGACTGTTTGTCCTCTATCGATAAAAATATTGCAGATAGACACAGCTTCATTGAGCAAACCGCCGGGGTTATTCCTCAGGTCGAGCAATACGGACTTCATATCGGGTTTTGCTTTCTTCAGGCTATCCAGGGCATCGCGGATGCCTTTAGCACAAGCAGGTGTAAACTGCGTGAGCCTTACATAAGCTACATCTTTGTTAGGACCTATTAAGCCTGCAAAGGGGATGCTGGATACTTCTATCTCGCCACGGGTAATGATCTTTTGAGCTTCGATACCTGTGTAGGCATCTTTGATTTTCATATTAACCTGTGTACCGGGAGCACCTTTTAATAAAAGGCTGATGTCATCAAGGTTTTTGCCCTTTACTACCTGGTTATCTATAGATATTACTTCATCTCCGGGATGCAAACCGGCTTTGTAGGCGGGGGTGTTTTCATAGACTTCTCCCACGAATATCACACCATCTTTCAGGCGCATATTGGCACCGATGCCCCCGTATTTGCCGGTGGTCTGGAATTCAAACTCCTCAATGTCTGATTCCGTAATATAGTTGGTATAAGGGTCCAGGTTATCCAGCATAGCATCTATACTGGTCTTCATCATCTTGCCCGGTTCGATAGGATCTACATAATAGGTATTTAGCTCCTTAAATATGGTAGCATATATATCCAGGTTTTTAGATATTTCGAAGTAGGAATCACTGGTTTTGGCTCTTACAAAAAGTATAAATATCGCAGCTACAGCAAAACCGGTAAGAAAACCACTGTATTTCCTGATTTTTTTCATTCACTTGTATTTGAATATGGCAATGTAGGAAAAAATAAACTGTCAAAAATCCCGCCTGAGATTTTTAACAGGCTGGCACGAAACTAATGTGCATTTATTAGGATATGTTTGGAATATTAAGTATTTTGCAATAAGAAATAATCCTGAATGAAGAGAAAACTACTCGTTTTTTTTAGTGTTGTATGCCTGGCCTTGACAAATAATGTCTTTGCCCAGTCATCTTCATCCAGGGACACAGACCCCAACACCCTGGATATTAATAATACCCTGAAAGATAATTCGGGCAACGACCTTGTTACTATTTACCCGAACCCGGCAAGAAGCGAACTGAATGTAATATTCGACAGTAAGCTGGATATAAGAACGATTGCAGTGTATAATCTTATAGGTAAGGTAGTATCGGTATTTAGGGTAACCAGTGGTACCAGCGCAAGACTGGACATTGATAACATACCATCCGGAATATACTTTATAAGGCTCACCGATTCGCAAGGCAAAGTAGCTGCTACCTGCAAGTTTACCCGACAGTAATTGATTGTCATTAGTTTGTCATAGACAGCCTGTAAACAGGCATGTATATTGCTATACACTACGTTAAAGACTTTAATAACGTATATTAGTAAACATGACCCGGTTTAGGATTTTAGCTTTTTTTTTATGCTCCCTATTTTTTTGCGTAAGCAATATCAATGCTACTGCGCAAAAGCTATTTACCGAGGGGGTTATCACCTATAAGATCGTGATGGATCCATCAGCCAACCAGGAAGGATTAGTGCAATATTCGGGTACTTATACGATAACATTAAAAGGCAACAAAGTAAAAAAGGAACTGAAGCTGGAAAATGGGTTCCAGACTACCCTGGTGATTAATTACGATGCGAAAACAGCCTTTTCATTAAAACATATTGCAGATAAGGACGTAGCCATAGAAATGGATATGGATAAGCTGATGCAGCGGGGGAAAAAATATGAGGGACTCGTCTTAAAACCGAAGGATAATGCGACGCAGAATATAGCCTCCGTGAAAGCTGAAGAAGGCACAATAATTTATAATGATAAAAGCAGCGTAGATATTTTCTTTACGAAAGACTGGACATTGGCAACGACTATTTTTGAACGTTTCCCGAATATCAGGGAATTGCCCGTGAAGTTTACAAATGCCAATGAGGATGGGCTTACCATACACTTCAGCCTTCAATCGATAGAGGCAAGGCCAGTGGAGAATGCAAGTTTTACAATACCGGCACATGCCAAAGTCATCAGCTACAAAGAATACGAACAGCTAAAGGGTGAATAGATGTTTTAAAACCACTAACCATGAAAAATCTGTTATGCATTTTGCTTTTTCTTATTCCCGTAATTGGTAAGGCCGACGGCGTATACAGGAACTGGGATGATGCGCTGGCAGATAAAGAGTTCGTACGGGTTTTGCACATGACCTATCGTGCAATGGACACCATACCCGATGTGCTGGACCAGTTTCCTAACCTGGAGGAAATCAATTTTAGCAACAACAGGATAGCTTACCTGCCACCCAGCATTTTGAAATGCCACAAGCTAAAGAAACTTGTACTTTTTCGTAATAAGATAAAAGCGTTGCCGGATGGCATATATCAGCTGGAAAGACTGGAACATCTGTCGGTCAGCTATAACGATCTTACCACATTGCCGGATTCTATTGGTTATCTGCCTTCGCTCACCGTATTGTACCTGAATGGCAATGATATAGTAAGCCTGCCTGCAAGTATAGGCAATCTTAAAAAACTGGTAAGCTTGCGTGTAGGCTCTAACAGGCTTGAAAAATTGCCGCCGGAAATAACGCAATTAAAATCGTTACAGCTGCTTGATATTGGCAATAACTATATAGAAGCCTTGCCTGAAAATATAGGCGACCTAAGCGAACTGCATTTTTTTTACCTGCAACAGAATCGCCTGGTTACTATACCGGAATCGCTGGGGAAATGCAGAAAGCTGCAGGAACTGGATGTAGTAAGATGTGGCGCGCTACGTATGCCCGCATCGCTGGCCGATATTGCGAAGCTGGAAGAAGTATATGTGGATGAACGCATCATTGTATTCTACCAAAATCCGCTATACCGTTACCGGCAGCGCATTACGGTGGTAACGTCCTTCGATCCTAATATATACCGTCCGTCTAAAGCAGAATAAAGCCATAAAAAAATGCCCCGCATTGCGGGGCATTTTTTTATGAGATGTGTGTGCCTGTTATGGGAACAGTACACCATTGTATTTATTTACATCAACCTGAGGTATGGTAGCGTTGTACCTGTTGTTGATGGTATTGATAATCTGATTGGCCACCAGGGCATAACCGCGTGGTGTGAGGTGTACACCATCTAACGAAAATGCGCCGCCTGATACAAAGGTTGTATTGAAAGCAACACCATTAAACAATATTCCTGATTGCAATGTGCGGAGATAAGAGTTCAAATCTACAACTGCGAGGTTTTCCCTTTGAGCAAGCCTGCTGATGATCTGGTTGTAAGCAGATGTTGCTGTTTGGATGTTGGCTACTTCGCCTGCCGTCAGCACATAGTTTGCAGGAATAGGTTTTTTAGTACCCCAGCCTGCACATTTTACTGAATCCATAGGCAGGCTCAATAAGATATATTCGCCCGGTTGGATGTGCCTGAACTTAGCAGGAGCGCTTGCATCTGCAATCAGGAAATAGTTAGCGCCTGCCTGGAAGCGTATACCCGGAACATTGTTGTAAGCATCATTCAACCTGTAGGCATCATCTTGCGTAAGCGTAAGGCCATTAGCAGGTATCGTAGTAAAGAAAGGTATAGCGGTAACATCAGGAATGTTTATGAGCACCCCTTGCGCACCATTACGCCTCATGATAGACAACGTAGTATCGTAGGCTACTGCAAACAGATTAGGGTCAGATATTTTTGCGGTAGGATCAGAAGAACCATCACCACCCGCTGTTGCATAACCAAGCACATCGTTTGCACCGATCCACATAGTAAAGAAAGTAGGATGCAGCACACCTGCCTCATCAGCAGGGCGTGAACCGGCAGGATCTACATAGAACCTGCGTGCATAAGGGTTTAACATGCCATATCCGCGAAACAGGAAATCAATACAGCGGATACCCGGAACACCCATATTATTATAAGGACCATCCTGGGCTACACTCATAGCGCTGCCGGCTGTATCCAATGCACCTTTAAAATAAGCAGGGGCTAATGATGACGTAGCATCGCAAGCGCCTTGAACCATCTGCAACGTAAGTTTAGCGCCGGGATATCCAAAATTGCCTGGAAGCAATGGCTGCTTGAAGTTGCCACCGCCTACCAGTTTGAACTGGCCTGCCAGTATGCTTGGATAGGAGTTTTCCTGTCCTGATTTATATAAGCTGCCATCTGCAAAACCTGCAGTGAGTGAATTGCCGACTGCTACATAGCGTGTGAAATCTGCGGAACCTTTATCCGGTTTGGATGGTTCTATATTGGTTTTACATGCCGCCATTGTGCAGGCCATCAAACCTATGATATATATCTTCTTCATTTTTCTTGTAGTTTTTTAGCTTGATCTTTTAGAAATCGAAAGAAACGCCAATACCCGGATTGATGATCTTGGTTTGATACTGACCTGCAAAATTATCTGTCATTACAACACCGGTACGTTTGTCTGTAAATACATACTCAAATACGCCCATGATAGTCATCCTTCTCATTGGTTTGAAGGTAATACCACCGGTAGCTGTGTAGTGATTTGCATCAGGAAGTTCAGGAGACAGGTAACCATCTTTTACCGGGGAAGGATCATAAGCGCCACCCACCATTACAGCAAAACGGTCATTGATCTTGTAGTGAGCACCCAGGCGAATAGCAAAGGTGTTTTTGTAGCGGCGTGGCGTATGTACATCCTGCAGCGAAGCAGTATTTGTTTCATAATCGAAACGAAGACTGTCGTAAGAGCTCCATCCTACAAAATTACCATCGGCCTGGATGGTAAGGTTACGTGTAGGTTTGAAACCCCAGCCTATAGTTACTACGCGTGGCAGGTTTACGTTTGATTTGAAAGCTGTGTAAGGGAACTGCGAAGACAGTGAAGATGGTACGGTAAATGTCGCATATCCGCGATTAACCTTCATATTAACGCCGGAGCGGTAAGTGATACCGAATTGCAGCCAGTCCGTTGCATTTAAATGTAAGCCAATGTTGTACCCAACACCGTTTGCATTACCCTTAAGCTCAGCCGCGCCATCGGCGCCTGCCTGGCTTTGCAGCGGTACTGCTTTACGCAAATCGATGTTACCGGTTGCAAAAACGAAACCACCACCTACTGAGATGATATCATTCACCTTATAGCTGATAGTAGGTTGTATGAAGATGCTTTGTAATTGTATTTCCTGGATGGAATAACGACCTGCCCAGTTATCATCCCATTTGATGCCAGTGCCAAAAGGTGTATATACAGCAACACCAAGGCCAATGCGGCTCTTATCTGCTATTGGGCCGCCAACGTAAACATTGAACGGAGTATAAGTACGGTTGTTTGCATCTGCCATATCGCCGGGAGCGCCTGTTGGCGTAGCTATCCAGCGGGTGCGGGGTGTAAGTGCCTGTATGCTTGCATAAGCCTGTATATGCCCCAGGTCGCTAAGGCCTGCAGGATTATAGAATATGGTGGAAGCATCCCACGGTACAGCAGCACCGGTGCCCCCCATTGCCAATTGCCTGATACCTTGCAGGTTTAGTTGAAAAGCGGCACCGAATGCTATCGAAGATGACAACAGCACGGAACCGATCAATAATAGTGGTTTCTTCATACTATATGTTTTGCTGTAAAATGTAATATGTTGATATTACAAAATTTGGCATTAAGATAGCCTAAAAAGGGCATAAATGCAATGGGATGCATTAATTAATTGGCAACTCCTATTGTAGCGATGCTAACATGGGTACCCGGTACCTTTAAAATAGCCATGGCACAGGATTCCAGCGTAGCACCCGTGGTGAGCACATCGTCTATCAGCAGTATGTGTTTATTTCCCAGGGCTTTTTCATTTTGAACCGCGAACGCGCCATCCATATTTTCTATACGCTCTGCCCGGGTTTTTTGTGTCTGGCTTTCTGTGTTGCGCGTTCTGTAAAGCAGATCAGCCACGACCGGGATATTCCATACAGAGGACATGCCCTCAGCTAATAAAGCAGATTGGTTATAACCCCTGGCTGCTTCTTTTTGCGGATGCAGCGGCACAGGTATGATGATATCGATACCCTGTTGCCAGTTGATCTGTGCCAAATCGTAGGCAAATAGTTTGCCCAGAAACACACCGATGTCTTTACGATTATTGTATTTAAGCTCGTGTAACAGATGTTGCAGCAAGCCGCCATCGGTAAAGTATGCAAATGAACTAGCCTTGACTACCGGTACCCGGCCCGCAAAACGCATGGCGGTTTCATTGTCGGGTATATGATGATAGGCCGTACGTGGAAGGTTGTAGATATTGCAATTGAGGCAGAGTATTTCTTCCTCTGCCAGCAAAGGCTTGCTGCAGCCCTCGCAGAGGCGGGGGTAGAGCAGGTGGCTGAGGCCCTGGGCCATATCTTTTATGTTGTCGGAGAAACTCATTTAGAAAAACATCCTGTAAACATCTTCTACTTTATTCACGGTCTTGATCTCGATCTTGTAATTCTTCGTATCCAGCCCTTTCGCGTTAGCTTTTGGTATCAATATCACATCCATACCCAGTTTATCTGCCTCAGCAATTCGCTGATCTATGCGATTGACGGCGCGTATCTCGCCGGATAGGCCTATCTCGCCGACAAGGCAAATATTATTAGGTAACGCTTTGTCTTCGTAAGAAGATAACAGGGCGCACACAACGGCAAGTTCTATACTTGGGTCTTCTATTTTCAATCCGCCTGCTATGTTCACGAACACATCACGCGTGCCGAAGTGAAAACCACCGCGTTTTTCCAATACTGCCAATAATAATTGAAGCCTGCGGAGGTCGATACCGCTAACTGTACGCTGCGGTGTGCCATACACTGCCTGGGTAACGAGTGCCTGTACTTCTATCATCAGCGGACGAGCACCTTCCATAGTACTGGCTATGGCAATGCCGCTCAATGGCTCATCATGCTGCGATAGTAATATTTCGGAAGGATTGCTTACCGGGCGCATACCATTGGTAACCATTTCGTAGATGCCCAGTTCAGATGTACTGCCAAAACGATTTTTTATAGTACGCAGTATGCGATAGGCGTAGTGGCGGTCACCCTCAAATTGCAGCACGGTATCAACCATGTGCTCTAATATTTTAGGCCCTGCAATGGAGCCATCCTTTGTGATATGGCCAATGATGCATACCGGTATGTTGGTAGCCTTGGCAAAGCGTTGCAATTCTGCTGCACACTCACGTACCTGCGACACACTACCTGCCGGGCTTTCTACATAAGGTGATTCCAATGTTTGTATGGAATCTATGATCAGTAATTGTGGTTTTACTTTTTTTACTTCCTGGAATAAGGTGTTTGTGTTAGTTGCTGTAAGCAAATAAAGGTTGGGGTTACTCGTTCCAACACGATCTGCGCGAAGCTTCACTTGTTGTGCGCTTTCTTCGCCCGATATATAGAGCGTAGTAATGTTCTTCCATTGCAAAGCGCATTGTAAGAACAAGGTAGATTTACCAATGCCCGGTTCACCTGCAATCAATATCACGGAGCCAGGTACCATACCGCCACCAAGCACACGATTGAGTTCGGAATCAGGAGTTGAGAGTCTTATCTCTTTGGTGATAACCAGCTCTTCCAGTTTATGTGCTTTGGATTGATCTTTGGTTTCTTCTTCCCATCCTGCAGTTACGTTTTTCTTATCATCACGCTGTATCACTTCTTCTACAAAAGAATTCCACGCACCGCAGGAAGGACATTTACCCGTCCACTTCGGAGATTCATAACCACATTGCTGACAGAAGAAGGCCGACTTGATTTTTGCCATGAGAAACTAAAGATAACTTAAAAGAAAAAGAGCCATCGGAAGAATCCGCGGCTCTTACTTACTAACCCATTAAATTCACAACTTGATACAAATGTAGCATCTTGGACGGTAGGAAAAAAATAGAATTGACCCACTCATCTGTTAAATTTATAAATATTAATTTCTGTACACATTAGATGATTACTGTTATCCATTGATTTACAGGTTTTTCAATTCATCTGAACAAAATAACATATATAAATATATCAATAATTTATTGATAAAATGTTTATAAAAAATAAAATAATATAAATTATTATTCTAAACTGAAAGTCCTCAATCGGGCAATAAAATGTAAAGTTTAGTTATGTAAAAGGGTAAGCGCGGTACCATTTTCATCTAATTGCAATAGATGAGGTAGTCCTAATGAGAGTGTATAATTAACCTCTTGATGGCCGCATGGAAATCCAAAACAAACGGGGTAATCATACTCTTTTACTTTATCAGCAATGATCTGCTCTACCGTTTGTCCGAAGGGGCGTTCCGTATCCTGCATATCTGTGAAGCCACCCACAATTAATCCCTTAAGATGATCCAGTTTTCCGGCGCGTTTCAGGTTGAGCATCAACCTGTCAATATTATATAACACCTCGCCTATGTCTTCAATGAAAAGTATTTTACCATTGGTATCCACCTCTGATATAGAACCCGTAAGATGAGCTAATATCGCAAGGTTGCCACCGGTTAATATTCCTTCTGCACTACCGGCCTTGTTGAATGGAGAAGGAGGGGCGGTATAAATAAGCGGATTACCGGCAATGGCATCAAAGAAACTTTTCAGATGCGCACTATTGATCGTTTCTTCTTTGTACGCATTGCACATTGGACTATGTAATGCCGCTATACCAAACTGCGCCTGTATATGGCTAAGCAATACTACAATATCACTAAAGCCGCATATCCATTTTGGCTTATGCTGAAAAGCTGCGAAGTCGAGCTGATCAATGATGCGACTCATGCCGTAGCCACCACGCCCCATAAGTATAGCATCTATCCCGGGGTCATCGAGCATCGATTGTAGATCTGCCCGGCGCTCCTCGTCGGTACCACCAAAGTAATTGTATTGCCGGCCACAGGTATCGCCTAATGTTACTTTATAACCTTTGGCCTCCAGCACACCAGCCGCGTATTGAATTCTTTCCAATGGTATATAACTCGATGGGCAGGTAATGCCGATAACAGATCCTTGTTTTAGATATGGGGGAATGATTGACTGCTGATTCATAATCCTACGTAAATATACCCTTCTCGTATTTCAACAGGGTAAGTTTTTAACTTATATCCTTCACCGGTGGTATTGCGCCCGTTGACGGGATCGAAGCGGTATTTATGGTCGGGGCAAACTATGCGGCCCTGCGCATCCAGCCATCCGTCACAAAGCCTGCCACTGGCATGGGGGCATTTTGCGGCGAAAGCGTAAACAGCGTCTTCTTTTTTAAGCAGGCCAATTGTTTTATCTCCAAGAACTACCTCTGTCAATTGCCCGGCGATAAGTTCATCAAAAGAAGGGCTTGCAACTTTGTGCCAATCGTATAGTGTGATCATCTCCTCGCAGCAAAAAAATCCTTCATCAATTGCGCACACTCATCAGAAAGTATATCGTGCGCCAGTTGTGTTTTAGGATGGAAGGGCCAGTTTTCTCCCGTTACCCGGTGATAGCCGTTCTTAGCATCAGACGCACCATACACAATGCGGCCGATCTTAGACCAGTACAATGCACCGCAACACATCAGGCAAGGTTCTACGGTGACATATAATGTAGCCTCCGGCAGGTATTTGCTGCCTAGCTGGTTGAATGCAGCAGTCAATGCTATCATCTCTGCATGGGCAGTAGCATCATTGAGCTGCTCTACCTGGTTGTGCCCGCGGGATATGATCTTGGTACCCCAGGTAACTACTGCACCTATGGGAATCTCGCCTGCGTCGTAGGCAAGTTGCGCCTGTCGCAAAGCCTCGCGCATAAAATAGGCATCATCAAACATCATTTGCCAAAGATAGTTTACTCTTTATTCCTTGTGTCCATAATAATGGTAACGGGCCCGTCATTCACCAGGGCCACCTTCATATCTGCCCCAAAAGTACCGGTGGCAACCGGTTTGCCGATGAGGTTAGTCAGTGTGTGTACAAAATACTCATATAGTGGTATGGCATGCTCCGGGCGCGCGGCTTTAATAAAGGATGGTCGATTTCCTTTTTTATAAGATGCATGCAGGGTAAACTGGCTTACTACCAATACCTCTCCGTCTACATCCTGCAGGCTTTTATTCATCATGCCGTTCTCGTCAGAGAAAACGCGTAGCTGGGCTATTTTACCGCAAAGCCAATCTGCATCTTCTTTGTTGTCCTCCGTTTCTATACCCAATAATACCATGAACCCGGTACTGATGGCGCTCTTCATTTCTCCATGAATGGTGACACTTGCGGTAGAAACCCTTTGTATAACTGCTCGCATGAAACAAAATTGCAGTTTTTTACCAGAAAATGCCATTGAGTCTATTTAGGTTTTAAGTATTTACTTTTGACATCTTATGTATGATATCAACGAAACGATCGTAGCGCTGGCAACACCACCCGGCATTGGGGCTATAGGTGTCATCAGGCTAAGTGGCAGCAAGGCAGTAGAAGTAACTGATAAGATCTTTAAAGGAAAAAAGCTGGCTAACCAGCCATCGCATACTTTGCATTTTGGTAAAATAACAGACGGGGATAAGATACTGGATGAGGTAGTAGTGAGCCTGTACAAAGCGCCGAAGAGCTATACCGGAGAAGATGTGGTAGAGATAAGCGGACATGGATCTCAATATATACTGGAGCAGATCATCACACTATGTATTGCTAATGGCGCGCAGATGGCAAAGGCGGGCGAGTTTACCCAACGTGCTTTTTTAAACGGCAAGCTAGACCTGGCACAGGCTGAAGCCGTTGCCGACCTGATAGCATCACAATCGGGCGCTGCGCAGCAAGCCGCTATGCACAACCTGCGTGGCGGATTTAGCGAAGAGCTGAAAGCCATGCGGGAGCAACTGATCAAATTCAGCGCATTGATAGAACTGGAACTCGACTTTAGCCAGGAAGATGTGGAGTTTGCAGACCGTACGCAACTCTATCATTTAGTAGATGATATTACAGGTACAGCAACAAAGCTTGCAGATTCCTTCAGGCTGGGGAATGTAATACGTAATGGAGTGAGTGTGGCTATCATAGGAAAGCCCAATGCAGGCAAAAGCACTTTGCTGAATGCTTTGCTGAATGAAGAGCGCGCGATAGTGAGTGATATAGCCGGCACCACACGAGATACCATAGAAGAAACACTGAACATAAACGGTGTGCTCTTTCGCCTGATAGATACTGCAGGCATACGCGAGCATACCAGCGATGTTATAGAAAGTATAGGTGTGCAACGCAGCATGGATACCATGAAGCGTGCTGATGTGGTGGTGTATCTGTATGATGTGAATACCACGACGCCCGAAGAGCTTGCAGAGCAGGTAGCTTTATTTAAGAAAGAAAATATCAAATACCTGTTGGTAGGTAATAAGATAGATATCATTACCCATCCACAGCGGGAAGATGCTATCTATATATCTGCAAAGAATAAGGACAATGTGCAGCAACTGAAGCAGGCATTGTATAAAATAGTGGTAGAAGGAGAGATCAATACAGAGGGTACCATCATCACCAATGCAAGGCACTATGCATCCTTGCAGGAAGTGCTGAGATCATTGACGGATATAAAAGCAGGACTTGATAACAATATAGCCAGCGACCTGATAGCACTGGATATACGTCGTTGCCTTTTCTATCTCGGAGAGATCACCGGGGAGGTAACAACAGAAGATAAGCTGGATTATATATTTAGTAAGTTTTGCATTGGGAAGTAGTTTATAACGCCTTTCTTATCAATTCCCAATACCGTAAAACTTCTGTATTTTAGAAGCAGAATTTTCAAATGCTCAAAGAATCTGAAATAGAATATGGCTTTGTAGGTAAGCTGCAAGATCTCAAGTATACCTACCGCGATGATATACGTGACCGTGAAACACTGGAGCAAAACTTTCGTAAGAAGTTTGAAGCCCTCAACCGTGTTAACCTCACCAATGCAGAATTTTACCGCCTGCGCGATGAGATAATCAATGCAGATGTATTCACCGCATCCAAAACACTGCGCCAGCGTAACACCTTCATACGTGAAGATGGTACACCTTTGCAATACACCCTGGTAAATATCAAAGACTGGTGCAAGAATGAGTTTGAGGTTATTAAGCAACTACGCATTAATACCGAGAACAGCCATCACCGTTATGATGTTTTGCTGCTTATCAATGGCATACCCGTAGTGCAGGTGGAGTTGAAAACGCTGGAGGTAAGCCCGCGCAAGGCTATGCAGCAGATAGTGGATTACAAAACAGACGCCGGCAATGGCTACACCAATACCCTGCTATGCTTCATGCAGTTGTTTATTGTCAGCAACCAGTCTACGACTTACTATTTTGCCAATAACCGCAACCAGCATTTCAGCTTTAATGCCGATGAACGTTTTTTGCCCGTATACCAGTTTGCCGATGAGACGAATAAAAAAATAAATAACCTTAACGAGTTTGCCGAAAAATTTTTGGGCAAGTGCCATTTGGGCGAAATGATAAGCCGTTACATGGTATTGGTAGAAAGTGAGCAAAAGATACTGGTGATGCGCCCCTACCAGGTATATGCGGTAAAGAAGATAGTAGAATGCATAGAACAGAACAGGGGCAACGGTTATATATGGCATACCACAGGCAGTGGTAAAACGCTTACATCCTTCAAAGCATCTACGCTGCTGAAAGACAATAACGATATTGAGAAATGTTTGTTCGTAGTAGACCGTAAAGACCTTGACAGGCAAACACGCGAAGAGTTCAACAAATTTCAGGAAGGATGTGTGGAGGAGAATACCAATACTGAAACGCTCGTGCGACGCATGTTATCTACCAGCTATGCCGATAAAGTAATTGTTACCACTATACAGAAGCTGGGGCTGGCACTGGATGCCGACCATAAGAAAAATTATAAAGAACGCCTGCAGCCCCTGAGTGACAAGCGCATCGTTTTTATTTTTGATGAATGCCACCGCTCGCAGTTTGGCGATAACCACGATGCTATCAAAAAGTTTTTCCCGAAAGCGCAACTCTTCGGTTTTACAGGTACACCAATATTTCCGGAGAATGCTACTTATGTTAAAAGAGAAGGCGAGGAAGAGTCATATAGAACTACTGAGGACTTATTTCAAAAATGCTTGCATCCTTATACCATTACCCATGCTATAGAAGATAAGAATGTACTGCGTTTTAATATAGATTATTTCAAGCCCGAAGGCAATACGGCACCCAGGCCAGGCGAGCCATTGACAAGGCAGGCAGTGGCAGAGGCCATTCTTGCCCGCCACGATGCTGCCACCAACCAGCGGCGTTTTAATGCCATACTGGCTACGGCGTCTATCAACGAGGCTATAGATTATTACAACCTGTTTAAAAGCATACAGGCTAAGCGTGCGGCAGAAGACGAAAATTACGATGCTCTGAATATCGCCTGTGTGTTTTCGCCGCCTGCCAAAGCATTGGCTAAAGAGGAGGGAGACCAAAATGAGAAGAATGTAAAAGATGTAGAGCAATTGCAGGAAGATCTGCACCAGGAAAAGATTGATAATGAAGAACAACCGGAAGAAAAGTTAGGGGCACTAAAAACAATTATTTCAGATTACAACAAACAATATAACACCAATCACAAAGTAACGGACTTTGACCTCTACTACCAGGATATACAAAAGCGCATTAAAGACCAGCAATATACCAATGCCGACTATGCACACAAGAATAAAATAGACATAGTGATAGTGGTGGATATGCTATTGACCGGTTTCGACTCTAAATACCTGAATACCCTCTATGCCGATAAGAACCTGAAATATCACGGGCTGATACAAGCCTTCTCGCGCACCAACCGTGTGCTGAACGATACCAAGCCCAATGGAAATATACTGGACTTCCGCAGCCAGCAGGATGCTGTAGATAAAGCCATAGCCCTGTTTAGCGGCGAAGATGCGGGCAAGGCCAAAGAAATATGGCTGGTAGCCCCTGCGCAGGTAGTGATAAAAGATTACGAAACTAAAATACAGGAGCTTGATAAATTCATGCAATCGCACGGGTTGAAATGCAGGCCCGATGAGGTGCATAACCTGCGGGGCGATGCCGCACGTGCGCAGTTCATTGCCCAGTTTAAAGAAGTGCAGCGACTGAAAACACAGCTTGACCAATATACCGACCTGGATGAAACCCAGAAAACGCAAATAGAAAACCTGTTGCCTGTAAACGAGCTACGCTCTTTTCGCAGTGCGTATATAGAAACGGCCAGGCAGCTGAAACAAAAGCAGGATAAACCTGCGGGCGATACACCGCCCGAGGTGCAGCAGCTCGATTTTGAATTTGTGCTGTTTGCGTCTGCCATTATAGACTATGATTATATCATGGCGCTGATAGCCCGCTCTACCGGTGGCGCACCCGACAGGCAGAAGATGACACCCGAGCAACTTGTAAGTATGCTGAGTGCTACTGCCAATATGATGGACGAGCATGAAGAGATGCGCGAATATATAAACGGGCTGGATTTTACACAGGGGCGCACCGAACAGCAGATACGCGATGGCTACAAGGCATTTAAGAAAGAAAAGAACGAAAAAGAAATAAGGGAGATAGCTGATAAGCACGGGCTGCAGATGGCAGCATTGCAAAACTTTGCAAAACAAACCCTTGATCGTATGATATTTGACGGCGAACAGCTGAGCGAACTGCTGGAGCCATTGCAGCTGGGCTGGAAGGCAAGGGGGCAGAAAGAAACCGAACTGATGCAGGACCTGGCACCTTACTTAACCAAACTGGCACGCGGGCAGGAGATATCCGGGTTGAAAGCATATGATGTCTGAACTATGATTTGTATGATGAAATGATAAGAATGATTAATGAAGCGTATAAATATTCTGAACTAACGGGCAAAATAATTGGCTGTGCCCTCAATGTGCATAAAGCATTGGGTAATGGATTTCAGGAAGTGATTTACCAACGCGCATTAGCAATCGAAATGACAGATGAGAATATCAGGTTCAGCAGGGAGCATGAAATGCCGGTATATTATAAGAATAGGGAGATAGGCACAAGGAGGGTAGATTTTCTTGTGGAAGATGTGATTTCAGTAGAATTAAAGGCCATTATTCAATTGGAAGACGTACACCTGGCACAGGCTATCAACTATTTAGAGGCGTATGACCTCGAAGTAGGACTTCTTATAAATTTTGGAGCAAGAAGCCTTGAGTTTAAAAGAGTGACAAACAAAAAATTTAAGCAAAAAGAACAGGGCAATCCTCAAGTAAAATAGTCAGAACCATGATCGTTGTGATTAAAAGAAGACAAAGGCAATAAATTTATAAAAGAGCAGTAACAGTTAGCATGAGCGATCATAGTCCATCAAAAAATGTCAGAACCATGATCGTTGTGATTAAAAGAAGACAAAGGCAATAAATTTATAAAAGAGCAGTAACAGTTAGCATGAGCGATCATAGTCCATCAAAAAATGTCAGAACCATGATCGTTGTGATTAAAAGAAGACAAAGGCAATAAATTTATAAAATAGCAGTAACAGTTAATATGAGCGATCATAGTCCATCAAAAAATCAAAAAAATCATAGTTCAGACAAACTGGTACCTGCGCTGCGCTTTCCTGAATTTAAAAATGCGGGGGAGTGGGAGGAAGATTTTATTGGGAACGTATGTTCTTCATTTAGTGGAGGAACTCCGTCAACAGGACAAAAAGAATTTTATGGTGGTAACATACCATTTATTAGGTCTGCAGAGATAGGTAAAGAAACCACCGAATTATTTTTAACAGAGGAAGGTTTGAAAAACTCTTCTTCAAAGCTTGTGAATAAAGGAGATGTTTTATTTGCTTTATACGGCGCCAATAGTGGGGATGTTGCATTGTCAAAGCAAATTGGAGCTATAAATCAGGCGATATTATGTTTAAGAGCTAAGGACTGCAATCCATTTATCTACCAGTATTTATCACTGAAAAAGAACTGGATTATTGCAAAATACATACAAGGAGGGCAAGGAAATTTATCTGGAGAAATCGTTAAATCAATTCCTGTTCAAATTCCTAAACCTAAAGAACAACAAAAAATTGCAGATTGTCTTTCTTCATTGGATGAGTTGATAGATGCAGAAAGCCAGCTACTGGATGCGCTGAAAGAACATAAAAAAGGCCTCATGCAGCAGCTATTCCCCGCAGAAGGTGAGAAGGTGCCCAAACTGCGTTTTGCTGGTTTTAAAGGAGAGTGGGAGGATGATATTATTGGGAATGTTTGTTCTTCATTCAGTGGAGGGACTCCGTCAACTGGACAAAAAGAATTTTATGGCGGTAATATAGCATTCATTAGGTCTGCGGAGATAGATAAAGAAGCCACCGAATTATTTTTAACAGAGGAAGGTTTAAAAAACTCATCTGCAAAACTTGTAAACAAAGGAGACATATTATTTGCTTTATATGGTGCAAATAGTGGAGATGTTGCGTTGTCAAAACAAAATGGTGCAATAAACCAAGCAATATTATGCTTGAGGTCTAAATATTATAATCCATTTATTTATCAGTATCTATCGCTGAAAAAGAATTGGATTATTGCAACGTATATACAAGGCGGACAAGGAAATTTATCTGGAGAAATTGTAAAATCAATTCCTATTAGAATGCCCCTACCCAAAGAACAACAAAAAATAGCAGATTGCCTTACTGCTATAGATGAGCTAATAACTGCGCAGGCAGATAAAATAGAACAACTCAAAGCACATAAAAAAGGCTTAATGCAACAACTGTTTCCTTCACCAAATGAATAAATAATAACCTGCCATGAATTTGACCGAAATAGCTACTCAAATCAGAGAAGCAAGAGAAAGGATTATCCTAATATATGCATTTAATGCTACAGGTAAGACAAGGCTATCTGTAGAATATAAGGGAATTACAAGAAATGCAGAAGGTGCTCAAACAGGTATTTATTACAATGCATTTAGCGAAGACCTCTTTGTATGGGATAATGACCATGATAATAGCGAACAAGATATAAAACTTGAAATTGTAGAGTCTAGTCTTAACCGATTCCATAGCTCGTTAACGGAGGATGCCATACGAGAAAAATTAATACCGTATAAGCCGAGATACGATTTTTATTTTGATGAACCTAAAGATAAAAACCCGGAGAATGGTATTCCATCAGTTTGTTTTTACAGGAAAGGGGATGATAAGACAAAGATTAAGATATCAAGAGGCGAGGAGCGTATTTTTGTTTGGTGTTTTTTTCTTGCTTTATTCGAGGTAGAGGGATGGGCAGAGCCAACGCATTTCTTTATTGACGATCCGGTTTCCAGTTTAGATGACCATAATATTTTTATTACAGCAGACACGATATTTCGTTTAATTGAAAACAATCTCGATAAGAGAGATATAATTGTTACTTCCCATCACTTAGGGCTTATTTCCATTTTGAGCGATTGGATTAGTAAAGGCGAAAAGGCTGAAATGTTTGTTAACCGAGACAAATCAAAAAAATATAAAACACTCATACTAGAACGTGAAGAAGATGATTTAATATTATCAAATCCCCGCAGAAGTGTGTTATTATATCATCTATGTTTATTGCAGCTATTAGAAGAAGCACGAAAGAAAAAAGAAATCTACACACATCATTTCGCCTTATTACGTCAGGCATTGGAAAATATTGCATCTTTTTTAGGAGTAGGTCAATTCGGTTATGTTTTAGAACAGATAGGCATAACACCAGAAACAAGAGTTGCTGACATTGTTAATGCACTTTCTCATCAAAAGGTATATTATTACCAGACGGATACGCCTGTACCTGAAAATAAAGCAATGTTCGAAGAAGTTATGGAAAGGCTAATGAAAAAATATAATTTTAAATTGCACACTGAATAGGATGACAGCGGTAGAACAACAACAATTAGGTAAAACCCTCTGGAAGATAGCAGACGATCTGCGCGGGGCTATGAATGCGGATGATTTCCGCGATTATATGCTTTCCTTCCTCTTCCTGCGCTACCTGAGTGATAACTACGAGGCTGCCGTTAAAAAAGAACTGGGTAAGGAATATCCTGTATTGGATAAAGACGATAAACGCAGTGCGCTGGCTGTATGGTACAAAGCCAATAAAGCAGATATTGAAGAATTTGAAAAGCTGATGCGCCGCAAAGTGCATTATGTAATAAAACCTGATTTTCTCTGGAGCAATATCACCGAACTGGCACGCAAACAGGATGGCGAACTGCTGAAAACACTGGAGAAAGGCTTTAAATATATAGAGAACGAATCTTTCGACAGTACATTTCAAGGCTTGTTCTCAGAGATAAACCTGAATTCTGAAAAACTGGGCAGGGGCTACGAAGAGCGTAATAAAAGGCTCTGCACCATCATACAAAAAATAGCAGAAGGCATAGCACAGTTCTCTGCCGATACCGATGTGCTGGGCGATGCGTATGAATACCTCATAGGCCAGTTTGCCGCCAACTCGGGCAAGAAAGCTGGAGAGTTCTATACCCCGCAGCAGTTATCTACCATACTATCAAAGATAGTAGTGTTAGACAGCCAGGACCCCAAGACGGGTCCTAAAAAGAAACTGGAAAAGGTGCTGGACTTTGCCTGCGGTTCGGGTTCCCTGTTGCTCAATGTGCGTAAGCTGATGAAAGAAGCGAACGGCAGCATTGGCAAGATATACGGGCAGGAGAAGAACATCACCACTTACAACCTTGCCCGCATGAATATGCTGCTGCATGGGGTAAAGGATACAGAATTTGAGATACACCACGGTGATACCCTGCTCAACGACTGGGACATACTCAACGAGATGAACCCAGCCAAAAAAATGCAGTTCGATGCCATCGTAGCCAACCCGCCATTTAGTTACAGGTGGGAGCCTACAGAAGCAATGGGCGATGATTTCCGTTTCAAAAGTCATGGGCTGGCGCCAAAGTCGGCCGCAGATTTTGCCTTCCTGCTGCATGGCCTGCACTTCCTTTCATCAGAGGGTGTTATGGCCATCATTCTTCCGCATGGCGTGCTCTTTCGTGGTGGTGCGGAAGAACGCATCCGTACCAAGCTGCTCAAAGACGGGCATATAGATACCGTGATAGGCCTGCCTGCCAACCTGTTTTATTCTACCGGCATACCCGTATGCATACTGGTACTCAAAAAATGCAAAAAACCCGATGATGTGTTGTTCATTAATGCCGCCGAGCATTTTGATAAAGGCAAAAGACAAAACAGCCTGAACGAGGGGCACATCCAAAAAATTGTAGACACTTATCAATACCGCAAACAGGAAGACCGTTATTCCCGCCGCGTATCGATGGAAGAAATTGAGAAGAACGATTTCAACCTCAATATATCACGCTACGTAAGCACAGCCACATCAGAGCAGCCCATCGATCTAAAAAAAGTGCATGCACAGTTGGTTGCTATTGAGAAGAAAGCCAACAAGGCAAGAGAAAAACACAATGCGTTTCTTAAAGAGTTGGGTTTGCCGCTTATTTAGAAGCGCTAAGTAGATAACCGGGGAGATGAGTATTATACTACATTAAAATTCCTAAATTGTATTCTATCATTCTACGATCACATGAAGCTGTATTCATATTTGCTGGTAGTGGTATTTTCTGTACTGGCTACAATAAATAAAGGACATGCTCAGAATTTAGTTCCTAACGGAGACTTCGAATATTACAGCTATTGTCCCGGTGGCCCAAGCGAATCTGCTAATTGTTATGGCTGGCGTAGTTATCATAATGGTACGGTCGATTACCTGAACATTTGCCATATGTACTTAACGGTAGGCGTACCGAGTAATATTTTCGGATACCAGTATCCTGTTAGCGGAAACGCGTATATGGGGCTATATGCTTACTCCGGGGGTGTTCACTATTCTGACTATAAAGAGTACCTGGCAAGAGCCATAACCCCTATGATTCCAGGAGGACGATACCAGGTTTCTATGTCTGTTTCTCTTGGAGACAATTCAAAATATGCAGCGGATGGCTTGGGGGTCTGGTTTTATGATAACGGGCCAAGTACAACGATAACTAATGATTATCGGACGTTACATGTTACTCCGCAGGTAAGCTATGACGATAGTATTATCACCGATAAGTCAAACTGGGTAAGAGTGGTCAAGACTTTTGTGGCTGATTCAGCCTTTGACAATATGGTAATCGGGGATTACAAGGATTCTACAGTAATCAGTGATACATTGCTTACGGGAACAATGGATTTTGCATATTACTACATTGATTCTGTCGTGGTTTTGCTGGATAACAAGATATACCTCAATTTTTCTGATACGCTGTTGTGTGCGGGAGATACCTTTAACGTACCATTTACTATAAAACCCGGTTTTACTTTTAATACCGGGAATATTTTTAGTGCGCAGTTGTCAGATAGTAACGGACACTTCACAAGCCCCATAATTATCGGTACATTAAACTCGACCTTAGCAGGTACTATAAAATGTGTAATACCCAACACCGTGTTTTCGGGTACTGGTTATAAAATCAGGATCCTTTCAAGCAATGTCGTTGACAGTTCCGTTAATAGTAAGAATATTAAACTGGGAATCATTAATCCTCCGAAGCCTACAGCGGCTAACAATGGCCCTATATGTGCCGGCACGGCATTGCAACTGAGCGCTACGAATTCATCATCAGGGTTGTCTTACATATGGTACGGTCCAACTGGCAATACCCTTAACGGTCAAAATGCCGTAATAAATACTACACAAGTATCGGATAGTGGACGATATATAGTGAGGTCATATCTATATGGTTGTTACGCTAGCGATACCACTATTGCAATTGTACATACAATGCCGTTGCCGATAACAGCGTCATCTAATGCTCCTATTTGCGAACCAGATAGCCTTAAACTAAATTGTACAAATAGTACTAATGGCGCAAACTACAGCTGGACTGGCCCCCTGACATTTAGCTCGTCAGTAAAAGACACGGCGGTAGCAGTCACTGATTCTGCGATGTCGGGGGACTACATTGTTACCGCTTCCCTGGGGACCTTCTGTCTGCAAAAAGACACAATCAATGTGGCTGTAAAACCATTGCCGAGGAATATTATTACTTCATCTAACAGTCCGGTTTGCGATGGTGATACATTAAAGCTTTACGGTTATACATCGAGTACTAACACTATGCTTACCTGGTTGGGGCCGACATTGGCGGATACAACTGATAGCGTAGATGTCCCAAATGTCAGTGACGTTGATGCAGGTAAGTATATCCTTACTTACAACAGGGATGGCTGCTTGCATAACGATACTTTGGATGTTACTGTTAATCATAAACCAACCCCCGTTACATTAAATACGAATAGTCCTGTATGTGAACTTGATTCTATAGAGCTTAGGAGTACACCGAGTGATCCTGGTACATCTTATAAATGGTATGGACCCAATAATTACACGTCTTCAATGCAAAATGCAGTTGTATTGAAACCAACGATTGGGAACAATGGATTCTATCATATAATTATTACATCGCCTAATGGCTGTTTTATAGAAGACAGCGTAGATGTTATAGTAAAGCCATTGCCGCAGAACCTACAGATCGTTATAGATAATCCGGTGTGTGAAGGAGGTACGTTGCATGTTGCAGCAACTACATCTTCTACCAATGTTATTTATAATTGGCAAGGACCATTTGGGTTTACTTCTCAAGACTCAGCTTTTACAATATACAATATTACTACGGCTAATTCAGGTGTCTATAGATTGTCTGCAACTCTTGATGGTTGTACGGCAATTACTGAAGAGGATATTAAGGTGTTGAACTATTACTTTTTCTTAGGTAATGATACTACTATCTGCCATGATGATAAGCTGATATTAAGTACTGACATTCATGATGCACCGCTTAGCTGGCAGGATGGTTCTATTGGTAAAACATATACAGTTACTGAGAGTGGTGTGTATTCTTTAAAAGCAACAACGGTATGTGGTTTGTTTGAGGATACAATCAAAGTAGATGAAGAATACTGCAATTGCAATATTATAGTTCCGACTGCGTTTTCACCCAATAATGATGGATTGAATGATAAGATAGGCGCTATGATCTACTGCGATATCAGTTCTTATTCTTTTGCTATAGCAAATCGATGGGGGCAGGTAATATTTAGAACAAATGACCCACTGGAAAAATGGAATGGTACGTTTGATAATCATGAGGCTGAGATAGGTACTTATTCCTATTATATAAAGGTTGTTGACACAAAAAAACAAGTGCATTTGTTTAAGGGTGATATTACATTGATGAGATGACAGTAATATTAAATCTGGATAAAGTTCCTTTTCTAGTTACGGATAATCTACAGGAGAAGCAAATGTATTTACATATGACGGTACTTGCACTTGAGTTTTTAGATGGAAGTTGGGATACTGATGAAAAAGTAGAAAAAATTTATCAATTAATGGCTGAACCTATAATTAATTACCCGGTCAATAAAGAGAATGTTAGCGCATCCCGCGATTTCCTGATTGGTGCGGCTGTAGATCTGTTGTTGGAAGTTTAAAATCGAAATGTCACTAATATTTTTCATCTAAATAGGATAAGAAATTCTTAATCGAACGAATCGCACCTTTCGTCGAATGTATGTTATTAACTTAAAGCCAATAACCTATCTTGCCTGCTTCAAAAAATCCGTGAAAATGAAGTCACTTTTTACATTAGTTTTTGCCTGTACAGCTGCAGGTAGCATAGCGCAGGTACCCGAATTTGTTAATGACCTGTCCACCGGCCCTGATTTCGGCTATGCCAGCCCCATGCGGGAGGTTGTTATGTACAATAACAGACTCGTGTCCTTCATCGGTATACCATCGGGCAATGGCATTATTACTACAGATGGTACCGCCACAGGAACCAAACCTGTTGACCTGGCGATATCTACTGCCCAGATCCATAACCCGGTTGTTTTGAATAATAAGGTCTATTATATCGATCAGCCAAATACCAGCTCTGCCGGATGGCATAATTTCCTATGTTATACGGATGGCATCAATTTCTCAGGAGGTGGGCGTGTAAATGAGATAAGTGACAGCCTGGAGTTATACGCGATGGCCGATCAGCATAGTTACGATAAAAAAGCGCTGGTAGCTATGAATGGCAAGCTGTACTTTTTTGCAACAGAGAATTTCTACAACGGCTTTGAATTATATAGCAGCGATGGCACAAGGGCCGGGACGAAAAAGGTGAAGGATATTAATCCTCATCCATATACCAATGCGGTAAATCAAACCACCTATGAGTTGGCGACCATTAATGGCAAGCTTATATTTCCGGCAGATGATGATACACATGGCAATGAGCTCTGGATATCTGATGGTACCGAAGCTGGCACACAAATACTGGCCGACCTGAATACGATACTGGGTGTTGGCAGCAACCCATCTAATCTTATCCCATTCGGTAACAAAATAATTTTTAACGCAGCTGCCGTTCCGTTTGATACAGCAATATGGATGACGGATGGCACGGCTGCAGGAACTGTTCTTTTGAAAGACAGTTTGATCAACATGTCGGACTATGCAGAACTGAATGGTAAATTATATTTCTATGCGCGAGCCATTCCATCAAATAAAGAAGGAATATATGAAACGGATGGCACCGCGGCAGGTACCAGGAAGGTGTGGGAGGCAGAACCTTTAGGATCTTACCTGAGCTATCGTCCGAAGCCGGCATGGCTAACCGCTTTTAAAGGAAGGCTTTATTTTTCGGCATACTCAACTGCCACCGGGCAGGAGTTGTGGCAAAGCGACGGTACGCCATCCGGTACTAAAATATTTATGGACCTGGACAACAGTTTAACAAGTACAAGTCCTGCGCAAATGGTTGTAGCCGGCACCCGTATGTTCTTTAAGGCTGTTCGCTGGAAGAATAGCAGTATTGTTAATGTAGATATATGGAGCACGGATGGTACGGTGGCCAATACGGTAAGACATGATCTGCCCAATGCGAGCGGTCAGCTGGCATTTCAGGAAGATTATACGCTTATGGGTTCGCCCATTGTGCCGTTTGGCAAATACATACTGTTCAACAACTCTTACAATACCGGGCAGTCGCCATCAGCATTGTGGAGAATGGAGATCAATCCTGTAGGTATTACAGACCCGGGGCAACATACTGCAAGCTTTGAAATTTATCCCAATCCTACATCCGATTATATAAACATTAAATCAGCAGGCCTGCAAAGCGCTACCATATATACCCAGGATGGTAAAAAGCTAATGGAAACCAAAAGCAACCATATAGATGTGCGGTCATTATCGCCGGGGATGTACATTATAGAGGCTGTTGCCAATGACGGGACAATACAGCAAACTAAGTTCAATAAAAAGTAAAGTACTTATTACCGACCTGAATAAGTAAAGCCTATTTTTAGGTGAAACTTTTTCACTATTGGCAAACGAGAACAAGAATAAGATCGTTTTAGCTGTTTATATTTTGCTAAGCCTCGTGGGTATTTATACACACGAGGTTTGGCTTGATGAGGCGCACCATTTTTTGCTGGCAAGAGATAGCAGTACGTTTGTGAGCATGTTGCAGCATTGCCGCTACGAGGGGCATCCGTTGCTTTGGAACATTCTTTTGTTTGGCGTTACCCGTATAACAGCGAATGTGATGGGTATGCAGCTGTTGCATATTGTCATAAGTACGGCTACCGTTTACCTGGTTCTTAAATCACCACTGTCTTTTATAGAAAAGCTATTGATCATCTTCGGCTATTTCATGCTATATGAGTACAACGTCATTAGCCGTAATTATGGTATTTGTATGCTGCTCTTAATGGCCATAATCACCATATACACCCATCATAAAGAACGGGTCATTTCAATGGCAGTGCTTATCTTCTTAATGGCAAATACACACCTGTTTGGTTTAGCGTTAAGTGGAGCTTTCTTTATCACATACATCATTGTGGAAAGGGGGGGCTGGATGCAGATTAGCACATCAAAAAGATTTGGGGCTGTTCTGATCGTATTGATTGGATTTGCAATTTCGGTATGTTCGATCATACCTCCTGTTACTTACGGCCAGAAGTTTTTAAGCTACGAGCACTCAAGTTCTTTTTCTTTGGACAGAATTGTAAAGACATTATCACCTTGTCTTAAAGGCCTGGTTACTACGCCCAATTATTTGGCATATAATACTGCCAATAGATTTATCTACACCTCACTGCCTGGCGCACTGCAGCTATTACTATCTATATTAGCATTGGTATTGCCTGCCGTAGTGTTCAGGAAAAGTAAAATGGCAATGATCTTGTTTTATTGCTTTACGATGCTTTATTGTGCGGTATATTATTTCCTGCCATTAACCTATGGCGCCAGGTACTTTGGTTTTTTCTACTTTGCCTTTATTGGTTGCTACTGGTTGTGTTATAGCCAGGTTTCTAACTTTTCAAAACGACTGATATTAGTTGTTTTAAGCATTCAATTTGTAAACGGAGCATACGCTTATGTGAAGGATATTCTTTACCCTTATTCAGAATCTAAATACGTGGCTAAGTACCTGGAGCAGCATGCGTTGGGTAAAGACGTACTTATCCTTAGTCCCATTTGCAGGCCGGGTATAAGCGCATATACCGGCAAGAAGTATTATGATGTTGCCACAGGGAAAGACGAATCCTACAGTTTATGGTACATGGATATTTCTAAAGATACCATTCAACAGCGAGTGAATAAGAGACTAACAGAAGGTAGTAATTTTCTGATCATTAGTAATAAGCCACCTGAGAATATTCCTGATTCTTTATTGCTTAAACAACAGGCTGTTTTTGATAAGGGCTTTATGGAGGGAGAGAATGTAAGTATATATAGCTACAAATGATTGTTCGCCTACAAGCTCAGCAAAACCTTGCAATTGCGACTTGAGTCGTATACAATACCTTAGTTACCAGGTTCCTATTACGTTACCACGAATTAAAAAAATGACCACAATCAGTTAAAAGACTATCAAAGGACATATTTATCCTTTATTACCCATGATAGCTTTGAACTATGAAAAAGCTACTCATAGTCCTGCTATCTTTAACTATCTATAATGTCTCGTTTGCCTGCAATGTTTGCGGCTGCTCTGCCAGCAATCAATACCTGGGAATCCTGCCGCAGATAGCTAACAATTTCGCCGGCATCCAGTATCAATACCGCACATTTGAAAGTACACACGAAGCAGAGCCGGGCGAAAGCATGGAATCGGTTTCTAAAGAGACCTACCGTACCCTTCAGTTATGGGGCAGGTACAATATTTCTAAAAGGATACAGGCATACGCATTTGTACCTTATATAGCCAACAATAGGGTAGAGGATAATACTAAAACAATAAGCAGCGGTATTGGTGATATTACCTTGCTTGCCAACTACAGAGTTACCGGGGCCAACTGCAATGGCAGAAAGATACAGCATACCCTGCTGCTGGGCGGTGGTGTAAAACTGCCAACCGGCCGGTATGATAAACAGTCGATCAGAGCTGAAGAAACCCTGCCCAATATGCAGCCGGGCACAGGCTCTTACGACTTTATCGTAAATACAAATTACACGGTGCAATACAACAGCTTCGGCCTAAACCTGGATGCATCCGGGGTATTGCCAACTGCAAACTCTGAAAAATACAAATTTGGTAACCGTGTGCAATGCGGCTTAGTGGCTTTTAAAACTTTTACATGGAAGCAGATCAGCCTGATACCGCAGATAGGTAGTCGCTATGAATATGCATCTGCAGATTATGATAATTACAGTCTCCGCTGGGCGAACGATATGACCGGCGGCAACAGGGTGTACCTATTTGGTGGTGTACAGGCAACTTATAAAAGGTATGGGGCACAGGTATTAGTATATCAGCCACTATACCAGCACTATGCATCGGGGCTGGTAAATAATACATTTAAATCTGAAGCGGGCCTTTATTTCCTGTTTTGATTGATTATCAATTATATGAACAACGTTAATAACAATTAAAGATGTTTTTATCCTTATTAACTGACGACGGTCATTCTTTTTGAATATAATCTAAAAGACTTTTGCTCCGTATCTCACTTCTTTCACTGTTAAATCAATAAAAAAATGAACAAAAGAAATCTCCTTGCAGTTGTGATCTCAGCAAGCATGTTATTCATGTATAGTTGTGGTGGTGGTAATAATGAAAAGCCTGTTACGGACGAAACCCCTAACCCACAACCGGCAGCAACAACCGAGGCGCCTGCTGCTGACGCATCTGCAGCAAAAGGTGTAGGTAAATTTAAAACCGTAGAGCTTACTCATCCGCTGGATGAGAAAATGGTAAAGGCAGGCCAGAGTATCTATGATGTAAAGTGCTCATCCTGCCACAAGACCACCGATGAAAAACTGGTAGGGCCGGGCTGGAAAGGTGTAACAGACCGCAGGGCCCCTGAATGGATCATGAATTTTGTAACCAATACCGATGAGATGCTGGATAAGGATGTGGAAGCCAAAGCGCTTATGGAAGTGTGTATGGTGCGTATGCCTAACCAGAACCTTAAAGATGATGAGGCGAGAAGTATATTGGAATTCATGAGGAAGAATGACGGCAAAAATTAATAGTGCATTCTATCAAACAATTCAAACCAAACAAATAGTATGAAAAAGTTAGTGTTAATATTTAGTACACTTGGCGTGGTGGGGCTGACGGAGTCATGTAAAATGAAAAATACAACCGCTGTTGTAGAGGGTGACGCCGCATCAAAGGTGTATGTAGCGCCGGGGAAATACGACGAATTTTACAATTTTGTTTCCGGAGGCTTTAGCGGACAGGTTTCCGTGTACGGGCTTCCTTCAGGGCGGTTGCTGAAAGTGATCCCTGTATTCTCCGTTAACCCGGAGAATGGCTATGGCTACAGCGAAGAAACGAAGCCTATGCTTACAACCACAGCAGGTTTTATTCCCTGGGACGATCAGCACCACCTGGAGATCTCGCAAACCAATGGCGAGCAGGATGGCCGGTGGCTTTTTGCAAACGCCAACAATACACCCCGTGTGGCAAGGCTAGACTTAACAACCTTCAAAACGGCTGAGATACTGGAGATCCCTAATAGTGCGGGTAATCACTCATCGCCTTTTATTACAGAGAACACAGAGTATGTTGTAGCAGGCACACGTTTCAGTATTCCGATAAAAAACCAGGACGTTCCGATCACCAGCTTTAAACAGAATTTTAAAAGCGTTGCTTCGTTTATCAGCGTTGACAAGACAACCGGTAATATGCACATCGCTTTTCAGATAGCGTTGCCGGGTATGAGTCTCGATTTATCCCATTCGGGTAAGGGCCCATCAAGCGGCTGGTTCTTCTTCTCTACATATAATACAGAGCAGGCTAATACGCTTCTTGAAGTAAATGCCTCCCAGAAAGACAAAGACTTTATCGTTGCCGTAAACTGGAAAAAAGCAGAAGAATATGTGAAATCAGGTAAAGGCACGAAGATGAAGACACAGTATTATCATAACACATGGAATGAGGACACACATTCGGCTACCTCTAAAGTAGAGGATGAAGTTATTATGCTGGACCCTTCAGAGCTGAAAGATATGATATACATGATCCCATGTCCTAAGTCTCCGCACGGTTGTGATGTGGATCCGTCTGGTGAATACATTGTGGGTAGTGGTAAGCTCGCCGCATTGATACCGGTATTTTCTTTTACTAAATTTTCTAAAGCGATAGCAGATAAAAACTTTGAAGGTGACTACTATGGCATACCTGTAGTGAAATATGAAGCAGCCCTGCACGGCGAAGTACAGAAACCCGGTTTGGGTCCATTGCATACAGAGTTTGATGGTAAAGGAAATGCTTATACCTCTTTCTTCCTGTCATCAGAAATTGTAAAATGGAGCCTTAAAGACGTAAAAGTGCTGGATCGCGTACCTACATACTATTCTATCGGCCACTTATGTATACCCGGGGGCGATACTAAAAAGCCATGGGGTAAATATGTGATCGCTTACAACAAGATCACCAAAGATCGCTACCTGCCAACAGGACCGGAACTGCCACAGGCAGCACAGCTTTATGACATCAGCGGAGATAAAATGCAACTGTTGCTTGACTTCCCGACGATTGGCGAGCCACACTATGCCCAGGCCATTCCCGCAAGTGTCATTAAAGACAAGATCGCTAAAATATACGACATCAATAAGAACCATAACCCTTATGTATCGATGGGAGAGAAAGCTACCAAAGTGGTACGCAATGGTAACCGTGTAGATGTGTATATGACCGCTATCAGGTCGCACCTTACACCTGATAATATAGAAGGTGTGTTCCTTGGAGATGAAATATATTTCCACGTAACCAACCTGGAGCAGGATTGGGATGTACCGCACGGATTTGCTGTAAAAGGTGCAACAACTGCAGAACTTCTGATAATGCCGGGTGAAACATGCACATTGAAATTTGTGCCGGATAGGGTAGGTATGTTCCCGTTCTATTGCACAGACTTCTGTTCTGCACTGCACCAGGAGATGCAAGGTTACTTGCGTGTATCTGCTAAAGGAAGTAATGTGCCGCTGAAATATGGTACAGGTAGCTCTGTTGCCGCTGTAGATTCAGGCAGTGCAAAATAAAATTTTAAAACGGCGTGCCGTTACGGCACGCCGTTAAATTCTCTGGTATGAAAAAGTTAACAAGGTTAGGACGGATAAGTACTGTGATTGTCATCGTTTTCCTGGCTACACTATGGGCTTTCCCTATGTGGCGAATAGATCTGAAGGCACCGCAATATCCAGGAGGCTTGACGATGACTATCTGGATAAATGATGTAAAAGGCGATGTAGATGTAGTGAACGGATTGAACCACTATATAGGTATGAAGAGTATACACAAGCAGGATTTTAAAGAATTTGTGTATCTGCCAGCAACTATTATGACCTTTATGATTCTTGGTATTGTGGTTGCGGTGACTAATAAAAAGATCGCATATTACCTGTGGACAGCGATGTTTGCAGTGATAGGGCTGTTTTCTTTTTATGATTTTTATAAATGGGAGTATGATTATGGACATAACCTGGATCCGCATGCCCCCATCCAGGTGCCTGGCATGGCATACCAGCCACCTTTGATAGGTTATAAGAAGATGTTGAATTTTGAGGTACTCTCGCAACCGCATATAGCAGGATGGTTTTATATACTTGCAGGGGTGTTGCTGTTAAGCATTAGTATTTTTGAATGGAGAAAAACTGCAAAAGTTGAAGCATAAAATATTTTTGTTCGCGATCCTGTTGTTCTCTGCTTGCAAAGCAGGCTTTGAACCTATTGATTATGGCAAGGAAGCTTGTGCGCATTGCAAAATGACAATAGTGGATCCACGGTTTGCATGTGAGTTCATTACGGAAAAAGGCCGGGTGTATAAGTTTGATGATGTGCTGTGTATGAAAAAATACACAGAAGAATATAAGATACCCGCAGAAGGCACCACATTTCTTGTAGCAGAGTATTATGGTGAGAAGGATAAATTTATTAATGCGGCAAATGCAGTATATCTTAAGAATGAGCTTTATGCCAGCCCGATGAACGGTAATATGGCAGCTTTTAATGATGTACAAACCGCTAACAGGCTGAAAGACAGCCTAGGCATCCAGCCGGTGAGCTGGAGTAATATTCAATAGATGAGAAGAGCAGAGGTTATTTGTTTTGTGTTGTTTGTATTTGTTTGCACCCATGCAAACGCGCGCAATTCTAAAGTGTTTGCTAATAGCCCCGGCAGCCTACAGCAGGCTATAGACAAAACAATGCCGGGCGACACCTTGTTTGTGCAAAAAGGTACCTATAAGGAACATGATATTCACATCAATAAAAGATTGGTAATTATAGGAGATAACTGGCCGGTGATAGATGGCCAGAATAAATACCAGTTGCTGACCATAGAACACGATTCCGTAGCGGTAATTGGCTTACAGTTGCAAAACACAGGTCGATCCAGCCTAACGGATATTGCAGCCATCAAATTGCTGAACGCTAATTATATTACCGTGCGTAACAATAAGCTATACAATAATACCTACGGGGTGTACCTGCAGAACGCTAATAATAATATTGTTGACGGTAATATTATACAATCAAATTCGGTCGATGAGCTTAATAGTGGTAATGGCGTCCACGCGTGGAAATCTGCCTACCTTACGATCAGCAATAACATCATCTCGGGCCATCGCGATGGTATCTATTTTGAATTTGTTACAGATTCGCACATCACAAATAACCGGTCTTTCAAAAATGTACGGTACGGGCTGCACTTTATGTTCTCACACAGGGACGCATACCGGAAGAATGTATTTATGGACAATGGCGCGGGTGTAGCCGTGATGTTCTCCAAGTTTGTAGAGATGTACGATAATACCTTTGTGCATAATTGGGGAGACGCTGCTTACGCTATCCTGCTAAAGGAAATATCAGATAGCAAGATCATCCATAACCGTTTTATTAAAAATACGGTAGGCATCTATTTTGAAGGCACGAGCCGCATACAGGTGCTGAATAATGAATTTAAAGAGAATGGCTGGGCTATGCGCGTACAGGCAAGCTGCAGCGAAAATAATTTTGAGCGGAATAATTTTGAATCCAATTCTTTTGATGTGGCTACCAATGGAACCATGATGCTCAATACATTCAGGCAGAACTATTGGGATAAATATGATGGCTATGATCTTGACAAGAATAGGATTGGCGATGTACCTTACTATCCGGTAAGTATGTATTCGGTGGTTACCGAAAAGATACCTGCTGCTATGATATTGTACCGCAGTTTTATTACAGATATAATGGACCAGGTGGAAAAAATATTGCCCAGCGTTACGCCTGACCAATTGAAGGATGATGCGCCCATGATGAAAAGCTGGAATTTACAATGATCAGAATAAAAGAACTAACAAAGACCTTCGGCAAATTCACAGCGCTAAACAACATCAGCCTGGAGCTGAAGACAGGAAGCGTGGTATCGTTGCTTGGCCCCAACGGATCGGGCAAAACAACGCTGATAAAATCTATACTTGGATTAGTGATTCCGGAGAAAGGCGAGATCGTTATAAACGGGCAACCTATTAAGAATAACTGGGAGTATCGTTCGCAAATAGGATATATGCCGCAAATAGGCCGTTATCCCGATAATATGACTATCGCGCAGGTTATCAATATGATAAAAGAAGTGCGTGCCGATGTGAAAGCTTATGACGAAGACCTGATACACGGACTGGGCATAAACAAAGTGCAGAATAAAACAATGCGCAGCCTTTCCGGTGGAACAAGACAAAAAGTGAGCGCGTGCCTGGCATTCTTATTCTCGCCCGATATTTTTATTCTTGACGAGCCTACGGCAGGCCTGGACCCTTTATCGAGCGAATTGCTGAAAGAAAAGATAATTGCTGAGAAAAAGAAAGGTAAACTATTCCTGATCACATCGCATGTATTGAGCGACCTGGAGGGGATCACCAGCAATGTGGTGTACCTGCAGGACGGCAATATTGTCTTCTATAAAACGATTGAAGAAATACAGACGGTTACCGGAGAAAGCAGGCTGAATAAGGCGGTGGCAGTATTAATGCAGGAAATAAAATAAGACCAATGAAAACTATTATAAAATATGTAACGCTGGACCTGGTCAGGAACAAGATCATGATCATCTACGCGCTGATACTGGCAGCGCTATCTTTTAGTGTGCTGAGCATCGACAGCAATTCGTCAAAGGGATTGCTAAGCCTGCTGAATGTAACGCTGTTGTTTGTACCGATCATCAGTATTCTATTTGCCACCATTTATTTTTTTAATTCCATAGAGTTTATTGAACTGCTGCTATCGCAGCCTGTAAAGAGAAATAAGGTACTGCTGGCAGAGTATATTGGCCTTGCGGCTACTTTATGTATTGCATATACTATCGGCATAGGGATCCCGTTGGCTATATTGGCGCCGGTTTATGCATCTGTAGTTTTATTGGTTAGCGGTCTGTTGCTCACGCTTTGTTTTTCGGCAATAGCTTTGCTGATATTTGTATTGTTCAAGGATAAAACAAAAGGTATTGGCGCAGCCATTATTACCGGGCTGTTCTTTACATTGTTGTTTGACGGGCTGCTCATTATTTTTATCTATTCCTTCAGTGATTACCCGATAGATAAACCCATACTGGGCATTATATCATTCAACCCTGTGGACCTTGCAAGGATATTGATGCTGCTGCAGCTTGATGTGGCGGTGATGATGGGCTATTCCGGCGCGCTGTTTAAAAAATTCCTTGGCACTGCAACAGGTAGTGTTTATACAGTTGTCTGCATGCTGTTTTGGGTAATTGTGCCTTTATTCATTTCCTTGAAGATATTTAAGAAGAGAGATCTATAAAGAAGGGGGGAATCTAAGCTTTCCCCCTTTCTTATTATCAAACTAAACGGCAATACAATTCTTAGATATTGTTCTCTAAACTGATAGCCTTAGGGAATAAGATATTGTTTTCGAGATGGATGTGCTGAAACAGATCGCTTTCAAATTCTCCGAGTTTATACATCAGCAGTTTGTGGCTGTTGCAAGCATTAGCAGGTGCCTGGTAGCCATTAGATAAGGTCCTGATATCGTGCAAAAGCACACCTGCCGCATCGTGTTCCTGCTCCATTGCGGCTATTGTTTGCTCAATGCTGCTAAAGCCCGTGTCTGTACAGATAGATTGCTCCAGTTTTTTGATATAGGGAAAGAGAATTGCTTCTTCCTTTTTCAGATGATCATCTAATTCAGCGAGAAGTGCGTGTGTTTTTTGAGCAATAACTACCAATTCGGGGTTTCTTTCACCATGCTTCATAGCCACCTTCTCAGATAGCTCTAATAACAAGGGGGTATTATTACGTATGTAATTATGGTGCTGATTGATAATGTAGTCGGTTAAGAATGAGATGCCCCAGCTGTTAAAATCATGCACCGGTGTATTTGTTTCTACATTATCGAGTGCAATTTGCACGTCCGTTTCGCTTATGCCTTTTTCTGCACAGGCAGCGCTCAATGGCCTTTTGCCACCGCAGCAGAAATCAATACCAAAACGCTTAAATACCTCTGCCTTACGGATGTCTTGCTTTACGATTTCGCCAATTGTAATGCCGGATGCTGAAGGCGTATTTTTACTGATCGCCACCTCCCAGCTTTCGGGTCCGCTTTTAATATATTCCCAGGTAAAGTTGTTCCCTCTGAGGCCTAAGAGCTGATGATAAAGCGGCCGTGGATCATGGTCGTTCTGAATAATGAACGATTGGCCGTCTGACATGTTATCAAAGGCATAGATAATAGCAGGATGTTTTTGCCAGGGCGCCAGTTTTGTTACATCTATTACGATACTTGTATCCATTTGTATGTTTTGTTTTTATAAATAATGATATAATTCTGTTGCGGGATCCATTTGTTTTGGCCGTTTTACTTTTATTGATATCAGCCTTGCTGCAACTATTAGGATGCTTCCTGTAAGCAATTCTATGGCAGCTATCCACAATAGCCAGGGAAATGCAGCGCTGCTTTTCATAATCATCATACCCACACCCTGCAGCATCAGCGTTGCTTCATTTAGGATAATGCCGCCCGAAAATGTGATGACGGCAAATGTTGTGTATTGATTATACTTCAGTATACCTGAATGTATCAGATGGCTTAGAATATAAAGTGTAACGAACCCTAACAGTACCAGGTGGAGGAACCCGATGATCACCGGCCTGTTATTAAATACCAGGTCGCCCACGGGGCGGAAGACGGTAAGGGATTGCAGGAACATTTTAAGGCAAAATGCGGCAAGCGAAAGTCCGCCGATGTATTTTACAATGGCGTTGGTATGCTGCAAAGCCGGTGTGCTTTCCCTTGCTATTACCAGGAAATACGCTAATGATAATAACATAGTGATGCTTCCTGTATAAGCTATAGCCATGAAAAAAGCGTTGGGGTAATGCCATAAATAACAAAGGAATAAAGAGGGTATTACAGATAGTGTAAGCATCCTGGAAAAGTTCAACAGGGTTTTAAAAGTTTTATTTGGCAGCAGGTTCTCTATCCTGTTTATAAGGAGGGCAAATACGGCAAGCGTAAAGAAGCCGTTGTATTGCAGATGCAGATACGTGTAGATAGAATCCTTGTAAAGGACAACATTATCTGACCTGGAGGCTAGGAGGTATGCCAGTGTAAAAGGCCCTATGGACGAAATGGACAGGTATATCACTGCCCCTATACTCAGTATTTTTACCGGCGTGCTTGCGCTGGATCGTGCTGTGTGTTTTGTGAATACACCTGCGAATGCATAGGAGACAAAGATGAAAAGTGTGGAGAAGAATATAGAGAAGGGCCCGTAGCCTTGTATAAGAAAAGTGACCAGCATACCGGCCGCCGACAGAAAAAATGCGGATAACAGCCATTGGTATATTTTCCTTCCTGCGTCTGCTTTGGTTAGTATTTCGCTGATCATCAGGGTGATAAGCGCCAGCGATATCCAGCCACCAAATGCAAAATGCGAATGAGCATGCAAGGTGTATTTAAAGTTTACAAAAGGAATGCTGAACAGTATTTTGCTTCGTAGCAAAAAGCCTAATAACGCTACCAGCGACAGGTTTATTAATGATATAGTCAGCCAGGTTTGTTTGTATTTTGAGCGCATGATCTTTATTGTATAAAGGATAAATTTGTCTTTTATTTAGGCAAAAAAATTAGATCTTCAATGTCTTCAATACCGATTTTCCTTTTTTAATGCTATTGCCTAATTCTTCAATTGTAGTTTGTTCCAGCATCTTTTTAATATCATTCCTGATGGATTTGAACTTGGAATGTATAGGACAAGGATTCGTTTCAGAGCATTGTTTCAGCCCCAATCCACAACCTGTAAATAGTGTTTTACCGTCTATAGCAGTTACTACTTCTATTAAAGCCAGCCCTTTTTGATAATCATCGAGATAAAAGCCACCATGCACACCTTTTTGAGAGCTGACGATCCTGTTGCGGGTTAATATCTGCAATATTTTCGCTGTGAAATGCTCCGGAGCATCTATGTTTTGGCATATCTCGCCGATGCCTACCCTTTCACCGTTTTTACTAGCCGAAACTATATAGATGACAGCGCGGATTCCATATTCACAAGATTTAGAAAACATACTCATTTTAAGTATTGGGCTTTTGTAAAATTAGATAATAGCGTTTTGGTAAATTATGACGGTGGTCATGTAGAAAAATGAAAAGATCATTTTTTAAGCCCAGAATTCATCTGCATATTTAGAAAGCACAGGTGTATCAGGCTTATTTAGCAATAGGCCGATAGATGATAAGTCCGAGGTATTAAGATGCTGCTCGAGATATGGGAATGCTGTCCTCTCTTCATACCTGATATGCTTTTCAAGCAAGTCTGCAAACTGATTTAACAGAGGTTCATTTACCCTGTTCCGTAACATGATGGCAGTACCTACAAGTTCATCATGTTGGCTCAATATTTCGAATTTTACCGGGTCTGAACTGTCAAGGTATGGCAATAAATAATCTTCTTCTTCGCGAAAATGTTGCTTTAAGTGATTATCAAAAAAATACAAAAGGTAGGCGTTGATCCTGTCAGTAGTAATTTCTTTTTTGAGACCCTGCCGTATTTTCCAGCATAGCAGCAATCCATCGTGGTGCTCGCGGGATAGCGGAGCCAATTCTGCAGTTCTTTTTATTGGTTTCATAATATTCTTATTCTTTTTAATGATGATAAATATGTAACAGCAATAGTACTAATGCCCGTAAGCAAAGAGATACCAGATAGAGAAAAAACCTTTAGTACAGTAATAACAGGCCTCATGATCTCCTGGAAGCTGGCCGCCGGCATTATCTCTGTTCTGTATGCTTTTTCAATTCCTGCAACTACAAGGCATATCCAAAACACAAGCAGGCTCAATTGGGTAATGTAAAATCCCAAAGTGATGGTGCGTTTATGTTTTTTATCCAGTTCCTCCACTTTCAGCATGTACCCTATAGCACCCAGCAATATCATAGTATTGATGCCAATAGTTGTACCCATTGCATGTGCCACAGTAATATGCGTACCATGCGTGTAACGGTTTATGGCAGGTATGCTCATCATTAATGCAAGGATGAGGTTTAAAAAAAGCCATAACTCGGACGCTATGATAAACCTGTAAGTGAGCAGGTGTTTTAGTCGCCTGCTTTCTTCCAGCTTGCTTTTAAAGCTCCTTATCATGCTAATGAAAAAGAGCCATTCCGTCATGCTTATAAGATAAGATACATGTCTTACCCACCCTGCTGTAGGAACATTATAAATATGATGTCCCCAATTAAACATCAGGTTGGTAAGGCTCAGAAAATAGAAAAAGCGTACTGTTCTATTTTGCGCGATGCTTTCATCGCCACTTATTTTGGCCATCAGGTACAAAGAGCTGCCATAGATCATTTGGTTCCACGCACCTACCATAGATCCGTTTGCCTTCCATTGCACGGTTACTTCTCTTAGATAAGATTGCCTGAACCAGTTGATCTGCCAAAGATTTTGCTCGATGAAGGTGATACAGAAGAAAAGTATTCCTGTTGCCCACATGATCCAGTAAAGCGATTTTTTATCTTTTATCTTCACCCAGTAAGTAAAGTAACCCGCCATTAATAATAGCCAGCTTATGAGGATGGGAATACTCAGCCAGGGAGGGAATTCCCAATATTCCCTGCCGCCAAACTGTTTGATGCTATAGAAGAAGAAGATAACAAGAATCGTAGTTATCCATAATGCCGCGTATATACCGATGGCCTTTTGACCGGCGGGGTACAGCTTTTTCGTTTCCTGCGAATAATATAACAGGCAGCTGACAGCTCCGGTGATGATCCAGAACAAAGCTGCCGAAACATGTATAGGCCTTAGTTGCTGAAACGGTATGGCAGTATTGAAATTTTCAGGATATAAAAACGCCCATGATGCAATAACCCCGGCAACTACTGTGGTGAGCAGGAGGAGGAGAGAAAATGCAACCAATGATCTTATTGTCGTATTCATGCGCTATTTTATAATGTAGGTTCCTGTCCAGTGTACCTTGTTAGCGGGTACCTTCGATTTACCACTGCTATCTACCCATGATAGAAAGGCAATGATGCTATTGATCTCTGAATCGGCGAGATGAAGATTGGGCATTCTGCCGGTGCCATATCTGATATAGGTTTCCACATATTTCGATCCCCGGGCGCTTATAGTGTTAGTAAGGTCTGGACCCATATAGCCGCCAAGGCCATATAATTGATGACAAGCCTGGCAATTTTTGGCCTGCCACAGGTTTTGTCCTTGCTGTATTTCAATCCCGGGTGAAGACAAATGCTTGTTGTCGCAATTAAAATACAAGTATGTGGTATAAGCAGCGAAAGCAGATACAAGCGTTAACCAAATACGTAGAAACATACCTTTCAATTCTCGCCGAAATTAGAATCTACGACTTGTTTAAAATATGACGGTGGTCATATTAAGGACAATTTTGTCTTTAATTTATCGATATGATGTATATCATGTTCTTACCTAATGGATATCATGTTTGCAAGCTCTGGAACATTCTAAATTGTAGAAAAATAGTTATGTCCGCAATCCGTGTTAGCAGCATATTCTTCTTACTTCTGATGGCGCTCGGCTGCCGCCGCGAAAGCACTTACAGTGTAGAACCGCAAAAGGGCACTATCGCAGTTAATATAGATCACGTGGTAGACGGGCAGCCATTGATATGGGATAGTCTCATCTATAAAAACGCCGCCGGTAACAGGTACAGCATTACCAGGATCAACTATTACATCAGCAATATCCATTTTTACCGTAACAGATACGATGTGCTTTTTGTAGATAGCATTTTTTACGTAAGCGCTGCTAATATTGCATCCTGCAATTTTAATATCACAAATGTTCCATCAGGCCCATACGACTCTGTTTCTTTTTGTATAGGCTTGCTGCCTGTAAGAAATGCGTCTTACAGCCTGCCACCAACTATGGATAATGTGAATATGATATGGCCTGATGTTATGGGCGGTGGTTATCATTTTCTAAAATTCGAAGGGCACTGGCTGGATAGTTTGGGTCATGTTGGCGGTTTCGCTATGCACCTGGGCAGTAACGGTTATTACAGCATTGCCGGTGCCGGTTTTAAGATGAAGATACCGCCGGGCAGCACAGACCGGTTAAAGCTGACGATGAATATGAATGAATGGTTCCGTAACCCTAATACATATAACCTGGAAACCGATGGTGTGTATAGCATGGGTAATGCAACGCTGATGAAAAAGCTTGCTGAAAACGGAAAGGATGTTTTTACCGCTAACTAGTATCAACGTTCAGCTATGAGCTTCCGACTAATAATTTTAATACAGGTAACTTGTCTATTTGCTGCGTATATCATTTCTTCCTGCAAGCGTAAAGACCCGCAGTACCCTGTTAATAACCAGGAGGCTGTATCGCTTACACCTTATAAAATAAAATATCCGGCTCATTTTCCAGATATGGTTATCCCGGATGATAATAAGCCATATAAAGAACGGATAGACCTCGGCAGGATGCTGTATTACGATGTGAATCTATCAAATGATGGCAGGGCCTGCGCTACATGTCATTTACAATCTTATGGATTCACAGTTCCCGGCATGGTGAAGGAAATGCCTGTGTTGTCGCATGTAAATATGGGATGGTATAAGAACTTTATGTGGGACGGGTCTAAAACAGGTGGATTAGAAGAAGTAATGCAATTTGAGACTCGTGAATTTTTTGCTACAGACCTTGCCAAAATCAATAATATCGCCAAATATAAAACCCTGTTCAAAAATGCCTTTGGAGTAGATAATATTACCTACAAAGAGATAGGCTATGCACTAGCGCAGTTTGCCAGGACGATGATATCCGGTGATAGTAAATATGACCGATACATGCGTGGAGAGCAGCCGCTAAGCCCTGCTGAAGAAAGCGGCATGAATTTATTCTTTACAGAAAAAGGAGATTGTTTTCATTGCCATACGGTCATGACGACCACCGATAACAGTTTTCATAATACCGGCCTGGACAGCATATATGTGAAAGAGATGGATAAAGGCTATTATAATGTAACAAGGAACCCCGAAGACCTTGGTAAGTTTAAAACACCTAATCTACGGAATGTAGCATTGCGGGAACATTATATGCACGACGGACGTTTTACAACATTAGAGCAGGTTATCAACTTTTACAATAGCGGCGTGCACAAAGTAGGTACTCTGGATCCTATAATGACCAAACCCGGAAAAGAACACGGATTGAGATTGACAGAGGAAGAGAAATTCCAGTTGGTCGCGTTTCTGAAAACATTGACGGATTCTACCTTCTTAACCAATAAGGAGTTTAGCCAGCCAGAATAATTCGTTTGCGGACTCTCATAAATCGTTATCGGTATCTACTGAATGCCTGAGGGATTTCAGGCACAAGCTTTATGCTATCCTTAGCCAAATATTATTGCCATGGCTAAGAACCTCACATCTGAATTAGTGCTAAAAAAGATCTATGAATTTCATAGAGTGCATGAGAGCGTTAGCAATCCCAAACGTTATTTTGGAATAGATACCATTGCCCTGGTATTAGATACTCCGGTAGAACATGTTTTTCAAATATTGCAGGATCTTGCAGAGAAGGGAATTGTGGAGCTTACGGAACAAAAGAAGAAAATAGGAAAGAATAATGTTGTGTATATAAGTTTAAAACGGGCATAAGCATATTTATATATCAGGAAGGTTGGCCTCTGGCACAATGTTTTGGTGTAACAATAATTATTTATCCAAAATATCTGTTTATGAAAATCCAAAACTTAATTACCGTTACCGCACTTGCAATCACCACCGGCCTGTTTTCCTGCAACAGCTCTGAAAACAGCAGCAATAAAATGGCAGAGGAGGCCAATAGCGACAAGTTCGACTCTACAGATGTAAAAAGAGATGCCGACTTTGCAATGGAAGCTGCATCCGGCGGAATGATGGAAGTGGAACTGGGCAAATTAGCGCAGGTCAATGCTTCTTCCCAATCTGTAAAAGATTTTGGGCAAACTATGATAAAAGACCATAGTGCTGCAAACGAGGAGCTGAAATCTACAGCGGCATCTAAAAACATAACACTGCCGGACGTCCCTAATGCGGATATGCAAAAGAAAATAGACGATCTAAGGAACAAAAGCGGTAAAGACTTTGATGATGCATATATCGATCTGATGGTGAAGGATCACAAACAGGATATCGATGAGTTTCAAAAAGAAGCTGATAAAGGAAACGACCCTGACCTGAAAGGCTGGGCAGCTAATAAAGTGCCTGTACTGCAACATCATCTGCAAATGGCACAGGATATCCAGGATCAACTGAATAAAAAATAGCAACATTATCCAGACAATATCTCTTTCACCTATACAAACAGAGCGCCGCTAATACCGGCGCTCTGTTGCTTTTTATTTTTTGCCGAATTACATCTTTCCCAATACCGATGATAATGTGGTGATAATGTATTGGGCATACTCAAACTGGGCATTTATTTTTTCCGTGCCTGGCTTGTAGCAGCTATTGTGCAGCAGACGCCCATTATGCACGATTGCTATATGGGCATACAGCTCATCAATGTCTAGTTCAGGAACTTTCGTGGCATATCCAGTTATGCCTATCCCTATCTGGCTCCTAAACAACCCGCATACGTTCTTCGCCATTTCAATGGATATTACATCATCTACACAATTACAGCTTTCAGCATAAATAGGGTCAATAGCCAGGTGGGTTGCTTTTTGCCCCAGGTTATAGGCAGTAATGCCACCCTGAAAAAATTGCTGCGCCTGGGGAGCAGTGCTTAATAGCAGCTGCAATGCCCCTGCAGTAACGCTTTCTGCCACCGATATGGTAAGCTTATTGACAATGCAATATTCTTTGATCTTTTCTAATGCAGGAGCAACCTCTTTCTGTATAATCTCTATAGATTTCATATGCTAATCCAATATCAGTTAACACACTATATAAATCATGCCCATGTTTGTGGCAGGATTTTTAGGATGATGAGGTAAAGTTGTTAATATGAGAGATGGAAATCTGAAAAGCATTTGGGAAGAAGAATTGTCGACATTTAAACCACGGCAGGCCGCGCTAACGGAAGGTGAGGTTTATGACGTGCTCATAGTGGGCGGCGGCATTACAGGGTTAACTACGGCTTTGCTGTTACAGCAATCAGGAAGGCGATGCATCCTTGCAGAAGCAAAATCAATAGGTTTTGGTACTTCCGGGGGCACTACCGCGCATCTTAATACAATACTCGATACTCCTTATTACGAGATAGCTTCAAAATTCAGCAAAGAGGATACAAACCTTGTAGCCGGTGCCACCAAAGAAGCCATACAGTTGATACAGGATTTGGTGAAAGAATATAATATTGAATGTGATTTTGACTATAAACCGGGTTATTTATTCGCGCAAAATGACGATGAGGTAAAAGAACTGGATAAAATTGTTTCGTCAACTTCAGATGTCGGAGTCGATATTTCTTATACCAACGAGATCCCTTTAGCTTTTGATTTTGTAAAAGCATGCAGAATAGAACGGCAGGCACAATTGGATATCGGCAGATACCTGGTAGGGCTGGCAAGTGCTTTTGAAAGTAAGGGTGGAATAATATTGGATAACTGCCTTGTGAAATCGATAGATAGTACCACCAACCATGTCGCATATACCAGCCGCGGTTCCATTAGCGCACAGGCAGTAGTGTATGCAACACATATACCCCCGGGATTAAATATCCTGCATTTAAGATGCGCACCCTATAGAAGCTATGCGGCGGCTGTTACATTGTCTGACGGTAAATACCCCAACGCGCTTATTTATGATCTGAAGGAACCTTATCATTATTTCCGTTCCCAAAACATATCCGGTAAAACTTACCTTATAGCAGGTGGCTTTGATCATAAAACCGGCCATAAGGACAATACAGAAGCATCACTGTTGGAATTGGAAGCTTATATACGGGAACATGTTTCAGTAGCAGCTATCGATTATATGTGGTCTTCTCAATATTACGTGCCAGCCGATGGGTTACCATATATAGGCAGGCTGCCGGGGCATGATACCATTTTTACAGCTACAGGTTTCAATGGTAATGGTATTCTGTTAGGGTCCTTATCGGGCCGGATTATTGCCGATATTATCAACGGCAGGAAAACGGATTATGAAAGACTATTCGATCCGAACCGGATAAAACCGATTGCAGGATTTACGGCATTTGTAAAAGAGAATGCAGATGTAGTAAGTCAGTTTATCGGCAAAAGATTCTCATACGAAGATATCAGCTCACTGGTGTCATTGGCTCCGGGGCAGGCTATGCTCGCAGAGCTCGATGGCAAGAAAGTAGCTATTTATAAAGACGACCAGGGAAAAGTATTTGCTTTGGACCCTGTGTGCCCCCACGCTAAATGTATTGTTGCATGGAACAGTGCTGAGAAAACATGGGATTGCCCTTGCCATGGCGGCAGGTATGCAATAGACGGTAGTTTATTAACGGGGCCGGCAACTAAAGGCTTGCAGAACATAGACCTTACTTCTACACAATAATTTAATACCGGCAGCTATAAATGCCGGTATTAATGTGCCCAAACGGCACAACAGTTTTGCATTAAAAATTTGTAGAACATCCTCAGGTGCAGCTTGCCATATAGCGGAAAGCGATATTAATCCTCTTGCAGATGACGAGCAGGAAGAAGATATGGAAGAGACAGAAGAAGAGGAGGAAGAAGAAATGGCCTGATCACTTTTTTAAAAAAGGATTAGAATAGAGGGTGTCAATAAGATACCCTTTTTTCATTTGCGCGACCGGATTGAATGCCTATCCTACGATCCTTCTTTATTGATACTCCGGTTTGATGGATATCATTGCCAACAGTGATCGCCATCATAGCATCACTCCGGCAATATGCCCACATTTATCCTGGTGAATTCCCTGAAAGACTCACCTTGGTATTAATGGTATAACCAGGACTACAATGTGCTTTTGCAGCAGGTTTTTTCTAACGGTAACGATCTTGAGTGCTCTATGCTTTAAGGTAAAGGCACGCAGCACTGCTCATGCGTATGCCGAAGCAGGTTTTTACAAGGAGATAGGGGAATACAAATCGTATCTAAGTAACATCAGCGGAGGTGTAGTGTATATCCGTAAGGGTTTTGAGCTTGGCGGAGAATTGCACATCTACAAGTTTTGGAATAATGATTATAGCAGCATAGGAATTGGCATCAGGCCGGTAGCCAGGTATAGCCTTGTTCGTCTTGGAAAAGGGATCAGTTTCTTAACAGAAGTAAAAGGAGGCGTGATCTATATGGCGCCCGAGCATCCTGCAAATGCCGTTAATTATACCTTTAACGCTGGCTTCGCTATTGAAATGCCGGTGACAAATAAAAATAAAATGCGGATAGGGTTCCATTACAGCCATTTCTCTAATGGACAACGTTCAGGCGATATTCAAAATCCAACATGGGATGGATTTGGTCTTTATGTCAATTGGTTATTTTAACTCCTTCCTTATGTAATCCCATCTGGGGGGCAAGTGGCCAAATACCTTTATAAATTACCGTTGTGTTAAGTTTTCATTTGCACAACGTTACCATGCTTTTACCATTCTGTTAAACGGCCCGTTATTCAGAATCTCTTCAGAATTGAACTGCGAATTTCGCAACCGGATTAAAAAATATGATGCACAAAATCTTCCTGCGCATTTTGTTGTGAAAGATAAAACCGGTTATAAATGAATAGATCTGTACAACCTTTTAAGCTTACCTGCCTCAGCACCTTTTTATTTTTTGTATTGATGTTAGGCAGCAGTGCATTACACGCACAGGTAACCGGTAAAGTGTTGGATGCCAAAACAAAAGAAGAGATCATTGGTGCTACTATCTATTTGTCTAACCACAAAACAGGAGATGTTTCCGGCCTCGATGGCAGTTATCGTATTCGGCACCTTGCAGCGGGTACGCATGTACTTCATGTACAGGCTATGGGTTATGAAAAGCAAGAACGAACGATCAATATCGCAGATTCAGGTGAAACCATAGCGGTAAACTTTTTTCTAAAACCACTAGCTACATCGCTGAACGAAGTGATGGTTACTGGCACCTACGAAAACGGATCGGACAAGCAGGCAAGGGCTATTGAAAAGAATGCAGATAACATATTGAATGTATTATCTGCCCGAACAATAAAACTGTTGCCGGATATTACCACAGCCGGCATCTTGCAGCGTGTGTCCGCAGTATCACTGGAAAGAACAGCTACCGGAGATGCGCGCTATGCGATCATCCGGGGTATGGACCAGCGTTATAATTATACGCTGGTGAATGGGATTAAGATACCCAGTCCCGATAACAAATACAGGTACGTGCCTATGGATATGTTCCCTGCCGACCTGCTGGACAGGCTTGAAGTGATCAAAGCACCTACACCAAATATGGAAGGTGATGCAATAGGTGGTGCTATGAACCTGGTAATGAAAAATGCCCCAGATCATCTTACCATCAATGCCAATGTTGCAGGTGGTTTCAGCCAGTTGCTGGCCGACCGCGGATACCAGAATTTTGACAGAAGTGTAGTTAATCATCAATCTCCCGCAGATTTACATGGCGAATCTTATGTTGCTACCCCCAACGATTTTACCTATAAGAATTTTGATTACAAAAAAAGAAGCTTGCCGCTGAATGGGTTGGCGGGCTTTTCTATCGGCAATAGGTTTTTGAGGAGAAAGCAACTTGGCATCATCATAGCCGGCAGCTATTCCAATTTATTCAGGGGGTCTAATACTACCTGGCTGAAACCTAATAACCAGCCTGCACCGGGTAATGTGCCTTCATTTGATGATATCTACATCAGGAAGTACAATACACAGCAAACCCGCTATGGGCTGCACAATAAAATAGATTATGCTATCAACGACAAGAATAAAATAAGCCTGTATAACCTGTTCCTGGAGATGGATGAGATACAAACCCGTACCACTATTGATACCAGCCTGTCCATCGGCAGAAGCGGCACCGGCACGGGTAACACTTACTTGTTATACAGGTCGCGAATGCAAAACCAAAGTATATACAACTCTACTTTGCAGGGAGAGCATACGTTGGCGAAAGGCCTGGATCTTAACTGGTCTGCTGTTTATTCACTGGCAAAGCAGGCAATGCCCGATTGGTCTGAATACCAGACAGTGCAGGTAGTTGGTTTCGACATCAATCATAATCATGTCTCTACAGACCCTGTATTGAACATACCATTCTACCGTATCTGGACCCGTAACTCTGACCAGGACCTTGCGGGTTATCTGAACCTTAGTTATAAAAAGCATATCGGCGCACAAGAAGTTATTCTCTCAGCTGGTGGCTTATACAGGTCTAAGACGCGCGATAATCATTACAATGAATGGGATCTGATACCAAAGACATCATCTACCGGGCAACCCGTAATATTTGATGGGCAGCTATCGCCCGATAAATTCCAGTTTAATGGTACTACCGCCGCGCAAGGTAGCCCGGTAAACCCATTGACTTATACCGCTACAGAAAAGATAACTGCATACTATGCCCAGGCTAATATCATCTTGTTCGATAAGCTTTCGATACTGGGTGGTGTGCGTGTAGAACATACAGAACAGGGATGGCATACCGCGCAGGATCCTAAAATATCATATGGTGCCATAGGTACTGTGCCTTACACCGATGTGTTGCCGAGCGTGCATTTAAAGTATAAGCTGGATAGGAAACAAAATCTTAGGTTGTCTTATTTCAGCAGTATTAACCGCCCCGGCTTCTTTGAATATGTACCCTACCTGATACAGGATGATAACTTCAGCCTGAGCGGCAACCCGAAATTAAAACATACCACTGCAAACAGCTTCGACTTTAGGTACGAATATTTTCCTAAGGCTATGGACCAGGTATTAATAGGCGCTTTTTATAAAACGATCGACAACCCTATTGAGACAGCGATACAATTTAACGGTACATCCAGCGCTACGCTACAGCCTGCCAACTTCGGTACGGCTACCAATTACGGATTTGAATTTGCATTTACCAAATATTGGGGTCACATAGGAGTTTCCGGTAACTATACTTATACCCACTCCGCTATTACGACATCAAAGCTGTTTTACGATGCATCCTATGTTGCAGAGCAAACAACACAAACACGGCCGCTGCAGGGACAGTCGCCACATATAGCCAATGCATCACTGCTTTATAAAAATCCAAAGATGGGATTGGATGCGCAACTGGCATGTATATACACAGGAAGGAAGATAACATTTGTATCTCCTTACAGAGACCTCGACTACTGGCAAAGAAGCACTACGCAGCTCGACTTTTCACTTGAGAAGAGAGTGCGGAAACACTTCACAGTTTATTGTAAGGTTACCAATCTTTTAAATACACCTGTGCTGGTAGAGATCATGCAGCCGAATATTTACAAAACCGGGAAGTTCGCACTTCCTATACAAACAAGAGACGACAGGGTTACCGTACAGAAAGATTACTATGGTCAAAATTACCTGCTTGGCATCCGTTACAATTTCACTAAATAATATCAATCAATTAAAAACAGAATACAATGAAAAAAAGTATCCATTTTATCGCGCTTGCGATGGTTTCATTAACTGTCTATTCTTGTAAGAAGACAAAAGATGAAACTCCGAATATCTCTCAGCCCGAAGTACAGGTAGGCCAAACTATTACCGGTGATACACTGAAGGGTAGCGTAAAAGGTACCATGGTTGCAGGCAAGACCTATTATTTCTACGACCAGGTTACCGTTAATGAAGGTGATACCCTGCTGATGCAAAGCGGTGTTAAGCTGCTTTCTCTGAACCCTGCCGCACAATTGTATGTAAAAGGTGCCTTCATCTCTTTAGGTACTAAAGATCATCCAAACTGGATCACCGGTATCGATGCAGACAGAAACCCCGGTAAGTACAAATTAAGTGGGCTTCAGGATCCTAATACGGATCCGGGATTGATGCCAACAGGTAAAATGTGGGCTGGCATTCAATGTGAAAAAACTGCAAACCTGGTAGATATCAAATGGACGCACCTCGATTTCGCAGGCGGTACAGCAAGCGCTGCTAACCCACCTGCCGGTTATAAAACAGGCGACGATCTGTTTGTGGTCAAATTTCAAAATGCTAAAGGCTACCTGATATTGGAAGACTCCTGGGTTTACGGCTCTACAACCGATGCAGTAAGGATGAATGGCGGTATGTTCAGCATCATGAGAAATACAGTTGAGAAACTTGCTTATAATGACGGCGACTGCTTCAATGTGAAAAACTCATCTGTGGGCGACATGGCATACAACCTGATCGTTGGTACTGCAAAAGGTGGTACTAAAGCTTCTAACAAGGGTACCTATGGTTCTGTACAAACAAACGTGAATATGTACAACAATACGTACATCACCGGTGGCTGGAGAAGCGTAGATCCTGACAGGGGCGCAAACGTAAACTTTGAAGAAGGCGCTAAAGGAAAAGCGTATAACAACATATTTGTAAACTGCAGAACCGGTCTCCGTATACTGGAAAATCCTGCAGCTGATACTAACAATTGTTTCTATGGTTATAACTGGAGCTACGGTGATAGCCTGTCTATCGTAAACCAGTTCTATCCACCTACACACGCTACACATCCAAGCCCTAACGATATACCTAGTCCTGCTTCTTTCTATCCCGGCTATCCTAATAGCTATACACTCGGACAAGTTTATAGTGCCCCGGCATTGGTGGGTAAAAACAACCCCCAGTTCGTGAACTTCCCGCTGCCTGTTACAGGTACATTAACACTGTATAACTTTGTAGGAAATTATGATTTCCACCTTGCATCTAACTCTCCTGCATTAGGAAAGGGCTATACCGGTTTCTCTGCGATAGATGCTACGTCTGCCGGTGTAAGCCGTGCTGAATTTAAAGCAACTGTTACAGCTCCCAATGCTGACCTGGGTGCATACCCTGCCAATGGTTCGGGTAACCAACACTAATTATTATTTGTTTAAAGGCCTGCGGTATGCCGCAGGCCTTTTTAATATGTTCTCATGAAATACCTCGTTCAGGTGTGTTTGTTTTTTGCCTGTCTGTTCGCCATGCATTCGGCATTTGCACAGGCAATGAATAAACCTGGCAGAAAGCAGCAGGGATTTGATGTGGTGGTATTTGGAGATATGCCTTACAGTATACCTGCCGATTATCCGCGATTCGAAAACCTGTTGAACTATGTGAACAAACAAAACCAGGCATTTAACGTGTTTGTAGGTGATATCAAATCAAGTTCAGTTGCCTGTAAGGATGAGGTGTATCAAAAAGTTTACGACTATTTTAACCGGAGCGAGAAGCCATTAATATACACTCCCGGCGACAACGAATGGACAGATTGCCAGAAGCCGGCCCAAAAATTTGATCGTAATGAGCGGTTAGCTTTTTTGCGTTCTTTATTTTTTAAGGATTCTAGAAGTTTGGGTAAGGAAAGGATGAAGCTGCAATCTCAATCGGCCAACTTGCTGTATGCTACCTATGTGGAAAACATGCGCTGGTCTTATCAGAATGTCCTATTTGCTACCATACATTTGGTAGGCTCCAATAATAATTTATTACCGGCTGATCCAAATGGGAATGCCGAGTTTAAAGAACGTTGCAAAGCAGATTCTTTCTGGCTGGATGAAACCTTTCGCGAGGCGCAGAAAGCTAATAGCAACGGTATAGTACTGTTTACGCACGCAGATATGTTTACACCCGAAGAAGCATCTGATGGCTTCAACGCTATACTGGCGCAGTTGTGGTCATTGAGCAAGGCCTGTGGTAAGCCCGTATTGCTGGTAAACGGCGACTCTCATAAGTTTTTAGTGGACAAGCCTTTTTTTGCCGATAAAGAAAAGAAATCTACGTTACTGAACTTTACCCGCCTGCAGGTATTTGGCGAAGTAGATATGGATGCTGTAGTTATTCATGCCGATCCTGCTGATCCATCTCTTTTTACCATCCGGCAACTCATTGTTCCCGGTAATCAATAATCAAAAAATATGCGCACTTTATACAGTATACTGGTGTTGTCTATCGCAACACTGCATGTGCAGGCCCAAAGTGGCTGTACAGATCCGCAGGCAACGAATTATGATGCTACGGCAATAACCAATGATGGGTCTTGTTTATATCCTGCGTCTACACAGGCTACAACCAATATTGGCAGCCTGCTGCCCGAAGCGCCGGAGTCATCTGGTATAGTGCTTACAGAAGGCTACATATTTACACACAACGATCATGGTGGCCATCCCGAAATTTATAAAGTAGATAAGAATAATGGCAGCCTGGTACAGACCATAGCCGTTTCTAACTTCCCTAATAACGATTGGGAGGACATTACAGCAGACAGCGGCTATATCTATGTTGGTGATTTTGGTAATAATGACGGCGACCGAACCGATCTGAAAATATTGAAGATCAGTAAAGCGCAGTTTTTGTCAAACAGCTCGCCTAATGTTTCTGTAACGGCAGAGGCTATTAATTTCTCTTACTCAGATCAAACTGTATTCACCCCAAGTAAAACTCACAATTTCGATTGCGAAGCGGTGATGTCCATTAAAGACTCGCTGTATATATTTACAAAGGATAGGGGCGATATGCAAACAAGGGTATATAAACTGCCCAAAACGCCCGGCACTTATGTAGTGAGCCCATATACATCTTACGATGTAAAAGGATTAATAACGGGTGCCGATTATAACCCCTTGACTCATGAAGTAGTGCTGATCGGTTATTTATCATCTCATACAAATTCGTTTATTTACTATCTGAATGATTTCAAGGGTGATGTGTTTTTCTCAGGTAATAAGCGCAGGATAGAGATTGGCAATGCAACAAACGACTGGCAGACGGAAGGTATTACCTATGATGCAGGTAGCCAGCTTTTATTGTCTTGTGAATCGTCTTACGTTCCTGCATCGATGTTTGTTACAGATAAACGTACCATCTTCCCATTGGCAGTCACAAATGTTCCGGCAAAAACAAACAACATCAAAATATACCCCAATCCATCAAAAGACCAATTTTCTATAAGCAGTGATGCTATTATAGAATCGATAGAAGTAAGAAGTTTGGATGGTAAAATGTTATTTAAAAAGGAAACAGGTAAGCGCAGTTGTACTATCAACACATCTGATCTTGGCAATGTAACCGGTTGCGTGATCGTAAAACTAACGTGTGGTGGTGTAAACAGCTATCATAAGATTACATTGCTGGAGACAGGTAAATAGTATTCTTTGTTCAGAAATATTTCAAAATCGTATTGCAATTTGCATCATTACTTCATCTAAAATGTATAGATATGAGAACAGTACTGTTTGTAGGGTGCTTATTGGTTTCTGTAAATGTTTTTGCGCAAAAGCTAAGTGCCGATAAAGTTCCGTCGGCTGCAAAAGCAGAGTTAAATAAAATATTCCCGGGTGTAAGTCCCAAATGGGAATTAGAAGACAAGAACTACGAAGCTAATTTTAAGAATGACAATAGATCCATATCGGTTTTAATTGACGCAAGTGGTAAGTGGCTGGAAAAAGAAACAGGAATAGCAGTTAAGGAATTGCCTGAAAATGCCAAAAAGTATATTGATAAGAATCTAAAAGGTGGTAAAATCAAAGAAGCTGCTTTAATAGAGAAGGCAAATGGAACAATTAACTACGAGGCTGAAGTAAATAAGAAGGATTTGATCTTTGATAAACAAGGGAACTTTATAAAATCTGTGGCTAATTAATGAATAATTTTAGAACAATGGATAAAGGGAATAGGAATCGTCTTGCGCTTACTGCTATGGCAGTTTTGATGTTCGGTATTTCTTGCTTCGCACAGAAAGGCGATTATCATATTGTAAAAACAATTCCGGTAGGTGGTGAGGGTAAGTGGGATTATCTTGCTTTGTCTCCGGTGAACAATGATCTGTATGTTTCGCATGCTACACAGGTAAATGTTATAGATAAAACTACCGGTGAATTAAAAAGTAGCATTGAAAACACTACCGGCGTGCATGGTATTGCGTTTGTTTCCTCAGCCGGAAAAGGATATACCAGTAATGGTAAACTCAACACACTAAGCGTTTTTGACATTCATACAAATAAAGTTATCGGGCAAATAAAAGTTGGTGAGGATCCTGATGCTATTATGTACGAGTCCGTTTCTAAAATGCTGTTTGTATGTAATGGTAAAAGTAAAGATCTGTCGATTGTAGATCCCAAAACAGATGCTGTAGTTAAAATAGTTCCCTTAGGTGGTAAACCTGAAACTGCAGTTTCGGACGAAGCGGGCCATTTGTATATCAACATTGAAGATAAAAGCGAAGTAGCTGTGCTGGACATGAAAAGCCTTTCTGTGATCGGCAGGTACTCATTGGGTCATGGCGAAGAGCCATCCGGGCTTGCTATTGACAGGAAAACACAACGATTATTTGCAGGATGTGACAATAAATTGCTGATAGTCCTGAATGCAAAAACCGGGAAAGTAGTGAAGGAATTGCCGATAGGTGAGGGTTGTGATGGTGTTGGTTTTGATCCGGCAATGTCGCAAATATATTCTTCTAACGGCGAGGACGGTACACTGACCATTATTAAAGAACAGTCTGCTGACGCATATAAGGTAATCGCCAACATACCTACCGCAAAGGGTGCTAAGACATTGACTGTTGATGAAAAGACGCATTTGCTGTACCTTTCTACAGCCGACTTTTCAGGTATCGGTAAAGATGGACGGCCGATTATTGTTCCGGGAACTTTCCATGTACTGGTCATAGGCAAATAAAGATCATTAATGAAGATACTTATCATAGAGGACGAGCCTGCGTTGAATAAGAGTATGTCCGAGTATTTAAGCGCTCATAAATACCTGGTAGAATCTGTAGATAACTATCCCGATGCGCTCAATAAAATAGAAGAGCACCAGTATGATTGTATCGTGCTGGATATTATGCTGCCCGGTGGTAACGGGCTTACCTTGCTGCAAGTGTTGCGAAAGCTAAATAAGCTGGATGGTGTTATTATTATTTCTGCGCGCAACGAATTGGATGATAAAATAACCGGATTGCAACTTGGCGCTGATGATTATCTCACAAAGCCTTTTCACCTTGCAGAGCTCAACGTGCGGATAGCAGCTATTGTACGCCGTAAAAATGCGCTTGGGAATGATATCATCAGCTTTGAAGAGATCAGCATCGATGCACAATCGCAAAGGGTAATGGTGAATGATACGGAAATTACATTGACTCGTACCGAATACGAATTCCTGATGTACCTCATCATTAACAAGAATAGGGTGCTATCGAAAAGCGCCATAGCCGAATATCTCTGGGGCGATCACATGGATATGGTAGATAATTATGATTTCATGTATGCGCATATAAAAAACCTAAGGAAGAAATTAGTGCAGGCCGGTGCTGGTGATTATATACATAGTGTGTATGGCATGGGCTACAAATTCTCACTCAAGTGAAGCTGTTCGCTAAATATAACCGCCTAAATATCCTTGCCACTATCGTTATCTTCGTTATTGGCAGCTGCACATTCTACCTGGTGCTCAATTATATATTGGTGCGACAGGTAGATAGCGGGCTTGTTTCCGAAAAAGAAGAGATCCGCACTTTTAACAGGCTTCATGGGTCATTGCCCGAGATCGTCAATACTAAAGACCAGATCATCAGTTATTCGCAAGCTGATAAAATAGAAAAGACGTCCTATAAGAACATTACTATCAGGCAAAAACACAATGAGTCATTTCGTAGTATCCAATTCAATGTAGATGTTAATGGTACTAACTATGTAGTTACGGTAAACAAATCTCTTGAAGAGACTGAAGATTTGCTGGAAGCAATTATTATTGTAACCATAGCGATGATAGCCCTCATTTTACTGGTGGGTTATTTTATCAACAGGGCTGTATTAGGAAAGCTGTGGCAGCCATTTTATAATACCATTCAAAAAATACAGAATTACAGCATTGCGCAAAAGCAGGAAATAATATTCCCCGAAACAGAGATCGATGAGTTTACGCTCCTGAATCGCAGTATTGCCCTGATGACCCGGCGTGCGCAGGATGATTACCAGTCGTTGAAGGAGTTTACCGGCCATGCCGCGCACGAGATACAAACGCCGCTTGCCATTATGCGCAACAGGTTGGATATGCTGATACAGGACGAAGCTTTGCTGCAACAACATGCACAACCACTCGTAGATATAGAGAAGGCTGTAAATCGGTTATCGAAATTGCATCAGTCATTATTGTTACTTACCAAAGTGGAGCATAGGCAGTTCTTGCTGGATGAAGAGGTGGAAATGAGTAAGATAGTTAAGGATAAGGTTTATGAATATAGAGAACTGGCAGGTGCAAGATCGCTGAACATAGAAGCAGATCTGCAGGAAACCAAAATTTTATTTCATCAGCACCTGGCAGAGATACTGGTGGGCAACCTGGTAAATAACGCGATAAGATATAATGTAAAAGAAGGCGGCATCTTTATTAAACTAACAAACGAACGATTGGAAATTGCCAACACATCTTCCCTGCATGCTATAGATAAACAACATTTATTTCAGCGATTTTATCGCGACCCGATGGCGAAAGAAGAAGGTACAGGTTTGGGATTAACCATAGCAAAGCAAATATGCGACATGGCAGGATTTAATATAGGGTATAAATTTGTAGAGGATATGCATGTGTTTGTGGTAACCTTCCGCAAACCTTCCTGATTTATTCAGTTTTGCGCTGTTAGTTTGCAATGTGAAAACGAAAGCTTTTTATAATCGATCAATGAAATTCAGTCTCACCATTTTAATGCTATGCGCAGCAATTACAAGCCATGCGCAGGATAAACTGAAGGTAAAGGTTAGTGATGCCAAAACGCATGAACCCCTAGAGCTGGTAATCATCAGCAGTAATAATAACTGGCTGGGTAGCACAGACGATGTTGGTGGCGCCACCGTAACCTTACCGGCCGGCCCCAATAAGTTGCATATTTCATTAACGGGATATGAAAGTATGGATACTACTGTTCAGGCAAATGGTGCAGGCGAATTGTCCATCTTTTTAAAATCTACTGACAATGACCTGGAAGAAGTAACAGTACTTGCATCTACAAGAAATAATGAGTCTATAGAGAACAGCCCTTCTAAAGTGGAAGTGCTGGGCCTGGAAGAGATGAAAGAAGAAGCTGCCATCAAGCCCGGAAATATAGGTAGTATATTAGGAGATGTGAGCGGTGTGCAGGTGCAGCAGTCTTCTGCAACATCGGGCAACAGTAATGTACGCATACAAGGGCTCGGCGGTAAGTACACGCAGATATTACGGGATGGTATGCCATTATACGATGGCTTTTCAGGTGGTTTCGGTATCATGACGATACCACCGCTGGATCTGAAACAGATAGAGCTGATAAAAGGTTCTGCCAGTACATTATATGGTGGTGGTGCCATAGGCGGATTGATCAACCTGATATCGAAACGACCAACTTTCAAACAGGAACTGGATGCGCTGGTTAACTATACATCACTGAAAGAAGGTAATGTGAATGTATACGCTGCCCGGCGAAATGATAAGATTGGGTATAACATATTTGCCGGCTATACCAACCAGCAGGCAGTAGATGTAAACAAAGATGGCCTGAGCGATGTGCCACAGTTCAACACCTTTGTAGTACATCCGCGTATTTTCTTTTATCCTTCAACGCATACTATTATATCTGTTGGGTACAATGGTTCGTTCGACGACCGTAAAGGTGGCGACATGCAGGTATTGCAAAACAAGCAAGACAACATACACCAATACTTCGAAGCTAACCAAACCCAAAGGAATACGGGAGAGTATTTTGTAGAGCATTATTTTGATAGCGTAAAGCTTACTGTGAAGGGCAACCTTAGCAATTTTAACAGGGATGTACAAACCAATACTTACTCTGTAAATGGCAGGCAGCTAAGTTTTTACAATGAGGCTTCTGTATTTGTACCTGTTCGCAAAAACGATTTTGTTGGCGGAGTGAATGTTACGGGGGATAATTACAAAACCAGCTTCCCCGATACGGCACATCTGCAGTCGTTCAGCAATACCACGGTCGGCGCATTTGGCCAGTTTGATGCGCATATAAAAAAGACAACTATTGAAACAGGTATCCGTTTTGATGTGCACAACCGATACGGATTATTTGTACTGCCAAGGATAGCTTTGTTCCATCGCTTCAGCGATGTATGGGCTGTAAGAGGTGGTTTTGGTATGGGGTACAAAACACCTAATCCTTTAGTGCCTCAAAATATTGACTATAGTGTCCTGCAATTAGAACCTATTGGTGCAGACCTCAAACCGGAAATTTCGTATGGATATAATGCCGAGGTGAACTTTAAAAAGAAATGGGGCGAGACTTCTTTATTCATCAACCAGGCTTTTTTCCTTACCGATATTTATCAGCCTATTTTGTTCAACCAGGCAACGGATGGTATGGTTACACTCGCTAATGCGAGCGGCCCGGTAGTAAGTAGAGGATTTGATACTTATGCCAAACTGGACATAAATGATTGGGAACTGTATTTTGGCTACACATTTACAGATGCCCGCTATACCTACTTGCCTGTTAACAATTTTATTCCCCTCACACCTAAAAACCGCGGTGCATGTATTGTTGCGAAACAGTTCTCCAAAAAATTCAGGGCCGGGATAGAGGGCTCTTACGTAGGGGCGCAATACCGTTATGATGCAACAATGACACCTGGCTACTTTTTTATGGCCGCGATGGTGCAGTACAATATCGGTGAGCATATTTCTATTGTGCTAAATGCAGAAAACATACTAGATTACAGGATGAGCAGGGTAGAATCGCTGTACACAGGCAGTATTGCTAACCCTCAATTTAAACCATTGTGGGCGCCAATAGATGGCCGTGTCATCAACCTGTCGCTACGGTGGAAGCTGTAAGGGATGAAGTATGTTGAACAGTTTTGCGCAAAAGATTAATAGCTATAACAGGCTCCTGGATTTGCAGATAGATATGCCTGATGTCAGGGCCATGAATCCTTTTAAGGAAGATGCAAGTGTATTGAAAATAGCAGATCGTTTCTATAACAAATATTATAGCGATAAAAGCAAACGCCACCTGGTACTAGGCATTAACCCCGGGCGATTTGGTGCGGGGCTTACCGGGGTACCGTTTACCGATCCTGTAAGGCTGGTTGATAAGTGTGGTATACCTTACAACAAGCCGTTGGTTACCGAGCTGTCATCGATTTTTGTTTATGAAATGATAGATGCGTTTGGTGGTGTAGTTCCTTTCTATAAATCCTTTTTCATCCATTCCATTTGCCCGCTGGGGCTTACCTATCTGCAGCCTAATGGCAAGGAGGTAAACTATAACTATTACGATAGTAAACCATTGTTAGATACCTTAATGCCAATACTCGTAACGCATATACAATCACTTATCAACATAGGCGGTTATACCGACACCTGTTTTTGCCTGGGTACAGGAAAGAATAAGGCTGTGTTTGAACGCATTAATGAGAAGCATCAGTTTTTCAAACAGATCATCTTCCTCGAGCATCCAAGATATATTATGCAGTATAAGAGAAAGGAAAAGGAGCAGTACATCCAACGATACCTGGAGGCTTTTGAAAAGGTTGCGCAGTAATGGTGCCTGAATGGAAGTTGTGTCATATTTCGTGTTAGCTAGCACTATCATGTTTTGCATTTTGTAAATTCAGGACAGAATCTATTCTATGGCAAAGACCGGGAAAAATAAAAAAATATGGCTTGACGATCCCCGGCCGGGTAACTATCCTGCTGCGCAAGACTATCTGGAGCTTTTATATCCTGAGAAGGTATCTGAATTGACTGTAAAAAATCTGATGCAATGCAAAACCGTAATGAAAAAGGCTAAGGATATTCTTCGCGCAAGTGGATTACCACTGCTGCCGGCAGACAATATTCATGTCAAAGAGAATATTCAGAAAGTAAAGAAAGGTGAGCAGTTATCGCCTGTTTTGTTGGTAAGAGCAGAAAAACTAATAATTGCAGATGGATACCATCGCGTATGCTCTATTTATTATTTATCTGAAGACCTGGATATTCCCTGCCGTTTGACAGATTTGTATAAAAGCCGGACGAAATCCTGATAACAAAAAAGCCGCCTTTCGGCGACTTAAAGCTGTGGAGAATAACGGAGTCGAACCGATGACCTCTTGCATGCCATGCAAGCGCTCTAGCCAGCTGAGCTAATTCCCCAATGGGCTGCAAATATACTTTTCTTAACGCTATTTATCCAAATTTGTTGATACCTTTAATAAGGTAAAATTTATTGGTCATGTGGCGCCAGATACTAACATATTTTTACATACGTAAAAGAGATCCCAACGATCCTACCAATGTAAACATCAAAATGATGCATGGTATGAACCGTATTTCGCTGTTCGTATTCCTCATTGGCCTCATTGTAATGATCATCCGCCTCATTAAACATTCCTGATACATGATAAAGAGAAAAAAGAGTTTGTTGCTGGCCGCAGGCCTGCTTATTATTTCAGGCAGCGCTATTTTCAACCATTATTATCTTATGACGGATTTTGTCCGCGGCATTAGCATGGGTATTGGTGTAGGCATTATGATACTGTCGTTTTACAGAAGAAGATCTGCTGCAGCCTGATGCTGCAAACTGCATCATAAAAAGGAAGCCCGCACTAAGATGCGGGCTTTCACTTGTCATTTGGGTAATAATCCGGTTTTAGAAAAAACCGCGCTTTACTTCTTTTTGCTGAAGAAATCCTGCAGGTCGCGGCTCATTTGCTCGCCACGGCGTTTCAGGTCCTGCATTTCTTCGGTTACATTTCTTTGTATGGTATGAAAGTTCATGGGTGTTCCTCCCGTCATAGCCTGCATTTCGTAAGGCGTCTTTGCTGCCGGTATAATGATCCATGCCAGTATATAAGTAAGCAAGCCTATACCCGCTGCAAGGAACAGGCCGGCAAATACCAGGCGTACGATCACCGGGTCGATATCGAAATAGGCTGCCACACCACTGCACACACCACCCAGCACCTTATCATTGGTATTGCGGTATAGCCTGCGCGTTTCGTATTGCGGGCTGTATGCCGATGGTGCACTATTATAGGGTGCGTAACCACCTGTATTATAATTGGCAGAGCTGCCCGTATTGCGCGTAGCATCGTTCAGTTCATTAGGGGCGCCCAGTGTCTCCATCACTTTTTGCACATCTGCCTTGTCAATGGCAGGTGCGCCGCTGTTCATGCGTGTAATAAATAACTCTGCTATACGGTCTTCTATATCCATGATGATCTCGTCGCCACCCTGCTCTTTCATAAACTGGCGTTCCAGCGTGGTCAGATAGTTTTTTAATATCTGGTAGGCATCTTCCTCTATTGGTATCACCTGTCCGGCTATATTTATCTGTATGATGCGTTGCATAAAAAATTGTTTTATATGGTTTTGGTTAAATGATTTACTGAATTACTTAGGTCTTCCCAGCTTTTTTTCAATTGCTGATATACTGACTCGCCCTGTTGCGTAAGTGTATAATACTTTCTAGGCGGCCCTGCTATGGATTCTTCCCAGCGATAAGTTAATATCGCTGCATTCTTTAGCCTGGTAAGTAAGGGATATAATGTCCCCTCCAGCACTACCAGCTTAGCCCCTTTCAACTGCTCTAATATATCACTGGGGTATGCTTCGTTTTGCTTTTTGATGATGCCCAATATGCAAAACTCCAGCAACCCCTTTTTCATTTGCGATTCTGTATTCTCAATGTTCATATCTGCCTCTTTGCAATACAAATATAGGAAAATTATAGTACTATGTATTGCATAGTACCTTTTATTGTAAAAAATATTGTTACACTACAGGAAGTGCTTAAGCAATCGGTTTAACCAGCTATATTGTAATTAGGAGTTCGGCTATCAAAAAAGAGTAACAGATAATATCTTACTGATGACATCCTCATCATCTGCACGCAGCCAGTGCATCTCTTTATCTTTTCTAAACCAGGTCATTTGCCGTTTGGCGTAATTGCGGGTATGCTGTTTGATCTTGTCTATCGCTTCGCTGAGCGACATCTGCTGGTCTATGTAATGAAACAGCTCGCTATAGCCAACTGTTTGCAGGTTTTTAAGGCGGCGGAGCGGATATAATTCTTTTACTTCGTCCAGCAGGCCGGCAGCCATCATAGCATCCACTCGCAGGTCTATGCGTTTGTATAATACTTCGCGTGGTAATTCCAATCCTATTTTAATGATCCTAAAATCCCTGGATTTCCTGGTCCCTGTTTTAAAATTGGTAATGCTTACACGGGTTGAGCGGATAAAACTAAGTGCCCTTAATAGTCTTGCAGGGTTTTCTGTCTCCCCTACACGGTAAAATTCGGGATCTTCTTCATGCACCGCCTGCTGCAGCCAGGGTAGCCCCTGTGCCTCGTATTGGGCCTGCACATCCGCAACTACTTCGTCATTTACTTCGGGCATCTCATCCAGCCCTTCGCATAGCGCCTTTATATAAAGGCCGGTACCGCCGCACACTACGGCAGTATCATGATGCTGAAATATTTCCTCGAGGTAGCCTAAAGCCAGCTTTTCAAAATTGGCGGCGGTGATATGGTTAACCACCGAGAATTCATCTATAAAATGATGATTAACTGTAGATAGTTCTGCTGCAGATGGCTTGGCAGTGCCAATGGTCATTTCTTTATAACATTGCCTGCTATCTGCCGATATGATGTCCGTACCCAGTTTTTGGGCAAGGGCTAGGGCAATAGCTGTTTTACCTACCGCTGTAGGCCCTGCTATAACGTATACGGTACGAGACAATGGTTATGATTTATTGGCCGGCAGCCTATGTTCCAAATAACTATGCCGCAATTAGTCGAAGCTTTCTTCCCCACCTTCCGTACTCTCACCACCTTCGCCTTCGTTGCCAAAGCCTTCCGCCATTTCATCAGCCCCCAGGTCATACTTTTCTTCTACTTCCAGCAGTTTATCCAGGTTCACACCCTTCACGCCATATTGCGCAGGTGCTACTCCTTCTTTGCGGAATACATAAGGATAGGTACGTTTAGGGTCTTCATCCTTGCTCACGCCAATCAGCTCTACAAGAAAAGTCCATTTTTTCACCGGGTCATATTCATACACGAATTTCTGGTCGGGTGCAGACACAAGAGCATTGATCGGTGTGCGCATCATAGAAAGTGCGGGGGCATCTTTCTTATTAACCAGCACTTCTGAATTGAACTCTCTGCCGCGTATCCATCGGTCGTTGCTTTCAAAGAAAGACGCGCTGTGTTTGCCATCAAATTCGTATGCCGAAATGATCGCTTTGTGAAATTCCAGTAAGGTTTGAGTCGGGCGTATTTCTATATCCCTGTATACCAGGTCGTCATCTTCCCAGTACACCCTGAATCTTAATAAGGCCATAATACGCCATAAAAATAATCAAATGCCCGGTTATATGAAATGGTGCTGCTTTATCATTGTGTATCTTTGCTTTTTAAGAGCACTTAGGACAGGAGTCAATAAAAGTTTAATTAATATTTTGCTCGGTTTTAAAAAAAGCATACCTTTGCCATCCCAAATTTGAGATCATGCCAAAGGTGAAGACTCACAGTCGTGCTAAAAAAACTTTTAAAGTAACAGGCACAGGTAAAATTCGCAGGTATAAAGCTTTTAAAAGCCACCTGCTGACTAAAAAATCAAAAACGCGCAAACGCCATCTGCGCCAGGCTGCATTTGTACACCCTGCAAATGAAAACCTGGTAAAACGCATGCTGGCTCTGCGATAGAATAAAAATTATTAATAACTGAATTAATCATTATAAGATATGCCACGTTCGGTAAATGCGGTTGCATCACGCGCGAGAAGGAAAAAGATACTGAAACAAGCCAAAGGTTTTTACGGCAAACGTAAAAACGTCTATACCGTTGCTAAAAACGTATTAGAAAAAGGTCTTGGCTATAAATTTGTAGGCCGCAAGAACAAAAAACGCGACTACCGTGCTTTATGGATCGTGCGTATCAACGCAGCATGCCACGAAGAAGGTATCAGCTACTCTCAGTTCATGGGTAAACTGGCTGCTAAAGGCATCGACCTGAACCGTAAGGTACTGGCTGACCTGGCTATGAACGAGCCTGAAAGCTTCAAAAAGCTGGTTGCTGAAGTAAAATAAGCTTCGCCTTAATCATATTCAATAGCCGTTCCGATACTTCGGAACGGCTATTCTTATTTCCATTATTCAAGGTAATGCGCTTCTATTTGCAATTCTGATCGCACTTCAGCCTTCCTGCCTTTTTCAAATATCCCGTAGATAGTACTGCCACTGCCACTCATGGATGCATAAATAGCTCCCTGCGTGTACAGTTGCTCTTTTATTTCCTTTAAGCCGGGGTGCCGGGCAAAAACAGGCTCTTCAAAATCGTTGCTTAAATATTCAAACCATTCTTTTATTGGTAATTCCGGTAATTTCTTTAGGTCGAAAGAGGCAGGTTTTGGTTGGATCATTTTAAATGCAGCTGCGGTAGATACGTGTACTGCGGGACAAATGATCTGCAAACTGTAGCCGGAGAGGTCGATTGATACCGCGCTCATCTGCTCGCCCCGTCCTTTAGCATATTGCGGGGTATTATAGATAAAGAAAGGGCAGTCGCTGCCCAGTTGCAGCGCAAATGCTGCAAGCTGTTCGTTAGGTAAGTTTAGCTGGTAGTATTCATTCATCAGTCTCAGCATGAATGCTCCATCTGCAGAGCCGCCACCCATGCCTGCACCCATCGGTATATTTTTGAGCAGGTGAATGGCCACCGGGGTTATCTTTTCCGGGTATAGTCCGCGCAATAATTCCCATGCCTTCCATACAAGGTTATTTTTCGGGTCTCCTTCTATGGCCTTTCCGTGCAATTGTATGGTAGTTTCAGCTGCCGGTACTATTTCCAGCACATCTTTAATGGCTACCGGGTAAAAAACAGTTTCCAGGTTATGATACCCGTCTGGCCGTTTTTCGGTTATGTACAGTCCAAGGTTGATCTTGCAATTGGGAAATATCACCATAAAATATCAGCAGAAAGCGAAGCGTAAAATTATCTGTATTTTTGAAATAGCACAGCCAATGCTGTTTCATAGATGAAAGATGTTATAAGCCTCAAAGACATTCGTAAAAGCTATTACCTCGGAAAACAGGAATTGCCTGTACTAAAAGGGATCAACCTGGTGATACAGGAAAACGAATATGTAGCCCTGATGGGCCCTTCCGGTTCGGGTAAATCTACCCTGATGAATATTATTGGCTGCCTGGATACGCCTACCAGCGGTACTTATATACTCAATGGTCACGACGTGAGTAGTATGCAGGACGATGAACTGGCCAATGTGCGTAATGTAGAGATAGGTTTCGTATTCCAGCAATTCAACCTTTTACCGCGCCTCACGGCATGGGAAAATGTGGCATTACCACTAATATATGCAGGCATAGGTAAGCAGGAGCGTGAAGAACGTGCCCGTGCTATGCTCGATAAAGTAGGACTTTCAGACCGTGCGCATCACAAACCAAATGAATTGTCGGGTGGACAAAGCCAGAGGGTAGCAATTGCACGTGCACTGGTCAATAATCCTTCTTTGATACTGGCAGATGAGCCAACCGGTAACCTGGACACTAAAACATCGGTAGAGATCATGGAGCTATTCAGCGCTATACATGAGCAGGGCAATACTGTAGTGTTGGTAACACACGAGGAAGACATCGCAAACTTTACCAAAAGGATAGTGCGTGTACGTGATGGTGTGGTAGAGACAGATAAATTAAATGCGCCGGCTACAACCGAAGTACATTAGAAAAATCAAAAAGATCAATGGCATTTAAGATATATACCAAAACAGGAGACAAAGGCAGCACCAGCCTTATAGGTGGTGTGCGCGTACCCAAAAGTCATATCCGCATAGAAAGCTATGGCACTGTGGATGAGTTGAATTCATTCATTGGTATGGTGAATGATATGGCAGCGAATGAACAGATCAACAACTGGCTGCGCGAGATACAGGACCGCTTATTCACTATCGGCAGTGTATTAGCTACCAACCCCGATAAGGAGGTAAAGATGAAGCTGCCGGATGTGCATGATGAAGATGTGGCCTGGCTGGAGCAGCGCATCGACGAAATGAATGAAGTATTGCCGGAGATGCGTTCTTTTATACTTCCCGGAGGCAACCTTGCATCATCTACCTGCCATGTGGCAAGATGTGTATGCCGCAGGGCAGAGCGCATTTGCGTAGCCATGCACGAGCAAGGTGAAGTAATACCCGACCTGGTGGTACGTTACCTCAACCGCTTGTCAGACTTCCTGTTTGTACTGGCCCGATACATCAGCCATATCAATGGTGTGGCTGATGTAGAGTGGAGAGCAAGGGTATAACGGCCTCGAAGATTATTCCACAAACGAATGGTCCGGCTTAATCATTTCCGGATGCGCCTGCTGGTATCTCACGATATCCGGTATAGATACATCCATCACATAAGGGTTATCAGGATTATGATCAATGTAGTTCTGATGATAATCTTCTGCCTTCCAGAATTTAGTAAACGGTTTTACTTCAACAGCAATCGGATCCTTGTATTTACCCGACCGGCTTAGCCCGGCAATATAATCTTCAGCTGTTTTCTTTTCCTGCTCATTGCGGTAAAAGATGATAGACCTGTACTGCGTGCCATGATCCGGTCCCTGGCCGTTTACCTGAGTGGGATTGTCCATTGCGTCAAAGTAAACCTTGACTAATTGAGGGAAGGATATTTTAGTGCTGTCATAATAGATGTTTACGGTCTCTGCATGGCCGGTTGTGCCGGTTCCAACATCTTCATAAGATGGATTGGCATAATCGCCACCTGCATAACCTGATACCACCTCACCTACACCCTTAATGCTTTCAAATAAGGTTTCCTCGTGCCAGAAGCAGCCCGCTGCGAAAGTTGCCTGCGCATTGTAAACACCCGAAGTATCTGCAGGAGATACAGTAGCACTAATATTGCGTTTTATCTTGTGTTTATTTTGCGCGCACGAACTAAAGCCATGAACTGATACAAGCAGCAATGCTATATAAAAAGCGTTTTTCACAATTAGCTGTTTACTAAAAGTTACGCCTTTTTAGCCAATATGGTTTTCCGGGAAACGTTAAGGTTTTGTTTGGGCAACGGCTATAATAGCCTTCGCCGCATTGTCTGATGCATTACTATCACCAAGTAAATGCCACAACTGCTTATAGTCAGCCTTTAACTGTGTTATATGCGCGGCATTGTTCAGTATCTTGTCCAGCTCTTTGTAGAGCATAGTTTCGTTGAGATCTCCCTGTATTAGTTCTGTAACAACAGGCTTATCCATGATCAGGTTTACAAGCGATATGTATTTGATCTTCACCAGCCTTTTTGCCAGCATATAAGATATGGGGTTGCCTTTATAACAAACGACTTCCGGCACACCGAATAATGCGGTTTCCAATGTAGCGGTGCCGCTGGTTACCAAAGCTGCTTTTGCCTGGCGCAGCAATTCGTAGGTCTTATTCTGCACCAGCATTACATCCTGGTTTCCTATCAGTTCCTTATAAGTGCTATCCGGCTGTGCCGGTGCCTGAGCTATTACAAACTGATATTCCGGAAAGCGCGATACCATTGTCAGCATCACAGGTAGTTTCACCTTTATCTCCTGAGATCTGCTGCCGGGTAATAATGCTATGATCGGCTTGGCCGAAATAGGGTTAACAGGTTTGGTTTGTTCCTCTTCTATTACCTGTATCAATGGATGCCCTACATAACTTACAGCATACGCCCATTTGTGGTAGAATTGTTTTTCAAAAGGCAGTATCACCAGCATCTTGTCTACATCACGTTTTATCTTCTTCACTCGGTTCTCCTTCCACGCCCATACCTGCGGAGAGATATAATACACCGTTTTGTAACCCTGCTGCTTGGCCCATTCTGCAATGCGCATATTAAAGCCGGGATAGTCTATGAAAACGATCACATCGGGTTTGTATGCTGTAATGTCCTGTTTGCAGAAATCTATGTTACGGAAGATAGTACGTAAATGCGTCAGCACTTCTACAAAACCCATAAAGGCAAGGTCTCTGTAATGCTTTACCAGCGTGGCGCCTGCTTCCTGCATTTTATCGCCGCCCCAGCATCGTACATCTGCATTGCTGTCGTTACGATGCAATGCTTTGATAAGGTTGCTGCCGTGGAGATCGCCACTGGCCTCGCCCGCTATAATGTAGTAGCGCATATTAATTCCATACAAACCTTAACAGGATGATCAATACTGCATAAAGTATGGTAGCTATAAGCACTCCCCTTGCAGACAGATCAAGGCGTTTGTTGGTAAAGTAGATGAATGGTAAAACGTTCAGTAATATAGCAAGACTGATGACGGTAGCCGCTTTTTCGTGTGTACGCATCAGGTACGCTGTAAAATCTCCGAATGTATAGGAATGAAACAGTATTGCGTATACAATAAAGAAGCCTATTACAGGCATTAATACACCCAATACAAAGCCAAACATCGGAACATTACGTCTCATAGATATGGAAATATTCCGCTAATATACAAGTGAAAAATACAATTTTGTATATACAGGCGTGAAAGATGTACATTTGTTGCCAATAAATTGAAAAAGTGTTACGATGAATTTTAACCTGAAGAACTTACCTGAGCGTACACAAAAGCCTCGTAACTACGGGCTTACAATGGTGATGGACAAAGGCCTTGGGCTGGACGAAGTAAACAACTTCCTTTCTGTTGCTGCTCCTTATGTTGATATTGTAAAACTTGGTTTTGGCACTGCACACGTTACCGCTAACCTGAAGCAAAAAATAGATATATATCTTTCTAATGATATACCCGTTTATTTCGGTGGTACTTTATTTGAAGCATTCCTGATACGCGGGCAATTTGACGACTATCTGAATACTGTAAAAGAATATGGCCTGAAGCATGTAGAAGTGTCTGACGGTTCTATTACCATACCGCATGTAGAAAAATGTGGTTATATCGAAAAGCTGGCAAAGCACGTTACGGTATTATCTGAAGTTGGTTCTAAAGATGCCACTCACATCATGCCGCCATACAAATGGATAGAGCTGATGAAGGCAGAGCTGGAAGCCGGCTCTACTTATGTGATAGCGGAAGCCCGTGAGGCAGGTAACGTAGGTATCTATCGTGGCAGCGGCGAGGTGCGTGAAGGGCTGGTGCAGGAGATACTGACACAGATACCATTTGAAAAGATCATCTGGGAAGCGCCGCAAAAAGCGCAGCAGCTATACTTCCTGGAACTGCTGGGCGCTAACGTGAACCTCGGCAACCTGGCCCCATCAGAGGTAATACCGCTGGAGGCCATGAGGGTAGGATTGCGTGGCGATACTATGCATCTGTACCTGGGTAAAGAAAATAACCTTGCAAGTACCAATCAATAATATTTCCGGGCATACTGTATAGTATGCCCTTTTTTATTTCCCTTTATGCACAAAGAATATGGCATCATAGGGTTTCCGCTTACGCATTCTTTTTCACCGGCCTACTTTGCAGATAAATTTGCACGCGCCGGCATTGATGCTGCATACCATGCATACCCGCTGGAGACCATAGATATGTTCCCTGCCTTTATAGACAGACATCCCGGTATTACCGGGTTAAATGTTACTATACCTCACAAGCAATCTATTATTAAATACCTCGATGAGCTGCATGTAGACGCGCAGGAGATAGGTGCAGTAAACTGTATTGATATACGTGATGGTAAACGTACAGGGTATAATACAGATGTAATAGGTTTTGAAAGAAGCCTGCAGCCTTTATTAAGATCGCATCATGTGCGTGCGCTGGTCCTCGGTACAGGTGGGTCTTCCCTTGCCGTAAGACAGGCATTGGTGAAGCTCGGAATATCTTACCAGAAGGTATCCCGCATTGCATCCTATGATACTATATCGTACGAGCAGATAACGCCGGAGGTAATAGAAGAGCATACGCTTATCATTAATACTACGCCTCTGGGTATGTACCCACATGTAGACAGCTACCCAGATCTGCCGTATGAATCTATGACCGGTAAGCACCTGCTATACGACCTCATCTATAACCCGGAGGAAACTAAATTCCTGGCTAAAGGAAAGCAATACAGTGCCGCTGTTAAAAACGGCTATGAAATGCTGATACTACAAGCCGAGGCTTCCTGGGAGATATGGAACCGTTAACCTATGGTATAGTACACGCAAGTGGTAACGAAATTGCGGAAGAATGGTATCGCAGAGATCAGCTTTGATTGTTTTCTGGGCTGCCAGCCAAATTTGTATTTATAGATCGGGTTAATAAGGTAGTGCTGTTTATTCAGGAATTTATAACCGCTGTTTCTTACAATACGTTCAAAACGTTCTATGCTGATGCGGGTATCGTATATTTCCATTAGCTCTTTAATGACACCTTCATTTTCGCCTATCATCTTCAGCATACCACGATATAAAGGTTTCGGCAGGATATGATACCAGGGCATCATGCCCAGTTTATGATCGGCGATCTGCTGGTGGCCGCCAAATGGCATATACCATGGTGGGAAGCCAAAGAATATCTGTCCGCCTTCTTTTAGGAAATTGCGCAGGTAGGGGATGAATTTCTCTTGCTCAGGTATATGTTCTATAGCGTCTTTTAAGATGATGACATCAAAAAAGCCTTTGAACCGTTGCAGGAAATCTTCATCATATACATTCTTATACAGGAATTCGATCTTCCCTTCTGCTACTTCTTTGGCAAAAAACTTGTTGGCAAGATCTATACGAATGGGGTTCAGGTCAACACCTACACAAAAAGCACCCTTTTCCATAAAGGGTACCAGCACACCGCCTTCGCCGGTGCCAATTTCCATTACGTTCATGCCTTTACCTATAGGCTTGGTCTGCTCTACAAATGGTAAAACGTATTGCCTGGAATTATCTACCTGCTGATCGTAGCGTACCTGATCGTCTTTATGCTGTTTTAAGGCCAATGGTATCCTGTATTTTTAAAGTGCGGTAAAATTAGCCTTTTACTTCATTAATCACAGACTGCAGTATCTCCAATTGCTTTCGGATACTCTCATCATGTATTTTTTCATATATAGAAAGGATGAACTCGCGCGATAGTTTCAGTTTTTCGGCCCTTGTGCCGCGTGTATCTACTATTTCCCGCCAGCGCTCGGGCTGGTAGGCGGTCATATTGGCTTCTTTCTTTACCATGCCCATACGCTCGCTTAGCTCCATTCTACGGGCTATCAGGTCTATGATCTCCGCATCTATGCCGTCCATCAGTTGCCGCAGGTATTCCAGCGTTACATCGCTGTCCGCATTGCCGCTATTGATGTTTCTGAGTACCAGGCCATCCAGTATTTGCTTCAATGCGGCAGGTGTTACCTGTTGTGCGGCATCGCTCATGGCATGGTCCGGGTCGGGGTGGGTTTCTATGATCAGTCCGTCAAAGCCCATATCCATTGCCTTTTGGGCTATATCGCCCACTAAAGCGCGCTTACCTGTTATATGGCTGGGATCGCAAATGATGGGTAATTCCGGCCTGCGCCTTTTCAGCTCTATTGGTATGGGCCAGTTGGGTTGATTACGGTAAGGAGATGCAGCATTGTAAGTACTGAAACCACGGTGTATAGCTGCTATTTCTTTAACGCCTGCATGTTCCATACGTTCAATGGCTCCCAGCCAGAGGTCCACGTCCGGGTTCACCGGGTTTTTTACCATCAAAGGTATATCTACGCCCCTGAGCGCATCCGCTATATGTTGGACCTGGAAAGGATTTACCGTTGTGCGGGCACCTATCCACAATACGTCTATGCCATGTTTTAATGCCAGTTCTACATGTTCAGGTTCCGCTACTTCTATTGCTACAGGCAATAAATACTTTGCCTTTACCTCTTGCAGCCAGGGCAGTGCTTCAGCCCCTAATCCTTCAAAGCTGCCGGGCCGTGTGCGTGGTTTCCAGATACCCGCACGAAACAACTGTACATTCATCGCAGCAAGCGCTTCTGCGGTAGCTAATACCTGTTCCCTGCTTTCCGCACTGCAAGGCCCCGCAATAATAAAAGGGCTACCTCCCCTCCTGAAAAATGACATAATGCAAATTTAGTGGTTGACTCGTTGATTTGTTGACTGCTTGATGATTATACTTGTTTATATACTCATTATATAAGGCTGATATAATAATTGTTCCCGTAAGGGGATAACTAATCAACAAATCAACGAGTCAACTATCTTCCGGACTCTGAAAAAGAGATAACTAATCAACAAATCAACGAGTCAACTATCTTTGCGGCCATGCAACAATTGTCGGGTGTACAGGAACTGAAAAAGGGCGGGGTCATATTAATTGACAAACCATATAAATGGACCTCCTTCGATGCGATCAACAAGATAAAGATAATGGCACGCCTTAAAATTGGCCATGCAGGTACGCTGGATCCCCTGGCTACAGGTTTGCTGATATGCTGTACCGGCGATTTCACTAAAAAGATAAGCGAATACCAAAGGTTACCTAAAGAATATACAGGCATCATCCATTTGGGTGCCAGCACAGCTACTTACGACCTGGAAAGCCAGCCGGAAAATCCTAAACCTTTTGACCATATTACTGAAGAGGAGATCCTTGCAGCAGCAAAAAAGTTTACAGGCGATATTATGCAGGTGCCTCCCGTGCATTCTGCCATTAAAAAAGATGGGGAGCGTTCTTACGACCTGGCACGTGCAGGCGTCGAAGTAAAGCTGGAAGCCCGCCCCGTTACTATTACAGAATTTGAGATCACTAAAATAGCATTACCCGAAGTGCACTTCCGCGTGGCATGTAGCACGGGCACATATATCCGTTCTCTCGCAAATGATTTTGGTGCAGAATTGGGCTGCGGGGGCTACCTGCAGGAACTCCGCCGCACTAAGATCGGAGATTTTGATGTGGCGGATGCGCTCACCCCCGAAGCATGGGGCAAATATTGGAAGGAAACCTGGGTTGGGAAAAAATAAGAAAATAAAGTTTAAGGCTAACCGTGCTGTGGATAATAATGAGGAAAATAAGTATGTTAGCAGCACATTTCATATTAAACTGATAAAATCAAATTAATGTATTGTGTCAACGTAGGAAATAGGCAGCTAGTAGATAAACAACTTATGGGCAAATAATACACAATGTCTTTGCGAATAGAACGTGATACTGAAATACTAATAGATAATCAGCTTACTAACTTAGGCTGGGATAATAATCCAAACTCGGCAAATAGAAATGTCTATCAGCAACGTGTCAAGACATCCGAGCAGAAACAAAAATTGCAAGGTAAAAGACCTGATTATACGCTATATGCTATGGGGTCTGATGACCCCTTAGCAGTTATAGAAGCAAAAAAGCCAGGTCAAAATATTCAAGAAGCTTTGAACCAGGGCTTGGAATACGCAAGCAAAATAAATGCGCCTTTAGTTTTTGCGACCGATGGCGTATTTACAAAAGCAATTCATGCAAAAGTAAACAAGCCATTAATTCTAAATGGCGAAGATATTGATGAATTAATACGAGAAACATTAGCGCTTCAATACCTTACTACCAATGAGGTTAATACCCTAGATAAAAGAGTTATAAAATCGAGAGGGGAACTTATATCTATCTTTGAAACCGTAAATGATTTATTAAGAGAAGAAGGATTACAGCAAGGCCTAGAACGATTCACGGAATTTTCCAATATATTGTTTCTGAAAGTTTTAAGTGAGGTCGAAGACGGTAAAGAAGAAATCGGTTTAAAATCCAAAATAGATCGGGTATACCGTTGGGATTATTTCAAAGAAAAGAAGGGACAGGAACTATTAAGTTATGTTAGCGACACTGTTCTTAAGTGGTTTTCACATGAATACAAGGATGAAACTATATTTCAGGGACTAAAAATAAAGCATCCAGATAATCTACGAGAAATAATTACATTACTTGATGGGTTGCAACTTACTGATATAAACGCTGATATTAAAGGTGATGCGTTTGAGTACTTTATACGTTCATATTCTGCAAGCAATCCTTCAGATTTGGGAGAAATATTTACACCTAGGCATGTCGTAAAAACACTCGTAAAGTTGGTTAATCCACAAATTGGAGAGAAAGTTTATGACCCATTCTGTGGTACAGGAGGTATGCTTATTGTTGCCTTTAAACACATTATGGATACTATGGCGCAAACGGATTTTAATATTAAAGTCCTTAAAGAGCAAACTCTGTATGGATCAGAGTTAACTAGAACGGCAAGTATCGCGAAAATGAATATGATACTTGCGGGCGATGGACATAATAACATCGTAAAGCAAGACAGTTTAGCAAATCCCGTAGATAAGGAATACGATGTTGTAATAACCAACTATCCGTTTGCACAAAAAACAAGATATGGTGATAAATACGTTATACCTAGCAGAAATGGAGATATAATATGTCCTCAACATTGTTTTAGATCATTAAAGGATGGGGGTAGGGTAGCCATGATTGCGCCAGATGGATTTCTTACAAATAAAAACAGTCACTCTTATGAAGCTGTAAGAAAGTATTTAGTGGAAAATGCAACGTTAAAAAGTGTAATATCTCTTCCACGGGGTTCATTTGAACCATATAACCGTGCTAAAGCAAGTATTCTATATTTTACTGACGTAAGAAAATCAAAAACAAAAGGACATTTTTGGCATTTTACCGTAAAGAATGATGGATATACTTTAGACAAAAAGAGAAAAAGGATAGATGGTTTAAATGATCTGGAATTGGTGTTGTCTGAAAAGAATTTAGAAACACAAGCGGAGGATTATTTGTTAGGTTTAGGTATTAAAAAAATCGATGTATCAGAAATTAAAGACAATAATTATGTTTTAAGTGCTGCTCCATATATTACAATACCAGATCTTCCAAATACGGAACATGACGTGTATTGTTTAGGAGATATACTAGAGCCAGCCAACAATGGGAAAATTGGCCAAGCGAAAAATGTGCCCATAATGTCGATAACGATGAATGATGGCTTAATTGACCAAGGCGATAAATTCAAAAAACGGATAGCTAGTTCAGATATATCCAAATATAACCGTGTTTATAAAAATGATCTAGTCATAGGGTTCCCGATAGACGAAGGAGTACTTGGGTTTCAAACCAAATATGATATGGCTGCAGTCAGCCCCGCTTACAACATCTGGAAATTTAAAAATAGTAGTTTAAACTTAAATGTTTTATTTCTCGAAATCTTATTACGTTCGTCTGCGATGCGTGAATTATACAAACAATTAATGCATGGTAGTGTGGATAGAAGGAGAACGATAGAGGATAGTATATTTGTTAAAATAAAAGTTCCAATTCCTCAACGTAAAGTTCAGGATGCAATAGTAAAAAAGCACCTAGAGGTTGAAAACCATAAAGTCCAAATTAAGGCTGTAGAAAAAAGCATTCAAACAGATATAAAAGATTTGATTGGATAATGGTAATAATCTTATGAGGGAAAATAAAAGCCACCTTGCGGTGGCTTATGATATTTTAATAGTCAAGTTATATCATCACTTTACTTTGTTCGCTTACCAGTTCGCGTACAGCATCTGCAATGCCTTTGGCATCGTAGCCGCATTCGCGGTGTAGTTCTTCCGGCTTGCCATGCTCTACTAACCTGTCCGGTATGCCCAGCATCTTCACTTCAGGTGTGTAATGATGTTCTGCCATGAATTCCAGTACCGCACTGCCAAAACCACCAACAATAGTACCGTCTTCTACAGTGATGATCTTGCTGAATTTATGTGCTATTTCGTGCAGCAGCTCTTCGTCTAATGGTTTGGCAAAACGCATATCATAATGCGCAGGATTCAATCCTTCTTTTGCTAGAGCATCGCAGGCTACCATAGCAAAGTTGCCGGGGTGGCCTATCGTCAGGATGGCAACATCTTCCCCATCTTTTATCTTACGCCCTTTACCTATTTCCAGCTTCACCATCGGCGTACGCCATTCCGGCATTACACCTTGCCCGCGTGGGTAGCGTATTACAAATGGCAATTGATTTTCGTCCAGTTGTGCGGTGTACATCATATTGCGCAACTCTGCCTCGTTCATAGGGGCAGCTACTACCATGTTTGGTATGCAGCGCATGTATGGTATATCATAGCAGCCGTGGTGCGTAGGACCGTCGTCGCCAACAAGGCCGGCACGGTCCAGGCAGAAGATAACAGGCAGCTTTTGTATCGCTACATCATGTATCACCATATCGTAGGCACGTTGCATGAACGAGCTATAGATATTACAGAACACCTTCATGCCCCTTGTGGCAAGGCCGGCACTCAATGTTACAGCATGTTGCTCGGCAATGCCCACGTCCAGCGCACGGTCAGGCATTTTCTCCATCATAAATTTCAGGGAGCAGCCCGATGGCATAGCAGGGGTGATACCCATAATAAGCGGGTTCTTCTCTGCCAGTTCTATGATGGTATGTCCAAACACATCCTGGTATTTAGGAGGTTCGGCAACGGTTGTTATCTTTTTATTGATCTTCCCGGTGATCTTATCAAATGTGCCGGGGGCATGCCACAGGGTCTGGTCTTTTTCTGCCAGTTCGTAGCCCTTACCTTTTACTGTTTTGATGTGCAGCAGCTTAGGGCCGGGGATATGCTTCAGGTGGTCGAGTGTTTCTACCAGTTTCAGCACATTGTGGCCATCCACCGGTCCGAAGTAGCGCATATTCAGCGCTTCAAACAGGTTGCTCGATTTAGACACCATGCCTTTCAGGCCGGCTTCTATCTTAGAACCTATCTTCTGGAAGTCTGCCGCGGGCAGCTTGCCCAGCAGTTTCCATACATCGTCCCTGAATTTATTATAGGTATAAGAAGTAGTAATGTCGGTAAGATATTCCTTCAGCGCACCCACATTCGGGTCTATGGACATATTATTGTCGTTCAGGATCACCAGCAGGTTGCTGTTGCTCACGCCTGCATGGTTCAGTGCCTCAAAAGGTAGCCCCGCTGTCATGGCACCATCGCCTATCACGGCAATATGCTGGCGGTCTGTTTCTCCCTTATATTTAGATGCAATGGCCATACCCAATGCCGCGGATATGGAAGTAGAGGAGTGCCCTACACCAAATGCGTCATATTCACTTTCTGTTCGTTTAGGGAAGCCGCTGAGGCCGCCATATTTACGATTGGTATGAAATACCTGGCGCCTGCCGGTAAGTATCTTGTGGCCATAAGCCTGGTGGCCTACGTCCCAGATCAGCTGATCGTCTGGGGTATTCATTACGTAGTGGAGTGCTACGGTAAGCTCTACTACACCCAGGCTGGCGCCAAAATGCCCGCCATGAACACTGACACAGTCTATTATAAACTGGCGCAACTCATTGCAAACCTGTTGCAGATCGGTCCTGTTCAGCTTACGTAAGTCTGCCGGATAATTGATATTGCTCAGTAAAGGCCCTGCAGCTATTTCTTCCATCTACCAGAAAAAGAATTGAAAATATCCTCCAAAAATAGTTAAAAATCCGCTATGTGATATTATTAATAACAGTAAAGGATAACGTTTGTTCGGTTTTACACCTCCTTATTATTATATATCTCCCGGCGGGTTAAATAATTAATTAGCAATTATTGCGCCAATCCTGATTTACCTTTGTGAGCAATTATATAAAAATGTTCAACCGTTATTGGCGGGAGTATCCCTGGTTTCTGCAGCTTATCCTCTTTGGGCTCATGGTTTTCACGTTTGCATCTTTTACCACATTGGTATGCACTATGTTATGGCCTAAGCTGATGGGGTATTCTGTTGCGCAAGCAGCAACGGTAGGCGCGGATGCCAGTAAATCATTGATTAATGCTTCTATCATATTGCAGGGTGTTATTTCGATGTCTGTCTTCCTGCTGCCGCCATTGGTATACGCCAATCAAACCCATCCCAGTGTTACATATTACCTGCACCTGCAAAAGCCGGGTAAGCCTATTCAGTGGATATTGATCCTGCTGATGTGGCTGGGAGCCATGCCTTTGTTCCTGGAGTTGGGTAGTTTAATGCACTTAATAGATCTGGGCAAAGGCGCTAAGGAAGCACAGGATAAAATAGAAGCCGCAGAAAAGGCCTACCTCGATATGAAGACCTTTGGCGAATTTCTTCGTGCGCTGATAGTAATGGCCTTATTGCCGGCTATAGGCGAGGAGCTATTCTTCCGCGGTATATTATTCCGCTTCTTTTACCAGAAAAACCGCAGGATATTCTTTTCAGGTTTCCTTGTTTCGGTATTGTTCGCGCTGGCGCATGGCACCCCGTTCAATTACGTATCCATTTTTGCAGCAGGTGGATTGCTCTGTTTTACCTTCTACATCACCGGCTCGTTGTACGCAAGTATGCTGGCGCATTTCTTTTACAATGGCTTGCAGATATTTCTTGCCTATATAGCGCAGCAGAATGCTTCCATAGAGCGCATAATGGATCAAAATGCTGTTCCGCTAGGCTTGGTAGCAGGTGGTGCTGTATTGTTTGCGGCATCGGCGTATTTATTATGGAAGGCACGCACCCCGTTGCCGCCTACCTGGGCAGATGATTTTACACCACAAGAGCGGGCAGAGCGCGAAACTAACCCCTTTGGATAAAACCTTTATATTGTAGCGGTATATGGCAATGAACTGGCCTACATTCTTCACCCGCCTTGGCAGCGCTATCGTCTTCTCCATCATCATGATGGCAGGATTGCTGTGGGTCGACTGGGCATTATATCTACTGCTGGCTTTGATACAGGTATTGTGTATCCGTGAATATTTTAAGTTAGTACACCTCATTACCCCCGATATGTACCTGCCTGCATGGTTGCCATGGGCAACGCAGGCGATAGCTTTAGCCCTGTTCTTTTCCGCCATTCTGTTGCCGGATAAGGTATTGGGCATAGCGCTCGTATGCGCACCGTTGCTTGTTTTGGTAACTAGCTTATCAAAGCAAACTGCATGGCAGGCAGGGTTGCATGCCATTGGCGGGTTGTGTTATATTTTATTTCCAATGCTCAGTATGGCCATGCTGCGGCATATAGATTTTTCACTGCCCATAGCGCTGATCCTGATGATATGGATGAACGATACCATGGCGTATATCGTCGGTTCATTCATCGGTAAAACACCATTTTCTGCCATATCTCCCAAGAAAACGTGGGAAGGTACAGCCGGCGGTGCGGTACTTACCATAGCAGGCGGCGCTATTTGGGGCTATTATGCGCATAGGGCGCATTTTATGATGGTTGACTGGATGATGATCTCAGCTATTGTGGCCATTGCAGGTACGGCGGGTGATTTATTCGAGTCTAAACTCAAACGCCTTGCAGGCGTTAAAGATTCCGGCGCCATGATGCCCGGTCACGGCGGCGCGCTCGATCGTTTTGATTCCTTGTTAATATCCGCGCCTTTTGTGCTGGCGTACATCTGGCTGTTTGTACCAATAGTGGAATAACCATTACATTTGCATTTCCAAAATTTTACTGATGTCAATACACCGCGAAGGTTATAAATACATCCTCATAGCTTCTGTATTATGGGCTATTATATGGTTTTTGTGTTATAAGTTTTTAATAGATATCGTTTGGTTGTTCTGGCCCATACAGGTAGCTTGTTTCCTTTTATGGTTCTGGATCATCTGGTTCTTCCGTCTACCCGCCCGCGATTTTACCTACAACGACAAACTGGCGATTGCCCCTGCAGATGGTAAGGTGGTAGTAATAGAAGAAACCTTTGAACCTGAATACTTTAAAGACAAGCGCCTGCAGGTATCTATCTTTATGTCGCCGCTGAATGTGCACGTAAACCGCAACCCCATAGCGGGGCTGGTGAAATATTTCAAATACCATCCGGGTAAATACCTCGTGGCATGGCATCCTAAATCTTCTACCGAGAACGAACGTACTACGCTGGTATTAAGCAATGGACGGTCGGAGTTATTGATCCGCCAGATAGCCGGTGCCCTGGCAAGGCGCATCTGCTGGTATGTTAAAGAAGGAGAGGTTGTAAAACAGAACGATGAGTTCGGTTTCATCCGTTTTGGCTCGCGGGTAGATATTTATTTTCCGCTGGGTACCCAAATAGATGTTAAAATTGGAGATATGGTGCAGGGCGGCATCACAGTTTTGGGTAGTATCGCTTAAATTCGTACTTTCAATATTCGTAAAAAATATAAAAACAGTCCAATATGAAAAAGCTCACATTATTGCTCGGTGCCCTGGTGATTGCTGGTGCTACTTTCGCTTGCGATGGCAAGAAAGATGAAAAAGCATGCTGCAAAAAAGGCGAAAAGAAAGAGTGCTGCAAGAAAGATGAAAAGAAAGCTTGCTGCAAAAAAGACGAGACAGCTAAGAAAGACGACAAAAACATGTCTTCTTCTACCACTAAAAAATCATAAGTTATTAGATTATTGTATAAGATGCCTTCCTTATGGAGGGCATTTTTATTTTGAGCTATTCGTAAGACCTTTGCGGCATGTCCTATAAAAAAATTACGGCCGAGGATATAACTTATTTCCGTTCCATTCAAGGAATTCATTCTGTGCATACAGACGACGATGCACTTGCCAATTGCGCATCCGATGAAACGGAAGACCTGCATTATATGCCCGAAGTGGTCATAGAACCGGCGACGGTAGATGCTATCAGTAAGATCATGACTTATTGCAACGAGCATCTGATACCTGTAACACCGCGTGGTGCAGGTACCGGGCTTAGTGGTGGTGCATTGCCTGTTTATGGTGGCGTAGTGCTGCACATGAAGCGCTTCAACAAGATATTACAGGTAGATAAAAGCAACCTGCAGGTAATAGTAGAGCCGGGCGTTATTACGCAGGAACTGCAGGAGCATGTAAAGCAACAGGGTTTGTTCTATCCCCCCGATCCGGCAAGTAAGGGCTCGTGCTTTATAGGTGGTAATGTTTCTGAAAATTCGGGTGGCCCGCGTGCAGTAAAATATGGTGTGGTAAAGGATTATGTGCTAAACCTGGAGATGGTAATGCCCGATGGCAATATAATATGGACGGGCGCTAACGTGCTGAAGAATGCTACTGGTTATAATCTTACACAACTGGTGGTGGGCAGTGAGGGTACATTGGGCGTTATCACTAAAATCGTATTGCGGTTGATACCTGCCGTAAAACATGACCTGCTCATGTTGGTGCCTTTCCGTAATGCAGTGCAGGCTTGTGAGGCGGTCAATGCTATCTTCCTTGCCGGCTATACCCCTTCTGCGCTCGAATTTATGGAGCGCGATGCCCTGGAATGGTCCATGCGCTATACCAAGGCAACGGGCATTAATCTTCCGGAAGATATACAAGCACACCTGCTGATAGAAGTGGATGGTAATAACCCGGACGAACTCTATAAAGACATGGATGCTATCGGGGCTATTGTGCAGCAGTTTGATATTGATGAGATACTCTTTGCAGACAGCCATGAGCAGAAGCAAATGCTCTGGACGCTCAGACGAAAGGTGGGCGAGGCGGTAAAGACAAATTCTATCTATAAAGAAGAAGATACGGTGGTTCCGCGGGCAGAGTTGCCTGAGTTATTGGGTATTATTAAAAGCCTCGGCAAAAAATATGGCTTCCAGTCGGTATGTTATGGACATGCGGGCGATGGCAACCTGCATGTGAATATAGTGAAGGGCGATATGAGCGACGAGGACTGGAACAATAAGCTGACGCATGGCATACGGGAGTTATTTACAGAAGTGGTGCGCCTCGGCGGAACAATTTCCGGGGAGCACGGTATTGGCCTGGTGCAGAAGGGGTATATGGATATTGCATTCAACCCCATACAGCTCGGCCTGATGAAACAAATAAAGCAGGTTTTTGATCCAAAGAATATCCTGAACCCGGGCAAGATTTTCGCCGGCTAAACCTTTAACGTTACTTTGCCGTCTAAATACCTAAGCGTGACATAATATCCGGCGAATGAAGCCGTTTTTATCATAACTTCGTTTAATTATGAAATTCAGGTATATCACAACAGCGTTACTGCTCTGCATAGGCTTGCAGTCGGCATACGCGCAGGAAGTATATAGCAGCAGTGGCCGCCCTGTAACATCAGAAAAGCCTAAGAGCAGGCAAAAGGGCTTTGATGCCAGCCGTATCATTTTCGGCGGTGGTATGGGCCTTGCTTTCGGTACGGTTACAGATATCAGCGTAGCGCCGGTTTTAGGTTATCGCTTTACTGATAATTTCGCGGCGGGTATCGGCCTTGGTTACGAATACCTGAGGATCAAAGATTATTTCCAGTTCCAGGATCCCAATAATGCCAATGGCGGTGTTATCTATAAGCCTTATGTGGCTAATATCTATTCGCCAAGTGTGTGGACACGTTACCGCTTTTATAAAAACCTGTTTGCAGAGGTGGAATATGAACACAACTTCATGACTGCTAAAGAATATACACCTGTATATGATGCATCCACCGTTTTAGGCTTCAACTTCGCAGCTGATAAGGTAAATCGCAATGTGCCTTCTGTATTGGTAGGCATCGGTTTGCGTCAGCCAATCACTGATAGGGTATCGCTGTTGCTCATGGGTATGTACGATGTTTTGCAGAAAGAATACAGCCCTTACAAAAACACACTCATTATCCGTTTTGGTGTAGTTGCCGGATTTTAGAAGAATATATTTCATCATAAAAAAGCAGCATATTATTTATGCTGCTTTTTTATTTGCTCTTTTAGCTTTTCGGTAATTCGGTCTACTTGTGCATGTTGTGTATAGCCAACGTTGAAGAGGTAACTATAGCTGCCCAGGTAAGGTGTTGCCTTGCCCTGGTGCATAAATGGAGTGTACCTATAGGTGTCTAATACCCGCTGTATCTTTTTTTCGATGATCCCGGATATCGCTCCGGGTACTTCAGCAGGTACTATTTTATCATCGGCATTCAGCACCTTCCGTGTGAGTGTTTGGGGTTTGTAATAAACAATAGTTCCATGCTCATCTACCACCATTTGCTCTATTCTGTATTCATAATAGCCCTCTGGCAGCTGTTTTTTCTCTTCGGCAATGGCTTCATCCATGCGGTCATTTAATCTTGTATAGTCGCGGGTCCACACTTTAGACGATTCCATATTAAACCTGTCGTCTGGGTGGTCTTCGAAAAAATAGATCTCCTTGCCGTTCAGCATCACCGGCCTTTGTCCGCCAACTTTTAATGTAGAAGAGGTCTGCTTATTGCTGATATGCACAGCTCGTTCACGAACCGTTTCCAGCGTTGGTTTATCTCCTTTGCTGGTAACGATCACCGGGCCATTCCCACCTTTATCTTTAGCATATGCCAGTGAAGCGATTGCTGCGAGGGAAATAGTAAGGAAGTATTTCATAACAGGTATGTTATATGTATCGATAGTGAAGGTAATAGAAATTTGTATGATATATATCATCGCGGTATACATCCGGCTTCTCAAACTAATGGCCAAAATGGCCTATTTTCACGCCCATGAGTTCGGCCATACTGTTATCTATTGTGCTTGCCTATTTTCTTTTACTACTGGGCATTGCATTTTATACTTCCCGCCATTCCAATAACGAATCCTTTTTTATTGGTAACCGCAGTAGCAAGTGGTGGGTAGTAGCTTTTGGCATGATAGGCACCTCACTCTCCGGGATGACATTCATTTCCGTACCGGGCACCGTTGGCAAATCAGGGTTCGATTATTTCCAGGTAGTGATAGGCTATTGGCTGGGTTATTTTGCGGTCGCTTACATCCTGCTGCCTATATATTATAAAATGCAGCTCACCTCTATCTATACTTATCTCGAGAAGCGATTAGGGGTAACATCTTATAAAACAGGTGCATTGTTTTTTATCCTTTCCCGTACGCTGGGTGCTACCTTAAGGCTATACCTGGTAATAAAAGTGCTCGAGAAATTTGTGCTGGAAGATATGGGCATCCCTTTCGAGGCAACGGCTATTATCATTTTAGCATTGATACTATTATACACGTTTAAAGGAGGTGTTAAGACCATCGTCTGGACCGATACACTGCAAACCACATTCATGTTACTATCGCTGCTGGTATGCGTTGGTTATATCATGCACGATATGCATCTTGGCCTCGGATCTACCTGGCAGGCAATGAAGGCGCAGGGCTATACAAAGATGTTGCATACAGATGCGCTGGCGCCCAATTACTTCCTGAAGCAAATATTGGGTGGTGCTTTTATCACCATTGCTATGACGGGCCTCGACCAGGAAATGATGCAAAAAAATATCAGCGTCAGCAACCTGGCAGATTCTAAGAAAAACATGATCAGCTTTTGCTTTATTATGGTGGCCGCCAATTTTATATTCCTCTTGTTGGGCGGATTGTTATACTTATATGCAGGTGCTAACGGTATTGCCGTTGCCGGCGACGACCTGTTCCCTACCATAGCTGTAAAAAGTGGCCTTCCGTTTTTCATTACCATCTGTTTTATCGTAGGGCTGGTATCAGCCTTGTTTCCAAGCGCAGATGGTGCGCTTACTGCATTAACTTCTTCTTTCTGCATAGATATCCTGGGCATGAAGCGCCGTACCGACTGGGATGAAAAGAAGCGTTCCCGTGTTCGTCTTACCGTGCACAATGTATTTGCATTGATATTCCTCGCCTGCGTTTTCTTCTTCCGTATGGTAGATAATGGATCGCTGATACAAACGCTTCTTGTGGTAGCAGGCTATACATACGGGCCTTTACTGGCACTGTTCATATTCGGCATATTTACCAAAAGACAGGTCAATCACCGCAGTGTGCCTGTAATATGTGTGGCGGCGCCCATTATATGTTATATCTTAAAGCAGTATGATAAAGAATGGCTGGGTGGTTACAGTATCGGTACCGAACTGCTTATCATTAACGCTGCCTTGACGTTTTTGCTGTTACTTTTGTTTTCCGGAAAAGACAGGCAATTAGAATTTAAAGAGATCTGATAATGAGTGAAAAATATACCAAGATAAAACTGCGCGACTGGACCGAAACCCGTGCACACAGTAGCTGGCAGGTATTTAAAATAATGGCGGAATTTGTACAGGGTTTTGAGACACTGGCAAAGATCGGCCCATGCATATCCATCTTCGGTTCTGCGCGTACCAAAGAAGGGCATAAATATTACGAACTCGCGGTAGAGATATCCCGCCGCCTGGCTGAAGAAGGCTTTGGTATTATTACCGGCGGTGGGCCGGGCATTATGGAGGCGGGCAACAAAGGTGCTAAAATGGCCGGTGGACGATCTGTGGGGTTAAGTATCTCCCTGCCGTTTGAGCAATCTGGTAATATCCATGTTGATAAAGACAATGCTTTATACTTCGATTATTTCTTCGTCCGCAAAGTGATGTTCGCTAAATACTCGCAGGGTTTTATAATGATGCCGGGCGGGTGGGGTACGATGGACGAATTCTTCGAGATCGCTACTTTGATACAGACGCGCAAATTCACGCAGACACCCATGATATGTATAGGGTCTGAATATTGGAGCGGCCTGTTCAAATGGATGAAAGACACCATGCAGGATGCAGAAGGCAATATCAGCCCGGGCGACCTGGATATGATCAAGATATTTGACACTGCAGAAGAGGTAGTTACCTACCTGCACGAATTCTATTCGCACAACAAGCTACAACCCAACTTCTAATGACTGTAGTACTGATACCGCCTGTTATTAATAAATACGCAGAAGATCATACAAGTGCCGAGATGCCGGCATTGGCAGCGCTGAACCGTGAAACCAATATGAAGGTAGAAATGCCTGTGATGTTATCGGGCAAGCTGCAGGGCCGGGTATTGCAGATGATGAGCCACATGGCAAAACCGCGCAGAATACTGGAAATAGGTACTTACACCGGTTATTCTGCAATTTGTTTGGCGCAGGGGCTAACCGAAGATGGCCATCTACATACAATAGATATTAACGAGGAGTTACAAGACATGTGTTTTCGTTATTTTTGCGAAGCGGGACTGGAGACGAAAATAACCCAGCACATAGGAAAGGCAGCAGATATCATTCCCGCACTGGATGAGATGTTTGACATGGTGTTCATTGATGCCGATAAACAAAACTATCACTTGTACTACGATATGGTATTTGACAAAGTACCGATAGGTGGTTTTATATTGGCCGATAATGTGCTGTTTGAAGGGGATGTGGTATTGCCTGAAGAACAGATGGGCAAGAACGGAAGGGCGATGCACTTGTTTAACGAAAAAATAAAAAACGATACACGCGTAGAGCATGTATTATTGCCGGTAAGAGACGGCATTATGATTGTAAGAAAAATTGCTAACTGATAAAGTAAAACAATAGGTATGCGTAAGTGGTTGATAGGTGCTTTGCTGGCACTCAGTTTTGTAAATACTTCATTTGCCCAGGCGGGTGGTGACTATGATGCAAAAGTGAAGGCTTATATAGAAAAATATAAGTACCTGGCAATAGAAGAGCAGAAACGCAGTGGCATCCCCGCGGCTATAACATTGGCACAGGGCATACACGAAACACAGGCAGGTTGCAGTGAGCTGGCTACCCAGGCCAATAATCACTTTGGCATCAAATGTAAAAAGGAATGGACGGGTGAAACATTTGCGCACACAGACGATGCACCTAATGAATGTTTCCGCAAATATGGCCGTTGCGAAGATTCTTATCACGATCATACAGAGTATCTAACCAAATCTCCTCGCTACTCAGGCCTGTTTAAATTGTCTGTGACTGATTACCCGGCATGGGCTATGGGATTGAAGAAATGTGGCTACGCTACCAATCCCCGATATGCACAGGTGCTTATAAAACTGATTGAAGATTATCACCTGCAGGAATATACTTATGCTGCAATGAACAATGCAGAGATCGTACCCGACCAGGATGCGGTATTAACTGCTTCTGCTGATCCGGCCATGGCGCCTGTAACTGCAGCCACGGTTCCTGTAAAATCTGTTGTAGCTCCCGCAATTTCTGCAGATGCTGGTAATGCCGCTGCTACCACTCCTGCAAAGCCACCATATGGTAAGGAAGTAAAAGTAAACGGCCTGCGTGCCATATATGGCCACAAAGGCGAAACGCCGCTGGGCTATGCTTATAATGCAGGTATCCGATACTCAAAGCTCCTGGATATAAACGAGATAGACGAGCGCCCGCTGCCATGCGATATGTACCTGTACCTGGAGCGTAAAAACACGCGCGGTACTCATACAACACATACCGTGCAAAATGGTGAAAGCCTGTTTATGATAGCACAGCAGGAAGGTATGCAGATAAAAAGCCTGATGGAACTGAACCAACTGCAACAGGGTGAAGAACCTGTAGCAGGTGCAGTGTTGCAATTACAAAATGCCGCACAGGATAAGCCCGCAGTTACCGCAAAAGCTGCTAACGATAACCGTGCACGCAAATCTGCTATCCGTACTTCTTCTCCTGACGAAATAGCAACAGTACCGACAGTGCCAACCGTGCCACCAACACAGGCAGCGACAGTACCAACGGTACAGACCAGTAAAAACAGCCGCCTCAAAGCATCTGACGGACTGGAAGAAAAAGCAATTGTAAAAACAGAAGAGCCTGTTGCAGTAGTGGAAGAACCCATAGCCGAAGCGCCGCAGGAAACAACTGCAACAAATGATGCCGCAACTGTATCAACAACCAATATAGCTGCTAATGCAGAAGCTAAAACAATAGACCCTACAGTTGAAGAATCAAAAAATGAATACCCGGCTGAAGCGCAGCCACGTTACGCCAGTATTACAACACCTGCTGCTGATGTAAAAACCGAGGTAAGTGCGCCTGCAAATATGCCGCAGCCCGATCCTGTATTCCTGAAAGAAGAACCTAAAACAGTAGCTACCGTTACCGCGCCTGCAGAGGCGATGACACCACCTGCGAAGCAATTGGCTACCGTGCCTGCTATGGAAGAAATAAAACCTGCCACTACAAAAGAGGTAAGCAATGCATCCGTTGCCGTAGAAGCAAAACCGGTAGATGTGCCCGTAATGGAAGAGGAACCCAAAGATGAACTCGACAGGCTGAAAAGAAAGTTCGACAGGGTAGTGTATGCAAACGAGAACGCACAAAAAACGGCACAGGCAGAAACACCTAAAACGGAAACCGTTGCAACAACAACTCCGGCAGCAGAAACAAAGACAGCAGTAGTAGCCTCCGGTGCCGGTGCTAAATATTATACAGTGAAGAAGGGCGATACCGGCTTTAGCATTGCAAAAAGAAACGGCATCACATTAAGGCAGCTGATGGAATGGAACGGCCTTGACTTTGACGACATCAAAGTAGGACAGAAACTAAAAGTGAAACAATAACCATTATATGACGGTACAGGTAAATGGAAAGTTATTCGAAACATTCATAGATAGTAATACCGTTCATAAAAGAATACTGGAGCTGGGTGCGCAGATCAATAAAGATTATGCAGGCCTGAACCCTTTATTCCTCGGCATACTCAATGGCTCCTTTATTTTTGCTGCCGATCTTTTTCGTAGTGTATCCGTAAATGCGGAAATTTCATTTATTAAACTGGCTTCCTACAAAGGCACCACTTCCACAGGCAATGTTATTACCTCTATTGGTATGGAAGAAAGCATCGCCGGCAGGCATGTTATCATAGTAGAAGATATTATTGACACCGGCACTACGCTACATGCATTCCTGCCGCAATTGCAGCAACAGAATCCCGCTTCTTTGAAGATCGCATCATTATTATCCAAGCCCGAAGCACGTAAATATGATGTACAAGCAGACTATCTCGGTTTTGAGATACCGGATGTATTCGTAGTAGGTTATGGGCTCGACTACGATGGCCTCGGAAGAAATCTCCCCGGCATCTACCGCATTGTCAATCAGTAGAAGATAGGCATCTCAGCGTTGCTTCCCTGCAGCATACCGGCTTTGGTAGCTTGTGTAAATAAGGTATTGATAGCATGTTCCCCTTCCGTACCCAGGTCGGTAGAGTATTCATTTACATACAACTCTATATGTTTGCGCATCACAGCTTCTTCCATTTCCTGCGCATTCTCGGTAATAAAAGGCTGCAATTCAGGATAATGTTTCCACGAATATTCCAGGCTTGCCTTGATGATGCTATCCACAGTTGCGCACAGTTCTTTATCAAAGCTTCTTTTAATGACGATGCCTCCTAATGGTATGGCCGCTTTCATTTCATTTTCCCACCAGTCGCCCAGGTCTATCAGTTTTACAAGCCCTTTCTGTTGATAGGTAAACCTGCTTTCGTGTATAATAAGTCCGGCATCAAATTGCCCGTCCAACACAGCCTGTTCTATCTCGCTAAACAATACCTCTGTTTTATTTTTTGCCTGCGGCAAAGCAAGGCTCAGCAATAAGTTGGCAGTGGTATTAATGCCCGGTATCGCAATTTTATAATTCGCCGCATTTGTAAGGTCTAATGGTTGTTTTGCTATTAGCAGTGGCCCCACGCCCTTACCCAGCGCACTACCACTATGTAGCAATGCATATTTATCTATCACATGCAGGAAGGCATTATAACTGAGCTTGGTGATATCCAGCTTGCCCTGCTCTGCCCAAAGGTTCAGGGTTTCCACATCCTCCATCACATAGTCAAACTCAATTCCTTTTGTATCAATCTTGCCATTCACCATCGCATCGAAGATAAATGTATCGTTGGGGCAGGGACTAAAGCCTATCGTCAGTTTCATGGCGCAAATTTAGGTAATTCATCAACCGGCCGGCATATAAGGTTTTAATAATGCTATAGTAAAATCTGCAGGCTGGTTTTACATTTACTATTATTATGGATGCGTTTTTTACACTGGTAAGCCAATACATTTCTCTTTCGCCCGAAAGCAGGGAAGCATTTGCAGCAATATTGAAAGAAATGGAGCTGCCGAAAGGGCATGTACTGGTGAAGCCCGATAGTACCTGCCGTTATGTTTATTTCATAGAAAAAGGATTAACACGCACCTTTTATTATAAAGATGGGAAAGACGTGACCGATTGGTTCAGTGCAGAAAATATGTTTGCATGTTCTATTATCAGCTTCCTTACCCGCACACCAGACAGGCGGGGTATCGAGTTATTGGAAGACTCTGTCCTTTGGGCCATTCATCATGATGATCTTGAAAAATTATACGGTCAATACCATGATATAGAACGCTTTGGCAGGTTACTTGTAAGCAACGGTATCATACAGGTGCAACAGCGCTTTGACGATCTTCATTTCGCTACCGCAGCAGAAAGGTATCATACACTAATGAATACACATCCTGATTTTATTCAAAGAATCCCTTTAGGTATGATCGCATCTTACCTTGGCATCACCCAGGAAACCCTGAGCAGGATAAGAGCTAAACATTAGTTTTTGACAATTGTCAAAGGAGTTCAGGACAGACCATAGGAGCTTTGCAGAAAAACAAAGCTATTATGAACACTATATTATGGCTATGCCAGGGATTTCTTGCACTGGCATTCGGTTATTCAGGTTTTTGCAAGTCGGTTTTATCGCAGGATAAGCTGGTAGCGATCGGGCAAACAGGGGCCGGGGAGGTTTCCATAACTACTTCCAGGTTTATTGGTATTGTAGAGTTACTGGGTACAGCAGGTGTTATTTTACCCTGGGGTCTGCATGTGCTTCCATGGCTAACACCGCTGGCTGCTACGGGTTTTGCTATTATTATGTTGCTGGCTGCACCTATACATTACAGGTTGCATGAACCTAAAAATGTGTTTACCAACATTGTACTGCTGTTAGTGAGCATCATAGTTATATGGGGCCGTACGGCCGAATTGCTACATTAATCCTCCAGCACTTCGCAAAAGTAGCCAAGCTCGGCCAGTACTGAGGATACTTTTTTAGGACATACATCTTTCTGTTCTATCCTTAGTATCCGGTCGCAGTCTTCCAGGTCGAAGCTGATGCGGCTTTTGGGGTAATGTTCGAGAAGCTTCTGCACCAGTATAATGGATGCACTTGCTTCCCGAACATTGGTTTTAAATACTTCTATCATAGTTATACAGCTAATGATAAAACCGGCTTGTTTACCTTATGGTACAAGGCATAAGAGGTAAAGCCAACTGCAATGATAACGGTCATAAAAGCCAGTCCGCTGCCATTATCTCCGCTTGACACAATAGAATAGGTAGCGCCCAGCAGGTCGAATATCAATCCGGCATAAGCCCATTCTTTTATGCGCGGGAAACCCGGTATCAGTATAGCTATAGCACCCAATATCTTAGCTATGCCCAGGAATGGACTGATATAATTGGGGTAGCCTAGTTTACCATTCATGAAAGCCTGTGCATCTTGTGTGTTCAATGCATCAGGTATGGCAGAGAACAGCATAAACCCTGCAAACAAAATGGTGATGATCCAGTAAGCAATTTTTGTCTTTTTCATGTTTATGTAGTTTTTATTGTTTGGTTATTTCTGATTTATATGTTTGCGGGTTTATACCGCTCATAACGCTTCCACGCATAGTACACCAGGAACATGATGCCCAATATGATCAGCGGGAATACCAGCAGCATACCATTGTCTCCGGCAAAAGCGCGCGATGCAAACGCACCAATAAAGTTGAACGCAAGCCCTGCGTACGCCCACTCTTTGATCGTGGTAAACCTGTCCTGCAAAATGGCTACAGCGGCAAGCAACTTTGCTATGCCAAATATAGTGAGTGCATACATCGGGTAGCCAAGATGTCTTAGCACTTCCTGCCCCGCTTCTGCCCTGGTGACGCCACCAATGCCATCCATAAGAATCAGTAAGGCAAAAACGATGGTTGCTATCCAGTAAATGATCTTTATTCTCTTTGTTTTCATAACTTTTAAATTTTGTTGTTACATTGTTTAATTGTTATTACAAAGATACTGCGGGTATTTTGCGTCTGTGAGGTGCTGCTACGGCTATAAAAGGGTTGTTTGCGACATTTAATTTACAATATCCACCGGCACTTCAATGCCGGTGGTATTCTTTCCTGCCTGCTTTATGGTGGTCCTGAATTTCATATACTATTGTTGCATGTTCTTATCGAAGTTAAGCATCCATACGATGCCAAATTTGTCAGCCACAACACCAAACAATGCACCCCAGAACTGCTGTTTCATTGGGTCTATGATCTTTCCGCCTGCGGATAGCTTGTTATAAAAATCGTTGATCTCTTCTTCGCTGCTGCAGTTTACAGATAATGCTATATCATTTCCTTTCGTATAGCCTTCCGGCGGTGTCATATCCGTACCCATCAATACAAAGCTGCCTTTTACGAGCATGGAGTGTGCTACCTGATTTGCCATTGCTGGTGGGCACATTTCTTTTAATGGGGTATCGCCTACAAGCATAATGTTCAGCTCGCCGCCAAGGTTCTCTTTGTAAAAGTTCATCGCTTCCTGGCAGCGCCCGTTGTAGTTTACATAAGCATTTACTGTTGTCATTGTTTTTTGGTTTTATGATTGATTAAAAAAGATGCTGTTGATAATTGATCATCCATTGTACGCCGAACTTATCGGTGAGCATGCCGAAGATGGCGCCCCAGAATGCGCGCTCCAGCGGGGTTACGATGGTTCCGCCTTCAGACAGCGCCCTGAATATTCTTTTTGTTTCTGCCTCGCTTTCTCCCTGTATGGATATAAAGAAGTTGTTGCCGTTTTGTACAGGCCCCAGCGATGATGGCCGGTCACTGCCCATAAGGATGGTCTCTTTGCTTACCGGCAGCGATATATGCATGATGCTTTCTTTATCGCCGCAGGGGTCAGGCATACCATCCGGCAGGTCTTTATAGCGGATGATATTGCAATAGTCGTGGCCAAATACCGATCTGTAAAAGTCAAATGCTTCTTCTGTATTTCCGTTAAAGTTCAAATAGGGGTTCACTATCGCCATCGTCTTGTCTTTTAAAAGGGTTATCAATCTTTTAGGTCTGCAAGCCTTACCATACACAGCACATCTTTGCCGATATATTTTTCGATGCAGGCTCCTTTGGGGTCTATACCCGGCTGGGCCAACAGCAGTTGAAAGGTCTTACCAATAGCTGTTTCGTCTTGCATCCAGTCATGTAGCAATTCAGCTATGTAATTACCTGCCCTGGCTATAAACAGTTCGCATCCATATTGTTGTGCTTCTTCACCGGGTAGTTCTTCCGTAGCTGCCTTATATACGATCATTCCGTTTACCGGGTAGGAAACGCCATAGTAAATCCTGTTATCAGCATCCGGCAGCAAATTTTTTAACTTATTGAAAGCATCCATAATTCCCTGCGGAAAAGATGTTGCCTGTACATACATGAGTTGTATATCTTGTTGTATATGTAGCTGATGCGTCACTTATAGATTTCTAACCACAAAGCTATAACCGGTCGGCAGCAAACAACAGGGGCATTTACGGCAATAAAAGGGGTTGGTTGCGACAAGCACATTATTTACATTTGACATTATGGTACATATTTCAATTCTCATTCCCAAAGGCGCTATACTGGCGAGCCTCGAAGGCTCCAGGCAATTGTTTGCACAGGTAAACCAGTTTGTGAAAATGAAAGGTGGCGCGCCGCTTTTTAAGATTGAACTGGTAGGCCTGCAAGAAGAGACCAGGGTAAGCGGTGGCTTGTTTACCGTTAATGCCAATAAGTTGCTTAGTGAAGTAAAGAAGACAAATCTTATTATTATTCCCGCCATTGATGGCGATCTGCAAAAGGTTATCGAAGAGAATAATGAGTTCATTCCCTGGATCATTAAGCAATACAAGGGTGGTGCAGAGGTGGCCAGTCTTTGCCTTGGGGCATTTCTGCTTGCATCTACAGGCTTGCTCAATGGTATGAAGTGTGCCACACACTGGGTAGCTGCTAACGAGTTTCGTAAGATGTTCCCCGAGGTAGACCTGGTGACAGAAAAGATCATTACGTTCGAAAAAGGCCTGTACTCAAGTGGTGGTGCATTTTCTTACCTGAACCTGATACTACACCTGGTAGAAAAATATGCCGGTCATGATATGGCGGTGATGTGTGCCAAGGTATTTGCCATAGAAATAGAGCGCGATAGCCAGGCTTCGTTTATGATATTCCAGGGACAGAAAGATCATGAAGATGAGCCGATACGCAAAGCGCAGGAGTATATAGAAAAGAACTACCAGGAGCGTATTACCGTAGATCAGCTCACGAATATGTTTGCTATAGGCAGGCGCAATTTCGAGCGCAGGTTCAAGAAGGCTACAGACAATACAGTTACAGAATATATGCAGCGTGTAAAGGTAGAAGCGGCAAAAGCAAGCCTCGAATCATCGCGCGATAATGTTACGGAAGTGATGTACAATGTTGGCTATACTGACCCTAAAGCTTTCCGTTCTACATTCAAACGCATCACCGGCCTTAGCCCGCTCGACTATCGCAATAAATATAACAGGCTGTACGCACAGAACTAACAAACTGATACATAGAGGAGTATAATAATTAAGCCTGTGTAAACACAGGCTTAATTATTAAATAATATTAGGAAAACCGCAGTAATGTTTGTACCTTCAGAAGGTAAGGGTACTTTATTTTATTTCATTGTCGGATGAAAATTTTAATTGCGTAAAGTAACATGCGCACATGCAGCTATGTAGCCACATAGTAGTCCCGACAAGGCTTTTAAGGGCATATTGAATCGTTCACGTTAAAAAAGCCAACATGAAGCTGAAAACACTTTCAACAAGCATTTGCCAGGAACTCCTGGACAATGGTTACAGCCATTTTGTAGTTAAGTTCAACCACGAAGATGAAGACTTCGGCGGTGCGCAGGAAATGGTAACCTACGAGCCTGTAAAAGAAGACGAGCAGGCAGCTATCGCTATCGAAAAGGTCAAAACCAAGCTGAGCAAATCAAAAGGTAAGTATTTTGTGATCACTAAAGAGTAGCATCTTTTATCCTTTCCAGTCCCTTCTTTATTCCCTTACGTATCATATTTCCATAACCGTCATTCCCAAGTTTATCTGCATAGGCCAGTGCCTGTGTATAGTGCTCTGTTGCAAGATCATACTTGCCCAGGTCTTCATAGCATTTGCCTATATTCAGGTGTAACGATGGCATGGCACCTTTAACCGAGGTGTCTGGTACTTTTTGTGCATGTGCCAATGCAATGGCATCCCAGTACAGTTTGCCTTCCGTATCAGCCTGTCTGCGTGCAAGGTAATGTGCAGCTATAAACTTTTCTGCATCATTGCCGGCCATATCCCACGCCCTCGTAAATAATTGCAGAGATGCAGCAAGATCACCCTTGCCTTCCATCTCCATGCCTTCTGCACAGAGCTTATTTACCGGGTTATCACCATCAAACAACATCGTCGGTGGGTTGTATGTTATATAGCTTAAAGAATTTCAGTTTATCCCAATACCCGCGTTGCGTTTGAATCAGACCGTTCTTTATCTCAAAAAATCCGCAGCCGTTAAAGTGCTTAGGATCTTTCCATTCCAGCACGGCCCAATCGCCCTCTGCAATTATTTGCACAGGTATGCAATGCATTTCCGGCGCGGCGGCAAATTCACCGGCAAACATTTGTTTAATAGCCGCTTTGCCTATGATAGGCTCATTGGGCATTTGGTGATTAATAGCTTCTTCTGCATACAGGTTGGATAATGCTTCCACATCCGCACGGTTAAAAGCATCTACCCATCGCTTTACAATTTCCCTTGGTGACATTGTTGCAATATAAGGAAATACATCACTGCCCCCGGCTTTCAGGTGCACCTAAGCATTTAGCGAAGCATAGACGTTCATCAGCTGTTGTATATGCCTTTGCGTATGCACCGTTATCAGGCCTATCCATTCGTAGCGGGTAAGCTGGCCAAACATGCCAACTTCCCTGTCGGTGCATGTGGCATCCAGGTATAGCCCCCATGCTGCACCTTTCAGCTCCCGGAAAGTATTGTCGATCATGGACAATACCTGCTCCTTTTTATACGGCCCTTCTCCCGGCAATAATTGCTCTGCGGCATTAAATTTCAGGTCGTAGTTCAGGAATAGTTCACGAATTGCAGGTAGCTTTTCGCCGGGTGGCCGGTTTGTAATTGTAGTATTGCCATACAATACCTCGCCTGCGGCACTTTTAGCAATATGTTCTGCTATTTGACCGGCTGTCCAGCCGCTGGCTGGTGTAATGGTGTTTAACTGTTCTTCGGTAAATCGCCCCACTATCTCTAATAGCTCTTCGGTAATAACTTCCAGCTGTGCTATGAGTTCATTTTTGTTCATCATCTATAGCTTGTATATGCAAACCTACATCGGATGGTTAGCAAGATCGGGTGTCGTTCACGGCTATAAAAGGGCGTTTTGCGACAAATAAAAATACCCCTTGTTTTGCAAGGGGTATTTTTATTAACGTCCCGGTGGTGGGGGTGGTGTTGGCGGTGCTGGTGGTACAGGAGCACCCGGCGGTGGTGGCGGAGGCCCCGGTGGTAAATGTCTTGGTGGGCCGCAGGAAACCATCGTCGCTGCAGCTAGGCAGAAAACTAAAATCAAATTCTTCATAATCCTTTTGTGTATGGTGACACAAAAATTAAACCACCACCTGTTATAGTTTAGTTGTTGTTACCACCTGTTACTGTCAGCTGGCTCATTACGCGATGCACCATGCTATCGCAGCGGCTTAGATGAAAATCATAGACATGATCTTTCATATAGCCGCTAAGGTTTTCTTTGAGCATTGTTTTTGCCCTGTTCAGCCGCACTTTAATATTCGATTGCTCCAGGCTCAGTATATCCGAGGTTTCTTTCACGGAAAGATGTTCTATCTCTCTCAATACAAATACCATCCTGTATTTTTCAGGCAAGCTCGCTATCGCGTTTTCCAGTATCGCATTCAGCTCTTTATTCACCAATACATTTGCGGGCGTATTCATGCTGGTATCATTATTGGGTAGTTGCAGTTTTTCTTTTTCAGCTTGTTGTTTCCTTCGTATAGCGTAGCATTCGTTGATCATAATGCGTATAAGCCAGGTACCGAAGGCCGCACGGTTCTCGAACTGGTGCAGGTGTTCGTACGCATGTATATAGGCGCTTTGCATGGCATCTTCCGCTTCGGCATCATTGTTCAGTATCGACATGCCTATCCTGTATAGCTTTTGGTTATATCGGCGGATGATGATCTCAAAAGGCTTTGTTGCTCCGTTCTGTACTTCCCGTATGATCTCATCATCTGGTATTTGCCCTGGCAGCGCAGTAAAATGTGTTGTCATTAGCTATTGGATGTAAAAACACAAAAAAGGTTACAAAAAAATTTTCAGGGTTCATTTTGTAACCTTTTCCTGTTGCTTTTCTCTAATCTTCAAAAACTATATTATGGCTTCAGTAAAACAGCTTCAAAGCATCTTAAAGGTTACGTATGGCATTGTGCCGATAGTGGCAGGTTTAGATAAATTTACGAATCTCCTCACCAATTGGGCAGATTACCTTAACAATAAACTGATCCCTTTTGATGCACCTATGTTTATGAAGATAGTAGGTGTCATAGAGATCTTCGCCGGCATTGTAGTACTTATCCGCCCGCTGATAGGCGCGTATATTGTAATGATCTGGTTGATTTGTATTGCATTGCAGCTACTGGCGGGTGGCCATTTCCTCGATGTAGCCGTTCGCGACCTGGTAATGGCTATAGGGGCATACTCCCTCGCGCAGCTAACCCGCATGTCTGCAAGCAAAGCCACTGCATAGTATGAATGGGGGACTAAAAATTTTGTAAGCCCCAGAGATTGAGCCCGTGCATGCCCAATGCAGGTACCAGGCTCTTGGTGCGTTGTGTCAGGTAGCCCCAGAATATGCCTAATGGTACCAGGTAGGATGTGCTTTCGATAGCGCCCAATAGCGTCACCGGCTCATGGCTTTGGCCATGTCCTACAGGTATGTGCAGTGCGCTCCATATGGCAGTAGCGATGAACATACCAAAGCCAATGCTATTGGTGGCTTTGCCAATGCGGGTTTGTAGCAGCATACGCAGAAATTCCTCCGGCAGTGCAGCAGATATAAAGCCGGTGAACAACATGCCGGCGATGCCGTATTCTTGATACGCGTCTTGCCAGTGCGATTTTTCAGGCGCCAGCCACAGGGTAACACCACCCCATACAATATGCAGTATCAGTGGCAGGTACCAATAGCGCAGGTTAAGCCCTAGTTCGGCAGGTTTGTATTTATAGCGAAACAGGTAAATGAGCGCGGTGGGTATCTGGAATGTAAATAGCAGCAGAGGTATCAGGCAGATCTTTACCAGGCCCGGTAAATGTTCCCAGTCACTGAAGAACCGGAAGCACAGGAACAGGGCTCCCGCAAGGGTGCAGCCTATAATAGTCAGGAGCTCGTTCCTAACCGGCTTTTTTACAGGTAGCTCTTTTGGTACTACCGGCCATGCATACAACACTATATCTGTAAGCAGGCAGCAAAACCACGATGCGGCGATATACCCGATTGCATGTGCCAGAGTATGGCTTTGATAACTGGTTACTAATATTATGGCACAACAGGCGCATATCAAAGCGATGGCTGCAGGATAGCGCTTTATATAGCCGGCATGCCTTTGTAATGCAAGGCGGATATGATTCATAACAGGTGGATTTGCAGGCTCAAGATAAAAAATGAAAAACCTTGTTCGCCAGTATATTTCGATAAAGCAATGGATTTAGTCGGTAGATGGCATAAAATGAGGGATGAATTGCTATCTGCCCAACCCATTGCATTTTTTGTTTTGATTACAGAATAGTCGTAAATTTGTACTGAAAGTTCTTTGATTTATTGCTATGAAAACAATCTCTTCCCAAACTAAGAATTACTATAAGGAAATTTAGGTTAACAAAGGTTAGCAAAAGTTAGCAAAATTCATTTAAATCATTTATTTGCAATGTTTTACATTGCTAACAAAAGTCAGAAATCTGGTTAGCAACCGCTTAGCAGGGGGTTAACAAAGGTTAGCAAAAGTTAGCAATTTTAAGTTACCCCGCAGCCTTTTCAGCTCATTTTATTAATGACAAATTAATACTCTTCAAGGTTTTGCAGCGCAAAATAGTGGATTAGGATTCTTCAGGTTTTTAATAGAATTTTGACGCCCTTTCCTCAAATCTTATGACACAATTCCCGGTTACAGAATCGACCCTTTCCGCAAAGCACCTCGCTCTGTTTATAGTCGGGCGTTATGGCTTTGAAAATGCAACATGTAAATTGCTACGCACCGGGATGAATCATCTATACCTGGTAACTACCGGTGCAGGGCAGTATGTCTTCCGTGTCTATACCGTTAACTGGCGCACCCGGTTGGATATTGCAGAAGAGTTGCGTTTGCTCGACCATGTTAAAACCAACGGTGTCTCTGTTTCCTATCCTATAGCAGATGTTAATGGTAGTTATGTACAGGAACTGGAGGCACCCGAAGGCTTGCGTTATGGTGTGCTGTTTTCCTTTGCTCCCGGCAAAAAAGATCCGCGCTTTAGCGCTGAGGTAAGCAGACTGATAGGCATCACCATGGCTCGCCTGCATAATATTACAGAAGGGTTTCAGTTACAACGTGTAACCTATAACGAAGAGATATTGTTAGACCGCTCTTTCGAGATGACCAGTGATTTCTTTGGAACTGGTTCTACCGAGATGAAATTTGTAAAGGATGTTACAGAACTGTTGAGGTCAGAATATCGTAATGCTGATGTCACACGATTGCCTGATGGTGCGGTACACCTAGATATCTGGTTCGATAATATGCACCTGAACGGGAATGATATCACCTTGTTCGATTTTGATTTCTGTGGTAATGGCCGGCTGGTGCATGATGTGGCTTATTTCATCTACCAGCTTTGTTTTACCAATCCTGTAGAGGCCGACTATATTGCTAAAAGAGATGCCTTCCTCGAAGGCTATACCTCAGTAAGGCAGCTAACTGCGGAAGAAATACGCATGATCCCTTATGCAGCATTAGGCGTCATCGTCTTCTTCCTCGGGATACAATGCAACCGGTTCGATACATGGTCTAACATCTTCCTGAATGAAGACCATCTGAAACGTTTTATTATGACCATGAAGAAATGGATGACCGTCAACGGACTGGATCCGGATCAACTCCTTGTATCATAATCCTCGTAAAACTGCTCGTCAAACGTTCTGCCCGAAGGCTTGCCATACTTCAGGATCACATATGCCATATATACCACCAGTACAGGCGATATGGAAAACATGAAGAGTATGGCATCATCACTCACGCCTATAAAAGGTGACAATTGATAAAACAGCGCGAACAGGGATACGACCGTCACTACTACACTTACCTTTCTCATATATATAAATGCACAAAATCCCTGCCATGAATCATATAAATTGTAGATGATGAGGATTGTCGATAAAGAGAAAAGCCCAACCATTTGTTGAGCTTGTAGGGAGATCAAGATTTGGTTTTAATGCTTAAATTCGGCGTTTGGGATATGCGATTCAATAAGATATTACCGTCTGAAAAGTTAAGGCCGTATGTTAAATGTTTCGCTATTTCTGAAAATGAGGACGAGCGTACGTACAATGTTTTTCCTTCCACAGGTTTAGTTATCGGTTTTCAGTACAAGGGGCATCTTTCATCGGTAAAAAATAACACGGAAAGCAAACTTGCAAACGCCGGTATAACAGGCCTTACGGACAGCTTGAAAGTGTTTAAAAATACCCCGGGAACAGGGACAGTTCTTGTTTACTTTACAGAGACGGGATTTGCACATTTTTCAATTTGCCCGGCACACGAACTGTTTGATCAAAGTGTCTCCCTGGATAATCTGTTTGATAAAGAAGCGGTAGCCGAACTTGAAGAAGTATTGGCACTTGCAACATCTGACAGGAATCGTATACATACAGTAGAAAAGTTCTTAATTGGCCAGTTGAAGAAAAGAGATGCTGATAAACTTATTATCCATGCCGTTCAGCTTATCTATAATTCAAAAGGTACTATCAAGATTAAAAATTTGCACGAGCAGCTATATATTAGCCAAAGTGCTTTTGAAAAACGTTTCCGAAAGCTTGTAGGGGCGAGTCCCAAGAAGTTTGCATCTATTGTACGTTTTAATACCGTTTTACAGGACATGGACAAAGAAAAATCCCTTACAGAAATATGCTATGATAATAACTTCTTTGATCAGGCACATTTTATTAAAGACTTTAAACAGTTTACCGGCAGTACCCCCGAAGATTTTAGACGTCTCTCCTAAATCGACGATTTTTTACAATTCCACTCTTTGAGTCTATAGTACGTTTGTGCTTGAAATTAGTATTAATTGTTGCGAAATGTTAAAAGCATTGTACTGCGCAAATATTCAAAGATGACAATGGTAAATAAAATCACGATTGAACAGATCAAAGCCGCACACGCGAAAGTAAGATCCGGAGCAGATTTCCCAAACTACATCCAGGACCTCAAACAGATGGGTCTAATTCTGTATGAAACTTATGTAACCGATGGGCACACAGACTATTACGATAAAGATCGTCATTGCCTCCACGGAACGGCAAAATATGACACGTTGGTAATAGCTCCGGAGGTAAATAAGCTGGTATTCACCGAACGGCTAAAAACACATCAGTTGGGTAAAACAGATTACTTGACTTTCTGCAATGATTGTGCAAAATCAGGCATCGAAAAATGGATAGTGCGTTTAGAAGAGATGACCTGCACCTATTACGACATAGCGGGCAACGATATACTGGTAGAAAAAATACCGGGATAGCTTTTAATTGGCCTTAAAATATTAAAACAGGAACAACGAAGCATATTGCATTCATTGTTCCTGTTGTTAATTTATGTCGGGAGAACAAGATTCGAACTTGCGACCCCTTGCACCCCATACAAGTGCGCTACCGGGCTGCGCCACCTCCCGAACCAAATTTTTGAAGATTCACATCTTCTTTGGGGAAGGCAAAGATAAGCTGAATTTGTTTTTGGTGAAATAACAACTTACTATAATGTAAGGCTTAGCCCCAGCTTTCATCAGCGCTAGGTCCATAGCTGCCCGGTATAGGGATGTTCAGCAGGCGCAGGTACACCCCCAGTTGTGCCCTGTGGTGGGTAGTCTGGTTCAGTGATACTCGTACGGTATCGCCTTTGGTTGCTACATTCAGCACCTGTTCGCCGTTGCGAAGCGTCCATGTGGGTTCCAGGTCGGCATCGGTTGCTTTCTTCAGGTGTGCCATACCATCGGCATAGGTCTTTTCAAAAAAGTCCAGTACTTCCTGTGTAGTGTTTACGTCAGGTACCTTGTACTCGTTCTTTGCAAAATCCAGCCCATCTGTAGTTAGTGCCAGTGTTACCCAACCCGGCAGTTCTGCAATATGGCCGGCCAGTTGTTTAATGGTCATGCTTTTAGGGTGGGGCTGCCAGCCAAATTTGTCTGTTGGTACACGTTCCAGCATACGGCGTGTAGTTGCTGCTTCCTGTTCCATTTCTTTGATGAATGTTGCTACTTGTGTCATAATTGTGGTTGTTTTTAATGATAACACAAAGCAACGATGGGGTAGTGACAGCCCTATGTCAACAGGGTGCAACTATTTTTTCAGGTTGGCGAAATATTTTTCGATCAGCCCGTGTACCGTGTCCTTTAAGGATTGCGGCTGCAAGATTTCAGAATAGTCTGCAAACATCAGGTACCAGCGCGCCAGCCCTTCAATAGATTGGGAAAGGAAAGTCATTTCCATATAGTCGCCGGCATCCACCTCCAGTACAAAGCCATGACTGTGTTTTTGACGACCCAGGTATTTGGCTACATCCTTATGTATGCGGATAACCGCTGTTGTCAGTTCCCGGTCTTTATACACCTTTTCCAGGTATTCTTTCAGGGAGGGGTGTTCAGTTGTAAATTGCTCAACTGTGGTAGAAACACCCTTGATCCTGTCTACCCTGAAATCACGATAGTCATTACGGAGCCTGCAAAACGCAATGGCATGCCAGGAATCACTGGCAAAGAACACGCCTATGGGTTCTATATGGCGTTCAGTGGGTTGTTTGGTGTCCCATGCCTGGTATTTTAGCTTCAGTACATGTTTGTCAGATATGGCATGGATCAGTATCTGCAATACATTGTCCACGCTGCCTTTATTAAACGGTATATAGGGCTTTACTACCTGTATACGGTCGTTCATGTTTTCCAGCGTGTCCTTTTCCGTACCTCTCAACACTGCCTTTATCTTATACATCGCAGACTGGTACTGCGCACTGGTGGAGGCATCAGTAAACTGCTCTATGAATTTCTCTGCGGTAAGAAAGGCAGTAGCTTCTTCCTTAGTAAACATCACAGGGGGCAGGCGGTAACCTTCCATGATGGAATAACCAACACCTGCTTCGCCAATGATGGGTATCCCAGCTTCTTCCAGGGTATTGATATCGCGGTAAACGGTACGCAGGCTGATACTAAACCTGTCAGCTATCTCCTGCGCTTTTACAACCTTTTTAGATTGTAACTGTATCAGGATGGCGGTAACACGGTCGATGCGGTTCATGCCGTGAAATTACTTCCAGATATTAAAATGCATACGGAATTTCTTGTCCTGCAATAATGTACGCCAGTCTATAAACAGGAATATCAAAACGAGAATGATACCTAATAATATGGCAGATATACTTTGCCAGGAAAAAATGCCTTCGAATGCCGCCGTTGCATTTTTGGCTACATAGTCGCCGGCATGTACCATCAGCGCATCGCTGGTAAATTTGCCTACGAAAAAGGCCGGTATCACATTCATTGCCGGTATCCGGGCCATACCGGCTGCAGTAAATAATGGAGTAGAAGGTAATGGCATCAAGGTATATAACAGTACAAAGGCCTGCACCTTCCAGCCATTGTTGCGCAGCTTATCTCCTATAAAACGCACGTCTTCATTCTTTTCGGCCTTGATGAATTTGTTGGATAGTAATGGTACATAAGAGCTGTAGAAATATCTGCCCAATGCAGAGCCTATAACGCCCAGGAATATGACTATCCATACGTTTAGCCCAAAGTACATCTGTATAGCTACCATCACTATCCATGCGGGCGGGCCAACGAACGGGATGGCATCCACCAGGAAAGAAGCAATAAACACTAATATATAGGCCCACATAGACCTATAAAGATATGGTTTTTAAGCTGCTATAATTATGATTTAGTACAGGTCTGCAGTGATCAGTTTCAGGAACTCGGAACGGGTCTCATTTTTCTCGAACTGTCCGCTGAAGGCTGATGTTGTGGTAACGCTGTTTTGCTTTTGTACACCCCGCATCATCATACACAGGTGCTTGGCTTCTATCACCACAGCCACCCCCTGTGGGTTCAGTGTTTCCTGTATGGCATCCAGTATCTGGTGTGTCATGCGTTCCTGCACCTGCATCCTGCGGGCAAAGCAATCTACCACACGGGCCAGTTTACTGAGGCCGGTAATATAGCCATTGGGTATGTAGGCAATATGCGCCTTGCCAAAGAAGGGCAGCATATGGTGCTCGCACATAGAGTACAGTTCTATATCCTTCACGATCACCATCTCGCTGTAAGATTCCTGGAATTTGGCAGAGTTCAGTATCTCCTTGGCATCCATCCTATAGCCCTGGGTAAGGTACTGCATTGCTTTGGCCACACGCTCCGGTGTTTTTATAAGGCCTTCGCGGTCGGCATCTTCGCCCAGTTCCTGTATGGTAGAGCGGTAGTTGTCTATAAGTTTGGCAGTTACCTCTTCGTTGTAATGCTCGTGTTTGCTGTATGCCACTGGTTAGTATTTAGGAATAAAGAAATGCAGCCTATCCAAAGTATTCTACGTAAATCTTTGGTGTTTCCTGCAGTTTTATGCGGTGCAGTTGAGCGTCGCTTTTTTCTATATGGGGCTTCAGTTCATTCCAGATGGATATCGCCAGGTTCTCTGCACTGGTAAATTTACCCTTCATAAAATCCACATCCAGGTTCAGGTTGCGATGGTCCACCTTCTCAATGATCACGTCTTTGATAAGATCTCCCAGTGTTTTGGCATTGAAGATAAAGCCTGTTTCGGGGTGCGGATTGCCTTTAATGGTTACATGCAGCTCATAATTATGGCCATGCCAGTTTACATTATTGCATTTCCCAAAGACTTCCTTGTTCTGCTCTTCGGTCCAGTTCTCGTTATGTAGCCTGTGGGCTGCATTAAAATGCTCCACCCTTGTCAGATAAACCATGTAATTGAATTATCATACAAAATTAGCTTTAGATAATGGTTTCGACAAAATGTTGGTTATTTGCAGGATGAACATACTGCTGATAGCCGCTACAGAAGCGGAAATAGCCCCATTGATAGAATATATATCCGGCAACTGGCAAAAGACAGGGGACGGTATATACGTCAAAGGGCAACATCAATTGCAGATAGGAATTACAGGTGTAGGTATGATGCAGGCAGCCTATAAGATCACTAAACTGGTGACAAAGGCAAAGTATGATGTAGCCATACAGGCAGGCATTGCAGGTAGTTTTAGCCGGGATATTACCCTGGGAACAGTGGTGCAGGTAATAAGCGAGCAGCTCGGCGACCTGGGCGCGGAAGACCATGATGACTATATCGATATCTTCGACATGGGCTTTTTGAAGGAGAACAGCCACCCGTTTGAGGGACGCGAACTAAAGGCGGAAGCTGTGCAATGGCCTTCTGCTGCGGGCCTGAACCCCGTTAAAAGCCTGACTATAAATACGGTAAGCGGCAATGCGCACACCATAGAAAGACTCACTAACAGCTACAAATGCGATGTAGAAAGCATGGAGGGAGCGGCCTTTCACTACGTATGCCGGGCGGAAGATGTACCCTTTTTGCAGGCACGGGCCATATCCAATTACATAGAACCAAGGGACAGGAGTAAGTGGCAGATAGGCCCGGCGATAAAAAATCTGAATGACTGGTTAATAAAGGAATTTCGGGGATTAGTGGGTTGAAAAACTATCCACCAAATCGGGATAAATTGACGTGGAATTAAACCTATTTAATTTGGTTACTTGTATATCTTGTATATATTTGCTACCGTCAAATAACTAATATACACTAAAACACACAGAACTGTGGCGTACGAGAACAAGAATTTTGGAGAAAACCGTAACAATGAAAGCCTGTTTAGCAAACGTATAAAAGCAGGTAAGAGAAGGACTTATTTTTTTGATGTTCGCTCTACACGCGGTAACGATTATTTCATAACCATCACAGAAAGCAAAAAACGTTTTGACGATAACGGTTATGACAGGCATAAGATGTTCTTATACAAAGAAGACTTCAACAAATTCCTGAACGCTTTGACAGAAACAGTGAATTATGTGAAGACAGACCTGATGCCTGATTTTGATTTTGACGCATACAACCACGACCAGGAGAACGAAGAAGGCGCAATTGTTTCTGACTCTGTAGTATCAGAAGCCGCTGAAGATAGCTCGAGCGTCGATGAATGGAAAATGTAATCTTACGATATTAGATATATTGAAGCCGTGGCATTGCCGCGGCTTTTTTTGTTGGTAGATGCTTGTTGCGGCTAAGGTGAGTCGGAATACATGAGATTTGTTGCCTCGGTGGGATAAAGGGAGAATAAGCCATCACGTCGATCCGATCATATGCGTTTATGTGGAATGAGATATTTGATTAACATTGTAATTACTGCAACCAGTATTTGGATGGGCTGATAATATGAAACTTACCCGGGCCTGCAAACACCAGGGCCAATGCCCCAGACAAATAAAGTAAGTTCAGTTCAACTTCCAACCCTCCGGTGTCAGTAACACTAAACGCGTTCGGCATATGTGCTAGAAAAATGGTGATTAGCATCAACACAGTTATGCCAACTCCGGCCATACGCGTAAACACTCCCAACAAAAGCAGTATTGGCGCGATCACTTCTGTAAGCGGCACGCCCAACCAAAGAAATCCGGGTAACCCTTTTCCCGCCAGCATTGCACGGATAAAATCATGACCATGCATTAATTTGGCAATACCGTGAAATAGCAGCAAGCCGCCTGTCGATACACGTATAAGCAGCAATGCGATTGATAAATTCAATGATGTTTTTTCGTTTTGCATATCAATTGTTTAAGTTATTCAATATTTGCCTCGGCGTCTTGGAGCAGAGCCTTCTTCATTCCTGACCTGCTGTTCATCGATCTGTTTTTTCACCGATCCGAATTTCCAGCTGAAGGCGACGCTGAACGCCCGGCTATAGAGGGTGTTGGTCGCATTATCGCTGAAAGAAGGGGCTGTTGCGTAGCTGCTTTGAAGGAGTGCTCTTTGAAAAGGGTTATTGAAGCTGAGGAGAGCACTCGCCCTTTTGTTCAAAAACTCCTTTTGTACAGAGATCCGGTAATTCCAGTAAGCGGTGTTCCGTCCCTGCAGCGTAACGAAGCCATTGCTATAATCGGCCGATAACTGCAGGGTAACGGCTTTAGAAAGTGTATAGGAACTATTCAAATTGACAGAATAGAAGTTGCCATTGTTGCTGACGTACATTACCGGGCTTTTGAACCAAACACGGTAGAGTTCCAGACCGCCATTGATACTCCAGTCCTTATTCAGTTCAAGGGCAGCATTGATGTTACAGCCCAGTCGCCTGCTTGAAGCGACGTTACTAGGCGTGGTCAGTGATATGCCCTGCGCATTAACGGTGGTAAAAGATTCTATTGCATCATTGGTGAACTGGTAATAAATGCTGCTGTTTAGCATGAGGTTAGAGTTGGCGTTGTACGCGTGGCCCAGTTCCAGCATCCTGGTTTTTTCAGGCCGCAATTGCGGATTACCTGAGATCAGATTTCTTGGATCGCTCGCATTCACATACGGGTTCAGGTCCCAGATAAAAGGTCTGCGAATACGTTCCGTGTAATTGAAACGGAACTCATGGTGATCGTTAAGCTTTTTGGCAATCAGGATATTGGGCACCCAGTTGCTGAAGGTTGCACTGAACGAAAGCTGGTTGCTTTTGAAAGTGCTGTTGATCGCAGTGCCCTCGAAACGTAAACCAGGACGGATGGTCCACTGTTTACCGGCCTCCAATTTTAAGCTGACATAGCCAGAGTAAATATTCCGAAAATAATCCATAGCGTCGGAGCGAGAACCGATTCTGTCTAACTGTTCACTTCCTGGGTTTGACTGGTTGTTGTAGACCTCATAAGCGGTTTGCGAACTTGCACGTGTAAACCTGACACCGGTTTCCAATAATTTTTTCCCGGCGCGGCTCAAGGGATGCGAGTAATCTGCCTGGATGTCGCTGTCCCAGTTCTTACCAGTGTTAGGCCCTTTTTCGGTGAAGTTTTTAGAGCCGCTCAGATTGAAACGGTTGGTCAGGTAATCCGAACGGTCATCAGACCTGCCAATCATAGCCTTTATCGTTAATTCCTGATCCTTTTTGTTCATCTTTTTCTGGTAATTGAGCGCCAGTTCATAATAATTGAAAAGCCCGGACTGGCGGCTTCGCTGATTGTATTCTGATAAACTTGTCGCATCCGATAAGCGATTGTATGACGAATTTTTTGCAGGCCAACTTCCCCTCCAGTAAGAAAGATAGGCACCGATCTTTTGCGAATTGTCCGGACGGTAATTCAGGCTCAGACCGGCACTGGTGCCCCGATCGTACTGTGTGGCGTCATTTTGCTGGTATAATGACCCTGAACGTTGTCCATTAATGAAAGATGTCCTTTCTAATGTTGACACCGTACGCAACTGATTACGGCTGGTGTTCAGATTGAAACTATAATCGAATTTTTCCCTGTTGATACTCAACACCGCATTGGCGGATTGCTCCAGGTTACCGCCACTTAGGTCTACACTGCCGCTGGTGCCTTTAACGGCCTTTTTGGTAATGATATTGATAATACCTGCTGCGCCTTCAGCTTCGTACTTCGCCGACGGCGAGGTGATCACTTCAATGGACTTAATGGAACTGGCCGGTATGATTTTTAGTGCTTCCTTTAGATTTTTAGCCATCATACCCGATGGCATCCCGTTTAGCAATACCTTGATATTTGAATTGCCGCGTAGTTTGACCTCACCGTCGACGCCAACCGTCAGAAGGGGTACTTTTCTCAGGACGTCTGTCGCCGAGCCGGTTTTGTTACTGATATCCGTGCCTGCATTATAGACCAGCTTGTCATTTTTATATTGTAAAGGCGGGGTTTTGGCTTTCACGACCACTTCGCCGAGTGCTGCCGCATTACCTGTCAGCATGATCACCAGTTGCCTGGTGCCGGTGAGTGGTTTACTGCAATAAGTATGGTAGCTCATAAACGACACGCTGATGGTGTAGACGATATTATCCTGTATTTGAAAATTGAATTTTCCAGACTGGTCAGAAGACATTGAAAGAAGTACCTTTCCGTTGGCTGACAGGCTAACAGTTGCCATTTCAATGGGTCGTTTAGTTAGCGAATCCAGCACAATACCGGTGATCTCGGATGATGTGGAAGAGGGCATCTGGCCCTGAGCATGTAAAACTGAATACCCGCTTGCCAAAAAAGTTAGAGTGACCAGACTCCGAAAAATGAACTTGTACATGGGATTGGAACCTTAAAGGGCAAACCTCCAATTGTCATCTAACTTCCACAAAAAATAATGACCAAACCTAACCATTTCATGACGACATGCGTTCGTCATGAAACTTTGGAACTTGTGCCCAAATGGTCGATTTTTGGTTCCCAGGCTAAGAATGATCTTATTATGGCTACGTTAAAGTTTTATAAGAGCAGGAATTTCCAGGAACTGATCATTTTCATTGCCATGTTCGCGCTGACAATGCTGCATGAGTGGATGAAGATGGAGACGTTCATGGATTTGATCAAAGGGCTAATCTTCTTCTCCCTGCTGTACGGGCAAGCTCAACTTCACCGACGCGTTCTATTTCCTTTATTTTTGACGAAGCGTTATACTTCCTACATCACGCTGGTTTTTATATCCACACTAATTGTTTCAACCATGTTGTTTGCGTTGGATTATTACTGGATCGCTCCCGAGATATTTGCGAATGGTGAGTCTTTATTTAAAGGTTTGCTGTACCATTTTGTTCTATGCATCATCAGTACCTTTACCATGTTATCCCTGTTTTTAGTCAGGCAATATTCGAGCGAACTGCAAAAAAGGAATGAAGCACAGCTGTTATTGAGCGAAATTAATCTGAAGTTTATGCATGCACAGCTGAACCCACATTTCTTTTTTAATATGCTCAATAATATTTACGCTGTAAGTCTTACCGATTCCGGCCGCACGCCTGATCTCATACTTAAACTTTCTGGTTTGATGCGCTATCAGTTGGATAGCGGTACCAAACACCTTGTCAGTATTGCGGATGAATTGAAATTCATTGAGAATTACATCGCGATGGAGAAAGAGCGTATTGGCAAAAGGTGTGAGATTAAATTCGTCGTTTCAGACGATATCCGAGCTTTACAAGCACATAAGATCGCCCCGCTGGTTCTGATCACCTTGGTGGAGAATGCTTTTAAACACAGTGTGACCACAGCCCGCAAATGGTTCGTTAAAATAGATTTCAGTGTGGTTAATGATCGATTGTCTTTACAGATCCGGAATTCTATGCCTGATCAAAACCTGACCGCACCATCAATGGGCCTTGGGTTAGTAAACGTTCGCGAACGCCTAAGAATGCTTTATGATGGTAAATATGAATTGTCCATTTCATCAGATGCTGAGGTATTTAGCATTCTATTGTTCATTCAATTAAACGCTCTTGCTCATGATTAAAAACCTAAGTTGTATCATCGTTGACGACGAAGAGGGCGCACACCTCATTATCAGGCACTATCTTCAAAATTTAAAGCATATCAATATTTCCGGATCGTTCTATAATGCTTTAGAAGCTTTAGAGTATTTGCACAGGCAACCGGTAGACCTTATGTTCCTGGATATCAATATGCCTGGCCTCAACGGTTTACAGATGCTAAAAGCTCTGTCGAGTCCTCCACTAGTGATCTTAACCACAGCGTATAAGAAGCATGCACTTGAAAGTTACGAATACAGGGTAGTTGATTACCTAGTGAAGCCATTCGAATTTCAACGTTTTATTCAGGCATTGGATAACGCGTTCTCGCGCCTGGCCCCGACAGGTCATCCTGTTACGGCTAACAACAATAGCGATACACCTTCTTCGGTAGTGTTGAAAGTAGACAGTAGCCTGATCCGGGTTTACAGTGATGAGATTATTTATATCCAGAGTTATGGCAACTATATCAAGTTGTATACAGATAGAGAAACATACTTGAGCCCCATCACTACTACGGAAATCGAACAAAAACTAGACCATCATACTTTTCAACGAGTGCATAAGTCGTTCATTGTATCTGTCAGCAAGATCAGGAAGCTCACCGGCGGCCAACTGCAGATGGAGGGAGGTGCCATCATACCCATCGGTAATACTTATCGACGCGAGTTAATGGAAAGAATGAAGTAAGTTGTTAGGTAGGCAACTGGTATAAGCAAATATGGAGTACTTAACCAAATATACAGCTATCGCTGTTGCAGCCTGTCGGTTGCGGGGGACAGAAGTTGTAAGGGTAAATCTCTAGGGAAATATGATATTGAGGATGACTATTCCCACTCCAAAAACAAAAAAGCCTCAAGATCTGGTGATCTCAAGGCTTCTTAAAAACTCTTTTTGTGGAACCGGCGGGATTCGAACCCGCGTCCAAACATATGCCCGATAAGCTTTCTACATGTGTATTCCGGGATTGATCTTCGGAAGTGTGCCGGACCAGGACAAACCTACACCCTTCCTATCTGCTTTGTTTTCATACACACATCGCAGCCTGCATGTACTATCCTATTGAAGTTTGAGTTAGGCGGCCGGAGCGTCAACAGGTCAAAGCCCTCAGCGGCCAAAATGGTTGTCTAATTAATAATTAGGCAGCCATGGCAAAGTTAGATTCGCCATTCAAAATTTGGGTATTCAGATTTACGTGCTAATTACACAACGCACGACATGCTTACTTACCCTGCCCTATGCTGTCAAAACCGGTCGGCCCCAAAGCATTTGCAGAAAAAGTTTTCTTTCAAAGAGCCGATGCAAAGTTACAAAACAATCGGTTCTTAATATTGTTAAATTAGGGCACCAATTATCTATGCTCCGCATTGCTTACCACCCCATATACGCACATCCGCTGCCCGAAGGGCATCGCTTTCCTATGCTTAAATATGAGCTGATCCCCGGCCAGTTGTTGTATGAAGGCGTGATCACAGAGGCGAATTTGTTTGCTCCCGTACCTGCATCTGAAGATACCATTCTGCTTACGCATCATGCCGATTATTGGCGCCGTATGAGGGATCTACAGCTTACAGATAAGGAAATGCGGGCTATTGGCTTCCCGCTTTCCGAAACGCTGGTAGAGAGGGAGATCACCATTATGCAGGGAACTATTGACTGTGCTATGTATGCGATGCAGTATGGTGTGGCGCTGAATGTTGCGGGTGGCACACATCATGCTTTCGCAGACAGGGGCGAAGGCTTTTGCCTGCTGAATGATTTTGCTATAGCGGCCAACTATCTTCTTCACAATAACATCTGCAGGAAAATACTCATTGTAGACCTGGATGTACACCAGGGAAACGGTACGGCCTCTATATTTAAAAATGAAGACCGGGTGTACACATTTAGTATGCATGGGCAGCACAATTATCCCTTCCGCAAGGAAACAAGCAATGCAGATATAGGCCTGGCAGATGGTACCGACGGGCTGACTTACTTATCTGTTTTGAGTGAGCATCTAGTTGCCATACTGGACAGTTTCCGTCCTGACTTTGTGTGCTACCTTTCCGGGGTAGATGTATTAGATACAGACAAATTTGGCAAGCTGAAACTAAGCCTTGCAGATTGCAAAGCCCGGGATGAGTTTGTTTTCAGCGAATGTTACAGGCGAGGACTGCCGGTTGCTGTCGCTATGGGTGGTGGCTATTCTCCGGATGTGAAACATATTGTTACTGCTCACTGTAATACCTTTAAAGCGGCTAAAGAGATCTACCGTTAATAAAACAAAAGGACGCCTGAAGCGCCCCTTTCTTTTATAATTTGATATAAGTATCGTTATTTAAACAGGCGGAAAATATCCAGCCCGTTGGCATAAAGCATCAGGCCGAGCAGTAGTACAAGGCCCACGCTGGTAGCGCGTTCCATCACTTTCTCGCTTACCTTTCTGCCGGATATCATTTCGTATACCAGGAATATGACATACCCACCGTCAAGGCCCGGTATGGGCAGCAGGTTCATTACAGCCAGGATGATAGATACAAAAGCCGTAAGCTCCAGGAACTTAAGCCAATCGAAAACAGGCGAGAACATTTTGCCGAAACTAACAATACCACCAACGCTTTCAGAAGCTTTAATTTCTTTTGAAGTAAAGATCATGCGCAATTGATTCCAGTAATTGCCTACCTGCTCGAAGGTGTAAGTGAAACCTTTACCCACTGCGGCAATCGGGCCATATTCTATTTCAGCTGTTTTCAAAAAAGCATCGGCTGCTTTGGCGGTTACGCCTATTATTTTATTATCCGGCACTTTTCCATTCAATGTTACAGGCTGGCCGTTCCTTACAACGGTAATAGCTACCGGCTTGCCGATATTCGCTTTTTTAGCCTTCTCAAATTCATCGAAGAATATAACCGGCTGTCCGTTTACTGCTATGATGCTATCGTTTGGCTTCATACCCATCTTCTCTGCCTCGCTCTTGGAGGTTACCTGGTCGATAACGAAAGGAATACGAGGCTGGATGAATGCTTTGCCTGAAGACTTCAGCATATTGCGGATAGTGCCTTGTGGTACAGTTACGTTCACCTGCTCTGTAGTATTATCTTCTTTTCTGCGCTCTACCGTGATGCTTTGCGCCTGCCTGTATAATATCTCAGAAGGTATCCTTTCAAACCGCTCTACCGGCTTGCCTTGTATAGCAATGATCTTATCGCCGTTTTTCAGGCCTATACTTTCTGCAAGGCTATCTACTGCTATGCCGTATGTAGCATTTTGCGCTGGCAGGTATTGCTCTCCCCATACACCAAATATCACCGCGTAGATGCCCATGGCTACCAACACGTTCATGATGATACCACCCAGCATAATGAATAAACGCTGCCATGCTTTTTTAGAACGATATTCCCAGGGTTGCGGTGGTAGTTTCATAGCTTCTTTATCCATGCTCTCATCTACCATACCTGCTATTTTTACATAGCCGCCCAGCGGAAACCAGCCAAGCCCATATTCCGTATCACCTTTCTTCTTCTTCAGCAATGAAAAATTAAGCAGGCCAGGAAAGGGAAACAGGAAATCGAAGAACAGGTAAAACTTTTCTACCCTTGTTTTAAACAAGCGAGCGAAAAAGAAATGCCCGAACTCGTGCAATAGTATCAGGAAGGATAGCGCAGCCAGTAGTTGAAGCGCCTGAGTAAGGCCCCCTGACATTAAAAATATGGTATTCAAGATCATAAACGTGGCAAAAATAATATTTAGTGTGATAGTTGGCTGTGTTTTACCAGCTCGGCGGCATAAATGCGGGCCTCATGGTCAGAATTATTATAATCTTCCAGCGTAGGATACTCTATATACGATACTTTGGACATCACTGTTTCTATAGCATCGCTCATTTCTATAAAGCTGATCTTGTTTTGCAGGAAACTGTGTACCACCAGTTCGTTGGCGGCATTCATAACACATGGTATGTTACCGCCCCTGAACATAGCTTCTTTTGCCAAAGCCAGGTTGCGGAATGTTTTATAGTCGGGCTGCTCGAACGTTAGTTTCTGGAAGTCCCTGAAATCGACCCTTTTGTAGCTGTTATCTATCCGTTGCGGGTAAGCAATGGCGTATTGTATGGGCAGCTTCATATCGGGCAGGCCCATCTGTGCTTTAATAGAGCCATCTACAAACTGCACCATAGAGTGGATGATGGATTGCGGATGTACCACCACTTCAATCTGTTCGTTCTTCAGGCCGAATAACCATTTAGCCTCTATCATTTCCAGCCCTTTGTTCATCAGGGTGGCGCTATCTATAGTTATTTTGGCGCCCATCGTCCAGTTAGGATGCTGCAGCGCATGGCTGGCCTTTACATTCACCAGGTAATTGGGCTTGCGACCAAGGAATGGCCCTCCTGATGCTGTCAGGATCACTTTCTCGACTTTCTCCGGGTCTTCACCTACCAGGCATTGAAATATGGCAGAGTGCTCGCTATCTACCGGGATAATAACGGCGCCACTTTCCTGTGCGGTGCGCATTACCAGGTCTCCGGCTACTACCAGCGTTTCTTTATTGGCGAGGGCTACCCTTTTGCCTGCCTGCACTGCTGATAGGGTAGAAGGCAAGCCGGCAATGCCTACAATGGCAGCCAGCACCGTATCTACAGACTCCCATTTTACTACATCATTGAGCGCATCGGTGCCCACAAATACTTTTATGGGAAGGTCGGATAAAGCATTTTTGAGGCTTGCATACTTTGCCTCATCGGTTATGATAACGGCATTGGGCATAAATTTTCTTGCCTGCTCTGCCAGTAATGTGTCGTTGCTATGTGCACTTAATACTTCTACCTCAAACAGGCTGGGGTGTGCCGCTACTACATCCAATGCCTGTGTACCAATGGACCCCGTTGAGCCTAATATCGCCAGTCTCGTCATTATCTGCTATACGTGTATATAAATATATTAATATAAATCAGGCTCAAAGGTAACTAAAACTGCCCTACCAATTTGCCCTTGTATATGTTATTTAATAGGCAGTTATCAAAGCTAAACGGTATATGCTTTAAATTAGTACCCGGGTATTTTTTTTAAACAATATTAACATCCATCACATGCTGCAAAAGGCAACCATTGATTTTCTGACCAACCTTGAAAAGAACAATAACAAGGCATGGTTTGATGAGAACAGGAAGAAGTACGAAGCTGCAAAAGGCGATTTCGAAAATTTTGTAGAAGCGGTTCAGGCAGCGCTTACCAAACTGGAACCGGCCATTGCAGATCATAAAGCTAAAGACGCGATCTTTAGAATATTCAGGGATGTTCGTTTTTCTAAAGATAAGACGCCTTATAAGTCTCATTTTGGGGCATACTTTAGCAGGGCAGGCCGCAAAGCGCCTGATGCAGGGTATTATATGCATATAGAACCCGGGAAAAGTTTTCTTGCCGGCGGTATGTGGATGCCTGACGCTCCTATATTGAAAAAGCTGAGGCAGGAGATAGACTATAATTTTGAAGAATTTAAAAGCATTATTGGCAAGCCCGCGTTTAAAAAGCAGTTTACAAAATGGGAAGGCGAACAATTAAAGACGCTGCCGCAAGGCTATACCGCTGATAATCCCGCGATAGATTTTTTGAAAATGAAAAGCTTTATTGTAAGTACGCCGATTGCCGATAAGGATGTGCTGGCAAAAGATAGTGTGAAGCAAATAGAAAAAGTGTACTCGCAAATGAAGCCATTGGTTGACTTCCTGAACAGGGCACTAGACTAAAAAATTAATTACGGAAAACGAGAAACTCGAAAGGGCGTGCATCGGCTACTGTCTTCTTCCGGCGTGATTTACGGGGTTTCTTATTAGCGGTATGATACACATCAAGTGTTTCTGACGCTGATACAACGTGTTCTTCGTTGTCTACCTGGCTGATGATACTGATCAAATGTTCTACTTGTTCTTCAAAGTTGTCTTGCCAGTTGTTGGCAACCTTGGTTGTAACCAGTAGCTCTCGAGTCGTTTGCTTCATATAGCACGCTTAAGGGTGGAACGATTTACAGAAAGTTAAGAAACATTTTTGCAAAAAGGAATAGCAATTAACAATATGTGAGGCTTTACAGCTGTTTTCAGCTGCTCTTAATGATAAATTAATTCGCCGGGAGCATTTGATGACAATTCTCCCGGCCAATTTCAACGACTTATATTTTAGTAAAATTTAGTTAGGTATGGATAGCGAACCTGGTACAATCCCTTCACTTTATCCAGTATGGTCTGGCGCAGTTCATCGATATTGCGCATCTCTGTTGCAGATATGAATACGCAGTTATTATTTGTTTCGTGCTGCCATTTTTGTTTCAGTTGCCTGAGCAGGTCTTGCTTTACTTCTTCATCGAGCCACTCATCAAACACGTGCTTTTCATAGAGGTCCATCTTGTTGAAGACCGTCAGTATAGGCTTGTCAAAAGCCCCTATCTCCTGTAGTGTTTTGTTGACAACGCCCATCTGGTCTTCGTATGCAGGGTGAGATATATCCACCACGTGCAGCAGGCAATCCGCCTCACGTACCTCGTCGAGAGTGCTTTTAAAGCTTTCTACCAGGTGGTGGGGCAGCTTACGGATGAATCCTACTGTATCGCTGAGAAGGAAAGGCGTTTGCTCGTAAACGATCTTACGGGTTGTAGTATCGAGCGTTGCAAAGAGCTTATTCTCTGCAAATACATCAGACTTACTGAGAATGCGCATGATGGTGCTTTTACCCACATTGGTATAGCCCACTAATGCTACGCGTATATATTCACCACGTTCCTTGCGTTGTGTTGCAGCTTGTTTGTCGATCTCGGCAAGCCTGCGGCGCAGTAAGGCTATCTTATCCTTGACGATACGGCGGTCAGTTTCTATTTCCGTTTCACCAGGGCCGCGCGAACCGATACCACCGCCCTGGCGTTCCAGGTGCTTCCACATACCACGCAAACGCGGCAGGATGTATTGATATTGCGCCAGCTCTACCTGCACTTTTGCCTGTGCGGTTTTGGCGCGGCGGGCAAATATATCCAGTATCAGGTCACTTCTGTCTATGGTTTTAATGCCCAGTACATCCGCGATATTACCTATTTGTGAGCCTGTTAGCTCGTCGTCAAATATGGCTAACTGTACACCCTTTGCGCGCACATAATCGCGTATCTCTTCCAGCTTACCCTTACCCACAAAAGTCTTGCTATCCGGGCGGTCCATCTTCTGGATGAAAGTCTTCACGGTAGTAGCGCCCGCAGTTTCTGCAAGAAATGCCAGCTCGGCGAGGTATTCGTTCGTTTGCGTTTCTGTTTGTTGTTTATGTACAACACCTACCAGCACTGCCTTTTCTTCGGCGCCAATGATATTTTTATTCTCGATCATTATTCAGATAAAAAAACCATCTCTTTTTGTACGGAGATGGTTCGTATTGCAAAAATACAATATTCGGTTCAATTGCTTACACCAGGCGTTCCTGTTCGCGCAGCCAGCGTTCCGGTATCTCGCCGCTGCTTGCCAGAAGGTAGTCGTTGTAGCTGCAAGGCACGTGCGTATTATCCGGCAAACGCATCCACCAGCGGTTGGTACGTTTGCTTTTCAGGAAGATGGTATCAATTTCCGTGAACGTTACATGGAAAGAAATAAACTCTTCATGATCAGTAAGCTCTGCTTCTGTTTTGCGGATATGGTAGCCGTCTATAAAATACCAGATCATTTGTGATGCCAGCTTAGCTGTCATACCTTGTTCATCTGTATCCGGTGTATATCCATAAATGCCAAAGGAATGCAGATGCGTACCCATCCCCGCGTATCGGGTAAGGATGCAGGCTTCGTCACCCGTAAATCCGTTTGGAGAGCCGTTCTTATTAATAGGCGCATCGGAGTATTTAATGGCCGTCATATCAAAGCTGAACAGATCACTGTTGCGTAATACAGGTTCTACATCTTCAAAATGCTCGCGTACACGCCCCAGCCTGTAACAGTCGAAGCGAAGCTTGTCCAGGGTTTCCAGCATCCGTGGATTCACATAATAGCTCTGGAAGCCGATATGATTGAAATGGCGGATGAAGTTGGGCTGCTCCGTCAGCATTTCCATCAGGAAACTTTTATCTGTGGTTTCTTCCGTCTCCTCCAGATCTATCAGCATATCTGCCACGGTAACCTGCACCAGCTTCTTTGACTTTTTAAATGCCTCATATTGCTGCATGGTAAGGTCGTGAGCGCCGCCGAGCACAATGGCCGTCTTGCCTGCCTCCTGTAATTCATGCAATACCGTCCTGAGCGCGGCTTTGGTATCATATATATTAGCGCCTTCGCGGATATTACCTGCATCCACAATTTTTACTGCAGGATGCCAGCTATACATTTTATATAATTCTTCGCGGATAGCATCCGGTGCATTACTGTATTTAGCTCCGCGCGTTGCGCCTCGTTGTTCGCCACAACCAATAATGACGATATCTGCATCTTCCCAGTCAAAATTGCCATCGACAGCATATTGTATCGTAGCGCCCAGCTGTAGCGGCTCGTAAGTATTAGATTCCTGTTGTTCAATAAAATGTGGTGATTCAAAAAAATGACTTAGATCCTGCATATATAGTGGTTAACGCGGCTAAAATAGTCAATTATCATGCAGGGCAAAAATTAGCCTTTCGTAATCAAAATTGTTAAATACATGGCAAAAGCTGTGTTCTCTACCCCTTTTCTACCTTATTTTTCTATTTTTGGGAGATAAGTAAGAGCATGTCGACCGGTAAAAAAGCAAAACCATCCTATTTATACGCGATCATTGGTATCTCCCTTGTGTTATTCCTGCTGGGTACACTGGGCTGGCTGGTGATCAATGGCCGCGGGCTAAGCCGCGTGTTTAAGGAAGATGTACAGGTAGAAGTGATATTGCACGATAATACCCGCGATGAGAATATCAAGCGGATGCAGCAGGTACTGGATCATCAGCCCTTTGTTAAACACACAGAGATCATAACGAAAGAGGAAGCGGCTAAAAAATTTGTTGCGGAAGGTGGTGAGGATTTTACCGAACTGCTGGACTTCAACCCGCTGTATGCGTCGATTGTTGTTAACCTGAATTCGGAATACGTAAATAAAGACAGCCTTGAAAAGATCAGGACCTTTATTATGCAAAGTAATATAGTGCGTGATGTAGCTTATCCTACAACTGTAGTTGCTAACATTAATAATAATTTCCGCAAAATTGGTTTGATATTGGGTGTGGTTTCGGCTTTACTGTTTATCGTGGTGATCATCCTGATAGATAATACGGTGCGCCTGGCGATGTTCAGCAACCGCTTCCTGATAAAGACCATGCAGATGGTAGGTGCAACACGGTGGTTTATTTCCCGGCCTTTTGACCGACGTGCAATAGTTAACGGGCTGCTGAGCGGCGTAATATCCGTTATTGGCCTGTGGATAGTAATATCATTTGCCGAAAGCCAGTTTCCTGAACTGAAAATACTGCATGAGCCTGTATGGCTGGTAGTGCTGATGGCAGGTATGATAGTGGTGGGTATACTGATATCTGTATTAAGCACACACCGCTCTGTAGTGAAATATCTGAAGATGCATGTAGATGATCTTTATTAATCATAATATTAAACGTAATTCTTAATATTGCTCCATTATGGCAACAACAACAAGACAAAAGCCCGCAAAAGACCTTACTCCCAAAGGCAACCAGACTTTCCTGTTTGATAAGAGTAATTATATGTGGATGATTGGCGGTGTAGTACTGATACTGATAGGCTTTATGATGATGGCCGGTGGCAAAAGCCCTGACCCGCATCAATTTAACTATGATGAGATATTCAGCGCCAGGCGCATCACCTTTGCCCCTTTACTGATATTGATAGGTTTTGCGGTGGAAGTGTATGCTATTATGAAGAAACCTGCACAAGCTTAAAATTGATCTACCCATAAGAAAAGCCCCGTTCAAAAAGAGCGGGGCTTTTTAATATTGTTAGTTACAGGAAAAATGACAGCAAGTACGTTGCAATATTAGGCCTCTACTATTGATCACGTTTAAAAAAATGCCATTAAAAACGCTATTGCAAACCAGAAATTTGATTAATTTAACGCTTGCTTTAGATTTTGCGTTAGAAATAATATATTTAGGATCGCAACAGGAAAAACCAGCTGTATGAAAAAATTGCTATTATTCTTTGTATTAATAGGTATCAGGAGCCAGGCCCAGGAGTTTGAGGGTGGCATTGGCGGAGGCTTTAGCGTAAACACGCAGCCTACTGATAATATGGTGTACAAAGGAGACCAATCTTTAATGAACTATTCTGCCAACCTTAGGTTGTTATATACCACCAAAAATAACTGGCAGTTGGGTGTTGAAGGTCAAATGCATGAATTATCGTCCAAATCATCAAAGAAATATGGTGGTTTCTATAACGGCACATTGAAGATAGATTCTGTGGGTGGCGATGATAAAAAGCTGGTGTATGCAAAATACCTGGTAAATGTATGCGGTGTTGTAAATAAGCGCTTTGATTTCGGCGGTAGTTATGCTTATGTAGGTATAGCAGTCGGTTTTGCAGCTGCCCGCAACAATTCCCATAAATACGAGTCAAACGAATCTTATAAGGCGCCGGATGGTGGTCGTGGAATAGCTTACGGTGCGCAATTGGGATATGCTGCTAACATTACCTCACAAATAGGCATCTACCTGGAAGGTTCATTCAGGGCTTATACGCTTGATTACAGGAATGCCGATGCACCGCAAGTGCCGGGTGGCCCTAAGCTGAAATATAATATTATGGCTTTCCCATGTACATTTGGCCTGCGCTATGTATTTCACAGAGTACCGGCTAGTGCATACGGTACCTATAACAAAGAAAAATTGCGTTATTACGAGAATAAGAAATATAACAAGTAATTACGTTTCTGAATTTATATCGTACGGCCTGCAATTGCGGGCCGTATTTTTTTAAATATGTATAGCACATATCAGGCATGAATGATATTGCTTTTGCCCTGCTTCGCAAATTGCCTGGTAATTTTCTCAGCCTGTTTATGTGATATGTATGCATAAAATAATAAGGGCAACCCTCAGGGTTGCCCTTATTATTTTAATATGCTTTATTATCTGTTTCTTGACTGAGTATAGATGATGTTATACAAAGCAAGGCCTACAGACACGAATGACGCTATGTAGCCTATATAACGATCTCTTGAGTAGTCTGTTTCGCCATTGCGGGATTTTGCCTTATTAGGTTCTACATATATTATATCCCCGCTTTTTACATAGTAATATGGAGACTGAAATAATTTGGTGGAGTTTAGATTGAACCTCGTGCAGACCTTTTTATCACCCTCGTCGCGCATGAGTAATACATTGTATCTTTTACCTTGTATGCCTAAATCGCCGGCCATGCTGATGGCATCAATTATACTGACTTTTTCATCCGGTAACGGGATGCGTCCGTTTCTGGAAACCTCGCCGATCACATCAATAAAGTGATTAGCGAATGCTACGTTTACCACAGGATCCACGAAATTATGTTTCGCCTTTGCCCGTACGGCTTCTTTTGCCTCAGAAGTTGTCATACCGGCAAGGTGCACCGTGCCCACCATTGGTACATCTACGTCTCCATTCTCATCTACTTTATAACCTGTAACCGCAGTACTGCTGCCTTGCCCCGATGGAGCCGTAGTGGCCCCCGCTTTAGCAATATCCTTATCTTCTATGGTTTGCACAGATATGCTTAAAATGTCGTTGGGCTTTATTTTGGGAGGTTCGTACGCTACAACCGGAACAGTAACCGGAGCCTGTAAAGAGTCGGGGATATCCTGAAAATATATAGATTTTTTATACGAGGCGCAGGAGGTTAGCAAAGTTGTAGCATAGACAATAGCTACAACAGCAAGCAACGGCCCCGTTAGTTTTCTCTGCATCAATGACATTAGGAGAATTTTCGCCAAAAGTAATTTAAAAAGCCTCCGTTTGCAAATTTGGCAGCTCCTGACATATATAGCAAGCTGCGGTAAATAGAAAAACAATAAATAAAATAAATAAGCTATTTATACCTCATAACTGTGATTGTGAAATATTTTTTAACTGAAGTGAAAGGTTGTGCCGTGTAGTATTTTTAGACTAATTTCGCCACCCATATAATATTGTATAACAGTATAATATTATAATTTTTGTTATCGTTTAATCAGCGAGGAGAGAACTGACCTGTTAAATATAAATAATATAGATGGAAAGCAGCTTTTCTAATAAAGGCAAAGGAGATTCTGAAGGTGGAATTTTGAATTTGCGTTGGGTCATCACAACAGTGCTGGCTACCTGGCCGTGGTTTTTGGGTAGTATTATCATTGCTGTTGTGTGTGCCAATATTTACCTGAGGTATGCAACACCCGTGTACAAGATCAGCAGCGAAGTATTATTAACAGACAATAGGGGAGGAGCAAAAGGGGACGAGCAAATATTGGAAGGTCTTGGGCTGACACAACGTAATGGTAACGAAATAGGTAACCTGATCCGCATCATGAAAAGCAAGCCACTGATAGCGAAAGTGGTGAACAGGTTGAAGCTTAATTTGCAGTATTTTGAGTATGGCAATGTAAAAACGACCCAGTTTTACGGACAAACCCCTTTCAAAGTATTGATGCCTGACTCTTTGCTTAACAATATTCAGGATAAGTATAGTTATAAGATAGTTTTCGGGCCTAATGATACATATACTATTAATGCATCAGAAAAGACTAACTGGAAAGGTAAACTGGGTTATCCGATCGATCTCCCACTGGGGAAAGTTACAATAATCAGAACAGGTGAGCTGCCTCTTAAAGAAGGCGTTAAATATAGTTTTTCCGTATCCCCTGCCATTAGTATTGCAGGAGCCTATGCAGGCAAGCTGGATATTGTCCGTCCGGATAAGTCGTCTACTTACATTGATATATCCATTAAGGACGACATACCGGAAAGGGGTATAAATATAGTGGATACACTGGTGCGTGTATATGCCGAAAAAAATATTGAAGATCGAAATGAAATTGCAACTAAAACGCTTGAATTTATTAATGAGCGTCTGAAAGATGTAAATAATGCGCTTACGTCAGTTGAATCGGGATTTGCAAAATTCAAAGAGACCAACAAGATAACAGCAGATGTAAAAGATCAGTCACAAGCGTTACTTGAAAATACAGCCACAACGCAGAAGCAACTTACAGACAACGAAGTGCAGTTGCAAGTGCTACAGGAACTGGAAAAATATCTTACAGACTCAAAAAATAAAGGGAAAGCAGTGCCCTCGGGTTTGTTGGTAGATGATAACGGTGCGATCGGAAAGATAATCGATAAGTACAACACGATCCAATCTGAAAGATATAAAATGCTTACCTATAGCACGGAAACGAACCCTAATGTGAAAGCCCTGGATAAGCAGCTGGAATCTTTACGTACTGATATGCAACTGAGCCTGGAAGCGACCAAGCGAAGTTTGCAGGTAATGATAAACGAACTAAGAAGGCGCAGCGGCAGTATAGATGCAGAGATAAGGGATGTGCCGAGAACCGAGATGAAGTACCTGGAATTCTCACGGCAACAACATATACGAGAGGAATTATTTCTGTACTTGCTGAAGAAAAGTGAAGAAACGCAAGTTGCGAAATCTGCTACAGTATCAAATGTAACCGTAATCAATACTGCGGAGAACACCGGTGCCGTACAACCAAATGTAAGCCGTGTAAAGAACACCGCCATATTTCTTGGTTTTCTTATACCAATGCTGGGGTTCCTGGTTAGGAGGATGTTGAATACACGCATCATTGCCAAGAGTGATATTATCGGCAATTCCAACATCCCGATACTGGGTGATATAGGGCACAACGACTCTGAAGTTACGGTAGCAGTAAAAAGTAATAGCCATTCTGTATTGTCCGAGCAGTTTAGGGCATTGAGAACCAATGTGCAGTTTATGCTGCCGGATAAGAATGATAAAGTGGTGATGCTGACATCGAGCATGAGCGGTGAGGGTAAATCATTTATTGCTATAAACCTGGCCAGTACTTTTGCCATATCCGGGAAGAGAGTCGTGCTTATGGAGTTAGATCTGCGTAAACCAAAGATATCCAAACACCTGGGCCTGAACAATGAGGTAGGATTGTCAACCTATGCAGTGGGCCAGGCAGAGATGTCAGACATCATACAACCATCGGGCGTAGAGGATAATTTATTCGTTATACCATCGGGGCCAATACCACCGAATCCTGCCGAGCTAATAATGCTGCCGAGGGTGGATGAGCTGTTTGATTATCTTAAGCAAAACTTCGATTACATATTTATTGATACAGCGCCTGTAGGACTTGTAACAGATGCTCTGCTGCTGAATCGATTTGCAAGTACAACTTTATATGTGATCAGGCAAGGTTATACGTTTAAGCAACAATTGCAAATTGCAAATGAGATAGAGGAGAACGGTAAAATGCACCGCCTCAGCTTCCTGATAAACGATGTTGTGCACAAGAGAGGATTTGCTTACGGATATGGCTATGGTTATGAATCGGGCTATGGCTATGGCTACGGGTATGGCTATGGTGGGTATGGCTATGGTAAATATAGCGGCGGCTATTTTGATGAGAAGGAAGAGAAACCAAGAGGATTTAAAAAGATTATTTCCAGTATTCTTAGCTGGTTGCCCGGGAAAAGATAAAAGCCTGGTTAATAGCAAACATTAAACCCGAAATATTTGCCTGTTTGTAACATCAAACAGGCTTTTATAAGATTTTTATTCAGATCACCTGCAAGGAAACTAACGCATGTGACTGACGATGGCGAAGCCATGAAAAAAGCTGCCTATATATGTGTCGTATTGCAGGCATTATAGATAAACAGAACATAGACTTAGGATATACTATTGCAGCGATGCGCGATAGCATGGCTCACGGTGGCCCTGATCATGCAGGCATATATACAGATGACGCGGTAAGGCTGGCGTTAGGGCATAGGCGATTATCCATCATTGACCTTAGTGAGAATGGAAACCAGCCCATGCGCAGCAATGATGGGAAATTGATAATTGCATTTAATGGCGAGATATATAATTTTCGGGAATTAAGAGATGAGCTAAAAGATTTCTATTCTTTTCATACTCATTCTGATACAGAGGTTATACTGGCAGCATATGCTAAATGGGGTGTAGGATGTTTTCCGAAATTGAAGGGAATGTTTGCACTGGCATTGTATGATGTGCAGAAAGGAGAAATAATATTAGCGCGCGATCCATCAGGCATTAAGCCTCTATATTATTCAATAACGGAAGAATCTCTATACTTTGCATCAGAAGTACGCGCATTTAAGGCTTTAAAAAAATGGCCTGAGCGTAAAGACTGGAAAATATACTTTCTTACTTATGGTTTTCTGCCGGAACCCATTACTACCCTGGAAGGGGTGGAACCTCTGGAGCGTGGCAATTGTATAGTGGTAAATGTACATACACTTGCAAGCAGGAAAGAGGCATATTGGCAGGATGATTATAGTATTACTGTCCATAGCCGTACTGAAGCACTAAATAGAGTAAGGGTAACGCTTGATGAAGCCGTAAAGCGACATCTTATATCTGACGCGCCGATAGGCCTTTTCTTAAGCGGAGGTATAGACAGTAGCCTGCTTACGTTAATAGCAGATAAAGTGGGCACATCAAAGCTTCATACACTTTCTATAGTGTTTGATGATGCTACCTACTCAGAAGAAGCTTATCAAAATGTTATAGCTCAAAAAGTAAATTCGGATCATAAAGCCTTCCGACTAACCAAGGAATTATACCTGGAGGCAATGCCAGATATATTGAAGGCAATGGATCAGCCTACATCTGACGGTGTTAATACTTATTTTATCTGCAAGTTTGCAAAGCAGTATGGGTTAAAAGCTGTGTTATCGGGGCTGGGGGCGGATGAACTGTTTGGAGGTTATGCGTCTTTTTCGAGAGGCGGTATGGTAAATAGATTAAAAAGTGTACCTGCAGCATTATTACACGCCACAGAATATTTGCCCCGGGATAAGTATAAAAAAATATCGTTCCTTTCAAGAAAGGATGCTGTTGGCAACTACCTGTTCAACAGGGGGTATTTCAGCACGATAGAAACGGCACAAGTGCTGGGAACCGGTAGTAAAGAAGTGAGTGATAAATTGAAAGAAATACATGTGCCGGGGTTTGTAAACGAGCTGGGCTATGAGAATCAGACATCTTACCTGGAGCGCAGCTTGTATATGCAGGGGCAGTTGCTGAAAGATACGGATATGATGAGCATGTGGCATAGTATAGAGGTAAGGGTGCCATTCCTGGATGTAGAACTGGTGCGGCTGGCGAATCACATTTCGGAAGACATAAAGTTTAACGGCAGGCCCAAGTCTTTACTGGTAGATGCCTACACGGACATACTGCCGCGTGAGATATGGGATAGGAAGAAGCAGGGATTTGTGTTCCCCTTCCAGGCATGGATGAATGGCAAGGAAACATCCAGCTTTCATATAGCCAATAAAAAGATGACTGATAAATACCAGGCTGGTAAGCTGAACTGGAGCAGGTATTGGACATACCTAATTGCAAATGCCTGACAGATCTAATCTACCTAAAGTGTTATTTCTAAACCTTACTGCATTTTCGCAGATGGGCGGGTTAGAAAAATTTAATCGCTGCTTTTTGAAAGCATTAAATCAAATAGAGGCTGAAGGTAATTTGATAAGCGAGGCATCATCTCTTTACGATACTACTACTGATGAGCGGTACTATCCCCGATCGAAATATAAAGGCTTTGGGAAATCCCGGACGAAATTTGTTTTATCGGGTATCCTTCAAGGTATGAAGCAGGATGTTATTGTACTCGGACATATCAACCTGGCAATAGTAGGCGTAGTAGCCAAGACATTATGGCCACGAAAAAAGCTTGTGCTGATAACACATGGAATAGAAATATGGGGCGCTGCATCATCGATACAAAAGATATTGCTTGCTAAAGCAGATAAAATATTTGCGGTGAGTGAGTATACAAGAAGAAAACTGATAGAGATACATGGGGTTGATGAACGAAAAACCGCTTTGTTTCATAATACAATAGATCCATATTTTCCGTTACCGAATACATTTGGTAAGAGTGGGGAACTGATGCGACGTTATGGATTAAAAGAGAGTGACAAGGTGTTGTTTACCCTGTGCAGGCTATCATCGAATGAGCAGTATAAAGGGTATGATAATGTGATCAAAGCATTGAAGATGCTGATAGCAAAATATCCTGACCTCAGGTATGTAATAGCCGGTAAGTATGATGCGATAGAAAAAGAGCGGATTGACCTGCTACTAAAAGAATATGGGTTAACTGATAAAGTGATATTAACAGGATTTGTTGCAGACGATGAGATAGTGAGCCATTATCAGCTTGCAGACGTTTATATTATGCCTAGCAAAGGTGAAGGGTTTGGGATTGTATTTATAGAGGCGATGGCTTGCGGGCGCAGGGTAATAGCAGGAAATAAAGATGGCAGTGTGGATGCATTGAAAAATGGGGAGTTGGGAAAACTGGCAGATCCTGAAAATGTGGAAGATATTGCAACCAGTATTGACACTTATTTAAGTGCGGAGCCATGGTCGTCTTTAAACGCCCGACAAATGCAAAATGATATAATGGCGAGTTTTGGTTTTGATGTGTATAAACAGAGACTGAGAACACTGTTAACTACAGTGATAAATAATTGATTATGTCTAAGAAAGCATTGATAACAGGTGTAACAGGGCAAGATGGTGCTTACCTAAGCGAACTGTTATTAAAGAAAGGTTACGAAGTGCATGGTATCAAAAGAAGAAGTTCGCTTTTTAATACCAGCAGGATCGACCATTTGTATGAAGATCCGCATATATCTCATAGGAATTTTATACTGCACTACGGTGACCTGAACGATAGTACTAACCTGATACGGATAGTACAGGAAGTGCAACCCGACGAAATATATAATCTTGGAGCTATGAGCCACGTGCACGTAAGCTTTGCAACGCCGGAATACACTGCCAACGCTGATGGTATAGGTACGCTGAGATTATTGGAGGCTATACGCCTGCTAAACCTTACACATAAAACGAGGATATACCAGGCATCTACCTCAGAGTTGTATGGCCTGGTGCAGGAAGTGCCGCAAAGCGAAAAGACACCGTTTTATCCAAGATCACCGTACGCAGTAGCAAAGCTGTATGCTTATTGGATCACCGTAAACTATAGGGAAGCCTATAATATTTTTGCTTCGAACGGTATTCTGTTTAACCATGAAAGTCCGCTGCGGGGTGAAACATTTGTTACCAGGAAGATAACCCGTGCTGCTGCACAAATAGCTCTTGGCCTGCAGGAGAAGCTATATATAGGTAACCTAAACGCACAACGCGATTGGGGACATGCCAAAGACTATGTAGAAGCCATGTGGCGGATATTGCAACATGATAAAGCAGATGATTTTGTAATAGCTACAGGTATTACTACATATGTACGCGACTTTGTGAAGATGGCCTTTGAAGAAGTGGGCATAGAGCTGGAATTTAAAGGTGAAGGAATTGAAGAGGTAGGTATAGTAAAGTCTTCAGCAACTGAACATGTATCGGCAGGACAAATAGTAGTGTGCATAGACCCGGCATATTTCAGGCCTACAGAAGTGGAACTATTGATTGGGGATGCCAGCAAAGCAAAAAATGAACTTGGCTGGGAGCCTAAGTATACCTTACAAGAACTGGTAAAGGAAATGGTAGCATCTGACCTGAATATATTTAAGAAGGAAAAAATGCTTCAGGAAGCGGGCTACAATTTTATACCGACAAAAGAATAATGGAAAAGGATAGCAGCATATTTGTAGCAGGGCATAAAGGAATGGTGGGAAGCGCCATACTAAGAAAACTGCAAACTGAAGGCTATAGCAATATCATCTGCAAAACATCCAAAGAATTGGATCTGAGGAACCAGCAGGAAACGGCTAATTTCTTCGAGATATATAAGCCGGAATACGTATTCCTGGCTGCGGCAAAAGTTGGCGGCATTCTTGCAAACGATAAATACAAAGCTGAATTTTTATATGATAACCTGATGATACAGAATAATGTAATTCACCAGGCATATAAAAGTGGAGTAAAGAAGCTATTATTTCTGGGTTCTTCCTGTATATATCCTAAAATGGCACCACAACCATTGAAAGAAGAATACCTTTTAACCGGGTTGCTGGAACCAACAAATGAGCCATACGCAATTGCCAAAATAGCCGGCATTAAAATGTGTGATGCTTATCGTTATCAGTATGGTTGCAACTTTATCTCTGTAATGCCTACAAATTTATATGGCCCCAATGATAATTATGATCTGAATACATCGCATGTATTGCCGGCGATGATCCGTAAATTTCACGAGGCGAAGGAGCATAACATTCCGGAAGTAGTACTCTGGGGCTCCGGCAAGCCATTGCGTGAGTTTTTACATGCAGATGATCTGGCAGATGCCTGCTACTTTCTTATGCAGCGTTACAATGAGCCGGGATTTTTGAATATAGGAGTTGGTAGTGATATTAGTATAGCTGAGCTTGCGAGCTTAATAAAAGGTATTGTCGGGTATGAGGGAACAATAGTTTGGGATGCAACAAAGCCTGATGGGACACCAAGGAAGCTAATGGATGTTAGCAAACTGCAGGAGGCTGGATGGAGCGCATCAATATCATTGGAAGACGGGATAAGGCGAGTATATAAGGAAACTTTTCTGGAATCAAAAAATGTAAGTGCATAAATGCATTCTGAAGAAAAAGACTGGAGTTTAATAATAAAGCCCCGAGGTAACCTCTTTGAGCTAAACCTGGAAGAACTGTGGCATTATAGAGATCTTGTCTGGCTTTTGGTGAAACGGGATTTTGTATCCTTTTATAAGCAGACGATATTTGGGCCTATATGGTTTTTCATCCAGCCAATATTTACGACCATCATATTTGTATTAGTGTTTGGTAACCTGGCCGGATTTAGTACTGATGGATTGCCGCAGCCGTTATTCTATATGACCAATATTGTAGCGTGGAACTATTTCTCAGACTGTATTAATAAGACGTCTACTGTATTTAAGGACAATGCGCAAATATTTGGCAAAGTGTATTTTCCCAGGTTGATCATGCCTTTTAGTATAGTGATCAGTAATCTTGTAAGGTTTGGGGTGCAGTTTATATTGCTCATCATAATGATGGCTTACTATATCTTATTTAAAGGTTATCATCCAAACTTTACATGGTATCTGTTATTGTACCCGGTAATGATTGTGTTAATGGCAGCATTAGGTTTAGGATCGGGTATGATTATATCTGCAATGACAACGAAATATAGGGATCTAAGTTTCCTGGTAAGCTTTGGTGTGCAGTTGTATATGTATATAACGCCGATTATTTATCCACTAAGCTCATTTCCGGCAAAATATAAGAAGATAGCGTTGTTAAATCCGATGTCGCCTATTATAGAAGGGATGCGATTGGGGTTGTTAGGCAAGGGTGACTTAACGACAGGTACGTTTATTTATACCGTTGTTGTTGTGCTGGTAGTACTAACAATGGGTATCATTATTTTTAATAAAGTAGAAAAGACCTTCGTAGATACAGTATAGCGTTATGTCAACAGCAATAAAGGTAGAAGACTTAAGTAAAGTATATCACCTGGGTGAGATCGGGACGGGTACATTATCGCGTGATATTGAGCGTTGGTGGGCATTGTTAAGAGGTAAAGAAGATCCCTTTTTGAAACTAGGAGAAAGTAATGACCGTACGAAAAAAGGAGAAAGCAATATTGTATATAGCCTGAAGGATATAAGTTTTGACATACAGCAGGGAGATGCGGTTGGCGTAATAGGCAGGAACGGAGCAGGGAAAAGTACCTTATTAAAGATTCTAAGCCGCGTGACATCACCGACTAAGGGTAATATCTATGTGAAAGGCCGCATAGCCAGTTTGCTGGAGGTTGGAACAGGGTTTCACCCGGAATTGACGGGACGTGAGAATATATACCTGAATGGTACTATTCTTGGTATGAGGAAAAAGGAGATAGACCGGCGGCTGGATGAGATCATTGATTTTAGTGGTATTGAGCGGTATATAGATACGCCTGTAAAAAGATATAGCAGCGGTATGTATGTGCGCCTTGCGTTTGCTGTTGCGGCGCATCTGATATCGGAGATATTGATAGTGGACGAAGTGCTGGCAGTAGGTGATGCGGAGTTTCAGAAAAAATGTCTTGGTAAGATGGGCGAGGTAAGTAAAGGACAAGGCAGGACAGTGTTGTTCGTGAGTCATAATATGCATATGATTCAGAAGTTGTGTAATACATGTCTTTATCTTAAAGAAGGCTCGCTCTTAATGCACAATGATACCCCAGCTGTTATAGGAGCATATTTAAATAATAAAACACTACAAAGTAGTTTAGTATTTGAAACCGACGAAAACAATACTCATTTAACAGGTTTCGTTAAACGTATAGATGTTAAAACTCTAGATGAACAGAATATCGAGGAAATTCCTGTTGGAAGGCCGTGGAAGGTTGTAGCACAATTTCAGTTGTTACAAGATTTCTCCGAATTCAGAATTGCGGTGGGTATAATTACCTCGCAAGAAATGCCACTATGGACTGTGTGGAGTGCTCCTATAGACGCAAAAAAAGGCCTTTACAATGCAGAATTTATTTTCGAAGAGGTTATACTTGCAACGGGAGATTACCAACTAGTTATTGGATTATCTACAAGAGGAGCAAGTATCCAATACTTGGAAGATTGTATGAGATTGAATATTTCATCAACGTCAGACATTTTTGATTCACGTATTTATAAGACGGATGGTGTCGGTGTAATTGTAAACCCAGTTGAAGTGAATATTACTAAGATATGATATGGTAAACTGTGTATGTTTATCCTAGGTGTTTTCATCAAGAAATCGAGTTTTATTGCATAGAAATAATATGATAAAAAGAGTTTCCAACTACTTCAAACAAGAAAGGCCTAATTGGCAAAAATCATTTTCTCAAAGTGGAGAAGATATAATAATTAAATTTATTTTCGATGCTATAGGCATAATAAACCCATCATATATTGATGTTGGAGCTCATCATCCACAATATTTAAACAACACAGCCATATTTTACGAAAATGGATCTACAGGAATTAATATAGAACCAGATCCCAGTCTGTATAAGAAATTTGCAGAGACCAGAGGTAGGGATATAAATCTCAATTGTGGGGTCGGTAATAAAAATGAAATACTTGATTTTTACACCATGAGCACTCCAACGTTAAATACATTTTCTGAGGAAGAGGCAATAAAGTTAACAACCGAATATGATTTTAAGATCGTTTCAAAAACTCCTATTAAAGTATTAACCTTAGATTCTATTATTAATCAACACTTTAACGGTAGATTCCCTGATTTGTTAAGTATAGATGTAGAAGGGCTAGACGAGGCCATAATTAGATCAATTAATTATTCAAAAAGCGCCCCTACTGTTATTTGTGTTGAGACTATCAGCTATTCGGAAACTGGGAATGGGGTGAAAAATAGTACTTTAATTGATTTCCTTAAAGAACAGGGCTATATGTTATACGCTGATACTTATATCAACAGCATATTTGTTTTGGAAAGTAAATGGAAAAAATCTAAATGATTATTTCCAAAATTCAAGGTGGTTTAGGTAATCAAATGTTTCAGTATGCAATTGGTAAAGCATATTCTGAAAAGTTAAATACCGAACTATTTCTTGATTTATCTTTTTATAATCAGCCTTTTGGGAAGGATGTAACCCCAAGAAAATTTGAATTGGGTTTATTTAATTTAAGTTACCAGGTCGCAAATAGCTATCAGCTTGAGTTATTTCAAAATACATCTTATTGGTATAGAATAAAGAGGAAGTTGGGATTGCCGGTACCGATCTATTTTAGAGAAGGTAATGACAAAACAATATTAAAGGATAAAAAAGATATTTATCTGGATGGATATTGGCAGAGTGAGTTGTTTTTCAAAGATTTGTCAAAAATCATAAAAGAAGGGTTTGTTTTTAAACAATCATTGAATGAACAGTCTGAGGTAGTAGCGACATCTATAACATCAACAAAAACTCCCGTTGCAATTCATCTTCGTAGAGGGGATTATGTATCGTTATCGTCAGCAAGCGTACATCACGGAGTGTGCGATATAGAATACTATAGGTCGGGTATCCGATATTTGAATACAAATGTTGATGAACCTTATTATTTTGTATTCAGTGATGATGTAGAATGGGCAAAAAGTAATTTTCTGCCTTTGTTTAGCAATATGGAAATTGTGCAGGGTAATCACGGAGATGACAGCTGGCAGGATATGCATTTAATGAGTTTGTGCAAGCATAATATAATTGCCAACAGCAGTTTCAGCTGGTGGGCAGCATGGCTTAATGCAAATCCAAATAAGATAGTGGTTGCCCCTGGGAAGTGGTTTGCTGCGCAGGAACTAAATAATGACGTTCGTCAGCGAATACCTGTTGACTGGTTAATATTCTAACGTTAGTTAATGTCTTCTCTTATTTCGGTATTGATGCCTGCTTATAATGCTGGTGCATATATCGCCGAAACAATACAGAGTATATTAGATCAAACGTATCCGCATTTTGAGTTGATAGTTATTAATGACGGGTCGACAGATAATACTAAAGAGACGGTATTATCATTTACAGACAAGAGAATTCTGTATGTTGAAAATGAATGCAACTTAGAGAAAATTGAAACCAACAATAAGGGTTTGAGTTTGGCGAGTGGAACTTATATAGCTAAAATGGATGCTGATGATGTAGCAGAACCCCGACGTTTTGAAAAGCAGATTGATTATTTCAATACGCATCCGGAAGTTTCAATTGTGGGCGGGTGGATGAGGAAAATGGATAGCGGCAATGTTGAAAACTACCCTGAAAAGGATGAGGAAATAAAGGTGAGTTTTGTAAGTGAAAATGTATTAGCCAACTCTACCGCCATGTTTAAAGCCAATGATATCAGAACGGCAACTCTAAAATACGACGATCGTTTTATAGCGTATGCAGAGGATTATAAATTTTGGACAGATGCAGCTATAAAGGGCTTGAAATTTGCAAATGTGCAGGAAGTACTTGTTAACTACCGCGTGCACGAGAGTCAAGCAACTCAGGTGAATAAGGACAAGCAGAGAATAAATGAGGATTTAATAAGAATAGAATACATTAATTCGATCTTGCCGGGGTTATTGCAGGGTACTTTTGATGAAGTTGTTTATGCAAAACTGTTTAACAGAAGACATCTAACTATAGAAGAGTACAAACGGCTGAAGCAGATCATCGGATCTGCGTATGATCTTGAAGCCAAGTACGTGAAAAAAGAAGGTTTGATAGCATATCTCGAAGCTGCCTTTTTGAACGTTGCAAAAAGATATTATCGTGTAGATCTACAACATAGCTTGAATGCAATAAAACAAGCTTTAAGTGATAAGGTTTTTTTACAAAGGCTCAATATGAAGGATAAGGCTATTTTTTTTATTAAATGCTTAACAAGATAATTGTCTGAAGTGAGGGCCTGTTTTATTCTGCCAAATGTGATGGGGGGATGTTTTGTGAACTGTAGTAATATTTGCCATAGTATTATTGCTGCAGGAGGGGATGCATTATTAATCATTACCCACAGTGAAGATTGGATTGGCATAGATCCGGAGCTATTAAAAGGTATAAAGCATGTTGTTATTAGATATAGAAGAAACGATAGTAAGTATCATCTTTTTCAGAAGCTAAAAAGGCACATAACAGATTTTGATGCCGACACAATTGTTTTGAATGACCTTGTTGATTACCAGTTGGTAAGGACAGAACAATTATCACAACAGGTCATTGCCATTCTTCATGGAGATTATAATTATTACTACGAACTTGCTATTAATAGCGCACCGAGGATAGATAAGTTTGTATGTGTTTCGGAGCTAATGAAACAAAAGCTGGTTGAACTTTTGCCGGAACGAAAAGAGGATATAGTTTATATACCTCCTATGACGCGTGATTTTTTCATCGATAGGCAAACTGGCGGTGAAGACCTGAGCGTATTGTTTGTAGGACGGATGACAGAGGAAAAGGGCTTTCAATTGCTGCCAAAAATAGATAACGCACTTGCAGACGATGGGTATAGCGTCAAGTGGACGGTTATAGCTCGTAGAATAACATCTGAATTTGATACCTGGATTTCAAAACCAAACGTGCATCATAGAGAAGTGGTAGACAACGCTGATATGCTGGAGGTTTATAAAAAAAATGACTTATTGTTATTACCCTCAACAGAGGAAGGTACTCCTTTAGCACTATTAGAGGCTATGAAAGCCGGAGTAGTACCATTAGTTTCTGACTTACCTACTATTTCTACTAATATTTTGATGGATGGTACAACCGGATACCGCTTGCCAATTAATGATGCTATTGCCTATGTGTCTAAAATTGAAAAGCTATATAAAAATAGAAACCACCTGAATGAAATGTCGCAAAATGCTGCTGCCAAATCTTCAGATCTGTTTAGTGTGAAGGCTGTTTCAGCTGTGTGGCAATCTATACTTCATGATAATAAGAGCAAAAAAGACACATCCGCTGTAGTAGCTTCGGCATATGACAGGCTGGATAAAGCATGGTTACCTAACAGTATTGTTTCATGGCTAAGAAAAGTCAGGCAAAAAAATAATGAACGGATATGACCTCTAATGCACCACTTGTTAGTGTATTAATGACATCGTATTGTAGAGAAAAATACATTGCAAATGCGATAGAAAGTGTCCTTGCCTCAACATACGTGAATTTTGAACTAGTCATAGTTGATGATGGCTCGACCGACAAAACCGTAGAGATAGCCCAAAGCTATGCAGCTAAAGATAAACGGATTAAGTTTTTTGTTAACGAAAAGAATCTTGGCGATTATCCTAACAGAAATAGAGCTGCGTCACTGGCAAGCGGTAAATATTTGAAGTATGTTGATTCTGACGATTACATATACCCGCATGGCTTACAGGTTTTAGTATCGATGATGGAGGCTAATCCTGATGCAGGTTGGGGGTTATGCTCATTAATCCAGGATATCAGGCAACCATTTCCCTTGTTGCTATCACCTAAAGAAGCGTATGAGTATAATTACGATGGCCCCGGGCTTTTTCATAAAGCGCCTTTATCATCTATTATAAGAAAAGATGTTTTTGACCGGGTTGGTGGGTTTTCAAAGATAAGGATGGTAGGTGATTTTGATATGTGGCATAGACTTGCGCAAAAGAATCCTGTATTGTTAATGCCGGATGGCATTGTATGGTATAGAGAACACGATGAGCAGGAAGTTAACAGCCGCAAAAAATTTGCGGTTACTTACTCAGATATTAAGTTTAAATATCTGCTTTCTCCTGATTGCCCGCTTGAGCGATCGGAAGTTGTCCGAATTTTATCCGGCAACAAAAAAGCTACTATTAAGCGAATTGTTTTTTATGCGTTGCGATTAAGGTATGACGTTGTCAAAGAACACATACTGTTGTTGCTAAATCATATTAAAAACAGCAAGGGCCTTAGATAAGTAAAGCGACGAAAAATCCTGACTACGTTCTTGAAAGAAAAAAGTATTAAGATGAGTAATGTTGGTTTTATTTCCAGGTTGTATCATTCTATTCAGGAAAATAGAACACGTAATGCTTTTTGCATCAACAATGAATATTATACATATGCGCAGCTGAACGAACTTGTAAGTAAGATTTTACCTCTAATAAATGCTGATTCCCCAACACGGGATACTGTCGGTATTGTTGTAGCAAACAGTATTTACACTTATGCAACAATATTGGCTTGCTGGTTTAGCGGTAAAGCATATGTGCCGATAAACAGGTATTTACCTCTTGAGAGAAATAATACTATACTGAAAAACGCGGAAGCGGCACTTTTGATCAATTGTACAGGAGATGTTGTTGAGGGTTACGAAACATTAAGAGCAATTGATGTGGACGCTATTAATGTGTCTGTAGCTGGTTCCTTAAACCTAACACAAAATATAGACGAGCAAACACTACTGTACATACTTTTTACATCGGGTAGTACAGGGGTGCCAAAGGGTGTGCCCATCTGCTACGAAAACCTGGACGCATTCATCACTTCATTTGATGCATTAGGATTTGAGATAAAAGCAGCAGATAAGTTTCTGCAAATGTTTGAGTTTACCTTTGATGTATCGATAGCCAGTTTTGTGGTGCCTTTGGTATATGGTGCATGTACCTATACAGTTTCTTCCGAGGGCATCAAATATATTAACGTGCTGAAGATTTTGAGGGATAAGCAAATAAGTTTTGCTTGCCTGGTTCCTTCCATTATTACCTATTTGAAGCCTTATTTTGACAGGATAGAACTGCCTGCTGTTAAATATTGCATTTTAACGGCAGAAGCATCCAACGTTGCAGATATACAAAAGTGGAAACCTTGTGTGCCGAATGCCGAGATATATAATCTATATGGCCCTACAGAAGCGACTATTTGGTGTACTGTATATAAGTTTGATCCGTCTGCGCCAAAGTCCTATAACGAAATGATGGCTATTGGTAAGCCGTTGTTGCAGGTAAAGGCAATAATAATTGATGAGAATAGTACTGTAGTTACAGGTAGCGTCAAAGGTCAGCTTTGCGTTGCAGGCAAACAGGTTACTGCAGGCTATCTTAACAATGCAGAGAAAAACGCCGAAAGTTTTATAAATGTCAATGGCGAATTGTACTATAAAACAGGGGACTTGTGTTATTGGGATGAAGAAGGAGATCTGTATTACTGTGGGAGGATGGATTACCAGGTAAAGGTGAATGGTCATAGAATAGAGCTTGGAGAGATAGAGGCTGCCGTAAGAAAGTTGTATGCAATTAATAATGTTGCTACTCTTTATAAAGACAAGGATGGAATAGATAAAATATGCTTGTTTCTTGAAAACTGTGAAGATGTGGATGCGCTAAGTGATACATTAAAAAAGGTATTGCCTTATTATATGCTACCGCATTTGGTAAAGAATATGGAATCCTTCCCTATTAACAATAGCAACAAAGTAGATAGGGTTGCACTGAAAGAGCTTGTGTAGGGATATGGAGAATAGTACTATTGTAAAAAATCTGTTTGATCTGTATGATTATCTTGCCGGGTACCCACAGGTAAATACCTCAGACGTTGGTCCATTTAACATCATTACCAGTATAGGTAATGAATGGCCGTCTATGGTGTATGCTCCTACAATAATTTTTTCTGAAGTAGAACTGCAGCATTTAAAAATATCGCTTGAGGGAAATAGTTGTAAAACCTTGATCGTTGAGGATAATATAACGGCAGAACAGCAATTATTGTTGAAAGAAAAAAGATTTATGCCGGTTGCTAAATGGCATAACATGAGCAAACTGCTGACAAATGAAGAGAATACCCGAGGGTATGTAGATCTTGATATTTCAGTTTGTAAGAGTGCTGATCAAGTAGACGAATGGCTGGCTGTTGCCCGCAATGTGCTATTTAAGGGTAGCTCCCTACCTCGGGAGATATTTATGAATGCTGTGGGAGAAGGTAAATTTATATTATTGCTGGGCAAACACGCCGGTATGCCGGTATCTACTATTATGGTATTCTGCGGTAGTGAGGCCGGTATTTATATGGTTGCCACAGAACCTGCACATCAGAAAAAGGGGTATGGCAGAGTCATGATGTATGAGGCAGAGAAACTTATCTACAACGCAGGCTATAGGGAAGTTTGTCTGCATGCAACACAGGCAGGTGTGCCATTATATAGATCTATAGGGTATACACCACACAATAGCCTGATCTTATTTTATAATTTTAATTGACCAGAATGGATAAAAGTTTAGTACTGCAAGAGATCAATAAAATCTGCCAGCGAGTATTTAGAAATGAAAGCCTGACCGTAACAGAAGATACTACTGCCAAAGATGTAGATGGTTGGGATTCTATTAGCAACCTCTTTTTGATAGACGAGTTGGAGAAAAATTTCAACATGAAGTTTGAGCTTGATGATATTCTAAATGCACAAAATATTGGTGACCTCGCAACTGTTATAAGCAACAAGGCTTAGAGATGAATATCGTTAAAAGGATATATGCACGGTTGTATAAGTTTATCTTTGAAGACATATTCTATGCTGTTTGCAGGATAGTGCCTTTTTTAAGGCCTATCTACTATACAAAGGACAATGAGAGCCCTGTAGACTTTAAGACCTGGTATCGGCAAAAAGTTTTGGGCCATAATAAGCACTGTTATTGGCCGGTGCATTTCACTTCTACCGTTCGGTTCCCTAATAATATATACGTGGGTATAGATGCGGCACCCGGCATATCACCCGGATGCTATATACAAGCTGTAGGTAAAATAGTTATAGATGACTACACGCAGATTGCACCCAATGTAGGTATCATAAGCTCTAATCACTTTATGCTGGATATCAGGAAGCATATTGAAAGTGAGGTGAGAATTGGGAAATACTGTAGAATAGGAATGGGTTCTATCATTAACGCAGGAGTAGTACTTGGCGATTTTACAACGGTATCATCCGGTTCGGTAGTTACGAAGAGTTTTCCGAAAGGGTATTGTGTAATTGGGGGTAACCCGGCAGAGATCATTGCAGATTATAGCGATAACCCTTCGATAATGGAGAAATTTGTAAGGTATCGTAATGAGCATGAATATAATGGTTATATCAGGTCTTCTGATTTTGAAAAGTATAAAAGAAAATATCTGAAAAAATTTGCCTGATGAAGGCTGTTAAATAAATGGAAACACCGGGTAATTCATATCGTCAATGCAGCATTTCGGTAATGGACACGATAGCCGATCCGAATATCGCTTTCGATGAGCAAGGCATTTGTAACTACTACTATGAATTTAAAAAAGCCTATGCCGAGAATGTGCATGAAGATGCAGAAGGAGAACGGATACTGCAGGCGCTTGCTGCAAAAATAAAAGAAGAGGGGAAGGGTAAACAATATAATTGCATTATGGGAGTGAGTGGTGGTGTTGATAGCACTTATGTTGCATATACTGCCCACCGCCTTGGATTAAGACCATTGGCAATACATTTTGATAATGGCTGGAACAGTGAGCTGGCGGTAAAGAATATCGAGAACATAGTAAGTAAATTAGGCTTCGACCTTTCCACCTATGTAATTAATTGGGAAGAATTTAAAGACCTGCAGATAGCATACCTGAAAGCATCTGTTGTAGATATTGAGGCGATCACTGACCATGCAATATTTGCTACACTGTATAGGCTGGCAGGGAAGAATAATATTAAATACATTCTCAGTGGCACGAACGTGCAAACTGAAACTACGCTTCCCAAAACCTGGATACATCCCAAGAGCGATCATATAAATATACAGTCTATCCATAAGGCCTTTGGAACGGTGCCTTTGAAAACTTTTCCTTTTATGGATGCCAAGGTGAAACGTTATTATCAGCAGGTAAAGGGTGTACATTCCATATCTGTTCTGAATAACCTTCCTTACAACAAGAAAGAGGTCAAAAAACTAATACAGGAGAAGTTAGGTTGGCGCGATTATGGGGGTAAACACTATGAAAGCATCTGGACCCGCTTTTACCAGGGATATATTCTTCCGGAGAAATTTAAAATAGATAAACGAAAGGCTCACCTGAGCGATCTGATATTTGGTGGCCAGATGACTAAAGAAGAGGCGCTGGCAGAACTGGCAAAACCAATGTATGATCCCGAGCAGTTCAGGCAGGATTATGACTTTGTACTGAAGAAATTAGGATTATCTGAACAGGAGTTTAAGGAAATAATGGCTAAGCCGCCACGTAGTCATTATGATTTTGACTACGAAATGCCAATAGATAAACGTTACCCGCTATTGAAACCCTTCAAAAAAATATACCGTACCATTTTCCCGGCAAAATAATGGCTGAGATCCGTATAATACCTACTCTTTTGCTGCACAAATCGGGGCTGTACAAAACAGTGAATTTCAAAAATCCTGTGTATGTAGGTGACCCTATAAATGCTGTAAGGATATTTAATGAGAAAGAGGCTGATGAATTGTTGTTGCTTGACTACCAGGCATCGGTAGAGGGAAGAGAACCGGATTATAATAAGATATCTGAAATAGCAGGGGAAGCTTTTATGCCGATGGCTTATGGCGGGGGTATTAAAAGCTGGGATATAGCTAAGAAAGTATTTGATTGCGGATATGAGAAAGTGGTCCTTAACACCGTTTTGTTCGATGACATTTCGTTGATAGATAAGATCGCTGCCGTATATGGCTCTCAGGCCGTTGTTGGTAGCATAGATGTTAAGAAAGACCTGCTGGGCAGGAACAAAGTGTATGCACAATCCGGCAAAAAAAAGACAGGGTATGCACCGGTTGAATGGGCTGCAAAACTGGAACAGGCCGGTGTGGGAGAAATAATGATCAACAGTATAGAACGGGATGGCACCTGGGGTGGCTTTGCATTGGATTTAATAGGTGAGATATCGCACAAGGTTTCTGTTCCTGTAATAGCGTGTGGTGGTGCCGGAAGCTTTGATGACCTGGAAAAAGCTGCCAAAGCGGGTGCATCCGCAGTGGCTGCAGGCAGCATGTTTGTTTTTCAAAAAAAAGGTATGGGAGTATTGATAAGCTTTCCTACCGGTAAAAAAATAATTGTATAAAATGAATAAAAGCAACATTCGTTTTGCAATAGTAGGCTGTGGCCGCATTGCGCAACGACATGCCGAGCACATAAACAAACAGGGAACACTTGTGGCTGTTTGTGATATTGTAAAAGAAAAGGCTGATACACTTGCTGAAAAATATAATGCAAAGGCGTTTTACAATATCGAAGACCTTTTGAAAAATGCAAAGGATGTAGATGTGGTGTCTATTTGCTCGCCGAACGGATTACACGCAACACATTCTATCCAGTCTTTGAAGGCAGGATTCCATGTGCTGTGTGAAAAGCCTATGGCTACAAGTGTGTATGATTGCGGGGAGATGATTAAAACGGCAGAGCAGGTAAACAAAAGACTGTTCGCTATTAAACAAAACCGTTTTAATCCGCCGGTAGCTGCTGTGAAACAGGCAATTGATGAAGGGCGTTTGGGCAAGATATATAGCGTACAGTTAAGTTGTTTCTGGAACAGGAATAAAGACTACTATGAAAATTCGTGGAAGGGCACAAAAGATCTGGATGGTGGTACATTGTACACGCAGTTCTCACATTTTATAGACTTACTGTACTGGATGATAGGGGATGTAAAAAGTGTGGAGGCTTTTACAGGTAACTATGCTCACCAGGATACTATAGAATTTGAAGATACCGGCGTAGCGATATTGTCGTTTTACAATGGGGCAATTGGTACGGTGAACTATACGGTGAATAGCTATGAGAAGAATATGGAAGGATCTCTCACCATATTTGCAGAAAAAGGTACGGTAAAGATAGGTGGCCAGTATTTAAACGAACTGGAATACCAGAATATTGAAAACTATAAGATAGATAACCTACCGGAAGGTAATAAAGCCAATAACTATGGCAACTACCAGGGTTCGATGTCTAACCATGACAAGGTATATGAGAACCTGATAGACGTGCTCACCAACAATGCCAGCATATCTACGAGCGCGTTTGAAGGATTAAAGACGGTGGAGATAATTGATAAAATATATTCAGCGGCAAAGGATATTAAATAATGGGCGAACCTAAGATACTATCCTGCAAAATAGTTGATGTAGCCTTCGGTGAAAACGTGAAGGTAGTAGAGCCCGTAAATATATACGGCTGTCGTATTGATGACGACTGTTTCATCGGGCCTTTTACAGAAATACAGAAAGATGTAGTGATCGGTAAACGAACAAAGCTGCAGTCGCATAGTTTTATATGTGAGCTAGTGACCATTGGCGATGATTGTTTTATTGGTCATGGCGTTATGTTCATCAACGACCTGTTTGCTAAAGGCGGACCAGCAAGAGGTGATAAGAGTTTGTGGAAGGAAACACGTATCGGCAACCACGTGTCTATAGGGTCAAACGCAACAATACTTCCTGTAAATATATGTGACCATGTAGTAGTAGGCGCAGGCGCAGTGGTTACAAAAAATATAACAGAGCCCGGCGTATATGCAGGTAACCCGGCTAAGAAAATAAAAAGTCTGTAAGAAGAATGAATGTCCCTTTTGTAGATCTGAAGAAGCAATACCAGGATATAAAGCCAGAGATAGATAGAGCAATACAGGAAGTAATAGAGAATACAGCTTTTATAGGTGGTAAATATGTAAAAGCTTTTGAGCAGCAGTTTGCTGAGTTGTACGGAGTGAAACATGTGATCGCCTGTGCTAACGGTACCGACAGCTTATATATATTGATGAAGATGCTGGGTATTGGGCAAGGTGATGAAGTAATAACCGTTGCAAACAGCTGGATATCGAGCTCAGAGACCATCACACAAGCCGGTGCCACACCGGTATTTGTAGATATTCATCCTGACTATTATAGTATGGATGAAACATTGCTTGAAAGAGCGATAACTTCCAATACAAAAGCCGTCATATTAGTACACCTGCAGGGGCAGATAGCAGATGTGGAGGCGATACAAAATATTTGCAGGCAAAAAGGTATCTACCTAATAGAAGATTGCGCACAATCGCACTTTAGTGAGTATAAGGGCATACGTGCAGGGTTAACCGGTATTGCAGCCAGCTTTAGTTTCTACCCCGGAAAGAATTTAGGTGCGTATGGAGATGCGGGGTGTATTATCACTAATGATGATGAACTGGCCACCAAATGCCGCATGTACGCAAATCATGGCTCGCTGACCAAGCATAAGCACGAGATAGAAGGCATTAATAGCCGCATGGATGGATTGCAGGCTGCAATATTATCTGCAAAGCTGCCGCATATACTTCAATGGACAGAACAGCGTATCCATAATGCCGCATTGTATGCGAAGCACTTAGGAGGTATTAAAGAAATAGTATTGCCACAGGTGAGGCCTGATAGCAAACATACCTACCATGTATACATGATAAGGGCTGCGAACCGAGACGCATTGATGGCACATCTCAGAGAGCAGGGTATAGAGACAGCATTACATTATCCCGTGATACTTCCATTATTAAAAGCATATTCTTACCTGGGATATACATCTAAAGATTTTCCTGTTGCATCTGCATACCAGGAAACAATATTATCGCTGCCTATGTATCCTGAGCTTACAGAAGAGCATATAGCATACGTAGCTGAAACTATAGCAGCTTTTTACAAATCATAAGTTTGGAATTAAGAAATAAATCTATTCTGATCATATCGCAACAGGATTGGGGCGAGATGTTTATATCCAAGAACCACTATGCGCTGGAACTGGCGCGCAGGGGTAATAAAGTATTCTATTTGCCGGGGCCGGATCAGCGAAATAAATTAAAATCCGGTGAGGTAAAAGTGGGTTCGTTGGGGTATGATAATTTGTTTAACGTTGAGCACCGATTACCATTCCCTTACGTGTTGAAATTCAGAGCCAGGTTTTTATATGATCTTTTGTTAAAGAGTCATATAGCGAAGGTGCTGAAACAAACAGGGCCAATAGACATTATATGGTCATTTGATTTGTCCAATACAATCCCGCTTAGTTCTTTCCCGGACAGTTGCATAAAATTATTTATGCCGGTTGACGAGCTAGGAGAAAAGATAGCGCTGAAAGCGGCGAAAAGTGCAGATGTGATCTTTTCAGTAACAAATGAAATACTGGATAAGTTCAGATCGTTACAGGTGCCACGTGTATTTTTAAATCATGGCGTAGCGGATATGTTTATTAATAACAACGTTACTTCAGGTAAGGATGGTATTGTTCGGGTAGGATTGTCCGGTAATTTTTTAAGACCCGATATAGACCGGCAGACTTTATTAGAAATAATAAGCAATAACAAGAACGCTGAATTCCATTTTTGGGGATCGGTAGGTAAATCCAAATCAAACCTGGTTGGTGGCCTGGACGAAGGGGCCCTGCCATTTGTGCAAATGTTGGAGCAACAAAAGAATGTGGTGTTACACGGTGCTGTTCCGCCAAAACAGCTGGCGGTGGAACTAAAAAACATGGATGCGTTCCTTATTTGCTATGATGTTAACAAAGATCAAAGTAAGGGAACCAATTATCATAAAATACTGGAATACCTGGGTGCAGGTAAAGTGGTTGTATCTAATAATGTAAGCACCTATAAGCAATACCCCGGGATGATAGAAATGGTGGCAGATAGAACCAGTAATAAAGAGCTTCCGGAACTGTTTCGGCATGTGTTGCAGCATTTAAATGAGTATAATGCTATAACCCGGCAAAAAGAAAGAATAGATTTCACCAGGCAGTTTACTTATCAGCGCCAGGTAGATAAGATCGAAACTGCACTGAATACATACATACGTTAATGGAACCTGTACTATTCATTTCACATAAAAAGTTTCTTGACCAGACATTACCGGAAGGCGGTGTAAGGTTGTGCACCAATGATTATGTAGAGCTATTGCAAACGCAATACGCGGTAAACTTTCTGGGAGTTGAATATAACAGGAGCATATTGTTCAGGCTGAAGTTTAGGCTGGGTCTGGACGCGTATGAGGAATATGTGCCGGAAAATTACGAGACAGAACTAAAGGATGCTATTGTAACGAGGGGCATACGCAAAGTTTTTATTAATCTTTCTAATGCAATGAGCTTTGGAAAGTTCATAAAAGATAACTTTTCTGCGTATGATGTAAAGGTGATATTATGTTCTCATGGTAATGAGTCGGGCGATTTCCTTCACCAGGCTGCACGATTCAGTGAACGGTTACCCGGATACAAACGGATGTTCTCATCTTACAGGCTTGGTAAGATGCTTAAATTTGAATCAATATATCGCCAGCATTATATAGACCTGGTACTGACGGTTTCGGAAGTGGAAGAACATATAGAGAAGTGGGTAGGCGCGAAACAGGTATTTATGGTGCCGAGAGTCTTTAAGCAGAAGTTTATTGACTGGCAGCCTGTGCGTGGGCGAATAGGTTTTGTTGGAGATATTAGCCATCCGCCTAATTATTATGGAGTATCAAAACTTTGCGAAGCATTGCAAAAGAATGGAGTGCCCGAACAGCTTGATTTTAGAATTATTGGTGTAGAAGATGAGCATTCCAGAAGATTGAAGGAGCAGTTTTCTTTCGTTTCTATAATGGGATATATGGATAATGCGGTGTTTGAAAAAGAAGCTGCCACCTGGAACTATTATATGAATCTTGCCTTTTACTATTCGAAAGGTGTAAGCACTAAACTGGCAAAAGGTATTGATTGGGGGCTACCTATAATATCTACAACAGCAGGGAATCGTGGATATATATTCAGAGGAGGAAATGTATTGACTGCAGATGCCCCCGAGGATATAGCTGCAATATTAGAACAGCGATTATCAGACTCAACATTGGTACAGCTTGATAGACAAGAAATAATAAATATCGTAAAGAGTACGATCACTTATCAGGATATCATGAAAACGCTGTTGCCAGTCATAGAAAAACTCTAACTACCATAAGCACCGGGTTTGAAAAAGATACTTATCATATCGCCGCACTTTCCGCCATCTAACCTTGCGGCAGTACACAGATCCAGGTTGTTTGCACAGCATCTTCCTGAATTTGGCTGGCAGCCTATAGTTCTAACCGTACACGAAGACTATTACGAAGAGCAACTTGATCGTAACCTGGAGCAATTGTTACCCAAAGATCTGCGGATTGAAAAGGTAAAGGCGATGAAGGTGAAGCAGCCAAGACTGGTTGGTGATATTGGGTTAAGGGCTTTCAGGCAATTATATAGAAAAGCTAAGGCTCTTATAAAAGAAGAAAAAATAGATTTCGTTTACATACCGATACCATCATTCTACGCTGCTTTATTAGGTAGGTGGTTATATGTGGCCACAAGAGTAAAATATGGTATAGACTATATAGATCCATGGGTGCATCCTTTCCCTAACAGGGATAAGTCGCTCAGGCACCGTCTTAGTGAAGCACTTGCCGGTTTCCTGGAGCCGATAGCCATAAGGAATGCATCACTGATCACCGGTGTTGCTGAAGGTTATTATAAAGGTGTGCTGGAGCGTACACCTGTGCTGGAAGCAACATGCGTGTTTGGTGCCATGCCTTATGGGGGTGAACGTGCAGACCACGAGAAGCTGAAAGAACTGGATATAAAACCTTACCTGTTTGCCAAAAACGGTAAGCGGCAGATGGTGTATGCCGGGGCTATGTTGCCTAAAGCATACGAACCGCTGGAAGCGATTTTTAAGTCTATTCAGCAAAACCCGGTTGAATTTGCAGATGTAGAATTTCATTTCATAGGAACCGGTAAAACCCCGGACGATCCTAATGGCTTTAACATTAAGCCTTATGCAGAAAAATATGGATTGTGGCAAACGGTAGTGTTTGAATATCCTAAGCGTATACCATACCTGGATGTATTGGTGCACCTGGATGCCGCTGACGGAGTGTTTATACTTGGTAGCACTGAACCACACTATACGCCATCTAAAGTGTACCAGGGTGTGCTTGCCGGGAAACCCATCATGGCCGTCTTGCATAAAGCATCTACTGCGGCGCAGGTGATAAAGCGAACAAATGCGGGACTTGCTTACCTGCTCGATCCTGAGAACGTGAAAGCACTTGAAACAAATTTTGTGAAGCTGTATCAGCAATACAAAATATTTGCCGCAGAATTTACGCCTGCGCAGGTGCAACAAAAAGAGTTTGACGCCTATAGTGCAAAAGCAGTAACTGCGCAACTGGCACAATTGCTGAACAAAGCAATGGAATAATGGGAAGAAGACTGGCCATAATCACAACACATCCGATTCAATACAATGCCCCGTGGTTCAGGTTATTGGCAGAAAGCGGCGAAGTTACCCTGCGTGTATTTTATACATGGGAGCAATCGCAATCGAACGAAAAATATGATCCCGGTTTTGGTAAAGTGATCAGCTGGGATATACCATTGCTGGATGGATACGATTATACGTTTGTAAAGAATATAAGTACAGATCCCGGGTCGCATCATTATAAAGGGATCGATAACCCCAGTCTTATAAGCGAAATAAAAGAATGGAAGCCGGATTATCTGCTGGTAATAGGATGGCCGTTTAAAAGCCATCTTGCATGTATGCGATATTTCAAAGGAAAAATTCCTGTATTATTCAGAGGAGATTCTACGTTGCTTGACGAGCAAGGAGGATATAGGATAATACTTAGACGCGCAATACTGAAGTACATCTATTCTTATATAGACTATGCATTGTATGTGGGTAGTAACAATAAAGAATACTTTCTGAAGCATGGCATAAGGGAAAAAGATCTTTGGTATGTACCACATGCAATAGATAATAAACGATTCGAAGGCAAAGGAAATGAATATGAAGAGCTCGCGAAAAACTGGAGAAAAGATCTTGGAATTGCTGAGACTGAATGGGTCTTGTTGTTTGCCGGAAAACTAGAGGATAAGAAAAATCCGGGCTTTATGCTACAGCTGCGGGATGCCCTGAATGATGCACGGTTTCGTGTCGTTATCGTGGGCAATGGCCACCTGGAGCAGCAACTAAAAAGCGAAGCGGCGAATAACAATCGCATTCTGTTCTTAGATTTTCAAAATCAAAATTCAATGCCCGTGGTATACAGGCTCGGCGATATTTTTATACTTCCATCAAACGGGCCGGACGAAACCTGGGGGCTGGCTTTAAATGAAGCCATGGCATGTGAAAGGGCTGTAATAGCTACTAACAAATGCGGAGGCGCGATAGACATAATAAAAGACAATGGAACTATCATATCACCGGGTGATATTATGGGCGCAGTTGCTTACATACGGAAAGTGACGGGATCCGCGGATGGATTGAAAAATGCCGGTACGCGATCAAAAGAGATTGTTGCGGATTTTTCCTTCGAACATATTTGTAATAATATCCTTAGCCTTCTTAAAAAAATACCTTCTGGAAAAGTGTAAGAAGCCCAGGATATTGGCTGTAATTGCAGGGAACTATATATACGGCAAAGAGGTAGTGGGCTTGCAGGCACTTGAAGCATTGAATGCACATAGCGATGTGCTGACGATCATCAGCGGGTGGAACGATGGTGCGTTTAAAAAGGAGCTTGAACAAAGGAATATTGCATATAAGATCATTAAGCTGGGGTGGATATATATTACAAAACCCTTGTGGACATTGGACAGCCTGATACATATACCCGGTGCATGGTTGTCTTATTGGAAAATAGCGAAAGAGTATAAGCCGGATATTATTTATACAGACTCGTATCGTAATGTAATATTGTTATGGCCATTCTTAAAAAAGAAGTCGGTAGTGCTGCATGTGCATGAAGAACATGCCTATGTAAAAAGAGGCAAGGGATTTATTCAGAAAGTGTTACCCAAGACAAATAGGTTTATTGCTGTTTCTGAATTTATTAAGAACGACCTATTGGCTTGTGGTGTTTGCGAGAAAATGATCACGGTTGTATACAACAGCACAAAAGAGGTTGAAGAGGTAGAAAAGGCATATATGCCGGGCGACGTATTGAGAATAGGTATTATAGGGCAAGTGTTGAAAACCAAAGGACACGAAGATCTTATAGATGCCCTCATCTTATTAAAGGGAAAGATGGCTTTCACCTTATCTATCACCGGTACCGGTGATAATCATTACATTGAAATTTTGAAAAACAAAATATCTGCAAACGGATTAGATAAAATGGTGAATTGGAACGGATATGTGGAGGATAAGGGGCAGGTTTATGAAAGTCTTGATGTTGTAGTGGTGCCTAGCAGAAAAAATGAGTCTTTTGGATTGGTAGCAGCTGAATCGGGTATGTATTATTGCGCAACCATCGTGACAGATGCCGGCGCACTAGGTGAGATCGTAAAGGATGGAAAGACCGGTTTCGTAGTTGATAAGGAAGATCCTTCCAGTATCGCCGATAGGATATATAAATTGTATGACCGGCAAACTTTAATGGAGATGGGGCAGAACGGCAGGCAAAGAGTACAAAAGCTTTTTAGTGAGAAGGCTTTTAAGAGTGAAATTCTATCAGCATTAGAGTTAAGTATTAAGAATTAAAAATGGCAGAGAAAAGACCCAATAACGCAATAGTCTCAATAATCGTAATTTTCTCATTATATGCGTTTATTTCTCAATATGCCATTGTTTCCATAATAGCAGGATTAACCCTTGCGGCTATCGTTGCCTTCTTGTGGACCCCAAGAATACCACCAATGCTGCCATATCTGTTTGCTTACCAATTGTTGCAAATATTTGGTGCAATATGGTATGCGGATTTTTTAGGTAAGCCTTTGGATTCGTTATATGAAAGTGTTGACTCTGAGTTTCTTATAATATTTACATTGATGCAATTGGCATTAATGGCGTGGCTTGCTTCTGTTGTGTTTAAGATGAAAAAGGTGCCGCGCCTGGATGATCTACGTGCCGCTGTGATGGAGCTGGATGTTAAAAAGGTATTGACGGCTTATGTTATTACTTCCATTATTTTTCCAATATTAATATCTGCCACACGTTCTATATCGTCCGTTAGTCAGTTGATACAATCATTTGCGGTAATTAAAAAGTTGTTTTTGATAATGTTGCTTTTTATAGTTTTTCTTCGAAAGACGCAATACCGCAATCTTATCATTTTCATCTTTATAGCAGAGTTTGTATTAAGCTTTGTGTCCTATTTTTCCAGCTTTAAAGAGATATTTATATATGTCCTTATCGCTTACCTTACGGTGTTCCCAAATATCAAAACCAAAACTATTGTACGTTTGTTACCGTTTGTCGTCTTCGTCATTGTATTGATGGTCTTTTGGTCGAGTATCAAGAACGATTATAGAAATTATCTGAACCAGGGGAGCCGGCAGCAAGAGATATCCGTAAGCACATCTGATGCACTGAACTATGTGGCAGACCAGGCAGAGGCTTATAATGCAGATGCCTTTTCTGAAGGTGGAGAGATATTGCTGCACCGCATGCAGTATATGCAACAGTATTCTTCTGTTTACTCGCGTGTGCCCTCTGTAATACCATTTGATGATGGTAAAAACACTACCAGCGCATTGACTTTTCTATTAATGCCAAGAACATTTTCTGATAACAAAGGCATTCTTGATCCATCGACAAAAGCGTCTTACTACACAGGAAAAACATTTACGGATGCTGCACATGGTACCTCCATATCAATGGGCTATTTTTGTGATTTTTATATTGATTTCGGCCTTTGGGGCATGATAATTCCGCTTTTGATCATTGCCTTTGGGATAGGCAAGGCGGCATCTTATATTATGAACAGTACGCGATACAACCTGATATTTACCTATTGCCTGTTTATTGCCGTGTTTATGAGCCTTGGTACGTTTGAGTCAGATATCATATTCTACCTCGGGTCTATAAGAAATTATGTAGTTGTATTGTTGCTGGGTAACTGGCTAATATTTCCACGGCTGAATAAATATATTAAATCCTGATAAAAATATTTGTAACATACGAGTATTTTATGCCTGCCTACAAGGCAGGCGGACCCATACAGTCACTGGATAATATGGTAAAGAATTTTACCTCCGATGAAGTAATCTTCTATGTGTTTTGTAGTGATAAGGATATGGATGGCTCTTTGCTGAATGTAGGCCGCAACGGCTGGCAGCAATACAACTATAATACCAAAGTATATTACGCCACCCCGGATGAATGCCAACAAAATATCCTGCAAAAGCTTTTGGACCAAGTGCAGCCTGATGTGGTTTTTATAAATGGAATATTCTCCCGGTATTTTTCTATAGCGCCATTGCTGGCTACAACTCAAGCCCAAAAGATACTTTCCGTGAGAGGGATGTTGCACCCTGGTGCATTGAGCCAGAAAGGCATAAAGAAGAAAATATTTCTAACCATCTTCAAGCTTCGTTCATGGCATCGTTTGGCAGAATTTCACGCCACTACAGAAGAAGAGGCACAATTTATCGGGGATCAGTTTGGCAATAAAAGAAAAATATGGGTAGTGCCGAATTTTCCAAAACTAAGCGGTTATCAGGATCCATTAGAGAAAGAGGTGGGAAAACTTAGATTGCTTAGCATAGCTCTAATAAGCCCTATGAAGAATATAAAACTGGTGATAGAAGCTTTGGCGCGATGTAAGAGTCATGCAGTTTATGACATCTACGGGCCGGTAAAGGATGAGGCATACTGGGAAGAGTGTAAAGTACTGATGACCGGCCTGCCATCAAATGTAGAGGTCAATTATAAAGGTGCTTTAGAACCCAAAAAAGTAAAAGAAACGTTGAGTCATTATCATGTAATGGTGCAACCTAGCAAGAGTGAGAATTTCGGACATTCCATTTTTGAAGCATTATCCGCGGGAATGCCTGTCATTACCAGCTGGTTTACACCGTGGAACGATCTTCAAAAAAATAAAGCGGGTTACAATGTCAGTATAGATAATACAGTTGATCTTGTTAAAAGTATAGAAGAGTTAACGGACCTTGATCATTATACTTACGAGCACTGGACCAAACAGGCCTATGCTTACGCGTTAGACAAAGTAGATATCCCTTCCATAAAAAAGGGATACGAGAATATGTTTGGTATCGCTGAAGCGGTACCCGCACAAACTATAAAATAAAAATTCAATGATAATCTTAGGTATTAATGCATACCATGCGGACTCTAGCGCTGCTATATTAAAAGATGGTGTGTTAATAGCCGCATCAGAAGAAGAGCGATTTACCCGTGTGAAGCACTGGGCAGGTTTCCCTGAAAAAGCGATACAGTTTTGTTTGGATGAATTAGGCATCACCCTGGACCAGGTAGACCATATAGCGATAGGAAGAGACCCTAAGGCTAAACTGGATAAGAAAATGCTGTACCTGCTAAAGAACCCGCAAGGCGGTGTAAAGACTGTATTAAACAGGTTGAGCAACAACAAAAAAGTTGCATCGCTGGAGCAGGAATTTTCTCGTATGTCAGGCGTTGATACTGATAAGATCAAACCTAAAATACACCAGGTGGAGCATCATAGAAGCCACCTTGCCTCTGCATTCTTTGCGAGTCCGTTTGACGAAGCTGCTTTATTGTCTATAGACGGATCAGGAGACTTCACCACTACGATGATAGGCCGTGGCAAGGGGAATAAAATAGAAGTATTAGACTCCGTAGATTTCCCCGTTTCTGTCGGTACCTTCTACACATCGTTTACGCAATTCCTTGGCTTTCCGCATTATGGTGATGAATACAAAGTAATGGGCCTTGCCCCTTATGGCGAACCTAAATATGTAGATAAGCTTAGAGATGTAATCAGGTTTACCGATAACGGATTGTTCGATTGGAATCCAAAGTATTTCAAATCGGCCAAAGATGTAGTAGTTACTTATGGTGATGATCATATACCGGTTGTAGGTACTTTGTTTACGTCTTATATGGAAGAGAAGTTTGGCCCTGCAAGGAAAAAAGAAGATGAACTGACACAATATCATAAAGACATTGCAGCTTCCGTACAGCGATTTACAGAAGAACTTATATTTCATATAGTCAACCATCTGCAAAAACGAACAGGATTAAAGAATTTATGTGTTGCCGGTGGTGTAGCGCAAAACTCGGTAGCAAATGGTAAGATACTGGCCAATTCTGGATTTGAAGAGTTGTATATACCATCAGCAGGGCATGATGCGGGTATCTCTATGGGTGCTGCCTATTATGTGTATAACCAATTGCTGGATATGCCACGAGCTAAGCCTATTTATTCGGCATATACAGGCAGCAAATTCAGCAATGAGCAGATAGAGGAATTTTTGAAAAGCAGGGATATAAATTATAAACGACTTGAAGATGCGCAATTGTATGATTATGTATCAGACAAACTGGTAAATGCAGGTGTGATAGGATGGTTCCAGGGAAGAGCAGAATTTGGGCCGCGTGCACTGGGTGGACGTTCTATATTGGCGGATCCACGCAGGACAGACGCGAAGGATTTGCTTAATGCTAAGATCAAACGACGCGAAAGCTTTCGACCATTTGCTCCATCCATATTAAGGGAATATGTACCTGAATATTTTGAACGGACGGAGAATGTGCCATTTATGGAGAAGGTATTCCCGATAAAAAAAGAAAAACATGCAGAGATACCTGCTGTAACACACGTAGATGGAACAGGCAGGTTGCAAAGCGTAGATAAAGAAGTATCTCCAAGATACTATGGACTAATAGATGCCTTCAGAAAGAAGACAGGTGTGCCTATATTGCTGAATACATCGTTTAACGAGAACGAACCAATAGTAAATACACCGGCAGAGGCATTAGACTGTTTTTTGCGTACACGCATGGATATGCTGGTGCTGGAGAACTGCATAGTAGAACGATAACGAAAGATGAACATCTGGCTGATATCGGCTTTTGAACCTACACCTATAGATAAGGTACGCCCAATGCGCTTTATGGGCATTGCGGATGCTGCTATACAGGCCGGGCATAATATTGTATTCTTTACTACGACATTTAATCACTTCTCGAAATCGCAGCGGTATGAATCTAATTCGTATCATACGGTGATGCCGGACCGATATGAAGTTGTGTATGTACATTCCAAACCCTACCAAAAGAATATCTCCGCAGATCGCATGATGGCACACCTGGACCTTGCAAAAAAAATGTTGCAAGAGATAGAACAGAGAAAAGATAAACCCGATGCGATGTTGATAAGCCTGCCACCTCTTAGTACGGTGCAGAAGATAACGGCATGGGGGAAGCAACATGGCGTACCTGTGATCGTAGATATAATAGATCCGTGGCCGGATGTGTTTATCAAAGCATTCCCGTCTTCAGTAAAAGGCTTGGCAAAGACAGCTTTATCGCCATTTTATGGTAAAGTAAAAAAGATCATGCGCGACTGCGCAGGCGTAACTGCTATATCTAACGACTATATAAAATGGGCGCAGCAATATTTTAAGACGAATAAGCCGACAGGATGTTTTTACCCTGCCGTGCCTTATGAAGAGATAAAGCAGGCGTTTGAAAAGCTGAGTATTACACATAAAAAGGATGAGTCTGTAATTAGGATCATCTATGCAGGTTCTCTTGCAAGCTCTTACGACATACCCACGATACTGAATGCAGCTGAGATACTGGAGAAAGAATATCCCGGTAAAACAAAATTTGTAATAGCAGGTAAAGGGCCGCAGGAGGAATTGGTTAAAGAGAGGCAGAAGCAATTATCTAATGTGCAATACCTGGGCTGGCTGGATCATGAAGGGATGTATCGTGAACTGTACTTATCAGATATAGGGCTTACACAACATGTACCCGGAGCTACACAGTCAGTCACCTATAAATTGTTTGACTACCTAGCAGCGGGGCTACCAATCATGAATTCGCTGAATAGTGAGATGGCTGATATTATCGTGAACAATAAAGTGGGCTTCAATAATGAAAGTGGTGATGCTGCCGGCCTGGCAAAAAATATTGAAGGTTTTATAGAGAATAAAGAATTACTGCAACAATATAAAAGCAATGCTTTTGCACTGACAGGACAGTTAGGTGATGCTCACGTGGTATATGGACGGATGGTAGATTTTATTGCACAAGTAGTAAATAAGGCAATAGCATAATGCGACTATACAGGGACGTCATAAAACCATTGGCTGACAAGATCATATCGCTTGTAGTGCTGGTGATATTATCCCCCCTTATTCTGTTGACGATGATATTGCTTTTTATTGCCAATGATGGCAAACCATTTTTTGTGCAGCCAAGACCGGGATATAAAGGACGGATATTCCGGATATTGAAGTTCAAGACCATGAATGATAAGAAGGATGAGCATGGTAACCTGCTCCCCGATAGTGAAAGGCTTACTACAATAGGCAGGATCGTACGAAAAGCGTCTCTTGATGAATTGCTGCAATTGATAAATGTATTGAAGGGTGATATGAGTTTGATTGGGCCAAGGCCTTTACTGGCTGAGTATCTGCCTTTGTATAGTGAGCGCCAACGTACGAGGCATGACGTAAAACCCGGCATTACAGGATGGGCCCAGGTAAATGGCCGTAACTCCATATCCTGGGAGGATAAATTTGAATATGATGTTTACTATGTGAATCATCTTAGTTTTGCACTGGATATGAAGATCGTTTTTATGACCATAGGAAAAGTATTTGCTGCAAAAGGGGTGAATCAAACAGATGCGACAACGATGGAAAAATTTAAAGGCACGCCAAAACAGGATTTAGTATGATCATTTACGGAGCAAGCGGACACGGCAAGGTTATAGTTGATATCCTGGAACTGAACGGTATCAGGGAAATAATGGTGTGGGATGATAGCCCCCAGGAACATTTGAGTGGTTATGAGGTTACCTTGCCCCAAGAGGCGGGCTACGAGGACACGCCATTAATAGTTTCAATTGGAGACAATGCGACACGCAAAAAGATCGCAGAGAAGCTATCGCCGGATACTTTATTTTATTCGGTGGTACATCCCGGTGCAACTATTAGTAAGAGTGCCAGTATAGACAGGGGTACTGTGGTAATGGCAGGTGTTTCTGTAAACCCTGATGCTATTATAGGCAGGCATTGCATTATCAATACCAACGCATCTATAGATCATGACTGTGTGCTGGAAGATTATGTGCATATATCGCCAAACGTAGCTTTGTGTGGTGATGTGAGCGTAGGCGAGGGAACTCATATAGGTGCAGCAACTGTAGTAATACCGGGTAAAAAAATAGGGAAGTGGTGTGTAATAGGTGCAGGTAGCGTTATTATTAACGACGTGCCGGATGGTGCCAAGGTAGTAGGCAACCCGGGCAGGATCATCAGTCAATCAAACTAAACGAAACTCATGAAACCAAAGATCTGGTTATCATCACCACACATGGGCGGCACAGAACTAAACTATGTTCATGAAGCCTTTGATACCAACTGGGTGGCTCCTTTGGGCCCAAATGTAGATGGGTTTGAGAAGGACATCGCCAGTTTTTTAGACGATAAAATATATGCGGCAGCGCTTAGCTCCGGAACCGCGGCTTTACATCTTGCATTAGTAATAGCCGGTGTGGAACCGGGAGACGAAGTGATATGCCAAAGCATGACTTTTTCAGCGTCCGCTAATCCTATAAAATATTTATCTGCCACGCCGGTATTTGTTGATAGTGAAACAGATACCTGGAATATGTGCCCGGATACATTGGAAACCGCTATAAAGGACAGGATAGCAAAAGGAAAAAAGCCTAAGGCTATCATTCCTGTACATCTTTACGGTATGCCCGCGCGTATCAACGAGATCATGGAGATAGCAGGCAGGTATAATATCCCTGTGATAGAAGATGCGGCAGAGGCATTGGGATCTTCTGTAAATGGTAAGATGTGTGGCACGTTTGGCAGCATTGGCATTTTGTCTTTCAATGGCAATAAGATCATCACAACGTCCGGAGGTGGTGCCTTAGTAGCGCATGACAAAGATGTTACTGCAAAAGCAACATTTCTTGCTACACAGGCAAGGGATGCAGCACCACATTACCAACATTCTCATGTAGGCTACAATTATCGTATGAGTAATATCTGCGCGGGTATCGGGCGTGGGCAGATGGAAGTGTTGAAAGACAGAATAGAAAGACGCAGGGCTGTATATGAACAATATCATGCGAAGATGAAAGGTATTGTCAGTGTTAGCTTTGTAGATGAACCTGCCGGCTATTACAGTAACAGGTGGTTGAGTACAGTGTTAATTGACCCTGCTCAGACAGGTGGCGTAACAAGAGAAACATTAAGGCTAGCTCTTGATGCTGAAAATATAGAGTCAAGGCCGTTATGGAAACCAATGCACCTGCAACCGATATTTGATAATGCGCCCTATTATGGCAAAGGCATTTCTGATAAGTTGTTTGAGAACGGGCTATGCCTGCCGTCGGGATCCAATATGAACGAGGAGGATATGATGCGGATATTTGAAGTGATAGACAAAGTATTCAAATAAGTTAGGGTTAATCGTTAAACTATTAAAAATCCCTGGTTGATAACCTCAGCCAGGGATTTCTCTTTATGTGTAACGTTGTTAATTATTGGATGAGCAGGTATAAAAAAGGCGCGGTAAACACCGCGCCTTTTGTTAGCTCTATTGTAATTATTGCTTCGTGAAGCTTATAGCCTGGTTGAAGTGATTGTCTTCATTAGTTACCTGCAGCATATAAACACCTGCCGCCAGTGCATCGAGTTCTATTGATGCAATGTTTGATTGGCCCGGAGTAATAATACCCTGGTAAACAAGGTTGCCTAATTTATCCAGCACCCTGGCATGTGTTGTGCCTGAAAGTGTTTTATTGAAACTGATATTCAACTGAGCACCTGCAAGAGGGTTAGGATAAACCTTCATAGATACACCAGATGATTTGCTTACTGTATTAACCCCAAGTGTAGCATCTACTATGAGTTTAGATACAGAACTAGCGACTGCATTTTTACAAACACCATCAACAACACAACGATACTGGTTCCCGTTCATGTCGAAGCCTGCATTCAGGATTGTTAATGCCGGAGTGTTAACACCCTGGAAACGGATAGTATCTGTAATGTCTGCAAATCCACTATTATTTACATTCTCTTGCCACTGGAAGCTGGTGCCAACGTTTGGCACAGTAAATGTTACCGGGCTAAAGAATGGAGTAATAACCTGCGCTGGTGTACTTTGTGGCGCCGCATTTACATACAATGGAATATCATTTGTATAGAATTTGAGGTTACAAAGAATATTCTCTGTAATCATGCAGCGGTAGATATTGCCACTTAATGAAGCAGGAGTTTCTGTAATACGCAGAGAGTCTGTATTAGCGCCTGAATATGGAGGAATATTTACAAGATCCTTAAATATGCCAGGAGATAGTTGCACCTGCCATTGATACAGTAATGCATTACCTTTTGCCAACACACCTAGCTTCTTCTCATTGGTTTCGCAAGCTGTGTCCTCGATAGTCTGAGATACTATTGTTACAGGGTTGTGCACTTTCAAGGCGGCAGCGCTTGATGTTAATGTAGGCGTACAGCTACCGCTTATTACGCAACGATACAGGTTACCATCCATTGGTACTGATGTACGTGGGATTATTAGTTGACGGCTGGTATTGCCAACATACAGAGGGTCAGAGCCTGAGATATCTACGAAACCGGAACCGTTATTTACCTGCCATTTGTAATTGAGGTTGCTGCCATTTGCACCAACTGTAAATACCGCACGGCTGCCGGGGCAAATCGTAACATTTGCAGGCTGTGCCCCAATAGCAGGCGGCATGAGTATAGTAAGGCTTGCAGAGTTAGAAGTTGCAGATGGATTACAAGAAGTACTTACAATACATCTGTAAAGGTTGCCATTGAAGGTCATGTCAGGGCTGGCAATTTTAAGATTGTCTGTATTTACACCACTATAAGGACCTGAATTGGCGAGCGATATCCATGAATTACCATTGTCAGGACTAAGTTGCCATTGATAGTTTACAAAGCCTGTTGGCGTAATGGCACCAGCACCAATGTAGAAGGAAGTATTTGTATTGTTACAAGTTTGCTTATCTGTGGGCTGAGCAGATATTGTAGGTGGTGTGGAAACAAAATGAGATACGCTGGCCGATGTTACAGACGGTGAACAGATGCCGCTGACAATACAACGATATCTATAACTGTTCATCGAAGTAGTTGGTGTAGTCACTGTAAGCGTTGCTGAAGTTGCGCCACTGTAGGTACTGTTGTTACTAAGGTTAGTAAAACCAGCCCCTGTATTTACCTGCCATTGGTAGGATATGCCTGTAGCCGATGCGTTTATGGTAAAGGTAGCATTGTTGCCAGGGCATATAAAACTATTAGTTGGTTGTGTGTTAATAACAGGAGTAGTATTAATAGTCAGCGTGGCTGCTGCTGATGTTACAGACGGAGTACAATAACCGCTGACTACACAACGATAAGTATATCCGCTCATTCCCGGATTTGTACCGCGGACGGCGAGTGTATTCGTTGTAGCATTTGCATACATAACACCATTTGAAATATTGGTATAACCCGAACCATTGTTTACCTGCCATTGGTAGGTTAGTGAATAGCCTGTTGCATTTACAACAAAACTTGTTGCCTGGTTATCGCATATGGTAGCGCTTAAAGGGCTAGAGGTGATAGCAGGTAATGTTGCCACATATAGCGCGGCGGGCAATGTATAAGCAGCCGATACGCATGCGCTTGATAGTGCACAGCGATAGCGATAGTTATTCATGGCAACACGTGCACCTGTTATTGACAAAGTTGCTGCGTTAACACCGCTATAAACGCCTGCATTACTCAGATTCGTCCAGGTAACACCGCTATCACGGCTTTCCTGCCATTGGAATGCCAGGTTTGTGCTTTGGCCTGCAGCGCTATAGGTAGCATTGCCGCCATCGCAAATGTATTGGTAAACAGGATGCTGTGTTATCAGGATGCCGTTCCCTATGTTCAAGGTAGCCGCTGTAGTGGTGGCCGGTGGCGCGCATACACTGCTTGTTGCTATCATACGGTACATAGCACCATTGAGTGTATTTGTTGCGCTGGTTATTGCAAGTGTGGTTGTTGTAACCCCGCTATATGTAGCGTTGTTTGTAAGATTTGTCCACGTAGAACCACTATTTGTACTTACCTGCCATTGATATGACAAGCTAAGGCCGGATGCAGCCCCGGTAAAAGTTGCATTGCTATTTGGACATATAGTAGTGCTTGAAGGGTTGGCAGTGATAGCAGGTAGCGGGTTGACAGTTAGCGTCGCGGCATTACTGTTAGTATTGAAACAACCATTGCTACCTACGGCCCTGTATTGGTAGTTGTTGTAGCCGATTGGCGCGCTGGAAATATTTAATGTTGCCGAAGTGGCGCCGCTGTATGGTGAGCCATTGCTAATATTGGTCCAGGTAGAGCCACCGTTTGTGCTTACCTGCCACTGATATGTAATGGTGCCTCCTGTCATAGCAGTAGTGAAACTTGCAGATGAATTGGCACAGGTTGTTGTAGCTGACGGCTGCGTATTTACTACAGGATTTGTATTTAATATCAGTGTGGAAGCATTACTGGTACCTGTGTTACTGGAACAAGTAGTGGACGCCACCTGGCGATACTGGTTACCACTGATGGCAGAAGTTACATTTGAAACAGTGAGCGTGCTTGTAGTAGCGCCGCTATAATTGCCACCGTTTGTTATATTAGTCCATGTGCTACCACCGTTTGTGCTTACCTGCCATTGGTAGGTAACACCTAAGCCTGCCGCAGTACTTGTAAACGTAGCATTATTTCCTGAGCAAACGCTTGTAGTTGCAGGCAATGCTGTTGGAGACGGAGTGACACAGGCGATGTTTACATCATAATCTTCGGTTTCGCCATAGCCAAAGGAGGTACAGGCATTTGAGCTGCCAATAGAGCTGCCGTAGCGAATACGTACACGCATTTTAGTATATCCCTGCGTTGCGGTTGATGGAATTGTGACATTGGTTGAAAGTGTTACATCACCAGAATAACTGGTATAATTACCAACTGAAATGTATTCGCTGGCATCAAATGTGCCGTTTTGATCGTAATCGATCCAGGCTGCAACATATTCGGTACCGCCATCTCCACCGGTAACTGATAATGGGTATGTAAAGCCAAGACCAAGGGTAGGGATCCCGGCAGAGCCACCATAATCGATATGGCTGCCTGAATTGGAATTACAACCGCTACTGTTATTTAATGTACTAATAGATACATTATCTATCCTGTCGCCATAGCTACAACCGCTACCGTTAGAAGTGGTACAATAACAACTGGAGGTGGAAATAACCCGTGTAGGATTTGAGTATCCTGTATTGCCTGAATTGCTGCAGGTAACAGCTACCCTATAGTATGTGCTTGCAGATTGCGTGGTTGTATAAGTAGCAGATGTGCCGCCTGAAGATACATTACTCCATGTAGTACCATTTGATGAGGTTTGCCATTGATATGAAACCCCGGTGCCGGAAGTGGCATTTTGTGCAGAGAGCGTGAAATTTAAAGAGGTAGAGCATACAAGGCCGTTAGATGTAACTGTATTGCCAGGCGTAGGTGTGCCGAAGCAGACGCTTGGGTAGGTGGAATAAGAGATATCATCAACAAAAATGCTATTACCATAATCGCTCGTACCCTGGAAGAACAGATAATTGGTACTGCCGGAAAATGTTGAAGGTATACTGAATGTGTATTGATACCAACCATTGGATGATACTGATGGAGATATACTGCTAGATCTATAGATGGTACCCAGCAAAGTAGCAGATGACACAGAAGTGCTTGTATTTATATAAACATCTACTTTATCGAGCCAGGAGCTGTAACCGCCGTCTCTAAACATCCAAAATGTAACAGAGGCAGAATTGGAACCTCTGTTGCTTAACGAAAAGGAGGGTGTTACCATAGAGCGTACGCCGCTGCTATAGTTGTAAGAATTGAAATAAGCCATTCCCGCACCTGAGTGTGGGCTTACTGATACAGATGGATAACCGACGTTTCCTGAGGTGACGCGTGACCAGGGGCAAGTGCCAGATGTAAGCAGGTCTGTCCAGCCGGCGGGAACAAAGGTTGTTCCATCAAAGGATTCGCTAAGTGTTACCAATTGCGCGTTTGATCGCATGGCCATAAGCATGGCGAGCAGAAGGAATAGAATAGAACTTTTTTTCATAACATTCACTTTATATTACAAATAGAGATAACCCATATAGTTATTTAGGGAGTGTAATAAATTTAACATTTAGTTTAACATTAAATTATAAAGTGTAGTTTTCTAATGAAATTTTAATTTTTGGGAATATATTATAAACTATTATATCAGAATATTTATAAATTAATAAAATATTTATTTATAAGTCCTGTAAAGCATTTGAGGGGAACAGCACTCTTATAGTTTTAGTTATCATAAGTTTGGATAATAGTTATGGGGTGCAGTTCTTTTAATGTGACATTAAAAAAAGCAGCTTTTTGATTAAAGCTGCTCCTGGAATAGGATAGAAAAATTAAGGAAAAAAAAAGACGCAGCATACGCTGCGTCTTTTAATCATTATTGATTTAGAACTATTGCTTGGTAAAACTTACCGTTTGGTTGAAATGATCGTTGTCATTTGTTACCTGTAACATATACACACCAGCCGCAATTGCCTCAAGTTCTATTGAAGCATTGTTTGCCTGTCCCGGAGTAAGCGTACCCTGGTAAACAAGGTTACCCAATTTATCCAGTACACGAACATTGGTAGTGCCTTTAAGCGCTTTGTTAAAGCTAATGTTCAGCTGCGTACCTGATAGTGGGTTTGGATACACTTTCATAGAAAGGTCTGAAGCAGAAGCCACTTTGTTAACACTCAAAGATGGATCAACAATCAGAGTACCCGGCACACTTGCCATAGACGCAGCACAGATGCCATCAACAACACATCTGTATTGATTTCCGGTCATATCAAAACCTACATTTTTAATGGTAAGTTCATTTGTATTGATACCATCGAAACGGTTAGCATCTGTGATATCTGTAAAGCCGGTATTGTTTGCATTTTCCTGCCACTGGAAGCTGGTACCAACATTTGGTACACTAAACTTAACAGAGCTAAAGAATCCAACAGTAGTAGTAGCCGGTGTAGTTATTGGTGCTGCATCAACATGCACCGGTATATCATTGCTATAGAACTTAAGATTGCAGAGGATATTTTCTGTAATCATACAACGATACAGGTTGTCCGAGATAGAAGCCGGAGCCGAAGATATACGCAATGTATCTGTATTTGCACCTGAGTAGGGAGGAATATTGAGCAGATCTTTATAAACACCCGGAGATGTTTGTACCTGCCACTGATAGATCAGTGAATTGCCCCTTGCATATACGCCTATACGTTTATCGTTGTTTTCACAAACAGTATCCTTGATTGTTTGAGAAACGATCGTTACCGGATTATGCACTTTCAATAATGCCGGGCGAGAGATAGCAGGAGGTGTGCAATCACCTGTTATTACGCAACGGTATTTGTTGTTGTCCATAGTTGTAACCGGAGAAGGTAAAATCAGCGTCGCGCTATGATTGCCTATATAGGCAGGGTCAGAAGAAGATATATCTACGTAGCCTGAACCATCATCAACCTGCCATTGATAATTGATATGCGTACCACTTCCTGTGATAGCGAAATTAATTCTTGTACCAGGACATATAGTTTGATTAGCTGGCTGTAAACCAACCCTTGGTAAGAATATTACAGTGAGTTTGCCGGGATTAGACATGACCGGAGAACCACAAGTAGTACTTACCTCACAACGGTATAAGTTATTATCCATTGTAGGGGTTACATTATGAACATTCAATGAAGATGCATTGGTGCCAGTATAATTAGGACCGTTGCTGAGTGTATGCCACGTTACGCCGTTGTCTACACTTTCTTCCCACTGATAATTAGGATATCCGAGCGGAGTAATGGCTCCGGCATTAACATAGAAAGTAGCGGTTCCTGTTTCGCATCCGTTAACATCTACAGGTTGGCCGGTAATTGTAGGCGCGGTAGAAACAAAGTGACGCACAGCATTTGTCATTACATCAGGGCTACATGTGCCGCTTACGATACAGCGATAGTTGGTATTATTATCGCTGGTAGTTGGCGCGGTTACAGTCAGTGTATTAGTTGTTACACCACTGTATGTAGTATTGTTGCTAAGATTTGTATAGCCCGAGCCAGTATTTATCTGCCATTGATAAGCAGCACCATTACCAACTGCGGTAAAGGTAAATACGGCATTATCTCCGGGGCAGATAAACTGATCCGTAGGTTGTGCTGTGACAGCAGGTCTTGTAGTTACATGCATTGTTGCCGCAGTAGATGCTACAGAAGGTGAACATGTACCACTAACAACGCAGCGATATTGATTGCCATCCTGAGAAGGTATCGGGTTTGTTATACGCAGGTTGCTGGTAGTTACAAGAGCATACATGCTATTGTTGCTTAACGCGCTCCATGTGCTACCGTTGTCGGTACTTTCTTCCCATTGATAAGTAAGGTTGCTACCTGTAGCGGAAATGCTGAATATAGCTGTAGAAGGTGTAACCTGGCCATCACAAAGTGATACATCTGATGGGTTGCCGGTAATAGCAGGATAATCGTAAACGATCAGGAACGCCGCATCAGAGTAAACACCGCTATTACAATCACTACTGATAACACAGCGATACAGATAAGCATTCATGGACAGCGGAGCAGAAGTAATGGCAAGTGTATTTGTAGTAGCGCCGGAATAAACGCCCGTATTAGTTACATTGTGCCAGGTAGCAGCATTATCTGTACTTTCCTGCCATTGATACGTTACATTTGAGCTCACCGCATCTGTAGAGAAGGTGGTAGATGTATTTGCGCAGATACGGGAAGTAACAGGCTGCTGTGTAATATTGATGTTAGTACCCACAGAAAGAGTAGCCGCGGCACTGCGAACCGTAGGTGCACAAACACTGCTGGTAGCAACCATACGGTAACTGTATCCGTCGATAGCATATTGCGCATTCGTTATATTCAACGTTGTAGTGGTAACATTACTATAAGTTGGGTCATTGCTAAGGTTTGCCCATCCGTTACCATCATTCACCTGCCATTGATAAGAAAGGCCCACGCCCGAAGCTGCTGCGGTAAATGTAGCATTGCCGTTAGGACAAATGAGCGTGCTGGAAGGATCTGTTGTAATCTTTGGTAAAGGATTTACTGTAAGTGTAGCAACTGCTGAATTTGCACTGAAGCAGCCATTGTCGGCTACAACACGATACTGATTGCCATTCATGCCGTTGCGTGCGCCGGTAATATCCAGTTGATCTGAAGTGGTGCCGCTATAACGTGCATTGTCACTAAGATCTGTCCATGTAGTACCGCCATCTGTACTTACCTGCCATTGGTAGGTAATGATACCTCCCGTAGCGGCAGCAGTAAAGCTGATATCATGTGTTGCACATACTGCAGCGTCTACCGGGTCTGTACCGATAACAGGTGTCGCATTGATGCTAAGGATAGATGCATTGCTAAATGTGCTATCGGGATTGCAGGAAGAATATACGATAACACGGTATTGATATGTGGCGTATGTAGAGGCGTTAGCAACTGTCAGCTCGTTGGTAGCTGTGCCGCTGTAATCGCCGGCATCTGCCAGCATATGCCATGTAGCGCCGCCATCCTGGCTTTCCTGCCATTTGTAGGTGATACCGGCGCCAATGCCTTTAGCCGTGAATACTGCCGCGTCGCCGGGGCACACATAATTATTAGCTGCCAGCGGATCGGCCAGCGGAGCAAGACAAGCGATGTTTACATCATAATCTTCAGTTTCTCCATAACCATAACGGTTAGAGCAAGCGTCTGTTGGCTCATTATCCCAGCGAACACGTACACGCATCTTGGTGTAGCCAAGGGTTGCTGATGTTGGTATGGTAATGTCTGAAGATATAGGGGCACTATCATCGCCGCTGCCAATAAAGAAATATTCGCTAGCGTCAAATGTGCCACTGTGATCAAAGTCGATCCACGCAGAAACATATTCATCGCCACCATCGCCAACGTTAGTTAACATAGTATAAGTACGTCCCAGGCCCAGTGTGGTAATACCTGCTGTCGCACCATAATCTGTACTCTGGTTATTATCACTGCATGTTGACAAATTGTCGAGAGTATTTAATTTAACTTCATCAAGACGATCGCCATATTGACAACCATTGCTAGTGGTAGGGTGGCAATAGCAACTGCTGAAATGCGATACATATATAGAATCTGAATAGCCTGTATTGCTGCTGTTACCACAGGTAACGGCCAGCCTGTACCATGCTGAAGCAGATTGTGTTCCGGTATATGTTTCATTAGTACCATTAGATGAGATAGCAGACCAGCCGCTACCTGTATTTTTTTCCCACTGGTAGGTAAGATCTCCCTCCATGATAACATTCGTCATAGATAGGGTGAAGTTATCAGAGGAGCAAACTACAGCATTAGTGGTAGTAAGCGCACCCGGTGTTGGTGTGCCGGTACATGCAGGCGGAGGATCGAATTGATAAACTGTGCCGCTATCAGGGAATGCTGTTACGGTAGCAGTAGAAGTAAATGAATTATCCAGTGCGTTTATAAAATGCCTTGATCCGCCGGTGGCGTCTTTAATACCAATGGTCCAGTCGCCATTACCATTGCCCAAAACAATATTACCAGGGTCTGAAGCAGCTCCGTAGCAAAACTCAATCCTTCCGGGGCTGGAAGAACCTGGCCCGTATAGCTTCACCATGAAAGACACCAGGTTGGTGGATGACTCATTTGCGCCATCACCGGATGCCTGGAACCATTCAAATGCATAGACATCTGTGCCTATACTGCCATACTGCATGATGCCCGGTGAGGAATTATCAAAGTTGGCATTGATATCACCAAACCATGGAGCGAGCACCAGCTTTGGATCACTGCTCGTGAACAGATCTGACGATACGTTACCATTGTTTGTAGCTATGACGCTGGTTTGGTCATTAAACGCTATCCAGCCGTTGGTGCAAAAAGTGACCGTAGTGTATCCCGTACCTGCATAGGTAAATGTAAACGGGAGCGTCAATGTGAATGCACCGTCATTATCATCTCCGGGTGTGGTCGTAAAATCAGCATCGGAAACAACCGTTCCACTGGAGATAGAATTGTAGGCCTGGCCTGTTAACACGGTGCGCGAGTATGTTGTGATCTGAGCACCTGCCCTGACCGACAACAGCACTACCATAAGGAGTAGTAAAATAGAGTTTCTTTTCATAAACATAAACTTTGCAAAATGGAAAAAAGGCCTTTCTCAGGCCGGCATAAATTTACTATGAAAATCCTATCCTATAATACATTATTTTAATTTATTTTTTTATCTATAAGTTATAAATCACATTCAAATTTTAACTATTAGAAATATGGATAATTTACTTATGTAAAACGATTGGATAGTGTATGAAAAACAAGTGTTAAATACTTATAATTAGCATATATGATGTGTTAATGATGGTTCACAACCACAAATGAAAAAACCGCATAAATGAATGCGGTTTCATATAAATAGATTGTGGTTTGTTTTCTAATAAAAATTGTAATCCCTTCGGGCAAAATTCAATCGGAAACCGAGGTATAATAAGGTGCTGTTTTGTGATGGATATTTACCATCAACATACGCATATTTGCGGTAAGAGCCGCCGAGGTCTATGAAGAGATTCTCCTTCAGTTCGTACGCGAAATTTACACCGAGTGAAGCGCACTGTACTTTTTCACCATTGATCAGTTTTACGCCATAGCTCATTGCGCGTGTGTCATAATCTTTAAATATATTACTGCCAAAGTTCATATTGGCAGTATCTACACCCTGTTGGTAATACATGCCCTTGACATCAATATAAAGTTTATTGAAAGGCTGGTATTTGATATCACCAATTAGCTGCGCGAAGCCTGCGCCGAGAGGGTTGGCAAGCGGCTGATTATAATGTGTGTAATTGGCGGTACTGTCGTAGTGTGTATAGGTATATGGGCGTACGATATTCAATTCTCCCTGCAGGTCAAGGTTCTTAACAGTAAAGGCATCAAAATATTTGCCGCCAAACTGAATGCCGAATTTATTGGCCCAGTAACCCGTGCCAGCGAACAGTTCTTTGGATGTAAATTCATCGAGCAGCAATTGACCATAAAACTGAAGGTGATGTGCTGCCAGTGCTTTGAAGTTGAAACCAAGTACCACGTTATCGGGGCTACCCAAAGAACGTTCCGTTTGCCTGTATAATATTAAAGGTATCAGGTAGCTAAATTCGTAACGATCGCGGCGGTCGAATATCACACCTTCAAACAAACCAACATTCAGCCAGCGGGTAATGTTGGCGCTAAGGTGGTGCATGGTAGCATATTTATGCGGCAGCAACCTGTCGGATCCACGGACGAATTGCGGGGTGAGCTCCATATACAGGTTCTGATAATTGAGCTTCCAGATCTTTGTGTTCAGGCGGAGGAATGCGGCGCCCGCGGAGAAGTCACTCAGGAAGAGGCTGGTCATACCATCGCCAAGGAAATGCCTGTCGTAACCAAAGGTTACATTTACATGATCTTTAATGGCGGCAAAATCTATATATCCTGTCGCGCGCAGGTAATCGAATGTGTTACCATGACGCGTAAAGAAATCTACATTTGGTACCGCGCCAAAGCTATCTACCCAATTGGCACCATAGCTGGGCATCTGTTCCTGGTTGTCGGTAAACATAGTGTAGAAGCCCACCTTCTTAGCTATCAGGCCGCGCATTTCTGCACCACGACTGCTGCTGAATAGCTTGCTATCCGGAGCATCCTTTTCGTACATGCCCTGCGCAGTGATAATGGGATTTACCGAAAGGAAGAAATTGTCTGTATTTACATAAATGAAGTCTGGCTGCTTTTTATAAAAAGTCTTAAGTATCGGTTTTTTAGAATCTATGGCGCCATTTTCCTCCAGCGCCCATTCACCACTTACAGAAATAGCATGAGCAATATCGTACCTGTCTACCCCGCTAAGTTCTGTTATCCTTGCATCCTTACGCTGCTCCTGCAAAAAGCTGACTGCACTTTTGCGTGCCACCGGTTTTACGGTGAGAAAAAGATCATCGGAAAGCATACCGCTGCGCGTCTCCAACCTGTCCAGCAAATGATAATCTTCCTGGTTGAGTTGCAGATATGTGGTTTGTGCGGATGCAGATAAAAACAAGGATGAAACTACGGTGAATGCGAAGGCTGCTTTTTTGTACATGATAACGTTTTCTATAAGCTTATGCGCTAACTTGCTGCAAAAATAGATTTATAATTCAGTTTAGTTAATATATGGCGGCCGTTTTAATAAAGAATGCAACAATAGTAAACGAAGGTAAACAGGAAGTAAAGGACGTATATATTGTCGGCGAACGTATAGAAAAGATAGGTAATGATTTGCAACCCAAAGGAAATGCCAGGGAGATAAACGCCGAAGGACTATACCTGCTGCCCGGCGTGATAGACGACCAGGTGCATTTTCGAGAACCGGGGCTTACACACAAAGCGACTATTGGTACCGAAGCTGCTGCTGCGGTAGCAGGAGGCACTACCTCTTTTATGGAGATGCCGAATACCAACCCGCCTGCATTAACTCACCAGTTGCTGGAAGATAAATACACAATAGCCGCTAATACATCTATTGCCAATTACTCCTTCTTTATGGGTGTGGCTAACGATAACGCGGAAGAAGCGCTGCGGACAAACGATAGGAAAGATAAAATAGCAGGGCTGAAGATATTTATGGGCAGCAGCACCGGCAATATGCTGGTAGATAATTATGTGACGCTGAATAAGATATTCTCAGAATCGGAACTGCTTATTGCTACGCACTGCGAAGACGAAAGGATCATAAAAGCCAACAAGGAAAAATATCCTGATGCCAATGATGCATCATTCCATCCTATCATCCGTGATGTGGAAGCATGCTTTGAAAGCTCTTTCTCGGCCATACAGTTGGCGAAGAAATATAATACCCGCCTGCATATACTGCATATATCTACCGCAAAGGAATTGCAGTTATTTACCAATATGCTGCCATTGGCAGAGAAGCGCATCACCTCTGAAGTATGCGTGCACCACCTGCATTTTACATCAGAAGACTATGCAAGGCTGGGCAACCTGATAAAATGTAACCCTGCCATCAAAGCGCCCGAAAATAAAGCTGCACTTTGGGAAGGATTGCTGGATGACAGGCTGGATATCATAGCAACAGATCATGCACCACATACCTGGGAAGAAAAGCAACAACCTTACCAGCAGGCACCTGCCGGCGTGCCACTGGTACAACATTCGCTGCTGCTAATGCTGCAATATGTGAAGGAAGGAATGATAAGCATAGAGAAAGTAGTAGAGAAGATGAGCCATACACCGGCAATATGCTTCCAGGTAGCAGAACGGGGGTATGTACGCGAAGGGTATTATGCTGATCTTGTATTAGTGGATATGAATAAGCCAACAACCGTTGCCAAAGAAAATATCCTGTATAAATGCGGATGGTCGCCTTTTGAAGGCCATAGCTTTCCTTCATCTATTAAATATACCCTGGTCAACGGACATGTTGCTTATGAGAACGGCAAGATAGACGATACTGTGAAAGGTAAAAGGATACTATATAACAGGTAATGCTGAATGACAAGACCACATTAAAAGACCTGTCTGTATTTGGTGGCGAGGAAACAGGCAGCATATTTGCCCTCCTCGACAGGACCACTACACAGGCCGGGCGGGATATGCTGCGTAAACATATAACACAGCCGCCCGCTACGCAGGAAGCGCTGCAGCAAATGCAGGATGTGGTGAAATATATTGCCGGGCGTGAAAATTTCTGGCCGGAAATCATTTCTAACGGCACGCTGGTGATGCTGGAGAAATTCTTTGAATCGGCAGACACGGCAGGCTCACCACCGGGTAGCTTCAGTACTATGTTTGGCCCGGCGTTTCAAAAGCTTTTTAACCGGAACGAATACTTCTACACTCAATTTTCCATATCGCATATTGCTGATTTCCTGAAAGGATGTTTGCAACTGGTGCGTTTGCTGGAAGAAGACGAGCTGCCGGAGTTGCTGAGATCGCAGCTGGAACTGATGCAGGACGAGTTGAAACATCGCCTGACGGAGGATGTAGCAGCTACTAATAAAAGCACGCCCTATAAAGAACTGGCTGCGCTGAACTATAAAGTGCGCAGGGAAATGAAGCACCCCATACAAAGACTGCTGCACGCCTATGCCCAACTGGACGCCTGGCGATCCATGGCATTGGCAACAGTAGCACATAACTGGGCCTTTCCGCAATTAATGCCATCGAACCCGGCAATGTTTGTAGCAAAGCAGGTACATCATCCGCTATTAAAGGCTCCCATTTCGTATGATATAGAACTGGAAGCAGGCAAGAACTTTTTGCTGCTTACAGGAGCCAATATGTCGGGCAAAACCACTTTTATGCGATCACTAGGCGTAGCGGCATTACTGGCCCACCTTGGTTGCGGGGTACCGGCGGCGTCTTTGAAGATCAGCTTCCTACATGGTATTATTACCAATATGCATGTTGAGGATAATATCATGCAGGGCGAAAGTTACTTCTTCGCAGAAGTAAAGCGGATGAAACTAACTGCGGAACAACTGCTGCAACATGGCCCGCACCTGGTGCTGATGGATGAATTGTTTAAAGGCACGAATGTGCATGACGCTTATGAATGCACACGCGCCGTGATAGAAGGGTTGCAGAACCACCCACACCACCTGATGATATTATCGACCCACCTGTACGAAGTGGCGCAGCATTTTAGCACAGATCCGTCCATCATATTCAAATACTTTGTTACAGAAATGGAGCAGGAGCATTTCCATTTTACCTATGAGCTGAAAAACGGTATATCTAATGACAGAATAGGATATAAGATACTGCAACAGGAAGGAGTGCTGAAATTGTTGCATACAAAAGAATCTCATTCATAACATAATGATATAATATTAACATTACTAAAGTGCGTGCATAAAAGTACAGAACGTGTAATTTTGACAGAACGACGGAATAAGGCGTGATAATTGATTTTAGTAACAATAAGAGCAACATATAGAAAATGGCATCATTCAGGCCCGGAGCACAAACACTTCCACCCGTAGTAAAAAATCTGATCATTATTAATACCATAGTGGCGCTGGCGCAGTATGTGATAGGAAAGTTTGGCATTGACATGGCAGACTATTTTGGCCTGCACTACTGGAAGTCGCATTATGCGCACTTTTGGCAATATTTCACTCATATGTTCCTGCATGGGAGTTATAATGATGTGAACCTGACTATCATGCACCTGTTTTCTAATATGTTTGCCCTGTTTATGTTTGGCAGCTGGCTGGAGAATGTGTGGGGGCCAAAGAAGTTTTTGACGTTTTATATAATATGTGGCTTAGGTGCGGCTGTGATGCACATGGGCGTAGTAGGATATGAGTTTCATACAATAGAAAACGCTTTTCATGTTTTCCAGCAAAGTCCCACGCTTGACCATTACAACCTGTTTTTGCAACAGCAGGTTCGTGCGGATCCTTCTAACCCGTTGTTCATGCAATTGGTAGATATTAAGAATGTATGGAACAATAACCCTTCGCAAAACCTCGCTAACGAGTCTATAGCTGCTATTAATCATTACCTGACAGGCTTCAACTACCAGGGGGTATATTTCCCGGGTGTTTTTGATGAGGCAACGGTAGGGGCATCCGGTGCAGTGTTTGGCGTGCTGTTTGCATTTGGTTATATGTTCCCTAATACATTGTTATACCTGTATTTCCTGGTGCCTATAAAGGCAAAATATATAGTGGCAGCGTATGCAGTGTTTGAGCTATTCTCAGGAATCAGGAACTCTGCAGGCGATAACGTAGCACACTTTGCTCATATAGGCGGTATGCTGGTGGCTTATATATTATTGCTCATTTGGAAACGAAACAGTAAGCGCGGCATCTATTAAACAGACAGAACAAATGAGAACATCAGATAAAAGGTCTCCACTATCTTATATACCCGGCTATAGCGAAAATGCGGTATTGCAGCTTATTGTAGCATCGGCAACAGGGTTTATCATTTACCATTTTATACGTGTAGTATTGCTTGTGGCGGGTATGGACCCATCCTACTTCAACATCCATTTTGTACCCAACCTGGCACTGCAGGAAGTACATGGCTACGCCTCGAAGTTTTGGGTGATATTCACTTACGGATGGACACACAGTGGTTTTTGGGAGCTATTCAGTAATATGGTTTGGCTATACGCGTTCGGCACCATTATACAAACTCTGATCAGCTATAAGCAGATCATACCGTTGTTTGTTTATAGTATGATAGTGGGTGGGTTGTTCTATGAACTATCGCAATTGATACCCGGTGCCGATACTTCAGCCTACGTTATAGGTGCGCAGGCAGCGATAGTGGGCGTGGCTACTGCCGCGTTTACATTGTCACCGAAATACCGCTTTTACCTGGCATCAGAATTTAGCATCCCAATAGTATTATTGTATGTTATCTTCCTCGTGCTGATGTTTGTGAGCCGGGGCTTGAGTACACCGTTCCTGTGTATGTTGGCAGGAGGTGCATTAACCGGTTTCTTATATATAACCTTACTAAAAAATGGCTTTCAGCCCGGTATGTGGGTGTACCGGATGTTTGATAAGCTGGAAGATATGGCAACGCCCAATGAAGAGGCATTGAGAAGCAAGCATAATGTGAAACGCAACAGGGTGCTGCATAATATTACAGAGCGCGAAGCCAATGCAAGAAAGATAGACGAGATACTGGATAAGATCAACCAAAAGGGGTACGAATCGCTTACGAAAGAGGAAAAGGAAACACTGCTGAAAGCCAGCAAAGAAAAAGATACCTAAACAAAAACCATTGAAACACGATCATCCAGGTTTCTTTAGCAGATTATTAGGACATACCTTCCTCATCCTGAACATAGGAACGATCGTATGGCTTGGCATCTGTGCATTTGTACCGTATACAAGCCCGACGGAAGTGCGTAATATCGCCTTATTCGGGCTTACTATTCCATTTGCCATATTAGCGAATGTTTTCTTCGTAGTCTTTTGGTTATTTACCCGTAAGAAAATACGCTTTCTGTTATCGCTACTCGCGCTGGCTGCCTGCTATAAACTGCTGTTTACAGTATTCGCATTCAACTTTGGCAAGAATGATATGGCACGTTTGCCCGGCCGGGTGAAGATCATGAGCTGGAACGCCCACGGTATGGGTATCTTTAAAAAGCCCCATGATAAAGCTTTCGACAAAAGAATACTTGATTTCCTTGCGCAGGAAGATGCCGATATCATGAGCCTGCCTGAGTATAGCTGCCCGAAGACAGACATGATGAAGCCTTATGCCAAACAGATCATCAAGGCTGGTAATTATAAGGATTTCCGTTTCAGATATGATAATACCCTGGGCACTACCATATTTTTAGGCACCGCGGTATTCTGCAAATATCCGTTCCGTAATTATGTAGCGTATAAGCTCTCTGCGGTTACTTATTTATTACAAGGTGATGTGGAATTGCCGGACGGCCGTATGCTGCGCATGTTTTTCCTGCATCTAAGCTCATTTGGGCTCAGCGACCAGGACAAAGCATACATAGAAGAAGTAAAAAAGAACAATTCGAGCCTGCAGGCAGATAAGGCAAGGTCGCGAACATTTATATGGAAATTCAATCATGCGTATGCTATGCGGGCTGCAGAGGCCGATAAAGCAGCCGGTATTATAGCGCAAAGCCCGTACCCTGTAGTGATATGTGGGGATTTTAACGATCTACCGGCTTCTTACACCTATACTACCATTCGCGGAAATCTGAAAGACGCTTTCCTGGAAAAGGGCAAAGGGCTGGGACGTACCTATAACGAGATATCGCCAACCCTGCGGATAGATCATATGTTCTATGACCCGTCTATATTGAAGCCTGTGGGATTTGAATGTAATTACACCCCCCTTTCTGACCACAACCCGCTGATCGTGAATTTTGAAATTCTCCCCAAGGCTGGTAACTAAACATTATTTTTGTCATTCATTTTACAATATGTCAGACCTATATATATATAATTCGTACACACGGGAAAAAGAGAAGTTTGAACCATTAGTACCCGGTTATGTGGGTTTGTATGTGTGCGGGCCTACTGTATCAGGAGAATCGCACCTGGGTCATGCACGGCCTTATATAACATTTGACGTAGTAAACCGCTACCTGCTCTACAAGGGGTATAAAGTGCGCTATGTGCGCAATATTACAGATGCAGGCCACTTTGAAGAAGAAGGCCGAGAAGCAGAAGATAAAGTAGCCACCAAAGCATTGCTGGAAAGGCTGGAACCAATGGAACTGGTGCATAAATATACCAACCTGTTTCACTGGGGCATGAGGTTGTTTAATACGCTTGACCCAAGTATAGAGCCCACTGCTACAGGCCATGTGATCGAGCAGATCAATATGATACAGGATATCATTGAAAAAGGATATGCTTACGAGGTGAACGGATCAGTATATTTTGATGTAAAGAAATATGCAGAACATTATCCCTATGGTAAATTATCTGGGAGGGTATTGGATGACCAGTTGGAAACCACACGGGAATTAGACGGCCAGGAAGAAAAAAGAAATAAAGCAGACTTCGCATTGTGGAAGAATGCGCCGCCTGAACACATCATGCGCTGGACAAGCCCATGGGGCGAAGGTTTCCCCGGATGGCATATAGAATGCTCTGCCATGAGCAGCAAGTACCTGGGACAGGTGTTTGATATACATGGTGGTGGTATGGACCTTCAGTTTCCGCACCACGAAAGTGAGATAGCACAATCTACCATTGCGCATGGCCATGCACCTGTGCGGTACTGGATGCATAATAATATGATCACCATCAACGGCAAGAAGATGGGTAAGAGCTACAACAATGTAATAAAGCTTACAGAATTGTTTAGCGGTAACCATCCTATGCTGGAGCAGCCTTATCACCCGATGGTAGTTCGCTTCTATATACTGCAAACACACTACCGCAGTACGCTTGATTTCTCTAACGAAGCGCTGCAGGCATCAGAACGTGCGCTGCGCAGGCTGTGGGAAGGGTATGAAGTATTGAAGAAATTGAATCATCCCGGTGATACAGAAGCACAGGATAAAGCATTGGATAAGAAAGTAGCTGACTGGTGCAGGGAGTGCGATGAATTCATGAACGACGACTTTAACACAGCACGTGTTATCGCTAATTTGTTTGAACTGGTACCAGTGATCAATGGTATCAAAGGTGGGCAAATAAAGCCTAATGCAGTATCAGCTGATACGTTTGCATTGCTATCGCAAACCTTTAAAGCATACATGGAAGACATCCTCGGATTGCAACCATTGGCACAGGAGCAGGGCGATAAGCTGGATAAGGTGTTATCGCTGCTGATAGACATAAGAAAAGACGCACGTACCCGTAAGGACTTTGCCACATCTGACCAGATACGCAATAAACTTACAGAGGCGGGTATTACATTAAAAGACGAGAAAGACGGAAGTGTTTCTTACACTATAGAATAATGAAGCAGGCATTAAAGCTGTTCAGGTACATCAAGGATTTTAAGGCGCAGGTAGGCATGTTTTTCCTGACGACTTTATTGGCTGTGGTTTTTGGATTGTTCTCCTTTACCATGCTGGGTCCGGTTTTGCAGGTTTTGTTTGGTACAGGTACTATGGGTGGCGTGAAGCCAACAACAGGAAAGGGCATCAACCTGGTAGGTAATGTAACACAATGGATCAATGATTTTGTATTACGCTACGACAGGCTCACAGCGCTTACTTATATCGTGATCATCGTTGTGGTGTTTACTATATTGAAAAACCTGTTCATTTATCTTTCGCTGAACATACTGAACCCCATACGCTACGCTATACTCAGGCGCTTGCGTAATGACATGTTCACCAAAGTACTGTCATTACCTATCGGCTTCTTTACAGAAGAACGTAAGGCAGACCTAATATCAAGAATGACCAATGACATCAATGAGATAGAAGTATCTATCATGAATGTATTGGAATCTTTTATACGCGAGCCGCTTACAATCATATTTGTACTGGTATCGATGGTAGCGATTAGTCCGCAACTGACTATATTTCTTGTGTTGTTTTTACCGGTGGCCGGCTTTGTGATAGGCAGGGTAGGTAAGTCTTTAAAAAAGCCAAGTAACCTTGCACAGGAATATCTTGGTTCGATGCTGGGGGTGATTGATGAAACGATAGCAGGTATGCGTGTGGTAAAAGCATTTAATGCAGAGCGCCATCAGCACCTGAGATTCATGGAGTTGAATAACACTTTGTTTCGTGTAAGGAATAAAATATCAAGAAGGAAAGAATTGGGTTCGCCATTATCAGAAACAATGGGCATCATAGTAGTATGCCTGATATTGTGGTATGGCGGTAAGTTAATATTCTCGGGGCAATCGAATTTAACAGGGCCATTCTTCCTTACTTATATCGGTCTGTTTTATATGGTCATCAACCCGGTAAAGAATCTTTCTACCGCGCTGAACAATGTACAAAAAGGGGCTGCTGCACTGGATAGGATAGAGCACCTGCTGAATGCCGATAATAATATTACAGAGCGCCCCGATGCATTGCCAATTGAATCTTTTGAGCGCGCCATAGAGCTGAAGAATGTGCAGTTTGCATACGGGGACAAGAAGATACTGAACAATATAAACATCACCGTGCCCAAAGGCAAAACGATAGCGCTTGTAGGTGCATCCGGTGCGGGTAAGTCTACACTGGTAGACCTGGTGCCTCGCTTCCATGATGTAACAGGCGGAGAGATATTGGTAGATGGTGTGAATGTAAAAGATGTAAAGCTCTATGATCTGCGTAAGCTAATAGGCGTAGTAAGCCAGGATCCAATATTGTTTAACGACACTATTTATAACAATATAACACTAGGCACAGGTGGTGCCAGCCAGGAACAGGTAGAAGAGGCTGCGCACATAGCACATGCACATAGCTTCATTAGTCAAAAACCGGAGGGCTACCAAACCAATGTAGGCGACAGGGGTATGAAGCTGAGTGGTGGGGAACGTCAGCGTGTTACTATTGCAAGGGCTGTGTTGAAGAACCCTCCAATTCTTATACTGGATGAAGCTACGTCATCCTTAGATACGGAAAGCGAACGCATGGTGCAGGATGCTATCAACAGCCTGATGAAAAACAGAACCTGCATTGTTATCGCGCACCGCCTGTCGACCGTGCAACATGCAGATGAGATCATAGTGCTGGACAAAGGCAATATAGCAGAACGCGGCACACATGCACAACTGATAAGCAGTAATGGCCTATATAAAAAGCTGGTGGACATGCAGCAGGTGAAATAGATAAGGTATATTTGCAGCAATAAACACCGGCAATGAAAAAAATATTGGTTACAGGAGGATGTGGGTACATAGGCGGGCACACAATAGTAGACCTTATAGCAAATGGATTTGAAGTAATATCTGTAGATGATCTTTCAAGAGGATCGCTGCGTATGCTGCAAGGCATCGAGAAGATAGTAGGTAAGCCGGTGAAGAATTACAAAGTGAACCTATGCGATGCCGATGATACAGAAACTATCTTTATAGAGAACCCCGATATTGCCGGTATTATACATTTTGCCGCTTACAAGTCTGTACCGGAATCTGTGCAGTCGCCACTTAATTACTATCGTAATAATATTGACTCCCTTGTAAACGTATTGCAGTGTGCTGCTAACTATAAGGTCAATAATTTTGTGTTCTCCTCCTCATGTTCTGTCTATGGCAATACTACCACATTGCCGGTAGAAGAGACTGCACCGCTGGCAGAGCCTGAATCGCCGTATGCGCGTACCAAGCAGATAGGCGAAGCAATATGCCGCGACCTTGCAAAACAGAATCCTGATTTCAATGTAACCTTGCTGAGGTATTTCAACCCGGTAGGTGCACACCCAACCGTGTTAATTGGTGAGCTGCAGGAAAAGCCGGAAAACCTGGTGCCCGTGATCACGCAGACAGCTATAGGTAAACGCGCCGAGATGACTGTATTTGGTACGGATTATCCTACACGGGATGGTTCTTGCGTGCGCGATTATATACATGTAATGGATATCGCTAACGCGCATACCAAAGCATTGCAATATACACTGGCGGGTGAAAATGCTACTAACTGCGATGTTTTTAACCTCGGTACCGGCAACGGAGTAACCGTACTTGAACTAATTAAGGCATTTGAAAAAGTATCCGGTGAAAAGTTGAACTACAAAATTGGAGACAGAAGGCCGGGCGATGTTGTAGAAGTATATGCAAATAATGCTAAAGCTCGCGCATTGCTGGATTGGGATATAAAATATAACCTGGACCAGATGATGGATACTGCATGGCGCTGGGAACAGGCTATGAAAAAAGAAGCTGCCAGGATCAGTATGAACTGATTGGCAGCTAATTCAATCTTCTTTATTTTTTTATCCCAGGTCTATCTCTGTATTATCACCAATATTGAGGCTTTGGCTTAATCCCCTGACGAAGGCATCGCTACCTATTATAGACGAGTGCAATACTACTTCTTCCAACTCTGCATAAGAGCCAATAATTGTATCCTTGATAATAGATGAATTGATCGTAGTGAATTCACCAATGGTAACATTGGGGCCAACGATGGAGTTATGTATTCTACAGCCCTCTGCAATGCTTACCGGTGGTATAATAACACTGGTATCGTAATGATAAGGTTGATGTTCCCCTTTTTCATCACTCATCTGTTTTAGCAAGATGGCATTAGTAGATAATAAAGTTTCCTTCTTACCGCAGTCGAACCAGTTATTTACACGATAGGCATGGAATTGAGTGCCATGTTCTATCATATACTCCAGTGCATTGGTTAGGTGGTATTCGCCTTGCTCATCCAGGTGGCCTGCTATATTCTTCTCCAGCGCATTAAAAAGATCTGCCGTTTCCTTGATATAATAGACACCCACCATCGCCATATTTGATTTTGGTATGAGTGGTTTTTCTACTGCCTTTAGTACCAGGTCTTTAGTATCCAGTTCTACCACTCCGAAACTGCGTGGGTCATCTACCTTCTTTACACCTATCTGAGATATACTGTTACTGATGAAATCCTTCACATTGTAATCGCAGACAGTATCACCCAGTACAATGATCACCTCATCATTTTGTATAGCATCCTTGGTAAGCCATATCGCGTGCCCTATTCCACGGCGGTCTGCCTGGTTTACCATCGTGCAGTTGAGGCCCGGATAAGTCTTTGCAATGTAGCGTTGTATTTTTTCGCCAAGGTAGCCTATTACGAATACAAATTCTGTAACACCTGCATCGAGCAACTGATCAATAATAACGCTAAGGATAGTTTTACCGGCGATAGGTATCAACGCTTTTGGTTGGGTGTAAGTAAGCGGCCTGAGTTTGGTACCTGCGCCAGCTACCGGTATAATGGCTTTCACAAAAAAATGGTTTTGTTATGCGGGTGTGAAAATACGGTAATTTGGGTAAAAGCCTTCGTTACTGCAGTAATTCTAACAAAACTATTGCGTTAAGCTGTCTTTGGTTTTTTTATAGGTTTTGGTACTGTCCACAGGAAGGAACACGCTAAATGTGCTACCCTCGCCTACAACCGATTCTACATATATATCGCCTTTATGCAGTTCTATAATGCGGTGTGCCAGTGCCAATCCCAGACCGGTACCGTGTATCATCATGGTATTTTCGTACTTATGGCCGCGGAAAAACGGCTGGAAGAGGTTTTGCAGCTCTTCTGGGCTGATGCCGGGGCCATTATCTTTTACTTCTACTACGATATTCTGGTACGTGTAGGTGAGCGATACATAGGCGCATTTGTCTTTAGAAAATTTACAGGCATTGTGAATGATATTTCGCAATGCACTGTATAAAAGCGCTTCATTACCGTATAAGATATAATAGCCATCGTTTTCGGGGAAGTCTTCAAAGTTCAGTTTTACATCGTAAAGCTGGCTGATCTTTTTCATTTCGACCGGGATACGCATGAGCAGCTCATCAATACGTACTTTTGATAGGTCTATGCCGCCTACGGAACCACTGGCCTTTGCTATTTCGAGGATGCTGCGAAGAAGTAATACCAGTCGTTTAACATCATCTTTTACTGAGAGGAATACTTTTTTGTATTCTTCCTTCGAACGGTCTTTCTGTAATGCCACATCCAGCTGGCTGCTGATAGCCGCAAGTGGGGTTGTAAGCTCGTGCGATGCATTGGATATAAAACGGCGTTGGGTATCGAAAGAAGATTGGAGCCTGTCGAGCAGGTTGTTGATAGTTACTGCCAACTCCTGCAATTCATCTTTTTCTTTACCCACTGTAAGGCGTGCGGAAAAGGCTTCGGAAGATATCTGCGTGAGCTTGTTTGTAAGTGCGCTGATGGAGCTTACCACATTTTGCGCCAGGAAATAGCCTGCAACAAGGAATATAACAACAAACCCGATAAAGCTTAGAATAAGAATAGTTCGTAACTGCGACATCCACAGAATGCGGTCTTTATCAAGAGCCGCAACGATAATGATATGTGGCTTAATGGAAGAATTGTCTTTATAAACTACTGCCGAGCGTATATCAGGAGAGATATAAGAAATATTGTGAGTGGCAGCGAGCTTTACCATTTCGAGGGCGTTAATATGCAGCGGCTGTGTAGGCTCATCATCAAACATGTAACGCTGCTTGCCGTCTGCGTCCAGCACAAGTATGCTTTTGTCTTGCAGAGAGCTGGCAGAATTGCGATTCAGGGAATTCATCATTTCATCCGTAACGCCCTTGGTTCTCAGCGCCTGTGATACGCTCACCGCTTTCACCAGTAATCGATGCTCGAACTGTTGTACTCTGTCGCGCATCGTAAATTCATAGATCGCAACACATATACCTAAAATAAGAATAGTTGCTATCGCGGCATAACCAAGCGTTATCCTGCTCTTGATCTTCATCAGTCTTCCTCAGTTTTTAATATATAGCCCATACCCACCTGTGTATGTATGAGTTTGGGGCTAAAATCCTTATCCAGCTTTTTGCGCAGGAAGTTTACATAAACGTCTATAACATTGGTTTGGGTATCAAAATCAATATCCCAAACATCTTTTGCGATATCGGAGCGGGAAACCACCTTGCCTTTATTTTTGAGCAGGTATTCGAGCAATTGAAACTCTTTTGCAGTGAGTGTTATTTTCTGATTGCTACGTTTTACTTCTTTATTATCCAGGTTCACTTCCAGGTCGGCAATGGAGAGTATCTTTTCTTCTTCCGCGTTTTCGGTCTGTGCATCCGCCCGGCGTAGCATTGCCTTGATGCGCGCCAGCAGTTCCCTGAATTCAAACGGCTTCACGATATAATCATCAGCCCCCATGTCAAAGCCCTGCACTTTGTTATCAGTAAGGTTGAGTGCTGTAAGCATAATAATAGGTATGCGGCTATCCCGTTCGCGAATGATGCGGCATAGCTCGTAACCATTAATAAAAGGCATATTGATATCGAGAATGATGAGGTCGTAGTCGTTACTGAGATACAGCTTTTTGCCTTCGAGCCCGTTATAAGCAACATCTACATCAAAAAGTTCTTCCATCAGCCCCGATTGTAGGGCGTCAGCTATCTTTTTTTCATCTTCTACCAGAAGTATGTGTTGTTTCATTCAGTTTATGGTTAAAGCCCACAATTACAGATACCATATAAAGGGTTTCTGTTACCTGCAATACAATACGGACTTTTTCGACTTAGCACACGTATATATTACGCGCAACGACCCTGCAACGGCATCGCGGAATAAAAATGTAATGGGCAACTTAACACAATATAATGAATTTTAACCATCGTCCCAAGGGATGCCTGTAACAATCAGTTAAATATTAAGCAAAAAACAAATAGCAAATAGCAATAGAGGTGATAATGCCCGCCAGGTCGGCCAATAGCATGGTGCTGATAGAATAGCGCGTATTTTTAATGGCTACCGCGCCATAATAAACCGCTACCACATAAAAAGTAGTATCCGAGGAGCCCTGTAAAATACAGGATAACCTGCCGGCGAAAGAATCTGGGCCCAGAGTTTTCATGGTATCAATCATCATACCGCGTGCGCCACTGCCGCTCAGGGGTTTTATGAGCGCGGTAGGCAACCCATCTACAAAACGGGTATCCGTCCCTAAAACTGAGAAAATGGATTTAATACCGGTGATGACCACATCGAACGCCCCGCTGGTGCGTAGCATACTAACGGCTACGAGAATACCCACCAGGTATGGGATAATTTTAACTGCCACTTCGAAACCGCCTTTTGCACCCTCTACAAAAGCATCGAATATGTCGATCTTTTTATAAATACCACCCAAAACTATGAGGAGGAAGATGAGGAGTATCAGCCCATTGCTAAGCAGCCCCGAAAAGGATTGCATGGAAGCAGCATCGAGCGAGCGCAGGTAAACGGCTAAACCTGCTATAATAACGGACAATCCGCCTACCCATGCCAGTATCACGGGCTGCAGCAGATTGATGCGCTGGCGAAACGCTACAATGCTTAAAGCTGCTATTGTAGCTACAAAAGTAGCTATCATGCAGGGGACGAAAATATCTGTAGGGCTCGCAGCTTTTAGCGCAGAACGCCAGGCTATGATAGTGACCGGCACCAGTGTGAGCCCCGATGCATGCAGGCACAGGAACATGATCTGCGCATCACTGGCCGTTTCTTTGTCTTTATTCAGCTCCTGCAGGCTTTGCATAGTTTTTATGCCGAACGGTGTGGCCGCATTGTCGAGGTTTAGCAGGTTGGCCGAAAAATTCATCATCATATGCCCAAAGGCAGGATGCCCTTTAGGCACACTGGGGAATATACGCGAGAAAAAAGGGCCAATAATACGCGAAAGGAATTGTACCCCGCCCGCTTTTTCTGCAATGCTCATAAAGCCCATGAACAATGCCATAATTCCTATCAAGCCAATACAAATGGTAACAGCACTTTTGCAGGTTTCGATAATACCATCGGCACGGTGGGTGAGGTGCCATTGTATAGAGGAATAAGTATAAACAGGTAAAGAAGTACTACCGGTAGTAGCTTTGTTATCTGTAATAATTACTGTGGCCGGATGCAAGGTATCTGCCGGGGAATAACCGTACGGAGTAATATATTTATTAAAGCCATCAGCCGTAAATCCGGCAGATTGCGGGTTGCCATAGGTTTGGTAATACACTGTATCGATCGGGTCATCGGCCTTACCGGTAACCATGCGGTTGAAAATGGCCTTATCGCCGGAAACAAAACATAAATACCCGGCAACCAATACTGCAATAACGATAAAGGCAGACCATATCCTGCTAAGCGCCATAAAGATGGTTGTGAATGTTACTGGTTGATAATTGCAGGATGAATGTAGTAAATAAAGCCAGCATTACTAAAGCGGCGATCAGGTGCGCGCTTTGTTCAGCATCTTTTCTACAGGCGGTGCTTCGTAATTCATCATCATATCGAGCAGCTCATCTATATCTTCGCTTACTAATAAAATATCATGAGTGCATTCGTTGAGGAATCCTTCCTGTACCATATTATTCATCAATACTTTCAGGCTGTCGAAGTAGCCATTGATATTGAGCAGTCCCACAGGTTTTTTGTGCAGCCCTAATTGTCCCCAGGTAAGTATCTCGAATAACTCATCCATAGTACCCCAGCCACCGGGCAGGGTGATGACACCGTCGCTTAGTTCATGCATTTTTAGCTTACGGTCGTGCATGTTTTCCGTAAGTATCAGCTGTGTGATCCCTTCGTGGGCTATTTCTTTAGTTTGCAGAAAGTTAGGAATGACCCCTGTAACCGAACCCCCGTTTTGCAATACCCCCTCGGCAACAGCGCCCATAAGGCCTATTTTACCACCACCATATATGAGGGATATACCACGCGATGCCAGTACGGCACCGAGGTCGTAAGCAGTGTTCCTGTATGATTCGTTATAACCTTCTGAAGAGCCGCAGAAGACCGCGATACTTTTGATGGCTGTGTGCATAATAGCCAAAAGTAGGGAAATATGCAGTATGAGTGTGTTTATTGATGATGAAGTGGGAAAGGTGGCATATAGTCGGCGAGAGAATCTAAAAATATTTCAAGAAAAATTTGCGTAACTCAAAAGTTACTCTTTATATTTGCGTAACTCAAAAGTTACATGATTATGAAAAACGAAATAGCACACACTGTATTTTATGAGCATCAGCCAGACGCGGTATGGGAATACCTTACCGATGCAGCACTAATGGAGCAATGGCTGATGAAAAGTGACTTCAAACCAGAGGTAGGACACCAGTTTATGTTTAATACACGCGCTATGCCCGACTTTGGTTTTGACGGCAAAATCTATTGCGAAGTGAAAGAAGTGGTACCTAACGAGAAACTGAGCTATACATGGAAGGGTGGCCCCGGTGATGGTACAATGACCATGGATTCGTTAGTGACATTTACTTTAACACCTAAGGATGGTGGAACAGAGTTGTTATTGCAACATACCGGTTTTACAGAGAAAACCAATCCTTCTATCATATCACTGATGGATATGGGCTGGTTGAAAAATATGAACGAGATAGCAGGGCTTTTAAAAACTGTATAAGATGGTACCGTCACTAGATGTATTCCAGGTGATAGCAGACCCCAGCCGCAGAGAGATATTGAAGATGCTTACCAAAGACAGCATGAGCATTAACAGTATTGCCGACAACTTTGATATGAGCCGGCCTGCAGTATCCAAACACATCAAAATATTGAGCACTGCTGGATTCATATATATAGAGGACGTAGGCAGGGAACGCTATTGCAAACTAAAACAAGATGGCTTTAAGGAGCTGCAGGAATGGATCAACTACTTTGATAAATTCTGGCATAGCAAACTGCATGTGCTGAAAGATATTATGAACGAACGATCTGCGAACCATAAAAAATAACAACATGAAACAAGAACATTATCAAAAGAGTATCATTGTAAACGGTACAACTGCCGAAGCTTTTGAAAGAATATGCCAGGTAGATGGATGGTGGGCTAAGAACCTGGAAGGCAACACCGAAAAGGCGACCGATGTTTTTACCGTACACTTCGGTACCACCTTTGTAACATTCAGGATAACAGAAGCCGTACCTGAAAAACGTATCGTGTGGCTGGTGACGGACTGCTACCTGCCTTGGCTGAAAAACAATAAAACAGAGTGGAATGGAACAAGGGTGATATTTGATATTACGCCGGTTGCAGAAGGTACCCGCATTGATTTTACCCATGAAGGGCTTACACCACAAGCAGAGTGTTATGAGAATTGCCGTGTGGGCTGGGACTGCCACCTGGAAAAAGGCTTGCAAAGCCTTGTGAATATTGGAGTAGGCGAACCGCAATAATAATAATCCCCCCGCCATTGGCGGGGTGATTTGTTCTTACAATACATCCAACCTGAATGTTTGCTGTTGCTGGGTGGGGTTTTTCACAACAACATTATACTTGCCTACGTTGAGGTCTTTGATAGGGATCTGTTTTTCGCGGCCGGTAACTTTCATTTTAGAAACTATAGTACCGGATCTTTTGGTGATAGTGATTTCCAGGGGCTGGTTCTGCGGATTGCTCACTACGACATTTTGTGCTGTAGCGTAGATATTGCAAAGCGGATTGTCTGTAACTGCTACGGCAGCTTTTGCTGTGGTGCTAAAGATGCTGATGATAGCGATGATGATGAAGTTTTTCATTGTTTTTAGTTTTTTTAGAGATGATGTAATTGGTTTAAGATCCTTTTGTTTTTAGTGGCCGGGTTGCTGAACGGGCATAGTTTGGGCTATATACTCTTTACAGGAGCATTTACATAGTTGCTAATAAATGTTGCCGGTGATTAATCGGTGTCTTCGAGCTCAAAGATGTCCTCGACCCTGACCTTAAAGAAGCGCGCAATCTTTAGTGCCAATGCGGTGGAGGGGACAAACCTTGCTGTTTCGATAGAGTGAATGGTCTGCTTCGACACCTTTACCTGTTCTGCAAGCTCTGTCTGAGATATATTCAGCTTTGCCCGTTCTACTTTAATGGTATTCTTCATTGGTTAGTTACGAAAGCAGTAGATAAATGATAAAAACGATGGCCAAAGATAGAAGCTGGAAGATGATGATAGATTTTTTATTCTTTTTGAAATTTTCTATGATACCAACGGGTTTTTCATCATAATCCCACATTTCGTCAAAGTAAAGTCCGATATGAAACATAGCCAGGTAGATAGCCAGGTAGATAGCAGGCATCATCAGTAATATCATCACATCGAGATCCCCAAGGTTTTGCGTGATGACAGTAAGAGAAAATGCAAGCGTAGTACCGGTAAGTAACATCATAGTAGTTTGCAGGGCACGCGCGCGAATTTTCTTCACACGTTCGTCCTCAAATTTTTCGCGGCTGAAGGCAGTCATGTACATGCCGAAGACAATGATCCAGATACAGGCAGCGAGGTGTGTATCTGCATTCCACTTTGCAACCACAGTAAAAGGATGCAGTTTTTCGACGATGGTGACCAGCAGGCCGATGGACAGAATAACAAGACCTGCTATCTTGTTTTTGTACGAAGCCAGTGAGTTGAAGCCTTTCATGATCTTTATACGTTTTTAGTTTTAGTATTGGATGATTTGCTGATACAAAGATAAAAGCAAACTTTCCTAAAATACAAGTAAACTTTACTTTTTTATAAGTAAAATGTACTAAAAATTAAAGTTTAGTGGACTGTGTACATTGATAATCAATAAGTTATGGGGAGGGTGAGATTTTGGGTGAAATGCAAAAAGTCTTATCCAAACAGATAAGACATTCAGAATTTAAAGCTTATAACGGCATTACAAAACATGCTGTGCTTCTTCAGCGAGATGTTTTTTCCGGAGAAGGATAACAGCCAGTACAATCACCCAAAGCAGGAAGACCCCAATATTGATGCGCTCCCAAATGCCTATAAACGGCGTAGGCAGGTTTTTTGAAACATTGGGTGCATCTATAAAAGTGAGTGCGCCAAATACACAGAGTACAGCAAGAGTAGTAATAGAATAGATACGAAACTGTTTGCCTAAAGCTGCTGCAGCAAAGCCTAAGGCTATGAAATAAATAACCTCTGTTATTGCACCAAGTGTAAGGTGCATGGTATCTGAAAAAGTTGATCCTCCTGTAGCTAATGCTTCGCGGAGATGCATCGGGGCAAACGGCCAGAAGATACCTAAGGCACTATAGGCAAGCAACAAAGCACCGGTAATACGTAAGCGGCGGTTACTATGCGCAGCCTTCACCACACCCCATGAAAAGGCCATCATGAGTAAAGTGTAAGGTGTACATAATACGATCCAGAGCATGCGTGTAGGGGCATCAACGGCAGATAATTCACTCACCGTTTGAGTTGCAGAATCGTATGCAGGCCACTGCAGCGCGACGATGATATTGATGGCTGCATACAGTACAGAAGCTAATATGCCTGAGATCAGCAAGCATTGCTGCCGTACTTTCACTGGTGTCAAGGAGATAGCCATAATGCTGCCCAGCACAACCGGCAGGCCCCACATGGCATGCAGCCAGTGTAATTCTAATAGTATAGCTATCTCTACCCAAAACCAAATCAGCAATCCGCCCATAGCCATAGCAGCGAGGATCCAGCCTACAGATGCCTTGCGTAAAACCGCGACAAATGCAGATGTATTGAGGATACCTAAGGCGAATAGAATAATGCCCGGTACCATGAAGTCGGGGAACGCACCATGCATCAGATCGACCGGCATATCCATCAACCTGCCGTCCGGCGCTATTATTAACAGCGTCCCTCCTAATAAACAACCCAGACCCTCGTAAGCCAATGCTACCAGCAGGATAATTCGTTGCCAATGTGCCTGGTGAATTTCAGCCGATGGTTTTGTGTTTAGCTGTATTGTATGTGCCATGACGAGTAGTATTAGGTGAACATCCTAAAACTATTGTCATGAGGATTTTGTAAGTATGATGTTCGTCAGGTAGGAGAGTGTTTGTGGTCAGCATAGTTGCGTATAAACAAAAAAGCCTGCCTCGTTTCCGAAGCAGGCTTTTTATCAATTACTATCTATCTAAATTAGTAACCCATGTCCATACCGCCCGGCATGCCTTGTGGCATAGCGGCTTGTTTTGGTTCCGGTTTGTCAGCGATCACACATTCTGTAGTTAACAGCATGCTTGCTATAGAAGCTGCGTTCTCAAGAGCTACGCGGCTTACTTTAGTTGGGTCGATAACACCCGCAGCAAACATGTTCTCGTAAACTTCTGTACGAGCGTTGAAGCCGAAGTCGGCTTTACCTTCGCGTACTTTCTGTACTACGATAGAGCCTTCTATACCGGCGTTAGCAACGATCTGGCGCAGTGGTTCTTCCAGCGCACGGCGTACTATTTTGATGCCTGTTACTTCGTCGTTGTTGTCGCCTTTAACGGCATCCAGAGCTTCGATAGCGCGGATGTAAGCAACGCCACCACCCGGTACGATACCTTCTTCAACAGCTGCGCGTGTAGCGTGCAGTGCATCGTCTACGCGGTCTTTCTTTTCTTTCATTTCTACCTCTGTAGAGGCACCTACGTACAGTACCGCAACACCGCCGCTCAGTTTAGCAAGGCGTTCCTGCAGTTTTTCGCGATCGTAATCGCTGGTAGTAGTTTCTATCTGAGATTTGATCTGGTTGATGCGGCCTTGTATGTGTTCTTTTTCGCCTTTACCACCTACAACAGTAGTGTTGTCTTTATCGATGGTAATACTTTCAGCCTGGCCAAGGTAAGCCATAGAAGCATTCTCCAGTTTGTAACCTTGTTCTTCGCTGATAACGGTAGCGCCTGTAAGTGCAGCAATATCCTGCAGCATTTCCTTACGACGGTCGCCAAAGCCCGGAGCTTTTACAGCTGCGATCTTCAGGGAGCCACGTAGTTTGTTTACTACCAGTGTGCTCAGCGCTTCGCCATCTACATCTTCAGCGATGATCAACAGCGGACGGCCGCTTTGTACCACGCTTTCCAGTATTGGCAGTATATCTTTCAGCGTGCTGATCTTTTTGTCATACACCAGGATGTATGGGTTTTGCAGTTCAGCCTGCATTTTTTCTGTGTTAGTTACGAAGTAAGCACTCAGGTAACCACGATCGAACTGCATACCTTCTACAACGTCAACCGTTGTTTCTGTACCTTTTGCTTCTTCTACAGTAATAACGCCTTCGTTACCTACTTTTTCCATAGCCTGGGCTATCAGTTTACCGATCTCGTTATCGTTGTTTGCAGAGATAGTAGCAACCTGTTCGATCTTCTTGTTATCGTTGCCAACGTCTTGCTTCTGCGTTTTCAGGTTAGCAACTACAGCAGTAACTGCTTTGTCGATACCACGTTTCAGATCCATTGGGTTAGCACCTGCAGCTACGTTCTTCAGGCCTTCGCTTACGATAGACTGAGCCAGTACGGTAGCGGTAGTAGTACCATCACCTGCAACATCTGCAGTTTTAGAAGCTACTTCTTTTACCATTTGGGCGCCCATGTTCTCGATAGCGTCTTCCAGTTCTATTTCTTTAGCTACAGAAACACCATCTTTAGTAATAGCCGGTGCGCCGAATTTCTTTTCGATCACTACGTTGCGGCCTTTAGGGCCCAGGGTTACTTTCACGGCATCAGCCAGTGTATCCACACCACGCTTCATTTTGTTGCGTGATTCGTTATTGAAGAAAAGTTGTTTTGCCATAATTTTTAAATTTTGTTGCTCCTTCGGAGATTAAGTTTTTTGATAATGTAAAACATTAATGATTTCCCGTAAAGACCGGGAACCGGCATTAGATGATAGCCAGGATATCTGTTTCGCGCATGATCAGGTAGTCGCTACCTTCCAGCGAGATCTCTGTACCGGCATATTTGCTGTACAATACAGTATCGCCCGTTTTTACCGTTATTGGCTCATCCTTTTTACCGGGACCGGCAGCTACTACAGTGCCGCGTTGTGGTTTTTCTTTTGCAGTGTCAGGGATGATGATGCCGCCAGCTGTTTTCTCTTCTGCCGCAGCAGGTTTAACGATCACCCTGTCATGAAGTGGGGTAATGTTTACGTTAGCCATAGTTGTATTATTGTTTTTTGATTTTAAACTAAATATGTAATGATCACCTGAGTGGGTACTATCTCCCAATCATGTTTTATGCCAAGGGCGCAAAGCACTGTAAGTTGCGTCAAAATTTCAGAAAGAAGGAAATTTTTTTATATGTTCCTTGTTTTTCTGTCAGTTTGGACGGAGTGAAGCTGACATTGAACAATACCGGTTGTTCTGTGGTTTAACATTTGAACAATTCAAAACGGCTACATTTGCCAAAAACTGAACAATATGGCTATACAAATCGGACAACAAGCACCTGATTTTACACTCAGGGACACAGAAAAGAACAAAGTAACCCTTAGCGAGCAAAAGGGTAAGAATGTGGTTTTGCTGTTTTACCCGCTGGCATTTACCAGTGTATGTACGGCAGAGCTATGCGGAGTAAGGGATAATATTTCTTTTTATAATAATACAAATGCCCAGGTTTATGGTATCTCTGTAGATTCCCTGTATACCAATGGTAAGTTCAAAGAAGAGCAAAAACTGAACTTCCCGCTGCTAAGCGATTTTAATAAGGAAGTATCTACCGCTTACGATACCATTTATGAAACCTTCTCTAACGATATGAAGGGTGTGTCTAAACGCTCTGCCTTTGTAATAGACAAAGAAGGCATTGTGCGCTATGCCGAAGTGCTGGAAAATGCGGGAGAGGTGCCCAACTTCGAGGCGATCAATAAAACACTGGAATCGCTGAATTAAGTAAATAATTACATTTGCTTAAATGTATTGTATGAAAAGAATCTTTACCCTGCTAATAGCAACTTTTGCCGGTGTACAGGTACAGGCGCAAAGCCTGTATGGTGACATGGAAGTATGGCGTACCTATAACACAGGTTTCCCGCCCAAATCGCTGGAAGCACCACAGGGATGGAACTGTCCTGATTCCATCGCTGTAACGTTGGGGCCATTTGTAGGTGGTGGCACCTATGCAAAACAGCTGTTCAAAACTACGGACGCACATAGTGGCAGCTACGCGGCAAAAGTGATGACCGTAACGCAGGGTTCATTTGGTTCTATCCCCGGTTTGCTCACCAATGCTACCATTGAAGTAGATGTCACCAATCAGACTTTTGCGCTATCAGGCGGTACACCACTGGCAGGTCGGGTTAACTATATAAACGCATGGGTAAAATATAGCCCGATGGGAGATGACAGTGCTAATATAGCAGCTAATGCTATCATTACAGGTGGTGCATCGGACGGTACCGATTCATCTCTGGGCATGGGGTATGCTGCCTTTAGCGCATTACCAAATTATACCTTGATATCAATACCACTCACCTATGATGATCCGAACTCTCAGCCTGATGCGATACAGGTAATATTTGCCAGCAGCGGATCGCAGGCGGTAGATAGCAGTGTGCTATATGTAGATGATGTATCATATACATTGTTTCCCGTAGCTGTAACTACTGTTGCAAATAATATCAAGGTTAGCTGCTATCCCAATCCGGCCCATAATACATTCTATGTGCAGGGGCCGGATAACATGGAACTACACTGGCAGGCCTGCAATATTAGCGGCCAGGTAACCGGAACAGCAACTATCAAAGGAAATACACCTGTGGATATATCCGCCTATATGCCGGGTATGTACTTTTATACGGTAACTGATACTAAAGGGAATGTGCTGCAGCGCAGCAAATTCACGGTTGAGCGATAAGAGTAAAACCATAACAGGATATGAAGAGATAAGGGGGCTTTTGCCCCCTTATTTGTTTTGGGTATCTTGCCGCTAAACAATTAGTAACCCTTGTCTACTACCACAGCTAATGGAGCACTAAAACAAAGACTGCCCCTGCTGGCAATATTGCTGGTGTTTATTGTATTAAAGTTTCCACACCTGTCTTATCCGTTCATTTGGGATGAGAGCTGGCCCTACGCCAGTGCTATTAACCAGATGTATGAAAGAGGACCAAGTTTGCTGCCGGGCGTTATAGATAGCGAATTATCAAGAGGGCACCCGCTATTGCTGCATTTTATTGTAAGCTCCTGGATGAGGGTGTTTGGCCCGTCGCACATGGCAATGCACTCGGTAATGTTGCTGATAGCCTGCCTGCTGCTGGTGGGCGTGTATGAAGCAGCAAACAAGATAGGAGGAGTAAAGGCCGCTGTAATAACCACCGTGCTAATCGCCTTTCAGCAAATATTTTTTGTGCAGGCCAGTTTTGTAATGCCCGAAGTGCTGCTGGCATTACTCGCTTTTTTAAGCATCTACTTCTATACCCAACGACGGTATCTATTAACTACTCTGTTTGTAACGCTGCTGTGCTTTACCAAAGAAAGCGGAATGGTAGTTGGTATTGTACTGGGCATAGATGCATTGGTATCCCTGTTTCAAAAGCAGGTAAGCGTAAAAGACAAGTTATATAAACTAGGCTCGCTTGTGTTACCAGCCGTAGCAGTAGGGATATTTTTTGTGATGCAGAAACAGAGATGCGGCTGGTATATGTTTCCGTTGCATACAGAGGCAATTAGTTTTTCTGTCGATGAATTTTCTACAAAATTCAGGGATTGCATGAAGGTGTTTTTCAGGGATGATATGCGAAAGGTATGGTTTGCAGGGGTGGGCATACTTTCATTGATCGTTGCGATAAAAAATAGATATCGCAGATACGGCGTTATGCTGGCACTGCTGGTTGTTTGCATATTAATAGCGACTATTGATTTTGCACCACCGTTAAGAGGTATATTCCTTGCCGGGTTGGCGGTATTACTACCTGCAGTTACTAACCAATGGAGCAGGGAAGCAGGTGTTGGTGATAAAAGCCTTAGAAAATTCCTGTTGCTGAGTGCTTGCCTGGTGGTAGCCTTTAGCATTTTTACCGCAACCAATTTTTTCATCACACGTTACCTGATCATAGCATTGGTGCCCTTGTTGTTTATTGCAGGATTGATCTATACCGATGGCCTTTTGAAGTTGAACAAGCATTTGTTTTGGCCGGGGTTGCTATTGATCGTTGCCTTACAGGCACTATCGTATTATAGGGCAAACCACATAGCAGATGTAAAGATAACAGCCTACGACGCTATGGATGTGCAACAGGATGAAGTGCGATTTGCAGAGGAGGCCAACTACTACGATAAATGGACAACCGTATTTGACAACCTGCAGAAACTGCATTTGGAAGACCCGGGCTCCGGTTTTAGAAGCAATAACAGGCCTTTTAATAAACTGCTATGGGGTGTAATGGATAGTACCCAAATAGTGATACTTGATAATGTGGAAAGCATGCGCGCGGTGGACTCCAGCAAACAATATAAACAAGACCCACATTATAAACTGGTGCACAGGTATCAGAAAGGTATGGCGTGGAACGAGGTGTATGAGCGTAGCAGGTAGGTGTTATCGCCTTGCCCCTTTTGTAAATTTATACACCAACGATAACATGTAATAGCTGCCGACCCGGTTTACCCCCCGATCTTCAAAATAGTTGTCGCCTACAGTACGGGTAACGGTAGGGTAGTTGTTGAAGATATCAAACGCCTGTAACCTTATAGAAACACCTTTAGGCTTATCAAAAGTTTTATCAAGCGAAGCATTCACAAGAAGGAAATCTTTTTGCAGATCTGCAGCAAGGCCCATATTGTATGTGTAGCTGATATAGTACACCAGCTTGGTTTTAAATGGTAAAGCAATGGCACCGCTTTGCACCACGCTATAAGTTTGTAAAGTATTAGATATAGCAGCAGGGTTATCAACTATACTCGTTCGGTAACTGGCGTTCAGGTCGCCTTCATAGGCATCGGATATATAGAGCAGTCTTACGGAAGGCTGTATGTAATAGTTGCCTACATTCAGTAGCCTGCCGTTGGTATAAGAGATACTATTGTTATAATTACCATTGATACCCACGATAAGTTTCATTTTTTTTACCAGGAACGGTACCGCATAATTGGCAGAGGCGCCCATGTGATACGTTCCGTTTTCATTGATATAGGAACTGATCCTTTTGGTTGCTGTAATATCTGTTTTACTGATGATCTTATTGTCTGTCTTACCACCGTTTGCCTGTACCCAGGCTACACGTTGTTTTTTAGGATCAGTAAAGTTGAGCGACAAGCTGGCATTATGTGTTATTTCCGGCCTCAGAGAAGGGTTGCCGATGCGAATATTCAGACTATCTGTATAATCAGGAACAGGCTGTAGCTGTGATATATCCGGAGCGGTAATATTGCCATTGTATCCAAACGAAAGAGACCTGCCTGTGCCCAGATCATACCTCAGTGATAATCCCGGTGCATAATTGATACCGCTCTGTTCTACTGTGCCCACCGATGTATTTTGCCCGCTGTAGCGATAGTATGGCTTAGCCATAAAACTAACATTGGCAGTAAGCTTTTCTGCGCTGTACTGATAAGTAAGGCTCAGGGGCTGATCTATATTGCGATTGTTGTACGATCTGCTTTGAACGGTGTCTTTTACCAAAACGTTACCGGTATCTGCAAATACCTCTTTGGCACTGTTGCCCTTTGTGTAATTATAAGAATAGCTGAAGGACAATAAATGCCTTTTACCTAAAGGCTCTGTATAACGCAGCGAACCGGTAGCTGAGAGGTTATTAATATTATCGGAGGAAATAAAACTGGTGCTATTGTCAGCGCCAGGTGTAAAATATTCATTGATATTATTGTTCGTACCGCTGCCTTTGCCATTGCCATAGTTAACGTTACCGGTTAGCATGAGTGTACGTTTCGGTTTCTGGAAGCGATGCCTGTAAATGGCAGCAAGGTTATACGAGGGGCGTTTATTTTCAGTGTGGTTGTCTGCCGTTCTGCGAAAACTGGTATTGTCCACATATTGATAGGCTATAGCATCTGTAGTATTACTATGTGTTGTTGCAGATTGATAGCCTATGCCTCCATCTAACTGCAGGATGTTACGGTCGTTTACCTCGTAATAGCTTCTCATGGAAAGGTGGTGTTGCATGGTATTGGCTGTCTGTGCAGTAGCCTGTGTGCGCAGTTGCTGGCTATCTCCCGGTAAATAGGTAGTTCGGAATATGGTTTGCGTAAGGTCGTTTTTGCTATTGCTTACATCGTACGTGCCATTGAGCCTGAAACGCTTACCTGGCTCGTAAGAGAAGTTGAGGTTTCCGCCCTGCCTGTTATTAATGCCGTTTTGCGGCCTGCTGCCGGCACGTGTATTGTCATTGCCCTGGCTATTTGCATCGTTTACGCCGGTGTTGCCGGCATAGCCTATTGCAGTAATTCGTACAGTATCGGTGATGTAATTGGTAAACAAGCCTGCCTGGTACCTGTTGTTGGTGCCATACCCTGCGGAAAGGCGGCTGAGTATAGTGCCTTTATACTTTTTCTTGAATTGCAGGTTAACGATCTTCTTATCCGTATTAGGTTTGATGCCTGTAAATAGAGCATCCTCGTCCTGGTAGTCGGCAAACTGAATTTTTTCCAGAACCTCTGCAGGCATGTTCTGGGTAATGGTACGAAGGTCTTGCGCTGTATATTCCTTACCATTGATGTATAGTTTGGCAACGGTTTTGCCCTGTACTGTTATGGTGCCATCGCTTGCTACTTCTACGCCCGGCAATCTTTTTAGCACATCTTCGGTAGTAGCCTGTGCATTACGGTTAAATGAATCTACGGTATAGCTTACGGTATCTTTGGTAACTTTAATTGCTACCTTGTTAACGATCACAAATTCATCCAGCGCTGCAGTGTCTTTAAGTTTACTATGTGTACTGTCCGTTTTTTGAGCATGGGAATGGTAGAGCGTGCTTATGAAAACTAATATGGTCAGTAACAGTTTCTGCATGATTGGGTGGGTAGTAAAGTAAACTAAAATACTAAACGAACACCAAACTGAATAATTTTAAGCTGATTGGTACGATATTGTTGCCATGTTAAAAGAACTGCAAATATGAAAAGACTGATCTTTTTGGCTTTTGCATTGCTGCGATTACAGTCGGCATCTGCTCAGCATGATATGAAAGGCATGAAAATGGACGATACCATGGCGAGCGGGACGGAGATGCATATGCACGATATGGGTAGTATGAGCCATGCCTACTCTTTGAACCTGCCAATGACGAGAAATGGATCGGGTACCGGCTGGCTGCCGGATAACTCACCTATGTATGGTAAAATGCTGCATACCGGTCGGTGGATGTTTATGTTGCACGGCAATTTGTTTATACGGTATAACAGCCAGGATGTTTTTAATAACGGCGGGCGGGGAGATAGTAAAGTGGATGCGCCGAACTGGCTAATGCTGATGGGGCAAAGAAAAGTAGGACGTAGAGGCTTGTTTCATTTTAGTACCATGTTCTCGCTGGATGCGTTAATAGCGGGTGGCAGCGGATACCCATTGTTATTTCAAACGGGGGAGTCGTGGAATGGGCAGCCATTAGTAGACAGGCAGCACCCGCATGATCTGTTTTCTGAATTGTCCGTAAGTTATTCGTACGCACTCAGTAAAAAGGCTGATGTATTTGCCTACTTTGGTTATCCCGGAGAGCCTGCTTTGGGTTCTGTAGCCTTTATGCACCGGCCATCGGCACTCACCAATCCCGATGCGCCCATCAGCCATCACTGGAATGACGGAACCCATATAACCTTTGGAGTAGCGACGATAGGTTTCCGGTATGGTAAGTTCAAAATAGAAGGTTCTTCTTTCACGGGAAGAGAGCCTGATGAGAACCGGTATAATTTTGATATGCCAAAGTTCGATTCGTGGAGTGGAAGGTTATCGTTTAATCCGAACATGCATTGGGCGTTGCAGGTATCTCACGGATGGGTGAAAAGCACGGAAGAGTTATATCCTAACGAAGATGTGGATCGTACAACTGCCTCTGTTGTCTATAGCTATAGCTTCAGTGACAACAAATTACTCAATGCTACGGCGCTATGGGGACTGAATAAGACCGGAACTGAGCAAGGGGAAAATGCGGTATTACTGGAAGCGTCTCTTGCGCTGAACAGGATGAATGTTTATACCCGGTATGAATGGGTACAAAAATCTCCTGAAGAACTGGACTTAAAGTATTTGGCGTTTTATTATAACGATGCGAATTATTCTATAAACGCAGCTACATTAGGCATATCCTACGATCTGCTGCACGCAGGGGCACTGCGCGTATCTGCAGGTACGCAGGCAACGCTTTATATACCTGGTATAAAGCTACGCAGCCTGTATGGCAATGCACCAATGGGGGGCGAAGTGTACCTGAGGTTCTATCCTACGCTAATGAAGCGGATGTAATTACTGAGTGATATTGCCAATAGGATCAATAGTGTTGGTTTCTGCCATCAGCATTACCGTTTTTTCGAGCGCACGCGGGCGATGCATTACTCCTTTGGTAATAGTAGTGCCTTGCATAGGGCCGAGCTCTATGGTACGATCCTCGAGATCTATAAACAACCTGCCCGACAATACAAAGAAAAATTCATCATCATCCGGATGGTTATGCCAGTGATATTCACCCTGCACAATACCCAGGCGTATTACAGAATCATTCACTTGTGTGAGTGTCTGGTTGAACCAAGGCTCTGTACAAGCCGATACAATTTCCGGGACATCAATCAATTGCAGGTGGCCAAATTTGATATCCATGTGTTGGTTGTAAGCGAATTCTGCCATAAGGTGTGGTTTGGATAAAGTTAGCTATAAGATGAGATCAAAAAGCCCGTGAGAAATCACGGGCTCAACCATTCTATAATCCAAACCTAATTAACTAATTACCAGTGCCTGTAATGGCCATAATAATGCGGGTGATGATAATACCCGTGATAATAATGATACCGGGGCCTTGGAGGGCCGGGAACATACACTGCACAGGACGATAAACCAAGCACCGCCAGCAGGCCTATTATGATTATCGATTTCATACAATTCGCTTTTCACTAAGAAGTCCAAAAAGCCTGCCAATGCTGACATACACGCATTGTTTTAAGAAATCGTTAGCAAATAACCTGGTGATTGTTATAGCTTTCTTAAAGCAGTGTTATAAGTATTATAAAACGCTGTTATAGCTTTCTTAAAGCGATGTAAAGCCCTTGCAAAGCCATTGTTGCTAATGTAGCTTTGGTTCATGATCATGTGATAGGGGAGAAGAGTAGAGGCAATTAACCCCGAACATGACATTTAAATGTTGTTATATAAGTTTGTACAAAGCGCCGGGTTTATCCCGGCATTTTTGTTTTACAGGTTGGTAAGAACAGTATAGACAAAACAGCTTTTCGGTGTTGGCAGTGGATTTCAGCCGAGCTTGGGCTATAAAACAAGAAACCCCGCGTAGCGGGGTTTCTAAATATCAGGATTCATTTATTGTTTGTTCTTTGCCGTATCGCCTTCTGCGGCAGCATCAGCTTCGTTGCGGCCTACATTTGGGTCTGCCGCTGCGCTATCTACCTCCGGTGCAGCGGTATTATCCGGTTCATCGCCCAGGTTGTCGTTTTTAGTGAGGTTCACCAGCCATTTGCCGTTTTGCTTCACCATATTCAGTTGCTTTTCTTCGGGCATTTCTGAGGTGGTAAAAGACACTACCGCCTTATCGCCATTTTCTTTTACATCTTTAATGTCCACTTTTATCTTCTTTGCGTTTTGCTTAGCAGAATCGGGCATAATGGTTGATACCTGTTCCAGCATATCTAGCATATCTTTAGTAACATCTGTAGAGTACTCTTTAGCATCTTTATATTCCATGTGCCAGAAGTGCTCCAGGAATTTTTGAGCCACAGCTTTAGGGCTGTTAGACGAACAGCTTACCAGCGTGAAAGTGAGGATGGCGGCGAGCCCCAAAAATATTTTCTTCATAATTTCTTAATTGTCAGTTCAATTTCGCGGCAAAGGTATTACTTATATGTTATCTGCCAAACCCAGGAGCCCGGTGCTGCGGTGATATTATCTACCGCCACGTAAGTGTAGCCTGCCGAATGGGTAGGGCTGATGTAATTACTATCTGCCGCAGCCCGGTTCATAGCCCGGTAGAGCAATTCCGCACAATAAAGCTTATCGTCATTTTGTATGTCAAAATCCAGATCGAACTTCTTCTGCTGACGGTAGTAAGATTGTGCCACCTGCAGCATGGTGTCTATTTGTGCGGGATTAAACAAGGTGCGGCGGATGCCGAAGCCCGTGTTATGGGCAGGGGAGAGCCAGAAATTGAGAGAGTCTCTTCGCAGCACCTCGTCGGGATTATCCTCACCACCTATGCTATGATACACGAAAGGATATCCGTTCTCTACAGATACAATACCACAATGCGAATAAGTATGATCTCGCCTGTTGGCACGGCAAAACATATAGCTGGTCATATCGTTGCCGGTACGTACTACAATATCGCCGGTGTGCACCATTGAGATAGCTTTATCAATAGCCTGCCTGTTGTATGGGTTTTGCTGCATCTGCGCTATAGTATGCGCATCGTGCGCGGGAACCTGCGCCTGTACAAAAAAGTACACTGCTGCTGCCACTACTACCAGGGATATGATCCATTTCACGCTGCAAAATTACGTGAGATTCGAACGTATAGCATTAAAAAAGCTCCCTTCTTGTAGGAAGAGAGCTTTTTACCTAATTAACTTGTTACCCTATTAATGAAATATTACAAAACCTCTACCTGGTTGCGGAGGAGGTCTTCAAACACATCGCGCTTGCGTATGAGGAACGGCTGGCCATCTTTTACCATTACTTCCGCAGGCTTGAGGCGGGAGTTGAAATTACTGCTCATTTCAAAACCATAAGCACCGGCATTGTAGAATGCCAGGTAATCACCTTCGCGTACTTCGTTCAGTACACGGTCCCAAGCGAAAGTGTCTGTTTCACAAATATTACCTACAATGGTGTAGATGCGCTCTGCACCTGATGGATTGCTGATATTGGCAATGCGGTGGTAGGCATCGTAGAACATAGGGCGTATCAGGTGATTGAAGCCTGAATTGACACCCACGAAAACAGTTGCCGGTGTTTGTTTGATCACATTGGCCTTTACTACAAAGTACCCACATTCGCTCACCAGGTATTTGCCGGGCTCAAACCATACTTCCAGCGTGCGGTTGTACTCTGCTTCAAATTCTTTGATAGCACTGGTGAGCTTTTCGCCCAGCTTAGCTACGTCTGTTTCTTTATCGCCGTCTTTATAAGGCACTTTAAAGCCCGAGCCCATATCGATGAACTCCAACTGCTCGAAATGGCGGGCAATATCAAACATCACTTCCAGCCCCTGCAGGAATACATCCGCATCTTTGATCTCGCTGCCGGTATGCATGTGCAGGCCCTTTACATGCAGCTTAGTTGTTTTAACAATACGCTCTATATGACGCATCTGGTGCACAGAGATACCAAACTTGCTATCTATATGCCCGGTAGATATTTTATAGTTACCACCCGCTTCTATATGCGGATTGATACGGATGCACACAGGATAGCTGTTGCCATACTTATTGCCAAACTGCTCCAGGATGCTGATGTTATCTATATTGATATTAACGCCCAGCTTTTGTCCTTCGATGATCTCGTTCAGGTCTACACAGTTGGGTGTAAACAGTATATCAGACGGTTCGAAGCCTGCTTTTAATGCCAGGTTTACTTCGTTGATGCTTACACAATCTATAGATGCGCCCAGGCTCTTCAGGTACTTCAGCACATTGATGTTGGTGAGGGCCTTGCATGCATAGAAAAAACGCGTAGGATGGTTCTTGAACGCATCCTTCAGCTTGTTGTACTGTTCTGCTATCTTTTCTGCATGGTATATATATACCGGCGTGCCAAATTCATTGGCGATCTCAATCAGCTGCTGATTACTTAAAGTATGGCTCATAAATTTTTAAAAGTCTGCAAAAATATAAAAAACAGGCTTATGTATCCCGGTGAAATCTGCCATATGGTGATGAATATCATATGACAGGCTAACGGGTATCAATGAAGTAGATGCATTCTTTCATTCACTTTACGGGAAAAAACCACAGGTATGAAAACCGTAACCCGATTTGGATACTACAGCGCCGGCATGTCTTTCTTAGCTATTATCGCTTACGGAATAGTGCAGATAGCACAGGTGATAAGATTGGTCAGCTATCCTGCAGACGCAACATTGATATATGCTACATCTCTGTGCATTGCACCGCCTTTTATGCTGGCTATGCTTGCATTGCACTACAGCACGCCCGGAGAGCGGAAGCTATGGAGCCATGCGGGACTGCTCTTTGCTGTGTTATATGCTATGAGTGCCAGCCTGATGTATGTAGAGCAACTGGCGACAGTGATACCTGCATCCGTGAAAGGAGAAGTAAATGCTGCGCTCACTGTAACGCCGCACTCCCTCTTCTGGACCCTGGATGCGATGGCTTATATATTCATGGGCATTGCTACCTTGTTTGCATCCGGTGCATTGACCAACCTGGGTCGGGGTAAACGAGTGCGTTATTTCTTTATAGCGCATGGCATTATGGTGCCTGTAATATCGGTAGTGTATTTCTACCCGCAGTTTTCCATACCGCTTTTGTTGCTGGGCACACCATGGCTGGTGACTGCAGCAGGGTCTATGCTGGCACTGGCCTTATGGTTTAAGAAAGAAGGCTCTAATCTGCAATAAAATCGAAATGAGCTTTTTGATAGGCGGGCTTGGTTACTTCCTGCCGTAGTTGTTTGAAGGTTTCGTAAGGGCCTTTGGTTAGGAACATATTGGTGATCCATGCAGGTACAGAACCACCGGGATCGGCATCTGCAATGTATTCTATCTTTAACCTGTTTGGGGCAAGCGGTGTTACTGTCCAGATGACGTTAGACCTTACTACACGTACCTTATCATTCTTAGGCTCCAGCTCGCCGTTGATAGCAATTGCCTTTACAGTGAGCACTTTGGTAACAGGCTGTTGCGATACAGAGAAATTCACTACTACCTCTCGATTGGCAAGCGGCCATGGCATAGATATCTCTGAATAGTATAGCTGACTGCCCGGGCCTGTGCTGCGTATAGCATAAGATCTTTTGGTGCTATACACCCACTGCTCGTGCGCTTTGGCATCGAGTAAGAGTGCAGTAAGCTGCGACGGGGTTGCATTGATGATACATTCTACCCGTACCGATTTTACATTGCTGTTATCGGCATTGGCGGTATATACTTTAATGCTGTCCTGGTTTTTTTTAAGCTCCCATGCGGGTGAGGCGGATGCTGCAAAATGCAACAGTAATAATGCTGTGGTGGAGAAAAGGGCTTTCATGTGTGTGGTTTATTAATTGTTACTTAAAGTTACGAAGATTTAATGCTGAGAAAAACACGGGTAGCGAATTTTAAGGATTATTTACATATAACTTTACAGTACAAACCTCCTGCATCATGAAGCCGACCGCTACTCCGCTCCTGCTTTCCTGTTCCTTTATTGGTAAAAGTGTGTGCTTGTGCAATTGCATGAGCAGGTACACGGCATATCGTTAAGAAGCTGTTTGGTTAGGAACACCCTATAGAAGATTTGGGGTCGTACATATATGGTATAGCACATGGCCGCTCTTTTTTAAGAGCGGTATTTTTGTGGGGGTGATAAGTTAATAGGGTGAGAGGGTAATGGGGTGATAGGTTAATAGGTTAATGGGGTGATAGGTTAATAGGGTAATAGGTTAATAGGGTAATAGGGCGATAGGTTAATAGGTGATATAGATCGATAAATAAAAAAAGCGACCTCTTCTTTGCAGATGAGATCGCCTTGTGTTTATGATCGGTTATTTTTAATGGTCTGTTGTTGTGGTGGCCTCTACGGGCAGAGGTTTCAGCTTTGCAACTTTGATGATGCGCATCCAGGCCAGCATGCGTATGACGGGGTACACCGGGTCTATCTCGTGCCAGCGCTTACCAAAGTTGATGGCTGAGGGGCGCTTGTGGTGATTGTTATGATAAGACTCGCCGAGCATGAGCACATCTATGAACAGCAGGTTTCGTGATGTGTTGCGGAGCCTGAAATTGATATAACCATATTTGTGTGCAAACCAGTTGATGAGTGCACCATGAAAAGCACCCATGCCCAGCATAATAGGCAACAGTAAGTAGATCCACGGATTGGTAGCGTACATGATGAAGAATGCCAGGTACACGGCAGCCCACAATAAACGCGAGGTTGTGGAATTGGCCCATTTGTCGAAGCTCTTCCATTCGGGCAGGTTTTTCAGGAAACGCTCCTCTACAGGCATACGGCCCTTGAGGATATCATTATAATAACGGCGGGTACGCAGCATCATGCTGATGAGGTTGGAAGAAAAAGCAGGTGAGTGCGGGTCTTTGGCAGTATCTGTATAAGCATGGTGCATACGGTGCATGATGGCATAAGAGCGGGGGCTCATATAGTGCGCGCCCTGCGAGACGAAGGTGAAGATGTAAAAGAAACGCTCCCAGCGTTTGCTCATGGTAAAGGCGCCATGAGAGGCATACCTGTGGTGAAAAAATGTTTGCGCAAAGAGCGACAGATACCACATGGCAATGAAAACAATAATTACGGGCATAAGACTACCTGTGTGTTTTGAAGGTTAAAAAAACCAAGAGGGAAATTGAGAGATTAGGACACAGTAGCTGGGCCGAAAAAACGGAAGATCTGTCTTGATATGAACTTAGCTGCGCTGTGCAGCTTTCTCTAAAGATAATAGGTTTATTGTTAAAATGTTCATAACTCTCTGAATAATAATGCAGATGACGGGAGTGTGACAGTGGATGCTAAAAACTGCGACTATATATTATGAAGCACAAGCACGCTGCTCACAAAGTGGGGCGGTATGCTTGCGCCAACTGAGGAAAAAAAGAAATTTAATTCATGAGCCATTCCATACATTCTTTAACACCATCGTAATCAAGAATAAGTTCCTCCGGACTAGTTATTTCTATTTTGTTAGCAAATTCGGCCCAAGCGAGTTCATTCTTTTGTGTAAGCCCAAGATGATGTTCAATCGTTCCATATTTCCATAACCAAATGTTGTGTTCTTTTAGCTTTTTATGCAAAGAGTCAATACTATCTTTAGCTCTCTGATCTTTTGCCAAAATGGCAAATGCTTCAGCGGCTGTCAAACTTCCATCTTTTTTTGTCGGCCAGCCGGAGTTATCCAATATTATATTGTAGCCATCAGCAAGGTCTGACAAGATCTGCTTACATTTTATACAATCTTCATCATCGGGACTTAATGTCTTATTGTCAATGGCAGATTTGAATGCATAATCTAAATCCACGATTGCTTTATTTGGTAACCCCATTACTTTTAATATCTCCATAGATTTTTTAGTGTCTCCACTTCCGCCTTGCTCAATAAGTGCTACCTTGGCCTTTCCTAATGAAATTCCTTTTATTGATTCAAAAATAATCGGCAACAATCGATTTTCGGTCTTTCCCTCGGCTAGTATTACTGTTTCAGAAAATAATAGTTTAGACGAATTACCTAAAGAGAACAGAAGTTTGGTTTGGCTCGGTCTGTCAGATAAAGTTTGAATTACAGCCTCATGTAATGTTGGTTTTTTGTGCGTTCCATCTGATGTTGACTTTCTTACCAAAATAGTGCTTGGCATGTCTTTTTCTGTTATTAATAATGCAGAGTGTGTTGAGAAGATGATTTGATAATTATTTTTTGACAAGGTTTTCAAGGCATGTCTGATAACCTCAATAGCTTGTGGATGAAGGTAAAGTTCAGGTTCGTCGATAAGCAATAAGGTCCTGGATGGATCATTATCCGAAAATTTCTGTAGTTCAGATAGATGTTGAATCAATGCCATCTGAATTGATCGTTGAGCTCCATGTCCTAACGATGATACATCTTTTCCGCCAATCCTATCAGATTCGAAAACCTTTAAAGTCCCTTTACCAAATACTTCTTTTAACTCGGGAGTTGGTACATGAACTTTAACTTTAACGCCCTGAAAAAAAATATCAATTTTATCATTCATCCCGCTGTCGAATTCGTTCAATTCAGGTGCGCGCGAATCACTATCTGCGTCCAATAAAGAACCAATACTAGACAATTGCTTTTTGAGATCAGCACCATATTTTTTTTCGATAGGTTCGACAATGCGCGAAAGAAGTTTCCCAATAGTTGTTCCAGTTTTTGATTTAGAAACATCTTCTTCGGCATTTTCCATTGCACCTACATGTATTGGTTCAGGAAACAATGAACTAATTGCATTATCAATTCCTGTTGGGTTAACTGCCCATTCATCCTCTTCCGGGGTAAATTCTATCTTTCGTACTTGTAATTTTATATCTGGGGATTTAGCTGCCGGTATTTCTTGAACCCGCTTGATTGTTATACAACCATTATTAATAAATTTTTCAATGGCCTTTTTGTGTTTTATGTCAAGTTGTTCAAGTATTTCTTTTGTTATCCCTTCAATAACACCAATTACTTCAACAGGTTTTGTTGGGTCTTTGAAATCCTCGGTAGACAAAGAGGATTTCTGGAACAGCCATTTTATAGCATGAATAATATTTGATTTCCCCGCATTGTTGTAACCTACTAAGGGTGTATAATCAGATAATTTGAAGTTACAATCGATTAAAGACTTAAAATTGACTATTCGAATAGACGATAAATTATGTCGCACAGGTATTAGGTTTACTCAAACCTACTAATTCGGACTCATTCAGCCACCGTGAAAAACACCATTGTCAATCATACCCAAAAAGCCCACCCTTGCGGGTAGGCTTTAATTCCTATCAACTTATGAAAGATTCCCTGAGCCCCTGGAAAGGGGCAGGCCGTTACTTATTTAAATCAAAATCAGGATTCTCTTTTTTGAGGCCCACTACATGTGCCTGGAACTCGTAGCCCTCTGCTTTGCGGCCGGTACGTTCCCACTGGGTTTCGGCTTCTGTTAAGGTCATGGGGCGGTAGCCGCTGCCATGGGTGCTGTGGGCACCACGCCCCGGGCGGTGCTGCATGGGGTAGCTATCGCCCAGCCAGCGCTCTTCGGTAAATACATGCTCCAGTGTGCGGGCTATATCATAGCTGCCTTCTTCATCTGCCAGGGGCTTGCCTTTGTACAGGTAGGTGGTGTTGCCTTCCTCGTCCTGCTGCTGCGTGATGCGTGTTTTTAACAGCAGTAGCCTGTCCTCATCGCTCATACCTGTGCTGCGCCCTGCAGGGAATTTCTTCAGCCATTCGGTGTCGCGGGCAAGGGCTTGTTTCTCTGTGCCGAGTGTTTGCAGTTGCGCTTCATAATCCTGCAACTGCCGGCGGAGCGTTGCTACCTGCTCTGCATCACCGGCATCTGCCAATATCTTTTCCTTTGCTTTTTGCAGGAAGATGTCTGCATCCTTGCCATCGTATTCTATACCTAGTTTCTCCTTCAGGTTCTTAATAGCTATTTCCTTACCGGCATTGATATAGCCTGTTTTGCCATTGGCTTTGAGCTGTGCCTCCAGGGCGGCATAACCTTCTGCATCATATATGCGGATGCCATCGGGCAGGGAGATGTCCTGCGGTTCTTCTTCCGCCAGCAGTTGTTCTATCTCGTCTGCGGGCAGGCCTATAAGCTGTAATAGTTGTAGCTGTGCTTGTTTGCTAAGCATGGTGTAAAGTGGTTTTAAATGTGTTTACGATATAGGGAAATAGCGAAAGCCTGTGTTGTGTGCGTGTTCGTTGAGTGCATCGGCATGGCGTGGTTCCAGGCTTACTATTGCTATCAGTTCTTCTATCCTGCGCCATTCGGTAATGTCGTTGCCCTCATATTCCGGGCGTACCTTCCAGTATTCGTACTGCTTTAGTGCGGGTGTGGTTTCTTTACGTTTTGTCATATTATTGTGGTTGTTGGTTGCAAGGTGGTTTGGGTGGTGGGGTCGCTGATGCGCTGCAATGTATAGACAGTGAGGGATGCACGCAGGGCTTCTACGGTGCTCTTCATCAGCATATCGCGGGTGGCTTTGAGGCCGCGCCAGTCGTTATAATATAGCTTGCGTGCATAGTCCATAGGGCTTAGCAGACCCTTCGCTCGGCTGAGCGGGCAGAAAGGAAGCGGCTCTACATCTATCAGCTTCAGGGCAGTGTTTAGTTTTACACTATCGCCCTGGTACAGGGTATGATAGTAGGCTTCCATCTTTTCGCGGACGATCTCGTAGGGAGCTTCATCACGTACCAATGCTACCAGTGCATCCATGATCTTATCCGGGCTTTCGAGCATAAAGCGTTTGCCGTAATTGATATCTGCACCGCCATAGCTGCTACCGAAGTAAAAGCTACCCATGTGGTCTGCGATCATCTTCTCCGTTTGCTCTGCTGCAGCACTGTATGCATAGAGCGCCTCTATCTTAGGTTGCTCATCCATCAGCGATTGTGTAGCTGTCTTAACGTCCGGCCCAGTAGTTTGTATCGCATACTCCACACCCCATTTGGTGTAGTAGGCCATATTAAAGAGTGCATCGAGCGAGCTATCCATCTTATCCCAGGAGGTGACGGATGTTTCTATATTGCCCGCAGGTGGCACCAGTAAAGGATCTTCCTTAGATGGTATGGGCAGGTTAATATCCTGAGATACATCGTACTTATGTTTTTTACCGCTGCCGTTGCAGGCATCGCATTGCTCGCCGTTTATCTGCGTGGTGCCCTTGCATTTATCGCAATCGCCCATATAGCGCCAGCGCTGTGGGAAACCAAAATGATTCTTGAACACATTAAGAATGCCGCCTTCGCGCAGGTACTGATCTGCCAGCTCTATCACGGCATCATCAGGAGAAATATAATAGCCCCGTTGCGGATCATACCTGTCTGACAATACCCATGCAGCCAGCTTGCCGTAATGATTGGCAAAACTATGCTCTTCTATAATTGTCGCTGCGTTGCCATTCCACTCTACCAGGTAGTCCATAGCATCATCAACCACCCTGTATATTTTCCGTGGCCTGCTATCTGCAATGCTTGCATCATCGGGCTTAATATCGGTGCAGAAGATCACGTACTCGGGCCGGCGTCCTGTAAGCTGGTAATCGTAGATAGTGTTGCTGCTTTTGTAGGTGGGGTAAGTATCTCCCTTATCATCTACCTCCATCATAATAAGGCCCATAGGATCGTAATGCAGGGCAGGCTGCCAGAAGGTCTTTACCCAGCTGCGCAGGCTATGCCCCCATTCTACATCGCTGAGCATTTGCAGGAAGGCACGGCGCGCGCCATCGGGCATATTGTAATAGCTGCTGCCACCATTGGCGGTAAACACTTTGTCTATAGGGCGGTGCAGGCGGCTGAAGAAATCTTTATTGCTACGTGTGTAGCGGAGGCGTATATCGTATAGCTCCTTCTTTTCAAAATAGTCGAGCTTCTGAATGTAGGCATCGAGCCCCGTACCCGTGATGTGCATGGTAAGCTTACGGCTGTATGCCTGTGCGGCGTCTACCAATGGTTTGTTGGGCCTGTTCTTTAAGATGTGCTCTATGTCTTGCTGTGATAGTATCATAATGTTTAGGTGTAATGAATGTTATAAGTTTTTTTGGTTTCTGCTTCGAGTATCATGGTGAGTGCATCTGCAGCATCATCGTGCCTGTTGCGGCCTTGCGCCATATAGCCTTTTACAGCGCCGTAGAACTGTGGGTATAATGCATTCCAGCCATCGGGGTAATAGATCATGTTCTGTACCTCGGCAGCACGGGTGAAGATGCGTACCTCTTTATTATCTCTCTGGTGATACCATTGGAACATAGTGCGCGTATTGCCCATCGTGCGGCAGATGCGTTCTGCATTGCGGGCAAAGCCACGGCCACCGTTGTTGCTTTCTATACGTGCCTGCTGCACCTGGTATTTGCAGAGCTGTGCTGCCACTTGCTGCTCGGTAGTATCCATGCCCTCCTGCGTGTATAGGACATCGAGTATATAATACCCTTGCGGAGATGTAGCATATACAATACTGCACAGGTAATCGCTGCCGGTATCAGCGGTGTCTACTACCGCTTTGATGGTTACTGCATCGGCAGGTAACAGCTTGTAGGTCTTAAAGGTTTTATACAGCAAGCCTTCTTTTACTTTAGGGTCCTGCTGGTAGAGGTTGCCAAACACCCAGGGATCGCGCTGGCGTATAGCCTCCATCTTAGCAGCGCTGTGCCGTTCGGGCCAAAGGGCCTCTCCTTCATCCCGAGGGTCATAAGCATTGGGCTTGCCCACTTTTATAGCCGGGTAGGTAAATACTTCCCAGTCGGACTCTTTTTGCAAAAGATACCCTGCAAGGTCTTTCTCGTGCCAGCGTGTGAAGACGATGAGTTGACGGCTATTGTTGTGCAGGCGTGTTTCTGCAACAGCATTGTACCAATGTTCTATACTATCACGCATCAGCTCGCTCCAGGCCGTTTTGGCATCTTTGTACAGATCGTCCATGATGAGGATGTCTACAGGTTCGCCCGTAAGTGCGCCACCAACACCTACCGTTTTGATGCCACCGTTATAGCCCACTGCTTCTATCTCGTCCATAGTGCGGGCATAACCATCGGCACCGTTAGAGAGTTTTACATTCGGGAACAGCTGTCCGTATGGTGCATCATCCAGTATATGCTGTATCTCGCGATTGAACTTACGCGCTTTGGCAGCAGAGTAGCTAACGATGGCTATCTTATGATCCGGGTTGATGCCGAGCAGGTAAGCAGGCAGCCTGCGCGTAGCCCCTTCCGACTTTCCATGCTGCGGCGGTACAAAGATCATCAGCTTGCGTATCTGCCCCTGTGCAAAGCGGTTCAATACCTCGTAGTACGACCGGTGAAACCAGGTGGGTGAGAATGCAGGCATGGTAAACTGTGTAAATGCCGCCAGGTGGTTGCGTGCCGCCGTACAACGCTTCTGTAATAGTAAGCGCAGCAGGCCTTTTTTTTCTTCAAGCTTCATAGTGATCCGGTTAGTGCTGCAATGCGTGCATCTATCTCAGCTTCTGAAACATTGCTAAGGTCTTCGAAGGTGTTTGTAGTGCTGCGTTTTTTATCGGCCCAGTAATTGGGTTGCCTGTATTTAAGCCACAGGTTGATGGCAGAGGTATCGGGCGGGTAATATTTGATGCATGGTGTCTGTATCACTTCGCCGGCCACCAATCGTATATCCACATCCGGCGCTTCATATCCCACTGCTCTTTTGTAGAGTGCCATAGCTACCTCTGCATCCGCGAGCGCCCGCCCTTTATGTATACCTGCTGCAAATTCCTTATGTTCCTGTTTCCACTGCTGCAATACATCTTCGGTAATATCGAAAACACCGGCGAGTGCAGCATCATCCATACCCAGCAGGCATAGCTTATGCGCCTGCTCTGCGTATGTCTTATTGTATTTTTGTTCTGAACCCTTAATGATGTAATTGAGCTTCATATTACTGAGGATAGGTAGTGGTGGCAGGTTTAATGACAATGATCTCTCCCTGTGTAGGCTTACGGCCAAAGCCATCGCATACATCACAATGCTTCAGGGAAGCATCGCCGGGGTCTGCACCCGCATCCCTGTATTTTTCATACCGTCCCGCACCCTGGCACCAAACATCCACATAAGGGAAGTTGGTAGTGTCAGAAGATATATAATCATCCAGTTCTACCTTTACCCGGTTCAGTACATCTGATTTGTTTACCGTTACCGGTATCTCATTCACCGCTGAGTCTGTCGCGGTTTTCAACGCTGTTGCGTCAAAGCTGATGTTTGCACTGATAGCTGCTGCGATGTCGGCCTTCAGATCGCTGCCTACTGTTTCATCAAAGCTGCCCGCTGCATGTGCGGCATCAATAATGCTGTTGATAGCAGTGATAGCGGCTGCGATATTTACATCGCCGGCAGCAGCATCCACATCTGTATGGATGGTGGTTTTAGCTGTTTCTCTTGCAGTGCTGAGCGCATCAGAATAATAAGTGTCTTCGTATTGCCCGGAGTAGATGTCTGCCACGGCAGACAAGTGGTATGGCCGGGCGTTGTGGTCCGTTAGCAGCGGACTAATGTCTATAGCCATGTGTGATAGGTTGTTTATACAGCAAAGCTACTACGCGCTATAGCCGCTGCCAAAAGATTATGTTTTACAAAACAGCTTCCCAAAATTGCTAAGTGGGAAATTGGGCTTACCGTATGTGCTTTGCCTATGTGTTTGTGGGGAACTAGCAAATTGGAATGTTTGTATATAGTTGCTTTGTGTGAAAATTAAACGGAAGCGTGTAAAATAAAAAGGTTGGAATAGAAGCTCGTTTGCTATATACCCTTATCTTCGCGCCACTAAAAAACCTATAGATTGAAGAAGGTCATTATCGCGGCACTATGTATAGCTGCACCGGCAATAACCATTGCAAAAGGACAATTTGATGTATATACCAGGCAAGGGATACTGATGAATAAAAAGGACGCAACTTATGCGTCAGCTACACCTTACAAATTTACCACAGTAAAGAATACCTGGACACAGGCGCTGGGTGCGCGTTATTCCCTTTATACAAAATTTGGACTAATAGTTGCCGGTGGATTGGAAGTAGGGTATGAGCGGTACACTATAGACTTATTTACCGCACCACCTGTCATAACAGGTTTTAGCTTTGTTAATAAACCCAAAGATTACAAACTACGCAGCACTATACCTTATGGCGATGTGAATATAGAATTAGGCTGGCGTTTCAAGGTTACGAAGAAGTTCTGGCCTGAACTAAGGGTAGGACAAACCCTGCATATGCCTATGAGGTCTACAGAGGTCTACCGAAATATCAATGAATATCCTTTCAATTATCACGGCTATTACGAAACAGTTGCAAGAGGCGGATTCGGTAACAGTGCGAGACACCTGCCTATTGGAGAACTGTTAAATAGTGTAACACTTGCTGCAGATGTATGGCATGGTAGCAAAAACATTAAGTCTCTAAAGCTCGGTGTGCAATATCGTCAGCAGTATATAATGGCTAGTGGAGCTAACAGAGTGGATGTCACCTACTACAATACCGGGTACCCGGTAGCGCAGGATAAATTTGATGGGAAGCATCGTACGCTGTCCCTGCTTATTGGGGTAGGTTTTTAGTAATCTTCGTACTGTTTGGGGCGATGAATGTTTAAATCAGCGAAAACTTGTTGATATTCTGTATAGCCTCTAAACAGGTTTTTCATCACGGTAAGCCGCGGTGAAGGTGCAACAACACCATTCTCGATCTCACATTTGATAAAATATACTTTACCAAAGCTTATTTCTAGTTGTTGTTCAGAACGAGTTTCGATGGTGGCCCATATATTTGCAGGACCTTCTTTAAATACTTTTATAGTATCGTAACTGCCATTTTTAGCTGTAAATATTTCTTTGTCACCCAGATGCAATTTGTAATTTATTAACTGTGCAATAAAGCTGAGTGGCCGGTAAACAAAGAGCAATGCATATTTTGCCGTGTCGCTAATTAAATGAGGCGTGATAGTATCTGGTACATTCTTAATGGAAGCCTTTGCAATTTCTATATCATCAACATGATAAATTTCACCCCATATGCTATAGTCATTTTTAAAAGGTGAGTGTGATTTATTTATTTTTTTGATTTTCAAGACATTGCCATGCCTGTTGAGCACTTTTTCTATGGCTGTTTTCATTACCACCTCTTCGGAGTACTGAGGCATGAATCTGTTGTTTACCTTCACCTTCCCTATATACTTTGCTCCCTCAGGTACGGGTACATTTTCTTCGCAGACAAGCACGTGATCATCTTTTTTCTTTTGGGCATTTGATGATACTGTAAAAGACACTAATAATAGTAAAAGGATAATGCGGTTCATATATAGTGATATGTAAGGGGTGAAAATAATAATTTAATACAAATGAATGTTAACCGGGATCCCACGATGGTCTAGATGTGCATCCTTTTTCATCTACTTTCTTTTTGTTTTTGAACTTAGAATTGCAAAATTTGCTGCTACATCTTACAGATATGAAATTGCGCGCATTAATGCTGACGGGCTGCCTGCTAACTGCAGGTTATATACAGGCTCAAACTATTAAACATTTTCCTACGCTCAACAAAGAATGGACGCAGGATATGAAGCCTTTTCGCATAGCGGGCAACCTGTATTATGTAGGTACTTATGATCTTGCCAGCTATTTAATAACTACTCCGGAAGGCCATATACTTATTAATACGGGCACCTATGGTTCCGCAGAGATGATCAAGCGCCATGTGCAGCGATTGGGCTTTAAATTCTCTGATATAAAGGTGCTGTTACTAACACATGCACATTATGACCATGCTGCCGATATAGCAAGAGTGAAACAAATGACACATGCTAAACTAATGGTGAACGCGCAGGATGCCGGTGTCATTGCAGATGGTGGCTTGTCTGATTTTGAGTATGGTAAGTATGGCGCACATTATACACCGGTAACTCCCGATGTATTGCTGTATGATGGTGATACCATAAAACTGGGGGGTATGAATGTAGTGATGCTTCACCATCCGGGGCATACCAAGGGGGCAAGTAGTTTTCTTTTTGACGTAAAGGATGAGCATCGCAGCTATCGTGTGCTGATAGCAAATATGCCGAGCATACTTGACGAATACACTTTACCATCTATGGTCACGTATCCTAATATAGGTAAAGATTACGGCTATACGCTGGAGGCGATGAAGCACCTGCAGTTTGACATATGGCTTGCCAGCCATGCCAGCCAGGTAGACCTCCACAAGAAGCATAAAGACGGAGATCCTTATAATCCTGATGTTTTTATAGACCATGCAGGCTATGATGCTGCATTGCAAAAGATACAGGAGACTTATGATAAGAAGATGGGTGGATAGATGGATAGACAAGCAAATCTACAACTATTAAAAGGCATGCTACTTTTTTTCTGCAATATCTATTGCTGCATCTAAAGTATCGTCTCTGCCTTCGCGTACAGAAAAAGCACGCTGTTGTACAATTTTGTCAATACGTATGCCGTTGCCTTGTGTCTCAGATTTGTTTGGGTAATAGATGCCGATGCCTGAGTACATAGTTTTAATACCACCTGGCAGTTCTATTTGCGATACATTGCCATCTGCGCCGGCAGTTGCCGTACCTATTGTAGTGACAATATCTGAAGCCTGGAAGGCCATTGCTGCATACTCTGCCGCGCTTTGAGTAGTTTCATCAACTAATATGATCACTTTGCCTTTATAGGTATCTGCATTTTCCGGCAGGTAGCCTGTATTCTCTATGTGAAATAGCCCGGGCCAGGTGGCGCTGTTATGCGACGACGCAGAAAATAATGTACGTGTGCTACTTAGCCATGCGCCATAAATATGGGTAACATCGATATGGGGGTAGCCACGAAAATCGAATATAAGTGCGTTTGTTTTTTTAAACCATTCTTTGATGTTTTCAAAATCACCATTTTTTAACATGCCTATCTTTATATACCCTATGCTATCTTTAAGCAGTTTGTAAGTTTCGTCAGAGTGTTTAGGGCGCAATAGTTCACTCACTTCAACCATTGGCATTTCAATGGTTTTGATGTGGTTGCTGCTGTCCATGATCTGCAACTTCATTTTCGTGTCTTTGTGGCGCCAAAACAATTTACCCATTGCTATGTCTCGTAGTTTATCCTGCCGGTTCGATCCGGATATATAAGGCATCATAGCATTGGCCATAGCAATAGCATTAGTGTCATTAATTGCAAGGATAATATCGCCTTTTTTAAGTGGGTTTGCAGATGGGCTGGTGCCTGCTGTTGGTAATACGTTTGTTACAACTAAGGTATCGTTGATAAACCTTGTTTGCACAGGTAGGTAGTGGTCTGTAGGTAGTGGAGTTAACAGTGTATTGTTGTAGAGAATTGCATGTGAATCATTGATAGCAGCTACAAGGCGTTGGCAGGCAAGTACATAATCAGTTTCGTTCTTGGCATTAATGAAAACAGGTATGTACTCCTGCAGTTTAAGGTTCCAATCATTCAGCCGGTATTTGTAAGGATAATAATATTGTACCATAGCCCAATAGCGGTACAAAGCCAGCAACCGTACACCAGCATCGGGGTAACTTACACCCGCAAAATTATTTTCGTTCATAAAAAACGGGTTACCTACGGGTGGCAAGTATACATAGTACTGGCTGGTGACGCTATCCCTGTTTTTCAGTATCGTATTGAGTTTACTTTGTAGTGCAGGTGAAAACGCCTTAATGAAATCATTGTCGGGCATCATCCGCGTATCCCCTGTGCGTTGTAGCATTAAACAGTGAGTGCAGGGATAAGGTGTTCCTAATTTATCCATCCAGGAGGATATTATCTGCTCAAAAGCAGTATTATCTTTGGCTGCTATAACAGGGTTTAGCAGTGAAAATAGCTCATCGTCCATATTGTAATGCCCATCGTTTATAGCCTGATGATAATATTTGATGAAGGCCCACAGCTTTCCCAATTTTGTCAATCGTGTTATTATATCTTCTGTAAGGTGAATGTTTTGCGTGTAAGAATGATCGTCAGGTAAGAATTTACTTTTGTCAATATTGGCTGTGTCTATATTTTGGAGATCATTGCCATCAATATACACATGCATATCATCTACCCAAAGTTTGCCTTTGCCGTAGAGCAAAGCACCCATTAGTATTTGCCTTTCTTCTTGCCCATTGTAATTAAGCTCTATGGTATATTGCTGCCAGTTGGTGGTGCCTTTGATCAGGCGATGATCCATATTATCGATGTTTTGTCCATTTGGCCCGTCTAATCTTAGCCACAGCGCCGCACCGCTGTCTGCGTCCTGCGTTTTTATATAGCCTGTCAGTGTTATTTTATGGCCTACAGGCAGTACAGGTATCTTATAACCACTACAAACATATTCCGTTGTAGCCTTGCTAAGATCAAGGCATAGAGACTGTTTCCCATTATGTTTTACTTTCCCATCTACATGCCAGGTGCCTGCAAGCGCTTCTTTGGGTAGTCCTGTATCCAGTATTTGTCCTATACCCCAATCTTTAGGTACATCACCTGTTGCCTGTTCGAAATCAAGATTATAACGTTGCTGCGCAAATATTGTAAACGGCAAAGCAATACAGCCGATGAGCCCCATGGCCTTTTGAAGGGAAATATGCATAACGGGAGTGAATAGTGTATATCATAAAAATATACACTATTTACTGAACGATATGTTAAAGGATTTACACTCCCGTCATGCGGGTGGCGTAGTGGCCTATAGTTTGCAGCAGTGACAGCACCATTTGCGGCGTGTGCAGATTGTACTTTGCAAAGGATGCTTCGTTGCCTACTTTAATAGTGTATGCTCCATCTACGTTGGCCAGTTTCTTAAACATGTCCTCATCGGTAAGATCATCACCGATAGAAAGAATAAAATCGTAATGATCGTGCAAAAGCAGGCGTTCTGCGGCCATACCCTTATTGATTCCCTTCATACGCACTTCTATTACTTTATTGCCGTTGAGCACATTTAACGAGAGGCCTTCTGTTTGTGCCATCAGCAGCTCGTATAGCTCGCGTGCGCGCAATGTTCCTAATACTTTATCGGCATTACGATAGTGCCATGCCAGTGAGTGTTCTTTTTGCTCTATAAAACTGTTAGGGCATTTGCTTACATAGTTTTGCATAATGGCCTCTATCTGCGGGCGCCAGGTAACATGCTCTGCAATGATGGTTTTTTCCCAAAGGCCATCGGGGTGCTTTATAGCAGCGCCATGCTCTGCAACTAAACCTACATGTAATGCCCCAAGCCATTCTTCCAGCGTATTGGCATCCCTGCCGCTGACAATGTAGACATCGTTTGCCGGGTTGTCGGCCAATTGCTGCAGGGCGTCCAGCACATCTCTGCCAGGTACGGCCATAGAGGGTAGCTTGGCGAAAGGTGTAAGCGTTCCGTCATAATCAAGCAAGAGCAACCGCTTGGTCGATGTCCCGTAAGCATCCAGCAATTGTATGCGTGATGCATTGTCGAGGAATTTTATCTCAAATGCCAGTTGCTGGCTTTTTACATGATATAGCTGTTCAAAGAAATCTGCCGCCCATGTGTTTACATTATAGGTGCTGATGCGGTCTTGCATTGCGGCCATACGTACCTGCTGCTCGTTTGGATCCATTTCAAAACCTGCTTTTATCATATCAGCTATCTCACTGGTATCATTAGGATTGATGAGCAAGGCTTCTGTAAGTTCTTTGGATGCACCTGCCATTTCGCTTAATATCAGTACCCCCAGTTTATCTTTACGACTGGCAACAAACTCTTTTGATACCAGGTTCATACCATCGCGCAGGGGGGTAATGAGCGCCACATCGCAGGCAGTGTACAGGCCCATCAGCTCATCAAAGGACAAGTGCCCGTATTTGTAAAGCACGGGCTGCCAGCTGATATCTCCCATGCGGCTGTTGAAGCTGCCAATGAACTCGTCTATCATTTTTTTACGTTCTGCATACTTGGTAATAGAATCGCGCGATGGAACAACAACCAGCACAAATATTACCTTACTCATGTAATCGGGGTTATCCTGCAAAAACTGTTCGTAGCCACGCAGCCTGTTAGATAGCCCTTTGGTATAATCGAGCCTATCGACAGAAAAGACCATTTTTTTATCTCCTTTTACCTGCAGGTATTGATCGCGCATAGTGGCTACTCCGTCTTCACTGTAAGCATTATTGAATTGCTCAAAATCTATGCTGATTGGGAATGCATCGGCGCGTACCTGCCTGTTGTCCCAGGCTATCATCTGCCCATCGTGCTGCACTTTAAGTACACGTTCTGCACAGTTAAGAAAATGTGCAGCATAATCTACCGTATGAAAACCTACGAGATCGGCACCGAGCATGCCCGTAAGTATCATTTGCTGCCACGGTTTGGGCATTACCCTGAAGAGCTCATAAGATGGGAAAGGTATATGCAGGAAAAAGCCGATAGTAAGGCCCGGCATACGTTTCCTAAGCATACCCGCAAGTGGCAACAGGTGATAATCATGTATCCATACTACATCATTGGAGGTAAGCTGTGCAGAGAGTACCTCGGCAAAGTGTTCATTGACCCTGATATATGCATCGAAGTATGCGGCATTATAATCTACATACGTTGGAAAATAATGAAACAAAGGCCATACTACCGAATTGCTGAAGCCGCTGTAATACTGCTCATAGTCTTTCCGCTGCAGGAAAACAGGCAAATAAGTATAATCGCCGTGGGGTGTGCTGCTAATTGCAGCCTGCCATATTTTTTCGCTGCAGCCTGGCACGCCTGACCATATAGTTTCAGAAAATTCATGTCCGCCGGATGACTGGAGATAAGAGTTGATAGCTGATACCAAACCACCGGAGGATTGCCTGCATTCGTACGTGCCGTTTTGATGTTCTATTGTTAAGGGCAGACGGTTGGATACAACGAATAATCTTTTAAGCATGGTTATGGCGCGGTTTTTTATAAAAAAATAAAAAAATCATGCCTCGCGGTGTGCGATGGCTGATTGCCTGCATTTAATAAGAATAGCGGAGTAATTAAACAAAGAAAACCGGTGATCTGTTATTAGGATTGTTGTCCGCTGCAGGTGTGCAAGTTTACAAAAAATGCAGGCAGCCTCAAAATGTTGACCTTTCTTACTGAACATCAGTTGTTTAGGTATTACGGATAGCTACTTCTTGCAGAAAACCTTTTTCGGCAAAATTTGTATATTACAAAAAGTATATGAAAAGAATATTATTTGCTATACGCAGGTTTCTGTCTGAACGGTTTACCCTAACCGAAGACAAAGCCGACGAGAAAGAAATAATAGAATCTATAAAGGCAGAAGTGCAGTTTAAGGGCACTAATGTGTGGACGCTGATATTTGCCATATTTATAGCATCCATTGGGCTGAATATGAACAGCACCGCCGTGGTAATAGGCGCAATGCTTATATCGCCACTAATGGGGCCTATCATGGGTGTGGGGCTTGCCATTGCCATTAACGACCTGGACCTGCTGAAGAAAGGGGCGAAAAACCTGCTGGTAGCAGCAACCATCAGTATCACCACTTCTTTCCTGTATTTTACCATTACACCATTGCACGAGGCCAGCTCTGAATTGCTGGCACGTACCAACCCTTCAATATGGGATGTGTTCATCGCCTTTTTAGGCGGCCTTGCAGGTATTGTTGCAGGTACGCGTAAAAAGAAAAGCAATGTGATACCCGGTGTGGCCATAGCTACCGCTTTGATGCCGCCATTATGTACCGCCGGTTTTGGACTGGCTACCGGCAAAGTGTTTTATTTTTTGGGCGCGCTGTATCTTTTCTTCATCAATAGCCTGTTTATCTGCCTGGCAACCTTCCTGATAGTAAAGCGGCTGCGTTTTCATAAAGTGGAATTTACTACACCTGAAAATGAAAAGCGGGTATCGAGGCTGATCTTTATCCTGGTTATCATTACCGTAATACCGAGTATATACCTTGCATACCGCATTGTGCAACGCAGCATTTTTGAAAGCAATGCAAAGAGTTTTGTAAGAACGGAGTTTCACTTTGCGCGTACGCAGGTGGTAGCGCCTGAATATGTATATGATGGCGGGCAGCCAAGCATAGAGCTGCTGCTGGTGGGGCAGCCATTGCCGGACACCCTGGTAGATACCCTGCGTAAGAAAATGCCGCAATATGGGCTTGGTAAAGTGAAGCTGGTAATACACCAGGGGCTGGATGCAAAACAAAAAATAGACCTGTCTGAGATAAAGGCGAGTGTGCTGGAAGAGGTATATGCACAACAGCATATAGATACCCAGATACATACCCTGCAAAAGAATAGTGAGCTACCCGACCTGCGGGAGGAGCTACATGCTTTATACCCCACCATTACCCGCTATTCACTTGGCAGAAGCGTGCAGGTGCATGTAGCGGATAGTGTACGTAATGACACCCTCATGCTTTTTACTGCGCATTTTTCGCGGCCGTTGCCGGTAAGGGATAGAAACAGGCTGGCAATATGGTTGCAGCAACGCATACATGCAGATACGGTACGGGTGATAATGGAGTAACGAAGAAAAACTAGAAATCATCCAGCTTTTTGATCACTTTTTCGAGGTTTACGCCCTTGCCAATAACGGGCTTGAAGATATCTCCCATCTCTCTGATGCGGTCTATAGCATTGTATATGGTGAAGTCGGATATTTTCAACCCCTTCTTTACCTCATCCCAGTGCAGGGGCATAGAAACCGTAGCGCCTGGTTTGGGCCTAACAGAGTAGGGCGCTGCCAATGTAGCCTGAGGGCGGTTTTGCAAAAAGTCGATATACATTTTACCATTGCGGTTGCTCGTAAGCCTTTCGATGCTGGTGTATTTGGGTAGTTGTTTATGTACAATGGTAGCTATGGCGCGGCCAAACTCCTTAGAGGTTTCGTAACCGTATTTAGCACCTAATGGTATGTACACGTGCAGCCCTGTAGAGCCCGATGTTTTGCAATAAGAAGGTACACCCAGCGTATCCAGCACCTGGTGTGTTACCTGCGCACATTCTATCACCTGGTCAAATGTATTCTTATCGGGGTCAAGATCTATTACACACCAGTCGGGGTAATCTTCTGATTGTTCTTTACTATTCCAAGGGTTCATCTCTATAGAGCCGAGATTGGCCATGAATAGCAGGTCTGCTTCTTTTTTGCAGACGAGATAATTACGGTCGCGGTCGTCTGCACTGCTATGATAGAGATAAGTTTCTACCCAATCGGGCGCTTTGCCCGTCATATCTTTCTGGTAAAAGCTTTTTCCGTTAATACCGTTGGGGTAGCGGTTGAGCGACATGGGCCTGTCTTTCAGGTAAGGCAGTATTATAGGTGCTACCTGGTAATAGTAGTTGATCATATCGCGCTTGGTGCCCTTTATTTCCGGCCAGAATATTTTGCCCAGGTTGGTAAACTTTAGTTCATGCCCGTTGATGATGCGTACCTGTGTATCTTCAGATGGGTTCAGCAATGTTTTTCTTTCGCCCTTGGCGGGCTTATCTATTGCGATACTTTTTTTCGATGCCGATTTTTTAGGTGTTATGATGGCGTCGGTTGGTGTTTCTTCTTCCAGCTTTACGTCTTTAGCGGTTTTATCATTGCGCATACCCTCGAAGGATGGATGCCTCATGACGCCATCACTTGTTATCTCTGCATAGCTTACTTCGCAAATGAGTTTTGGTTTTAGCCAGGTAGCTGTTGCTTTGGGTGGGTTAGGGCGAAATCGGCTGGGCTTATTTACATCCGGCGTATCTGCAAAAGGTGGCTTGTTGATGATAAGTGGCCTGAATTGTTCCAGCATTTCTTTTTGCAGCTTGCTATTGAAACCGGTGCCTATCTTGCCTATATAGTGCAGCTTACCGCCCTGCATTACGCCCACTAACAGAGAACTGAATGGCTTGCTGCTGTCTTCGTTTCGTGTATATCCGCCAATGATCACTTCCTGCCGTTTGTTGGCTTTTATCTTCAGCCAGTCGCGCGTGCGGTTGCCCACGTGGTAGGTACTGTCCTTTCGTTTGGCCATGATACCTTCCAACCCCATTTGTTTCGCAGCCTCCAGCATTTCGGTGCCTGATGTTTCAAATGCCTGGCTCAGCTTGATGATGTCATTCGGCTTGATGACGTTTTCCAATATTGCCTTCCTATCTGTAAGAGGCAGTTCTTTCAGATCATAACCATCCAGCCACAGGATGTCAAATATATAATAGAGCAGTGTGCCATCGGCTTCGCTACGCCAATTCTGCAAAGCTCCGAAATTGGCCTGTCCGTTATCATCTACCACCACTATCTCGCCGTCGAGTATGGCATTTAGCTTCAGCGATTTCAGCGCATCATAGATAGGGTAGTATTTCTCATTAAACGATTTATCGTTGCGGGACTTTAGTTCCAGCTTATTGCCATTCTTAAATGCAACAGCACGGTAGCCGTCCCATTTCACTTCATAAAGCCAATTATCATCTTCCACGGGCTTATCTACCAATGTAGCCAGCATTGGTTCGGTGATAGATGTGTAGAATTTTTGTTTTGCGGCATGTTGAAGTAAGGTCGCTACCTTTCCGCTGGGGACTGGTGCTTTTTTAGTACTTGCTTTCTTCCTGGAAGCGGGTTTTTGTTTCGTGCTTGTTTTCCGAGTTGCGGGGGCCATAAGCCAATAAGTTGAAATATATGATTTTAAAAGTTCATGCCAGTGTTATCGTTAACTATGCTGGGTATTATAAATGGTGCGATAAAAAGAAATTTAGCCCGCAGGTTAATATTCTTCCTTAAATGCTTGCATATGTCGCTGAAACGGATAGTTTTATAGGGTAAAAGCATTTTTTGTTGCAACCACGGATAGGGCAGCTTCGGGCTGCCTTTCTTTTTTGCAAAAAAATATCCCCTTTCCACGAAAAGAAAGGGGCTGATAAACGAAACACATTTCTTACTAATTCACGCCACAGGGTAAAGTTCGTTTAGCCATTGCACAAAAAATATGATGTTTGTCAGCAAAGGCCGTCAGGTAGCGGTGCATTAAAGTGTAGCTGCCGCCACATCTCGTTCACCACACTCTGCGCCACAATGATGGCCATCTGTTCCGATTCGCATTCCACTGCATACCAGTTTACCATATCATTGGGGTATAGCGCTATATCTCCATGCTTAGCTACGTCTGTCTTAGTCGCCGATACTGCCCTGTTATTATCAAATGTTACCCTGTACACGTCCATATAGCAAAGCTAATATGGCGATGTACCCCGCGCATTGACGACAGACATTTTAGAGAATGATTATTGTCATGCTGCGGGGCGGAAACTACAGAAAATGAAATTCTGTATCGCGTTGGACGGTGTGGTGTGGTCTGTAGTAATACACCTGATCTTTTGGAAATAAGCTTGTAATTTTTCTGACAGGCTCTGCTCTGAATATTGCCTGATCTCAATGCCACTGCATTTTTTAGGGCCCTGCTCAGAGAAAGTGCCAATTACGAGGATGCCGTTGGGTGACAATCCTTTTTTGATAGTGGCTACATAGTGTTTTATATCTGCCTCGCCGGTAAGGAAGTGAAAGGCTGCCCTATCGTGCCAGAAATCGTACTGCTGCTGCGGAACAAACGTAGCCGCATCTGCTACTATCCAGTGCACCTGTTTTGCCTTGTCGCCCAGCCTCTGCTGTGCACGATGAATGGCTGCCTCAGAGATATCCAGCACAGTGATATTGGTATAACCCAGTGCCAGCAGGTGATCTACAAAATAGCCATCACCGCCGCCTACGTCAATGATCTTTGCGTCTAATGGTACGTTGAACTCGCGGATGAAAGCAAGAGAAGTTTCGGGTACCTGTTGATACCAGCTAAAATCTGTAATAGCTTTGGTATTGTATATCTGCTCCCAGTGCGCTTTTGCATCAAACATACTATATACGATTGTTTGTAAAGTTAGCCACCCTGCCAGCGTTGTAGTGTGATAAATGTTACAGAATAGGAATGAATGTGAAATTATTTCATGTATCTTTATTAAACTCTTAAAACTCCTTTCTATGCAAAAAACTTTACTACTTTTTTTGTGCCTGTTGCTTACGGTAACAGCGGCAAATGCGCAATTTCGATACCCCGGTTATTGGCAATGTAGTTTCGATAAGACAACAGATTCTGTTGGTTATCATCTGGTAATTGATACAATGCACTATAAGCATAATGTATGGCAGATAGGGCGCCCTCAAAAAGCCGGCTGTGATTCTGCTGCAAGCGTTCCTAATGCCATTATAACTGATACTCTGTACCCCTATCCCTCTAATGATACTTCTGTTTTTATTATCCGCCATCATTTCCCTTCCTATTGGGGATGGAATGGGATACCAATTTTGAGCTTTGACTATTTCATGCAAAAGGACTCAGGAGATAAAGCTACATTGGAATATTCAACCGATACCGGCAAGACATGGAAAGACATTACTAAACATTTGCTGATCTGGTCGGCCGATTCGCTCAGATTGGATACTTCTACCAATACATGGGTGCATGCATCTATTATGCTAGGCGAACTGATGTTTTACCCAAATACTGATTCCATCAGCTATCGATTCACCTTTATATCTGATAGTATAGATACCCATAAAGACGGATGGGCTATTGATAATATTCTGCTGGAAGGATATTGGGAGGGTATTGCAAACCTAAAACAAGATAATACCCTCATCAACATTTACCCCAACCCCTGCACAAACAAGTTGTATATAAACAGCAAAAAGATAGTGACGCATACACCGCAGGTAAGCATTTATGATGCACTCGGCAGGCAATTATATAACGCAGCGCTTACTACAGATAATATACCCATAAACCTGCCCAATGGCACTTACCTGTTACGATACACAACCGATGACGCTGTAGCGCAGAAGAGGTTTGTGGTAAGGCGATGATATTATACTGCAATAAAAAGCAAAGAGGCTGCAACAATTGCAGCCTCTTTCTTTTATGTTTTTTTTAAACTTATTTCGCCAGTATCTCGTTCAAAAAAGTTGTCATCTCTTCTTCGCTTTTGCCGGTTTTGAACAGAATGTTTTGCAGCATTTGCTCGTCTTTACCGGTACGTTGTGCTACATCATTATTGGTTAGCATGGGGAATTCGCGTTTCAAGTGGCCCTTCATCTTATTCCAGTTTTTCAATACTTCAGCCGTCATTATCTTAATGTTTTAAGAGATAGAACACCCATCCCCGCTAAAGGTAGTGCATTTAAACCGGCGTTTGCTAAAATATGTATTGTGATGGCCGCAACTGTTTTTGCCTGCTTATCTTACAGACCTTGGTTTGGTTTCCGGCTCGTTCCACAACTCGTGATATCGCGCTTCCAGTTTTTTTCTGAAATCATCGCAACAGGTACTGTATTCCAATCCATTTCCTGTTTTTTTGATCTCAGGTAGTACCAGATGCACCCTGCAATTCATCTTGCATAGCTCTATCCGTATCTTACCTATGTCCTTCATGTATATAAAGGTACGCCTATTTTTCAAGCGTTGCGTTTCGCGCTTACCGCGTTATAGATTATTTCAAAAAATAAATAAAACGTACAAAAATTGAAACAATATTTTTATTTAATACAATATAACCATACCTTTACTATATAACGAGTAAACGGAATTGTAGTATGGATCATATAGAAGCGAATATTGCCTATTATAAAGCGAACAGGAGCGATTTTATAACGAAGTATCAAGGTAAGCACCTGGTAATCAAAGACAAGCAGGTAGCGGGTGTATACGCAACTAATTCTGAAGCGGTGCTGGATGCTGCGAGGCTTTATGAGTATGGCTCTTACATTATTGAACGGCCGATAGACCTGAGTATAAGCAAGAGCAAGCCCCGTGCATAATATTTCCCTTTCCCATCACCATTAAAACAGTGTGACTTTGACGATACGTGTTGATAATCTGAATGACATGACCTGCCCTGCGGATATAATGACTTTCTTTGCCGGCTATGAGATCAAACATGTTAGTAAGATCATGTTTGTGAGGAATTTTGATAGTCCTATCGCCCACGGTTATGTCTTTTTGGATATAGAGGACGATGCCGCCGCCCACAGGGCAATAGAACAGCTAAACAACAGTAAGATACTAGGTAACGTGGCAGGAGTTACTATAGCGGGATAAATATTTTCGGTAAGAACAAACTAATGAGCCACACCCAACTTCTTTTTTCGGATTTATTATCTGCAGAATATGATACCAACACACACGTGTTGGAGATCGTTTTTAAAAACGGTAATAAGAAACAGTATAAAAATGTTCCATCCACCGTTTATTTTTCCTTGCTGAATGCATATTCCCCCGATCGCTATTTCGAGAAATATATTTGCGAGATATTCAGCTCATCGGATATAGTGCAATAAGGCGTGGTGTTATAAAAAATTGCAAGGGCTACAATATTCTCCCGGTTAAGAGATTATCTTTTATTTAGGTAGCCGGCATTATTATATGTACCTTCGGTTTTTCACATTGGCTTTTTGATTTCTTTCCTTAGTTTCTTTTTGCCGACTTAAACACTTTTTTTATGCGCTTATTTATTGGTAATCTTAAACGCCAGGTTACAGAATCAGAACTTGTACAATTATTGTCACAATACGGTGAAATATCGTCAGCAAGGCTTGGAGGATCGAGGTACTCTTCTGACCCCAATATCTTTGCCTTTGTAGATATTGAAAGTGCTGCAAGTGCAAAGGCTGCAATAGCAGGCTTGAATAACACGATGTACCTGGAGCAGGTAATAACTGTTACAGAAGCAAAGGATAACAGTAAGTGGAAGTATCCGGGCCAATAGGGCGTGGTGGCAACTTAGAAAGGTTTGCATTTTAGTGTACCGTCTTTTAGAGTATAATCAGTAAAACAAATAATTATGAATAAACTGATAACAGTTGCATTTGATGTAAATAAGCAAGCTAGTTCTGTAGAGCTGATGTATGATATGATCACTGATGAAAATGTTCATACTATATATTGCGAAGTGACGGGTGAATTAAGCAGCATACCTAACTGGCTGCGTTTGCGCAAATTTGAATTACGCTCTTTAATAACCGCCGGAGCATACACACCTTTGTTCTCGGATAACGGCCAGGTAAGAAGTATAGCCGCAGAGCAGTTTATCGACAAAGCGTATACCGAGATCATGCAACAGGAGCACTACAAGCTGATATGAAATGTTAATTTGCAGGCTATTTTAAAATAAATGCCAAATATTCTAATAAGTTTAGTATATTTGCACTTTATTAATTTATTTCAATTTTTATGCAAGAAGGCAAAGTAAAATTTTTCAATGAAACTAAAGGTTTTGGTTTCATTACACCTTCAACAGGTGGTCAGGATGTATTTGTGCACGTTTCAGGTCTTATAGACGAGATCTTCGAAAACAGCGCAGTATCCTACGAGTTACAAAATGGTCCGAAGGGTTTAAATGCAGTTAACGTAAGAGTTATCTAATCTAATCATATCAGTCATTTACAGGCCTCGCAATTTGCGGGGCCTTTTTGTTTTACCATACCACTATCTTATAGCTATTGATAGTTCTGCTGGTTTTAGGGTTAGAGATATCCTGCATGGTGAGGAAGTATACACCTGCTGCAGCACCGGGTATGGTAACATGGATAGTAGCACCTGAAACATGATTGTTATAGTATACAGCCCTGCCTGCAACATCGCAGATATGTATGCGGCCTGTGAAATTACTATCGGCTGTGCTGATGGTGAAGCTGCCATGATTGGGGTTGGGGTATATAGCAAAGGGTAGGGTGGGTTGTTTTACAATAGTGGTGGTGTCATATATGCGCCACAGCTCCGCACCGCTGCTATCCATCCAGTCGTTTATCCAAAGCGCATCATCGTATTCGAAGAATTGCTTTGCATAGTATATCCACGGACTTACTACCAATCCTTCTTTTAATGTTTCTACCGTATCGTTGCCGGACGTTCTGTAAAGCCCGTGGCGCCAGCCTTCAGCAGTAAGTATGTATAGGTTACCTTTATATTCATGCAATAAAGAAGGATACATTAGGCGGCCTGCGGAATCTCTTAACGGGTAAGTGCCTTCTTTTGTTCCGTTGGTTACGCTTATAGCGGCACTATCGCCAATAAAGTAGAGCTTGTCTTTATATACGGTTGTATAATCCCAGCCAAATGCACCGGTGGTTGTTGTTATAAATTGCGTACCGGCAGCCGTACCATCGGTGGCGTACAAACCTTTTTGCCGGCCATCGTCGCCAAAGAAATAGGTACGGCCATTGTAAGCGTAAAATGCAGAGCCCATGTACCCCTGCGCGGGGCCGGGGTTGAGGTCTGTTATCATGTGCGTGCCGGCAGCGGTGCCATCAGATACCCATGGTTCCAGGCCATGCGTATTATCCTCGCCCATAAAAAACAATAAATTGTTGCAGCTAGCCAGGTGCTGGTAAATAAGAGAAGTAGTGTGCAGTGTATCTATCCTGGTAGTGCCCGCAGGGGTGCCATCTGTTGCCCATAGTTCTGTAAAGCCGGTTGGGTATCGTGCCATAAAATACATTTTCCCCCGGCAAGCTATAAAGTCTGTAAAGGCAGCGTTATCAGCATTGTTAAGCGACAATACCAATTGAGTACCTGCTACCGTTCCGTCGCTTACCCAAAGAGCCTGCCTGTGTATGCTGTCTGAGCCCCAGAAAAATGCCTTGCCGCCCTGGACGGTAAGCGGTGGATAAACACCACCATTGATGTTGTTGGTATCGATATTGCTTATACGGCGGGTGCCTGCTTCGGTGCCATCGCTTACCCAAAGCTGTGAATTGTAGTTTTTTTCGACCGCGATAAAAAACACCTTGTCGTTAGCACCCGTGATGCATAATGGCCAGCTACTGTTTGCGCCCTTGCGTATATCTTTCAGCAAATGTGTGCCCGGCAGCGTACCGTCGCTTATCCATAATTCCCGCCCGGAATTAGAATCGGCTTCGCAGGTAAACAGCATCTTTCCGTTGCAGGATGCCATATATTGGGGTACAGAACCAAGTGGCCCTGGCAAGAGATCGAAACAGGTAAGTGTTACCGGCTGTGCAGATACACTTACACGCACTAATAGCAGTATGACAAGCAGGTATTTAAGCATATACAATAGCTCTTATATACCTAAGTTATCACTGTTTTTGCATACCGCAATCAGCTTTAACCGGTGGTTATTATCACTCCACCAATATCTTTCTTGTACTTACAGCATCACCGCTTTGTAGTTTGATAAGGTAAATGCCTTTGGCAGCGATGGGTAGTTGCAGGGTGTGGGTTGCACCATGTATTGCTTTGCTGATGACCACTCGCCCTGTCATGTCATATGCTGTAGCTATGCCATCAAAAAACGGATTGCCTGTATTTATTGTAAAATTGCCATTGTTTGGATTGGGGTAGATGGAGAAGGATGTTACGTTGCTGATATTAGTAATAGAGTTGGTAGAATCTGTGAACGACCATAGTTCCTTACCTGTGGAATCGAAACAGCCGCCAAACCACATTTTACCTTTATATTCCTGAAAATAGCTATTCCATTGTGATAGTGCGTAGCGTGGATTGATATATCCCTTGAGTATTGTATATGTGTTAGCTACTGTACCATCACTGCGTATTAAACCCGGTGAGGACGAACGGTTAAATAATGGTTGTATATACAAGTGGTTGTCATAGACAAACATCGTAGGCTCCAGGAAATCTTTACCCGAACTATCTGTAAGCCTGTAAGTGCCTGCGATTGACCCGTCAGTACTATATACACAAGATGAGCCGATGCTATCATGAGCCATGAAATAAAGGCGGCCGCTATAAATTGCTGAGTATTCGTTGGTTCCTACAAAACTCAGTGTAGCTATGTGTTGTGTGCCTGTATCTGTACCGTCACTACTGAATAGACCTTTATGCGTGCTGTCATATCCCTGGAAATATAATTTGCCATTATACACAACGCCATCCATATTAATACCCGGTAGTTTCCCGGCGTAGAGGTCTTTGACCATGTGTGTGCCCTGAACGGAGCCATCGCTTACCCAAAGCTCAGTACCATGAAGCGTGTCGGTGCCCAGGTAAAACATTTTATTGTTACAAACCCTGATCTTCATAGGACTTTTACTACTTGTAAAAGTTATTTCCGGCCTGTATAACATTTGTGTGCCTGCCTCGGTACCATCTGTATACCATAGCTGTGTTCCATTAATGCCATCTGACATTTGGAAGTATAATTTGCCACCGTACTCGCAGAAATTGGAAGAAGCAACTATCCATGATTGTCCGCCAGATTTCACTATATGCGTACCGGAAGGTGTACCGTCAGACTCATACAATGCAACTATAGAGTCTTGTAAAAAAAAATATAGTTTATTGTTGTACACGGTCAGGTCTCCCAATACTCCCGAGTTGTTGAAAAAACCGACACCTTTGACCATAAATGTATTGGCAGGAGTGCCGTCAGTAGTCCATACGTTTGTGTTTAACGCCTGGTCAGCTGCCAAAAAGTACGCTTTACCATTTAATGTGACAAATGTGCTGGGCCAGGATGGAGATTGTCCGGGTACTATATCTTTCAGCATGTATGTACCTTGCCGGGTTCCGTCAGTAATCCATAATTCCCGGCCGTTACTATCTTGGGCTGCGAATAGCATTTTGTCTCCCAATACACAGAAACTGCCAGGATCGCCATCTTTTAATCCGTGATATAGATCAAAGTGATTGAATGTTTGAGCACCTGTTGATAGGCACAGTAGAATTAACACGACGGTAAAAATAGATCGCATAGGAAGTGGTTTTGTGCCGCAAAACTACGGGTTATTATCACTCCACCAATATCTTCTTTGTACTTACAGCATCCCCGCTTTGCAGCTTTACAATGTAGATGCCTTTGGCGCCGGCGGGTAGTTGCAGGGTGTGGGTTGCACCATGTATTGCTTTGCTGATGACCACTCGCCCTGTGATGTCGTATACACTAACTATACCATCAAAAGATGGATTACTTGTATTTATTGTAAAATTGCCATTGTTTGGATTGGGGTAGATGGACCATAGAATGGTGCTGTGTTTTATTGAGTTGATAGATATTGGTGTGTCAACGTCGCCAAGATGCCATAGTTCTAACCCGGTACTATCGTACTGGCCTTCCAGCCATAAGGCATTTTTGTATATGGTATAATAATATCCGAATGTGCTATAATTCACAGACCTTGGAAATGCAGCATGTATCACATAAGTGTTTGCAGATGTACCATCGCTTTGATATAGTCCAACTGCTGCTGTATCGAAATAGGATTGAATGTATAGTTTATTGTTGTAAGCTATAGGCGTTCCCCTTATCTCTTTACCGGCGCTATCGGTAAATATTTTTGTACCAGCTGTAGTTCCGTCAGATACATACATACAAGCCCATCTGCGACTGTCTTCTGCAAGGAAATAGAATTTGTTATTAAAAGTTTCGAGTATAGAACCATAAAAAACCGAATTCATTGGTTTTATTATCCGGGTTCCTTTTGCCGTTCCGTCGCTGCAATAAAGTCCAGTTGCATTGCCATACATTCCACCGAAATATAGTTTGCCATTGAATTTTAAGGTTGAATAAGTAAAAGCTCCCTGGTTTTTCGGGCCGGGATTGATCTCAACAAGCATATGTGTTCCGGAGTCCGTACCATCGCATGTCCATAGTTCCATTCCATGAGCTGTGTCAGATGCACTGTATAATATCTGGCTATCAATTACATTAATATACTGATTGACAGAGCTGAGTATATCCAGGTTGTCTTTGTAAATAATATGTGTGCCGGTATCTGTTCCATCTGTATACCACATTTGGGCAATGTAAGTACTATCATTCATCAACCAGAAGATCTTGTCTTTATAACTGCATGCGGAAGTAGGGTTGGCGTTCCAATATTTGTTTCCACGTTTTATAATGCGTGTTCCTGAGGATGTTCCATCTGTAATCCACAAAGATTGTATCAAATTACTATCCTTCCCAAGGAAAATGTAGCTGCTTTTATAAGTAGATATGGGCATGATCTGCCGGAGAGTAATGACATGGTGCGACCCTGTATCTGTGCCATCGGTTGTCCATAATTGCATATGCTGCTGTGAATCCTGCCATACAAAGAACAATTTGTTATTAAGCACTTGAAGTGTCCTGGGATTGAAGGCGTATATGTCTCCCGGTGGTAGATTGTGTATTATATCTTGTAGTTTGTGGGTGCCTGTATCATGGCCATCGCTTACGCATAAGTAGCGATGCGAAGCTGCTGGTACTGTCTATACGGGCACCGGCTACAAAAAACATTTTGTTAGCAGCCAGTGTAAAAAAAGAAGGTCCGGAATCCTGAGGGCCCGGGTTTAGATCAAAACGGCTAAAGGACTGCGCATTAACTGCTATAGATAACAGTAATGCAATTAGGGTAAAAACAGATCGCATAGGAAGTGGTTTGTAAGTGTTAAATTAAGAAAAAATATCACGAGATATTATTTCTGCCCCGCAACCTCTTGTATAGACCATAGATCATAACCTGCGCCATCCGCATAATCGGCAACGAAATAGAAGATACCATTAGCGGCAGCACCGGTAAGATCATGTGGTATCACCTTTGATACGCCGGCAGGTTTTAGCTGTCCTACTGTTTTACCATCTGTATAGTAATAAGATTTTTTTCCTTCAGAAACAGCTGTAAACAACATCCTGGTGCCAAAGATGTAGAATTGTGCCGGATATGCACTTTGTTCGCCGGGGTTCAGATCTTTGAATAAGCGGGAGCCCGATGGGGTGCCATCGCTTGTCCATAACTCTTTGCCATGCGTTTCTTCGTAAGCGTTAAAGTATAGCTTATTGCTGAGCACTGCAATGTCTGCAATATCGCTATGGCCTGTAGGGTTGGGGCTATAAACCATGGATGTACCATCGGCAGTGCCATCTGTTACCCACAGGTTGCCGGTACTGATTTTTGTATTGCCAACAAAATATACCTTACCATTCATGACTACAGGAGAATGGGCGTCTGCGCCATCACAATCGGGGCAGTCGAGGATGATATGCGTGCCTGCCTCGGTGCCATCGGTAACCCACAGTTCGGTACCATGTGCATCGTCCCTTGCTACAAAATACATTTTGCCATTGCATACTACAGGCAGGCAGTTTTTAGATAGCAATGGTGTAGCCTTAGGATCGCCGGGCAATAATATATGTGTGCCTTCCGCCGTGCCGTCTGATACCCATGTGCGGTTACCATACACACCGTCGTCTACAGTAAAGTAAGCGTTGCTATTGTACACAAACATGTTAAGCGGATAACTGCTGCCATATGGATTGATATTTTTAAGCAGGTGCGTACCTGTATCTGTGCCATCGCTTACCCATAGTTCTATATCGCCTGCCGCATCCTGCCCGCGCAGCAATAGTTTGTTGTTAACGGCTGCGATTTGTGTTTCATCGGTATAGATGGAGCCAAACGGGATAATGCGCTTTACCATACGCGTACCCTTCTTTGTGCCATCAGTTACCCACAGCGCTTCACTGAGCGTGTCTGTTGCCGCGAAGTATAGTTTGTTGCCCATCGCTGTGAAACCGGTTGGGTTGCCGCTATGGTCGCCGGTAGCTATATCCTTCAGCATAAAGGTGCCGGCTTTGGTGCCATCGCTTATCCAGGGCTCACGGCCTATTATGGGATTAATGGCGGAAAACACCATTTGCCTGCCAAAGGGTGTAAACCGCTCAGGCTGCGATGATGCATTACCCTTGCTGATATCATAACTTGTAAAGGCATAGGGAGCCTGGGCATGTAATTGTACGCTTACCAACAATAAAAACGCAAAACACAGGAATGCTTTCATTATCATGAAGATACGGGGTTTGGCTGATAGCTTCATAGGCTGATAGGTTAATATGATGATAAGGATTTTTTGCATACTCCATATGCCTTATTAACCTGTTACCTTATCGCCCTATTACCGTATTAACTAATTGTGCATCATCACCACCAGCCTGCTGCCTGGGTTATTATGTGTAAGCCATGCCTGCTCTACATCTTTCAGCAGTACAGTATCGGTGTCTATATTCAGTTTGCCATCTGCTGCCAGTTGAAACATTTCGGGTAGGATGCTAACACGATATTCGTGCATCTCTTCGGGCAGGATGCTGCCAATGCCTGATCCTAACAACTCTATTGCAGAGCTGCGTAATGTGCCGGACGACAGGCTGATATCTTCGCCCGCCATGCTGCCTACGGTTACAATGCGCACCTTTCGGCTTATATGATGCATACCTCCGCCCTTCAACGATTGAATGATCAGCTTTATGGGTTTGCCCCATGTATAGTCGAGCACCACATCTATAGGATGTTGCTCGTTTATTGTTTTCAGTTGTGCAAGCAAGTCTTTATCGTCCTGTTTCAGCGATATCACTTCGTTTGCCCCTAGCGCGGATAGTTTTGCCAGTTGCTTCGGGTTGCGGCCTGTGGCGATGATATATGATGCACCATAATGTTTGGCTATCTGTATCGCTACTTTGCCGGTAACACCGGTAGCCCCGTTTATCAGGATCGTCTGCCCGGGTTGCAGCTGTGCTTTGTAGCGTAATGCCACGGCACTACCCAATACTGCATTAGGTAATGCTGCAGCAGTAGCATCATCTACACCGTTGGGTACAGGTATGTACCTGTGTGCGCTTGTAAGCGCTTTTTCTGCTATCATGCCTGTGATGCCCGTAGCATATACCCGTGTGCCATCCTGCAATAGCCCTACACCATCCATGCCTACAACTTCCGGCAGGTTGGTATGGCTGGCATAATGCTGCCCGCTGGCACGGCCACGGTCCAGGTTTTTGATGCTGGCCGCTTTTATGGTTAATAGTAGTTCTTCGTCGTTTGCCGGTTTGGGGTCGGGAAAATCTTCGTAACGGGGTGCGCTGCCCAGTTGGTGCAATACTGCTGCTTTCATCTTCTTTATTGTTATTTGAAATACAAATTTCATTACGGTGAAATTTCACTGCAATAACAATTGTTATCGGCCGATAAGTTTTTACACCTTATTCTTGATGCGGCTGAGCGATACAGATGTAATGCCGAGGTAAGATGCGATATAATGCTGCGGCACACGGTCAACAATATGCGGATTTTCTGCCCGGAGGATTTTATAGCGTTGCTGCGGAGTATCCCTGATGCGAGACAGGAATAGTTTCTGGTAATAAAACCAGCGGCGGTATATCAGGTCTTCCATCTCATCGCGTATGGCAGGTACTTCTTTTTCCATGCGGTCGAAATCATCCTTATCGATCTCATGCGCGATGCAGGGCTCCAGTGTTTCCAGGGTATATAAACCGGGCTGGCCGGTGCGTAGGCTCTCGTAAGATGCTACGCAACTGCCTTCGAAGAAAAACTGCATGGTAATATCACGCCCGTCGTCATTGAACCAGATACGCATACAGCCCGACTCGATAAAGAATAGCTTGCGGGCTACCTCGCCTTCGCGTAGCAATATTGTTTTGGCCGGCACTTCTTTGCGACGGAAATTGGCGGCATAAGTTGTATAGTGCTTCGCTATTTGCGGAAACTGATCTTTGAGCCAATGGATCATATCCCAAATATAATGGTTAGCTGAAAGCTGCGAAAACAAAAGTAACTTCATGAGGCGATGAAAGTTATCACCCGCACTATATGGATACTATCATTAGTGAGTCTGTTTACAGATACCGCCAGCGAAATGCTGTATCCCATTATGCCCATATACCTGCAGAGCATTGGCTTCTCTGTAGTATTGATAGGTATGCTGGAAGGGCTGGCGGAAGCAACGGCGGGTTTTAGCAAGGGGTATTTTGGTAATTGGTCTGACAATAGCGGCAGGCGTGCACCCTTTGTGCAGATGGGTTACGCGCTCAGTGCTATATCCAAGCCGTTGATGGCTTTGTTTACTGCGCCATTATGGATATTTGGCGTGCGTACTATAGACCGCCTGGGTAAGGGTGTACGCACCGCCGCAAGGGACGCTATACTATCCGGCGAGAGTACACCGCAAAACAAGGGGAAAATATTTGGCTTCCACCGCTCTATGGATACCGTAGGTGCTGTACTGGGGCCCCTGCTGGCATTGATATACCTGCAATATCACCCGCAGCAATACAAAACACTTTTCCTGATAGCTTTTGCACCCGGGGTGCTGGCGGTTATCTGTGCTATGCTGATAAAGGACAAGGGTGCAAAACCGGTACAACGGCAGCGTGTATCGTTTTTTGCCTTCCTTGGTTACAGGAAGCAAAGCCCAGCTGCTTACCGGAAGCTGGCAGGTGGCCTGCTGGTATTTACCTTGTTCAACAGCTCAGATGTATTCCTGCTGCTGCGTGCCAAAAGTGCGGGCCTCAACGATCAGTCGGTAATACTGGTATATATCTTTTACAACCTGGTATATGCGCTCGCTGCCTTCCCTATTGGTATCATCGCAGACAGGGTAGGGCTAAAGCGTACACTGCTGACAGGGCTGGTGCTGTTTGCCATCACCTATTTTGGTATGGCTATACCCGGCAGCCGTTATTATTATTTCGCCCTTTTCTTTACCTACGGGCTGTATGCCGCCGCCACGGAAGGGGTATCCAAAGCATGGATCAGTAATATGGTGAGCAATACGCAGGTAGCTACCGCCATAGGTACTTTTGCCGCTTTCCAGAGTATATGCGCATTGCTGGCCAGTAGTATTGCTGGGTTGCTATGGTATAGCCTGGGCCCTGCCGTTACATTTAGTATTACCGGTGTGGTTGCTATCGCTGTTGTGGTGTACCTGGCCAGGCTGCCTTATCAAACAAGCATCACGGTCAAATAATATTTTAACTCAAAATTTTTTTTGTTCGTTTTATATTAATCGTAATATTGCAATAAATAGATGAAAGGATGGGTGCAACGAAGACAGACCTGTTTACCAAAAAACAAAACGAACTGGCCAATATGGCCAAGGCTATAGCGCACCCCGCGCGTATAGCCATACTGCAATACCTGCTGAAGGCCAATGCCTGTATATGTGGCAGCCTGGTAGATGCGCTGGGGCTGGCACAGCCTACCATATCGCAGCACCTGAAGGAACTGAAGAACGCCGGGCTGATACAAGGTACGGTAGAGGGAACGAGTGTATGTTATTGCATTAACCCGAAAATATGGAACGAGTACAGGCAGTTGCTGTCGGGCTTCTTTACAGAAATTAGTTTAACCAATAAATGCTGTTAATAACAAGCTTATGAAAAAGGTATTATTCGTTTGCATCCACAACTCTGCCCGCAGCCAGATGGCAGAAGGCTTCCTGAACGCACTGGGCCATGGCCATTTTGTAGCCGAAAGCGCGGGTATAGAAAAAGGCGTACTGAACCCATTGGTAGTGAAGGCCATGATGGAGACAGGTATAGATATTAGTATGCACCAGACCAAAGAAGCTGCAACGCTGATAGAACATGGCAAGACCTATGACGCGGTAATAACCGTTTGCGATGAGGCCAGTGCAGATAAATGCCCGGTATTCCCCGGCAAATGCAAACGCCTTGCCTGGTATTTCAATGATCCTTCACAGTTTACCGGCACAGAAGAAGAAAAATTACAACAGATACGCCCCATCAGGGACGAGATAAAAGCATCTGTAGAGCGCTTTATCAAAGAAGCAGCAGAACCTGCTTTCTGGAACGGGAACTAATAATTTATCATCATAAAAATTTAGAGCAATGCAAAACGAACAAGAACTGAAAGAACTGGTGAGGCAGAAATATAGCGAGATAGCCTTGCAGGACAAAGAAACCAATGCATCATCCTGCTGCGGTGCAGGTGGATGCAGTACAGAGGTGTATAACATCATGAGTGAAGACTATACACAACTGAAAGGCTATAACCCCGATGCTGACCTGGGCCTGGGCTGTGGCCTGCCTACGGAATTTGCGCAGATAAAGCCGGGCGATACCGTGATAGACCTGGGCAGCGGCGCGGGCAATGACTGCTTTATAGCCCGATCACTAACGGGTGAAACAGGGAAGGTAATAGGCATAGACTTTACAGAAGCAATGATCAACAAAGCGCGCATCAATGCAGACAAGCTGGGCTATAACAATGTAGAATTTCGCCAGGGGGATATAGAGCAGATGCCTGTAGGTGGTGGCGTAGCCGATGTGGTTGTGAGCAATTGTGTGCTGAACCTGGTACCCAATAAAAAGAATGTTATCAACGAGATTTTCCGCGTACTGAAATCGGGCGGGCACTTCAGCATATCAGATATAGTGCTGGATGGCATCTTGCCTGCCAACCTGCAACAGGCTGCCGAAATGTATGCCGGCTGCGTTAGCGGTGCGATACAAAAAGAAGAATACCTGGGCTTTATTAAAGAAGCTGGTTTTGAATCCATCACCATACAGAAGGAAAAAAAGATAACCATACCGGATGATATACTGAGTGGCTACCTGGATGCAGAAGAGATCACAGCATTTAAAAACAGTGGTACAGGCATCTACAGCATTACTGTATTTGCACGAAAGCCTAATTGCTGCACACCGGGTGCAGGATGTTGCTAACAGATCATAAAACCGAAAAGACAATACATGTCATCTAATAATTGCGCACCTGCCGCAGAACGTAAGAAGCTCTCCTTCCTGGACAGGTACCTTACTCTATGGATATTCCTTGCTATGGCATTGGGAGTATCCATAGGTTATTTTATACCATCCTCTTCCTCATTCATTAATTCCTTTTCTACCGGTACTACCAATATACCATTGGCTATAGGACTGATACTGATGATGTACCCACCGCTGGCAAAAGTGAAGTATGAGAATATGAAAGAGGTATTTAAAAATACCAAAGTGCTGGGCGCATCTTTATTCCTTAACTGGATAGTAGGCCCGATACTGATGTTTGTATTAGCGATGACCTTTCTGCAAGGCTACCCGCATTATATGACCGGGCTGATACTGATAGGGCTGGCACGCTGCATAGCTATGGTGATAGTATGGAACGAACTGGCAGATGGAAGCAGGGAATATGCCGCAGGCCTGGTAGCACTCAACAGCATCTTCCAGATATTGCTCTATAGTGTGTATGCTTACCTCTTCATCACTGTGCTGCCACCACTATTTGGTATGAAGGGTATGGAGGTGAACATAACTATTGGTGATATAGCGCGTAGTGTGGGCATCTACCTGGGCATACCCTTTGCCGCAGGCATCATAAGCAGGTATTCGCTAATAGCGATGAAAGGGGAGCAATGGTTCAACGAAAAATTTGTACCTGTTATCTCTCCTATAACACTTATAGCCTTACTGTTTACCATTGTAGTGATGTTTAGCCTCAAAGGGCAGCTGATCGTAACCATACCTATGGATGTCGTACGTATCGCCATTCCGTTGGTGGTGTATTTCGCTATCATGTTCCTGGTAAGTTTTTTTACCGGCAGAGCTTTAGGGGCCGACTATTCAAAGAATGCATCTATAGCATTTACTGCGGCCGGCAATAATTTTGAACTTGCTATTGCAGTAGCTATCGGAGTGTTCGGTATTAATTCGGGCGAGGCATTTGTTGGTGTGATAGGCCCGCTGGTAGAAGTACCGGCATTGATACTATTGGTACGTCTTGCCTTTTTATTGCGCGATAAATTGTATACAACAAAAATATTCGGTGATGAGAATAGCGGTGTTTAGTGATATACACGCCAACCTCCCAGCATTGGAAGCCTGCCTTGCTGATATAGATAAGAGGCAACCGGATGCCATATATTGCCTGGGCGATCTTGTTGGGTACAACGTTTGGCCGAACGAGGTAATCGCAGAAATACGCAAGCGTGGTATACCGGTTATTGCAGGCAACTACGATTTTGGGATTGGCCGTAGCAGCGATGATTGTGGATGTGCCTATAAAACAGACGAGGAAAAGGCAATGGGAAAGGTATCTATTTCCTTTACCAATGAAATAATCAACTATTCTGCTCGTTCCTATCTCAGGACACTGCCTGCACATATAAAAGTTGAATACCGGTTGAATAATGATCAGTTAAACTTATTGCTGGTACATGGTAGTCCGCGTAAAATAAATGAATATCTTTTTGAGGATCGTGAGGAGAAAAGCCTTTTGCGTATCATGCAACAGGCAGGTGCAGATATTATGTGTTTTGGCCATACGCACAAGCCATATCATCGCGTTTTGGAATATACTGATGGAGGCAACCCCCGTTATTATCATGCTATTAATACAGGATCTGTGGGTAAGCCCAAGGATGGGGACCCGCGGGGATGTTATGTAATGATCACGATTGATGAAAATACCTCGGTGGCAGTAAAGAGCTCGGTCCAGGTTTCGTTTATAAGATTTGGCTACGATATTGACGTTGCGGCAAGAGCTGTCGAGCGTAGTCCACTTCCCGCTGCATACGCTGATATGCTGCGCAAAGCTTATTAAGGATGTTTACGCATAACGCTCTTAAAAGCGTTTGGCCCCTGTTATTGAACAGGGGCCTTTTTATTTCAATAACTGCTATACATCTCCTTGCCAAACGCATAAAATACCAGGTATAGTGCCTTTTTCTCCGACGGATGATATTTTACGCTCCATACATCATCAAAAACAAAGCTCGTTTTGCAGAATGGTTGTAGCTCTTTCTGAAATCTGATAATGATGTCATTTTGAGAGTGCTGCTCTTTTGTTGTCCAATCTTCAAATTCCACTTGCCGTGGAGTATCAAACAGGTAGATGTACTTATATTTTTTACCGCATAGTTCCTTTACTTTTTTCTGTATCCTGCCAAGGGCTGCGGGCATCCTGTCTGATAGCATTTCACTGATATTATATTTAATAACATTGCCAGACGCAAGTGCTTTTTCCAATGCGCCATCAGAGCTGCTATTTCGGATGAACATATTAATGAGCATCAGCCCGCTAAGATCGGCCTGGCCTTTTTGTACCGCAGCCTGTATATAAGGTTTGTAGAAAGTGTGGTTTGCATGATCGTGTATGGCCAGCAGCATTGCCGGCATAGAACCATCTTCTAATGTGGGCCATCCGTGGTGCTGCACATAATTGTATAAGTAAGCGGCATGTATGCTATCGGTAATGCGCATACGGCGTGCCAGCAGGCGGCAACTTGTGGTGTCCGCACATTTATCCATACTGTTCCTAACTGCCTGGTCTTCTATCGTCATGTCGTTAAAGACAATGTAAGATTCTGATCTGTTACCATTGCGTTGCTTGTAATATATGGTAGCAAATTTTTTACGGGCATCATCTGTCAATGCCTCGTTGCGAAGCATACTATCTGCATTAGGGGCATCATGCCATTCCCACATCAGCAGGTAGGGATTTGTTTTTAGCAGGTATTCGCTTGCTTTTGCGGTGTCGTGCATTTTTGAGTAGTGGAGGAATCTCTGGCAATCTCCCAGGGTAGATTTGCTGTATGCCTCTCCCAGCATTTGCTTTTCTTGTAGTGTGAGCGTATCTGCCGTGGCAAAAGCCGTTTGCTGTAATAGAAGTAATGGTAGTATCAACGACAATATTCTATGCATGTGCAGGGTGTGTTAGTTTCATCAAGGTAAACAATCTTTTCTAAAATAAATTTGCGTAAGTAAATACTTACATATACTTTTGTGTAAGTAAACGCTTACATATTATGCATGCCATTCGCAGAGATGTTTTCCAGGCAATAGCCGACCCAACACGCAGAGATATCATCAACCTGGTATCTGCAAATCCTATGAACCTTAATAGCATTGCGCAAAACTTTGATGTGAGCCGCCCTGCTATATCGCAGCACATAAAAATACTGGTGGAGTGCGGGCTGATAGAGATAACACAACAGGGACGGGAGCGATACTGCGAAGCCAGGCTGGAGCCCCTGGAAGCGGTGGCCGACTGGGTAGAGCAATACCGCCGCAGCTGGCAGGAGAAGCACGACCGCCTGGATAAATTGCTCGGCAAAATGAAAAACAAAAAGAAATAGTAATACAATTCTTAACCAATCAATCTACATGAACATGAGCACAAAAAACCAGACAAGCATTATTGCAGAACCCGGAAAACAGGAAGTGTACATCATACGCGAATTTGATGCACCGCGCGATATGGTGTACCAGGCACATACCGATGCCGATATGCTGGCGCAATGGATGGGGCCTGCCGACCGCGTGGTAAAGTTTGAAAAATTTGATCCCCGCCCGGGTGGTTTCTACCGCTATACCGTGAGCTCAAAGGATGGTAAAGAAATAGCTGCCTTCCATGGATCTGTACACGAGGCCACAGCGCCCGAGCGCGTGATACAAACCTTTGAATTTGAGGGACTGCCTGAGCGAGGCCATGTAGCTATGGAAACTGCCCTGTTTGAAGAATTACCGGGTAATCGTACCAAAGTTACCGTGCATTCGGTATTCCGCTCGGTAGCGGATAGGGACGGTATGATGCAAAGTGGCATGGAGATGGGTGTTAACGATGGGTATGAGAAACTGGATACTTTGTTAGCGAAGATGTAATACATTAAAATTGAGCTGCGGGGCTACCATATGCAGCCTTTTTTATTATATTAGTACAAACTTTCAACCACATGGACCCACAACAACTCAAAGAGTTAGAAACCATGCTGGCCATCATCTACAAAAAATTGGTTGATCTGGAACGTGGCGATGACGAGCCTGCCCGTACGGCAGAACTAGCCCCCTATCTGGAAGAGCTGAAGCTCAAAGCCAAATATGCAATGATGTACGGCTGGTGAGGATTGCGAAAGTGTCTGCTACTACTTGAAATTTCGTTTACCATGTCCTCCGGAATTACCCCCGTCCTCCGGTTTCTTGACGCACAGGCTATTGCCGGCAAGATTGTAACAAACAACTGCCGGCAATAGTTTTTTTACGAGAGTGCTATATCATTGTGGGCGCAACACCATATTGCTTTTTGAACACAAAAGAAAAATGCGAAAGGTCTTCGAAGCCCAGGTCGAGGTAGATATCTGATGGCGATCTTTTCTCTTCCTTAATAAGGTGCCATGCCTCTGCAAGCCGCTTTTGTAACAACCACCTGCTGGGTGTTTGATGAAATTGTTTTTCAAAATCGCGCTTGAATGTAGAGAGGCTTCGCCCGGTAAGGTGGGCAAACCTTTCCAGCGATACATTGAAGTGATAATTGCGATTCATAAATCCTTCCAGGTCTATCTTGCCGGGTTCTGAGAAATCAAACAATATGTCTTTTAGGCCCGGCTGCATTTGCAGCAATAGTAAGAAGGCTTCTTTCTGTTTGATGGCCAGCAGGTGTTCGGTGCCGGCCTGGTTCAGCGTCTGTTCGTATGCCCGTAGCGCCTCCATATAACTGGCTAAAACAGATGGTGATGCTAAGGGGATGAATGCGGGAGATGTTACCTGCTTACCGGAAGTATATCCATACTCTATCGCAAAATTGCGTAGCACATCCTGGCCAAAGTATATAGAGACCGAACGATAATCGCCACCTGTACCCGGTATCTTGGTGTATTTGTTTAGCCTGTTGCGGCGGCAGAAATACAGATCGCCGGCTTTGAAGGTAGCTTTGTTGCTTTCATCTGCCATCTCTACAGCGCCCGATATCACATGGCCAATAGTATGCTCCTGTATAAATTGCTCGCCTGCGCGGCTGCGTGCAAAGTAGCAGGAAAACTGTATGGGGAAGCTATGGTCTTGAGCGCTCATATTGTGTGCAAGTTACAAATGAAGGTGTTTAGTTAAGGATCGCTTTAGGTTCCAGGTAAGCTTCCAACCCGTATACACCGTACTCCCTGCCGATGCCTGATTGTTTAAACCCGCCGAAGGGTGCCATGGGGTCATGTTTCAATCCGTTTATCAATACCCGCCCTGCGCGTATCCGTGCTGCGACATGGTTTGCATGCTCATCACTGGCCGAGCTTACATATGCTAGCAGCCCATAGTCTGTATCGTTGGCTATTGCAATAGCTTCTTCTTCGTCCTTGTAGCTGATCACAGAAAGCACGGGGCCAAATATCTCTTCGCGTGCTATGCGCATATCATTGGTTACGTTTACAAATATGGTAGGCTTTACAAAATTACCCGCTTCCAGGTGCGCTGGTTTGCCGGGGCCGCCTATCCATAATTCTGCGCCCTCTTCTATGCCCAGCTGTATATATTGTTGTACCCTTTCGTACTGTTTTTGGCTCACCATAGGGCCTATTAAGGTATCTTCTTCGGCGGGATTTCCCACCCTGGCAATGTCCATGTTTTCCTTTAAGAGTTGCTTCACCTCATCAATGCGTGATGCAGGTACCAATAAGCGTGTGCCGGCTATACATGCCTGGCCGCTATTCATATAAGCAGCCTGTATCGCCATTGGTATGGCAGTTTTCAGATCCGCATCTTCCAGCAGGATGTTGGGCGATTTGCCACCCAGCTCCAGTGTTATGCGCTTCATCGTATCCACTGCGCCGCGGGCTATTGTTTTGCCGGTGATGGTAGAGCCGGTGAAAGATATTTTGGCTATGTCTTTATGTGCTGTAATGGCTGCGCCAACAACATTTCCCAAACCATTTACAACATTGAATACACCATCAGGCAGCCCTGCCTCGTGCAGGCATTCGAGTAGCAATTGGGTTTGCCTGCCGCTGAGTTCGCTGGGTTTTATAACAGCCGTACAGCCCGCCGCTATTGCAGTAGATAATTTGCCGCATATAAAGCTGTTGCTGGCATTCCAGGGAGTAATGATGCCTGCCACACCTACAGGCTCCAGGCGTACTGTAGCGGTACCGGCCTTACGGGTAAATTCAAATTGCTGCAGCAATGCGATGTTTGTTTGAATGCTGTTAAGCGCGTTCTGCGTGCTGTTACGGCAAAAGAGAATGCTGCCACCATACTCCTGCACCATGATATTGGTAAGCTCGTCTGCGCGCCTGCTAATGGCATCGTGCATTTGCTGAAGAAAGGCGATGCGTTGTGCTACCGTGGTTTGGGAGAAGGTTTGAAAAGCGGCTTTCGCGGCGGCTACTGCTCTGTTCACATCTTCCTCGTCGCCCAGTGCCAGTATGCCCTGCAAGGTATTGTCTATTGGACTGATGAGATCGAAAGTGGCGGTGCCGTGCGGTGCCGTAAATGCACCATTGATGTAGATGCTGTTAATACGTATCATTTCGTTTGATTTTTGATTACACTGCAAAGCTCGGTGCTATCAAACGGGCAGGGTTTGTTATAAAGTTCAATTTGCTTTGTTCAGAAGTTCAGGTGGAGATACATTGTTTACCCCATCCTCGCCGCGTACACCCTTGTCTCGTAGTGGATGGTGATGGTGCCGTTTTGCTGGTGTTTATCAAACAGGCGCAGCAGATTGTCGTACATGGCATCATAGCCTGCGGCCCCTTTTGCGGGCATGTACGATGAGGACAGCAACCTGCCCAGCAATCCCTCAAAATCAAATACCTGGTAATTGGGGAATGCCCGCCACTGCATAGGTGCGGGTGAGAAGAAATCTGCAATGCTATGCGGATCTACATTGCGGTGATTTACCTCTTTATAGTTATTGCCGTGCTTTTGTATCAGTACTTCATATTCCCGCTCGAATTGGGTATGTGTGCTGCGTTCGTTCCACATCAGTATCACCAGGCTATCGCCGCGTAGTATGCGCTGAAACTCGGGTTTGCAGCGTTCCCGATCGAACCAGTGAAATGCCTGCCCGCAGACGATAGCCTCTACAGATGCATCGGCCAGGTTGGTTTGCTCTGCCGTGCCATCTATGGCCTTGAAGTTGTTATATACTCCCAGCAGTTCAATACATTTATCGCGCATCTCTTTGTTAGGCTCTACCGCGGTAACCATATAACCCGCCTCCAGGAATAGCTGCGAGGATATACCCGTGCCTGCACCTATATCTGCAATATGCTTGCCTGTAGTGAGGCGGTAAGTATCCTGCAGATAGGGAATAATGGCCGGTGGGTAATGTGGCCGGTAGCGCACATAATCATCTACCCGGTTGCTGAAGCGTTGTGTGTTATCGCTCATTTGTTTTTATTTTTAGCAGCTTTGTTTGCGGCTTTTTCGGCATCCTCTGCCAGGCGGAATTTTACAATATCCTTTACCAGCTTTTTGGGCAGGGGCTTATCTATAGGCAACTGTATGGCACCTTTGGATGTCTTGTATTTAGACAGTACATCAGCAAATGCAACAATAGGCGATGCCGTGGGGTAGAAGCCTATATGCTCTTTAGCGGCAGCGTAATATACTAATACGCCGTTCTGTTTGATGGCAGGCATATTGTAGCTGATGACCTCCGTAGCCTTCGGTGCAGCCTGTGTTACCAAAGTGCGCATTTCCTTTAGCAGCGCCTGCACATCTGGCGGAAAGGAATCGATGTATTCACCTACCGTAGTGTATTTACGGGCATCCATAGAAAGGTATTTTGTATTACCCTAAGCTATGAATTTTGCAGGTATTTATGTTGTTTTACGAAGCAAACTTATGGAATGGGTACTATTCGATTTACGGTAATGAAAACGATACTCCTCCTCATACTTTCGGCGTATAGCGTTGCTTGTTTTGGGCAGCAAGAAAAGATTGCCGAACCCAGTCAGCAGTTGGCAGATACGGTAGCAAAACTATTGTTGAATAGGAAAACGTATGACAATGACCGATTAAGCATATTGGAATTATATAGCCTTGGAAAAGATGGATACAGGATAGACTCATCGCATGCCTTATTTTTTGTAATAGGAAACAAAAAGATTGCTTCTTTTAGATTACCGATACCTGATGATGAAGTCAAGAACTTTCAAGTTGGAAAAATCACAGAAACAAAAAATGGCTTCAAAATGGACGTAACGTGGGGTGGGGGAGAGAATATATACAGGATAGATCTTTACTTCATTTATCGGGATAGATATTTCTATCTATATCTAATAAAGAAAAACCATTTTATGTTATCATCACAGAAAGAGATGAATAGTGAAAAGAAGTTAAAGCATTTAGTCCCGATAGATAAAGTGGATATTTTTAAGTACCTCTAAATGAAAGCTTCTTAGAACCGCACTCCGACGCTGAACGGTTATGTTCTTTGTATTACCCTAAGCTATGAATTTTGCAGGTATTTATGTTGTTTTACGAAGCAAACTTAACCTTATGAAAAACCGTGTGCCCTTATTCATCATCATTGTCATCCTCATTGCCTGGAATATCAGCCTGCAGGTATCCCTGCATAATGCGGAGGATAATATTACCCGAATCAAATCATCTATAGAAGCATTGACCGATCAATTGCAACTGGAACATGATAACCATAATAAGCTGCGCGTGCGGGTAGAGCAGGACGAGGATGATATAGATACGCGCCTAAACGCCATCAAGGCAGGAGGATCAACCGGGCGTACCAATAAAAGGCATAATGGCTTGTTTCACTGATCTGCAGACTTCCTGTAGATGATCTTGCCCCATTTTATTTTGTCCCAGATGCGCTCGTGTACAAAATAGCCTATGGTAGTATAGATATTGCTCACCAGCATAAAACCGAATGCGATCTTTACCTTACCCGTAAACAGGTAAATGGATGTAAAATCGAGTATAAGGATCACTACCCTGTAACTGAGTGTTTTTACAATAGACCTTGATAAGGTTTCTGTTGCGTGATGCGTCTGGGGCAATAATTTTTCTATCATAACCTTAAGAGCTTTGTATTGTTATATTGCGCTACAACATAGTTGCATCAAGTTACAAACTTTTAACGCTGACCACAAACCGCGTCTTTGCTGATGGCCGTCATTTCTGCAACCCTGTTAGTGGGTTAGTTTTATGTTCTTAAAAACAAGAACAATGAAAGGTTTTTTCCGTTTTATGGCAGGCAGCTCAGGCCGCCTGGTACGTATCATTGCAGGGGTGGCATTGATATCATGGGGGTATAACTATACCGGTGGTATCAACTGGTGGCCTATCATTATTGGGCTGGTGCCGCTGGCTGCCGGTATATTCGATTTCTGCGTATTTGCACCTTTGTTTGGCTATCCCTTCAGTGGCAAGCAACTAAGGGCATTAGTGTAATAGGGGTTTATCTCTTTATTGCCGATATTGCAGTAAACGCTCTGCAATATGCTATCTCTACAGGTAATAGCTTACCCACAACTGAATGATGCTGACCTGCAACGGATACAGGATTGTCGCAGGCTGCATAACAGGCTATACCATGTTATAGCGCCGCACTTTACCGTGGTGTTTGCGGTGAATGATATGAGCCGGGAAGACTTTGTATCAGAAATAAAGAAACGGGCAGAAGGCATAACCACGATCAATTTTACTATCCGAACCACGATGGTTGTGCCCGATGCCATCAGCGGCTGGTATGATGCCATGCTGGTGCCCGATGAAGGTTTTAGCACTATACAAAGGCTGCACGATAAATTGTACAGTGGCCTGCTGATGCCACACCTGCGGCTGGATATTCCCTATATACCGCATATGAGCATTGCAGACAAAGCTGATGCCCGCGAAGTAAAGCAATTGACCGATGAATGGAACAGTACCGATTGGGAAATAAATGGCTGCATTACTCACCTGGATATTATAGAATACAAAAACCCCGTGTTGCGTACCATAGAGCAAATAAAACTGGTGTAAACGCCGGATTACATATATACCCGGCTGAAAAAGGTGTATTTACCCTTTGCTTTTTACTTTTATATGACGTAAATTGAAATTTCCAAATTGATTATCCCTTTGAAGTACAAAAAGCACATACCGTCCAAAGAGCTGCGACCTTATATAAGGATGCTGGCTATTGTAGAGGGTCCGCAAAACGAAACATACACTATACTGCACGGTACGGGTTCGGTACTGGGTTTTCAGTATAAGGGCAGGCAGCACAATGGCCCGCTTGCGCAACACACCATCCGACAGACAGGCATTGTACTGGTATATTTCCGTGACGGAGGCTTTATGCCACTGTTTCATCAGCCGGTAGATGCGTTGCAGGGGCAACGAATATCTCCCGGCGATTTTATGTTACGTTCAGAACTGCTGGTGCTGGAAGAACAGTTGTTTGAAGCAAACACAGATAAAGAACGCTTTATGATGACAGAGCAGTTTCTGCTGGCTCGCCTGCAGCGTACTGCCCCAGATCTGCTGCTGATGACGGCACTGGCTATTATACACAAGCGCAAAGGGGATGTACAGGTGAAGGAGCTGGCAGATCAGTTGCATATAAAACCAAGATCGCTCGAAAGCCGATTTAACAGGTTTATAGGTACCACGGCACATAAATTTGCCGGCATCATACAAATGAAACACATGATGGGGCAGGCACAGGATTCTGACACCGTGCGTGAATATGAAAAAGGCCTGTACGATCAGCATTATTTTATGCAATATGCCGGAGGCTGGCAGGGAGGAAACAGCGCTATTGGGTGATTGGTTAGTAGGGTAATAAGTTAATTGGTTAATAGGTGGATAGGTGGAATTAGTGACTGCCAACCGGAAACTGCTTACTGAAAATTGAGAACTGCCAACTATAAAAAAGGACAGCCCTATGCATAGCCGTCCTTTTACTTTATATAATCGCCCTCTGTTGTTTTAATCTGCCAGTGCGTGCTTATGCAGCAGGTTTAGCTGGCCCATGTGCGATGCCTGGTGATTGGTGCGGCCCAGTATCACATTCAGCCTGTTGCGGTGAGGTTCTTTTGCAAAATCTTCAGGGGATACGCTCATGTGCCTGTCCAGCCAGTCAGCTGGTTCGAGCTTTGTAAAATGTGTGCTCAGCAGGTCGTTTACTTCCTGCCATTTTTGTTTCAGGTCGGCTACGGTATAGCTATCCTCCGTAGTTCTGTCGGCGCTACGCAGGAAGGGTTGTTCCAGTTCAGGATACAATCGTTCCCCAAAGCCCATCAGTGGCAGCAAGGCATCGTTTACAGCCACCAGGTGCCCCAGCAGGTATATGGCACGGTTGCGGCCTTCTGCTATTTCCTGCATATACACCTCATCAGCATACTTGCTGAAGAAATCAGTTACTTTTTTATTTTCCGCAGTCCATGCGTTCAGCACCTGGGTAATGATCTGTTTGGTGGCTGCATTGTTTACAGAATCGGTTTGCATAATAGTAGTTTGTTGAAGTGAACTAAGGCAGCAAAGGTAAAGGCATTGGTTGCGGTTGTGTTTTACTCATTTCTGATAGTGGTATAGGGAGAGTTGATTGGGTGACTATCTATCGATTATTACAATCTATAAAGTTAGGATCATAGTCCTCGAACGATGGTATCAGCTCTTTAATGGCACAGACAAAGGCAACATCTGCATGGTACACTTTTGCGTTCTTTATTTGTCCGCCGGGTGATATGAAAACAAACTGTCCGCGCTCATTGATAGCGATGCTTTGTGTTACAACACCATTAGCACCCTGCAGGTCTATCAACAGCCTGCAGGCTCTAAAGTTGTTGGCATATTGCGCTACTGTATCGTAGCGGGCAGAATCTATATGCGCCATTGCGGTTTGTAACTTCTGTGCGGGAATACCTTCTGTTATGTAGATGCACTCAACGTGGTGTGTGCGCAGGTATGCAGGATCATAGGGTTCTGTTTGCAAGATGACCTTATTATATCGCCAAAGGTATATTTTAGCGAATGCCTTTGTTTGGGCATTTACCGCACCATTTATTAATAATAGTGCGAGTAAGATAGATAAGGTGGGTTTGGCCATAGAATAAATATAGCGAACGTCACGCTCATTTCGTGAGATTGCTTTGTCGCTATCGCTCCGCGCAATGACGGGTGGGAAATCCTAAATCCTAATATCTAATTCCCAATGCACTAATCCCAATTCCCAATATCTAATTCCCAATCACCCAATCCTACTATCAACTATAACTATTACACCACCCCGGCAAACTGCATTTACTTTGTATCATGCAGATGAAGCATTACCAGCCGACAGCGTCCTTGAGCCCTTATATAAAGGGTTATATGGTGATGCATAGCGGCGAAGGTATGACCAACCGCCTGCTGCCGGGTACATCTTTGGTAATGGCGTTTCGCTATAAAGGGTTGCTTACTTATAAGAATGGTGCCGATACACCGCTGCCTGCCTCCGTCATCAGCGGACTGCGTCGCACTCCCGGCCTGGTGCAGTATGAGGGCGATACGGAAGTAATACTGGTAACGTTTCGCGAAGGTGGTGCTGCGGCTTTCTTTAATATGCCTGTGCATCAATTGTATAGCCAAAGCATATCCTTGCAGGATGTATTTGAACTGCAACAAGTGCGCGATGTAGAGGAACAACTGGCGCTGGCTACCGGTGATGCGGCACGTATAGGTATCATAGAACGCTTCCTGCTGGCACAGTTGAAACACACAAAGACAGATGCCGCCATACTACATACCATCGCAAGCATACAGGCAGCTAAGGGCATCATCCATATAGGCACTTTGGCAAAGAGTGTATTTATGAGTACTGATGTGCTGGAGAAAAGATTTCGCAGCATTGCAGGATGCACACCTAAGCAATTTGCCACTACCACGCGCCTGCGCCATGCAATAGATCAATACACACCCGGCAGTTCTCTTACAGCTCTTGCCTATGATGCGGGTTATTACGATCAGTCGCACTTTACCCGCGATTTCCGTTCGTTTACCGGGCTGGCACCACGTGCATATTTCAGCACCGAGCGCCGCTGGTAATTTCAATGATTTTTTACAATTCTGCGCCTGCGGGCACAGCTAGCTTTGCAGTATCAATTCATAACAATGAATCATTTACTAAAAACAGGCTGCCTGCTATTGTGCTGTGCAATGAGTACATATAGCTATGGTGGCGATAAAAGCAAAAAGATCATGAATACCACAGCACAGAACAAAGAGATCGTAACCAAAGTGTATGACTGCCTGAACAATCGTAACACAGAACCACTGAAAGACATTATTGCCGATGACTATGCCGGCATACGCAATGAGCGTGGCTACCAGGGTTTCCTGAATGCTACCCAACCGGTGATAGAGGCCTTCCCCGATGTACACTGGAATATTGAAGACATTATTGCCGAGGGCGATAAGGTAGTAGTGCGCTGGCAGTGGACGGGTACCAATACAAATCCTTTTCAGCATTTTGCAGCTACAGGCAAGGCTATGACCAATACTGCCATTGCCATCTACGAAATACGCGATGGCAAGATACACCATGCCTGGATGCAGACAGACAGGCTGGGCTTCCTGCAGCAACTGGGTGTGGTAGATGCAGATATTACTGCACCGCAGGCGAAGAGGTAGTCTTACTCTACAAGTAAAGTGCTGGTTGATGTGCCACCTGCATCGTTTTGAAGCTCCAGCAAATACATAGCTTTTGCCGGAGCTTTTAATTGTATCTCTTGCTTACGGCCTTCTACTCTTGAAGTTTGTATCAGCTTGCCTGTTACATCATATATACGTGCGGTGCCCATAAAATCATCCGTACCGGTATTGATAGTGAAATGCCCGTTATTAGGGTTGGGGTAGATAATGCTTTTATTATCGTACATGATATTGCCGATTGCATTAGGATTAATGACGCTATCCTGCAGGCTCCATAGCTCTGGTGAAATAGCTGCATAATTTTTATAGTCGGCATTAAAAAACAGTTTCCCCTTTGCAACTATCCCCAGTTCGTTTCTTGATACAGGGGAATAAGCAATGCTCCCGGGTCTGATCATATGCGTACCGGTATCCGTACCATCTGTATAGTACACCTGGCTTTGTGTGGTGTTTTCTATTGCGTTAAAAAAGAGTAGTCCTTCAAACTCTGCCCATATTTGTGGGTCGGAGTTCATGGTACCTGCCTTGTTTATGTCTATCACCATTTTAGTGCCTGCTGCGCTATCATTGGTCACCCATAATTCCCTGCCATTTGCCGTTGTTTTTGCAGAAAAATAAAGTTTACCTCTGTAGGGATACAGTCCTTTAGGGTCTGAGCCTGCGGGGCCGGGATTAATGTCTGCCACCAAATGAGTGCCCATAACTGTGCCGTCTGTGCTCCATAGCTCTTTGCCGGTAGCAGCTGTTGCACAGGTAAAATAGAGCCTGCCATTATATACCATATCGATTCCGCTGACACCACCAGGGGGTAAGCCACCCATCATATGGGTACCGGTGTCTGTGCCATCGGTATAATACAAATTATTGCCGGTAACGGCGTCATACGCTACAAAATATACTTTGCCGGCTAAACCTAAAACATTATATATAGCGGTACTGGCCTTGCCGGGGTTAATATCTTTCAGCAGGTACGTGCCTGCGGCTGTGCCGTTGGATACCCATAGCTCGTCTCCATTCACGCTATCTGACCCCAGGAAATAGACCTTTCCATTGCAGGAAAAAGGGCTGTTCGCTACAACACCCGCAGACGGGAAGGAGCCATTGGGTACCATATGGGTACCGGGTGATGTGCCATCTGATGTCCAAAGCACTGCGGGTGCATTCAATGGTTGGGCAAGAAAATACAAGAGGTTATTGCACGCAATTATATTAGAAATGAATGACGACTGCGAGCCAGGTTCAATGTCTTTGACCATAAAGGTATTTGATGCTGTGCCATCTGTTTGCCAAAGCTCTTTACCATGTATGCCGTCATCGGCAGCAAAATATACTATATGGCCTAATTTTACAGGGTTAGATGCATACGAACTTGCCGTACCGGGGTTAATATCCTTAACGATATGTGTTCCCGTAAGAGTACCGTCGCTTATCCATAGTTCATAACCGTAAGTGGTACTACCGGCTGTAAATAATAGCCGCCCGTCATCCAGCACAAGCTTTTCGACGGGCGACTGGTTGCCCGTCCTGTTGATTGTAGTATCATAGCAAGTAAAAGAAAACAGGGGCTGGCCATTAGTTATGTACATGCCACATACCAATAACAATAGCAATACATAGCGCATAACGTGGAATTTTTAAAGGATAAGAAGGTCACTAAAATTACGAATGTAATATGTAAATAGCCCGGAAGTACCCTCAATTACTTTATAAACGATGGAATTTTCTTATAAACGATGGAATTTGGTATTGGTTATTGGTGTATTGGGAACCACTACTGATAATGAAATGCTTTGAAATACTTCTCTTAATATATAGATTTACATGTATGTAACTCATGCTAAATCTTAATTATGAAAGCTAAACTTCCATTTATTTCATTGTTGATACTATCTATTGTTGCCTGTAAAAAGAATGATACGCCCAAGGTTGCAGCGAGCAATACTAACAACAATCAGCAGAATACCGCGAGCAAGCACTACAGGCTCTCGCAAATGTCCCGTGCCGGAACGAACAAAATTACAACGTACAATTACACTTATAATACAGATGGTAATGTGTCATCTGTAACATTGGTAGATTCTACCCCTCAATTTCCAACTACAGAACGTTTTGTAGAAACATTTATTTACAATAGTGAAAAAAAAGTCATTAGTGATCATTGGATTCATGTCATTGGCGACCATTCTACCGAGGATACAATTGGGTTTGATAAATTTTCCGGCAAGTACTCGTATAATAGCTCAGGTCAGCTGATATTGACAGATTATAGACTCGATTCGGATCCAAGTATACATCACTATATAGAATACATTCGTACCAGCAGCGATAACATTAGACAGATAAACAGTTATTACCATATCGATGATGGATCGCCTAATTATCATGTGTTTAAATACTTCGTTACTTATGATGCTGCGGGCGACGCAGAGAAAATAGATGTAAGAACAGATACTTATAAAGATTCAACAACTATATTCCCTTTGTATAGTAATATTATATACGACAGAAACCAAAACTATCAGTCTTTTGCACCTGGTCTACCTGTTTATGGTTTTAACTACGAGGCTAATTTTTCCTGGTTGATAACACCGGGTCCTCAGACTTTATCTGTAAACAATGCTTCTGCGTGGACATACACCGACGGTAATGGCATAACACAAAGCATCAATTATACTTTCCATTACGATGCTGACGGGCATTTGCAATCTTATAATGACGGAACGTATTCTTACAGTTTTGTGTATGAAGTCTATTGATTCTTGTTATTGACTCTCAGGTTGCTGATGAAGCGCTTATAAACCTTAGCAAAAATATATACTTGCAGGCGTTAATAATGCTACACCTAAACGCACCCCGTTATGAAGATATCCAATATTGCCATTGTAGCATTGATATGCCTGGCTACCACAGCCTGCAAAAAGAAGGATACTGCCAATAACACCAAACCTGCAGGCAATACGCCAACTGCTTACAGCATCAGTGTATCGGGCAATATGCGCCTGCTGCAGCCTCTACAGTTTACTGCCAATGGCACAGAAGGGCATAAAGTATTCTGGGACTTTGGCGACCAGCAAACAGGCGATGGCGGCCAGGTATCACATGCCTATAACCGCCCGGATAGCTTTACAGTAAGCCTGCGGCTCGATGATATAAATACAAAGCCCGTAGCCACAGCAAGGATAGGTATTAGCACGGGTATAGAAAAGTATGCGGGCGTGTATCATTGGCATGTGCATTATTCTGTAGACTCTGCATATGTAAAGTCTGAACGGGATGCTGAACGCGATATCGCCATAACCTCTACAGGTGATTCTCTTATACAGGTTGGCGGAGATGATGATGGAACTCCGACGTACCATTATTTTCATTCCCCGGCAGTCTATACTCTTGATACTGCCACTGAAGAGATATATACCTATAGATCAGGGAAGGGAATTTTAGAATTTCATCCTAAAACAGGTGAGATAGGCTTTACACGTGTGATCGCAGAGATAAACGGGGGATTTTTCCCATATTATTGCATGGCAACTTATACCAAATAATACTATGCGAGCACTACACTCATTTCGTGAGATTGCTTTGTCGCTGTCGCTCCGCGCAATGGCAGGTGGAAAATCCTAAATACTAATATCTAAATACTAATATCTAAATACTAATATCTAAATACTAATATCTAAATACTAATATCTAAATACTAATATCTAAATACTAATATCTAAATACTAATATCTAAATACTAATATCTAAATACTAATATCTAAATACTAATATCTAAATACTAATATCTAAATACTAATATCTAATCCCCAATACACCAATTCCCAATACACCAATCTCCCAACCTAATACCCCCTAATAATACCCTTTACTTTGTAGAGGCGGTCTATCATGTCTTTGCGCAGGGGGCTGGGGGTGATGTTCTCGTTCTTGGGAACGAGTAGTATGCGGTCTTCGTCATAGATCCTGTTCTTCGCGTCCAGCACATAGGCATTGATGTATTTGCACGTCTCGAGCCCGTTTTTGGCTACCACGTAGTATATATCTCCGTACACGATAAAGCTGCGGTCTATCACCTCCTGGCATACCACATAGTCGCCGTGGCGTATTTCGCTGTGCATACTATCGCCGGTGATGATGGCTGCAAAGTTGCAATCCTTAAAGCGGGGATCGCGCAGGTGATAGATAGGCTCGTACGTGTTCTCGTCCTGGTAATGTTTTACAAAGCCCGCAGATACCGGTACGTTGTACACAGGTATGCCCTTCCAGTCGGGGAAGGCCTCTGCAAATTCCTGTTCGTCGAGCCGCATAGGTATCTTCTTGCCCAGGGCTATCACTTCCTTCTTGCTCACTACCGCTTTGCCGATCCAAAGTTTTTCCTGCAGTTGCTCCACTACTTTTTTTGCAGAGGTGGCGGGGGCGTCTTTTGGAATATTATCCAAATTCTTCAGGTGGAAGAATAGCTTTAGTTTGCTGCGGTCATCTTCTTTGCGGGGCAGGCTGCCCTTCTCCCATCCGCGCAGCTTTTCTGCGTTGATGTCCATCAGCTCTGCAAGGCGCTCAGAGGAGATAGCCTTACCGGTGAGCGATTTTATTTTGCTCTTAAAAGCACTGAGAAACGAACCAATATCCATACGTGAATAAAATATTTGTATAATTATCCAATTATATTTGGACAATTGTCCAAATATGCCCAACTTTGTATTGTGTTAAAGATATAAGTAAATCGGCTAACGGTAAAATCTCGTTGCGGTGAGGATGGTAGAAGTTTTCATTTCATTGCATAGGATTTTTTTGGCAAAGGTTTAGTTTTATTAATCATGGTTCCGGCCCCTACAGGCCTTATCACCCGGCCGCACAGGTTGGCCCTGTATCTACAAGGTGTTAGCCGGTTTACTTTTTCTTTAATGCCACCACCCAGTCGCTATCGCGACACCCCTCCTATAAACAGGAGGTGATATAAGTGTGGTTTTGACTTTTGAATTTTGACTTTTGAATTTATACCATGAAAACACTTCACCAATTTACACTCCGCTTTCCACTGGTGAGCACCTATGCCGGCAGCAATGGCTTGCAGACCATACGCCATGGCGAACTGCACATAACGGGCGGCTACTATTACGCAGGCGATGAACCCATAGTAGATCATACCCATTACGAACTGGCACCCGGCACTACGCTGAACAACCTGATGGAATGGCTTCAATACAATACCGATGCACAGATAGTGAACGCGGTAGAAGAATACATTGCTATGATGGAGTTGCTGCGATGAAGGCAACTGGGTAATAAGGTAATAAGGCAACCGGGGCGATAAGGTAAGGTGCAAATAATAATCTTGCCACTAATCTATCGACGTATTGACCAATTACCTTATCACCCTATTAACATATTAACCTATTGCCATGACCGACAAAACCAAACTCCCTATTGCTACGCGTTACGATCCGGATAAGCAAACCGTATGGTATGGCTTCCTGGATAAGCGCTATTACCTGCCTGTGTTTAACGATATATACATACATCGCGGATGGGTTTACGGCCACGATGGCACCAGGGAATGGACATTAGGACAAGCCATACCCGGCTATGTGCTGGACAGGCAATACTATGGCGAAGTGATATTTAGAAAATTAGCTGATGTGATGATTAGCTGATTAGCTGATTGCGGTAATGTGGTAATACGACAATGTGGTAATACGAGAATAGGATAATGTTAATACGCTTTGCAAACTGAGAACTGCAAACTGAGAACTGTAAACCGCAAACTGCAAACTGTTGACCACCTACTGCTAACTGAGAAGTATCTCTCCTCCTGTTCATAGGAGGAGTACCCGACGCAGGAGGGGGAGGTGGTCACACTTTTGAATTTTGACTTTTAACTTTTGAATTTGAAAAATGAAAGACCGTTATTATTTCCCACACTATTACAATTCGCGCTACAGCGATGAACTTATCCAACTGGCAGAAGACCATAAGCTTGCAGGTTATGGCCTGTACTGGATCATTATGGAGGCCCTGCACGAAGATGAAGATAGTGGTATGGACTATAACGATAGGCAAGTATCTAAACTTGCCAGGCGTTACGGAATGCCCGAAGAGACCGTAAGGCAGATCATTGAGGATTGCATTCATGTGTACGATCTTTTTTACGAAAAAAATGGCCGCATTCTTTCAACTACGGTGATCGAGAATAAGGAAAGAAGAAAAAAAGAGAATAAAACAAATGTGACAAATGGCAGAAAGGGTGGATTAGCTAAGGCTGCTAACAGAAAAGCAAAAATGAAAAGTGAAGAAGAAAATGAAGAAGAAATTGAGGATGAAATTGAAGATGAAAGCCTTGATGGTGGCGGTTCTGTAGCCTTGTCTAGCAAAGAAAGAAAAGAAAGAGAAGAAAGTAAAGAAACTGTTTTAAAGACTAACGTCTTTGTCGAAAACGAGGTTTCGACGGTAGGAGATTCTTTACAACAACCGGGTAGTGGAGATAACGGTACCGAACACGGAGCAAACACGCAAACACCACAGAAGCCCAAAGTATGCAAGCACTACAAACGCCCTATACCACCGCTGATGAAGCCCTACATGGACGACTGGAACAGATGGGCTATGGAATACGGCATGCCCCGCATTACCACCATCACAGACTGCCGGCGCAATAAGCTGAAAACCCGCATGAAGGAGCCGGAGTTTGACATGCAACACCTGCTGGATATGGCAACACGATCTACCGCCATACTGGAGGGCAACTGGTTCACGTTCGACTGGCTGATAAAATCTGTACACAACTACCAGCGCCTGTCAGAAGGGGCATACACCGATAAGCAGGTACCCGAACGCCGGGAAACGGAACGGCGGGCACAGGAGGCTGACCGCCACGAATCGCTCCTTGCCGCATCCCGTGCATTCATCAACAGCTAAACCCCATACCATGCATCATATTAGCAGCATATCTACAACAAAAAATAGTAAACACAAACTTGCGGATAACAGCATCATCCCCGGTAAGATGCCGCCGCATAGTGCAGAGATAGAAGAAGCCGTGCTGGGCGCACTGCTGCTGCAGGGCCAGCGGATGGACGAAGTATATACCCTGCTGCCCTATGCGCATTGCTTCTATGCAGAAGCCCATGTACACATCTACGATGCCCTGCTGCGCCTCTACAAAGACGACAGACTGATAGACGCGCTCACCGTGGCCGAGGAGCTGACCAAAACAGGCAAGCTGGAACGTGCCGGCGGAGGGCTGAAGATAGCGCAGCTGATGCAGGACGTGGTAAACGCCGCCCACCTGGAAGCCCACGCCCACATAGTGATGGAGAAGTACCTGCAACGCGAGCTGATACGTGCCGCGGGAGACATCATCACCGAGGCCTATGCGCCCGATGCGGATGCGCTGGAGCTGCTGGATAAGGCAGGGGAGCACATCAGCCATATTGCGGGCAATACTGCAAGATCGGGCTATGTACATATATCCACCGCGGTGATGGAGGCTATGAATGCTATGGAAGAAACAGCCATGGGTGGCAAGGGCGTCAGCGGGCTGCCTACGGGCTACCAGGGGCTCGATAGATTTATCTACGGATGGCAACCCGAAGACCTGGTGATACTCGCCGCACGCCCCTCTGTGGGTAAAACGGCCTTTGCGCTGAACCTGGCGCTGAACCTGGTAACGCACCCCGATCGGCCGGGTGGTGTGGGCATCTTCTCGCTGGAGATGGGGAGGAGAAAACTCATCAACCGCTGCATAGCTACCCTTTCGGGCATACCGCTGGATAAGATACGCCGCAGCGACCTGGGCCCCGCGGAGTGGCAACTGGCCACCCAAACGAGCAACAGGCTGGCAGCGCTGCCCATACAGATAGATGATACCGGTGGCCTTACCATATACGAGCTGCGCAGCAAGGCCCGCAAGATGGTACGCAAAAACGGGGTGAAGCTGCTGATAATAGACTACCTGCAACTGATGCAGGGCACGGACAACAACCGCAACAGCAACCGCGAGAACGAGGTGGCACGCATCAGCCGGGGGCTGAAGGCACTGGCCAAAGAACTGCAGGTGCCCATCATAGCGCTGAGCCAGCTAAACCGTATGGTAGAGAACCGCAAGGAAAACAAGAACGAACCCTTTTTGGCAGACCTGCGCGAGAGTGGCTCTATAGAGCAGGATGCAGATAGTGTACTATTCCTCTACCGGCACGATTACCAGTCGCTCTTGCCGGAGGACTACAGCGATCATAAAGTGTACCTGAAGATAGCCAAGAACCGCGATGGCCGCACAGGTGTACTCAGCTTTACCTCTCACCCTGCTACACAGAAGTTTGTGGAGTAGACAATTCGACAATTTGGCAATTCGACAATTTGATAATGCGGCAATGCGACAATGTGTTAATGCGGGAATACGGCAATGCGGTAATGTGGGGATTAGGATTTAGATATTAGGAATTAGGATTTAGACATTAGGAATTAGGATTTAGACATTAGGATTTAGAAATTAGTATTTATACCATGAAAACACAATTATTAGACCAGGCACATTTGATGGATGTAATATGCACCGCCGTGGCAGATGAGTTTGGCGTGCCCGGAACGGTTATGTACACCCGCGAGCAAACCCGTAGCACCCGCACCGTTGCCGAAGCCCGGCAGGTAGCCGTGTACCTGATGCGCCTGCACACCGACAAGACCATGAGCGACATCTGCAAAGAGATGGACATCAAAGAACGCCAGACGATCAACTACTGCGTACGCCGCACCATAGCAAGCCAAACCGTTAACCTCGACTTCCGCCGCCAGCTAGCCCGCATAGAATTGAAGATATGGGAGCTGATGGGTGGGTAGAAAAGGGAATTGGGGTATTGGGAATGCGGCAATTACTTTTTGCTTATTACTTTTTTACTTTTTACTTAAACTGTCATTGCGAGGTACGAAGCACGACCTCCTTGGCAACTACGGATCGGATAAATGTACTATAGCTCCCATGTTCGACAAGGTGAATATGTTGATACACGAGATCAGGAAAGTTAGTGGAAAATAGTAGGTTTCATTTTTTAGAGTCATTGCGAGGTACGAAGCAATCTAATCCAAACATGTACTAAGTAACCCTTAGGGAGTGTCTATCGCGAATGAGTAACGCACCCTACATTTTTCAGGGTCATTGCGAGGTACGAAGCAATCTAATCCAAACATGGACTATGTAACCCTTAAGGAAGTGAGTATCGCGGATGAGTAACGCACCCGGAGTATGGACTGGATTGCTTTGTCGCTATCGCTCCGCGCAATGACACTCATATTTTTTAGAGTCATTGCGAGGTACGAAGCAATCTGATCCAAACATGTACTGTGTAACCCTTAAGGGAGTGAGTATAGCGAATGAGTAACGCACCCGGAGTATGGACTGGATTGCTTTGTCGCTATCGCTCCGCGCAATGACTTTCATATGGGGTATCGCGAATGAATAACGCACCCTACATTTTTCAGGGTCATTGCGAGGTACGAAGCAATCTAATCCAAACATGGACTATGTAACCCTTAAGGGAGTGAGTATCGCGAATGAGTAACGCACCCAGGAGTATGGACCGGATTGCTTTGTCGCTGGCGCTCCTCGCAATGACTCGCATCTTTTGCAATGACTTTCTCTTTTAACGTCAGTACTCGATCTTATCGGAGAGGTCTTCCCAGGTGGGGTTCATGGCGGTGACAAGCGCATCTTTGTATGCCCTGTTATAACCCTTCAGTCGCTTTTCTTCTTCTATGGCTTCGGTGATATCGTCGAAGTACTTGTAGTAGACCAGCATTACGCAGTTGAACCTTGCCGTAAAACTCTTAGGATCTGTTTTGTTTTGATGCTCCCATACACGTCCCTCGAGGTTGGTGGTAACACCGGTGTATAGTACTCGCCTGCTAACAGACGACATCATATATGTCCAACCGCCTTTTCGCATGAAGGGAAGTTAAGGAAAGAAAGGTTTGTAAAAGAGGGTGTTTTTCACGTTGATATCGATAAATAAGAAGAGTAATTTTGTGTCTTCGTTCTAAAAACCTCAAAATCCCTTAGATATGATTCGCACAATTGATATTAACAAATTTGGTCAATTTGAAGATTTTAATTGGATTAAGGAACTTAATCGAGGGCCCAGATTTGAAAAGATCAATATCCTTTATGGTAGAAATTATTCTGGGAAAACCACCTTATCAAGAATTTTTAGAAGTATTGAGAAAAAAGAAGTGCATCCAAATTATGCAAGAGAAGCGAAATTCAAAATCAGTTTTGATGATGGGTCATCAATCGACGAAAAGGAAGTTGCGTTAAAAAGCACTGCTCATATTAGGGTTTACAATTCTGACTTCATCAAAGAAAATTTAAGTTGGCTGTACAACCCTGATGGTTCAATTCAGCCTTTTACCATTCTGGGTGACACAAATGTTGCTATTGAAGAGAAAATAAATGAGATTGTTGATCGTTTGGGTTCTATTGAGGGTAAAAAAGGCTTGTTGTTTGAGCAAAATCAAATATTAGAAGATTTCAAAAATAAGACAGAGGGAAAAAATGGTAAGCAACATGAGCTAGACCAAGCTTTGTCTGAAAAAGCGCGAAATATTAAGCATAACCCCGGTTTGTACGATTCAGTGAACTATACTCACCCTAAGATTAGTGCTGACATAAACGCTGCTAAAAGTCAGGGTGTGTTAAGTAACGTTGAGCTTGAAAACAAGAAGAAATTATTGAAGGAGGACACCAAAGAAAATATCGGAAGGATACAAGAGCCTCAGACAAAATTATCCGAATATATAATTAAGACGAAAGAGTTGCTTTCCGCAAAAATAAAGCCAACCAAGCCAATAAATGAACTATTAGAGGATAGCTTATTACAAGAATGGGTACGACAAGGGATAGATAAACACAAGAGCATTCGAAAAAGTTGTGCCTTCTGTGGAAATGTGATATCACAGGATTTGTGGAAAAAACTAGACGACCATTTCAGTACAGAATCTGAGAATTTGAGGACGGACATAGAAAATACTATTAAGCGCTTGAATGCAGGTAAGAAAAATCTAGAAAATTTCATTTCAATTCCTAGAGAAAAATTTTACAACATTTATTTTGATGATGTTGAAATTGCAATTGCAAAATGGCAGAATGCTAAACAGAATTATCTTTCCTGTATCGATGATTTGATTAATGTCTTAGAAGATAAGAAAAACGACATTTTCAATGTTAAGACTATCGAAATTAGAGATAGTTATTCAGAACCTTTAATTCAAGCGATTAAACAAATTAATTATCTAATAGATCAAAATAACCTTAAAGGAACTACGCTTGCAAAGGAGCAGAGGCAAGCAAGACTTGAATTGAGATTATCCGAAGTAGCAAAATTTTTAAAAGAAATTGGATATGAAAAAAGAGTCGTCGAGTTAACAACTGCTGAAGCTGCAATTAAAGTTGTAGAAAAGAAGTTGTCCGATATTAACGGATTTATTCAACAACTCAATAATCAAAAGAAACTATTTGAGGCGCAGTTAAAAGACGAAAGCCGTGGTGCAGAACTCGTAAACAAATATCTTCAAAGATTTTTTGGTCATGATGAAATCAAATTAAAAGCTACTGACAATGACGCAAAAATTAAATTTCAAGTTACAAGGGACGGAAGCGATGTGCAAAATTTAAGCGAAGGAGAATGTAGTTTGATCTCTTTCTGTTATTTTATTGCGAGAATTGAGGATGATCTAAAAGATGATGCTATTAAAGAAAAGCTTGTCGTCTATATTGATGACCCTATATCTAGCTTAGATAATAATCATATTTTTTTTATGTTTAGTCTAATAGATTCAGTGCTTGCTAAACCTAAAAAGTATGGTCAGTTATTCATCTCAACGCATAACATGGATTTTTTCAAGTACATAAAAAGGCTTACAAGTTTTGAAGGGAAAGATAGTGTTGCTTTTTTCTTAATTGAAAGAAAACAAAAGCAGAATCATAAAAGAAGTTTTATTAAAAATATGCCAGAACATCTGAAAGAATATGTTACTGAATTTAACTACTTATTCAAAGAGATATACACGGTTTATGAAGAGGTTAAAGGTGATAAAAAGAAAAAGTTTGATAACACATTCAACAACTTTTATAATCTGCCTAATAACATGAGAAAGTTCTTAGAATGTTATCTGTTCTATAAATACCCAAATAATAATAATCCACTTTCAAATCTTGATAAGCTATTTGATGATAATATTCCTTCTTTGGTAAACAGAGTTGTTAATGAATATTCGCATTTGACCTATATCGACCGCGCTTGGCACCCAATCGATGTTAACGAAGCGGAGGAGTGTGCAAAAATCATAATCGAAGCAATTAAAAGATCTGACCCTAACCAGTATTCAGCTTTGTGTGAAAGTATAGGAGTTGCAACAAACTAATATCCCTAACTCCCACCCCTTAACTTTACATAAAACCAAATCGTTATGGCTTGGGGTTCTGTATTGGTCATACTGCTGATGTACGCAGGTCTGGGGCTTATTCTCATAGTCCCGTTTATACTTTCTGCTCAGAAGACACTCCGCCAGGTGGCACCGCACAACAGGCGCCTGCAACCCGTACAGCTATGGTGGTGGCTGATGCCTATACCTATAGTGTCGCATATCATCATCTTTATATTGGTACTGAGGTTGGCACAGTCGCTCCATGCCGAGTATAAAGAGCGGGGTATACCAGCATCTAACGCACCTACCCTGGTAGCGGGTATGGCACAATGGGGTGTGAGTGTACTGATGATTCTTGCCGGGGGCCGTAAGGTGGGGTTGTTTGCCGTTGGCCTTGCTTTGTTCTTCGTGTACTGGACGAGCGTAGCTACCGTTCGCCGCAAGCTGGAGGAAACGCCGAAAGAAATCCCAAATACTAATATCTAAATCCTAATTCCCTTATTACCGCATTACCTTATTGCCGTATTGTCGCATTACCGCATTAACACATTTTCGCATTCGGCTGTTGTGCGATGGCTCTAATTGGCTTCAGGAGTATCGCTTGCTATTAATATAGAATCGAGCGTTTTAGTAAAGGCGATGGACTTTTTTATGGAATTGTAACGAGAGGGCACAAAATCGCTGCCTACCAATATGTTGGTGGTATCGCAGCTCGTAGCAAGGCTCGGAAGTGCTTTCTTAAAAGTTCCACATTTAAATGTCTTTACTTTAAAATACCTGAATTGTTTATTATCGGCAGTGGCAAGCAATGATGTCAGGCTATCGCGCATGCGTATCGCAGCGTTTGCAAGTGCCTGATAATAATTGCTGGTAGCGGTATAATACGCCAGTTGCTTCCTGTCTTGTTGGTCGCTTTGTAAATGCAGTTTGTCGGCTAATTTTACGCTATTGGTATAATTGGTAACACTCTGTGTATCCCGGTTATATTCCATACGATAAAAACTAAGATCACTTTCGGCGTCTGCGATGAGTTGCTCCATGGCTTCTTTCTCGGTGAGGCTATCGATATGTACAATTCTCAGGCTGTCTAGATGATAAGCATTGCTGTCTATAATGGCATTTGCATCAGTTATGATAGCGGTTCTGATCTTTTCGTCGCGATTGTTGGTGGTATTGTTGCAGGCAACGATCAGTAATATGGCCAGGGCAGGGATCAATTTCTTCATGTGTAAAGATGTAGTGAGGTTGCAAAATACTATAAATCTTTTTCTGTACATATTCGGTGTTGGGCATCATTACCGTTTATCACCCCATATAGGAAATACCGTGTTTTTTACGGTGATTTGCACCATGCAAAAAAACACAAGGTTCATACCGGAGCTGGAGGGCCTGCGCGGCATTGCTGCTCTTGCTGTTGCGGTATGCCACCATATTGCTACCTATTGCCTGTCGGGCGATTGTGCCTACTGGATGCAACCCTTTCCCAAAGAGGGTTGGGATGGCAAGCTGTTTACCATCATCACCATGTTCTTCAATGCCAATCTTGCGGTGGTATTGTTCTTTGTGCTGAGCGGTTTTGTGCTATCGGCATCGCTGGCATCATCGCAGGGCGCTATGGGTGCAAGGGGTATTGCCGGCTATTATGTAAAGCGGGTGTTTCGCATATACCCCGCGCACCTGGTAGCGCTTATTGCTATGACGGCGCTGTTGCTGGCTATCCCCTTTGCGCAGGGGGGTAATTATTCAGACTTCTTTACATCGGTATATAGTATTAAAATATCGGCATGGAGCTTTATAAAAAATGCTGCATTGTATAACACTACTATCAACCCCGTTACCTGGACGCTGCCTGTAGAGATCATAGGTTCGTTCTTCATACCCTTGTTTTTGTTGAGTAACAGGTGGCAGCTACCGGGCAAGCTGGTGGTGCTGGCGGTGTTAATAGCAATTAGCTGGCGCTTTCAGCAGGTGTTGCCTGTAAAATACCTGTTCTGCTTTTACCTGGGTATGATACTGAAAGACATCATGGCGGCATTGCAGCTACAACGCAGCCTGCCATTGCTATACGGCGGGCTGGCGGTGAGTGCCTTCAGCAGGTTGCTCAGCACCTGGGATAGTGGCGCGTATATAAATGACCTGCTCTGTGCGCTTGCCAGTGTTATGATCATCAGCGCTATATTGCTAAAAAGCAACGATGTGATCTTTAAATTCTTTGATAACGGCATCATCAAAAAACTGGGTCAGCGCTCTTATAGTTTTTATATCATCCACCTGAGCATTATGTCCCCGATAGTGGTGTTGCTTACCCGCATGGGGCTGGGGGGCATCAACGGTGTAGTGGCCAACCTGGTGGTAACTGTGGTGGGCATCACGTGTAGCTATTACATCAGCGGCCTGCTGTTTACTTATGTAGAGAAGCCTTTCATAAAACTGGGCAAGGCGTTTACGGGAAGATTGTCGATTGGATAATGCGGTAATGCGGCAATGCGGTAATGCGATAATTTGGCAATGAGGTAATGCGGCAAATAAGTTAATAGGTTAATAAGGGAATTAGGATTTAGATATTTGGATTTAGAATTTCCAACCTGTCGTTGGTGAGGTACGAAGCAGTTTCAAGACCACACGAGCATCACACTCATTCCGTGAGATTGCTTTGTCGCTATCGCTCCGCGCAATGACTTGTTAAGTGAAAAGTCAAAAATCAAAAGTGCGGTTTGTAAAACGTGTACCTTATTAACCTATTTCCCAATTATCGAATTGCGAATTATCAAATTGTCGTCGAATTGATAATTATTACCTTATTTTCTTATATTTGAGGTACTAAACTCCTAAAAACTTAAAAACCCAACCCTTATGTTTTTACCTAATCTCACCCTTGCGGCAGCATTGCTGTTGTTTGCCGCTATTCCCTTTGTGCTGTTTGTACTCACCACAGAGAAGGCCATGAAATATGTTTCCTTCAACAACCGACGGATAAGTGCTTCGATGGTATGGCTGTACATGCTGCCTGTGCCGCTGATATGTCATCTATGGTATTATTACCTGGTGGTGCAGGTGTCGTTGTCGCTGCGGGCAGAGTACCGTGAGCGGGGTATTGCTATGCAGGTGCCGCCTACACTTATATCGGGCCTGGCGATGAATACTGCCTTCCTTGCCGCATATATACCACAGATGCCTGCATGGCTCGGTGGTATGCTGGCATTTGTTACGTTTTTGATCCACTGGTCGCGCATGACGGAGGCCAGCCGCAAACTACAGCAGGACTCTTCGGTATTGATAAACCCGGATTTTCAGTAGAGGGTTTTGATGTGATGAAGTGATGATTTGATGATTGGGCAATGCGATAATTGGGCAATGCGATAATGCGGCAATTCCCAATATACTAATACAACCAATTCCCAATATACTAATACACCAACCCCAATACCTACCTGATCTTTACGGCGGCAGATAGCTTCAATGGTTGCTTGCCTGCTTTGTTGCTTACGGCAATGATCTCTTCAAAAAATATCCTGTCGCCGGGCTGTGCCCTGCTGAGGATACTGGCAGCATTACCTGTAGAGAGGTTGTCTCCTTTTATTACAAAGGGGCCCAGCAGCTCGCTGCCTTTTCCTTTGGGCACATAAGATACCTGGTAGCCGGTAATGTGGTAATCTTTATCGCCATCAGGCATGCGCAATACAGGGTCGTTCACCAGTTGTTCTTTGCTTATGCTCAGGCTGCGCTGGTTGCCTATCAGTACAGGGTTTTCGTTTACGGTAGCATTCTGCTGGGCATACGCACCCAGGGATGTTGCTAATAGGATAGCACTGAAGGCTTGCTTTCTCATACCGGTTGTTTGGTTTCTTTAAAGATATGGTAAAATATTTGATAATGTGATAATGTGATGATGTGATAAATTGGGCAATGCGATAATTGGGTAATGCGATAATGCGGCAATTCCCAATAAACCAACCCTAATTCCTAATCCCCCAATCCCGGGGCACAAAAAAGCCCTCCTGTTACGGAAGGCCTTTTGCTTATTTGGGTTAGAATATTGTGGTGCTTATTGTTTCATGAACCTGGCAGTATGCACACCGGCATTGTCATACAAGCTCAGGAAATAGTTACCCGCAGGCAGGTAAGATATATCCAGCGATTGTGTAGTTGCCCCGTTTGCCGTAAAGCTTTGGTGGCCTACTACATTGCCCAGCAGGTTGGTGATGCGTATATTGGTTTTGCCCTGTGCTGCAAAGTTTACATTCAGCGTTTGTGCAGCAGGGTTTGGATATACCAGCAGGTTGTTGGTATTATCTGTAATGTTGCCTATACCAGTTACCGGTACTACACGTGATGCCGTTACAGGTTGCTGTGTACGGTACACATCGCCGTTTTCGGCAGACATATACATGTATCCATCGTATGCTATGTGCATGGTATTGTTGCTGCTATTGCCGGCATAAGCACTTGATGGCAGGCCGTTATCGTACGCAGCCCATGTCATACCTTTATTTGCAGAGTACATCAGCGCATAGCTGCTGGTAGATGCTACATATATACTGGCGAAAAGGCTATCGCTTGCAGGCGATTTGATCATTTGCTGGAAGGTAGCACCTGCAGGCAATCCGCTGGTACCTACAGGCAGCCAAATAGTACCATCGGTAGAGCTAAAGAGGCCTACCGCACCCATCAGCATCGTACCGTCAGACATTACCTGTACATTGCCCGATCCGCCTGAGAAGGTTACATTCAGGTTGTTCCAGCTGCCGCCCAGGTCGGTAGATTGGTAAACCGTGCCGCTGGTAACGAGGTAATAGCTGCCGCCTTTCTCATACACATACAAACCGCTTTGCGAAAACATATTGAGCGTAGCAGACCAGCTCATGCCATTATCGTTGCTCACATATATCTTGTTAACGCTGCTGCCGTGGTGCAGTAATACAAAGTTGGTACCACCCATATAAAACAGGCGTGTTACGTGCTCTGAGTCGCTGCCTATCATGCCCGAATTGGCTGTATGCCAGGTAGCGCCAAAATCGGTAGAGCGTAGCACACCCTTGCCACCATAATCTACCATAAACATCAGGTTGCCAAAGGCATATAGAGATCCGTTGGCTGCAGGAGATGTCATAGTAGTGAAGCTGCCAGGTGTTGCAGCAGCTGTAGAGTGTAGCAATACATTGCCTTTTGCGGCAAATACATCGCCGCTTTGAGTAGATGCCAGGCTCATAGACCCCGAGGTATTGGTATATACCGATTGCCAGGTAACCACCTGTGCCTGGGTGGTAACGGCTGAGGCCAATAGCGCGCTAAGGCATAATTGGGTAAATTTTCTCATGATCTTATTTTTTAACTATAGCTTACTAAAACCCTGCCAGAACGTGCTGTGGTCGTTCATAAATTGATAAAGTTTTCTTAATAAATTGTTGAAAGGCAATGTCGCGGATAAAATATTGAACATGCCTTTTTTACACATGTGTTTAAATCTATGTATAAGTTGCCCGTTTTTCTACGTGTATTTTTCCTAAATTAGCAATAGGATAAGAAACACATAAAACACACATCATGGAGATAAGAGAGATGACACCACCACTAACACCCGCTGAGGTTCAGCAAATAGAAGAGATCGTTAATATGCTATTGGTAGAGCTTGATTAGCATGTAACATATCCATACAGCATTACGTCGCACACTTGCACGCTTATATCACGAGAAAGGGTTTTAATTATATATCATTTCTGGAAATAAGTGGCATTTTTACGCCATTCCCATTTGCCGCCATGCCCTTGGTAAGACAGGCTGCGTGAAAATTGGAAAGTATTGGTCTTGAAAAACCAGTAAAAAAAGCCAGGATATGCCACTGCCGCATCAGAACCCTGAAATACAACAAACGAATCCGTGGTGTAAACATAATGCATATCTATAGGGATATTAAACCAGCCGGCCACAGTATCATTATCTGCCTCTATACGTACTACCCCGGCTATAGGACAACTGAATGCAATATCCTTCTCTGAGGTCCAGTCTTTCACCGTACCTACAGAATCTAAATGATAGTTGGCTACCCAGTGGTACCTGCCTGCGTAAGGCTCTATACCACTAATGATTCCGATTGTGGTTTTTGCTACCGGCTTATAAGCTTCATCATCAAGGCTAATAGTGATGCGGAAAGAATCTGCTGTTTTATAAATATGCGTCACACTATCGCCATCTACTTTAGTATTATCACCCAGTATCCAATGTATCCGGTGCCCGTGTGCGCCATTGGCCACCAGTTTCATGGGTGTGTTGACCATATAGTTACCTGATACGGAAATACTATAAGCAGGGCCGGAGTTTCCTGCATTGGCGAGCGCCGTGTTATCCTCATTTTTTTTGCAGGATACAAGAGCTAGGGTAGTTATTAAAGCTATAGGCAGGCAACGCATAGGTAGTAGTATTAGAAATTAATAGTTACAACAATAATAATACCAGTTATTCCTTTGCAATAGCAACCTGGAATGGTTTTTTAACTAATTGATTGCAACAGCGGCATAATTTATACACCCGTATATATAAAAAAACAAAGCTATGACAACGACAACAGGATATAAAGTATGGAACGTAATCTTATGGATACTGCAGCTGGGCCTGGCGGCGATGTTTACCATGACGGGCTGGATGAAGCTGAGCACACCCATAGATCAGCTGGCTGCTATGATGCCATGGGCAAAAGATGCACCTGCGCTGGTACGTTTTATAGGCACCTGCGAATTGCTGGGCGCCATCGGGCTAATACTGCCGGCATTATTAAGAATTGCACCGAGGCTTACACCATGGGCGGCTGTGGGCATCGCAACCATTATGCTGCTTGCTACGGGCTTTCATATTTATAGGGGAGAGCTGCCACACATCACTACCACCATCGGGCTGGGTTTAGTAGCCGTATTGGTAGCATGGGGCAGGTTTAGAAAAGCGCCCATAGCACCACGGGGATCTGCTCATAGAAATACCGTTAACGCAAGCCAGCTGCATCCAAGATAAAGAGCCCTTATTACAACAACTATTCAACCAATCAACTATTCAACCAACCAACTATTCAACCTATTACTATATCGACTTATTACCATATTGCCGCATTACCGTATTGGCTAATTGTCGAATTATCAAATTGCTACTCCTTCTTTCCCGGATTAGGTACTATTACCAGTGTTGCAGCATCGCAGTTCCAGATGCTGATATAATCTTTAGAAACGGTAACACAACTATTACCACTACCCGGTGGCATGTATAGCATAGAAGTGCAAATATCGGTAGGCGTGATGAACAGGTTATACTCAGATATATGAGTATGTACCGTTCCTTTATAGTTTTCTAATGTATCTTCTTTAGGATCTATTGGTAACAGCGTACGGTGCAGGGCTTTTTTCTCTATCACCTTATTGTCTTTATCCAGCGTAATCTTGTAATCGTTACCATACAGTATTACCCCTTCTTTTGCTGTGCTGGTGATCACATATACCCGGCGATAATCGCCCGTTATCAGTGGCGCTATGTTGAAGTTGCAATTGTCGTAGTATTTAAAAAATCCGTCTGATGCATTGGTCATCTGCTGCACGGCTCTGCGCATACCTACATATTGCTGTTCTGTGGCTGTTAATACACGGTGCTGCAGGTTTACGATGCCTGTTTCCGGGTCTATACCATCTTTAAATATAACCGTGCCTATCACGCTATCGGGGTAGGGCTTGCTGGTAAAAATACACTTCATGCCGCTGCCGTCTATATAAGAGCAATAGCCGCCAATATCTTCCTGGCTGCCTGTATAGCTGCTCATAAACAGGTCGCTGGCCACCCAGGAGCAATGCTCGCTGTTGTAGAGCATCAGCCCCTCGGCCTTGAGGCTATCGGCAATATAGGCAAGCTGATCTTTCGATAATTTATCGGCCGCTTGTGTTTTAAAGCATAGCAGCAGGATGAATAAAAACGGAGTGAACTTCATTCGGGTAGAAACTTTGTCTGAAAATGATAATAAAGGGAAAACGTTTGTCTTATATAGCAGGGATAAAGGTAATATAAAACTTTTACGCATCCTTTGTTTAACTTCATAAAGTACCATAAAAAGAGGATCAATGAGAAAGATATACATAGCCGCGATAGCGCTGTTGCTAAGCGCCGGTACATCTATAGCGCAAACAAAACCTAAGCTTACCACAGATACCGGCCTGCAGGATTCTGTGCTTAGCTTCCTGGTCAATAAATTACCAACGCTCGATGGCATACCGGTAGTACACGAGTTTGGCCGCAACAAGTCTGCCGATCTTTTTTATAACCAGGATGTAGCTCCTAATTATGATCTGAGCGTTGCTATAGAGAACATTACCAAAGAACTGAACCTGCAGAAAATGCCTGCTCCTAAAAAGTGGACAAAGACCATTAAGCGGCATCCGCTCGCAGAACAAAAGCTGCAACCCAAAGCAGGCGATATGGTCATCAGCATACAGAAGCCCATCTACAGGGATGGTATGTATTATGTACTCGCTACCGCAGAGGTAAAGCAATATCCGACTCCCTGTGAGTTCCTTTTTGTTTATGACAAAAATACATTAACACAGCTAACGTATTCTGAAGAAAATCAGGAGTAAAGATATTTTTTAAAAAAGTTTTATCCCTTAAAATCCGCTACTGTAAAGGTTTTAGAGGTAATGATATGCGTACTGAAGAAAAAATAATTTTTTTTCAGAAGAAAAGTTTTTCCTAATTTTGTATCACAATACAGCCGGTGGTTGTTTGTTCTTTTCTAAGGGGATGTCTCCCCAAAGCACACGGAGTGGTACTCCAAATATCTACGGGCGGTGCCCGGTATCTTTCTCAATTTTCCTCTTAAAAATGGCAAATTATGCATCCAGTCTGTTGACTAATGCCCAAACTACGCTCGCCACAAAATACAACGAAGCCGAACTGCGTAGAAAAGAACGTCCCGTATTGACGATGGCACTGAACAATGCCCAATACACCCTGCCCGACTGGGAATCGCTGAAGACAGCAGAAAGCCGCGTGGTAGAAGTAAAATACCTGAAACAACGCGCACCCGGCAGTGGCACCGCAAAGGTAGCACTGCACACAGGCACCAAAGGCGATAGCGGTACGCTGAACCTCGCCTACCAATGTCTTACCGAAACATTCTACATGAGCCGCAAGCAGGCACAGAACAATGCCGTTGGCGCTAAGATCATGTTTCAGCACGAGATAGAACAGGCTGTTGATAATCTTAAAGACCGCATGGAAACCCTGGGCCTTGCCTACCTTGCAGCCCACACCTGCCAGCTTACCAGCCCTGCAACATCAGGCGCCGGTACGTGGAACAGTACCAACCATGCACTGGAAATACCCGCTGCTAAGCTCGACTATTTTACACAGCTCTCTAAAACCTTTATGCGTGGCCGCCTGTACCGTGGCGACCTGGATATGATCCCCGATCTGCAACTGTGGCCATCGCTGGAGCGTACCATGTGGCAAGGCGCGGGCAACAGTACCAACCTTGCGCCCCAAATGCAGGGTGTTCGTATGGCGGCAACATCAGAAGTGATCTCTGCAAGCTATACAGACGGTGCTGCTTTCATCATGCCTGCAGGTACGTTCAAAGCACTTAACTGGAACGATCCGCTGAATAAAGAAGGCATGGATGCAGGCGATAACGAAGTAGGTATGTTTGGCACTTTGTTAGATCCGTTCGGTTCGGGCTTTGTGTTTGATGTATCTAAGTATAGCAAGCGTGGCGATGAAAGCGCCAATGGCGGCGGCGTGCAGGATGTGCTGGATCAGTGGGAAATATCTGCATGGGTAGGCTGGGGTGTACCACCACTGTCTGCAGCGAGTGATAGCCCGGTACATCTTATAAGCGTAGGTGCTTAATACATACATCTCCCTAAACCATAAACCATGACGAACGGATATAACGCAGCCCTTGTGCTGCCTGCAATGGAGCGTATTGGCTGGCTGCAACCCACCACCAAAGGCTATGATGTGGTAGACTGCGACAACACACAAAGCGAAAGCGGCAGGTATTATAATGATGGCAGCTTTCACGCCTCTTTGCTGATAGAGAACCTGTACGATTGCCAGCCTGATGCGGATATTACTGAAGATGATTTTAATGCTTACCTGGTACAGCTCCGCAGGTCGGTTATTATGTCTGCACTCAATGCAGTGTTTGATGCACCGCAGTATGTAGGTGGTGGTTTACTGTTCCGTAAAGCGGTAAACACAGCGCATAACCCTGTAGCCAATAACGGCAACTTCTGCGGCATACGCATTAAAGTGAGCGATGGTGATTATGGTGTACTGCTGAAGAATGCGATACTCTTCTTTAATGCAGATGTAAGCTTCCCGCTCTACCTCTTTCACTCCCTAACCAATGGCACCGATACGGTAGATAATGTGCTTACCGATGTTCCATATATAAAGAAGTGGCAGGTAGCGGCAAAGGGCAATAGCCAAACATCTGTAGCGCTCAACTATGCCATTAACAACGCTACCGATGTGGTAAAGGGCGGCGAATGGTTTCTCGGTTATTTCCAGGATGATCTTGGTGCGGTGCGTGCCTACGATTATAGTGTAGCTGCCAATTGTTACCATGTGTTTGGCGGAGTATCGTTTGAGTCGAAAGCTAATGGTGCAGACTTTGACAGGGAGACCTATGGTTGCAGCGCAGGCATGTATGGATTGAATGCAGAGCTGGGCAGCTATCGCGATATGACGGAAACCATTGTGAACAATGCGCACCTGTTTGATAACCTGCAAGGGCTGATGATGGCGGCAAGGGCGATAGAGATAGTGCAGAACAGTGCCCGGGGCAATGCCCGCGAGCGTATGGGTAAAGAGAACCTAGCCGTCCTCTACCGCGATCTGAACCAGGTAACCACTGCCGATAATCCTTATACCACGGGCCTCAAAGGGCAGATACTGCAAGAGGTAAAACGCCTGCGCGATGCCTTCTATAAAAGATCCTCGTCCATCACCATCCAAAACCCTGCAATATGATATATACTAAATATCGCCCGGTGGGTATAGATGTATGGATACAGGATATGCAGCAAGACCTGTACGATTACCTGCAGGATGTATGGGAGCTTGCCGCAGATGAGTATAACTGCTACGGCCGTGTGTATCGCAATCGCAAAGATGCAGGCTACGTGCCTGAGGTGTTTACCAACAACAACGATTATAAAGAACTATTGCTGGATGACAGTGTGGCCGTACACTCTTTCTTTGGTATTGGCAGCAACATCACTATAGATAATTATAAATCGCAGACGGCAGATGTACACCTGGTGTTCTTCATCAACCTGGCGAAGATAAAACCACAAATGGCCCGTGCCGATGTAGAAGTGCGCCGCGATGTGCTGGAGATGCTGAAGTACGAGATGCACCAGTTCATTATGAAGAGCGAAGTGACAGGGATAGAAAGAGTGCTGCAGGAATATCCCGGCCTTAGCAAAACAGATATGGTGAAGTTTGATACCCATCCATGGCATTGCTTCCGCTACAATATGCAATGCACCTACGATCCTTTTTTACGATCAAGATTTTAAGAACAATACCTAAACCTTTTTAAACAACATGCCACAGAGCGTAATTAATAAAGTAACACAAAATGCTGCAGGCAATTACAGTGCCGGTACCGGTAAGTTTGACCCCGGTAAGATACGCGGCGCTATACTGCACCCATACGATGCAGACCTGCTAAGCACGGCCGACCTGGCAACTGCTGCCACGCGCAAAACCGCATTGCAGTCTTTGCTTACCAACCAAACCTATGGCAGCCGCGCCTTCTTCATTCACAAGCTGCACATGCCTACATCTAACGGGGAGGCACCTGCACGCGAAACACGCGGACAGCTCAAGACCTTTACCGACAAAGGATCGTGGGATATGACCTTTGTAGTGGAATGTACCTGGGCCGAATACCAGTCGCTGCAAAACTTTCACCTGCGCAAGGGCTACCTCGTTGCCTTTATAGATGAGAACTGGAACCTGCAACACCTTACTACCGATACCGGTATCTGTGGGCTTACCATTCACCAGCTGGAGGTATTGCCTTTTGAAGAACCCGACCAGGGCAAGGCTGTGAAGTACCAGCTGCGTATAGCATTGGCTGATATCGACGAGAAGAAGAAAGCAAAGCATACAGATCTTGGCTTCAACCCCTTTCACCCGTTGCAGGGCCTGCGCGGTGTAGAAGATACGGTGCTCGAGAACATTACTACAGGCAGCACACCGGGTGTGTTTGATATAGCGCTGAAGAGCATTGACGGACAGGTGAACCTGGTGTCTAAGTATGCTGCCATACTAAATGTGGTAACAGCCTGGAAGCTGGTAAATGCCAGTGGTGCAGCCGTAACTATATCGGGTGTTACCATCAAATCAGAAGGCACGGAAAAGGTAGCCTTTACCCTTACCTGCACTACTACAGGTGCATACGGTACCGCGGGCGATAAGCTATACCTGCAGCAGGCAGATATTGCGACCCTGGCAGGCCTGGGTGTTAAGTACCACGAATCTAATGTATTGACCATAACTGCATCCTAATGATGAAGCAACACGCAGAACACCTTGCATGGGATAGTGGTATTGATGCGGTGAACTTTTACATACCGGCTGTAATTGCTATGCCTCTTGAAGAATGGCTGGCAATGGCAGGGCAGCAATACTTCGCCCACCTGCAGCCCGAAGAAAGAACGCAGGCGCTGACAGAAGTGTACAACAAATGTATGCAAAGCACCAAAACAGATGCACCGGAAGAAACTACCGGCAAGAAGCAGAAGAACAATACACGCAAAGGTAGCGATACCCATAGCGAAGCCCCTGTAAACCCTTAACCAATAAAACCAAAGCAGGGCGTGTAAGCCGCGCCCTGTCTTTATCTCCCTTATGGCATACGCATTAGAAATGAAGAAGAGGCTGCAGGCAGTAGATGTGCATGAAGCAGTAGCCACAGCGGTAGAAGATAGTGGCCTGCATATAGATAACACTACGACACCTTTTGCACTGCCATTTACAGATGTATTGCAGCAAACCCCTTATGCACCCACAGGCCCCAATGCTTATTTGTTTGATACCTATGTGCGCACGCCCTTGTTACATCGCATCAGCGAGCTTACCGGCATAGGTTATAAATAGTAATACCATGAAACCGAAACATAAAAAGAACAAACCCGCACGCACGCAGGCACAACAAATAGAACTGGGCATCCGCCTGGTATCGCAGGCATTGCTGAAGCATTACCAAAATGAAGCAAAGCCGCATGAAGAAGAACCCTTTGCACTGATAGCAGATGATATACGCATGGTGCGCCTCTCTGCCTTCATCAAATGCTATACACAAGGCAATATGGATGCACTGGTATTGGCAGGAGACCCTACAGAGGCACAACTGGCTGCCGCATGGCAATCGCTGAAGTTGCAGTACTATGATGCATCGGGCAACGGTGCCGCTCTACAGGCAGGCGAAAGGCAACAATTGCTGAACGCTTATATACTCTTCATCAACCGGGTACGGCTGAACATGCAGGCATTGGCTACGCATTACCATGCAGGTATTGTGGCAGAGCTGAAGGAAGACGGGTTTGACTACCCGCTAACACCCGCAACCCTGCAAGACGATCTGCAATACATCAGCAACGAACTGGTAGGCTGGGAGGTAAAGAAAGAACAGCTGGAAAAAGAATTGCAGGACGATCATAACAGGAGCAATAGCAACACAATCATTACCGAAGATTATTTCCTGGAGCAACTGGCAGAGCTGCGCAAGTTTGAAGGGTATAACACCCCCGTAACGCGCCTTGCAGAGGAGATGACCGTGTATGACTATTGCATATCGCTAAAGAGATACAACGCACATGCAGAACGTTTGCTAAACCAAAAACAACAGGAGGAGTATGCCCACCGATAAATTAGACCAGCTATTTGGTGTAGAGGAGATAAAGGCACAACAGCAGCAGGTGATCGCCATCATAGACGATACGGTAGCACACATTACCGCAGCATCTAAACAAATGCGCGCCAGCGAACTGTTTGTTACAGATAGCAATTCCATGGCACAAGGTACGGCCGCCATCAAAGCAGCCACCACAGCAGTAGACGCCCACAAGGCATCGCTGGAAAAGCTACTGGCGGTAAAGCAGCAGGAGCAGACGCTTGCAGATGCCATCGCCGCTGTTACCGCACAAAGCAGTAAGAACAGGAAAGATGAAACTGATGGTGCCGCCGCATTGGCTACAGCCATCGGCGCATTGAACAAAGAGCGCGAACGCCTTGCAGCACAAGCGGCGCAGGAGGCTGCCAATGCACGCAACCTCAATGCCAGCTATGAGCAGCTAAAGAAGCAATACAAAGATGCCAGCGATAATGCCAAACAACTGGCAGCAGCACAGGTATTGGCAGGTACAGCTACCGATGGCTTTAATACTAAAACCAAAGATGCCATCGGCCATGCGCAAAACCTCGGTACACAATTAAATGCGGCAGGTGCCCAGGTAGCGTCTTATCAAAGCAAGGTAGATGCCTGTAAAGGGGTGAGTGGGCAGTTTAATAAGATGTTGGGCGAATTACCCAAACTGGCACAAAGCCCTGGCGAATTTATCAAAGCACTCTCCGGTCATATTGCTGATTTTGCAGAGCATGTAGTAAAGGCACGGTCAGAAGGGCAGAGCTGGGGAAGTATATTGACTGCTATTGGAGGGTCGTTTACGGGTTTGCCGGGTATTATAAATTTAGCGGTAACAGCATTGGGTTTCTTTACCAACTCTATGAAGCAGGATGAGGAGCAGGCCAGGCGAACAAAAGAGGCTTTAAAAGGTTTAGGGGATTCACTTGCAGCTATGATCTCAAAACAGTCGGAGATAAACAGGATAAGAGGACAGGCAAACCAGGTAGAAGGTAATACACAGAAGGAGGAACATAAACTGGAATTGCTTAAAGCGCAGGGAGCTGCGATTTCTGTTATTAATGAACAGGAAAAGAAAGTGGCAGCGGCCAGAGTTCAAGACCTTGAAGTTGAAAAAGGGGCTTATGAATATTTGAGTAATACTGCTAATGAACAATATAATTTTCTTTTAGGGAAGTACAAACCAGAATGGGCGAGAAGAGAACTTGCAAGTAGTAAAGAATTAATAGATGTTATCAAACAGGTAACAGGTGTTACAGAGCAGGAAGCACGAAAACAAGCACAGCTTATTGCGTCATCTATAAATACTTCTGATACTTATGTTAAGGCTTTTAATGGCCGAATTAACCAGTTGAAAAGAGATATTAACCAGGTTAATGACGATTTGGAAGTTACACTGGCGGCTAATAACAAGCTTGCTAATAATTCAAAACGCACTTCTGTACCTAAGCCAACAAATAATCCTAAAGCTTCTGTTACTAATTCTTCAAAACACTCAGTATCTCTTCCCGGTGCATCTGATGCTCATAGCGAAACCGTACCTGTCTACATTACCCCTGATATTGATGGTTTGCAGGCCAAAGCACATGAGAAAGCTCTAAAGGCTATTGCGGACGCAAATAAGCAACTATACGCGGCGGATGAGCAGGCACTGATAGACAGTCTGAAGAATAAAGAGATCAGTTACGCGCAGTACCAGGAAAGTGTAAGTGCGCTAAATGACAAGTATGGCAAAAAGAATCTTGGCGACACGATCGGTTACCTGCGGGAGATATTGGGTAATGAAGATATGTCTGCCTCTGACAGGAAGAAGTTACAAAGCCAGCTTGACGATGCAAGGGTAATGAGTACCCGGGATGCGAATGAAAAGATTGTAGAAGACTCAAAAGCTGCACAGGAAAAGCAAGCTGCAGATATGCAGTCATTACAGCAGATCGTTGGTAGCGTGTTTGATGCTCTGGATTCTATAGCAAAGAACAAAACGGATAAAGACCTGGCGCGCTTGCAAAAACAAGGGGATGATATTAATAAACAGTCAGATCTGGAAAAGCAGGCAGTTAGTAACAGCATACTTACCCAGCAAGAAAAAGACCAGCGTCTTGCAGATATAGATGCACGTACACAGCAACGGCAGGCCGGTATTGCACAACAGGAGGCTGCGCGCAAAAGCAGGCAGGCGAATTACGAAAAAGGCATGGCGATACTAAAGGCTACGATTGCACTATATGTAGGTATTGCAGAAGAGGTAGAAAAGGGTGGTGTTATAGGTATTGGCACGGGAGCAGCTGTAGCCGCATATATGGCTACCGTGATCAGCGCGCTTGCCGGTACCAGCACTCCGCAATATGCCGAGGGTACAGACGCCCACCCGGGCGGTCCTGCAATAGTGGGTGAAAAGAATAAGCCTGAATATGTAAAGGAAAAAGGAAAACCAGGCTATTGGGTATCACAACCCACACTAATACCTGATCTGTCGCACGGTGCGCGGGTAATACCATTGCATAAGATGCATTTGCAGGATCTCCCCACTATGTTGTCTGCATTGCCAACACTATCTCCGCAATACGGCGATAATACGGCCGCATTTAATGCTGGCATCAATAGAATAGTAAATGCTGTAAATAATAAGACAGAAACAACCATTGCCGTAAGGTATGGGGAGATAGTTACTGTTCAGAAAAGAGCTGCATCAAGGATCACATACATCAATCACCACAATAAACGATAAATGCAAAAGACGCCATACCGGTTTTATTTGAGAACGAACGACACTGCTTACCTGGCTGTTGCTGGTTCGCAGGTAACGACAATTGCCACTAAAACCCCCATACTTCAGAGTGTTGCTAACTGGGACGAGATACAATGCTCGTGGGTGAGGAATGGTGTTTATAAAGGAATATTCAGGAAGCAATCCTCTACAATAAAATTTGTGAAGGATGGCGCGGCTATCATGCGATACCTTTATTATACACAAGGTGGCATTACCGCTTATTGCGAGCTGGTGATTGAGATACTGGATGACACTACGCAGGAGTATATTACCCAGTTTGTAGATACTATTGATTTCGCTACTTTTCATTCTACCCGCGACCAGGTAGAAGTAAACACTATGCAGGGCGGGCTGGCAGAACTGGTGGATGCATACGGAAGTACTGATTATGAAGTACCTATAGATGATGCGGACTGTGTAAGGGTGAACATGGATGGCATTATATTAAAAACTGCATACCGTTATTTGTCATCTGCAGCTCTATCTACAGTGGGGTTAACGGAGCACTTTAGTCCTGTTGTGCTACGGCTTGCTTATGTAAGGCAGGAGGGGGATATAGCAGCAGGCTACGGACAGAGCTCAGACGCTGACTATTTTCCCGCTATCAAGGTGCCCAATTTTACCGCCATTTATAATACTACGATCAATGTGCAGTATGATTTTGACCTGGAAGTTTCGTCTGCTACCGGTAATAACAGTGCTATTGTTTATTTTAGAGTGTGGTCTGGCCAGCCCGATAGCAGTACGTTGTTGAACGAAGTTGCTATTTATACTTCGCCCGTGCTTGCTCCTTTCGCCTCTTTGACAACTAATGTTGCAGGCTCTATAAAATTAAACCTTGCGGCAGGCAATACGTTTATCGCTGAGATCAAACTTGCCGATACATCCGGTACCAGGTCCTGCGCTGTGATTATAAACCCATCGGGCGAAAAAGCTTTTTACATCAATTGTGAGACTAACAGTGCACAAAGCACTGACAGAGCTTTGAACGCAAGAAAAGGATATAGATGGTGGCAGGTAATGGACAAACTGACACAAAAGCTCTCGGATGGAAAATACAAACTACAAACAGGATTTACCTCCCAGTCGTTAAATTCCAGATTGTATTATGATGCCATACCGCTTCATACGATTATGCTTTCTGAGCAATCGTTAAAGACGTATACAAGTTCACCTGTAATTAAGGTAAAGTTATCTGATATGATAAAAGATATTATTGCAAGGCACCAGGCGGGGCTTGGAGTAAAGAATAATCAGTTAGTGGTAGAACACCTTAGCAGCTTTTACGATAAGAATACTGTATTAGGTGAGATATCTTCCATAACAGACCTGGAGATCATAGCAGACCCTGATAGCATGGCTACCACAGTTGAGTGTGGATATGAAGGTGGTGACGGTATTGATGATATAAACAAAGTAAATGAATATAATGACAAAGTGACCCGTACGTTGCCCAATACAAAATATGTTGATAGTAATAAAAATAAGATGGATATGGTAAGTCCGTTTTATGCTGCCATGAATTATATTGAACTGGTGCGGTTACAAAACTTAGATAATACGGTCGCTGTTAATAATACCAAGCGCGATGACACAAACAGGAATTTTCTGGTGTACATTAATAGTACTGCAACGGATGGTATTTATGACCTGGATAGGACCGCAGTGATAAAAGGTGTCGACTTCCCGGAACGTGCTTATAATGCAGCACTTACCCCTGCAAGAAATATCATGCGCTGCGCAGGTGTGTTTAAATCTATAATGCATGGATATGCCAGTTCCTTTTTGAAGTTTCAAACGGCAGAACAGGATAAAGCAACGTACAGTACCTTCCCGGGTTCAGTAACGGTAGTAGAGCGAGCGGATATAGAAGCAAATACATTGATTGGGCAGCAATTATACCAGCCTTATATATTCAAGTTTAAGGGAATTCCACCCAAAGATCTTTTTGATATTTTGGAGTCTAACCCTTATGGTGTGTTTAAATTCAATTACCGGAATATAGATCTATATGGTTTTGTTTTGAGTGTTGGCATTAACTATGGTCGCAGGCAGTTGTTTGATTTTGAGTTATTGTCATCTCCTGTAAATGATCTAAGTAAACTGATCTATTGATTTTTTTTCGCGTTAGATAAACTGTGTTATTTTTAGCCATCAAAAAGCCAATTATGTATAAATACCTTTTACCAGTTTGTGTTTTACTATCTGCCTGCGGTAATACAAGTACCGAAGAAAAAATAAAAGATAGCCTGACACAATTTCATTCTACAGGCCTGGATGCGGGCAAACATCAACGGATAGATAGTATCGTAGTGTTGAAAGTAGATAAATACACGGAAAAGCAGGCAATAAACAATCGTATTAAAGAGGCCATCTCCGCTATAGAGAGTTATCATTACGGATACGAGGAGGCTGTTGCACAAGCTAAAGATGATTCTGCCGAAATTGATTCCTATCATCGAAACCACATGGAAGTGCCTGCTTACAAAGAGAATGCATACCAAAAAGATTTGACACGGGCAGAGAACTACCTTAAGTATACCGCAAGGGATCAGAAAGAAAAAGATAGCCTTGATAAAGCTGCTAAAAATGCGGATGCTCAGAAATTTGCTTATTACTATGTTCAGTACAAAATATATTTCTCAGGAGATATCATCACAAATGATGTAGAGATGAACGAATATCTCGATCCCCAATTTAAGGTATTGCAGAACGTTAATATCATAAGTGATATATTAAATCAGCCGGAACCAGGCAAGAAATAGAGGAAATGTTGTGATGTGGTCTGCTTAAAAGTAAATCATATTTACTGATTGATCCTTTAACAACATTAGATAAATAGCTGATTGTCTTTTATGGCAATAGTAGATGCCATTGCCATAAAAATAAACTATAACCATAAACCCTTTTTTAGAAAATGTCAATAATAGTACGGTTTCCGTCTATAAACCCTTATCGTTTTGCAGAAGTTGATGCTGTATTTCCAGGTGATCGATGGGGCTATCCCGCCTTTGGCGACGCATTGCAGATAGATGCCATTCGTCCGGGACAGGTCCGTGAGCAATATTATCAAAAGCTGGGACTGAATGATCCCGTATGTATTCATTATCATCGCGGACGTACAGGTGATAATACCAATGTAACTAACCCAAGCGAGCTGCGGATCTTTGAAGTAGGTAGCAATACGCTGCTAAAGGTTGTAAGCCTTACATCTTCTTACGCGTTATCCGGTGTAGTAGATGGCATAACTGGTGAGCAGCTATATACAGAGCAGTTTTTGTTCACGCCTGCGTCTATTCCTGAGCTTGCCGGGAAAAAGTATATCTATTTTGATATGATCTGGTATTTCAACGGAGTGACCGATATTTTGAATTACAGGAGCAATCCTATCTTGTTAAGTGCAAATCATCCGGGTACATCCCTTGTAGAGTATAATCAGCTAACAAATGGACATGATGTGTTGTTTGAACAACTAATGCCAAGGTTTGCCTACCGAATAGAAAGTAACGGCATGAGCTATGAACCGGGTGGTGATTATACTGTGTTTGAAGACCAGGACCGCAATACTGTAACACTGGATGCGGAAGCATACAATGTATTTAAATGGGATATAGGAGGGTATACCGGCTTGCCTGAGTACATGATAGATGTAGTGAACCGTTCGTTGCAATGTTGTAAGGATGGATATTTTAGAGTAGATGGCCGTGAATATGTTTGGCAGGATGGTAAACTGGAACGCAGTGGCAGCGAGGATAAGCATGTACAATGGCGCACAGTAACACTCAGGCAAAAAGACAGTGACGACGGATACACATTCACGCAACGAAGAATAAAATTATTTACCGCTGTTGATTTTCCTTTTGCAATTAATCAATGTGTCATTACAGATAATTTTACAATGATATCAGTATTAAATGCGCAAGGCTCTTTTGCCAGAGTATTTGATGATAGTTTGGGCCTTGATGCATGGGTGGGAAGTTTTAATACAAATATTGCGGCGGCGGGGCACGCTACAGTTTTAGAACGTGATGGTAATGACATATTTCTTATTAACGCACCGGGTGAGCGATTTTATCATTATCAGCCACTTCCGTTGCAGATATACCCTAACATGTTAGTTCTGAATGCTGTAACATCTTATCCATCGCAACGATACATGCAATACAAGGTGACCTACGCTGATAGTAAGCTGCATATGCATGTTGCCTGCTTTGCTGCTACGTCCGGTACGGAAGATTTGTTTACTAATATCGGCAGTGGTAATACATGCACAGTAGCATACGAGTTTGCGACAACCGGCGCACAAGCGGTACGTATATTTCATCGGGATGAGGAAGTGAATTTTGAAATCATCAGGAATTCGCTTAGTCCGGTAGCGGCTGTCTCAAATATTACGGGCAGGATATCGGCTAACCTTACCTTTCTGCGTCTCACACATTTGGCTTTGGGTGGAGCTACTGGTTTTGATTTGTCGTTTCTTGCGCCTGCCAAAGACAGTCTCCAGGCTTTATATCTTGATAGGTGCAGTATTGAGAAAATTGTTCCGGGTTGGGCATCATCATTGGCATCAGCTGGTTATAAGCCCTTTGCAAAATTGATTTACACCGGGATTACGTATAATACTCTTACAAGCACTGCGGTAGATGATTTTATCAATGAATTTTACAATTACTGTAAAATAGGCTATGGATACAATTCATTTGCGATAGATCTATCACATAATACTATTTCTGCCCCGCCTACATCAGCATCTTCCACTGCAAGGACTGCCTTTAATAATATGAAATGGAGAATTATTACTGATTAACATCAGAGGAACACTTTTAAACCAGACAACCTAAACCCTTTTTATATGTCATCAAAATTAGAGCTGGACGTGAGCCAGCAAAGCACCCTTGTGCTACGTTACCAGGACACAGGAAATATTGATATACAAATTACGGATGCAACCGGCGTAGTTCAAAGCCTTCATGGCTGCACTTTTACCCTGGATGTCCATCGTCGCGATTATGCAATCGCCAATAGCCTCACCGCTACATTGGATGCCGGTGAAGTGATAGCTTCGTTTGCAATCGATATAACCTTTTGGAATAGTATTGACTTGTGTGATAAATATTGTTTCCGTATTCGCAGACAGGTTGCAGATGAGATCAAAACCATTGTTAACGGCGAAGTAAATATTAACGGATGAGTTTTGGAATAGTAATTGTGAAACAGGGCTGTACCAATATTATCAAAATTGAAACGCCTGCCCGAAGTGTATATCAAATACAACCTGCTGTCAGAAATAGGTTTGAAATACAATTAATCAATATGGGGCCGAAAGGTGCTAAAGGTGCTGATGGAATAAGCTGGCAATGGGGTAATGTGTTAGTAGATATGCCTATAAATATTGTGTACAGTAATTTATTTAGAAATCAATTGGCTCCCATCATTTTTGTAGATGGTGCACCATTTAAATGGGCAAAGCTGTGTGTGATTCAAAATAAGAAAGATCAGCCTGGTGAGGAAGGACAAACACCCTACCTGGATTTTAGCGGATATGAAATAGGAGATGGAATGATCTCCGGAGAAATAGACTTTCAATATGTAACAACACCATGAAAAAAAATATAGGAATATTAGCACTATTGTACTCTGTGAATACAATAGCCCAAACAACTAAGCCCTTAGGAAGTATCAATAAAAGAGACAGCAACCAGGTAATGGGATCGTTGCACGTGGATAGTGTAGTGCGGCTGTTGCGATATGCAACAACGGATACCTGTAAAGTCATTGGCATAGATTCTTTAGGTAATCTGCAGTTACGAGATAAATGTGCTGGCATTTCAATTGCCGTGGATAGCAACACATACGCGACTGTTAGCAGGCTGAAGGACAGCATAGGTGCTTTGGATAGCAGGATTAAATCTTTTGGATACCTGGCTACAGAAGTAGATGGAAGTATTACCAACGAGTTACAAACACTTTCTCTGCCAGACAGCCAGCATATTGCTATCAGTAATGGTAATACAATAGCTGTGCCCTGGCTTTCTACCATGGAAAAGGTCGATAGCGCGCTCTATGCCGATACTGCTAAATTTGCTTTGAATGCTTCATTTTTAAATGGGTTTAATAGCTCTTACTTTCTTAATCGAGCTAATCACACAGGCACACAGCAATGGAATACTATTACCGCAACACCTACTACAATTGGTGGATACGGGATAACAGATTTTAATAGTTTATGGGATGCGAGACTAGCCACCAAGACAACTACAAACCTTGCTGAAGGCAGTAATTTATATTGGACAAATAGTAGGTTTGATACGAGATTTAATTCAAATATTTCAGGAAGTAGCGGAAGAGTTCCTGTATTTACCGGAGTTAATACGTTAGGTAATGGGGTTATTCGCGACAACGGAAGTACCGTGGGAATTACAGTCCCGGCGCAAAATAATATTGGTCTTAGCTTACCCTCCACAACGACAATAGTAGGAGCACAAATAGGTACTCTTGAAGCTCAGGGTGTATTGTCTAATGCGTTTATCGGTAATAACGCTTATTTGAATCCGGCTTTGGTTTTAAGGCAGAATGGTTTCGGACAAGTTTTGGGTATGGCTCAATCAAGTAGTTCTGGCTGTTTTTATTTAGCATCTTCAACTTCTGCGGGCATCGCCGGTAATAATGCCGCTGCGCAAATACTGGCACGGTTTAATCATGATGGGTCGCTGGGAATAGGCGGCTATCTAAATAATACTTCTATTAATGATCTGACCAGCGCCGTCATAAAGGTGTTTCCTTCCACTTTTAATGTTTCGGTTGGAGCAACAAATAATTCTGATGGTGGCTTTAAATTTGATGTAGGTGGTACCTGTCGTGTACAAGGAGATTTTACTATTAAGACTAAGGCGTTTATCAGCAATACTACCGCTTTCTTAAGCGCAGGCACGGGAAGTCCTAATGCAGTAATCTCAGCTCCAGTAGGTAGTGTTTATACCCGTACTGACGGAAGCTCTGGTGCAACTTTCTACGTTAAAGAATCCGGAACCGGAAATACAGGATGGGTTGCACATGGTAGTGGCGCGACCTGGGGTTCCATCACAGGTACTCTTTCCTCGCAAATAGATTTGAACACAGCTTTAAATGCAAAAGCTGCCACAGGGATAAATACTGATATCTCCAGTGTTACGCTTGGCCAGTCAGGACTGAATATTAAAGGAGCATCTGCGAATACCTTGACCATAAAGCCGAATGAAACTTTAACAGCCAATAGGCTACTAAATTTAAAATTGAATGATGCAAGCAGGTCTATCGATATAGCCGGTGATATTACGCTTGCTGGTTCTTTAACTACCAGCGGTGCCAATGCACTGACGCTTACAACAACTGGAGCTACAAATATAGCCCTACCGTTAACCGGTACACTTGCTACCATAGCAGGTACGGAAACACTGACTAATAAAACTTTAACCGCACCGGTAATATCTTCCTTTATAAATACAGGTACTATGACTGTCCCAACCATATCGGGCACCCTGGTGCAATATGTTGAAGGTGGTGTTACCTCTTCTGCAACGCCGGCGCCACAAGGTGATGGACGGGAAAATTATCTGGACATAACTGCACTTGCCACGAATGCAAGCTTTTCGGCTCCTTCTGGTACTGCTGTAAATCACAATACGTTGCTTGTACGAATTAAGGACAATGGAACTACCAGGGCGCTTAGCTGGGCTGCCAGTTACCGGGCGGGATCTGATTTTGCTTTGCCAACAACTACTGTTGCCGGTAAAACTATGTACATAATGTTTGTTTATAACGGCGCTGATAGTAAATGGGATTGTACAGGATTAACACAAGGATTCTAATGAGAAAGTTATTTTTTAGCATGTGCTGCGTATCGTTCTTTAATCTGCATGCACAACGCATAATTGTTAATGGGTGGAAATATAGCGCGACAGCTTCTCCCACACTGCCCGCAACTAATCTTTGGGCATATTACGAAGCGGATGATGCATCTTCTATCACTCAATCGTCTAATAATGTCAGTCAATGGAATGATAAGAGTGGGAACGGTAGAAACTGGCTGCAATCTAATGCCACCTTAAAACCTGTTTGGAATGGTACTAATGCAATTACTTTCCAGGGATCCTCAGGACAGGCCATGTATCAGTCTGCTTCCCTGTCTCAGCCCTATACCATTTATATTGTTGCAGCTGTAAATATCATAGCGAATAGTGACGGGGCTATTATGTTTTATGATAATGGTGCCACAAATTCTTTTATGGATGTGGAACGGGCAAGTAGTACCAACACATTTAAGATATATGCGAATACCGGCACACTTAGTCTGGCGTCTTTGCATCCGGTCAATAGTACTTATTATCTATTCAAAGGTAGCTGGAATGGCAGTTCCTCTTCACTGTCCGTCAATACTTCTTCCGTCATCGGATCAGTGGGTACTGCTACAGCTTCATCGCCAATCGGCATCGGTTATATAGGCACTAACACAAGTAGTCTCAGTATCAAAGGTATTTATATATACCAGGGCGGTACACCTAATGATGCGGCCGTAAGAGCATATACAACCAATAAATGGGGCATCCCATAAATATTAAATACTATCACTATGACAAACGTGGAACAAAAAGAATTAAGGGGTATAACATTAAAACTCGTCTGGACAATTATCCTTTCTGCTATCGCATGTGTAAGCGTAGGTGTAAGGCTGTACCTGAATGTTATGATTGCTATCCAGGAAAACAAAGCCGAGTACCGTATGCAAGGCCAACGACTGGATTATGTAGAGCGGGAGGTCGCAAAGAATGCTGACGATATTGAAATTCTTAAATATAAACTTCAAAAATAGACACTATGAAAAATTTAAAATTTGGTACAGATGGTATCTTATTAGAAACACCCGTTTGGGCAAAATGGGGGTTTCGAATCACCACAATACTAACTACAGCAGTTGCTTTTGTTGTGGCCGGCGACCCCTCTATACCCGATATGATGAAAGTGCGCATCCTGCTTTACCTAAAAGGCCTTGACATCATCGTACTTGGCTTATCAAAAATGTTTGGCATTATACCTGAAGAAAATGAATCTACTGATAATAACACACCATAAAACTGTATCAATATGGAAACATCATCAACCTAAAACCTCGCTCGTCACACTGCTCTCCGCCTGGACTCTGGCATTAACTACTGTATGCCTGCTAATGTTTTGTAGTTGCAATGCAGAAAGATCTGCCCAACGCAAAATAGCACGTGTCCAGCTCCATCATCCTGATATAATGGCTGCCGCATGCGCAGCATTTTATCCTGCTACAGACAGTGCAGCCATCAATACGGTTTACAAAGAAGGCATACCCTTATACATAAGAGATACAGAAAAAATATATGAGCAATCTGTGCCTCAGGACAAGGTCTTTCCTGAACAACATCCTGAAAAGATGTTATATAAGCCATTTATAAAACTGCGTATCGATACGGTGTTTATCAATAATTATAAGCGTGTGGTCGACCGCGCTGCCGAGTATTCACTGAAACAACAATTGCAGGATGCAACTACCAAACTTGCAAAAGACAGGGTCTACCTGTTATGGGCAAAATGGTTGGTTGTTACCCTCATTGCGTACGTATTGATCCGCCTGCTACTTAAACGCTAAAACCCCAATAAAATAACACTATGAATTACATAACAATGGAACAGTTGCAACATACTGTTCCCTTTCTTCCTAAAAATGCCGATGTTTTTATTCCCTATCTAAATAAAACCATGGAGCGTTATGATATTACAACGAGATTACGCATTTGTATGTTTATCGCGCAACTGGCACACGAAAGTGGCGGCTTCAGATATACGAAAGAATTAGCCAATGGTAGGGCATATGAAGGGCGTAGAGACCTAGGCAATATCCATCCGGGTGATGGTATGAAGTACAAAGGCCGGGGTTTGATACAATGTACCGGCCGCAATAATTATATGGAATGCAGCAAAGAATTGTTTGGAGATATCAATACCCTACTTGTGCATCCTCAGTTATTGGAGACACCGCAATATGCCTGCCTATCTGCCGGTTGGTTCTGGAATAAAATGCAATTAAATAAGTATGCGGATTTGCCCGATACCTGGCGGAGTAAAAAGCACGGTTATAGCCCGTTCGAGTACATAACTTATCTTATTAACGGTGGACAAAACGGCCTTGCCGGCCGCGAAGCCTATTACAAAAGGGCGAAAGAGATATTTTAAATGATTTTTTAATAAAATATTCCACAATATTAAATGATAGTTAATTAAATTACCGTACATATTTCCGCCAGAGCATGAAGTGTTTGTACGCCTGTTACTGTGTTTTATTGATTGTTTTCTTTTCCCCGGATGCCCTGGGACAAAACTCTGTGCCCAACGGTAATTTTGAAGGTGTGGTTAACTGTCCATCAGATTATAGCCAAATGGGCAATAGCAGCGGATGGAGGTCTTACCATACAGGTACTGCTGATTTTTTGCACAGTTGTAGTACCAGTTCGCTCGTATCCACGCCGTCCAATGCATTTGGTTACCAGGTGCCGGCAAGCGGCAATGGCTATGCAGGGATATATACTTACCTGGTATCAACAACCTATAAAGAATATATAGCCAGGCCTATAACCGCTCTTCATCAAGGGGTTACTTACGATGTGTCGCTATCTATTAGCCTGTCCAATTTTTCGGGATATACTACGCGCGATCTTGGTATCTGGTTTTATCACAATGGGCCAACTGCTACTTTGCCGGGTTCGTCCAGCGCGCTTACTGTCACACCACAAATCTCACTCTATAGTTTTGGCGCCATTACAGATACGCAAAACTGGGTAAGATATACTACGCAATACACACCTGATTCCGCTTATGATAATATCGTGATAGGAGGCTTTGGCAGCACCACTACCACCTATCCTGTAAGCACCGGTTTTGGCACTTCACCCATTGCAGGGGCGGCTTATTATTATATAGATTCCGTTGTAGTGAAAGAAGTAAAGGGTATCTCTTATGTGTTACCTGATACTGCCTTCTGTGCAGGTGATACATTGCGTTTGCCATTTTATATTGCGGGCACCAACTACTATAAGGCAGGAAATACCTTTACACTGCAGTTGTCAGATACTTCGGGCAGGTTTAATAACGCTACTACCATCGGCACAATGTATAGCGATACTGCAGGTACCTTTGTATGGGTGGTGCCTTCTACTTTACCTGGCGCCAACGGGTACCGCATCCGTATATTATCAGATAACAAGGCAGACACATCTTTTGTAAGCCGTACCATTGCTATTGGTTCGGTAATACCGGCCAAGCCCCTTGCGGGCAGTAATTCTCCCGTGTGCGAGCAAGGTACACTAAACCTTACTGCTACGTGTACTACTCCCGGGGTACACTATACATGGTCCGGCCCTGCTTCTTTCAGTGCTACTACAGCTGCACCAACACGTACCGGTATCCTATATGCGCAGGCAGGTAAATATATTGTGAGTGCATGGTTGTTTGGATGTCGCAGGCGTGATACTGCAAATGTATCCGTAACGCCAACTATAGGCATTGTATCCAATACCAGCAACAGCCCTGTATGTGCCGGCGATACACTTAAATTATATGGGAGTTCTTCCGCTTCGGGAACAATCACTTACAGTTGGTCAGGACCGGGAAACTTCTCGTCTGCCTCTCAAAATGCTATCATTACCAGGGCGCAACCCGTCACGTCGGGGGATTACATTCTTACCGGTACCTATTCGGGCTGTACCGCAAAAGATACGGTTACTGTATTGGTAAAGCCTGTGGCCGCAAATCATACTGCTTCTTCAAATACGCCCATTTGTTCCGGAGATTCGCTGATACTTGTGGCCAATAGTACGTCATCAGGCGTTGTTTATTCGTGGACGGGTCCATCTTTTTCTTCTACAAGTAAGAGAGCAGTAATCTCCGGTGCCCAAACCGGTGCTGCGGGACGATATATAGTTGCTTATTCTACGGGAAATGGCTGCTATGTAAAAGATACGGTTAATGTTGTGATCAACCAGTCCCCCGCTACTGTTACTGCTTCTTCTGTTACCCCTACTATATGCAGCGGTGATACATTATTTCTTTCCGCTGCCACCAGTAGTTCGGGAGTAACCTGGGGCTGGTCTGGCCCGGCAAGCTTCATTGCTAATAGCCGCGATACTTTTATCGATGCTGCAACGGTTGCGGCCACCGGTAGGTATTATGCAACAGCAACTGCGGCCAACGGATGTTTTAGTACAGACAGTGTAGATGTTACAATAAAGCCTTTGCCGGCATCGTTAAGTGTTTCAGGTAAAAAGAATCTCTGCCAGGATAGTATTCTTACCCTTATGGCAACGGCGTCAGGTACGGGCGTGGGCTATGTGTGGTCTGGGCCTGCCGGCTATACTGCTTTTACGCCAACCATAACAATAACAAACATCCAGCCTTCTAATGCAGGACGGTATATTGTAATAGCATCCATCAATGGTTGCAGCGCAAGAGATACCGAAATGGTTGCTGTGGTGAACACGCCTGCTGCACCCACGCCGGTTATCAATACACCTGTGTGCGTCGGCCAGGATCTGAAATTGAATGCCGGTAGCGCGCCGGGCAATAGCTATATATGGAAAGGCCCATCCGGTTTTAATAGCAAGGCACCTGATACGCTGATACGGAAGATTGATAGCACTAGTGCCGGAGCTTATACCGTTAGGGCTTACAATGGCGTTTGCCCGTCTCGCGATACCTCTGTTACGGTAGTGGTAATACCGGCACCCTCTGTATATATTGCTTCTTCAAAAGATAGTATATGCCAGGGAACGATACTGACGTTTACGGCAACTGCTGCCAATGCCGGCACATCGCCCAAATACCAATGGGTACACAACAATACCAATATATTTAGCGGTGGCAGTGTTTATATTACCAGTACAGCAGCAAACGGAGATAGCTATTCCTGTAACATTATATCAGACAATACCTGCGCAGTAAGTGATACCGTTGCCGGCGATACTATTGTGATGCGGGTATTGCCATGGAAGGTGCCATCGGTTTCTATAGCTGCTACACCTGTAGGGCCGTACACTATCGGAGATCTTGTTAGCTTCCAGGCAACCGGTGTTGATGCCGGCGATAATCCATCCTATCAATGGAAGCTGAACGGCGCCAATATACCCGGCGCTACAGGCAATGTGTGGCGCAGCGATAGCCTGAAAGATAATGACAGGGTATGTGTAGAAATGACCAGCAACTATACCTGTCCGTTACCGGCTGTTGCAGATGGTTGCATTACCGTAACGGTTATTACTCCAAGTTCCTCAATTGCATCGGCAGAAGTAGAAAATATACGCATCTATCCTAATCCTGTAACGGATGAATTGAAGATAGAGGGTGTGGACGTGGGTACAGAAATCCTGATAGCCGATATGCTGGGTAGAATAATAGTACATACTACAGCTACAAAAGATATAATTGGCATCAGCAGCAGAGCGTGGGTAAGTGGTGTTTATGTTTTGCAACTAAAAGTTAAAGATGTTTTGCTATTGAAGGCGCACATTGTAAAACAATAGAAGAGCTTAAGCGTATTTTAATTTTAGCCCGCGCATAATACATTTTAAAAGTGTTAATTTCATGATGCAGACCCAAACTGTATCTTATGAAATACCTATTCCTGTACGGCACTGTGCTGCTACTTTCTTTTATCAGCTATGCTTCGGTACACGCTCAAAATATTGTGTACAATGGAAACTTTGAAAATTACTCCATATGCCCGAGCAGTTACGGGCAAACGAGTGATTGCTCGGGTTGGCGCTCTTATCATACCGGCACTTCCGATTATTTTAATTCCTGTACTACATCTACCATTACCGGTGTACCTGTAAATTTTGCCGGGAGCCAGGCAGCAGCAAGCGGCAACGCGTATGTTGGCGGCTATTGCTCCTACACAGGTGGTTATAAAGAATACGTAGCTGGTACGATGGGTACTATGTCAGTGGGTACAACTTACAAAGTGTCCATGTCTGTTTCATTGGGCGAGGTATCGGGCTACGCATGTAATGGCCTGGGAATATGGTTTTACAAGAATGGCCCGTCCACTACCACAACAGGATCTAATACACTAACTGTAACCCCGCAAGTGTTTTACCCCGACACCATACGTGATGAAACTCATTGGGTGCGCCTCACCAAAATTTTTGTCGCAGATTCTGCATACAGCAACCTTGTTATTGGCGATTTCCTTTCCACTCCCTATACGGTATCGGTTGGCAGCGGCAGTTATGCCTATTATTATTTCGACTCAATAGAAGTGAAGCCGGCAACAGATATCACGCCTGCTTTTACAGATACGGCATTATGTGTAGGCGATTCCATCATTGTGCCGTTTACAATATACAATGGGGTATATAGCAATACCAATACGTTTACATTGCAGCTATCAGACGATACAGGCAGCTTTGTACATGCTACATCTATTGCAACGCTTACCACAAACGTAAGTGGTACTTTAAAAGGTGTGATTCCTGCAACCTTATCATCCGGTACCAAATACAGGTTTCGTATTATGGCCAGCAGCCCGGTGGACAGTTCCGCTCCCAGCGGGTATGTGGTTATTGGTAACATTGTTCCCGCCAAGCCGGTTGTTACAGGGAATACTCCCGTTTGTGAAGGCGATACACTTCGCATGCAGGTAAGCAGCACTACCAGTGGTGTGGCTTACCGATGGTCCAGGGTGGGTAGTTTTTATGCGAATTATGGAAGCAGTATCGTCATTTATCCCGCATTGCCATTATATACAGGCACCTATATAGGCACTGCATGGCTTATGGGTTGCAAGGCATCAGATACCATTGCCATGACGGTGAATCCATTACCTGTATATACCATGACCTATAATAGCCCGCTTTGCCAGGCCGATACTTTAAAGATATTCCCGGCCAGTAGTTTTGCAGGGGTGTCTTATAGCTGGACAGGCCCCAATTCGTATACTTCCTCATCTGCCAATGCTTTGCGGGCGCACATCGGTTTTGCAGATACGGGTTACTACGTAGGTACGGCCAGTCTTAATGGCTGTACCTACAAAGACAGTATTAATGTGCGCATCAAGCCATTGCCACAGAGTTTTACCATACTAAATAACAGCCCGCAATGCCAGGGCAATACTTTATCTATGAGTGGTGGTACCAGCAGCACCGGTGTTACCTGGGCGTGGAGCGGTCCTAATAGCTTCAGTACCACTGCTCAGAGTATATCTTTTACCAGTGCGCAGCCATCTGTTAGCGGCGATTATATATTAGCAGCTACACTCAATGGTTGCACCGCTGTAGATACGCTCCACGCACACGTAATAGCAATACCGGCCTCACCAACGATTACAGCCAATACGCCGGTATGTGTAGGGCAGGCGCTCACCCTGGGCGCCGGGGGTACAGGGCCGGGATTTATATGGAGCGGGCCTAATGGCTTTACCAGCTTTTTGCAAAACCCTGTAATCAATAATACTACTGTCAGCGCGGCAGGTACGTACAATGTGCACGCAATAGATGGTGGCTGTACGTCTGCAGATGTTGGTATTGTAGTGACTGTAATACCGGCGCCAAGTGCGGGTGTTTACCCAAGCCCGGGCGATAGCATCTGCCAGGGAAGCCCGCTAACCTTGCATGGCTTTGCAGGTAATGCAGGTACCGGTTATACATTCCGCTGGTTCAGGAACGGGTTACCAATATCGGGTGCTGCAAACATGCAATACACAGATACCCATACTGCGGATTATGATACGTACTATTGCACGGTTACCAGTAATGGTACCTGCGCAACACCATATACTGATACCAGCAATATGGTAGTGATGCGGGTATTCCCATGGCTGGTACCTTCTGTAAGTATCACTACTACAGCAACAGGCAACGAAGTAGGCGGCGACCTCATCAGTTTTAATGCTACACCGGTTAATGGTGGCAATGCACCTGCATATCAATGGAAGCGCAATAATAAAAATGAATTGGGTGCTACCAGCTATACATGGGGAGCCAAAACACTAAACGATAAAGATGTGGTATGTGTAGAAATGACGAGCAGCTATTTATGCCCGCAGCCTAAATCAGCTAATAGCAATTGCATTACGGTGCGTGTAAATACAACAGGTATTGCCAATGCAGAGCTGATGCCAGGTGTAAAGATCTATCCTAACCCTGTAATAGATGAATTGGTGATAGACGGTGCTGCTGCAGGTACACAGGTTATTGTTACAGATGTGCTGGGTAGGATAGTACTGCAAACAACTTCCACCGATGCTACCACCAGGATAAATACATCAGCGCTGGTGAAAGGTACCTACCTGTTGCAACTGACAGATGAAGATGGCAGGCGTTCGAATGCAAAGGTTATAAAAGAATAAGTTACACCGGCACCGAAAAATGATACCCTGTTCCTTTTAGGGTAATGATCTCAATGCGCGGTTCTGCCGATAAGTGATCGCGGAGTTTGCGGATATATACATCCAGGTTACGGGAGTTGAAAAAAGAATCATCACCCCATACCAGTTGCAGCAGCTTACGCCTGTCTACCACCTGGTTGGCGTTGCTGCATAGTATACCCAATATCTGAGATTCCCTATTGGACAATTTAATGTTGGCGACAGGTGTTACAAGTTCAAACTTATTTGGGTAGAAGGTGATATTGCCTAATGCAATTTTATCACCTGCAGGGAGGGTGGCTGCTTCAGGCGCACCGTATAGTTTTAGTTGGTTCTCTATACGCACTATCAATTCTTCCATGCTGAATGGTTTCTTCAGATAATCGGTGCCGCCTGAGGAAAATCCTTTCACTACATCTTCTGTTTGTGTTTTGGCTGTAAGGAAGATGATAGGCAGTCGCGGGTATACACTCCTTATCTTGCTGCCCAGCGTATAGCCGTCAATATTAGGTAGCATTACGTCCAGTATGCATATATCAGGTTCAAAGCTGTTGACTGTGTCTGTTATGCCTGATCCGTCAGTCTGGTGTAATACCCGGTATTCTTTTAGTTCCAGTGTTTCCTTCACTATCTTAGCCAGGAAGGGCTCATCTTCTATATACAGTATCTTTTTGCTCATCATTACAGTTTAGGTATGTTAATGGTGAATACGCATCCGCCTTCTGCTACGTTATGCACTTGTATGGTGCCGCCATGTTGCTCCACCACCTGCCTGGCATAGCTTAGCCCCAGCCCATAGCCCTTCACATTATGAGTATCGCCTTTTGGTACACGAACGAATTTCTCAAATACACGCTTGATGTATGCTGGATCGATGCCCGGCCCGTTATCTGCTATAGCAATAGAAATATTTTGTGTTGTTGCCGTGCAGATGATGCGAATATCAGGTTGCTTATCGGCATACTTCAGCGAGTTGTCAATGATATTGATGAGTACACCCTGCAGGTGCATCTTGTCTGCAGCTGCTACAAAGCCGGTGCCGTTGTAGGTTACTTGTACCTTCGCATCGTTTTGTTGCAGGCGCAGCGCCATTACATTCAATGTGTCCTGTATCAGTTGCTGCAGATCTACCGGTTCTTTTTGTATGGTAATCCGCCCTTGCTCCATCATGGTGGTGTTGAGTGTTTTGTTTACCAGCATATCCAGCCGGTTCATTTCCAGACCCGCCATCTTAATGTATTCACGCGTAGTTTCCGGGTTGTCTATTACGTTAAAGCTATCTAATGCTTCTAATGCCACTTTTACGGTAGATATAGGCGTCTTCAGCTCGTGCGACATATTGCTGATGAAATCGTTCTTCATAGTATTCAGCTGCATTTGCTTACGCAGGCTCCTGTAGGCAAATGCAAAAGACGCGCCGGTAAGCAACAATAGGATAGCGGCAAACCCGATCTGTGGGCTAATACTGCGAACGATATCGCCCTTATAATCTTGTAGTACCAGGTTATCTATACGCAATCCTTTAGGGGTGTCTATATCTTTGGATATGGTTCTGTGCAATGTCAGGTTCTTGCCTGAATACGTTTTGATGCCTGTGTTAAGCCATACAGTCTTGAAATGCCAGTTATTCTTTTTTGCCTTTTTATCAAACTCGTCTTTTACAGTCTGGTTGGCTCCTGATAGCAGGGAGTCCAGCAATACACTATCACCCAGTTGTACGATGATTTGCCTGAGTAATGTAGGGATGAAAGCTTTGATCAGGCTGTCACTACCGGTATCGTTAGATGATACGTGATAACTCATGCTGTTACCGGGCATCGCATTCATATTAGCAATCATGCCTTTGATTTCGGCATTTTTTATTTCCTTTTTTATGACAGCCATCCGTTCATTCATCTTCGCTGTATCCAACGGGCCATAATTATTCTCAATAACGATCTTATATTTCTGCGCACCGGTAGCACCATTTATAGTTGGCGGCGGTGGAAGGTGTATCTCCGTATCCGCTCCGGGCTGCATCATCGGTATCACTATGTTCTGAAACATGGTAGAGTCAGAAGCTTTGGTAGTGATTTGCACCAGCATGCTGCGCACATCTTTGGTAAGCTGCTCTTTACCCTTGTTATACTGGCTATAGATCCAGTTGCAGGTAAAACCTATCAGCAGCAGCTCGCTGGCTATCATCATAGCCCCTACCCAGCGTATGTTGTTTCCCTTCTTCATCTGGCTGCAAAATAATACATCCGAGAGCGGATTTGTATAATCGTTAACCTTAATTAACCTTAATTGTCCGTACGTTAACCACCATCCGCATCTGCGCAGGATAGCTTTGCAGTAAAATAACAGACCTCATGAAAAAGCTAATCATTACTTGTGTATGCGCTATGGCCGCAATGCAATCGCATGCGCAATCTACCAGCGGTAAGATCTCCTACAAAGAAACCATCCAGTTTAAAATTGACCTGAAAGGTGCTGAAGTGCAGGGTATATCTGCAGACCAGCTCGCAGCGCTGATACCCAAAGAAAATGTATCGAACAAGATACTGTATTACAACGATGGCGCCGCGTTATATGATAATGATAAGAAAGCAGAAAATACCGATGCTACAAAGGAAAGCAATGGTATGCATATAATGATGAAGATGGACGGTAACGATACCCGTGTGTACCAGGACCTGAAAGCCGGCAAGACCATAACTGAACAAAACTTTATGTCGCGGAAATTTTTGATCACCAATGATGTAAAGAAAGAAGCCTGGAAACTTACCGGCAAGCAAAAGGAAATATTAGGGTATCCCTGCCAGCAGGCTACCATGCAGCAGGATAGTACAACGATCACAGCATGGTTTACTCCCGCTATACCTGTATCTGCCGGCCCGATGGGTTATGGAGGATTGCCGGGTATGATCCTATCCCTGGGCGATGGCGACCATTACGAAATAGTTGCTACCAAAATAGAGGCCGGGGATATTGATGCGAAACTGCTGGCAAAGCCCAAAGATGGCAAGAAGGTGACAGAAGCTGAGTTTAAAAAGATAATGACCGATAAGATGAAAGAGATGGGTGTGGAAGAAGGTGGCGCCCCTCATATTACTATCAAGACACAAATAGGCAATTAATCATGAAACAGATTTTTATACTATTCATCCTGTTATCGCTTGGCGCATCTGTATCGGCACAAACCTATACCCTGCACGGCGATGTGGAAGACACAGTGCACAGCCCCATACCCTTTACCACCATATCCCTGTTGCAACCTGCAGACTCTACCTTGCAATACTTCGGTGTATGCAACAACCAGGGCAGCTTCGAAATAAAGGATGTACCTAAGGGTAAATACCTGATGCAGGCGGCCTTTCTTGGGTTTAAAACATGGTATCGTACCATTGAGGTACCTAATGCCAGCAACAACTACCTCGGCAGGATCATCATGAAGCGCTTTGCCAACGAACTGGAAGAACTGCAGGTAAGGGGCGAGAAAGTACCCATTACGCTGAAGCGCGATACTGTAGAGTATAATGCAGGCTCTTTTAAAACCAAGCCCGATGCCAATGTAGAAGACTTGCTGAAGAAGCTGCCGGGTGTGCAGGTAGATAAGTCGGGCAACATCAAAGCGCAGGGAGAAGATGTGCGCAAAGTGTTGGTAGATGGCAAGGAATTCTTTAGCAACGATCCCAAGGTGGCAACAAAGAACCTCCCCGCTGATGCTATCAATAAAGTGCAGGTGTTCAATAAACATTCGGATGCATCAGAGTTTACCGGTATTGACGACGGCAGCCGCGAAAAGACCATCAACCTGCAACTGAAGGATAGCAAGAAGAATGGCTATTTTGGGGATGTACAGGCAGGTTACGGTACAGACGATCGCTATAAGCTCAGCGCGCATGTATATAAGTTTAAACCTACATCGCAGGTTGCCGCGTTGGGCATGCTCAACAACATCAACCAGTTTGGCTTCAGCTTCGAAGATTATATGAACTTCAACGGTGGCATACAAAGCTTGTTTAACGGTGGCGGTTTCATGAACATGAACCTGTCTGATAAAAACGCACCACCTATAGATTTTGGACAACCTATATATGGTAAGATCACTTCCGGTGCAGGCGGACTTAACTATACCTATGAGCCTAAGAAAAACCATCGCATCAATCTTAGCTATCTTGCCAATGGGTCAGAAAAAAACCTCGATCAGCAAAGCTATACGCAGAACTTTACCAACACAGAAACCTTTACCCGTAATAGCAATAAGAACGAGTTTACAGACAACTATGCACACAGGGTAAATATCAATGCGCGCTACGATAATGATTCTGTAAGCCAGTTTACAGCTAATGCCGGGGCGTCGCTCAACAATGCACGCGCCCATACGGCACAATACACTACATCTCTGGTAAAAGATATGCTGCTTAATAGCCTTGATAGCCGTATTTACGATAAAGGGAATACACTTTCATCCAATGCTAATCTTTCTTTTCTGCGCAATAGTAAAAGCAGGAAGCAGGTATATCGCGCTTCGGTAAATGCCAGCTACGAGCAGCAACTGAGCAACAGCGACTGGAATAACCTTACACGCTTGGTACCGGTAAATAGTATGGTAGCAGATATGCAATCGCAAAACGATACCCGTACCGAATTGCAATACGGTGGTACCGTTTCAGTACTTACCGCGCTGGGTAAAGGCTATTTTCTGCAGCCATCCGTAAGTGCACTCAGCAATGCACAGCATTTTAAAAGAGAGCAACGCATTACCAATCTTGGTGATAAACTGGTAGATTCTTTAAGCCCCGATTTTAGCAGGCAATATACCGCCGTGGATCCCGGCCTTGAGTTGAAAAGGAGCTCTCAAAAAATTCAGTTCAGCATAGGTGTAAAGGCAGAAGCAGGTATGCTGGGTAGTACCTATAACGGCCGCGATACAGGCAGCAGGCAATTTGTATACATATTGCCATCGCTCAACTGGCAAAACGAATATTCAACCGGTAAACGAATTGGCTTTTATTATAACAGCAATGTAAACACCCCCGATGCCATACAGATGCTGCCTGTTACCAACTACAGCAATCCACTGCAGGTGTACGCCGGTAATAACAACCTGCGGCCGGAGTACGTACATAATGTTGGCGCTAACTGGATATGGTTCGATCAGTTTACATTCTCATCCCTCTTTGCCAATATCAATGGCCGCTACACGCACGACAAGATCACATGGGCACGTGTTGTAAACCCCGATCTTACGCAGTTTGTAACACCTAAGAATGTGGACTATGACTATAACCTGAACGGCAGGGTAGAATACTCGCGCCCCATACGCAAGTTGGGTGTTACTATGACCACTAGCTTTGCAGAAGGATATAATAAAGGCATCAGCAGCGTGAATAATGTAGATAATATACTCAACAGCTTCAACCATAAACTGGAACTATCCTTTAGCAACCGGAAGAAAGAAAAATGGGATGTAACTGTTGGTGGTAATATAGACCTTACCGATGCCCGCTACTCTATAGACAAGAACATGAACAATGTATTCTACAGCACTACAGCATCTGCAGAGCTCAGCTATCGCCCCGGCACACATTGGTATTTTTATGCCAGCGCCGATGTCACACAGTACAATGCGCAAAGCTTTAAAGATGCCGTAGTGATACCATTGCTGAAGGCAGAAGCATCCTATTATTTCCTTAAAGCCAATCGCGGCACCATTACACTCGAAGGTTTCGACCTGCTGAATCGTAATACAGGCCTGCAAAGGCAAAGCCAGTTTAGCTACCTCAGCGAAACCCGCTCTAACATCATAGGCAGATACTTTATGCTCTCTTTCAAATATCGCCTCAGCAAAACAGGTGGTAGCGGTAGTGGCGTAAAGATCAGCGTAAAACATTAAACCCGTAGTAGTGTAGGCCCTATCAGAGAATCTGTTATAGTAGGGGATTGTTATATAAAATCTTATATAGTAATCCCCACTAACACAGAATGGATGCAGGGAGTAAAGATCTATCCGAATCCTGTAACGGACGAATTGAGGATTGAAGGCATCTCAGCAGGTACCGAGATTCGCATTGTTGATATCTTAGGTCGGGAAACGGGCCACATGGTAGCCGGCACAAAAACAGAAACAATCGCTACCACTACATGGGCGAACGGAACTTATTTACTGCAATTAAACGGCAAAGACGGTAAGAGGATGACTGCTACCATTGTAAAACAATAAGGTTACATCATCTTCATCCATAGAAAAGTCCGCTTCGTCCTGAATACTGCCATACCCCGGTGCATTTAAGTGCTTTTTAATGCTTTAAAATAGGCTGCGTACAGATAATTATTTAGATTCATACATAGATCATTAGCCTTGAATGAAGCAACTGTACACCATCTTCCATATTCTCTTTTTGCTGATATACTCTTTGAGTGTATCGGCCCAGGTAAATATGGTGGCAAATGGCAACTTTGAGGTTTATAATACATGCCCCAATAATGGAGACCAGGTATATAGATGCACCGGCTGGCAAGCCTATCATTCAGGCTCGTCAGACTATTTCAACCGTTGTACTAATTCCAGCGTGGGCGTACCCGTCAATGCATGGGGATATCGAGAACCAGCCAGTGGCGATGCTTATACAGGCCTGTACATAGGCAGGCTGCAGGATGCCACAGATTATAAAGAATACATCACAACAAAGGTGATGCCCTTGCAGGAGAATAGAGCTTATGAAGTGTCTATGTCGGTATCTCTGGCAGATATTTCTCAGTATGCTGCAAAGGGGCTGGGCGTATGGTTTTATAAAGATGTGCCACTGTTCACCGGTATGGCGGGGCTGCCTGTGGTGCCGCAGTTGATATATGATACCCTTGTAACCCAAAAAAGTGGCTGGGTAAGATTAAAGAAAGTAATAGTTGCAGACTCGTCCTATGATCATATGGTGATAGGTGGTTTCATACCTTCGGCAATGCTGGATACTGTGGGCGTCAATAGCGGCAACCAGGACTGGATCTATTATTTTATCGACTCCGTTGTGGTACGCAAAGTCAGCCATATAAACATGCAAGACGCCGGTGGTGCTTATTGCCTGGGCGATACGGTTATAGTGCCATTTGATGTGTATGGCAATAATTACTTTCAGCCGGGTAATGCCTTTATATTACAGTTATCATCCTCCACCGGCAGTTTTAAAAATCCTGTGAATGTAGATACGATATACAGTAATACCGGCGATACCTTCAGATATGCGATACCGGGGGGCATAGTGCCCGGTAGCAATTACCTGGTGCGTATCATAGGTACAGATAGCACAGATACTTCAGATGTTTCCTCTCCGCTGGTAATAGGTGATAAATTACCGTCGCCACCCATAGCATTCAGTAATTCGCCATTATGTACCGGTGCCCTGCTGGAGCTATATGCCACAGACAGTACACCGGGCGTGTATTTTACATGGGAGGGCCCGCGTGGTTTCAGAGACACAGGTGCCAGCGCAGTGATCACCATAGCTACATCGGCTGATAGCGGTCCTTATATTGTTACTGCCTGGCGCTACGGGTGTGCGGCATCTGATACCACTATAGTAAATATAGCCCATGTAATAGGCAGCGCGGCCAGTACTGCAGGCTCGCCGGTATGTACCAATGATACGCTCAGGCTTAGGGGCAGCGCAGTTGGCAATCCTAAATCTTATTCGTGGACAGGGCCCGGTGGTTTTACAGCGCATGTAGCTGATACTTTTATAGTGCATCCTGCTATTGCCGCATCGGGTAATTATACTCTTACGGTAGCTTTTAATGGCTGCTCGGCATCTGATAGTGTTGCCGTGGCGGTGAAGCAAGGGCCCATAGACGTATTTGCATCAGCAAACAATCCTTTGTGCAGCGGTGATACCATGGTATTACGCGGGTATGCATCGGGCGGCAATCTTAGCTATACATGGCAGGGTCCTAATGGGTATTCGGTAGCATCTGCTATTGCTTTTAGAGACAATATCACACCTGCGCTTAATGGCAGTTATATACTTACTGCGGGCTTAAATGGCTGCTATGTAAAGGATACGCTTGATATAATTGTCAATGACCATCCTGGTAAGCCTGTAGCAAACGTTAACGGTCCTTTATTGGTAGGCGATATTATGCTTTTATCCGTTGCATCGCCCATTACCGATGTGTCTTATTCCTGGACCGGGCCTTCGGGCTTCGCCGCTGCTACTGCTTCGGCAGCTATCAATGCCATTACCCGTGAGAACCAGGGAACTTATATTGTTACAGCCTCACAGTATGGTTGCTCTTCTTCAGACACGCTGGTGGTAACCATAGGCGGCAATAACGATCCTTACCTGCTGCAGGTTTACCCCAACCCATCTAACGGTAATTTTACGGTGTATGCCAATACTAAATACGATCAGGACGTAGCCATGTCTCTTAGCACTAGCGGCGGGCAGATAGTATATCGGTCAACTGCATCTGTAACCGGTAAGATACTGAGGGCGAATGTAAATATGTCTGGAGCGTTAAGCAGTGGTGTTTACACGCTTCGCGCGCGTATAGATGGTATAGTGCAGGATGTGGGCGTTGTCATTCAGCGATAGACTGTTAGTATGTTGTCAGATGGTATGATTTTATCGTCGTAAAGACATGACAAAGGCCTTTCGTATATTTGAGAGCCATTAGTACCACACCAGTAATTTATGAATCTTCAGTCGCGAGTTGTTTTATCGATAGTTTCTCTTCTTGCATTATGCAGTTCCTGTCATAATACAACACTTCAAAAAGTTACAGATCCGCGATTAGCTGATATTAAAATGCCTCCGGGCTTTCATATTTCCATTTTTGCCGATAGTGTCAAAGATGCGCGTTCACTGGCCCTGGGCGATAAAGGCACTGTGTTTGTAGGTAACAAGGAAGAGGATAAAGTATATGCCCTTGTAGATAAAAATAAGGACGGCATTGCAGATGAAAAGTATATTGTAGCCAGCGGCTTAACGATGCCAAATGGCGTCGCTTTTCGCAAAGGGAGTCTTTATATTGCTGAGGTAGATAAAATATGGCGTATTGACAATATAGAACAAAGCCTTGCACATCCGGCGAAACCCATACTGGTGAGCAATAACTTTCCTTATAAAAAATATCATGGGTGGAAGTATATAGCTTTCGGCCCCGATGATAAATTATATGTACCTGTAGGCGCGCCCTGTAATATCTGTAACGATAATGAGCAGGATGAAAGGTTTGCCTCCATTACAAGAATGAATCCTGATGGTACCGGTTTTGAGGTATTTGCTAATGGGATACGCAATAGCGTAGGTTTTGACTGGGACCCCCAGACTCATGATTTGTGGTTTACAGACAATGGCCGCGATATGCTGGGCGATGATATTCCTGCAGATGAGCTAAACCATGCCCCGCAGAAAGATATGAACTTTGGTTATCCTTATTGCCACCAGGGAGATATACTAGACCCGGAGTTTGGTGCAGGGTATAATTGTAAGGATTTTACACCACCGGTGGCTAAGCTGGCGGCGCATACTGCTGCCCTCGGTATGAAGTTTTATACAGGAAATATGTTCCCTGCTGAGTACAGGGAACGCATTTTTATTGCAGAGCATGGCTCCTGGAACCGATCCGTACCGCAAGGTTATCGGATAACAACGGTAGAGCTAGAAGATGGCAAACTAAAAAAATATAGCGTATTTGCCGAGGGTTGGCTCAAAAATGGTAAGGCATGGGGGAGGCCCGTATCGGTATTGCAGCTCCAAGATGGGTCATTGCTGGTGTCAGACGATTATGCCGGTATTATATACCGCATTACGTATGGTAATAATTCATAGGTATATCACTCGCATAGATACTTCAGCGTGCTGGCTATCTTTACAATCTCGTAAGATTATTAATGAGTCATGGATAATATATTAATTCTGATTATTGTTGGTTTTTTGATAGGCACTATAGGTACGCTGATAGGTGCAGGCGGAGGATTTATACTGGTTCCGGTGTTATTGCTAACACGGCCCGAGTTGAAGCCAGAAATTGTTACGGCTATTTCTATCGCTATCGTCGCTGCGAATGCCATATCAGGCTCCATAGCATACGCACGCTCCGGCAGGATAGATTATAAAGCAGGGATCATTTTTGCATTATTTACGATACCGGGTTCTATCCTTGGGGTATTTACCACGCAGTATATACCTACCGATGTATTTCATATTATATTCGGCATCCTGCTCATAGTGCTTTCAGTATTTCTTTTTATCAAAAAGCGCAAACCGGCAGTTGTTGATACGGATGATCTTAACGATCCTCTCGCTGTAAATAACAAACTAACGCATCGCCGCCTGGTAGATAATAATGGCAAGGTGCATGAATATTCTTACAACCAGGCTATAGGTATCGTTATCAGCATACTTGTAGGTTTTTTATCACCATTGCTGGGTATTGGCGGCGGTATTATACACGTGCCCGCTATGGTACATTGGTTGCATTTCCCGGTATATATCGCTACTGCTACATCGCACTTTATACTCGCTGTCATGTCAACGGTAAGTGTTATCGTTAATATATTCAAAGGCAGTTATAGCGATCCCGCGGTGTTAAAGATGGTTTTAAGTCTGGGAGTAGGTGTGGTTGTAGGCGCGCAGCTAGGGGCTTTATTATCTCACAAGATCAAAGGGGAAATCATCATTAAAGCGTTGGCCATCTGTTTGGCAATAGTCGGTATCAGGCTACTGATAATGGCATAAGAAAAGGCCCGGATATCACTTAGATGTCCGGGCCTTTTACTTTATAGTATATTATAAGGCGGCGCGCGGTACGTTCCGCTTTTTTGTTTCTTATTGCAGTATCAGCTTGCTTACAGCATCACCATTGCCGGTATTGCAGTGGATGATGTACATGCCCTTGGGCTGACCCGAAAGGTTCATCGCATAGCTGGTCTGAGATTTGTCAACCATTATATTTTCTACCATCCTGCCGGTAATATCAGTAACCCGTATATTGTTAACTCCATCCTGCAGCAAGGTAATGTTTACGCTGCCTGTACTTGGGTTTGGATAGACATTAAATACGTTTGCGGCGTTTACGATATTAGATACGCCTGTTGGCCAGCTTGTCAGTTCCGGGTGCAGAATAAGGGAATAAGATTCCTTACCGGCCAATGTCTGGGAGCTCATTACTTTAGCTTGCTCAGCCGTAAACATGTGCATGCACGCATCATTTACATAATCCATAAAATTCATGAACATGATGCCATCGCCTGTTTTAGTACAGCTATCAAACAAAGGGTAGCTGGGGCAGCCATATGTAGCGTTCGACTGTGGAGGTGTATCGGTAATACCATCGTCCTTGCCACCTGCGCCGGGGCATTTACCATTGTCATCACCCCATACATGCCATATTTCAAAAAAATGACCCATTTCATGAGTTAATGTTCTGCCACCGTTGATGCCGGAAATAAAGTAGTTAACTCCAGGGCCATATTTGCCAAATGCTCCATAATTGAGTACAATGCCTAATTCATCTTTTGTGAGCCCTGATATACCATAAGTCATAAAAGATGGAGGCATTGTAAGTCCTAATATACCAGATGCACTACCATTGTTTAGCAAGTTAAAGACCCAGATATTAAGATATTTATCGGCATCCCAGGAAGTGGCAGGCCCATTTACATACTTACCGGAAGAAAATCCCATACCCGATCCTACACTGCTGCTTTCTTCAAAGCCCTGTTGCGTAGTGGTAATGATCTCGTAGCCCGGTGTGCCTGCACCTTTAGGGTCTGTATGGGCAAGTGCAAAGCCGATGTTAGCTTTGCCAAATACCGCCTTGAAATCAGCAGGAATTTGTGAAACATCACTGTTGGTGCCGTTAAAATCACGATTTAGTACAGCCATCTGTGAATCTACACGCTGTGCCACACCGGATGGTCCACCCAATTGCGCTATCTGGGCATCGGTGAGTACTATGTGAAATACTACAGGAATAGTAATATCGTTAGCTGTAGTTTTTGCCGCTGCATCGTTTGTGAGCAATTGCCTCGCATAGGTGGTATTTTCTTCCAGCGTTTGTGCAAAACGTTCCTCCATTACCGGATTTTTTGCGATCAGGTGCTGTTTTAATAGTTCCATACCACAGGAACGGTTTGTTTGTTGGTTTGTTTGTTGTGCTGATGCTGATAAACCCAAGAGCAACAATCCAAGCGACACAGGTAAAAATCTCATACAAATATTAAATTGACTGTTGCAATGTTATACCGTTTTTAACTTTTGGTGAAATTAATTGTTGTAGATACACCAAAGTTTGTGGTAAAATTTGGTTAATACTCTTCACTATTACATTTTAATGACAATGCTCATTGTGTTATAAACAATACTATGACAAATATCACCCGTTACTTTTGAACTTACGATGTTCAAAATAATGTAGATTTCTACTATTAAGTAATTATTTAATTATGGCAATTTAATGTTTTTTTGTTATAGTTAAATTCCACCGGTATTTTTATTGATGTTTAAGTTGTTGTACTATATCTGAAAAATTGCTTTGTCCCCAGTGTTCTGCGTATCGCCCGTCTTTTAGCCTGATGATGTCTATTACATGGATGATGACATTTTTATTCGTTGGGGGTATATCAAACAATTGGCCACTGTGCTTACCATAGATCTTTTTTCGTGTGGTTACCAGGTCATTCTCCGCTACCTGTTCCAGTATTTCCACTCGTAATTCGCTGAACGCTTTTCTTAAAATATCATTCAGGAAATGATAAAAACTTTCTGGCCCATTAGGTGCGCCGGGCTGCGCGCTATGATTGATGGCGTCCTCTGCAAGTAATTCTTCAAACGATTCCATTCTTCCTTCTTCAATACATTCTTTGTTAAATCGCCGTACGATGGCCTTGTTGTTTTCTGCATTAATACTCATGTCTTAGATTTTGTACAAAGCTAGGAGCATACTATGCAGTTGTGTTTGACACAGACGGTCACAGACTATGCTTACACGGCCATATTGGCTTCGGCATATTCTTTGGGAGACATGCCATAGTATTTTCGGAATATGCGGCTAAAGCTCGAATGGTTCTCGTACCCAAGCTGATGATATACGTCGGCAGGTTTTATTCTTTTATTAGTAAGTAGTTTCCTGGCCATTTTCATTCGCTCTTCTATAAACCAGTTAATGGGAGAAGTATTATAGATATCCCGAAAACGTCTTTTAAATGTAGATGCACTCACATTGCAGAGAAATGCCAGCTCTTCTACGGTAAGGTTACTTGTAATGTTTGCTTCCACAGTTTTGCGTATGGTAACATCGTCAAAAGTATGCTGCTGGCGATATTGAAACGAGAGCAACGTGCCCGGGTAGTATTCCAGCAGGTATTGCATTAACTCGCCAAATTTCAGAACGCTCATCTGCTCTGATATTTTTTTGCCGTGTTGCAATACCAGCTCAAGAGAACTGATGTAATTGCGGATGAAGTTATCCTTCTTTAAAGAGATATAGGGTTGTTTTGTTTTGTTTGCAGTGGGAAGGCTCTTCTTTTGCTGTGCAAAAAAATCAGCCAATAAATGCTCGTCAAAGAAGATCAATATACTTTTAAATTCCTCCTGTTCCTGGAACTCAATAGAAGCAATGCAATTTCCGGCAGACAAAAAATGTATTTCCTTATCATTTGCCTGAACCGTTTTTTCTGCAAAGTGCATTGTCTTATTGCCTTTTATTACAAGGCTTATCGCATTTTTGGTAAGTATGCTTTTGGCCCTCACCGTATCTTGTGTAGACCTGAAATATTGGATAACAATTTCGCGGTCTATTGGCTGATTATCAGAATCAGCAGGCAATAAGAAAATTTCATCCATAGATTAAGGTTGTTCAGCCAGCAGTTTTTTTATCAATACTATCTGTCCCAGGTGATAATGTGTGTGCTCTATCATTCCTTGCAGGTTTCGATAATAGGTACCGTATTTTTCGTCAGTAAATGTATCCGATAATTTATCTGCCGGTAATTGCATAATCAAATCTGCAAGCATATTGGCCTTATCCCATGTTTTGTTCAGCATCTCCTGCCATTCAGCGTCGCTTGTTATCGGTGGGGTTTTAAAGCTTTCCTCATCTTTCCCGGTTAGCGCATCTCCCTGCAATACTTTGGCTTGCACATCCGCATAATAATTGATATGGTATACCAATGTGGCGACTGTATTAAATGAGTACAGTTTTGTAGTTGCCTGTTCCCAAGTTACTCCCGCTAGAGTGTCTTTCAGGTTAACGCAAGTCCAGTTGCCACCAAAGTATACTTGTCTTACGTGTTTTGCTATTTCTGCAGGCAGGTTCATAAAATTTATTTGCAAAGTTAAGATATGACGCTTGAGCAATTGATATTTAGCATTAAACTAACTTTGTAGTATTAATACGAAGGTAAATACATGCGATCTGTTTGGCACAGGTTTTGGGATAAAGCGAATAACCATAACGAAAAACATACATGCAAAAAACAATGATGAAAATTGCTGCGATAACATCCGTTATCGCCCTGACGAGCTGTTCACCCAAAATTGTAGGCACATGGAAAATTGTAAAGTACGAATCTAAAACACCTAACACACGAGATTTGAAAGTAACCAACATTGGTACATTAGAGTTTAAACGTAATAAAACCGGCGTAAAAAAGATCAGCTATTCTTTATTTGAAAACCAGGTGCAGGACAATACGCCTTTTAAATGGGAGCGGGCCAAAGACGGAGAGTCTATCACTATAAGCGGCGATGGTACCCAGCTCAATAAAACCTGGCTTATAATAGAAGACCGCAAAAAATACCAGAAATGGAAATCTACAGATGGTAATAATACTGTACAGGAACTGGAGCTAAAAAAATAATGATGGATATAGAGACGCCTCCTTCTTTTTGGAGGCGTCTCTATATTATCTGATCTTGCAGATCAGGATTATGATCTACAATGATTTTCTTCTTTTTATTCAACTCCGTTATATAAAGAAGTACTAAAAGGCTTATAGCAGCACCAAAGAAACACCATATTGATATCACGTAAAAATGAAACAGCAGACGTGTGAATATGTAGGAAATAAGAAACAGATACCCTATCCTGCGCAATGCCTTGTGAGAGGATAGTACAAGAGATAAGATGGTAGGTATAAAGTATAGCAGGCCATAATACCATTTGCGGGCCAGCGCAAAATCAAGCTCATAATGTATATGATGCATTTCTGCAATCGGATGAGGTACATGCAACGCAAGCAGCATGGTGGTATATGCTGCCAGTAACAGTCCTGCCAGTAGTGTCACGCCAATTATTTTTTTACGTGTTTTATGATGCTCAAACAGTAAGGCGCAAAATGGCATATACACAGGCCATATCACCTGCGCAAAAAGCAGGAAGGTATAGGTAGCATAACCTTTCCAATGTGCCCATTCCGTGTGCAGCAAAGACATCCACACAACGCCCTCTGCAAATTGCTGTATTGCAAAGAGCAACGGCACAGCCGCCAATACCCTTTGAGGCTTGCCAGATGATTGATACATTGCAACTGCACCGGCAGTAGCCAAAACGGCGCTCGCGCCAAAACTAACGGAAGGGGAAAAACACATACGGCACTATCTTCAGTTTATCCCTGATACATCATCTGAGATGGCCGTACACATGGCCGTGAGTGAATTGAAGATAGCGATTTATAACTACAAAGGGGGCATGCAATGTACATCTACGCATTACGGTAGAACGAAAATAACCGGATGTAATAAATGAACCTATATAGCGTTTTATTATAAATCCATTATTCATGCGTTTTGTCTTGCCCTATTTTACCTTACTAGTACTGTTGTGCAGTGCATGCACAAAAGATAAGGTCGCTACGCCTGATACTGCGAAACACATTCCGTATGGCAGCAACAGTGCGCAGCAATTCGACTTTTATCCGCCTGAAAAAAGCGTAGTTGATAAATGCCCTGTTATATTATTAATTCATGGTGGTGGCTGGGTATGGGGCGGGGCACCGGCGTTCCCGGCCTCTTCCCTCTACGATTCTTTTAGAACAAACGGGTACGCTATTGTAGATATGAATTATCGGCTTGCTACTGATAATGCATATCCTGCACAGCTGGATGATATAGATAGCCTGTTATCCTTTCTTCAGGCACACGCCGCTGAGTATCGTATCGATCCCCAAAGAATTTGCCTGATGGGGCAGTCTGCCGGGGCGCATTTATCTATGCTATATGCATACGCCCGCAATACTCGTAAGAAGGTAAAAATGGTGATTGATGTTTTCGGCCCGTTTGACCTTACAGATAGTACGGTACAAACACATCATCTACGCTTCGATCTCACTACATTATTGCAGCATCAAACCTATGCTTCTGATCCACAGTTATGGCACGATGCCAGCCCGGCATCTTATATGAAAAATGCATTGCCAACTATCATCTTCCATGGCACGGCAGATACAACTGTTTTTATGGAGCAATCAGATAAGCTGAATGATTCGTTAGCAGCACATCAATTGCCTCACCAATACTACAAGTGGCAGGGCATAGACCATAACTGGTACGAGGCTGGTTGGCAGGAACACTTTGCCCAGGTTCATTCTTTTTTACAGAGCTATTTGTAGGAATAGATATAAATAAAAATGCCTCTCAATGAGAGGCATTTTTTTGTGATTGTGGTGCGGGAGGGAATTGAACCCCCGACACAAGGATTTTCAGTCCTTTGCTCTACCAACTGAGCTACCGCACCAACGCTGTTGGGGTTGCAAAAATAGAAACATTATCCAATTTTCCAAAAATGTTGCACAACTACTGCCGGATTATTTTAGCGGTAGCTATAGTTCCCCGTTCATTACGCAACTGAATGAAGTATAATCCCGGTGTCCATCCTGTAGTAGCTAACGGAGTATCAGTATGCTCCAGGCTGCCACTGGCAATGGTTTCCCCGATTGCATTCACAATTTTGTAGGTAAGTGTCCTATTAGCAATATCATTTACATGTATGGTGCAAAGATCAGTTACCGGGTTAGGTATTATTTTTAAAAAATTATTTGCTGCTAACTGCTTTACACTATTAAATGAAGGATCGTATAATTCTATTATTTTATCTATCCGGTTGGTGTTTCCGGATGCATCAGAATTGCTGGTAGATATAAATATCCTTCCGTCGGGAGATATGCATAGATCACGCAGCCTGCCATAATGCACGGCGTTTATCTTGCTCGCAGAAGAAATACCATCCAGAGTGCCGTTAAGTTTTAATTGATACAGGCTGCTATCTTTAAGGGTGCACATGATCAGCGATTTCTGCAGCGTTGGAAACATCGGATGGTCGTAATAGTCCAGGCCGCATACCGCGATAGTTGGCGTCCACGCTTTCAACGGTTCCACCACGTTAGAATCAGTGCAGAAGGTGAGTTCCGCAGGCTTATCACAATAGCCCTCTACATTGGGCCAGCCATAATTGCGCCCTTTTTGTATGATGTTTACCTCGTCATCATTATCGGGCCCGTGCTCTGTTTCATAAAATCTATTGTTAGCATATACCACGCCTTGCGGGTTTCTATGGCCCCAGCTCCAGAGCATGCTGCCAGGCATGGGGTTATCTGCCGGTATGCTGCCATCCTGCACTACTCTTAATATCTTCCCATTAACCTTTGTAACGTCTTGCGCCACAGATGGATTGGTGGCATCACCGGTGGTAATGTACAGGTAATTGCCCTCCATCATCAGCCTGCATCCATTATGATAGTTGGCCGCCCCTATATTGGCTATTAATCCTTGTGGGTTAATGAGTTTGTTATTGGTTGCATCATACTGGTACTTTACCACCTTGGCGGTATAGGTGCTTCCATTCATATAATCGTAGGCTACGTACACAAATGGCGGGGTGGGGAAGTTGGGATGTAGCGCAAGGCCCAGCATGCCGCCCTCGCCTTGTATTACAACCTCCGGCTCATGGTACAATGTGTCTATATGCCCGCTCGTTGGTTCCATTCGGCAGATGTAGCCATTTTTTTGGGTAAACCATATATGGTCATCCGGCCCCCATGTTATTTCCCAGGGTATAAATAAAGAATCGCGGACAACGCGCGCAGTCATCTGTGCATGGGCGGTATATGCGTATAGCAACGACAATATCACCAGGTAGAAAGTTCTTTTCATTATAGTTAAGATTAATCAGCTATTACCCGTAAAATCCATACCACAAATATTATTTTAGCTATCGTATGGCTACTGTTATTATTGTAGCAAGGCTATTTTAATATTCTACCTTTTCCGCAAGTGCGTCATTCATAAATACATCCGTAAGCTGGCGATGGTCTTTTACATGACCGTTCACTTGCCAGGTAATAGACAGGCGATTGCCTTCTTTCAACTCGTTTACCAGGCTGTATTTAAGATGTGATGCACGTAGTATCGATTCAAAATGAGCTTTTACTTCTGTGCTGTAGGTGCATTGTATTTTATAGGTTCTGTATTGATTGAAATTATCTACCCTGCGCTCTATCCTGGGTAATATGGCAAGTACTATAAGTATAAACAAACTGGCTATAGCGGAGTAAAAATAGTAACCGGCACCAATACCCATACCTACGGCTGCAACAGCCCAAATGGTAGCAGCTGTCGTTATACCGTTCACCCTTGTTTCGCCTCTGAAAATCACCCCTGCGCCAAGGAAGCCAATGCCTGTAACTATATTAGAGGCTATCCTGTCAGGATTGCCGGAGCCGCCAATTAATATAGACATCATAGTAAAAAAGCACGATCCGATCGAGATCATGATCATGGTCCTGAACCCGGCGGCTTTGCTTCTATATTCCCGCTCCAGCCCTACCAGGCCGCCCCATATTGCAGCCATCAGAAACTGTATCAGCATTTCATAGTTCATGCTCATATCAAGAGGTATTAATCTTTGTTGAAATTAAGAAAACGTCGTTCAAAAATGGTTCTTTAAGTAGCTGCGTTAATTTAACTTGCTGAAGATATTTCTGCGAACTTTATATCTATGAATTGGAAAAACAGGCTCACAGATATTTTAGGCATACCGTATCCCATCATCCAGGCACCGATGTATGGGGTTACTACGCCGCAAATGGTCGCTGCAGCCAATGCAGCCGGATGTTTAGGTTCATTGCCATTGGCAGATATGCCTGCCGCACAGTGTGCAGCGCTGATACGCAAAACCAGGGCTATTACCGGTCAGTCATTTGTAGTAAATATATTTACACATCAATTGCCGGTAGTGACGCCGGAACTACGGTCGCAATATGAGATGGTAAAAACTTACCTGGAGCAATTAAGCGCGAAAAATGGAATAGATGTTTTGCTGCCCGGTTTCGATGATCTTCAGGTAAATGGTTACAAAGAGCAAGTAGAAGCTATTATTGAGGAAGGCTGCAAAATCCTCAGCTTCACTTTTGGTAATCTTGATGATGACTCCATTAGGTTATTGAAAGAAAATGAAGTGCTTCTTATCGGAACCTGCACATCTGTGGAAGAAGCGCTTGTACTGGAAAGATCGGGTATTGATATCATCTGCGTGCAGGGCATCGAAGCAGGTGGGCACCAGGGCCGTTTTATAGATGATAATGTGCCGTTAAGAGGTGGCTTTTCGCTTCTGCCACAGGTTTTTGATGCGGTTGCCGTTCCGTTAATATACGCTGGTGGCATCTATAATGGCAGGACACTGCAGGCAGCTAAAACATTGGGAGCCGCAGCTTACCAGGTGGGCAGTTTACTTATAGCTTCAGAAGAAAGTTTATTGCAGGATTTTGAAAAACAAAAGCTGGAAGCATTGGATGAAAGCCAAATAGTACTGACAAAAAGTTTTTCCGGCAGATATGCACGTGGCATCAGGAATACTTTTATTAACGCGATAGAAGATACAGGATACATTCTGCCTTATCCTTATCAAAACAAAATAACAGGAGCGCTCAGGGCAGCTGCAAAAAAAGCTGGGAATGCCGAGTTCACGAACATTTGGGTAGGGCAATCGGTTTACGATTTCAGTACATCTTCCACTACAGACATTTTAAAGACATTGATCGCTGATGCAGAGCAGGAAAATACCTGATTAATATCATCTTTAGGGAGAGGTTGCCGCGGGATATTTGCACCGTTAAGATGCCCTTTATGGATGATAATTTATATGGCCTGCTGCAGAAGTATGATTTGCCTACGCCAAGATATACCAGTTACCCAACCGTTCCATATTGGCAATTTGATACGCTAAGTATTGATAAATGGAAAGAATCTGTTGTGAAGCGCTACAATGCAGAAAGTGGCGAGCTGTCTTTATATATTCACCTGCCCTTTTGCGAAGAGCTTTGCACGTATTGTGCATGTAATAAACGTATCACTAAAAATCATCGGGTAGAAGATCCGTATATAGAAACAGTATTGAAAGAATGGGTTATGTACCGGGCTTTGTTGCACGGTACGCCTGTTATCAGGGAGATCCACCTTGGCGGTGGTACACCTACTTTCTTCTCACCTGCAAATCTCGAAAGGCTTATTAACGGGCTTACTAAAGATTGTGTTATTGCAGAAGGGCATGAGTTTAGCGTGGAAGTGCATCCCAACCATACATCGAGGCAGCATTTAGAAACATTAAGCCGTCTTGGTTTTAATCGCATCAGCCTGGGGGTGCAGGATTTTGATCCTACAGTACAGTTTATTATCAACAGGATACAAACTTTTGAGCGTACTAAGGAAGTGATTGACTGGGCAAGGGAACTGGGATATGACAGTGTGAACATAGACCTGATCTATGGGCTTCCTAAGCAAACGATAGATAGCATTATTGATACAATTGAAAAGGTAAAACTCCTGATGCCCGATAGGATCGCTTTCTACTCATACGCGCACGTACCCTGGAAGAGCAAAGGACAGAGAAGATATACAGATGAAGATGTGCCTGTTGCTGCGGAAAAGCTGAAGATGTACACGACCGGTAATGAAATGCTGGCGAAGATAGGTTTTGTAAGCATAGGCATGGATCACTTTGCATTGCCGGGTGATAAACTATTGACTGCGTACAAGAAGGGCGCACTGCATCGCAACTTTATGGGCTATACCACTACTAATAATCGTCTGCTAATAGGCCTTGGTGTGTCCGCCATTAGCGATACATGGGATGCTTTTGCGCAAAACGAAAAGGAAGTAGAAGCCTACGAGGCAAAGATCCATGCAGGTGAATGGCCGTTGGTAAACGGACATTTATTAAGCGATCAGGATATTGTCATCCGTCAGCATATACTGAACCTAATGTGCAGAGATACAACCACTATCAGCGAAGCCGATCTAGGTGCAGAACTATATGCATCATTCAGGAACAAGGCTGAAAAATTGGTTGATGATGGGTTGTTAGAATTACAGGACAATGAACTACATATTATCAAGCAAGGCAAGCTATTCATTCGCAATATCTGCGCAACCCTTGACGCCTATTTGTTACAGGTGAAGACGACAAGCGGCATGTTTAGTAAGGCGATATAGTATTATGAATCCAAGGTGTTTTCAGCTTATGTCATGGAAGTCTCAATAAAGACGGAGTAAAAACTATTTTAGCTTAATACGAAATATAAGAATCTTATGCGCGCCGAACCAAAGCATTCTAATCCATTAAAAGAATATCTCTCTCCGCATTATATTCATAAAAGCAACTGGCTGAGAGCCGCAGTGCTCGGAGCAAACGATGGATTGCTGTCTACCGCAAGTATAGTTGTGGGCGTAGCCTCTGCCAGTGAAACGCGTGGGCCCATTGTTTTGGCCGCCCTTGCTGGCTTAGTTGCTGGTGCCTTATCTATGGCAGCGGGCGAATACGTATCTGTTAGTTCTCAGACCGATATAGAAAAGTCAGATATTGCCCGTGAAGCAAAGGAACTGGAAGAAATACCGGAAACCGAACTACAATACCTGGCTACTATTTATGAACAAAGAGGGTTGAAAAAAGAAACGGCGTTACAGGTAGCAAGGGAATTAACGGAACATGATGCCCTGGCCGCCCATATTAGGGATGAATTGGGAATTAACGAAATAAGCCAGGCTAAACCTTTGCAGGCAGCCCTCGCATCCGGCGCTTCGTTCACTTGCGGGGCGGTCCTGCCATTGGTTATTACAATTTTCCTGCCTTTGAAAGCCATGGTCTATTATCAATATGGTTTTACTATTGCTTTTCTAATGTTGCTTGGAGCCATTGCCGCTAAAACCGGAGGTTCTAATGTATTTAAAGCGGTTCTGCGGATATCATTATGGGGAACTGTTGCTATGGTGATCACAGCTGCCGTTGGCAGGCTATCCGGAGTAGCTTTATAATATGTTCTCGAGATGATTAAGAGCATTCTATGCCCTACGTCATTTTGCATACTGACGAGTATCATTAACGCATAAAAGTGAAAAAAATACCTTCGTTTGCATGAAGGTATCTTCCCTGTTGTTAACACTGCTTATATCGCTCTCTTGCTATGCGCAGGATGCTACGGAAATCGTCCGGAAAGCAGATGAGAAGATGCGTGGGACAACCATGCAGGCCGAACTCACGATAAGAACGATCAGACCTGCCTGGACGAGGGAAATGAATTGCAGGATATGGATAAAGGGGAATAGCTTGTCTATGATTCTTATCCTCTCACCGGTTAAAGACAAAGGCATTTCATTTTTAAAACGAAAAAAAGAAGTCTGGAACTGGATGCCATCTCTTGAACGTACCATTAAATTACCACCATCAATGATGAGCCAGAACTGGATGGGAACAGATTTTACAAATGATGACCTGGTTCGGGAATCCTCGGTTGTGGAAGATTATATACATACCGTAACAGGTGACACAATTATACAGAACAGGGTTTGCTATATAATTAAGATGATTCCCAAACCGGAAGCCGCGGTAGTATGGAGTAAAGTGGTTGTATGCATTGACAAAAAAGACTTTATAGAATTGCACAGCCGCTTTTATGACGAAAATGACGAGCTTATTAACACCATGAATTGTTATGATATTAAGCTTATGGATGACCGCATGATACCTACGCGGTTCGAGATGGTACCAAGCGATAAGAAAGGCCAGAAAACCGAAATGGTTTATAAGATGGTCAGTTACAATAAACCTATTAAAGACGATTTTTTTTCTGTAGAATATATGAAAAAGCTCCTTTGATATGTGGTTAGTAAAGATGGCATGGAAAAATATCTGGCGAAATCGTAACCGCACACTTATCACCATGTCATCTATCTTCTTTGCAGTTATCTTATCTGTGCTCACAACCAGCCTTAAGCAGGGCGCATTTGATAACCTGGTAAAAAATGTTGTTAGTTTCTATGCTGGCTATATCCAGGTGCATAAAAACGGTTATTGGGATGAACAGAACCTTGACAATAGTTTTGAAGCAAGCAATAAAATTGAAAACAAAATTCTCGAAACGCCAAATATCTCTGACGTAAGCCCTCGCCTGGAATCATTCGCGCTCGCCTCATCACGTGATCTGACAAAGGGGTGCCTGATAATAGGAATTGACCCCACAAAAGAAGATAAGATCACCCATCTGAAGAGTAAGATTGTACAGGGAGGCTATTTAAAGGCGGATGATAAAGGCGTACTGTTAGCGGCAGGACTTGCCGATAGATTAAAATTAAAGCTTAATGATACTATTGTGCTAATCAGCCAGGGCTATCACGGTGCCACAGCTGCCGGAAAATATCCTATAAAAGGCATTTTGAAGTTTGGCTCACCAGAATTAAATGAAAAGATGTTAGCGATGCCATTGGCTACTGCTCAGGATTTTTTCAGTGCTTACGGCATGATTACCACTTATGTCCTTTCCATCAGGAAAACCAAAGAATTAGAAGAAACGGCTATCGCTGCACGGTCCGCTCTTGGCGAAGAATATGAAGTCATGAGCTGGGAAGAGATAATGCCAGACATTAAGCAGCACATCCAAACGGACACTAATAACATGAAATACGTTTCGGGTGTACTGTACATGCTTATATGCTTCGGGATATTTGGCACCTTATTAATGATGATGACGGAACGCAAATTTGAAATGGGTATGCTTGTTGCAATTGGGATGAGGAAAGGGAAGTTGCTGCTGCTCTTTTTGTTAGAATCTGTTTTCACTGTCTTCATTGGTTGCTTGCTCGGTATTGTGGCCAGTATACCTGTTGTTCACTATTTTAATAAAAGGCCATTAAGATTTGGAGGGAGTACTGCAGAGGCTTTTGCGCGCTTTGGTTTTGAGCCCGTTTTCCCAACGTCTACAGACGCTGCAAATTTTATCAACCAGGGTGTCATCGTATTGATTATTGGGCTTGTATTGTCGCTGTATCCGGCTTATGTAATACTACGGCTTGATCCTGTTTCGGCAATGAAACGTTAACTATTAGTTGTATGATCATTTTAATGGCATGGAGAAATATATGGCGAAATAAAATGCGCAGCATCATTGTTATGATGTCTATCGCGATAGGGCTTTTCGCAGGTATGGCCGTGCTTTCGCTTTACAAAGGGATGATGAAAAGCAGGATCGCAACGGTAGTAAACGCCGAGATTGGTCATATTCAGATTCATGATACTGACTTTAAGAAGGACTATGAACCGCGGTTCTTTATTAAGAATGCTAATACTGTTCTCCATGAGATACAAAAGATCCCTGAAATAAAGGCGATTGCGTTAAGAAGTATTACTACCGGGATGCTTATTACGCCAACAGGAAGTGCCGGTGTGAAAATCAACGGAATAATTCCTGCGCAGGAAAACGGTGTATCGCAGTTAAAACTGAAGATCAAAAAAGGGAAAGGGTTTAGCGAAAAGAAAAAGAATGAAGTATTTATTGGTAAAAAGCTGGCAGATAAGATGAAATTGAAACCTGGATCTAAACTGGTATTGACTTTTACTGATACTGCGGGAGAAATAGTATCAGGTGCCTTTCGCATTGCAGCTATATACCAAAGTGATAATGCCCCTCTGGATGAGCGAAATGTATATGTAAAAATTGCCGACTTGAACGAGTTGTTGGGGCTGACCGATCAATTTCATGAAATAGCGATCATCATTCAGGATGACAAATACCTGGCATCGGTGAAGAAGAAATTGCAACAACACTTGCCTCAATACCAGGTAGATTCCTGGATAGATATTTCCCCTGAAATGGATCTGATGGTAAAGACAACTGACCAATATTCGTATATAATAATTGTCATCATAATGATAGCGCTCGCCTTCGGAATTATTAATACCATGTTGATGGCAATACTGGAACGAACGCGCGAAATAGGTATGATGATAGCACTAGGCACCAGCAGGATCAGGGTTTTTATGCTGATCCTTTTTGAAACATTCTTTTTAACTGCGGCAGGAACTCCTATTGGGATCTTTCTAGCCTGGGGTATAATCAGCTACTTTAATAAACGTGGCCTTGACTTGTCTGGTATGGGAAAGGAGATGATGAGCAGCTTTGGGTTTAATACACTCGTCTATCCCGAATTCCCGGGTGAAAAACTCTTCGGTATACTGGTGATTGTAGTAAGTACAGCCATAATCTCCTGCCTTTTCCCGGCTGCGCGGGCACTTAAATTAAAACCCGCAGATGCATTGAGAAGGTAACCATAAAACTTAAAAAGATGACGAACGGAAAAGCAATTATTGACGCCCATAACATCAGCAAGATCTACAATGCCGATACGATACCGGTTTATGCGGTAAATAATGTGCACCTGCATATTGAGGAAGGTGAATTTACTGCGCTTGTGGGGCCATCGGGCTCTGGTAAAACAACCTTACTTAATCTGATCGGAGGACTCGACAAAGCTGATGCTGGTAATATATACATTAACAACATAGACATTACAAAACTATCTGCGGGAAAACTCATCGACTTCAGGTTGAAGAACATCGGGTTTGTGTTTCAATCCTTTAACCTGATACCGGTACTTACTGCAAAAGAAAATGTTGAGTTTATTATGTTGTTGCAGGGCGCCGGCAAAACAGAGCGCCTACAAAGGGTACAGCAACTTTTTAAAGAGATCGGGCTGGAAGACAAACTAAATAGCCGGCCGGCAGAACTATCTGGCGGCCAGCAGCAACGCGTTGCTGTTGCAAGGGCACTTGCTAGTAAACCGCGCTTTGTGCTGGCAGATGAACCAACGGCAAATCTGGACTCCAAATCAGCGGCAAATCTGCTGGATATTATGGAGATGCTTAATAAAGAAGAGAAAATAACCTTTTTGTTTTCTACGCATGATCAGCGGGTAATACAACGTGCAAGACGGGTAGTCACCTTAGTAGATGGGGCAGTTGCAGAAGATACATCAAACACGATGATGAACGGTAAATTATGATTTAATGAAAAAGTGGCTGCTCATTTTTGTACATCTTCTTTGCATTGCAGCCTATGCTGATGATAGTATATCATTCCCCGGCCACGTTATGGTACATGGATATATTAAAGACATGCAGGTGCTTAGCTTTAATAAAGACTTTAAAAACGCTATATCATCCGGTCTTATTCACAACCGCATTAATCTTAAATGGAAACCGGTCAGCAATATCACTATCGTAACAGAATTACGGAATCGTGTGTTCTGGGGCGAAGAGGTTAGGTTGACACCCGGTTTTGCTTCATTGTTACGAAATACAAATGAAAAGTTTGATCTGCAAAAAGCATGGATATCAGACAGTTCATTCATCGTGCATACAAATGTGGAGCGGCTATATTTTAATTATGGCAATGACAAGCTTGATATCCGTATCGGCCGGCAACGTATCAATTGGGGCATAACTACCACATGGAACCCCAATGATATTTTCAATACTTATAACTTTCTTGATTTCGATTATGAAGAACGTCCCGGTTCAGATGGAGGTAGAATCTCATATCGTTTCAATAACATAGTCAGTATAGAAGCAGCGTATGCAAACACAGGCATAAAAAATGGCAATATAGCCGCGGCAAAATTATCCCTGAATAAATGGAACTACGATATGCAGTTTATCTCGGGGTTATATCGGGAGTATGTTACTCTTGGATGTGGTTGGGCAGGGAGTATAAAAGATGCCGGGTTTAAAGGCGAAATACAATATCTATATAAAAACGCCGATGGCACCGATCATCTGAATATGACCATGGAGGGAGATTATATGTTTAAAAATGAATGGTATGTAAACGTAGCTGCTCTATTCAACAACAGTGGAATAAATACACCTATAGCCAACTGGAATGTAGCTGATCTAAGGATCTCACCGGAAGAGCTTATGCCTACCAAATGGAATACTATGATATCTGCTACAAAACAGATCACACCGTTATTCTCTGCCACCACAGGTATTCTATATGCTCCCGGAACAAACCTCCTGATCTTTCTGCCTTCCCTTCAATACAGTATGATGGAGAACCTGGACATAAATCTTTTCTGGCAATCGTTCTTTCTGGAAACCAGCAATCAATTTGAAAATGTAAATCACAGGTGTTTTTTGCGTATAAGATGGAGCTATTAGTTACATGCTTGAATTTTCACGGATTAGTCATTTGTGAAATGATGTAGGTGGATTCGCTAATTTTGAGGCATAGATCCGAAAGATGGAATTTTACGATGCTACACGAATAGCAAGGTTAACTGCAATATTGACAAGCTTACAAAGCGGAAAGCTCGTAACTGCAAATCAACTGGCAGCCAAATTTTCGGTGAGCGTGCGCACCATTTACAGGGATATGAAAACGCTGGAGCTTGCCGGAGTTCCTGTTTATATAGAGGAAGGGAAAGGCTACAGCTTAATGGAAGGCTATAAACTTCCGCCGGTGATGTTTACCGAAAACGAAGCAAATGCCTTAATCACAGCAGCACACCTTGTTAATAAAACAAGAGATACTTCGCTGGTTAACGAATATAGTACAGCTATTGATAAGATCAGGGCGGTGCTGCGTTTAGGAACAAAAGAAAAGGCATTGCTCTTGTCACAGCGCATAGCAATAAGCCCGGCATTTACAGGAAGCATTTCCAGCGATTCACTTACCCAAATACAAGCGGCATTAACCGGCTTCAAAGTTTTGAAGATCACCTATCAAAATGGTGATACTGAAGATTTAACCGAAAGAGAAATAGAGCCATTTGGTCTTTATTATAGCCTGGAAGAAAACTGGCTTGTCATCGCCTTTTGCCGGTTAAGAAATGATTTCAGGATGTTTAGGCTCGATCGCATTACGTCGCTGACCAGCACCGGGAAAACATTTTCTCCGCATGAAATGACACTAGCTTCCTACCTGGAGCAAAGACAAAAGAATTATACTAACCCCTGACAAACAGCTGTCATAAAGCACCCTGAAATTTGTCTCAAATAAAACTAAGGACAAATTATGAATCTCGTTTCCATCAGGGTCATTACTGAAAATGTCAGTAAACTCTTAGAATTTTATGAGCGCATAACTCAGGTTAAAGGCATGCGTTATACCGAAGACTTTGCCGAGCTTCAAACTGCTAGCGGAACACTGGCTATCGGCAGTACAAGAACGTTACAGCTCTTCGGCGGATCAGAAGTAGCGAAGGCTGCCGAAAACCACACGGCAATAATAGAATTTATAACAACAGATGTGGACAAGATCTACTGGGAGCAATCTGCGTTCCTGGCACCCTATTTAGTGCAGGAACCAAAGACAATGCCATGGGGCAACCGCTCGCTATTGTTCCGTGATCCGGATGGGAACCTGGTCAATTTTTTTACCCCTGTCAGTACCGATGCCATCAAAAAGTTTGAGGGCAAAGTATAGGCTTACATCTATTGAATATAAAGGCGTAGATGATTGGATTTGTAAGACTATGAAGCCTCACATTGCTGTAGGCTTCTTGTCTTTCAATTGGCCGCTGTTTCAGTTGAACTTATTACCTCTCCGTTTGAAGTCCCCCGGACTTATACCCCGATATTTTTTAAAAATACGGTTTAGATGGCTTTTATCCGTAAAGCCAAATTCATCCGCAATTTCGTTGATTCGCATATTGCTATGAAGCAATCGGGTCTCAATCAATTTGAGCTTGTACTTTAAAATGTATTGCTGTAGGGTTTCGCCAGTATGTTTTTTAAAATATCTGCCAAGGTAGGTCTCAGAAATACTAAAATGAGTGCTTAGCGTTTCTGCCCTCAACTTTTCAGGGTAGTAAATATTGGCTTGGATATGCTGGAGCATCGCTAGCATCTTATCCTCACTTGCCTCATTGATTTCTTTTGGGTAGGCATTTGCAATGTTCCTGGCGACTATTACCAACAAAGTATTAACCAGTTGCAGAATCAGCTCTTTGTGATAGAGATCTCTGCGAAGATGTTCTTGTATCAGTATATGCATCAGATTTTTTACTGCGTCCCGGTCCTGTTCGGTTCTTAGGATACAGCCCGGATCAAGCCGCGCATTCTGTAAAATGAGTTCTAACCGTTGTATCAGATCTTTATCCTTCTTGGAGGCTTGCACAAAAACGTTATTGAAGCGAATGAAAAAGAACTGAGAAGGTTTGTTGATCTTAAATACATGGCTATCATTTGGTGCTACCAGAAACAGGTTGCCTGGCTCGTAATCAAACGTTAGCTCATTAATCTTCTGAGAGCCGGTACCATCTACTATATAAACCATCTCAAAAAAGGCATGGGTATGCTGTCCACGGGGGCAAACATCCAGGTATTCTTTTAGCACAAGTTCGAAAGGTTCCCTCAGGTGATCCATGCTACGGTATAATTATACACCAGAAACATGTAAAAGTACAACAATTGAATAGTGCTTATGCAAGAAATTTGACTTATGATCAAAAATAAAAAGATTATGAAAGCATTAGTGTTAGAAAGCTACAATACACCGCTGCAACTGAAAGAAATTAGAAAACCGACACCGGGGAAAGGACAAGTACTAGTACGTATTGCTGCCAGTGGCATTAATCCACTCGATATAAAAATAAAGGCCGGTAGAGCAACCCATGCTCAAACCAAACTTCCTGCAATATTAGGTATGGATATGAGTGGCATAGTGGAAGCAGTAGGGGATGGTGTGGCAAAGTTTAAACCGGGTGACGAGGTTTATGGCATGATTGGCGGCATCGGTAATAATCCTGGTTCATTAGCCGAATATGTAGCAGCCGATGCGGATCTGCTGGCGATAAAACCTGATAATCTTTCATTTCATGATGCAGCTGGTCTCCCCCTGGTTTTGATAACAGCTTGGGAAGGATTAGTTGATCATGCTGGGGTACACAAAGGACAGACCGTGCTTATTCATGGCGGTGCGGGAGGTGTTGGTCATGTCGCCATTCAGATCGCTAAAGCGAAAGGCGCTGACGTATATAGCACCGTAACACCAGATAAATTTGACCTTATTAAAAGTTATGGCGCAACACCGATAGATTACACCCATAGCAGCGTGGATGAATATCTGGAAAAGTATACTGGCGGTGAAGGCTTTGACGTGGTGTTCGACACGGTAGGTGGTACGGTGCTGGATCAGTCGTTCCAATCCGCTAAACGTTATACCGGACATGTTTTAAGCATTCTTGGGTGGGGTACCCACAGCTTAGCGCCCCTTTCTTTCCGTAGTGCAACCTATTCAGGAGTATTCACCTTATATCCTTTAATTTCCGGCAAGGGTAGGGCTCATCACGGCCAAATACTATCGGAGGCAGCCCGGCTAATTGAAGCAAATAAATTAAGACCACTTATTGATTCAGGTCGTTATCGTTTAGAAGAGATCGACCTAGCCTTTGAAGCATTGGATAAGGCCGTTGCAAAAGGAAAGGTTGTGGTAGATATTGATGGAGTCGCTTAATACTTTGCGGCTCACCAATTCGTTCAATTTCAAGTACTGTAATTCTTTAGATAATATCTTGGCCGCATACCATCAATTGTTCTTTTTCAATTCCATGAACCGCCTTGCACCGAAGCTGAGGACATACCTAAAATTGATGAAAAAAAATGGGTACCCAGAATGGTTGACATTGATTGATATTAGTTGGCAATGATTTTTTAAAATAAAAACAAAAAAGCCTCACATTGCTGTAAGGCTTCTTGTCTTTCTTTAACACTATGTGCAGGGATACAATAACCATAAGCGAGGCGGAACTGGGTGAAAATATTCATTTGCAATATCTGCGCGACTATAGATGCTTACCGGCTAAGACTGCTACCGGTATGTTTATTAAAGCGATATAGAGCGTGCGATTTGATAGAAGATGTACAGCTTATTCAAACTGTTTTAATTGTATACCAGTCTCGGTTTTCCATTCTAGGGGACCGCTTGCTGAACGAGCAAGGGTTGCTGCAGCTGCTCGCGATGACGAATTGAAAACATAGTCCTTTGTAAGGCGATAAAAATTATCTTGCGGCATTAGTATCCCTTCTCCTAACATTTTCTTTCTTTCATTTCGAATACTTTCGGTTAATGAAGGTTGTTCTTGAATTATCAATAATGAATCTTTAAAAAGAACAAATCCTTCAGTAGATGGGCTGCCTTTACCGCTTGCACCTGCACCATTCTTACAATAAAAAACCTCTTCTTTTACTTTATTGCTTTCAATAGTTTCAACAAGAGATTCAAAAATTTTGTGTCCTAAAGTAGCAGTTAGAACTTTTATATTCGACAAAAACTCTTCTAGTTCAGCTAATTCTGCTTCTGATAATTCCGGTTTGCTAGGTGTGTTTTGTGTGAGTGTATATCTACCAACACCTTGAGCCATTTCAAAAAGCCTGCTTTCCAAATATTTTACACTTGCTTTGTTAAGATATTTGTCTTTACTGCCAAAGAAAATGACCTCGTTCCAAAACTCTTTATTTGAAATTTGTTGCAATAATCGCTCATAAATGACTTCTGCTTCGCCGATGTAAGCCGAATCTCCGTTTGAATCATCTTTGCCTATTAGTATATACACACCTGGTCGTTGGAACTCAGACCGACTACTATATTCCCTTATCTTTATTCTAGGGACCTTAATTCCAATGCCTGTCCAGTTACTTAGTTCTGCTGTTGTTAATCCATTAGTTGTACCATCAACCAAGAAAATACGAATAGTTTTACCGAATATATTTGACATCTCACGTTAAGCGTTGGACTGCTGTAATGTACGAAAAGACATATTATGCGTAAACCGCAAAACAAAAAAGCCTCACATTGCTGTAAGGCTTCTTGCGGACCGGACGGGACTCGAACCCGCGACCTCCGCCGTGACAGGGCGGCATTCTAACCAACTGAACTACCGATCCTTGTTCCCGTTGGGGTTGCAAAGATAAACGCAAATTTTTGAATTCTGCAAATCTTCTTTTAAAAAAAATCAAACACTTACTTTTGTATCTCTAAACGAATAACAGAATGCAGTTTCTTGATTTCGAAAAGCCGCTGGAAGAACTATATGCGCAAATGAATAAGCTGAAGGAAATGTCGGCTAAGAACCAGGTAGATGTAAGCTCATCTATTAAAGAACTGGAATCTACTATCGAAAAAACAAGGGAACAGATATATCAGAATCTTACTCCCTGGCAACGTGTGCAGCTGAGCCGCCATCCTGAGCGTCCATATACTTTATACTACATAGAAAAAATGTTCTCCAACTTCGTCGAGCTCTATGGAGATCGCCAGGTGCGTGATGATAAAGCTATGGTGGGTGGTATGGCAGAACTCGATGGTATGCCTGTAATGGTAATAGGCCAGCAAAAAGGCACCAATACCAAAATGCGCCAGCTGCGCAATTTCGGTATGGCCAATCCTGAAGGATACCGTAAGGCTTTGCGCCTGATGAAGATGGCAGAGAAATTCAATCGTCCTATTATTACTCTTATAGATACTCCCGGCGCCTATCCCGGCCTGGAGGCGGAAGAACGTGGACAAGGTGAGGCTATCGCAAGGAACCTTTTCGAGATGGTAAACCTCAAAGTGCCTGTTATCTGTATTATCATTGGCGAAGGGGCCTCAGGTGGTGCCTTAGGTATTGGAATAGGTGATAAAGTAGTAATGTTGGAAAATACATGGTACACTGTGATCTCTCCGGAATCTTGCTCTTCCATCCTTTGGCGCAGCTGGAATTTTAAAGAGAAAGCTGCCGAAGAATTAAAACTTACTTCAGAGGACATGAGCTCCTTCGGCCTCGTAGACGGCGTATTGCCCGAGCCTGTTGGCGGTGCACATGCCAAGCCCGAGGAAATGGCCGAAACGGTAAAGAATTATTTATTGAAGACTTTATCAGAGCTGTCTTCAAAGTCGGCCGACCAGCGTATAGAAGAACGTATAGAGAAATTCTCGAAGATGGGCTTCTATGATGAATTGCCAGAGCAGGTACCCGGCGCATAGGCAACAAATAAAAACGGATTATTTAAAATGGGTACACAGTAACTTTGTACCCATTATTCTTTTTAATAAATACTACAACAAAACACAAAAGATGAATCTTTTCCGCGGTACGGGAGTAGCATTGGTAACTCCCTTTAACGAAGATGGCAGTATCGATTATCCTGCCCTGGAGAATTTGGTAGACTACGTGATCAATAACGGCGTAAACTACCTGGTAGCCCTCGGCACCACGGGCGAAACCCCAACCCTTACCGCAGAAGAAAAGAAGGACGTACTGTCTTGCATCGTAGCTAAGTGTGGCAATCGTGTGCCCGTGGTATGTGGTATTGGTGGTAATAACACTGCAGAAGTGTTGCAGCAGCTAAAAGATTACAACCTTAGTGGCGTTTCCGGCATTCTTAGCGTAGTGCCTTATTACAACAAGCCTACACAGGAAGGGTTGTATCAGCATTTCAGGGCTATCGCAAATAGCACAGATAAACCTATCATTCTTTACAACGTTCCCGGCCGTACGGTTACTAATATGCTGCCCGCTACATCATTACGATTGGCGAATGATTTTAAAAACATAGTTGCTATTAAAGAAGCCAGCGGCAATATGTCTCAATGTATGGATCTTGTTGCCGGTAAGCCTGCTCATTTTGCTGTTTTATCTGGCGATGATGACCTGGTACTGCCGCAGATAGCCTTAGGTATGGAAGGGGTAATATCTGTAGCTGCCAATTGTTTTACCAAAGACTTTACTACCATGGTAAACAATGCACTAGATGGCAACTTCGATGCTGCAAAAACAATGCATTATCGCCTGTTGGAGGGTATCAGGTTGTTGTTTGCCGATGGAAACCCTGCAGGCGTTAAGTATGTGCTGAGCAAAATGGGGCTTTGCAAGAATGTAATGCGCCTGCCGATAGTACCGGTAACAGATGCCACCGCCGAAAAAATTAACGGTTGGTTATAGAACAAAAAGCCATCTTATTGGTTAATAATACCCGGGTAGCCTGTCATATTATTTAATAGGTTAATGATAGGGAATTAGCTACCTTTGCGCTTCTGTATTTACAAAACTGAAAAAAAAACTGAATAAACAGGATATGAGTACAATGACTCGTTCACAAATTGATTTTAAATTACCGTATAAGGTAAAAGACATGAGCCTTGCAGAATGGGGCCGTAAAGAAATAAAACTGGCGGAAGCAGAAATGCCAGGCCTTATGTCTATCCGTGCAGAATATGGTGCACAAAAACCATTGAAAGGTGCTCGCATAGCTGGTTGCCTCCACATGACCATCCAGACTGCTGTGTTGATAGAAACACTGGTAGAACTGGGTGCTGAAGTAAAATGGAGCTCTTGTAATATATTTTCTACACAAGATCACGCTGCCGCTGCTATAGCTGCTGCCGGTATCGGTGTATATGCATGGAAAGGACAAACACAGGCAGAAGCTGACTGGTGTATCGAGCAAACATTGTTCTTTGGTGGCGAAGACCGCCCGCTGAATATGATCCTCGATGATGGTGGCGATCTTACCAATATGGTGTTTGATAACTATACCGAGCTGGTACAGCATATCAAAGGCCTAAGTGAAGAAACTACAACAGGTGTACACCGTCTTTACGAAAGGATGCAGAAAGGTACATTACCTATCCCTGCTATCAACGTAAACGATTCTGTTACTAAGTCTAAGTTCGATAACAAATACGGTTGTAAAGAATCACTGGTAGACTCTATCCGTCGTGCTACAGATGTGATGATGGCTGGTAAAGTAGCTGTTGTAGGTGGTTATGGCGATGTGGGTAAGGGTTCTGCTGAATCTCTGCGTGGTGCAGGTGCCCGTGTTATTGTTACAGAGATCGATCCTATCTGCGCACTGCAGGCTGCAATGGATGGCTTTGAAGTAAAGAAAATGGTGGATGCTGTTAAGGAAGCAGATATCATCGTTACAGCTTCGGGTTGTCGTGACCTGATCACAGAGCAACACTTCCGCCTGATGAAGGATAAAGCGATCGTTTGTAATATCGGCCACTTCGATATCGAAATAGATATGGCTTGGCTGAACAAAGCTTACGGCAATACAAAAAATACCATCAAGCCACAGGTTGATCTGTACACTATCGATGGTAAAGATGTGATCGTACTGGCAGAAGGCCGCCTGGTAAACCTGGGTTGTGCTACAGGCCATCCGTCATTTGTAATGAGTAACTCTTTCAGCAACCAAACACTGGCTCAAATAGAACTGTGGGCTAACCATAGCAACTACGAGAACAAGGTATATGTGCTGCCTAAACACCTCGATGAGAAAGTAGCCCGCCTGCACCTTGCTAAAATAGGCGTAGAGCTGGATGTACTTACTGATGCACAGGCAAACTACCTGGGTATTGCAAAAGATGGCCCATACAAAGCAGATCACTATCGTTATTAATAGTTCATCTCATCATATGGAACGGCGCTCAATGAGCGCCGTTTTTATTTGGGGCAGGGTTAAATTTTTTATATATTTATTGAAACATCCTACATATGAAATTTCTGATCCCATTACTATTAATTGCAACATTGCCGGCACACGCGCAAGAGCAATACTACCCCGATGCACTCGCCCTTAATGATACTATAATTCATGTGCTGAGTTATTATACCAACCCCGATGGCACACGTCGGTCACAGTCCACAATTTTATATGAGCCTAATATCAATCGTCGCACTATCACCACCTTTTCAGAGAGTGTTCATAAAAATTACCCTATTCAGCAAGTAGTTGTGCAAAATATGAACGATAAGGATGTGGTAATATATCAGCCTATTTTCAATACCGTGAGTGTATATAAGCAAGAGGCAAATAATGTCCAGGTATTGAGCAGTTCCTACGGGCCCCCACCACCTTCCAGAAAGGTATACTCCTACGATGCGCAGAATCGGGTAAGCAGCATTGAGTATTATAGCGACATGATAGCTGTAAAATATACAGACCGTTTCACTTATAATCCCGACGGAACGGTTATGAAAGAGGTATTACTCCCCGGCGATATATTGGCAGGTAAATACGTAATTAGTTATGATGACCATCACAATCCCGTGAAGGTAATGATGAAGGAATACGATCAGCAATCAGAAGCCCCTAAGGTTACGGCTGCAGAAGAGCGGTTTGAATATGCTTACGATGAACATGGTAACTATATTACCTGTACCTCCGTGTACAATGGCATAGTTCAATGGACACAGCATCGGGAAATTATCTATGGGTATTAATAATGTTTTGCAGTGATATCCTGATTGCTAATTGCCTGTTAGTAAGATGTAAATCAATTGTTAACGACGCTTGATTTTTATGTTGTCGTTGCTGGCCGATTTAATATTGCGTTACAAACAAACAAACAATGCAACAAACAATCGCTCACAACACAGATATGGATATCTACAACGAAGTACTGGCAAACCTGATGATCGTACTGGACTAATTAGTCCTTATCGGGGAATAACCTCAATTGTTCAGGTTTCTTCAGCCTCATCTCCTGTTCCGTAAAATTGGAGGTGGAAATACCTAACAGGCGTATTTTCTTCCCTTCGGGTTCAGAACCTCTTAACAATTGGCAGGAAGTTTCCAGGATTGTTTCCAATGTACTGGTCCTTTCCATTAGCGTGAGGCTTCTGGTGATCTGTTTAAAATCGCTGTATTTTACTTTTAGGGTAATGGTGCGGCCTTTCAGTTGGTAACGATCCAGCCGATCGCATACTTTCTTCGCCAGCTTTTCCAGTTCCTGCTCCATCTCCTCGACAATGGTAAGGTCGTAGGCAAATGTATCTTCTGCACCTACCGATTTGGTTTCCCGTTCTGGCTGCACTTCTCTGTCGTCAATACCACGCACTATCCGGTAGTAGAAATATCCGCTTTTACCAAAATAGCTTACCAGTTCGTCTTCCGACAATTTCTTTAGGTCGGCACCGGTAAACAGGTTCATTTTCCTCATCTTCTCAGCCGTCACTTTACCAACTCCGTGAAATTTTTCTACCGGTAGCTTCTCCATAAAGGACTCAATATCCGCCGGCCCTATAAAAGCCAGCCCATCAGGCTTGTTCAGGTCAGATGCTACTTTCGCTACAAACTTGTTAATGGAAACGCCTGCAGATGCGGTTAATTGCAGCTCATCCTTTATAGCTTGTTTTATCTGCTTGGCTATAAGTATAGCCGACCCTATGTTCAGTTTGTCCTGTGTTACATCCAGGTATGCTTCGTCCAGCGATAAGGGTTCTATTATATCAGTATACCGGTGAAATATCTCCCTGATTTTTTGAGAAGCTTCTTTGTACGCGTCAAACCTTGGATATACAAAAATAGCATGTGGGCATAACTCGTAAGCCTTTTTAGATGGCATGGCCGACCTGATACCATATTTACGTGCTTCATAGCTGGCTGTTGCAACCACACCTCCACGTCCTTGCGGCGATCCACCCACAACAATAGGCTTACCCCTGTATTCGGGATGGTCCCTTTGCTCTACAGATGCGTAGAAAGCATCCATATCTACGTGGATTATTTTTCGTATTGCGGCTATTGCTGCACACATATGCTAAAGGTACGGAAACCATAAATTTTTGGTGAGTGATTGATAATCAATGCTATTTGCTGTTATGGCATGGTTTTTTCACCATTGTGATTTAGTTTGTAAATATTATCAACCCTATTTTGAAATGACAATGAACCGCGAGCGTAGTATCTTTCAGAATAAAAAAAGCAATACTGTTATCAATACTCCATTTCCATCGGGTGATTTAGTGCCGCATTCTCCTATTGCGATGTACACCTGCAATGCCAAAGGTTATATTACCCAGTATAATCGTGCAGCAGCAGAACTGTGGGGAGCAGAACCGGTAACGGGAGCAGAATTGTGGCCTGCTAAAGCAAAGTTGTTTTATGCTGACGGTAATGAAATGTCGGTGGAGTGTTCTCCGATGGTGTTAGCATTGTCTACTACCATTAAAAACGACACGGAAATTTTGATAGAAAATAGCAAGGGGGAAAGGATCGTAATAGCACCGTATTGTTCCTTACTTTTTGATGCAACAGGTAATATAACAGGTTCTATGAATATGCTGGTAAATATTACAGAACGTCGAAAAAACGAGGCCGATGCTGCTACTTATAAGGCAATCGTGCAATCATCCGATGATGCGATCATCAGCAAAACCCTGAGTGGTGTGATTACCAGTTGGAACCCTGCTGCCGAACGCATTTTTGGCTATACCGCCGAAGAGATGATTGGCGAAACCCTGTACAAGATAATACCGGATGATAGGGTAGAGGAAGAACCCTTGATATTGCAGCGCTTGCAGAGAGGCGAACGTATAGAGCATTTTGAAACGCAGCGTATCACCAAAGACAAGAGATTACTGGATTTATCCTTAACGATATCACCAGTAAAAGATAATAACGGAAACATCATTGGTGCTTCTAAGATAGCCCGCGATATAACAGAGAAAAAGAATGCAATTCGCCGGATACGCGAAGGAGAAGAAAGGTTGCGCATGGCAATATCCTCTACAGGTATTGGTACATGGGATTATAATGTTGCAACCGGAGATCTATCCTGGTCTCCTGAATGCAAAGCCATATTCGGAATATCGGATGATATTAAAGTAACATTGGACCTGTTTTACCAGATGGTGCATCCTGATGATCTCGAATATGTGCGAACCAATTTCGATAGCGGTTTTGAAACTGGTGATTATGATGTAGCGTTCCGTTTTTCACGTTATTCAGATAAACAGTTGAGATGGGTAAAATCTCAAGGCAAGGTTTATTACAAGGATACAACGCCCGATCATTATATTGGCATTGTACTGGATGTAACGGAAGAGCGCGCTGCGAAACAATTGCTGGAAAACACGGTTCACGAAAGAACAATAGACCTGGAGAAGGCAAAAAATGCTCTTGAAAGAACTAATAACGAGTTAGAAGAATTTGCCTATGTAGCCAGCCACGATCTGCAGGAGCCGCTAAGGAAGATAAAAGTATTTGCCGATCGTATTCGTATCAAAGCAAAAGATAAATTGCCCGAAGATGTACAGGCCGATCTCTCCAAGATCATTTCTTCTTCAGAGAAGATGTCTGTACTTATTAAAGACTTGCTGAATTATGCTACTGCGCAACCTGCTCAGCTCGTGTATCAGAGCATTGATCTTAACGCGGTATTACAATCTGTGCAGGAGGATTTGGATATCACTATCACAAATAAGCAGGCAACCATCACTTCCGACAAGCTACCGGTCATTGAGGCGATACCATTGCAGATGAACCAGCTGTTTTATAACCTCTTAAACAATAGCCTGAAGTTCGCCCTTACCGGCAGGCCGGTTGCAATAGATATCCGGGTGTTACCCCCAACTGCCGAAGAGCTGAATACATTGCATCTCGATAATACGCAGGAATATTGCAAACTGGTATTTAAAGACAATGGCATTGGCTTTAGCGATGCGCACGCGCAACGTATCTTCACCATCTTTCAAAGGCTCAATAACAAAGATACCTATCCGGGCACCGGCATTGGCCTGGCGCTCTGCAAAAAGGTTGTAGACAACCATAACGGGCGCATCTATGCCAAAGGCAAGGAGAACGAAGGTGCTTCCTTTACCGTAATACTTCCCTTACACCATAGCGCTTAGATATGCGCCAGTCCTGTCCTGAGTGCAAACATAACCAGGTCTGCACGGTTATTCAGGCTGAACTTGGCAAACATCATATCCCGGTGCCAATCGATAGTACGGTGGCTTACATGCAGTTTCTCTGCAATTTCCGGATAGGATAACCCTGTGCAGCAAAGGTTCAGGAAGGCATATTGCTTCGGCGTTATCTTTATCACACTCGTTTCTTTGCTCCTGATGCCTGCAACAAGTTCTTTGGTCATAAGCTTGTTGTAGTGAATACCTTTTGCAAGAATATCCTGGATGGCTTTTTTAATGGCTTTCGGTTCAGATTCCAGGGGAAGGTAGCCACCGGCTCCAAACTTAATAGCATGGTTAATGATGTAAGGATGTACTGATTCGGATAATACCAGCACCTTAAGTTTCTTGTGTTTTTGCGCAAGTTCCTTAAGCAGGTAATATCCGCTCATCCCTTCCAGGCTTATGTCCATTATCAGCAGATTGATGGTGTCATCGATCTTTGATAATACTTCTTTGCCTGATGTTGTTGTTCCGGCCACGTTATATTCACCGAAAGACTTTATCATTGTCTCTAGTGCAAAACATGCCAGTTTGCTTCTGTTTGCAATCAAAATTCGCGGGGTCGTTGCGTTCATATTAGAGAATTTAGCCCAAAACTATAGGGTGATAAGGGTTCTATAGTTATGAAGATCAGGGTTTAACAAGGCGTTTGTCTGGTAATAACAAACGTATCGCGATTTTGTTAACAGATGGTTTGTAAGGCTAAGGTAAACGGTCATCAAAGCAATGGCAGCTTCACCACATATTCATTACCATCGTTACCAAAGGTAATGAGCCTGTCTGTAGCCAGCGCATAGCGTTTGCGGAGATTAGCAAGGCCTAATCCAACTCCTTTTTCCTTGCTGATCTTTGGTTGTATATTGTTTTTAACGGTTATAAAATCCTCATCAGCCGATATATGGATGATGAGTGGTTGAGACATGGATACTATATTATGCTTCATCGCATTTTCCACCAGCAGCTGTAGTGCAAGCGGAACGATCTTTTTATTCTTACTGATATGTTCGGGTATTTCCAGCTTCAGCTGCAGGGCATTGCCAAACCTGCTGGTTTGTATGTGCACATAATTATTCAGTATATCCAGCTCTTCCTGCAGCAGCACGAGATCTTCGCTTCTATAGGCTAGTACATTACGGTATAGGTCAGACAGGTGCTCGGTGTACAGCATGGCTTCATCCGGGTTCTCTTCTATAAGGCCGGTTAAGGTATTCAGGCTGTTAAATAGAAAGTGTGGATTGATCTGGCTGCGCAGGTGTTCATACTCAAATATCATGCGCTGCTGTTGCAACAAGGCCAGGCTCTTTAGCCCCTTCTCCCGCTGGCGTATATACAATAGCACGAGTATCAATAATGTTATCACTAGCAGGGTAATGAACCAGGGCTCTTTCCATAATGGTGCTTTTATGGTAAAGCTATAGCTGTCTTCGGCTGCATTGCTGAAATCGGGCAGCACAGACGCCTGCACTACGAAGGTATAGGTGCCCGGTGGCAGCTTCGGAAAGGTAATGGATTCATCATTTGTACTGATCCATTCATCATAATACCCCAGTAGTTTGTAACGGTATATTACACTACGCGGATTAATGAAATTGATAGCCGTGAAGTGGAAATTGAAGTAGTTCTCATCAGCAGCATAATTAGATTTTGAGGAGGGGACGGTTAGATACAGGTAAGTATTTTTAGCGGTAGACGAGCTATCGTATAACCCCCTGAGTTTTCCCTCTCTGTCCAGCTTTACAAGAAAATCAATATAGTCGCTTTTCTTGATACCCATACCCGCGCTGTAATAATGGAGCATAGATTTTACACCAGCCAGGTAGCAGTTTATACGGTTGGTATCCTTTGTCTCCATCACGTATTTTATCCAGCCGCCGGTATATAGAAAGTAGAATTCATTATTAACGGATTGAAATTTTACCAGGTAGTCCGGCATCGTTACTATAATGTCCGTATTCTTTTGCAGCCAATACATAATGAAGTTATCCAGCCTGCGTCTTTGGGTATAGTCCTGGTTTAGCGGCGTGCTTTGTAGCCAGTTAATAGCCGGCATAACATACGATGTGTATTTGTCATAGTTCAGCCGCTGGTCAAGCACCAGGTCGTCTGGCAGCACCTTGGTTTGAGCAAAGGCGCCCTCTATGCATACAATGCATATAAGGATGTATGAGATAATGCGCCTTGCCATTATTTATTGGTTATTATAGGTAACGCCTAAATATATTACATAAACAATATAAAAGTCATGAGAACAAGCTGTAACGGCATTTTTGGGGAATGAAAGTGCATAATCCGATTGATTCGGGTTAATTGTTGATACAATAATTGTAATGGAATTGTCAAAAAACAATTCACAATATTAATCGGTAGATAATAAATCCGGTTTCTTACGTTTCTACCTAATCAAATGATAATCAAACTAAAATGGAAAGAAGATCATTCATTAAAGCATCCTGCACTCTGTGCGGGCTGGCATTAGTGCCGGGCCTGCTTAACAGTTGCAGCAAAAGCAGCACTACTACTAACAAGAATGTAAATTTTACCCTCGACCTTTCCAGCTCTACTAATTCGGCTTTGCAAAATGTTGGCGGTTATGTTGTTTCTAACGACGTCATCGTTATACGAACGGGTTCCGGTTCTTTTATTGCGCTTTCGGCTTTATGCACGCACCAGGGATGTACGGTAGGCTACAATGCTAATTCCAAACAATTGGTTTGTCCATGTCACGGGGGCACCTTCGATACCAATGGGACTGTATTGGCGGGGCCGCCACCTAAGCCACTACAAAAGTTTACGGTTACACAAAGTGGTAATACACTTACTATAAAGTCGTAAGCAATTTCTTGCTATACTCAGCAGCTTACTTATAGCAAATATAAGTAGGCTGCTACCTGCACAATAATTCCAATCCCGTAGCCCACCCATATCTCTGCCGGTTTATGTGCACCGGTCAGTAATCTTGCAGTACCTATAATGCCGCATATGAGCAGGGAAACAAATAAGGGCAGCACCATATTTACAGGATTGATCATCAGCAGTACGATCATTACACCGAGGAAGCCTCCCGCAGCGCTGGTGTGCATACTCGCTTTGTAAAAAATATTCACCATAAACAGCAGGATCACTCCCCAGAAATTACCAAGCAACATTACCCGAAGGATAAAAGGTGTATCTACTTCTTTGAATATTCTGTTCTTAAATACAAGATAAGCCCAGAAGTAAAATATCATTGTTGCTATAAGCGGTATGATGCGATCTTTGGCATCGTGCATATAAATGCTCTGTATAAAGCCAAGACCCTTAAGCAGCAATACGGTGATCAACGGGAAGAACAAGGTATTGATGGCAATGATAGCCAGCGCGGTATTGAAGTTCTGAATAGAAAACCCAACAAAGCTGCTTGGCGCCAATATATATAGCAGGCATAGCAACACCGTAGGCATAAACACCGGGTGAAATACAAATGATGCAACGTTTGCAAAAAATCGCAATACCGGCGATTGTGTGCCTTCTGTTTGTTTTTTGATACTACTACTCATCTATTTTCAGTTTATCCTTCCAATACAGGGCTTAGCCACCTGGTTGCTTCTTCTATGCTCATACCCTTGCGTTTTGCATAGTCCTCCAGCTGATCCTGTTTTATTTTGCCCACACCGAAGTACGTACTTTCGGGATGGCTGAAGTACCAGCCGCAAACAGATGCACCCGGGTACATGGCCAAAGATTCGGTAAGTTGTATGCCCGCATTCTCCGTAGCCTTTAACAGATCAAACAATTTATATTTCTCTGTATGGTCGGGGCACGCAGGATAGCCCGGTGCAGGCCGGATGCCTAAATATTGTTCTTTGATCAGTGCGCTGTTATCGAGGTGCTCATCCTTTGCATAGCCCCAGTATTCCATACGCACCTTTTTATGCAGCAGTTCCGCAAATGCTTCTGCAAGGCGGTCTGCAAGTGCCTGCAGCATGATCTTGTTATAGTCATCATGCGCATCCATAAAAGCCTTTAAATGTGGTTCTATGCCATGTATGCTTACCGCAAATGCGCCTATATGGTCTTCTTTTACAGGGCTAATGAAATCTGCAAGCGAAAAATGTGGCTGGCTGGCAGCTTTCTTTTGCTGTTGGCGCAGGCTTTCCAGGTTATAAAGTGCATTGCCGTTCTCATCTTTTACGGTGATAGTATCCGGCGCCGGTTTAGATGCCTTCCAAAAGCCGATAACACCTTTCGCAGTAAGCCATTTTTCTGCAATCACTTTGTCTAATAGCGTGTTAGCATCGTTGTATAGCTTGGTAGCTTCTGCGCCTACTACTTCATCTGTTAATATAGCAGGAAATTTACCGTGCATCTCCCAGGTAATGAAGAATGGCTGCCAGTCTATATATTCACGTATATCTGCAAGATCATAGTTATCAAATACCTTGGTGCCGGTAAACTGCGGCACAGGGGGAGTATATGATTCCCAGTCGATCTTTACCGGGTTCTTTTGCGCTTCTTCAAAAGTGATGTATTCCTTGATCGTTCTCTTGCTGGCAAAATCTTCGCGCAGCTTTTTGTATTCGGTATCTATACCTGTAAGAAAATTATCTTTCTGTTCGTTGCTCAGTAAGCTGCCCGCTACCGTTACACTACGGCTGGCATCTAAGACGTAGACTACCCCATTATCATATTCGGGCGCTATTTTTACAGCTGTATGCGTGCGAGATGTGGTGGCACCGCCTATCAGCAAAGGCTGCTTCATGTTACGGCGCTTCATCTCCTTAGCTACGTGTACCATCTCATCCAGCGACGGTGTAATAAGCCCGCTGAGCCCGATGATGTCCACATTTTCCTTCTGCGCTGTTTCCAGTATTTTATCGGTGGGCACCATTACGCCCAGGTCTATGATGTCATAGCCATTGCATCCCAGTACTACGCCCACTATGTTCTTGCCTATATCGTGCACATCGCCCTTCACGGTGGCCATCAATATTTTGGCAGCTCCACTTTGCTCATGTTCTTCACCCAATAATAGCATTGCCTGTCGGCGTTCCTCTTTTTCTGCTTCTATGTATGGGGTAAGTATAGCTACGCTCTTTTTCATAACGCGTGCACTCTTTACTACCTGCGGCAGAAACATTTTACCACTACCAAAGAGATCGCCAACTACATTCATTCCATCCATCAGTGGACCTTCTATCACGTCCAGTGGCTTAGGGTATTTCTGGCGTGCTTCTTCGGTATCTGCATCTATATAATCAGTAATACCGTTAACCAGGGCATGTTTCAATCTTTCTTCTACACTGGTGCTACGCCATGCATCGTCTTTCTTCTCGGTCTTGTCTTTGGCCTTTACAGTCTCGGCAAAAGTTACTAAACGTTCCGTTGCATCAGCCCGCCTGTTCAGCACTACATCCTCACAAAGCTCACGCAATTGTGGGTCGATCTCATCATAAACAACCAGCTGGCCCGCGTTTACAATGCCCATATCCATACCAGCTGCAATAGCATGGTAAAGAAATACGCTGTGTATCGCCTCGCGCACCGGGTCGTTGCCACGAAACGAGAAGGATACGTTGCTGACACCACCGCTTACTTTCGTTAAAGGCATTCTTTGTTTGATGATGCGGGTGGCTTCTATAAAGTCAACGGCATAGTTGTTATGTTCTTCTATGCCGGTTGCTATTGCAAATATGTTTGGGTCGAAGATTATATCCTGCGGATCGAAGCCTACTTGCTCGGTAAGTATATTATAGGCACGTTCGCATATCTCTACGCGGCGTTGTAAAGTGTCGGCCTGTCCCTGCTCATCAAATGCCATCACAATTACAGCTGCTCCAAAGCTCTTGCACAGTATGGCCTGTTCTACGAATTTGTCCTCTCCTTCTTTCATAGAGATAGAGTTGACAATACATTTACCCTGTATACATTTAAGTCCTGCCAGTATTATAGAGAACTTAGAGGAATCGAGCATGATGGGGATCTTCGCAATATCAGGCTCGCTTTGCAGCAGGTTCACAAAGGTGGTCATTGCCAGCTCGCCATCCAGCATGGCATCATCCATGTTAATGTCCAGTACCTGGGCGCCATTTTCTACTTGCTGGCGTGCTACTGATAATGCTTCTTCGTATTTATGCTCGCGTATCAGGCGGGCAAATTTTTTGGAACCTGTAACATTGGTACGTTCACCAACGTTTACAAAATTGGTTTCCGGCCTCACCACTAAAGGCTCCAGACCGCTCAACCGTAAAAATGGCCTTATCTCAGACATCAGTATTTATAAGTATTTCAAAACGATGGGCAAAGGTAAGGCACAATACATTAAGAATATAGCAAACAGATGCTATATAAATCATGTTAGTAAATGCTCTATCTGATTGGTTTAATCTCCAATAAGCTCCAGGAACTCTTGTTCTGTCAATATAGCTACAGTTCCCAGCTTCTTAGCCTTCTCCAGTTTGCTGCCGGCATCTTCGCCTACTACCAGGTAATTGAGCTTGCTGCTAACACCTCCAAGTATGCTGCCTCCTTTGGCTTCTACCATGGCTTCGGCATCGCTGCGCTTAAAATGGCTGAGCGTACCTGTGAACAGGAAGGTTTTACCTGCCAGTTCACCCGTAGCGGGTGCGGCTTTTTGTGTATTGGCAAGATTTACTCCATATTCTTCCAGCAGGTCTACCATATGCCTGTTCTCTTTAGTGTGGAAGAAATGAGCTACAGATGCTGCCACTTTAGGCCCTACATCCTGCAGGCTTACAAGTTTCTCCTCATCCCAGTCGTATAGTTCTCTTATATGACTCACAGCACTGGCAAGGGTCTTGGCCATGGTTTCGCCCACATGCCTGATGCCAAGGCCATATATCACCCTGTTCAGCGGTTGTTTCTTTGAATTGTTGATGGCTGATTGCAGGTTGGTAATAGATTTCTCTCCAAAGCCTTCCAGCTTCCTTATGGCATCCCAGTTTATGTTATAGATGCCGGGGATATCTTTCAGCAGTCCAAGTTCGTAAAACTTCTGTACGTTGGCTGCACCCAGGTTGCGTATATCCATAGCATCCTTGCTGGCAAAGTGTATGATGCGCTCTACCACCTGTGCAGGACAGCTTATATTAATGCAGCGCCAAACGGCTTCTTCCTCCGGCTTTTCTAATGGCTCGCCGCACACAGGACAATGAGTTGGGAATACAATGTCTTCTTCCGTTCCGTTTCTTAGTTCGGTAAGTGGCTTTACTATGTAGGGGATCACATCGCCTGCGCGCTCTACCAACACAGTATCGCCTATATGCAGGTCTTTTTCGCGTACTACATCTTCATTAAAGAGTGATATAGATGTCACGGTAACGCCGCCTATTGGCACTGGTTCTATCTTGGCTACGGGCGTTACAGAGCCTGTACGCCCTACCTGGAACTCTACCCTTAAAAGCTTACTGGTGGCCTGTCTTGCTTTAAACTTATAGGCAACAGCCCAGCGTGGATGGTGGGCGGTCATTCCCATACGGTCCTGCATATCAAAGCTGTTTACTTTGATCACAAGCCCGTCTACTTCGTATGGCAGGTCATCACGGCGTTGCTCAAATTCTTCGCAAAAAGCAATCACATCATCAATATTATTGAAGCGCTTCATCTCCTTTACAGGTGTAGGAAATCCTAGTTGGTACAACCAGTTGAGCGAATCATAATGGGTATGCAAAGTATCAGGTACAGTGCTTCCACTATTCAGTGTATAATAGCTGATATGATATAAGATGGCAGATAATTTCCTCTTGCTTACCTCTTTAGGGTCCAGTATGCGAAGGGTACCTGATGCAGCGTTGCGCGGGTTAGCCAGGGGCGATAATCCTTCAGCAGTGCGCTGCCTGTTATATTCTGCAAATACTTCTTTATGTATCACTACCTCGCCGCGTATTTCTACCTGGGCAATGCCACTTTTTTCAAAAGCCGCTGATAAGGGTATGGATCTTATTTGCTTAATATTGATGGTCACTTCTTCACCCATCACACCATCGCCACGAGTGGCACCACGCACCAGTTTACCATCTTCATACACCAGCGATACGCTAGCCCCATCATACTTAGGCTCTACACAGTATTCTATAGGTGCTTCATTTACATAATCCTTACATCGCTTGTCCCAGTCGCGCAGGTCGTCGGCATTGTAAGTATTATCCAGGCTCAGCATAGGTACCAGGTGGCTCACTGTGGGGAAACGTTCGCTAAGGCCCATTGCCACACGCTGGGTAGGGGAGTCTGCTGTTACCAGCTCAGGATATTGCTCTTCTAAATGCTTCAGCTTTTTATAAACTATATCATACTCATAGTCCGAGAGCACAGGTTCATTTTGCACATAATATTTCCAGTCGCAGTAATTAACAACATCCCTTAATTCCTGTATGGTTTCTTCAGGATTTGTTACTTCCTTTTGCTCGATCAGGGATTTTGCGCGTGCGTATAGTTGCTGTTCGTCCTGCGTGGTGTACATGCAGCAAAGAAAAGAAATTTCAGCCAATCAGGGCTTCCCATTCACCGGCTCCTTCACGTATCAGCTCCGGTGTTCCAGATGTGCAATCAATGACGGTAGAAGGGGTAGTGTGGCCGATGCCACTATCTATTACAATATCCACTTTATCTTCAAATATCTCATGCATTACCAAGGGGTCTGTATAGTATTCCACCTCGCCATCCATAGGCAGCGATACACTCATGATGGGGTGCCCCAGTTGCGCGATCAATTCCTGGCATACCTTGTTATCGGGTACGCGGATACCTACGGTGTCTTTCTTGTTCTTCAGCATCTTTGGCACCAGCTTGCTTGCCGGGAGTATGAAAGTATAGGGGCCGGGCAATGCAGTTTTTAAAAGGCGAAAGATCGGGGTGTCAATACTCTTTACGTATTCGCTTATATGGCTCAGGTCGCTGCATACAAAAGAGAACTGTGCCTTTTTCGGGTCAATTTTCTTGATGCGGCAAATGCGGTCAATGGCATCAGTATTATAGATATCGCAGCCTAGCCCGTATATGGTGTCAGTAGGATAAATGATTACACCACCGTTCTTCAAACAATCGACAACGGTCTTAAGATTTCTCTGTTGCGGATCCTCCGGATGAATATGCAGTAACATAATTGCTCAATTGTAAATATAAGATATTCTCAGCTGATACGAACAGCCTTTAATGCAGTAGAAAGCCTTGTGCCTGCATCGCCGCTAATGCCTGCCCAGCTAACACCTGCGTTCGTAACTATATCTCTGTATATGTTATATAAAAACTGTCGTTCTTCGGGTTGCGGGTGCTCCCGCAAAGGATCATCCTGCCAGGGAATATCTATATCAGTTAACAGGTAAGTATCATATTTTCGTGCAGCTATCTGTTCCAATATCCACGGGTGGCAGCGTCCATATTTTACTTCACTCCATACTTTTATTACATACAGATCTGTGTCACATATAAGATACTCATTTGCATTTTGTAATAGTTTATCCTCCAATGCCAGCTGCCCCATGGCAATATCAAGCAGGTCTGCTTCTGTATATGCCCGGTTTAGATTATCGAGATGTTCACGGGCATACTCGGGTACCCATACAGTTTGCAGTTGGCTTGCAAGCGTCTCGCTCAACGTGCTTTTCCCTGTACACTCCGGTCCTATTACCACTATTTTCTTAATGTCCTTCAATCTCGGTATTTACTTTTTTATGTTTTCTTTTCTGCAACCATTGGTTGCCTTTATAGCTAAGCCACGCGCTGCCTGCGCCCACTATTGCGCCTGCCAGTACATCGCTCGGGTAGTGCATACCCAGGTGCAGCCTCGAGTATCCTACACCTGTAGCCCAAAGGTAAGCTGGCGCTGCTACATACCATCTGGGATAATGTAACGTTAGCGAGGTGGCCGTACAAAACGCAAGGCTGGTATGCCCCGATGGAAAGCAAGGATCGTTATCATAGCTATATGGCTGGATATCAGGATAAGTAAGGTAGGGGCGTTGGCGGTTAACAGCATACTTTAGCCCATATGCCACCACGACTGTAATACCAGCACCGGCTACTGATTGCCACCCGTTCGAGATCGTGTGTTTATCTCTTGTAATATATCCCGCAATAAGCTCAGCAGCAGGCAATGCAAATGATACAGGATAGGCAGTTTGTGTGATGGCATTCATGGCGCCGTCCAGCCCGGTGTTTCTATTGACATTAACAGAGCGCAACATCCTGATATCCGCATTTTGCGCGGGTGCTTTAAAACAACACAGCAGGCATATCAGGCAGCATGCTGCGAACGATACAATTTTTTCCATTTGAAGTACCCGAAGATAGCAACTATAAAAAGGAACAGGGTAAGAAATGCCGTAAAAGGTATTCCTTTATATATCTGTAAGGGAATGGCTATTGCATTGGAGATGTTCAGCAATATCCAGTTTTCTATCTTATGTTTTGCCAATAGCCACATCCCGGCACATGCTGTCGCCGACACAAATGCATCTAAAGCAGGTACATTGGAGTTGGTGAAATTGCTTAGTAACAGGTATAGTGCCAGCCAGCCAATAGCCACTATTGCAACAGTTATTCCCCAATCTCGCCTGGTATTGTGAGATATGGCTCGCGCACTCTCATTTTCATGATGTTCGTACCAACGCCACCACCCATACACACTCATTACAAAGTAATAGACATTGAGCATGGCCTCTGCGTAGAGTCCTACCGTAGGTTTGCCCATCAGGTATATATAAATAGCTGTACTTATAATACCTGTAGGATACAATGCCACATTATTACGGTTGGCCAGCAATACACTCGCCATACCAAATAGCACAGCAATAGCTTCTAACGGAGACGTTTGTTTTAACTGTGCTAAAAATGTAGCTAAGAAATCCATAAGCAGGCGCAAGATAAATACAAACTGCTTATGGAACAGAGCGGCAATATTTTCTTATTTCTGAATAGTGGATATGTATTTATAAACTCCCATCACATCTACCCCTTTGGGCGATAGCTGGTATTCTATATGTAATGGTTTTTCTGAAATGGTGGTTTTCAATAATATACCCGCTTCTTCCATATCGCGTAATGCAACCGAAAGAGATTGTTTATTCGCTCCCGGAAATTCTTTCATCAGGTGGCTGAACCTGAACGGGCCGTCTGCGGCTACTTTAAAAATCTGTGGTTTCCACTTCCCTGCTATCACTCTTAACAGCGGTTCGCCCGGGCAGGTATAATCTTTTGCTATAGAACTATTGTTGGTCATCTTTTTCTGACTTATTGATATCGCCTTCCTGTCAATTGACCTTTGACAAAATTTTAATCATCAAATCTAAAGATTTATGGAAGGCAAGACTATCAGTAAATTATTTGACCCTATCGAACTAAACAATATTAAGCTGAAGAACAGAATTGTAATGGCGCCCATGACCCGTTCCCGTGCAATAGGTAATATACCAAATGATCTTATTGCACAATACTACAGGCAACGCGCTACAGCGGGTTTGATTATCACCGAAGGGGTGGCGCCATCTCCTGCAGGGCTGGGTTACGCCCGTACCCCAGGTATATATTCTGCGGAGCAGATCACTGGTTGGAAAAAGGTGACAAGTGCGGTGCATGAAGAGGGTGGAAAGATATTTGCCCAGATCATGCACTCCGGCAGGATAGGAAATGTAGGTAATAAGCCTGGAGGTGCTGCAATAATGGCCCCATCTGCAGTACGTGCGCAAGGCGATATATGGACGGACACCGAAGGAATGCAGGCTATTGGTATCCCTCATGCTATGACGACAGAACAGGTAAGGCAAACAATAGAAGATTTTGCCAATGGGGCGGCAAACGCTATCGAAGCCGGCTTTGATGGTATTGAACTGCACGGCGCAAACGGTTACCTTATTGAGCAATTCCTTAATCCTAACACAAGCCTCCGCACCGATGAGTTCGGCGGCAGCATTGCTAACAGGGTGCATTTTGTAGTCGAATTGGTAAAGGCGGTGATTGATCGTATTGGAAAAGATAAAACAGCCATCAGGCTCTCTCCGTACAACCAATTCAATGATATGGCTTTGTATGAAGAGATATTTGCTACATATGATCTGCTGACTAAAGAGTTGAACAAACTTGGTGTTGTTTATGTGCATGTTATAGATCGTTCTGCATTGGCTACAGAAGAAGGTAAAGCATTGATCACAGCTATGCGTAAAAATTACAATGGTGCATATATTCTTAATGGTGGTTACACTGTAGAGCGTGCAGATGAGGTGCTAAACTCAGGTTTAGCAGACCTGGTATCATTCGGGTCATCCTTTATTGCCAATCCTGATCTTCCGTATAGGTTACAACATAATATTCCCCTGGCACAACCCGATGTAAACCTGTTCTATTCAGCAGGGGCGGAAGGCCTGGTAGATTATCCCGTTGCTACTGAAACGGTGGCCTGATGAATATCAATACATGGTAAGGGCCGGGGCGATTCACCTCGGTCTTTTTATAGCTGTATAAGCAAAATTGTCGGCGCATCGGTTAGACGCTTTATAACTTGCAACCATGAATACATCCCTCAAAACAGTAATAGCCATCTGTGGTAGCACTAAAGCATCATCTACTAATCTTATTCTTATAAAGTCTATAAAAGAATTAGCGAAAGATCAATTTGATATAATATTGTTTGAAGGGTTAACGGATATCCCTCATTTCAATCCTGATCTGGATACGGAAACACCGCCTGCTGCAGTTACAAACTTCAGACAAGCATTACGCAATGCTGATGGGATATTGATTTGCACACCCGAGTATGCAATGGGTGTACCCGGTACATTGAAGAATGCTATCGACTGGACGGTTTCCTCGATGGAATTCTCTCATAAACCGGTGGCATTGATTACTGCTTCTTCACTGGGGCAGAAGGGCCATGCTTCTTTGCTGGAAACATTAAAGGTCATAGAAGCCAGCATGGTGCCGGAAACACAACTGCTGATATCGTTTGTCAAAACAAAAGTAAATAACGAAGGCATTACCGATGAAGCGGTCAAAGCAAAGGTATTAGAATTAATATCGGCGCTTAATAAACTGATGGAGGATTAAATAGCAAAGGCAGGTTCTGAAAACCTGCCTTTAATGATAATAGATCAAAAGATTAGTGCGATGCCATTACCATCTTTTTAGTGTCTGAGATTGCGCCGTTAATGATCAGAGAGTAAACATACATGCCCGGCTGCAGGTCGCCTGCAGCAACAGTAATGCTGCCGGTTGTTTCTGCACCTAATGCAATCATTTTAATTTCCTTACCATTCAGATCGTAAATGCCGATAGCTGCATTTTGGGCGCTGGATGATAATTTATAGTTGATCACTGTATTTTGATTGAAAGGATTAGGCACATTCTGGCTCAATGAACTTGAATTTACGCTGCCAGCTCCTTTAATGTCTGTGGTGTTTCCCACCATCGCGGCCTTTAGGCTTTCTATTTCTTTCTGTTGCGCTTCAATCTGTACTTGTTGTTCTTGTATAGCTTTAGTTAAAACAGGGATGAGCTCTATATAATTAACTCCTTTATAGGTAAACTTTTCTTTTTTATCATCACTCATTGTCACTTCTTTTACTGCTTCCGGAAGCACCTCTTCTAATTCTTGTGCTATAAAACCGTATTGTTTCTCTTTAGGCAGATTCATGAACTTGTATTCATCTGTGCGGAAAGTATAGGTAGACGGCTTTAATTTTGAAATGATGTTCAAGCCTTCAGATAGAGGAACGATATCTTTTTTTAATTTTTTGTCGGAACTGGTAATGAATGATGTGGCCGTTGATGTCCCGTTAGCAATTACATTTCCATTAAAATATCCTGCGTAGCAGTTGGGGGTAGACCAATATGTAGGAAATATATCTCCGTATATGCCGTACATAGCATTAATAGTCGAAGCACCACTCCATGCATAACCATATACGCCATAAGAATTGGGACTTACATTGCTTGTGCCTCTTGCATTTATCCCATATGATTGTGTGCTACCTGTTCCAACAACATAGATACCTGTGCCAGCACCATCTGGTGTTAGGCTTCGTACGTCAATCCCTGTGGTGTTGGCAGTAGATGTTGCAATTGCGCTGGTTCTTATACCTAAAGTTTGTCCATGTATTTCAGCACCGCTGGTGTTAACATCATCTACATCTGTTCTGTTAACAAATATCCCGGTCTTTAATGGAGATGCCGTAATTGTACCCGAATTCGAACTTTGTATATCGGATAATGCAGCGGTTGTAACACCGCGCAATTTCATGACATTGGGAACTGGGTTGCCGTCGTTGATATCTAATACACAACTTGGGGTTGCTTGGTTAATGCCAACCTGGCCAAGCACAAAAGTTGTTCCTGCGATTTTAGTATTCCCTGCAATCTCAGCGGTGTACGTGGATGGTAATACGCCTACGCCTAATTTTCCTGACATGTAGACGTTGTTTGAGTTACCACTTTCGTGCTGAAATTTTACCAGTGTACCTCCAATTCTGATAGGCTTGCCATCGGCCCATGTAAAGATTCCTAGTTCATTAGCCGATGTCCATTTGAAAACGCCTGTGTTACCTCCAACCCCGTTCCAGCTAGGACCTAGGCGCATATCTGACGCAGCGGTCGTAGTGTTAAGCGTTGGCCAGCCCTGTGCCTGGCAATACACAGGCAATAATGCTAACAGCATTGCATTTAAGAATTTTGTCTTTTTCATGTGTGTAAGTATGTTGAATTTTCCCCTACTCTCTGATATGGCTTTTCGGGATCCGCCTGCAATAAATTGCTTATTGCAGGAACAAGGTATTTACACATCAACAGTCAGAAAACAGAAAACTAGTAATCGTGTTGTTTTAGCATATAACCGTGTCTGTTAATGCAGGATATGACTGAGAAACTCATCCTTTTTTCTTGCCGCTACGGTTATGATGGCACCGTCGGCCATAATGATATTGCCTCCCCGTCCTTTGATATATTCTTTTATGCGGTTAAGATTGATAAGATGAGAATGATGAACCCGCAAAAAGGAATATGGGCTTAGTATCTCTTCGTATGCCTGTAGAGGCCGGGAAACGATCAGTTTGGTGTTATCGGCAAAAGAAAATTCTGTATATGTTCCCTTTGCTTCGCAACGTACAATATCTGCAATGTTCTTGAACTTTAATCCCTCCATACATGGCAGTCCCAGTTTACGGTCATAGATCACAGGCTTTTCGCCGGTTTCAGCAGGTTTATGTTGTCCCGCTTTTAAATTCGTCTCTGCCTTTGCTACAGATGCAATAAGCTCAGCAGGATCAACAGGTTTTAATAAGTAGTCGAGTGCAGACCATTTGATGGCCTTAATGGCAAAATGATCATATGCAGTTACAAAGATGGTTTCGAAATGTATATCGGGAAGCTGGCCTAGTATATCAAAGCCTGTCCCAAATCCAAGCTCCACATCCATAAATACAATAGATGGGCTGGTTTCGTTGATCAGGTCTATTGCTTCATTGATGCTGGTAGCTTCGCCCGCTATTTCCAGGTTATGGCAATGCCGCGATATCATTGTTTTCAGGATGCTCCTGGAGCGTACCTCGTCATCTACTATCAGGCTGCGGAATGTTGTTTTCATGGTTCTGCAGTTGAGCAATGTTTTTAATAATAATTGTTACCAGGGTTCCCTGGTCAGGTATTGCAAGGTTCGACTTGTCCTGTATGTTAAGTACAATGTCGATTCCTAATCCTTTATTAAAATAATTGATCCTGTCTTGCGAAATATGTGTGCCTATCGAATAATGTATTTTTTTCTGCATCATAGATTTCTTGATGCCTATGCCATTATCAGATATCATACACACAAGGTCGCCGTCAGATAGGGAATAGGAGATTTGTATCACAGCATCAATGTCCTGCACACTTCGTACGCCATGCACCACCGCATTTTCTGTAAAAGGCTGTGTAATAAGGGATGGTATAACAAAATTATAAATTTCTTTTGAGACTTCTATATTGTAGGTAAAGCAGTTATCACATTTCATTCGTTCGAGCTCCAGGTACCTCTTTATGAAGGATACTTCCTTTTCTATAGTTGTGAAATCACTGTCCGAAAGAAGAAGCCCGTTCCTTATCAATCCGGAAAAACCTTGCAGTAAAGCGGCTGCGTCGTCATTTTTGTTGTTGTAGATATAGTCCTGGATCGCGTTTAACGAATTGAAAATGAAGTGAGGCTTGAGCTGTCCCCTTAATGCTTCCAGCTTAGCATGGGCTACTAGCCTGTCTTGTCGCAGTTTATTTTCTGTACGTTTTTTCATGATCGAGTGGTAATATCTCAGCCCTGACATACATATGCCTGCTATCATCAGCAATAAGCCTATTTTGAACCAATTGGTCTGCCACCACAAGGGCAAAATGACAATAGACAAAGTTTTGACCGGGCTTGTATTGCCTCTATTATCATAAGCGTACACTCTTAAATGATAGTCACCGGGTGGGATATTGGTATACTGAACCGTATTGTTTTTTGTGATCTTCCATCTTTCGTCAAATGGCTCCAACTTATATCTATACACCATCTCCGATCCATACTTCAGACTTACTGCCTCGAAACCGATCTCCAGGCCTTTCGTGCTGTATCCTGTACGAATGCTATCTGTTATATTAACAATGCCTGTATTTGCTTCTTTCATGCTTACTCCGGAGATAATGTATTGGTGTTTGAAAGAGTGGTATGGGTATGCAATGCTTATACCACCATATCCGGCTACTAAAACTCCTGAATCGATTGCAGTGATCTTATTTATTTCCGAACAAATAAGCCCATCGTTGTCATCAATGATCAGGCGGTTTTCAAGCCTGGTAAATTTATCATTCACAACCCCGGTAATCAGCCCCTTATTAGTACCTACCCACACACGTTCGTTCTTTGCGATGATGGCTTTAACATTGTTGGATATCGGCAAGAATATTTTCCGGTAAGCTGTTTTCTGGCTGGTAGAATCTTTGTGTACTATATATAATCCATTATTCTGGGTACCTATCAGCAAATAAGGTGCGGCGTAACATAGTGCGTTGATCTTGATTTGTGGGAATGCTTGTAGATGAATAGGTGATCCGTTATTTTTAATAGGTATTGCAAATAAACCGTCTATACCACCTGCCCACGCCAAACCGTCCAAAGTGTCTACTGCATGAGCATAGATACGGCCAAGTTGATATTTTATACGCTTGCCCGACCTGTTGTAATATAATATATAGTTCCACCCACCAATAGCGATGGTGCTATCGTTCAACAAATACATAGATTTTTGGGTGTTGTCTATATGGATTTGATATAACCTATCCTGTGTTTTCTTAAACAAGCCGGTTCTGGATAAGAAGTATACTTCATCGTGAAGATGTAGGATGTCGAGTATAGGGTTATTGTTATAGTCAAACGGGTAAAAATTAGCTCTTTCAAGCACGCTGATTTTTCCTTGCATGAATTTTATTCGATCCGCTTTGCCTGTGTTGTATCCCAGCCAAAATTCGTCATTAGATAATTTATTCGCAGCATATACTACGCAAGAGGCGATACCATCATCCGGGGTATAGTTGACGAGGTTTGCATTGGGTATGTAAAACATGCCATTGTCAGTTGTTGCTATCCATACTCCATTTTCGCTGTCATTACAGAAATAATTCACGAATCCCGGTATCCTGACCTGTTCTTTTTTTGAAGATGTGTTGAAGTCCCGGTAAAGAATGGCGCCTTTCTGGTTCATAAAGGTTACCCACAATCCATATCTGTTACTGAAAAGAAGATTCGGTTTTCCCTTATAGGACATATGTGATACACAATGGAATTTTTTTCCGCTGTATGTATATGTATAAACAGAATTGCCACTGATCAGATAAAGTGTACGATTGTAATAATAAGCCCTTGAATACACAGTATCAAGTTGCAGATCCTGGAAGAAAGTGATGTTTGTATCTTGTATCGAATACAGATTTCGGCCGTCCCCCGATAGTATCAAATGATCTTCTGTTTCAAAATACCTGGAGCCTGAAATAAGAGGTGTAATAATTGTTACTGGTTTCGAGCCCGGCTTAATTAATGCCAGCCGGTGATTGCCACTCATATAAATGGTCTTATGCCATTCGCTGTAATACTCCTCTGATATATTGTTTCCAATAGGCACTGCTATATGATCTACAACATTGTTTTTGATTACAGATAATGATGGTTCCGAGGTAAATGCATTAACCCAAATATTATTATTGGCGTCATGGCTTACAAATAGTACTTCATTATCTACAAGACCATTCCGGTAGTCGTAGTTCTTGAATTTTTTACCATCAAATCTGCTTAGCCCTGAGGTAGTGGCTATCCATAAATATCCTTCTGCATCCTGGTGGCACATATATACATGGTTGCCGGCAAGACCTTCGTTGATGGAATAATGCTTTATATATATGCTTTGTGAAAAGACATCAGGACTACCCAATATGCACAATAGCATCATTAGCAGGAATGCAGTACTTTTCATGGCAATGATCTCGCAATTAAAATAAGGAGAACAATCTTATTTTTTACGCTGAAGTTTATCCTCAGCGCCAATAAGCAAAGCCCAGGCACGGGTAGCTTCTATCTGTTCAAATATTACTTTTAGTATCGCTGTTAAGGGTATAAAAAGGAACATACCCGCAATGCCCCATACCAGGTTGCCTGTCAGTACAGCCAATATAGTGATCAGGGCGTTCATCTTTACTCTTGATCCTACTATCCGCGGCATCAGCACATTTGCATCAAAGAAATGTACTACTATAAGTGAAATGCCCACGCCCAGCGCTTCGTTAAGCGTACCGTTGGCAAAGGTTACCAGCATGCCAATAGTCATTGCTGTATAAATCCCTAAGTAAGGGACGATGTTTAGCACAGCAGCAAGCATCCCCAATAGTAACGCGTATTTCACGCCCAGTAAAAAGAATACAGAGCAATTCACTACGGTCATAATGGTCATTTCCAGCAGCAAGCCTAGGATATAATGGTTAATGATAGACCTCGTATCGGCAATTACGGTATTTACCTTGTCTTGCATAGACGGCTTAAACAGGCTGGTGATGAATCGATATAACAGCCTGCGGTGGAAAAGAATAAAATAGCTGAATACAAAAACAAAGATGGTCCATATTACAAATTCCAATACAGAAGTAAACAATCCCCCGATGGAATTAGCAATCCGCTCCAATATATTAGTTGTAGAATTATTCAGATAGTCTATTTGCTGAGAGGCATTTACATGATACTTCCTGGATATGAATTCCTGCAGGTCAGCTATAAGCAATATTATCCGTTTACGGAATTCCGGAAAGTCCTGCGAAAAGCTGATGATCTGTACCGCAAGCAGATAAATGAATGCACCCATCCCGATGATAAAAAGCAGTACGCTAAGAAAAGCAGCAAGGCTCCGGGGCAAGCCGGTACGTTCCATCTTGTCGCACAAAGGATATAGCGTCACGGAAATGAGCAAGGCAAAGAACAGGGGAATAAATATCAGGCTGCCTGCACGCATTAATATTAATATTATAACAATGCTAATAAGCACAAGTGCCATTTGCGCGTAGAATGGCAGCTTTATTTCCCTCATCATTGGCATCCTTTATCTAAATATAACAAATTAAATAGTCTTTGGCATGAAGTTAAATGACCTAATCCTGTAAAAACCTTGCCTCTGGATGAAAGCAGGAAATATTAACAGCATGGTCATTTTGTACCGCCTCAAAAAATAAATCAGAACCGTGTGAAAATAAGGCCATTCCTATACATATCATTGGTGGTAGATGTGGTGATTGCCACGTCAAAGTTTATCGCAGCGGGGCTCACCGGTAGTTCCTCTATGCTGTCAGAGGGTGTACACTCCGTTATCGATGCTGTAAGCCAGTTATTGCTGATATGGGGAGTAAAGATCAGTAATAAAAGGCCCGATGCTTTACGTCCCTTCGGTTACGGGCGCGAACTATATTTCTGGTCTTTTATAGTGTCCCTCATCTTTTTCCTAATGGGTGGATGCATATCCTTTTACGAAGGTATCTTAAGGTTCAGGCGCCCGGAGATATCTGGCGACGGTACATGGAACTACCTCATACTTGCGCTATCGTTGATATTTACTTCTGTCTCTATGGTTTCTGCATTGAGGGCATTTAACCACCAAAGAGGCGACCAGACTTTTTGGAAGGCTGTCACGCAAAGCAAAGACCCTTCTACCTTTATTGTTTTATTGGGCGATGTGGGTGATGTCATCAGCCTGGTGGTGGCATTTTTAGGTGTCTATTTGCAGCATCGTTTCCGCAATGTATATTACGATGCCGGGGCTTCTGTCATCATCGGTATTATTCTCGGACTTATCTCTTTGGTTCTGGTCCGCGAGAGTAAAAGCCTGCTGATGGGAGAACCGATTGGCAGAAAAACGATGCTGGCAATCATTCGCCTTATCGAACAGGACCATAGTATTATAAGGGTAAAGAAACACTATTCCACTTATATGGCCCCTGAAGAGGTGGTGCTGCAGATAAATGCTATTTTTAAAGACGGCCTTACTACCGAAGATATAGCTGATGCCATCCGGCGAGTAGCGAATGCGGTACAGTTACAGTATCCACGCATAAAGCAAATTTTTATCGAACCTGTGTTATAAATAACTGGTTACCAGCGGATCATCAGTTTTTACAATTACACTTTAGTCTTTTATTTATTTGAATAATGTTGTTTTATTGTTGCTATTGAAATTCTACATTAAAAACGGATTAACTGATAATTAAAATGCGTTAAAGAAGGGATTAAACTCTTTTTAATAGCTGTTTATTAAATAGGCTACTGGTTAAATTGTGGTTGACAATAATTCAGACATCAGGCAGTAAAGCGTTGCTGCCGCAACATCTGGCTAAAACTCCAACATTCAAACGTAACGCATATGAAACACTGTTATTTACGCATTCTTTTCTCATTGTTCTGTGTGCTCGCATTAATGGGAAATCCCGATGCCTATGCCACAGTTACCACCGGTACCTACACTATCGGAGCCTCCGGCGATTACGCCGATCTGTCTTCTGCTATTACTGATCTTAACTCTTCTACCATTACAGGCCCTGTCGTGTTCAATATCATGGCGGGTTCCTATTCCGGTTCGTCCTGGCGGGGAGAGATCACAAGCAATGCCGGCTCTTCTTCTACCAATACCATTACCTTCCAGCCACAGAGTGGTGCAGGTACAGTTTCTATTACTTTGGCTACTACATCATCATCCAATTACATCTTCAAGATTACGGATGCTGAATATTTAACCATAAAAAATCTACAACTCAAAACAACAGGTACCAGTTATGGACACGTTATTGAGTTTGGCGGTGCTGCATCCTACGATACTGTAAGTAACTGCCTTTTGCAGGGGAGTACGGGAAGTACTTCTTCTACCAACCGTGCTATCATTTTTGCTGATAACGCAGATGGAATGATATCGAATGGTATTATAGCAGATACAATTTCAAATGGTTCCTATGGTATTTATTGGAATGCTTCCAGCAGCACTACAGTTAACAATCATGCGTTTAATAACAATAAGTTCAATAATAACTACTATTGCTATATCCGCACCAATCACTTAGGTGGTACCTCGATCGAAAACAATATTATGTCGGCCTCAGGGATTTCAGGTTACCATTATGGAATTTACAATTATTATCCCTTTAGCGGTTGCATAGTGCGCAACAATACTATCAGCACTACCAATACAAGCGGTCTGTATGGCGTTTATACCTATTATGGCAACTACAATGATCTTACAGCTCCTGAACTTATAGTGGATGGCAATAATATTACGCTTAACAGCAGCTCTGTTATTTATGGCGTCAATTTTGAATGGTATTGTAATAATATAAACGTAAATAACAATACTGTAAGCTGTAATTCTACAGGTTCCACTGTTTATGGAGTGCGTACCTATTATTTCTGTAATAATGTCCGCTGCAATAGCAATAATGTAACTACAACCACTAACGGATATTATACGGGCAATTATCCCTGGTATTTCTTTTTTACCAACTACAGTAATAGTAGCGGCACTTATTTTGAGATCAAGAACAATGTGAGTAACGGTACCAGTAACTCTTCTTCAGGATATATGTATCCTATGACTTGTCAGTATAGCTATAATCTTGATTGCAGCAATAATTCATTTAGCGGTACCGGCAAATATTATTTCTATGGTTATGGTCCGCTGTATTATGCTTATAACTCTACTGCCAGAAATAATACATTCAATTATACCAACACCGGCTACGGTTCTATCTATAACTATGCTGCCAATGTTTATAATAGTAGTACAACAACAGATACTTTCGAAAACAATACTATCAATATAACTAACACAAGCAGTGGATCTATCTATAATTATGCTTGCTATTATATTGCATCAGGTAGTGTTGCTCAAAATAACACGTATAACATCTCCACTAACTACGGAACGCTCTATAACTATGGTTACTACGGCAATGGGGGGTTAATAAAAAATAATACGTTCAATCTTAACTCCAATTCAGGCACTATTTATGGTATGTATAGCACCAACTACTCTTACTATGCAGGCGCAACTTTTGTAGGTAATACGTTTAAGCTTACCAGTAACTATGGCACTACTTACGCCTTTGGTGGGTCCTCGCCTGGACAGGATATGTTCTTGAGTAATGTTTTTACAACAAATACATCCGGGTCTTCATATCTTATATACGAGCCTAGCTACTATGGCGTTAACACAGGTACTGATCTGTATTTTATTAATAATACCTTTTACAGTAATGCCACAGGCAGTACCAATTATTTGATAAATAATACAGGGTCGAATACCGGAGTGATGCATCTGTATAACAATATTTTTTCAAAATCCAGCGGGTCAAATACAAACGGGGTTTATCTGCGTGATACGCTTAGGTTCAAGTCTGATTATAATTTATTTTATTCACCTTCTGATATAAACTTCCAGCTGCAATACCCTAATTATAGCACCAACTCTTTTGACGCTTGGAAACAAACAACAAAAGGAGATGCAAATTCCATATTCTTCGATCCCGGTTTTGTAGACCCTGCAAACGGAGATGTACACCCCGATCCTGCCAATCCTAATTCATGGTCTGTGCAGGGCCGCGCCCTCCATATAGATGGGGATACCCTCGACCTTAATAATGCACTCAGGCCAAAGACCCGCTTTGACGGTGTGCCTGATCTAGGTGCTTATGAGTTTACACCTACCAGCACACCTCCTGATTGCGAAGCCATACCTGTTACACCACAAGCCGGTAAAAGGCAAGTGTTCCGCTTTGGTACCGATACAGTGGCAACCATAGATTGGGGTAGCGCAGTGCCTGCTACCGCCAGCATGAAGCAATACACCGGTTTACAGGTGGGCAGTCCTATGCCTTCTCTGGTAGAGAGGGGATATATCTCTGCGGTTCTCAATACAGGTAGCAGCGTATTATATTCTTCTGTGCCAACTCTTTATTATAAAAATGGCTGGTTAGGCAATATTTCAAGCGAAACAAATACTAAAATTGCAAGGTCAACCAACAACGGCCCATGGGAAGGCTATAACTATAGCAATGCTATAACAGATTCCATTTTAAATCACGCGTATCCTGCCAATCCACTGGATAGTACAGGTGCGTACACCATCGTTGAAAATGCCCGTATAGGCATCAGGTGTGTAATAGAACCGCAGAATCTAAAGGTGAGCAATATAACTGCTTTCACTGCTGATCTTGATTGGGATCCTGTATTTCTACCTATAGGTTACCAGGTGATAATTGATAATAATTCCGGTACACCTGCCAGCGGTGCCGGCTCCAGGTTTACTACTAATAATACATTATCTGCTACCACATTAACAGAAAATACACAATACTACGCGCATGTCCGTTCTATCTGTGGTATTAAGGATACTTCCGGTTGGGCTACCGTGCCGTTTAAAACGCTCATTACCTGCCATACGCCGGATGTTAAGATGGCCACACTCACACAGTTCCGCGCAGTTGTTTATTGGGATACTATCCAGACGGCTACCAAGTATGAGTATGCAATCACTAATACACCTACGCCACCTGCTTTTGGTACTCCCCTTACTACTAATAGCCTCAACATTCCTTTGGCTCCGGGACGTGATTATTATGTGTATGTAAAGGCATATTGTAACAGCATCTATCCCGAATCTGAATGGGGTCTGATAGGGTTCTCTACTTTCCCTACAGGTATAGCCGGGGTTAACAGTAATGTTGCAATATCTGTATATCCGAACCCTGCTACAGATGTAGTAAATGTATCTATTGCCAACGCAACTGCTGATGCGAGGATAGCGGTTACAGATCTTGCGGGTAAAATCTTAGTTACACAAACTGCTGTTAGTGGCACTAATACTATTGATATCAGGCAGCTTGCAAAAGGAATGTATATGCTTAAGTACTTAGAAGGCGACAGGGAAACCGTAAGCAAGTTTACTAAGTATTAAAAATTTTCGATTGTCGTTGGCCTAATTTAATGATGTCTGAAATTTGCCAACATTATAGCACACAGAAGGGGGATGTTTATCCCCCTTTATATTTAACACCCTGTGGCATATCCTTTTCATTAATACCGGTATGAAACAGTTAATGCTTATCCTCGCCATCTTGACAATGGCATTGGGCGCTCATGCGCAACTCAACCAACCAATACAAGCCACATCTCCCGGTCAGCCTTTGTTGAACAGTAATGTGAATGCCGGCCAGGTAAACGGTACGCAGCCGGCTAATAATACGAATATTGATAACAGCATTAATCCCGGCGTATCTGTAAACCCGCCATCGCCCACTGCCCGGCCATATAATGCCGTCAACCAATCGTTACAGCAAAACACACCCACTAATACCCCAACTAATAATGCTTTAAATAAAAATAGTGTGAACGGCGCCGGGAATAGCAATATGAACCTCAATAGCCTTCCCAACAATGGCTGGAATGATAATAACGGTACCAGTAGCAATACACTTAATACCTCGGGCAACAATTCACGGTAACGCTCCGCTCATAGCCCTTGTTTAGCCATGATATACCCGCGAGAATTGTATTGCACCGTCTTTTATTTCCAGTACTTCCGCTATAGCCATATCTTCTTCTCCCGGTACCTGCCGGGTGTACTCCATAAATATCCGCTCGTTATTAGCGGTAAGGCTGCTTACCTGGTAATGTAGTCCGGGTAGCCTGTCAAATGCATCCTGCCACCAATCCCGTAAGGCTTCTTTGCCCTTTATCAGCCCGTTGGTTTCCGGTTGACGCGCTTTTAATTTGGGGCTATAATGCGCAGCATGCTCACTGTAAAGCTGCAGCAGTGCCTCAAGGTTATGCGCATTAAACGCTGCAAACCAGTTTTCCGCAATATGTATATTCTCGTTTGGAGTCATCTTTTACTTATTGCAGCGAAGTTATATCACCGCAAAACATTTCTTATCTTTAGTTGGAATTTATATACCATGAACGACCAATACATCGCCACTGTTAGTGTCACCATCAATGCTAATCCGGCACGCATCTGGCATGCGCTCACGGATGCTGCGGAGGTGAAAAAGTACATGTTCGATACCGAGATCGAAACCGATTGGCAAAAAGGGAGTGCTATTACCTACTCCGGCATATGGAAGGGTAAGGAGTATAAGGATAAAGGAACAATTATCGAAATCATACCCGGGGAAAAATTACATACTACACATTATAGTCCGCTCAGTGGTAAGCCGGATGTACCGGAAAATTATGTGAATGTCATCTATACTTTAGAACCTGGTACTAACACGGATACAACCGTTGTTACCATCACGCAGGATAAAATAGAATCTCTTGACAGCCTGGAGCATATGAAAACCAACTGGCAAATGATACTCGACGGACTAAAGAATGTGGTAGAAAAATAAACTGCTTAATGAGCACTTCAACGGCCAATGTTCCTAAATTAATAACTATCCTTTTTCACTTTGGTGATACAGTGCTGGAGGTTAATCGCGACGCCTACGTATCAGATGTATGGGTAAGGGATACTTATGTAGAAGCGGAGCGGGCTCGCATGTTCAAGGGTCGCTACATTCACGAATTGGGCGGTGGGCCGGATCTGGATACTATCTCCGCGCTGATAACGGAATGTATTGATAAGAAGCAGGATAAATATTTCGAATACTTCAGAAGGGAAGATAAAGGCAACACCAGGTATGTGGTGCGCATTGTGCCATTGCATGAAGATGCCGATAAAGCGTACCTTATATCTGATAACCTGGGTGTAAGATACGGGGCCGGTGCTACGGAAGATAAATGGAAAATGGCGCTGGATGCTGCCGGTGATGGCATGTATGATTTTAACCTCGTAACCGGCAAAATGTTTTTCTCTGATAAATGGCACGAAATATTCGGTTATAATATCGGGGAAATGTCGGATGGTATGGATTGGTCTAAGCTCATACATCCCGACGACCAGCCACTCACCGCACGCGCGTTCGAAGCCTATATCAACGGCGAAAAACCCATCTACCAGGTCGAGTTCCGTTATAAGTGTAGCGATGGATCTTATAAATGGGTATTGAGCAGGGGGGTGGTAATGTCCTGGACGGCCGATGGCAAACCCGAGCGCCTTATTGGTACGCACAAAGATATCAACGAGCGGAAGCAGAACGAGATGGCCTTGTTTAAAGCACTGGAGAATGAAAAGGAGCTGGGACAGATGAAAACCAAGTTTATTTCCATAGCGTCTCACGAGTTTCGCACACCGCTAAGCACTATACTGTCATCTGCCTATCTGGCTGCCAAGTATGGCAAAACGGAAGATCAGCCCAAAAGGGAAAAACATCTGCATCGTATCGTTTCTTCGGTTACTACGCTTACAGATATTTTGAATGATTTTCTTTCGGTTGGACGTCTCGAAGAAGGTAAGATTCACGTACGCTTCAGCAGTATAGATGTGAAGCTCCAGACAAAAACTGTTGTGGGCGAGATCAATACGATATTAAAGAAGGGGCAGCGCATATTTTATAATCACACCGGCGATAACGAATTTTACCTCGATCTTGCATTATACAAGCATATCGTCATTAACCTGCTTTCCAATGCCATCAAATTCTCTCCAGAGAATGCGTCTATTTATATAAATACCGATATTGATAAGGATAAGATGACGCTATCTGTAAAGGATAACGGAATTGGCATTTTTGAAGAAGATAAAAGACATTTATTTGAACGCTTTTACCGGGGTAGCAATGTAGGGAATATACAAGGCACCGGCCTGGGTTTGCATATCGTTTCTAAATACGTAGAATTGCAGAAAGGTATTATAGACTGCATCAGCGAACCGGGCAACGGCACAGAGTTTATCGTTCGTTTTTACAAATCCATTTAGCACTTTTATTTAGTATGAAAACAATTTTATTGATCGAAGACAATGAGGAGATACGAGAGAACGCGGCGGAGATATTATCACTTGGAGATTACAATGTATTAACGGCTCCCGATGGTAAAGAAGGAATAGCTATCGCACAAAGAGAAAAGCCCGATGTAATTATATGCGACATCATGATGCCGGTGCTGGATGGGTATGGGGTGATACAGCTGCTACAGAAAAATCCGGCTACACAAAATATACCTTTCATCTTTCTTACGGCAAAGGCAGAAAGAGCTGAAATGAGAAAGGGTATGGAACTAGGCGCTGACGATTATATAACCAAACCTTTTACCGGCACCGAACTGCTGACGGCGGTAGAAAGCAGGCTTAAGAAGATAGAATTATTGAAGCTGGAACTACAGCCGGGCATCAATGGTTTCAATACATTGATGGAGGCTAGTGGCAGCAAAGATGCCATGATGGACCTGGCACGAGAGCATGATGTAACCAAATACAAGAAAAAGCAGGTAATATACCATGAGGGCGGCAACCCGCTGCGCCTTTATTATTTACAAAAGGGAAAGGTAAAAGCCTATAAATCGCACGAGGATGGTAAAGAGCTGATCGTAAATCTGTACAACGAGGGCGATTTCTTCGGTTATATAGCGCTTTTAGAAAATACTGCCTATAACGAGACAGCCGAAGCGATGGAAGAATGTGAAATAGTGCTGATACCGAAGCAGAAATTTGAGCACCTGGTGTTGAATGATCGAGAGATCATGAAGAAGTTCATCCAGCTATTGGCCAATAATGTTACCGATAAGGAGCATAAACTGCTAAGCCTTGCTTACAGCTCGTTGCGCAAGCGTGTAGCGGATGCATTGGTTATGCTCAACAAGAAGTACCGCAGAAGCGAAACGGAAACCTTTGTTATTGATATGAGCCGCGAAAACCTCGCCAGTATTGCAGGCACAGTTAAGGAATCACTGATACGTACGTTAAGCGACTTCAAAGACGAAAAGCTTATCGATATAAAAGGTGGAGATATTACTATCCTTGACGAGAAAAAACTGGAAAACCTGGTAGGTTAAAGCTTATCTATCATGGTTTTATTAAACCGCACACGGATGTCAATAAACTCCTTGTGCATCGCTGCCATATCTTTCCTTAGCTTTTCCTGTTGTTGAGATATACGGTCGAATAACGCACCATCATGTGCTTTAGGCTCCGTAAGCAGGCCCAGTTGGTCCACAATGTCGTTCTGCATTATAGAGAGTGCTGTCTCTTTATTCAGGAAGGTATTTTGAAAGTATTCCAGTTCGTCAAGCATCTCGGGAGAAATATCAGCCTTGGCTATTTCAGAGAGCCTGTTTTTTAAATACAGGCTTTCTTCCACAAGGAAACTAAGTGTCCTTTGCCAAGATTCATTTTCACCTTTGAAATGCTCAAGTTTGTTAGTCATGGAAATCACTTTCAAGCTGGGAAGTGTTATAGTATTGATAGGTCACAAAAATATTAAGTATCAATTCTTTAAATGGTGACTTAAGTCATCGTTTCGCCAATACTTTATATTTTTGATTTTATCACAACTCATTGTCATATAGTTAGGTACAGGATGTACCTCGCTCGTATAATTATACTTTGTAAATCATAAAGCCTATGGTTAATAATACAATAAAGCGTATTAACTCCATTGATATGTTAAGGGGTATCATAATGATTATCATGGCCTTAGACCATACCCGCGATTTTTTCTCAAATTTTTACAATGATCCGACAGATCTGTCTGTGTCCAGTACCCCCATGTTTTTTACCCGGTGGATAACTCATTACTGCGCGCCTATCTTCGTATTTCTATCCGGCGTCAGTGCATATTTGTCCCTCAGTAAAGGGAAGACCACGAAAGAGGCATCCTGGTTCCTTTTTACCCGTGGCATTTGGCTGATCGTATTAGAGTTAACTGTAGTTCGGCTGGGCTGGCAGTTCAACTTCGATTATTCCACCATCTTCGTCCAGGTTATTTGGGCATTGGGCTGGAGTATGATATTTCTGTCACTATTTGTATTTCTTCCCAGGGCGCTGATATTATCTATAGGCGCGGTAATGGTGCTCTTACATAATACATTGGATACAGTGCATGCCGCTGATTTCGGTTCCAATGCCGTCTGGTGGAATATCTTTCACGAATTTGGCAATGCTCCGTTAGGTGCAGGGCGTTTTATGGTCATATATCCGCTGGTTCCCTGGATAGGGGTGATGGCTTTAGGTTATTGCTTCGGTACACTTTTCCGCAAACCGGAGGCAGAGCGAAACAGGTGGTTCCGTATAATAGGTTCTTCTGCTATTGTGCTCTTCATTGTGTTGCGTTATACTAATGCGTATGGCGATATGCGGCCCTGGACGGTGCAACCTGCATGGTGGCGTACAGTGCTGTCTTTTATTAACTGCACAAAATATCCGCCATCGCTGCTCTACCTGTTAATGACCATTGGCCCGGCAATACTTTCCCTGCCTTTGCTCGAAAGATTGTCCGGCGCTCCAGCCAGGGTATTTACAGTATATGGCAGGGTGCCGATGTTTTATTATTTGCTGCACATATACCTGATACACGGCATGGCGATCATCGTGGCAATGACTATGCATCTACCGCTGTATTATTTTACAGATACAAGTATGATGTTTGCCCCCAAACCGGGATGGGGCTTTTCATTGCCAATGGTATATGCATTCTGGCTTACGGCTGTAGGCATATTATATCTTCCATGCCGATGGTTTATGAATATCAAGCTGAATCATAAAAAATGGTGGTTGAGCTATTTATAAAAAAAGGGTGGTCTGACCACCCTTTTTTACTGTTGTATCTTTTTCAGAATAGCATCCCATAAAGTTATCCGTGCTTCCAATGCATCTTTGACAGCGTACAGGCATTCACTCCATTTCTCTGTATCATCTCCGCAGAGCGATGACGTCATTTCGTACGCCAGGTGAGAGTGGTGGTCCCCATCCACTTCAATATGGCGCTCTAAATAGTATTTAAATACATCCAGCTTGCCGGGGAAGGTCTTGCTTAACTCTGCCACCAGGCTGATGAACATACCCGGTATCAGGTCCTCGCGTCCGAAGGTAAAGACTGCCGCCTGCACATGCATCTTTCCTGTATTGATGGTTTTGAACGTATTGCCGGTAAACGCTTTTGATGCTTCAGGTATGTTACCCGCTGCAATAGCCTCATCTACGTTAATTCCTTTTCTCAGCTCGCTGATAAGTGCTTCCATCGCAGTTGTATTGGCTCCGGCATTTTGCATAGCCTCCAGGTATAGCTCAAAATGGCTCATCCGTTTGCCCTGCTCATCCACATCGCTTTCTTCGCCGGTAACAATTTCGTTGATCAGGTAGCGGGTTGCTGCATTACCTACAGGAAGCCAGGGCAAAGTAGTGCAAGTGAGCCCGGCCTGTAAAGATTTCAGCAGGCTCATAAAATCCCATACCGCGTATACATGGTGCTCCATAAAGGCATGTATATCATCCAGTGTTTTTATGGATGGATAGAGAGGGTGATGCACAAGTTGCTCTCTAAGTGGTGCTATTTGTTCCTTAAAGCTTTCTATATTCTTTACCATCGTGGTTATTTACCAAATTTCTTTTTCAGCATACTCAACGCATCGTTCATGTTCAGATTGCTCATGTCCTTCTCTTTAGCGGTATCCTGCCGGCGCTGCCCTCCTTTTTGTTGACGCACCGGTGCTTCCATCGTTTGCTTGATGGATAGGGATATGCGTTTACGCGGCAGGTCTACTTCCAGTACTTTTACCATCACTTTATCATTGAGCTTCAATGCTTCGTTAGGGTCGGTGATGTAGGTATGCGATATTTCAGACACGTGTACCAGGCCGTCTTGTTTTACACCTATATCTACGAAAGCGCCAAAGCGTGTAAGGTTGGTTACCATCCCGGGAACGATCATGCCCACAGTAACATCTTCAATGCTGTAAATGTTCGCGAACTCAAAAGCCTGTGCTTCACTACGCGGATCCAATCCCGGCTTTTTCAATTCATTCAGTATATCCTTGATGGTATGTTCGCCGGTTGCTTCAGTGATATATTTTTTGGTATCCAGTTTTTTGATCGCATCATCATTGCCCACCAGGTGCTTTATATCGATGCCCATATCGGCAGCCATCTTAGCCACCACTTCATAAGCTTCAGGGTGTACGGCACTTGCATCCAACGGGTTTTCACCGTCTTTGATGCGTAGGAAGCCTGCACATTGTTCAAATGCTTTACTGCCCAGTCGGGGCACTTTCAGCAGTTGTTTACGGCTGGTGAATCCACCTATTTCATTTCTGTAGTTAACTATATTGTCCGCAATGGATGGCCCTATACCGCTCACATAGCTCAGCAGGTGTTTGCTGGCTGTGTTCAGGTTCACACCTACCATATTCACGCAACTGATAACGGTCTGATCCAGGCGTTCTTTCAGGCGCACCTGGTTTACGTCATGTTGGTATTGGCCTACACCTATGCTCTTGGGGTCTATTTTCACCAGTTCGGCCAACGGGTCCATCAGCCTGCGGCCAATACTTACCGCACCACGCACGGTCACATCCTGGTCAGGGAATTCCTCACGTGCAGTTTCTGATGCAGAGTATATAGAAGCGCCATCTTCGTTCACCAGGAATATGGGCAAACCAAGGTTCAGTTTCTTGATAAACTGTTCTGTTTCTCTCCCTGCAGTGCCATCGCCTATTGCTATTGTTTGCGCCTGGTATTGCTGCACCAGTATGCGTATCTTATGTTCCGCATCTGCCAGTCTGCCTGGCTCATGTATATATATCAGGTCTGTTTTTTTCAATGTGCCTTTATCATCCAGGCACACTATTTTGCAACCCGTACGATACCCCGGGTCTATGGCAAGTATGCGTTTGCTTCCCAGCGGAGAGCTTAGCAATAATTGCCTCAGGTTCTCTGCAAATACATTGATAGCTTCTTCATCGCCTTTTGTCTTCAGCCGCATACGGAATTCACTCTCCAGGCTGGGCTGCAATAGTCTTCTGTATGCGTCTTTAATAGCTTTCTTTACATGCTCTGTCGTAGCATTGTTTGCTTTTACAAACATCTTTTCTATCATTTGCAGCGCGTCTTCTTCTACCGGTGCAATGCTCATGCGCAGTATACCTTCCATAAAACCGCGCATCACTGCCAGTATCCTGTGCGATGGTATTTTGCTTACCGGCTCGCTAAAGTCAAAATAGTCTTTATACTTGGCGCCTTCCGTTTCCTTATCTGCAAGCACTTTACTTTGCACGGTAGCAGTGTCTTCAAATAGTTTACGCATTTTAGCGCGTACCGTCGCATCTTCATTCACCGTTTCTGCAATAATGTCTCTTGCTCCCTGCAGGGCATCTTCCGCAGTTTTCACATTCTCATTAATAAAAGCCGCAGCTTCCGCCAGCGGATCAATAGCTCCTTGCTCCCAAAGTATATTGGCCAGTGGTTCCAGGCCGTTTTCCCTGGCTGTTTGTGCTTTGGTTTTGCGCTTGGGTTTGTAAGGCAGGTATATATCTTCCAGCTCGGCTATGGTAGTTGCTTTGTTTAGTTTTTCGGTAAGGGCTTCTGTCATCTTACCTTGTTCTGTAATGGTCTTTTCTATAAATGCCTTACGTTCTGTAAACTCTTTCTGAAATTTTGCTTCTTCCTGTATGGCCTGTATCTGCACTTCATCCAGCGCTCCTGTGCGGTCTTTCCGGTACCGGGCTATGAAGGGTATGGTAGCGCCTTCATTCAATAACTCCAGTACTGTTTTTACCTGTTGCTCCCTGATGCCTAGTTTGGCAGATACGCTGTTGCTGTATTCTATCATATTCTCTGTTTCTTGCGGATGCGAATGTAGCAGGGAGGCTTCATTTTTAAAAAGAAAATCTTTATTAATATTTGCTTATGGATATGCGTAGCCGGGTAGCCCCGATTCAAAGTGCTCAGCAATGTTTGCAGGCGGTAAAATATATTGGTACCGATAAGAAAAAGATAAAAGAACTGGTGCACATCTTTGTTACCGAAGGCGATGATATTGCTCGCCCTGCCTCCTGGGTTTTAAGTAAAATAGCGGAGGCTCATCCTGATTTGCTCTACCCTCATCTCCACGATATTATATCGAGGTTAGAGCGCCCTGTGGTACATAATGGTATCAAAAGACATGTACTAAAGATCCTGGAAATCTGCTCGGTGCCGGAAGATGAAGAAGGTGTGGTGATGAATATTTGTTTCGATGTTTTATCTGATCTAAAAGAAGCTGTCGCGATAAAGGTTTTTGCGATGTCTGTATTAGCGCGCCTGGCAAAAAAATATCCTGATATTAAGCACGAGTTAATAACTATTTTGCAAAACACGTTATCGCTGGAAGCCACGCCGGGCTTTAAAAGCAGGGCAAACAAGGTTATTCGGGCTTTAACAAAATAATAGGGATACTGTGACAATTAATTATAAATGATGCCGTTACATTTGGCATACATAAAATCACAGTATGAATAAAACCTTTTTACTCTTCTCCTTGTCGTTAGCGACAATGGCAGCCAATGCACAGCAAACCCCTGCTCAGCAATCTATAAACACACTAAGGCAGTTAATGAGGCCACACCGGTCTCAGAATGTTTCAAAGTTATTGCATGCTCAATCCGCATCTGCGAAGACAACAAGCAGCAATGAACGGTTAGCTTCTTATGCTATGTACCAGTTCGATGGATCCGGAATGAACATTGCTGATTCTTCTAAGTATTGGTATTCTAATCCTCGTGGTTCCGAGTTCGACTTCACAGATATGTATTATGATGACTTTTCTGACGCACCTAAAGTACAATCCGATTCCTCTGTAAATTATTATACAGGGAGTAATGGTTTTGACCTTGGTAATGGTAGCGTCAGCACATACAATGCCGCCGGCAAGCTCGATACTAAACTGGGCCTGGTAAGCAACCCTCCCGGTACACCTTTGGAAAATAATGCCCAGTATTTTTTTGATTATGATGCTGCAGGCAATATCAGAACTAAATACATGCTCATTTGGAATAATACTTCCTTCGATAGTGCTGGTAAAAGTGTATACACCTACAATACTGCAAATAAGCAGCTGACCTTTACGCAATATCAAAAAGTTTCAGGTATCTGGTCGCCTACCGGAAAATCCGAAAATACTTACGATGGCTCAGGAAATCTTACACAAACAGTTTACTTCGACTACTCAGGATCAGTACTTGACACTTCGGCGCGTACATTGTTTACTTATTATCCTAATAACAAATTGCAGACTCAAACCGAGGAAGACTATAATGGCGCAGGTTCTTTTGTTCCATCAACGCTTGATAGCTTTGGGTATAATAGTACTGATTTCTACACATTTGATGAAACCAGGGATTGGAATGCTGACAGTAACAGATGGGACAAGTCTTCGCTGGAAACAAGGCGTCTGAATGGAGCTAATCTGCCTGATACGATCTACTTCTACGGTGTCGATTCTGCTACCAATGATTATGTTGTTAGTTTCAAAACTGCCTGGAAATACAATGCCAATAACAATCCTGTTGAAACAATAGGTGTGTTGAATTACATGGGGAATACATTGGAGTTGATTCACTATTATTATTACTACGAAGCTCGTTGGGATCTTGGTGTTGCTGATGTGGTTAAGAATAGCTCTTTCATGGTATATCCCAACCCCGCGAATAACGAACTGAATATAAAATCCAGGCAAGCTATTTCAGGTAATGTTGTCGCTCAGGTTGTAAATAACTTAGGGCAGGTAGTGATGCAGACAATGCTCGCAGGCTCAGATAATATGAAACTCTCGCTGGCAGCATTGCAACCAGGTAATTATCATTTATCATTAACGGATGCCCGCGGCAATAAGCTAATGGCGCAACCTTTTGTGAAGCAGTAATACTAGTTTTTAGATGTTAAAAGAGGAACGCATTTGCGTTCCTCTTTCGTTGATGCAAAGCCACGATCTCCTTAGCGTATTACCTGCAGTTTCAATGTTTTTCTGCCGTCTGCAGATATCATATTTACAAAATACAAGCCGTTTGGCATTGACCTTGTATCTATTGATATTTCGTTTTTCCCCGCCTGGTATTGGGTATCATATTGTTTTATTATCCTGCCGCTGATATCGGTAACACTGAGGGTCATGCTATTATTGTTTTTTGCATCAAATACCAGTTTGCATGCCTCGGTTGCAGGGTTGGGGTATAGCAAAGCGTTTGCGTATACCAGCTCTTTATCTTTTATATCCAGGTAAAAAAGGATCTTATTGCTGTTAACTACAGAACTGTCAGACATTCGCAGCAAAAAGATATTCGCTCTTAATCTGCCTTTGTTCCAGGAGTCTTGGAGTACTGCGTCAAAGTTTACGGTGTATATCTGGTCATGTATCATAGAGGCAGGCAGGTTTTGGGTGCCATCAGGCGATGGCCAGATACCCCTCACTACATATTGATATTTCATGTCTTTTGCAGGGATGGGGTTAGGCAGGTTTTCATATCCAAACATCGGCCCCAGCTTCCCGCCCGAAAATATATTCTGTTGATCCCATTCCGGCGCTGTGCCTGATACGTCATCTTCCGTTATAATTAGCAGCACGCGATAGTCGCCCGTCATATCTACCGCCGGATGAATTTTAGTGGTCACATGAAATGCATTGCCGTCTATTTTCGGGTCTATATTGATATCGGCAAACCCAAAATAATCCTGGCGTTTCTTCACTTCTTCTAATAGCCTGTTTATATCCACAGGGTTTCTCCTGTCCAGCAGGTAGTAAGGCACATAGTTCTGGTCCAGGTTAAAGAGATAGTCCGAATAAGGCCGTGTTGCAGCTGTCATCATAGGGTCGGTATCATGTACGGATACCTGGCAGGCGTAGTATCCGGTGGTGTCCGATAGTTTTTTCATATACACCATTCCCTGCGGTCCGGTAGCGCTCCATGTAGCGGTGCCTTCTTCTACTGCTACAATTTTCTGCGGCATAAAATAAGCGCCCGTCAGGTTGGTATGCAGTGTGTCGTTCCAGTGCAGGGTGTCATTTGCCAGGCTCACCCATGCTGTTACCGGGTGCTTACCCAGTGATGTTAATGTGTCCGGTATTTTATGCACAAAATCCTGGCCCGTGAATCCGGGGATGGACACATTCCTGATACTATCTGTAATGATGGCACCATTATCCAGCTGATAATTCAAGGTAAACTCGTGAACGGTATCGGTGCCAATGTTATACACGCTAAAGCGGTGATTGTATCCGGTATTTATCTTCAAATATCCCAGCAGGTCATTCTCGGGGGTGATGTTTGTAAGCGACAGGTCTTTATTACTTGGCTCAAATACCTGCACATTATCTACAGCCCACCCGCTAAAAAAGCCACCGCCGTCGCTATACCTAAAACCAATGCGCACATCGCTATACCCGGCATATACGCTGATATCAGCAATGTAGGTAGAGAAATTGTAATTATCCTTATTGGCAGGCACGTTAGCTACTACATCCCAGTTGGTGCCTCCATCCACAGATACTTCTACCGTAGCTTTTTCTGTAAACACTCCGTCTGTCTTTTTCCAGAAGTAAGAGTCCCATTTCAGTATAACTCTATTACGGCCGCTCAGGTTAATAGCCGGCGTGTACATAAAGTCATTGATATTGTTGTAGTTAAACATGTGCGCCCCACCGCAGTCAGATATGCCAGCGACTTTCCTCATATTTAAGGTGTTTGGCAGGTTGTAGCAGAAGCATTTAGGGTTTGTGGATCCTACGGCCAGGTACATCAGGTTGGCCTGCCAGCCATCCGGGCCGGTATGGGTAGATGTATTCCAACCCGTTATCACAGGGCTGTTAAAATGTTCAAAATCTTCTTTAAATATTATATTTTGGGCTAATGAGTTGCTACAAGCCGCCAATAATAGCACAGATAATAGCGTAAAGTGTTTCTTCATGCTGAGTTTGTTTATGATTTGTCATGAGCACCTCCTCTTTTCACACTATAAATGTACTATTACGCAATCCGTATTTTTCTAATGCGAATGTCATATTATTGATTATTGCTTTAAGTTAATACATTAGAGATTCCGCCCATTTATTTTGCTGTTTTTAAAATATTGCTATACATTTGCAGTCCCAAAAACAGTTCGGCTATCTCCGGTAAGGGGATATCCAGGCGTTGCTGCCGGACGGTTGGGAGTATTTTTAAACACTTTAAATTTTTTATGGCAACACAAAATCAGAGCTACGAGCTGATGCTGATCTTTACGCCCGTACTGGCAGAAGATGATTTTAAAGCAGCACAAAAGAAGTATGTTGACTTCATCAAGGAAAACGGTGGTGAAGTTGTTCACACAGATGCATGGGGCCTGCGTTCACTGGCTTATCCCATCGCTAAAAAAACAACCGGTCTTTATTGGGTAGTTGAGTTCAAAGCTCCTACTGATCTGAACGCTAAACTGGATATCCAGTTCAACCGTGATGAAAACATCATGCGTCAGATGGTTACCCGCCTTGACAAGTATGCAGTGGAGTACAACGCTAAAAAGCGTAACAAGGTTTCTGAAACTGCTAACGCATAACTTTTAAAAAACTTTAGAAAATGGCTAAGCAAAACGATATAAAATTCCTCACATCTACCCGTGTGGAAAAGCGCCAGAAAAAATACTGCCGCTTCAAGAAAATGGGCATCAAGTACATCGATTACAAAGATGCTGAGTTCCTGAAAAAATTTGTGAACGAACAAGGTAAAATGCTGCCTCGCCGCATTACCGGTAACTCTCTGAAGTTCCAGCGCAAAGTAGCTCACGCCGTTAAAAAGGCGCGTCAAATGGCACTGATGCCTTATGTAACTGACCTTTTAAAGTAAGAAATCATGCAAGTAATATTAATTAAAGATGTAGACAACCTGGGCAGTGCCCATGAGCTGGTAGAAGTAAGACCGGGATACGCCCGCAACTACCTAATACCTCAAAAATATGCTATCGAGGCTAGCTCCAGCAATATGAAAGTAATGCAGGAACGCCAGAAGCAATTAGCTAAGCGCGAAGCGAAGCTGATGGCTGAAATAGCTAAAGTTACTGAAGTGCTGAAGGCATCTCCGGTGAAACTGGGCGCTAAGATCGGTACCAGCGGTAAGATCTTCGGTTCTGTTACCTCTATCCAGCTGGCACGCGCTATCCGCGAGCAAAAAGGATACGAAATCGACCGTCGCCGCATCACCCTGGTAGATGATGTAAAAGAAGCAGGTACACACAAAGCTCAGATCGATTTCGGTAAAGACAACGTTCTTGAAATTGAATTTGAAGTTGTTGGTGAATAATACTGACAGACGTTAAATAAAAAAAGGGTTATCGAAACGATAACCCTTTTTTTTTGCCCGGTGGCTATTACTGCTGCTGATTTTTATCCATATTAAACATCCAGTTCACCCCAAATTTGTCGGTGCACATGCCAAAGCGTGCACCCCAGAAGGTGTCTTGCAGCGGCATCGTTACCCGTCCGCCCGCGCTCATGGCCTGGAAAGCTTTTTCCATCTCGTTTTCTGATTTAAAATCGAGTGCAATAGAGAAATTATCGCCAAAGGTTACCTTGTGCTCATCATTGCCGTCAGAGAACATAATGATAAAACCCTGCAGGTCTAGCACAGCGTGCATGATCTTGTCTTTATCCTTTTCATTCCCCGGCATTGGTGTATCACCAAAGCGTTGTAATGATACCAGCGTACCATTCAGGTTGTCTTTGTAAAAATTAATGGCTTCTTCCGCATTGCCATTGTAATTCAGGTACAGAGTGTGTGGCATAATGTAGTTTTTTAGTACGATGAAGTTAGCAGATATACGGCAATAGTTATTGATAATGTGTCATTAATAAATGATTATCGCTTCTTTGCGTCTTCGCAGCTAAAAGATATGGAAATTCGTACCTTTGCGCCGCTATGCAAATAGAAGTATTAAAATCAAAACTGCATCACGTTAAAATAACGGAAGCGAACCTCAATTACATCGGTAGCATTACCATAGATGAAGATCTGATGGATGCTGCAAACATGATAGAGGGCGAGAAGGTGCAGGTATTGAGCATGGATAACGGGGCTCGTCTCGAAACCTATGTTATCCGCGGCATCCGTGGCAGTGGCATGATCTGCATGAACGGCCCCGCTGCGCATCGCATCTCTGTGGGCGATACGGTGATCGTTATTTCTTACGCGCACATGGATTTTGAAGAAGCAAAGCAATTCAAGCCGGCTGTTATCTTCCCTAAGGCAGGCAATAAATTATAATAGCTATCTTTATTGCTATGAATAAAAAGACCCTGCTCACGATATTGCAATATGTCGTTTTCCTCGGGCTGGGCGTGGGCATTATTTACTGGATGATGAGTAAACTATCCCCGGAACAGCGCTCTTCGATGCTGGATGCCATCAAGGCAACGCGCTTGTGGATGCTGGTGCCTATATTCATTATCGGGTTTCTGTCGCATTGGTTCAGGGCGCTACGCTGGAAGTTGTTACTGGAGCCTATGGACATTCGTCCTACTACTGCCAATACTTTTTTTGCCGTAATGATAGGCTATGTGACCAACCTTGCTATACCGCGGGCGGGCGAAGTTGCCAAATGCACCGTACTGGCACGCTACGAAAAAGTACCTGCAGATAAAATGATAGGCACGATAGTGGCTGAGCGTGCCTTTGATGTGGTATGCCTGGGTATCATTGTATTGATGGCCTTCTTCCTGGAGGCCGATGTGGTTGGTAAAATGATCAACGATGCTATGGGTAGCAGTGGCGGCAATCACACTAATCTTTATCTCATACTAATAGGCGGAATGTTGTTAGGCATTGCCGCCGTTGTCGTTGTATATCGCAAGTTTAAGCATACTAAGGTTGGCAAATTCATAAAGGGCCTTGCCGATGGGGTAATGTCTATCTTCAAATTAAAGAAGAGCGGTATGTTCCTTTTATACACGCTGCTGATATGGGGGGCATACTGGTTCCTGATAGTGCTGGGCTTCTGGAGTATGCCTATTACAGAGCACCTTGGCTTGTCTGTGGCGCTGGTGGTATTGGTTGCTGGCAGTATAGGTATGATAGGCACGCAGGGTGGCATCGGGCTTTACCCCCTGGCTGTTGGCAAAACATTGCTGGTATATGGTATCGCCGAAGCTAACGGGATCGCCTTTGGTTGGGTGTCCTGGTCGGTGCAGGTAGGTATCATCCTGGTGTTGGGTGTCATTTCTTTAATACTTTTGCCAATACTAAACCGTAAACAGCACAATGCACAAGTTACAGTGGATAGAAAATAAGATACTCGATAATGCTACTGTTATTGACAGGCATATACACATGTGGCGTTCGCTCAGCAAAAAGATTGTGTTCACCAACGGCTGTTTCGATATTCTGCATCGTGGTCACATCGATCTGTTGGCTAAGGCTGCCGATGAAGGCAATATATTAATAGTAGGCATTAATACCGATGCTTCCGTAAAGCGATTGAAAGGGCAGGAGCGCCCCGTTAATAACCAGCAGGATAGGGCATTTCAGTTAGCTTCGCTGATGTTTGTAGATGCTGTTTGTTTTTTTGAGGAGGATACTCCGGAGAACCTCATCAAATCCATCAGCCCCGATGTATTGGTAAAAGGGGGTGATTATACCATCGATACCATAGTGGGTGCAAACCATGTGCAGAGCTATGGTGGCAAGGTGCAGATCATACCTATTGTAGAAGGATATTCTACCAGTGCGCTGATAGAGCGTATTAAGAAATTGTAAAGTCTGCTTTTTTGTATATTTAGGTACGGCAAGCCTCAATTATGAGGTTATTTTTGCTGCTGCAAAAATATATTAGGTGAAGTCTACAAAGCAGACCATTATACGGGATATCAGCTGGTTATCATTCAATGCACGGGTTTTACAGGAGGCAGGAGATACAGATAATCATATTTACGACAGGCTTCGCTTCCTGGGTATTTTTTCCAATAATCTTGATGAGTTTTTCCGGGTGCGTGTTGCCACGCTCAACAGGATGCTGCGCATAGGCAAGGTCGCCCGCATACATCTCGAAAATAATCCTGATAAAATACTAGCGCAGATACAGCAGATTGTTATCAACCAGCAATCAGAATTTGACGCGATATATGCAGATGTGATATCAGAGCTGGAGAAAGATAATATATATATCAAAAACGAAAAGCAGCTCAACAAGCAGCAGAAGGAGTTTGTCACTGCCTATTTCGATGAAAAAGTGCGTACAGAGATCGTACCACTGATGATAGAAAGCATTCCGCAGATCCCCTTGTTGCGCGATAAGTCTATCTACCTGGCATGCGTCCTCGGCGATACTAAAAACCCAATGATGCAGCGTTATGCATTGATAGAGATACCTGCCAAAGTATTGCCACGCTTCGTTATCCTTCCACCATCTACCGAGGGTGAGAAAGATATTATCCTGCTGGAAGATATCATTCGTTTTAGCTTGCCTAATCTGTTTGCTCCGTTTGGCTTCAATCGCTTCCTTGGCTATATCATTAAAGTAACGCGCGATGCGGAACTGGAAATGGATAACGACGTAAGCACCAATCTTATCGACGAGTTGGAAAAAGGCCTCAAGAACCGCAAGCGTGGCCGCGCCACCCGTTTCGTGTTCGACAGGCATATCGATGCCAGCCTGCTCGATTACCTGGTGAAACGATTGAATTTATCTAAGAAAGACAATCTTTTACCCGGCGGCCGTATTCACAACTTTAAAGACTTCATGAATTTTCCGCCGGGGGTGTTTAATGATCTTACACCACGTCCGCGCCCGTTCGTTCATCCGTTGCTGAAGCAGCCCACCCGCATTATGGACGTGCTGGAAAAGCGCGATGTAATGCTGCATTTCCCTTACCATTCATTCGATTCCATAATAGACCTACTCCGCGAAGCAGCTATCGATCCGTTTGTTAATAGTATCAAGATCACGGCCTACCGCCTCGCAAAAGACTCTAAGGTCATTAACGCCCTTATCAATGCGGTACGCAATGGCAAAGAGGTAACGGTGGTAATAGAATTAAGGGCCCGCTTCGATGAAGAGGCCAACTTGCAGTGGAAAAGCCGGCTCGAAGAAGAAGGCGTAAAGGTATTCCTCGGCCAGCCGCACATGAAGGTGCATGCCAAGCTGTGCATCATTAAAAAGAAGGTGTTTAATAAGACCAAATCTTACGGTTTCGTTTCCACGGGCAACTTTAACGAAGGCACCGCCCGTTATTATGGAGATCATTGCCTGCTGACAACCGATAAAAACATACTTGCAGATATCACCAGGGTATTCGCTTACCTCGAGTCTGCAAACCCCAAATTCGAAGCATTAAGAAAATGTAAAACACTTCCTGTTGCACCGGTAACTATGCGTAGCTTTTTTGCAGAGATGATCAGTAAAGAGATCAAGGCTGCAAAGGCAGGTAAGGATGCATCTATCATTATTAAATCCAATAGCCTCGTAGATCAGGAACTGATAGCGAAAATATATGAAGCTGCACGCGCAGGGGTAGAGGTAAAGATGATTATCCGCGGCAGTTGCTGCGCTTATACGCAGCACAAGTCTTTTGCAAAAAACATACAGGCCATCAGCATTATTGACGAATACCTGGAGCATGCCCGTGTATTTGTTTTTCATAATGGTGGTAATCCTAAGTTTTTCATATCTTCAGCAGACTGGATGATACGCAACCTCGATCACAGGATAGAGGCTGCATGTCCCGTGAACGATCCCGAAATTCAGAAGGAGCTGGAAGATATTCTAAAGATCCAGTTGTCAGAGAATGTAAAGGCCCGTGTGCTCGATAACGAACAAAGTAATAACTACGTAACACCTAAAAAAAATGATCCCGAAATACGCTCGCAAGTGGCTATTTACGGATATTTGCAGGGTAAACACTATAAGGATTGATATTAGCTGCTATTGATATAGGGTCAAACGCCGCAAGGTTATTAATTTCTGAAACATCCGTATATAAGGATGGCAGTGTTGATTTTACCAAGCTGAGCCTTTTACGCATCCCTCTTCGTTTGGGTTTCGATGTCTTCGAAAAAGGTATCATCAGCCCCGAGAAAAAGAAAAGGCTTATCAATACCATCAAGGCATATAAGCTGTTAATGGAGCTCTACAATGTAGAGGCGGTAAAAGCATGCGCCACTTCTGCCATGCGCGATGCTGCCAACGGCCCGGCCATCCTTAAAGAGATCATGGACGAAACAGGCATCGATATCAATATCATCAGCGGTAAGGAAGAGGCCAATGTTATCTATGAAACGCATATAGCCGAAAACCTTGCCTCGGGCCATTCTTACCTGTATGTAGATGTGGGTGGTGGCAGTACCGAGGTTACTTTGTTTTCAGAAAATCATATCGTTTTCAAAGAATCTTTCAATATTGGCACCATCCGTTTGCTCAATAATACCGTTACAGATGAGCAATGGGAACATATGAAGTGGTTTATAAAAACCCACACGCGAGAGTTTCAGCCGGTAGAGATCATTGGTAGTGGCGGTAATATCAATAAAGTATTTTCTATGTCCAAACGCAAGGAAGGTAAGCCCCTGCCGCTGGACCTGTTGAAAGATTATTATAAAGAGTTAAGCTATACTTCTATCGAAGACCGTAAGCACCTTTACAATCTCCGTAGCGACCGTGCCGATGTGATTGTGCCCGCCCTGCAGATATATATAGCAGTAATGCGCTGGGCCAATGCCGATGAGATTTATGTACCTAAAATAGGACTTGCTGATGGGCTGGTGAAGATATTGTATAAGGAAATGATGGCTAAGGTCTAAGAGTGCTCATTTTGTAGTTAATTCCGTAGTAATAATCTTTCAGGCATCATATTTGTTTCTAAATCAGGATAACTAACATATTTTTGCACACATAAAACTGTATTAAGAATGAAAAAACAAACTTTGTTACTACTAGCTGCGGGTGCAACCCTGGCGTTTGCGTCATGTAATAATAACGCGCCTGCAACAGGCGGTATGTCTCAGGAACAAATCGACTCTACCGTTAACGCTCGTGTTGATGCCATTCGTACAGAATTAACTGCGCAAAACGATTCCCTGATAAATGCCCTGGCATTGGTAAAAGCTGATTCTATCATCGCTGCAATGAAGAGTGGCGCTCCTGCTCCAAAGCCTGCTGCGCATACTACAAAGCCAAAACCAACCACTAAAGAAACTAAACCATCAACCCCAGCTGCAAATACACCAACTGGCAAGAATAGTCAAAGCCAGAAAGAGGGTACGCCTACCGGTAAAAACAGCCAAAGCCAACAAGAAGGCCAGCCAACCGGTAAAAACCGCCATTAATAGTTAGAAGAACTATATAAAATAGTAAAGCCCTTACAATGTAAGGGCTTTACTATTTTATATCAGGCTACTGATTATTTAGTCAGTGTAGCTGTACAGTTATCTGTATTAGTCAGATATTTAGCTGTATAGTTGAAAGAGATTGATTTAGTAGCTGCATTGTAAGTACCTGTAGCGTTAAATTGGTAGTTACATTTGTTGTCGTTGATGGTCAACGTCATTGCATTTACAGAACCATTCCATGAGATAGTACCGCCGGTAGTGCAACCATAGTTACCAAGGTTAGATACCAATACTTTGTCTACTGCAGATGGATCTTGTGCGATAGTCACAATATATACATCAGGATTACCACCGTTACAAACATCACTCGCAGACCATGAGCCTATGAATTTTGCTGTAGATTTAGTTTCACAATTGGTGCCTTCGTAGCCTGTAGCGCAGGTACATACGCCGTTAGCACACACGCCACCGTTTTGGCATACTACATCTTTACAAGCGTCTTTGTTACATGCTGTGTAGGTAACAGCACTGAATGCACCTACCGTTAATAATGCAGATAGTGCGATGTTGCGGAATGATTTCATCATAGATAGCAAATTTTTTTGTTTTTTAATGAGGATAATAAAACAATAATAATGCCAAAAGTACTGTAGATATGCGTTATCTCAAAGATTCCAAGACATTAAATTGTTATCGTATTGGCACATGTATTTATTCTACAATGCCATTCCACAGTTTTTTGTAACAATTCTACAATTTGTGGAAATCCGTTATCCCTTAACTTTGGTCAATATGCGCCGTAGCTTTATTCTGCTGATACTTACGCTTATCCTTTGTTCATCACAATCTTTTGCAGCAAATTATTATTTTAGTTACAATGATAAATGCAGGCAGGCATATCAATATTATATTGCGCTGCAGTTCGATAAAGGCAACGAGGTCATCAGGCAGCAGATGCTCGCAGACCCCTACAACCTCACAGCCACTTACATAGCCGATTATGCTGATTGCTTGCAACTATTGCTAAATGGCAGCAAAAGCGATTATGAGCAGTTACAAAAACACCTTGATGCGCGTTTAGACCTGCTCCGCCGTGGCGATGATTCTTCTCCCTGGTATCGTTTATTGCAGGGGGGCATATATATGCACTGGGCATTTGTATATGTTCGTATGGGCGAGAAGTTTAGCGCGGCCACCACTTTCCGCAAATCGTTTCTTTTATTGAAAGAGAACCAGCGCCGTTTCCCCGGTTTCGATTATAATGATATTCTTTTTGGCCTCGAAGAGGCTGTTGTAGGAACCCTCCCCGAAGATTATTCCTGGATCGCTTCCATTTTTGGCATGAAGGGCAATGTTAACCGTGGGGTAGGGCGGCTCGAGTCTTTCCTCAGCAGGCATACACCGCAGGATGCCCTCTATGCCGATGCCGCAATATTCTACGTGTACACCAAATTCTACCTCCAGTCAAAGCAGGAAGAAACCTGGCGATTTCTTAATTCAGATGCTTACCCGGCCACCGGCAATCTGTTGCTGTCCTATGTCAAAACAGATCTTTCCCTTAATTATCGCAAAGGCGATGCCGCGCTGCAAACCATCAGGCAAATGCAGGGCCTGCCGGAATATAACAAGTTCCCCATTTTCGAATACCAGGCCGGTAATGCCTTGTTGCACAAGCTCGATCATGATGCGGTAGATTATTTTCGCCACTTCCTGTCTGTGTACAAAGGCGGCATTTTTGTAAAAGACGCCCTGCAAAAGCTGGCTTTGAGCTATTACCTGATGGGCGATATGGCCAAAGCAAAGGAATACCGGGCACAGATACCGGCACAGGGGTCTACAAATGTAGATGCCGACAGGCAGGCGCAGCGTTTCGCGCGCGAGGGCTCCTGGCCTAATGCCAGCTTGCTGCAGGCCAAGTTACTGCTTGATGGAGGATATTATCCGCAGGCTTTGGCCCGGTTAAATGCCCAGGCAGAGGCCAGCCTGGCGACTGTAAATGAGCGAGCAGAGTATAATTACCGCCTCGGCAAGGCCTATGACGATATGGGAGAGGATCAGAAAGCGGATATGTATTATAAAAAAGCCATTTCTATTGCCCGCGATGATAAGGGCCAGTTTGCCGCCCGGGCCTCTCTGCAACTGGGCTTAATGTATGAATCACGGAAGAATACCACCGCTGCACTAGCTTTCTTTAAGGATTGCCTGAATATGCCTGTACAGGATTTCCGTAATTCCATCCGCCAGCAGGCAAAAGCCGGTATCAACAGGCTGGGAGGTTAATATTTGTCTGTTTTTAATGTTTCGGATTTCGCCTTAGGACCGTTCGTCAATCGATATTCCCGTTTCGTCATTTCACTATCTTCTTTTTTTGATATATGACTGGTTTTTGACGTATTTTTAGTTATTAAATCTATTTTCTTAACACATGTAATTAACTAACGGTTAATAGCACTATAGGGGAATTAAAATTGAATGAAAAATATGTTCATGGGATTATGGATAACGATTTTAATTATTAACTTTAGAAGCTAAGATTATGTTAATTCGGCTGAGTTAGCTTAAATTTAACTTGGCACTTAAACGCTTTATGAAGTATATGAACGAGTTTCTGCAATCATTAACCCACCGGTTACGGTCTGTAAAGGCTGCGCTGATGCCGGTAGCGGCACTACCGCCTCCACAACCGCTTTATGCCCGTATTATAGTGCATAAAACTCCTGGTATCAGGCCTCTCAAGCGTAATATCATTTAGTAACAATTTTAGTTAAAAACGTACAATACCATATATGAAACACTTCAACAATTTACTACGGTCTCTGGCACCGGTGCTGCTCTTCCTGGTAGCGGCTTCGCCTGTCCGGGCCCTTAACTTCAGCGGTACGTACACCATACCGTCTGCCACGTTCCCCGATCTGCAGACTGCCTGCACGCAGTTGACGCTAGGTACGGTTACCGGCCCTACAGTGTTCAATATCACTGCGGGTACTTATACAGGTTCTACAGCACAGGGTATTCTCGGTGGTTCTTCAGGTATCGCCGGTCTCAGCTCTACCAATACGGTTACCTTTCAGCCTGCAAGCGGCGCGGGTACCGTCACTCTTAGTCCTGCAAGCTCAGGTAGTTCCGATAACTATGTGTTCAGGTTAGTTAACGTAAGCTATATTACTATCAAGGATCTTACCTTGTCCAACACTGGTAGTAGTTATGGTACTGATATAGAACTGCGCGGTAACTGTAGCAACAATACCATTTCAGGCTGTACGCTTGATGGTAATTCAGGTACATCTACAAGCACTAATAAGGCCCGCATTTATGCAAGCCAGGGTAGTTCTTCCGATGGCCTGACAGGTTCTAACAACGTGTTTTCCGGTAACACCATCAATGGTGGTTCTTATGCTTTTTATATGCAGGGTTCCAATTCGGCTCCTTCTTATCCAAGGCCATACAACTGGAAGTTATCCAATAATACTATCGCATCGCCGTATTACACCTTTGTCTATGCATATTATATGGATAGCTTACAGGTAATAAATAATGCAGTGACTGTAGGCTCTGTTGGTTCTTTCTATGGCTTCAATTTATATTATTGCGATAAGTCAATGACAATTACGGGCAATAGTATTAATATTTCAAGCACCACCAGCACGTTTTATGGGCTGAATTTATATACATGTAATGGTGCTACCAATAAAAAATCAACAATTGCTAATAATACTATTAACAACCCTTCCTGCGGCAGCACTACTTATCCTATAAACATTCAGTATGATAATTATGATTCTGTCGCTAATAATACCTTCAGCTGTACAGGTAACAGCATTTCCATGTACAATCAATATTTATACAATAATGATTGTATCTTAAAGGGTAATACTTTCAACATGAGCGTTACATCAGGTACTTTGGAACCGATGTATACCTATTCTAACTATGCCAGCGCAAGATGTACTATCGATGGTAATACCTGGAACTGTAGCACCACATCGGGCAGTATGTACAATTATGCCATGTATTTTGTATCCAACTGGAGGTTTATTAATAATAATATTATTGAGAATTCAACCAGCGGCGGTACTATCTACAACTACATGCCGTATTATTCTGCAAACTGTTTGATAGACCACAATAACATCAAGGCTACCAGCGATGGTAGTATGAACTATCAATATGTGTATGGTCTGTATGCTTATCAGAGCAGCAGCGCAAATAGCAATGATACTTTCAGTAATAATAAGATTTATGCAAGTGGTTCTTACTACAACATGGGCTTTTATTATGGCTTCGGTAAGAATACGCTGATCTATAATAATAGCATTTGTACCGGCAATGATAACGCTCAGTACAACTATACCTTCTATCCTTCGTATTATTATGGAGGAAAGTACCAGATATATAATAACAGTATCCTGAATAATGTAAATAATACAAGTAACTATAACTATACAACGTATAGCTATACTTATTCTTTTTATGGTGGTACTGCAGAGTGGACTAATAATATCATTGCTAAGGTGAGTAGCAGCGGCCCTGCTATATTGGCTTTGGGTGAAGACAACACAGTTGCCGGTGTGCTTAACAAGATGGATTATAACAATATTTATACTCCTAGTACCAGCTACTTCTATTATAACCCATATTATGGTACTAATACATATACAACATTTGCAGCGTATAAGGCAGGTACCGGTCAAAATCTTAATGGCCTCTCTTATCAGCCGGCATTCACTAATCCATCAATAGGTGATCTTACTCCCGACCCAAGCAGTTCCAATTGTTGGTCTATGAACGGTCGTGCTAAGCATATCACTACAAATACAAAAGACATAGTGGGTAATGCCCGCCCGGTAGTTACCGGCGCCGGCGTTCCTGATCTGGGTGCTTATGAATTTACACCAAACGCCGGTGTCGTACCTCCGCTTTGCCAGGTAACCCCAACTGTACCTGCCGCCGGTGGTACACAGACTTATACATTTGGTGATTTGCCGGTTGCTTCCATTACATGGGATCCTGCAGCTTCAGTTCCTGCAACGGCTCCTACTTGCCAGCAATGGTCAGGTGCTAAGCCGCCCAGCATTAGTTCTGTAAATAATACATTTATGTATTTTTATACAGATATCCTTTCCAGCTCTACCGCTAGCTATACTGCTAATATAAATTACCTGGAACCTTGGTTGGGTACAATAGCAAACGAAAACGTATTGCACCTTGCCAAAAAAGATGGCAGCAATCCTTGGGTAGTTTATCCTTTTGGCCCTAGTGGTGCTAATACTACGCTGAATTATTTATACTCTCCAACTACAGGCCCTCTCAACTCGTTTGGTTCTTATACAGGTCTCGATCTGCAAAACAATGCAGGTGCTACGGATATTGCCAGCCCTGCCGGAAGCTTCTGCGCCGGTACTTATAACGTAGTGGTAAGGATCAAAAACCTGGGTAGTAATACTATCAATAATGTGAAGATCGATTGGAAACTTGATGGTTTCACTCAATCCGGAATCAGCTATAGTACACCTATTAGTTATAATACAGGTGTTGCAGGTAGTAACGAGGCCCTTATTTCATTGGGCAACATCACGTTTGGCGCTACTCCGCGTACCATCAAGGTATGGACTTCAAACCCTAATGGTGTAGCTGATACATACAATCCGGACGATACACTTAATGTTGTGATGCGTGCCTCACTAAACGGTGTTTATACTGTAGGTGGTACTACACCGGATTTTGCTACGCCGAAAGATGCGGTGGATGCGCTTAACGCGGTAGGTGTTTGTGGTGCGGTAACGTTCAACATCCGCCCCGGTACTTATAATAATGGTTCTAACTCTTTACAGATCAACAAAGTTGTCGGTGGCGGACCTTCAGCCCGCGTTACCTTCCAGGCAGAAAATGGCGTGGCAAGCAGCGTTACGATTACAAACGCGCCTGCTTCATCTGCTAACAACGGTGTATTCAGGTTAAATGGTGCTAACTATGTTACCATCAAAAACCTGACTATTAATGGCTCTAATACAAATAGCAACTATATTGGTGATTGTATCTGGGGTACCGACGCTTCTTACGATTCCATCCTGGGATGTAAAATGCTCTGCCCTTCTACTACATCTGGTAGTGGTCAGTCTAACATTGATTTTTATAGTCCCGGCAACAGTGCATATAATGTCATTCAGGGTAATACACTTAGTGGCGGTGGTATGGCAAACATTGCTATCTATGGTAGCGGCAGTACAAATACCGGCTGGGTCATAGATAATAACATTATTAGTGACAATACGTTTACATCCTATTTTACATTATATATTTGGTATGTTGATCGTATTACATTCACTAACAACAAAATCTCCGGTGGTTCCTTTGCTGGTGGTGGGTATGGTTATGGCAGTTACTTATGGTATTGGACTAATGGTCCTACTGTGAGCAATAATATCTGGTCTGGCCCTGGAATGGCCAATCCATACGCTTATATGTATCTTTACTATTTCCAGGGTAGTTCGCCTACTGCGGCTAATCCTAAGAGGGCTACTTTCTCCAATAATATAATTGTGGGTGGTAAGCCCGGCGGTAACAGCTATACGGGTATATACGCGTATGGTATGCAGGAAGCAAGTTTTTACAATAATACTATCGTAGATAACTGCGATGCCAGCGGCAGCTCCGGTTACAATTTATATATCTACGCTACCGGCCCTCGTGATAGTATCTATAACAACGTGTTCTGGAATACCCTATCTGCCGGCAGAACGGTTGGACAATTCTATTTGTATTCAGGCAACGGGCACTATATGGACTATAATAACTTTTACACCAATTCAAGTAATCTGATTTACTTCCAGGGGTCAAGTTATTCCAGCTTCGATGCTTATCGTGCTGCTTCCGTGTCTTCTTACGGCTATGATAAGAACTCCATTTCTTACCATCCTGGATTGGACTCTCTTACAGGTCAGCCTGTGTTAACCAATCCAAATGTTTGGTCACTCAATGGCCGTGGTATTCAAATGGCGAACAATACAAAAGATATGAATGGTAACCCAAGGCCTACAACATTGGCGACTGGTGTGCCTGATATCGGTGCCGTGGAGTTCGATCCTACTTCTACTCCGCCTGCAGCCGTAGGAACTCCTGCTATCCCTGCTCCTGGTGTTACACAAACATATAAGTTTGGTGGTAATCCGGTTGCTGTGATCAAATGGAATCCGCAGCTGGCACTTACAGCGCAGTTAAGGGTTAGGCAATACAGCGGCCGTATACCGCCATCTAACTTTGCAGCGCTTACCGGTGGTAAACAAATGTACTTCTATACAGATATCTCTCCTGTTGGTACCGGTACTACTTACGATTTCAATGTCGAAAATCTGTACTACTACCACACATGGTTGGGTACTACCAACGCGGCTTCTTCTACTGCTAACGAGCTGAATATGAAGTTGGCAGAAAAAGTTGTAGGGTTCCCAAGCTGGATATCTTTCAACTCAGCGAACAGTATCACTACTACTCCTATCTCTGCAATGGATGGTGGTTATATTTACAGCCCAGGTATGACTAGCTTCGGCGCAATGACAGGTATCGATGATGGCCTCAATTTCACTGCGCTGGTTAAAGTAACAGGTTCTACCGTTCTTTGTTCTGGTAATACTGTTACCCTAAATGCAGATCCTACTTCCGGTGGTTCAGGTACATATACTTACCAATGGAAACGCAACGGTATAGATATTCCTGGTGCTACTTCTTCTACTTATGCGCCTAGTACTGGTGGTGATTATAGTGTTACTATTACCGGTGTTGGTTCACAGCAATCTACTTCTATCCCGGTAACGGTTACTATCGTTGCGCCTCCGATGGCTCTGATTACTGCTAATGGTGCCCTTACTTTCTGTACCGGTAACAATCTGCAGTTAGCTGCAAGCGGTGGTGGTACTGCATACCAATGGCAACTGAACGGTTCTGATATCCCAGGTGCTACAGACCCAACTTATAAAGTGTCAGGCGCTGGTACTTATACTGTGAAAGTGAGCAATATTGGTTGTACTACGCAATCTACAGCTACAGTTGTTAACGCTGGTCCTATCAATGTAAACCTCGGTGCTGATATCGCAACTTGTGAGATCAAGAACAAACCGATCATACTTGATGCAGGCTACCCTGGTGCTAAATATCTGTGGAGCACAGGTGATACTACCCAAACTATATCCATCCCAGGGGGTAAGGGTACTTACTCTGTAACCGTAGATGCCGGTCCTAACTGTAAAGGCTCTGATCAGGTAGAAGTTAACCTCTATCCTTTACCTTCAGTTCAGGGTATCAGTTCTCAGCACTATGGTAATAAATACAGCCTGACAGCTGCAGGTGCTGCTAACGTTGATAGCTATGTTTGGATATTTGACGATACAATTCAAGTGGCTGGCCCTACTGTTACCAGGACTATCGACGGAAGCCTGAATGTAAAACTGGTCATTTGCAACCAGTGCGGATGCGATACGGTGAACATGGTAGACTGGGCAACCAATGTATCTAATGTTTCTTCTGAAGGCTTGGATATCACTGTTTATCCAAACCCTGCTAAAGAAAAAGTGAACATTAGCATCACCGGTGGATACATGAAGGATATCACTGTTATGAACAGCGTTGGTGAAATAGTTTATCGTGCAGATCTTAGCGGTCAGGTTAAAACAGCTGATGTAAATGTCAGCGGTTTGGCAAGCGGCCGTTACATTATCCGCGCTAATACCAACAACGGTATCATTAGTAAACCATTCAACGTACAGCAGCAGTAATCGCTGAGTACGTTAATCAATAAAATTAGCCGCCCATTTTGGGCGGCTAATTTGTTTTATACGATACCTTGATCGCGATCTTTTTGTTTTATTGGGTTGTGCACCCCATGCTATTTATTTCATAGTACAGTCGGCAGAAATCTACCCCAAGCACATGGTTTTTAAGGTGCGGAATGCTTGTGATTTTTTCAGAGACAATTGGATACTATGTTTTAAAATAGAATTGTGTTAGCCGACTCGGCTCGCAAAAACAGCAAGTCACGTCTTTACTACCTGGTATTTTGGATCAGCGGCCGCTAACCCGAATGAGCAGAACTGTTATTTGAACTTGCTAAATGATATCCTTATAAAGAGGGGTTTATTTTAATACCCTGTTTTACAAGGCTGTCTTTCAGTTCCATATACCTGTTCCGGTAACTGTAGGCTTTTTCCTTATCCTTTTTCAGCATATAAAACTGGCTCTTATTTTGGTAGTGCTTCAGCACATCCCCGTAATACAAACCTTTGCTGCCCAGCATCTTATCATTTTCATTCATCGCTTTCAGTGCTTCCTCCTGCTTCCTTGACATCATATATGCAGCAACCATTTGATTGTTCACATTCAATATGCGGCTCTGATTTTTGTTGCGTTGCCAGTAAGCTTTTGCTTGCTTTAGATAGTACAGGCTCGAATCAAATTTCTTTTGCAGCATGTATATTGTTGCCATATCATACTGGCACACCGCAATGCCTGGCTCATAGCGTTGCTCTTTGTAGGTTTTTATAGCTTTATCTACATAAGATTTACCTTCCGCAAATCTTCCTGTCTTGGCATATAGCACGCCCACATATTTATTCATATTGGCAAGCTCCGATGTATCGTGGAGCTTTTCATGCATCGCTATAGCTTGCTGTATATAGTTGATAGCACTGTCGTGTTTATTCAAATGTTCTTCAAAAACAAAGCCTATGCTATGCAGGCACATGGCGGCCTGTCGGTCGTTGCTGTCTTTTAAAAACTGCTCGTAAGCCTTTTTGTTATTATTAATGCTCAGCTTAGGAAACTTATCATAATAGTAATGCCCAAGACGTTGGTGCAGTAATGCGCTGGCTCCGGCATCATTTTCTTTATCTGCAAGTGCCGCCGCCTGAGATAAGAACATGGGGTATCTGTTGTCTTTTGCATGTACTTTGGCGCTGTCCAGCAGTCGCTGCATTTTTTCGGTAGGTGCTTCCTGTGCTATTGCGGTAGACGATAATGCCACGGATAGCAGGCAGGTAAGGGAGTGTTTGAAGTGCATGGTGTAATTTACAAAAAGCTTTGAAACCCTCTTCCGGCTATATCTAAACAAAATGATAAAAGCCACCCTTGCGGATGGCTTTACCTATTAATTATAAAACAAGACAATTTATAATGCCAGGTCGGCATCGTTATCCGGCTGCTGTGCAGGCTGCTCTGCCTGTGGCTGCTCATTAGCATTATCATGTTCACGACGCGGGCGGTCTTCACGTGGGCCGCGGTCGTTACGTGGTCCACGGTCGTTGCCACCTCTGCGGTCGTCACGGCGTGGTCCGCGATCGCCTCTGTCACCACCTCTGCGGTCGTCACGAGGGCCACGATCACCGCCTTCAGGGCGTTCACGCTTTTCAGGTTCTACATATCCTTCCGGTTTAGGCATCAGGGCCTTACGGCTCAGTCGCAGTTTACCGGTCTTAGGGTCTGTACCTATCAGCTTTATCTTTATCTTATCACCTTCTTTCAGTACACCTTCAAGGCTGTTAAGGCGGCTCCAGCTTACTTCTGATATATGCAGTAACCCTTGCTTACCCGGCAGGAATTCTACGAATGCGCCAAATGGCTGTATGCCTTTTACAACACCTTCATAGGTTTCACCAACTTCAGGTACCGCTACTATGCCTTTGATCCATGCCAGGGCTTTATCAATGCCTTCTTTATTGGCAGAGAATATCTTCACCTCGCCACGGTCGTTGATCTCTTCTATAGAGATGGTAGTGCCCGTTTCGCGTTGTATTTCTTGTATGATTTTACCACCTGGTCCTATCACCGCACCAATAAACTCACGATCAATGTTGATCTGTTCAATGCGCGGAGCGTGTGGTTTCAGTTCAGCGCGTGGTTCCGGTATGCATTGGTACATAGCGTCCAGTATGTGCAGGCGGCCACGGCGTGCTTGCTCCAGGGCCTGCATCATAATATCCATGCTCAGGCCATCTACTTTAATATCCATCTGGATACCGCAGATACCATCGCGTGTACCGGTTACTTTAAAGTCCATATCACCCAGGTGATCTTCATCACCCAGTATATCGGTAAGTATCGCAAATTTCTGGTGTCCTGATATCAGGCCCATAGCCACACCACTTACGTGCTTAGGCATCGGTACACCTGCATCCATCAATGCCAGTGAGCCAGCGCACACAGTAGCCATAGAGGACGATCCGTTTGATTCCAAAATGTCAGATACTACGCGGGTAGTATATGGCCAGCTTTCGCCTTTTGGCATCATTTGGTACAGCGAGCGTTTTGCCAGGTTACCATGGCCCACCTCGCGGCGGCCCGGGCCGCGCATTGGTTTTACTTCACCGGTAGAGAATGGCGGGAAGTTATAGTGGAGTATAAATTTGGTATAGTCAGATGTTGCAGCGCTTTCTATCAGCAGTTCATCTTCTTTAGTACCTAAGGTTACTGTAGTTAATGATTGTGTTTCGCCACGGGTAAACAGTGCAGAACCGTGCGGAGAAGGCAGGATGTTGGTTTCCATCGTCAGCACGCGTACATCTTCCAGTCCGCGGCCATCCAGGCGCACACGCTCATCAAGCATCATATTACGGATGATCTCTTTTTCAAGATCATGGAATATGTTGCCGAGTAATGCCAGGTCTTCAGCTTTTAGTTCAGCGGCAAAGCCTGCGGCAGAGAACGTGCCGTTTTCATTAGCGGTTACTGTTTCGTCAAACTCTTTGCGGATAGCTTTAAATGCATCGCCGCGTTCGTGTTTGCCCAGTGCAGCTTTGGCAACGGCAAGTATTTTTTCACTGGCAAACTTAGCTACATGCTGCGCCAGTTCTTCGTTTTTATAAGGTAGTGCAAACTCACGTTTGCCGGTTACGCCTTTTTTGTCGCGCAGGTCAGCTTGTGCTTTAATTTGCGCGCGGATAGCTTCATGGCCTATTTCTATTGCCTTCACTACGTCAGCTTCCTGGCATTCTTTAGCTTCACCTTCCACCATCATGATGTTCTTCTCGGTAGCGGCGATGATGAAGTCCATATCCGCTTCTGCCAGCTGGCTGCGGTAAGGGTTAATCACGTATTGGCCATTGATGCGGGCTACACGTACTTCAGAGATGATCTCCTGTATAGGTACATCAGATACTGCCAGTGCTGCAGAGGCCGCAAGACATGCCAGTGAATCAGGCATTACTTCCGGGTCGCTGGATATTAGCGTTACCAGTACCTGCACTTCGCAATAATAATCATCAGGGAATAACGGGCGCAATGCGCGGTCTATCAGGCGGGATATTAATATTTCGTAATCGCTTAAGCGTCCTTCACGTTTAAAGAAAGAACCCGGTATCCGACCGGCAGAGGCAAATTTTTCCTGGTAATCTACAGTAAGCGGAAAGAATGATTGTCCTGGTTTAGGTTCTGTATTAGCTACAACGGTAGCCAGCAATACTGCATTACCCATGCGCACTACGACAGATCCATCTGCCTGGCGGGCCAGTTTACCCGTCTCTATGCTTATCTCGCGTCCGTCATCCAGTTTAAAGGATACGGAAATGGGTGTTGGAATCATAATAAAAAATTAGATGTGTACATAAAAAACTATTCCCAACACCAAGGTTGGGAATAGTAGTAAAGATTAATATTACTTGCGGAGGCCCAGTTTTTCGATCAGGGCACGGTAAGACGCAAGGTCACTACGTGTCAGGTACTGCAGCAGGCGTTTACGACGGCCTACCATTTGCATCAGTCCACGTTGAGAAGAAAAGTCTTTCTTGTTGGTCTTCAGGTGATTTGAAATATGGTTGATACGCTCTGTAAGCATTGCTATCTGAGCTTCTATAGAGCCGGTGTTTGCTTCTTTTTCACCGTAAGTTTTGAAAATGTTTGCCTTTTTTTCAGCTGATAAATGAGACATTTGCATCAAAATTTTATAATATTCTACACTTTTTCGGACGGCAAAGATAATCAAATATTTGGGATTTGTGATTTGTGGCCCCGTATTATTGGAAAAAAAGCATAATTTATTTATATTATAACATTGCAAGGGCAATACAAATATAGTTTGTTTTTAATTCATTGCAATAAACATATACCATATTCGCGCTGCAATTACCGCAGCTAGCCAATATCCCGCTTCTTGAGTACATTTGCAGCCTAACAAAGACAGGAAATGACTCTTGCCGCTCAGATAAAACAGGTTGCAGAACAGGCGCTTAAATCTCTTTTTCCCGAAGCTGATATCCAGCCTTCGCAGATAACCGTAAACCAAACCAAACCGGAATTTACAGGCGACTATACCCTCGTATTGTTCCCTTTTGTTAAGGCTCTTCGTCAGAAACCTGATGAACTGGGCCGCAAACTAGGCGATTACCTGGTGCAGCAGGGAGATCTTTTTGTGGCTTATGAAATAGTAAGCGGCTTCCTGAATCTTACTGTGAAAGACGAATACTGGACCAATTTCCTTAAGACAGAATACAATCACACCACTTTTGGCACCAAACCCATAAATGGCAAAAGGGTAATGGTGGAATATTCCTCGCCTAATACCAATAAACCGCTGCACTTTGGCCACCTGAGGAACAATTTCCTTGGATTTGCTGTGGCTAACATTCTGCAGGCAAATGGATACGAGGTGATAAAAGCCAACCTTGTAAACGACCGGGGCATACATATATGTAAGTCTATGATCGCATGGATGCGTTATGGTAATGGTGCTACGCCGGAAAGTACGGGTATCAAAGGCGACCACCTCGTTGGTGATTATTACGTAAAGTTCAACGAAATATACAAAGAAGAGGTCGCTGTTTTAGTGGCAAATGGTATGGACGAAGCTGCTGCCGAAAAAGAAGCGCCTATTATGAAGGAAGCACAAGACCTGCTTCGCAAATGGGAGGCGGGCGATGCTGAGGTGCGTGAGTTGTGGAAGCAAATGAATGGCTGGGTGTACAAAGGCTTTGAAGAAACCTATGGCCGCCTCGGTGTCAACTTCGACCAGATGTACTACGAAAGCGATACTTATCTCTTAGGTAAGTCGCTGGTAGAAGATGGACTGAAAAAAGGTGTACTGTTCAAAAAAGAAGATAATTCCGTTTGGATAGATCTTACGGACGAAGGTCTCGATCAGAAGCTGCTGCTGCGTGGCGATGGTACTTCTGTATATATGACACAAGACCTCGGCACTGCCCAGTTGAAATACAATGACTACAAGCTCGATCAGTCTATTTATGTAATAGCCGATGAGCAGAACTACCACATGCAGGTGCTGAAGCTGATACTCAAAAAGTTGGGCGAGCCTTGCGCCGATGGTGTGTACCATCTTTCCTACGGTATGGTAGAATTACCATCGGGTAAGATGAAGAGCCGCGAAGGCACTGTGGTGGATGCGGATGATATGATAGATGAAATGATCGCACTATCTCAGCAACAAACAGAGGAAGCAGGCAAAACAGAAGGCTTTACGCAAGACGAACTGGCTACCTTATATAATACCATTGGTCTGGGTGCGCTCAAATTTTACCTCTTAAGGGTAGATCCTAAAAAACGTATGATCTTCGACCCTAAAGAATCGATAGATCTGCATGGGTTTACAGCTACTTTCATACAATATGCGCACGCGCGTATCTGCTCTATACTTCGTAAGGAGCAAATGCCTTTGGTTCCACCGGCGGATACGTTCAGCAGCTTTTCGGCAACTTTACCGGTAACACCTGCCGAAAAGAAAATGCTGCTGATGCTGGAGCAATATCCGTCTATACTCGAAAATGCAGCATCCGAATACAATCCTTCATTATTGTGTAACTACTCTTTCGCTCTTGCACAGCAATTCAATTCATTCTACGATGAGCATAGCATTAGCAAAGCCGAGAATGAAGAGAAAAAACAACTCCGCCTGATGCTGATCGTAATGACGGCGCAGATCATGCGCAATGCAATGCAATTGCTGGGTATTCGCTTGCCGGAAAAAATGTAAGATTAGTTGCTCCTCAAACTCGGGCTCGATACTTTTACGGAGCGCGATGCTGGTAGCCATGCGGCAAGGATGCCTATGGCAATGATGGTAGCTATGATTACCAGGAAGTCTGTTGCCAGCATATGCACAGGGTAGGCCTCTATAATATAGGATCCACCGAGTTTTATCCAGTGGAAATAGTATTGCCCGGCGCATATAAGCGCGCCAATGGTAAGGCCTATTAGTCCGCCCGTCAGCGACCATAGCATGCCTTCCATTATAAATATGTTGCGGATAGTTTTGTTCTCGGCGCCCATCGCTTTCAGTATCGCCATATCTTTTTGCTTCTCCAGTACCAGTAGCGATAGCGTACCACCTATATTGAAGGATGCGATCAGCAATACCAGCAGCAATATGGCATAGATCGCCCATTTCTCAGTGCGCATCACCATATAGATGGTCTTGTTCTGCTCAAAGCGGGTTTCTATCTTATAGGCACTGCCCAGCTTTGCCTGCAGGCTTTGTTTTATATCTTCCGCATCCGCGCCCTTATCCAGCTTCAGTTCTATGGACGAATATTTGCCCGCCTGGCCAAATAACTGCTGCACAAGTGGTAACGATGCCAGTATAAATTTCTCGTCAAATTCGTCCTGTATTTTAAAGGCTCCGTCTGCCCTTAGCTTCAATGATTGAAAAGCACCCAGCGGATTTTGCGCCACATCAGCGTCCGGGTTGGGGTAGTACAGTATCATGGTGCTGAATACATTGTTCACATCCAGTCCCAGTCCTGCCAGCAGTTGGGTGCCAACAATTGCGGTAGCCACCGGCCATGCCGATACAGAATCCCTGCCTTCTATAATGTATGGTTTTACATTATTTACAGCCAGGTAGTTTCGGTCAATGCCTTTTATAGATGCGATGCGGGTATCCTGTTCACTGTTCAGGATCACCTGGTCTTCTATTACATTGGTATAGGTGTTTACGCCTCCAATACTCTTGATGGTATTATATACTTGCGGCGAGGGGGTGAAGAATTTTCCTTTCGCTGCCGATATTTTGATCTCGGGATAAAATGCTTTGTACAGGTCTCTTACCAGGTACTCAAAACCGTTAAATACCGAAAACATCACGATCATGGCGCCCGCGCCCACGGCTATTGCCGCCATGCTGATGCGCGACAATACCGGTACGATATTAGCCCTGCGCTTGCCGCGCAGGTATCGTATTGCCAATTGCCACACCAGCAAATTGTTCATCTATTGCTCTTTGTTTTTTTCCTGCTCCTCGCGCTCTTCATTTATTTTTTTGAAGAGTTCTTCCATCTTAAACACATAATCCAGCGTATCATCATTGTAAAACACCAGTTCCGGAACGTTGCGCAGTTGATTGCGTACCCGCTGGCCCAGTTGCTTCCTGATATCCCATGCCCTGTCTTTTATGGTGTGCAGCAGTTTTTCCGGGTCCTTCACCTGGAAGATGGAAAGATATACACGCGCCTGCAACAGATCCGGTGTTACCATTACCTTAGAAATAGATACCATGCCGCCATCTACAATATTAAATCCTTCTCTCTGGAAAATATCACTCAGTTCTTCCATCACCAGCTGTCCTACTTGCTTCTGCCTTTTACTTTCTTCCATTTTCTTTTGTTTGCCAATTGTAAAGTTATTGAAAACGCCCAACTCCCGTATGTGTTTTAATTTGTTGCAAATCAGATTGTTTGTAAATTCGTCTGCTTAATTCATCCTAATGAATAAAATATGGTTGCTTGCAGGTACTGCGGCAGTGATAGGAATGGCTTCCTGCAAGGAAGTAGGTCCGGCTATCAATTTTGGCGGCGGCGCTAAAGCAGTGGATACTACGTACACCGCCGAGGCGGAAAAGCCGCAATCAAGAGTGGTATTGGTAGAAGAGTTTACAGGTTGTTCCTGCCCGCCTTGCCCTTCGGGCCACCTTATTATATACGGCCCGGGTGGCATTAAAGAGCAGCACCCCGACCAGGTAGCTGTCATCGCTTATCATATTTTCAACTTCCCGCAGGCAGAACCGGTGCACGGCCACGCCAAATTTGATTTCAGGACACAGGATGCTACAGATGTAGGTGCGCATATCTTTGGTGGTATTGGTAGCTTACCCAACGGTGGTATCGATCGTAAGAAGAACACGGCTGCTAATAATGTGCTCCTGTTCGAGAAACCATTGTGGAGCCAGGCCGTTAACGGCGATGTAAGTGTAAAACCTGCCGCAAACCTGGTGGTTACCAGCAGTTATGATGCAGCTACCCGCAATGCTGTAGTAAAAGTGCATATCGCATACACGCAGGACGTAGCTAAGAAGCAAAGCCTTACACTGGCCCTTGTAGAAAGTAATATAATCGATGCGCAAAAAACGGACGTAGCTATTATAGATACTTATACGCATAGGAGTGTGCTGCGCGATATCGTTACGCAATATTATGGCGATGCATTGCTGGATTCCATCGCTACTAAAAAAGCCGGGCGTGTATACGAGCGTACTTTTAGTTTCGCGGTTAATAAAGACTGGAATGCAGATAATTGTGCTTTAGTAGCATTCATCAGCAACAACGAAGCAGATGATAAAGAAGTGGTGCAGGCCGCAGAGGTAAATCTTAAATAACACAAAAAACATATTATATAGAAAAACCTCCCGCATGGGAGGTTTTTTTGTGGGCAGGCACCGATGCTGCTATAATCCGTACAAAATGTATCTTTGACCGCACAGAAATAAACAGTAGTGAAATACAGAAATGCCATATTGATAGTGCTTCTGGTAATAATTGCAGACCAGGCGCTGAAATTTTACATTAAAACCCATTTCTATTACGGCGAGGAGGTAAATGTGATCGGTAAATGGTTCAGGTTGCACTTTATAGAAAACGAGGGTATGGCATTTGGTATGAAGCTCAGCCAGGCCGACATGGGTAAGCTGGTGCTTACGCTCTTCCGCCTCGTGGCAGTGGTAGTTGGCTTTTTTATACTTAAAAGTATAGTGAACAAGGGCTACGGCAGGGGCGCTATTATCTGCGGCGCTTTGATATTGGCAGGGGCCCTTGGTAATCTTATAGACAGCATCGTTTACGGTTTGATATTTACAGACAGTACATTCCACCTGGCGCAGTTAGTGCCCTGGGGCCAGGGCTATGGCAGGTTGTTTCATGGCAGGGTGGTCGATATGCTCTATTTCCCTATCATAGATACACAAATGCCATCCTGGGTGCCGGTATTGGGCGGTAAGGATTTTGTATTCTTCGAGCCTGTGTTTAATATCGCGGATGCGGCTATATCTATCGGTGTTTTGGTATTGGTATTCTTTCAAAAGAAACTCATTCATAAAAGAACCCCGCAGGCTGCGGTTAACTGATAAAGCGTATGCAGCAAAACGATCTGATACCCGTTACGGTATGGCTGGCAGGCCGTAGTTATCGCCTCCGTATCAAGCCCGATGAGGAAGAAACGGTACGTAAAGCTGTTAAACAGGCGGATGAAAAAATTCAGGAATTACGCAGCCACTACGCAGGTAAGGACGACCAGGATTTTATTGCCATGTGCCTCGTTAGCTATGCTGCGGATATCGCAATCGATAATGCATTTAATCCTGTTGTGCAGCAAGACCTTGCCGATATGATAAAGAAAATAGATAGCGCGCTGGAAGGGTAATTTTTTTCTTCATTTCACCATTATTGCCGAACTTTGTAACACAAGTTCTTTGACATATAAACCCTTACACAAGTAATTTCACCATCGTCCATTTCCCGTTTCAGTAAAATAGGTTAGCAAAGGTTAGCAAAAGTTAACAAAGGTTAGCAATTGCTTGGTAACTGCTTGTTTCTCAATCAGCACGTCCTTGAATTATTGTCGATTTATGTTAGCTACAAGGTTAGCAACAGGTTAACAATGGTTAGCAAAAGTTAACAAATGTTAGCAAAACGGGTTGCTAAAACAGGCACACCATATCGGCATAATGCGCCTGTTAAAGATGATCTGTTACTATCGCATAGCAGGCCGTAAAGCAGGCGCCTGTGTTCTTTTATAGAAATAGTAGGATAAGGCCAGCACAACTAAAAACAACAGCGGAGGCGTCACCGGCGTATGTGTGGATATATGTGTCCATATAGCGCCGGCCAGCGTAAAGGTAAACCCCGCATAAGCCCACTCCTTCAATGTTGGCCACCACGGGTTCATTAATATCAGCGACCCCACCAGCTTGGCAAAACCCAGTAGCATAACAAAGTAAACAGGATAGCCGATGCTTTTGAATTTTGCAATCAGTTCCGGGTCTTGCGACAAGTACATAAGCCCGCTCGCAAGAAATCCTAATGATACTAAGCTTGTCGTTGCCCAATACAGAATTTTATCTCTTTTCATAACCTGGTTTTTATGTGCACAAACCTCTGTATATTTGCTATACTTTATATACTACTATACTTTTGTATAGCAGTATACAAAAGGAAACCGGGTATGTTTTATGGCTAAACAAAAAGCAGCAACAGGTACTGAATGCCACACAATGGAGCATTCTGAGTGTAAGAAAAATATCATGGCAGTGCAGGATGCATTGGATGTTATCAATGGCAAGTGGAAACTGCCTATTATTATTTCCCTTGTATTTGGCGCTAAACGTTTTAAGGAAATGGAACGCGAAATACCGGGTATCACCGCCAAGATGTTGTCTAAGGAGCTGAAGGAATTAGAGATGAATCAATTAGTGGCGAGGACTGTTTACGATTCCATGCCTGTTACTGTAGAGTATTCACTTACCGAATATGGCAAGACATTGAAGAAGCTCATTGCAGAGCTCAATAAATGGGGCATCCAGCATCGTGAATATATTATGGGGAAGCATTAATTAAGAGCGAATGTTTCAGCGGCATCCGAAATGAATTTTAACGTTTGAAAGCCTCATTTCTGTTACAGGCTCTGTATATTTACCCGCCTCATAGAATATACAGAATGAAAAGAATTGCCATATTAGCGCTTGGGTTATTGTATTGGAATGTGTTAGCTGCCCAGACAAAAAGTAAAACGGTATCCGCTAAAGAAAAGCAGTGGAAGCTTGCGGTGAAAGCAACTACTAAGAGAATGGACAATGCGCTGGTAAAGCAGGATCTGAACACATTCGTGAAAACAACTTATCCTAAGGTGGTAGAGAATACTGAAGGTGGCACGGATAAAATTGTAGCGGACCTGAAAAAGCAATTGGCTGGTATGGAAGCTCAGGATAATAAGATTGTTGGAGCATGGACAGGTGATCCTACAAATTTTGTAGACACCGCCGGTGAGTTACAATGTACCATTCCCCAGTACATGAAAATACAACTGTCAAATGGAATGCTCACAACGCAAACAACGCTCATGGGCTTTTCTCCCGATCAGGGCAAAACATGGTATTTCATAGATGCAACAGATAAGCCACTGGATGCCTGGCGTAAGATGTTCCCGAATATCAGCAGCAAGCTTGTGTTAAAACCCGCCCCGCAGCCAAAGTTTGTGCCCAATGCGCACAAATAGTTATAGCAGGCTTTGATACACCTTCATTACGGATGCAGCGTGTTGTTCAGGGGTGAATTTCGCCGCATGAAGCAGTCCTTTATCAATCATCGTTGCACGCATAGATTCATCCAATGCTACTTTTTGCATAGCAGTGGCCATTTCTGATACGCTCATTGGGTCGATGTAATAGGCAGCGTCCCCGCCGGTTTCCGGCAGGCAGGATAGGTTCGATGTGATCACCGGCAGTCTGCTCCATAGTGCTTCCAGTATAGGTATGCCAAAGCCTTCGTATATAGACGGGTATATCAATGCAGTTGCTCCCTGGTATATTGCGGGAAAGTCCGTTGCATTTTTAAATGATGGCCTTTGCGCGGTAGCTTGCTCAGAAAGGAATAGTACCCTGTCCGTCAACTCCTCTTTACTGATATACTCTTTTACCTGTTGCAAGTATTTCCCTCCATTACCTATTACTACCAGCGGTACGGGCAATCTGTTTTTAAGTTCTGCCATTGCCTTGCAAATGGTAAGCAGGTTCTTCCGCTCTATAACCGAGCCTACATACAGGAAATACTTACCAGGCAGGCCATATGCCGCTTTTGTTGCTGCAATAGCAGCCTCATCTTTTCGCGCTTCAAAAATAGGGTCGCAGCTTTGGTAGCATACCGCAATTTTGTCCTTCGGTGTTTGGTAGTACTGTATCAGGTCTTGCTTCGTCTGCTCGCTAATAGCAATCACTTTATCGGCATGTTTGGCAGCATAGCGAAATTTGTACCGGTATATGGCAGTATCTATGGCAGCGTATTGTTTAGGGTATCGTTCAAATATCAGGTCGTGTATAGTCACCACAGATTTGATGCCGGTAGTGTGTATTCCCTTCGGTATCTCATTGCTAAGGCCATGGTAAATGTCTATGTTGTTAGCTTTCAGATCTGCTTTCACAAAATCACTTCTCCACATAGAGCGCATACTGGTATTGAAGCCCGTTGGCGTAATAATGTGAATATTAGGATTTGTGGGGGTGAATAGCTCGGTTTGTTTGGGCGCTGCCAGGTAATATTCATGTTGCGGGTATTCTGCAGCCAATGCTTTAATAAGCATCCTGCTGTAGTTTCCCAACCCCGTTGTGTTCTGGTAAGCCCTTTTGGCATCAAAAGCTATACGCATCCGTAAGTGTTCTGTGTGCTTAGTTTATTTTAAAGACTGGCTGCGGAGCAGGTATTTGCCCAGTACATCAAATTCTATATTCACCATATCGCCGCTTTCCAGGGCAGAAAAATTAGTGTGCTCGTAGGTGTATGGTATGATGGTTACTGAAAACGTATCTCTGCCAACATTAAAAGCCGTGAGGCTTACCCCGTTGATGCATACTGATCCTTTTTCTATCATCAGTGCAGCAAATTGCTCATCGTATTTGAAATGGAAAAGCCAGCTGCCTTCCAGTGCTTCTTTGCCGGTGCAGGTTGCTGTAGCATCTACATGGCCTTGCACAAAATGCCCGTCCAGCCGGTCTCCTACCTTAAGGGCGCGTTCCAGGTTTACCGTCGCGCCGGCCTGCCACTTGCCAACGTTGGTTTTGTTAATGGTTTCTGCAACTGCAGTAACCTTATACGTATCGCCGTCAATAGCTACTACGGTTAGGCATACACCATTATGCGCTACTGACTGATCTATTTTTAGTTCGTTGGTAATGTTGCTTTGTACCCGGATGTCTATATTGGTGCCCGAGGAAATGATTTCTTTTACCAGGCCCAGTGTTTCAATAATTCCTGTAAACATGGTGCAAAGCTATCGTTTTATCGCCGTGCCGTAGTGGTAATTGGTCTTTAAAGTTGTATCCACCTTATTTACATTGAAACGGATCAGTACTTTATTAGAGTCTGTATTGTATTTCTGCATATAGCCGGTAAGGGTGTCAGGTCCATATTGGCCATCACCGCAAACCAGGTAGCCATTCAGCTTAGTGTCATAGGGCCCGTTTGTAGAGTCGGGCACGGCTTTGTAGTATTTGTTAGCAGTAAGGTATATCGTATCTGTAGAGCCTTTGCCGCAAAACCCAACAAAAGCGATCCGTACATTGTTCAGGGCAATCATCTGGATGTTAAAAGAATCCGCTGATTTGAATTTCAGATCCTTGTCCAATACAGAGTCTATGAATAAGTAATTGCCTTTAAAAAGCTGGGTGGGGAAGAAACACAAAGTGTTATCCGGCAGCCCTGGGAAGCCAACGTTATAGTTCACTGCCTGGGGGTCGTTACAGTACTTGCTGCTATCCAGGCGGCCGTCTGTTTTTGTTTCCGCCGTTTTGCTGCAGGAAACAAACATTGGCACGATCAGGCATGCTGCCGTAAAGGTCCTATATATCCGGTTGAAAATCACTATCTATATAACGTAATACCGAGCTTAAAATTATTTGTTTTCATGCAGCTAGCCTAAAAAGTTTGTTCAAATCACAAAAAATACTAACTTTGCAGTCCCAAATACCAAAAAGGGGGTATAATAATATGTTGATAATAGATTCAAAAGACTGCGAAAACATTGACAAGGCGCTGAAAAAGTACAAAAAGAAGTACGAAAAGTCTCGTACTCTGAATCAGCTGCGCGATCGCCAGTCTTATACGAAGCCATCAGTTAGGCGTCGTACAGAAGTATTAAAGGCTATCTACCGCCAGCAGATGCTGAACGGCAAATTAGAAGATTAGTATTTTAACAAAATAGGTATTGTGCCCGCTACTGTAAATATGTATATTTACAGTAGCGGGTTTTTATATGATAGAGGATCAAATCAGCGATTTTTTACAATACCTGAAGTTTGAAAAGCGTTATTCAAACCATACGCAATCCTCTTACAGCAAGGATCTATCGCAATTTCAGCAATATATAAAAGGGCAATTTGGTATAGAAGACATCACTTCTGTATCTCATTTTCATGTTCGTAGCTGGCTGGCTTCTTTTAAAGAAGACGGCCTGGTGGCGAGTTCCATCAACAGAAAGCTCTCTGCACTCAATTCCCTGTTCAAATTCTTACTTCGCAAGCAGATAGTAACCAAAAATCCATTAAGGCAGCTACATGCTATGCGCCTTCCCGAACGCCTTCCTTCTTATTTAAAAGAAGATGAAACCCATGAGCTACTGGAGGAGGTGCAATTTGAAGAAGGTTTCAAGGGTTTTACAGACAGGCTTATTTGCGATATGTTGTACCAGTTGGGCTTGCGCCGCAGCGAATTGGTGAATCTGAAGGAAAAGGACATAGAATGGAGCCTGGCACAGGTACGAATATTAGGTAAAGGTAATAAGGAGCGCCTGGTACCGTTAAATCCGGGACTGATGGAAGACCTAAAAGCATATATTGAAGAAAAGCAAAAGCTGGAAGGTGCTGATAGTGAACGTTTACTGGTACTAGAAACCGGCAAGCCTGTATATGGTGTTTATGTGTACCGGGTGGTTAATGACTACCTGAACGGCAAGGGCAGCGGCGATCTGAAGCCATTGACCAGCCTGTCTAAAAAGAGCCCACATGTGATGCGGCATAGTTTTGCTACGCATTTATTGAATAATGGAGCCAATATACAGGCGATAAAAGATCTTTTAGGGCATAGTAGTTTAGCGGCAACACAGGTGTACACGCATAATAATATTGATAAGCTAAAAGAGATTCATAAAACAGCTCATCCGCGAGGATAGCGACTAAATATTTTATTTTTTTCACTTAAATGATTACTTATGAACGTTCAAATTCAAGCAGTTCATTTCGAAGCAGATAACAGGTTACTGGAACATGTGAACAGGAAGATCGAAAAGCTGAGTACTTTTCACGATAAGATCATCGGCGTAGAGGTATACCTGGTATTGGATAATATAGTACACAATATTAAAGACAAGGTTGCGGAAATAAAGGTGTATGTTCCGAAACACTCCTTCTTTGTAAAACACCAGTCCAAAACCTTTGAAGAGTCTTTTGACCTTGCGTTCGATTCTATGGTAAACCGTATCAAACGTCAGAAACAAAAAGCAGTTGCTTAGTATATTACAAACGATAATGTCTCAAATCCGGTCTTTTTATAAAAAAGACCGGATTTTTTATAGGGCTATTGCAATAAAAGAGTAAAACGCCTATTTTGCATTACTTAATAATAACTTAGAGAATCATGCTGCAACGTTGGATGATAACTTTGATGGTATCTGCTGTTGGCTGTGTGCTTGTTTCCTCTTGTGGAAAAAAGAACTATAGCCCTGATGAACCATTGCCCACAGTGTACACCCCTTCCGTATTTATAAGTAGTCAAAATCAATATTTATACGCTATTGATCCGGTTAGCGGTACAGAAAAGTGGGAATTCAACCTGCATAGTACAACGCAGGCAACTCCCGTAGTTATAGGACGCTGCATCTATGTGCCTACTGTTGACGGTTTGTACAAGCTGGATGTAAATACCGGCAAACAATTATACAGCAACCAGGGCGATAGTTTTAAGGGCATTGTATCTTCTCCTGTTACTGATGGAAGGTTGGTATATGTAGCCAGCAACAACGCATCCGGCGGGTCGCTGGTAATGGCTATGGATCCTAACAATGATTCCAAGGCATGGGCTGTCAGCTACAATACAACCATAAATTCTTCACTGACATTGTATCAAAATAAACTTTTCGTAGCTCAAAACGACGGTACTATTAATTGTATCTCTACAGGTAATGGCGCACCGGTATGGACTACACCCGGTAGTGTTCCTGTGATTCCGGGTATAGGTTTATTCTCCTCCCCGGCAGTTAGCTATCCATATTTATACGTTGGTTCATCGGATGGTAATTTGTATGCATTGTATCTTAACAATGGTGCTGCTGCCTGGAATTTCGCGGCAGGAAATATCATTAACTCTTCGCCGATCGTTTACGGTGGTAATGTGATATTTGGCTGCAACGACAACTATGTTTACTGTGTTGACAGCGTAGCGAAGACTATACGCTGGAGGTTCAGAACAGCAGATCGTGTGATATCATCGCCATCTGCTAATAAAAATGTAATATATATTGGTGGGTATGATGGTATCGTTTATGCATTAAATGTTGTAGATGGCACTGTAAAATGGAAATATTCAACTAACGCGCTGCTGAGGTCATCTGTATTGAATGTTGACGGAGATATTTACGCAGCAAGTTTTGACAAAAATCTTTACAAATTAGATACCTCAGGGCATCTCAAATGGAAGTATAATATAAATGGTGTGATCGAAAGTTCTCCTATATTATACGATTATAATTCCGGCAAAACATACTATCCTGCTATTTCGGGAATGTATCAATAAGATCTGATAGATAAAAAAAAGAAAAGGCACTCATCGGTGCCTTTTCTTTTTTTACAAAGAGATTACAAACTGAAAAACAATAAAAAAGCTGCGAATTAATTCGCAGCTTTTTTATAAATAACTATTGAGATTAAGATTTACTAAGCTCCTTTATCTTAGCAAATACTTCCTCTTCACCACCTACTTCATACCCTGCATGGGTGTATGCTACTTTACCATTTTTATCGATGATAATAGTAAACGGAACAGACTGGAAATTTAATGAACGTTGCAGGTCGCTATTAGCATCTATGTAGTAAGGGAAATCCCAACCCTGAGATTTGGCATAACTGCGAACAAGGCCTTCAGCACGGGATTCGTCGATAGATACTGTCATGTAATTAAAATCTGCCTCCGTTTTCCAGGTAGCTAATTTGTCGCGTACATTTTTAATCTCTTTTTTGCATGGTACGCACCATGTAGCCCAAAAGTTAATTAAGGTTACCTTACCTTTTTCTATAGTATTATTAAAAGGGACCTTTTTGCTGGTATTTACGTCTTTTATCTGAGTGTCAGGCAGCTCCTGAGCAAACAAAGCACTTCCCGATACTACCAGGGCAAACATTGTTGCCATCATTTTTTTCATAACAAATCTGTTTTTGTAAATATAAATAATCGAAAATCTTGCCAAAGTTGCCTAAAGAGTCTAAATTCGACAAATTTTCCAAATTTAACAATCGATTAATGAAAAAGGCCATTCTTTTATTAATGGCAGTGTGTGCTTTAACATCATCCACTGTGCGTGCACAAGGAACCTTATCGGGAAACTTCATGGCAAATGCGAATTTCTTCCAGAGAGATACCGCCATCAGGGCAGCAGGTAATCCATTGTATGATAACTACCTGAGTGGAGGTGAGGCCTGGCTGAACCTAAGGTATAATTATAAAGGTTTTACTGCCTTGGTACGCGTAGATGCGTTTCATAACTCTAACCTTTGGGTGCCGACTCAAGCACTGACGGGCTTTGGCCTTGGTGCATGGACCCTATCCAAGCAATATCAAAACCTGACAATTACCGCAGGTTATATTTACGACCAGATAGGAAGCGGCCTTTTGTTCAGAGCCTATGAAAACCGTGGCCTGCTGATAGATAATGCATTGGTAGGCGTACACCTGAAATACCAGGTAACTAATAATATCTACTTCAAAGCATTTACAGGGCAGCAGAAATTCTTGTTTAGCACCTATAAGCCTATCATCAAAGGGTTTAATGCAGAGGGTGATTTCAATATCGGCAATGTGCACATTTCGCCGGGTGTAGGTATAGTAAACCGTACACTAGACCAGGATAATATGACCACTATAGTATCTGCTATTAACAGCCAGGATAGTGCTACAAGGTTTGTTCCTAAATACAACAACTATGCTTTTTCGGCATATACCACACTAACTGCGGGCGATTTCACATGGTATGCAGAAGGTGCTTATAAGACCGCTGAAGCTATTTTGAAAGATAATATACTACAGTATACCGATGGTAATGCCCAATATACCACACTGGGCTATGCGCGCAAGGGTATTGCCATCAACTTTACAGGTAAGCGCACAGAGAACTTCGTAATGCGTACATCGCCTAACGAAGTATTGAACAGGGGCCTTACTAACTGGCAGCCAATTGTTGCACGGTTGAGGCCACAACGCCTGATGGCACGTTATACTCCTGCATCGCAGGATATCTCAGAACTGGCACTGGGAGCAGACGTATTGATAGCACCTAACGAAAATCTGAACATTACTTTAAATGGTACCTATATTAATACACTGGAGAATGTAACCTTGTATCGTGAAGGATACCTGGAAGGTGAGTATCATGGATTCAAAGACTTCATACTGAATGCCGGTGTGCAGTACATGGTGTACAATCAGTCTATATACCAGGTAAAGCCATTAGTACCAAACGTAATATCATGGATACCATTCTTCGAGATTACCTATAGTATCAGCGATACTAAATCTATCCGCACCGAATGGGAATACCAGAATACTGCACAAGACTACGGTTCATGGATATTTGGATTGGTGGAATTTGATGTGGCGCCGAAATGGTCGATCGCAGTATCTGATATGTATAACGTAAATCCGGGACCTTTGGCACCATCTGCTACAGGCCTTAACTACTATAATATATTTGTTGCCTATACGAAAGGCCCGCACAGGTTTAGCCTTTCTTACGTGAAGCAGGTGGAAGGTATCAATTGTACAGGTGGTGTGTGCCGTTACGAGCCTGCATTCAGTGGTGTGAAGTTTGGTGTTACAACGCAATTCTAAATATTATAACAACTAAATTTGTAAGCGGTTCCCTAACGGGGCCGCTTTTTCTATAATATTATCCTTATGTTACAAACAGACTTCCTGGTAATAGGCTCCGGAATTGCAGGCCTCACCTTTGCGGTAAAGACAGCAAGGCGTTTCCCGGACAAGACTATTACCATCCTCACAAAAGCAAACACCGACGAAACAAATACCAAATATGCCCAGGGAGGTATTGCTGTGGTGAATGACCTGGAGAAAGATAGCTTTGAGAAGCATATAGATGATACACTGATAGCCGGGGATGGATTGTGTAACAGGCATATAGTGGAGATAGTAGTAAAGGAAGGCCCCGAACGTGTAAATGAAATAATAGAATGGGGGGCAAGGTTTGATAAAGATGCAGAGGGCGACTATATGCGTGGTAAGGAAGGCGGGCATTCTGAATTCAGGATACTGCACCATAAAGATGTTACGGGATTTGAAATAGAAAGAGCGCTGGTTGCAGAGGCAAAGAAGTATAGCAATATTACGATACATAATCATTGGTTTGTTGTAGACCTTATCACCCAGCACCACCTGGGTATGTTGGTGACGAAGTCTACCCCTGATATAAATTGCTACGGTGTATATGCGCTTAATACAGAAACCAACGAAATAGAAAAGATACTTGCAAAGATCACCTTGCTGGCATCGGGTGGGGTTGGGCAGGTGTATCGCACTACCACAAACCCTAAAATAGCTACAGGTGATGGTATAGCGATGGCATACAGGGCAAAAGCAAGGATAGAGAACATGGAGTTTATCCAGTTCCATCCCACTGCTTTGTATGAAGCTGGTGTTAGCCCTTCCTTCCTGATAACAGAGGCTGTACGTGGTGATGGAGGCATATTAAGAAATAAGAATGGCGAGGCATTTATGAAGTCTTATGACGCACGTGCAGACCTGGCACCAAGGGATATTGTAGCACGGGCTATAGACAACGAAATGAAGCGCACCGGTACAGAGCATGTATACCTGGACTGCAGGCATATGCCTATGGACAAATTCAGAGAGCATTTCCCCAATATATATGCCAAGTGCCAAAGTATAGGCATTGATGTAGAACAGCAAATGATACCTGTAGCCCCAGCTGCACATTATTGCTGCGGCGGCATCAAAACCAACGAAGCAGGCCGAACCTCCATACAGCATTTATACGCATGTGGTGAATGTGCGAGCACCGGGTTGCATGGTGCCAACAGGCTGGCATCTAATTCGCTGCTGGAAGCCCTTGTATTTGCACACAGGTGCGCGGAAGATGCTGCTGAAGAGATCGTAAACCTGAGCTTTAACGAACAAGTGCCCGACTGGAATGCCGGCGGAACTACAGACCCCAGGGAGATGATCCTGATAACGCAGAGCCTGAAAGAACTGCAACAGGCGATGAGTGACTATGTAGGCATTGTGCGGAATGATATAAGGCTCGACAGGGCCATGCATCGCCTGGACCTGCTGCATGACGAAACTGAAGAACTGTATAAGACTTCCACGTTATCACCTCAATTGTGCGAGCTACGCAACCTGATAACTATAGGTTACCTGATCGTTAAAAGTGCACAGTTCAGGAAAGAAAGCAGGGGCTTGCATTATAATACAGACTACCCCGCGAAAAGCGAACTGGTACAAAACATAGTACTATAATCAAAAGTCGCTATCGGCAATATGCAGCGTATGTGTATACATCCGCTTCCCGTTCTTTTGCGTGTTCCAGTAATTGCTGTTATTGGGGTCTTTTTTACAAACCACCGTATCTTTTACTATGCGTTTTATAGATGCTTCCTGCAGGTAATCATCTGCGATTCCTTTGCTTTCGTACATACCAGACTTTACATAGACCGTATATTGCTGGCCGGGTTGTATATCATGAGTGACCGTACCTGCACCTTGCTCCACCACTATTATTTTGCCACCGTCATTGCTAATAAGATAGGTATCGGAGCTGGAAGGGTCGCAGGATGTTAATATTGCAGTGAGTAGTAATAACGATAATAGTGGTTTGGTCATGAGCTTTGATTTTTCAATATTGCTATATGAAAACAAAATCCGTTCCAGTTTTTGGTATAAAAGAAAAGCACCTGTAATGCACAGGTGCTTCTTTAATTAAAAACTGAATATTATCATTTAGCAGATCTTGCCATAGCCATGCCGTTGCCTGCTGCACGTGTTTCTTTACGCTCTCCTATCTGCTGGCGCCACATAGCATAGTACAAGCCCTTTTCTTCAATCAGGTTAAGGTGCGTACCGGTTTCTACGATACGGCCTTTTTCCAGTACGTAGATCCTATCGGCATGCATAATGGTACTGAGCCTGTGCGCGATCATTACCGTAATATGCTGACGCTGATCCGTGATCTCGCGGATAGTCGTAGATATTTCTTCTTCGGTAAGAGAGTCTAACGCAGACGTTGCTTCGTCAAATATCATCAACCTCGGTTTGCGCAATAATGCACGTGCGATGCTTAATCTCTGCCTTTCGCCTCCAGATAATTTCAATCCACCTTCACCGATCATAGTATTTATTCCGTTTTCTGCACGTGCGAGGAGATTGGCTGCAGCGCTTTTTTGCAGTACGTCGTTGATCTCCTCGTCTGTAGCCTTAGGGTTTACAAACAACAGGTTTTCTTTTATGGTGCCGCTGAATAGTTGGGTATCCTGGGTTACAAAACCTAGCTGGTGACGGAGCTCTTCAAAATCAATTTCGTTGTCTTTAATATTGTTATAGTAGATACTGCCTTTATTAGGATGGTACAAACCAACCAGCAGTTTTACCATCGTTGTTTTACCGCTACCGCTAGGGCCTACAAAAGCCACTGTTTCGCCCCTTTTAACATCAAAGCTAATGTTCTCTACCGCAGGCCTTGTAGCGGTATTGTGCTGGAAGGTTACACCCTCAAATCGCAGTTCCTCCACAGCATTGATATGTTTAGGATGCTCAGGGGTATGCTCTACAGGTTTGTTCATTAACTCCTTCATATTATTAAGGGAAGCTTCTGCCTCGCGCCATGCCAATATCACATTACCCATTTCCTGAAGCGGGCCAAAAATGAAGAACGTGTAAAACTGCATCATCACCAATTGCCCTAACGTAAGTGTGTTGTGAAACAGGAAATAAAGCAGGCTGAACATGATGCATTGGCGAAGGAAATTGACAAACGTGCCCTGCACAAAAGATATGCTGCGGATGCTGCGTACTTTCTTCAGTTCCAGTCCCAGTATTTTGATGGTGGTAGCGTTGAGCCTGCGGATCTCCTGGTTAGTGAGGCCGAGACTTTTTACCAATTCGATATTGCGAAGGCTTTCTGTAGTGCTACCCGCAAGCGCGTTGGTTTCCTTTACAATGTTCTTTTGTATGCTTTTGATCTTTTTGCTCAGTATGTTCGTAAGCCAGCCTAATATAGCAGCGCCTACAAGGTAGATGAGCATGATCGTGGTGCCACTTTTCAGACGAAGGGCAACGATGACAACGAAGACAATACCTACTACGGTAGTAAACAGGATGTTTACAAAGGCGGTGATGAATTTTTCGCAATCTGCGCGAACTTTTTGAAGTATGCTTAGTGTTTCACCACTACGCTGGTCTTCAAAATCGTGGTATGGCAGGCGCAGTGCATGACGAAGGCCATCTGTATACAGCCGGGCGCCAAATTTTTGGATGATGACGTTTACGGCATAATCCTGGAATGCCTTGGCAATACGGCTGACCATAGCGGTGCCAATAAGCATCAGGAGGCCAACCAGGATACCATGTATAAACTGGGATTCCGTCCACTTGCCCGGTTGTTTGGCAAAAGGGTCGATCACATAGTTACCGAAGATGTAAGGATCCAGCAAAGAAAACACCTGGTTGATAGCAGCCAAAGCGAGTGCCAGCACAATCAGCCATTTGTGACGAGATAAGTATTGTAGCAGTAATTTCATAAGATAAGCAAATGTAAAACCTTATAATTAACTACAATATATAGGCCTGTAGGAGATTTCTATATTATTATAATGCATTTTACACAGCGGACTTAAACTTTACTTGTTGACCCCAAATGAATAAGTATTCAACCATAATTTCCTAAGTTTATGCCACGAAAAAGTATCTCCATGCTAATAGCCATAAAAATACTGGTTGGCATTATAGCTATCGAGCACCTCTATATTCTATGGCTCGAAATGTTTGCATGGACCACGCGCGGCCCCAGGACTTTTAAAAATTTGCCGGCAAATTTATTTGTGCCAACGAAGGCATTGGCTGCCAACCAGGGTTTATACAATGGTTTCCTTGCTGCGGGGCTTGTATGGAGCTTAATGATAAAGGATGAGGTATGGTCGCTTCATATTGCCACCTTCTTTATATGCTGCGTAGTAGCAGCAGGCATTTACGGTGCTGCTACTGCCGGCAAGCGCATATTCTTTGTACAGGCATTACCCGCCCTAATTACCCTCTTGCTAATATTACTGAATGTTTAAGAGCTGGCACTTGATATTTTAGATTACGAATCTTTCTTCTTAAACGGTATCCCGCTCTTCTTTTTGTACATCAGGAAGGTAGATATCTGCCCTAATTCTTCGGCGGTTACCTTTTCATCCGGCATGCTGCTTTCGTGTTGGGCATTGGTGATCCGTATCTCGTAGCCCTTGAGTTGCTCCAGGGTAAAATCCGGTATTTTTTCTTTGCCTTTTACCTTTACGTTATGGCAGCCGGCGCAGGTAATGTTATATAACACCTGGCCTTTGTCGCATATTTCTTTGAAGCCGGCACGTACGGTGGGTTGCATAGCTTCCGGGAATTCGTATTGGCTTTTCTTGTTTGTGGCGCAGGCTGCTAAAAGGCAAGCTGCAGATATGATGATCGTTGTACGCTTCATGTTAATATTCTCCTCCTACTTTTCTGGTATTTAAAGCTTTGTTTTTAGATGCCGGTAATTTTTCCGGTGCTGATTCAAAGCGGATTTTTTCATTTAATGAATTGATAAATGCTATGAGCTGTTGTTTTTCAGGCTTTGTAAGTTTTAATGAATCTGATGACAAGGTTTGATTATTTACTTTCAGCCCGTGCCCGGTACCACCTCCGGCATCATAGAAATCAATCACCTGCTCGATAGAAGTAAATACCCCATTGTGCATGTATGGTTTTGTACGCGCTGTATTGCGTATGGTACCCGTTCTGAATGCATTGGTGGTTTCTGTAGCAGGATTTACAATATAACGCCCCTTGTCGCTGCTAAGAGCTTTATAATTGGTATCAGCGGGCACGCCCAAAACTTCGAACTCAGAACCCACATAAGGAGGTTTTACACCATTGAACTGCGGTACAAAATGGCAAGTCGCACATTGCGCCTTACTCATGAATACGTTGAAGCCAGCCTTAGCTTCTGCATCCAGGTCGGCAGTTTTATTCATGGCATCGTCAAAAGGTGCATAAAACTTACTAAACCTTGAATAATAATAGGTGATTGCCGATGCGATATGGCTGAATGTAATCTCTTTTTCCTGGGGCGTGTATTGCAGCAACTTCCTGAAGCCGTCGCGATATTCTTTACAGCTCAACACTTTGTCAACTATGTCCTGCTCTTTGCTACCCATCTCAACAGGGCTGGTGATAACAGCTTTGGTTTGGTCTTGCAGTGTGATGTGCTTGCCATCGAGCATGATAAGATGGTTGAACTGCGCGTTTATAAGCGTTGGGGTATTACGTGGCAAGAAGTTTGTATGGTCGAACTGAAAGGCTGTAGCTACCGTTGTATCAGTAAAATATTGTTTTGGGTTATGGCAGGAAGCACAGCTACGGTTATTGTTGCCGGAAAGAATAGGGTCGTAGAAAAGCAATTTACCTAAAGCATCCAGCTCTGCAAGCGCAGCAGAGTCATCGAGGCGGATGAATATACCCTTTGCATTCTGACCATTATAAACAGATTTGTTGAAAATCGAAGTGCAGGTTTTGGTAAGGGAATAATCGACCATGCTGTGGCTAATAACATGATATTGCTGTATGAGTTGCTGGTTCATACCAAATAAAGGGTTTACATAATCCCTGATAAATGTATAGTGATCGAATTTTGTATAATCCGAAGGTTGTTCTGATATGAATTGTATAGCCTTTTGATAGAGGCTAAGATAGGCAGGGCTTAGTGGTGTGGAGGGATAGCTGCTATTGAAAGCAGTATATATTGTTTGGACGTCTTTCATCATCTGCTTCAATTCCGGTATTACCTGTTCTGTTTCCGGGCATTCAAAGCCTGTTGTATAAATGGCTGCAAGGTTGAGCAGGTATAACCTGTTACAGAGAAAAAAGTGATGGTAAGTTTTTAGTTCATTGGTAATAGAATCTGCTTTGTAGGTAGGCAGGGTATTAATAGAAGCAAGTATCAAATTGCGGAGTGAATCTTTTGTAGGATGTTCTTCGTCCAGATATAATGCTGCTAGTGTGAGGCCTGCGCCTTCTCTTTTATAAGGCTTTTCGAATTTTTCGAACACCTCCGTTTCCCATTCAACAGGTAGCGGGCCATTTAGTTTTTTATAGGCTGCTGGTTCCAGGTAACGTAGCCAGAAGTCGGCCGCCTTGAGGCTAAGCCTTGCCCGGTTAATATGGTCTTTTAGATTCGCTACATCTTTTTCGTTCTGAAGGTTTGCAGAGTCGAGGCAGCCAATAATTGCTTTCTGTGTATTAATAACATTTTCTGCATACGAGCTATAGGTGGCAATGTAAGTATCGTTATCATTTGTGGTTTTAAAAGATAGAAGTGCAATGATGCACAGACTTATGATGAATAATATGGTAAACTGTCTTTTCATAATCTGAATGCTCCGCTCAAACGCTCATTTTTATAAACTCAATGGGGCGCGCTGAGCAGCGCACCCCTGTTGAGTTTGGTTTTTACTGAAGATTAGTGCAATACAACCAGTTTGGTTTTTGTAATGCTGCTGCCGCAGGCTACACTTACATAGTATGTGCCATTTGGCAGGGTTGATGTGTTCAGGACAATTTTCTGATCACCTGCACCGAAATTGTTTTGAATTGCAGGTGCAACAGTTTTGCCTTGCAGATCTGTAAGCATCACTGTTACCTGCTCTGCTTTGATGAGCGTGATCTCAACGATAGCTTCGTTGCCTGTTGGGTTTGGATACAGCTTCATTGCAGAGTAGAAGTCGTTTGACGCAATACTTGCAGTTGAAACAACTGTTGCTGTCAACCCGAAATCATAATTGCTTTCATCGGCGTCGTCATTTGTTATGGCAATAGCACCGGATACAACACCAACTGCGCTTGGCTTCATTTGTACAGTGATGTTTTGAGATGATGATGGAGCTATAACAACCGGGTAGGTAGGCGCATTGATAACAGAAATGTCTTGCGCATCGGGCCCTGTAAAGATGATCTTAGATACTGTCAATGGACCTGAACCAAGGTTCTGAATAGTAAATGTGCGAGCCTGTGTGCTGCCGACAGGAATTATACCAAAGTCTGTGTTGTTGCCACCTCCCGGTGTGACATCGCCATCATTGATAACGTTTCCATTGCCCATTACGGTGATCTCAGGTGTAGTGCCTGTAGCTTTTAGCGCAAAGTCGTAAGACTTTTCGTCGAAATCATTGCTCTTAATAGTAATGTTTGCATTGCGCACACCAACTGTAGTAGGTGTAAATTGTACATTGATAGTTTGTGTACCATTCGCCGCCAGGTTTATCGGGAAGGTTGTAGAACCAGCCAATGTAAATTCTGAAGCGTTAGCGCCACCGAAACTGATGCCGGATATTTTAAGAGTGCCCGGACCGCTGTTCTTAATTACAAAAGCTTTAGTGATTGAAGCACCTGTATTTGAGCTGCCCATATCAGTGAAATCAGTTGCCGAAGGAGTAGTATCACCGTTCAAAATGCTGATGTTATTACCCTGTACATCCACCTCAGGATTTGCATTGTACGTATCCGGGTTGAAGAAGGCAAGGAACTGGCCACCTTCTACAGCGTCACCTGCGATGCTGTGGTGATCCTGAACTGTAGTGAGGAACATACCAGGGCCTAATATTTCCTGTGCATCAATAGCGCCGGAAGATTCTTCATCCTGTGTCAGGTAATTAGATCCATTTGCAAGGAAGCGAGTGCTGTCGTGTACACCTATTTGCGTCAGTACATCTGTAGCTATATCGTATTGCCATACTTTGCCAAGATGCACATTGTTACCAACATCTTCCTGGAGTATAATATGACCATAATTATCGATAGTCATGTTATCCAGCATTTTCTGGCCTTCGGTGCCATCCAATACTGCAGTGATAGTACCACCCTGGGTCATATCATTGATATTGCTGAAGTGCATTTTCCACAAACGGCTTGGGGAGCTGAATGCGTTAGTGGTATTGAAATAGAAGTCTTCCGGGTGTTGAGGATCCCATGCGCCATCTTCCGGACGCAGGAATTGTGTAACACCTGCGGTGTTGCTGTTAGCTTGCAGTGTAGCGCCCGTCATATTAGTAACATTACCGAGGTTCACCATAGTGAAGCTGGTGCCCGGAGCTGGAACAGAAGCACTTGTTTCTGTTAGCATGCCGTTTACTACAGGCCCCCACACGGTACCATTGGTTAAACCTGCTTTTTCTATTTCTGTACCGGAGTTAGTTTTAGTGCCTATGTAGAAATATACCTGGCCCGGAGTAGCATCATCCATACCACCAACAACAGTTTTGTCACCCGTAGCAGGGTTTGCCACTTCGTTCTCGTGAGAGAATTTGCCTATTGCCGGCAGTTCGTATGAATTACCTGCATTAACGCCGGTAAGGATGTGCGCCATTGCACGGCCTTCGTCGCCACTTTCTTCACCGTCAAGGAAGATGCGTTCCTGTGTACCAAGACCAGTTGCTGCATTGTAGTAAGCAGACACGGGAGCCAGGTCTGCAGAGCAGAAACGGCTAAAGGCAGCATTTGCAGAAGGGGAAGCAGCATTATAAGCTACATAACTGCTTGTAAGCGGATTCCACAGGAATACTTTTTGTGTAAGATCGCCACCATACACAACAGAAAGGTCTGATTTTTTGATGATCCATTTAGAAACAAATGAACCTTTAGAACCCCATGCATGGGTAGCACCTTGCGTATTACCTAATTCCTGGTTTGAAACCATAGTAAAAGTACCATCGTAGTTATCGAAGATGCCAAGGCCATCAGGTATACCGGCCATCATGTAACCATTCACCTTGTCTGTTGTAGTAAGGATAGATTTATACCATGCACCCGGTATTGTTGGCACCAGGTAAGGCGTTGCGCTACTGCTGATACCTGTAGCACCCTGAGATATAGTAGTATTAGTCTGAACATAATTGGACAGCTTATTGCTGCCTTTCAGGCTATAGATCACAAGATGGCTCAGATTGTTACTAGCAGTAGCAATACCATTTTCAGCAGGTGAAGACTGGCCATAATCATTGTCGTTGCAGATGGCGATTGTGCTATCGTTAACTATAGCAACGCCTTCTGCTTTGTCTAATGCTGATGGCCAGTTGTTAGCCAGCAGATCTATTACTAATGTTTTTCTTACAGGTACGATGCTGTTTGTAACAAGGCCTGCAGAGTCAAGCGCTTCTACTGTAGAGCCATTGTATAAACCGGACGTTATCACAGTAGCCCCGTTAATGCTTATTTTATACAACCTTTTGATGTCTGTTGTACCTCTTGCAGCAGCTTCCATAACAAGGAAGGTGCTGTCGTTGATAGCCGCAATATCGCTCAGCTTCCAGTCTTTCAGACGGATCTGGTTGCTGCCTGTACCAATAACACCATCATTCATGTATACAAACATGCGCGTAGCGTTTGTTACAGGGTCAATTTCCAGCAGCCTGTGCATCCTTGATGATTCGCCAATTGTTTTGTTGGGGTATAAAAGCGGGCTCTGGATCATGGCATAGATCTTACCATTTGGCGCCAGCGTAATACCTTCAAAACCACGATTGTTTTTACGGTACCTGTAGGCAGTGTCTATCTGCACATCAACAGACTGTGCACCCCCGAGGTTAGCGTAAGGTGTAAATCTTTTTACCAGGACACCATTCCTGTTCAGCTTCCAGATAGTTGGGCCGCCTTCTTCACAAAGCCAGAAGTAGCCATCTTTATCAACAATAATACCTTCGCAATCGATACCGAAAGTATCTTTAGCAGCTACTTTCAGGTTGAAATTAGCGCAGTTTAGTACCGTATCCGTAGATGCAACTTCTGTAGCCGTACTTCCCAGGCCTGTAGGGTTGATAATACCGGTAGCAGGAGTGCCGTTGGGGCGCCTGATAGCAATAGTTTGCAGGATCTGGATAGAGTCGCCATTGATACGGATCCTATGGATCTTCGGGGCATAATTGGGGAATGCGTAGATCTTGTCATAAGTAGGAGTGCATCCGGAAGGGTTAGCACTACCTGCATCAATGTTTACACCCCTGTCAGAACATGTCCAGAATTCTTTACCATCTGTGCCGGGAATAGCATACAAGCCCGAAAAACCGGCTTCCCTGAAATTGATACCCTGGAAGGTACCGATAGCAGGAGAATTATAGTTCTTATAATCCTTCTGCAGGGTAATTTGCGCTGAGCCATAAAATGGACTTAAACCGGCAGTCAGCATGCCGATTGAAGCAAGTAAAATCTTTCTCATAAAAGGTATTTAATTGCCCCAAAAGTGCCGCTCTGCTGTTAACTCTGTGTGTACGGCGGGTTAACTAAAGATGAAGCTAATGTTAAGAGCCCTCGTTTTTGCCCCGTACGATAAACGCCTGTATTTAAAGGGTTACTTAATTATAAAATAACCTGCGGCCAGCCATAAAAGGCCTTTTATAAGAAAGAATAAAAAGCCCCAGAATCCAATTTTTCGGATCCACCTTACAGTTCTGTTTGAAGAAGCCTTCTCATTCATTAGTCTGCAATGATATGATAGATTTTAAAATCGCTGGTCATTGGCGGAGGCGTTCCTTCCTGTTTAGCTTTTGCAATATCAGCAAAGCCCCGTTTATGGCCCTCCATAAATTCCGGAGATTTTGTCCATGTATTGAATGCGTCTTCCGTTTCCCAATAACTAACAACAAGGTAAGCATCTTTTTCGTTTGCCGGGCGAAGCACATGCATCTCTATAAATCCCGGTATCGTATCTATAGCGCGTGCTCTTGACCCGAATAGATATTCAAAACGTTCCCTGTATTCAGGTGTGCATTGTATATAATTGATGGCAACAAAGTTCTTTTGCATAATATGGTTTTATGCTGGCAAAACTATGTTTGTCACCGTACTGTAATTTGCTAAAAAAGGAATTAGATTTTCGAAAAAAGGAAAAGCGCTAACCTTCGATATGGATGGATATGACTATCATTCGCGTAGTCATATTTTCGAGGGCATTGCTGAGGGGTATTTTGGGGTCTTTATATTGCGCGTTCATTAACCCCTGGCTGAGCTTTATTTCCGGGGAGAAAATGAAATTAGGGTAGTAGAACTCAAAACCAACACCTATTTCATAACCAATGTCAATAGGCTTCACTTTAATGAACTCGTCCTGCCTGCGTGAACGGGCATTTGCCGCCAAGTCTATATCCAGCTTTCCGCCGCCGACCGCGTAAAAGCGAAAGTTCTTAATACGGTCGCTCTTGAATTTCAGTTGCAATGGCAAATGCATATATATAGATTCGACCTGCCGATCTACACCGCTATCGTTACCTACACTACTGGTTGCGATCAGGGATACAGGCTTTTCGGCGAATATCAACGTTGGTACAAAACGCAGGTCAACAAACTTAGTGAGGCGCAGATTGCCCATCAGGCCAAGATTAAAGCCGGGACCAAACCTGCTGGTGATATTTTTAAAGGTATCTGTTTGTGCAAATGATTGACTATACTTAAAACGGAACATGGAGTAATTGAACCCCATTGTAATGCCGAAGTAGTAAGCCTTGTCATCGTGCTCAGCCATATTGATGACGATACTCTTTGCCTGAGCCGAGAATGCCGAGATCGTTAATAACAGTATATATATAAATTGGCGTAAACGCATGTGCCTGGTATCAAAGATAACGTTTGAGGACGAATATACAGTATAGAGTCGGGAAGACCTTTATGGTTTCATAAACAAACTTTAACATTCTGTAATACGGCAGCATCTAAATTTGTGTACATCTTTATTTTTCATCTTAAAAAAATATACCATGAGTTTAAGGCTTGGAGACCAGGCGCCAAATTTTAAGGCAAAGACAACGGAAGGTGAAATAGACTTTCACGAATACCTTGGAAATAGCTGGGGTGTGTTATTTTCTCATCCTGCAGATTATACACCGGTGTGTACCACCGAGCTGGGGCGTACTGCACAGCTGAAAGATGAATTTGCAAAACGCAATGTAAAGGTAATGGCAGTGAGTGTAGATCCGCTGGATAAGCATAGCGGATGGGTAAACGATATTAATGAAACGCAGAACACTACTGTAAACTTCCCGATAATTGCGGATGAAGACAGAACGGTAGCTACGCTGTATGATATGATACACCCCAATGCATCTGCTACTGCAACCGTCCGCTCGCTGTTTGTGATAGGGCCTGATAAGCTGGTAAAACTTATCATTACTTACCCGGCCTCAACCGGCAGGAACTTCCTGGAAGTGCTGCGTGTAATAGATTCGCTGCAACTGACATCTAACTACAGTGTAGCAACACCGGCAGACTGGAAACAGGGTGAAGATGTGATCGTAGTGCCTGCAGTATCTACGGAAGACGCGGAAAAGAAATTTCCTAAAGGACTGCGTATCGTGAAGCCATATTTGCGGTACACACCACAACCTGATCTGAATTAAGCAAAATGCCCGCGGTGAGCGGGCATTTTTTATAGATGAATGTTTCATCCGCTTCCGCAAAAGTTTCTGTGCGAAGCAGCGCTTTACCAGCGATCAATTAAAACAGGCGTTTCAGCACGTTATGTACTACCTGTGGTTTGCCGAGGGTGTAAAAATGCAATACCGGTACCTTGTTCTTCAACAAGTCTACACACTGCTGATATAGCCATTCTTCGCCAATCTTGTCGCCTGCATCCGGAGCAGCTGATTTCATAAGCTCATTTACCAGATCTACCGGCACTTCTACGTTGAATATGCTAGGGATAGTGGTAAGCTGGCGTTTAGAGGTCAGCGGTTTCAATCCCGGAATGATCGGGCAATTAATATTGTTTTCCTTACAGCGATTTACAAAATTGTAATAGTGGCTGTTTTTAAAGAACATTTGCGTTACAATATAATCAGCACCCAATTCTATTTTACGTTTCAGATAATAGGTATCTGTCTCGATGTTTGGCGCTTCAAAATGTTTTTCGGGGTAGCCTGCCACACCTATACAAAAATCCGTTTTTACGCCATCAATAATGTCTTCTTCCATGTATTTGCCCTGGTTCAGGTTCAATACCTGTTGTACCAGTTCTTCCGCATAGCGGTGGCCGTTGGGGTTAGCTGTAAAGAATTTCTCATTAGCAGCAGCGTCGCCCCTCAGTGCCAATACATTTTTTACCCCAAGAAAGTTGAGGTCTATCAGTGCGTTTTCTGTTTCTTCCCTGGTAAAACCGCCGCAAATAAGATGTGGCACCGCTTCGATCTTATATTTATTCATCAATGCGGCACATATGCTTACGGTACCGGGGCGCTTGCGTATCTCTACTTTTTCGTAAGTGCCATCTGCACGTTTTTTCATGATCTGCTCTGCCCTATGGTAAGTAACATTCACAAAAGATGGCCCGAACTCCATTAAGGGGTCGAGATGGCCGTATATAGATTCTATGCTCTTGCCCTTGGTAGGTGGCAATATTTCTAATGATATAATAGGCTTGGTGGCGCTGGCCAGCAGATCAGTTACTTTCATAAAATAAGTGAGGCACAAAAATAGTTAATCCAATATCTTTTTTTGCCATTGTTTGAAATGGCTACGTATTAATTTAGATTCTTATGTAATTAGTATACGCGGCTAGTTTATTACTTTTGCGGAAAATGCATCATTTTGGATAAGATGACCATAACAACCCGTGGGCTCGTAAAGAGGTACCGTAACCGTACGGTAGTAAACCATGTGTCGTTTGAAGTGAACCAGGGGGAGATCGTGGGGTTGTTGGGTCCTAACGGTGCGGGGAAAACCACGTCTTTCTACATGGTGGTAGGGCTGGTAAAACCGGATGAGGGAGAAGTGTACCTGAATGATATGAACATTACCGCCCTGCCGATGTATAAAAGGGCGCAAATGGGTATTGGCTACCTGCCACAGGAAGCTTCTGTTTTCAGGAAGCTTTCTGTAGAGGATAATATTGCCGCAGTGCTGGAAATGACAAAGCTTACCAGGGCAGAACAGCTGAAAAAGCTGGAATCGCTGCTGGAGGAATTTCGCCTGACACATGTGCGCAAAAGCCCGGGTGATGTGCTTAGCGGCGGGGAGCGCCGCCGTACGGAGATAGCGCGAGCATTATCTGTAGACCCCAGATTTATATTACTTGACGAACCGTTTGCGGGTATAGACCCGATAGCGGTGGAAGATATACAAACGATAGTAGCCAGGCTAAAGTTCAAAAATATTGGTATCTTGATAACAGATCACAATGTGCAGGAAACATTGTCTATCACAGACAGGGCATATTTGCTGTTTGAAGGTAAGATACTAAAGGCCGGCGTAGCAGAAGAACTGGCTGCCGATGAGCAGGTAAGGAAAGTGTACCTGGGGCAGCATTTCGAACTGAAGAGGAAAGATTATTCAAATTTACAATAAGACGGCTGCTTAAGGCAGGAAATACATAACAGGACAGACAGATGAGTATCATCAGCCCCGCTATAAAAGGATACATGAAATTGCGCCTCAGCGCAATCGATAATTTCATGCATAATCCTATTGATACCCAGCAACAGGTATTTAACCATTTGATAGGATCGGCACAGTTTACAGAATATGGCAAAAAATATGGTTTTGAGCAGGTAAACAGTGTGGCTGACTTTAAACAAAGAGTGCCCATAAACGATTACGATACATTAAAGCCATATATACAACGCATACTGGAAGGTGAGCAGAATATACTCTGGTCTTCGCCCATCAACTGGTTTGCCAAATCAAGCGGCACTACCAGCGATAAAAGCAAGTTTATACCCATCAGTAAAGAAGCGCTGGACGATAACCATTATAAAGGTGGCAAGGATGTATTAACACTATACCTGAAGCAATTTCCGGATTCTAAAATGATGTCGGGTAAATGCCTTACCATTGGTGGCAGCCATCAGATCAACCAGCTACATGCAGACTCTTTCTTTGGTGACCTTTCAGCAGTAATGCTGCAAAATATGCCGTTGTATGCACGCACCATACGCACCCCGGACCTGTCGATTGCCCTAATGGATGAATGGGAGCAAAAGATAGAAATGATGGCACATACTACCATGCAGGAGAATGTAACCTATATAGCGGGTGTACCTACATGGACCATTGTATTGATAAAACGCATCCTGGAAATCGCTGGTGCATCAAACCTGCACGAAGTATGGCCTAACCTGGAATTATATATTCATGGTGGAGTGAGTTTTAAACCATACAGAAAGCAATTTGAAACTTTTATACCATCGACGAATATGCATTATATGGAAACGTACAATGCATCGGAGGGCTTTTTTGCTGCACAGGATAGTACGGACTCAGACGGTATGCTGCTATTCCTGAACCACGGTATTTACTACGAATTTATGCCGATGGAAGAGTATGGTAAAGAGAATCCAAGGACACTGACCCTTAAAGAAGTAGAGCTGAATAAGAATTATGCACTGGTATTAAATACCAATTGCGGTCTTTGGCGCTATATGGTAGGGGATACCATCCAGTTTACCTCGTTGAATCCTTTCCGGGTGAAGGTTACCGGAAGGCTGAAACATTATATCAATGCCTTTGGCGAAGAGGTGATCGTGGACAATACAGACCAGGCACTTGCAGACGCTTGCAGGATAACAGGTGCCGTTGTGAACGATTATACAGCAGCACCGGTGTACATGACCGGTGAAACTAACGGTGCACATGAATGGATCATAGAGTTTGATAATCTGCCGTGCCCTCTGGATGTATTTGTAAAAGAAATGGATGCAGCTTTGCAAAAGGTGAACTCTGACTACGAAGCAAAACGCCATAAAGATATAGCGTTGAGGATGCCTATCGTTCACGTTATGCCGAAAGGTGGTTTTACCCTGTGGCTAAAAGATAAGGGTAAACTAGGTGGGCAAAATAAAGTGCCGCGCCTGAGCAACGAGCGAAAGTTCCTGGAAGAGATATTGCCTTATACCGACAAAGGATCTTTATAGTCTATTGTTTACCACGTTTTTTTATCCCTGGCTTAGGTTTGGCCATCTGGGGGATAATCTTATCTATGGTTGCCTGAACAGATTTTGTTTGTGGTGACTCCCAATTTATGATAGACCTGGACAATGCCTGCAATATCATACTGTTCCTGAAGTAAAGCAGCATGAGCGGAAACATCTTAAACAAAGCTCTTTTACTGGTATTATCTAAATCATACCAAGGTATTAGAAATCCTAACAATGGAATGCCTATATACAAGACTAATATACTGTAAAGTAAAATCCTGGCTTCTGTATTGAATTTTCGGTAAACAATGACATCAGTGAGCAAGATGATACAAAAAACATTAATAAAATAAGCATAGTGCATGGTGCTATTGCCTCCTAATAAGTAAGAACTGGTTAAGTCTGACAGACGGGAGAAGAATATGTTGACATGAGAGAAATCGGTATTGACCTGGTCACCTACATTGAATTTTATTGGTAAGTAGTATTTAATGAATATTCCCATCCAAACATAGTAAAATATAAACGGCACTATGACAAATGTCCCGGTGTATAGTATCCGCTTTATTACAGGTAGTTTTTCCTTATAGAAAAAGAACAAAATCATTGGCAGTAGCATGCAAATAAGTACAAGTGTTTCGGAGCGAATAAAAGTCGCAAACCCAAACATCAGTGTTGAGAAAAAAAAGTAATTGGCTTTTTGCTGAATCACATATTGTAGAAAAAAGTAAATTCCGATGGAGAACATTATCGCATTTGCATAGTCGAATAAGAGTATGTATGTATAAGCATACATTTCGGGTATGGCTATAAACAGTAACAAACAGAAACCTGCTACTGCAGGATGTAATTTTTCCCTCATCAAACTAAACAGCCAAATAAGAAAGCTACCGGATAATATGCTCAGCCATAATTCGCCAAAAGGATGGACCAGCATTTTATAAACGATCTGTAATCCTGAAACGAACGGCGGTTTAAGATGATTATTTGTAGTTTCCAGGTTGAGGGAAAAAACAGAATTGATCATAGTTTTTTCCCGCAAGGTGTATTCTGCAATGATCTCCGGCCCGGAAAGGATATCTCTTGCATAAGCAGGAAAATAGAAGCAGCGCCATACGCTTGGTATCATCAACAGTATAAATAGTAATAAAAAAAGAGCATCAGTTAAAGTAATACTCTTTATAGAAGAAGTAATGTGTTTTAAGGTAGATATGCGATATTTTTTTACCTGTGTGCTATTTAGTAAAATCGTTACTAAGAGTGTCGAAATGATGACGTTTTCAGTAGTGATGGGAATAAAAAACAGGTCGAGCAACATTGGTATAAGCGCTATAATAAGTATACCTGTTATCATCGAGAGGGCAATGGTCGCCCAAAGTCTTGTTTTAATATTGAACAGGTAAAGTAGACCCCTGCCTGAAAAGAAGTGCATGAGGATTAAGAAAATCAGTCCGGCGATGTTCATGATCTGGTGTTTTTTAGTAGGTTATCGGGTTGTGGATTCGCGTAGTCTTTAAGGAGATTATCGATGTCATTCTTGCTATGAAGTTCAACCAGTTCAAGCTGTCCCTTAATTATTTTCAGACCCATATTTGCTTTGTAGACATCCTTTTCGCCCGGCACCACTCCCTGCAGGCGGCTGAACAGATATAGTACAATGGGCTCCGGCATTACAAGCTGGGGTATACCTTTTGCCTCCACATAATTTTGGCGTGGCAATAGTATTATCGGATTTTTGTAATGTAAGGTACTGGTTAGTTTAAGTATTTCCTTAGCCATAACATAGCCGTTCCCGTATCTTGTTTCACGCCTATATTCGAGGTCCAGATTATCAATTTGCTCCGGTATTTCGGTTGTGAAGGAAAGTATCCTGGAGTCCAGCCAATACCGATATGGCTTAAGATTAAAAAAAATGATTAATAAAAAAGCGGTAGCTATCAACGTAGCGAGGGTGCGTTGTTGCATAGTGGAAATGGTTGTCTAAATGAATAGACAGCATGCCAGGTAAAAACGTTAGGGAAAAAAGAAAATATGCAAGTGGTTATATCTGCATATTTTGTTGGTACGTTTCGTTCAGTTCATCGATATAGCCCAGCATTTCTTTACGGCCGAGGAATTTTACCGTGCTAGTGATGAAGCTACGGGGGATGAATTCCCATTCTTTTTTCATCTCTTCGATAAACCTGCGCGCATTTTGGTGTGCTTCTCTCTGTGTGCTCTTATCAGCTTTAGTGAATACCATATTGAAAGGAATGCCCCAATTGCCCAGTTTTCTGAGAAACTCCAGGTCGATCTCCTGTGGCTTATGCCTGCTGTCTATAAGCACAAATACAGTTACCAGGTTTTGGCGTTGCTGCAAATAGCCGGCTATCATTTTTTCCCATTGTGCCCTTTGAGATTGGGAAACTTTGGCATAGCCATAACCCGGAAGATCTACCAGGTACCAGGAATCATTGATGATAAAATGATTGATCAACTGGGTTTTGCCAGGGCTGGCAGATGTTTTGGCTAGCTTCGTCTGGTTGGTCAGCATGTTTATGAGCGAAGATTTGCCCACGTTCGACCGTCCTATGAAAGCATATTCCGGCTTATCGGGCTTGGGGCAGTTCTCCACCTTAGGGCTGCTTATCAAATATTTTGCTGATGTTATTTCCATTCGTTTAGCTTACCGTACTTTTGCGTGCAATGCAACCAGACAATCATAGCAACCCGGCGGCGCACATCTTGCCGGATGCGGGCTCAAATTTAAGCAAGAAAGATCAGGTTGCCGATATGTTTAATAACATAGCCGGTAAATATGATTTCCTGAACCATTTTTTATCCCTCGGTATAGACAAAGGATGGCGAAAAAAAGCTATCAGGGAAATACAGGCAGTGCATCCGAAGCAAATACTTGATGTAGCCACCGGAACGGGAGACCTGGCCATAGCGGCATCTCAACTGAAGCCGGAAAAGATCACCGGGGTGGACATAGCAGAGCAGATGCTGGAAGTAGGACGTAAAAAGATCGCTTCGCAGCAATTGTCTGGCATGATCACATTACAGGCTGGAGATAGTGAATCCATGCCATTTGCCAACAATGCTTTTGATGCAGTAACCTGTGCTTACGGGGTACGTAATTTTGAGCACCTGGAAGCTGGCCTGAAAGAAATGTGCAGGGTGATGCGCCCCGGCGGGAAGCTTGCGATACTGGAATTTTCTCACCCGAAGAAGTTTCCTATAAAACAGATATATAAATTCTATTTCAGGTATATACTGCCAACCCTGGGCAAGCTGGTATCTAAGCATAGTACCGCCTATACCTACCTTCCGGAAAGCGTGATGGCATTTCCTGAAGGGAAGGTGTTTTGTGAAACGCTTGTTAGATGCGGATTTAAAGACGCAAAAGCAAGACCATTGACCTTTGGGATTACAACTTTATACACTGCCACTAAATAGTGGCAGTTTTTTTATGCTATTGTGGTATAGCGCCGAAATCTTTCAGGACAGACTTGAGAATATTGAGCCGGATAGAAGCCCAGTCTTTGGTAGTATCATTCAAAGGCGCGTTGAAGTTTTCTGCAAAGAAGTAAGGATACATCCTGATGTCGCTTTTGTTCATAGAGTTCTTGTCTTCTTTCACATGCTCCAGCTTTTCTACAAAGCCTACTATCCACATTACATTTGATTGTGTGCGCACACCCCAGCCTGTTTTGTAATAGAGCCTGTATTGTGGTGTTTCTTCCTGTAGCATCAGGCTCTTAACGATGCGCTGGGTACGTTCAGAAAAGGGCAGCTCATTAAAGTAGAGGCGTTTTAAGAAACCAACCTGTTCGTCTGCCGATATTTGCAGGCTGTCGTTAAGCCAAAACTGGTCTATACTGCCGCCCATATTCCTGTTGCCATAATTTACAGTATCCAGGTAGTGCTGCATCTCCTCTGCGCCGATGCGCCTGGCAATCTCCTGGTAATAGGGTACGTTGCTTACCTTAAATGCCTCGCGCATATTCATATCCTTATTCCACTCTGGCACTTTGCGTACTACGCTGTCCCATTTTATTATCAGTTGCTCATCTGGGGCAATACCGGTTTCCAATGCCACCAGCGAGTTGAATATCTTAAAAGTAGAAGCCGGCAGAAAACGTTGCAGGCAACGCTCTTTGTTGTAATAATAAACTGCCTCATGGTTATTGTCGCGGAGCATGAAACAACCATCAGGTACACCCTCTGCATCAAAGTACTTGCCCCATTCCTTTTTTTCGTGTATGCGGGAGTCGCGGCAGGAAACAAAGAAAAATATAGCAAGAAACGATAAGATGATACTACTACGCATAGCCCTGAAAATTGAAGTGCAAAGATGTGTAATAATAGCCAAATGCGTAAATTGAGCGAAAATAAAAACAATGAAAAAGCTGCTGCTGACCTTATATATATTATTTGTTGGCGTACTAAGCCATGCGCAAACAACCACCATGCAATATGAAGGACCAATGGACATTCGTGTGATCTGTGGTAACTATATGATATATATGACACTTGGCGATATGAAGGATGCCTTTGTGGAGCTACCTAAACCGGTGCAGGATAAATATGCAGAATTTATGGATCTACCCATCGGCATTAAAGCCACCATCAACATCATACAAGGCAGCAAAGCGCAGGGAAGTATTATGGAACCCGTGGTACAAAGACATATTGGTGCTTACCTGCTTAAAGAAGGTAAGGCATATATTGAGACCAAGGACGAAAAGAAAATAACCAAGCTGGAGTACAAAGAAAGTGCGCCAATAAAAGACGAAGCCGGTTTTGAAGTAAGGCCTATTACGTTTTATGAGCCGGGTACTAAAAAGGCTGTATTTGCCGGTACGATCAATAATATATTTAAGTAGTCGCTTAGTCGAATGACTGGTTATTGGCGGCGCTGATGCGTACCATACGCTCATAATCAGCCGCGGTAAGATCATTGAAAAAGAAGTGCACGGGATCTATTTTGTTACCGTTTTTAATAACCTCGTAATGGCAGTGCGGACCGGTGCTTTTACCTGAGCTGCCTACCCAGCCTATTACCTGTCCGCGTTTCACATGCTCGCCAATACGGCTTTTTATTTTTACCATGTGGCCATACAAGGTTTCGTAGCCATAGCCGTGATTGATAATGACATGGTTGCCATAGCCACCATTATCAAAGCCTGCTTCTTCAATCACACCATCCCCCGTGGCATAGATGGGCGTACCCATAGCAGCCGTAAAATCAATACCTGTATGTAATTTTGGTGTTTTATAGATAGGGTCGATCCTGTATCCAAAGCCGGAAGCCACACGTTCCAGGTTTTTGTTAGAAACCGGTTGCACCGCCGGTATAGAGCTTAGCATTTGTTTCTTGGCCTTTACGAGGCTTTCCAAAGTATCGTAGGATTTTTTTTGTATCGCAATACGGTGTTGGAGCACCGAGATGCCATCTTTAATATTGCTGACAATATCTTCTGTTGAAGTATAGGCAAACCTGGCCGGGTCTATGGTTGTATATTCCTTTCCTTCGCGAATGCTATCCGGTAGTGGAGCGGATTCAAAAACTCCCCGATAAATACTGTTATCCCTGTGTTCCAGCTCTCCAATGCTCTTGTTGATGTCTATGAGTTCCTGTTGTAATGCGGCATATTGATCATGCATTTCCCTCATTTCGGAACGCATATCTTTTTCCTTAGGTGAATCCAGGAAGTGGAAAGCTATAGCCACAATGATGATGGAAGTAACTAATGCAGCAGATACAAAGCCGAGTACCTTTAGCGCCTTTGCCTGCCAGGAAACCTCCAGTTTTTCGAACCGGTGCGTATCAGTGTTGTAGAAGTATTTACGGATCCGAGCCAAATAAGAGGTTTGGCGGTAAAATTAGCCTTTTGAGCTAATAAGAAAAATGGCAGCGGGAAAGCATTTTGTTAAAAAGTACGGGCCCGATAAAGGGCCCGGCTTTGCTTTCGCAAGGGGCAATAGTACAAGTGTACTATTACTCACAGATTTAGATATGTGCTATTTCGTCATTCTAATAATCATGCCGTATTGGCTTTTGATCTTGAAAAGCGATGTCGTGAATGAGTCGACCGTCCATGTGCCTCCTCCGCTCAGGACTGTAAAACTTCCCCCTGTTTTAGAAAAAGTGATATTGGCGTTGTTATTAGAAAAAGTGTAAGTATCGTTTTCTGTTGAATGGGCTTTGCCATCAAACGTAATATCCAGGTCTGCATTTCCGGCACCAGCAGATGAAGATGTAATTTTCCATGTGCCAGCGGCGGGAACAACCAGATCCATGTTGTCGTATGTTTTTACTGTCCATGTCCCGTCCAGAGAGGGAGAAGTATTGTTGTTCGTGTTATTAGCCGGCTTAGGGTCGTCTGTTTTTTTATTGCAGGCAAGGGCGAAAAGCAGGAATGTGGCAGATAATAAATAGGTTTTTTTCATAAATAAATTTTCGGTGTAAAACTATCAGCAGGTTTGCACGGTAGAAATACAAGGATATTGGTAAACAGATATCCGTACCAGCACGTATAAAGCGCCAACTATATATTTATGTCTAAAAAATATATTAGATGCAGTTTAACACAATGAAATGACTGATAAAGGCTATGCTTTTGCTATATTTGCCCACTTCATAAGTAAAAACGGGCATTTACATGCGCAGTATCTTTATTAAAGAGCTGAACTCTTTTTTTAGTTCCATAGTGGGCTATGTTGCCATACTGGTATTCCTGGTAACTGCCGGGCTTTTTGTTTGGGTGATACCTGAATATACCGTGCTGCGAAGCGATGGGTATGCCACACTGGATGTGTTCTTTGACCTTGCCCCATGGTTCCTGATGTTGCTGATACCGGCAATAACAATGCGGGCTTTTGCCGATGAGTTCAGGAGCGGCACTATAGAATGGCTATCCACGAAGCCATTGCGTGATGTAGATATAATTGTAGGCAAGTACCTGGCTTCGTTTACCCTGGTTGTGTTCGCATTATTGCCTACACTCATCTATGTATATACCATAGATAACCTGTCTGCTGTGCAAATAGACAAGAGCTTAATACACGTAATAGATGGCGGAGGTATTGCAGGATCTTACATTGGCTTGCTGTTTCTTGCCGGAGGGTTTACGGCGGTGGGTGTTTTTTGTTCTTCGCTGGCTAATAACCAGATCGTTGGCTTCCTGATTGCGCTTTTTGCATGTTACCTGTTGTATAGCGGCTTTGAATCGCTGAGCAAGGTGCCGGCCTTTGTAAATGGCATAGACTATTACCTGGCAATGGTAGGTATGGCTTTTCATTACAATTCCATCAGCCGCGGGCTTATTGACAGCAGGGATGTTATTTACTTTTTGTCTGTAATTGTTTTATTCATATCACTTACACGTTTGTCACTTAATAGCCGCACCTGGGATACGGCTAAACAGGATTGATTTATAGAGCATGGCAACCAACACATCCGCAAAAAAAACAAGGTCGCAAAAGCGCCAATCCATTATACGCATCATCATTATGGCCGCGATACTGGTTTGCATCAATATGATAGCTGCCTTTTATCATTACGGCCTGGATCTTACTAAAGAGAAAAGATTCACACTATCTGAACCAACTAAAAAATTGCTGCGTAAGATGGATGATGTGGCAGTGATAGATGTGTATCTGAAAGGGAAATTTCCTGCAGGTTTTCAACGCCTGGCTGCATCTACCCGCGAACGCCTGCAGTCTTTTAAAGATGTTGCGGGTAATAAAATTGTAGTTCGTTTTATAGATCCGTTTGAAGGAAAGACAGAAGAAGAAAAGGGGCCAATCTTCCAGCAACTGGCAGCAAAAGATATAAATGGTGTAAACCTGCAAACACGAGATGAAGAAGAAGGCTATGCAGAAAAGATCATATTTCCGTATGCGCTGGTAAAATATAAAGGCAGGGAAATGCCCGTACGGCTGCTGGAAAATAATAAAGGTTTTAATCCTTTGCAAAATCTTGGTACATCAGAAACACTACTTGAATATAAGTTTGCCAATGCATTAAATACATTAATGCAACCGACCAAGCCAGAAATAGCGTACATCATTGGCCACGGCGAATCAATAGGATGGAATACGTATGACTTATTAACTACACTGACAGACAAGTATAAGGTAGATACCTTCGACCTGGCTGCTAATATGTTCATTCCCAATTATTACAAAGCCATCATCATCAATAAACCAACAGAGCCGCTGGATGACAAAGAAAAATTTAAAATAGATCAGTACGTGATGGGTGGGGGACATATTCTTTGGGCAATAGACCAATTGTTTACCCCGATGGATAGCCTGAATGCCGGCGGTACTTTTATGACACTGGATTATGACCTGGGATTAGATGATCAACTATTTAAATGGGGTGTGCGTATCAATAGGGATGTAATTGAAGATCTGCAGCAATGCTTGCCCATACCTGTCCAGGTAGGGTTGCAGGGCGATAACAGACCACAATTGCAAAACATGCCATGGATATATTACCCGGTATTTACGCCAACCTCGTCTCATCCTATAGTGAAGAACCTGAATGCCATAATGGGCAGGTTCGTAAATAGTATGGATACTGTTGCCGCACCCGGGGTTAAGAAGACGATCCTGTTACAGTCTTCTCAATATAGCAGGGTAGAAGAATTCCCGGTGCGTATTAGCTTATCTATATTAAAATATCCGCTTACGCCTGATATGTTTAAAAAGCCATATCGCACAGCTGCGGTATTGCTGGAGGGTAAATTCAATTCAATCTTCGAGCACAGGCTGGCGCCATCATTCCTGCACATTCTACAAGATTCTTTAAAGCGCCAATATAAACCGGTGTCTGACAGTGCCACCAGCATGATCGTGATATCTGACGGAGACATAATGGATAATGATTTCTCCCAATCGCAAGGCCCAATGGAAATGGGATATTGGAAGTATATTAATACTCGCTTTTCGAATAAAGAATTTATACTAAACTGCCTGGAATACCTCACAGATCCAAGCGGTATACTTGAGGCAAGGTCTAAAGACCTAGTAATCCGAAAACTGGATAACAAACGCGCTACGCAGGAAAAAGTAAAATGGCGTATTGTGAATATTGGTATCCCTGTAGCATTGGTGCTGTTGTTTGCTTCGGCATTTATATTCTTCCGCAAAAGGCGTTACGAGAAAAAATAGAAGGGAAATTTTCAAGAAAGAAAGATGAGTAAGACACTTATATATATAGTATTACTGGCTGTTCTGGGTATTGGCGTTTATTTCTTTGTGTTTAAAGACAGAGATGCCTTTAGCGGTAATACATCCAATTTTAAAATAGAAGATACCGCAAGTATCGGTAAAATATTTCTTGCCGATAAAGCAGGCAATACCATACTGGTAGAGCGCACCGATAGCGGCTGGATATTAAATAAACAATATCCTGCATTGCCCGGTTCTGTAGATGTAATATTAGAAACGCTAAAGCGGCAAACAACATCTTACCCTGTGCCGAAGAGTGCGTACGATAACGTGATCAGGGAATTGGCCGGCCATGGTGTAAAAGTAGAAGTGTATAATAAAAGCGGTGATAAGATCAGGGTGTTTTATGTAACAGGCCAGGTTGCCAATGCCAATGGTTCTTATATGCTGATGGACGGTGCCGACCAGCCCTACGTAGTAGTAATACCCGGTATGGACGGATATGTGGCTTCCAGGTATTCTACCCAAATGAATGACTGGAGGGACCGGAATGTGTTTGATGTGCCGCAGGAAAAGCTGAAACAGGTAAAAGTAGAATACCCGCAAGAGCCATTGAACAACTTTACATTTGTGCAGGAAGCACCGGGTAAATTCAACGTGATCATTGACCCATCGCTGAAGACCGGCAACCCTTTTAATGAACGTCGCGCTACTGTGTACAGCAAGTATTTTGCAAATGCCAATAGTGAAGGGTACATCAATGGTACCCCCGGCCTGGATACCTTAGTAACACCGGCAACAAAGCGTGTAGCGCTGGATGTAACATCTACAGATAACAAAACAACCCATGTAGATATTTACTGGATGCCTATCAACAGACGCAGTAAGAACATGCTGAGCCCGGCGCCGGGAGTGCCTCCTAAATACGATGCTGATCGTTTTTATGCAGTTGTTGACGGAAGTAAAGATACAATCGTCGTACAGAGCATTACCTTTGAAAAGATGTTCAGGCGCGGGATGGAATTTTACATGCCTGATGAGAACCAGGAATTGAAATTTGACATTCCTAAAGGATCCGGGGATGTAATAAGAGGAACGAAGAAAAAATAGGATGAACGGTGCATTTTTGCACCGTTTTGCATTAATTTAAGCTAATACTTTATCATGAGCGGTAGTACACAACAACGGGCAGATGCGGAGCAGTTACGTAAATGGTGTAACGGAACATGGCTATGTCATGAAAACAATATCATAGTAGAGGAGCTGGCTATAGACAGCCGTAAGATAGCAGAGCCGGAACAAACTTTATTTATAGCGCTGAAGGCACAAAGAAGAGATGGCCACGGTTTTATCAACGATGCCTACGAGAAAGGTGTGCGCAACTTCCTTGTTTCAGAACAGGTAGATATTACAAGGTTTCCGAATAGCAATTTTATTCAGGTAGTGGATACCCTGATAGCGTTGCAGCAGATAGTAGGTAATTACCGGAAGCAGTTTCATATACCGGTAATAGGTATTACAGGCAGTAACGGTAAAACCATCGTGAAGGAGTGGCTTTATCAATTGCTGGAAGAAAGCTACAACGCAGTACGCAGCCCCAAAAGCTATAACTCACAAATAGGTGTGCCATTATCTGTGTGGTTGTTAGAGCCACAGCACGAGGTCGCCATATTTGAAGCCGGTATATCTCAGCCTGATGAGATGAATAAGCTGGAGCGCCTGATACAGCCCACGATCGGTATATTTACCAATATCGGAGAGGCGCATAGCGAAGGCTTCCTGAATATCAGGCAAAAGATCAATGAGAAGCTGGGCTTGTTTCGCCATGTAAAACAACTGGTATATTGCAAAGATCATCCTGAGCTGAACGAAGCGATAGGGCACTATGCAAGTAATGTACGCAACCATGATGGAGAACAACCGTTGCAACTATTCCGATGGTCGCAGAAAACCGAAGCAGATCTTTTTGTAGAGCAGGTAGCTATACATGCTGGCAAGACGATAATAAAGGCACTATACAATGGTGAGGTCATTGAAATAACAATACCATTTACGGATGCAGCATCTGTAGAGAATGCCATACACTGCTGGTGCGTCTTATTACTGTTGGGGATTGCGCAGAAAGAGATTGCAGCACGGATGGCCAATCTCTACCCGGTATCTATGCGGCTGGAGCTTAGGCATGGCATTAACGACTGTACGATTATCAATGATAGCTATAACTCAGACCTTACTTCTTTGCTGATAGCCCTGGATTACCTGGAGCAGCAAAAGCAGCATCCTAATCATACCGTGATATTGTCGGACATGCTGCAGATAGCCATGCCTGATGGAGAACTGTATGAAGAAGTAGCGCAGCTCATCAGCCGTAAGAACATTCAAAGATTTATAGGCGTAGGACCTGCATTGCATAAGCATAAAGAAGTTTTCAGAAAGCATAAAAAACTACGCAGTATCTTCTTTAAATCTACCGATGAGTTCCTGAAGAAGTTTCATCATATCACTTTCGACAACGAAGCAGTATTGCTGAAAGGAGCAAGGATGTTTGAGTTTGAGAAAATAGACAAACTGCTGCAGCAACAGGTGCATCAGACGGTATTGTCCATCAACCTTTCATCATTGACACATAACCTCAATGTGTTTCGCGGGATGCTGAAGCCGGGGGTAAAAGTGATGGCTATGGTAAAGGCATTTTCTTATGGCAGTGGCAGCTACGAGATAGCGCACCTGCTGCAATATTCTGGTGTAGATTACTTATCGGTTGCTTATATAGATGAGGGGATTGCGTTGCGGAAAGCAGGTATTACTATGCCCATTATGGTAATGAGCCCTGATGCTATATCATTCGATAGAATGATAGCGTGGAAGCTGGAGCCGGAGATATTCAATATTCGCTCGCTGGAATTGTTTACCGGCATCGCGCAAACATTGCAGGTAAAGAACTACCCGGTACATATAAAGCTGGATACAGGAATGCACCGCCTTGGTTTTATGCCGCACGAACTGGAAGCCTTAATGGAGCACCTGGATAATAATCCGCAGGTATATATAGCGAGTGTATTTAGCCACCTGGCAGCCAGCGAAGATCCGACAATGGACTCCTTTACGGTACATCAGCATGAGCAATTCGAACAAATGAGCCATGCGCTTCTGAACAAGCTATCTTACCGACCACTGCGGCATATTTGTAATTCAGCCGCTATTGCCCGCCACCCCGAGATGCACTACGAAATGGTACGCCTGGGGTTGGGGCTTTATGGCATAGATGGCAGCGGTATATTACAGGACGACCTGAAGCAGATAAGCACTTTAAAAACAACCATAGCACAGATAAAGACTATACCTGCCGGGGAAACAGTAGGCTATGGCCGGAAGGCGCATATTGATAAAGAAACGCGTATTGCCACCATCAGCATAGGCTATGCAGATGGTTATCCCAGAGCTTTAGGCAATGGTAGGGCGCATGTATTGGTGCATGGAAAGCCTGCGAAACTGGTTGGTGTTGTGTGTATGGATATGTGCATGATAGATGTGAGTGATATAGCAGAGGCCAAAGAAGGTGATGATGTAATAGTGTTCAGCCCAGAGCTACCATTAACGCAATTAGCTACCTGGGCAGATACCATTCCTTATGAAATGATGACCGGCATATCGCAGCGTGTGAAGCGTGTGTATGAGAATGAGGTGTAATATTGTATTTTACGTAATATTTAGCGCATGAATAGGCTTCTACTTATATTATCGATGTTTCTGAATCTATGCGGATTTGCACAAACATCGACTCAATATTTTAGAGTTTTACCTCCTGATCCTGTTAGTGCGACCTATGCCGTATTTCATGCGGCAATACTGACAGACTCTGTAGGGCCTAACATGTTTTTTTATTATACCGACCCCAATCATCAATTAACGACAAACAGATATCGTTATGACAATGGCGCAGATTCGTTAATAACATCTGATACAGTATTTGGCCTTCAATGTCATCAAAAATATTATGCAGTAATATTAGGTTTTATGCCGGGGCAGTTTGGAAACGTGGCAACCGCTATCGATAGCTTTTATACTCTTGACACAATAGGATGTACAACCACAATTAAGGACATGCCTGCCAATAAATCTAATTTGGTTTATCCTATTCCTGTTGTTGAGCAAAGCCAGTTGATAATACCTGAACTCATCAATTGTGTAGCAGAGGTATACGATGCAATGGGACGGCATGTAACATCCATTATAGTAAATAATGGCACGGGTATTATTGGGAGAAATGATTTTAAAATAGGCGTATATTTTTATCGCGTGTTAACAAGACAAAAAATATATACCGGTCGCTTTATTGTCCAATAAAAAAGAGCAACCAACAGGCTGCTCTTACTATAAAAATAAAGTTGAACTTTATAATTCCCTGTTGATGTCGAATGCCTCCAGTTCGTTAGCAACAGCGGTAAGGAAGCTGGCGCCTAAAGAGCCATCCACAATGCGGTGATCGTAGCTGAGCGATAAGTACATCATATGGCGGATAGCAATCACATCACCATCTTCAGTCTCCAACACCATCGGGCGTTTTTTGATAGCGCCAACAGCCAGGATAGCCACCTGCGGCTGGTTGATGATTGGTGTACCCATCAGGCTGCCGAAAGTACCCACGTTGGTGAGCGTAAATGTACCTCCTTGCGTATCGTCTGCCTTCAGTTTATTGCTGCGGGCAGCATTGGCCATGCTGTTTACATCTTTGGTAATGCCCAGCAAGTTTTTGGTATCTGAGTTTTTGATCACCGGTACTATCAGGTTGCCGCTTGGCAGCGCTGTAGCCATACCGATGTTGATATCCTTTTTCACGATGATCTTATCCCCGTCAACACTACTGTTGATCATTGGATATTTACGGATGCAATTAACGATGGCCTCAATGAAGATGGGTGTAAAAGTGATCTTCTCACCATATTTCTTCTCGAAAGAAGATTTATTTTTTTCTCGCCATTTTACAATGTTAGTTACATCGCATTCTGTAAAGCTGGTAACGTGCGGAGACGTAGACTTGCTGCGCACCATGTGGTCAGCTATCAGCTTGCGCATACGGTCCATCTCAATGATCTCTACATTGCCGCTATAGCTTGTGGCAGGAGCCGCTGCAGGTTGTGGTGCAGCAGCAGGCTGAGGTGCTGGTGCTGCCTGTGGTTGTGGTGCAGGAGCCGCTTGCGGTGCGGGCTGTGCCATAGCGCCGTTGCCACGGTTAGCTACATAATCCAATATGTCCTTTTTGGTAACACGGCCTTCGTTTCCTGTACCGGGTATATTTTCCAGTTCGGCCATGCCGATACCTTCCTTAGCAGCAATATTCAATACCAGCGGAGAGTAGAAACGATTGCCGCCTCCGGTGATCTCTGCAGGTGCAGATGCCGCAGGTGCAGCAACAGCTTGCGGAGCAGGCGGAGGGGTAACCGGAGCGGGTTGCTGAACAGGTGCAGCCGCTGGTTGAGGCGCAGCTGCCTGGGCAGTACCCCCGGCTGAATCTATCCTTGCTATAACAGTACCAACAGGCACTACATCGTTTTCCTTAAATAATATCTCCGTGATAATGCCTTCGCCGGTAGATGGAACCTCGCTATCTACCTTATCGGTAGCAATTTCCAGTACAGTTTCATCCATCTTTACCTTATCGCCGGGTTTTTTATGCCATTTCAGCACGGTTGCCTCCATGATACTTTCACCCATCTTCGGCATTACAAGATCTACAATTGCCATATTAGCGCTGGTTATATTATGTTATTAATAATGTGCTGCAAAAATAATCAAAAGCGGCTCAAAAGTATGAATAAGCTTTGAGATGCAATAAATATAATATGCTATTATAAAGCGTCGCGGTAATCTCTTCGTCGCGTTAGTTTCAGGTCTTGTAATACCTGCGCTTTTACCTGTAGGGTAAAGAAATAGCTTTTACGCGGGCCAAAAGGAACAGTGCTTAAACGCATTTCCCAGCAGTGCAGATCGCGATATATATCTATAGATGTAAGTTGTAATTGTTTCGTGTTGATGTCAAAACCTGTGTGCACACCTATCTTCCAGCGAGATGTAATATTCAGGTCTCCATCGATACCAAGAAAATGCTGTGACAATACCAATGTATCCTTTTTAGAAAAAGTGCTTACATCTTTCCTGATATTGAGCAAATAAGAAAAGTTCATATTAAATGGTATGCTGAAGTCGGCATAATCGTTATACCTGCCATATTGCATCATCCTTGCTACCTGATCTGATGCCTGCGGAGATAAATTATTGGCAGCGGCATTGGCCTTTTTCTTTGCATGGAGGCTACCCCCAATACTTACACCTGCAGTTTGGAAGCGTACAAGTTTATGCTCTGCTTGCCAGAGTGTTTGTGTAGACCTGCGATTATTTTCATAATCGTATGCATACGGATCAAAATTGGCGTTGGCAGAAATATTGATAACGTTAAATAATAGCGTAGCGAATGTCATATTCACATTCGACCAATTAAAAGAATCGGCAGCAAGATCGTAAGCCCCTGCAATGGCGAAGTTATCGATCAGGCGAATGTTTTTAAAGCCTGTACTGTCTTTAGATGACCGAACCTTCATTTGCAGGTTGTTAGTAAGGCTATACTCCAGAGCACTGCGATATTTACCAAACTGGTTCATTCCCGGTATCCCCGGTACTGCTCCTGCATAAACGGGTAAGTAAGTTTCCGGGCCATTTGCAGTAAGACGTGTTTTATATCCATAGTAGAAAGGAGCAGCTGCGTAATCCGGTATATAACCCAGGCCCACATTGGGCGTTAATACATGCCTGACACCTGCAATTTTTCCTTTCTTAAACATTTTTACACCGTAGATCATGGTGTTGAAACCCCAGTGGGCGTCAAAGTCGCGTGCGGTAAAGAAGCCACGTCTGATAATGCTATCCTCTTTATCGGTTTGGGTATTATAATATCTATAGATCTGTTCGGTATTCCAGTATTCTTTATAGTTGCTCGATATATTCATGGTTAAGAACCTGAGAACCGTATAATTCGCTTTGATAGGGATCGTATGCAGGAAGCCGTTTTGATAATGGTATTTAGGGATTTGATCCAGGCTGAAAGTAGTATCGTAAAAAGAAGTTTGATTAATAGCCGAAAGTCGGTATTCTATATTGATCTTATCGTACCATTTAGTTCCGGTACTATGCTTGCCCTGGAAGGGATTGAACTGCGTTGCAAAAGCCAGTTCAGGTAATGTTACATTTACCAGCCTTGTCTGTGTGTTTTGGCTATGGCGGGCACTTAATGACAGGGTGTATGGCTTATTGGCCCATTGCTTGGTAAAAGTGATGTTGGACTGGTATTGGTTTTGTAATATCTGATTTTGCGTGTAGGTGTTATTGGCGTTATAGGTACTGGTACCTGCATCCACCGAGGCATTAAAGCTAACGCCGGGGCGTGATTTAGGATCGGAACGGTGAGTCCATTGTATATTGAAGTCTTTAGTGATGGAAGATCCGCTTTCGAAGCTTTCACCTGTTTTGTTATAAGCGTATTTAAACGCGAAAGCGCCACTATAATGATACCTGTTGTTATAATTGCTTAATGCATTGGTGGCCCAGCTACCTTTAGAATAGAAATTAGATTCCACCAGCAGGTCGGCTTTTTCGCTCAGGTTGAAGTAATAGCCACCACCTAGTAACCCAAGTCCCCGCTGCTCTTCTACTGTATATGTAGGGATTTTGAACCCTGAGCGCTGCCCATCGGAAATGGGGAACAAACCAAAGGGGAGAAACAGCGGAGTAGGCACCCCGGCAATCACCACATTGGCAGGGCCGGAAGCTACCACGCGCCCCGGTACTACTTTAATCTTTTGTGCAGCAATACCAAAGTGCGGATGATCCAAAGCGCAGGTTGTATATACGCTATGATATCCATAAATAGACTGATCGGGGTTGCGTTTCACCTGCTCACTATGAACGAAGCCCTCGCCGTATTGAGAACGTACGTTGCGGACAATGGCCCGTTTGCTTTTGAAATTGTATTGCAGGGAATCGTATGTGAATTTTTCCTTACCCTGCACAAAAGTTGGCTTACCTTTGGCAAGGACCGCTGAATCCTCTGCCAGGGCGGCTGTTACAAGATTGTGGTTCTGGTCATAGATGATCTCATGCGCATCCAGCTGCATGTCCTGGTATTTCACCTGTGCAGATCCATAAAGGTTAAAGACATTATGCTTCAGGTCCATTACAGCAGAGTCTGACGCGTTGGCGGTTACAACATCCGGCAGCGCGTCTGTCGAGATGCGGATAGAAGTTGTATCCAATGCATCTTCATAAGCCTGCAGGCTGTCAGGATTGGTGGAATCGACTAAAACAGCGGTTTTAGGCTTTATTATCGTTGTGTCCGGTGGTTCTTCATTTACCGGTAGCAAGCTCGCATTGATGGAGTCGGGGATAGATAAGTGTTTATTGGTATCTGTATTAGTTTTATGTGTCTCGGTAGGCGGTATAACACGCTGAGCGGTAGCGCTAGTTGTTAAAACGAGCATAAAAATCATAACCAAGCAGTGGGCAAGGTTATGGATGGGTGAGATTTTTGAAATAATTTTACCGCACAGCTTCATGAACGGGCACAAAAATAGCTATTTGCTTTGGTAAGCCTATAAATTGAATTCGTATATTTAGTCCAATCGGTATCGTATAAGAACATGCAAATCAGAACGCTAGTTGTATTACTGCTATTAAGTATCTCTCCATATTTAGTACATGCTAACGCTAATAAACTATCAAAAATTGTGCTGGATGCGGGCCACGGCGGCCATGACGTAGGTGCAAGGGGTAGTTTTTCTGCGGAAAAAGACCTGACGCTGGGTATAGTTTTAAAGCTTGGAAAGATCATTAACGATAGTATGAAAGGTGTGCAGGTAGTTTATACCCGCACTACAGATGTGTACCCAACACTGCCCGAAAGGCATGAAATTGCCAATAAAGCCAATGCTGATCTTTTTATATCGGTGCACATCAACTCAACACCTTTTCACAAAAACAGAGTACTCGAAGGGTATCGGACCGTAAAAAAAGGTAAGAAAAGATATAAGCAACCAATATATAAAGTAACCTATGACCATGTAACACAAGCAAATGGTACAGAATCTTATGTATTGGGTTTGCACCGGAACTCTCAGAAAGAAAGTGCTATTGGTGAATATAGCGAAGGTGTGACCGAAGAGCCGGGAATGCTGAATGAGAATGACCCTATGACCGCTATTATTGTTGCACAATATGCCCAGTCTTTCCTAAGCCGCAGCGTAAACCTCGGCACTAAAATACAATCGCAGTTTGAGAAACAAGGGCGTGCAAGCCGTGGTGTATTACAGAAAGGGCTGGAAGTGCTTGCAGGTAGCGCTATGCCGGGCGTATTGGTAGAGTGCGGCTATGTAAATAATCCTGATGAAGAAACCTACCTTAATTCCGAACGCGGACAGTTTGAAGTAGCGCTGGCTATTTTCAGGGGCATCAGGGAATATAAATGGGAAATAGAAAGGCAATAAATAACTGCCGGTTAAATGTTTTTTATAGTTATATATCTACTGTGAAAAATCATTTCTAACAAGCTCATTAACATGTTATTGAAATTGTGATGACATGTTGCATTTTAAAATTGTTTCGTTTATCTTTAAGCTTCGTTAAAATTTGAAGTGCTAATGAAAGCCCGTTTTAAAACAATTCTCCTTTCTGCAATGTCTGTGATAGCTGCTTTTACCGCAGTTACCTATACTTCTTGTAATAATGACAAATGTAAGTCTATAGTGTGCGCACACGACGGCGTTTGTAAGGATGGAGCCTGTATCTGCAAATCCGGTTACGAAGGCACTCAGTGCGAAATAGTTACAGCCGACAAGTATAAAGGCGTTTGGAATGTGTTTGAAAAAGGTACTTATACCGATGCCAACCAATACCAGATAAGCATAGACTATGGTTCTGATCCTACCAGGATGGTAATTAACGGTTTTCATAACGCTGTGACCATGCCGGTTACTATAAACATCAGCGGAGATAATATTACTATCCCTCAGCAAAAAGTGGGACAGTACGTTATCCAGGGTACCGGTACGCTGAAGTATGAAGAGTATTATGCAAACCATGGTACGCTCACAGTACGTTATACCATCATGGATACTGAAGATGGTAACAAAATAGATGACTACGGTGTTAATGCCGGGGCTCCATCTGTTTGGTCTCGATAGAAATAAAAGAGTTATATATGGTAATCCCCGGTTTCCCGGGGATTTTTTATTTGTAGCAATTGAATATTTGGAGAAGATCGGCAAGTGCAATGGCGGTTGCTGCCTCGGCAACAACAGGAACCCGTAATGCGATGCAAAGATCATGTCGCCCCTTTACAGTAAAAGCTTCTACCGATTTAGTCTGTTCATTCCAGGTGCGTTGCTCTTTGGGAGTGCTGCTGGTTGGTTTTACCGCAATGCGAAAGTATAGCTCATTGCCATTGGTAATGCCGCCATTAATGCCACCCGCGTTATTGGTTTTGGTTTCTCCTTTTTCATTAATGATAGCGTCATTATGTTCGCTGCCTTTCATAGCAGCAGCTTTAAACCCGCTGCCAAATTCTATGCCTTTGATAGCAGGCACCGAAAATATTGCATGACTGATAACAGACTCTGCGGAATCAAAAAAAGGCTCCCCTAACCCTAAAGGCAGCCCGGTAACAGCACAGGTAACGATGCCACCGATACTGTCCTGGTTTTCTATGGCAGCCTGTATAGCGGCTTCTACATCTTTATTGCCTCCGGCTTCAGTAAGTGTGGCAGATATTTTTATTTGATTCCCTAATACTTTTTTGGCAACAACGCCCGCCGCAACCAAGGCAAGTGTAAGCCTGCCTGATGAATGGCCGCCACCGCGGTAATCATTAAATCCTTTGAATTTCCTGTTCAATACAAAATCGGAATGGCCGGGGCGTGGCACTGCTTTGATTGCGTCGTAATCCTTAGACTGTGTGTTATTATTTTCAAATAATATAGTAAGCGGCGCACCTGTAGTATAATCATTGAAAACGCCGCTGATAATCTTTGGCTCGTCTTCTTCTTTACGGGGCGTAGTGCCTGCTGCACCTGCTTTACGGCGTTCTATATCTGCATAAAAATCTTCCTTTTTCAGAGATAAACCGGTCGGCACACCATCAATAGTAACACCTATCATCGGGCCGTGCGATTCACCAAATATGGTTACGCGAAATATCCTGCCAAAACTATTCATGCTTTAAAATACATTTAGCGCCAAGTGAAGACAAATGTGAGAAAAAATCGGGATAGGATTTATTTACAGCTTCTGCATTGTTTATAGTTACATCACCATCAGCATTCAGTGCAGCTACTGCTGCCGCCATTGCAATACGATGATCGTTATAGGAGTCGATAATGCAACTGTTGAATTGTTCCATACCGTGTATGTAAAACGCATCATTTTTAATTTCAAAAAGAACTCCTAATTGTTCCAGCATTTTTGATGTGCTTTCGATGCGGTTGCTTTCTTTGTTTACTAACCTATGTATGCCTTTAATGACACTATCGCCGTTGCAATTGCCAGCGTAAACGGCCAGTATAGGTATGACATCCGGACAATCCGTTGCATCAAATTCAAATGCTTTTTTTTCTGTACTCACCACCCTGATAATTGCTTTGTCCGCCTGTACAGAATCGAGGTTCAGATTGTGAATGGTTACAACACCTGCTATTGCAGAAGCTACCAGCCAGTTTGCAGAGGCACTCCAGTCGGCCTCGATGTTGATGGTAACGTTGCCGGGTTGTATTGCCTTTTTTATGGCAAACAATTTATGATCCTGGTGCAGAACTACTGCGCCAAACTGCTGTAGTACCTCAATTGTAAGATCGGCATAAGGTTTGCTTTTGAGCTCATCTACATGTATGCGGACCAACTGCTCAACAGGATGATAACAATATGCCATTAAAAGTCCGCTCAGGTATTGAGAACTGGCGGAACCATCTATGGTAATATCCTTTGCAGTCAGCAGGCCTTTAACTGTTATTGGTAAATGACCATTATTACTTGCAACTGTAACGCCCAGTTGTGGTAACACTTTTTCAAAAAAATCCATCGGGCGGTGCAATAAGCTACCATGACCAACAATGGTTACAGGCTCATTATGCAGCGCAGCTATAGTAGTGAATACACGTGTACTTAACCCGCTTTCACCACAATCAATTGTATTTGTGATAGGTACTAAGCCATCAGATGATATCTCAACGGAATTATTATTTATTACAACCTTTGCGCCCAGTTGCTGTATAATATTCAACGCAGCTTTGTCATCATTAGATGTTCCGGGATTTAATATTGTTGTCCTGCCTTTGTTTAGCAATGCAGCCGCACATGCGCGTTGCATCATGCTTTTAGATGGTGGCGGCGTGACATCTCCGCTTATCTTGCCCGGACTAATGATTGCCTGCATGCGGGAAGTTTTCTATTGCTGTACGAATGATATCAAAGGGTATGGTTTGTATAGAGGCACTGCCAATTTTATTGAGTACGATGTAATCTACCTCGTTACCATTTCGCTTTTTATCCATAGTTAGTATATCCATCAGCTTATCGGGATGCAGCGTTAGTGCAGAGGGCAGCTTGTATTGTTCCAGCAGGTTTGCCAGCTGATGATACACCTTGCTGTCCAGGCCGGTAACATTCTCTGATACCTTGCAGGCCAGAAGCATACCGAGCGATATAGCTTGTCCATGAGATAGGTTGTATAATGTTTCGATCGCGTGGCCGGCAGTATGGCCAAAGTTGAGTAGCTTTCTCAGTCCTTTTTCGTGTTCATCTTCCTGCACGGTTTTGTTCTTCCAGCCTGCGCATTTATGTATCAGGGTATCGAGCACCGGATGGTTGTAGTGATAATATTCGAGCTGATGCTTTTGCAGCGTTTCAAACATGTGGGCGTCAAAAATGCAGCCATACTTAATGATCTCAGCAAAGCCGTTGCTCCATTCCAGTGAGGGTAGTGTACTTAAAAAATCAGTATCGAATAAGATGAACTGTGGTTGCTGTATGGTGCCGACCAAATTCTTTTGAAGCCCGAAGTTTACCCCATTCTTACCTCCTATAGAGGCATCCACCATTCCTAAAAGCGTAGTAGGTACAAATCCAAAGCGCATCCCCCTCATATATACGGAGGCTGCAAACCCTGTAATGTCAGTAATTACCCCGCCACCAACGCCCAGCAGTACCGTTTTGCGGTGAGCCTTGTACTCGAGTAATTGTTCGATGATGATATTGATGGTCTTTAGCTTCTTGTGCTCCTCGCCGGATGGTATCACAATACAAGGGTACATACTTTCCAGTTCCGGATAAAGACTGGCTACCGTGCTGTCTGTAACAATGACACAATGTTCTTTAAAGGCTATATCCTTCAGGTCTGCAAGCCTGGCTTTATAATGGTACTCTACCGTACCGGTACCAAATGTGATCGATTCGGGCATCTCAGTAGTCAAAATTAAGCCTATCAACTTAAATAATAAGCAACAATGCAATATCTATTAGCCGGATAAGGGCACTTTTTAGCTTATTCGTACCTTTGCACACTTATGAGCAGAAATGGTAAGGTATTGGTGGCAATGAGCGGCGGTATAGATAGTACCGTAACCGCGCTGATGCTGCACAACCAGGGGTATGAAGTGGTAGGCATTACCATGAAGACATGGGACTATGCAACATCCGGTGGCGGCAAAAAGGAAACAGGTTGTTGTAACCTGGACTCTTTTAATGATGCACGCCAGGCAGCGGTGGATCATGGTTTCCCCCACTATGTACTGGATATACGCGAGGAGTTTGGCGATTATGTGATCAACAATTTCGTAGAGGAGTATATGGCGGGCCGCACGCCTAATCCATGTGTGCTTTGTAATACACATATCAAATGGTCGGCCCTGCTGAAGCGTGCCAATGCGCTGGGCTGTGATTATATAGCCACCGGGCACTATGTAAAGGTGCGCGAAGAAAATAGCCGTTTTGTACTGTCTAAAGCTAAAGACCTAACTAAAGACCAGAGTTATGTACTTTGGGGATTGGGGCAAGATTGCCTGAGCCGCAGTTTATATCCACTGGGTGGCTACCTGAAAACAGAAGTACGCCAGATAGCGTACGATCTGGGTTACGAAGCCTTGTCTAAAAAAGCGGAAAGCTATGAAATATGCTTTGTGCCGGATAATGATTACCGCGGTTTCCTGAAACGTAATGTTGCCGGGCTGGAAGAACGGGTAGATGGCGGTGATTTTGTACTGGCAGATGGCAGCGTAGTAGGCAAGCATAAAGGATATCCTTTCTATACCATCGGCCAGCGCCGTGGATTAGACATTGCTCTAGGCAAACCGGTGTTTGTAACGAAGATCATACCTGAAACCAATACTGTGGTATTAGGTGAAGCTGATGAATTGCAACAAAGTGAAATGATTGTGGGCGGGCTGAATATGATCAAATATCCGTCAATAACCGACGGTATGGTGTCTACAACCAAAATACGCTATAAAGATGCAGGCGCTGAAAGCATTTTATATAATGATGAAGAGGGCATGGTGCGTGTAAAGTTCGACCATATGGTAAATAGTATTGCTCCCGGCCAATCAGCGGTATTTTATGAAGGTGATGATGTAATAGCAGGTGGTATCATCAGGAGAGGATTGAACTAATAGTATTTGTTTAAAATGTTATATAAGCCGCCCTTTGATGGGCGGCTTTTCTATTTCGTATTAAAAATCGCTTTCTGCCAATTATCTTTGCACCCGAAATAGAAATTTATAACTATGAGTTTTATATCCAACATCGTTGCCCGCCAGGTGCTTGATAGCCGCGGTAATCCTACAGTAGAAGCAGACGTACACACCAGCGATGGCTTTATGGGCCGTGCTGCAGTGCCCTCAGGTGCCAGCACTGGTAAGCACGAAGCTGTAGAGTTGCGCGACAATAATAAGAAACTGTACATGGGCAAGGGTGTTATCAAAGCAGTTGCCAATGTAAACAGCAAAATAGCAGACGAACTGTTTGGCTGGGATGTAACAGATCAGAGGGGTATAGATAATATGATGCTGGAGCTGGATGGCACAGCAAACAAAAGTAAACTGGGTGCGAACGCTATGCTGGCAGTGAGCCTTGCATGTGCCAAAGCAGCAGCACAATCTACCGGCCTGAGCCTGTATCGCTATGTAGGTGGCGCCAATGCAAAAACATTGCCAGTGCCTATGATGAACATCCTGAACGGTGGTGCTCACGCTGATAATAAAATAGATTTCCAGGAATTTATGGTGATGCCTATAGGCGCGCCTTCATTCAGCGAAGGTTTGCGCTGGGGTGTGGAGATATTCCATACGCTGAAAAGCGTGCTTAAAGAAAAAGGGTATAGCACTAATGTAGGTGATGAGGGTGGCTTTGCACCAGACATCCAAAGTAATGAAGAAGCTATAGAGACCGTACTGAAAGCTATTGAAAAAGCAGGCTACAAACCAGGTACACAAGTAGCCATAGCTATGGATGCCGCCATCAGCGAACTGTACGACGAAAAAACTAAGAAGTATATATTCCACAAGAGCTCAGGTGCTAAAATGACCAGCGAGCAGGTGGTAGAGTATTGGACCAAATGGTGCAAGAAATATCCGATTGTGAGCATTGAAGACGGCATGGCTGAAGACGACTGGAAGGGCTGGAAAATGCTTACTGATGCACTGGGTAACAAAGTGCAGTTGGTAGGTGATGATCTTTTCGTTACCAATGTAACCCGCCTGGAAAGAGGTATCAAAGAAAGTGTAGGTAATGGCCTGCTCGTAAAAGTAAACCAGATAGGTACACTTACTGAAACGATAGAAGCGGTAACAATGGCACAACATGCACGCTACAATACCATCATGAGCCACCGCAGCGGTGAAACGGAAGATGCAACCATTGCAGACCTGGCTGTAGCATTGAATTGCGGACAGATCAAAACCGGCTCTGCATCTCGTAGCGACCGTATGGCGAAGTATAACCAACTGCTGCGTATAGAAGAAGAACTGGCTACCTCTGCATACTATCCGTCTAACGCGCTGAAATTTGGTAAATAAGCTATAATTTAGCAATAACAGATAGCGGATGAAAAAGGTATTGCATATTGTCGCCAACAAGTTTGTGCTTACAGGAGTGGCGTTTGCCCTCTGGATGCTATTCTTCGATCAGAACGACATCATCTCTATGAAAGAGCGAAGGCAGGAACTACAGAGTACCAAAGACCATATTGCTTACCTGAACGGTGAAATAGCGAGAATGGAGAAGGAACAGGAAGAGATCACAGGTAATCCGCAGAAGCTGGAGCAATATGCCCGAGAGCAATACCATTTGAAGCGGGATAATGAAGATGTTTACATTATAGAAAAATAAAAAAGGGCTGTGATTCACAGCCCTTTTTTATTGTGTAATGAATATTACCTGGACGCTGCTTCTTTGCGGCGTTTTAATTCTTTATTGATGAGACCCAGTTCGCGGCCTGTTTGTCCTGCTACGGACGTATTTTCCTGGGCGCGCCTCATCAGGTAGGGTATCACATCTTTCACCGGTCCGTAAGGCAGGTATTTGGCCACATTATATCCTGCGTTTGCCAGGTTAAAGGATATGTTATCGCTCATGCCATACAATTGGGAAAAATAAACCCTTGGTGTGTTATGGGGAATATTATGATCTTCCATGTATTTAGCAGCAAGCAGGCAGCTTTTTTCGTTGTGAGTGCCAATAAAAAGAGACAGCTTATCCAAATGTTCAAGACAAAAATGCACACCTGCATCATAGTCGCGGTCTGTACTTGCTTTGTCCGGCTGTATTGGTGACGGGTAGCCCATTTCTTCTGCGCGTTTACGTTCTTTCTCCATATACGCACCACGAACCAGCTTAGCACCCAATATATAACCTTTTTCTACCGACGTCGCAAAAGCTGATTTGAGATAAGGTAGTGTACCGTGGCAATACATCTGGAACGTATTGAAAATGATAGCTTTTTGTTTATTATATTGTTCCATCAGCTCGTCTGCCAGTATATTTACTGCCTCCTGTATCCAGGTTTCTTCTGCATCTATCAGCAGCATTACATTATTATCGTGGGCAGCCTTGCCTATTTCCCTTATTCTTTTTGCTACCCGTTCCCATTCCTGTTTTTCAGCATCAGTGAGTTGCTGGGTTGCATGTATTTTTTCCATTAGGGCAAAACGGGCAAACCCGGTAACCTTAATGCTAACAAACGGAATGTTTTTTTGTGATGCAGCATATTTTATGGCTTTCACAAATTCGGGCACCGCTTTATCAAATTCGGCTTCTCCCTCTTTACCTTCAACCCCATAATCCATTATTACACCCACATGATAGGGTGCAAGGCGGTTGGCAGTATGCGATGCTTCCTCCATCGTTTCTCCGCCACAAAACTGGCTGAAGAGCGTGGATTTAATGATGCCTTTTATGGGGAGCCCCCAGTTGATGGCCCATTTGGTAATACCCATTCCCAGGCTTGTAAGGGTAGGGGAACTCATAGAAGAAAATAAAAACTGGGCTCGTTTTAATTCACTATTGGTTCTGTATTTAAACGCGATCTCTGTATTATCGAACTCCGGGACCATAATATATATTGACGTGCAAAAATAGACGGCATTTGTCATTCAAAGAAATCGCATGATATATGTCATGAAATTGGAACAATATTTTTATTGTGTCATAACAGTGTATAAAAAACGTGATTAACCACAAAAAGCCCGTATTTGGCAAAATTTTTGAAAGGTTTTAATTAAGTTTTAATTATTTTTACAACTCTTATTAAAAAAAACGTTGCAATGAAAAAATTATTTTTACTTCTTTCTGCGGCAGTATGCACGGCACCTGCTTTTGCACAAACGCAGAGTGTTGTTTTCACGAAGGGTTTGGAAGGTCCTAAGGGCACTTTGTCTAATATCCCTATTTCTGAAATTAAGGCTGCTAAACTAGCTGAATCGTCTGCTAATAAAGGAACGGCTACACAATCTTCATGGTTTGACTATGCTGACCTGATGAGTATTAACGGTAGCTCTAAGTTTTATTATTTTAACATCGCGCCTGATAGCAATATCAGCACAACTCCTCCTTATCATGTTTATATGCATGGTATGGGCATGTCTTTTGATCCTACTGACAGCGTGTACTTTGGTGGTGATATTAATCTGCACACAAAAGCCGGTTACGTATCTAACACTCAGTTTTTGCCTGATTTCCGTGTATTTAAAGACCATTCTTATAAAGTTGATAGCGTTAGGTTCCCGCTTACATATGAGAGGGGCGATAACTCTACTTTAAATGACTCTATTTATGTATCTATCCTGCAGACTGGTGATACATCAACAAAAGGTATCTATGAACTGACATTTACAGCAAGCGGTTTGTCTTTTGCTTCAGCAATGTACGATACTGCTACCAGCAAAATATCGGATTCAGTTGATGCTACTAAAATTATCAGGTTAGGTTACAAGTTAGATGCAGCTATGATCGCTGATACCAATACCAATGGTTTCCTCAACTTGTTTTTGAATGGTATTGAATTGCCTAACGGCGGTATGAATGTACCTGCTGGAAGAAAAGTAATTGGTTATGTTTCTTTTGTACCTGCAAATAAATACCCGCTTAATACTCCTTTAGCAAATGCTAATGTATTGCATGGATTTGCATATGATTTAACCGGTAATGATGACGCTCCTGCACAAAGTGGTAATTCTTATCAATGCGGACTGGTAGCTACTGATCAAAGCAGGTATCAGGATACAAGTTCCTTTGTTTATAAAGGCCATAATATCTTAATACCATCTGTTGCTTACAGTAAAGATCACTATCAAAGTTCATGGGATGTGCATGTAATTTGTACTTCTTGTCCTCCGCTGACAGTTACTAAGTTCAATACTAACCTTTTCGCATCACGGGCATATCCAAACCCTGCTACTTCTGAGATCACAATTACTTTCGGTCTGAAAGAAGCAGCAAACACAAATGTTAGCATTATGAACACTGTAGGACAAGTAATAGCTACTCAAAATGCAGGTAATGTTACTACAGGAAAGGTGACATTCTCTACAGCTAACCTTGCTAATGGCTTGTACTTCTACACTGTAGAAGCAAACGGCGAGCGTACTACAAATCGCTTCGTAGTTGCACATTAATAAATAATATTTATAATGTAAAAAGGGTAACAATTCTGTTACCCTTTTTATTTTTTTGGAAACAATAGTTTATTATTGCAACGCCCGAAAAAGCAGCGTCGGGCAAAATGTATTGTCTTATTAGAGAAAAGTTTTATAGAGAATGGCGAAAAACCTGCTGATTGTTGAGTCTCCCGCAAAGGCTAAAACGATTGAAAAGATATTGGGTAGTGATTTTGAGGTAAAATCGTGCTATGGCCATATTCGAGACCTGGAGAAGGAGGATATGGGAATTGATGTAAACAATGACTTTAAACCCAAATATGTAGTATCAGAAGATAAGCAGAAGGTTGTAAAGGAACTGAAATCCCTGGCGAAGAAAGCAGACGATGTGTGGTTGGCAACGGATGAGGACCGGGAAGGAGAGGCTATATCCTGGCATTTGTGCGAGGTGCTAGACCTGGACCCGGCAACCACCAAGCGTATTGTATTCCACGAGATCACCAAGCCAGCAATAAAAAAAGCAGTAGAAAAACCTCGTACGGTAGATATGAACCTGGTGAATGCACAGCAGGCACGCAGGATACTGGACCGAATTGTGGGCTTTGAAATATCGCCCATCCTTTGGCGCAAGATGAGCATGCGTAATAACCTGTCTGCAGGGCGTGTGCAATCTGTAGCAGTGAGGGTAATCGTAGAAAGGGAGAGGGAAATAACCAAGTTCAAGGCGGAAAGTAGCTTTAAAGTAGAAGCTTTCTTTAATGCGCCTGATACCAATAATAAGAAAGTAAACTTCAAGGCTGAAGGCCCTGATAAAATGAAGGGTAGCGCTACAGCTAAAACATACCTGCAGCGTTGTATCAATGCTACCTATACGGTAAATGACATACAGGTAAAACCGGCAAAAAAATCCCCTGCAGCGCCGTTTACTACATCTACGCTTCAGCAGGAGGCGAGCCGAAAACTGGGGTACTCAGTATCTAAAACCATGTTGCTGGCACAGAAGCTCTACGAGAACGGGCATATTACCTATATGCGTACCGACTCGGTAAACTTATCTGAAACGGCAAACGAGAATATATATAAAGCAGTTGCAGAACAGTACGGCGATAAATATTATCAGCAAAGGAAATTTCAAAATAAGAACGAGTCTGCCCAGGAAGCGCACGAGGCCATACGCCCGACAGATATGACTACCGCATCTATAGGCGATGCAGATACACAGCGCCTGTATGACCTGATATGGAAACGTACCATGGCCAGCCAGATGGCTGATGCGCAGTTGGAGCGCACGATAGCTAAAATCGGTGTTTCCTCTCAGCCTGATCCGTTGACGGCAACCGGAGAGGTGCTTCGTTTTGATGGCTTCCTGAAAGTATATACCGAGGGCCGTGATGAAGAAGATGGTGAAGAAGAAAATGAGGGTATGTTGCCACCACTAACCGTAGGCCAGGTGCTGGATCTTATAGAGATGAAAGCTACGGAACGCTTTACAAGGCCAGCGCCAAGATATACGGAAGCCTCACTTGTAAAGAAACTAGAGGAAATGGGTATAGGGCGTCCGTCTACTTATGCACCAACCATCAGTACTATACAGCAACGTGGATACGTAGAAAAACGCGATAAAGAAGGCGTAAGGCGGGAATATGAAGTATTAAGCCTGAAGAATAACGAAATAACAGAAGTAAAAGAAAGCGAAAATACAGGTGCAGAAAAGAATAAACTGTTTCCTACCGACCTTGGTATGGTGGTGACAGACTTTCTGAGTGAGCACTTTGATAAAATAATGGATTATAGCTTTACCGCTAAGATAGAGGAGGAGTTTGACGAGATAGCAGGCGGTAAGCAGAAGTGGAATAAGATGATCGGCGATTTTTACAAGCCGTTTCACCAGAGTGTAGAGCACACTATGGAGCATGCAGGCAGAGCTAAAGGAGAGCATGAACTGGGTGTAGATCCTGCCAGCGGCAAGCCTGTAGTGGCGCGCCTGGGGCGTTTTGGCCCGATGGTACAGATAGGTAGTACCGAAGACGAAGAAAAACCGCGCTTTGCGAAACTGCGTCCTAATCAGAGTATAGAAACCATTACCCTTGACGAGGCAATGGAACTCTTTAAACTACCAAGGAACCTGGGACTGTTTGAAGGAACGGACGTTGTAGTTAATATAGGCCGTTTTGGACCTTATGCTCAGCACGACAGTAAGTTTTACTCGCTGAAGAAGGAGATGGATCCTTATACTGTAGAGCTGGAAGAAGTAGCGCCGCTGATAGAAGAAAAGAGGAAGGCAGCCGCTGAAAGTACTATTAAGATATTTGAGAAAGAAAAGATCAAAATACTGAAAGGGCCCTACGGACCTTATATAAAACAAGGCCTGCGTAATTATAAGATCCCTAAAGACAAACTGGAAACGGCCGCCGATCTTACAATAGAAGAGGTGAAAGCTATTATTGAAGAGATAAAAGCAAATCCTCCTAAAAAAACAGCCAGAGGCAAAAGGGCTAAATCATAAAATTGGCGTAACTTAAGGGTAGAGAATAGACAAACAAATGCAGCCTAGTAAGGAGATAGCGGCGTTGCTGACCTTGATAGATGACCCGGATGATGAGGTATATGATACCGTAGCCGATAAGCTGGTGCATTACGGCAAAGAGATCATACCAAACCTGGAAAAGCTATGGGAAGTAACAGTGGATGAATCGGTACAGGAACGTATCGAAACCTTGATCCATCGGGTACATTTCCAGGATCTGCAACAAGAGCTGCTGGAATGGAGCCAATCGCGAAACCCGGAAATATTGCGCGGTGCAATACTGGTTGCCAAATATCAATTTCCCGACCTTAATATAGGATCTATCCTCAGCCAGTTTGACCAGATAAGACGGAATATATGGCTGGAGCTGAATAATTACCTGACTCCTCTGGAACAGGTAAATGTATTTAACAGTATACTATATAATTACTACAAGCTGCAGGGGCACGAACTAACGGAACGTGAGCCTAAATTTTTCTTCATCAACCAGGTGCTGGAAAGTAAGCAGGGCAATTCTTACTCATTAGGCGTACTATACCTGGCGCTTTGCGAGTTGCTTGATATTCCCATATTTGCCGTTGATATACCTCGCCAGTTTGTATTTGCGTACATCGATACGCTGCATCATTTTTATAAAGACGATGATGATGTAGTGCAGCAAGTGCAGTTTTTTATAGATCCGCTGAACGGTACCATCTACACACAAAAAGATGTGGAGTCTTACCTGCGCAAGATAAACGCAGGCAAGGATGAAAGTTATTACGCTCCGCTGCAATCTAAACGGGTGATCTATAAAATGCTGGAAGAACTGGCGCTATGCTATCGTTATAAACGTGAAGACCAGCGTGCAGACGAGATACAGCAACTCATGCAAATACTAGTAGATATTGCTACCCACGACTAGTTAATCTTCCTCTTCGTCGGGGTTATTGATCGATAATTTCACGCGTTGGATACGCATCTTATCTATATTCAATACTGTAAAGTCGTACTGCTTATAGCTGACAGTTTCATTGAGCGCCGGGAATTTTCCGGAGATCTCCAGGATCAAGCCTGCAAGTGAATCACTTTCTCCGCGGACAACGTCGAACGTATCGGATGGCTGGCCAATAAGCCTGCAAACATCATTTATCAGTGTTTTGCCCTCCAATATATAGTTGTTATCGTCTATCTTTTTGAATTGCAGATCGTCTTCGTCAAATTCATCCCTGATATCGCCAATGATCTCTTCCATAATATCCTCGAGCGTTATAATACCCGAAGTGCCGCCAAACTCATCAACTACTATTGCAAAGTGGATGCGCTTCTGCTGAAATTCTTTCAATAGATCCTCAATCAGCTTGCCTTCATGTACAAAGTATGCCGGACGTATCAGTTTATGCCAGTCAAAATTATCTTCATCAGTATGGGGCAGAAAATCCTTGATATAAATGATGCCGGCGATCTTATCCAGGTTTTCTTTATACACAGGCATACGTGAATAGCCCACCTCTATAGCTATCTTCTGCACCTGGGGGAAGGTAGATTCAAAAGGAACACCACTTACATCCATACGGGTACGCATAACCTGGCGAGCGGTGATATTGCCAAACTTAAGGATGCCCTTAAAAATATTCACCTCTTCGCGGGTAGCGCTATGCCCTACAGTTAGTTCTATTGCATGTTCAAAATCTTCGTTGCTGATATTGGCGGGTTTGGTCCCTAGTTTATCCTCTATATAATGAGTGGAAGATACCAGCAGATTGCTTATAGGGCGGAATATTTTGTTCATTGCCTGCAGTATAGGCGCGGAAAAGAGCGCCATACGCATATTGTTTTGCGTAGCGTATACCTTAGGTAGTACCTCACCAAACAGTACGAGCAAAAATGTTACCGCTAATACCTGCACTACAAACGACTCCCAGGAAGGGACATTTTGCGGTAAGATACCGCTGATGAGCAGGTTGGTAGTGATAACAATGGCTATATTGATAAAGTTGTTAGCTACCAGTATTGTAGCCAGCAATAGTTTTGGATGATCGAGCAATTGTAATACCTGGCGTGCGCTTGCCTCCTCTTTTAGCTTCAGGTAATTAATGTCCTTAGCTGTTAATGAAAAGTATGCTGTTTCTGCACCTGCGGTAATAGCAGTGAAGAGCAGCAAAATAAGGATGATGATGATGAGTATAGTGGCGTTTGACGCTGAAAACGCGTGAGCGGCCTGTAAAAATATATTGAAGAATATCGTTTCTCCGTCGGAAGCACTTCCCAAGGTATGACTGGTTTGGTCTGTTTCAAAATTAAAAAAAGGAAGCCAATAAAATGCTTCCTTTTTTCATCTGTAAAATTTTATTAAAAAGGCAGGTCGTCTTTTACGGGGCCAATATTAGGATCATAACTAAGATCGGGTGCAGATATGTTAATATCTCCGGAATTCTGGGTTTCCCCCTCGCCATGATGCGGCACGTCGCCGTTTTCTTTACGCTTGTCCAGCATCACCATATTATCGCCTACAATTTCTGTGCTGAACCTTCGGTTCTTGTCCTTATCTTCCCAACTGCGGGTGCGCAGGCGGCCCTCAATGAACACCAGGCTGCCTTTATGAAGGAATTTCTGTGCAAGCTCGGCCAATCCACGCCAAAGAACTACAGTATGCCATTCGGTTTGTGATACAAGGTTACCGTTCTTGTCTTTAAAAGTTTCAGTAGTTGCCAGCGGAAATTTGGCAACAGCTATATTCCCTTCCAGGTATTGCAGATCCGGTTCTCGTCCTAAATTGCCAATCAACATAACCCTATTAACGCCCCTCATGATTGTTCGTATTTAATCAATTATGATAATTCTACATCTATTAAGTATTAAAAATAAAAAATTTTTTCTAAAAAAGAAACAATCGTTTTAGGGAAGCCATAATTATTTAATTCCTTTAACGGTACCCAAATTCCATCTTCCGGTAATGGGTAATTTGCCGGTTTATAATGCAAACGGTAAAAGCTAAAATGTATCAGCTGGTGGGTGAGACGTTGTTTTGCCTTACCCATATATTCCAGGCTTTCATTTAGTTCCAGTTTTTTGAATTGATCCGTAACGGTGATATCCTGAACTTCATTGCCTGTTTCTATAAGTAAAGGCTCAAACAAGTTTTGCCAGATATCTTGTTCCGTACGTTTGTGTATCCAAAGCCTATCCTTGTGAGTTAATAACAGGTAATGGAAGTACCGCGTTTTTACGACCAGCTTTTTTGTTTTAACCGGGAGCAGGGATATAATTCCCTTATGATAGGCAACGCAATGTTTTTGCAGCGGACAGTTTTCGCACCCAGGTTTTTGTGGTGTACACAGCATAGCGCCAAGGTCCATGATGGCCTGGTTGTATGCTGCTGAATCCCCGGTGTGTAAGAGATCCCCGGCAAGCTGATGGAAGAACTTTTTCCCTTCCGTGCTGTCTGTAGCTGTGTCGATACCAAAGTAGCGGGCCAGCACACGATACACATTCCCATCTACTACGGCATGTGGCAAGCCATATGCAAATGAGGAAATGGCAGCTGCTGTATAGGGGCCAATTCCTTTTAATGCGAGTATTTCATCGTATGTGGCAGGGAACTTTCCTTTCAGCTCCCCTGCAATATGGCGGGCAGTAGCCAGCATATTCTTGCAACGATTGTAGTATCCAAGCCCTTGCCATATCCTGAATACTTCTTCATCGGGCGCCTTGGCAAGATGCCCGATGGAAGGATATGCTTCTGTAAATCGTTGATAATAAGGCAATCCCTGCAGGGCGCGTGTTTGTTGTAATATTATCTCAGACAACCATATTTTGTACGGGTCTTTTTCTGATTTCCAGGGCAAGCTGCGATCGTTATCTGTATGATGCCAGGACATCAGGCTGCGGGTAAAATATTTCCGCTGAGCTTTGGATATTTCCATTGAATGCAATTTACATACGGGGGCCGACGTGGTATATTTTTTTATCGAAAAAGTGAAGACTAAAATTTACTTTTGCGGCACAATTCGTTTTTAAATGGAGATCAACAAGCTGAAGGATATAGCAGCACAGGTACGCAGGGATATTGTTAGAATGGTGCATGGAGTACAAAGTGGCCACCCCGGTGGGTCGCTGGGTTGTACAGAGTATTTGGTTGCGCTGTACTTCCAGATCATGAAGCACGACCCCAATTTTAAAATGGATGGGGTAGGTGAGGACATATTCTTCCTTTCCAACGGACATATTTCACCGGTTTTCTATAGCGTGTTGGCACGTGCCGGCTACTTTGATGTTGCCGAACTGGCTACATTCCGCAAGTTGGATTCTCGCCTGCAAGGCCATCCTACTACACATGAGCATTTGCCGGGTGTACGCATTGCCAGCGGTTCTTTGGGGCAGGGTATGAGTGTAGCGTGCGGAGCCGCACTTACTAAAAAGCTGAATGGAGATAAGCAACTGGTTTTTTCGCTGCATGGTGATGGTGAGCTACAGGAAGGACAGAATTGGGAAGCTATTATGTTTGCAGCCCATCATAAAATAGATAACCTGATAGCTACTATAGATGTTAATGGCCAGCAGATCGACGGCCCTACCAGTAAGGTAATTGATCTTGGTTCGCTGAAAGCAAAATTCGAAGCATTTGGCTGGCAGGTGCTAGAGCAAACCAATGGTAACGACATGGAACAGGTTGTTGCTACCCTGGAACAGGCAAAATCTGAAACAGGTAAGGGGAAGCCCATCTGTATATTATTACATACTATTATGGGTAAGGGTGTTGATTTTATGGAAGGTACGCATGAATGGCATGGCATAGCGCCAAGCGATGTGCAACTGGAAAAAGCACTGGAGCAATTACCTGTAACACTGGGCGATTACTAATGGTTAAATGTTTAATCGATATTTAAGCCTGTTTTAAAACAGGCTTTTTTATTTTTATCTATTGAATCCTTAGATGTAAGAGGTTGATTATTTTAGATTGAAGCGGCACATCCAAATATTAATATGTGTATTGGCAATTTTTGCGGTCAATACAACCAAGGCGCAATCCGTTCACATCCTTGATAAGCCGTTCCCGGTGGTAGATTCTACTTTGGACTCTATCTGGACATCCTACATGCAACTCGATACCATTCAAGGTTTGCAAAAGGTTAAGGATCTGAGACTATGGGGCGCTAAACAGAAAAATGATTATGTAAAATATGGTACAAGGCTGGCAGAGCTGAAGTACTATATTTATAAGATCAAGGGGTTTCGTAATGCCGATAGCGAGTTTACTAAATTAATAGCAGATGTTGAGGACAAGCCGGCCGAATTGCGCGCGCAGGTATACTACGTATATTCATTATATTTATTTAACGATTATAGCACAGCTCTTGCTGCTTTCGAAAATGGCCTAAACGCTTATGACATATATTCTAAGCTCACCGCGAGACAGTTTCCAAAGAAATCTTTATGCCTATTCAATCTAGGTATCAGCTATTATCGCTTTAAGGATTATGAAGACGGGAAGAAAATATTTCTGGAGTCGATAGCTGCCCGGCCGTTATATAAGGCGCCACTTAAAGAAATGATCTATAATGCTTTGGCATTATGTTACCGGAATACGGGCGTTTACGATTCTGCATTATATTATTTTCACGAGGCATACCAGATGTCCATAAGGCCGGATTCTGTATGGATGGGCATTATTATCGGCAATATCGGAATAACTTATTATCTGCAAGGCAAATACGACGAGGCAATCCCATTATTACAAACTGATATAAGGCTTGGGTTAAGGGGAACACAGGTATCCAATACCGCCAAATCAATAGCCGTACTTGGCGATATATACCTGAATACAGGCAAAGAAGCCGAAGGAATGAAACTGTTGAAGCAGGCATATCACTTAATAGATAGCAATAATAAGTGGACTGATTATGACCTGCTGCAATATGTATATCCGATACTTGCCAAAGCGTATATTAAAAATGGCAATGCGGCATTGGCCTACGCATTCCTGGATTCTGCACTAAGGGTGCGGGATAGTATTGGTAGTCAAAGAAATGCACTGACATTGGCAAAGGCAAAGCAGAACCTGGCCACACAAAAGTACAATATGAAGGTGAGGGAAGCGGAGTCGCAAAGGAACTTTAATGTATTGTTGCGGGATGCATTGATAGTGGGTATCCTTTTGCTTGCGGTAATTGCTTTATTGATTATCAACAGGCAAAAGATCAGGCATAACCAAAACCTTCAAAAGCTGGAAGTGGAGAAATGGAAAGCCGAAGTGGACAAAAGGCGAGCAGAAAGTGAGCTGGTGACTGCTGAACACCGGCTGGCGGACTTTACCCGCAGCCTGAAGGAAAAGAATGAACTTATAGAACAGTTTGCTAGTGAGATAGAACGTTACAAAACAATCTCAAGCGAACAGGACCGGGTTAGTCAGCAAGATGCGCTGCTCCAACTTCAGCGGTCAACTATTCTTACCGATGATCAATGGGAGGATTTTCGCAGCCTTTTCGAACAAGTACATTCCGGCTACCTGAACCGGTTGAGAGAAAAACTGCCATTACTTACCCCTGCAGAAACCCGTTTTATTACCCTTAGTAAACTAAAGTTATCCAACAAAGAGATGGCCGGGGTACTGGGTATTAGTAATGATGCTGTACGTATGAGCAAGCATCGGCTACGGAAAAAGCTGAATCTCACCACCGATGAAGAATTAGAGCAGGTCATCGAAACCATCTAAAACACTGCATTTTCCTATTAGTTACGTTTTAGTTACGCCCATTTTTTGTGTAAAAATGAGTGCTAAGCTACATTTGAACTGATGACGCCCCCACGCAAAACATCATTGCCAAGAATGAGCAGATACACAGTATGGTCAGCCCTGGTTTTGGCTGCCGCCCTGGCAATGATCGTATTAGTGTTGTTTAGGTTTGGGGGATCCGTTAAGTAAAGAATTTCAGATGGCTATAAGCCAATTAATACCTCTGTGGGTGAAGTAGCATACACTCCTCTCAATTGTAAAAGAAAAAAGCCCCGTTTCTCCGGGGCTTTTTTGGTGTCTTGAGCAGCAACTTTTTATTGGCTTAAGATATCTCTTGATATTACAAGTTTCTGAATTTCAGAAGTTCCTTCGCCGATGGTGCACAATTTGCTGTCGCGGTAGAATTTCTCAACCGGGAAGTCTTTGGTATAACCATAGCCACCAAATATCTGTACTGCATCGGTTGATATCTGTACACATATTTCAGAAGCATAATATTTAGCCATTGCAGATTCCTTAGTCATTTTCTCGCCCTTATTCTTTTTATCGGCAGCCTGGTAAATCAATGCTTCAGCAGCTTCTATTTTTACCAGCATATCTGCCAGCTTAAAAGCAATTGCCTGGAAGTTAGATATCGGCTGATCGAACTGGTGGCGTTCCTTAGAGTATTTCAGGGAAGCTTCATAGGCGCCCTTAGCTATTCCAAGGGAAAGGGCAGCAATGGAGATACGTCCGCCATCCAGCACTTTCATAGCCTGTTTGAATCCTTCTCCTACCTCGCCAAGACGCTGAGCGTCAGAAATGCGGCAATTGTCAAATACCAGTTCTGCAGTTTCAGATGCACGCATACCCAGTTTATTCTCCTTCTTACCTGCAGAGAAACCCGGAGTGCCGCGTTCTACTACAAAGGCAGTTACGTTATTTTTAGCGCGTGGCTCACCTGTGCGGCAGAGCACTACTGCTACATTGCCACTGATACCGTGTGTGATCCAGTTTTTAGTACCATTTATGATCCAGTCATCACCATCGCGAACAGCTGTACAACGCATATTGCCCGCATCGCTACCTGTGTTCGCTTCTGTAAGGCCCCAGGCACCTATCCATTCACCACTTGCCAGTTTAGGCAGGTATTTTTGCTTTTGCTCTTCGTTGCCGAATGTAAGGATATGGCCTGTGCACAGTGAATTGTGCGCCGCAACAGACAATCCTATAGAACCACAAACCTTAGCGATCTCGCTGATAACGGTAACGTATTCGAAGTAGCTAAGGCCGGAACCACCATATTCTGTAGGTACCAGAACACCCATCAAACCTAACTCGCCCATTTTGTGAAAAAGATCGATCGGGAATTTTTGCGATTCATCCCATTCCATCATCTGTGGGCGGATGTTTTTGTTAGCAAAATCACGGATCATTTCTGCAATGCTAACCTGGGTATCTGTATAGTTGAAATTCATAATATGGTAGACGAATAAATCAGGGTGCAATTTTACGACTTTTTCCTAATGTGACCATTAGTGGCGGTGCTTATTTCAGCCTCGACCGGTCTATTTGTATATAAGGCTCCAGCCGGTCATAATCTTCCTGTGTCAGTGTATATACTTTTTTCAGTTCTTCCTTATTATAGAACACCTTCCCTTTGGCACGCCAATGCAGAAATATAGCGGTAGTTTTTTCCCTCAGCCCTAATTTTCGTAACCCTATGCTGTCGACAGAGTTAGGGTCGAACACAAACATTTTTATTTTGACCCCAGCCGTTGTTTTTTCGGTTCTGGTAACCGGCTGAATATAATTGCTCTTTTTTTGCGGGAACGTGTCTGCATGGGTATTATTATATGTTGGCGGATCTTTGATGGTGGAAGCTTTTAGCTGCCGCCATTGAGCGTTTAGCCGTGCTTCCTGCTCCCGGTTATATGATGGATGCACCCATTCATGCATTGTTGCCTTTACTGCAAGAAGTATAGCTATTAATAGGAGCAGTGAAATGATGCCGAGTCTTTCGGTACGGGTAAATGATGTAAAAGCACGTCCTGCTTTCATAAGCTGAAAATAGTAAAACCTTTATATTGCGGCATGAAATCTTTTGCCAGCGATAATTATGCAGGCGTGCTGCCTGAAGTGATGGAAGCCTTACAAAAGGCCAATCACGAACACGCAAGATCTTATGGCGCCGACGAAATTACGGCAAGAGTAAAGAAATTATTCTGCGAAGTGTTTCATGCAGATGTAGAAGTATTCTTTGTATTTAATGGCACCGGTGCTAATGTATTGAGCATCAGCAGTACTACGCAGTCCTTTAATTCTGTGATCTGCGCTGATATATCTCATATATATAATGATGAATCATCGGCACCGGAAACATTTACCGGTTGCAGATTTTTCCCGGTGTCATCAAACGCTAACGGTAAGCTAACGCCGGAGGTAGTGGAGGAGAGGCTGATACGCAAAGGAGATATGCATTATGCGCAAACCAGGTTGCTCTCTGTAACACAAGCTACGGAGTATGGTACTGTATATACACCTGATGAACTGAAAACATTAACTACGCTGGCGCATGAGCATGATCTGTATGTGCATATGGATGGCTCGCGCTTCTTTAATGCGGCTGCCGGATTGGGATGTTCTTTCGATCAAATAAGCGGAGATGCGGGGATAGATATATTGTCGTTAGGCGGTACCAAAGCCGGTATGATGTTTGGCGAAGCCGTAGTGGTATTTAATAAACAACTGGTGCCACAAATTGCTTACAAGCATAAACAAGCGATGCAACTGGCTTCTAAAACACGTTTTATTTCTGCCCAGTTTGAAGCCATGCTACTTAATGATACATGGAAAAAACATGCAAGCCATGCCAATGAAATGGCACAATACCTGGCCGCTTCCATATCCCGCTATCCCGGGGTGAAAGTGAATAACCAGGTACAAGGCAGTGCCGTATTTGCAGAACTGCCGAGGGAATGGAATACGCCACTGCAGGCGAAGTATCCTTTTTACATATGGAAAGAAGCTACGAACGAAGCGAGACTGATGTGCAGCTTTGATACTACAAAAGAGGATATTGATGCATTTACCGGCCTGATGAACAATTTATAGCAATCTTACTCTTACATAAATAAAATGGTGGGCGGCACAATTTGTGCCGCCTTTTATGTTAGCATCACCAAAACTTATCAAAAGTTTCACATGTATTATCAACTTTTGTATATACATTCGTATTGCCAATTGATGTATATACAATAATTTATCACATTCATAAAACATAAACTATGCAAAAAACAACATGGAAAATTGATCCTGCACACTCGGAGATCACCTTTAAAACTAAGCACCTGATGATAACAACCGTAACAGGCCATTTTAAAACGTTCGACCTGGAAGTGGAAACAGAGGGTGATGATTTTACTAAAGCGAGCAAAGTACGCTTTACTGCAGACATAGATTCCATTAGTACCAATAACGAACAAAGAGATGCACACCTGAAAAGTGCAGATTTCTTTGATGCAGCTAACCATCCGCAACTGGTGTTTGAAGGCACAAAAGTTGAGGGCTCAGGAGATAGCTATAAACTGCATGGCAACCTTACGATGAGGAGCACGACTAAACCAATAACGCTGGATGTGGAATTTGGAGGTATCGTTACAGACCCATACGGACAAACCAAAGCAGGCTTTACTGTAGATGGTAAGGTGAAACGTAAAGAATACGGACTAACATGGGATGCTATAACCGAAGCGGGAAAGATAGTGGTAAGTGACGAAATAAAAATACATGCAGAAGTGCAGATAGTGAAACAAGCGTAGATATCAATATTGTTCTAAAAAAGTAAAGCCCCGTTAAGATAAACGGGGCTTTATTGTTAGCTGATGTTTGTTAGTTTTTTCAGCAGCTTCCTGTTCTCTCTTTTGTGCATGATGTTATAAATGCGAGAGTAGATAACAGGGAGTATTAATAAAGTGAGCAGGGTAGAAGTAATCAAACCACCGATTACCACAATAGCTAATGGCTTTTGAGTTTCAGAACCAATCCCCGTGCTAATAGCGGCCGGTAGCAAACCGATTGCAGCCATTAAAGCCGTCATTACTACGGGGCGAACACGGGATATCACACCTTGTTCTATCGCTTCGCGCAATGGCATTTTGGCTTCCAGGTTTTTTCGGAATACGGTTATCAATATCACACCATTTTGTATACACACGCCAAATAAGGCTATAAAACCTATACCCGCGCTGATGCTAAAGTTCATGCCGGTAATGTGTAATGCAAGAATACCACCTATCAGTGCAAACGGTACGTTCATGATGGTGAGGACTGCATCTTTTACATTGCCGTAAGTAACAAACAATATCATGAAGATGCCGAGCAAACAAAGCGGTACCACTTGTGCTAAAGTATGGCCGGCACGCTGTGCATTTTCAAATTCACCATTCCAGGTCATGGTATAGCCATCAGGCAACTTTACATGTGCGGCTACTTTCTTTTGTGCTTCTGCTATGGTACTTCCAAGGTCGCGGCCACGGATAGAGAACTTCACCGGTATATAACGGGCATTATTATCGCGATAGACGAATGATGGCCCTGTAAGCTCCTTGATATCGCATATCTCCTTGATAGGAATTTTAGCGCCATCCTGTGTAGGTACGCGGAGCTGTTCTATTTTCTCCTGTGTGTTACGCGCATCGGATATATAACGTACACGTACATCAAACTTACGCTCACCCTCGTATAGCTGTGTTGCTGCTTTACCACCCAAAGCCATTTCGATAACTGCATTGGCATCCTGCACATTGATACCATAGAGTGCCATCTTTTTCTGATTCAGCTCTATGCGGAACTCAGGCTGGCCGAGGTTACGCAATACACCAAGGTCTTCTACACCCTGTACCGTTCTTAGCTGGTCCATTACCTGGTCGGCAAGACTATCCAGTTGCTTAAAATTAGGCCCGAATATTTTTACTGCCAGTGATGCCGGTACGCCTGCAACGGCCTCTTCTACATTATCACGTATAGGTTGTGAATAGTTGTACAGCACACCCGGTATTTTCGATAATTCGCTGTTCAGTGTATCTACCAGTTTATCAGGCGTCATTCCCTTTTTCCATTCTTCTTTTGGTTTCAGATCCACAGCGATCTCTACATTGAAGAAGCCTTTAGGGTCTGTACCATCTACTGTACGTCCCACCTGCGCCATAGTATGCCTTACCTCCGGATGTTTCGCAATCATGTCCATCATCTTACGGGCCATCTCGTTCGATAGATCGAGCGATGCACTCATAGGCAGCTGTGCCTTTACCCATAATGCACCTTCATCTAATTCAGGAAGGAATTCCGAACCCAGGAACTTGGCAGAAGCGAAGGAGAGCACCATAATAACTACCGCGGTAGTAATACTCTGCACCTGGTGCGTATATACATATCTGAAAGCCCTGCCAATATTTTTCTCAAAGAACTCAACTACTACATTGTGTTTTTCGCGTACATTCTTTTTAAGCAATACACTCGCAAATGCGGGAACGAATGTGAGTGTATATATAAGGGCACCCAGCAATGCAAAGCCTAATGTGAATGCAAGGGGTGAAAACATTTTACCTTCTACCTTCTGAAAGGCAAAGATGGGTATGAGGCAGGTAAGGATAATGATCTTGGAGAAGAAGATGGCTTTACCCATTTCTGTACCCACATTTTTAAACAATCCAAGCTTGGCCAGTTTATTGAACTTCTCCATCCCCACTTCTTTGGCCTTATGGTCCAATGCTACAAACAGCCCTTCTACCATCACTACGGCACCATCTATGATGATACCAAAGTCAACCGCGCCCATGGATAGCAGGTTAGCCGTCATACCTTTTAGCCGCATGAGCATAAAAGCAAACAGTAGGGCTAACGGAACAATCAGGCCCACAATGAGTGTCGTGCGCCAGTCGGCCATGAAAATGAGGACAATAAGCGTAACAAGTATGATACCTTCAAACAGGTTGTGCAATACCGTATGCGTTGCATATTCCATCAGGGTGGTACGATCATAAAATGGTACGATCTTCACATCCTTAGGCAGAATATGGTTATTGAGTTCTGCCACCTTATCGTGTACACGGTTTAGCACCTCTTCAGCATTTTCACCTTTACGCATTACCACAATACCTTCTACCACATCATCGTCATTATCTCTATGTACCTGGCCAAGGCGTGGTTTTTCTGTTTCTGCCACGTTGGCGATATTACGTATCAGGATAGGAACGCCATTGATCTTGGTAACGATGATGTCCCTGATCTCGTCGATGTTATTCAACAAACCGATACCACGCACTACAAATGCCTGCCCGTTCTTGGTCAATACATCGCCACCTACATTGATATTACTTTTGGCAACGGCATTATATACATCGAGCGATGTGAGCCCGTAATTGAGTATCTTGGCTGGATCTACCTGGATCTCGTATATCTTCTCTCCGCCACTGAATGTGTTTACGTCTGCTATGCCGGGGATGGATTTAAACTGCCTGTCGAGCACCCATTCCTGTATCGTGTTTAGCTCTCGTATGCTTCGGATCTTACTTTTGAGTGTATAACGATAAACCTCACCCGTTGGGCCATAAGGGGGCTGCACATCCGGCTTAATGCCATCGGGCAAATCTATATTGCTGATGCGGCTAAATACCTGTTGGCGGGCAAAGGCGTCATCTACACCATCATCAAATATCAGGCGCACATAAGAGAGCCCGAAAGATGATGTAGACCGCAGGTTTACTTTTTTCTGCACGGAGTTTAGCTCTGTTTCCAGTGGTATGGTTACAAATTTTTCTACCTCTTCGGCACTTCTGCCCGGCCATTGGGTAATGATAATGATCTGGGTATTGGTTACATCCGGAAAGGTTTCGATGGGGGTGTTACGATAACTTATGTACCCGATAACGGCCAATGCACCGGTAAGAAAGAATACCAGGTACCTGTGGCGTAACGAAAAATGGATGATCTGTTTGATGAACTTGTTCATAAATAAATAAGTGTTGGACGCGGGTGAGCGCCAAAAGAGTCAAATAAAAAAGAGGGTAAAAATCCTATCCCGGCTCCATTAAAAGGTCTATCAGGTGTGTATTCAGCATAAAAGAATACAACACGAAGACAAGCCCTGCAAGCCCCAGTAAGAATTTACCTTTTCCGGCCATTTTATCAGGCACAATATTAATACATAAGAGGCTGTAAAAATGTTAAATCTGCTACAGCGAGCGGATAAATTTAATAACAGCCTGCCTGTCGGCCTTGCTAAGCTGAGAGAACTTTGTTTTGGATTGTTCTGCTTCACCACCATGCCATAAGATAGCTTCTTCGATAGTACGCGCCCTGCCATCGTGCAGATAGTACGGAGTGCCGTTTGTTTTCTCGAAAAGGCCTATACCCCACAGCGGGGCAGTGCGCCATTCCTTGCCATTTGCCAGGAAATCGTTATAGTTATCAGCGAGGCCATCGCCCATATCGTGCAGCAACAGATCTGTAAAAGGTTGTATGCGTTGGTTGGATATTGCAGGGAGTGTAAGATCTACACCGGTCTGAACAATGGGTTTATGACAGCCGGAACAGTTCAGTTGGTTGAAGAGTTCCTTGCCATGTTTTACCTCCGGGTCTGTAACATTTCTGCGGGCCGGTACGGCAAGTGTGCGCACATAAAATGCTACTGCGTTTAATATGCTATCAGGCAGTTCAGGATCATCACTCCTGCCATCGAATTGCGCCTGGCCGTAACAGCTTTCCATGGGTACAATACTGCTGGTAATACCCATATCCTGGTTGAAAGCACCTGCCACCTGTGTTTTTACAGTGGCGGTATTTGCCTTCAGGCCAAAGCGGCCCAGTTCTTTTCTTTTGGTTTCTGCATTATACACATAGTTAGGGCGCCCGCTGATACCATCATGGTCTGCATCGTTTTCATCTGCGTAAGACAGGATGGTGCTCTCGGGAATGTTCTCTAACAAACCGAGGCCAAACACCGGTGGTGCCAGGCGTGGGGAAAGTGAGTATGCCCCTGTAATATGCATATAAGCATTCTGCATGGTATAGGTAGGCTTACGGAGTGTTACCGTTTCCCCATCAGGATAGGTATAGCTTACATTACTGTAGCTGATATTTACTTTACACTCTGCCTGCTTGCCGAACACGGAGTTATCCTGCAACTGTCCGCCATAGCCACTCATACCTGCGGGGCCACCAAAATCATTATTGTCTGCGGTGCTGATGCGGAAAAGCAGGGAAGAGGTAACATCGCCGGCTGTAGGTGTTCCTTTACCATCGTTGTGATGGCAGGATATACAGGATACGTTATTGAATATCGGCCCCAGCCCGCTATTGACAGGAGCGGGAGCCGATACATAAGTTTGCTCAAACGCCGCATCTCCTAATTCATGTGCGTGCATATCATTATCACTAAGGCCGGATATAGCATGTGTGAAAGCCCTGGAGGTTTCATCAAAAATAGTAGCTATACCGCCGCTCAAACGCTCGTCATAACTGTCTTCGCTAAATGGTTGTGCTTTTCGGCACATAGCGAACAGTGTAGTAATGCTGACAATGAAAAGTAGTACGGTCGTTTTTTTCATATTGCCCAAAGGCTTTTAAGAAATTAATCTGTAATGTATTGGATGATGAATGGTTTTAGTTCGCCTTCCAGTGTTTCTTTCAGCTCGTTCAGGGCATTCATGGTATTTTGTGCCTGTACCCGCTGGTTGATGATGGCATCTTCGTAGAACACGGTAATGTTGTCAAAAGAGTTGATGGCAGCCGTCATCTGTGTTTGCAGCTTGTTATCCAATGCTACATTCTTGCTGCTTACCAGGTCGTTGATACCTAAGCCATCTTCTTTGTATTTGCCAATGTACACATTGCGCAGGCCTACCAGGTTGTTCTTAAAGTCTGCAAGCGAGTTGCCTGAGTATGGAGATTCTACCAACTGAGGATCCCGGGCATCGAAAGGCTCTTTCATTTTGCCTTCACCTACTTCTTCGCATATAGAGATCATCGACTCAACGATGGCAAGATAAGCCTCCTGCTTTTTAGCATATTTAGCACTGCCGTTACCTGCGGTCATTACCTGCTTTGCAAAGTTTACAGGGTCTGCCGTCCAGCTTTGGTACAGATCGTGGCACGTACTTTTCAGGTCAGTCGCCAGGCTGATCATATATTTCTTTTGGCGTGCGGTAATGTCTGCCGCTTTGCGGTCGCCATGATTACCGAAGATGATGTATTCTATAGGGTGATAACCGCGCAAGGATAATGTAGCCGACTGTATATCGCTTACTTCCAGGTTGTTGCTGCTGTTAAGTAGCGAATCCATCTGTACATAATCGGTAGGCCATGTATCCATGTTAGGATCATAATCGTTGTCTTCTACAGGGCCAAACAGAAAGCCTTCACATTGCTCCCATATGGTACGCATATTCTTCCATGATGTGCGTGCAATGGCCAGGTTATCTTCTGTAGGGTTGTCATTGAGTGTTTGTAAAGAGCTGTACAGGTTGTCTGATGCATCTGCAAGGTCTTTATATCCCGGTACTGCCACTTTATTTGTAAAATCTTCCAGTACCTGCTGCTTCATCGTATTGAAGTCTGTGGTTACAGGTGTCGGATCTTCAGTTTTATGACAGGCGCTTGCCAGCATTATGGTAGCACCGAGTGCTATAACGAGTTTGTGTTTCATGTTCTACTATTCTTCGCTGTTTGGTATGGAAATAAAAATTGACTGATCCTGTACGGTGGTTGCATAGGTAGTGAGTGGTAGTTCTGCGGGGCCTTGCGTTACGGCACCCTTCTTGTCGAAGTGGCTACCATGCAGGCTGCATTCAAACCCGTCTGCATTTACACTAAGCTGGTTGTCCATATGCGTACATTTCATCAGTATAGCGGTATAGGTGCCGTCTTCTTCTTTATGTACGGCGATATCGTAATACCAATGTTTGATACGGACAAACTGCAGGTTACCTGTTTCGAAAAGAGAAAGCGGTATCTCTGCCTGCTTGTTCTCGTTGATAGTGGTTTTATAGACTTTGTTCTTACTGCCTGCATAGCTAAGCAGGGTAGGTAACATAGTACCTGCCGCTGCCAGCAGGCAAAAGCTACAACCTGTTTTTATGAATTGCCTTCTTTGCATTAGAATGAATAACCGATACCGAGGTTCAACAATGTGTTCGTGGTTTGATATGGGAGTGCATTAGGGGCTGGATTGATGATGAGCCCGGGGTTTTGATCGCCTGTGTTTACAAACTGTACGTCTGCTTTTATTACTACGTTAGGTATAGGAAGGTAGCTAAAGCCTGCAAACAGGTGTGATTGTTTCAGCGTACCATCATAGATACCATCAGGTGCTGTTGGCATTTCTGCATTCAGGTCAAACATTTCGTAGCGGGTAAACACTACTAACTGGCCTTGCTTTTTATATCCCTTAAAGAGGTGCAGTAGATCATAACCTACTTCTGCATAAGCGCCATACATAGCTTTAGCAGTGTTCTTGCCATACGCAGCATTGATCTTATCTGCCTCAGGGAAGCTTATATAAGTACCCAATACTTTTGCCTGCCATCCCTTGTTTGCATACTGCACATCAGCTTCGCCCAGGTAGATAGGCGTACCGAATGCGCCACTGTTCAGCTTCAGGCTGTCTGCACCACGTGGACTAAGGCCTACCGTGCCACCCATATAACCAGATACCTGGAATTTGAACCTGCCGGGCTGATATTGTATAGAAGCATTTACTGCAAGGTTATTGGCAGTTGCCAGTCCGCCCTCTGCACGGCCTTCTACAATGCCTGTACCATGCTCAAAGTTGGCAGAGTTAAGCCCATTGATCAATGATACTGTATAATGTACCGGTGCGCTGTTGAGGCCACCATAGAAACCGATACCTAATTCGCGCCAGGTGGCTGGGATCACCAAAGACTCTACCAACGGGCGATGTACACCATTGAAGTTTACAGGCAGGTGGTTTTCGTTGAGGATGCCTATACGTGGTATGAATAAACCTGCAACGATATAGTTTTTAGGATTGATGCTGAATTTAAGGAAGGCCTGCTCCATAGATATCTCTCCCTTTTGTTCCATACCGGCAACAAGGGCGTTTTCTATCTCCATCTCAGAGAAGAAGGAAATGCGGGAATTGAACTGGTGCCCTACGAACAGTACCACCCTGTCGAGGCTGGCGGTAGATTGCTGCAAGTTGGTATTGCGGGTGTAATACGCGCTGCCGTAACCTGAGATAACTGTTTTTTGCTTAACAAGCCCTGAATGCAGGGAATCTTCGTTTGTAATGATCTGTTGTGCAGGAGTGCGGTACTGTGCATGAGCTGCATTACCTATAACTGCTGCGGACGCTAAAAGAAGTAGTTTTTTCTTCATGTATTGACACAAAAATGTGCGCGAAGAAAAAACTAATCCTTGTCTTTGGTTTTCAGAATCGGGAAAAATATGATCAGCATCAGGAATTTCTTCCTGATGCTGATCATTTACCACTTCTTATAAGCCTTTTTGTTAAACTGTTTCTTTTTGGGAGCCTGGTTGGTATGTACTGCATCGGGCCTTGCTACCACCTCTTTATTCTTTGGCAGGTTGATCTTCACCAATCCTGAACCGCTGGCAGGATAAGGGTGTTTTTCGATGACCGGTATCTTCATGCCTATCAGCTTTTCGATACCCTTCAGGTTGTCCTTTTCTTCCTCGTCGCAGAAAGAGTAGGCTACACCTTCAAGCCCCGCACGGCCTGTACGGCCAATACGGTGTACATAGGTTTCTGGTACTTCGGGCAGATCGAAATTGATAACATGGCTCAACTGGTCGATATCTATACCACGGGCAGCTATGTCAGTAGCCACCAATACTTTTATCTGTCCTGATTTGAAATTGGTCAGTGCCCTTTGGCGTGCATTTTGCGATTTATTGCCATGGATGGCTTCCGCTATGATGCCGTCTTTATACAAGTCCTTCACTACTTTATCGGCACCGTGCTTGGTGCGGGTAAATACCAGTGCGCTCTTCACCACAGGATCTTTCAGCATAAAGGCCAGGAGCTTCTTCTTGTCCTTCTTATCTACATACAGCAGGTACTGGTCTATCTTTTCTGCAGTGCTTGATACCGGCGTAACTTCCACTTTCTCCGGCTTCACCAAAATGGTATCTGCCAGCTTTTGTATTTCCGGCGGCATAGTAGCAGAGAAGAAGAGCGACTGCCTTTTATGGGGCAGCTTAGCAACAACCTTCTTTACATCGTGTATAAAGCCCATATCCAGCATACGGTCTGCTTCATCCAGCACAAAGATGTTGATATGGCTAAGGCTGATGAACCGCTGGTCTATAAGATCTAATAAACGTCCGGGAGTAGCTATCAGTACATCTACACCTGCCTTCAGCCCTTTTACCTGGTTGCCTTGCGGCACACCGCCAAATATCACTAAATGCTTTACACGCAGGTGGCGGCCATAAGCTTCAAAACTTTCGCCTATCTGTATCGCCAGTTCACGCGTAGGGGTAAGTATCAGTACCTTGATGTTCTTATGCCCGTTGTCTATTGGCGGGCGGCTCAGTAACTGTAATATTGGTAAGGCAAAAGCTGCTGTTTTACCGGTACCTGTTTGGGCAACACCCAGCAGGTCTTTCTCTTGCAGTATAATGGGGATGGCTTGTTCCTGTATAGGGGTGGGTTGCGTATATCCTTCTGTTTGCAGCGCATCCAATAATGGAGCTACAAGATTTAATTCTTTAAAATTCATTTATAAAATTGAGAGGCCGGCTTAATATTCTAATTAATTGTAAACAAGGTAGGAAGTCAGCTATTAAAATTAAAGTGCAAAGATAGGGTATATTTATTTAATGGGTTTTGATGTGTTGTAATAGGCTGTTAATTTAGTGCCCGAAAACTACAACCAATGCGCACCCTGAAATTACTGTTCACTATCCTTATTGCTTTTGGCTTTACTTACAATGCAGCTGCACAGAATGGTGAGCTCTTTAAGATAGATGTTGCGTACATTATTAAAGACGAAACGGCATGCAATAGCCTGAAGATAATAGACCAGAGACCTGATAAAGAGGATATTGGTTATGTATCCCGTGGTTATAAGGGCCGCTTCTCATTGGTAACCGGGCAATCAATCGAAGACTATCTACCCGCAGTATATGATGAAATGCGTGTGGGAGAAAAAGATGGAGATCAGCTTCTTTTAGTACTGTATGATTTGCAGATAAAAGATAGGGTAGGAGATGATGAATCCGGTATATTTTATGTGAGCGGAGACTTTTTCAGGGGCAATGGAGATAACTACCATTACGTGGCATCCCTGGATTCTCTTTACGAAGTTCGCTCTGAGACAGATGTAACAGACCGGTTACTGAGTGGATCTCAAGTGCAGATACAATTACTGCTGGCAGAGTATGGTAGCATGCAGGCGGTGGATAGTAAGGTGTATACTCTTGCAGCGGCATCTGCCAAACGTAAGACAGATAAACAAGCCTATCCGATATATACAACTGCCAATTTTAAGAAAGGTATTTACTATACGGTTGATCAGTTTTTGAACAACGCACCGGTAGATACACCCTTTGTGAAGAAAACCTATATCCGGGACAATGGCTTGAAAACAAATTACCTGCATTATCTGAATGAGAAAGGCAAAACAGGTAAACAAATTGACGAGGCTACTTTCTTTGCTGCCTTCGATGGTACCGATTGGTGGGTGCCTAATATTAATTATTGCACCATCATGCGCTACCAGAACGGAGAGTTTTATGCGACTAAGTTCTTTAATCAAAGATACGCGGGTACCTATAGCAGCGCGGCATCGGACGTGGGGCTAAGTTTGGGCTTATTGGGTGCACTGGTGGCAACAAGCATTGACATGTCTGATGCAAGACGGGTAAAAAAAGAGTGGAGTTTGTATTCAGGCAAGTTCGATCCTATTACCAAAGAATTTAAACCTGTAGACAGGTTCACCCATAAATGATGTTGTCCTGCATTGTTACTCCTTAGGTTTCCTCTTAAACTTATCATACCGCTTTTTGCCCTTGCCCGATGGCTTCCCCCTGGGTTCTTTAGGCTCAGGTGTAGGGCCAAACTCTGCCGGTACTACTGCTTTGGTAACGGGATGCCCTAACAGCTTTTCTATACGGTGAAATTTATACTGCTCCTGGTCTGTAATAAAAGTATAAGCAGTGCCTGTAGTAGCGGCACGTGCGGTACGGCCTATGCGGTGTACATAATCCTCGCCTTCATGAGGTACGTCGTAGTTGATCACCAGGTCTATATCTTCTATATCTATACCACGGCTAATGAGGTCGGTAGCTACCAATACCTTTAATCTTTTACTGCGGAAATCCATCATTACCTGTTCGCGTTTATCCTGCTCCAGGTCTGAGTGTATCTCGTTGGCAGATATCTTGGCGCGGCGCAATTCGGCAGTAAGTTTTTTTACACTCATCTTGCTGCTGCAGAATACCACAACACTATTAAAATCGCGCTGGGTAAGTATATGTTTTATCAGGGGGATCTTCTGCTCTTCAAATACCAGGAATGCTTCCTGTTTTATTTGTTCCGGTGGCTTTGATATGGCAATATTGATCTCTACAGGATTCTTTAAAATGCCGTTTGCCAGCTTGCGTATAGCAGGTGGCATAGTAGCCGAGAAAAGCATGTTTTGCCTTTCCTTTGGCATCTTGTCTATGATCTTCATGATATCTTCATAGAAGCCCATATCCAGCATACGGTCTGCCTCGTCGAGTACCAGGTATTTGAGTTTGCCAATGTTCACATAGCCCATGTTCAGGTGAGATATCAACCTGCCCGGTGTACATACCACTATGTCTGCACCCTTGCTCAGCGCTTTCTTCTCTGCGTTAAACAATGCACCATCACCGCCACCATATACGGCTATGCAGCTAATGGATGTATAATAAGATAGCCCTTCTATCACCTGCACTATCTGTGTGGCCAATTCGCGGGTAGGCACTATTACCATAGCATTTACCTGGTGATCGTCCGTAGTGTTCCACAGTATGTTTTGTATCAACGGCACCAGGAACGCCGCTGTTTTGCCGGTACCTGTTTGTGCTGCTGCAATAATATCATGCCCGTCTAATATCTTCGGTATTACCTGTTCCTGCACGGGTGTAGCCTCGTCATAGCCCATACTCTCTATGCCTTCCATCAGCCCTTCGCCTAAACCAAATTCTGTAAATTTCAATGTAATGTTGTTTTGCTGTGATGAGCCTATTTGGCTACTTCTATTTTTACTTTCTTATTTTTTAGCTTATGCTCCTTTACCAGGTGCAGGGTGTAGCTTGCTTTAGACCTGCGTATAGCTACAAACGAGAAGAAGTCTTTTACATCTATCAAGCCTATGTCTTCTTTCTTCAGTTCTCCTTTGTTCGACAGGAAGCCCACGATATCTACCTTGTTCACCTTATCCTTCTTACCTGCACTTATGAATAATGTTGTCCACTTCGGTTTCTCCGGTATCACTGCTTCTTCCGGTAGTTCTATCTCTTCCGGTGCGGGGCTTACATAGTCCGGTACTTTTTCATCCGGAGATAATAAGAGTATCACCGTGCCGCTGGCATCCATACGAGCCGTACGTCCGTTGCGGTGGGTAAAGCTGTCTTCTGTAAATGGAAGATGGTAATGTATGATATAGCGTATGTTAGGAATATCCAGTCCGCGTGCTGCGATGTCTGTTGTTACCAATACATTTACGCTGCCATTGCGAAACTTTGCTAATGCACTATCCCTCTCGCGCTGCTCCATAGCACCATGATAAAACTCGTTAGTGATGCCTTTTTCGGAAAGCAGCTGGCTAGTACGTTCTACTGATTCCCTGTGGTTGCAGAAGATAATAGTAGAGCGGTTGCCCAGGTAGCATATCAGCCTGAAGAGGGTATCTACCTTATCCCTATCAGGAGATAACACCATCTTTATAGCAAGCTTGGTAGGGTCTGCTTCTTCGTCTGTAACAAAGCTGAGCCTGTGTGGTTCTTTAAGCCCAAGGAACTCCGGTATCTCTACTGCCTGTGTGGCAGAAGTGAGCATGTGGTGGGTAACGTTGGGAAGCGATTCTATAATAAAGGCCATCTCTTCTTCAAAGCCCAGCTCCAGCGATTTATCAAACTCATCCAGCACCAGGTGGGTGATGCTATCGGCAGTAATATTGCCCCTGCGCAGGTGATCGCACAGCCTGCCCGGTGTACCTACTATAATGGCAGGTGGCTGCACCAGGTTGTTCTCTTCTATCTCCCTTTTATGGCCGCCGTAACAGTTGGTTATCTTAAAGCCGGTACCCATCTGGCGGAAAACAGTTTCTATCTGCTGTGCCAGCTCCCGGGATGGGACTACAATAAGTGCCTGTGTCTTTTTATTATCCTTATCAAGCGCATCTACCGTTGGCAGCAGGAAGGCAAGTGTTTTGCCCGAGCCTGTGGCAGATAATAATATAATGTCGTTGTGTTCCTTTGTAGCTGCCAGTGTAGCCTGTTGCATCTCGTTGAGTGCATCAATATTCAGGTTGGCCAGCGTGTTTGTAATGAGGTCAGTTTTAGATTGCATTGGTGTAAAAGTACGTTTTTCAATTTTCAGTAGGCAGTATGCAGTTCTCAGTGGGCAGTTTACAATATGCAGTTCTCAGTGGGCAGTATGCAGTTCGCAGTTCTCAGTAGGCAGTTTACAGTATACAGTTCTCTGTAGGCGGTATGCAATCGGCATTAAACGTTTTACAGTTTAACAAAAATATTTTACCTAAAATTTGGATGCATTGGATTCTTATGTATCTTTGTCTTAGGTAAATGAAGAATATGTCATGATCTACTCATCAGAACTGATAAAAGGCACGCTGAAGACCATAGTGCTGAAGATGCTGGAAGACAACCGTAAGATGTATGGTTACGAGATCACCCAAAAGGTAAAGGAGCTGACCAAAGACCGGATACAACTTACAGAAGGTGCCTTGTACCCAACACTCCATGCATTGGAGAACGATGGCCTGCTGACCACGGAAACAGAATATATAGGTAAGCGTGTACGTAAATATTATAGCCTGAGCCCAAGTGGTAAGGGCAAGGCAAGAGAAAGGGTAAGCGAACTGGCCGACTTTATGGAGACCATGAAGCTATTACTGGATATACAAGTAAAACCTGCCTGAGAATGTATTGCATCACTGACAAGCAAGTAGATTATATCCTCAATGACATTAGACGTAATGGCATTGAAATGGAGGACCTGCAGTTGAACCTCCTGGATCATATCTGCTGCATCATTGAGCAACAGCTCGAAGATGATGGAGACTTTGAGCGCTTCTACCATGCAACCGTGCGACAATTTTACAAGCATGAGTTGCATGAGATAGAAGAGGAAACCATCAATTTATTAACCTTCAAAAATTTTTACCAGATGAAAAAGTTCATGCTGATGAGTGGCCTGTTTTCTGCAGTAACGTTTATAACGGGCTCTTTCTTCAAGATCATGCACTGGCCCGGTGCCAGCGTAATGCTGGTGCTTGCCTTCTTTGCATTCTCCCTGCTGTTTCTTCCCATGGTGTTTGTATTAAAGACCAGGGAGATGAACCAGCTACGGGATAAATGGATACTGGGCTTAGGTACCCTTGCAGGCATCCTGTATTGTGCCTCTATGCTCTTTAACGTAATGCACTGGCCGGGTGCTCGTATTATATGGTTCATTACCCTGATACTCTCTGCATTCGTGGTACTGCCGCTGTACTTTACAGCAGGTGTGCGCAGGGCAGAGACAAGGGTAAATACCATCGTTACCAGCGTGCTGATACTGGGCTTCCTGGGTGTGCAGTTTACACTCACTGCTATAAGGCCCATAGCTACACGAGGCGATATCTATACCTATGCACGCAACGAGTTGTTATTAGATAACCTGAGTAAACAGGCAAGCAATGCGGCGGTGAGCGAGCTGGCAGCTAAAGTAAATGCAGCCTGCAACGAGCTGAAGCTAAGCCTGCTGAAAGAAGCTACGGGTGATAGTGCCCTACATACCGATGACCATACACTGGCACACATGCGGCAGCAGAGTATGCAGGGATTATTTGGCTACGGTAATAAGCTTGCCCTGCTGAATGCACTGAAGAGCTCGGTGAAAAATTATAACACTGCCGTAGCTGCCCCTGCCCGGATACCCGTTGCCAATACCATACTGGATGTACCGGTGAACCAGATGGGTGCTTACAGTAATGTAGATGCGCTGAATAATATAGTACAGGTGCAACTATTCCTTGCCGTGAACAGGCCTGCTGCTGTGGCTATGCGCTAACAATTTTTATTATCCTGCAACCAAATAATGCTAACTTTTTTAGTGAAGCGAAATGGCCGTATGTCTATACGGCTTTTTTTTGTTGCCGGATACTTGATGGTGGATGCTTGATGGTGGATTTTTGAATTTTTTACTTTTGAATTTTGAATTATCATCCGAGGTTGCTTCGTACATATCTGCATCCGCAGATACTTCCTCGCAATGACGAAAAATGATAAATTACATGACTATGAAAAAAGGAGGCGCAGTTTACATCATGTCGGCACCGGATAAAACAGCTCTATACACGGGAGTGACCTCAAATTTACCGGGCAGGGTATGGGAGCATCGTAACAAAGTGAATCCCGGAAGTTTTACATCAAAGTATAATTGTGTGATACTGGTGTACTATTGCTATTTCGATACGATAGAGCAAGCCATTGATGAAGAAAAGCGCATCAAAGGAGGCAGTCGCAAAAAGAAGATCGCGTTAATTGAATCTATCAATAAAGATTGGCTTGATCTTTCTGATATGATTGAAAGTTAACTACCCGTCATCCTATGTTTGCAAACAGACAAGTATAGAGTAAATTAAACATTGCAGAAGAAAGGGTAAAGGCTAAGACTGCTTCCCGTCATTGGGCAATTAGCCTGTTCGCAATGTTAGTCCCTTTACCCTCTGCTTACAGCTTGGACAGTTCATTAGGCGTGCGAGCCTGTATGCAGGATTGATAAGCCATAAGCAGTTATTTCTTCAGCAACTTTTTATCTGTAAATACAAATGTATGCAAAGCACTAAAAACTATGTAGGTATTGACATTTCTAAATTGCATTTTGATGCAGCCATTGAGCTATCTGGCAAGTATGTACATTATAAGCTATCTAATGATGCTACAGGTTTTAATACGCTGATGGAACTATTACCGGATGACTGCATGCTGGTTATGGAAGCGAGCGGTCCGTATTATTTAAAGCTTGCTTGTTTTTTTCATGACCGGCAGATCAGTGTAAGTGTTATAAATCCGTTGGTTATCCGTCGGTTTTGCCAGATGCGTTTAAGCCGCACCAAGACAGACAAGAAGGATGCAAAAATGATAGCAGAATATGGCAAAGCAGAACACCCATCTGAGTGGCATCCGGAGGCTATACATACTCAAGAGTTGCGTCAGATGCAGGCTACGACAGATTTGCTGGACAAACATCGTACATCCCTTTTGCGCCATCTTGAAGCAGCAAGCCAAATGCCTGTTGTGAATAAACAGGTATTAAAGACTTTAAACAAAACCATCAAATCAATAGAGCATCAAATAGCAGAGCTGGAACTGACAATGGATATACTAATCAAGCAATACCACGGTGAATTGTATGAGCAGATACAGAGTATTCCAGGCCTTGGTAAGAAGACCTCTTTGTTACTGATTGTAATAAGTGGTGGATTTACAAAGTTCGCTGATGCAAGGCAGCTTAGTTCCTATATCGGGTTATGTCCCAGGATATTTGAATCGGGTACAAGCGTCCGAGGGAAGGCAAGAATCACCAAAATGGGAATGAGCAGAATAAGAGGAATGCTTTATTTATGCGCATGGAGTGCTAGGAGGTATAACCATAAGTGTAAAGATCTGTACGACAGGTTGGTGGCAAAAGGGAAATCTAAAAAGCTTGCGCTCATAGCTGTAGCTAACAAACTTTTAAAACAAGCCTTTGCAATCGCTAAACAAAAAACATGTTATCAGCAGGATTACGCAAAAAATATTTGTTTTTAAACACAGTTCATTGCGAGCATAGCGAGAAATCTCCCCGGTAGTGTTACTGTAGTACAATCATTGGGCACTGCCGCCAGCTTCAGGAGATCCCTCTGTCGCTATCGCTCTTTCGGGAGGACGAGGTGGAAATCTTAAATACTAATATCTAAATCCTAAAAAACTTATTTCGTGAGATTGCTTCGTTCCTCGCAATGACTTTTAAAATTCTAATCTCTAATTTCTAAATCCTAAAACCATTGACCAGATCACCACCAATTCCTAATACCAAATTCCTAATACCCTAATACCCCAATTCCCAAACACTACACCTTCTCTCCTTCGTCTCTTGGGTGCGGGTAATCTTCGTTGAGTTCTTCTTCGAGTTCTTTGCGGTCTTTTTTGTTGCGGGTGAGGATGAAGTAGAATAACGCTACCACCACGATGGCTACCAGTGCAAGTATCTTCCAGTTGATCTCCATAGTTTGTTTTGTTTTGCTGCAAGGTATATATTAATTCAAAAGTAAAAAGTCAAAAGTCAAAAAGTGAAGATTAATTAAAACGGGGGATAATTCAAAAGTAAAAAGTCAAAAGCAAAAAGTGAAGATTAATTAAAACGGGGGGTAATTCAAAAGTAAAAAGTAAAAAGTGTAAACTGTAAATTGCACACTGTTATGAAACAAGCCCTTGCAATCATCGGTTGCCTCTTATTGCTTAATAGCTGCATCAGCATCAATATATCCGGTTTTAATAGCGGGTATAAGAAACTACCACCCGATCAGCAGGCCCGTGTGGTGTTTGTAAAAGATGGAGAACCCATTTGCAACATCCCTAATGATAAACGCATCTATGCCATCCATGCATCGCAACTGCTGCAATGCCTGAGGGATAATGATACATCGGTAGTGTATCGATGGTCACCCGAGTGCCATAGCAAGGTATGTATATCGCTGCCTATGGCGCAGCATTATTGCGATGTGCATCATTACAAGCTATACGTGGTGCAGGAGTATTATGATTTTGCCCGTGCCGATCCACAGAACACCAACCCTACCCCACTATTTGCCACCAATCATAAATACTACAAAACAGATTACTGCAACAAATACGAACGACTGTTTGCCAACGAACTTGCAGGGCATAAGCTGGCTAAGGACGATCGTTTTCACCGCTTCTTTTTCTTCAAGGGCGATAAGCTGGTATTTACAAAGGAGTCGTTGGTTAATACGGTAATGGGGCAATAGGGGGATTGGGTAATAAGTTAATAGGGTGATAGGTTAATATGGTAATAAGGTGATAGGGGAATAGGTTAATATGGTAATAAGGTGATAGGGGAATAGGTTAATAGGTGGTTTGCAGTTTCGCGGTAGATAATTCCCAACTAACAAGTCGACCAATTAATAAGATAACCAATCAACCAAGCCCGACAGGTCAATTGCGGGATTTTAGTTATTTTTCCGCTTTTTTACGCCCAGATGAGTGATCCAAAAAGTATCATTGATATTGTACCCTATCCGCTTTTTCCCACTACAAGCGCGGGTAGAAAATCTATCCTGCATTTCAATAATCACTTATCGGGTTTTGTAAAGGCATACGTTGGCAATATTGGCTATGCACAGCATCCACCGGTAAAGTTCCACCTGGCTCCGCTGTTTAGCGAATCTAAGCTACGATATATCAATATCCTCATCCTCTTCAGGCTCAGGAAGCTGGTAAAACAGTCCGGGGCAGATTTTGTATTAATAGAGCATCCCTATATGGGATGGCTGGGCCTGTTATTGCCTCTGCTGGTAAATGTAAAATGGGGTATACGCTCGCATAATATAGAGTACGAACGTTTCAGGAGTTTTAATAAAAGGTGGTGGCCACTGCTAAAGAAGTACGAATTGTATATCTATAGCAAGGCTGATGCGGTGTTCTTCATCACAGAAGATGATAAACGATATGCAGAAGCCCATTGCAGCATGAAACATAGCTACGTGATGCCTACGGGAATGCTCATCAGCGCGCTGCCCGATGATAAAGCTGCCTGCAAAGATACCCTGCGCAAAACCTATGGCCTGAGCGATGACACCACGATACTGATATATAATGGTGCACTGGATTACAAACCTAATATAGAGGCACTGGATGCCATCCTGCAATACATCAACCCATACCTGCAGCAGCAGCGCTTTAAATACAAAATACTGGTATGCGGCAATGGCCTGCCCGATAGCTATAACAGGCTGGAGGCATATAGAGACCAGAACATTATTTTCTGCGGCTTTGTAGATGATATTACTCTATACTTTAAAGGTGCCGATGTATATCTAAACCCTATGATAGGCGGTGGTGGCATTAAAACCCGCCTGGTAGAATCTATCTCTTACAACACCAATGCAGTATCTACCCAAAACGGGGCTATTGGTTTTATGAATGCTACGGTAGAGGATAAGGTTGCGGTAGTGGAAGACAACAACTGGCCTGCTTTTGCCGAGGCAGTGATAGCCATGAGCAAAAAAAAGACCGCAGATACTACAAAGGAATTTTACGAATATTATTATTGGACTAATATTGTGCAACGTTTCATCAAACAAGTAAATGCTGTAATATCATGAGCAATGTATTAATTACCGGTGGATGTGGGATGGTAGGCTCTCACCTGATAGAATTCTATCATAGCAAAGGCATCAAACCTATAGCTACTTTTCATAACCCTACCATTGATATTACAGAAGTAGCAGACAAATGCGAATACCATCCCTGCGATGTACGTGACAGGGATAGTGTACATGCGCTGATACATAATTACCTGCCCGATGTGATCTATCACCTGGCAGCACAAAGCTATCCTGCCCTATCGTGGGAGATACCTATAGAAACATTTGAGACCAATGCCAATGGCACCATCAATGTGTTTGAGAGCATCAAGAAGATAAGGGAACATGCACCGGGGTATGACCCTGTGGTGATCGTAGCCTGCTCGAGCGCGCAATATGGATCTACCCTTATAAAACACCCTGAACCGGTTACCGAAGAAGCAGAAATGCTGCCGCTGCATCCTTACGGTGTAAGCAAGGTAGCACAAGACCTGCTTGCTTATCAATACCATACTACATTCGGCATTAAGTGCATCCGCGCACGTATATTCAATACCACGGGTGTAAGAAAGGTAAACGATGTGGTATCGGACTTTACCAAACGTGCCGTGCAGCTGGAGAAGGGGCTTACCGATAAATTTATCTGTGGCAACCTCAGCACCAAAAGAGCTATCACCGATGTAAGAGACCTGATCAATGCCCTCTACAAATTATCTTCAGATGGTGTATATGGCGAGGCTTATAATATCAGCGGTAAACACATTTACCAGGTAAAGGATATCATCTCTATTATAGAAGAAGTAACGGGCATTACCATCAATGCAGAAGTAGATGCAGTACTAATGCGCCCGCTGGATGAACCTATTATCTATGGCAATTCTCAGAAGCTGATAGCGGCTACCGGCTGGCAGCAGGAGATACCATTGAAGCAGACCATCACAGATATGATCGGCTACTGGCGTACCAAGCTATAGTTTGGCTGTACCGTTAAATACGTACTGGATGATATTGGCACCCATCTGCAATGCCTGCAGGCGTTTCTCGGGCTTATCGTTATGCACTTCAGGGTCTTCCCATCCATCTCCAAGATCTGTTTCGTAGCTATAGAAGCATACTAAGCGGCCTTTGTATATCAGGCCATAGCCTTTGGGTGGTTTATTATCGTGCTCGTGTATCTTGGGCAAGCCATTAGGGAAGTTATATGCCTGGTGGTATATAGGGTGCGAGAAGGGCAGCTCTACCAATTCCAGCTCGGGGAACACCTGTTTCAATGCGGGGCGCACATAGGGATCCAGCCCGTAGTTATCATCTATATGCAGGAAGCCGCCTGCTTCTAAATATTGCCTCAGGTTCTTTGCCTCTGCATCTGTCAATGCCCATCGTCCGTGCCCTGTCATGTGTACAAAGGGATAGTTAAACAGGTCTGGGCTACCTACCTCTACCTGTGCCTCCTGTGGTACAAAACTGGTGTGCAGGTTTTGATTACAGAATATAGCCAGGTTCTTCAGCGATGTAGGATTGGCATACCAGTCGCCACCACCGCCATATACCAGCAATGCCAGCTTCATCTGTGCCTGTGCCAGCGTAGCAAAGGCTACCAATAATATAGTGAGTGCAGATCTAAGCCATTTCATAATTGATCGTGTTAAAATACGCACATACATTCATCGCAGCAGTTTCTGTGCGCAGCCTTTGTGATGCCATGGCTATCCCTGTGCAGCCATTATCCATACATAGTTTTATCTCTTCCGGGGCAAAATCTCCTTCGGGCCCTATCAGTACCAGGGTATCCTTACCGGGTTGCATAGCTTGGTGCAATGCCTTACGCGGTATGCCGCCTTCGCAGTGTCCTATAAGTTTTTGATGAGTATTAGCATGAGCATCCAGCAATTCCTTTAAGCCCGTAACCGGTGCCAATACAGGCAGGTAATACTGCTGCGATTGCAGCATGGCAGATACCAGTATATTATTCCAGCGTTCGTACTTGCCCCTTTCTTTCTCGGTACGGGCAGTACTTAGCGGTATGATGGAGCTCACACCCAGTTCGGTAGCTTTTTCCAGCAGCCATTCGTTGCGGCTTGCATTTTTGGTAAAGCCTACTGCCAGGTGCAGGGACGCAGCAGGGCGTGGGTGCAACACCGTATGCCGCACCTGTACGCTGCATTTCTTCCTGTTATCTGTTATTATTTGTGTAATGGCCTGATGGCCTTTGCCATCTGCCAGTGCCAGCTCCTCACCGGGTTGCATCCGCAATACCTGTATTACGTGTTTAGAGGTAGCTTCATCCAGCAGCACTTCGCTGCCCTGCCGCAGCGGACCGTCATAGAAAAACAATGGTAATGAGGCCATGCAGCAAGATAACCAAAATGGTGTTAACGCAATACCAATTGTTTATCCTCTATCATACGGCGCAGGTTGATGAGGGCGTAGCGCATACGGCCAAGGGCTGTATTAATACTTACAGAGGTAATGTCTGATATTTCTTTAAAGCTCAGGTCGCCATACATACGCATCACTATCACTTCGCGCTGCTCTTCCGGCAGCTTTTCTATCAGCTGGCGTACGCTTTCATTCACCTGGCGGGTTTCCATCCTTTGGGATGCCCCAGGCTCCATCATACCCAGCAAGGCACCTATATCCTGCCCATCGGGTAGTGTTACCGGTGTTTGCTGCCTTATTTTACGGAAGTGATCCATGCATAGGTTATGAGCTACCCGCATAGCCCAGGGTAAGAACTTGCCCTGCTCAGAGTACCGCCCATCGCGTATGGTGCGTATCATCTTCAGGAAGGCATCCTGGAAGAGGTCTTCTGCCATATACTTGTCTTTCACAAGCATATAAATAGAAGTGTATATCTTATCTTTATAACGATATACAATGGTTTCCAATGCCTTCTCATCGCCTTTTATAAAGGCTTGTATCAGCTCTGAATCAGAACGTAGTTGGGTTGTTTGCATATACTTCTACCTGTTGAACGTATAGATCACGTCATGAAGCGGTAATAATTTTTAGGTAGATGTTTCTGCTATAGACTGTTAAGTTTAAAGATATATTAACGTTTGCCCCTTATTATTAGTATGCAATGTTGCAAAAAAGTTAAAACAAATATCAAGCCAAATATTAATTACAATAATCCGGTGGCCTGATCGTTGCTTCGCTTTATAACCGGGGGTTCAAATATAGACCGAATCTTTTAAAAAAAGGTTGGGAAAACTTTTTCGGGGATTAAAATGCAATTAATTGGGTATCAACACGAAAAAGCCGGGAAAAACTCCCGGCTTATACATATTAAACCAAACCCAACTATTACCCCTTAAAACCGATTTCTTCCATTATGCTTCATTCTATATATAGAACGGTTAGCGTGCATTTGTTCGCGGTTGATGATAGCACGTTCACGAGGGCTCATGTGGCCATCTGCCAAGGCCATCCTTTTATCGCGGCGTATAAAGGTCTGCTGCATCCCCAGGCGATGTGCCTCGCCACGGGTAACGGTACCGTTATGTACGCCATTAGCTATACGCTGATGCTGGTTGTACTGACGATGATTGATACGTGGTTGTGCCTGTGATACCTGGCTTACAGTTAAGGCGCCTATCATCGCTGCAATAAAAACTATCTTTTTCATAACGCTCTTTTTTGTTTTTGTGTTACTATATAGACGGTGGGTGATGCTATTGGTTTAAGCCTGCAGTGTTAAAGAATACACAAAGGGAATTGTATTAAAAAAAGAAAAGCTCCCGTTAGAAAACAGGAGCTGTTACGCAATATGAAATATAACAAAAGAGACGGTAATTAGTCAGGCTTCTTTCCGTTCAGGAAAGTATTGAGCGTTTGTATGCTCGCCTGGTTCTTGTTTTGTTGCTGATCGTTCATGCCTACACTATAACCACTGTAGTAGTTATCTGCAGACGCTACACCTTTATCATCCACATTCATGTTACGGCGCACATAAGCAGGCACATTCTCCATATCATCCGTGCTTTCATTGCCCTTGATGTTAAAGCTCATGTTGCGCAGGCGTTGTGCACGCTCTTCCAATGCGCGTTTCTGTGCTTCGAAACGTTCGCGCTCTTCTATTTCCATAGCAGTGAGTACGCGGTCACCTATCTTCACCGTGTTGGATACTTCCGGTGTTGGTGCAGGCACTTCATTTTTAATGATCAGCTGGATGTTGCTCTCTTCAACAACCGGTTGCTGCGGTGCAGCTGGTTTTTGTTCCTCTTTATTTGTAACGGAAGCCTCGTTGCTTGTTGTTTCAGGAAACATGTTCAGTGTAAAGGTTTCCTTCTTTTCTTCCTGTACAGGGAAGGATGGTTTTGCATCTATCACTATACCACCTATGGTTGCTTTTACCTCCGGCATCTCTACCAGCGTAGGCGACATAGGATCTGCCTGTGCAGTTGGTTCTTCTTTAGCAGGTGTTGCCTCAGCAGCAGGTGTTGTTCCTGTAGCAGCATTCTCTACAGACGCTGTAGTATTATTAGCTCCAAGTGTTACGAATACTTTTTCAGGTTCGTTCTTCCTGGCGGGCATTTCTATATTCAGTTCTTTGTGGTTGAAGCCTGTAGCAATGATGGTAACAGCTATCTTATCGCCCAGGTTAGGGTCATGGCCCATACCGAGTATCACGTCGCAGTTATCACCTGCCTGCTCCTGTACATAAGCCTGTATCGCTTCTGCTTCGTCCATAGTATGTTCAAACTCACCTGCTGCAGAGGTAATGTTCAGCAGTATCCATTTAGCACCGCGGATATCGCTATCGTTCAGCAACGGAGAGTTCAGCGCTTGCTCTACCGCATGGTTAGCACGGTTCTCACCTGCTATAGCAGCACTACCAAGTATAGCTACACCGCCATTCTTCATTACGGTGCAAACGTCTGCAAAGTCAACGTTGATCTGACCGGTTGTAGTGATCACATCTGTGATACATTTAGCGGCAGTAGCCAATACATCATCTGCCTTGGCAAATGCCTGTGTAAATGGCAGGTTACCAAATTGCTGGCGCAGCTTGTCGTTAGATATAATAAGGATAGTATCTACATATTCGCGCATACGGTCTATACCTTCCTGCGCCTGCTTCATACGTTTGCGGCCTTCGTAGGTAAATGGTGTAGTAACGATACCTACTGTAAGGATGCCCAGGTCGCGGCAAATCTTTGCCAATACCGGAGCACCACCTGTACCGGTACCACCACCCATACCTGCAGTGATGAAAGCCATGCGGGTATTCAGCTTCAGTATTTTAGAGATATCTTCAAAGCTCTCTTCACTGGCCTGCTTACCGATCTCTGGGTTAGCACCGGCACCCAGCCCTTGCGTAAGGTGTGGCCCTAGCTGGATCTTGTTTACAATGGGACTAAGTGTAAGCGCTTGCGAATCTGTGTTGCAAACAACAAAGTCTACACCTTCGATGCCCAGGCTGTGCATGTAGTTAACAGCATTGCTGCCACCACCACCTACGCCGATCACTTTAATGATAGATGATTGATTTTTGGGGATTTCAAAATGTATCATACGATTTATATTTCTGGGTTAGCAATTATTATTTATTGGTTAGTAAGTAAGTTTTGTGTGTTGTTTTATATTTCTTCGTCTTCTACTTCTTCAAAGAATTTCATGAACTTTCCTTTCAGTCCGTCGAAAAGCTTTTTAAAATTCTCTGAACGCTTAGCAGTCTTATGGTTGGCAATGGCCTGTTGTTCTTCTGTAGATTCCGTAGCCATAACTTTAGTTTCTGTTTCCTGCTCGTCCATTGCGTCTTCCATTTCCTTCTTAGAGATGTGGATGACGTTTCCGCCTTCACCTACAAAACGCAGGCGTCCGTTCTCAAAGTCGTGGTAACCACGTAGTATCAAACCAATACAGGTTGAGTACATCGGGTTCTTCATGATCTCTGCATGATTGGTACCCGCCAGGTGTTCATTAGGATAACCAATGCGGGCACCTAAACCGGTAACATATTCTGTCAGTTGTATAATATGCTTCAGTTGCGCACCACCACCTGTAAGGATGATGCCACCATACAATCTTTTATCAAGATCTATTTGCTTCAGGTGATATACTACATAGTCAAGTATCTCCTGTGTGCGTGCCTGTATAATGTTTGCCAGGTTCTTTACAGATATCTCCTTAGGAGGCAAGCCACGCAGACCAGGTATAGTAATGTAGGCATTCGCATTAGCCTCATCGGCCAGCGCCATACCAAACTGCACTTTCATTTGCTCTGCCTGTGCACGTAATACGCCCAGTCCGTTGCGTATATCGTTGGTAATATTTACACCTGCATAAGGTATTACTGCTGTATGTTTCAGTATGCCATCATAGAACACAGCCATATCTGTAGTACCACCACCAATATCTACAATAGCCACACCTGCTTCCAGGTCTTCTTCGTTCATTACCGCCGCTGCAGATGCCAGTGGCTGTAACACCAGGTCGCGCGTCATCAGCTCTGCCCTGTCTACACAGCGCTTGATGTTACGAATGGCATTACGGTCGCCCGTGATGATGTGGAAGTTGGCACCGATCTTTACACCGCTCATGCCCACCGGGTCTATTACGTTCGGTGTGCTGTCTACGGTAAATTCCTGCGGTACAATGTCTATGATCTGGTCTCCGGCAGGAATGTACGTCCTGTACTGATCGCGTACCAGCAGGTCTATATCTTCCTTGCTGATCTCTTCGTCTGTATGGGTACGTACCCTGTCGCCACGGGTCTGCAGGCTCTTGATGTGCTGACCGGCAATACCTACGTAAACCTCCTTGATCTCAAGGTCTTTGTTTGACTGCAGGCATTTTTCGATCGCCATTTCGATGGAACGAATACATTGTTCAATGTTCATTACCACGCCATGGCTCACACCTTGTGATTCTGCCTTTCCAAAACCGAGTATCTCCAACTTACCGTACTCGTTTTTGCGCCCGGCTATAGCTACCACCTTGGTAGTACCTATGTCCAGTCCGACAATGATAGGTTGTTCTTTTTTACTCATACTGCGTATATTTAATTGTTATATTCTTTTAATGTCCCTGGTATAGATATTTTGGTTTAGGTTCTTCCTCTTTGTTCGTTTGCTTTGCTGTTGTTCTCTTCTTATCTGTTATATTTTCTTTCTTCTTTGGTGCTTCTTTTTTTATCGGCTTTGCGGCAGGTTTTATTTTGTCTTGCTTTACCGCAGGTTTCTCTGCCTTTTTTACTACTACAGGCATCTGTTTATGCTCTGCGGGTTTTATAGCAGGTTTGGTTACTGCCGGCTTTGATACCACTACAGGTTTTTGCACAACCGGTTTAATAGCTACCGGTTGTGGTGCCGGCGTTACAGGTTTAGGTGTTGTTGCAACGGATACCGGAGTTCCCAGAGGTTTCACAGGCGTTGTTGGGTTCATATCTCCCAGTACATCGGGCTGATCATTACCTATGATGCTTTTCACCCAGTTCATATTGCTCACTGCTTTATCTACGGGCACTTTCCATGCTATAGCGGGTGATGCCACTATCTGTCCTGCATAACGTGCATCCAGTATATCATATTTATCCCAGCCTATACGGTTCAGTACTTTTTTATAGAAGGCAAACAGGTTGCTGAATTTATCATCGAGGTTTGCTGTATCACCAAGAATGATCCTTTGATTACCCAACACAGGCACCAACTCAAATGTGCGATCATCCGTTACCATTACCTGCGATACCTGTGCAGCCCAGAACGTATCTCTTTCTATCTTCCTTACCACGGCAGCTATCTGTGCTTTCATTGAATTGCCCAGGCTATCATCATTCAGAACAGGCACATTGGTTACTACCATAGTGTACTGCGTGTACTTGTCTGACAGCGGCAATGATTTCAAAGTACCATCGAGGTAATAACTATTACCTGACTGATCGAACAGACGAGCGATTGGGATACGCTGTACCACATTTATATGTACCACGTTGTCATTACCCACATATACCTGCGATCCTGCCACCCATGGGTTAGCATTCACCACCTCTTCCATCTTATGCGCATTCAGCTTGCCTATACTTATCTGGTCTACAGATGTATTGCTGCTTGCTGCCAATAATTCTTTTACTTCTTCCTTATCTACAAATCCGTATTTATCATTCTTAATAACGATACTGTAACCACGCAGTTTTTTAACATCCTGCATACGGGCAGCGCTTACCAATGCCGTAACACATGCACCTGTCACCAGCAGTGTAACCAGTGTCTGCAGTATTCTACGGGTTGATATTTTACGCTTTCCTTCCATTATTTATTTTCCAGTATCTCTTTTATAGGGTTCACTAACTTATCTATATCTCCTGCTCCTGCTGTTATGAACAGGCTTAACGGTGCCGCCTTTACATACTCCTGCAAACCTTCTTTTGATAAGATGGTATGTGCAGGGTTGCCCATCCTGTCTGCTATCATCTGCGAACTAACACCTTCCATTGGCAATTCACGCGCAGGGTATATATCCAGCAGTATCACTTCATCTGCCATATCCAGGCTGTGCGCAAAGCCATCTGCCAGGTCGCGTGTACGGCTGTACAGGTGCGGCTGAAACGCTACCACACATTTACGACCAGGGAACAGTGTTTTAGCACTACCTATCAATGCAGCCAGTTCTTCAGGGTGATGCGCATAGTCATCTATATACACCATCTTATCTGTCTTCACTACATATTCAAAACGACGCTTTACACCTTTAAAACCAGCCAGGGCAGCTTTTACTTTCGCAGGATCTATCTTTAATAACTGTGTTACCGTAATAGCTACGATAGCATTCTCTACATTGTGCATACCACCAATCGGTAAGTGTACACCAGTCATGCTCCAGCCTTTGGCTATTATATCAAAAGTGTAGGTGCCGTTGTGTAATACGATATTGGTACCATACACATCAGCAGCATCATTCTGCAGGCTGTACGTGATGATATGCGATGCCTTCAGATCTGCACCACGGTGCAATCCGTGTTTGGCTATCAGTGTGCCGTCATCTTTAATATTGGCAGTGTACTGGATAAATGCACGCTCCATTTCTTCGGCAGTACCATATATATCCAGGTGGTCAGCATCCATAGCAGTAAGTACCGCTATATCAGGAGACAGTTTCAAAAAGCTCCTGTCGTACTCGTCTGCTTCTATTACTGCAGTATCGTTGCTGCTGCTCCAGTAGTTATTATTATAATTCACCGCTATACCACCCAGGAATGCGTTACATCCATAACCTGTTTCGCGCAGCAGGTAAGCTATCATGGTAGAGATCGTGGTCTTACCGTGGGTACCTGCCACCGTTACTGCAAACATGGCTTCTGTGATCCATTGCAGCACATCACTGCGTTTGTACACAGGATAGCTATTATCGCGCAGCCAGTTCAGCTCTTTGTGATCTTTAGGTATAGCAGGTGTATATACTACCAGTTCGGCATCCTTATCTATCAGTGCTACATCATCTGTATAATGTATAGCGATGCCCTCAGCTACCAGTTGTTTGGTAAGATCTGTTTCGGTACGGTCATAACCGCTAACGGTAACACCCTGGCTACGGAAGAAGCGTGCAAGCGCGCTCATACCGATACCACCGATACCTACGAAATAAACCCGTGTCAGACCTTTTATATTCATTTGTTCGCTATCTCTATTACTTTTTCTGCTATTCTTTCATCCGCATCTTTAATAGCCAGGTTCTTCAGGCTGGCCATCATTATATCCTGCATGGCAGTATCATGCAGTAATGTTTTTAATTTCTTTACCAGTTCTCCGGCAGCATCACTATCCTTTACCATCATAGCTGCATTATGCTCTACCAAAGCCATTGCATTGCTGGTTTGATGATCTTCTGCCGCAAAAGGGAAGGGTACAAATATTACCGGCTTACCTATGATGCAGAGTTCTGCTATGGCCAATGCACCTGCACGGGATATCACCATATCCGCAGCAGCATAGGCATAATCCATTTCGCGAATGAATTCGAACACTTTCACTTTTCCTGCAAACGCCTTTGCACGCTCTACAGCGGTTTGGTAATAAGGCTTACCTGTTTGCCAGATCACTTGCACACCTTCTGCCAGTATCTCTTCCAGGTTCTTATCAATAGCCTCATTTACCGATTTGGCACCCAGGCTACCACCCACCACCAATATTGTTTTCTTATCAGTCTCCATACCCAACCATGACTGGCCCTCTGCACGACTGATAGTGGAGTGTGCAATTTTCTCCCTTACAGGATTACCGGTTAGTATCAGTTTATCTTTAGGGAAGAATCTATCCATGTTCTCATAAGCCACACATATAGCCTTAGCCCTTCTGCCCAGTATCTTATTGCTCTTACCTGCATAAGAATTCTGTTCCTGTATCAGCGTTGGTATGCCCGCGCTTTGTGCAGCATTCAGTACCGGGAAGCTTGCATAACCGCCAACCCCAACTACTGCATTCGGTTTAAAATCCTTCAGCACGGCTTTGGCCTGCATATTAGCTTTCCATATCTTGAATGGCAGCGTTAGATTCTTCAGCATATTGCTCCTGTTGAAGCCTGCAATATCTAAGCCTACTATTTTAAAACCTTCCTGTGGCACCTTTTCCATCTCCATTCTGCCGGTAGCGCCAACGAACAACAATTGTGTGCCCGGCCTTAACCGTTGCAAAGCATGGGCAATAGCTACAGCCGGGAAGATATGCCCCCCTGTGCCGCCACCTGCTATTATTACACGCATGTTGTTATCCATATTCCTATGCAGCTGTAGCTGCGAGTTTCTTTTTAGTTTCTGATGTTGTGTTTACTTCTTTTGTTTCTTTTTCCTTTCCTTCCATTTCATCCACATAACGGCTCACACTCAGTATCACACCTATCGCTACACTGGTGAACCATATTGAGGAACCACCCATACTTACTAATGGCAGGGTCAATCCCGTAACCGGCACCAGGTGTACATTCACAGCCATGTTCAGCATTGCCTGGAATACCAGCGTAATACTCAAACCCACAGCAAGGAATGCACCGAAAGCATAAGGGCATCGCCTGAATATGAGGATACTGCGCCACAGGAATAGCAGGTATAGCATTATCAATACACCACCACCTACTAATCCATACTCTTCTATAATGATGGAATAGATAAAATCTGAATAAGGGTGTGGCAGAAAGTTTCTCTGCTGGCTCTTACCCGGGCCGCGACCTGTAATGCCACCATTAGCAATAGCTATCTTAGCCTGCTGCACCTGGTACACATCTTCTTTCTTTTTACCATTCTCACCATCTTTACCGGTAAAATCCTGTATACGCTGCTCCCATGTAGCTGCACGGCCAAAGCCTGTGAGCTTAGATACGGTAAACAATACTATTACCCCGATAATACCTGCAACAGCCAGCAACATAATATGCTTCACCTGTACCCTGCCTATAAAGAACAGGATACAACATGTAAAGCCCAGCATCAATGCTGTAGAAAGGTTAGCCGGGGCGATCAAAGCGCAGGTAATTAATACAGGCACGAGTACCGGCATGAAACCTTTTTTCCAATCCTTGATAACAGATTGCTTTACACTCATCACACGCGCCAGGAACATGAACAATGCCAGCTTGGCAAGATCTGATGTCTGGAATGTGATATTGATAACCGGGAGCCTGATCCAGCGCGAACCTTCATTAAGGGTAGTACCGAAGAACAGGGTATATATTAATAACGGCAAACTTATAAGGTATAGCAGTGTGGCTACGCGGGCAAACTTGGTGTAATTAACCCTATGCACGAGGTAGATGATCACCAGGCCCAGCCCAAGTACCATCAACTGCTTGATAAGATAGTAGCTGGAATTCTTATCCATACGGTATGCCAACGAACCCGTAGAGCTATACACGGCAAGTAAGCTGATGAAGGACAGTACGAGTACTACCCCCCATATTACCTGGTCGCCCTTGGTTTTTGTCAGCAATTGTTTCATAAGAATATCCTTCTCCTACTTATTATAATTCGTGAACTGCATCTTTGAATTGACGGCCGCGATCTTCATAATTTTTAAACAGATCGAAACTTGCACAAGCAGGTGACAGCAATACTGCATCGCCTTTCTCTGCCATTGCATAGGCTGCACGTACTGCATCTTTGGCACTTGCTGTATCGATCAGGTCTTCTATGACACTATCAAAAGCACCGTGTATAGGTTGGTTGTCGATACCCATGCACACTATAGCTTTTACTTTTTCTTTCACCAGGTCCATTATCTCATTATAGTCGTTGCCTTTATCCTGTCCACCCAGTATCAGGATGGTTGGCTGCTTCATGCTTTCCAGTGCAAACCATACAGAGTTTACATTAGTAGCCTTGCTGTCATTGATAAAGTCAACACCACGAACGGTAGCGACAAACTCTAACCTGTGTTCCAGGCCTTCGAATGTGCTGAAACTTTCGCGGATCTTTTCCTTACGAATACCTGCGATACGAGCTGAAATTCCTGCTGCCATGCTGTTGTATTGGTTGTGCCTGCCTTTAATAGTAAGATCATGAATCGACATGTTCAGATCTTCGTTGTCAACGCGAATGTGCATGTTTTCGTCGTTGACAAATCCGCCTTCTCCTGGTTGTTGTTGATCGCTCATCGTGAAAAAAATTGTTTGTGAATTAATGGAATGGTTAGTAAGATGATCCATTATGACCTTGTCGTCATAATTTGTTATAAAGAAGTCCGCATGGGTTTGGTTCTCTACTATGCGGAATTTAGAACGTACATAATTTTCAAACTTATAGTCATATCTATCCAGGTGATCCGGAGTGATATTTAGCAGCACTGCTACATCAGGATGGAAGTAATGAATATCATCGAGCTGGAAGCTGCTGATCTCCATTACATACCACTCACAAGGTTTCTCTGCCACCTGGCGTGCAAAGCTGTAACCGATATTACCAACCATAGCCACATCATAACCTGCATCCTTCAGCAGGTGATAGGTAAGCTTGGTGGTGGTGCTTTTGCCATTGCTGCCGGTAATAGCTATGATCTTGCTATCGCCTTTGTACCTGTAGCCAAATTCAATTTCGCTGCACACTTCTATACCTGCACCACGGATACTCTTCATCACCGGTACCTTTTCGCTGATACCCGGGCTTTTCACCACGCAGTCTGCATTCAGGATACTTTCCATAGTGTGGCCACCTTCTTCGTACACAATACCGGCTTCTGTAAGCGTGGTTTTGTAAGTATCTTTCAGCGTACCTCCGTCGGTAACAAAAACATCCCACCCCTGCTGTTTGCCCAGCAGAGCGGCACCTACGCCGCTTTCGCCGGCGCCCAGTACCACCAATCGTTTTTGTTCCTGTTTACTCACCTATCTCATTTTTAATGTTACAATGCTCAATACCGCCAGTACGATGCCAATGATCCAGAACCTGGTAACTATTTTACTTTCGTGATAACCTAATTTTTGATAATGGTGATGCAATGGCGACATCAGGAAGATGCGGCGGCCTTCACCATATTTCTTTTTTGTACGCTTGAAGTAAGATACCTGTATCATCACCGACAATAGCTCTACGAAGAAGATACCGCAGATGATAGGTATCAGCAGTTCTTTACGAACGATGATAGCAAGGGAAGCAATAATGCCACCCAACGCAAGGCTTCCGGTATCGCCCATGAATACTTGCGCCGGGTATGCATTGTACCACAAGAAACCAATACATGCACCAACAAACGCACCGATGAATATCGATAGCTCCCCAAGATTGGGAATGTGCATGATATTAAGATAGTCTGCAAATACATAGTTGCCGGACACATACGCAAACACACCAAGGCATACGCCTATAATAGCTGACACACCGGTTGCCAATCCGTCCACACCATCCGTAATGTTGGCACCGTTAGATACTGCCGTTATGATGAAAATAACGAAGGCGATATATAATAAAGGTGTCGCCCAGTCTATTGCCCCGGCACCAAACACCTTAGCCACATGCGCAAAACTGAATTCATGCGTTTTTACAAATGGGATGGTAGAGGTGGTAGATTTTACATTGATATAAATGTGTTCGATACCATTCAGGTCTTTACGCATATATGGTGCGCCTACCAGCTTTTCACCCAGGTGCAGGCTTACATGCTGCGCATCAGATATCTCACGCGACAAAACCACATGTTGATTGTAGTACATGGTAAGGCCTACAATAATACCAAGCCCTACCTGCCCCATGATCTTGAACCTGCCGGCAAGCCCTTCTTTATTTTTCTTAAAGACCTTAATATAGTCATCGATAAAGCCAACCAAACCCAACCATACTGTAGATACCAGCATCAGTATGATATATACATTCTCAATACGTGCAAACAATAAGGTTGGTATCAATATCGCAGCGATGATGATAACACCACCCATTGTTGGTGTTCCCCTTTTCAGGTTCTCGCCCTGCAGGCCCAGGTCGCGTACCGTTTCGCCTATCTGCTTACGTTGCAGGTATTTTATCAATCCTTTGCCCATTACAGTAGTAATGACCAGTGAAAGGATGATAGCCATAGCCGCACGGAAGGTGATGTAGTAAAACACACCAGCACCAAACAGTTTGGAATGCTCCCGTAGATATGTAAACAAATAGTACAACATGCGTGCTACAGCTTATTTATTTAATGTTTTAAATGCTTCTATCAATATTTCTTTATCGTCAAAAGGGTATTTCACGCCTTTTATTTCCTGGTAAGTTTCATGGCCCTTGCCTGCTACCAATATTATATCTTCAGGCTGCGCCAGTGCACAGGCTGTTTTGATGGCTTCCCTGCGATCTGCGATGCGCAGCACTTTTCTTTTTTGCGTAGCAGACAGTTCAGATTCCATTTCATTCAATATCACTTCAGGATCTTCGCTGCGTGGGTTATCTGCTGTTAGTATGGCCCTGTCACTATGTTCGCACGCTACTTCTGCCATAATAGGCCTCTTGGCTTTATCCCTGTCACCACCGCAACCTATCACCGTGATCACCTGCTGCTGCTTATCGCGCATCTGGTTGATGGTTGCCAGTACATTGATCAATGCATCTGGTGTATGTGCATAGTCTATTATACCCAGTACTTTATCGTTATGCGAGACAATAGCTTCGAATCTTCCGGGAGCACCCTGCAGGTCACTCAGTATAGAAAGTACTCTCAGTTTGTCCTCGCCCAGCAAAACCGCGATACCATACACAGCCAGCAGGTTGTATGCATTGAAAGTGCCTATCATACGGAAGTGGGCTTCATGATGGTCAATAGTCATCACAAGTCCCGACAGGTTATTTTCCAGCACCTTGCCCTTGAAGTCAGCAGGAGCTTTCAGGCTATAAGTATGTTTTTCCGCCTTTGTGTTTTGCAGCATTACCATACCACGCTTATCGTCGATATTAGTAAGCGCAAATGCACCGGCAGGCAAATCGTCAAAGAACTTTTTCTTTACCCTGATGTATTCATCAAAGGTTTTGTGGTAGTCGAGATGATCGTGTGTAATGTTAGAGAAAGCCGCACCTGCAAACCTGATACCGGCAATACGATGCTGATGCACCGCATGAGAACTTACTTCCATAAACACATATTCACAATCTGCCTCTGCCATTTTGTGCAACAAACGTTGTACGGCAATAGCATTCGGTGTAGTGTGCGTAGATGGCTCTACTGCATCGTTGATGTAATTCTGCACAGTAGATATCAGCCCAACTTTATAACCCAGCTCTTTAAACAGTTTATATAAAAGTGTTACAGTAGTCGTCTTACCATTGGTACCTGTGATACCTACTACTTTCATGGAAGAAGACGGTGCACCATAAAATGCATCTGCCAGCAAGCCAACAACTGATGCACTATCTTTTACCAGCACATAAGCTATCCCTGCTTCTTCATTTGCAGGTAGCACCTCGCATACAATAGCAACAACACCATCTGCAATTGCCTTTTCTATATAGTTATGACCATCTACTACAGTTCCCTTCACTGCTATAAATACAGACCCTTTCACCACTTCACGGGAGTCAATACAAAGTCCTGTTATTTCTACAGAAGTATCGCCCACCACTTGCAATGGTGATATTACGGTCAATATGTCTTTTAACAGCAGCATTAGCTCAGTTGCAGTATTATAGATTGTCCTTTCACTATTTTAGTTCCCGGTGTCACCGATTGTGATACCACTTTTCCCCTTCCTTTAATTGTTACATGCATTCCGCCTTTTTCCAGCAGGTACACAGCATCTTTCAAACCCAGTCCGCTTACATCCGGTACCACACCTGCATATACCTGTGTTGGTTTTACTTCTCCCCGGCGATTAGAATCTGCTACCAGCTTTTTGATCCTGTTGTCAAGATCATCACCGATAGCGTATGGTTTTTGCAGTGCATTGAACAACACTTTATAACTACTTACAGGTGCAGCCTGCGCGGTAACGTTATTTCCGCTTGCCTTAGCAACGCTATCCAGCGGGCCATCCCACCCTTTTGAATCTGCAAATACTTTATCTGCGATCATCCGGAACACAGGTGCAGCGATAGTACCACCATAATAGGCACTTGAATGCGGACTCGTGCGTACCACTACTGCAATGGTATATTTAGGTTTCTCCGCAGGGAAGTATCCAACAAATGAACCCTGGTACACACCATCGGAATATTTAATTCCTTTATCTGCCACCTGTGCAGTACCGGTTTTACCGGCAATATTGTAGAACGGACTCTTGATGTGCTTTGCAGTACCCACATTCACAACCGCTTCCATGCAAGAGCGCAACTGGGCTATTGTTGAAGAATCACCAACTGACTCAATCACCGCTTTAGGCTCATGTTTTATCACTGTTTTGCCATACTCACGTATTTCGCTTACCAGGTATGGACGCATCATCCTGCCACCATTCGCTACTGCATTATACACCATACAGGTATGCAGGGGAGTTATCTGTATCTCGTAACCATAAGCCATCCATGGCAGTGTTGTTGCGCTCCATGATTTGCTTTTAGGATTTTTCACTACAGGACGGCCTTCACCAGCGATATCTATATGCGTACGCTCATTCAAATGCAACGCCACCAGGTGATCTACATACTTCTGCGGATTGCTGTTATAATATTGATATCCCAGCTTTGCCATGGCTACGTTTGATGAATGAGCAAATGCATCCCTGATGGTAAGCATACCCAAACCAAGGTGCGAATCGTGCAGCGTACGGTTGCCGAACTGGGCTACACCACCCTGTGCATTCACCATCTGGTTTACATTGATATACTTGTCATTCAACAATGCCAGCAGTGTCACCAGCTTGAAAGTAGAACCCGGCTCTGTTGGCTGCAGGGCATAATTGAAATCTTCCCAATAACTACCATTCTTCTGACGTCCAAGGTTTACCAACGCACGTATCTTACCTGTTTGCACTTCCATTACAACGCAGGTACCATACAGGCATTGGTATTGCTCCAACACACTTAGCAACGCGTGCTCTGCCACATCCTGAATACCTACATCAAGCGTTGTTACTACATCCCTGCCATTTTGCGGATCTACCTCAGAGCCATCTATAGGCATCCAAACACCACCTGTTTCTTTCTGTTCTATACGGGTACCTTCCGTACCTACCAGTACAGAATCGTAAGTATGCTCTAAACCTACAGTCTGGCTGTTTTCTCTCCACAATCCTATCGTACGATAAGCCAGCATACCATAAGGGTTGATACGCTTGATCTTAGGATCTTCTATAAAACCACCTATCCTCTTTCCTTTATTAAATACCGGCAGGCTGCGTAGTGCCTGGTATTGATAATAAGGTAGATTGCGCTGCAATAACCAGTAGCGCGACTTCTTCCTGTAGCAAGCCAACAGCTCTTTTTTATATTTTTCCTGTGTGCCATTACCCAATATCTCGCTGATACCCTGTGCCAGTGTGTCTACATACTTCTTGAATGTATCCGGCTTGATCACGGAAAAATCTATATGCACATCAAATTGCGGAATAGTAGAACACAGCAGCTGGCCTTGCTCTGTATATATATTGCCACGCTCTGCCGGCAGGGTTACAGAACGGGTATGCATTTCTTTTGCCATCTGGCGCAGCTCCGGACCTTCCTTCACTTGTATTACAGCGGCCTTTATTAATATAGCAGCACCCAGCATACATATGCAGGTAAAGGCGATATACACCCTGAACCGTATGTCCTTCTTTACTTTAGCCACTATTTTTGGGTTGAGCTGATACTATCTTCTTGTATGGTATACGCAGGTAACGACATAGGCTTTAAACCAATTACCATTGACCGCTTGATCACTTCCGTTTCCATCCTCGCGTTCATCAATTGGCTTTTTATATCCATGTATTTCCATCGTAATTCTTTCAGTATCTTATTTTGTTTGTTGATCTCCCTCTGGATCGCAACAGATTGCTGGGTATTGTTTATGTACAACACACAAAGCATTGCTATAAAAGCAAGAAAAGGGATATTGTTGACGATAGCTTTATAAGACACCTTCTCCACCAGGGTCCTCCAGTCATTCCTTACGCGCTGTGCAGGTGTTACATCCTGCTCCTGCACTATATGTGTGTCTGCTGCGCTCATGCTATCTTCTCTGCTATTCTTAATCGCGCACTGCGTGCACGGGGGTTATTTTTTATTTCTGCTTCTGTTGGTTCGACAGGTTTGTTACTTACTGGTTTCATTACCGCTTCCACTGACGATCTGCCAAATACATCCACCTCATCTTCCTGCCAGGTTCCTTTTTTCATAAACTGCTTCACCAACCTGTCCTCCAATGAATGGAAGGTGATCACACTCAACCTGCCACCGGGCTTCAGACTCTGAGCGGCCTGCTCCAGGAAGTCCTTCAAAGCACCCATCTCATCATTCACCTCTATCCTCAGCGCCTGGAACACCTGCGCCAGGTATTTATTAGGCAAGCCTTTCATCACCGGGGCTATCATTGCCTTGAATGTATCAATAGTACTCAGCCCACCCCTACTCCTGTTTGCCGCGATATGTTTTGCCAGCTGTTTCGAGTTTCGCACTTCGCCATATTGCTCAAACATCTTGTGCAGTTGCGCTTCTGAATAGTCCATCAATACATCTGCCGCGGTCATCTCCAGGCGCTTATCCATCCTCATATCCAGCGGCCCATCAAACCGGGTAGAAAATCCACGCTCTGCCGTATCAAACTGAAAAGAACTTACACCTAGATCCGCCAGGATGCCATCTACCTGCGGATAGCCATGCAACCTTAAAAAACGGCGCATGTACCTGAAATTCTCCTGCACCGGGATCAAACGGGCATCATCAGGTTTATTTCTCCATGCGTCTGCATCGTGATCAAACGAAAGCAGCTTGCCATCAGCACCCAGCCTGCTCAGTATCTCCCTGCTATGCCCGCCGCCACCAAAGGTTGCATCCACATACACACCATCCGCTTTCACATCCAACCCATCCACTGCCTCTTTTAAAAGAACCGTAGTATGATAAAAATCCGCTGCGCTCATCCTTACAGGCTTTCAAACGGATTAATAAAACCACCACCCGCCACTTCTGCAGCCAGATCGCTAAAGCCTGCCGCATGCTGGCGTATATACTCGTAATACGTATCTTTATCCCACAACTCAATTTTGTTACCCTGAGCAGATAGTATCATGTCTTTTTTAATGCCTGCATATTCCTGCAAGGGTTTCGGCAACAGTATGCGACCCGCAGTATCCAACTCCACTTTTGTAGCGCCATTCATGAACAGCCTCTTGAATTCCCTCACCTTTGGATTGAAGTCGTTGAGCTTATTCACCTTTTCAGCCAGCTCATTCCAACTTTCCTCGGTATTCATGGTCAGGCAGTTCTCAAACCCCCTGTTTATTACAAAACGGTCAGCCATCCCTTCGGGCAATTGCTTGCGGAGACCCGCAGGCAGCAGAAAGCGGCCTTTGGCATCAATCGCAACTTCATATTCACCGATGAAACTGAGCATTCTAAAAAACGGGAGATTTTTACCTTTTCTCCCACAAAATAACACTTTCTACCACTATTATCCATGAATTAAAGAGATCATATTTTTCCACAGATATATATATACCTGAAAACCTTACCAGGTAAGTGTTTCAGCGCGTTATCCGCACGATGTTGAAAAAGGCATGTTGAAAACCTGTGAAACTATGTGGATATCTTGTGAAATAGCTGTAAAAAGGGGTTTTAACAGAGTTTTACATTGCCCCGATATGAAAGATTGATAGATTCGCTATTTTTGCGCACCTTATGCTTGCCAATTTTAGAAATTCATTCATAATATTAATTGCTTTCACCCTGCTTAGTGCCTGTTCGGGCTACGAAAAAGCTATGAAAAGCAAGGACGTAAATTACAGGCTGGCCAAAGCCAATGAGTTTTACGAAAAGAAACAGTGGCAACATGCCAACTCGCTATATGAAACACTGGCACCGGTGATGAAAAATACCCGGAACTATGAGCCAATGTATTACAGATATGCTTATACCTTCTATAATATGAAGGATTATCTATCTGCATCTTACCACTTTAAAAATTTTGCTGAAAGCTTCCCTAACAGCAAGGATGCCGATGAAGTTGAATTTTTGTATTGCTACTGCCTGTACAAGCTGTCTCCCAAACCATCCCTGGATCCTACAAATACCGAAAGGGCCATGGAAGCGCTACAGAACTATATTAATACCCATCCTGATTCTAAAAGAACTGCGGATGCTAATAAATATATAGATGAATGCAGGGCTAAACTGGAGACCAAAGATGCCAATGCAGCTAAGCTGTATTTTAATATAGGACAGTATAAAGCCGCCAGTGTAGCATTCAAACAGGTGCAGCGAAACTACCCGGAATCTACAAATTCTGATTTTTATCAATATATGATCGTGAAGTCCTTTTATAAGTACGCAGAGGAAAGTATTAAGGACAAACAGGAGGAGCGTTATGCCAATGCGGTGAACGCTTACCAGGAACTAGTTGACGGTTATCCAAATTCTAAGTATCTTCGCGACGCGGAAAAGTATTATACCTTATCCGACAACAACATTAAAAAACTGAGAAATGAGCACAAATAAAAGAGCTATGGCCGCTGTGAACCCGCTTGTGGAAACACGCGATGTAATAGCGATCAAGAACAAAACAGGCAATCTGTACGAATCTATCGTGGTGATGGCCAGGCGTGCAAACCAGATTTCTGTTACTATGAAGGAGGAACTGCACCGCAAACTGGATGAGTTCTCCAGCCATGCAGATACCCTGGAAGAGATCCACGAAAATAAAGAGCAAATAGAAATCTCCCGTATATATGAGCGTATGGCTAACCCTGCATTACAGGCTGCCAACGAATTCTTCGACGATAAGATCTATTACAGGAAGAAATAATTATTTACTGCGTAAGCAGATAGAAAGCCGTTCCTGCAAGGGGTCGGCTTTTTTATATTTATAATCAGTAAGTAGCAATGAGCAAAACGTATAAGCATCTATTCTTTGACCTGGATCATACACTTTGGGATTTTGAAGCTAACTCTAATTATGCCCTGCAACAAGTGTTTGAAGAATATGATCTGCCATCCGTTGGTATCCCTTCTTTTGCAGATTTCGCAGAAGTTTACAATGTGCATAACGAAAAGTTATGGTCACGCTTCAGAAACGGGTATATCAAAAGAGAAGAACTGCGCTGGAAACGTTTTTGGCTCACCCTGCTCGATTTTAAAATAGGAGATACCGCTCTCGCACACGAGCTAAGCGAAGCTTACCTGGAGATACTACCCAATCAAAACCGCTTGACGCCTAATGCCAAGGATGTATTGGAATACTGCAAGGGCAAGTATGAATTGCACTTAATTACAAACGGTTTTGAAGCCACACAATGGCAGAAACTGCATTATTCCGGCATTGCAGGATATTTCAAAGAGGTGATCACATCAGAAAAAAGTATGAGTATGAAGCCGCAGTCCGGCATATTCAACTTTGCATTGAATGCTACGGGTGCTGCAATAGAAGATAGTATCATGATAGGCGACGCTCTGGATATTGATATCCTCGGTGCTTTCTACGCAGGATGGGACCAGGTGTTTTACAACCCCGGTGGCGTGATACATACTCATAAACCTACCTATGAAATCAAAGATCTGAAAGAATTGATCGGGATTTTCTGATCAACGAACATGAATATCGGAAACAATACGTTCGCCGAAATACTCATTAATAGTAGCTTTCAATTGCTCTTTGGCAAGCAGTAATTCCTGCTTTAGCGGCGCAACATCTGTATATATAATAAGGGTACCTCCGTCCAATATCAGGTTACGAGTGTACTTAGATACGGCTTTCCCGGCAATCTGTTCCCATTCATCGCGCAAACGCACTTCGGTAACCTTAGATTTCCATCCCGACTGCTTCATTAACAGGTTTAAAGCTTCTCCTATACTATAGCTGCCCATGTCTTTTTTGATACTGACTGCAAAATACGAATAAAAACAGGTACCTGGATTGTCAACTATATATCATAAAATCTATTGGTAAGTAAACTTATCTGTAAACACCTATCTTTGTCACCTTAGTTCCATAATGATATCTATGAGAAAAATGCTGATTGCTATGGGCCTGCTGAGCGCCATAGCGATAACATCCTGTAAAGACGACTTTAAGGTTGACGCTCCCTATAAAAACATAACTTTCGTGTATGCCATATTCAATATGAATGACACGGCACATTATGTACGCATTCAAAAAGCTTTCCTGGATGAGAATAAGAGCGCTATCACAATGGCACAAAATCCTGATTCCAGCTTTTATCCTACACTCGACGTTACGATGCAGGAGCTGGACAATTCAGGTAACATCAGGGCTACATATCCGCTTAACAAAGTAGACATGAACCTGGAGGGCTTTCAGAAAGATCCGGCAGGCAACCAGGGATTCTTTACATCGCCTAACAATGGTTATAAACTCAAGTTCCCGGTTGGCAAAACTTTCGATCCAGCATACCAATATCGCCTTGTTATCAATAACCCGGTAACAGGTGAAAAAGACTCTTCGGACGTTATAGGTGTGGTAAATGCCAACCCCGAAAAAAATACTGCCAATGGTAATTTCTATGTCCCGGATTTTATGAGAGCGGGCTACACGATCGATTTTTCAAAAACACAGTATAAGCAGTCCTATAACATTATTGGCAGTACACCTAAATACGGACAATGGTTAGAAGGTGTTATCCGTTTTCATGTGATCGAAAAAAATGAAGCTGCCAATACCACTAAGGATATATATGTAGATTATGATTTCGCCACACAGATTACCGAGCAGTTCAAATCTTTCAGCCTTAGTACCTACAACAGCAATTTTTACACCTTCCTGAAAAACGAACTAGGTGCAGCACCGGCAAACACTTTGCGCTATATGGATAGTGCAAGGGTAATGATATACTGCGGCAGCACAGAACTATATAACTATCAGCAGGTGAACGCAGCCCAGAATGGCGGACTGCTGGGAGACCAGATAAAACCCATATACACCAACCTGAAGGGGCCTAATGTATATGGTATGGTGGGTTCTCGCGCTATTGCTATTTATGAAAATGCCTGGGTTAATAACCAAACCATTGATTCTATGAGGGTTAATCCTATTACGGCAGATATGGGCTTCCAGCCGAGATAGTCACTTGCCAAATTATCATAAACAATATATTTATTATGCCTTAATGTTAGCTCATTAAGGCATTCTTATTTCAGTTTGACAGGCTTTCTGACATTATTACCGATTTATTGGTCGTGGCATATCTATTGCCAATAATTCTTTAACAACTGAATTAACAACGTAATTAATTAATAACTATGGGAAAAATTATTGGCATTGACTTAGGTACGACCAACTCTTGCGTAGCCGTTATGGAAGGTAACGAACCAGTGGTGATAGCAAATGACGAAGGCCGTCGTACTACACCATCGGTAGTAGCATTTTTAAAGAACGGAGAGCGCAAAGTAGGTGACCCTGCAAAACGCCAGGCTATTACCAATCCTATGAATACCATCATGTCTATCAAAAGATATATGGGACGCCGTTATGACGAGGTAACCGGCGAAATGACACATAACTCTTACAAAATTGTAAAAGGCGATAACAATACACCACGTGTAGATATAGATGGCCGCATGTACACGCCGCAGGAAGTATCGGCAATGATCCTTCAGAAAATGAAGAAAACTGCTGAAGATTTCCTGGGCCAGGAAGTAAGCGAAGCTGTTATTACAGTACCCGCGTATTTTAACGATGCGCAACGCCAGGCTACTAAAGAAGCCGGCGAGATCGCAGGTTTGAATGTACGCCGCATCATTAACGAACCTACTGCTGCTGCCCTTGCTTATGGTCTTGACAAGCAGCACAAAGACAGCAAGATCGCTGTGTTCGACCTTGGTGGTGGTACTTTCGACGTATCAGTTCTGGAGCTGGGTGACGGTGTATTTGAAGTAAAATCAACTAACGGTGATACACACCTTGGTGGTGATGACTTCGATAAAGTGATCATGGACTGGCTGGCTGACGAATTCAAGAAAGATGAGGCGATAGACCTGCACAAAGATCCGATGGCATGGCAGCGTTTGAAAGAATCTGCTGAAAAAGCTAAGATCGAATTGTCTTCAAGCCAGGAAACTGAGATCAACCTGCCTTATATCACAGCAGTAGATGGTGTACCTAAACACCTGGTACGTAAACTGACACGTGCTAAATTCGAACAACTGGCAGATAGCCTGATAGAACGCACACTGGAACCATGCCGCAAAGCATTGAAAGATGCAGGCAGCCAGCCCGGCGATATTGATGAAGTGATATTAGTAGGTGGTAGTACTCGTATACCTAAAGTACAGGAAGTAGTAGAAAAATTCTTTGGCAAAAAACCAAATAAGAGCGTTAACCCTGATGAAGTAGTAGCAATAGGTGCTGCGATTCAAGGTGGTGTACTGACAGGCGATGTAAAAGATGTACTGTTGCTCGACGTTACTCCGCTTTCCCTGGGTATTGAAACTATGGGTGGTGTAATGACAAGGCTTATAGAATCTAATACAACTATCCCTACTAAAAAGAGCGAAACGTTCTCGACGGCCAGCGATAACCAGCCTAGCGTTGAGATCAACGTACTGCAAGGTGAGCGCCCAATGGCAAAAGACAATAAATCCCTGGGACGCTTCATACTGGATGGCATTCCGCCGGCACCACGCGGTGTTCCCCAGGTAGAGGTTATCTTCGATATTGATGCCAACGGTATCCTGCACGTAACTGCAAAGGATAAAGGAACCGGTAAACAACAAAACATCCGCATAGAAGCAGGTAGCGGCCTTAGCAAAGACGAGATCGAAAAAATGAAGAATGAAGCTAAAGCCAATGAAGAAGCCGATAAGCAAGTACGTGAACGTGTAGAAAAGCTGAATATGGCAGATGGCCTGGTGTTCAACTCAGAAAAACAACTGAAGGACTACGGCGATAAAATACCAGCAAACGAAAAGGCAACTATTGAAGCTGCCGTTGCGAAACTGAAAGAGGCTCACAAAGCTGAAGACCTTGCGGGTATTGACAAAGCAGCTGAAGAACTGAATGCTGCATGGCAAACTGCAAGCCAGCACATCTATAACGCACAGCAGGAAGGTGGTGCTCCGCAAGATGGCGGCCAGCAACATCATAATGCAGGCAGTGATGATGGAAACGTAGCTGATGCTGAGTATGAAGAAGTAAAATAAGACTACACTTTAGTCAAAATAAAAATGGCTGACCTTTGGGTTGGCCATTTTTTATTGAGGCAAAATAAATCTCTGTAAAATCCGTTTAACAGCAGATGAAATTCAAGGCCGCATTGTCATTCATTATACTTTGCAGTATATCCATAAAGAGTTATAGCCAGGTATTAGCAGGATATATTGGTGCAGGCATAGGTGCAGATAATTTCATTAGAAACAGAACTATAACAAAAGATATCACCACCTCTCTGTTATCGTCGAGCGCACAGTTCGTTGCAGGTATACGCTTCAGGCCACACACCAGCTTTGCCGTGATGGCTGATGCATCCCTGGGTATGAGCAAAATTGGCCTGCATACTGCCAATACCAGCTACAGAATACAATACCAGCAAGTAAGGTCTATGCTTACGCTTGGTAGCGGGTTGTACCTGCCGCTGGACGAAGAGCACTATGTTATGCCTTTCATTCAGCTTGGGGCGGCATTTTATGATTTTAATGATCTTGTAGCAAAAGACAACCTCGGCTCTTACAGCATCCGAAACGACTATAACTCCAAACATTGGGTGGTTGTTTGCGGCGCAGGTGTAGAATATAAGCTGCGGCTTATTGTTCCCGCTACGGTTAATTTCAGGTGCTTATACACCCCAACCAATATATTTCCTGATCCTTTTAAATATACAGTGGAAAGCGGCTCCGCTACAAAAGATTACATGCTGCAAGGAAAATTGCTGCAGTTTCTGTTTACGATACAGATACCATTTAATATATACAAGGGTGAGGAAGACTATTATTATAGATAATCTATTGGGGGTACAATATTTTAGCTTCTACCTATAAAACTATAAGTTATGAAAGGGTCAAGAAATGAAAACAATTCGCAAAGTAAACAGGGCCATGTAAATACGCCGAAACCCGAGATACGCGATAACCTGGACAGCCGCAAAGAGAAAGAATCAGGTTACCACGATCACAATAACAAGCAGGGCATTAAAGCTAATACTAAGAGTAAGAATGACCAGGGCAATTAAATACGCCATAAAGAAACAGAGGCCCTAAAAGCCTCTGTTTCTTTATAAACTTACCCATTCTATAACGTTATATAATGCGCCTTCTATAGCTGGTAAGCTTTTATAAAGCTGTTCCGTACTTTCCATAACAAAATATCTATCCTGCAAGATATCAGTACGGTAATCTGTAGCGATCATTGTATTTAGGTCAAATTCGTTCTTTGCTATCGAATTGCTGATGCTATTTATGGTTTCGCCAAGGGAAGAGACTATCCCCGCGCCAAATATTTTAGGTGTCCCTTTTTCTTTAAGAAGTCCAAACTCAATAGTAAACCAATAAATGCGCCCCAGCAGGCTAATGGCCTCAGGCGTATCTATCCATTTTATGGCAAGCTTGCCTATACCTTCCATAAATCCGGCATATGCGTCATCCATTAATAATGGAAGGTGCCCAAACACATCATGAAACATATCAGGCTCTTCGAGGTAATCCAGTTCAGCCATTGTACGCAGCCAGCAGGTAACCGGGAATACCTTTTGTGAAAGAAACGTAAAGAAAGATTTTTGTGGCACCAATTCAGGCGCCACAGTCACTTGCCATCCTGTAGCACAATACAATCGTTCGGAGGTCTTTTTAATATCCGGTATTTCAAGGGCATTGAATCCTATACGCTTTACCGAGTCGAGATATAACCCCGACCCATACTGATGCAGATATTGCATTTGCCTGTTAAACAAGGTATCCCATACCTTAAAATCTTCGGGTGTATATAATTCATACACCTGTTGCAGTGGTTTGTTCCTTTTCATAAATGGAATTTGTGAGAAATAAAAAAGCCCGGTTCCTTTTCGGAACCGGGCCAGTTATAATATGGTTATATACACGTAGCTGCTATTCCGAACAATATCGTTTGGAATAGTAATAGTATACGTTAGACAGTATTTGGGTGCGAGGACTCACTGATGCAATAATAGACATTTTTTGTAAACAAGGTTATTTTTCGCAATACGCACTGAAGTCCATGGAAGGCAACTTTGTTTCGCCCAGTTGGCGAAGCATCGTTATCAATTGCCCGCGATGATAGGTATTATGATTGCACATATGCTGTATCACCTGCCATACAGCTAGTTTATGGGGCCTTTTCTGACGATCGTAAAACTGCATAATATGCGTGAATGCACTATCATCAAATTGTTTCTCAATGAAGTTAACTAGCTCCTCACCGGATTCCTGCCACAGCCTGCAGGCATGGGGATAAGGCATTTCCAAGTCATCCCCTATCCAAACGGGGCTTTCGGCGAGTGATAGCCGCTGTAACCAGATATTTTCAGCACCGAGGCAGTGATATACTGTCCTTTTGATGGAAGAAAAGCTGCTTACAACCTCTCTATCCAGGTGTTCTGTCACCATTCCCAGTGTCAGATCTATGATTTTTTTATTGGCCCATAAATTATATCTGGCATATTGTAATAATATCTCTTTCATTCTATAAGCTTAACTTTGCGAAGCTAAATTAACGATCATTCTAATGAGTGAAGCAAACAATTCAAAGGGATTTGAAACCCTTTGCATCCACGGCGGGCATGTAGCCGAAAGCAACAGGGCACATCTTACGCCCATTTATGCTACCAGCACTTATACTTTCGACACAGCAGAACAGGGCATTGCAGTCTTTAAGAACGAGGAAAAAGGTTATATCTACGGGCGCTTTGGCAATCCAACGATAAATGAGGTCGAGGACAAAATAGCAATGCTGGAAGCCTACGGTTTGAAAAATCAGGATGGCAGCCCACTACAATTAAAGGCGATCTTGCACGCATCAGGCATGGCAGCCATTACAACAATGCTGCTTGGTAATCTGAAAGCAGGAGATAAGATAATCACACATAAATCGCTCTATGGTGGTACCCAGGAGATGATAGATAAAATATTACCCAACCTGGATATTGAAACTGTAATTGTTGATTTCCATGATCTCAGCCTCGTAGCAGAAACCATAAAGGCAAATGCTTCTATACGCATGATGTATATAGAAACACCTGCAAACCCTACGCTGCAATGTGTGGATATAGAGCAACTGGCAGCATTGGGCAAACAACATGGCCTGATAGTATGCGCAGATAACACTTTTGCCACTCCTTACCTGCAGCAGCCGTTTAAATACGATGTTGATTTTGTAATGCACTCTACCACCAAGTTCCTGAACGGACACGGCACCGCAGTAGGTGGGATTGTTATAGGTCGCGACCTGGAGAAAATGAACACTACTATTACCAAAGCACACAGATTGCTCGGTGGCAACAGCAATGCCTTCGAAGCATTTCTTTTAAATAATGGTTTACGCACCTTTAGCCTGCGCATGGAACGCCATTGCACCAATGCTGAAAAGGTCGCCAATTTCCTCGCACAACATCCGGCAATAAAAACAGTCAATTATCTTGGCCTTGCATCCCACCCTGACCATGAAATGTGCAAAAAGCAAATGAAGCATGCCGGTGCTATGCTGAGTTTTGAATTGAAAGGAGGCTTTGAAGCGGGTGTTGCCTTCATGAATAAACTCAAACTCTGCATCAACGCCGTATCTCTTGGTACTTGCGATACCTTGTTATCTCACCCGGCATCTACTACACACGTTGGCGTACCACGAGACAAGCGTATTGAATTTGGTATTACCGATGGACTGATACGTATGAGTGTGGGCATAGAGAATGTAGAAGATATTATAGCTGACCTGGAACAGGCGCTAAGCATGTGATGATTTGATGATGGTACAATTGGTTTGTAAGGTCCTCAGCAAAATTATCTCAACCTCAAAAACGACATAGAAAAATAATTATCAAATTATCACATCATCAAATCATCAAATAAAAATGAATACCGTATATATAATAGACGCCGTTCGTACTCCTGTTGGTAAGTATGGTGGTACGCTGGCTACAGTTCGCCCGGATGATCTGTTAGCTCATGTCATCAAATCGATCGTAGAACGCAACCCGTCTATCGACGTTAATGAGATAGAAGACGTGATTGCAGGTGCTGCAAACCAGGCAGGTGAAGACAATCGCAACGTTGCCCGTATGGCAGCATTGTTAGCAGGCCTACCGGCAACTGTTGCGGGCAATACTGTAAACCGTCTTTGCGCTTCAGGGCTGCAAGCCATTATGGATGCTTCCCGCGCTATTATGTGTGGTGATGGCGATCTGTACATTGCCGGTGGTGTAGAAAGCATGACGCGTGCACCGTTTGTTACAGGTAAATCAGAAACACCTTATGGACGCAATGTGCAGATGTTTGACACAACGATGGGATGGCGTTTCATCAACAAAAAGTTCAATAAGGACAATTATTACCCATACACCATGGGCGAAACTGCGGAGAATGTAGCAGAACGCTACAATATAAGCCGCGAAGCCCAGGATGCATTTGGACTAAAAAGCCAGCAAAAATATTTTGCTGCACAAGCCGCAGGCAAGTTCAATGATGAGATCGTACCGGTAACCATCGATCTCGGTAAAGGCAAAACGACCATCTTCGATACTGACGAACATCCCCGCGAAACTTCTTTAGATAAAATGGCTGCTTTAAAGCCGGCCTTCAAAAAAGACGGTACCGTTACTGCGGGCAATTCTAGTGGAATTAACGATGGTGCAGCTGCCTTGCTGCTGGCTAGTGCTGATGCCGTAAAGAAATACAACCTGAAACCGATAGCTAAGATAAAAAGCATGGCGGTTGCAGGTGTAGACCCTGCCGTGATGGGCATAGGCCCCATACCTGCCTCACAGAAAGCATTGAAACGTGCCGGACTGGAAGCTAAGGACCTGGACCTGGTGGAGCTGAATGAAGCTTTTGCGGCGCAGAGTATCCCCTGTATGCAGGAACTGGGGCTTGACGAAGAAAAAGTAAACGTAAATGGCGGCGCTATCGCTATAGGACATCCATTGGGTTGCAGCGGCGCGCGTATTTCTACTACCTTGCTGCATGAGCTTAAGCGCCGTGGTGGTAAATATGGCCTTGCTACTATGTGTATAGGTGTAGGACAAGGAGCTGCTATAATTTATGAAGCGGTATAAGAGTTGTTTTTGAACTTTGACTTTTAACTTTTGACTTTGAGAAAGATAGACATACACACGCATATAATGCCGGAGAACATTCCCAACTGGTTCGAGAAGTTTGGGTATGGAGAATTTATTCGACTGGAACATCATAAGCCTTGCTGTGCGAAGATGATCAAGGGCGATAAAGTGTTTCGTGAGATAGAAGAGAACTGCTGGGATCCTCATGCCAGGATGAAGGAAATGGATATGACAGAGGTGTCTGTGCAGGTGCTATCAACTATCCCCGTTCTATTCAACTATTTCGCAAAGCCGGAACATGGATACGAAACATCCCGTTTCTTCAACGATCACATTGCTCAGTGCGTTGCGGATAACCCAAATCGTTTTATAGGCCTTGGTACAGTACCTATGCAAGATATCTACCTGTCTATCCGCGAAATGGAAAGGTGTGTAACAGAACTGAAGATGCCCGGACTGGAAATAGGCTCCAATATCAATGGCAAAAACCTGAGTGATCCTTACTTCGATCCTTTCTGGAAAGCTGCTGAAGAATTGGGCTGTTGCCTGTTCATCCACCCATGGGAAATGATGGGCGAAAAAGACATGACCAAATACTGGCTGCCATGGCTGGTAGGCATGCCTGCAGAAACAGCACGCGCCATCAGCTCTATGATATTTGGCGGTGTGTTCGAACGCTTCCCTAACCTCCGTGTATCCTTTGCGCACGGCGGCGGTAGCTTCCCCTTCACTATAGGCCGTATAGAGCATGGCTTCGATGTCCGTCCAGACCTTGTAGCTGTTGATAATAATGTCAATCCCCGTAATTATTTAGGTAAATTCTGGATAGATGCCCTCGTGCACGACCCGAAGGCGCTGAAATATATCGTTGATGTAATGGGCGATACAAAAGTATGTATGGGCAGTGACTACCCCTTCCCTCTGGGCGAGCATCATCCCGGAAAACTGATAGAAAGCATGGACGAGTTTTCTGCAACCGTTACAGAGCAATTGCTGTACAAGAATGCGATGGACTGGATGAACCTGCGGTACGATAAGTTTTAAGATAAAAAATAGCTCCCCGTCATTTGGTTGCAGGATAATGATACGGGGAGCTTCGCTTCAACTTATATGCTGTAGAAACAGCTATACTTAAACGTATGAAAAAGGACTACGCATTGCCTGATGATGCCCTTCTTTTAAGATCTTCTGCACCGCCACTATGCCTGCGAACAGGTGAAACACTTTTGCTGCCGAAACGATAGGCAAATGATAAAGTCACTTGCCGGGTATCTCTTTGCGCCACAAAAGACTCTGTATAATTGTTATATACAGATGTAGCTCTTGGATAGCTCTTCCAGAAAATATCTGTTGCATTTAATTTTATAGTTGCACGCTTATCAAAAAGGTTCTTTTGTACACCTGCATTTAAGTTCCATGTAGGTAACAGGTTCATATAACCATATATCTGCCTCGACTGATAATTAAATCCAAGTTCTGCAGACCAGTCTTTACCAAGCACCAGGCTGTTACTGGTATTTACGTCAACAGTTACCGTTCCTGCATTCAATACAGTATTAGCAATATCACCGTGAAATTCGCTATAGTAGCAGTTAAACTGTGTAACGTTTGTCCACCATTTACAAATTGAAAACTGGTAAGTTCCACTCAGATCAAAGAATACCTGGCTGGTAAGATTTTTATCTGTTTGTACTGTAACTCTTTTCTGGTTCGTGTCATCACTGGGCTGTATTACTTCTGTTATTGGATCAGTAAGATAACTGTATAAAAACGTAGTAACGAAACGTTGCTTATAGGTATGCGATAGCTCAACATTATATATCAACTCCGGTAACAAGAACGGATATCCTGTTCTATAGGTGCTTGGGTCGAGATAATACTTAAATGGATTAAGTTGCTCATAATTGGGCCTGTTGATGCGTCTGCTCAATGTTAAGCCCAGGTCATTGCTGGCATTGATATGACGCTGCACCGCGAAGCTTGGAAACAATTGTGCATAATTGCGATCAAAGGATTGGTTATTTATTTTCTGTTCCCCCATGGCAATCGTTTGCTCCACTCTAATTCCTATTTGGGTACTCCATTTTGGCCAGTCTTTATGCATATTCAGGTAAGCGGCATTGATGTTCTCCTTGTACACAAAATGATTACTCTTACTAGTATCAAATACATTTCCACCTATACTGCGGTCAAAGAACTGCACATCATTATCCTGCGTTACATAACTAAGCTTAACGCCTCCATCCAACTGTAAGCTATTTTTAAGTGGATGTGTGTAGTCTGCTTTGAACGAACGTATGGTAGTTCGTCCTGATAAGTCTCCATGCAAAAGATACTGTGGTAAATAATCCTGTCCGGCTACATCCAGGTACCTGGTTGTGAAATCCTGCAGGCGCGTTGCATTAAAGGCTCCGTAGTCCACATCTACAGACAATTCTTTACCACTGCTATCAAATTTGTGGCGCATGTTCAGGTTTAGTCCATAATTGGTGCTATGATTATCCGAATTATTTAGCGTAGTAAAATAAGATTGTATCTCTTTGTCAGGCCCCAATACTTTTGAAAAATTATCGCCATCTACTTTATACCAATTCACATCAGTATTAGCAGCTATTCCGATAGTTGTCTTAGATGACAGACTATAATCCGCACTCACATTTCCGGAAGCGAGGTTGTATCCAAACACACCATTATTATCCTGGTCATAGGCATTTTGCAATTTATCTCCACTATAAAAGCTCCTGTAAAGTGTAAGGTGATTAAATCCATACCTGTCAGCATAGTTCACGCCACCATTTACAGTCCATTTTTTATTGCGATAATTAATGCTTGTTCCACCACCAAATTTGGGATAGATGCCTTGTGTGTAAAAACAATTGAGCGACCCGTTGAAGCCATAACGCTTATCCTTCTTTGTTTTTATATTGATAATGCCAGCCGTGCCCGCAGCATCATATTTGGCAGATGGATTGGTAATGATCTCTATCTGTTCAACAGAAGAAGACGACATACTTTTTAGCAAGCTGGCAAGATCCGTTCCCTGCATAACAGTCTTTTTGCCATCTATCATTACAAATACACCTTGCTTACCTTTCAGGCTTATATTGTCATTTTGATCTACATGCACACCGGGAGACCGTGCCAACACATCCATCACTGATGACCCGGCATTAACAATGCTATTCTCCACATTCACCACAAGTTTGTCGGCTTTAATTTCTATAAGTGGCTTCTGCGCTCTTACCGATACTTCTTTCAAAGCATTGGATTTATCTTTCAGACTAATGGTCTTTACTTGTACTTCGTTATTACTTAAGGTTATCGCTTCAGACCTGTACTCTTCATATATCGCTGAGGTCACTTTGACTACATAATTTCCATTAGGTAACTCTTCTATCGCAAACTTGCCGCTATCATTAGTGATGTCAGCTTTAATGAGCTTATCATCCCCCGCGTTAATTATCAGTACGTTTACTCCGGTCAATGGTTCGTTTTGCCCATCCGTTACTTTACCTGATATTTTACCATCACGTGCATATAAATGGGCACAGGCTACAAAGAGCAAAATCATTGATAAAAATACGGGGCGGATCATTAGGTTGAATTTATACATCAAATGTATTTGCCGCCGTAACATGCACCTACCCCCACAACGGGGGAAATGTGTGTTTTACCCCTCACCCGCAATGGGGGATTTATTTCTTAACGGCAAGCCAGGCAGCCCATAATGATCCATTGAATTGAAAAAATGTAACTTCACATTGATGTCGGGATTTCGTTTCTATCGCCTGTTATTATTATTGTTAGCTGTTTGCACTTTTCATGCAAGCAATGCGCAACGTTACCCTTTCTACAATCTGAACGTAGAGAATGGTTTGATACAATCGCAGGCTAAAAGCATCGTGCAGGACAGGTTTGGCCATCTTTGGATCGGCACAATAGGAGGCCTCTCACGTTATGATGGCAAGACCTTCGTCAATTATACAGTAAGAGACGGCATGACAGATAACACCGTTGATGCGCTTGCGGTTGACGATAATGGAAACATATGGATAGGAACCCCCAAAGGCATCACACAATATGACGGCCGCTCCTTCAGGCATTTCGTTTTTCAATCCCCTGAGAATCCTAACGCAAATGCAGTAAGCAGTATTAAAAGTGATGCGGGCAAAATTTGGTGCATTGCCGGCAACCGCCTCTACACTATTGCAAACGGTAAAAGCAATGCATTTAAGATACCGGGCAGCACTGATTCTGTTACCACTTTGTTGCCCGAAAAAGATGGCTTGTGGATAGCCAATACCCGTAGTACTATCTATCATTACACCGGCAAGAAATGGGACAGCCTTACATTTAATGAACCTCAGCTAAAAGGCACACCTTATATATCTGCAATATTCAGAGATAGCAGGCAAAGGATATGGCTGGCAACCAGCCGTGGATTGTATAATATTGACAGCAACCGCATACACGTAGCACATGTGAGGGATATGCCATTATACGGCCTGCCACCTATTCTATCTATTGCAGAAGATAAGAACAAAAATATTTGGTTAGGTACTGTTAGTGGCGCATTTCGTCTAAAAGATAGCTCCCTGGCGTATTGCAACAAAAAAAATGGCCTTACAGATAATGCCATAAATCAATTGCTAACAGATGCAGAAGGCAATATATGGATGGCAACGGACGGGCTTGGCATCTACCGTTTTTCTGGTGCACAATTTTCTGTAGTGGATGAATCTACAGGCTTGCCGAGTGCGCAGGTCATGAGCATTGCCGCGCAAGGTAATCGCCTGTTTTTAGGTACTTATGATGCGGGCCTTTATCTTTTCGAAAACGGGACCGTCAGCAAGGTGGCAATACCCTTACCCGGCTCTCCTGCCATCACGGCCATCAATACTAATGGAGGGGATGTGTGGATAGGTACGCGCGGGGCAGGATTATGGCGTTACAGAGGTACTAGCTTCAGGCAATATGCAGAACCTGCAATGCCATCAAATCTTGTAAGTTGTTTATACACGGATGCGGAAAGGAGAATGTGGGTAGGCTTCTGGCGCGGTGCTGGCTATTTTCAGCGAGACACTTTCCATAGGGTTTCTGTACCACCTGCCACTGTAGAATGTATCATTAGCATTGGCCGCGATAGTGTATTGATTGGGATGTCGGGGAGTAACGGGCTAAGGATGTATAATGACGGAACTGTAACACCTTTTATTACAAATGCAGCCCCGGATAGTGCATCTCCCCAATGCTTTACAAAACGTGGCGATGAACTGTGGATAGGCACCAGTGACAATGGCCTGATCTGCTATAATCTAAGCACCAAAACAAGCTTTGTACTCAACAAGGGAAATGGCCTGCAGTCCGACTTTATCTACAATATTACCACAGACAAGGATGGCCATATATGGGCCGGCACAGGTTATGGTATCCATCGTATATCTATAGTTGGGGGCAAACCTGTTATTCAGTTTTACGGAAGAGGCCAGGGCATCAAAGGCATGGAAAGCAACCACAATGCTGTTTATAACATGCCCGATGGCAGCATTTGGTTTGGCACTACAAATGGCGCGGTGCATTACAATCCGCAATCGCAGATGGTATTTGCAGAACCTATCAGTGTAGTAATGCAGTCTGTAAAAGTATTTGGTGAAAACATCTCTGATACTACTTATTTTGATAGCACAGATGCATGGAATAAGGTGCCCGAACGCCTTCATTTACCTTATAAGAAAAATAATCTCACTTTCACTTTCCAGGGCATTTGCCTTTCGGGGGCGGAGCAGCTCCGCTATCGCTACAGGATCGATGGACTGGAAAACCAATGGTCCGATTGGTCCAATGTAAATACTGTCACTTACTCTGCCCTGCCACCCGGCAAGTATACATTGCTGGTAGAGTGTACCAGCGGTGATAGTACCGGCATTAAAGAACTGAAATATCCTTTTGAGATAGTTACACCTTTTCAGAAAACCGGGTGGTTCCGCCTTGCGGTTCTTGGTGCTTGCATTTTATTAGGGGTAACCATACAATACATCGTAAATAAACGAAAACAAAACAGGCAAGCGCTACTGGATAGATTACGCCGCGAAGAACAAAACAAGGTAAGAGAACGTACAGCTGAAGATTTTCATGATGAGGTTGGCAATAAGCTCACACGTATCAATGTCTTGACCAATGTGCTGAAAAATAAAATCGGTCCTATGTCGCCTGATGCCAAACGCATTATTGACCAGATACAAGACAATACGGGACAGCTATATAGTGGTACCAAAGATATCCTCTGGTCGCTAAAGCCAACGAATGACAGCCTGTACGAGATACTGCACCGGATACGCGACTTTGGAGGTGAGCTTTTCCAGGATACAGAAATAGATTTCATATTCACCGGTACAGATGAAAGATGGAAAAATTACAGGCTGCCTATGGATATCAGCCGTAATCTTATCATGATCTTCAAAGAAGCATTGAATAATTGCCTGAAATATTCAGGCGCTACCCGTGTTGAATTGATCGCGGAACTACGGCCATTGGATGTATTACACATGGAACTAAAAGACAATGGTAAAGGCTTTGATATAGATACCGTAAAAAGAGGGCATGGAATAGATAATATGAATGTTCGTGCGCGCAGGCTGGCAGGTAAGCTATATATAGATCCGATGCCGGGAAAGGGCACTTACATCAGTCTCACCTTCAGGCTGCCGGAAAGTAATAAAAGCCATAGAATTGTTAATAATTCAAATTAACTTCTATTGGGGGATACAGATTTGCTTACATATTTAGAACTTTATATAAACGCCCCAACTTATGACACGCAACCTCGACATCCGGGTTTGTATTATTGAAGATGATGCCACCATTCGTGATGGGTACGTCTACCTGATTGATAATACAGAAGGTTTTCATGTTGTAAGCAGCTACCCATCTTTTGAGGATGCTGCAAAAAAACTGGCGGCAGACGATCCGGATGTAATATTGCTGGATGTAGAATTACCCGGCATATCCGGGATCGACGCCATCCCCAAAATAAAAAAACTGGTACCTGAATCTTATATACTGATCTTAACGGTATATGAACAGGACCTGCTTATATTCAGAGCTTTGGGTAATGGTGCTTCCGGCTATCTTACCAAAAATACGCCGCCCGAAAAGATTATCAGCGCTATTAAAGAAGTGATGGAAGGCGGTGGCCCGATGAGCGCCAACATTGCGCGGATGGTCATATCATCCTTTCAACGCAATGAAGCTTCACCCCTTACACGCAGAGAAACTGAGATACTGGAACAGATAGCTACCGGCAAAAGCCGCAAACGTATTGCCCAGGAATTATTCATTGATTTAGAAACCGTAAAGTCTCACATCAAGAATATATACCACAAACTGAATGTACATTCCAAGGCCGATGCTATCAAAACAGCTAAGGATAACAAATTTATTTAACTAAGAACCAAATAGCCTTTTCTTTCGTAGATACACATTCATGGTCTGCGGAATGATCATAGACAAACGATTGCAAGCGCCCTTTGGGGCGCTTTTATTATAGTAAGCGTACATAGCCATATCAACGATTAGCATAGGAAACATGGCAGGCAATGTTATTTTTGTCCTACAAATCCAAGAATTGCAATCTGCTACAACTGAAAAGCCGGAACTGGAACGTGGCCTGTCTTTAGTACAGGCAACAGCTATTAATATGATAGACATGGTAGGCATCGGGCCATTTGTAACCCTGCCACTGATTGTTGCTGCCATGCAGGGTTCCTTAAGTATGCTTGCATGGATATTGGGCGCACTCCTTGCATATATGGATGGATTTGTATGGGCAGAGATGGGCGCTAAATGGCCGGAAGCCGGAGGTAGCTATGTATTTCTGCAAAAGCTGTTTGGTGGCAAATTGGGGCGGTTAATGGCCTTCCTGTTCATTTGGCAAACTACCATCCAGGCACCGCTTGTTGTTGCCAGTGGCGCTATTGGCTTTTCTCAATACCTGCATTATCTCGTTCCGCTTACTGATGTACAAAAGAAAATGGTGAGCGGTGCGCTGGTATTACTGCTTACGGTTTTACTTTATCGCAACATCAGGAACATTGGCAAACTCTCCGTTATCTTTGGCATCATAACAGGTGGCACAATACTATGGCTCATACTATCTGGTTTTGGGCACTACTCTGCTACTATCCTGCCTGATGGTGGAACAGGCAACTGGGCAAGCATTCCGTTTTTCATAGCATTGGGCCAGTCATCGCAAAAGGCTGTATATTCTTATCTTGGCTATTATAATGTTTGCCATTTGGGCGGGGAGATAAAGAATCCTTCTAAAAATATTCCACGAGCTATCTTCATTTCCATAACAGGGATTGCGATCTTATACCTTGGTATGCAGTTCACCGTATTGCATGTGTTGCCATGGGATAAAGTAGCAGCGTCTGATTTTATTGTAAGCCTCTATTTCGAGCATATTTATAATCATACTGTAGCTCAAATAGCTACTGTGCTTGTATTGTGCATCGCCATAGCCTCACTATTTTCTGTGATATTAGGCTATTCAAGAGTGCCCTATTCAGCAGCAAAGAATGGCGATTTTTTCCCCGCCTTTGCCAGGTTGCATCCCAAACATCATTTTCCACATGTGTCTCTTCTCGCATTATGCGGGCTCGCATTTGTATTCAGCCTTCTATTTAAAATGAAGGATGTCATCACCGCCATCGTCGTTATGCGTATTCTGATACAATTCATATCCCAGGCAATTGGCGTTATTGGCTGGCGTATCCGTCGGCGTGCAGAAGACAGGCCTTTTAAAATGCCGCTATTTCCTATACCGGCGATCATCTCCATCATTATCTGGCTTTTTATATTCCTGAGCAGCGAATTGAGGTTTATTGGCTTTGCTTTGGGTATTATAGCCACAGGAATAGTCTTATATTTCGTTAAAGAACAATTAGTTAAAAGACCTGTATAATTTTTTGTTTGTAGTATTTTTTAATGTTTTTACTTTTGTAACTGAGAGCGAAGTGAGGATAATACCTCATAGTTACATTAGAGGATAATTTTTCCCGGGCACTTTCTGTTTTTAAAGTGTTTCTGCTTTTTTATACTCCGATGTAGTTTTTTTGTTTAACATTTTAGTATTTATCGCACTAAGATTATATATTAGGTTTTAATTAAAAAATATGTTGCTTCGCTATATATTGTTGGTCATAGCCGGTTTGCTGTCCATAGCCTTGTACAGGATGCTGAGCCGCGGTGGTAAGACCTATTCTTACAATCGCACACAAGTGCTCACTTTTCTTACAGATGGCTCTGAACAAATGATCCATGAAGAAACAAATGGCAGCATTATCATCACCAGCAAAACAGTGCTGATTGATGGATTGGAATATATCTTCAAACCATCAGACAATGAACCGGTTCAGGCATTACTCGATTTTGACGATAACGGTTTAAGGAGTGTACGCGTTTTACTGCAGGATGGCGAAAAGCAATATTTCATCAATCGCAATCCGGCTATGCGTGCCGCATAAGCTATACTACATTCTTCCTGCTTCTTCCGTATTATGCTCATGCTGGCGGCTTTCAAATTTCTTTCCAAAGTTGTAAGTAAAACCTAGGCTGAAATTCTGTGTTGCATATCCCATCACCGAATGGCTATGTATCCCTTGCCAGTCTTTAGTTAAGGTATATCTGTACATGTCAAACGGATCTTCGGCAGATAACTTAATGGTAGCGGAATCCTTCAATATCTTTTTAGCTATACCACAACCAATGTAGATGCTGCTACCGTTGCGCTCCGTTAGATTCTGTAATCCGCCTGTAGCAACATATACAGTAGTATCGATTGTCCAGCCATTGAATGTAAACTGATTCTGCATTCCTGCATCTGCACCTACAGAATTTGCAAGCCTGGCATTGCCTTTATGTATAGTGTACTGGTTTACGTACAAGTCTATCGATGAAGACATCATCCACCATGCAAATAGCTGTTTGTTAAAATTGGTAGATAGCTGCAGTACATAGCGGTCTGCATAATTCTCCTCCGTACCATATACTGCTTTAGTAACTGCATTATATACATTCACCGGGTTCACCGTGTTACTGATCTTCCGGAAGCCCGCTGATGAATACAGCATGTTATTATAGTTATGACTGAATTCGATATAATTTCTAAAAGCAGGCAACAAGTTAGGGTTGCCACCGGAATAACTGTATTGAGATATAAAAGTGATAAACGGATCTAACTCCCGGTAAGACGGACGAATAATACGCCTGCCATAATTGAGTTGGAATTCATTTTTATCATCAGCCTTATAACTTATATACCCCGTCGGAAACACATTTGTTGTACTTCTTTCGAAGGACTGATTCTGTACATATTGATGACCGCTAATATTTGCATTTTCTACCCTAAAACCCACCTGTGCCTGCACTTTCTCACTGAATTTTTTATTAAGATTAGCATACGCGGCATTTATATTTTCTTTGTACACAAAATGGCTGCTGTGTACGGTGTCAAATACCGGTATCCCTGTTTGCAGATCATAGAATTGATTATCATCATCGGTTGTAGTGAAGCTGGTTTTCAGGCCTGCTTCCATTTGTACTTTCTTACTTAATGTTCCTGTGTAATCTGCATTTGCTACAAAAGATTCTATATGCGATGGCTGTTCACTCCGCAATAGTACATCGCCGGGGATAGGGACAAACTGCTGATCGTAATTCTGAGCAGTAACATCCTGCGAATTGTTGGAAGTATGCTTTACATAATCCGCATTAATATCGATCTGCTGATCTTTAGCTGGTATGTATTTAGCAAAACCATTAGCAGCAATATTCTTACGTAGAAACCCACGTTTATTCGTTGTATTATTATAGCTTACTACATTATTTATCTTATCTGTGATAACAGAGCGGGTAACATCATTTTCATGATTAGGATGATAAACACCATCAGCGCTAACACCCACAGTTAGTTTATCATTGACGGTATAATCACTGCCCAGCTTCATACTGTAATCTTCAAAAGTTTCTTTCATAAAACTCACCTGGTCATAATGCGTCGTTAACATTCCTGTTGATGGATTTGTATAATCACGCTTTGTGTCCTGGTTCATGAAACCCGTAGCGTGCAGGTATCCTAAACCTGTATACAGGTTAACTTTGTCTGTTCGATAATTTAGATTGAAGTTATTATGTGTACTGGGATATTTTCCCTGCCCGTACGATGATGTAAGACTACCATTAAGGCCTCTTTTCTTCATCTTCTTAAGCTTGATGTTAATGATACCACCGGCACCCTCAGCATCATATTTAGATGAAGGTTGAGAGATTAATTCCAATTGGGCCACTTGCTCCGCAGGCAGGCTTTTCAGATAATCAGCCAGTTGGTCCGCGCTCAGATGCGTTTGCTTATCATCCACAAGTATCAAGACGCCATTGCCCTTCAATGATACGTTCCCATTACCATCTACAACAACTCCCGGAGATTTTCTCAGCAGCTCCAGTACATTACTCCCCGCTGATGTAGCTGCCTGGTCAACATTGACAGTAGTCTTTCCTAATCCTGTTTCTATATATGGCTTTTTATCACTTACAGTTACTTCCTGCAAACGGTTATCTTTTGCAATTGCGACAACCAGTGCGGACATGTTACTATTTACATCTATTTGCTGCTTCGTCTTCACATAACCTGCAGCCTGAATGGCAACTATGTATTTCCCTTGTTCTACATCCTTAAAATTGAACTTACCGTCATCGCCTGTTGTTTCAGCTTGTACAAAGGAAGAATCTGCTGCATGGAGTAATGCTATTGCTGCGATTGGCACAACCACACCGGCATCATCTTTAGCAACACCTGAGACATTAAATTTTTGCGCTTCAGCAATTAAAGAAAAGCAGCATAGTGCTACAAACAGGTAAATGGATCTCTGCATAAAAGGTTGTTTATGGGGCTTAATCTATTACACTATCCTGCATCACGTCAATAAAAATAAATGCTGTGGTTATGCAACACATCAACCATATATAAGATTTACACAATATTAACTTTTAAAAGAAAAGCCGGAGTTATTAGCTCCGGCTTCGTTTTATAGTTAGCTCAATATATTAATTGCTCAGACTTCTGAAGTCTACAGGCACCAGTTTACTTACTCCCGGCTCCTGCATGGTTACACCATATATTACGTCCACAGCAGCCATTGTCTGCTTGTTGTGCGTTACGATAATGAACTGCGAGTTATCGCTGAACTTACGGATCATCTGGGTAAACTTACCTACGTTCGCATCATCCAGCGGTGCGTCCACCTCATCAAGGATACAGAACGGCGCCGGTTTGATCAGGTATATTGCAAACAGGAATGCAGTTGATGTCAATGTCTTTTCACCACCCGATAACTGCGTAAGCGTACTTGGTTTTTTACCTTTCGGCTGTGCGTATATTTCTATATTACTATCGGCAATATTATCAGGATCTGTAAGGCGCAGATCGCAACTATCTTCTGCGGTGAAGAGTGCCTTAAACACTTCAATAAAGTTCTCACGAACCTTATCAAACGTTTCGCGGAATTTTGTGTTGGCAGTTAGTTCTACTTCTTCAATTGTTGCCAGCAATGATTCTTTCGCATTCACCAGGTCAGTCTTTTGCTCTACGATGAAGTCATGTCTTGCTTTCATTTCCGTGAACGCTTCGATCGCCGTAGGATTGATCTCGCCCATATTCTCCAGGCGTTTTTTCATCCTTTCCGCTTCGGCAGTTAATTCATCTACAGTAAGTTCGCCGGTGCGTGCTTCGTCCAGTATTTCATCCAGGTTCACCTTAAATTCTACGCTCAGGCGCTCTTTCATACCGGCAAGTTTCAACTTCATATCATTGAGCTGATCCTTAATGCTATTTAGCAATGTTTCGGCATGTTCTTTCTCGCGACGCTTTTGGTTCAGCTGACCTTCCTGTGCAGATATGGCATTACGCATTTCATAGTAAAGCCTGTCTTTTTCATTTAGCGTTTTCTCTTCAGCTTCTTTGCGCGACAGCAATTCATATAATTCATTGTCACCAGCATGCAATTGAGTTTCTGTCTCTGCCAGTTGACCCGAGATCCGTTCCAGTTGCTCGCTATTGCTTGTTATCTGGCGTTTCAGGTCGTTCAACTGGTTACTGCGGAAATTCAGCTCCTGCTTCAATCCCTCCAGCTTGCTTTGCTGGCGGGTATATTGAATGTTATGATTGTTATACTGCTGGGTAGCCATATTGAATTCCTGCTCTACGCTTTGGAATTCACCTTCAGCTTGCTGTATGTTTTGCTGCAAAGATTGCAATTGTTCATTGATAGCTTCCAGTTCGCTGCGAGTATCTGCAGTGTTGCTATGTGTGTCTTCCAACTGCTCTTGCAGGTCTTGTAAACGATGCTCCCCTGTTTGGTTCAGGTGCTCAAAGTTCTCGATCCTGTTAGCGAGGTTTACTATATGGTTTTGCAACCTGTTGATTTCCTGCTTTGTTTGCTCAATAGCACGGTCATTCAACTCCTGGTTAAAGCCCGTGATCAACGTTTGTGTGTCGCTGATATATTGCTTCAGCTGTGCAGTCGTAGCAGTGAGTTCTTCGATCTCTTTAGCAAGGCGTTCCAGGTTTTTAGCACGCCCTATCTTATTACCTTCGAACAGGCCGATGGAACCACCGCCTAAAGTGTACTTGCCGCGCACCATCTTGCCACTCTTCTCTACTATCACATTACCATTCAGCATAGCAGCATCGGTAACTGCATTTTCACTTGTAGCAATGTACACATGGCCCAGCAAATGCTCTGCCAATGGCATGTATTGATCATCTACATTAATCACACTGAGCGCAGGTATCAGGCCCTCGGGCACATTATGCTGATCCGCTTTATATTGCTGAAACTGGTTGAGGATAAAGAAGTTTGCCTTACCTTTTTTATTTGTGTCCAGTAAGTGTACCGCCTGCGCAGCTTCGTTAATATCATTAACGATATAATAGTTCAGGTAGTTATCCAGCAAGTTCTCTAATGCCGTACGATATTCATTCTGAACAACGAATACATCAGACAACAACGGTGCATTGCTATTCCATTCCTTATTCTTCTTCAGGAACTTGATACTGTCAGGATAACCTTCCAGGCTTTCCACCAGAGACTTCAACAGGTCATGCTCGTTACGGCGTGCATCCAGTTTACGGTTCTCGTCAACAGATTGTGCGCGTAAAGATTCCAGTTGCTCCTGGCTTTGTAATATTTTAGTTTTTACTTCTTCCTGCTTGGTTATCAGCGCTTGCAGATCATCGTTCTTCTGCTCCAGGTCGCCTTCCGCATCGCGCTTTTCATTACTCAGTTGCGTTATCTGGCTGCTGCGTTGCGCTTTCTCATCTTGTATTTGCTGTATGCTGCGCTGCAGGTTCATTACAGAGGTGTCTGCAATGGCCACTTTCTTCTCGGCATCAAACTGGCTACGTTGTTTGCCCTGGTATTCGGCACGCAGTTGCTCCAGTATTCTTTTCTTGCTATCGAAGGCTTCGCGTTTTTCGTCCACTATACCACGCAGGCTTTCCAGCTCATCGCGCAGCTTTTCAATGCCTTCTGTCTCCTGCTCTATTTGCTTTTCTGCAAATGTGATGGAGTCTTCCAGGCTTTGCAATTGCATACCGGCGCCGGCCAGAAATTCTGTCAGGTTCTTTTCACGATCTTTCAGGTGCTCCAGCCTTTGTGCAGCAAGGCGTTTATCACTTTCCAGCTGTCGTACGCGGTTTATCAGTTCATTGAATTGCTTTTGCAGGCCGTTCAGCTCCTGTTCTTTTTCTATGAGCTTTACTTTGTCCTGTTCTACAACCGCTTCTTCTGTTGCTACAATAGCTTCCAGTTGCGTACGCCTGTCTGTTTCTGCATCGTGTTGCTCGTTCAAGGTCTTGTACTGATCGTTAAATTGCTCTAACGAAGCCTTCACCAACTCTATGCTTACAGTTTTATATTCTCCTTTTATCTGGAAGTAACGTTCCGCTTTCTTTGCCTGGCTTTCCAGTGTACGAAGGTTATTTCCTATTTCAAAAAGCAGGTCTTCGATACGTGCAAGGTCTTGCTCCGTAGCATCCAGCTTTTGTTTTGCCTCTTTCTTACGGGTCTTGTAGATAGATATGCCGGCAGCCTGCTCCAGCATACGCCTACGCGAGCCATCCTTATCCTTAATGATGTCATCCACCATACCCAGTTCTATGATGGCATAGGAATCATTACTAACACCGGTATCCAGGAAGAGGTTATGTATATCTTTCAAACGGCAGGTAACATCATTCAGCCTGTATTCACTCTCACCATTCTTGTAGAATTTACGGGTAATGGTTACCGTAGTAAACTCCGTAGGCAACAGGTTACGGGTATTCTCAAACGTAAGTGATACTTCTGCCATACCGGATCCCGACCTTGTACGCGAGCCGTTAAAGATCAGGTCTTCCAGGTTATCAGAACGGAGCGCTTTGATCTTGTGCTCACCGATAACCCAGCGGATGGCATCCACTATGTTTGACTTACCACAACCGTTAGGCCCCACAACACCTGTAATGGGATGGTCTAACAACACATGAGTCTTATCTGCAAAGGACTTAAATCCTTTTATTTCCAACGATTTTAAACGCAAAGCTTAAAGTTTTGAGGGGATAGCAAATTTAACTAATTCGCAGGTTTAGCAAGGGTATATTTATACTTTGCCGGCGAATGTGAGTAAACTGGGAATAAAATTTTTGAAATATGAGGACCGGGGCCTAAATCCAGGTGAAATACATGCAACCTATTTGTTATACCAAGGTTAATCGCTAATATTTTTTACAAATCGCGCCGGAGTGCGAGCGATCATATTAGCTATTTATCTATAGGCTTAGGGAAATCATTATCGTCCGCGTATTTATCACGCAGGTCGTACACTCTTTTTAGTTTGGCTTCCTCTCCCTGCAACGTCTTAATAAGGGAAGTATAAGTTTGGGTCAGCGTATTTTCATAAACTTCGTCATACGCAGCATTCTTAATATTGGGGTTGCTGTTAAACGATTCAAACGAGCGGAATTTTGGCAAAACAGAATCCCTGTCAAAATAAAGTAGATTCAATTCCGCTTCCCTCAGATCTTTAGAGCCACCCACATCCTTCATCTGCTTTATTTCATTGACATTTCTATCAATAAAAGCTTCCATTTTACCCCTTATCATTGGCAGCTCAGAAAAATCCTTGCTGTTTACGGCTACTTTCAATTCATCACTCCATTGTTTTCCGTACCAGGTAAGCGAGTCATTAACAGCGCCTATTTGCATGCTTAAGTGCATGGCCTCATCACTGTTATCTAAATTACAGGATGCAAATAACACTATGGATGCTGCTATTGCTAAACCGGCACGCATTGATTTGATGATGAATTTTGATACAAAATAATTCAATTCTTGTTACTGAATCGTTTAAGAAACGTGAAAGTTACATGCAAGGTCAAAAAAGCGGGAAAAACAAAGAGCAGCCGGAAGCTGCTCTTGCGACCTGTGCTCTTTCTCTAACTATTTCATAATTACCTGTACCGTATGCCTTGTTTTCTGTTCCAGCAATACGTACCGGCTCTTGGTAAGGTCAAATAATATTTCGGGCGTATAGTGGCGAATTGTTAGCAGGCTAACATCATAGTTGCTTAATACAGTATAGTCTTTGCTCAATGCCTCGATCAGCTTTTTTACATTGTCTTCTTTATTGTCTATACAGGCTACAAAACTGATAGCTGCATTCTGTATCAGGTTCACTTTTATGTTTAAGTCGTGGAGGATGCTGTAAAGATCGCTAAGCTTATCCTGGGTAATGAACGAGAAGTCTTTAGAGGTAACCTGCAACAGGACCTGGTTTTTCTTCAGTACGATCAAAGGCGGGTAGAAAATACTGTTTACCTCGTTTTGTATAACAGTACCTTTTTGCTCCTTGTCAAGGAAGCATTTTACATAAAGCGGAATATTGTTATTCTGCAAAGGCTTAATGGTTTTGGGATGTATTACCTGCGCACCATAATAAGCCATTTCTATTACTTCATGGTAAGTAATAGCTTCTATTTTAACAGTATTAGGAAACTGTTTAGGGTCTGCGTTCTGCAAGCCTTCCACGTCTTTCCATATCGTTACACCTTCCGCACCAAGCATAGCAGCAAGCATAGCCGCCGTATAGTCCGATCCTTCTCTTCCCAATGTGACAGAAGCATTGTCTTGCGTAGCGCCTATGAACCCCTGCGTTATTACGCTGCTTGTGGGTGTAAGCAGCGGAGCTATGATTTCCTGTGCTTTATTTTTAGAATATTCCCAGTCAACGCGTGCATCACGATAAGTATCATCTGTGCGTATCACATCGCGTGCATCTACCCAATGGTAATGATAGCCTTGCTGCTGTAAATAAGCTGCAAATATCCGTGTAGACAGCAACTCACCCATACATACTATCTGGTCATACGAGTAGTCATACTTCGTATCAGATGCATCATCTATAGCCCATTGCAGCTCTGTATAAAAGACATTCAGTTCTTTTACAACAGACTCAAAATGTTTTGCATCCAGCAACTCTTTAGCATAGGCAGTATGCTCTGCTTCCAGCTTTTGTACCAAATCATGCGCTTCCTGCTTCTTACCCTTACATGCGTTTGCTACTATTGCTTCCAGCGCATTCGTAGTTTTACCAATTGCCGATACTACCAATATCAGTGGTTGTGTAGCGTCTTTAATAATAGGCATTAATGCCTGCATGCGTTCGGGGCTGGCTATAGATGCCCCACCAAATTTGTAAACCTGCATTTGTGTGTATGTGATTTGTATCTTAAACCGTTAACTCAATACCATAACTTTTTGCAATGCTTCTTCCAGCGCACCCAGCATTTCAGGTACTTCTTCCATCTTGCATGTACCGACACTTAATCTATACCAGGGAGATGTTTTTTCTGCACCAAAAGCATAGAATGGTACTATTGCCAGCCTGGCTTCCCCTAATAGATAATCTGTAACATCCGACTGTGTATCAAGAATATTATCACCGCTTTGCAGGCCTTTAAGATCTATCTTAATAGTAAGGTAGATAGCAGCCTGCGGGGTAACGGCATCTACAGGATACCCTTTTTCTTTTAGCGCAATGATACCATTATAGATAGCCCATAATCTCTCTTCCAGCCTCTTTTTAAACCCGGTAAGATAGGTATCTACAAGGTCGGTCTGTACTATGTATTTTGCTACAGCTTTCTGTTCTGCCATGGGTGCCCATGCACCTATGTGGCTTAGTAAAGCCTTCATCTTAGCTATTACCTTTGCCGGGCCTAAAGACCAGCCAACGCGAACACCTGTAGCAGCAAATGCCTTGGATATACCATCAACAAAAATGGTATATTCTTTCATTTCCGGCCGAAGCGAAACAGGATTATGATGCTTTGTATTACCGTAGGTAAGAATAAAATACATCTGGTCGAACATCACATAAAGCTTTTTCTCATTCTCCCCTCTTCTTTTATTCTCTTCCAAAACAAGGTCACATATCTTTTCCAGTTCGGTTTTATTGAGCGTAGTACCGGTAGGGTTCTGAGGGGTACACAGGCACAGCAATGACGCACCTTTTATATGCGGCGCTATGTCTGCAGCAGTAGGCATAAAATCATTTTCCAACTTGGCCTCTATCATGCAATGCTCACCGCCATTCATATGTGTGTAGTGATTATTATTCCAGGATGGCACTGCGTAGATCACTTTATCTCCCGGGTTTACAATTGTCCTGAATAGTGAATAGATCAGAGGACGGCCTCCGCTTGCTATCAACACTTCATTTGCGGCATATTCTATACCTTCTCTTTCTTTTATGAATGCGCTTACTGCCTGCCTTAGCGCCAATACGCCATCTCCCGGAGGATAGTTGGTGTATTTATGACGATATGCATCAACAATGCCATCTTCCAGCTCTTGCGGTATCGGGAATATCTGCGGATCAAAATCGCCAATGGTATAATTATAGATTTTCTCACCACGGTTCACACGCACTGCGATCTCATTACCCAGGCGGACGATCTCGGAACCGATCAATGTTTCTGCAAGCTGGCTCAGTTGGCTCATTGCTTTTATAAATTTTCTATGTACACAAAAAAAGCTTACCGTTTCCTGGTAAGCTTCGAATATTATGTTTTGAGTAACTACACAAGATATTCCCGGCCTACCGAGTGGTATAGCATTTGGCAACCTTCTTATGCAGCTTATTTATCATCATTTCGGGCGCAAAACTAAAACATAAATTTTAAATCTTCAAAATTGCTATTTAAATAAATCTTCTTTTTTACGCGGACGCTTGCTGATAAGCCATTTGAACCTGGGCAGTTTCATACCGGGTATATCTGCTTTACCCATGGGTGTCAGCTTGGTTTTCACATCCTGCTCCAGCAATATATGATCCAGGTCTTCGTCCTTAAAATAAACCTTCATAATATTGCTGGTGGCTTCTTCCACGCCTATATAGGCGCCGGACTCATCTTTGGGATAATAAATGGTTTGCGCATCTGGTTTAACAATAAGGAAGTCGATATTCCCGTTCTTAAAATAGCCTGTAAGGGTACGCCCCTGCACCTGGTCATACATCCGGGCTTTAGCCGGCCCCGATTGCGATACCATAAAGGCATTATTAGGCACGTATATCTTTTTAATACTGCTGCTATCCAGGTACATCAATATTGTGTCACCCGTTATCTGGCTCTTTCTCGACCATACAATCGGGTCATACATCATCCGGATCGTAGAATCCTGTTGGGTATAGCTGATACTATCGCATTTGCCCTGCATAGAATCCGAAAATATCAGCACATGGTGATAGCCTATAAAATTTCTAAACTTACTTGTGTCGGCCTCGGCAGAATCCGTGACTGCCAGCGCTTTTTTTACTTTGCCCTTACCGGCTTTTACCACTGGGGCGGCGATTGGTTTATAAAAAGCATCTTGTATGGATACATGCTGCCCTTTATGTGGTGCGGGGAAAGAAAATAATGTATCTGCCCTTATAAATAGGCTGTCTTTATCGTTCACCTGTTTCAATACAGGTTTAATGGTTGCCACGGTAGTTTTCTTTTTTTCGTTGAAATCAACACGGCCGCAGTATAGTGTTGTGTGGTGCGATGTATCCAGTGCATAAACATGGCCCGTAGCATGTCCAAAACCGGTCTTACGGTTATGGTCCAGCGAGTCAGCTTCCACATACTGGTCTTCATTAACAACTGATGACCTGCATGGAAAATGAGCGATCTGGTCTATGGTATTATAGGTTCCGCAGCTTGTGTGTAATATCGAACTATCGCTTGTTACAACCGACGGTGCATAAAAGGTAACTATCTTGGTATCCGTATTATATCCCAGGTCGTCCGATACAATATTATACTTCGGGTCTGTAATGATCACCTCTCCGGTAAACCTCGAGTCCTTTGATCTCATATCATATACCCCGGAGTTACTGGATAACGTAGTACTGCTATCCTGCAATGTGCCACCTTGCGTATACGTACCAATCTTTGTTAGGGTATTATATTCTACTTCTTCCGACCATAGATGGCTTTTCCCATCTGTAAGCATCACATTGGTACGCATGTACGCCAGCTTTTTATTTCCCAGGTAACGCATATAGTCGCTCTGGGCTTCGCTGCCGGGCTGTATCACATGCACATTGCCAAATGCTTCTACCACATTCTTCGTCAGGTTGAAATAAGCGCTGTCGCAATACATAGTGGTTTCACCCTGCTTCAGTGCCACGTTGCCTATCAACTTATCTATATCTCCTGAATCTGTTTGAATTACATACAGGTTTTGTATGCCCGGCAACAATTCTACCGGTACTCTGCCGGATGTATCCGCTGCCTTTTTTTGCGCAAATGCATCCTGCACGCTGCAAAATGCAACTATAAAGATGAATAACCCCTGCCAGGCTCTGTTAAATACGGGCACGCTCAATGGACGTTCAATTAGTGTGTATCCTTGTTTTTCCTGCCAAAGATAGTCACATTGATATAACGGGAAGGATGGGCATTTATGTCCCCGATCAATAAGTTCAGTGTTTTCAGCGTCTCGCTTAGGTTGTTGTACAGCTGCTTGTCGTTTACCATCATCCCCAGCGATCCCTGGTTACTGTTGATCTTGTCCATTACACCCTGTAGCTGGGTAATGGTAGCATTCAGTTCCTTCACAGTTTCCTGTATAGGTGCATTAGATAATTGATTGCTGATACCCTCCGCATTATGAATGATGTTGGTGATCTGTTGATTATTGGCAGCCAGGTTGCCTGTAATGCTGTTTGCATTTCGTATTACAGAGGCCAGGTGGTCACTTTCATTGTTTAGCTTGGCAGAAATGCTTGAAAAGTTATTCATGGTCACTTCCAGTGATGCTACACTGTTGGTAAGTCTTTGACGGGTATCCTGGTTCAGCATACTGTTAACGCCAAGTAATACGGTGTCAAGAGTAGCTACTACATGCCTTACATCATTAATGAGCGGCGATATCTCTCCGGACAGGTTATCAAGGATACCTCCTTCTATAGATGTGGGCAATACAGAACCATCTTCCAGCTGCGTAGCGCCCGGCGCAATAGCCAGCTGTAATACTTTCGTGCCTAAAAGGTCCGCGGAAGCAAGGCTGATAGTGGATCCCGGCGTCACCAGTATCTTCTTGCTTACCGATATTACCACCTTTACCCGGCCGTCTTTTTCAAGGGATATTTTACTTACTTTACCTATATTAAGACCCTTTACCTGCACAGCAGAGGAGGCCTGCAGCCCCTGCACATCATTGAAATATGCGTTGTACTTATGTTCCCCCGAAAATATATTAGAGCCTTTGAGGAAGTAGAATCCTGCAACAAATATCAACAGTGACGATGCGACTAATAATCCAATCCTTGCTTCCTTCGTGAAAAACTTCATACAGGTACGGTCTGTGGTTTTAAAAGGCAAAAGTACCAAAAAAGGTACAATGCACTTTTTATTAAGCAGTTAGCCCCATTTTCGGGGGCTACCTAACTTCATATATTAAAAATCCGTGCCTAAAGCGAAATAATAGACCGGTTTCGTGGTTTCAATATTCCATGCAACATCAAACCTGAGGAAATAACCAAAAAGCATGGTACGAAGGCCACCACCATAACCTACACATATACCTTTACTTTGATCTTCTATACGTAACGTTACTTGCGTAGAGGTAGGATCATACCCATTGGGAAGATAATGATCGTTATTTATCTTCTCTTTGCTCGGCAGGAAACCTTCCCATGCCGAACCGGCATCCACAAACCCTACAGCCTGCAGGTTCTTTAGCATCGAAGATTGTATCGGGCGTTTTATAAAAGTTGTCAATATCGGCAGCCTGAATTCGTTACTTATCAAGCCATAAGTATTACCATTGCGCGCATTTTGATTATAACCTCTCATGCTGGTTGCCAATGTTTCAAAAGCATAGTTTTCACCCGGCCTCATCGGCGTATTGTCGTCGTATTTATGATTGATCCAGTTATCAACACCACCCATGTGATACAACACTTTCATATTGCCATTAGAGGTAGCACCGGCAGCACGTATTGCCCAGATGAAGTTTTTATATATTTTCTTGTAATAGCGTATATCTGCTCCCAGGTTATAGAATCCGCCGGTTGTTTCCCCGTTCAATTTATACATGTATTCTGCAAACACTTTATAACGCGCACCATTGTATATATTGATAGCAGGCTTTATGGTGTTATCAAACACATATTCTGCCCGGCTCATGATATAGCTTTGTTTTGTTTCATCCGGTGCATAGCTAAGGCTTAGGGTGTCTTGTGCTTTAAAGGTCAGCGCATCTGTTCTGAAACCTAAATGAAAACGAATACTACGCATACGATCCAGCGGATAACTGGCAGAACCTATGATCATATTGGTAACATTCTTACCTAACTGGTCATTAGATAATACAACACCCGCCCCGGTGTCAATGTAATTCACTGTGTAGGTGTTTAACGTCTGGTTGCGCAGATACAAGATGTCCCAGTCTACCAGGTGCTTTGCATTTTCAAATTGCAGAAAATAGGTTGATCCTGTAAAGTCTATCGGTAATCTTACCCCGCCCGTCAGGCGGTAATCTTCCATCAGGTCATTAAGGCTTGCGGTAAGCATACCCCCCAGTGGTGGGTTAATGTACTTGCCACCTGTCAATGCCACAGGTTGGTATCGGTTAAATAATACGGTATTATCTATCTTAACGGTAAAGAAATCAGGTTTCATCAACAGCCGGTAAGGTTGCGCTTTCATTTTCAGGTATTCGCTATCGGCAGCTTGTTTGGTATTGATCTCCTCATCCATTGCAGCTGCATCCGCATTTCTCCGCTGGCGGCGCGTTAACACCGCATTTTCGTCGTCCTTAAATTCTGTTTTAAAGGTATTGCCGGACTTTAAAGAAGATTCATTTTCCCGCGATGCTTCTTGTCTTGTGTTCACTTCTTCATTCCTGCGTTCTGTTTGCAAGAGGGCTGTTGGCTGTGGTTGCTTTTCTACAAGATTTTTGCCCGGTATTTGTTGTGTTTTATAGTACACTTTATATTGGCCACCATCCTGCACTACTTCGGTTATCAAAGAGCCGGCAGGATTGTACTGATGGTTGATAACGTTACTGTTATAATTGGTAATAGGTACTCCATACGCGGTATCGCCGTTGCGCGAATTACGTTTTATTAAAACCAGGTATTGGTTTACTACACCGTTGTCATCATACAAATAAGCATAGTTATCGCCACCGTATTGTATGGGTTGCGTTACGTGCCCCGTTGTTACGTGCGACATCTGCAGCAGTTCTTTACGCCTGGTCCTTGTGTTATAAAAGAACACATTCATCGGGCCCGATGGCAGCTCATTTACTGCCGCAGGTGCATCGATGTTTGCTTTGCTTCTGTTAGATAGAAACAGGATACCTCTCCTCGATCCGCCACTTACAAAACAAGGTTCTATATCATCCCACTGATCATTCGTTATGTTCTTTAACCTCGATCCTCTTAAGGTAAATTCAAACAGGTCGGTCTGGCTCTTTTTAATCGCAGATAATATCAGCTTATCATCATCTGTATTATACGTCATGCTCAATACCCGGTCAAAACGATTAGGTGGTATTGTATAGTTCTCCACTTTTGCAGTGTATGAGTTGAAAACCCGCAGCATCGTATTGCGGCCTTTGCGATAAAGTACTGCTAACTTATATCCGTTGTTCGACCATGTTAAGATCGGGTAATTCGGATCAGGTTGTTCATTGTAATCCAGCTTACCACCATCCAGTATGGTAGATGCTACCTGCTCGCCATGTGTCTTCTGCAGCCATACTTTAAATTCACCATTCTTCCAGGTTACGTAGGCAACATCAGTACCCTTGGGGGCTATCTTCATATCGCGAAGTGTAGTACCATCAGTTGGCACTTTTATAGCGATCATTTCCTTAGTCGAATCCGGATGTTCCTGCGTCATTTCGTCCTTCGCATACATCTCTTTGTAGTATGCTATGGCCGAGTCATACACCTTCTTCACATTTTTGCCCAACGCGGTTTTTATGCCCACGTTCAGATTGCTCTTCACTTCCATAGTGTACAGCAGGCTCTTCATTTGGTTATCGCCATACCTGTCTGCTATATATTTCCAGAATGCTTTGCCGGCCAGGTCAGGATATTTCTCTCCAAACTCAAAAAACCCGGCTTTGGGTTTTGCTTCCAGCAGGTTCTTCCACTCACTGTTGCTTTTGGCATCCCATCCATCTACCAGGTAAGATATAAAGCCATTCAACGTCCAGTTCGGCAGATTCAGTGCTATATAGTTACGCACTATTTCTCTTATGTTATCTCCAAACAGCGCACGCTCAATGATCACACGAGACATCCCTTCGCGTGTTTGCCGGTGCAGGTCTGCATGTTCCCCGGTAAAATATACTACCAGCTTATCCCCTACCAGGTCTAATGTACCTGTTGGTACATCTTGCAGTTGAGATTCAAACCTGCGGCCGATATTAGTCTGGCGGTATTCGTCATAGCTGTTATAGAGGATGATCTTGAATTTGCGGGGAAACTGCCCGCCCATTCTCTTTTCTATTACTTTAATATCATTTTCAACCTGCTCTGCAACATAGCGCGCCAGCGTTCTGCCGGCTGCGTCGTAGTGATAAATCCTGAAGTGTTTGGTGTCAAAATAACGCCAGTCAAACTTGCGATGCTGCAGACGGTTTTGGCCAAACACCTCAATGTTAGACTGTGCCATTGCAGATTGTGAACCACTACTTAATACAAACGTTGCAGCGATAGCCAACATCGCTGCACGCCTAGGCAGGTGAATACTCATATATAAATTATATTGTGTATTTGTGCGTGTTAATATATACAGTACAATATACTGCTTTAATTCTTAGTTTGCATTCTAAATTAACGAAAAAATAGGGAGACGATGTTACAGGTTGAATGTTTTACTTTTAATCCATTCCAGGAAAATACTTATCTGATAATTGACGAAGAGAAAAATTGCTGGATAGTAGATCCGGGCATGTATCAGCAACAGGAAGTGGATGATTTAATAGGATACATTGAAAATAATGGACTTAAGCCGATAGCAATTATCAATACCCATACCCATATTGATCACATCCTGGGGGTAACCGCACTAAAACAGAAGTACAATATCCCCTTTGGCATACACATCTCTGAGCAGGCTATCTTAGATAACGCGGTTGGCACTGCTATGCTTTTCGGGTTGCAGCTTTCAACAGCGCCAAAGGCAGATTTCTATATAGATCCCGAACAGGGGTATAAATTAAATGACAAGCCACTGCAGGTATTTTTTACACCGGGACATTCTCCCGGCAGTATTTCTTTTTATTCTGCTGATGACAATTGGGTTTTGAGCGGAGATGCTCTTTTTAACGGAAGCATCGGCAGAACAGATTTGCCTGGTGGCAGCTTTGAGGTCCTTATCAACAGCATCAATACCCACCTGCTAACCTTGCCTGATGATACATTCGTTTACAGCGGCCATGGCCCGTCTACAACGGTTGGCAGAGAAAAACAGTTTAACCCTTTCCTGCAACCTTAGTTTTTAACAAGCATTACAACTTTTTTTAACTGTTTTTTGGCAACAGCCAGCTCATTACAGCTATAAATTCGCCGTAAAATATTTTCGTTTTATGAAGGCGATTATCATTCCATTAACTGCGGCAGTTCTTTGCCTTTCCATAGATAATGCAGATGCTCAAAACAAGAGCGTCACAAAGAAGAATAAAACAACTTCTAATTCCAGGTCTGAAGAAACAATAGTAATAAAGCGTGATGGTCAGCACGACAAAACTACCGTAGAGATCAAAAATGGCCAGGTCTTCGTTAATGGCGAAAAGGTCGCGGATGTCCATGCAGACAATAAAACAAATCAGAAAATAATTATCGAAGATGGCGATATCTCAGCTGATGGTTTCGATAAGGTATTCCCGCTCATTGACAGGGGTGAAAACCCGCGCCGTGCAATGCTCGGGGTATATACAGAAAACAACAGCGATATCGCTGGCGCCGAGATTAAAGACGTTATGCCGGGAACCGCTGCCGACGAAGCCGGTTTACAAAGCGGAGATGTTATTACCGGCCTCAATGGCAAAAAGGTAAGCGACGGCAAACAACTAACAGAGATCATTGCGAAGCTGCAGCCCGGCGACAATGTAACTGTTACCTACCAGCGCGATGGAAAGGAAAAGCAAACGGATGCTAAGCTTTCTCAAAATAATGCTATGCCTATGGCCCGCTCGTTCAGGTTCAATCCTTATGGCGGCAATGGCTATGATCTTCCTAATCCGATGATGAAGCCTTTCAACATGGATATTGGCGACGGGTTCTGGGAACCATCTCCCAAAATGGGCGTTCGGGTAGAAGATCTTGCAGACGGCAATGGTGTGAGGGTATTGGATGTGCAGGAAAACTCCGCAGCCGCAAAAGCAGGCCTGGAAAAAGGCGATGTGATTAAGAAACTGGACGATGAAAAAATTGAGTCCGTAGATAATCTGCAGGCTATAGTACGTAATGTACCTCGCAATGAACCAATAAAGCTGCAGTACGAACGCGATGGTGAACGCGCTACTACAGATATCTATTTCTCTAAACCGGTAAAAAAGAAGGATCTGTAAGCCATATCAGCAGGTCTTCAAAAATATTAGCAGTCTACAAGTATTTGCATTGGCAATACCTCGTAGGCTGCTTCTCTATTTTAGTGGCATTATGGTTTGTGAACTTCAAGGTCGCGCCCGTTAAGTATCGGCACTACCGGATGGACATCTTCTGTAGCACAATATTCCATATCCTTTTGCAACCCGTAAGCAGATAGTCTTTTGTAGTGCGAGCTATCCCTCAAAAAAGATATGGCGTCTCCTTTGGCTGAATATTCATATAAATAGTTAGCTGCCCTTGCGCTGTCGCAGTTGATCTCAAAATGATCTTTTACCCTATTGACAACCGCACCGGCAAACAAGGTATCCTCCAGGTTAAACTTATCCTTCCATGCTGCGCAGCCTAGTAAAACATTTTTCTTTTGACTGATAAGATAGTCGCAAACGGCTGTAAGGTTTACAAACGACCCGGTAATAATGGCAGATGCATCTTTTACCATGTGCAGTAGCCTGGTACCGTTTGTTGTTGTCAGTACCAATGTTTTCCCTTTAATGAATTCCACGGGATACTCAGATGGCGAGTTACCGTGTTTCAAGCCTTCGGCTATTTTACCGTCTCTTTCACCCGCCGTGATGCTGCCTTCTATATCATTGCCAAGGGCTATACATTCCGCTACGCTTGCAACAGGAATGACGCAGTTAGCTCCATTGTGAAGCGCTGCTGCGATGGTAGAAGTCGCGCGAAAAACATCTATAATTACAGCTACAGCATCTGTTGTATCATACAAATGCAATAGTGCTGGGGATAAACAAACTTCCAGTTTAGGTAAAGCTTCCATTGTAAATATTAAACCGGGCGCAAATTAGTACATAAATAGTATGCAGCCCTAACCATTCCTAACAAAAAATGCTACCTGATGGTAGCATTTTTTAACTATGTTATGTTGTACTATTAATATACCCACATATCGTGCTCTCTGTTGAAGAGCATATCCTGCATTTTCTGGCCTTCGTACAAAGCTTCCAGGTTGCTCATACCTTTTTCTTTAAACGTCAGGTCGAACGGATTGCTAACCTTAATGATGCGGCTGGCAAAATACCTTCCTTCAAAGAAATCATACCATGTCATACGGGCAACATCATTATCAGGATTATATACTTCGTACTGAGCTAACATCGGTGTGATCTCAGGAAAATATAACCAGAAGATAGGTTGTGATGCACGGAAAGTACCATCATCGTTGTAGATGTCTTTGATTGGCGCCATACCAATGATCTGGCGCTGCATACGGCCGGTATTCCTGTCAATATACCAATCTTCTTTCAGACGATATTTTGTTACTACATCCGGATCAAAATCCCTTTGAGTAATACGGATCGATTCTTTACCGGTTTCAGGATCAACAACCACAGTAGTATCTGGTTTGCCGATCAGGAAATCAAGGATTTGTTCTTTTGTGAGCGCAGCAGTAAAGCGATCATCCATGTTAGAATACGCTTTGATCTTGCCTTTCTTTACAGCATCTACGATGATTTCGATAAAAGAACCACCGCCTGTGTAAGAATCTCCCGGATAACGGAAAGCCATGTTTTGCTTCTCGCGAATATCAATCTCGCGCCAAACCCTTTTCTTCCACATGATATCTGCTTCACGCACTTCCTGCGGTAAAAGCGGGGTATTTACATGCGGAACGCGGTCGTAAACACCATCCCTTACTAAAGATGGCTTCCAAAGATCGTTAACTGCTTCGTAGCTGTTGTAGTTGCTTACAGCCGGATCTGATGCGCTTTGGGCAAATGATGCGCTACTTGCAAGAACAAAAGCTGATATAGCGGCAATTCTGTATTTCTTAAGGATACTCATAATCCTGGTACGATTTGCTGAATTAGTAAATTTAATGTTTTTTATCGAAGTGTCAAACCTATAGTGTTCAAGCTACGTGTTGTACCATCCGGGCCCCTGGCCTTAATTTCTTCAATATACACTTTGTCACCGGGTCTCAACCTTGCTATGGCATCCGTAACTGATTTACTACCATCAAACCTCGCACCTTTTACAGGGAATGGCCCGATCATTTCGCCACGTTTTGGTACTACTGAAAAGTCAAAACTTGTAACTACGAAACGTGCATCGAAATCGAAATTATCCAAAGCAGCCAATACACCCAGCTGAGCTTTAAATATGCTACTCAATATACCTCCGCCGGAAACACTACCCACGCGGGCAACCGGATCAGGAATACGTTTAACACGGATCTCTTGCTTGCCTACGGTTTTTGTACCTGCATCCTTTGTCTTAGCAACAATCTCAGCGATAATATTACCTGGTTTGCTCACCATTACTTCATAGTGGCCTTTTTCTTTAGGTGTGATGGTTGCACCTGGTATTGCAACACTTACATCTTCAATTGAGTAACCGGCAGCAGAAATTGTAATTGGATTCGGTACACCAATGTAGAACACGTTCATTTTATCCAGCTGCATAGAAGCACCTTCCGAACCTACCATGTAGGTAAATTCGTAAGGACGGGTTTCTACACGGCCACCCATATCCAGTGTTACATTACCTTTTACAGTTTGCATACCAACTCCGGCAGCAGAAGTTTCCCATTCAGCAAGGCCATTTTCTACTTTAGTAATATGGCCAGAGCTTGATGTAACTGATGGATTAACAGCCTTGTTATAAGCTGCAAGCATGATGCTCGCTTCTACTTTCTGGCCTGCCAGTACATAACTATTCTTAGGTACGGCTATTGCCTGTATTTCGTCAAACTTAACCTGAACATCACCGGCTTCTTTCACCAGTTGATTCACAACGATCGCTTCACTGTTCCTTACGTCATTTTGAAACTTAGCAAGCAATGTAACCACGGCCATCGTAGGCATGTTGTGGAAATAACCTGTAGACCAGTCAGCCTGTGGGTTATTATCTGATTTTTCAGGATTCTCTACTCTGATAGGCAGATCTTTCCTTATTTGATCTCTTGAACCAGGATTAACAAGGCCAACCAGCATTTCACGCAATTCTGTCAATTTCTGCCTGATCTCATCGCCATGTTTTTGTTCTACTAACAATAGCGTACTTGCATCAATGTTGTCTTTGCGTTTAATTTCACCATTCTCTTCACGACCACCAGATTCTTCAATAATCTTATTTTTCCAATCATCGAGAAACTTAATAACCGCTTCTGAGGCTGCTTTAGCCTGGTGTGCCTTATCGTTAAAAGGCTTTACACGGGCCTCCTGACCAGTCTGGGCTTGTTGGGCATCCAGGGATTGGTACAATTTATTGTTTTTGTCCTCGATAGATCTGTTGGACGCCGTTATACTCTGATTGATCGTCTCGAACGCGTGCAGGATCTCAGACGACACGTTAAGCGCCAGCATCGCAGTCAACACCAGATACATCAGGTTGATCATTATCTGCCGAGGCTCCTTAGGTATAGACATTCTTTAACTTTTACTGATGTTAAATATAAAATAATCGTTTCAACGATTCTGTCTTTTCAAAGTCCCGATTAACGGCCTTGCATTGCAGCAAGCATATTACCGTAAATAGAGTTTAATGTGGTAAGGTTTTTAGAAAGTAGTGCGATTTGCTCTTTAGCAGCCACAGCATCTGTAGCGCTGGAAGCCATTGCATCTGATGCGCTCACCAGGTTGCTATAGAACTTGTTCATAGCTTTCAGGTGGTTGTTTGCATCCTGCAGTTCTACTTCATAGATCTGGTTCAGAGAACCCAGATTCCTCGAAAGAACCACTACTTGCTCATGGAACCTTGCCGTATCGTCAGCAGCATTATTGAATGATGCCATTGTATTAGAAGCACCAATAAAAGTATTTTTCATTTCACCTAAAGCACTTGCAGCTTCACGTGCACTCTGAGAGTATTCGCTGGTAGCAGATGTAACGTCAGATATATCTTTGATCTGCTCTACTACTACGCCAAAGCGTTGGAAGTTTTCACCAAGTTTACGGATGTTAGCCGGAGTGATCTGTGCATCTTCCATCATCTTGTCAAGAGATGCTCCCGGAGAAATTTTACCGGCTGCAGAATCAAATTTTGTACCTTTTTTGTACGCTTCTACATGCGGATTCTCGTCGATATTTGGATAAAAACGCTCCCAGTAGTAATCTTTATGAGGTGGGAGTAAACCCAGCAATGCGAAGATAAACGCCTCAGTCATCATACCCGCGGTAAGCATTGGGCCGGCACCAGGCCAGTGTTGGATTTTGAACAGCGCACCCATCAATACTACAGACGCACCAAATCCAATAATCAGGTTCTTTACATATTTCCCCTGCTTAGTTTCAAAAAACAGCATTACTGCATTCATGTTATACTAATTTTTCTTAAGGATTTAAAATTTTGTTTCTCTCGATTGTTATTTCACTACACTTTTTATACTTATTGACGCCTGTTGGTTAACGCAGGAGCTATTTGCTGATAGATACAACGGAAACCAATGTATGCTTTAGCAGTATCTGCATATTCATAATCGCGTGTGCCATTTTGCAGGTAGAAGGCTACATCCCTCCAGCTACCACCACGTACCACTTTACGTTTCATCCACTGAGGATCGTTGTCGCGCATATTGTAATCAATATTTGGATTCAGATCAGCAACTGTCTGATAAGCAGTACCGAAGTAAGATGAGCTGGTCCATTCTGCTACGTTACCTGCCATGTTATACAGGCCGTAATCGTTTGGCCAGTAACGGTCTACAGGAACAGTGTACAGGCCACCATCTGCTGCATAGTTACCGCGCTGTGGTTTGAAGTTAGCCAGGTAACAACCTTTTTTGTTAACCAGGTATGGTCCGCCCCAGGGATATGGAGATTCTACGCGGCCGCCACGTGCTGCCCATTCCCATTGCATTTCGTTAGGCAGGGTAAACTCGCCTTCAAAATACATTTTGTGAGCTTCACGATCGCCCTTCCACAACTGGGTACGCCAGTTACAGAAAGCCATTGCCTGATGCCAGTTAACACCCACAACAGGGTACGTGTTAAACGCAGGGAACCAGTTATACTGCACTGCTATCGGCTCATTGTAAGAATACGTGAATTGCTTCATCCAGACAGTAGTATCAGGATAAACAGCTATATCGTGCGTAGTCTTAAAACTGCTGCCGGGCTGGTTTGGATTCTTAACGTTTGCTGCGTAATCATATGTTTCATAATGATATACCAGCTTAGAGTTGTTAAACTCTTTCTTGCCCCAACCGGATTGGCCAGCTTCTGTATAGAACTGCGCAAGCTGATCCTGCAGATCCGGATCTCTCCAGTTGATCTTCTTTTTCATGTCCAGGTGCTGGCCGCCATCAGGATCATCAACATAGTCTCCCAAAGTAGCATGAGCTATTGAATCGCGAACCCAGTTCGTAAACTGGCGATACTCCTGGTTAGAAATTTCAGTCGCATCCATGTAAAAACCAGTTATCTGCGAAGTACGGATCATCGCGTCATGCTTCCCGCGAACATCTTCATCACTGGCTCCCATTTTTAAAACTCCAGACGGTACATACACCATGCCAAGCGGTACAGGCGGCCTGTAGGTCATCATTGTAGGTTCTCCCACAAGTTGTCCTCCGTTGCCTGGTTGTCCGCAGCTGGCAGCCAATGCTAGTAATGCTACAGCCGAGATCTTCAGGGAAAATTGTTTCATACTACTGTTGTTATTGTTTTTGCGATTAGGCAAATAAAGTAATTTTTTTGGTCTGTCGGTAGTTTTCCAACAGAACCGATGCACAATATTTAAAGTTTTTTCCAAAAATGCAAGCATCGAAAAAAAATTTGTTAAGAATTTTAAAAAGCCTTTTAGTTAAAAACAATTGAATTTACGCTAATTTTTGATAGAACCTAAATACTCTAAAACCTCCGTCCATGTTGACTTTGGCGGCAAACAACTTTCCTGGGTGCAAATATGTACTGCATTTTTACCATCAGAAAACTTCCCTTTTAGTATCGCCAATTCAGATATTTCTTTTTGTGAAGTGAGCATTAGCACCTCCGGTATGCAAAAACTGTTCAGCTCATTTGCGGTCTTATTGGCTTCCTCTCCACTGCACACAATGGTTTTATACTTGTGCGCGTACCGTTGCATCACCATAGCCCAGTAAGAAAAAGAGTAACTGTAGCGGCTTACAGCCGATGCCATGTCCGTAAGCATGTTATACCCAAGGTCGGCATAGTCATTACGCTCCAGGAACATCCCTGCAAGCAGTAAACACTCTGCCATTACAGCGTTTGCAGATGGGGTCGCACCATCATAGGTTTCTACCTTGCGCACAGGTATATCTTTCGCGGCCGATGAAGAATAGTAAAAGAACCTTCCTTCTTCGTTTAAAAAACGATCGATCCCCCCCATCAAAAGCTCGCCTGCGCTTTGCAGGTATTCGTTTATTCCGGATGCGGATGCCAGTTGTATCATGGCCCTGGACAGATACGCTATATCATCAAGATTAGCGGGTATTTTGGCTTTACCTTGTTTCCAGGTGTGCATCCAGTCTTCCCCTATGGTAAAATGCCTGTTAACACTGGCCATATGGTCCTCTGCAAGCTTTCGGTATTGCTCATTGCCAAGGGCCATTGCAGCTCTTGAAAGCGCTATGTTCATCAGTGCATTCCACGACAATAAACTCTTATCATCAGTGCCCGGCCTGATTCGTTTGTTACGTTCATCCAGCAAGGTCTTTTTTGCGTTTTCGATAAGGGTACGCACATGCCCTTCGTCTACGCTATTTTGAACAGCAAAATCTGCTATGGAAACGGGCGTATGCAGGATGTTTGTATGCTCCCAGTTGCCATGCTCAGATACGCCAAAAAAACGGGTTACAAGCTCATCGCTGATCACTTCGTTCCACTCCTGCCATGTCCAGGTATAAAACTTACCTTCTACCCCTTCACTATCGGCATCTAATGCGCTAAAATAAAGGCCTTTAGGGCTCTTTAGCTCCCTTTCAGCAAATGCTATTGTCTCTTCTATTGCTGTCTTATACCGGTCCTCTTTGGTAATGCTATATGCGTCGCATAAAGAGACTATCAGTAAGGCATTATCATAGAGCATTTTCTCAAAATGTGGCACCAGCCAGTTATTGTCTGTAGCATACCTTGCAAAGCCACCTCCTAACTGGTCGTAAATGCCTCCCTGGAGCATAGCATCCAGGCTCTTCAGCGCGTGCTGTAATGCCGCTTTGTTGCCGGTATAATGATGATATTCCAAAAGGTAAGAAATAGCCATAGAGCCGGGGAATTTCGGCGCTTTGCCAAACCCGCCCTTCTCAGTATCTGCCTGCTTTAGCAGGCTATCACATATTAGCTGTGCCAGTTCATCATTTATGGGCTTCCCGCTGCCTTCTATACCTATCCGCGATGCGTTTTGCAGATACTGCAGCATTTGTCCTGTCTGCATGGCTACATCATCTTGCCGATCCGCCCATATCGTTGTGATGCTTTCCATTACCTGCATCCATGAAGATCGTCCATAAACAGGCTTTGGGGGAAAATAGGTGCCTCCGTAAAAGGGCACTCTTTCTGGGGTTACAAATACATTCAATGGCCACCCGCCGCTGCCTGTTATGGCTTGCACGGCATCCATGTAAAAATGATCTACAGCCGGATGTTCTTCCCTATCTACTTTAATATTGATGAAATGCTTGTTCATATACGCCGCAACTTCTTCGTTCTCAAAGCTTTCATGCTCCATTACATGGCACCAGTGGCAGGCAGAATATCCTATGCTCACCAGCACAGGCTTATTCTCGGTTTTTGCCCGTTCAAAGGGCTCATCTCCCCATGCATACCAATCTACAGGATTGTGCGCATGTTGTAATAAGTAGGGACTCGATTCTTCAATCAGCTTATTTGGCATCCCTATGAAATTAGCGTAATTGCCGGACGTTTATTGTGAAAGGTTGGGTACGGAATAGTTAAAAAAATCATAAAACAAAACAGGCTGAACTCGTAGTCCAGCCTGCATTTATAGTAATAATTTGATTTTTATTTCTTCACATCTGTAAGATACCGTTCCAGGGCCGAAACCATAGATGGCGCATTGGGTGCAGGAGCTTTAATATCAAGCCTCAGGCCGGCGTCTTCTATAGCTTTGGATGTGGTTGGCCCGAATGCACCAATAAGAGTGCCATTTTGCTTAAAATTGGCATCATACTCAAACAGGGTATGTACGCTAAAAGGGCTGAAGAATACGATCATATCGTAGCTATCTTTCATTACAGGCGTAATGTCGTTAGATACGGTTCTGTAAAGCATTACTTCCGAAAAAGCAATATTGTTCTTGATCATGAACTGGCCAATATCGTTTTTTCCGTTATCAGCTATGGGAAGAATGAAGCGTTCATTTGCCTTATGCTTTGTAACTACCTCAAGCAATCCTTCCGTGCTGCCGTCTGCAGAAAAAAAGACTTTGCGCTTGCGATAAAGAATAAACTTCTGAAGGTATAACGCTACTGCTTCCGTAATGCAGAAGTACTTCATCTCCTGCGATACTTTTACTTTCAATTCTTCGCAGATCCTGAAGAAATGATCGATAGCATTGCGACTTGTAAATACAATGGCCGTATGCTCCAGTATATCAACCCTTTGCTTGCGAAACTCTTTACCGGAAAGCCCCTCTACCCTGATAAACGGATGGAAGGCAAGCTTTACGTCAAACTTCTTAGCCAGGTCAAAATATGGAGACTTCTCCGTTTCCGGCCTGGGCTGGGTTATTAGTATGGAGTCAACCTTGCGGGACTCTTTGCTATCAGTAGTTTTAGACTGAGGGCGTACAGCTTTTGCCATATTTTGGGTTACATATAAAGCCAACAAGTCTGATACGAGTCGATCTTTTTAATATAAAAATCCACGTATCAGTAACTTCACCAATACTGCCAGGGGCAGTATTTCTGAGGCGCAAAGGTACGTAAAAAAATGAAACTTACTGTGTTGGAAAAACGACCCGAAAACAGACCAGGAGCGCAGGTAACGATTTATGAATGATAAAACAATAATCGCTGCAGATACGATCATAGCAGGTATTGCCCACGCAGGTGCACCAAAAGCAAGCAATAAGACGAATGGCAGTAATGCTATCGCCGTTATCTTATTAACCAGAAATATATTAAATATATAATATTCAGTTATATCATTTATTTTAAAGGCCCATCCGCTGAATTTTACAGCAAGGTATTTTGCAGTGTATATGATACCTATGCCGGCTATCAACATTACCACTAGTATACCGGGTGAAATATTCCTTGGACGAACAGGTGTGGTGTACCCCACAACATAGTATAGGTAAGAACCTGCTACGATCACAAAAAATATATTCATCAAAAGGTTAGGGACAACTGCCAGGTCCAGCTGCTCCTTTGCTGCCCTTGCCTGGCTCGGCGTAATAAATGCCCGCCATAGATTGTTAAGATATCGCGGATCTGCATATCTCAATAATCCAAAAACTACAATAAGCAAGGTAAGCAGGTAAAAGTCAAGGGTTTTATCGACCATAATATGCGGCCGCTCAATATTGTAAACAATTTGCTTATTAGACATCATAGGGCTGCCAGCCACTATACTATCAGCCATCATAACAGCTGCCCTGTACTGAGCAGCGCTGTCTGCGACTATAGATATACCATATTTGGCAGGCAATACCTTCGCTTCTGCAAATACGGGCAAAAGCAGCGTACACATCAATCCAATGCAAAAAATCCTGGCTAATAATGGCATGGGGCAAATTTAATGTTTCACAACATATACTCGGCAATTTTACCTTCCGGCATTGCGGATGCTGGCCCGTACTGCGCTGTATATAGTTTCCAACCCTTCTTCATTTTGCTCCCTGCAATGTTGCAGCGCCAGCAGGCGAGATGTTTTCATACATTTCATCTTATCGCCCGGGCAGGCAGTCATAATATCTAATGCTATAACCCTGGCCCATTGGTATTTATATGCCGGTTTTACAGAGGTAGAAAACAATAAACCTACAACTGCATCAGGATTTCGTTGCAAAAAATCGCGGCAGGTACGACCAAGGCCTATCGATAGCTGCCTGTTGGCTGTCAGCAGCATTTTAGATACCAGGAAAATATAGAAAGGCCTTGTATCATTATTGAGCGTACTCATGCTATCTGCAATAGAATAGGTGCGATCGTTATCACCTGCAGGTACAGTCCCTGCATGATAGTCCTTAGCGGCCTGCGAAACCGTTGGCAAACCCATATAATAAGCTGTTGGCTTTAACGCCTGGGCATCTACTACTGCGACCGATAAACATAGAATACAAATAACAATCAGGCGAAACATTCCCTATTCAGTTTAGTCATTTTAAAAATAACACAGCTAACCCGACTATCATATACGCGACCCAATATTTTTCGAATTCATATCTATTAAAAAATCAAAAAGAAATGATAGGCGCACACGTCTTAGCTTTGCTGCAGAATGGCAGGTATCTATATTCATATTCCTTTTTGCAGGCAGGCATGTAACTATTGCAATTTTCACTTTTCTACTTCTCTGAAGCTAAAGGGCGATTTGCTTCTTGCCCTGCACAAAGAAATAGAGTTACAAAAAGATTATCTCAGTGGTGAAACTATTGAAACTGTTTACATCGGCGGGGGCACCCCATCTCTCCTATCCATATCAGATATCCAAAAACTGTTTGACTCGATCTTAAAGAACTTTAAGGTAGATGCACTTAAAGAGTTTACCCTTGAGGCAAACCCCGATGATCTTACCAAAGCTTACTTACAAGAGCTGCGCACTACAAATATCAATCGTTTTAGCATTGGGGTACAATCGTTCAGGGATGAAGACCTCAGGTATATGAACCGTGCCCATAATGCGCAGCAGGCTGATTATGCCATAAAAGCGGCACAAGATGCCGGCTTTACAAATCTATCCATCGATCTGATATATGGTGTACCCGGATTGAGCAATAAGGACTGGATAAACAATCTTGCAAGGATCAAAGAACTGGATATCCCCCATTTTTCATCCTATGCTCTTACAGTGGAAGAAGGAACTGCTCTGCACCATAACATCCGGACAAAAAAAACCGCCCCGGTAAATGCCGAACAGTCAGCGATGCAATTTGATATCCTTGCTGAACAGGCAGATTTGATGGGTTATGAGCAATACGAAATATCTAATCTTGCAAAGCCCGGCCACCGAGCCATCCACAATACCAATTACTGGCTGGGTAAGCCTTATCTCGGCCTCGGTCCATCTGCACATAGCTTCGATGGCAATACCAGGCGATGGAACATTGCCAATAATGCGCTCTATATTAAAAGCCTTTTGTTGGAAAATAAGCTTTCTTACGAAGAGGAAATTTTAACTAAGGAACAGCAACTTAATGAATATATCATGACCTCCTTACGTACTTCCTGGGGTTGTGATCTCAGCCACATTACTACCAAATGGGGCAGCGACTATGTAACGCAGATCATGAAAGATGCGCAGCAGTTTATAGAGCAGGACAAAATTTTACTTAAAGACAATCATTTGCTACTGACCTTAAAAGGCAAACTCTGGGCAGACAGAATAGCAGGTGAGCTTTTTATATAAATAACGTATATTACGATAAAATATATCACTACTATGAAAAAAGTAATCCTTTTTATCCTGATTGCGCTTCCTTCTATTGCGCTCGCACAAAGCATCACCCTGGTAAGTGTAGATTATGGACAACCGGTCAAAACCAATCCTACCCCGGTATGTTATACTCACGAGGTTTTGGAAAAAATAAGTGACCAGATGTATCAGCAAGGTAACCCTAAGTATATATGGGTAGATCTATTAAAAGACAGGTACATCACAAATGATGAAGGACATACGCTCAATCTTTACATTTCTGCAAAAAATGCAAGCGGGAATGGTAACGTACCTATTCCTGCGGAAGCAAGTAAAAAGTATGCGGAAAAATGGGTATCATTTGTCAAATCATTACATCTAAAGGTGGATACCTCTACCTCATATCATCTGTATGCCTCTAATGGAATCCAGGGGGCCGATGTTGTAAATGAAAAATCTGAATTCAGAAGCATCATAAAAGGCGAATTATACTATCTAAACCTGAACCCGCAGGGAGAATTAAGGTTCTATAAAGAATTAATCAAGGAAGGCCTGGCATCAGAAAATGATTCTTTATCATGGAACTTTACTATAAATGGTTACTTCGTAAATGGCAAACGACTCAATGCCGAACAAAGAGAGAAGTTCAGAAATATCGGTATAGAAGAATTTGGAACAGATTACAACAAAATCTGGCAAACCACTAATAGTAGTATGGGATATCCTTTACAGCATAGAATGCAAAAGCTCACCTCACGACTCGACGATTAGTACGTTGCTATACAGGACTACATAATGGCAAAAGTCTTACCGATCTCAGGCAATATCAACTCTTTGCTTACATTGGCAAACTTTTGCAAAGATTCCTTTTTATCGATTTTGATGTATTCAAACGTATCAAAATGTACCCCCACTATCTTATCACACTCAATAAAATCACTGGCGATGATAGCGCCATCAGTATTCATTGTGAAATTTCCACCGATAGGTAATACTGCAAAATCTAATTTGGCATAGTACTTAGGTATCAATTGCATGTCCAGGTTTAAGCCCGTGTCCCCGCTGTAATAAAAGCTTCCTTCTGGTAATGTAATTACAAAACCACAGGCGCTACCGCCATTGCTGCCATCGGGCAGTGTACTGCTATGGGCTGCGGGTACCATGCGTACGGTACCAAAATCAAAGAAGGATACACCATAATTCATCGCATGAAAACGGGTACAGTCTTCCGCCCATGCTATTACTTCATAGGTGGCTATAACGGTTGCGCCCGTCCTCTTGGCTATACGGCCAAGATCGGCAACATGATTATTGTGTGCATGAGATACAAATATATAGTCAGCTTCTATCGTATCTACATTAATGCTTAACGCTAAGGGATTACCGGTGATGAAAGGATCAAATAAAAACTTCTTACCTCCTGACTCTATTAAAAAACACGAATGGCCATAATAAGTAAAATTCATCTATCATTCATTTAGTAAACGGCACTACAAAAATAGTTAACATAGTTATTAGCAATAATTATACGTTTATATAATTTTTTGTTCTATAATTTAATAATACGTTTTATCGTATTCAAATAAAGGGAGATCGACATCTCCCTTCGCATATTGGCGTTATCTCAAACACTTCAAAATTTAGACGTAGGCCAACGGCATTGTGCTTTATTTCTTGCAGTGAATGCTATTTTTCGAATCTATATCTAATCTATAACCAATCTTTAAAAGTTAATATGCCCTGCACTTCTTCCACACCCTATTTTCATCATTTTTTAATTAGATATTAACCGATTTTTAATTCGCAGATACTCAGTTAGTTAGCTATCAAGATGATAAGCTATAGGCGTCTCAAGTGTTACTTATCTATACTGTTGCACCTGTCAGCGTATGTATTGAAAATGTCAAATCTGCTTCTCTGAGCCATGAACTATTTACAAAGCCTTTTTACAATAGTAACTTTAGTATAGAGGCACCCGCCAAAGGTGTCGCTCACCATTCTATGAACACCTTGCATACACCGCACCCGAAGATAGATATAAGACTCTTCACCATCAGCTGTAGTCTTTTAATGCTTCTTTTAGGCTATTCCCGCTCAAAAGCACAGTGCACTGACTGGGGAATCAAAGCACAACTTACATCGGCTTCTACATGTGCTGCCAATGCAGGTTTCACTGTATCCATCTACGGTCCGGATGCTGCCAATCTTACTAATGTCCAATATAGCATACCTACAACGCCGTCTGGTTTCTTTGTTCCACCTAATAACTCTTCCTCCTTTTCTAATATTCCTCCCGGTACATATACGGTCAGTGCGATAGCAGACTGCAACGGCAACCCAACGGGGAAGAACACTACGATTACCATTCCGGGAGCATACACTGCACCATCACTTTCTGTCAGCCAATCGCGTACTAGCCTCAGTTGCGGTAATTATGGAAAGCTAACCGCTTATATAACAAAGGGAGCACCTCCCTATACCATCAAATTAACAAGTGCTCCTACTTCCTATACGGGTCCTGTCTCGTTTACTACATCTTCACAGATATATACCATCAATGATCTTGCTGCGGGCAGTTACACCGTACAGCTGATTGATGCATGTGGCAGCGGCTCCAATATCGTTACTACCGCTATAAGCTCAATAATGGTTGCCTCCGTGCCACTAATCTATAGTGAAGCGATGAATAGCGGCTGCGATACCATACTCATCCCTAAGCCTGCCATAAACACAAATATTGCCGGGTGGTTTAATTACGATGCAGATAATCTTTTCAAAGCATCTATCCAGATAGGCGGCGGCTTATTACCTACTCCAACACCGTATGACTATTTCAACAGTCCGCCATTTGCTTTAAAAATACCCGCAGGAAAATCTCTAAAGGACTACTACGGCCAAACGATCTATTATACTATACAACCACCATGTGGCAATGCCATTACCGGCACGCATACTATCCCATATCCCTATGTATCACCATCCGTTACGCAAAATTGTAACACCGATTTTACAGCAACACTATACTTCAATGGCGCAATTTGTTATCCGCTAAGCTATACGGTTACCAATACTGCTACCGGCATTTCCTATGGGCCTTATTCAACATCCTCTCCGGTTGCAGTCACGCCCAACTTACCTATTGGCTCATACTCACTTACCTATACAACAGGCGATGGCTATACCGGGAATAGTTCATTTGCCACTTCTATTATTTCAGCTAATCCTTACTCCGTGCAAGCTGGTATTGTCGGCGATGGGCTTGACGGTTATATCGACTGGTTTATTTTCACTAGTTCGGTTGCCCTTGGCACTAAAACCGTAGAGCTTTTTAACGGCCCGCCGGGGTATTCCTTTCTTGGAACATGGACCAGCAATACGATTTATGGCACTTCTGATAACCAGACTCCCGGAGCGGGAACTCTGAAATATAAACCCGGCACGTATGTATGGAAGATAACAGATAACTGCGGCACTTATTATCTGCCCATCACTGTTTCGCAAACCGATGTGTACCGGTTTACGGCAGGCATAGATAGCCAAAAACGAACATGTGCGGGACTAAGGGTTTGGCCATCAGTAACAGGCATGGTAAATAACACGTCTGTTGCTACTACGTTTTCACTGCTTAAGGATGGAGAACCATACCCAAAACGAACACCATTATGGGTGCAATATCCTGCCGGCAGTTCGGTATTGCTTACGGATCCGGGTGTTTACACAATTGTACCGAGCGCCGCTATCTATACAGTTTTCCTCGATCTGCCTTACCCCAATGACTATACGGCTACCTGGTCTTTTACATATAGTGTACAGCCGGTTCAGGCCGATATGAATCAAACCCAGGGATTTGTTTGTACTGCCGCGAACACAGGGCAGGCTAAAATATACATACAGGGAAAAGATGGCATGCCCAATAAAAATGGAGGCACGCACTATACTTATTACCTTGCAGCACATGGCAATGGCATATCCGGCCCGTATATTGCAAACAACACTACAGGCGTATTTACCAATTTTGGCGGAAACGCAAACGATATGTACGATGTAAAAATAGTCGACTCCTGCGGGGCGTTTGCGGTACAATCGGTTAAGATATTAGACCTGCAGTCAACAAGGTTACTCACCAGTACCGGCTATGCATCTTGCGAACACGATACCCTGGAATTGACCGCTCTATATCTGCCGGGGGCAACTTATAGCTGGTCTGGCCCTAATGGATTCACTTCTGCCATCAGAAACCCGGTAATTAAGGACATCTCCCCTGCTTCAGCGGGCGTTTATAAAGTTACAATAACCACAGCGAGCTGCTCACAGTTATTGATAGATAGCATTACAATAGCCGTTAACCCAAACCCGGTTAAACCCATTGTTAGCGTCAGCTGTAGTCCGTCGCCAACTACGCTTTATATTACAAATGGCTCCGCAGCGTATCGGTACGACTGGCACATAAATATTCTTATTGGCAGTTTTACCTATCCTATCGTTGAACCATCCGATTTTAATTACGGAAAATATGCTTACCTGGCCGGTGGCTATACCGCATGGGCCATAGATACAACAACAGGCTGCAAAACCCCGTCTGATTCCATATACTTTGGGCATCCTCCAAACGCAAAAGTAACAGCGCATATTTACTCTCCGCACTTGCAGGTTTGCTCGGGAGATTCTACGATACTGGTTGCTATGGGCTCAATAGCTGGTTCCTATCAATGGTTTAAAAACGGCATGCCGATACCCGGGGCTACAGGCAAAAGCCTGGTTACGGGCAGCGCCGGTAATTATAAAGTAAGCATAGATGCCGGGCCCTGCAATAAAGACACCTCTTCTGCCGTCGCAGTAAGTGTTGTTTCGATTCCGGTAGCTAATATTACAAGCAGCGCAACTGATATTTGCCGGGGGCAGTCCGCTTTGCTGAATGCAAATACAGGTACGGGATATTCCTATACATGGCATAAAGACAGCATCAGTATACCACAGGCAAATAGTGCACAACTTTCCGTAGATACTACTGGTAGCTATTTTGTTACCATTTCTAATGGCGGTTGTGTGGCAAACTCCTCTTCCATCAGGATACTGGTACATGATAAGCCTTCCGTCCATCTGGTGCCCGATACAGACCAGTCTATTTGTACAGGCGATTCCCTGCAATTGAGCAGCATAGCAGATGCGTCTTATACTTATTCATGGTATAGAGATGGCAATAAAATAGCAGGCGCTGCAACAAATACCTTTTGGGCTGATACAACTGGCAGCTACCTGGTAAAAGTTCATACTGCATATTGCCCCGATAGCACATCCAATATCGTTAAAATCATGCTGCTACCTGTTTCACTATCATTAGGGCGCGATACGATCATTTGCGATACGGAAAACTTTTCCATGGTCTTACATGTGCCCGATGGTTTCGATAATATTTTATGGTCAGATGGCTCAACCGGTAATGATCTCTCCATAAACAAAGGAGGAAAATACTGGGTGAATGCAAATAATAAATGTGGAAGCTTCAGCGACACAATAGACATTTACAAGCCCGAAAACTATTTACCGGATCTGCCTGGCGACACAGTAATATGCAACGAGAACAATTACGCCAACTTCAATCTTTCTCCCCTGCTCGATAATATCACCTGGAATACTGGTGCTCACAGCCATACGCTCCATGTTACCTATCCGGGCGTTTTCTGGGTACAGGCGAGCAGCCCATGTGGCATGGTCTACGACACCACAAATGTGCATTTCTGTTTACCTGACATTCAGACTATCGCGCTGTCAAAAGATACTATTTGTGAAAGCGATTGCATAGAGTATCATGCAACTGTCGGCAATTACCCCCAAAAATATAAATGGCTTTTTGAAGGCGGCAATCCCGCTACGGATTCAGGTTCTTCAACTTCGAGGTCTTGCTATTATCTTCCCGGCATATACAAAACTACCCTTATGGCCTCTAATGCAGGTGGAACGGTTACAAAGGCAACAAATATTATTGTCTTGCCAAAGCCTGTATTAAACTTTACAGACACCGGCTTTACGGTTCCCTACAAATCTATGCTGGTACTGCCGGCAAGTGCCGAAGCGGAACAGTCTAAATGGATGCTTAATGATTCCCTTGTCTGCGAAAATTGCAGGACGCTTACGGTAGAGGCAAGGCTATGGCACCAAACTTATACTTGCATCCTAACTAATGCAGGATGCAGTTCTGTAGCACATTATCATATCACAACAACAGATATCCCGTCTGATATCTGGTTCCCAACTGCCTTTTCGCCAAATGGCGACGGCTTGAACGACTATTTCCGTGTAATAACTGACAATCCCAATATTAACGTCATCACCTTAGCGGTCTACAATCGGTTCGGACAAGTCATCTACAACGGGCACCAAGGCGACAAAGGCTGGGACGGTACTTATAAAGGCCAAAAAGTAGATATAGGCACTTACTTCTGGCAGGTAAAATATAAAGTGAATGGCCAGGACAAGGAGTACTTCCTGAAAGGCGACATCACGGTACTATAATACCATCGGGAATCGTTGAACACAATACCCGATGGTATTTTTCGATCACTTTTTGGTAAGGTCAAAAACAAACCTCTTTGTATCATACAATGCAAAGTATCCGTACCCGGGTTTTATGTTAGATGGCAAATTAATTGGCTCCCCTGTAAGCTGGTTGATCAGGTACCCGGTACGCTTATAAGCGGCCAGGTAATTATAATACCCGTCATCTATCTGGACAATTTGTATCACCATGGTATCACGCCTGGTAGCATTTATCGAAAAGTTGTGTTCCAGCACTCCGTTTGTGGCTTTGTTCCCGTCTGCCAATTGTATCTTCTTGGGTTCAAACGACACTATTGATTTGATACCTTTATTCAGGGAAGTAAGTTCAGGTAACTTTGCATTTTTCCGCAGTTGCTCAAGCGTTGTATAACTGATAAAATATCTGTCGCTAACCTCAACATTGCTTACTGCTACATATACGTTCAGCAAGGAGTCGCCGCCATTACCGGCAATAAATGTCGTCTTTACTTCTGCCTCATTGGTAAATGGTAAATACTGAGTGCTGGCATTGGTTATCTTTCCTGTTTTAAGGTCTGTGATTGTAAGTTTATATTCTGCTTTTTCACTCAACTTCATCTCATCACTCATATATAATCCATTAGAGGCTTTTGCGAGTTTATACTGCTGCTTCCCTTGCTGCTCTATGGTCACAACTGCTGAATCCATCAGCAAGTCCTTCGGGATGAAACCGGCTGCAGTATCATCCAGTTTCTTTAATGCCTGCGCAGAGTAGCCGGCAGAAACAACGATTACATTGTCAGCTGCAAACGATGTGACAACCGCATCATTATTTTTTTCGGGGATTACGATATCCAGCGGCTTAGGTTTCCTGCAGGCAAAAAGTGTTATAACAGCCAGCAATAGCAGCTGTACGTTCCTGTTTTTCATGTAACTGTATGTTTAAAGTGAAATATTCAATGATGCGGCAGTGATAGTACCAAAAAGGCCTTTCTGCTGATATTTGTAGCCGTTATTTTTTTCGTCGGGTACGCGTTGTACGGTATATGGCTGCGTTCTGTTAAAGACATTGTACACACTTAAATGTGCATCCGCTTTCACACGTTTTGATACTTTGAACTTATACTGCAGGTCCATATCTGTACGGAACGAAGCGGATAACCGCAGTTCGTTTCTGCCTGTGTAAGCCGGCAATGCTTCAACACCCGTAAGCCCCGGCGACGGCACTATATATTGGCTCACCTGCCCCGTAAAAGGACTGCCTGTAGCATATATCCAGGTAGTGCTGATGCTCCACTTCGGTGTAATGTCATACATGGCTACAAGGGATAGATCGTGTCGCCTGTCATATCGTGCATAATATTGCTTACCGCCATTCAGGGAATCAAATCTCCTGGTGGCAAAAGACAATGTATACCCAAGCCATCCTGTAAATCTGCCGGCGGTTTTGCTAACGAATAGCTCCGCTCCGTATGCTTCGCCACAACCATGTACCAGTTCTTTTTCGTAATCATTATTCATTACCAGCAGTGCCCCTTCTTTGTATTCCAGCAGGTTTTGCATTCGCTTATAATAAAGTTCCGTACTGATGGATATATCCATGGACGGTATCGTATGATAATACCCTATGCTTAATTGGTCAGATATGCCCGGTTTTATATTATCGGTCACGGGGTACCACAGATCCGTTGGCAATGCCAGGGAAGAACTGGAAACTAAATGAAGGTATTGCGTCATTCGCGCATAAGAGAGTTTTAAGGAACTCGCTTCAGACAGGGAATACTTAAAACCTATTCTCGGCTCGGGGCTAATATAGTTTTTCCCTCCGGTCGCCATACCACTTAGCCTCACTCCCGCTGCCAACAGGCATTTAGCATTTAGGGTGATCTCATCATTTACATAAACAGCGGCTTCTGTATTATATATTTTCTTGCCTGCACTGTTGGTAAACAATGCCATCTGTGGCCCGCTGGTGTTTACGATATTGGGGTTGAAATAATGATAGGTTGCATGAATACCCGATGTTATTTTATGCCCGTTGATCCCGGAATATCTAATGTCATAACGGCCATTATAATCCCTGATAGCAGAGCGTACGCTTAGTATATTATTATCCGCACGGCCATCTACCAGGTATTTAAAATTCGAATAAGACAGGTTTAGGTCACTGGCAAATAAATTGTTCGCGGAAAGCCGGTTCCATTTAGCAGACCACACTTTGTTGCCCATCTTTATATTGGTGGCTATCTGTTTCTGGTCTTCGTTCTTTGAGTTCAAATTGGATGATCGTAACACATCATCTCCATAATAACTGCTTAGGTAAAACCTGTTCCTTTCATCCGCTTTAAAAACCAGTTTACCGTTAAGATCATAGAAATAATACGGTACGCTTTTCATCACTTTATCAATATAGGTTCGCCTGCCCGCCAGCATCAATGACATCTTATCTTTTACAACAGGCAATTGAACATTTGCTGACGAGGTTATGGTACCAATATTCACTTGTGTATGATAATCCTGCAGGCTGGCATCTTTAGTTCGCACATCCAGTACTGAAGACATCCTACCTCCATACTGTGCAGGAAATGAAGATTTATATAGCTGCGCCTCTTTTAATGTAGTATTGTTAAACAGTGAAAAAAATCCCAGCAGGTGCCCTGCATTATATATGGTCGCCCCATCCAGCGTAATGAGATTTTCATCGTTTCCACCACCACGCACATACATTCCTATACTGCCTTCTGTCCCTTGTTTCACGCCGGGGGTCAGTTGCAGTGCTTTAATAATATCCTGCTCACCGCCAATTGCCGGGGCTTTCAGCAGCAGGCTTACCGGCAGGTCTGTTTTACCCATCTGTGCCGATTCTATAAATAGCTTTCGTTTTACAGAATGTACGCTTACGGTTACTTCTTCCAGTTTATTACCTGGTGTCGGGCGATGATGTATTGATGAACTATTCTTTTGTGCCAGTAACTGCAAAGGCAGGCAAATAGAAGCTAGTATTATGGATGTGCTCTGATGTTTCATAATGTTCTGTATCATCATCAGAACACAGAAACTTTGCTATACCCCTATGTATGGAGAAAAAACTTTTTAAAAAGTATTATCTCCGGCCCGATATATAAGTATAGGTAACCTGCGATACGCCGCCTATCATACCAAGCCCATTGACTACATTGCCTTCTATCTTAACAGGCTGCTCTAATGATGTGTAGCCACTCATAGGATCATAGGTCTCGTATGATTTCAGGAACTTAAAATAATCTGGCGAAACGGATTTGATGTAAACAAATACTCTTCCCTTCGTACTATCCAATGGTATGCCCGAATTGTCTTCACCAACGTACACGTTAGTGTTGTATTCCATGCCGTTGAAGTTCAGGTCTTTGAGTAATATCCTCTTTGCAGCCGTATTCGCGCCATTATCGGTCACGTTATCAGAATTTATGTCCGAAGTATATACAGGTTGCCTTACGTACTTATTTTGAAATACAGTATCAAATTTTGTTGCAGGGTTATTTCCAGAAGATTTTAAAAAATCATACAAACTGCTTTCTGTTTGCAGAGAATGCCATGTACCGTTGTAATAGAAATAACCTTGAATGTCCATTCCTTGCCTAACGGCTTCTATAACATAATAATTAACCGCGTTGCCGGGGTCGTTGATCTTTATCCTGATACGCAGGGTACCATTATTCGAATACATCGCAAATGCAGTATCGGTTACCGCTGCGTCAATAGGGCCTGGTATTTTTATATGCGCAGTTGCGATACCCAGTGAAGCATGGTTCGCATTGATCGTATATTCCATACCGCTCTTCACCATTTCTTTACCGGCAAATGGAACGGTATACAACATCTGTATAAAAGAATCCTGGTAAGCACTTAACTGGTAGCTATACCCTGTTATATCTTTTAGCTCCAGGCTTAATCCTTCAAGAAGCTGAAAACTCAATTGTTCTTTACCACTCACAGCAATACTTTGCCCGGCACGCAATTTAAAGGTATCACCTGCGATAAACTCACCTATCAATACGATCTTCTTTTGAGTGCTGATATCAGGCAACGGCAATTCTTTTTTGCATGACAGCGCTACAACTATCATAAAGCACAGGCCCGCCCACATTCCTATTCGGGTTGTTGCTATCATCAGAAACTAAGTTTATAACTGATATAGGGTATAAACTGCAAAATGCTCACGCCCTTTAATTTAAAATTACCTGCACCGCCATTTGCATCAGCATTTACCAGCTCTACATACACCACATTCTTCCTTCCGTATGCATTAAATATTCCGCACGACCAGGTTCGTTCGGTTACTTTCCGTTTCTTGATAAAATTAACACCGAAGTCAAGCCGGTGTATGGCCGGCAAACGATAATTATTCCACGATACATAGTTATAAGTATAGTTGGAACTGTTGGTCATAGCTGATTGAAATATCAATAGATTATTGTCAAAGTCAGGGTATATCTGGTCGGGCATAGTAATGGCTTCACCGCTCATATAACTCCAGCTGACCGCTGCATCAAATTTCGGCGATGGCTGATAGAGCAAAACTGATCTTAGATTATGCCTTCTGTCATACCGGTAAGGAAAGGGCTGTCCATCGTTTAGCTGGGCAAATTGTCTCCATGTCCACGACAAAGTGTATGCTACTGAAAACACAAAAGGTTTGAACTTGATTTTCCCGGACACCTCGCCTCCATAGCTCCAGCCTTTACCCTGTATGATCTTTTCATCCCAATTCAAAGAATTGTCAAAAAGATTCTTCCCCATGTTGTATGCTACGGTGTTTTCCAAATCTTTATAATAACCTTCAATGTTGTAAGAAAATGCTTTGCCGGTTTTTCCATACCCGAGCGTTACCAGTTTCGACAATTCGGGCCTTATTTTAGATGAGCTGGGCAACCAGAAATCTGCCGGTAGCCCATAGGTATTATTACTTATCAGGTGTACAAATTGCCCCATCTGCGTGTACGATGCATATACACTGTGGTTCATACTTAGCTTATATGCTGTATACAATCGTGGCTGCAAACTCGAATAATTAAACCGGTCGCTGAACCAGTTTGCGACATGCAATCCGGGGCGCACCGTCCATCTATCAAGTATCTTTATTTCGTCCTCGGCAAATAGCACCAGCTCGTTCGAATGAAACTTATCTGTTGACGTTATAGACTTACTGCCTGCAAGTACCTGCACAGGCGTAAAATAGGCGCGGCTATAACCTATCCCCAGTTCCAGCTTTTGCGAGGTTGATAAATACCAGTTTACCTTTGATCGCAAAGCCAGGTCTTTTATAGAAGAATTACCTTCATAGCCGTTGGCATTAGATACCGCGTTTTGTTCTATAAGTTGCTGCTTATCCGACAGGTAAAATTTAAAATTGCTGTAAGTAAATGTAGTGTTTAGAAAAAGCTTAGGATTCAGGATCGAGTTCCATCTTGCACTGGCTACTGTGTTACCCCATTTAGCTTTAGTCCCTTGCGAACTAAAATCTACGCCCATTCCATCTCGCCCGTTGTATATACTTAAGTATAGCCTGTTGTTTTTGTTCAATATATAATTTGCCTTACCATTTACATCATAAAAATTGATCTTGAGTGCATTGGTAAATGGCCTCCATAGCAGGTCGAACCAGGTACGCCGCGCACTTATCATCACAGAGGCTTTATCTTTTATTATTGGCCCTTCCAGGTTAAGGCTACCCTTCACTAACCCCATTGTAAACTGGCCACCCAGGTGTTCCATATCTCCATCTTTGGTATTAACGTCTATAACAGACGAAAGCCTGCCACCATACCGGGCAGGGAAAGCACCTTTGTGAAAGTCGACTGATTTGATTGCTTCCGAATTATATACAGAAGTCAATCCGAAAAAATGGTCTATATAATACAGCGGCACACCGTCCAGCAAATTCAGGTTCTGTCCCGGATCACCGCCACGTACCATAACTGCATTGGTACCATCTGTACCTGATTGCACACCGGCAACATACTGCAATGCACGCATTACATCATTTTCTCCCAATATCGCAGGCCTGTTTCTTATATCTGCATACACCAGGTGATGATGATCGGGGGTGCTTGTTTTATCATCGGTAATGTTCACCTCTTCCAGTTTTGCCTGCGATGTCAATAAGATGTCTTTACGAACATCTTTATCATCGGCAAAAGAAAAACTGTCTGTAACATACCCTATATAAGAGCATAATACTTTATGAGCACCCGCAGGCATCGTCAGGCTGTAATAGCCATAGCTATTGGTAGTAGTACCTATACCCAGAACTGGTACATACACCACGGCGCCAATTAACACCTCCTTATTGATTGCTTCTTTTACGTATCCGTTAATGGTTATTTTGCTTGGGGCGGCAGGCTTATTATCTTCTGCGGCAACTATGAGGATTTTATCTCCACTTTCTTTTAAAAGTAATTGTTGCCCATCAAGTATTTTTTGCAATGCATCCTGCAGTGTGGTTTCGGTTTTATCCAACGATACTTTCTTCCTCAGATCTATATAAGACGCACTATAAGACAAACGTACCTTGGTCACATGTTCTATATCCTGCAAATACTTCTTTACGGTACCATTAGCAATAGAAGGTGTGTAACGGGTATTTAGCACATGGAGCTCTTGTGCCGAAGCTATCATATAGCAGCAGGTAAATAAAAGGATGAGAATGTAAATGATAATTCCTCTTCTCATTAGCTTATTTAGCTGATATAATGTATTGTGCTCCTTTACGTTCCCATTTACAATGCGTTACCAGGCAAAGCTCATCCAGCACGCCATCAAGCGGTTGATTATTAAAACTGATAGTTACCAGCTGATCTTTCACCTCTTGTGCAGTATTGTCTGCAAACGTTATTTTTTGCTGATAATAATATGCCAGTCGCTCTGCTATTTTACTTAAGGGCTGGCTTTCAAAGCGCAGCAAACCGGTTTTCCAAAAAAGGTAGTTGGCATCAGCAACTACACCTTCCGTCAGTTTACTGTCAACCAGTTGCCCAAATTCACCTTTGGTCAGCACAACGCGCTGCATGGTATCGTTTTTAGATTTTACCTGCACTTTTCCGCTGGCAACGGTCACAGATGCGCTTTCTTCATTGCATCTTACGTCAAAACTGGTGCCCAGAACTTTTACAGATACAGATTGAGCATCTATCACAAAAGGTTGTGCTTCATTATGAGTTACTTCAAAGAAAGCCTCCCCTTCCAGTTTCACATTCCTTTCGTTAATAGCAAATGTGGCGGGGTAAGATAGCTTGCTCCCTTTGCGCAAGGTTACGTGCGATTTGTCAGGCAGCACAACATCTTTATTCCCATTCTCGGCAACTACGGTTTCCATTCCCGGTTTCAACAAATTCCGTACTACGAATATCCCTATGATAAAGACCGCAGCTACGGCCGCATACCGCATCCAATCCTTTAGCTCGATGCGTCTTGCTGTTTTGCCTTTGTTCACGGTCAATGCAGCCACCTTGTTCCAGGCAGCAGGCGTATCAAAAGTTACGGTATCAAACAAACCATCCGCCTTTTGCCAAAGCCCTGCGATACGCTCATATTCTTCTGCATTCTTTTTTTCGGCATCTATCCACGATTGCAGCAGGCGCAGCTCTTCTCCGGAGGCTTCCCCGGTTAGCTTCTTGGCAATTAATATGTCAATCTCCTCGTTCATTTATCTTTATCTACACCTATATAAAACTGTTTGTTTAGCCATAACCCCTATTCCCAGAAGATATTTTTAGTTAACAGCATCATCAGGAACACGGTCATTACCGAACGGGCGTAATCTCTTAATGTTTTAATGGCTTTGCCCATCTGGTTTTCTACTGTCTTTACAGATATTTCCAATGCTTCTGCTGCCTGCTTATAGCTCATACCATGCAATTTTACCAGCAGGAATACTTCCTTGCATTTAGGGGGCAGGGTATTCAGCGCCTCCGTTATCTTTTTTGATTGCTCACTGGCATCTTCTCTTACCTGGCGCATCGTAATAAATGGCTCATGATCTGTTTCTGGTGTTTCTTCTACAAACTGAATACCTGCACTTTTTTGGCGGCGAATGGCGGTCAGTGAATTATTTCTTACGGCCGTTACCAGGTAAAATTTAGCTTCGGGCGACGAGATCAGTTCTTTCTTTTGCTCCCAAAATTTCACAAATGTCTCCTGCACCACATCCTCCGCCCATTGACTGTCCTGTAGGTATGTCAATGCATACCTGCAAAGGTTATTATATTCTTTTTCGAATAATTCTTTAAAAACGCTTTCGGCCACGGGCATCTGTCTATCGGATACCGCAAAGAAAATAAAACTAGTTCATATACATAATAAAAAGATTATTAAATCGGTATATGAAATTTTGATTTGGTTAAAATAGCAGCGGCGATAAACGCCGCCGCTTCCGATAGGGGTAACTAAAACTATTGCTTCATGAACTTATAGGTGCTTTCAAATGAAAATCCGTTAACGGTCAGCAGGTACATACCGGGAGCAAGCCCGCTTACATCCAATTGGGTTTGGCCATAGCTAACCTTACCATTTTGCAATTGGCTGCCGGAAACTGATATGATCTTGTAGTTTGCTGTTTCCAAACCATTGTCTATATACAAGCGGTCGTTACATACTGTTGGATACACTTTGATCTGATCTTTTGCCTGTATGGCTTCGATTGCTGTTGTAGCATTGTTTTTAGGCACAAACCTATAAGTTGTTCCACTCACCGGGTAAGAAGAAAGGCTTGGGAAAGTCATAGAGCCCGACCCTACGCTGTCTATAGTTGGTGCTGCGGGGTTACCTTTCAGCAGGTATAGTATTTCATAATCCTCAGTCGCGCGGTTTATGTTTTTCATGTATCCTACCAGCGGGCCACCGTTAAAAAAGTAATCGTTGATATGAGATATTTTAGAAGGACCGTAATGCACCTCTACCGCATTGCTGTCTTCAAATAACCAGACCTCAAGGTTTACGGAATCATCCAGGGTTCCATACAGATCATTTTCATCGGCAAAGCCGGCATTGAATATTTCCAGCCTGAAAACTCTCTTTCCCGCACCGCCGGTAAGCATATACCTGATCGGCGATTTAGAAGTGCCCGAAACAATGCCCCTGTCTGTCATAGCAGTACCCAGGAACGACATTCCGGATACAACGCCTGTAGTGTCGCTTGCTATGCTATTGCCTTCTGCAAGTGCGATACTGTTGATGGTTTTTCCACCTATTTTAAAATCAAACCCGATGGGTATTACAAAATTGGTGCTGTCTGTCCATGCAGCGGTGTTTACGGGTATGCCGCCTGTAAGCGGAGTATATGTTTGCGACTGTACGCTCAACTTATAGGGCATTTGGGCTTTTGCTGCGCCTGCCGCCAGTAACAATGTGCAAATAGTTCCTGTAATTATCTTTCTCATTTCTATCAATTTTTACAGGAAAACACAATTCGGGCCGCTCACCCCTACGCGGCTACATTTTTTTATAAAAATTGCAATGCTACGCTGACCATACAAGGCAAAAAAAACGCTGTACTTAGTACAGCGTTATAATATTTCTTTGCAATTTTCTTTTAGCCGGTGTTTTCGTATCAGCTTTTTCAGCTTTTTAATGGTCGTTTCGGGCGTCTTCGCGTTACAGTCATAAAGTTCCAGCAACGGCTGCTTATCTTCCAGCATCGTAAACATTTCTTTTAGCGAAGGGATCTCTTTCAGGTTTTTATACTCTTCATAGGTCCACTTCAAAAAGGCCACGTTTTTATTGATCCGTCCACCGTTATCCAGCAAATAGCCTTTACATAGCTTTGTCGGTTCCTGTCCATCTTTAAGGTCCTCTATACCGGGGTAGGATACTATCCGCGATCCGTCGTCTGATAATGTTACCGGCACCAGCTTTTTGTAATTCCCACGGGTCTTATATACCACCACCTTCGGTCGGGGTATCTCCTGGGCATTACTGGCAGAACACATCAATACTGTAGGTATCAATGCAATAGAAGCAAGTAACTTCATATTAATGGGCAACAGATACTTTACGTGTGATCGTTACATCGCCCGATGTAATATGAACCAGGTACAAACCATTAGCAAGCGACCCTACCTGCAGTTTTGCCGTTGATTGATTCTCAGCAGTAATGTGCTGCACCGTACGGCCTTGCATATCTACAAGCGATATATCAGCCTTTTTATTATCCAGGCCTATATTGATCTCAGTTGATGCCGGGTTAGGATAAACGGATATAGCAGCTACTTCGGTACCAACTTCATTAATACCGGTTGTTTGCCTTTCTACATGTATATCCAGTACGTAAGTACCCATGTCACCCAGCACTACCGGTGCTACGCGGAAGTAAACCATACCACCGCCATTTATTGTCTGGTCTGCAAGTACGCTATCGTCATACGCGCCCCATACAATTCTCGGGTTCCTGCTGGTAGCAAGCTGCGCATTCACGGTATATGCATTGCCGTCCGTGCTGCTGTTCTTATCCTGCAGGCGGGCTTTAACTATATAGTTATCACCTGCAGGCAGGTAGATGCTATAGTAATCAATATCGTTGGAAACACTCAGGTTAGAACCGGTAGTTTTTATTTCCATGTTCCCGATAGTCACATCCTTGTTCAGTTGATAGGCAGCTGTATAAACATTGTTATTCTCATAATTGTCCGCTGTCAGCATATTATCGGGTTGAATACCGATAATTGCATGCTGGTTATAATTAAAGCCGCCGCTACCGCCACCGGCACCTAATGCTGACGGGTTCATGGCATCCACTTCAAAATAGCCGTTAGATACGCCACCCCAGCCCCAGTTAATGTGAAACATATTATTGGCATCATAACCATCAGCAACCCAGCAGTGTCCGCCAGCAGAACCAAAACCTGCATATATTATCGGCCTCATATTATCCAGCTCACTTTTCAGGGCATCGATCCATTGCTGGTCAGTAAAGTTTGATCTTTCTATACCATGTGTTGTAGATGCATATTTGAAATAAGTGGTCAAGGCATATTCTGCACAGTTAGTTACCGGGCTTTGTGCTTTGGTAACGTATGCACCGCTTGATGCTGCGCTATAATTCATATTAACTGCCACACCTATCTGGTAGATAAGGGTAGCCACCGCGTTATTATTTGCAGATACTGCATTAGGCATAGATGCCCAATCATACGTTGTAGCGCCAAAATCGGCATTCAGCGTCCCGTATGTAGTACTATAACTATGCGTGCCTTGTCCTGTAGCCGGATAATTCCAGTACTTCATTACCTGTGCTGTTGCCGTAGCTACGCAACCTGCTACAGCTTGCTCACCGGTGCCGGCATCAACCGGGCACATAGCATTATAATAAGGCAATTGGTTCCATGTTGTTGTTATCAGTGGGCCAACGGTAATGGTAGCGGTAGTGCGCTGTGCAACCGGTTTGTCACTGATCAAAGACGACCATTGTGCTGTAATAATGCCTGTAGCAGGTACGTTATGTTCTACAGCATAACTGATCTGTTCTTTATAATTATCCAGCAAGCCTGTAGCATTGGTTGGTATATTATTAGGATCAAAGCCGCCCTCGGTAGAGTAAGCTATTACCGGTTTAACACAGTCATCCGCGGTAACGGTAACAAAACCTTTATCACCGGCATTAAAAATATAATAGTTAGCAACGCCTGCTGTAGATTTCGCGGTATATACAAGGTGCATGTCCTGCACCGCATCCGTACCTATTTTATCTCGCAGGAAATGGCTGGCCACCATCTTTGCTGTTTGCACATCCACCGGTTTGGCGGTTACCATATTACACCCTGTAGCTATCGCCGCTACTAATAGAAATTTCTTCATCTACTTATTAAAAGGAAAAATGATTTAAAAATAGCCGCCGTAAGATACATCATTTTAAATTAAATTTTAACTTATGAGTGAAAAAGTAGAATATTATGACAATTGCTGTTTAAAAATCTACCATTCAACTCTTTATAAAATCTTTATAATTCGCCCTTCCAATTTTATACAACACTTATATTCTCAGAAATACCTTTGTCATGTAAACATTGAAGATGGCGACATTCAGTTTCAATAACATCAAAACAAGCAGGCAATACATTTTTAGTACTGCCTTCATTATCGTTGTTTCGTTATTATGTTATGGAATGTCCTCTATACTAGGATATAGAGTCCTTGGATTTATCCTGCTCATTTCCGTATCCTTTGTGGCAATGGTCTTTGATATTCTTCCTGTTCTGCTCGCGGCTATCTTGTCTGCATTGATTTGGGACTTCTTTTTCATTCCACCCTATTATACATTCCAGGTCAGCTCTACCGAAGATTCTATCCTGTTATTAATGTACTTTATCATTGCTATGGTAAATGCTGCACTCACATATAAGCTTCGCAGGATGGAAAAAGCGGCAATTTTAAAGGAAGAAAAAGAAAATACCGTAAAACTGTATAACACCTTACTCAATTCGCTGTCGCATGAACTGCGGACGCCAATAGCTGCGATTATTGCAGCTACGGACAATCTGCAATCTGGAACATCAAAGCTTACTGCACAGAATAAGAACGAGCTGGTAGGTGAGATTGCCAAAGCTTCTTTCCGGCTTAATCAGCAGGTGGAAAACCTTTTGAATATGTCGCGCCTCGAATCGGGGTTCATACAACCTAAAAAAGACTGGTGCGACATTAATGAGATTGTTTACGAAACGGTAAATCGCCTGGAAGAGAATAATATCACACAAGCAATAAGGATAAATATTAATCCTGATATCCCTCTTTTTAAATTAGATAAGGGAATGCTCGAGCAGGTGCTGTATAATATCCTGATCAATGCAACATTATACACACCTCCCAAAAGCATTATAAGTATCATTGCCCAGGACCATGCAGATGTGCTGGAGGTTGTTATTGAAGACAATGGCGCTGGCTTCCCTTCGAACGAGCTGGAAAATGTTTTTGATAAATTCTACAGGCTCAAAAACACAAGAACCGGCGGTACGGGACTTGGTTTATCAATAGTGAAGGGCTTTACAGAAGCTATGGGCGGCTCCGTAAGCCTGCGGAATGTAGCAAGTGGCGGCGCAAGATTCACCATCGATATCCCGGCAGAAACGTCTTACCTCAAAAACCTAAAGAATGAATAAGGCAGCTATATTGATAATAGATGATGAAGCACAGATAAGAAAGCTGCTGGAAATTACGCTTCAAAGCAATGACTATACAGTCAGCTCCTGCGCTAATGCCCGCGATGGCATTGTAGCGGCATCTACCCATCCCCCCGATCTCATCATACTCGATCTTGGCTTGCCTGATATAAATGGGCACGAAGTATTGAAACAATTAAGGGAATGGTTCACAAATCCAATCATTATACTTTCTGTTCAGAATGATGAACAGGATATTGTAAATGCGCTGGACAATGGCGCGAATGATTACCTGGTTAAACCTTTCCGTACCGGCGAATTATTAGCCCGTATACGTTCGGCCCTGAGGACAAAAATGCCTGAAGAATCAACTCCGGCAATTACCGCAGGGAATCTTGAAATAGACCTGTCATTAAGAACCGTCAGGAAGAATGGAGATATTATTAAACTAACATCTACAGAATACACTTTGCTTGCGTTATTTGCGCGAAACGAAGGGAAAGTACTGACACATCATTATTTGCTGCGCGAAGTATGGGGGCCGGGTTTTATCAATCAGTCCCAATACCTCAGGGTTTTCATTGCTCAACTAAGAAAGAAAATTGAAGACGATCCCAATCGCCCTGGCTTCCTGGTAACGGAGTCAGGCGTCGGGTACCGTTTTATCGGTTCAGAATAACGATTACAACATATTATATCTGCAAAATGAAATCAAATCAACCACATTTGAACAGGGTGACCTATGCCTCCTTGTTAATAGCGCTGGGCATTATTTACGGCGATATCGGCACAAGCCCGCTTTATGCCTTGCGCGCTGTCGTTGGCAACCGGCATATTGATGAAACGCTGGTTTACGGTGGCGTATCCTGTATCTTCTGGACCTTAGTGTTTCAGACAACCATTAAGTATATATGGTTAACGCTGCAAGCCGATAACCAGGGCGAGGGCGGTGTTTTCTCTTTGTATGCTTTGGTAAAGAGATATGGCAGGCACCTGGTTATACCTACTATTCTGGGTGCTACTACACTATTGGCAGATGGTATTATTACACCTCCTATATCTGTGGCCTCTGCCATAGAGGGCCTAAATAGTGTGAAGGGTATGGAAAACATTATTGTACCCGGCAACACTCTTACCGTAAGTATTGTAATTTTGATATTATCTGCCTTATTCTTCTTCCAAAGGTTTGGCACACAATTTATTGGTAAAACATTCGGTCCTGTTATGGCTTTATGGTTCGCTATGCTGCTGTCTATTGGGTTATTGAACATCATAAAATATCCTGATGTTCTTAAAGCATTAAACCCATACTATGGCTACCGGCTGTTAACACAATACCCGCAAGGTTTTTGGCTTTTAGGATCGGTCTTTTTATGCACCACAGGCGCAGAGGCTTTATATTCAGACTTAGGACACTGTGGAATCAGGAACATCCGTATTACATGGGTCTTTGTAAAAACAAGCCTTGTTGCATGCTACCTGGGCCAGGCCGCGTGGATCATGCATCAAAATGTACCTGAGTTGGGCACGATCAATCCTTTCTTCGATATGATACCTCATTGGTTCTTACTCCCTGCAATATTCATAGCCACTGCAGCTACCATTATAGCATCCCAGGCATTGATAAGCGGCTCCTTTACACTCATCAGCGAAGCTATGAACCTCAATTTCTGGCCGCGTGTTAAGGTACGCCAGCCAACAGACATTAAAGGTCAGATATACATTCCCAGCGTCAATATTATTTTGTGGGTAGGATGCATTCTTATGATACTGTACTTCCGCAATTCATCACATATGGAGGCTGCCTATGGTTTTTCTATCACCATTGCGATGATGATGACTACCCTGCTCCTCACTTACTATTTGCTATACAAGAAAAAATGGAACAAATTTTTCGTAGCTGCGCTGGTGCTGGTATTCGCATTTATAGAGATTTCATTTTTCATTGCAAATGCCGCTAAGATCAAAGAGCGCTGGATGTTCCTGTTCTTTGAGCTGTTTATCTTCATGACCATGTATGTATGGTATTATGCCCGTAAGATCAATAACCGTTTTGTAAAGTTTGCAGATATAGGCAAGTACATCCCGTTGCTGAAGGAATTGAGCGAAGATGACGCGATACCTAAAACAGCCACACATCTCATTTACCTTACAAAAGCAAACAACAGGGCGCATATAGAAGAGAAGATCATTAAATCGATCTTCGCAAAAAAACCGAAACGTGCCGATGTGTATTGGTTTGTACATGTACACCGCACTGAAGAGCCTTACACCAGAACATACGATGTATCAGAGCTGGCAGACGACAAAGTGATAAAGGTCAATATCAACCTTGGCTTTAGAGAACAGCCCAAAACGGAACTTCATTTTAAAAAAATAGTAAAAGACCTGGTAGCGAATAAAGAACTAAGCCTGCATATCCGTCCCGATGGATCTACACGCTATAATACAGAGCCTGACTTTAAGTTTGTGGTCATCGAAAAGTTCCTGTCAGTAGAAAATGAATTCAAACTGCGGGACGGCCTTCTGCTAAATTCCTATTTCTTTCTCAAGGAATTGGGGCTAAGTGATGAAAAAGCATTTGGATTAGATAAAAGCGACGTTATTGTAGAGCATACTCCGCTTGTGTATAACCCAACTCAAAATATTGAATTATCAAGGAATCAGCCAATATGAAAAAACAAATTGTACTTACTACCGCTATTAGTTTATTGCTGCATTATTCATTTGCACAGTCAACCGATACACTAAAAGAAGTAATCCCTTTTGATGGGCAGGATCAAACCTGGCAAAATGGGTCCGACAGGCGTACAGAATCTGTATTGCAAACCAAATATTTTACGGGCTCATTTATGTTCGATGGCAATTATAATTACTCGTTCAATAATCCTATCGATAATACAGTGGTAGGCTCCACGGCGATGGCACGGCATAATGAAATGGAGATAATGTTCCTCGGTATCGGGGGAGATTTTAATTATAAAAATGCCCGTGGCCGCGTTATGATGCAATTAGGTAATCGCTCCATAATCATTCCAAGAAACGATTACAGCCCATACAGGGGGCAATACCAGCTAAACAATGCCCTGCGGTTTATGAGCGAAGCGTATGCAGGCTACCATTTTACAATAGGCAACGTACCTGTTAATGTTGATGCGGGCTTATTTATGTCTTACATTGGGCTGAACTCTTATTACCAGGTTGAGAATTGGGAATACCAGGCATCCTTTACATCAGACAATACACCCTGGTTTTTTAATGGTATGCGCATACAGATATTCCCTAATAGCAAGCTGAAGATTGAACCATGGATCATTAATGGATGGCAGAGTTATGGCAAGTTCAATTCTATGCCCGGTTTTGGTGCCAATATTACCTGGTGCCCTAATGAAAATGTAAAACTGCTTACTAATGACTATTATGGTACAGATGCCGCTATGATACCGGATAGGAAACGCTTCCATTCAGATAATAGCTTTCTTGTTCGCTACTATTCCAATAAAGAAGCAAAAGGAATAAGCCAGGCTGCTTTTTCGCTTACTGGCGATCTGGGATTTGAAACAGGCGGCGGTGTTAATGGCTTTTATAATTCAGATACCGCAAAAGGGCCTGCACAATACTTCCTTAGCGGGATGATTTATAACCGCATCTGGTTCTGTAAAAACAAGTTTGCATTGACAATTGGCGGCGGTTTAATGACCAATCCCGGCCGATACCTGGTACTATACCCTACAGGCGATGCCAGCCCGCTGCCAAGTGCTACAGACCCTACAAAAACAGAAGGCACTCACCCGTTCAGCGCCAATCCCGGCGATCAGTTTCGTGGTTGGGATTGCTCTACCAATTTCGACTGGATGCCCAACCAAAGCCTGACGGTAAGGTTAGAGTTTGTGCACAGGTATGCCAGCGTGCCTTATTTTGCCGGCCACGGGGGTGTCACTTCTCCTACGGGCTACACTACAACGCCTATTCCGGCTGGCTGGGCACCCGACCTGGTGCAATCTGAGAATCGACTCATTTTTGCAATATTGTTCAGGCTGTAATTGTATGCCTGGCAAATAAAGGGGAACATAACTGCTATGCTCCCCTTTATTTTTTACATCATTTTATATCGGTCAAGGATCATACTCACTTTGTCCTTATAAGTTGGGCCAATAACAAATTGCTTATCCTTTATTTTTATTGCATTCCCTTCTATTTCTGATATATACTTGAGGTTGACAATGTTCGACTTATTTATCCTTATGAATTGCGGCAAGGCCATCAGCTGGCTTTCTATATTCTTCATAGTGTTATATACTACAAAACTTTCACTGTCCACATACAGTTTCATGTAATCCTTTAATCCTTCTACAAGCCATAGCTTGTTAAGGTCTATTTTTACCAGCTTGCCATTTGCTTTAATAAACATCACATTCTCCTCACTCCTTCCTGCAGGGCTTTCGGAAATGTCTGCTTGCTTAGCATTCCGGGCCAGGTTCATTACCTTGCCTATCGCCGTAAAAAATCGTTCAAAAGCTATCGGTTTCAGTAGATAATCTACAGCATTCAGCTCATAGCTCTGTACCGCATATTCTGCATAAGCGGTCGTAAAAATAATGTAGGGCAGTTGCCTTAACGATTTTAAGAAATCGATTCCATTGATACGGGGCATATTTATATCTACCAGCAACAGATCTACCTGCCTGCTCATAAGCATTTGCTGTGCTTCAAATGCATCCTTGCACTTACCCGCCAGTTGCAAACCCGGTATCTGGTTAATGTAACCTTCCAGCACATCCCTTGCAAGCGGCTCATCATCAATTATCAGCACATCTAAAGGTTTCATTTAAGGCTCAGTTTTAGGTCCACAATATACTCATTGGCATTAGTTACGATATTCAGGCTGTATTTCCCGGGGTATAACAACTGCAGGCGTTTACGCAGGTTTTCCATACCTATCCCACCTGTACTGGCGGCATTGCCTGTACTAACGTCATACCCGTTTCTTGAATATATCTGCAATTCGTTGTTGATAACAAGGCATCTGTATTCGATGTCTGCTTCAGAATTGTTCCTGCCGTGTTTAAAGATATTTTCAAGTACAGGTAACCACAGAAGAGGAGGTACCATGTAATCCTTATCAGCATTGATGGTAAATGTTACATTATCTATATCAGATAATCTAAGCAACTCAAGCTCTATATAAGCATTCATGATCTCTTTCTCCCTTCTGAATGAAACTTCGCTGGTATTACTCTCATACAATAGATACCGGAGAATAGAGGACAACTGCAAAATGGCATTAGGTGTAGTATCGGTCTTTTTTAATGCCAGGGCATACAAATTATTGAGGGTATTAAAAAGGAAGTGGGGATTCAGTTGGTTTTTTAAAAAATCGAGCTCAATCTCCAGTTGTCTCTTCTTTATTACCGCTACCTCGTTTTGTTTTCTTCGGTAGTCATTGGCATACCAGAGAAGTGTAAATATTAGCAGGTACACAACAAACAGAAAGCTATGTACAAAAGCAACTACAGGAGGTTCCTTTATAGCACGCTGTAGCACAGGTACCCATGCTGTTTTAAAAATATTGATATCCGGGTGATATAGCGCCTGTTGTTCTATAACCAGTACAGATCCGTAAACAGATGCCGCGAGCGTAATGATGATACTTGCAAAATACCGGGTGTACTTTTTTCTTGCTAAGAAAAGAGGAATAAAAACAAGATTATTTAGGTACAGCAATCCAAGCAGCAGAATAAACAGTATGCTGAAATAGCTTATTTCCACCAGCGAATAAGAGAACTCATAATTAGAGAACCTTGTAAGAACAATGATCAACCAGAAATAAATATTACGGGCTGGGCGGCTAAACGCAGTATTGATGATCTTCTTCCACATGGGTATGTTATAGATATTCTTAGCGAAGGAAGCCCTTATCGGCTCACCTGCCAATAAGTTTCGACAAGTTACGTCTTTAGCCAGACGAAAATAAACTATTACCCGACAAGCACAGCATAGGCGCAAAAAATGGCTGCCAACCGCTTCTGGACTCACTTTGTCGAGCATTGGTCAATGCTTATCTAAAAAACTTTTCACGCCATCCTGCCTGCAATTCCTTTGCACATATTCTTCAACAATTAACTAAACTACTTTGTATGAAAAAAATTATTTTATCAGCTTCGCTTCTGTTATTACTCAATGCCTGCAATGTATTCAAGTATTCAGGCAGGGGCGATCTTGCAGTAGAAAACTTTAAAACCGTATTACCTTTTCAGATGCTAAAGGATATGGCTATTGCAGTACCTATTAAAATAGGTGCAGGCACCAGTTACTTTTTCCATTTCGATACCCACGCCGCGGAAAGCGCTTATAATGCCGGCAGCCTGTCTGGTAACAAACATGTTACATTCCTTGGATCCAGCAATTTAAAAATCAGCACTACCTCCGGCGAAAAAATTGATCGCCGGTATTATAATGCAGATTCTGTTATTATTGGCAACGTCCTGGTTACTAACGCATCGTTACTACGTATAGACGAGAACCGCGATAAAAAAGATACGGTTTACCCAAATATGGATGGTATACTGGGATTAAGTCTTCTAAGAAAGGGTATCTGGAAAATAGATTTTGAAAATAACACCCTAACGTTTGCAAGCAGTATGGATTCATTGCGGGATATTTCTGATAAAATAAAATTTGCAGAAAGCAGTGTGTTCGATATATTTTCTGCCCAAGTGCAACTGGATGGTGTGAAGGAAAAAGTAGCGGTTGACTTTGGAACAAATGCCGGAATATTTTTACCGCTCAATGACATGGAGAAAATGAACAACTTTAGCAATGCAGAAGTCAGCACCAGCACCAAAAAAACAGCTGCGGGCATTTCTTCCGAAACAGCTTACCGCCTGCTTAACGAACGTGTATCAGTTAATGGACATTCCTTTAATGTAAGGGTAATTGGAAGCAAAAATCAAACCGAAGCTGTTATTGGTTTATCATTCTTTAAACAGTTCCGTTATGTTATCCTCGACTACCCAAATGGCATCATGTATATTTCCGGTACTACTAAGGCATAAACATAAAATGGATTGCCCCGCCAAAGGCGGGGCTAATCCATTTTATCGTACCTTTGTATTGTTCTGTTCTTTGACATACTGTAAACCCCAATTACGATCACTCATCACTCCCGGCATTTCATTGAAAAATAGGTTAGCAAAGGTTAACAATGGTTAGCAAAAGTTAGCAATCGTTAACAAAAAAGAGCCCAAAAACGGGCTAATACGCTTCATTTACAAGTTAGCAACCGGTTAGCACCATGTTAGCAAAGGTTAGCAAAGGTTAGCAAAAGTTAGCTTTTATACCGCAAACTGTTATGCGCTGCAGCTTTCTACCGGCAATATAAAGGCATGTATAGGAAAGCTAAGTTCCGTTTGTTTATTATGTGCATCCACTGAAGACATTAACTGCGTAGCCTGCTCTTCGCCGGTAAAGCTGAAAAACATAACAGCCTGGTAGGTTTCTCTATCCTTTCCAAACCAGTTGTTCTGCAAATTCACAGGCATAGTGTTATTATGCCCCGTTGTTTCTGATTCGGTAAATACCGGCACCTGTGCCTTTTTGAACATAGCAGCAATATCATCCCGGTACTCTACTATCCCGGTTACAATTATAAGTTTCATAAGTTATTGTTGTTTTTGATTTGAAAATGTATATATCAAATTATAGTTAAGCGGTGCTTTTATTCTCTTTCCGGTACAGCAGGAAAAACACAATGCTCAGGATGACTACAAAAGCTATGAAGATGAAATGGTGAGGCAAATGCAGCTCTTTAAATATGGCCAGCATCTGACGATGAAAAGCTATGCCAATGATCATATAGACCGTTACATACAATAGAGTCGCTGCCAGGTTCACGATAAAATACTGCTTCCACGAAACCCCTGCCGATGCTGCTATTATCGGACTGAAGAATCTTACCTTCGGTAATAATGCCATTACAAAAAGCGCCTTGGCAGAGTTTAGCTGTAGATTATGCCTGATCTTATCCTGTAGCTTTGAATTAGCCTTGTGCAGCAACCGCTGCGATAATTTGTTACCGTTAAGAGATACGTAGAACAGAAAATTGTCGGTACTGATCAGTCCGACAAGTGCTACAACCCCACTCACCCATGGAGATAAGCCAGCATGCATGGAAATATAGCCCAGGCTCATCAGTGATGCTTCTTCAGGTATCGGTGTAAACTGCTCCAGCACAGCAAACCATAGAAACACCCCGAAGTAAGAAAGCTGGTAGATATAGTGCAGCAGGTTAGCGTCCATCGTTTTTCATTCAGAGCGCTTCAAAATAAATTATTCAGGCGCAGTGCTTCAATGTTTTCCGTCATCCCTATCGCTGATACATATCAAATTGCTCCGGGCATAAAAGATAAGAGCCGCAAATTGCGGCCCCCATCTTACTTGCTATCCTATTTTTTCTTTTTTTCAACCAACGTCATGTGGCACTTAGGGCATTTACCGGGCTTGTCTGTAACAACTTCCGGATGCATCGGGCAGGTGTATTGCTTTACTTTCTGTTCTTTCTTTGGCTTTGAGCTGTCCGCCTGCGATTGTGCAGTTGCATTCAGGTACCCCAATAGGATGAAACAGGAGAGGCTTACTGCAAAAATTGTCTTCTTCATTGTACTTAAATTTTTGATTTGTATTAATAAGTGACTGTTATACCCGCGCCCAATCCCATATCACTATCGTAATGGGATGAAAGCGATATATATTTCGTAAGAATGTATCTAAAACCGGCCATGTATTCTTTATCGGTATTGATCATAAAATTAAACCGAAGCCTTTTAGCAACCGGTATATCTTCCCTGCTTAGCTGAAACCTGAGCTTGCCATTCCCGTCAATGCGCATATCTGCTTCTACCAGCATCGGCAATGTGTACCGGATACCTGCAACTACCGTCTGGCGATTAGGCTTATTACTTTTCTGGCCAAAGAGATTGTACTCTTCACTGCCGAGGATGTTCTTCTTACCATGCTCTTCGTCCATCACGTATTTCATATCCTTATGATGGTAATCGAAACCGATATAGGGATACCACCATTGCATTTTGCCAAGATACCTGCCCAGCATGGTCTCACTTTCATAGCCATGTTCCGGATGAGTGCCCAAATGCCACATCGTTTCCAGCTTCCAGCGTGTATTAGCCACCATCGCTTCGCCATCACTGCCATTGGTTTCCAGGCCTATATTGGTCATAAAATGAAACATCCTGTCCTCGCGGTAAAGCATCTTGCGTGCATATTTGGGATCGGGAATCTCAGGGTTTAATGGGGATGCTTCGTAAGAGAATACACGTCCCATACCGCTCATCATATGGTATAAGATATGGCAGTGGAAAAACCAATCGCCGCTTTCAGTTGCAGCAAATTCCAATGTATCGGTTTCCATCGGCATAATGTCCAGTGTATTCTTCAATGGTGAATAATCTCCCTGTCCGTTCAACACCCTGAAAAAGTGGCCATGAAGGTGCATGGGATGACGCATCATCGTGTTATTGAAAAGGATGATGCGCACATTGGTTCCCTTCTTTATTTGTATAGTATCTGCTTCAGAAACAGTTTTGTTATTGATCGTCCATACATACCTGTTCATATTGCCGGTCAGTTCAAAGTATAAGGTCCGGGTAGGCGCATCCGGCAGGGTTGTCTTTTTTGTAGAGCGGAGCATGGCATAGTTAAGCGTTTTAATTCCGTCCGGTCCGCTATTCATATCCTCCCATTTGTTACCTATGTACTTACCTATTACCTGTCCGTTCATATTGGTTACTACCCGCGTAGTAGTATCAGAATTATCAGAAGATGCAGTATTGACCTTGTTATCATATTTCAGATCACTGCCACCGGTTATTTCAGGATACATAACTGTATTCATATCCATGATCTGGTTGGTCATCTGCATATCCTCCATACCGGTAAGGTTGCCATTCATCTTCATCATATTGTTCATCATCTCCATCCCCGCAAAGTATTTGAGCCTGGGTAAATGTGGTGCAATGACCTTCGGGCCACTGCCCAGCCACATAGATGTACTCTTCGTTCTGTCTTCCGGCGTAGCCAGGAATTCATAACTATGGTGGTCTTCGGGTATAGTAACGATCACGTCATAAGTTTCGGCAACTGCTATTAGTAGCCTGTCCACTTCAACGGGTTCCACATCCTCGCCATCATTAGCAACCACAGTGATTTTACCCCCACCCCATGTCAGCCAGAAGTAGGTTGATGAACTTCCATTCACGATGCGTAAACGAACTTTATCCCCGGGTTTGAAATCAGGATATTCCGCATCATACATGCCATTGATAAGGAAGCGATCGTAGTATACATCGCTTACATCCATAGCCAGCATACGTTTCCATTCGTTGTTTATCTTGGTTTTAAATGCACCCTCGCCTATTGCTTCTGCATAGCTTTGCATCGAGTTCTTTTTGATGGCAAACCAGTCTGTAGCCATATGCAGGCTGCGGTCTACTTCACCACTTCGCATATTGGTCCAGTCACTTAGCACTACAGGCAGTTGTTTGTATGCAGGCTCTTCTCTTTTATGAATGATGAAGGCTCCGTATAATCCATCCTGCTCCTGTGTACCGGCGTGCGAATGATACCAGTATGTACCGCTTTGTACCAGTGGAAATGTAAACAGGTGTGATTCACCTGCCTTTATTGGTGCGGTTGTCAGGTACGGTACTCCATCATATTGATTAGGCAATATCAAGCCGTGCCAATGTACCATCGTCGCTTCCTTCAGAGTATTATGCACCCATATCTCTGCGGTATCTCCTTCATTAAAAATAAGGGTTGGCGCAGGCAGCATACCATTCACTACTATAGCGCGGCGCATCTTCTTACCACCGTCATAATTAACAAGGCTATCTCCTATATAAAGATCATAACGCACTTTATGCGGTGGACCAGCTTTAACATCGGCCTGGCCGAAAGCCGTACCTTGAGCGAATAGGAGCAATAATATTATAATGATCTTTGATCTCATTTCATTTGTTTTAGATTACAATGAATACGTAGGGCTACAATGCTGCTATTGACAACATTTCTTCTTAAACACCTTGCGTATCCATTGTAATATGCGCCTCAACATTATTTAACAGGCTCTGCGGTATATCCCGCTTTTTTAATTGCATCTACAACCTGCGCTACAGTTATCTTATCCGCAATTACAGACAAGGTCTTTTCCGGGCTCTGCAGGTCTACCTCCCAATTATCCTCGCCGGCTGTTTCATCCAGGAAAGGTTTTACTTTTGCTTCACAACCTGTACATTTAATGTTCGTCTTAAATTTTAAAGTGTTCATAAACTCTGATTTATTAATTACAAAATTCGTTCGTTTTAAAACTTCTATTGTTACAGCTTCTTTTGTTTAGTTTATATAATTCTCATCAGGAGAAGGACTCTATTGTTACGGTATTATCTGTGGGGTGGCTTTGACAAAGCAACACATATCCACCGTCTATCTGCTCTTCTGTTAAGGCATAATTACTACGCATAACAAGCTTACCATCTATACGCTTTGCTATGCATACACCGCAAGTACCGCCTTTACAGGAATATCGCACAGGGATCCTGTCCCTTAAAGCGCTATCCAGGATGGTTTCACCGGGAAGGACCTCTAACAGATTGGCCTGATCATTATGATAAAGCAACACTTCCAGCATCTTGTCGGGCAGGACAATATTTTTCTGTTCAGGGCTCTTATAAAAAAATTCCCTGTGTATTAATTCTGTAGATACAGCCAGGCCTTCCAGTGTATTTTGTATCATTTCTATCATGCCCTCGGGGCCGCAGACATAGTAATGTGCGTTTGTTATTCCATCAGCCAGATTTTCCTTAAGAAGCTTTTTGAAAGCTAGCTTTGAGATACGCCCCTGGATAAAATGATCTTTAATATGCTTATCCTTTTCCTGTGATAAAAAGTAAAACACGCTGAACCGTGATCCAAACTCCTGTCGTAACAATTCGATCTTATCATAATAAAGTATTTCATCCGCCGACCTTGTTCCATAGAATAATATCACCTCTTTATCTGAATAATGCAGAAGATATTTTAGCATAGACAATATTGGTGTAATCCCTGATCCGGCGGCTACTAATACTATTGGAGCTTTATTTCCGACCTCCCTTGATACACAGAAGTTACCCGATGGACCATCAACTTCCCATTCTATAATGCTTTCAATATTATCAACAACATAGTTGCTAAAGACACCATCGGGGATGCGCTTAATCATAATCTCCGGCATCTCGCCCAACTCTGACGTAGATGACAGAGAGTAAGAACGAATCAAAGTCGCGCCATCTATCTGCATTCGGATATTGATAAACTGCCCCGGTAAATGGTCGAAAGGTGCATCGGGAATAAACCTGATAGTAACAGCATCCTTACCCACGCGTTCAAATGACTGTGTGATCCATGTACTGCCTGCCATTACTTATATCTTTTTCAATTTAAGCCTCAGGCTGTTTGACACTACACTTACTGAACTGAGTGCCATAGCCGCACCTGCGATCATAGGATTTAAAAGGAACCCATTGACCGGATAGAGAACACCCGCTGCAATAGGAATACCTATCAGGTTGTATATAAATGCCCAGAACAGGTTTTGCCTGATCGCATTCACTGTGTATTTAGAAATATTGATCGCTTCAGATATCTTGGATAGATCTGAAGAGATAATGGTCATTTTAGCTACATCCATAGCAATATCACTTCCTTTACCCATAGCAATGCTCACATCTGCAAGGGCAAGGGCATTGCTGTCATTAATGCCATCCCCCACCATAGCCACAATCTTACCTTCCTGCTGCAGTTCTTTGATAAAGTCTGCTTTATGAGCGGGCAAAACCTCTGCTTTGAAATGCGATATACCTACTTCATCTGCTATTGCCTGCGCTGTAGCGTTGTTATCACCTGTAAGCATATATACATCTATACCGGCCTTTTTGAGTTCAGCTATTGCTTTCTTTGAAGTTGATTTGATCGTATCTGCTATGCCTAATATGGCAATGATATTTTTTTCATCAGAGAAGTAAATAACAGTCTTCGCCTGCGCTAGCCATCGATCTGCTTCATTTTTTATATTGACATCAATAAGAATATTGCGTTGCCTCATCAACTTTTCAGAACCTATAAAGTAGGTTGTATTTGCAACGATCCCTTTTGCACCAAGACCGGTAATACTTTCAAAATGCTCAACCGGTACTGTATTGGTAAGCCCCAGGTATTTCACCACTGCCTCCGCAAGCGGATGCTCCGACTGGCGCTCTACAGATGATAGTATAATTGCGTCCTGCTCATTTTTGTTTTTCCAAAGTATATCTGTTACAGATGGCTTCCCCTCGGTAATGGTACCTGTTTTGTCCAAAACTACAGCGTTTACCTTCTTTGCCAGTTCCAGGCTTTCTGCATCTTTAATGAGAATACCATTATCCGCGCCTTTACCAACCCCTACCATAATTGCTGTTGGTGTTGCAAGGCCCAGGGCACAAGGACAAGCAATCACAAGCACTGTGACCATTGCCAGTAACCCCTGGGTAAAACCATTATCACCACCTAAAAGCATCCATGCAGCAAATGTGAGCAAGGCAATACCAATAACCACCGGAACGAATATACCGGCAATCTTATCTACCAGTTTCTGCACCGGTGCTTTACTGCCTTGCGCTTCCTGTACCAGTTTTATGATCTGCGCAAGAATGGTATCACCACCTACTTTTTCGGCACGAAACTGAAAGCTGCCCTTCTGGTTAATAGTTCCGGCAAATACCTGGTCGCCTTTAGATTTAGAAACAGGCACGGGCTCGCCGCTTATCATACTTTCATCAACAAACGAACTTCCTGAAACTATAGCACCATCCACAGCTATTTTTTCACCCGGTTTCACTAAGAGGGTGTCGCCAACCTGTACTTTACCGATCGGCATTTCCATCTGGTGGCCCCCATGATGCACCACAGTAACTGTTTTAGGCTGTAAGCCTATAAGTTTCTTTATAGCAGAAGATGTATTGCCTTTGGCCTTTTCTTCTAATAGCTTTCCTAATAATATAAAGGCAATAACAACAGCAGAAGCCTCGAAGTACACATGTGCATGCAATCCCCTGTTATGCCAATAGTGCGGTTTTAAAGTATTAAACACACTGAACAGATAGGCAACACCTGTGCTTAAGGCAACCAGTGTATCCATATTGGCGGTCCGGTGCTTTGCTTGTTTCCATGCGTTTATGAAAAAGTGCCTGCCGGTAATCCCTACAACAGGCGTGGCAAGCGCCCACATAATGTAATTGGCATACGGAATATCCATAAAGAACATACCGATAACCATCAGTGGTATAGAAAGAATTATGGTTGCAACGGTTTTATTTCGCAAACTCCTGAACTTATTTTGATGTATCTCTTCCAGCGCTTCTTTAGCGTCCTCGCTTTCATCTGTCATCAGGTCATATCCTATAGACTGCAACGCAGCTTTCAATTTCTGCACATCCGTTAGCGACGGTATAAATTCTACATTGGTGCTGGCATTGGCATAGTTAACAGATGCATTCACTACGCCCGGCTGGTTTTTGAGCATGCTTTCTGTACTTACCGCACAGGCAGCGCAAGTCATATTAAGGACTGGATACGTTTTCTTTATGGTAGGCACTTCATAGCCCAATGCTCTAACTGCCTGCACCGCTTCCGGTATTGCAGTTTCGGGAGATGCAGTTTCTATTACAGCCCTGCGGTTATTCAATTCTACCTTGTGAGCCGTAATATCCTTTACATTGCTGAGGCCTTTGTCAACAATTAGGGCACAATGTTCGCTGTCAACATCCTCCAGTGGTATATATATCGTTTCAGAATGGTTTGCCATATCGGTAACTTTTGTCTATACAAAGTTCCGACAGGCCTTAAGATCTGCTGTTACACAATTCTCAAATTATGTTACAACATTTACACCTTATCTATTGGTTTTCTCTTTTCCCGGATGGTTTTAAAATGGGATGGTGTAAACCCGGTTACCTGCTTGAACTGGCTACTTAAATGCGCTACGCTGCTATAGCCCAGGTAGTCTGCTATCTGCGATAACGAAAGCTCGTCATATACCAGCAGTTCTTTCGCCTTTTCGATCTTTTGCTTTATCAGAAATTTCTCGATCGTTACCCCTTCAATTTCAGAAAATAAGGTGCTGAGGTAATTATAGTCGTAGTGCAATTGCTGAGACAGGTAATCAGAAAGATTTATTTTACGTTCCGGCGCTTCTTTTTGCACCGATTGTATGATAAGGCTCTTTATCTTTTCTATTATCCGGCTTCTTTTATCGTCTATTATTTCAAAACCAAGTTGCTCCAAAACTTCACCCAGGCTTCCCTTAGTTTCTTCTGTAATGTCCTCTGCCAACTCTACTTGTCCAAGTTCTACAGAAACAGGTTGCAGGCCCATTTTCTCCAATTCAGATCTGACTACCATCACGCAACGGTCGCAAACCATATTTTTGATATAAATCTTCATTAGCCGGTAGTGTTAAGATGCAAAGTTATACTTTACTGCAACTTTAACATAACCGGGATAACATCGCGAACTCAACCACCGACTCATCAAGTCAGCAATCAGGCCTTTTTAACAAATTCAGATTTAAGCGCCATCGCACCGAAGCCATCTATCTTGCAATCAATATTATGATCGCTATCCACCAGTTTGATGTTCCTGACTTTCGTTCCCGCTTTTATGCTCTGTGGCGTGCCTCTTACGGGTAGGTTCTTTATGGTTACAACGGTATCGCCGTTTTGCAGGATGTTGCCATTACAGTCTTTTACTACAAAAGAATCCTGTGCTTCTATACTTTCATTGGGGTTCCATTCGTGCCCGCATTCAGGACATGCAAGTAAATTATCCATCTCGTACGTGTAAGCAGACTTACATTGAGGACACGGTGCCAGCTCAGCCATATTTTAGATCTTTTGAGGCCGCAAAAATAAAAAATTATAAAAAGATTGCTTTACTACAATTTAAAAAACAATGACTTATGCAATTTTTAGTTATTGCAAATCTGTTTGTAATTGAGTGCCAGCGATGAATTATTACTACAATGCTTTTATCAACCGTGCATCTCCAACAATCCATATTTTATCTCCCACGGCAAACTGTATATCAGATTCCGGGTTTAATATGCGCCTCCCCCTGCGCTCTATGCCCACAACCAACCCGTTTGTTTTTTCCCTTACCCCGCTTTCGCGTATTGTTTTCCCGGCCAGCACCGATGTTTCCGAAATCGCAACTTTTACCAAAGAGATTTCCTGTTTACCGATGTAGTTATTTATATCAGCAGGTTTAGCATCTGCATCGCGCCTAAACTGGTCTATTTGTTCGTCCGTGCCTATGATAAACAAGGTATCGCCGGGATACAGCCTTTCAGTCCTCCCCGGCGCTGCAATGGTATGGCTGTCGCCACGTTTGATCATAGCTATATTGATCCCATACTGCTCCCGGATAGATACTTCCTCTAACGTCTTACCGGTAATAGGAGAGAGTGCATGTAAATCGTACCGTACTATATGTGCGTCCCATGGCGCCAGCTCATGGCGATTGATACGGGCACTTTGCGCTTCTCGGGCATTAAAATTACTAAAGAAACGTTCTTCAATTTTAATGTAAAATTGCTGCATCTTCCTCGATAAAAAAATCGAAGCGATCATCAGGATAGCAACCCCAATAAGCGCTATGGTGAGCGGGAACAGTAGCAGGAAAGAAAAACAAACGAATGCAATGCCTATCGCGGCACGCATGAGCCGTAATGCTATTAACGGCCCCCTGTAGCGTTTAACGCCCCATAAATTCGCAGTATTTTTCGGTTTTATTTTTTGCAGCGTCAAAGCCCACAAAAAAGGTGACAGCGCCACGAAACAAAGCCCACCTGCAAGCAGCATGGCTACTGTTTGGTTCTTAATATGTATGCTTACCCAGGGAGATACAAAATTGAGAAATACCAGTATAATGCCTATAATGATAATTGAAAATAAGATGATGTGGAAAAAGTAGGAACGTAGCACAATTTGCCAGTCGCTCGCTGCATTAATGGTCTGCGCACCGGCGCTATAACGGTCCAGTGTCTTTTTCCATTTAGCCGGCAACATGACTTCAATTTTCCGGTACAGCGGATCCGCCAGCCTTATCATATAGGGTGTGGAAAAAGTAGTGATGGCAGATACAGCTACCGCTACAGGATAAAGAAAATCGCTGGTTACTTTTAACGATACCCCGAGTGTAGCTATAATAAAAGAAAATTCACCGATCTGCGCCATGCTCATCCCTGCAGATAGCGAGGTCTTCAAGGGATTGCCTGCAATAACAGCGCCCAGCGTTACATGCAAGGTTTTAGCGATCAGCAGCACTGCAGTGATCAATACAATTGGCTTCCAGTATTCCACAAGCACAGCCGGGTTTATCAGCATCCCTACCGAAACAAAAAAGATCGCACCGAAAAGATCACTGATGGGCTTGATGGCTTTTTCGATACGTTCGGCCTTAGTAGTTTCTGCAAGTATAGACCCCATGATAAATGCGCCCAGCGCCGGCGAAAACCCTGCTGAAGACGATAGCATAACCATTACCAGGCACAGGCCCAGCGATACTATCAGCAGCGTCTCATCATTCAGGTATTTCTGAACTTTGCTTAATAAGGATGGGATAAAGAATATACCGGCTACAAACCACAAGGTCAGGAAGAAACCTAGTTTCAGTATAGAGCCGATCATTTCCATACCTGCAAACTGCCGGCTGACGGCAATGGTAGAGAGCAAAACGAGCAATACTACCGCTATCAGGTCTTCAATGATGAGGATGCCGAAAACCAATTCAGAAAAACGCTTCCCTTTCAATCCCATTTCTGTAAGGGATCGCAAGATGATAGTGGTAGAAGCTATTGATAAAATACCGCCCAGAAATATCCTGTCCATCAACGGCCAGCCTAAAGCATAGCCCACCAGGTAGCCAATACCCAGCATGGCTGATATTTCGATAAAGGCGGTCACCGATGCAGATCCTCCTACTTTCATCAGCTTTTTGAAACTAAACTCCAGCCCCAGGCCGAAGAGCAGGATAATAACGCCGATGTCCGCCCATATACGAATGCTTTCACCATCGGTAATAGAAGGGAATAATGGTATATAGGGGCCTACCAGCAACCCCGCCAGGATATAGCCTAAAACTACAGGCTGGTTCAGACGTTTAAAAACCAACGTCATGATACCTGCGAGTATTAGTATAAGGCCAAGATCACGGATGAGTTGCGGTAGATGGTTCATTATTTAGTTGTTTTATGGGTCATTAATTATTGCCGGTGTTGCCAATGTAAGTTCGCCATTCTTCGGCACGTTTTGTCAATTCCTGCATTTCCAGTACGCCATCCTCTACCTCACTGTAAAAAGGAATGGTAAATATATTTTTATCAGTCGCCAATTGTAAGTGAATGGCGGTGATGTGCTCATGTACCTGGTTCTTACCTTTCGCAGATTTTTCTGTTATACGGTTGGACAATTTTATGATCTCACATTTTTTTACCTTGTTAAAATGTATCAGCTCATAGGCTGCCTCGTCGCGCTCCAGCCACAGGTATATCAATGCCTGCTGTTTGGCATCAGCGGCAACAAGGCGGTTGCGCAATTTTTCTTTTCTGCTGATGTTTAATTTTCTCTGGCCTGTTAGCTCCGCCAGCTTACCTTCCAGCTTTCGCATCTTTCCGCGAGCCTGTTTTTTTACTGAATTGATCATGAGCGCGATTATCAATGCTATACAAGCAAGCATGATAACGGTTATTATTAATGTCTCGGACATACATATCTTGTTTTGATGTAAATAAATAAGTAGGCATCCAACCCAGTGAGCCGGATACTAAAAGAATAAATCAAAAGGAATGATACGCGTCCTTACCCAAACCAATGTTTGGGATAAAGCAATGCACGAAGTTGTGTTAGAAAAGGAGAAATCCGCTCCCCGCGCAGTTTTATTTTTCCGCTGAGTACGACTGCATATATACATACTCGATAAGAAGAAAGGATATCCTTTTTCTTAGTTGGATAGCTATGCTCCTGCGAAAGTTGGCTAACATGCTTAACGAGAATAGTAGATTCTATATCCTTATTCAGGTGCCTGCGGGTATTGCCCGATATAGAATTCTGCCCTTGTAATTCCGTCTTAGTTAGGCCGACAGGGGTTTGGCCTCCTGAATAAACAGAAGCCACCACCAGCGAAATGGCTATGAATACAATAAACCCTATCCGACGAAACACAGGCAAATTTACGACTTTGTTGGTTAATGGGGTTTGGGGGTGATGCAAATACGGCACAGAGCCAGCAGTTGCTGACTTTTGCGATCAGGAATTAAGTCTTTTGTTTCTTATAGCAACCTCCAACACTAAATGTAATTAAACAGCCAAAATGAATATTTTTTAATACCGTGCGTCGCAAATGATGCATGATGGAAAAATCCCATTTACGTACTTGCGTACGCATGGTAACAAAGTTGGAAAAAGACCTGACTAATATTGGCAAGCGCGTAAAAGAGCTACGCGTGTCAAAGGGCTATACCAGCTATCGCCACTTTGCTGATACCTTTGAGATTGAGCCTAAAAGCGTGTGGCGGCTCGAAGAAGGACAAAGCGATTTCAAATACTCTAGTCTAAAGCGCATTCTTGAAGCGCTAGATACGACTGTAGATGATTTTTTTAAAATGGCATAAAAAGAGCCAATCCATTTCCGAGATCATGTCTGTGGTGGCTTCCTACTATTGAGACCGTTTTCTCATCATCAGCCGGGTAAAATGTTTTTATTCTGTATCGATTATTACCACCGATACGTCTAAAGAATATCTCATAGATTATACCTCTAAACTCAAACACTAATTTTGTGTTTCTGCCAGTAAGATTTCCTTTATACAATGCTGATGCATCAATACGAGTAAATATAGCTTGCAATTGCATCGGCATATCTTCATGATAAAAGTCTTGGCTAAAATGGGATTTTGAATTTGTATATAATTTTGCTCGGGCGGCAAAATGACCACTTACAATGTGCATAAGGCCATCAACATCTAAAACTACTTTGCCATTATCAAAAGTGGTTTCATATTCATTATTAGTAAATAAAATATCCGCTATCATTTTAGCAGATATATATCGATATTTTGACCAAGAAATAATTTCATATCGTCTATAATCTACCTCATGCTGTGGCAACGTTTTTACGATAGCTTCATGGGCAAGTTGCTTTAATTCATTATTGGTTTCCTCATGTGATTTTTTTAAAAGTGGGTCAGTTGCATTGCTTTTGATGATCTCTTTCTCCCAATCTTTTATAAGTTCTTCATAAACCATCGCCTCAAAATGTAACCTACTTTCTCCCTTACCTTTTATTCTGATCATTTCCTCACGAAATTGGGGTCTGGCTTGCCAATATAGTCTGGTATATAGCTCATCAAAACAGTTATGAGTTAATAAAGCAATATCTGGGAAGCAATTACAATGTGTATATTGCTCTAAGGGTGTCAGAGGAATGCCCGCACGTATTTTCTGAAATATTGCGGCTTCAGTTTGATAATAATAATCGCGATGTGGAACTAAATTAAGGGGCACAATATCAAATTTAGATATACGCTTTAATATACTAAAACAAGAATGTTGTGTGCAAATGGTGTGCAAATTAAAAAAGGGTTTCAAACTGTTCTGTCTGAAACCCTTTACTGTGTTGCTCCCCCTTCAGGACTTGAACCTGAGACCCCCTGATTAACAGTGGGCCAACGCTATGAGTATCATTTTATAGTTTTGGGAGGCTTCATTTCAAGCCAGCGATAGAAAGAAGTCTATTTTAACTTAAAGGCCACTCACAAGAGTAAGCATTTCACTAAAACGTCTTAGTTGTTAAGGTCATCCCAATTAATACAATGATTTATCATATAACTGCTTTTTTCTTTTCGACAACTATACGAGAACACTAATCCGTATGTCGATATTTGACTAATCTCTAAATAGTTGTACTTTTAATATGAACTAAACCATACACTATGCGTTATTTTATCTTTCTCAGTTTTTTACTGTTTGGTTTATCAGCACAGGCACAGGCGCCATATGAATTTACGGGCTTCGATCTTAACCCGGGACCTGCAGGTTCCTTCCCAAGCGGGTTTACTGTATTCGGCAACAAAATGCTCTTTAGCGCTGCTACGGCTGCCGCAGGTACCGAGCTATGGATAAGTGACGGTACAATAGCAGGCACTATGATGCTGAAGGACATTAATCCCGGCGCTGCAAGTTCCAGCCCATTTGAGTACACCGTTTACAATGGCAATGTTTACTTTAGCGCAATCGATGCCACTAACGGACGGGAGTTGTGGGTAAGCGATGGCACTACAGCAGGCACCCGGTTGCTTAAGAATATTAACACAGGGGCTACCATCCATTCCAATCCGAGCCTCTTTACAGAGTATAAAGGCAAACTGTATTTTATAGCCGAAACTACAGCAGAAGGCATTGAGCTATGGGTTACCGACGGCACATTACCAGGCACCATGATGGTTAGCGATATCTATACGGGGGCATCAGGGTCTAACCCATCTGCTTTTACTGTTATGAATGGTATGTTGTATTTTTTAGCTACTGATTCTGCCCATGGTATGGAACTATGGGTAACGGATGGTACAGGCCCGGGCACGCAAATGGTGAAGGATATTAACCCGGGTTCCGGCTCCGGCCCTAGATGGATACAAGGTATTTTGAATGGCAAACTGATGTTGGTAGCCACAGATGGAAGCACGGGGTATGAGCAATATACATCAGACGGCTCTGCCGCCGGAACAGTATTGGTGAAAGATATATACCCCGGCGCGCCTAATAGTTTTTTTACTTTGGGAACCAAATTCTATAATGGCAAAATGTATTTTACCGCCGAAGATGGCACCCACGGGGGGGAGCTATGGGTAACTGATGGTACTACTGCCGGCACCATGATGCTGAAAGATATTAATGCCGGTGCCGGTAGTGCAAACCCGGTGCCTATACAGGTATACAACGGTAAGCTGTACATCGTTGCCACAACGGCCGGCGAAGGAACTGAGGTATGGGTAACCAATGGTACCGGTGCGGGCACACAGTTGTTTAAAGACATACTACCTGGTAGCGGTAGTGGTTATCCATTGAATTTTATCACCTATAAAGACGTTATGGTTTTTTCCGCGCAGCAAACATTGGGCGACAGGCAATTGTTTGTTACCGATGGCACCAGCGCGGGTACGCACATTATAGCGCCTGCAATAGCACCTAACATTAGCCCTGTGAATGGAACAAACTTTGCACTGTTCGATTCTTCTCTGTTCTTCCTGGCTAATTATAATGCCAACGGGCTTGAACTGTGGAAGGTGAAAGATACTACCACACCACCAAATACCCGTGTTGGCGTTGTAAACAATACGGTAAGTTTAGATGTATATCCAAATCCTAATAACGGTATATGCAACATAAGCATCATAGGCAAAAACGTGGATAGGGCAGAGCTAAGTGTTTATGATGTAACGGGTAAAAAACTGCATCAGCAAACAGTGCGTGCATCAACTGCATCGCTTAATCTAGCTCACCTGCCTAAAGGCGCATATGAACTGAAGCTACAGGACGGTGTGCAGATAACTACCGGTAAACTGGTGATACAATAGAACGGTACTAAATAAGATCACTACGCAGAGCAGGGGATGTATTTCCTCTGCTTTTACGGGGGTGAATAACTTACTTGGGACTGGTGGTCCTTCATTAAACTATATTTACGGGACTTATCCCTGGATGACTCCTCCCGGAGCGCCTGCATGTCCCGATTGACAATGGGCATATGCCTGGGTGGGTTGCGGAAGTGGAGGAAAAAATCCTGTGAAAGTAGGTTATTATCATTGTAGCGGACCTTTAGGACCTACACAGTGGAAAGTAGCATTATGTGATTGCAATGGTAAAACTGTATATGCAACTTTCAATTACAATGGATTCGGCCTTACAAATCTTCTTTTTACGTATTAAATTGTAGCATAGTTATTGTGATGCCTGATAAGCCAAAATGTGAGTTTTTTCGGCACTGCCTCTTCCGGATGTTAAATATTAGCATCCGGTTTTCTTATATACTAAAAAGCCCCGGCTAAGTTTAGGTTGTAACTACTGTTGTCCGAGAAATTCAAATCGATTTCCCCCTTCTTTGTAGTAAAGGATAGAATGTGTGAGCAGCCAAGTTATGATTTTACTGAATTAAAAAAATGTGATTTTAACGGGATTTATAAGTCTTAATTCAAGACGTTAAGACTGCAGGGTAAGGATCTGCCAATCCTGCTTTTCGATTAAACGCTTAATTGCGTTAAGTAATTATTATTTAGCTCAGTTGGTTAGAGCACCATGTTTGTCTCACAGAAGTCTACCAGGAGCGTTTCATATTGTTACAACTTATTGACAAGATAACAAGTGGCAACTTTGCCACGTCAGTCAGAATAAGGCCAGATGGACTTAATTTTTATCCATAAAAATACTGTCTTTATCTACTCGAAAACTCGCTACATGCCCCCAACCTGTATTCATGTTCTCCGAAATAATATTAAGAACATTTACAGGTATAGGTCTATTGCCGTATATTGCCATTCAATTATACTCCCTGTTAACCAGAACAAGTACATTTTCTTTTCATGAATATTTATAAAGAAAATAGAATTATAACCTCCAAGATGTAATTGAGAAACATCTCCATATATTAAACCATATTGGTATTCTATTTCACCACATCCCGCATAGGAAACAAACTCACGATACGATTTATAATCTTTACCAAGTATTCGCTTCAATTCTTTCTGAACAATCTCATTCTTGAAGAAGTCAGTTTCTTTAGAGTATGTACCGACGTATTTTTTTAAACCGTTCCATGACGTTTGGCTATATAAATTAATAGAAAAGAGGATAGACAAAGAAAAAAGCAGTGTTCTAATCATATAGCTTACACTAAGAGATTAAAAGTACACTAATCGGAATTAAATGAAAGTTCAAAAGAGATTTACTGCGAGTTTCACTGCGGCTTAAAATAAAAAAGCGTTGCAATTGTGTGCAACGCTTTGTAAATCAGTGCTCCCCCTTCAGGACTTGAACCTGAGCCCCCTGATTAACAGTGGGTCGGCGAGCTATCTTTTAAGTGTCAATATTGATAGTTTTTGAAGCCTACATTTCAAGCCAGACTTTAAAAGAAGTCCATTTGACCTCAAAAACTGTATTTAAGGCAAGAAAACGTAAGATTGTCTTAGAAAGCAGTTTTGATGAAGTTTATTGCGAGTTTTAGTGCGATTACATCAAGTGTCATTTTTGAGAGATGAACAATCTGAATTAGAATTTTTTTACAATTACTATTGCAAACCCCGTGGTTTTCGGCATCTTTGCGACGTTCCCTAATGTATCAACTGCCCAAGCATTCGGACCATCTACCTCGGTAGAACTCCAAAAAGTCGAGCTAAAAGTTGATACATAATTTGCTGGATTATAAATCTTAGGCACGATTAAGTTTGAAACAAGAAGTGAGAGCTCAGTTTTACTTGGAAGATAATAGCCATCAGAAATTGCAGATGCGCTTATGTTGAAAGCATATTGCTGAAATGTTCCAGTTCCACAAAGCCCTCTAACAATATTCATGTTATTTAATCCCATTCCGACGCCGTCCGCATTCGCACCTGTTGTATTTGTTGAACAGCCCCAAATAACATTAAAACCTCCCCCCGGATTAACTACATATGGGTTACATGATAAGCCATGTTGCCCTGTTCCATCTACATAGAATACATGGCTTCCATCCGATAGTACATCTCCAATTTGTATAGACTTATTGCTCCAATTACCTTCTAATAGAATTTTTGATAAAATATTTCCTGCCAAACTATAATTATTCTCGGTTCCATCCCAAAATTTGGTTTTGATCCCCCCCTAACATCAAGTTTATATTTAAGAGAGTAGTTAGGTGATGAAGTCTGCACAGTTAAGTTTATGACGTTTGGTATTTCAAAATATCCTTTAAGCGCATTGATAGCATATGGAGTGATTTCATATACTGGTGTAAAAAGGGTGTAGTTCGCTGTCAAACTTGAATTTGGAAGGAAGAATGCTGCGAACTGTTGAAGTTACCTATAGATACATCATTGAAACCGACGATATTAATGTACCTATAAACCATAAGACATTTCATCTCAATGCAAATTCAGGATTAAGTGGTTATGAACGAAAAAGACTTGCTAATATCGTTAATGGGCTTATTAGAAGATATGCTTCAGTAAAACAAATTGACGAGGCGAAGATAGAATTGAAAAGAAAAGGTAAGAAACTGAACAGAGTAAACATAGCAAATGAAGCCGGGCTTTCACTCAAGACTGTTTCAAGAAACGCTCACTTAACTCCTGTTGATATTGCAGAGCAGATTTTAAGTTTAAACTGCGAAGTTAACTCAGGACAGAAAGATATTATAGAAAAAGGGACAATCAATGTATAACACGTATATCCTTCTATTTTATACATTGAGCGTCCCTTTTTTTAATTACATCATTGTTAGTGTCTTAGCTACTTCAACATTAACTATACCTGTTGTGTATTATTAAAAGCTATCCGTTTACCAGAGAACTTTTATTCTGTACTTGTAAATTGAAAAAAATCATTATTCCTGTAAAAGCTGTATATTTTCTTCAATTATTTTTCAGCTAATTTAAATTCCATAAAGCCATTGAGAATTTTCAGAGTAGCCTGCATTACGTATATGCTATTTTGCATTCCCTTTGCTAAAGCTCAAAACAAGGATAATAATATCAATGTATATAATGGTCTGCCATCTAATCATGTTTATAGTGCGATTAAAGATAATTACGGTTACTTATGGTTTTGTACTACAGATGGTGTAGTCAAATACAATGGTTATGACTGTAAGGTTTTCAATTTCTCAGACGGCTTAGCTCGTAATGATGTTTTCGGGCTTTATTTAGACCGGAAAAACAGGATATGGCTGCGTTGCATATCCGACAAACTGGGATACATCTATAACGATGTATATCATGATGTACCCATTCTTTATAATAAGAATATTTTATACCCCAAACATATTGTTGACTATGATAGCGGAGTTTTATTTTCAGTTAAAAACCAATCATCTATTTTGCTGGGAATAGAAAAAAATGATACCATTAAAATGTTTGACACGCATTTTCCCATCGCAGAAGTTACAAACGAAGGCGGTTTAATAACATCGAACATAAATAACACTGCTATATCACTCTTCTCTTATAGAGACGGGCAACCTCTAAAAGCTGAATGTACTTGTCTGCATGACTTTTCATTATATTCTGACCTGAACCCTAAGGCGCGGAAACTTCCTTTTTTTAAGCATTATATTCAATACATAACAGGTACCAGTGAAATAATAGCGTTAAATATGTCCGATTGCGCAGTGAAGAAATTAGTTGTAAGAGATAGCAATAATTTAGCGGATAACATTCACCTTATATATAATAATGGCAATAAGTTGTTTGCAATATGTGACCGTAACATTTTTGAGTTTGATACTACAATTAGTCTAACAGGTGTATATCCTATAAAAGATTTTGCAAATAACCCCTCCTTATCACAACTACAAATTACAGGTTTCTATACAGATAATTTTTGGAATAAGTGCATCACAACGACAGGTGGGATATATTTTGACAATAGTGGAGGCGAGCATTTAAAAAAAATAGAATTTAACCTTTCTGCTTTTTCATTACTTGGAAATATCAATGACACTTTAACACTTTGGAAAAATGACCGCCAACAGCAATATCTAACATTTGGTGCATCTGGTAATATATCTGTAATAAAGACGCCTGAATTCTCAACTGCAACCATTGTAACTCCTTACAGAGAGGGAGAGGCGCTATTGCTAACCAGGAAACAGCTATATAGATATTATTATAAGACCGCTAAATTGAAAGCCATTAACAAAAAGGATAATAACCTCTTGAATCTTCGTCCCTACAGTATAATTGTAAGTAATGACAGAAGTGTTTATATAACGGGCAGCGCGATTGGTCCCAGGCTATTTAAATTCTTTCCGGATTCTGTACAGACAACTACTATAAACGAATATTGGTATAAATACCTCACCTATGATGTTACAAAAAACATCGTATGGTTTTATAGTCTTACCCAAGTGCTCTTACATACCGCATATAAAGACATAATACTAAAAAGCGATGTACTAAAACAATACGGCATTAAGGTTGTTGAAAAAATATTGATAGATGATAACAGCGGAAATATCTACATAAAGGATTATAAACATCTTTGGATGTTTAATACCAGCAAAAGGACAATAACATCACTTTTCCGCAATTACAATCTTAAAAATGCAGTTGTTTTTATTAAAAACGGCAAATTAATCCTGATTGGACAGTTCGGATTATTATTTAGTCAAATACGTCCGGACGGAAGTGTCTCAGACCCTATTGTATATTCCAATACAAGAGACAACTTATATCATGCTGTTGAAGAAGTAGCTATTGCGGGCAAAACCGTACTTATAAAAACAGACAATGGGGTATATTCTACTAAAATACCAGCTGATACGCTTTTTTTAAAGTCTCAAAAAAATGTACCTGCATATAAGGTTCTATTAAATTATCGCAATGAAATTTATTCGATCCCTTTACATAAAATACTACTGATAAACCAGGATGACAACAAAATACAGTTTGACATTATTAACCCGAATGGATCAGGAAAGCTTCATTATCAATACAGGATCAATGAAACTGATACGGCATGGACAAAACTAGATAATGACATCATATATCTGCCCAGGCTTAAAGTTGGGCACGTATATACCATTTCCATTATTGCAGGTGATGATGTTTGGCGAAGCAACACAATACAGATATCCATAATCATTATGCCTCATTGGTGGCAAACTAATAAGGGGCTACTCATCATCTCAATTATTGCTTTTGTGATAGTGATTGATATTTTATCATGGGTAATTTGGTTAACACATAAATCTGCCATGCGGGCAGATGAAAAGAAACGCGCAATTATAGCGTTGGAACTCAGAGCAGTATATTCTCAACTTAATCCTCATTTCATATTCAATACACTTAATTCAGCATTGCACTTTATAAAAAAGAACAGGAGAGAAGAAGCGGTTGCTCATGTTTCTAAATTCTCGCGTCTTTTAAGAGCATATCTTGAATCTTCAAGAAACAGGTTTATTACGATAGCTGACGAAATCACTAATCTGAAAAACTACATAGAACTGCAGCAAACACGATTTGGGAATGTCTTTACCTATTCTATACATAGTGATCATATTGACGGGCTTTCCGGTATTTATATACCATCTTTGCTATTGCAGCCAATAGTTGAAAATGCTATTATTCATGGATTATTGCCACTTGACGAGCCGGGTGGACATCTTTATATAAATTTTGAAAAACAAGAACCGTATACCATCAAATGCACTATAGACGATAATGGCGTAGGCAGGGAAAAAGCAGGTTATGAGCCAGGAAATAAAAAATCGTTTGGCAATGAATTATTGAGGGAATTAATCACCTTATTTAATAAACAGGACAACTTAGGTATTGATATTACATATATTGACAAAGCAAATAACAAGGGCACAACAGTAATAGTAAAGATCACAAAACCACTTTATGAAAAATCATTTTAGCTGCATTATCGTTGATGACGAACCACAGGCTGTGGAATTGCTGAGTGACGCTATCACTATGGTGAATAAGAACATAGAAATAACAGGCACCTATACATCATGGCCAGGAGCTTTTGAAGCTTTACGATCTCAAGCACCTGACCTCGTATTCCTGGATATTTCTATACAAGGACGTAATGGAATGGACCTGTTAAAAGGTATCCAAGAGATTAATAGTGAGATCATTTTTGTTACAGCATACTCAGATCATGCATTAAATGCATTTAAATTCCCAGTTTCAGGTTATTTGCTGAAACCTATTGATGATGTAGACCTTGCAGCAGCAATAGACAGGGCCCTATTACGCATAAAACAAAAAAAGCAAGTGAACAAGCCCGGTAATATCCCTTCCATTATTGGTATACCAGATAATAAATCTATAAATTATATAAACGTAAACAACATCATATACCTTGAAGCTAACAATAGTTATACGTCTGTTATTACAACAACCAGTACTATAACAAGTGCTTACAACTTAGGTAAGTTTCGCGAAATACTCGATGGTCAATACTTTTACCAGATACACAGATCATATATTATCAACCTGAATCATGTAAAACGTTATGAAACATCCGGAAGCGTTATTATGGATAATCATCAAGAATTACCAGTTGCTAAAACTGCCCGTAACGAGTTTGTGCAATTTTTTGTACAGGTTAAAGCCGATGATACTAAGATTACCAAGTGATTTCTATTCCCTGCATGAGAATCACCTTTTGTTGTACGAAAAGTGTGTTCGCCTAAATGTGTATTGCGGCCTTTTTTAATTGGTGGTAAGTTGCCAAGTAGCATGTATTGCAATATGCTACCGGCCGCACCGAAAAGCCGCATAAGAGAGTAGGAAATACATTAACAGTTCAATTTTATTAACATGAAAAGCGAAAAACAACATTTTTTTTCGTCAGTTGGCATGCTATCTAAGTTCCGGTACGTGTCGTTATTTGCTGCTACATTTACCTGTATTACTTTATCGTCACCTTTAAAATCGAACGCTCAGAATCCTGTTAATCAATTTCAGAATGTTGAAAACCAAAGTATTGATTACACTACTGTCGGTACGCAAAAAGGTAAATACTTAGTTTTGGGGCGCGGAAATCCTAATACGGTAGGACCTTATAACAATAATGCTACTGGTAATAATATACCGCGCATCGACCTAAAATTAATTGAGCCATCTACGCTTTTACCAGTCTTAAGCAAAACATATTGTACGCAAGCTGAAGTTAACGCTGTGATAGACAATGTATGCCCTACACTAAGTGTGGCTTTTTACCCGGCAGATGCCAAGCAAACAAATGATGGGGGATTTATTGTATGCGGAGAGGTAAGGAAGGATATGGAAACAAGTGGCTGTAATGCCATTCCTGATTTCAGAACTCCTTTTCTTTTAAAGCTAAAGAGCGATGGAACTGTTGATTGGTTTATGCGATATACTGCTAATTTCTTATTCAGCAGTGTGGTTGAAGACCCTTCTTCAGGCAGGTTTTTGGTAGCAGGAACTTATGATTTCCTCTCTTTCAGCCCACAGGCATTTATGATGTGCACAAATGCTACAGGTAATGTGCTGTGGTCTCAGGTAACAAATGCATCACTATATGCTGATCCAAACCAGGCAGCTGTTACACACTATACGGAAGTAACGCCATACACTTATAAAACCGGTAGCACCATTGGTTATTACTATGCATTTATAGGGTCAAGTATATCCCTGGTTTCGGGGCTTGCAGAAGGTGATGCCCTCCTTACAATAGCAGATATTAATGGCCCTATCGTCAACGGAACCAATGTAATCACATCGTATCCGTTTGGCACCTATATCGAGGGTGCTGCTATCAATGATGCCTATGACAATAGCCTTGTTATTACAGGTAATTCGCTTGGCAATAATGGCAATACATTCTGGAGCCCTTATGTATTAAAGATAGATGCTATGACCTTCACATCTTCCTTTATGACAGCCTATCCAAACAGCGACTCACATCTGCTACCTTATAGTATAACCAGGAAACACGGCGGCGATATTTATCTGACTGGTGAAGACCGCGCAATAGGATCTTTTTTACTTTCCCTAAATGCAGCCGGCAACATAGTAAACTATGAAACCAATCTCAACAGTAGTGCACGTATTGGCTTGTCTATAACTTATGACCAGGTAAATAATTATCCGGCTTTTTCCGGCAATGCCAATTTCTATACCAATCCACCAACGTTTGTTAGTAAAGACATGTGGGGCCTTGGCTGTGATACAAAACCGGCACCATCTACCTGGCCACTTAATTATTTAATGTATCCTGCAAATGACAGCCCGATCTTAATAACTGAGACACGTGACCGGGCGGTTGATTTTGAACAATCCTTTATCAATAATTTTGCCTGCGGCCACTTTAAACAAGGCACTACCAACATAGAGGATATAGCTAACCAAAATAAACTGACCATCTCACCAAACCCTGCTTATGATCATCTTGATGTTCATCTCCCAGTTACACTAATACGCGGCAATCTGAAAATTGCAGACATGACAGGTAAGATTGTATTAAGCCAGGTTGTAGACAATACAAACAGTGTGCTGAAACTTGATATTTCAAAACTTAATATGGGCACCTATATATTAGCAGTAGAAGATGGCAACATTAAAATGCAAACACATTTTTTAAAATCAGCCAAGTAACTTTTTTATAAATAAACAAAGCCTTTAGACAATAGCTCTAAAGGCTTTTCTAATTATACATTTGCAATATTTAGCCCCCTTATCTATAAGGGCTTTCTCATTATCTGGGCAATGTATTTTGTTACTATTGTCTTCAAGACTATACGTTTTGTTGTTAGAATGTAAGGTCTGCGCCGCTTCAGCAATTTAACCACAACTTTCGCTCCCCGCAAGTTTAAAGTAAGGTCATTTCGCAAGAAACGAACCGAAAAGATAAAGCATTTGGGATATTATTTATCAAATCCCAAGCAGCTTCTGTATAAAGTTTCTTGGCGGGATATTGTCGTCCCAAGGATTGGTATTGCAAAAATGTTCTTTAAACATATCCTTGACAACGATGACCTCGTAAGGAACATTGCCATAAGTATAATAGAAATGCAACAATTCAACTTTATCAGTTCTTTTAAGCCTGATGCCGGTCAGCTTTGCATTATCCGACAACTGACTTTCAATTTTCTGTTTATGGCTTGTGACCATACCTGCAATTTTAAATCTTGTTTCAATCTCGTCGAGTTCAGATAAAATATCGCTAATAGCATCATAAACCTTTATGTCCGTAATCACATTTATCTGAGTGCCCGTGATATATTTGAATTTCTTTTTAACAGCTGCATCAGTGTTTGTACTCCAGTCCTCATAACTATCTGTTTCAATCAATTGCTTGCTTTTAACTTGCAAATACCGTTCTACTTTACCAATTCCATTGCAACCTATGCAAACAAGCTGTTTAAAGCCGTCACATGCAGTACATATCGTTATTACTTTACCTAAGCATTTCTGACATTGTACAATTCCATCTTTACAATGCAAACATTTAATACGCCCGGTTCCCTTGCATCGCGGGCATCTTTTCTTCCATTCTGGGTTGTCACCGCAAGTATGGCAGATCGTTCCACCCCTTCCAAAACAGATAACACAGGAGTGTTTGCCGTCCTTACAGTCATCACATTGTATTTTTCCTTTTCCGAGACAGTAGTCGCAATCAGTCATTTTATGCCCACTACATAATGTACATGTATCCAAAGTTTCGGAACCTGGGATCCTTAAATGTTTATGCTCATTGTCTACATCAATTGAATGTTCAACTTGGTATTCCCATACATCTTTAGGGCGAACAGGCAAATTTTGCGTATAAGGGGTTATCATATCTTCTGCGAGTGCTGAAAACCCAGGAGCAAATATTCGTTTATGTAGCGTGGAGGTAATATTTATAGTACTGTAATGGTAAGACGTTACTTTCTGAATAGAAGGAAGTTCTGTAAGAGTGATTTTTTTATTGATTCTATTCTGCCATTTAAACCAGTTTGCTAAGACTTGTTGATGGTATTCTAATATATCTGATGACATAATGGGTAAGTTTAACGCGAATATATTCTAATGAAGTGTAGGATATATAATTCATTGTCTAAATATTTCCTAAAAGCCCCCTCTCCATGAAGCATACAACGCCCTATTCTTGCATCCTTATTTATAACCTAAATTTAGAATTTTAATAAAGTAGTATTTACAGGCAGTATATGTATTATGATATACTTAAGTAAAACCTTATTCTTTAGTTAAAACCTAATGGTTATATAGAGAATCAAGATTTGACTTGCCGAATAATGATACGCATCCCTTCAAAACAGGACAAAAATATATCAGTTGATATATTTCTTCGGAACCTGAATTTAAGCATGGTAGGCTTTTCTATATTCGCCTGCCTCGCGAAATATCATCCCCTTTACTGGTAAACAACTCTCCGCAGAGTGATGCGTGTGACCAACCTTGTTGTCGGCGTTGAAGGACATTGCAAGGTATATCTTAGGGTTTATCGACAGTTTGGCGTTCAATACCGCCAGCCAATGAGTTGTTACGGAATTGTCTGTTCCAAGGCGGTCAAGTTATAGCCAACACCGCCGTTACTATTCTTTTAAATATTTGAATAGATAACAAATGCAGTATAGCAGATGATTTCTTTTCTATAAAATGAGATTAAACTGCTCCAGGACAGATGTATGTATTCCAACAAGTCAATGATATTTTCAACATCATTAAGTACTTCATTGAACTCAATGTCTAATCCTGCCTGTTGCTGGCGTAAATAATCGAAAAATATCTTACGGAGATTGCGGCTCATTCTGTTCAGATCATTGTCCTCAACGAACTTTTGAATCCTATCAATCGATTCCTCTGTTAGTTTCTGCCTGTTTTGTTCTGCCATCGACTGAAAATAGTCGGCTCATTTGGCCTCTGCAATGCATTTGCAAAAACATTAGCGTATCACCTATTCCACGGTTCGTTGATCTCTTTTAAACTCACGTTTAAAAAAAGAACAATGAACGCGAATGATCAATTGAAAGAATTTACAGGGACGGAGAACTACTATCAATACATGTTCGGTATGCTGATCACCGACGGAGTAAAAACATTGTGTGAACGATTTGAATGTTGGTGGTTCCTGGACATTGTATGTTCCTATCAACCTGTATTGAAACAGGAAGATTTCCAGGCATGGTCTCTTGGTGTGAATGAAGATGGTTCGGCGGTCGTCATTTGTACCGATGGAAACGACAGAATACTAAAGACGCAGGACATCCCATTCACGGACTTCAAAGCGAAGGAATCGACCGTATGGTGCGTTATGGGTGTCGTTTTGTTGCCGAGTGAATATTAAGCTTGTTCTTAAAGACAACCTCTTACTCTTCAGCTTACACGCCTTAGTTGTGGTTGTAATGTAAGCCAAACTATTCTTATTTGATACTAAGATTTGTAATTTAGTATCATGAGAACCATGAAAGATCACTTCTCCAGTGTTTTAATTCTCCTGCTTATTATATTGAGTGGATGTTCAACTATTTCTCAATTTGATCAGCACGCTTACATTCAAACCACATCGGTAAAAGTGGATGCATTAAGATTGATGAACTTGGCAACTGAAAACTATTCCCTGCATGTGGCTGAAGTTAATTTTGTTACAACCCAGATTGACAAGGTCTATGAATATGAAAGGAATAGGCCTAAGAATGAGTTAACGCTAAAGCTGTGGGACAAATTACGTGATACATCAGGACATCTGTTTGGCTGGTTTATACAAAGGTGGAACAAAGAGGAAAAGTTGAGCCCGGTTTTTATCCGTGAATCTAAAAAGCAGGTAAGCGAGGCGTTTGATATTATTGCTCAATTAGAAAGTAAGAAGATTAAACCTAAACAAGTACATCAATAACCATCTCATGTCAACTCTTGAATTCGATGAACTATTTGAAACATTAAAGGATGGTGTTTCTTCAATTGCTAAAGAAACTATCGGCAAATATGCCGAGCAAGCAACAGCAGAAGGCCAAAAAGCACTAAAAACATTGAAGGGTGATTTAAAAAGTTGGACTGAAGATGCTAAGAACGGTGATCTGTCAGCCGCAGATTTAGATTTTCTCTTAAAAGGCAGAGAAGAGTTAACGGAAATGCATGCATTAGAACAGTTAGGCATAGCAAAGATTCAACTGGACAAGTTCAAAAACGGAATAATAGGCTTGATTGTTAATTCAGTAACTGGCCTGCTCTAATCATCTTTGCAAATGAAAAGCCGACCACTTGTAGGTAGGTCGGCTTTCTTATAAAAGTGAGTCCATCTGGCCTTATTTACTTTATACCCCACCACTCTTGTCGCTTGTCGTCTAATTATCTATCTTAATAGCCATATGTTGAGCTGGCGGTCCAGCACTAATCGTATATACATAATTTGATTATGAAAAAACTGCTTCACCTCGCTCTTTTGACTAGTTTGTCTGCTAGTGCTAAGGAAGCGCTAAGTACTTTTAAAAGCAATTCTGAATTGCTTTTTATTGAAAATAAAGGACAAATCGTCGACGAGTATGGTCAGCATCGTGACGATATAGATTTTAAAATAGTAAGTACGGGAATGAATATCTTTATTGGCGGGGCGCAATTACATTATCAGTGGATAAAAGAATCCATTGCTACCCAAGCAAATGACTTGCCTCCAAGATTTTATGCCCCGGAAAGCAAGACTGATTTTTACCGCCTCGATGTAACGCTACTCGGAGCTAACCCAAATGCTGAATTGATTAAAGAAGAAGAAAGCGGATATTATGAGAACATTTACAGCAGTAGTATACCAAACGGCATTACAGCTCATTCGTACCAAAGGATTGTTTATAAAAATGTGTATCCAAATATTGATTGGGTACTTTATGTTTCTTCGAATGCCGACACCCATAAATGCTTGAAATATGACTTTGACGTACATCCGGGAGGGAAGGCTAGTGACATTAAATTACGTTACGATGGAGCGTCAAAATTAGATTTAAGCGAAAATGTCATGACGGCGATGACCCCCTTTGGTACCGTTAAAGAAAATCAGCCATACAGCTATGTTTTAGAAACTGGTGAGAAGGTGCCTTCATCCTTTGATTTAACTGATAATATACTTTCGTTCGAGTTAAATAACCACCAAGGCACTCTTGTTATTGATCCAGTGCTGGAGTGGGGTACTTATTATGGCGCATCAGGCTATGACGTAGGCATGGGTATTGTTGCCGATGATCAAGGCAATTACTTTATGTCGGGAACAAGTAGTAGTTCATCAAATATTGCCACCGTAGGCAGTTTCCAGACTAGCATTTCGGGAGGATATGATGGATTCATTACCAAGTTCAATTCCTCAAATCAACGCTTATGGGGAACGTATTTTGGAGGCACTGCAAATGAATTTGTACGAAGCATGGCTTGTGATTTAAATGCAAACCTCTATGTTGCCGGAGGGACTAATAGTTCATCGGGTATTGCCACGCCAGGAAGTTATCAGTCAACATTTAAAGGCGGAAGTGCTTTGGCTTCCATATACGACGAAGCTTTTATAGTTAAATTTGATAGCGCTGGCAAACGAGTATGGGGAACGTATTTTGGAGGCACTGACGATGATGAGGCCGCATCGATTTTCTATGACAAGAAGACAAACAGCTTGCTAGTAGGTGGGACAACAATTAGCAGCACCGACATAGCTACAAGTAATGCGTTTCAAGTCACGATAAGCAATTACAACTATGACAATTTTATTTTAAAAATGGACACGGCGGGTGTACGTCAATGGTCAACCTATTATGGAGGAGCAGCCGCAGACAAGTATGCGCTTACAACGTGCGACACCAACGGATATATATACGTTGCAGGATATACGGCCAGTACGAATGGCATAGCGACCATTGGCGCATTCCAGGCTACAAACGGCGGGGGATTGAGCGATGCCTTTTTATCGAAGTTTACCCCTTTGGGAGGATTAATTTGGGGCACTTATCTGGGAGGGACGGGTGCTGATGAAGCTTATGCCTTGAAAAGTGATGATTCTGGCAATATTTATATAGCAGGACCAACGTCTAGTAACAATAATATATCAACAAATGGTGCTAACCAAGCCATTTCTGGTGGTGCGAACGATGGGTATCTGATGAAATTTACTAGTAATGGACAAAAACGATGGGGAACATATTATGGTGGAAGCAATAACGACGTACTTGTATCAATGGACCTAGACAGGAATAACAACATTTTTGTGGGAGGATATTCTGCAAGCCTTAACAATATGACAACAAGCGGTGCTTATCAAACTAGTTATGGAGGAGGTGCAGATGACGCTATATTAGCCAAATTTGACATTGTCGGCCAAATGAAATGGGCTACTTATTATGGTGGAAATGGTTACGAAGGCATAGTTTCTCTTCACTATTCTGAAATGACGGGGCAAATGCTTTTGACGGGCAATACTTCTAGCACGAGTGGGATTGCCACATCCGGATCATTTCAGGCTACTAAAGTATCTGGATCAACGTCAGACGACGATGCATACATCGCGAGTTTCATCGTCGATACAATAGTTTCCTTAAGTAAACCATATTTAGATACAGTTCTTTGTACAGGGCTACCTTTCAATCTAAGCTATAAGGTGTCGTTGCCTTTCAATGCTGGAAATATTTTTGTGGCTCAACTATCGGATGTTGCAGGCAGTTTTAGTACGCCGGTAAATATAGGTACATTGACCTCGGGAATATCGGGGAGTTTAACATGTACAATTCCAGTCGGCACATTGCCTGGCACGGCTTATCGCATTCGCATACTATCAAGTAATCCCGGTTCCGTATCAGCAGACAATGGCCCAAACATCTCCATCTATCAATCACAAAAACCGACTGTTTCATTAGCAGCTTCGACCTTAAGTACAGGTCCATGGAATACCATTACTTTTAAAGCAGTTACTACAAACGGAGGGTCAAACCCCACATTCGTATGGTATAAAAATGGCAATCCGATTCCTGGCATCAATACAGATACTTACAGTGGAGTAACTGATATTGACTTTTTAACTAATGACCAGATTTGTGTAGCTGTAAAAAGTAATCTTATTTGCGCTTCGCCTGATACTGTTACCAGCAATTGTTTGACGATTAATGTCGATTTGCATGTTGATTCTATTAATAGCAGAAACCTTCCAGCAATCTATCCCGTTCCGACTTCAAAAATGCTGTTTATTACTGGTGCTAGTTCTGGTTCCCAAATAGAGATATTAGACATGGTGGGTAAGCATGTATATTCACTAATAAGCAGCGACTTGGAGACTCAACAACTTGATGTCAGTCACTTTTTAGTTGGTACTTACGTAATAAGAATTACAAATATCGATGGCAGCCGGGTTGTAAGAAAATTTGTAAAAGATTAACTCTGAAAATATCCATATTTACATATGCATTTTTTAGTGTCATTCAACAAACACTGTCAATGGAACTTCATTTCAACTGGACACATTTAATAGTGGAATTATAAACTTGATTGTTAATTCAGTAACTGGTCTGCTCTAATCATCTTTGCAAATGAAAAGCCGACCACTTGTAGGTAGGTCGGCTTTCTTATAAAAGTGGGTTCGTTTGGCCTCACTTTACTTCGTATCCAAGCTGCTTTGCTACCTTTAAAAATGGTTGAATATTTGCCAATGTGAACTGATTACAGACAACGACACTTTTGTCCTTCAGTTTGATGACCTGTTCAGGCTTGGTGAAATATCTGTTGCCTTTCTTTGCAATAACCGCTGCAGTTTCTTCGTCCTGGAATATGCCAAAGCGCTTCAACAGGTCATCAGGAAACACTTCTTTGAGCTTCTTATAATCGGTATCAGGATGATCAGCTACATATTGTGCAAGAACAGCTCGAACCAAAGGCCCTTTGCCATACTCTTGTCCATTGAAAGTAAGTTTTGAACTGTCTCGACCAGTTGATTTGGCAATTGGCTTTTGTACGGATTGTGTTTCGTTGTTGACATCTTCAGTTTTGTCTTGTTGAAACGGCGGCTCATTATCAATTCTGACACTTGTATCTTTTGGCTCACCGGTCATAGATGCTGAGTTTCTGGATTCTGCTGATTCTTCAGTTTCCCGCTTAAACAATGAATAAGTCTTCTCCTCACCCTCATGCTGTTCAACAAGTCCATCGGCATGCAGTTTCTTCAAAACATTAAACAGATGAAGACCAGCCAAGCTTGTTGCAATGGTGATTGCTGCTTTGTTTGATTTAGGGTTGTCCTTTAAAAAGTCGAGTAATTTTTGAGTTACGTTGTCCATAATCGTTTTTTAAGCGAGTATAGAAGCAACGGGCAGAGAAAAGGAAGTTTTATAGGCAGTATTTTCTGGCATTAGCAAAATTTCCGCAGTTCTGTGGCAACTCAGATGTCAAAGCAATCCAAATTCTCGAGCCTTAAATCTTCATTTTAATATTAATTTGGGTTTCTTAGGTATTATCTCAAACTAATATCAGCAACCAGTATGAAACAGTCTATTACTTTACACACGATTTCATTAAGTATAGCTACAGCAATTGTACTATTTCTTTGGACTCAACTTCCCAGGCTCAATGCTCTAAAGTATTCCAAAAGAAAAGAACTGTGGGAGAATATTCTCAGCTCAAAGGAGATAAAGACATTTACTTCTTCAACTCCATTCGTTACAGTCATTAAGGATTACCGGCTTACCAAGGAGGAAATGAAAAAACGATTGGCAAAGGGTGCAAAAATCAAGGAAGTTGATTTTTCGAATCTGTATGAGAATGTAAAAATATTTGCAAAAGGGAAAGATTATTACAAAAAGATGGGTGCCCTTTTATATGACCACCTGCCTGTATCACAACAAAATAAAATTGAGCACATCGTTTACTGTATAAACAATAGAATTGACCTTGAGGATCAATACTGTGAGTTTGAAAAAAATCTGACGCTTACCATTAGGGCAACACATCCAGAATTATTCGATAGCATAAACATAGACGAAGACAGTGCTTGGATGAAGGCTGCCGACTATGTTGCAAATACATATAACAAGTGTATGGAGCAGAAACTTGATATCGTTTCTGAATTTAAAAAGTTGCGAGATCTTGCGAAAATAAAAGGTGCAAAATATTATTCTGCATTCGATGAAATAGGCGAAAGGTTATCTGATGGATTGGCACCAACAATTAAACAAATCCATAGTACAGGGAACATCAAATGACAAGCTCGGTGACAAAATCTACACGAAAAAACCGCAATATGTTTACTCACCCTTATAGATATTCTAATATAAACTTTACGATTTTCTCTTTACGTTTTTGAATATGATCTCTCGTCCAAATTTTTTCATCATTTGTCATTCTCTGGATTTCTCGTTGTTGTTCTAAGTGAGTGTAGCTATTTCGTTTTTCCGGAAATGGTCGATTTCCAACAGAACAGTTATGCGACTTCGAAAGAAGTAAGTAGTTCCCAAGGCTATTTATATGTTGGTTAACGAATTCTTCATCATATTTGTCATAGCCCGATTCTGGTTTTTCAGTTTGAGGAGCTATGTGTTCCAACTCGGGTCTGATTATTTTGTCAAACCTTGTAGGTAAGTAACCACTTTTTCCTTGGCTCTCAAGAAAGTTTTCATACTTCCAAAGTACATACTTTGCTGTAGGGTGGTGAATCCCTCCCTGAATAGAACGTTCAAACTCAACGTTGTTCCAGTAAGCCCACCACCATGAATCAGATTGTACTGTTTTCATCCACTCTATTCGGTTCACAATAGGTGCTATATCTGCAGTATGTTCTTGAAATTTCTGATAAACATCATTTAGCCGTGAAATGATGTCTGCTCTTGTCCCTATCAAACGATGGCGCAGGATAATAGACTCAAACTTGCTGCAAAGCTGATTGATTTTCTCTGCAGGTAAACCATACTGATATGCTTTAATGATAAATGGGAGTGCAATTCCTATTCCTCCTAACGTAACAAGAGAGTGTATTTCTAAACTGGCTCTTTCATCCTTGCCGAAAAATGTTGTCAAATGCTCAAAACTGATTGCTAACGATTGGGTAAATGATTTAATAAAGGCTATTGAGTCTGCTGTAGTCAGCAGGTTATTTATTCTACTCACAGGGTCAGTTTCCCAAAGTGAATTGAAGTGAATTCTCAAAGTATAAATCAAGACATCATCTTCTTTAATCTTATATTCAATAGTTGAAATAGACTTGTATATTTTTTCAAAACGACGCTTTATTTCTTCAATTAACGACTCTTTTTCATCACCCCCGTAGAGATGGACGTTAAACATAAACTGAGCTTTGATTATCTCGAGATTTGACGGCTTTTTTCCTCTGTTGTTTTGGAAAATAAACATCTGTATAGCCTCGGACTCGTCAGATACAGGGTGTGTGGTGCATGATGCGTTTTGTATTGTATTAAGCATCTTCAACAGATAGTCTTCCTCCTTATCAGACAATTGGGTTTCAAAAAAATCATAAGCATTTACAATACGCTTTGCGGACTCAGTTTCAAGGCCATTTCGGTCTTTTTTTATCCGTGTTATAACGTAGTCTTTAAACAGTTGCTTGTCATATTCTACAGTTTCAAAACGATGAGTTGACTTTCTTAAAATCATAGACTCTTTTAAGACCTCTTCATCTTCGGTTAACTCTCTCATCGATTCGAGCTTCCGAAATAGAACTGATAAAAAAATTACTATGGTTGTTAACCGCTGCTGACCATCAATTATTCCGAAAGTTTCATTGTCCTTCTTTTCAAAGAGAAAATGCCCAAAGTAATACGGAGATTTTGTCGTACTTCGATTGTATTCTTCGAGGTCGCCAAGGAATATATTAGTGTGTTTGGAAGAATCGTCATTTTCAAATTCAGTATCCCAAGAATATGCGCGTTGATATGGAGGCACAAAGATTTTATTGCCTGCCATCATTTGTTTAATGGTTGTGGCCGTTTCCATGTTAGTTACTTTTCCACCAAAGTAATATTTTATCGTAAAAAGGTATGGAGCAAGGTGATAACACTATATCGGTGAATTTTAACGTCGAGGAACATGAAACCTCGTTAAACTACCATATCGAAAAAGTTATATCAAGGCAATTGAAACTCGGGAGAAGAAATTTACTTTCCATCCTTAGCTCAGTTGGTTTGAGCACCATGTCCGTCTCACAGAAGTCCATTTTGGGAGCAATAACATGTAAGATTATTGTGGTGTCAATCTTGACACAAAACCAGGTCATTTGACCTCAAAACAGACTACAAAGAAGATAAATGAAAGTTTATTGCGAGTTTCAATGCGAGTAAAATAAAGAAGGAGTTACAAATGAATGCAACTCCTTGTAAATCAGTGCTCCCCCTTCAGGACTTGAACCTGAGACCCCCTGATTAACAGTAGGTCAGCGCGCTATATTTTAAGTATCAATATTGACACATTTTGTAGCCTTCATTTCAAGCCTGGCATACAAAGAAGTCCATTTGGCCTCAAAAACTGCATTTAGAGCTCAAAAACGTAGGATTATTTCAGAAAGTAGTTTTGACGAAGTTTATTGCAAGTTTTAGTGTGAGTTACGGATAGCGGAACTATATGATAGCGACACCACATTAGCCATAGTACAAATCATTAATTTATTTCAGCGATTAATTGCCCCAAAACGATAAATTGCAACTTTACACTCTAAACAATTGGCGTAGGGTTGCATGCCAATTATCAATATAATTACAAATGTATCAAGGCAACTATAAGTTGCTACATAAACACGCAAAAAATATCAGTCAATCATTCTTTGCGAAAAATTTCCGCGTGCAAAAGAAGTTAAGTTTTTCAATAGCTTTTACATCATGGTTTCCGACGATAACACAACTATTACTGTTTTCAAAACGGACAAATTTTGCGGCAAATAGGCTACCATTTTTTAGACCATTTATATCTTCATCTCCAATAAAACATATATATCGTAGTCCATCTTTCAATATAAACATTAGGTGACCTTTTGTATGTTCACCGCTACTGAGATAGTAAATTCCAGGTGAAACTTCATTACTTCGGTCGTTACCAAAATTAATATTAGTGCTTACAGGAAGTAACATAAAATCATGTCTACTAATATTCAAAACATTAGGTGTATAACCTTTCCAAAAACAAAAACTACTTGTGGCATCTTGGTACTCCTTTTGAGACATAACTATCTTACTGGTTGGGAAGCAATCCAAATATCCGATATGGTCAAAATGTGCGTGTGTTAACAATATATATTTTACAGATTTGTGATCAATACCTTTTCGTCGAAGTACGGAGTCAATATCTGTTACAGCAAACCTATATTTCAATCGTATAAGAGGTCGCATATAGTATGGGAAAAAGGAGCCATTTGAAACATGTTTATTCATGCCTGCGTCAATAAGAATTGTATCTGTGCTGGTGCAAATAAGCCAGCTATAAACGGGCTCCGGTTGTGCCCATCCATTTACTCGTCTTGTGCTAATGAGCCCGCTAAATATGGGTGTGATTTGAAATCGCCCAAAACAAAACGATTGAAGAGAATCAGCATTATCATTAGCGTACCTACTAACATGCGCTGTAGTAGATTGTGCAATGGTTATAGATGCCGGAAAAGAAAATACTATTGCCCAAAAAGTTCGAAATAATATTGTCAAATTAAAAGCTTAAAGTAACACCCGCAAAAAGACCATGACGCATTGCATTAACATTATCAAGGTGCGTTAACCGCCAATAATATTCTATCGAAATGCTATGGAAAATATTTTCGATACCTATCCCAGCTTCAGCAAACGGAATATTGCCAGTAAGATAGGTATGACTATTGTTGTTGAACAAAGCATTCTCGTTAGAAATTCCCCCTAAAAATGAATTAAAGGATAGTCTTTCTCTCCACTGTAGACGTTGAATAAATGGAATATGGTCAAATAAAGCTCCTCCTAAGGAAAATCTTGTTCGAAGGCTTATATATCTGTCTGAAATAAACTCATAAGGAGTCATAGTATTAAACCCATATTTAGTGCTAACATAGTATTGATTGCCGTTAGGTACATTTAGTAGTATGTAAGGAAGTACTCCAAATGTTCTTCCAGCGGATAAATGGTAGTACAGGGTTGCTTTGGGTGGTAATTTTAAGTTCTGTGAAATTGAAACATTGATTTTGTGATACACAAATTCAGCTTTCATCAGTTCAAAGCCGTAGGTGTAGCTTACTGTATATATCGGATGTGTATTATATAGCTTAATGCGATCGTAATTCAACATTTTGTATTCTTGTCCGGGAGAGTACACTAATGTTTCATTAAACTCAGTAACCGGCAAGGTATGAGTAAACCCGCTGGGGTGTACATCATCGTTATCAATATTGCGATATTGAAAGCTAAATACAGGATCAAATATTTTGTAGCTTATAGTTGTCTGGCTTGTTAAACCATACAGTATATCTTTTTCTTCCTGTAAGCGGAACTCATTGATATAAGACCTGTAAGAAGGTATATTTTTGGTTAATACAGAACTGATTATATTATCATTGTCCAATTCATCGTCATAATCAATAATTAGATCGTAGTCGCTACGTAAGTAGAAAGACAGCTTTGACCAATTTGTACTTTTCCCAATGTACTTTAAACCCAAACCTCCTTTAAATCTGTGATCTCTTGTTCCGTAAGCAGCATAACCATTAAGATTCCAATGTTCGTTAATACCCGGCATCGACCAGAACCCTATTCTCGATCGAAATCCTTCTATTGGATTAATGCTGAGAAAAGACGAATAAGGGCCAATACGTAGTTTATTGTCAAAATCCCAGAACCCGGTACCTAAGAAAGCGGCAAGCTTAGTTGTTAGTTTAAACCGGGGATTTTTGTTGAGTGTGTCTGCCATATCATAGATGGCCTTTTCATGTTGTGATAAGGTATCAGATCTTAGTGAGCTCCAATAAATTTCATCTTTTCGCTGTATATCCCAAGCTTGTTCACGAATGGTCGCTCCAGAAACAGACTTAAGAGTATCATCCCCAAAAGAAAATCTATCAAATTTTTTTTTGGTAGTCAACGTTACGTTAACGAAGCGTTTATTTGTTGAAACAGGAATGCCAATTAAATCAAGACCGGATTGAAACACGATGACAGACGATGAGTGTATAGGGACAAATTGAAACGTATTCTTAAGAGGAGCAAAATCCTGGGCTAAATTAATATTATGAACAAAATTAAGATTGGCATCTTTTGATAATTGCATATTAAATCCAATTACAGCAAATGTGCTATCCATTATTTTCAAATATCCTCTAAAAGCATTCTCATGACCTTTGGGCACAAATTGCACCGTATATATCTTTTTTTCATTTTCGATTGCACTATCGGCAATGTAGAATTTATAAAAGTCGCTCCCTCTATCCGCAACCGGGCTTGCAAAAGTCTTATAAAAGAGTGCAATCCAGTTGTCATAAATATTAATTTCAAAACGAAAATTTTCAAGTTTTCTGAATACCTTGTCTGTTTCGATACCTAAATTCTTTTGTGCAACAATATTTTCTTCGTCGCTTTTTAGAATTGGATTATGGTACTGTTCTAAAACCGTTTCTACGAAGTAAATCGGCAATTCCGTTCTAGTAGCAGTATCTTGGTTCTTCCCAATGTTCAATTTCGCAACCATTGCATTTGTAAATTTGAATCTATTTAAATGCGCTGTCCTAATATTATTTACATCAAGTTCTATCCTTTTGTATGTTCTATACCTATATGAAGTGGTTTTACTAATGTTATTTTCAGACTTATGCGCTACTACTTTTTGCATTAATCTAGCCCCAGGGTCCTTATCCGCGGTAATTAGAAATTCCTGCAATTGGTTTGGCAAAGCTTTCAACGAAATCCTCAGATCGTAAGCATGTAATGTATCAACCAGCAGATGCAGAGGTGAATATCCTACTGCACTGATAAAAAGACTATCTCCCCATTGCAATACTTCCAGATTAAATTTACCTAGCGTATCTGTACTTGTACCTATATTACCTCCATGTAAATAAACAGTTGCAAATTCAATAGGAGCATTCGTAGCGTAATCGGTTACTTTACCTGAGATTTTAGATATTTGGCAAAAACAAACTTCCGGAATAAAAACTAATAGAAGGACTGCCAATAAGCAATTGCCCTTCATTATTAATGAACTATACATCTCAACCCGATTATATCTGACACCAACTACATCAGAAATACAAGTTCGACAGGCATTCTGAATAAATTCTGTACAAGATTATTAATTTGTGGTATCAGTATCAGCTTTTTTATGATTTTTAAATAGCAACATCAAAAATGTTGGCAATACGACAAGCAGTAAGATTAAAGCAGAAAGGAAACCACCAATGACAGCAATGGCCAGGGGTTGATGTAATTGAGCTCCGGTTCCTATCCCCAATGCCAAAGGCATAAGCGCGATGATTGCTCCCAATGCGGTCATTAACTTTGGCCTAAGTCTTGCAGATATCGAAAATATAACCGCATCTTTTACAGAATTTGAGCTGAGCGCATCTCTAAATTGTAGGAAAGTGAATATTGCATTTTCCCCAATGATACCGATAATCATTATGAGACCTGTATAACTACCGACATTCAGCGGTGTATTAGTCAAAAAAAGTGCTACATAGCTTCCTGAAATACCGAGTATTGCTACTAATACAATCAATGCTGCAACAGCAATATTCCTGAATAAAAATAAAATGACAGAAAACACCAATAAAGCAGAAGCAATGAGAATTAATAATAGTTCATGGAATGACTGCTGCTGTTGTGCATAAGAGCCCCCGTAAACGATGTGGTAACCTTGTGGCAATTGAACAGAACGATCGACACCACGTTTGATTTCCTGAACTGCACTACCCAGATCGCGATTATCTAGTCTCGCAGTAACAACTCCCATGGATTGCAAATTTTCTCGCTGAATCTCAGATTCTCCGGTCGTAATATTAATAGCTGCCAATTCGTCCGCAGGTTTTAGTTGGCCGTTGGGCAAAAAGATGGGTAACTTTTTCATAGAATTAATATCCAATTGCCGTGAATTCGGATAAATCAGTCTAATATTAGTAAGTTGTTCTTTTTCGAGAACATTACCTGAAATTGTTCCTTGAAGCGCTATTTGTATCTGGCTTTGAAAATTAGCGGGGGTAATACCATATTGGGCTAGCCTGGCATATTCCGGCAATACACTAATAGACGGTCCGGCTATAACTACTCCATCAAATACATCTGCAACACCATTAACCTTAGAAGAAATATCTGCAACCTGGGTAGATAATTCTTTTAATTTTTGTTGGTCATCCCCAAATATCTTTATCTCAATTGGTTGAACAGAGGTCATCAGATCCCCTAACATATCGCCAATTACCTGCCCAAAATCTACCCTTAAAGCCGGTTGCGTAGACTCTATTTGTTTCCTTATATCAGCAATTACATCTTCAGTAGAACGCTTCCTGTGCTTTTTCAATTGTATTAGATAATCTCCTCGGTTTGGTTCTGTAATAAAAAAGCCCATTTGGGTTCCTGTCCGACGTGAATAAGCTTCTACCTCTGGTATTTTTACTATTATTTTTTCAACCTCCCGTAACATTCGGTCGGTCTCTTCTAATGAAGTGCCTGGAGGTGAATTATAGTCCAACACGATACTTCCCTCATCCATTTCGGGCAAAAAACCGGTTTGAAGCTGTGGTAGTATCAATATGATGCTAGCAATAAAAACTATAACAATTATTACACTGATCGCAGGTCGTGTTATTAGAAATGAAACCCATTTTTGACTTTTGATAGAATGAGAATGTTCGCCTTTAAACTTTGAAGCATTTCTATTGATAAGTAGATAAATAACAGGCAAGCCAATCCAGGTAACAAAAAAAGAACATACTAACGTTATTAACATTGTATTCGTTAGCACGTTAAAATAGGCACCAGCTACCCCAGTCATCATTACAAATGGAAAGAAAATAACAATAGTGCTAACGGATGATCCAATCATAGCCGGCAATAAATATTTTATTGCTTTCTGGACAAGGTCGCGTGATGGTTCCTCCGGATTTTCTTCATGGGTACGATGGATTTGTTCCATTACTACAATAGCATCATCAATGATAAGTCCTATTGCTGCCGCCAAAGCACCAAGAGTCATTATATTTAAGGAGTACCCAACAAGGTATAGTATAATAAGAGTGAGGCATATTGTAACGGGAATTGTGAGAAGAATTGTGAGACTGGCCTTTGCCGATCGAAGAAAAATAATCGCAACAACAATGGCTAGTACTAGTCCAACCCACAAACTATCTGTGACACTATTTACAGAGGCTTTTACAAAGTCTGATTGATCATAATAGGGCTTTATACTAACTCCCTGCGGCAGTAATTGCTTTAATTGGGCAACCTTAGACCTTATATCGTCCGATACGGTGAGCAAATTAGAGTTAGGCTGTTTGATGACTGCTACTAACACAGCATCTTTCCCGTTCGCATTTATACGTGTATATTCAGTTGCGTCATGAACCCCCACTATACCTATATCGCTCAATAGAACAGCTCGCTTACCGTCATTACGGACAACCAAATTTTTTATTTCTTCCAGATTGCGAACAGTAGCATCTGTAATACTTAAGTAGAGATATCTATAATCAGAAAGGTATCCATTTGATTTTACAAACCCTGTTTGATTAAGTGTAAAAGTCAGCATATCAGGTGTTATACCTAAAGCCGACATTTTCTGTTGATTTAATGTAATCCAATATTCTTTTTGTCTCCCTCCTATAATTCTAATTTCAGCGACCCCAGCTACTTGAGACAAAAATGGCTTAATGGTATAAGTAGCAAGCATTTTCATTTCAATGGCAGACAATGATTTGCTTTCAAGAGTATAGCCCATTACAGGTAGTATTGAAGGGTTCATTCTCTCAACGGTAACTTGAGTCTCGGGTGGCAGCGACCCTTTAATTTCATTTATCCTTGATTCAATTCTTTGCTGAGTTATATTAATATCAGAATTCCAGTTCATGAAAGCGGATATTTCGCAACTTCCTCTACTGGTAGTACTCCTCAACGTTTGAAGATCGGGAACTTGCTTAATTGCATTTTCAATAGGCTTGGTCACGGTGACCATCATTTTATCGACGGGCTGCAACCCGGCATCCGCTATAATCTTGATCTTCGGAAAAGTAATTTCAGGAAACAAGGAGGTTTGAAACTTAGTATACGCGAGAGTGCCTGCTAACAATATAAATGCGAGCAATACTCCGATTGGGCTCTTATAATTAACAAAGAAATTCTTCATGAATTGCTATTTATTCATCACTTTTACCTTAGCAGTATCAGGTAACCCGAAATTACCACTTACGAGAACTATGTCTGATGGTCTTATCGTGGGTGACTGCACTTCAACGCGATCAGATGTTTCCAGTTGCTTTTTAATATATACTTTGACGGCAGTATTGCTATCAATGAGTTTCATAATCCAGAAGTTGGTTTGCGTATCATCTGACAGCACAGCGCTCTTAGGAACAGATGTGGCATCTTTTTGCTCCTCCTTCAATATTTCAACACTCGCCACCAGGTTCTCCGGTATAGTTTTGTGATGATCCGTCCGTATCACAAAAGTTTGCGCCTGTGATTGAGAGTCTACCGTTGGGAATGCAGATGCAATAAAACCATTTACAATAGTCTGATCCGGCAACTTAATAGAAACAGATCTACCAGGATTAACATATTGATGTAATTCGTAAGGCACATTCAGTAAAAATGCAAAACTGTTTGTATCTGTTATTGTCGCTAATTGCTCGCCATCTTGAACATAATCCCCCAATTGGTGATTGATTTGCGATACATACCCTCCTTTTGTAGCCTTAATATCATTAATACCGGTAAATTTAAATGTGGAATCAAGCTTATTAATTGTATTACCTATGCTTTGTGCTTCTTTAGTTTTTATCCTGAACAGCAGCGTTCCTTTCCCAACGTAATCACCCATATGAATATTTACAGACTGAACATACCCCGCAGCATTAGCCTTCACAATATTCTTCTGTAAAAAAACAGCTGTTGCATTCAAATGAACATAAGTTGCCATGGTTAACTGCTTAACTGTATCTACAGTAACTGGTGTCTCAGTAGTTGTAGATTGCTCATCCCCTGTATCTTCGTTGTTATTACACGAGATAAGGCAGAGACTAAGGAGCAAAAACAAGTGGTATCTGTTCAAAAGAATCATAACGATATTATCTATTCCAATAGTTAATTTGGTTGATTATCTGCAGTCTGTTAATATTGTTTTGAGTCAATAGATTCTTCGCCGTCAAATAGTTATTAATTGCTATGACTACATCTGATATTTTGGCATCACCAGTTGTCATAAATCTGCGATTGACTTTTATTAATGTTTCTGCGTACTTTATTTGTGCATCAATGTCTTTGATCAACGCTTCGGTGCTAACAAGCTGTTGTCTTAGCATTGTAATCTGCTGATTATATTGGGCATTAAAGAAGTCCCGATAGTTAATAACGGATTCCTTTTTAAGTGTAATTTTTCTTATTTGGAGTTTACGCTGATTACCATCGTATATAGGCAGGTTTAAATTAAGGCCGATCCCTGCGCCAATATTTTTTTCCGCCTGGTACATCAATGAAGAGTTATAGCCTCCGTTGGCATAAACTGTAACCCTTGGACGATAATTATATTTTAGAAGAGATAGATTATTTTCGAGCGACAGACTGTCGAGTATATATTTTCGATAAAAAATAGAGTTAATTGCATCTCCGTTTACAGCCAACTGAATACCGGGGTACTCTAAAGCACTGACAGTAGTATCAAAGATCCCGCATAGATAATTCAGTGTAGATAGGTCTGTTCGATATTGTATCTGAAGCTGTTTAATCTGCAGTTCCTGTTGTTGTAATGTCACCAAAAAGGTTAAATAATCAGCTTGTCTATAGACATTGGATTGAGTAAGTTTTTTTAGCACACTATCCTCGCTTGTTAACAGTTCATGCACTTGGTTATAAAATAGTAGGTTTTGCTCATCCCCGTAGGTGACAATATATTGGGAAGTAATTGTCCGTTTAAGATCCCGCTCAGATATCCTTTTTTCATTACTGAGTGAATCCTTCGTTAATCTGATTCCGTAAAATTGAGTTTGTAAATATTTATTGCTCGCAAGATTCTGATTAACATTTAGCATCGCACTATAACCTCCTCCATTTGTTACAATAGGATCGTAACCGAACCCATTTATCGTAGGCGCATAGAAATTGTTACTTGTAAAAGACACTTGAGGTTTATAGTTAGCTCTTACAAGCGCGCTATCAATTCCGTTTGAAATTAATTGATTAGAGAAATCTCTTAAAAGAGGGCTATTTTTAAGCCCTTGATCAAGAAAATAATCAAGCTGGCGTACTTGCGCTACCGTTCGGCCTATGAATAGACCAAATAAAGCTATTGATGTGAAAAGAACTCCTTTCATGTATATGCAAAGTAAATAGGTAAAACTGTAGAAATTCAGAATATCAGAATGCCACCCAAAAGAAGTGCATACCTTTAATATAGGTATATGTAACTGTATAACCTGCAGCTTCACATATGCGCTTTACGATAGCCAAGCCCAAACCGTTGCCCTCTTCTTTTGCCTCTGGAGACCTGAAAAATCGCTGAAACACACGCTCATTCGTCATTGCATTGAGATAAGAAGTATTGCTGATAACAAGTTCGTTCTCATTTAACTGAATATTAATCAATCCCCCTTTTTCATTATATCTGATAGCGTTATTGAGTAAATTCCCTATTAATATATCAGCTAAATAGACGTGGAAATTTACTGCAACAGGTTGAATTTGCTTTTCTATAGAAATCTCTTTCGCATTGATAAGGTCTTCCAGTTCACTCAATTTATGATTGATTGTCTTATCAATTCTAACCTTTTCAGTAAAGGTAAACTGTTCATTTTCAATTTTATTCAGTAATAATAACGATTGATGTAATTTAGTAAGTTTTCTAACAGCTTGTAGTACGCTCGTGATTTGAACTGTGTGATTTCTAAATACAGTTTCATCCTGAAGTAAAAGCTCTAACCTTGCTCGAATTACAGCCAAAGGCGTCTGCATTTCATGAGCTGCATAAGTTGTAAACTGATTTAATGATTCAAAATCGGCTTGCACACGCTGCAACGCACCTCGAATATCATTATTAAGCTGGTCGAATTCCTCTATGTTAGATTGCTCCAGGGTAAACTTGCTCTTCTGGTCTAATTTAAAGCGCCTTAAAACATCGAGTGCATTATAAAATGGTCTCCACAATCTATTTAGAACTGCTCTATTAATAAAATAAGCAGATCCAAGAATCAAGGCGATCAACAAAACTGTAACAACGATAATTACCTGTAGCAAATCTTCTGTTTCCTCTAAAGGCTTACTTACTGTAACCTTATAATTCATCCCATTTGCAAATACACAAAAAACAATCTGACGCGACCATTCTTTTTCCTTCTCATACTTAACAAAACGGTTGCAGTAATATCCATTGAATGGTCGTGAAACCCTGTCGTACACCGTATTTTCATCCGGAGTATTAATTACTTCAGGAAGCTTTCCATGTTTTTGTTCGAATGCTAATACCTCCTGTTGTTCAGTTTTCAGAGCTTCATCAAGCTGATGCAGAAAAATATAATGAACCAGTAAATAGAATAAACAACTGCCCAATAAAAAAATAACTATCGTGACAGCGACATTTATACGATTATACTTGGTAAATAGCTTCACAAGATGCCGAATTTATATCCCATACCATAGACGCTTTGTATATAATCTCCACAACCTGCACTAAGTAATTTTCTACGAAGATTTTTAATGTGTGAATACATAAAATCAAAACTCTGAACTGCCTCCATGTCGTCTCCCCACAAATACTCCGCTATTAAGTTTTTAGAAAGAAGTTTATTCTTATTCACTATAAAATACACTAAGAACTTATATTCCGTTTTTGTGAGCTGTACGGGATTCCCGTTCACTGTAACTTTTTTCTCTTGCAGATCGACGGAGATTTCTTCAAAATCAAGTTGATTGCTCAATAAATGATTTTTACGTCGGACAATTGCTGCAATTCTGAGGCTTAACTCCGCTAAATGAAATGGCTTAGTCATATAATCATCGGCACCAAGAGCCAATCCTTTCAACTTATCATCCAGTTGATCCCTTGCGGATAGGATTAATATACCTTCTGATTTTCTTTGATCCCTAATCTCTTTAAGCAGCTCCAGGCCACTGGCATCAGGCAACATAACATCAAGGATCACACAATCGTATTCATAAAGGTCAATCTTTTCTAGTGCATCAGCATAATTTGTAACTGATTCACAGGTATAATCAAGTGTTTTAAGATATTCTGAAATACTTATGTTCAACGATTGTTCGTCCTCTACTATTAGTACTTTCATTAGCATCATTATTTTTTGCCAAACAGAATTTTCAACCGAATATGAGAACCGAATGAAATTGCAAGTATTAATATAATTATTGAGTTATTCCTGGCAAAGCCCAACATTGTTTGCTAAAGCGGAATGTTATTAATCATTCCGCTTTAGACTTGATTCTTGCTAATCTTTAACAGCTCTAAGAAATACACCTTCTTTGCTAAAAATAAGATCCTTGCCCTTTACTTCCGCTTCATAATTCATTTCTCCAGACTGCAATATGATCTGTGCTGCTTCTTTTATATTTGCTCCCTGATAGTTCTTTGCAATGTAATTCTTGATACTTTGTGGCAACTCATTGCTCGGAATAGCAGTTTCTTCTTCAATAATTTTGCCGGTAGGCTCAATTAAAACTGACTTTTCTTTTGAATTGTCTTTGAAATTTACTTCAAAATTACCTTTCTCAATCTCCCATGAAGGTTCTTTAGCAGCAGGATATTTATGATTAAACGCCCGACTTACTATTCCAGGAACCTTTTCAGTCCCTATCTTTTGTGCTTTTGCAGTTGTTACGCCTAGTATCAAGGCTGCTAGAATCATTTTTTTCATCGCTTTTTATTTTGATTAATAGCAAAACAATACACCCTTTCTGGATACATTCTGGACAAACAGGGTAATTCCCTGTTAATATTTTGATAATTCAAGGTTGCTTAAATCGTGGCACTGACAAAAAAACAAAGTATATCTATTATATAATAGTTCTGATTTCTCCGGATCCACTAGGTTAGTAATTAACCACAAAACTAAGAAGGTGCGTAATTAGTGGCATTCCCTTTAAAAATAACTGAAAAACCTTGATAGGAGCGCATCGAACGAAAAAGTTGGATTTCACCCAGTTCATTGCGTTCCTTATTCAATTTACAGAATTATTGTTTCCTCGAAATACAAATAGTCCGAGAGCAAATCCTAGCCCCTTATTACTATCATAGAATCACTCTCAACCCCAATGTTAGTATCCTACCAGGCCTATAAATACTGATCTCTTTGTCTGCCTTCCGGAATTTTCCATCATTATTATCGTCGAGTCTAAGGGTGATGGCACTGTTCAATATATTACTAACACCAAGACTGACAGATAACTTTGAAGAAAAGTTTTTGCGCATCAAAATATCTACAACATGACGCTGCATTTCACCAATGCTAGGCCCACTCTGCGTACCCGGGCCATCATTCCCCCCAACTAAGTATATCCGCGGCCCAAGCACATTGTAAAATGCTGTCACTTGTAGTTTATTCGCTTCTTTGGGCGTTTCGAAACTTAAACCCAGATTGGCCATATAGGGTGCCTGCCCTTGCAACTGGTGCCTGGCTACCAATGTGTCATTGCTATTGTTTACAGCACTATTTACCAAAGTTGCATTTATGTTTATTGACAACCGGTTGAACATATTCCACCCTGTAGAATTAGTGAGAAAAGACAACGATCTCTGAGCTTCTAATTCCAACCCTGCACAAAATGCGGATGGCGAATTTCTAAAAGTAATTTCTCGGCTTACCCCCGTTCTATGCTCCCTGTTTTCGATTGTCAACTCAATAGGGTTTTGAAAATGCTTATAAAATACCCCAACAGCTACTATACCCTCATCCCTGGGATAAAGCTCATACTTTAGATCAAAATTTTGAATTGTTGCTGTCTTTAAGGTAAATCCTTGCGGATAGCTAACAGAAGGAGTTAAAGTTCCATGGCTCAAGGCCATCATTTCAAAATCGTAGTATTCCATTGGGGACCATTCCCTAAATTCTGGTCGATTCAATGTTTCTGCGTATGCAATGTGCAAATTAGAATTACCTGTCAAAAAATATTTAAGGTTTAGCGATGGCAGATAATATTGCGTGTGTATGCTTGGATTAACTGTGTCCACTCCAACAACAGTATGAATGAACTGAGTATTATCTTCTAAACGCAAACCAACTTTTAAAAATAAATTCTTCTTCCATGAAAATTCTGTAGTGGCAAATCCGGCCAAAAGCATGTTGGTTCCGGTATAGGAATTTGATGGACTTGTATTTTCATTTATCCTAAACCCGGCTGCGATATTTCTGTTTGAATCAATAGCATCAATATTCTGATCGGTAAACATTTGGCCAATAGACTGCTCAATCAAATGCCTTCTTATCAATGATGCTGGAAGAGTATATCCAAGGGTGCGCGTATTAAACTCACGATCCTTAAATTCTACATATGACCCAATGCCTAAAGTGCATTTATAAGATTCTGCAACTATACTATGATGATAGACCTGGCTAAAAGAATACATATACTCATTGAGCTTTCTATATTGTCTTGTTGCGCCATCTGTAGGATCTATTGTACCACTGCCCGGTGCTATATTAGAGCCGAAGACAGTATCGGGAGGCATTTGGTAAAAAACATTTCGGAGATCGGGATTCAACCTTTGATTGTACGAAAACCCAACTATAGCATTATAGTTGTCTTTATCCTTAATACCACGGGTTGTATAAGACAGTTGTGAAGAATACAGTGTGCGTTGCTCATAACCAAAACTGTATTCCCTGATCCTGGTATCTTCGTCAGTACCATTCCTTAAAATAGTTTGGTTGATGCCCGTTCGGCTAAACAGATTTTTAAATTCTAAGTTATTCCGCTCGTTAAAGCTAACATTGAAATTTTGTATCCCGCTAAGTAGCACGTTTTTTATACTCTGATGATCTGTATAGTCCTTTGTTGGTTCATCAGGAATTAGTGTCGCAACCGGGGTCTCATATTCATTTTTATGAACGTCATATATATTGCTATGTGAATAGTAATTTATAGCCGTAACACTTCCTAAAAATGAATGGCCAATCTTACCCCCGGCAGAATAAGTAGCCCCTATCCTAAGATCGGGTGATGCTGCCTGTTGATGAACCTCCCAATTATTCTTAAATAATTTTGTAAGATTAGAGGATGAGCTCTGAATATAATCAGGTACGCCAGCAGGCATGGCCCGATATTTTGCACCACTCCCTAGAAAATCAACAGAGGATTTGTCGGTATATTGTACCTGGTGGAACGTAGTATATTCATTGTAGTAACCATTTAGTTCAATAATTAGCTTTTTACCCATATCGGGTGTCCTGGTAAAAATTTTGATCAACCCGCCGGCAAAATCGCCGGGCATATCTGCACTCGCCGTCTTGTACACAAGTATTTTCTCAATGAGGTTAGCCGGCACAATATCAAAAGAAAAGGATTTCTTATCCGGTTCTGTACTCGGGGCAACAAGATCATTGAGCATGGTAGTATTATACCTTTCATTGAGCCCCCTGACTACCGCAAACTTATTTAGGTTCACGCTGACGCCTGATATGCGTCTTATTATTTCAGAAGCATCTTTATCTGTTGTTCTATTGATCGTTTCTGCTGATATACCGTTTAAGACCTGTAGACTTCCCTTTATATCGAGCAACAGTCTGCTGTTACTGCTATTATCAAGCCGTGCGCCAGTGACATTTACTTCATTTAATTGGCGAGAACCCAACGCTAGTACCGCATCAGTTTTAGTATTCTTGTTTGGTTCAACTTTTATATTGTACAGAGTGTCTTTATATGTAAAGGAAATTGACAGAATAAAAAAAATTGCACGTCAACTAAACAAACCGACAACACAAGATAGCCATCGTTATTACGCTGAATTTCAGGGCGGCAAAAAATATAACTTACCAGAAGAAGTATCGGCCGATTGCAATCACGGAATTGTTGTCGACGCGTTAAAAAAAGCACTTGAGGCTTTAAATATACGAGCATACAATAATCGGCAAATTGACTTGTATTCAACTACAGGCAAACGAATAAAAAATATTTTTGAGATTAAAACTTCACTCTCATGGCAGACAGTATATACAGCTGTGGGACAGTTGAAGGTAAACTCGGTTACATTAAGCCCAAACCCCAAAATGTTTTTCGTATGCCCCGCTGACATTAAGAATAATCTTATTGCCGACCTTAAGAAGCTTGGTATTTCAGTAATTCAGTATAGTTGGCAAAACCAGGTACCTGTGTTTGTTAATCTAAGTAGTTTCAAATTTGATTAATAATGGATTAAGTAAGGACTCACCCCATTCCTGATCAGGTGAGTCCCCAATCCTCGTGCTGCCGGTTAAGTCGCTACTAAAGAAGATTTTGGTGTCAATATTGACACCAACTAATTCTACTTGCAGTAAAATTTGCAATAAGCATTGAAGTAACTACTTTTAAAAACAAGTCCATTTGGCCGCAGATTTTCAATATTATGTAAAGCAAGCAAGCCTCCTACAAATCCTTTGCCTCAATATAAATGGATGTTCGGGCACCTAAGTTATTTGTCGGCGCAAGAATCCGACAACCATAAACGCTTCTCTATTAAAGAAGCGTTCAAAGTATTCAATTCTCAAATGACGTATAGTCTGCCAATATTCAAATCCTGGACAATAATTATAATACTTTATCGCTCAAGGTTTTAAAAGCAACAATTCCTGAAGACAACGCAAAGATAACAAGCTCTACCCTATTCTTTAAACCAAGCTTATTGCACAGCGAATCTCTGTAACCGTCAACAGAGCGGTTTGTGACACACATCTTGTATGCTATCTCCCGGTGCGTCAATTCACTGCAAGCATAATTAAGATAGCTTAATTCGTTTGCAGTAATTTTTGCCATTTTGTTTTTCTCAAGAAGAGCATTGGTCAAGATCTTCTTATCAATCTCCCTATTGTAGATATTATCTCTGTATACCTGGCGTAATGCTGTCAACAATTCATCACCGGAAATCTCTTTGGGCAAACATGCACCAGCGCTACAGCTAAGTGTCTTGATAATAGTATACTCATTATAAGAAGTAGATAGGATGACGACCCTTATCTGGGGCCATTGCTTTTTTATGCTGACCAAAGCATCGTAGCCATTCATGCGAGGCATACTCAGGTCCAGGATGCATATATCCGGCTTTCGCGGCGCATCCCTTATCTTTTCTATCAGATCAACGCCGTCATCCGCTTCAAAATCCACAATGAAGTCTTCATAGGATGATAGTTCAAAGATCAGTCCTTTTCTAAACAAAGCGTGATCGTCTGCAATTACAATATGGATCTTATCCTCAGGTTTCATGTTGACCGTTTGAAATTTGAAAAACAACCCGGCACACAAGTATCTACTGATATTAATCGAAAGTTACAATGAAAAGTCGAGAATGCTTCCAGTGTTTTCACTGGAATATTTCTGAGTTTTTACCGAAAATAATTTAGTGATTTTGACATTGAAATACTCCTCTATTAGAACCAATTTTACATTCCCTTTTCATTTAAGCCATCCATTATGAAGACTTCACTACTATATATTTCTTTCGCAACATCTACTGCGCAGCAGATCTTTCCTACCCAAATAGTAAAACATAAAAACACATTTATCCGAGGGCGAAAAGAGCATTAGCCTTATGATCAAACTGCTTTTTTAACCAACAAAATACATATCTCATGAGAAAGAACCCAATTTTTACGCTTCTTAGCGTTGTTGGGCTTCTTTGCCTCAGTTTATGGGCAAGAGGCCAGACAGTAATCAATGGCGATGGGGAGGTGTGCCAGAAAACCTACCACACCTACAATGCAACGCCGGCACCTATTCCGGGTTATTTATACACCTGGAGTGTAGACATGAACGGAACTGTAGTATACAGCACCAGTTCATCCGCAAATGTGTATTGGGCGCTGCCCGGTACAGGCACGGTAAAATTATTGATACAGGACACTGCAGGACATCACGTTGACTCAGGCTCGCTCACGGTTACTATTGTGGCTTCTCCGACCCCTTACATTACTACGAACAGCAGGGTTGCCTGCCAGGATCTGACTTACAATCCGGATCAACCGAACAACCCGCCTACTTTTATAGACACAGGCTGTCAGAAGACATGTGCTTATAGCTGTGTCGTATATCATGCTATAGGTAACTCAGGCAGCACGTTCACCTGGACTGCTTCAGGCGCTATTAGCGTCACGCCGATCGATCCCGATGGCGATAGCGCAATAGTATGCTGGGGTGCTCCCGTCTCTGCTACGGTCACCGTTACGGAATTGACATCCCTCGGCTGTACTGGCACAAGAAACCTTTGTATCAACCTGATCGACGCGCCCATCGCGCATATCATCGCGATGCCGGATACCATGATGCGCACGCTCCATATCTGTGATAGCACGGAGGTCGTATTTCTTGATGGCTCATCTGCTTCGGCAGGCTCTCCCATCGTAACGTGGAGATGGGATTTTGGCGACGGGACATACAGCAATGCGACCGGCGGCTACCTCACACCGGTAACGCATCAATACACTACCATCGGCGGCATGCCAACGGACTATTGGGCTAAGCTCACTGTTACAAATGCCTGCGGCTGTTCTACTACAGATTCGATAATGATACACGTTGATCCAAATGTGCGCCTCAAAATTGAATGCCCTAAAGTAGTTTGCCAGAATACGGTAGAAACTTATTCAGTAAGCACGACATGCCCTTCAGGCACATGGTCCGTGATTGGCGGCACGATCCTTATAAGCACTCCGACAACTGTTCAGGTACAATGGAACAGCCCCGGACCGGATGGATTTGGTTATGTCATGTTCGATGCGTCAAGCTGTGGCCTGCCTTGCGCATTCTCTGTGGCAAAAGTGCCCATCGTAGAAACTACCGGTACTATCCAGGGGCCAACGGTCCTATGCCCGAACAGCCAATACCTGTACAGGCTGCCGCAATGGCCAACAACCAAATTTAACTGGACGGTAAGCGGCGGTACAGGCGCTACGTTGACACCTTCCGATCAGCCTAACGAAATAGTATTAAATACTCTTAACCCCGGAACTGTCACAATAAGCTGTAGCTATACCAATACAATGAATGGCTGCACCGGCTCTGCAAACATCACGGCCGTAGTATACAATGCAGAGGGCATCGTTGGGCCGGACAAAGCATGTTATAAAAGCACCATTACTTATAATGCCCTAAATGGCTCAAACGGCTCATGGGTGCTCACAAAACCAAGTTCAGCAACGCAAACTTCTCCATTTGCAGATCACATTGACGCTTATTTCGATGAGGTTGGTACTTATAAATTAGAATTCTCCGGGGCATTTTGTGGCCCTGAACCATTATACATCAAAGTCGATAGCTTGCCGCACCCGGTAGATACAATTACAGGTCCTAAGAACTTTTGCCAGGGTGTTGAAACCAAGTTCATCGCTGATAACGATATATCCGGCACTTTATATAACTGGGGCATGCTGAATGGTACGGTTAACGCAGGTACCGGGAAGGAAAGCTTTATCAAAATGGACATCGCTTCTTCCGGCCCATTCGTGATCTATTCATGGAGAACAACGAAGGAAATGCCTTATTGTGCTTCAGATACGGTAACGGACACAGTAGCGCCACTGGTTGTGAGCATGGCGGTGTCCGGCCCTGACAGCGTTTGTCCAAGCAGCTTCCACAATTATGCCGCTTCTTATACAGATGGGGAAAGTTATCAATGGTCATTCTCAGATCCTTTGAAAGCAAGTATCGCCAGCGGTGATGGTACACCGAATGTAACCGCTCTGTTTAATAAAACAACAGGCACCGTCTGGTTGCGCTGCACTGTTAAAAAATGCTTCAACACCTATTCCGACTCCATATTGATCCATATAGGGCAATATCCGTCACCGGCATTTACGGTCTTGCCAACACCGGTCTGTGATACGAATAAAATAACGGTACAGATAAATACTGCAGGAACGAGCGCCTTCTGGAATTTTGGAGATGGCACGCCTTCCTTTACAGCAGGAACGACCACAAGCCATATCTATGACCTGCACAACACCAGCAATCAGGCGGAGACCGTTAAGGTGATCGTAACGAACCCCTGGGGCTGTATTGGTAAGGACAGCGTTTCAGGTGTTATTACAGTAGAGCCAACCCCGAGGTATCATATTGTACCGGGCGGATCATATGGCGTGATAGACTTCTGTAAGACGTTCTCCCAGGTGCTGACCGCGACTTACACGAGTGGGCCAACGGCTACCGCATATAACTGGTATTATAACGGAAGCGTTGTTGGCACCGGCTCGACATACACTGCGAGCAGCTTCGGCGTGTACCAGCTGGAGGTAATCGGTGCTAATGGCTGTAGCTATTTTACAGACACGCTTACCATACAGGATAAGTGTCCTTGTAATCTGAGTATCGCTGCATCCGTTGCGATAACGTCCGCTACCGCAAGCGCTTGCCAGGAATATACCTTTGCAAGTACGCATAGCAGCACCGGCTATATCTCTAATAGCTATGAATGGATGGAAATGGTGGGTAACAGGTCATTCCCTTTCAGCGGCTCTGAATATTCTGCTGCGCATACCTTTAGCTACGGCAATCATAATGTGCGCTACTGTGCTCAATATGATGATATGGTAGGCGATACCTGTAAGGTCTGCTATGATACGACGGTATTTATTCCTTTCGAGGCGGACATCTCTTACAGCTTCCTATGTACCTATACTGGCACGGGCGGCAGCCGCGGAACCGTAATAAATGGAGGAATAGGCACGACAGGCACGAACTATGATTTCTGGATCGATGTTCCGATAACATCCCCGCCAACGCAAAGCGGCACTTCACAAAGCTATACCGGGTTCTTAACCATCGGTTCGCACAGTGTTATCATAAGGGAATCTTTGTCTGGCTATCCTGCCGCCTGTACTACGAGTACCACGATCATGGTTCCTGACCTGCCGGATGCCGCATTTACTTTTGACAGGCCGATAAGCTGCGCACAAGAAGCATCTGTTACTTTTCACAATTTGAGCACACCAGTAACAAGTCCTTTAATGACCGCTGATTGGGACTTTGATGATGGTTCCGGCAATAATCAGTATAATCCATATCGGGTTTTCGCCAATGCCAGATTAGGGAACTATAATGTTACGTTACGTATGACGGATCAATATGGATGCCACGACTCGATAACATACAATGTGCCAATAGTTGCTGATGATCAAAAAGGAACGACAGCACTTTCTGCCAATCATGTTTGCGAGGGTACAACTGTTCAGCTGGATTACGCACCAGCAGGAGGCACAGGCCAACCTGTACCACCATATTATGATTGGTATAACAGCACTACGCTAATAACACACACAGGGTATCATCCAATCAATATTTTTGAATCCGGTTATTATTGGGTACATACGGAAGACCAATATGGCTGCGTTGAAAATACTAAAGGGGATACGTTGGTTGTCGTGCAGGTGCCAGACGCTCTGATCACCGGAGATCATGACGCCTGCGTAGATGTTGATTATACGCTAAACGGCTACGCCGGTGCAGACCCCGGACTTACCTACAGCTGGACGGTTGACGGTTCAGGCACTGCAATAACAACGCCAACCTATACCGACAAATATAGCAGCGCCGGAACACATACTTATGTGCTGACAATATCGGTAAATGGCTGTAGCAAAACAAGCGCAACCTTTACAGTGACAGTGCACGCGCTTCCTTCGCCGCCGACGCCATCATTCAATATCGTGAACTGCGCAACTTACGAAGTGCAGTTGTCCGCTACAGCTGGCGGACCCGGCACTTTCAACTGGAGCAATGGGCTTTCCGGTAGCCCGGTAACAACTTTTGCAGGTGGCAAATACCAGGTTACCTTTACCGATCCTTCAGGCTGCACAAGTAAGGCCACTATGTTTGTTCCTAAAGATCCAAAGGTCTACCTGTGGATATTCCCTACTGGGTGTTGGGAAGTTTGTCCGTTCAATTCTTACACGATCACGGGGCCGATATGGACATTCGCCAATTGGAAATACCTGAAAAATGGCACTGCAATATTCTCCGGTTCAGGTATCCCATCTGATTATACGACGTTGAATGTAGATGCCCCAGGCGTATTCAACTTTTATCTGGACAATGGGTACTGTAATGCCACAAGTGATAATATGTATGTGACCAGCGGTTGCGGGGGTAAGATCGGTACGACGAGCATTGGGAACACAACCTTTGAAAACGGGCCGCTTGCGCTGCAGCTTTCACCGAATCCTGCCAATAATAGCACTCGTATCGACTATACATGGACGGGAGATGGAAAGGACCGTTGTATAGAAGTGTACGATGTTACAGGCAGGTTGCTGATCCATCATGATACACCTGGGCAGAAAGGAGTTTGGCAGTTATCGCTGAATGACTTTACTCCGGGTATGTACCAGGTTGTAATGAAACAAGATGGCAAAGTATTACTTAACAGCAAGTTGAGCATTGTAAAACAATAGGCAGGATACATTGTTTGAATAAACAGCGTTAAAACAACAAAACCACTCCAACTGCGGTTGGGGTGGTTTTAAAAATATTATACTTAAATTGTAATCACCCAAAACTATATATCATGAACTATTCTTCACGATTTTTTTCATTGATAGCTTTTCTTAGTCTTTGTGTTTGCCTTTGTTCATTTTCAGTAAAGGCGCAAAGTTTTCAATGGGGCAAACGTGCAGGCAGTGCACAAAGTGTCAACGAATCTGACTGGGAACGTGTCAACAGCATGGCGGTAGACGTTCATGGCAATGTATATGCATTAGGCCACGTTGCGCAAGACGGCATTAATGTTGATGGTGATGTAAAAACCGGCAATGGCGATTGGGATGTGGTGTTGGCAAGCTTTACCTGTTCAGGTTCGCTTCGCTGGTGGAAAGTTATCGGTGGCCCGTCTAGGGATTTTAGCTATACAGTATGCACAGACAAGCTGGATGGCGTTTATTTAAGCTGTTTTTTAGACAGGTCTCAAGGTGGAAACACTATTCATATCGATGCAGATACAACCTTCTCTGGAAAATCTCTTAAAGGCGTGTCTCTCATAAAATATGATACAGGTGGGCACTATAAATGGTTCAGAGCTCCCCAGGCAGATACGATAGGCATAGATACGCATTCTAATACGTACGAATTGGGTATGACCGTAGATAGTTTAGGGAATGTCTACTGGATGTGGCAGATGGCTCCAAGCGTCTATTTCAACGGCACATTTACTGTTCCTGTCACAAACGATTATATTATTAAGTATGACAGATATGGAGGGCTTGTAGGAACTATTGATTTGAAATCACTGGTACATGACGGGCATCTCATACTGAACAAAGCAAACGGCCAATTTTACTATGCTGGGGTAGGTACGAGTAGCATGTTGGTAAACGGTACAACTCTGACTAGTAGCAAGTTTATTGCTGCTTTTGATAAAAACGGCAATTTGAAGTGGCTGAAGCAGGGCGAGGCTAGATTCAATACAGATGGATTTGACGGCAATATAGGCCTTGACCAAGATGGGAATATTTATTTGGCAAGCAATTTAGAGGTAGGTGAAAAATTTATGGGATATGCTCCAACACTTACACATAGCGCCCCCATGATAACGAAATTGGACATCAACGGAAATTTCAAATGGGCGGCGACCGGAATTGTAAATGCTGCAACGTTTACGAATGGTGGCGTTGCAGTCCGTAATAGCGGAGAAGTGATCCTTCACGGTAAATTTCCAGGACTACTTAAATGGCCGGGGGATTCCACTGTTTACAATCTGCCATTAAATACTGGTTATAGACCTTTTATTGCAAGATTTAATACTCAAACGGGAAGAGTACTAGGGTTAGATCAGTTACCGGCATCTGGTTGTGATCAATTTGCAACTGTTTCTGATGGACGGGATAACGTGTACCTGGGGGGAGATTTTTCAACAACTATAACTATAGCTGGAAATACTTTATCTAAGATCGGAGGTGAAACAGACTGGTATTTTGCCAAATATGGGCAAGCGAACTGCAATTGCACAAATGTTCCTGAACCCCTATTTTCGATGACAGCAAACGGTAAAAATGCAAATTTCAACTATGCGGGCAGCACTGGCATTACAACCTATCGCTGGGATTTTGGAGATGGCGATACTGCAATTACTGCCAATCCTGCACATAGCTTTAAAGACAGCGGCAGCTATATTGTATGTCTGAAAGTAACGAACAGTTGCGGCGATAATACCTATTGTTCGCAAGTTTATATTTACCCAACAGATGTACCGAATATTATTCAGGTTGGCGATGTAAGCATATACCCTAATCCTGTGAACACGGAATTTACGATAGACGGAATGGAGCCTGGAACAGTGATAACAATTTACACGCTTATGGGACAAAATATATACTCAAGCATATCAACTAAGAGCAAAGAAACTATTGATGTTTCAAAATACGCTGCGGATAACTATATTATTCAGCTTACAGATAAAAATGGCAATCGCATTACAAAGAAGATAGTTAAGGAATAATGCGATATATGTAACTATGAACAGAGGCACACTTTCTCTTCTATGCATTTTTGCCGGTATATTTCTATTGGCTGATAAAACCAATGCTCAAAGTTTTCAATGGGGCAAACGTGCCGGAAGTGCACAAAGTGTCAGTGAATCGAACTGGGAGCATGTCAACAGCATGGCAGTGGACGTTCATGGCAATGTATATGCATTGGGGCATGTTGCGCAAGACGGTATTAATGTTGATGGCGATGTAAAAACCGGCAATGGTGATTGGGACGTGGTGTTGGCAAGCTTTACCTGTTCCGGCTCACTTCGCTGGTGGAAAGTTATCGGAGGACCATCCAGGGATTTTAGCTATACATTATGCACAGACAAGCTGGACGGTGTTTATTTAAGTTGCTACTTAGATCGATCCCAGAGTGGCAATACAATTCATATAGATTCCGACACTACATTTTCAGGAAATTCACTTCGAGCAGTGTCATTGATCAAATATGACACAGGGGGACATTATAAATGGTTCAGAGCTCCCCAGGCAGATACCATCGGATCAAATTCTTATGGTTCATCCTATGAATTAGGCATGACCGTAGATAGTGCCGGAACTGTTTATTGGATGTGGCAAATGGGACCAAGCGTTTATTTCAACGGCACATTTACTGTTCCTGTCACAAACGATTATATTATTAAGTATGACAGATTTGGAGCTTTTCTAGGAACTATTGATTTGAAATCACTGGTACATGACGGACATCTTGTATTGAACAAAGCAAACGGCCAGTTTTACTATGCTGGGGTAGGTACGAATAGCATGTTGGTAAACGGTACGACTCTGACTAGTAGCAAGTTTATTGCTGCGTTTGATAAAAACGGCAATTTGAAGTGGCTGAAGCAGGGCGAGGCTAGATTCAATACAGATGGATTTGACGGCAATATAGGCCTTGACCAAGATGGGAATATTTATTTGGCAAGCAATTTAGAGGTAGGTGAAAAATTTATGGGATATGCTCCAACACTTACACATAGCGCCCCCATGATAACGAAATTGGACATCAACGGAAATTTCAAATGGGCGGCGACCGGAATTGTAAATGCTGCAACGTTTACGAATGGTGGCGTTGCAGTCCGTAATAGCGGAGAAGTGATCCTTCACGGTAAATTTCCAGGACTACTTAAATGGCCGGGGGATTCCACTGTTTACAATCTGCCATTAAATACTGGTTATAGACCTTTTATTGCAAGATTTAATACTCAAACGGGAAGAGTACTAGGGTTAGATCAGTTACCGGCATCTGGTTGTGATCAATTTGCAACTGTTTCTGATGGACGGGATAACGTGTACCTGGGGGGAGATTTTTCAACAACTATAACTATAGCAGGAAATACTTTATCTAAGATCGGAGGTGAAACAGACTGGTACTTTGCCAAATACGGGCAAGCGAACTGCAATTGCACAAATGTTCCTGAACCTCTATTTTCGATGACAGCAACCGGTAAAAATGCAAATTTTAACTATGCGGGCAGCACTGGCATTACAACCTATCGCTGGGATTTTGGAGATGGCGATACTGCAATTACTGCTAATCCTGCACACAGTTTTAAAGACAGTGGTAGCTATATCGTATGTCTGAAAGTGACCAACAGTTGCGGCGATAATACCTATTGTTCGCAAGTTTATATTTATCCAACCGATGTAGCAAACATTATCAAAGTAGGCGATGTAAGAATATATCCTAACCCAGTAAACGATATACTAACACTTGATCAACTTCAAGCGGGTATGTCTATTATCGTGTCTGACCTTTACGGCAGAATAATTATTAAGCACGTTGTAACAAATAAACAAGAACAGTTCAATACGGCTGACTGGTCGCCCGGCACATACTTTGTTCAGATAACGGATGAAAAGGGCGACCGATATAATCAGAAAGTGGTGAAGGAATAATAGTCGCGGAAAACCATTAAGTAGATTCAATAGACTTTCTGAAATTTCATCACCAGACCTTTCTTAAAAAAGGGACATTTTGAATATTCACACATACACGTAAAGCGTTTCGCAGCGATTGTGTATCAATATCTCAATTTGACAATGATCAAGACATGCGCAGATAGGAATGCTGATCAACCTTAAATTCATTACAATTATTTAATCCTATCTTGACGTTCACAATGTCTCTTTCAATTTTTGCGAAATTTTAGCGAGGTAGGCTGGCCTATGTATCACGGTTTCTCGCATCTTCGGTCGTATGAAGCAAAGAAACAATTCCGTTCACGTACATTGGGACAAACGCTATCCCAAGAAAGGAACCACCCTCTGTCCTATTCAATTGGGGATCAATATAAACGGTTTACAATTTAAGATCGGATTGAAGTTATATGCCACGAGAGAGGACTTTGGCAAAGCGATGAGCGGCAAGAGTGGCAGTAAAGAAGTAAAAGAGTTACGGTCGCAAATCAGCACATACATATCTAAGGCAGAAGCGACATTAGACAAATTGCTTAATCCTACACGAGAATCATTCCAGCGTCTCTTTAAATCTGAAACAGATCTATCGACATCAAACAAAACAGATGTCACCTTCTTATTCCAGGAATACATAAATAACCTTCATTCAGAAGACAGGATAAAGACAGCTCAGAATCTGGAGTATGCATTAAAGTCCTTTAAGCGATATAAGTCGCCGCTATATTTCGAGGACATCAACGAATCCTTCTTGAAAGGCTATAAGGCGTGGATGAGTCACAATGGGAATAGTAGTACAACCGCACAAATATATATGCGTAACCTACGCACGATCTTTAATAAGGCCATTAAGGACGGCTTTATATCCAAACGCTTCTACCCTTTCAATGACTACTCAATTGGCACATCTGTCAAATCTAAGAATGTCCTGTATCCTGAACAGGTACAACAGTTGTTTGCATACCAACCGACAACATTGAGGTCAAGGCGTGCGAAAGACTATTGGATGTTCTGTTACCTGTGCAACGGCATCAACTTCAAAGACCTTGTTTATATGAAGCATAAGAGTATTAAAGGAGATACAATCGCATTTGTAAGGGAGAAGACCAAACTGACAAATACTGTTGCCGACAAACAGATACGCGCGTATTTACATCCCGAACTAAAGCGCATCATTGAAACATGGGGCGTGAAAAGCAATGACCCTGACGATTATATATTCCCTATACTGCATGGTTACAATAGCGTTATAGATAAAGAGAAACGCAGGAAGATGATACAGCGGCAGGTAAACGATAAGCTAAAACTGATCGGCGAGGAACTTGGCCTTTCAACTCCATTGATATTAAACCTTGCGAGGCATTCATTCAGTACAAATCTGAAGCTGAGCGGAACGCCTACATCTTTTATCACTGACGCTTTAGGACATGCAGACGGAAAGATCACTGAACATTACCTCAAAACTATACCTGATCAAAAGATAAAGGAACTATCAAAATCACTATTAAACTTCTAAACTATGATACAGACAATTGAAACAATTGAAGATGTAAAAGTATTCTTCAGGCAATTATTGAATGAAGGTTTAAACTTTCATCCTGATACACCATTTCAAGACTATATCAATGCTGAAACAAGACAACAAACGTATACGGCTGAAGAAGCGGATGTACGAAATAAGCTAATGGACAAATGCTTTGATATTTGCGAAACGCTGGATGCCGACATCTATGAATTATGTATTGAGATTTTCCAGCCATTTTTTTAGATATTTTTTACTCGGCTAACGCTTCATTCATAGACGCATACGAAACTGGCTATTATCCCCTGCCTAATGTTTTGTCAGAGTCAAAATTGCCACGGTAGTATTGACTGTCAATCTTTAACGACATCAACGATTTCGACCTCAACAGTTCTCCATCGTGTATTATCTAAATCTTTTCTAAAAGAATGAGGTGGCTTTACGGTAAAATATGATTTATCATTAATCTTTTTCTTCCCATCTATCCATGTTTCATCCATTGGGATCATCAACAGCCCAAGGAAATAATCTAATTCTTTTGTCCCTTCTCTCAAAATTGAGAAGATGTGTTCGGCAGAGGTATATTCTTTGTTTTTCTCTTCAATTATTGAAAATCTGTCGCTTATTCTGTCCAAAAGCTTGGAAACTGAATTTTCCTCAACATCAAATATTCTTGCGATCTCTGACAGATTAATTGAATGCGCGTTCATGTTGTTGGACAATAACTCATTGGCTTTTGCCTTACCGATCTCATTTTCCTGGAGTTTGTCTAACAGGGAGTTTATTGACGAGGCATGTCCCTTATTGATTTTTTCCAAATACGATTCATCTCCTTTCCTTGTCTGCTTCTCTAATAAAATATCCTTTTTGTCCCAATCAATTTTGCATTCATCGACAAAATGTTCAATGATAGCATATACTTTACCGATAGGTAATTTGACTCCTTCAAAGGCTGTAAATTTTAATAGAGATTCGTCATAGTCACATTTTTTGCATCTCCTTGAAAATGATTGTTTTCCCTTTTTATAATAAACATGTCCGCATTTATAGCAGAAATACTCTTCATCCCACTTATACTCATTCAGAATTTCTAAAACAGCTTCCTCAGTCGGTATTATCATAAAACAACAGTTTTTCAGGGGACTAATCTAAGTAATTCCTCTGTATTGAAGCCCATCTTGTGCAGGATTTAATTGAGACCGATTGAATGGGAACTGGATGTTTATATAAATAAGGGTAAATGTTTAAGTGAGGTATGGCGAAACAGAATGCGGGGGGATTATACTAAGTGGTTACGATGACATCGATTAGACCTTTGTAAATAAATAGTGAATGTTTAAGTAAAATATGGTGGAGCAAATGGGGGGGAGATTATACTAAGTGATTACGATGACATCGATTAGACCTTTGTAAATAAAAAAAATTATAATAGAAAAATTTAAGAGTTATGAGAAGGATAAAAATTGTTCAGAGGTATTTTACCGAAGCTGAAGCGAAGAAAGCAGCGGCGTTTCAAAGGCAGAGTGCTAAGAAACGGAATCTGTTAGTAAGTAAGGTGGAGATTATACCTGCATATAGTTTATTTAAACAGAATGGATGGTTTAAACAGAACCCTTTTAAAAGTATTGGCCTGCCTGGTCCAGAACAGTTTATGGTAATTGTTCATTATAGTATTGAACAAGCATCTGGTAAACAAGCTATTAATATCAAGAAGAGAATAACAAAAGCAGTAAAAGAAAATAATGTTAGAAAGAACTTTTTCATTGTAACGCTTAACAGCTATCAATTGACATGTAAAAACTCGGGAACTGGCTTGACAAAAAGGGCCATTCTATCCTGGAAATATTTGAAGTCTAATTCTCCCAAAGGATGTATAGTTCTCAACTGTTCCCTTAATGCTCGTTTCGTAGCAGCCTAATCTGTGTTATAAAGACAATTTTTAAAATGACAGTAATACTGTCGTGGCGGAGCTATGCAATAATCTTAAGCAGTCATTATTCACAATTAAAAAATATAAAAATGAACACTAACTCGCAAAATTCTGAATCAAATCAATCTTCTAACTCAAAAAAACAACCAGTAATGAAAAACTTAAAAAAAATTGACAACACCGTAGCAAACAATGAAAAAGAGTTCTATTACGAATCCAGGATGGTTAATCCAGCAAAGATCCTGATACATCCGCTATTGGAGATCGCGGGTTATGACGCGCCGGATGATATATTCTGTGAACGTGCTAATCATTTTAAATTCTATGAAAGAAGTGTTGTCACAGAAGACGGGTATGCCATTACGCATCCCACCGACATCCTCGCAGCTCAGCAAGCAGGCCTGCAAGAAATAGAAGTCGTTATAATGAGGAAGGCAATGGTTAACGACATAATCGATTTTATCAGCTTTAAGCATGTATGGAAACACGGTAAGAGCCGAAGGAAGATATATGAAATGGCCACATTCCTTACGGAGTATGTATTAAATAAGGACAAGGAATGGCGTGAGCAGCAAAAGTCTCCTAAAACAAGAGGGATTGTCGCTGATACTATGGGCATATCAGATGGGAAACTCCAGACCATCATGCAGATCGGCAATAATAATCCGGAGCTTCTTGACCGGATAGACAACGAAGAAATAGGAAGTAAAGAGGCACTGGAAATAATCAGGCCGGTTGTGAAGCCAGGTATCGATAAACCTTTTGAAAGCCGTAAGCGTTATGCAAACTTAATAATATCGAATAACCCGGACGTAAGTAATGGTGAAAAGGCTAAGCTTAAGATCCGCTCTATTAAAATGGATATTGAAGAGATAGGCCTATTGGATGTTTTGTTTACACCTCACGCAACATCTATATATCTCAACGGTGAACATTTTAAGGAGGTAACTCATAATGTGGTTTCTGACAAAGGATATGAAGGTAAACGCGAATATTCACAACACCATACGCTTTTGCCTAATGATGACTCTTTTGATATTCAGTTCATTCTGAAAGGTCTTGAAAAATTTATTGATAACGATAACATCCAAACTAAAATTGCAGCTTAATTTATGAAACAGGTAAACTTCAAAATCGAAAGGCAAGGTATTACATCTGATGACCTGTACAACATCGCATCTTTCTTTCATGGCGTTGGTGGTATGTCTAAAGGAGCAGCGCTGGCAAAGTTCAGAACTATATACGCGACCGATTGCTGGGACATTGCTGAGAGAGCTTTCCTGCAGAATAGAAATAGTAATAAAGGTTGCTTTGACAATTTCGATTTCTTCAATCTGGATTTTAAACGAATTAAAGAAAAGGTTGAGGCCCATTTTAAGGGGCAACTGATATTAAATCCAGGTGATATTGATTGCGTGGTATCTGGTAGTCCTTGCCCGGGACAATCAAGTGTTAATCCTTTCCGGAGCAATTTCGATATTAGGAACTCACTTATGGTCAAGCAGATACGCTTGGCTGGCATGCAAGGCCTGTATGCAAAGACCGCATGGTTTGAGCAGGTACCCGGATTCTTCGATGAACCAATGAAAGCTTTAAGAATGGAAGTATTGGCCGCCTTAGAATCACAGACTGATTACACTTACACCATCAAAGTATTGAATGCATTGGATTATGGCTCCTATCAATCCAGGGACAGGGTGACGATCATCATGGTTCGTAAGGATGTCGGTGTACCCAGTTTCCCCGATAGCATTCCTATTGATTTGAATCAAGTTTCTGTAAAAGCCGTATTACCGCATATTCATGCATTTAGATATGGTAAAAACGGTACACCAAAATGTGCGCACAATAATGTAATCAATACAATGACCGCTTCAGGAGATAATCTATTGGTTTTTGACGGTGCGCGGTGGCGTAAGGTCAATATTATAGAACGTCAGCAACTATCCCATTTATATGGATATGACCTGAACGGCCTGAGTGAAAGTGATAGGGTTCGACTTATGGGGAATATGGTACAGATTCCTTTCGCAGCGGCGATAATGCAGCATATTCAAGAAGAGATACTTGATCCATATTATGCAACTGGTTTTTCCCTCGCAGCTTAAGTGCGAGGGCAATTTTGCCCCGCACTTGAATATTTAAAATAAAAAACAACGATGGAACAAGAGGACATAGAATACTTTTTATATCTGCTAATAGATAAGCCGGCTCAAAAGAAAAGAGATGAATTTCATAAGGAAAACGGCTATATATGGGACTTGTCGTATCCGGTAAAGAAAACAACTGATCCGACAATACTGGCAAACCTGAAACAGGCTCTTTCTAATATAGCGCTTGAATATCCGCTCCTTGAATTCAAAGGTTCTGATGTCATCGTTGGTTATCCCGGCGAAGAAAAAGAAAGCTTACTATTCCCGAAATCACTACCGTCTGCTTCCGTTGCAACAGGAAAAACATGGTCATTGAAAAGTGCAAGTATTCCTACGAAGAAGCTTAAAAGCCTGATAAATGACCATCTTCATGAAGCGAGGTCAACGGAAACAGCTGAAGGGATGAAGTTCACGGTACCTATTCCTCTATTGGAGATACTGGAGCACACGACAATTAAATAACTGTTTTATTTGATGCTCCTTCGTTTGTATGAGCCGGCTATGTTTATAGTCGGCTTTACTTTTTAAAGGTAATTAGTTCTTGTGGGGGCACACCTAATTTTTCGGCAAGAAGCATGATGTAACTTATGGTTGGATTTGTTTCTCCACGTTCAATGCGCCCTAATTGGTTGGCATATATATCTGCATCGTTTGCAAACTGCTCTATTGACTTACCCGTTTTAAGACGAAGCTCCCTAACCTTTTCACCAAAGGCCTTAATCGCTTTATCATCTTTGTAATGGGCACTTTTCTTCACCCTTCAAAGGGACATTAAAGCAGCAATACAGACAACCACATATATGTGTTTTATTGCCCAAAATTGCTATCTTGCTCATACAGGTTAGCCGAAAACTGAATAGAGTAGGCATTAAACATTTTTATGAATCAAAAACATATCCTTTATGCTTTAGCCATGCTGACAAGCTCTATATGTTATGGACAGGCAGCACCTGAAATTACGCAGGACAAAATCTTTTACAGTTACGTTAAAAGTTCAGGCACCAACTTGAAATCCGGGCAAACAGTGAAGGTTGATATTTTAAAAGATGATACGTTAGTTAAGCGTTATCTCACTGAAATCAAAGGTATCAACAGCAGCACACTTTCAAATACAGAACTTCGAGCTAAAATCACAGCTTACAAAGACACGATTAAAAATGAGTGTCTGCGATTAGACGACAATGCCATCTATAGTTCAAGGATATACATTTCTGACAACGTCAATTATGATGTGGCCACACATATCTTCTCTGTACGGACAGACCAGGACCTGTCATTAGGATGGAAATCCGATGGGACCTCACCAGACAGGGCAACCAAAGAGAATAGCATCTCTAATAACAGGAACGGGGTAACGTTGAATTTTTTGAATGTAAAAGAAAGTATTGACGGTATCACTTTCCCAATGGAGCTTGAACGTGCTAAGCAAATACAAGCTCATGTAAAGACACAAACATTCGCTGGTATTGCAATGGTAAAAACATACAAGCTTAAGAGACTGCTCTTCTTGTCTCAAAATCATGATTATTTAGGAGCCATACTTTTAAAAGTATCATTCTATTATATAGAGAACAAAAAGGATGCAGATGGCCGTTACACCCTGGGTGAAAAATTTCATGAGATACAATGGCCATCACAAATTGAATCACATTTAAATCTTGATTAACATGAAATCGCTTCTTTTGAACATGCTATTCTTATCGCTTGTTATGCATTCACTAACTGGATGCAGCAGCCATTATAAGGTATATGAAGATACCGATGCTAATTTCTATCCTGTTCCTGAAAATCCTGAAATATTGATATACTATGATGCTGAACGAAAAGGCTATTACAAGGTAATCCACTTCACATCACATTATGAACTATCGCATCCAGGCTACGGAGACATGTTCAACACAAAAATAGAGCCTGGTTATCATCTTGCCGACGGACAAGGCTATAATGGGTATGACTTTGAACATACATTTAAATCTGCCAATGATGCAATTAGCCAGGCATCTAAAAGCGGGAACATCTATTTTTTTAACCTTGGCAGTGAATATCAATTCCACGATGGCTCATTATATAGTACTAACCCATTTCACAAATTGAATAAAAGATAATCATGAAATATTACCTGGTTTACGTTGTCACAATCGCAACATTAATATTAAGCTCTTGTAAACAGACCGCGGAAAAGCTGGACAACTATGACATGTCTGAATTTTGCAAAAAATACTACATATTAAAATCACCATCGAATAAATCGCTGTACGTATTTATTAAGAAGAAATCACTGAAAGAGAGATTTCTTGTTTGGAAGGACTACAACTACAAAGAGTCAGGATTTGGCTACGTGTATGGTTATAAACTTGACTTGTCGGACGCTGTAAAGAATGGTGTATTTAATTCTGCATCGGAAGCTATAGAAAAAGCAGATGAGCATATTCCTACCGACGGTACCATCTTATTCTTATATAATCTGATTCCTTTGGGACATGGACAATGGGTCACAAACGGGGAATTACTTTCAGAACTTTGTTACGAGAGAAAGCCTGCCAATGTAGAATCTACCGTTAAGCCCATTCCTGCTCAAGATGAGAGGCAAAACTTCATTGGTAATAACAAGGATACTGACCTATTAGCTACAGAAAAAACGCAACAGCAGATAATGGCAGATATGACAAGTCCCCAAACTATAGATGCCCCCACCGATAAAATAGACAGCGAATTCCAAGGTTCTTGGAGAACATCGGCAGACGATAACTCTTATATCTCAACTACGTTCTCAATCGGGGAAGAGAAATCCTCATGGAGTCCAGGTAACGCACTTGAACTTGACTTCAAAAACCATGTTTCAGGAGATACCTTAATATTAGTATATGATTACAAAGACGTATCGGGTGCAGGATGGACGAGAGAGATTGAATATCCCGAACCAAATACTATATATGCTAAGTGCTATTTGACAGGAAGCAAAACTATGCACATTGAATATCAGAACAAACGTTGCCTCAACTCGTTTAAAGTGACATATAACGATAGGCAACTAAACGAAGTCTTCGGAAGTACACTCTATAAAAATTAAGGTAGGGGCACCAAACAAACAATCAATAGGGGCTGTAATCGGGAGACCGTAAAGCCGAAAAGCTGTACATATGTACGGCTTTTTCTATGTAGGAGAGTTTTCCCAATCGCTCTTGAAGCATGGTATCCGTATATCTGCTATACTCGCTTAAAAGAATTTGTATGATACATCCAATGCAACAGATAAATGAATGGAAGGCAGCGGCCATCCTTGGCTTCATTCCTGACGATGAAAACCCGTTATTCCTGTTCAACCGTGCGACCAAAGAAATGCTTGTCGAGATATTGAGTGGGGGCATCAATGTTGTTGAACTGGTAAAGTTTGAACTCAGGTCAAGAGGATTGAATGAGGAAGGCAGGTTTGTAGGCTTTAATTAAAACAACATGAACATTCTCAACCCATTTGATAAGGAAGGAAAGAAGGACATGGACTTCATTGATAGAAGTGCAATAGCCATCCTGTTCTTATTCTTTGTCGGCTTGACACTTTATCTATTCGTCAAACTGTTCAGCTTATTCAGAGTTAATAATGACTCCGCCGCGTCTTAATGTCTCAAATATGAGGTCATATGGACCGATATTGCTTGTGACAAGATATATGTTACCTTTCTATAGAAGCAATTAGCTGAGTTGTGCACAAAGGCCATTTAGGAGCTCGCCACCAACACGACATTCAAGTCTTATATAACAGCTACTTTATTGAACTGGACTTGACATTGAAGAAGTATGGCGCCGTTATGCAAGTCTGTGCTCTTATGGTTATAAACCGATACGTTCTGTCATTATAATTATCTGGAGTTGAATAAATAATGTGGCAGAATTGACTCCATCATAAACATTCAACTTATACTGCTGCGAAATGACGTCAAATGCCAAGAAAAAAGAAAGAGCAGCAATTTATTACCTATTTAATACCCAAGGGCATATCTGAACATGTAACCTTAATCGTAGATAATAATACTTTCTATAAAAACAAGATGATCTGGCAGCAGAAGTTCTACCATCTGTTTGAATATATCGCTTTACAGAATATTGATAAGGAATTGGACCCTACTGTCGATTATGTAAATATAAATATGGAAAGGATGGCGAAGACACTTGCTGTAAATAATAGGCAGATGTCAAAAATATTGAAGGATTGCGTAAACGCCGGCCTGCTGAAAAGGGACGGTATTATGAAGCAAGCTGTAAAGGTTATATCAGGCAAGAAAACGATATACACAGAACAAGGAAAATCCTATGGATACCAGTTTGTTACTATTTCTGATTTAACGGAGATAACTATTGCCGATAACCGTTCGATGTATACAAATAGCATACAAAGATTAAAAGTAATGACAAACTCAAGAGAGGACCTCAAAGCATACCAGGAAGTAATTTCTCAAATTTCAATCGATACGGAAGGGTTAGAAGATACGTTTAGACTGATCTTAGAAAATAAAGCACAAAAGACGAAATTGCTCGAAAGTTATAGGAAGTTTATAAGAGAACAGGAGACCAATAACAATCAGAAGAACAATTTTATAATCTGCACTATATTACCATTTGCCGGTATAATCGTACCTGAAAAAGCTATCCATTTCAGCGAAATAAGCGTGTCCCAAAATCCAGTTCAGTGTCAACCCTGCAGGTTTAAAGTAAGGTCATTTCGCAAGAAACGAACCGAAAAGATAACGGTCATGGAATCAGACGAGACAACGATTGCCAGGTGTAGAAAATCTATCTTCTCTATCAACGGTGGTTATATGGTTGCAAACAGACCTGTAGAACATTCTCGTGTATACTGTGATGTGACTAATCTTAAAAGGGAGTTGAGAAAGCATATCAGATTAGCAGGCAAAAAAGTTGCTGCAATTGACATCAGAAATTCACAGCCTCTTATTGCATGCATACTCATCAGAAATTACTGGCTTAATAAACAAGGATCGTTACCAGAAGATGTTGTACGTTACCAGGCAGCTTGCGAAAATGGCAGCTTTTATGATGAGTTTATGAAGGCATTGAACTTGCCTGATGAACTAAGGAGTCAATTTAAAGAGGATTTTTTCGGAAAGGTATTCTTCTCAATGGTGATTGAAAAAGATAATCTATTAAAATCAATGTTCATTGAACAGTATCCCAGCGTATGGGAAATGGCATGTGATGAAAAAGGTGGCCTGTATAGCAGGGACTATGCGGATTTCGCAAATAAGTTACAGAAGGTTGAAGCGACAATAATGTTTGACGGTGTAAATATGACCTTGATTCGAAATGGCATCAAGGCGTTTAATATTTTTGACTCTATTTATGTCACATCACGACAAGATTATCAGACAGCGTTGCAACTAATGAATCAAGCTTTCAGCGAAATTGGCCTACATCCATCGTTTAATATAGAAGACATTGAAATTTTGAATGAAAATTAAATGTCTCTTACCTTATCTGGTGAACCGTTATCTATTATGTTCTTAATTAACCAACCAAACTTATATGGCCTATATGAGTATATGTTGGATACTTTGCTTTCATTTTTCGTTCCGCATCCATCGAGCTATTTGCGGTTACTGTGCATTCGATGGTTTCTACTGCTCCGCTTTTCGTCTTATAGTTTACTGTTGCCTTATAGGTTTTCATAACATTTTTTAAAGTGACACAAATAACGGTAATAGTTCGGACTTAATATTATGAGGAACCAAATTTTATTTCTTCCAGCAGGTCAATGACATTTTCAACATCATTTAAAACATCGTTGAATTCAATATCTAATCCTGCTTGTTGCTGCCTCAGATAGTCAAAGAATATTCTGCGAATATTACGGCTCATTCTGTTCAGATCATTGTCCTCAACGAACTTTTGAATCCTATCAATCGATTCCTCTGTTAGTTTCTGCCTGTTTTGTTCTGCCATCGACTGAAAATAATCGGCTCATTTGGCCTCTGCAATGTCGTTTGCGAAACATTAGCGTATTTCCTATTCCACGTATCGCTGATCTCTTTTAAACTCACGTTTAAAAAAACAATGAACGCGAATGACCAATTGAAAGAATTTACAGGGACGGAGAACTACTACCAATACATGTTCGGAATGTTGATCACCGACGGAGTAAAGGCATTGTGTGAGCAGTTTGAATGTTGGTGGTTCTTAGATATTGTATGTTCCTATCAACCTGTATTGAAACACGAAGATTTTCAGGCATGGTCTCTTGGTGTTAATGAGGATGGTTCGGCAGTAGTTATTGGTACTGATGGAAACGACCGAATATTAAAGACGCAGGAAATTCCATACACAGATTTCAAAGCGAAGGAAGCGACTGTATGGTGTATTATGGGAGTTGTGTTGCTACCGAGTGAATATTAAGTTCATTCTTAGAAACAACATCCTACTCTTTAACGTATACGCCTTAGTCGTGCTTGTCATGTAAATCAAACTATTCTTATTTGATACTAAGATTTGTAATTTAGTATCATGAGAACCATGAAAAATCACTTCTTCAGTGTTTTAATTCTCCTGCTTATTATATTGAGTGGATGTTCAACTATTTCTCAATTTGATCAGCACGCTTACATTCAAACCACATCGGCAAAAGTGGATGCATTAAGATTGATGAACTTGGCAACTGAAAACTATTCCTTGCATGTGGTTGAAGTTAATTTTGTTACAACCCAGATTGACAAGGCCTATGAATATGAAAGGAATAGACCTAAGAATGAGTTAACGCTAAAGCTGTGGGACAAATTACGTGATACATCAGGACATCTGTTTGGCGGGTTTATACAAAGGTGGAACAAAGACGAAAAGTTGAGCCCGGTTTTTATCCGTGAATCTAAAAAGCAAGTAAGCGAGGCATTTGATATAATTGCTCAATTAGAAAGTAAAAAGATTAAACCTAAACAAGTACATCAATAACCATCTCATGTCAACTCTTGAATTCGATGAACTATTTGAAACATTAAAGGATGGTGTTTCTTCAATTGCTAAAGAAACTGTCGGCAAATATGCCGAGCAAGCAACCGCAGAAGGCCAAAAAGCACTAAAAACATTGAAGGGTGATTTAAAAAGTTGGACTGAAGATGCTAAGAACGGTGATTTGTCAGCCGCAGATTTAGATTTTCTCTTAAAGGGCAGAGAAGAGTTAACGGAAATGCATGCATTAGAACAATTAGGCATAGCAAAGATTCAACTGGACAAGTTCAAAAACGGAATAATAGGCTTGATCGTTAATTCAGTAACCGGCCTGCTCTAATCATCTTTGCAAATGAAAAGCCGACCACTTGTTGTTGGGTCGGCTTTCTTATAAAAGTGGGTTCGTTTGGCCTCACTTTACTTCGTATCCAAGTTCTTTTGCCACTTTCAGGAACGGTTGAATATTGGCCAATGTGAACTGATTACACACGACAACAGTTTTGTCCTTGAGTTTGATGACCTGCTCTGGTTTGGTGAAATATCTGTTACCTTTCTTTGCAATCACAGCCGCAGTTGCTTCATCCTGGAATATGCCAAAGCGCTTCAGCAGGTCATCAGGAAACATCTCTTTGAGTTTGTTATAATCGGTATCAGGATTATCCGCTACATATTGTGCAACAACAGCACGCACCAAAGGGCCTTTGCCATATTCTTGTCCATTGAAAGTAAGTTTTGAACTGTCTCGCCCAGTTGATTTGACAATTGGCTTTTGTACAGATTCTGTTCCCTTGTTGGCATCTTCAGTTTTGTCTTGTTGAAACGGCGGCTCATTATCAATTCCTGCAACAGTTTCCTTTGGCTCATCTGTCATAGATGTTGCGTTTGCGGATTCTGTTGATTCTTCGTTTTCCTGCTCAACCAACGAATAGGTTTTTTCCTCACCTTCGTGCTGTTCAACAAGTCCATCGGCCTGCAGTTTCTTTAAAACATTAAATAGGTGAAGACCAGCCAAGCCTGTTGCAATGGTGATTGCTGCTTTGTTTGACTTTGGATTGGTCTTTAGAAAGTCGAGTAATTTTTGAATTGCGTTGTCCATAAAATTGCTTTTAAAAAGCGAGTATATGGGTAATGGGCAGAGAAAAAGAGTTTTTAGAACGGTATTTTCGGTCCTTAGCGAAATACCCGCAGTTCTGTGGCAAATAACTTTTTGTTATTTACTGATAAGCTTCATGTGTTTATACATGTACAAATGCCAATATGGTCGAGAAGAATTCGATTGTATTCATTAGACCACTATGCTGGGTGGTATAGGTAAGCAGGCTATTGGAAAAACACGTTTTTCCTCTTTGTAGATAACTCAAGTAAGTGTGAGCCAGATTTTTGGAAGTGCATTTTCTTCAATTATTGCCTGTGTCACCAAGATTATTCGCACCAAACTATTTCCCAAACGACATCATCGTATAACAATACAAGGTGGTCGATTAAAAGATTTTGATCATGATAGACTCTAATATTACACCACACTTTTGGCAAGTTTCAGATACAGAATGTCTCATGTATTTTTGTATATTCAGATTCTGATCGTTAGCAGAAAAAGGTTCTCAAAGCCTACCTGTTTAATACAGAATAGAGCTTTGATATCCTCACATCTGCGTCTGATACTGCGGGCCAAATTGCCAGACTCAAATCATAATACAGAATCTTTCTGGATTTACTTGTAAAAGGATATCGACTCACGTTCTCAAAATTTAGGTTAGTTGCTTTTCCCAAATATGACTTGTATATTCCAACCGTATCTTTTTCATTTTCCTGAATCTCTTTTAGAATGTCTACAAGTATATCCAATAATGCTTGATATCCAACTGTTGTTTGAAGAATATTAGCAGGTTTTGTATTCTCAGTAAACTCCCAATAGCTAAATCCGTCAGAGCTAAATACATCTTTAACTGCGGTGAAAAAGGAGAATAATATGTCAGTGATAAAATTATCATTATTCTGTGCATAATATTTTCGGAATGGTAAGTTCGGACTCGCATTTTTTAATAATTCCGTGCGGGGACGAAATCTATCATTTTCTGCGTCTCTCAAGTTAGTGCATATTAAATCTATTATGGACTTAACCATCATTGCCTGGGTCAAGGGTGGACTTTGGTTTCGACCATAGTTACCTCCATGTAGTTTAACGCGATCAAAGAATGGTGATTTCTCAAAACTATTTAGTGCAAGAACAATTTGTAGAGCTGTCTTTTGAGGTGAATCGTTCTCGGTAAGCCCAAACAGACTATATACAAGACTTTGAGGTACCGATTTCTGTGTTCTATTGATGGTAGAAAAAACCATTGCTTGGAACTCAAGAGTGGGGTCAATAAAGAAAGTAACTATTAAATTAAGATTCATCAAATTCGCAAGCAACCTAGCAGAGTCAGACCGTTTTCTTTCGAGTTTATCATTCTTGCTGTTAGCCAAAATTCTGTTGATGTTTTCTATGTCACTTTGAAGCCTGTATATTGCTCGCTCTATTCCCCGAATTCTATGCTGTCCATCAATCACAGTTAAATATACGTCGCCGTCATGCCTTTTCACTTCAGAAAAAACCTTACTGCTCAGCCCGATTTCTATTGTTGTGTTAGAGATGTTATTTATTGATTCAATTACCGCACTTGGAATGGAAACCACTATGTTAGTTGGAAACAACGCATCGGGATCATTAATTAAAAAATCTGCAATTTTTTCAACCCTAGTATTTTCAACTCGTCTTTGAATCTCGGGATTGTAAATCGGTATATTGCTGTCATCGAAACCAACAATGAGCCTTTCAGTAAATTTAGTAAATTCCAGAACCCTATTGATCGCGAAAACTGCGACATAAAATTCCTGATTGTTCTGTTGAACCTTTTGAGCCTGAATGACATTATTATGCAGCATAACTATTTGCCGTATTTATTTTCAAGATGGTCTTTTCTCTTTTGTGCTTCCTCGTTGACAGAGTCATAGAAAGTATTTTCAAGCATTTTTTCCTGAAGCAAAAAAATATTTTTTGCCAAAGTAATAGATGTATAAACGGATGTTATCGAGAGTAAAAATATTACCAACAGCCACCAAGATGAGGTAAACGGATTATTTATAACTTGATACATGTAAAGAATTGCTGTACTGACTACCAAAAAAAAGAGCCAAAAAAACATTCTTGTCCTTAAGGGATAGGTGTCACTTATTCCAAGCTCCTTCTCTTTACTTTTGTCATACTTAAAAAGATATATACCTATTCCGCTCAATCTATTAAGGGCTATCATTGGTATCGAGCCATTCAATATGAGGTTTACAAATGCCACAAATTCCCATGGCTGCTCATGTCTGTGTTTGAATGCAGCATAGACAATGATTGTCAGGAATATTGTGATAGCTGGGATTATTATATTATTGACCTTCCAAAATGAAATATCTGTATTATTTGATAACTCAACTTCTTTTAGAAATTTCTTCTCTTCGGTAGTCACGATACTAAAACGCATAGTGAAATTGTGTTTTTACCTTAATTTAAGATAATGTTTTTTATATTTTGCAAAATTTTTAGAAATAGTTGTTGGGCAAAATTGATCTTTCCTCCCCTATAGGGACAAGGACGTAATTTCAAAGAGGAGATGAGAGCTTCTAGGCCTCCCCATATGAATGAAAATATCGTAAGCCCTTTTAATAGCTTAGCGTTAAATTCTGACTTTACGTTTCATATTCGTAAGCGGGCCGACATCATGTAGTACTTTCGTCAAATAGCATACTGTTATAATCTACAGACTGGATACCTGATGCAATTCTAAACCATGACGATATTGTATCATCAGTGGATCTAAAAAAGCTAAAAATCAGACAATGTTATTACATTGATTAGGTATGTCGACCAATGGACCATGAGTGGAGCAAATTATGGAATGATTATAGGCAGACATTATAATTCTTCCGTTAAAGCTCTGTCCAGAGCATTAACATAAATTGGCAAATTCTCAACCTCTATACCAAATTTTTTATCAACCATTATATCAATGATTGTTGCACCATCTATAAGAATAATTGGAACTGCACCTTTTTGTATGCTTACCGTCTTCGCGTCTTTAGAGAAAATAGATGTTGTGAAATAAATGCCTTGCTCGAATTTCCCTTGGATATCGCCTCTGAAAGACTGTATCTCTTTTTTCGATACCGTATTTTGCTTCCACCGTTTTGATTGAAACGCAACATTCAAATGTGTTATTCCTACTTTCAGCTTCCCATATCCGTCAATGCCGCCATCTTTAGAATACTGTGTGACTTGCATGTCCTTGAATCCATATACCTCCAAAAGTTTTTTTGAAAAAGCTTCAAACGTCTGAGGATCAATCTCCTTTAGCTGGCTAATAATTTGCAATTTAAACTCCGCAATATATTGCTGATGCTGCCTTTTAATCGTTTCGCTAATAGGATGTATTATCCCATTAGTCGGGTTGGTATTAACTGGTACATCTGGTTCAATTGATTCGTCTAACAACCAGAACCTTCCATCGGGTTGTATTTGATAATATTTATTAGGATGAGCAGTTGGAAATTCGACACCTTTGGCATGACGCCTAATTTCGACGGCAACTATTCCCTCCGGTCTCTCTGCGCGAAATCTATAGTAGTCCCACTCAATAATTTTCGCGTAGATTTCTTTAATAGATAGTGGCTTACCGACTCGCGTCAGCACAGCTATTATCGCCTCTTTTATAGTTGTCTTTGGCATGTAGGGATAGTCTGCAACTCAAAATACATATAATTGAATTATTAGTCAACTACTTAGTCTCCAACTACGTTTTTACAAAATTCATCGTCAAACGATAGATTATGGCTATCGTTCCATGAAGTGTAAAAATTCTTAGCCAGACCTGTTGCAAACGGTTTCCAGAGGTATCCTCTCATTGTTGAAACAATATCCCTATAACTGACATTTTCCAATATATCGCCACTGTACTCTCGGTCAATAAATTGATTCAAAATAAAATCAATTCCCAAAATTACATCCATTGGAGGATGCATAATTCTCGGTGCCCGCACAATTAGTGCTGAACCAAAGTCCATATTTTGAGCGTACAATTTTTCCATATTTCTGCCACCGAATGTCAAATGATACTCGGGCTCGATCAATGAGTACCGCTCACTCACAATTCTCTTATCTAAATGCCAGGAGGCATAATAATAGTTGGGGTGGTTGTGTTGTGTCTGTAACGTTATATCGAATCCATCAAGGCGAGTTAAAGGGTCCTGTATTTTGGCTGCCGGTTTCCGAATAGTAATGTTGTTTAACGATAATGCAATGTCGATGTGTTGAATTCCGTGGCTATTGCTAGCGGGAATCGTATGTGCTGGTGGAAAGTAGTTTCTTACTGTTATTTTGGGTGCATCATATGTGATGGTATCATCATCAACATCGCAGGAATTGCAGCATTCAGCTAGCTTGGCTAAGTCAATAAATAGCGGAGATCCATGTTCCTGAATGAATGATGTATTCAATTCTGTCAATAGCTTATGATGCCGGACCATCAATTCTTTTACAGCAATCATATGCTCTTCCTTTTCAGGCCAAAAATGTCTTTAATTTTATCGGCGTCCGTCGATGAAACTTTGTTTAATATCTCATCTTCCTTCTTTTTGCTGGCAGCAGTCCAGATATGGTACATGGATATATACTCCTTATCTTGCCAGTCAAAGTTCTTGTCCTGCCCTTTGATTAAAATGCCATCATCGCTATTTAGTGGAGTTTTAGTGATATTACACTTATACCAAAAGCTACTCTGAGAGTGGTGGTCAGGAATTGCAATGGGCGTAATATTGGTGATCTTCGTAACCTGCTGAAGGAGTTTGACTTTATCTTCAGCTTTCGAATTGCGTAATGAACCGCCTTCCGATATCTGACGCCACCATTTCATAATATCACCTATCCACCACCTGCTCCAGCCATCAGAAAAAACACCTTTATAACGAAAACTGTCAAAGGTTGCTTTAAGTGCCTCCCAGTCAGATTTTTGAGCATCAACACCAAGTCTTATCGCTAAGATATCTTCATCAATCAAAAGGCCTGGCTTAATGACCAGTTGTTTAAGGAGAAAGGCCGCAATGCTATGTACTGTTTTTGCCTCTGGCAATTTGTCAGCAACTTGAGTGATAATTGCTTTACTGTCTGAATTTAATAGGCCTGCGATACCAAGATTATCTCGAATAGCAGCTTTGATACGATCGTATCCTATGGCAAGAGATTCAAATTCTAGCAGATCCCTTTTGCATACCGAAGGTGACCAGTTCTCCTTGTAGAAAATCCTGTCGAATAGATCATCATTCGTGCTTTTGTCGTACATCTGTAGAAAAAGGTCATCGGTAGTGCACAATATGATTGGCCAATCTTCTAACTTTCCTTCCTTCGCAAGGTTGCGTAGCTGTTGGGCTAACGCCGGGGCATCATACATCAGCTCGCCTTCAGGTATTCTTAATTGTAGGTCTAGTAGTAAACCGTTAAAATCCTTTCTCGACTCGAATATGGTTTGTATTTGTTTACTCCAGGTTTCTGCAGGGAAAAGTTTGACCTTAAGGTAGTCCGTGGCAGATAAGCCTGCTTCAATGCCTCCAGCCTTATCTGGCTGGTCATCAATATACATATAGCGAGCACTCATGGTAATTAGTTTTCGACGTACAATGGTAACTCTATACTAATACAAGTTTTATAAATTCCAAAGGGCTCGTCAATAAAAATTTTACCGTGTCTATTGACAATTATTTGCTTAAGAATATGTAAACCTAGACCAGTGCCTGTCACTTCATTGGTTGTTGCAGATGAAACTGGTGTAGATGATGTATAAAATGCATCGAAAATTCGAGAATGGTACTGTTCTTCTATACCATCACCGTTATCGCAAAATGAAAGGACTAGTTTTTCTTCAGACTTGCCGCATTTGATCAGTATTTTTCCTTTTCTTCCGGTTCTTAGAATTGCCTTTTTGGAGTTGGAATACAGGTTTTGCAAAATGGTATTCCATTCTGACACGTGCATTGGTTGCGTAAGAAGATCCCACCCTTTGAATTCGGTCTTAAGCTCAATACCACGTCTTACCAGGTCTGACTTCACAATCTTCTCGAAAGCTTCTACAGCATCCCTAAGATCGATAGGGTGCAACTCTCGCAAAACGTTCTGAGAAATAGTTGCATCAAAGTATGCTGTGTAGGATTGAAATGAGGTAAAGACATCTTGCATATTGCTGAGGATAGAAGTTACCTCCGGGCCCAATTTTTTGCCTTTTAGATTTGTTATATAGCCACTGAACGACGGCGTGAATTGTTTCACTTCGTGTATGAACTCTCCGATCGTTAACCCAACACCGGCTAAAACCCGTAACATCTCCAGCTCACCAACAACTGTATTTGTCTGTTTGGTCAATGATTCAACCGCCTTATTGATAGTCTCTGTAGCCTTAGCTTTCTGTTCTTCAGTCTTATCATCTGCTGATAATGTTTCAGAAGCTTTTTGTATTTGAGAGAGGGTTGCCTGAACAGTCTGTTGGGTAACCGGAGCAGCACTTTTTTTATTGGCTTCCTTGTAGGCAGTTGATTTTTTGAACTTAGATACGAAATTTCGAAAGCCGGCTTCTATAGCGATCGAAACAAAGGACTGTAAGTTCCTGAAGGCTTCCTTTTCAATAATGCCCTCCCTTCCGGCTATCTCTTCAAAAAATATCTTTCCGCTGTCATTTATTTGTACAAATCCAATGAGATTATTGTTGGTAAAAGGTACGCCGCTTCCAATTCGTGTCTTTTTAGAAATCTCCAACCAGTCGTTACCTTTATCTCCGTACGGTGCAACTTTAAACCCATTCCGGTATATCTTTACGCCACCATCCTTTTTCAGATGATCCATGACACCTTTTAGTTCCATTTTGGAGACGTTCTGGTAATAAAACTCAGCTTTGTCGCCAATGAAGTAGTAAACTTTAAATACAACACTACTTCCCTTCAAGGCTTGAAATGGCCGCACTATATTACCTTTAGAATCGCTACTGATTTTGATTGTGTCTGACAATTTGAACTTTTTACTGTCCACTTTGCAAAAGCCATATCCATTTTTATCAATATAGCCGCTTATGACCAGAATCGCACGATCAAATATCATCGTCTGAACATCTGCTATCGGCTCCTTGTCTTTGTTCTGGCGAAAAGTAACCTCGAAAGCCTCAGATCGATCCTCCTGCACGATAGATTTATTGGAAACCTTAAGAAGGTTTGGCTGTATCAATTCGGACACATATCTATATACTCTCTTGATATCTGCTTCGCTCCAAGTGTCTCGCAGAAATTCTATAGTAAGAGTTGTGCCATGCGGCTTTGTTTTTGGCACAACTCTTAAAGCGTTGTTGACAGATGTAATTTCGATATCAGCTTGATATTTGTTCCAGTCTATAGTTAGCTGGTACGCCGTCTTTGCAGTCGCGGTTTGAGTGGTGATAACAAGACGTTCACCTAGCCGCTGAGTAGCAAACCGGCCAATTCCCTTTTTCCCTGCCCTGGGTCTATTGAATTTCTCTGAAACTGGATGATGTAGTTTGTCGGATGTAGCCAGCCTCATAAATCCTGAGATAAGCTGCTGCTTGGTCATTCCTGAGCCATCATCATCTATAGTTAAGGTGCCTCCCTCATTTCTACTAGCATCATAGAAAGTTACATATACATGATTTGCATCAGCATCATATGCGTTCTTGATAAGCTCAGAAACTGCTGTTTCCGATTTGCTTACCAATTCAACGCCAAGGCGGTTAATGATCCCGGCATCAACAGAAAAACGCACGTTCTCTACTTTGCTCATAAGTACTATTTAAAACAACTCAGCCCCGCTTCAATTTTGTGAACCATAAAGTCGAACCCTGTTAAAGTAATATTACGTCTAAGTTCCTCATCAATAAGCTGCAAACCATGGTCGATGTGCATCTTGATATATTTGGGTATATCCTTGTCTGTTTTATATACTTGGTAATGTGTGCATATCATAGCCAAGTAATGAGGAAAGTTAACACCAAACAAAACATTTCGGCTATATTCCTTTCCCTTAGAATCTTGCACATCCTTTACTGTGAACTTTGTATCAGTCGATAACGAATAACACATTGCCAATCTAGCTATTACATTTTCAGGGCCCAAGCCTAGTTTGCGAGTCAGGTCAGTAACAACTTCCTTATTGGCAGCGGATGTTTTTATACTAGCGAACGTACTCATAGATTTCTTTAGCTTGTTTGAACAACTGTGTTGGCTGTACCTCGATCAAATCAGAATGGTATTCTTCCTCCTGCTTTATGAGGTAAGCCTTGTTAATTTTTGGTACCAACATTTCAAATTCTTCATAGGTCATTTCCTTTTCGATTAGCGGGAAAAGCACTACCTGGTCTGAAATGCCGGGGTAAAAATCCTTAATGATATTATGGGAATGCGTCTTGTCAAACTTTTGAAGAGGGGAATCGATAAACACAGGAAATTGGATATTTGATTCATCAACTAAGGACTTCAGCAAGGCAGTAGCATAAAGTTGTTGTTCCCCTTTTGAAAGTGCTTCTTTGGCGATAACATTACCTTTTCGATCCAGCAGATGTATATCGATCAACTCGTTTGATATTTCAACACTAACCTTGTTTATAAAACCGCGCTTATGCATCAAGACGTTCAACTCCTTTCGAATACGACTTTCGAGTGATATTTTCTTTTCCAACTTCAGACTAACGAGAAATGCGTTTAATTCACTAATAAGTCTCACAGCAACTTCGTCTTTTTCTTTGTCCATGTCAAGCAACGCAATCTTCTTCTCTAGCTCACTAACCAACTTTGATTTGTTTGCATTCTCCTTCTGAAGGCTGCCGATTTCAAAATTCAAGTAGTTGATCCGCTCGTCAATTTGATCGATTCGATCATCTAGCTCAGTTTTTTGTTGACGAATTTCTCGTATTAGTATGTCATCTTCTTTCGCCTCTGCATCAGATAACTGGCGGATCACCTTGTTGAATGCAACACGGTTGTTTTTATAGGTAGATGTCAGATCTTTAAATGCCCTACTGAATGAATATTTTAGGTTGTTGTAGATTGCGTCAAACTCATGTTTTTCACTATCTGTAAAGTTTACCAGAACGGTTTTGGCAAGGTCTGCTTGATGTGCAATTGCAAAATGTCTCTCAATACTATCTGAGAAGGACTGAGATAGCTGTTTTAAAGCTGTATTGCTTAAACGCAGGTGTTGGAATTCTTTAGCAAGGTCCTTTTTTACTTTCTGGAGTTTGGCCTTTAGTACAGTTGGATCTACAGATTGCTTAGCCTGCAAATACTCTGACGCGACTTGTTGATAGGTTCGTTCCAACAGCTTCCCACTTATCGCAAATGGAGCTAGCTCCATCATCTCTTTTAATTGCTCACGAAGTTTTTCAGCTTCCTTAGCCAGCTTATCCTTTCTTTCTCTTAATAACTTAAGCTCGTCAATTGTTAGAGAATTCCCTTCCCGTATCAATTTTATCTGATACTGCTCCGACGAAGACTTAAGTGTAATTTTTTCATCTTTTAAAGCGGTGATCTGATCTTCATACTCCTGAATAAGGGTCAGACATTGTAATAGCTCCTTTTGCAATTGAGCGTATTTTTTACCTTCGGCACCTGAGACAGTATCCTTCCTTAGTCGTATTCTTATTTCTTCTAGGTTGATCTTAAGGTCCTCATATTTTTTTATACCTAGGACTTCAGAATAAGCCAAACTCAATTTCCGTTTGTCATCAATTGATTTCATCTCAGCTAAAGACACAATCTTCTCAGCATCGAAGAAGAAAAATTTAGCTATTTCCTTTGGTAAAATAAAATCGTTAATAAAGATATCAGGGCCAACTTCTCTAGTTAACTCATTCTCTTTGCCATCTAATAATATCTCTATCTTATCTTCCTGTCGCCTCAAATCGAATGTCCTCTTAATAATTAGTTCATCGCAAGACAAACTAGGAATGGAAATATCCGTAATGGCCAGAGATACGCTGTAGGAAGAATGCCCTTTAGCCTGAGCATATTTATTTAGATTACCAGCTGCGAATTTTTTATACCCGCCTGCATCATAAATTTCCGAACGGTATTTATCATCAACATCAATCATCAATTTTCCATACAAGCACCAAACTAACGAATTAAGTAATGTTGTTTTCCCAAACCCGTTATTACCGGAAATGATAAATACATTTTTTTGGGGATCACGTGGAAATACGACTTTTTGATGACCATAATAAATTTTAAAATCTTCAAGAGTAATATTGCTTATAAACATTGTTATTTACTATTCTTAATGTAGTTCTCAAGATGATTTTCCAAAACATTGTGCAAACCTCTGTTATTCATTAGGATTGTTTTCGTCTTTTGTATTTCCAATAGTTTATTTATCTCATTGAAATCGTCAGGATTTTCTTTACAGACCTCCCGCAAAAGCCGTTTCTCACTTGCGATACCTTCACTGACTGAATCCAAATTAATGGTTCGTCCATATACCTTCTGGTATATTTCAGATACATTATTTAGAAATAGGTTATCCCTGTACCATATCACCTGTATCGCAACCAACTCCTGATAAGTAATCAAAGGAGAAATTTCCGGCTGCTCGTCTTGAATGGCTTTTTGGGCCCTAAGAAGTGTTTCTAGCACTTCGGCACGAAAAAATGCTTTATACGGCCCCAGCGTTCCTTCTTTCTCAGTACCGTCACGACGTCTTCTCTCCCTGTATTTTTCGCTATCACGAGACATAGCCAACGTATCTCGCAACATAGATAAGGGCTCCATCCATTCTTCTCCGTTATCTATCAGTGCTTCCATGGATTTGTCTTTATTAACGACAGTACAAACCCAGCATCCGAATCTGCTGTTACCACAAGAAGGTGTCGTGATGTCTACCACCAGGGGGCAGTCGCCACCACTTGCATTATTATACAAGGTGACAAGTTCTCTATTAGATGCACCCCATGGAGATGGCATTTGCAATAGATATTGCCAAACTTCTTTAGTCAGTACATCTTTGATTGGCGCAAAGACAAATGCATTTGGTAGCACGTGCTTTCTTAGTCTTTGACCTTCTATACCATATTTTTTTATAGAACTGGCTCGTTTGCTGCTCTCATCGCTTCGTGTCCCCAGCAGAATAATAACTTCACCTTCTTCACTTATCGTTTCCAAAATAAATTTCGTCGTAGGATTGATTTTCATACGTTCTGTACACCACCTGAAAATATTATTAGGAGCCGGATACCCTTTGCCGATTAGGTTAACCCAAAAAGTATCTTCTAATCTCGGTGTGGTGCGATGAACCGTAATGGGCATTGACTTCTTAACAGCAGCCTTTTGTATCTTATCTAAGACTTTTTCAGTATATGCCAGAATTTTTGGGTTTTCTACCAATGTATTATTGCAGACAACATATATTTTTCTTTTTCTAAGTTCTGCCGGGTACTCGATCAAAGCGTACCACACTAATTGAAGTAGCATAGTTGAATCCTTCCCCCCACTAAAGCCAACGATCCAAGGTCGATTATTGTCATCCTCAAAATATTGAGCTTGAATCTCAGCGATGATAGATTTAATTTGATCCTGCATCAAAATGATTTGTACGTAAAATTACTCTTTGTAAATGCCAATTCCCATTGCCGGAGATATTACCGGGATTTATGTGAATTGCTTGTTAATAGCTACAATCCATTGCTTAAATATAAATGGATTATATGCATCCAATATTTTTATGCTAGGAGTCTTAGTTCTTGCACGGTACTGCTTACTGCATTAATGACAATATCAATTTCTGCTTTTGTATTAAATTTACCTAGGCTGAATCTGATGGTCGAAAACGAGTCCTCATCACTGAGCCCCATAGCCTTCAATACATGGGATGGCTCTACTGATGTAGAGGAACATGCGGATCCGTTTGATAATGATATGTTTTCCAAACCCATCATTACCGCATCTGCATCAGCGCCTTTGAAGCATATACTACAAACGTTATACATACGACTTAAGTCATTCCCAATAAGCCTGCTATGTTCAATATTCAACAACGCTCCCTGCAAATAGTCCCTCAATAACCTCACATTATAATCATTTATTGCCATCTCATGCTTTGCTAAAAAGGCTGCTTGGCCTAATCCTACAATATTAGGAACATTTAAAGTTCCACTGCGGATACCCTTTTCCTGTCCGCCTCCATGAAGTATGGATGCCAGTTTTACTTTAAATGGCTGTCTACTTCTGATATATAATACACCAGAACCCTTTGGTCCATATATTTTATGACCCGAGAAGGCCAATATATCAATACCTATAGCATTAACATCAATATCTATTTTCCCGGCAGCCTGTGTGGCATCTGTCATAAAATACGATCCGTTCTCATGCGCTAGTTTTGATATTTCTTTAATCGGCTGGATAACGCCCGTTTCATTATTAGCATACATTACACAAACCAATACGGTATCCGGCCTTAAAGATTTTTTCAATTGATCTAACTCGATAAGTCCGTCTTCGTTTACAGGCAAATAGGTAACGTCATATCCCTTAGCTTCAAGATGTTTACAGGTATCTAAAACCGCAGGGTGTTCTGTTGCGACGGTAATTAAGTGCTTGCCGTTATTAGCTTCGCTTTTCATTAAACCTTTAATACCGATATTAATCGACTCCGTCGCCCCCGAAGTGAAAATAATTTCGTTAGATTCACATCCTATCAATTCTGCTACCTGCAACCTAGCTTTCTTTACGGCTTCACTAGATGTCTGCCCAAACGCATGATTACTGGAAGCATTAGCATACTCCTCCGTCAAATAGGGCATCATTTTATCTAAAACCCTCGGGTCAATTCTTGTGGTCGCATTGTTATCTAAATAGATCATGGACTGAGCAGTTATTGCGATATATCACAAAGTAAATTCAAACCGCATACATAGTTTATAAATGATCTAAAAAAAATCCGGCTGACTAAACGAATCACATATCTAATCAAGTAAACAAAGATGCAACTAATGTTAAACACACAGAATATGTTGAACACATAGAATAAAAAGAAGTTCAAGGAAAGTTTACTGCGGTTTCAGCGCAAGTAAGATAAAGAACGAGTTGAAAAGCAACTATTGGGTACTAGTTTCTTGTTAAATGCACAAACTATAAAATATTTCTTAATAATTGAAAAACAATCAAAAGAACATAATAAATAAATAAATTCGAATTATTCCTTGTTATTCCAAAATTATTTCGTCCATTTGCGGAATAATCAGGAATAACATGGATGTAAAAAAATATACCGCTCGCAAACTACAACCGAAGTCTAAATCAGATGCTTTTTGGGTGCTTGAATTTAGACATCCTTTAATTAAAGACTCCTCCGGGAAAACTGGAAAAAAGATACGGAAGGGACTTGGAACCAAAGATGAGGTAAAGGCCGAAGAACTAGTCCAGCAAATGAATACGTTGCTCTCAGACGCGCAATATTGGGAGCCATCAGCTCGGCAGCTAGCCCAGCAAAGGCTTGATGCCTCGATAGTTGACATCTTTTACGAGGGCGTAAATTACCTTTTAAAGGATTATGAGTCAGTAAGAAACGGCATTCTTCCAATAAAAAATAGAGAAAGTGGATATTCAAGCGTTCTTCTCTTAGGCGCAACAGGTGCTGGCAAGACAACCTTATTAAGACAATTGATGGGAACAAACCCAATTACCGAGAGGTTTCCAGCCACATCAACCGCTAGAACGACGGTGTTTGACACTGAAATTATTCTTTCAGAAGGACTCTATAAGGGTGTTGTAAGCTTTTTCACCGAAAATGAAACGCGGCAAATGATTAAGGATACAATCCACAAATCAATGACCGAGTACTTTTCGCGGAAAGACGACCAGCACTTACAAAGGGTTTTTTTAGAGGATAAAGACCAGCGCTTCAAATTAGGCTATATTCTTGGGAAAATTCAAATTAGGTCTATTGAAGACTATGAATTTGATGAAGAGGAAAATGAGTCTATAATTGAAACGTTTATCGTTGACAACATAAGTGTGTCAGAGGATGAACAAAAAGGCTACGAATCGAAGATTAATGATTTCTTACAAGAAATAAAAAAAATTACTGCAGATGTCGTTCACGCAACTACGACCGAATATCTCGGAAACAATAGCCTATCAGAGGATGAGAAAAATATACTTGAAGAGATAATTTTATCAAATCTTGAAGACTATGACGGTGACGATCTGTATAATTTGATTGATGAAATCATCGATGAAATTAAGGCACGTTTTAAACAGTTAAACACCATTGAGCTAGTAACTGAAAAATTTGGTTGGCCGATTCACTGGCACCTTGAAACATCAGATAGGAGTGTTTTTTTGCAGTCAATTCGCTTTTTTTCGAGTAATTACTCCGCTTTATTTGGAAAATTGTTAACTCCTTTAGTTTCTGGCATGAGGGTTGAAGGGCCCTTCAAGCCTGATTATTTAGACAATATACCGAAGCTTGTAATTTTTGATGGCGAGGGTCTTGGGCATATATCAGATACAAACACTAATCTTCCCTTTAAAACAATAAAAAAGTTTGAGGCAACAGATGCTATCGTGCTTGTAGATAACTCGCAGAATCCAATGCTTGCCACATCATATGCGGTTATCAAAAGTGTGGCTATAACTGGACATTCAGACAAACTGTTTATCTGTTTTACCCATTTTGATGCTGTAAAAGGTGATAACTTGCCGAAGCGCAGCGATAAAATAAACCACGTTTTTGGATCCGTAGACCATTTGCTAGGTAGATTAAAATCGGAAATGGACTACGAGGTCAATAAATTTTTCATTGATCAGCTCCATAAATGCTCCTATTACTTAGCGAACATCGATGAAAAATTAAATGATGATAAGAAATATAAGCCCACTATAAACGATCTAAGAAAATTTATTAATAGTCTGGAACTTGCGATTGTTCCGGTTCAAAGTTCTTGTCAGCCTACATATGATATTTCAACATTGATATTCAAAATCAGAAAAGCTGCAGTTGACTTTGACACGCGCTGGAAGGGCTATTTGTATGGCTCTCCTGCCATTCCTAAAGAACATTTCTCGAGGATTAAAGCCTTGTCGTTGAGGCTTGGATACAGAGGAGATACAGAATACAAAGAATTGATGCCTATCTCAGACTTTGGTAGCTATTTTAATAGCCAAATCAGCAATTTTTTGTCTTCACCAGCAGACTGGCATCCATCCAATCCGACTGATGAGGAAAAGCAAAAATGTATCAATGATATTAAACAAAGTATCAGTAAGAAAATGTTTGACTATGCTCTAAAGGCTATTAAACTCAATAAGATTGCGGAATGGCAGAATGCATATAATTATAAAGGTAAAGGCTCTGCAGAATTGAGAGCAGCAGAAATAAAAAAGCTATACAATGAGGTTGCCCCCATACCGAAAGATGAATTAACCCAGCAATCAAAGCAATTTCTGAAGGATATCATGGAACTAATAGTCGCTGCTATAAAAGAAAGTGATGGGAAAGTAATTTCAATGTATAGCGAAATGAGTTTGTAGCAAATATTAGTGCAATAAAAGCCGATGGCACTTTGGATGGACATTTTTGTTGAATACTGTAATGATAATATTGACAAGACAACAAAAGTGACAGAATTGCATAACAGTTAACAAATGAGGCCAAACGGACTCATATTATTTGACTATAGAAACTTCAAAACAGGTTTATTGCAGGTTTCAGTACGAGTAAAATTAAAAGAAAGTTGGTTATTCCCGTAGTTTATATCCATCTAAATTTTTTTCTTGAAATCACTTCGGAAAACAGTCGTTACAGAGTAAATTAATGTTGTAGTATTAAAATAAAAAACAAATTTTAGCCTCCTTTTATCGTCTACGCTTATATATCTTATCAAAGTTTTCGCGTCGGTTTCAAGCTCCCCGTCTTCAATAAACAATGCTTGAGTAAGATACTGAATAACTGACATTAAATTCTGAACTTTAGCCCCATTTGTACCTGTGGACAAGTTATAGCCATCGATTTCGAAATGTTTAAGAAGATGAAATAACCCGCCTGTAAAATCATATTTTTTCCCATTCCGGCGAGTTTTGTCAAGTTTTCTAAACCAATCAATTCTAAGTATTTTATCAATTACAACACCATCTTTAAGTTCTACCACGTAGGCATGCACCTCATTTGATAATCTTCTTATTAAATCCTTCGTTTTGGTATAGCCAAAAATCGGTCTTGTCCTAATAACGGCATGCAGTACACTAACCGCATTACCACTCCCAAAATTTAAGGGAAAGGTTGCGTTTGCTTTATGAAGCACATCTTCAAGTATACCCCAAAATATGTTTGTGCCTGCGATGTAAAAAGTCCTATCGCCTATAATTATCTCTCTATAATTTTGAATAGGTACACCCATGACTGCCCAATTTCTACCTTCATGGTCTCTTATATCATCAGCCTTTTGTTCGAGATATTTTCTGATGGCTGAAAATCCTTGACTATTCAGTTGCATAAAATTCATTTACTATAGATAATAGCTCTCAGGAAAGATAACGTACAAATATGAAAAGTTATTCACAGTGTACTATAGGGCACATTATGTTGTAGTACCGTGGCAGCAAAAAGAAAAGCAGTTGCGTGGTTTAATAAATAACTGCTTCATTTTTTCAGGACGTCCAGAAACGAATCGAACCTGCACTCGGTTGCTGGAACCAGATTTTGAGTTGCAAGCCACTCCTCCTTAGCTCAGTTGGTTTGAGCACCATGTCCGTCTCACAGAAGTCCACCAGGAGCGTTTCATCATTACTGTAATGATAACATAGTGACAAGAAAACAAAGGTGACAGAATTGCCACAAAAGACTTATAAATTGAGGTCAAATGAACTCAAACATATGACTAACGAAACTTCAAGACAGGTTTATTGCAGGTTTCAGTGCGAGTAAAATAAAGAAGGAGTTGCAAATGAATGCAACTCCTTGTAAATCAGTGCTCCCCCTTCAGGACTTGAACCTGAGACCCCCTGATTAACAGTCAGGTGCTCTAACCAACTGAGCTAAGGAGGAGTGTCAATTGGGATTGCAAAAATAATCGATTTCTCATTTCTACAAAATCTTTCTTCAGTTTGTTCCCAAATATTTTAAATTCTTAAGTATCAGGTTAATGTCTGCCCCCGGGGTGTATTGCTGCGCGTATACGCTATCCATCTGCATTCGCACATTTGCAGCCGGCTTGTAGCCTTCTATCATATAATACGGCGGCAGCACTCCCTTCCTTATCTTCGGCAGGTGTGTTACCGCTACATCATTGCTATAGCCGACCCATGTACGGGCGCCAAACAGTACCTTGAAACAATTGGTAATAAAACTGCCCGGTTTTCTCACCAGGAAGATCATTATTGGTGATAGCAGTAAAAAAATAAGGCTCATCCCTACATCCAATATCCTCTTATTACGCTGGTGCGAGAATTTGGCCAGGTTATAGCGTTTGTCAAGCGTATATAGGTCGCCGGCCGTATGGCTGCTGTTGCTGCCTACAAAGCTGTTGCTGCCGGGCAGGTGTATCTTATATTCATAGTCACCCCCACATTCCTGCATACGCTCCAGTATCTCTGTATAGCTTAGGCCGTTTACGCAGAATATCACCTCGTTGATGCCGGCTGTATATACCAATTGCCTCATCTCGTTAGTAGTGGCCAGCGCATCTCCTTTATTATCGCCGGTGCTGATGCGCCCTGCAAGTTCAGGCGCATAGTGTACGCGCTGCAGGGTTTGCGCAGTTTGAGTGTAGGCGTCTTCCGATGCTACAATAATGGCCTTGCGCGGCAGTTTATCGTACGGTATGAATTTAAAGATACCCAGTCGATATAATAGCTCATGCAATGCCAGCAATACCACTGTTCCGGTAAACCCGCTGAATATGATAATGGCCCTGGAATAGCGCAATCCCGGCTGCAGCAAGCCATAGTAGGCAAGTATTATTACCGTACCTATGATCATACCTCGTATCACACGTAGCGCCCTGTACGATTGGTCATACACGCCGTTCATATACAGGCTAAACAGCCAAAGCCCTATATACACCGGGAAGGTGGCAATTACTGAGTTCAGCGGTATAGGGCTGATGTTCTTTACATGCACCACCCAAAACTCTTTGATGAACCAAAGTGTTGCCAAAAGAACAAGACCATCAAACAAAGGCATGCGCAACACTTTTAGCACCTGCTTGGCAACGCCCAGTATGGCCCTTAGCACAATACCTATATTGATGAACAGGACAAACAACCTTGCATTGCCGGCACTGTAGTGCTTCTTCACAAAGGTTACCAGTGCCTCGTTGAATATCCGCACATACGATAGCGTTGCTTTCCTTGTGCTTTCTCCCTTATAATGTATTAGTGTTGCGGGTGGGTAATAGATATTCTGATAACCTGCTTTCTGTATCCGGTACGACAGGTCCACATCTTCGCAATACATAAAGTAGTCCTCGTCAAATGCGCCGCCTATACCGGGTAGCAAGCTTGCCCTTACCATCATGCAGCACCCGCTCAATACATCTACAGGAGCTATCTCATCCGGGCCAATATGCACCGCATAGTATTTATTGAAGTAGGGCGATCTGCTGAATATCTTATTGATTCCCGTAGTTTTAAAAATAGCTACGGATAGCGATGGAAAAGATTTCTTACCGTCGGGCGCATATTGCCCGCGCCCGTCCAGCAATTTCGGTCCTATGCTACCTGCCTCAGGGTGAGCATCCATATAACTGAGCATCTTTGTAAAGAAGTCTTCGGGCATCACCGTATCCGGGTTCAGGAACAGGATATACTCGCCCTTTGCAATAGCTACTCCCTGGTTATTGGCTTTTCCGAAACCAACGTTGTCTTTATTTTCTATCAGTATTACAGACGGAAACTGCTGCCTGATCATCTCATTGCTCCCGTCTTTAGAATTATTGTCTACTACTATTACCTCTACATCTATCCCCCTGGCAGCCCTCAGCACGCTGTGCAGGCACACCTCCAGGAAATACTTTACATTATAGTTGACAATAATTACGGATATCCTCATCTGTACTACGGAATTGCGAATATAAGCGCAGCAGGTCTAATAACGAAAAAGCCGCCCGCAGATTGTGCAGGCGGCCCATATATCCCGGCGAGTTTTAGTTCACGAGGTAGATGATATTTGTTTCGTATTTGTTACTGTCTGTTTCGTTCGATGGCATCTTAATGTATTCTTCTATCCTTAATTTAACCGTTTTGCCTGCTGCCTGTACATGCTGCATCATAGAACTATGAGCAGCGCCCATATTTTTTGTATAGGGCCCTACGTACACCATTTTATATCCTGCTGACTCCGGTACTTCTGCTATGGTACCTCCCTGGAAGGGCGCGTTACTGCTTACAGGAAAACATGCCGCAAGGTCTGCCTGTATATTTGCTTCATCCCAGTTATAGTACAAAGCGCTCGCTGGCCCATTGATCCTTGGCCCTACTTGCTGGCCCAGTAATGCATAGCTGTCCATAAAGAACTGGTGCATATCTGTCCATTTCACCATTTTACGTATAGCTGCGTAGGTATGTGCAGGGAAGGTAATATCCGTAATAGCACCTACTACTGCCGTATCATCGGCATGCGCCTCAGAGTAGGTTTTCAGCAGTTCCAGGCCGCGATCAAACTGCTTGCCCAGCATCTTGCCTACACCCATAATGGCCATAAAACCGCGCTCCATAAATTTCAGGTCCTGGTGGTAGTACCAGGTCACTTTGGTTTTGCCACCTTCTGATGCTACTTTATAATAGCCATCCGCTTTAAACTGGTACGGCTTTTTAAAATCCATCAGGTATTTCATCTCTCCATCGCTTACACCATCGTTAATAGTTGTTCCTTCTCCTATTTTGTTACCCATATAATGGTATGTGCTTCCTTTTTCTCCATCATTGCCTCTTACATCCCATTTCACCGTGCTGTCCATTTCCAGCCATGGATTCCAGTTTTTCCAGTTATTAAATTTTACGATCTGGTTGAATACTACAGATTTCGACGCATTAACAGTAGTGCTTCGTTCTACACTTACTTCTTTGGATGCAAAAAGGCACAAGGCCAGGAAACCTAATCCCAATACCAGTATCAGGATGATGATAAAACGTAATACTTTCATACGATGACGAATTTTTACCAAAATATAAAAATTTATTTAAGATGTATAATTCCTATATAGGTTTAATCTTTTCATAATACCATATTCTATATGAGATAGTGGGCGTACCTTTGCACGATGAAAAATATCAGGAACAGCAGCCTGCAAGACCTGGAAGCCCTGTTTAAGGAATGGGGTGAGTCAAAATTCAGGGCAAAACAGGTGTATGAGTGGATTTGGCAGAAACATGTTGGGGATTTTTCGCAAATGACCAATTTGTCTAAGGCGTTGAGGGATAAGCTGTCTGAACAATTTACTATTCCTAAGGTTAGGGTCCATCATAGCCAGTTTAGCAGCGATGGCACCATCAAAAACAGGCTACAACTGCACGATGGCCATTTTGTTGAAAGTGTACTGATCCCTACAGAAAAAAGGATGACGGTATGCGTTTCCAGCCAGGTAGGTTGCTCCCTTGCCTGCAAGTTTTGCGCTACCGGTTTTCTACCGCGCAAGCGCAATATGGATTTTGACGAGATCGTAGATGAGGTTACGCTGGCCAATGAGCAATCATTACAACACTATGGCAAACCGGTCACTAATATCGTGTTCATGGGTATGGGCGAACCTTTGCTGAACTATAAAAATGTACTGAAGGCAATAGACAAGATCACATCGCCCGATTGCCTGGGTATGAGCCCCCGCCGTATTACCGTTTCTACAGCCGGCATTTCTAAAATGATACGCCAGCTGGGCGATGATGGTGTTCGTTTCAAACTGGCATTGTCGCTGCACGCTGCCAATGATACCAAGCGCGATAAGATCATGCCCATCAACGAGACCAGCAACCTTGATGAACTGGTAGATGCGCTAAACTATTTTTATCAGAAGACTAAGAACGAGATCACTTTTGAATACATCCTGTTCAAGAACTTCAACGATAGCGCAAAGGATGCTGATGAACTGGTGAAGCTTTACAGGCGCGTACCGGTAGATCTTGTAAACATCATCGAGTATAATACTATTGATAAAGCTGACTTTACAAAACCGGAAGATGACGTGACTGAGTCATTTATGCGCTACCTGGAAAGTAAGCGTGTTAATGCCCGCCTCCGTCGCAGTCGTGGTAAAGATATCGATGCTGCTTGTGGCCAGTTAGCCAATGTAGATCACGAAGTATCGCAATAGACTGTTACTCTTTATAGAATTTATGGCTGAAGCCATTACCTGATTGTAGCAGGTATAAACCTCGCGGCAGATATTGTACCTGCAAGGTTACAGAACTTGCAGTGCCTGTATTACTATCATATTTCATAACCCTGCTGCCCATTGCATTATAAACCACAATGCTGCCTAAGGGGCCGTCAGATACTATATGCAATTCATCTTTTGCAGGATTAGGGAATACCCTGATCACATGATCTTGCTTCACTTCTGCAATATTTGTAGTAACACAAGGCAAGCTATCTATATATCGCCAAACCTCGTTGTCAAAGGAGGAAAGCGCTAATAAAGGCGTACCTGATGTTTCTCCCTGGCGTATTACCACCATTTTCCGGCTGGGCACCACGTAAATCTTCTGATCATTTTTACCAAGCGCACAAAACATATCTGCAGGAGCATTGGGTACAATAGCCCCGGGAAATACCAGCTGTGTTTGTGGCAACATGCACGATGCTTTACCATTCAGCCACCACAAATAACCGTAAGACAGATTGAACGTCTGTGATGTATGGATCATCGCGTTATAGTAGGCGGTATCGTGTAATACCGTATCGTTGTCCCAAACGCCTTTATTGAGCATCAGCAAACCAAAACGCGCCATCGATCGCGCATTGCTATAATATACCCCATTATACCACAGTCCTACCATACCAATGTGGCTGCCAATAAACGAATTAGTAGCAGATGTATAGGTAGTCCCGTTTACTTCACTCACTATTGATTCCAGCTTGCGATAGGCACCTGTATGATAAGCCCATCGGGTGCCTGCATCAGCTTTATACTGCAGGCAAACGGGTGTGGTATCTTCGTTGGTACATCCACCCGTTGGTGTGTCATCCAGCCCACTATTCATAGTAAGCAAATGCCTCACTGTTACCAGGTTTTCTTTAGCAGTCGTTTCGCTGGTCCATCCCGTACCAAGGTATTGAGATGCGGGATTATTAATATCCAGCAAGCCTCTTTCCTGCGCTATACCCACCATCATAGATGTCAGGCTCTTACCTGCCGATGCCCAGTAATGCACAGAGTCACGGGTATAAGTACCGAAGTATTTCTCTAAAACTATTTTGCCGTCTATTAATACTATAAAAGCATCTGTACTTTTTTGATCCAGGTAATTGTATAAGGAATCTATCCTGTCCGGGCACCATCCCTGCGAGGCCGGGCTTAATGTATCCCACGTGGTTCCCAATTTGGGCGGGAAATAAGAAACCTGTGCCTGTGCTGTAATGCACAAGAATAGCAACGCTGAAAGAATAACATGTAGCATTATTTTCATTTCTGTCTTTCCTATTTTAACCTGATAAAGTTATCAAAGTTTAATGGCGACTTTCTTAATCGCTATCTTTAATTATGGTTACCACGAAAACAGCCCGGGAAATTGCTTTATCATTTGAAGGTGTAACGGAAGCCCCGCATTTCGATCTTACTTCTTTTCGAATCAAAAAGGTATTTGCTACCATGAACGAGCAGGAAAAACGAATGACGGTAAAGCTAACACCACTCGATCAAAATGTGTTCTGTAGTTTCGATAACGATGTTATTGCCCCGGTACCAAATAAATGGGGTAGCCATGGGTGGACACATGTGTTTCTGCCAAAGGTGCGCAAAGAAATGCTTAAAGACATCCTTACCGTAGCTTATTGCACAGTAGCGCCCAAAACCCTGGCTGATAAATACCGAATTGACCCGGATACGCAATAAAAAAAGGCCCGCTATGTTAGCAGGCCTTCCAATTATTTCAATAACACTTAGTTGGTATCGTATGCCCATTTTATATAGGTAGCGCCCCATGTAAAACCTCCGCCGAATGCTGCCAATACTATATTGTCCCCTTTCTTCAGTTGCTTTTCATACTCCCACAGGCACAAAGGTAAAGTACCGTTAGTAGTATTGCCATAGCGCTCAATATTCAGCATTACTTTTTCTTCCGGCAGTCCCATCCTGTCTGATGTTGCTGCAATAATACGCTTGTTGGCCTGGTGCGGCACCAGCCATGCTACACTTTCGGCCGTAAGGTTGTTACGTTCCATGATCTGTGCCGCTACATCAGCCATATTCTTAACTGCGAATTTGAATACGGTCTGCCCTTCCTGGTACACAAAATGTTCTTTATTCATTACCGTTTCTACAGTAGCCGGCTTTACGGAACCACCTGCCTTCTGGTGCAGGTGTACACGTCCCGAGCCGTCACTTTTCAAAACACTATCTACAATGCCATATCCTTCGTTATTAGGTTCTAATAACACGGCACCGCCGCCATCGCCAAAGATGATACAGGTTGCGCGGTCTTCATAGTTCAGTATAGAGCTCATCTTATCTACACCCACTACTATTACCTTTTTATACTTACCTGTTTCAATAAACTGTGCGCCGGTATTCAGGGCAAATAAAAAGCCGCTGCATGCGGCATTAATATCAAAACCAAAAGCATTCGATAATCCTGCTTTATCCGAGATAATATTGGCTGTAGCGGGAAACTGGAGATCTGGTGTTGTTGTAGCACAAATGAGCAGGTCTATTTCTTCAGCCCCGATCTTACGTTTTTTCAGCAGTTCTTTTACTGCCTCTACTGCAATATCAGAAGACCCCAAACCTTCGCCCTTCAATATCCTGCGCTCTTTAATACCGGTGCGGGTGGTGATCCATTCGTCTGTAGTATCTACGATCTTTTCAAGCTCTGAATTCGTCAATATATAGTCAGGTACATACCCTCCTACTGCTGTAATAGCAGCTTGTATCTTCTGCATTAAAATTTATTTATGGATGCAAAGTTAGATGTTTAGGAAATAAATAGTGTATAGGGTATTTTGTTAAAATTAATATAACTTAAATATATAATCTACTATCCAGCATTTATTAAGTGCTCATGCCACCACAAGCATTGATCACCTGGCCGCTCACATAGCTGCTCAGATCACTTGCCAGGAACAGGGCTACGCCGGCTATTTCTTCCGGTTTGCCGAATCTTGCCAATGGTATTTTTTCAAACCATTTTTCCGCACCACCGTCTTTCAGGTAATGGGTCATATCGGTTTCTATGAAGCCGGGAGCTATCGCATTACAGCGTATATTCCTGCTGCCCATCTCCTGTGCTATAGATTTTGTGAATCCTATAATGCCTGCTTTAGAAGCTGCATAACTGCTTTGGCCACCATTACCCTCTACACCAACTATACTACTCATGTTGATGATGCTGCCGGAGCGTGCCTTCATCATAGGCCTGATCACCTGGCGGGTAAGATTATATACAGATTTCAGATTGGCTTGCATTACATCGTCCCATTGATCGGGTGTCAGGCGCAGCAACAGGTTATCTTTTGATATACCCGCGTTGTTTACGCAAATGTCAATTCCTCCAAACTCCTTCACTACATCATTTGCCAGCTGTTCTGTAGCCGCATAGTCCCCGGCGTCGCATTTATACGCTTTTGCTTTAATGCCAAACGCGGAAAGCTTATCCTCTAAAGCTTTTGCCTTTTCATCTGATGATAAGTAAGTAAATGCCACATTTGCCCCATTTTCTGCAAATTTTATGGCAATCGCCTCTCCTATGCCGCGGCTCGCCCCGGTGATTAAGGCTACCTTGTTTTCCAACAGTTTCATCTATCGGTCGTTATTTTGGGCGCAAAGTACTAATAAACCCCTGAAAAGTTAAAAATTTAACTCCTCGCCCTCTTGAATTTTAAACAAACGTGCGCTCTTCGCTTGTAAACTGTTGTGCCAAAATCAGCCCGACGTAAAGGTTACATGTATGTTGGGTTTCTTTGCTAAGTTAACTGGCTATAGCACTGAGTTACGTTATAGCAGCTAAACTTATTCATCTTCAAATAGCTATCATAACAATAATGGCATGTAATGAATAATCAATGTTATTGATGCAAATTATGATCGAGTGATAAAATCTATATTGCATAGCCTTTAAGTTGCCTGATTTGTCCTATTGTTGATTTCTTTCGTAGAACTACCACTACAAATGTTTCAACCCAAACCCAACACTCGTCAGATCCAGAAAAACATAACTGCTTGTTTTCTCGCGCTTTGTGTTTTGGCGCTCTGTCCCGCTCCATGCTGGCATATATTTTTTAACCTCTAGAACAAAAAAACAGTCATGAAAAATCAACAAAATCAGTCACAAAACGACGAAAGGACACAACAAGCAGGTTCCAGGAATACAGAACTGGATCAAAACCAACGTAGCGGCACTAACACAGGAACAGGTCGCAGCCAGGATCTGGACCAGGACTTAAATGAAGATATGGACCTGGGTAGCGAAAACGAAAATCGCAGTGGTAAACCATCTCAACAATCACCTGGCCGTAACAGGTAGAAAAAGGAAGTTAATCTTTACGGGGCATGCCTCGTTTTGGTTAAATAAAAAAGTGCGCTGTTGACCATGGCGCACTTTTCATTTTTATAAAAATCTATTTAGCAATTCCCATCCGGGCCACAGACGGGCCCATCTACTGCATTCATATCCTGCAACTGTATCTTAGTCTTACTGTGCTCATCCCACGCCCGGTTGAGGGCCGTTAGAAATGTTTCGGATGGCTGCGCACCAGATACCGCATATTTATCATCCAGTACAAAAAACGGAACACCGTTGATACCTATTTGTGCGGCGGTATCTATGTCTGCTGCAACAGCATTTTCATAGCCTCCATTTTCAAGCATCGACGCTGCTTCCTGCCTATCCAAACCTATAGAGGCTGCTATATCAACTAATACCTGGTGATCGCCAATATCTTTACCTTCTGTAAAATATGCTTTGAAAAGGCTTTCCTCCACCGCATCACCTAGTCCGTGCGTTTTAGCAAATTGCATCAGCCTGTGTGCATCAAAAGAATTATTGATCACTGCTTTATCAAAATTATATTCCAATCCCGCGTCAGCAGCCATAGCCGTTACCTGCTGATGCACTTGTTTGCTCCATTCAAGGTTTTGCCCTTTTCTTTCTGCCAGGTAACTATAAATATCTTTACCGGGCATTGCCTTCATTTCAGGATCCAGCTGAAAGCTGTGCCATTCCACTTCAATCTTATCTTTTGCAGGAAATTGTTGTAACGCCGCTTCAAATTTCCTTTTGCCGATGTAACAAAACGGGCACATCACATCACTCCATATATCTACCTTCATTCTTCTTGTGTTTGATGCAAAATTACAGGACGCCTGCTTAGCGCGGCTTATCGTCCTATAGCTATACCTTATTTAACCAGGTATATCACCACCGGGAAGTGGTCGCTGTAACCATTACTCCAATATGTTCCGCGGAAAGATCGTTTAGGGTAGCCTTGCAGCTTACCATATTGCAGCTTCATAAAATCCCGGTCTTCGATATCAGCGCCTTCATAGTGCAGTCCGTTGTGCAGCAATCCCGCAGACACTATTACCTGGTCAAACAGGTTCCAATGATGCTGAAATATCTCTGTCCCCTTTCCTGATCTCAGAAACGCTCCCCAAGGATCGTACAGCTTGCCATTTTTATCTTCTGTTGCGCCCAGTACTTGTGTAATGCTCTCGTTCATCGGGTTATCATTCATATCGCCCATCACAATGATCCGTGCATTAGGTTGTACGCTTAAAATATGGTCTATTTGCCGGCGATTCGTTTCTGCTGCTACTGCTCTTTTCTCCATGGTCTCGGCCAGGCCTTCCCTGCGCGATGGCCAGTGATTTACAAATACATGCACTGTATCATTACCTATGCGGCCTATAACATAGAGCACATCTCGCGTACCTTCTTTACCACCCATGTGCTCCAGCCCCACATGCAAGGGCTTAGAGCTGATGACCGTAAAATATGCGGGGTTGTAAACCAATGCTACATCGATACCTCGCGGATCATTACTATCATACCAAACGTACCTATAGCCCCTATCTTTTATTTCGGGCTGAGAGAGCAGATCATTTAATACTCTGTCATTTTCTACTTCCGCCATTCCAAGCAAGGCAATTCCTTCTTTATTTTTTTTATCACCCAATACTTGTAACACGGTTGCTATGTTGTGCAGCTTCTTCCTGTATATTTCGTTGGTGTACCGCATGGGCCCATTGGGCGTAAATTCATCGTCATCCGTTTCAGGATCATCCTCTGTATCAAACAGGTTTTCTACGTTATAAAAAGCTACCGGGTATACAGAAGCTGCCTTTTGCCTTACAGGCGGTGGTTCTTTATGCTGTGCATCACAGCCGGCAACAATGCAGCTAAGGCACAGGAATAATATCAATGAGCGCACTTATCTTCTTTAAAATGTCAAATTAAACGGCCAGTACTCTTATCATATCCAACATGTCTATACTCATGCAGCTATTTACTTTTACCGCATTCTCAAATGGCGTGAATACAATATTACCATTGATGATGCCGGCCATCACCTGCGTTTGCCCGGCCCTTAACGCCAATACTGCGGCATGGCCCAGGCGGCTTGCAAGAATTCTGTCTGCACAGCTGGGGCTGCCGCCTCTTTGTATATGCCCCAATACTGCAGAACGCACATCCAGTTGCGGAAATCTTTGTATGACAGCGGCATGCAATTCTTTAGCACCGCCAAACTCGTCCCCTTCTGCCACTACAATTATATGCACCGTTTTTTTGCGGCGTTCGTCATTGTCTATACGTTCCAGCACATCGTCAATATTGGTCGTCGTTTCAGGTATTAAAATATCTTCTGCGCCGCAGGCAATGCCACTGTGCAAGGCTATATAACCGGCATCGCGTCCCATTACTTCTACTATAAACAGCCGGTCATGTGCTTCCGCCGTATCGCGGATCTTATCAATTGCTTCCACAGCGGTATTTACGGCAGTATCAAATCCTATCGTAAAGTCTGTCCCTGCAAGGTCTTTATCTATAGTGCCGGGCAACCCCACAGCCGGTATGGTATATTGTTTGAAAAACTCAACTGCACCTCTGAATGTTCCGTCTCCCCCAATCAGCACCAGTCCTTCTATCCCATATTTCTGTAGTTGGTCGTATGCCTTCGCCATTCCTTCCGTGGTCATAAACGCTTTGCTGCGAGCCGTTTTCAGAATAGTGCCACCTCGTTGTATGATGTTCGCAACGTCTTTCGCTTCCATTTCCCTGATCTCCCCTTCTATCATCCCCTGGTATCCGCGGTGTATACCAAACACTTCCATACCATGATATTTTGCCGTACGCACAACCGCACGGATAGCGGCATTCATCCCCGGGCTATCACCACCCGATGTCATTACACCTATCTTCTTAATAACATTTCCCATATCTATATGTATTTATAATGATCATGCCGCAAAGTATGCCATGAAAGTATAAAAATCTATCGCTCACAAAAGTTACTAAAAAGTTGCTTTTTCTGAAATAAAAAAGGTCGTTGCACGATAACAACGACCCTACCTGACTACTACAACAGGTATTTTTACCCTATATCTTAGGCTGCCATTTCACTATCGGCAGTTACTGTATTAATGATGCCTTCTTCTTCATAGAAGGTTATTTTGCCGGTAGCTACATCATACATTGCAGGCACTATCCCTACTTTGCCTTCTGCTACCAGTTTTTTTATAATACTACTACGTTCCAGTATCTCTTTCACAGAATTGTTCACATTTAATTTAGCTACGGCATTAACATATTCAGGGTTTTTGCCTGTGCGGTCTTCCCGGATGGTCTGCTCCTGCAATGTAGCCGGCTGTATCTTATCCATGATAGATGTGATATGCCCGAGCTCCACATGGTCGCAGGCAGCTTTAATGGCGCCGCAGCCCGTGTGTCCCAATACTACTACCAGGCAAGATCCTACTACCCCGGTAGCATATTCCAGCGAGCCCAGTATCCCTTCTGATACAATGTTGCCGGCTATCCTGATACTAAAGATATCACCCACGCCCTGGTCAAATACCAGTTCTGCCGATGTACGTGAATCCATGCAACTTAATATGGTTGCAAATGGCCACTGGTCATCTTTTGTTTTATTCACTTGCTCCAGCAGGTCCCTGTTCACCTTCAGATTATTGATAAACCTGAAATTACCATTCCTTAGCAGCTGCAATGCCATATAAGGATCTACCATTTTTCGTTCTTCTTTATTTAAAGTCTTCATTTTAAAATATTTTTTTGTCCGGAGTTATGCCCCGGTTAGTTGTTTTAATAGTTTTCTGTATCCTCCCGCGGTTCTTTTAGGAACCTCGGCATTATTCACCAGCGCGGATTCTATATTCCACGAGCTATTGGGCTGTGGCACTTTATAGGTATTCTTAAAACCTACAAGCGATAGTTTAATATTTTTATCCTGCGCTTTCGAGCTTTGAAAATCACGTATCAGGTCCAGTACGTCAAAGTCTATATACTCCGTATGGCTGGCATCGATTATCACCGTTGTATTTCCGGGGAGCCTTTCCAGGGTTTCTTTAATACTTGCTTTGTTCAGGAATGATACCTCCTGCGCCAATGTCAGCTTTACCAATTCGCCATTGCTGTAGCTGCTGCGCTGGAAGTAATAAGGGATACGCATGTTTTGGCGTAAGATGAAGAATATACTCAGCACCAACCCTATGCTCACACCTTTTAGCAGATCGAGTGATACTACCGCAATAGCTGTAGCAGCAAACGGGATGAATTGAGTAGCGCCGCCTTCCTTCCACATGTGTACAAATACTGCAGGTTTACACAAACGATACCCGGTATAGATAAGGATGGCTGCCAATGATGCCTTTGGTATCAGGTTCAGCAACACAGGTATTGTTGCCACACAACCCAGTAATAATATCCCATGTATAATGGTCGATAGCTTAGTCCTCGCACCGGCATTGATATTTGCCGATGACCGCACTATTACAGAGGTAACAGGCAATCCTCCTATCAGCCCGCTTATTATATTACCAATGCCTTGTGCCTTTAGCTCGTGGTTAGTTGGCGTATAGCGTTTTTGCGGGTCCAGCTTATCGGTAGCTTCTATACATAGCAGTGTTTCTATAGATGCCACTACAGCTATTACTACACCGGTCTGCCATACTTTTGGGTTGGCAAACCCTTTCACATCTGGAAAGGTAAACTGGCCGATAAAACCTGCAACGCTATCGGCAACCGGCAGGTTCACCAGGTGGGCATTATTAAGATATAGGCTTCCGGTACTGAATATCCAGTTCAATAATACCCCGGACAATACAACAATCACCCCGGCGGGTACTATTTTGATCTTGCTGAATGCCTTGGTTTGCCAAAGGATGAGTATGGTAAGCCCTATAAGCGCAATGATTGCTGCACCCGGCTCTATATGAGCTAAAGCATCATCAATAATGCCCATACTGAAACCATCATCCGCATCTACCATGCGGTCATGGTTTTGTTTGGTATAGCCTACTGCATCCGGCAATTGTTTGATGATGATGGTCATACCAATACCGGCAAGCATACCTTCAATAACACTTCCGGGAAAGTAATTGGCTATACTGCCGGCTTTAAGAAATCCAAGGAGTAATTGAACTGCGCCGGCCACAATTACCGAACAAAGGAAGATATCAAATGCGCCAAGATCGCCAATGGCTACTAATACTATGGCGGTAAGGCCTGCTGCGGGGCCGGTTACACTAAGGCTCGATCTGCTGAGAGAGCCTATTACAATTCCACCGATTATCCCGGCAACAATACCGGAGAATAATGGTGCCCCTGATGCCAGTGCAATACCCAGGCATAGGGGAAGGGCAATGAGGAAGACTATTAGTCCTGCTATAAAATCGTTTTTTATATACCTGAACATGTTATTTAGAAATTAAAATAAAAACCCGGAAAGTGCTGCCTGCGGAAATAACGCAGGTAGCCGGCATGACTCATGCAGGTAGCATGAGCATACAGGTGCATTAAACTCTAATTAACAGTTGGGAGGCGGTGTAGGTATATCCGGAACAAAAGGATCGATGAGCTGCTCCGACCGCTGCATGGCGGTATGTAGTTTGGTATCCAGGTAAGACTCTCCGGAAAAGGTCATGTGATGATCTGGCGCCAGCCCAAAAGGATCGGACCCCAATTTCATTTTTATGCAGCCATTATCGTCGGTTGAAGAGGTATTGGATTCATGTACTTCTTCCGTCATCTGCCCTTTAAAAAGCAGCTTGCCCAGCTCCTTAACAGGCAATACCTGGAAGCTGAAGACAATTAGGAATATAGTTGCAAGTACATGTCTCACAGGCACAAAGTAATAGCAAAATTTTTACAATCCACATTTCATTTCAATAAGAAAATGTTAATCCACTATAACAATTTTACCAAACACAAAGGTTTTAATCGTCAAAGCGATATTTTCCAATACTTTTGCGCTTTGTTTTATATAAGTGAAAGCTGTTTTCTTCATATTAAGCATATTTCTGGCTACTGCGGTGCAGGCTCAAAATAATTGGCCGTCGCCGGAAGTGGAGCAGATGTATAAACAAGCCCGCGAATACAAGATGCAGGGTAATTTTCAGCAGGCTGCCATAACCTATAAGCAGGCAATAGCTCTTGCACCGGACAAAGTAGTGTTGTACAACGATCTGGCCCAGGTCTATTATCTCACAGGCGCATACGACGATGCCCTGGAGATACTGGAGCCTATCTTGAAAAATAATGATGGCGATGAGCAGAGCTACCAGGTAAAAGCTGCATCGCTTAGTGCAAAAAAAGAGTTCAAAAAAGCTAAATCTACTTTGCAGGAGGCTATCAAAAAATACCCTCATGCCGGCATATTGTATCACGATCTTGGCAAATTGTACGAAGATGATGGCGCCAATGTATATGCGTTGGAAAGCTGGCTGGATGGCATTGAGGCCGATCCTGCTTTTCATATCAATTATTATGAAGCTGCCCGTACATATATGGGCACAAAAAAACCGGTTTGGGCCGTTTTATATGCAGAGATGTTTTTGAATATAGAGCAGCACACCCCCCGGGCTGATGAAACAAGGGATATGCTCCTGGGGGCCTATATGCGCCTCTTTAGCCAACTGGGCACACAGAATGTTCCTAAATACAAGAACAAAAAAACAGCAGTAGCCGGTACCCCTAACAATTTTGAGGAAGCAGTAAACCTTACTTATTTAAAATTATCGCCCGTAGTAAGTGATGGTATCAATACAGAAAACCTTACCATGCTGCGTACCCGTTTCCTGATGGAATGGAAAAAAACCTACGCCAATAAATACCCGTTTTCGCTGTTTACTCGTCTTGACGATATGGTCAGGAGCGGATATTTTGATATCTATAATGAATGGGTGTTCGGCAAGATCGATAATTTCAAAGAGTTTGATATATGGAACAAATTTCATCCGGAAGCTATCCCTAAACTTGAAAACTGGCTCAAAACGCACCCCTACCGTCCTGTTGGTTCAGACTGCTATAACAATAAAGAGGTAGATGACATTTTCATTAAAGAAAAAAAGGACGATAAATAACTCTATATCATATCTCTATTTACTCCATACGCACCTATAAATCTGTTAAAACACATATTTCTAAAGGCAAGGCAGTTAATAAACTACTACTTTTGCCATCCAAGCTATAACAATTCCGAAATGAAACTTCGCCGTTTATATAAAACAGGTTCCGTAATCGTCGCGTTGCTACTGTCTGCTACTGCCCATGCGCAGGTGGCGGATAAGATAATAGCAGTTGTTGGCAAGAACCGCATCATCCTGCAATCTGAGTTGGAGACGGCCGCCGCGCAAACAAAACAGCCCGGCATGGAAGTAACCCAGGATGCAAAGTGCAACCTGCTGCAACAGATGATCTTGCAAAAAATGCTGGTAGAACAGGCAGAACGCGATAGCTTATTAGTGAGTGATGAAGAAGTAGAAGCGGCACTCGATAACCGTGTACGTAGCTTCATTGCGCAGTTTGGCTCTAAAGAGAAGCTGGAAGAAGTTGCCGGCAAAACGGTATTCCAGCTGAAGGAAGATAACAGGGATGTGATCAAGGAAAGCATGATGGCTGAAAAAGTGCAAAACCAGCTGATGCAGAATGTAAAGATCACCCCGGCAGAAGTACAGGCCTTCTTTAAGACCATCCCTACCGATAGCTTGCCTTTCTTCCCTGCAACGGTAGAAATGGGGCAGGTAGTGGTTGATCCGCCAACAAGCCCTGAATTAGACAAGTATGCGCACGACCATCTTGAAAACATCCGTAAAGAGATCGTAAACGATCATAAAGATTTTGAAACCATGGCCGGCTTGTATAGCGATGACCCGGGCAGCCGTAATAATGGTGGTAAATACGAAGGTGTAAGCCGTAAAGGTGGCGGCTGGGCTCCTGAGTTTGTAGCTGCCGCGTTCAAACTGCAAAACGGAGAAGTATCCCCGGTGATTAAAACGCAATTCGGTTACCACATCATCCAAATGATCCGCCGCCGCGGCGATGAAGCTGATCTGAGGCATATACTAATAACACCCGAACATACATCTGCCGATTTCAAAGCTGCATTTATTAAGCTGGATAGCGTACGTACGCTGATATTGACTAAAAAACTAACGTTTGAAGAAGCGGTAAACAAATTTTCTACAGATGAGATGAGCAACCGTACCGGTGGCATGATCGTAGATCCGCAGACCAATTCTTCGCAGATGGAAATTGACAAGCTGGACCCAACTCTTGCACTGATGATAGATACGATGAAAGTGGGTAACCTTTCTAACCCACAGGTATTCACAAACGCCCGTGGTAATAAATCATGCCGTATTGTATATATGAAAGGAATTACGCAGCCGCACAAAGCAAATCTTAAAGACGACTATGCGCGCATACAGGAAATAGCATTGCAGCAGAAGAAAAGCAAAAAGATGATGGATTGGGTTGCAGAAAAATCTCCAACATACTATGTAAAGATCGATCCGGCCTATATCAATTGTGAAGAACTTGAGGCGTGGAAAAATAATAGCAAATAAGAATATAGCGCTCTGATACCTCAGTCGATTCGTTAACTCATTCACATACAAGCAGAAGCCAACTATTCATTAGTTGGCTTCTGCTTTTTTAATCGTCTTCTAATTCGACACGCCGTGTTCATTACTAAACTGTTATCGAATTATTAATTATATTTATTGATAAAACTCATTTGTATGAAACATCCTTACCTATTTTTATGCGGTGCCCTGTTGCTATGCAACGCATCGTTTGCCCAAACAACTTATCCAAGCGGCGTTACAGATTGTATTGCCCGTTGGGATTTCACCAGTACGGGTACTTTCACCTCTCTCTCTGATGCCAGTGGCAACAGCAATACCGGCTCCACGCACAATCTTACCGGTAGTGCAGGTTTCAGGGGCGATGCAAATACTGCTGGTAGTTTTAATGGCACATCAAGCTACGTGGCGGTTACCAACAACACGATGCTTAGTCCGTCTGCAATTAGTATTGTTGCCCTTGTGAAACCTACAGCCTATTATACAGGCGGCTGCCAATACAATACTATCCTGATTAAGGGTACAGATTACAACGTGCCTGGCTGTTATGGTATGAGCATTTTTGATAATGACAACGATTGCAGCTCCCTCGGCGTAAATACACAACAGGTTGATTTTATTAAATCAACAGCGAACGGCCCATATACATCAACCCCAATTTCACTCAACGGATGGTATTTGCTGGTAACTACTTATGATGGGGCTTTTATGAAACGTTACTCAGTTTCCATGGATCCTCTAACATTCAATTCAAATATCAATCCAACAACTGTGGACCCTCTATCCACAGCATTAGGATCTAACAGCGCCGATATCCGAATTGGACAAAATCAGAATGCATCACCTAATTATTTTTATCCTTTTACCGGAGATATGGACGAAGTTGCGTTGTTTAATAAAGCCCTTACAGATGCAGAAGTACAATCGATCTATAATTACTTGTGGGGTGGTGCCATGATAAAACAACCATTCGTGGATACATTCGTTTGTCCGGGTGCTACTTTCAAAGTCGATTATACAGTATTCAATTCAAATGCTTTCACCGCAGGTAATATTTTTACTGTACAACTTTCAGACGCAACCGGTAATTTCTCCACGCCTACCAATATTGGCTCTGCTTCTTCTACTTCGTCAGGTTCCGTTACCTGCACTATGCCTGCAACTTTATCTCTCGGCGGACATTACCGCATACGTTTAGCAGGCACTAGCCCGCTTTATACAAGCCCTGATAATGGTAAAGACATTGTATTGGGCCATGCCACTACTACATCTGCCATTACCGCAAACCCGGGCAATACAGTTGCCAATGGTGTATCTGTAACATTTACGGCTGCAGCTAATAATGCCGGAACAAGTACTGATTACATCTGGATGAGAAACAGCACAATAATTGCCGGCGCCACAAATGCTACTTATACAGGAAAATCTGCAGTTGACTTCAAAGATGGAGATACCATAACAGCAAAAGTGATTGTAACAGATAACAATTGTGTGTATAAAGATACTGCCGTAAGTAACCACATTGTAATGAGCGTTGGTGTGGGAATTAAAAACATCATCAACGATAATAACCTGAAGGTATATCCAAATCCTAACAGCGGTTCCTTCAATATAACAGGACAAACCAGCAGCAACCAATCAATGGACATTGAAGTGTTAAACACTATTGGCCAGTCTGTATATCATACTACCTGGAGTCCTGTGAATAATAAGATAAATGAGAACTTACAGCTCAGCAACCTGCCATCCGGCATCTACACACTACGTGCAAGATCAGGCGAAGGTATTAGTACTGTGCGGTTCACAATAAGCAAATAGTTATATCAGCATCTTATAAAACAGCCTCCCATGGTGGGAGGCTGTTCATTTTTGTACTTACTAATTTCTGCTAGCTCAGCAGGTAAGCTATATCTTCTTTGGTCAATCTCTTAAGGAATGCGTTGTCGTCAGAAACCAATTCATTGGCAAGGGCGCGTTTTCGCTCCTGTAAGGTCAGCATTTTTTCTTCGATCGTATCCTTACATATCAGCCTGTATGCAAAGATGTTTTTCGTTTGTCCTATACGATGCGTACGGTCTATAGCTTGCTGCTCCACCGCTGGGTTCCACCACGGATCCACAATATATACATAATCAGCAGCAGTCAGGTTCAAACCTATACCACCTGCCTTCAGTGATATCAGGAATACCCTGCAGCTTTCGTTCCCCTGGAATTCTTTAATGGCTTTCTCCCTATCGGTTGCAGACGTGCTGCCATCAAAATATACATACGGTATGCCCCTGGCTTCCAGTTCCTTTCTTATAAGGTCCAGCATCCCCAGGAACTGCGAAAATATTAGTGCCTTATGATTGCCTACATTTTCAGTTATCTCACGCGTCAGCTCATCCAGCTTAATGGAGTAGTTATGAAAACGTTCTGCTTCATTTAAGATAGCAGGTGAGTCGCATATCTGGCGCAGCCTGGTAAGCCCTTGCAATATATGCATGGTAGATCGCTCCACACCTCGCTCCTCGATCATGCCCATTATCTGCTCCCTGTACACATTGCGATACGCGTCGTATATCTTACGCTGCTCATCACCCATTTCGCAATACAGGATCATCTCTGTTTTTTCAGGCAGGTCTTTAGCAACTTGTTCTTTGGTACGCCTCAGCAAAAACGGGTAAGTGATTTTCCGCAATTGCTGCTTCACCTCATCTTCCTGGAACTTATCTATCGGAGTCGCAAATTCATTCATAAAAAACTCCCTGCTGCCCAGTATACCCGGATTCAGGAAGTTCATCTGCGCAAACAGGTCAAATGTATTATTCTGCACAGGGGTACCGCTTAATGCAAGCCTGTGCTTGCTATTAAGTAATAACGACGCCTTAGCCACCTGCGACTGAGGGTTTTTTATAGATTGGGATTCATCCAGTACTACGTAGTCAAAAGAAATTTCTTTGAATACTTTAATATCACTACGCATAGTACCATATGTAGTGATGATCACATCAAATGGTTCAAATGACCGTAATGAGGCCATACGCTTAGGCCCGTGATGAATAAAATGGGTAAGCTCAGGTGTAAACTTTTTGATCTCATTCTCCCAGTTATACATCAGTGTTGTTGGGCATATCACAAGAAACTTTGCATCGGGGTGCTCGTTTTTGTAGTGCTGGAACAAAGTAAGTGCCTGCACCGTTTTACCAAGACCCATATCATCTGCAAGGATACCACCCCAGCCTGCTTCTTTAAGGAATAGCAGCCATTGAAAACCTGCCTGCTGGTAAGGCCTTAATGTAGCCTGCAACTGTGCAGGTGGTTTTATATTACTGTAGTCGTTCTCTATGATATCTACCAGGCGTTCTTTTTTCTCTTCCAGTTCTTTCTGCAGTTCCTCTTCATCTACTTCGGCCAACAACTCATCCAATACGCTGAAGTGATATTTCTTCAACCTGATGCTGCCGCCTTTGTTTTCGCCCATCTTTATCAGCAGGGCATATTTCTTAATCCAGTCTTCAGGCAATAGCCCTACCGAGCCATCTCCCAGCTTTACAAAATTCTGCTTTTGCGATAGCGCCTTTTTCACATCTATCAGCGATACTTTCTGATCACCGAAAACTATCTCCACCGTTGCATCAAACCAATCTATACCGCTGCTTACAGATATCCGGGTATCCGGCTTGTAGGTGCTTACCCTCAATGTTTTCAGCTCATCATATCCAAAAAGCTCCACATTCCATTCCTTCATTACCTCTGCAAACCGGAAGAACCAATTATTGGCAAGCACCGCCGTAGCCGGCATGTAAAAAAAGTGTTCTCTTCCGTTCTGCTGTATATCGCTATGCAGGGTGCGGAGCATTTGTATATAGGCCTGCTCAGCTACCTCATCCCTTCTTATCACCTTTATGATGCCGTCTTTGGGTTCTATAACGTCACCAAAAAATCCCCACTTTATCTCTATTCCGCCATAAGAAAAAGCGGGCTGTAATACCAGCACCTGTTCCTTTTCCTGCAAATACAGGCGGTTCACCGGTGCTGTCTTTTCTATGTGTTCTACAATTTCGTCGCCAAAGTTTATATGCATCAGCTGGCTCCACTGCATCACGGTATCGTTAAGGAAGGCAGGCCATTCTTCTGCTGAAATTTCCAACTCACCATCCGGCAGCAGGCGTTCTGCTATCTTCACCTGTGCTACATTGGCCAGGGCATATACCGTATAATCATGCATCAGCAACCCGGCATTCAGTTGCAGCACGTTCTTAAACGGTACATATTTTTCATTCACTATCCATGATAGCTCTATATGATAGCTTCCTTCTCTTTTTGTAACGCTTAATTGCGGGGCAACTTTAGTTGTAGAGAAGGCAACAGGTTCAATATCTTTCGAACTGAGCCTTTTTCCTTGCCCCTTTATAAAGCAGAGGCCGTGATCCTTATAACGTTCCAGCAGCTTTTGATACTTTGGCAACAAGTATTCCCATATCTGTTCCGTTACTTCTTCGGTAGGATGCTCTTTAAACATCACTTCGATATCATCAATGAAATCGCCGAAAGGCAGGTTCTTCTTTAAGTACCGAAGCGTTTCATCAGGCATGAACTTGCGGGCGATAGGCAACAATTCACGCTCGTTATCTTTAAACTGCAGCGGGTTTACATATTGTCCCAGCTCCAGTATGTCTATTCCATTAATGAATTTAGTACCATCTTCATCTGTTTGTCCTGCTACCAGCATTACGTTTACATTGGGATACAGGTTGCCGTATGGGTCCAGTACTATTCCCAAACGCTTTATATCTTCTTCTTTAGGTGCAGGTTCTTTAGTGATTGTATTAACGACCTGCGCTGCCTGTTGTTTCACCGGCGTGGCAACATCTAATGGCCGTTGCACCTTCTGTATAGTAGGGTCTAATACGCGCAAAAATGGCTTACCATCTTTGTAGGTAAATTCAAATTTATTGGTAAGGTCATCGTTCAGGCTATATCCATATAATGCAAGAAGCTTGTTCTTTTGCTCATCCCAGTCGCGCACCGTCTGAAAGTACTGCGGACCATGCGCATTCAATATTTGAATAAATAAAGTAGCCTTGTGTATGCACAGCGGAAATTCCTTTTCATCGCAACCGCAGGATGTGTCAAAATACCTGTCTTCGTTTTGTTTCAGTACTACTTTATAGGTTTGTTCGCCATCGGGCACTTCGGCTTCTATACGGTCGTTCTTTCCTTTTACTATGATGGCTTTTTTAGATGCCGCCCACATAGTGGCTTTATCAATAATATCAGACGATGCAAATACTCTCAGCATCTGCATAGTTACCTGGCGCATTCTCACTACAGAGTGCTTCTGATCATAGGTAATATTTGCATTCTCAAAAAAGCCGCTTTGCAGTATATCGTTTAGCTGAAATAATGCGGCTACCTCATGCCTGCATATATCGCCCATGTTATACGGGCACTGGCAGCGAACAGATAAGTTCCTGGTATCCAGGAATTTATTAACGGTTACTGTGTAGTAGTTCTGATACACATCGTTCCTGACCCTGAAACGTACTTGTTCCAGCAGGTGATCCACATCAAGCATTTGTACGCCCCCGGTGTAGAAAATTTTCTTTCCCCGGCGTATTACTTCTTCTGTGCCATGGTTGTATACGTGTTTAAGTACAGGCGGTAAGGACATCTCTGAATCTCCAGTCTAAAAAAGGCAATCTCCAAAAGTAACGAAAAAGGTGCTTTCTAAGCACCTTTTTCAATTAATTTCCTGTTAAGATGGCTATTTGCCGTTATACGAACCACGATGTGATCACATAAAAGATACCTGCCAACAGCGCACTTACCGGTATGGTTAGTATCCATGCCCATAGCAGGTTGATGGTTACCCCCCACCTTACAGCCGACAGGCGTTTAGTAGCGCCTACGCCTATGATAGCACCGGTGATGGTGTGAGTTGTAGATACAGGTATGCCCATTTGTTCAGTTACAAACAAGGTCATGGCGCCTGCTGTTTCTGCCGTTACACCTTCCAGTGGGGTTACTTTGGTAATGCGCGACCCCATTGTTTTTACGATCTTCCAGCCACCGCTAAGGGTACCTGCGGCTATCGCGGTGTAGCATATAAGAGGCACCCAGCCCAGTTCCCGCAGCGCCACACTGGTGTCAGGATATTTATGTCCATTATACGCAACGAATGCTGCTGCAATGATACCCATTACCTTTTGGGCATCACTACCTCCATGTCCAAGACTCAATGCAGCTGATGAAAGCAACTGTAATCTTTTAAACATATTGGCCTTGCGCGATGCACTTGGTTCGCGGAGCACATCTACATATATGTAGCATAATATAAAAATCAGGGATCCTCCCGCAATAGAATAACGGATCAATGAATTATCAGATTTCTTCAATTCTTTGATCACATCCTTGCGCACATCTATCTTGGCTATTTCATTATACAAACGCTCTCTCTGCCCCGGTGTCAGCGCCAGCATGGCACTTAAAGAATCAGCAAGCGCGGCATTGGGTACTGTGCCATACATATTTTGGTATGGCTTGGTTTTATTTACCGTTGCTGTTAGCTGCTCTATGTAGGGTTTCAATGCAGCATCATCTAAGGCGATCCTTTTCAGGCTGTCAATATTATAGGTATTATTGATCGCTTGTTTTACTTTATTTGCCTCCAGTGGTTTAAAGGCTCCTGACGCACTTATCTCATCTGCTACTTTTTCCGCGCCTTCAGACTCATAACTGCTTGCAAAGCCTACAGCCATTTTGTATTGAGCTTCCGCTTTTTCAAGTTTCGCTTTATTTTCTTCACCGGGATCTTTGCTTACTTCTTTCTTATACTTATCTATTTGATAAAGTTTGGAAAAGTTTTCATGGATTTTGCCTGTTTGAAAATTCAGAAACAACATCCATGTTAATGCATTGGCAACGATGATGATCAGTATCCGCAACCAAACATTACGCATAATGGTAACAAGCGTAATGAAGATAGATATGACCATACCTACCAATGGTGCCAGGAATATAAAAAGTACGGTTTTGGTGATCTTTTCCAGCTCTACGATAGAACTAAAGGCTATGAAACCTTTGGTCATATAAGCATGCGCCACAGCAGCGCCCGCAAAACCACCTATGAGCGTGTGCGAAGAAGAGGACGGGATCCCATACCACCAGGTGAGCAGGTTCCATGCAATTGATGCAATTAACCCCGCAAATATCACCGGCAGGGTAATAAATTCAGGGAACACCGTTTTACCAATAGTATTTGCTACCGCATGATCCTGGAAAATAAAATACGCCAGGAAGTTGAAGAATGCCGCCCACATGACCGCCTGGAATGGCGTAAGTACTTTTGTGGATACAACAGTTGCTATAGAGTTTGCCGCATCATGAAAACCATTGATATAGTCAAATATCAGTGCTAACGCTATAATTACTATAAGAAATGTAAACATAAAATGGTGCCGACGTTATTAAACGTATTTAATGATAATAGATTCTATCACATTTGCTGCATCTTCACATTTATCGGTAACAATTTCCAGCATCTGATAGAGGTCTTTTTTCTTAATGATCTCCACCGCGTTGGTATTGGAGGTGAATAATTGCATCATACCTTTATCCAGCGCATCATCACCTTCATTCTCCAGGCTGTTTATCAGCACGCAGGCTTCTGTCAGCGAACGCAGGTCTTTCATGTCGCGCAATCCGTAAACAGCTTTGTTTAGTGCTTTTATAGATCGGTTGATGATCGACGCAAATTCATGTGTAGTTTCATCTATATCATCAATATAGTAGTTCATCATCCTTTTACCCGCTCCCCAGATAAAGTCTGCTACATCATCAAGAGAAGTAGCGAGGTAGTGAATATCTTCCCTGTCGAACGGTGTGATGAAGTTTCGGCCGAGTTCTATGAATATCTTATGTGTTACTTCGTCATTTTTATGTTCCCACTCTTCCAGGCCTCTCAGCAAAGTATTCCTCTTGGTTATATCCTGTTCTTTCACCGCAGACGAAAACAGATCCGTCATATGAGTCAGGTTAGAACTTACCTCTTCAAACAATCCATAGAATACCCTGTCTTTAGGCAGGAATATTTTCATAAAAGATCCAAAAGCCATATTTATTTATTTAATAGTGGATTTGAGCGCAAATGTATTCGTGTTTAACAGGGCAAAAAAGCCGTAACAAAAACTTAATGATTACTTAACCCTCAGTTATATTTAATTTAATTCAAGTTTAATTAAAATCGGTATTGTATACGACAGGTAAGTATATTGTCTTTAAGATCACCGGTGTAGCCGGTAACGTTAGTCGATTCGTTCTTCACTATATCATAATATACCATATACTTCACATGCGGGTTAGCGTAATATACATAGCCGATTCCTAATGTCTGGAAACGAACATCAGCAGCGCTGAATCCTGCCGCAGATGATACCTGCATACCGGCTACCCTGCTATTCGGGTCAAACCAATCATATTTTACAACCAGTTGATGCTTACTGCTCGCTATATTTTGCAGAAAATAGAAGTATGCTCCATTAAACGGGCGCGTATATAATGGCTGGTAAATCCCTGTTGCATTAATAGGGTATGTTCCCGGAGTTTCTGAAGATGTTGCCACAGCCGTTTGCGTACCGATAATGCACTCTCCTCTTATCTCTGTAGCCCATTTCTTTGATGGGAACCTTATTTGTACATCCGCACCATAATAGTGGCGTGGCCTAGCTTCATTTACGTGGTTAGGCGTTGAATCACCTTTTATTGCATACCCATGTACCACATCAGCAGTAGTACTATATACCCACGGAGATTGGCTGCCTAATGCGCCATAAAGTACAGATGTGCCTGCGGCAATTTCCATGTGCAAAGGCTCTATCCTCGATGGTTTTATTGCTACCCTGCCTATTATATCTTTATAGCTATCGAAATCTGTTGTCGCCGTCAGCCCTTCTCCGTTAAACACACCTACATCGGCCTTGATATGGTTCATAAACCATGTTTTATAGCCCCTGGGCTCAAAAGTAATGGATGCACCAATATCGCGTTCTGTGCGCATTAACGTTTGCGACATACGGGCCCTGTCCGGAGATTCGCGATCAGCTGAAGACAGGTTCAGCTCATAGCTGAATGGCCTGTTAAACATTCCGGCATTGATAGAAAACATCCTCCATTTGTTTTCGAACAATCGCAGGTGCATATCACGTATCGCAACACCTCTTTCTGTAGCTTCCAGCTGAAAACCCATGTAAGAAACAAGCTGATTTGCTTTATTGGTGTAATAATATTCTGCTTTCAACCTGTTTTCGCGCATCATAAACCTGTTGTTAGAATTCGGCGCGAAATCTATTCCTTCAAAGGTTTTTGCCCCTTTACTTTCAGCCCATTGGAATTGCGGCTGCACATACCCGGTAAACCTGAGAGGGCCAAAATTCTGACAGATCCCTACCAGCTTCCTGCCCATATCTGTCGTCGTATCAATCATTTGCATATAGTACGACTGCGCATTCGCAACACCGGACATCACAATCAAAAAAACGATAATGTAAAATTTCTTCTGCATCAGTATCATTTGAGTGCAAAAGTATTTTCGCTAATTCGTGTAAAAAAGAAATAATATAGAATTAATGATTTGGTAACATTGAAGTTAAAGTTGTTTTGTAAACCATTTTTTAGCATGCGACACTTCAAAAACTAATATCACTGCAACCTTACCCTCGGGTCCATGATGCCATATACCATATCAGTGAGCAGGTTTACCACAATAAAAATTGCCGCTGTAAGTAGCACTGATCCCATCACGATAGGAAAATCAAATTTATCCAGGGCATCCACCGTAAGCTTTCCCACACCCTTCCAGCCAAAGATGTATTCTACAAAGAATGACCCTGCAAGCAATTCAGCCATCCATCCGGAAACCGCTGTTATAACGGGATTCAATGCATTAGGTAATGCGTGCCTGAAGATAACTTTGGTAGTAGACAACCCCTTGGCATACGCGGTACGTATATAGTCAAGCGACAATACATCCAGTAACGCGCTGCGCGTAAGCTGCGTAATAATAGCCAGCGGCCTGATGCCCAGCGCCAGGGCAGGCAGTATAAGATTGCGCCACACTATGTGCCTTCCCGTTAGCGCATCATATTCCCATAAACTGCCGGTCATATCAAGGCCCGTGTAATCATGCAATAGATAACCGAAGAAATAGGCGATCAGTAATGCCGCAAAGAAAGATGGCATAGACACCCCCGCGACACTGGCGGCAATGGCAGACGCATCTAACCAGGTATCTTTTCTCAACGCAGCTAATACACCCAAAAGTATGCCTATCAAAGTAGCAAATGTAATAGCTGCCAATGCCAGTATAATAGTACCTGGTAAGGCCTCTGTGAGTACCACATTCACTTCTCGCCGTGTACGATAAGAGCGGCCCAGGTAGGGATTTTTCAGCACAAGGGCATTTTTCCCTAATGGCAGTATAATATGATAATGATATCTCGCTTTTGCTTCGGCATTATTCCGGTAGATGCTGAGCGGTGATATATCATTGAGATAAAGCAGGTAACGGGTAAACACAGGCTTGTCCAGGTTCAGGTCCTTACGCACATTTTCCAGCGATGCAAGATCTCCGCGCTGCCCCATGACCAAACGCGCAGGATCGTCAGACAGCACATTGAACAGGAAGAACACAAGTGTTACTACACCTAATAAAACAAACAGGCTGTACCGGATGCGCCGTGCCACAAAACGCAGCACTATTTACCGCTTTTTGCTTCCGCCAGCGTTACAGGATAATCGCTCGGGCTCCATTTCCCTTTTATAATGCCGTTATCCAGCAGCATTAATCCCGGGTTGGAGCGAAGCGCTGTTTTACTTACAGTCTGGTCGAACAAATAAACAACAGCCTTATCCAGTCCGTTTTGTTTACGGAAAGCCTCTCCTTCTTCTTTGGTTGCAGAGCACAATATGTAAGTAGGTGCATTTTGCTTATCTGCATCCTCTATCAAAGCACGTAGCTTATCCATATGATCGGTGCGTGCTTTGGATACATCGCTGACATATAGCAACAAGGTATTGCCGGGCTGGTTCAACACCTGGTCCGTTACATCATTACCATCAAAGTCGGTAATTACAAAGTCCTTGAGTTTAGGCTCCGCATTGCCCTTTTTTATCAGTTTATCCTTACGGTCTACGAAAACCCATGTAGTATCCTGCCATGGATAATTTTGCATCGTAAACTCTTTACGCTCTCCATTCTTTTCATAGATCATGATCGTTTCATATACATCAGGTGTAGCGCCTGGTGGTATTTTACGTCCATCAATCATGTTGGTGCCCACTTTATATGGAAGGCAATCATGAAATGGCAAGTGCCTTAAGGCATACCATTGCATACCAAACGCGAATATTGCTGTCAGTATCATCAGTGGTGTACCTATTTTATTGCTCAATAAAGGATGTATGCGTTTACGGTACAGGAACAGGATCATACCCAATATTAACAGGGCCACATCCTTAGCAAAGGTCTCCTCATTAGTGATCTTAATACAATCTCCAAAACAGCCACACTCTTTTATTTTACCACTAAACAATACATAGGCTGTAAGGAAAGTGAAAAAAGTGATCAGTAATAATAACAGTATGGAAAATACCCTTTGCGCATACCCCAGCAAAACTGCAACCCCGGCAATGATCTCAAAAGCGATCATCAGGATAGAAAGCGTTAATGAAAATGGCTGCATCCAGAACATGTGCCATACTTCAAAAAATTCATTCATCTTATAGCTAAGGCCCAGCGGGTCGTTAGCCTTTACAACTCCTGAAAAAATAAACAACACACCTACTACTATCCGAATCAGCCAGATTACATATTTCATAAAGTAATTCCTGTTTTGGTTGTAACTGTTATATGACTTCTAAAGTTAAATAACCGTTTGAAAAAAACTGTTAAAGCCTATTTCGCTTCCTGCATTTTTATAAGCGCAAATATGGCATAGTTCACTATATCGCAAAAGTTGGCATCCGCGCCTTCAGATACGGTTGTTTGCCCTTCGTTTGCTATGATTTGTTTGATACGTAACAATTTTACTAATATCAGATCAACAAAAGATTGTTGAGATAGTTCCCGCCACGCTTCGCCATAATCATGGTTTTTTTGCTGCATGAGATCTTCTATCTCCTGCGCCTTTTCTTCATACCATTTCCTCGCCTCTTCCGCAGAGAGGTCTATACCGGCATCGGCAGGTAAAGCTTCCTGTATCAATGCAATGATGCCGTAGTTAACTATACCCACAAACTCACTCTCAATGGTATCTCCTATCTTTTGGGTACCGGTCTCTTGTATCTGGCGGATGCGCCATGCTTTGATATATATCTGATCTACTATTGAAATTGCCCTCAAGACCCTCCACGAGGTTCCATAATCGGCGGCTTTTTTTACATACAGGTCTTTGCAGCGGTTAACTATATCCCTGTATTGTGCTAAAGTATTAGTGGTTGTGTTGGTGCTTACGCTATCCTGCATTTTCTTTGTACTGTATGAGTTTCAAAAATACGGTTTTGCCGGTACAAACTACGCTGCAAAGCAGGGGCCTACTGCTGGATCTGTCCAAACCCATTATAATGGGCATTTTGAACGCAACGCCCGACAGCTTTTATAACAAGGGGCGGGATAGCGATATGGATAGCCTCTTGCGCAATGCTGAAAAAATGATCAGCGAAGGCGCGTCTATCCTGGACATAGGCGGGGCCAGTACAAAACCCGGAGCAAAACTCATACCTCCGGATGAAGAACTGGGACGGGTAATTCCTGCGATCTCCGCTATCAGTAAGCAATTCCCCGATACCTGGCTTTCTGTAGATACCTACAATGCCGTTGTAGCCCGCGAAGCAATAGCTGCCGGTGCCCATATCATCAACGACATTAGCAGCGGCGGCATAGACAACACTATGATAGAAACCGTAGCATCGTTAAAAGTGCCGTATATAGCCATGCACATGCAAGGATTACCTGAAACCATGCAAAATAGCCCTCAGTACAACGATGTTACCAAAGAAGTAGTCGACTATCTGCGTGACAAAGCTGACGAATGCAGGAATGCCGGTATTGCAGATATTATCGTTGACCCGGGATTTGGATTTGGTAAAACCCAGCCGCATAACTATGAACTACTACGCAATATGCATGCGCTCAGGATCATTGGGAAACCGATATTGGCTGGACTCTCCCGCAAAGGCATGATATGGCGCACCCTTGGCACCAGCCCTGATGAAGCATTGAACGGCACTACAGCGCTGCACATGGTAGCTTTGCAGCAGGGCGCTAACATATTACGGGTACATGATGTAAAAGAAGCGATGGAGGTGATAAGGCTATATCATATACTTTATAACCACTAATAATTCAGTTGACTCTATAACCCAATGAAACACCCAATCTCACATCCGGGTAACCGGATGATCCATTGTCGTACGATATTTCCTTCTGCGTATAATATGACATACCTAAACCTGCAAAACAATCTATAAGCCAATGCCTGGTAAATGCGAATTGACCGCCGGCGGCACATCCTAATCCAATTGAATAACCGCTCAATTCAACATCAGGCCTTGAGAACAAAATACCTGCATCCACTCCTTTTCTGAAGTAATTACGATACATAAACTTAGCATAAGGTGCTATGAAGAACCCTTCTGACCTTGCCTTTTTATGGGTAGTATAGAAACGTTGTTCTACGGTCAGGTTATAGAATTTGTACGCATCGTATATCCCTATAAAATCCTTCTTTTTACCGCCGGACAAATAGATGTTAGTTGTTGAGCTTCCATCTGATTTAAATTCGTAGGCAATTGATGCGCCTCCCGCGAATACCGGATGAAGGACATTTGCCTTAATGATCTGCGCGTCTGCCTTGCACAAAGCAATAAGCAATACAAAAATAGCAAGAAGGTAATGCTTTAGCATAATATAAATATACCTAAATCAGCTAATAATCGGATGGCGTTTGAATTCCTTAGTTCTGTCAAACAGGTAACGTAAGGTTTGCAGTTTGCGGCTATGGTAGGTACCTAAGTGTTCCGCAATATTCACCATCTTAGGATTGAAATCACCGATCCATTGCATTTCATAGTCCTGGTATTTGTTTGCCGGCTGTATCACGTTTGCACCGGACATAATCAGAAAACCATCTACACCTGTACCCTGGTATTCAGGTATGATACCGAATACCAAGCCTACAAATCGCGAACATTTACCAAAGCGTTTCAACCAAAGGAACTTCAGCTTTTCCCAAAATCCAAACCTGCCATTCATGTGCTTAAAATACTGGTTAAGATCAGGCAGGTTGATCCAGAACCCGATTGGCTGCTCGTTATGATAAATGAACCACATAAGATCCTCGTCTATCGCAGGCTTCATGGTTTGGAACATCCTTACCACCGTACGTTCTTCAATTTCTTTACCACCACCATGTTTTGCCCATGCCTTATTATATATATAAGCGAAGTCCTTAGCGTATTTCTCTATATCATTTTTCCTGATGCGCCTGGCACTATACTCAGGCATTTGGGAGTACTTCTCGTATGCACTATAGAACTTTTCCTGCAGGCGATCTTTTACTCTTAAGGCAAAACATAACTGCTCATAGTATACCTGGAAGCCATAGTTATAAAACAGGTCTTTATAATATTCCGGGTTGTAGTTCATACAGTACAATGGCTCCTGGTAGCCTTCTACCAACAATCCCCACCAACGTTCCCGCTCACCAAAGTTGATAGGGCCATCCATTGCTTCCATGCCGCGTTCGCGTAGCCATTGCTTACAATGATCGAACATATAATTAGCAGCCTGCTGATCATTGATACAGTCAAAAAAACCTATGCCTCCCGTTGGCTGTTCGTTCTTATATTGCCTGTTTACGAATGCCGCGATCTTACCAATTACTTTACCGTTATTATCCTTTAATAACCAACGCGTACATTCCCCTTTTTTGAAAAACTTGTTCCTGGTTGGGTCAAATACCTCTTCTATATCTTTATCCAGCGGGCGTATCCAGTTTGGGTTGCCTTTATTGATGCTTACCGGAAATTCCAAAAACAGCTTAATATCCTCTGCTGTCTTTACTTCATGCATTTGCATGGGCGCAAAATTAACCAAACGTACCAAATGAGGCTTTGGGGCAGTTATGGATTCCATTAATTCAGGCATAAACCAACAAATGAAAAAATCCTGCCATGCGAAATTGCAATTTCCAATTGTTAGATAATCTTAGCAATTTCAGTAGCTGTTTTTTCATAGATTGCAATACTGATGCAATTCATCTCATGGGCCATATCCATCATATTGGCGGTAGCTGCCGGCTACTGGGTGTACCGTACCGATAAAAAAAGAGGCACTCCAATGCCCTGGCTTACAGCAGTATTACGCGGTATAGTTGTACTGCTTACCCTGCTGCTTTTATTGGCCCCGCCTATCACCATTACTAAAAATGAAACAGAGAAGCCGGTCATCGTTTTTCTGCAGGATAATTCTGCGTCTATTGCCACCGCCCTTGGTAAAGACACCACCAGCTATACCCAGGCGGCACAACAGTTAACAGAAAGGCTGGCCGGCAAATACAAAGTGGTTACCTGGGGATTTGGGGACAATGTGTCCGCCGACAGTCCCTATCACTTTGCCAGGCCGGGTACTGATATTGCAGCCGCGCTCAACAGGGTACAGGAGTACTATGGTACGCAAAACCTGGGGGCAGTTATCCTTGCATCCGATGGTAAGTATAACCAGGGCAGCAATCCCCTTTATCAACAACTATCAATACAGTCGCCTGTTTACAGCATAGGCATTGGCGATAGCAGTGAACAAAAGGACTTACGCATTACGCAGACGTACTATAATAAGACGGCTTCTTTAAACAGCCAGTTCGAGATAAGGGCAGATATTGTAGCAACCTTACTAAACGGATATAATAACACCGTGCGCTTATCAGAAAACGGGCAAAGCATTGGCACTGTTCCGTTAAGCATCAGCAATGCGCACTACGATCGATCTGTATCTTTTGCTGTAAAAGCAGATAAGCCGGGATTACATCATTATATCATTGATGCACCCGCCGCTGATGGCGAAACCAATACAACTAACAACCGCAAGGACATCTTCATAGAGGTTGTAGATGAAAAGAAGAACATCTTAATAGTTGGCAGTGCACCCCACCCCGATATCAATGCCATTAAAGAAGCATTGAGCGATGTGGAAACCTACAAGGTAACAGTACATACTGGCGGCAACTTGCCACCTCTTAGCAGTTACCGTGTGATCATCGCGCACGACCTGCCTTCCGGTATCTATAACTATCAATCGCAGTTTGCAGCATCGCATAAACCTATATGGTATATACTGGGTAATCAAACAAACACTGCGGCACTATACAATGCAACACCAGCAACACTTAACGTGAATGTAGCCGCCATGCATGATGCCTACCCCGCTCTCAACCCGTCATTCAGCATCTTTACCACACCGCAAAACCTGCAGGCCATATTAGACAAAATGCCACCGCTGAGTGTGCCTATGGGTAGTATACAACCTAATGGCAATACTGATATCCTCTTCAAACAGAAAGACAATGGCCAACCTTTATGGATGCTGCAGCAAGGTACTACACCAATGGCGCTCACAACCGGCACCGGTATGTGGAGATGGAGGCTGTATGAATATAAGAACTTCAATACGCACAATACCATTGATGAATGCATCCGGCAGACGGTGAGTTTCCTGGCCGCTAACAGTACGGAGAAGCCCTTTTATACATCGGTATCGAAGTATGTATGGAATGACCAGGAAGCAGTATATATCAATGCATACGTGCTGAATGCCAGTAACCAACAGGTAAACACACCTGATGTGCAACTAACCATTACCGATAGTACAGGCAAAAAGCAGAATTTCAGCTTTGAACGCAATGGCACATCTTACAGGCTGAATACCGGAATATGGCCTGAGGGCAACTACACCTATACTGCACAAACACGCTACAATGGCACTGCATACTCCGCATCAGGCAGCTTTACGGTAACGCATAGCTCACCGGAACAAATGGAAGGTGGCGCCGATTATAAACTGCTATACGGTATTGCAAAGAAATACAACGGAGCTTTTGTGCCTGCCCAGCAAATCACTTCGCTCTACGACAGCATTACAAAGAACGATAAGATCAAACCGGTGATACAATCGAACACGATAACAGTATCGCTTGTAGACTGGAGGTGGTATTTCCTTGTGATATTGATAATAGCCGTTGCTGAATGGCTACTGAGAAAATACTGGCTGGCGCAATAAGCCGCTTAGAAATTCACGCACTTTTCAGGATAGTTAACTGCATGCTTGTACACCAGGTTGCGTATGAAGTCGTTGTCAGGCATGGGCTCTAATTGCTCCTGCAATTGATCGAGATCGTCCGGCAATACTCCGTCCTTCAAATAGCCCATACCATAGAAGTTGCCTTTTCTTACCAGGATGCAACTCTGCTCATCCTCTGCAATACCCTTGTCTATAAACGCAAACGTTGGTAACTGCATTTGCAGCCAATTAACTGCTTTATCCACTCTGTTGTTATATTCATCCATGTGAAGCAACGCGCTGCATTCGCCGGTGCAGCTATCTGCAAATACACCTTTGCTGCAGTCAGCACTCTTAGCCAGGTTGCATAAACGAGCGCACAATCCAAATTCACCGATCATTTCCCGCAGGCGATTGTGGCCTTCTATCAACGTATTGAAAGTATGGATAGGCTTGAAGTAGTGTTTGTTCTTCTCTATAGCAAAACGCTTATATCCCTGCCTGTCTTCATACACAAACAGCCCGAACTTAGGCAGGTATCCCCGCTGGCAGCGATTGTATATGGGCCACAGACGACGTATCTCCGTACTTTCCAGTATGTGTGCCATCAGGTCAGTAGCACATTCCTTATAGCTGATGCGATGAATATCTCTCAGGAAGTCCTGCTTTTGCTTACCGGCCTTGTTATTGCTGAAGTGGCTGCGTACCCTGCGCGACAAATTCTTGGCCTTACCCACATACACTACTTTACCGGTATTGTTATAGAAGTAATACACGCCAGGCTGTTTAGGTAAGCGTTCTACCTCTTCAACAGGAACATGTGGCGGCAGGTATTGCTCGCTGTTACGTCCTTTCAGCATCGCGGCTATTACACCTTCCCCATCTTTTTCTAACAGCATACTGAACAATTCTGCAGTAGCCAGTGCATCCCCGCCGGCGCGGTGATGGTTAGTAAGATTGATACCTAATTGGTGACAAAGCTTGCCCAGGCCATAACTACGATAACCCGGTATGATCTTACGTGCCAGGCGTATGGTACATAGCTTGCGCGTAGTAAGCTCATAACCTGCAGACTCCATCTGGTATTTGAGAAAAGAATAGTCGAAATTGACATTATGTGCAACAAATACCTTGTCCTGCAACAATTCATGAACCTGCCCGGCTACCTCAGCAAATGACGGTGCGTGCGCTACCATTTCATTGGTAATACCTGTAAGCTTCTGGATGAAGAATGGGATGGGATTTTGAGGGTTGACAAGCGTCTCATAAAAATGGATCACTTGCTTACCATCATGTATCGCTATTGCTATCTCGGTAATGCCGTTGCTGGAGGCAAAACTTCCCGTGGTCTCAATATCTACAATAGCGTATAACATTCTTACTTAAAGATAGGTAAACTTCAGGCTCGCTAAACAAGCAATATTATTATTAATAATCAAATAATTAGATATGACGCAATGTCATATTTGTTAGAAAATGTTAGTTTTTGCTAGTCTTTTAAGGCTTTGGGTTTTCTTGTGTGCGGATGTGAAATTGTTTAGGGTTTATATGTCAAAGAACTCAGGCAAAATTAATGATTTTTGAGAAGGCGGTAAAAATTTATAACTGAACCATTAAGCGGTTACAGTAACCAACTTATTTGATTTCTAATTATATTTGCTACGCAAAAGGAAATGGTGTCTTCCTGTAATAAACCGCTTTAAAGAAGCTGATGGCGCCTGCAGACCGCAACTATATGTTGCCAATCTTTATATGCAGGTATGAAAAAAATATACGCTTCTGAATTCAGCTATATCATTCGTCATTTAGTAAAATGGACCTTAATTGCGATCCCGGTCTCGTTTATTGTCGGGTCACTGGTTGCGCTGTTTCTATACCTTCTTGATGCATCCACACAATTTCGCTGGCAACATTCCTGGCTGTTATTCCTGCTACCAATTGCCGGTGTAGTTATACATTTTCTATACAAACTATGGGGTAAGAATGCTGAAGCCGGGAATAACCTGATCATGGATGAGATACACGAGCCCGGCGGTGGTGTACCAGCACGCATGGCACCGCTGGTATTAGTCACCACGATCATCACCCATTTGTTTGGCGGATCTGCCGGAAGGGAAGGTACCGCGGTACAGATAGGCGGTAGTATGGCGCAATTGCTGGGTAAATGGTTCCGGCTGGATAAGCAAGACATTCGCATCCTACTGATCACCGGTATTGCAGCAGGTTTCGGAGCAGTGTTTGGTACACCGCTAACAGGTGCCATATTTGCCCTGGAAGTACTGGCCATCGGCAGGATCCAGTACAATGCGCTGATACCGTCGTTTATCGCATCCGTATTTGCAGATATCGTGTGCACGGCATGGGGTATTCACCATACGCATTACCAGATCAGCCTTTCCGCAATTCATTTGCAGGCAGCATCGCCCGGCAGCTACCTTTTGCTTTTGGCAAAGGCGGTACTTGCCGGGGCCGCATTCGGGCTGGCAAGCTATCTGTTTGCCTGGCTATCTCATGGCATCAGCAAGACGAGCAAGGCGTATATCCCCAAACATCAGTGGCTGATACCCGCACTGGGGGGCCTGGCAATAATAGGTTTGACTTATGCACTGGGCACAGAAGATTATCTTGGACTTGGTGTAAGCTCTAAATATCCCAATGGCATATCCATTGTAAACGCATTTCATGCAGGTGGAGTAACAGACCTTAGCTGGCTCTGGAAGATCATCTTTACAGCGGTTACACTTGGTACGGGCTTTAAAGGGGGAGAAGTAACCCCGTTATTTTTCATTGGAGCTACCCTGGGTAATACTATAGCCGCTTACACAGGCGCCCCGGCAGACCTTTTTGCAGGACTTGGTTTTATAGCCGTATTTGCCGGCGCCACCAATACACCTATAGCCTGCACCTTGATGGGTATAGAACTATTTGGCGGAGAACATGTACTGTTTTATGCCATTGCATGTTTTACCGCCTATTATTTCAGCGGGCATTCGGGTATATACAAGGCACAACGGATAGCAGTTACCAAAAAAGGCACCCTGCGCTACCGAGAGCAGACATTAGAAAAACTGCAGGATTATAAAAAAGATGATATAAGATAATCCCGATGATATTTTTACCGTCCGTGCTAATATCAGTAGCTTTGCGGCCGTAAAAAAACTATTGAGTTTATGAATTTTAATCCATGGCACCAGGTGGCAATTGGACAAGAAAAACCGGCGGTGCTGAATTCTATTATTGAAATACCCAAAAACAGCAGGGCAAAATATGAACTGGACAAAGAAACAGGGATGCTGATGCTGGACCGCGTGCTTTACTCATCCGTATTTTACCCCGCAAACTATGGTTTTATCCCGCAAACACTGGGCGAGGATAATGACCCGCTGGATATATTGGTGCTGTCACAAATTGAGATACAACCATTATGCATCGTGCGCGCCAAAATAATAGGCGTAATGCGTATGATAGACAATAACGAAGGCGATGACAAGATCATAGCTGTAGCTGCTGACGATGTTAGTGTAAACCATATTGACGATATAGAGCAACTGCCATCCTATTTTCACAGTGAACTGAAACACTTCTTTGAAGAGTATAAGACGCTGGAAAATAAAACAGTGCTGGTAGAAGACTTCCAAAATAAAGAAGTAGCCATGCAAATAGTGGAGAAGGCTATAAACGATTATAAAGCGAAATATTAGGGGGCAGGAAACCTTTCAAAAGTAAATGGCACGGTAATTACCGTGCCATTTTTTTTTGTTACGTCAGGAACAGATATAATTAAAACCTAACTGACTTGTATTCAACGGACTTATATTTTAAATAAAATTTAATGCAATTTTTATTCCGACCATGTATTTTTAACTCCTGATTATAATATTTTCGCATCTAACAAGCAACGGAATTGTATCTTATCAGTCAGTTATTATAAGTGTAAAAAATAACAGGTGATATATATCACCATAGGCGGTGAGATGCCTCACCTATTGATAACAAACCAGGTACGATTTTTATATTTAAACACTATGTTATGCAGATCGCTCTCAGGTCTATTGAAAATAATGACCAGCCACACATCAGGAAGGCGAGGAAGGTGATCCCTTTTGAACCACATGTAAAAAAGAACCGTTTCCTCAAAACAGGCCCACTGTTTTGGTCGATCATGATTACCGTTACAGTTGCTTTAGTGCTCGAGCTATCCGGCATTTAAATATTATTATACAAAAACAAGTATAAATAGCCGTAAAAATACCTGCATTTGATTTTTTAATATTTCAGCACTACTTTGGGGTTGATTACAGCATTCAAGAACCCAAGCATATTATTAGATGAGGCGCGTACTGACCGGACTGATACTTATATTGACATCTGTAATTTCTACTGCCCAGACAGATCATCCTAACTTCCAGGCATTAATAAATAATGCGGCAACAGATACACAAAAACTAATTGTTTACCGGCAGATATTCGATTATTTCAAAAATTCCAACGAGGATTCCGCTAAAGTATACCTGGAGCAGGGGCTTAAACGATTTACTGACCGCAACTATTTACCCGGAAAAGCATCCATGCTTGGTATGCTTTGCGGCGTATACGATCAAATAGGGTTTGCAGTGCGGGCACAGGAAGCAGGAGAACAAGCCTTAGCCATATATACTTCCATGCACAATGAACCGGGAATTGCAAAAGCCCATAATGCATTGGGCGTGGTGGAAGGACGCAGAGGCCAGTTTCAACCCGCGGTAGGCCACTTTCTCAAAGCACTGCAATACTTCGAAAGAGTAAATGATACGCCTAACCTTATCTCTACTTATATTAAGCTTGGCACCGCCAACGATTTCAGCGGTAATAATAACCAGGCGAAAGCCTATTTGCACAAAGCCCTTGACCTTGCAGTACACACAAAAAAAACAGGGAATACTGCTTACTTGTATAATAACATGGGCGTACAGTTTGCGAAGGAAAATAATTATGATTCCGCATTATATTATTTTCAAAAATCGCTGGACCTGGCTAAAAGCCCGGAATTGGAAGAGATACGCCTACAGCCATTAATGAACATAGGCCGGATCTATGCTGAACAAAATAATCACAAGAAAGCCCTTGAATACTATAACAAGTCGCTTGCTATTGCTAAAGAGAAAAATTTAAAAGAAGAGCAGGCCCGGGTACTCCAATATGTGGCCCAGTCTTATTTTGGCAGTGATGTTGATAAGGCAACGGATGCATTGGCGCAGGCATATGTACTAGCAAAAAGCATAGACAATAAACTGCTACGCTCAGAAGTATTAAACTCCCTGGCGCACCTTGCAGATACTAACGGAGATTATAAAGACGAAGTTGCCTACCTGAGGAAAGCGCGTGAGCTACATGACAGCATCTTTACGATGGATAAGATGAAGGAAATAGCGAACCTGCAGGCACAATACGAACTGAATAAATCGAACACACAGCTTGATGCGCTGCGCAAATCGGAACAGCGCAACCTGCAAAAGAAAAACTACATTATTGTTATAGCATTGGTGTTGGCTATAACGCTGATAACCTTATTATTTTTCTTTGCTAAAAGCCGCAAGCTGAATAAAGAACTTGTCGGGCGCGAACAGGAACTTAAAAGACTGAACGATCTAAAAGACCGCTTGTTTTCTATTGTGGGCCACGACTTGCGCGGACCGATAGGTAATATACCCGTACTGCTGGATATATACCGCAACCCGGCAACACCGGAAAGCGAAAAGGAATTTATACTTGATTCACTGGATGAGAATTCTCAGGCTTCTATTGAAACACTGGACAAACTGCTGAACTGGGGCAAACTACAAATCAAAGGGGTGACATTGCAGCAATCAGTATTTAACGTGACGGATGTACTCAACAATAACCTGAAACTGCTGAAGGTAACGGCAGATAATAAAAACATCACGATTCAAAACAGAGTACCGGTACAAACACAGATATATACAGACGAGAACCACTTTAAATTCGTGGTACGCAACCTGCTCTCTAATGCCATAAAATATACCCGCACCGGCGGCAATATAGAAATAGGTGCAGAGCAAAATGACGGGCGTATCATATTCTCCGTAAAGGATAATGGAATAGGGATAGATCCTGAAAGGCAGAAACATATATTTGAGCCGTATAATTTTAGTACCGTCGGCACATCTGATGAAGTGGGCAATAGCATTGGCCTGATGCTTTGCCGTGAATTCATTAAACAGAACGGTGGTGATATATGGTTGAAAAGTGAAAAAGGCCAGGGCACAACCTTCTACTTTTCGGTAATGGGAAATAAACCCGTAGCCGCCCTTAATTAACTTAACATATCCGCATAGACGGATGGCATAAGTTTAGCTACTGCTTAGGTAAGCAAAAACTTATGTTATGAAGATCACTCTTTTAGCTTTGTCGCTGGCATTGTTTACTGCAACTGCCTATGCACAAAGTGTTCCGCAATCAACAAAAAAGGCAACCAAGTCTGAAACAGGCAGCCATATGCATATTAACAGCAAAGGAGAAAAAGACAAAGGCAATACAACCGATAAAGCAACGTTGACTAATCCAACACAAAAAGCAGATCGTACCCGATACACAGAGCCTATTAATCCCAGAGTGAACAGGATGAACGCGAATGGTAACAACACGCCTGTGCAAAACGCCACGAGAGTAATGAATGAAGGCCCGCAAAGAAGCGCTATTGATACCAGTAAGATCAGATAGGATTATTCAAGATAAAGCCTGTAGCCCATAATTTTTGCACGAATGAGCTATCTTAGTATCACTATGACCAAAAGCTTATTTCTTCTATTATTTGCATTGACCTTATGCTTAAGAATCCATGCCCAAACAGACAGTGCATCATGGTATGCAAGCAAGGTACAATCCCTTTATCACCAGCATAAAAACGAAGACGCTTATAACACTTACCTTAAGTATATACAAATGCCCGGCGCGAAAGCAGACGACCTTACCACCAGGATGTTCCTGGTAGCGGGGACGAGGGCGCTAGGCAGTAATGCAGCAATAGACAGGAAACCATTAATGGATTCGCTGGAGTCAATTATTATACGCGATGCACGTTGGCTGCGCGTGCGTGCAGATGTGTATGACGCGCTTAGCAGAAATGAGAAAGACCCATCTAAAGCGGCGGAATACACGAATCTGAAAAACACAGATAAGGTTAATTACGACAGCAGGTATGCCCCGTATGACTACAAGGTAATAGTACCCTGGTAAACCACGCTGATAGGGTGATGGCTAGGAACTTAGGCGGATTTAGCTTTGCTGAAATGGAAATAAGATCACTTAAGGACATTAGTTTTGATGCCCTGTATACCGCATGGGACGAAGCATTTAAAGGGTATGCTGCTTCATGGAGTCGTGAGGAATTACAAAAAGACCTGAGAAGGCGTGGCTACACGCCCGAACTTTCCTTCGGAACATTTGATAATGAAAAGCTGGTGAGCTTTACGCTGAACGGCATTGGTACATTTAACGGTATCAAAACAGCCTATGATACCGGTACTGCTACTGTTACAGACTATAGAGGCAAGGGGCTGGCTACCAAGATATTTGAAGCGGCAGTTCCTTATCTGAAAGATGCAGGTTGTAAACAATATCTACTGGAAGTGCTGCAGGATAACACTAGTGCAATATCTGTATACAAGAAGCTTGGGTTTACAATAACCCGCGGATTCAATTATTTCCGACAGGAAGCTGACAAAGTACAAATGAAACACACAGCCCTGCTACAACATGAAGCGATTCAACCGATCACAATAGCGCTTAAAACTGATATGACAGCACTTGGCGACCATGAGCCCTCCTGGCAGAACAGTTTTGAATCTATAGAACGTGCGCCGTATGACTTTGTAATAGCAGGTGCCTATAACGCCGACAAATTGATAGGCTATGGCATCCTTGCACCTGCAACAGGTGATATTACACAGCTAGCAGTCCATAAAGATCATCGCAGGCAGGGAATTGGATCGGCAATATTGCATAGCATTTTACAAAGCAATAGAAGCGGTAAAATAAAAGTCATCAATACAGAAGAAACCGATAATGCGATCACCAGCTTTCTTGAAGCAAATGGGATACCCAAATGTGGTAGCCAGTATGAGATGATACTGCCTATTCTTTAGATGGTGTATTTGTATTAGTCATCTGTTGCCTCCCATAGCTCGATCTTTATGCCTTCGGGATCTATGATATGAGCAAACTTACCATAATCGTGTACCTGCATCTCGCCTACCTGTTCTATGCCTTCTTTCTTTAGTTCAGCCAGCAGCCATTCCAGATCTTCTACCCTGAAATTGATCATGAATTCTCTTTCTGAGGGCTGAAAATAATCTGTGCTGTTGCGGAAAGCACTCCAGATGGTAGAACCTTTTTTATCGGGATTGTTTACATCCCGCCATTCGAACACACTGCCATAAGGGCTGTTGTCAAGGCCCAGGTGCTTTTGATACCAGGTGCGCATATAATCGGGATCGTTGCTTTTGAAGAAAATGCCACCGATACCTGTAACTCTTTTTTTATCGCTCATAGAAATAGTTTTTAATCTTCCACCTCTGCTTCTTCGCCATACATCTGGTGCTTGTAACGCATGGATGGAGATGTTATTAACGAGCCCAGGTTAAGTTCCTGCCATTTAGCATCCACCGCTTTGATGGTTGCTTCATCTGCAGCAATAATATTTGGCCAGGGCCGATCGAAATTATCGAATTTTTTAGTCTTACGCGTGCCATCTAATCCCAGCACCTGATTATTGATGCCGGCAAAAAAATGATCGCGGCGGGGATCCATGTTATTACAAAAACGCCAGAGCACATCAGCAATATCATCTGCATGAACGGTATGCTCTACATAAAGTATCATCTTTATGTTTTGAACAGTGGCATCTTCACACAACCGGCGATGCAGTTCTAATACATGCCCCGGGCGGTTTTTCTCCACCGCGACAAACAATACAGGTATCTGCCAATCGCGGGCAAGCTTATCATTAATGCCCCTTATCTCAGGGTATTGCTGCATGATATTTGCTTTGTCGAAAGCAGGCGCTAACGAGAAAGGTGTATGCGGATGAACGATCTCTTCTTCCCATTTCTTAGTGCCATCGATGCACATCTTGCCGCCAAAGCCTAGCTTGCTGCAGCTGTGATCTAATACATCCATCGGCCCCTGGCTGAAGTATACATCTGTAGCGGGATCGAGATTGCTAAACACATACTGCGCCAGCGATTTGTAATCATTCAGATCTTTATTGCCATCTGTCAGTACCAGTATCTTATTGAACATCATCTGCCCGGCGCCCCACATTGCATTCATTACCTTCTGTCCCTGGCCTGCATACTCCTTATTGATAGATGCGATCACCAGGTTGTGAAATACCCCTTCTACAGGCATATTCATATCCTTTATCTCGGGCACCATGGTCATCTTCATAGGAGTGAGGAATATCCGTTCCGTAGCCTTGCCGATCCATGCATCCTCCTGTGGTGGAATACCTACTATGGTTGCCGGGTACACTGCCTTCTTTTTGTGAGTGATGGCGGTAACATGAAAGCGTGGGTACCAATCGGGCAATGAATAATAACCGGTATGGTCTCCAAACGGACCTTCCCATATCAGTTCCTCGTTAGGATCTACATAGCCCTCGATGATGATATCCGCATCTGCCGGCACTTCGATCTCGGGCTGCGTGATACATTTCACCAACTCTACACGCTTTTTGCGCAGAAAGCCAGCCAGCATGTATTCATCCACATTCTCGGGCAATGGCGCCGTTGCTGCATAGGTATATACCGGGTCGCCACCTAAGGCCACGGCAACAGGCATTCTTTTATTCAGCTTTTTATATTCATTGTAATGGCGCGCAGATACTTTGTGTTTGTGCCAATGCATGGCCGTCATAGTATCTGTGAACACCTGCATACGGTACATACCAATATTGCGTGTACCATTCAACGGATCTTTTGTATGTATGGCGGGCAGCGTTATGAAGCGGCCACCGTCTTTTGGCCAGCATTTCAGGATCGGCAGCTTCGAAAGGTCGGGGGTTTGCATCACTACCTCCTGGCAGGCGCCATGGCCACTTACCACCTTCGGCATCCACGAAGCAAATTTGCTCAACTGCGGCAACATGGCTAATTTCTCTAAAAGGCCATTCTTTGGCGCCGACATGGTTTTTAACAGGTTCTCGATATCGCGCGCTACATCGTCGAGGTCGTTCACGCCCAGCGCCATGCACATCCGCCTGTCGCTGCCCATACCGTTGATGAGCAGGGGGAATTCGGTACCGGTATTTTCGAACAACAGCGCTTTATTTCTATCAGGTGTTTTTGAAACACGATCTGCTATTTCTGCTATCTCTAAAACAGGATCTACAAATGTTTGAATCCTTACCAGTTCGCCAGCCTTATCTAATGCTTCTATAAACGCTTCGAGTGATTTATATGCCATAACGGATGCAAAGTTAATGGGTATTTGATGTCGCTGATGTTTTGTTTAGCTATAAACGCATAAAAGGAAACTAACAGTTTCTTTTCATTACTGAGCCGATAGCACTACAGCATAAAAAAAGGGATGTTTGAAAACACCCCACAACTACTGATTCGATTAATGATATTATTTCAATAAAAATCCTGTGCCATTACCTAAAAAAACAGGGATGTTTAAAAACATCCCTCTATTATTCCTATTAACCATACTATTGACCAATTGTTTAACAAATCCATGCCAGGCAAACCAACACTTTCAACTTTGTGAAAAAATAAGGGACGCCATACTGGCGTCCCTACTCTTCTTTCCTTAACATCCCCATAAAAGAAATAAAATATTGTACCACAAACTGAGATGCTCTTGAACATCTCCGCAGTGTTAAATAAGAATAGATTTCTATTCTATTATTTCAGAGAAACATAAGCAACGTTGTTTTTACCGGTGCGCTTAGTTTTTAATTCTGTCATAGCAACCTGGCCTTTCTCTTTTAAAATCTCCAAAATGTTCATCATATAATCGAATGGTGTATCAAACAGCATAGATAATGTGTCTACTCCAAACATATGATTGTGATTACCGGCTTTATCCTGGATACTTTGTAATTGATAGATTTTCGTTAAAACGTCTTCTGGTGTAACTCTCATAATGATGCCCCTCTTATTATAGCATGTAATATGTCGGAAAAACTGTGCCATCCGTTATTTACAAAATGTTACCATAGACAGGCACTGTGTATCAATTCGTTATTATCGCACCGCTAAAGATCCTGTTTAACATTTCCTCAACTTATTGTGGTATTGGTACAACATTTTAGGTGAAAAATGTAGAGGCAAATAAGTCACACCAAGTGAATGTGGAGCGTTATCGAACGCTCCTTTTCTTTATAAAAAAGCCTGCGCTATGGCAGGCTCTCTCAAATAAATTATAACACACATTACTGAAAGAATACGGGGCAGATGGTGCGGGCATGATCGTGTTCGGGACCTTTCCAGAATCCTGTTTTAACGAGGCTCAATTCATAGCCTCCACGAAGATTGGTAGCCGCTTTTAGTGACGACACGTTGCAATCGTAGCTAAAAGTAAAACCGTAGTCTTTGTATCTTAAACGAACCGTTGGTATGATAGCATCAGCAAAACGATAGAAAGCTCCTCCTGATATTACAAACTGCAAACTACCATTCGCGTCTTTTTTATTGTACCCGATCAACCCTCCAAGTATAGTTTCGTTATAGGTTCCTTGCCTGATGTAGTTGACATGTACCTGGTAACTAATAGTCTCGTTTACCTGCTGTATCACAGATACGCTGGCATTCCATTTCATATCCAGCTTCACACTATTCTGATCAAAAAAAGAATTGCTCGGCTGGGTAAGGTGGTAGCCGGACAGACCTACAATATAGTTTAGCTTATGATCATCCTCGCCACCGCCCGTGGTGCTGCTAAAACTAATACCTGCGCCCAGATCGAAGTAGCTATACTTGTTATTCAGATTTGTCTCTCCGCTGGATACCTGTGGCGCATAGTGGCCGTTTTCGAACTGATTATCGTAGGTAGCACGCGTAGGGTCGTAGCTACGCTGAATATAACCACCGGTAAACCCTACTGACAAGTAAGAGTTATGTCCATCTTCCAGGGATTTGTTATAGTTGATAGCAGGATAGAGTGATAAGGTTTGCAGGCTAACGCTGCCTGCCCTGTCGTAGTATCCTAATAAGCCTATGCTTACAAAATCGTTCACTTCATTTACCGGTATTCTCGCTTCCACATTTACCAGTCCTGTCTGAAAAGGCTTACTGATACTGCTCCACTGGCTGCGGTATATTGCGCATATCTTATAATCAGTATTTATCAATCCCGTAAGGGCGGGATTGCGCAGAATTGAAGTTTCATAAAACTGCGAGAAGTGTACATCCTGGGCATAAAGAGAGGTACCTGCCATCAGCAACCCTAAAGCTAAAGTATATTTGAACCGTCTGTTTTTCATAATCATCCACATTTATCTTACCAGGGTTATATCACCTTTGAACAATATTGTTTGGCCATCTTCGCACTGCGCCTCTATCATATAAACAAACACGTCAGGCGGCAATACATTTCCATTATAGGTACCATCCCATCCTTCCGCCTTATCATTGATAGTGATGGAAGTTTTTTCATACACCAGCTCGCCCCAACGGCTATATATACGGAAGGTTTTGATCTTATCTAAACCTGTTCCCCGCGGATAGAAGATGTCGTTTTGTCCATCTCCGTTAGGGGTAAAGGTATTAGGTATGTACAACTGGCTCTTATCGCATAATACCTTAACGGTTACCTTATCACTATCCTGGCAATTATGATCTGTGTACACCACGATGGTATATTCCGTTGTTTTTAACGGGCTGGCGATCGGGTCAGGTATGTCATCATGATTAAGACTTTCTGAAGGCTTCCACTTAAACCTTTCGATCAGGTTGCCCGTGGCGAGCAATGTAGTGGAGTTGCCCGCTACGATGGTAGTTCCGCCGGTAGCTTTTACTGTAGGCAACGGATCTACCTGTACCCTTACCTGGTCTGTATCAGGTATACACCTTCCCTCGTAAGAGATAACGGTGTACTTTGTTGTTCCCTGCGGGCTGGCGGTAGGCGATGACGACTGATTGTTATCGAGGCCATCGGGCGGCAACCATAGATATGTTTTACCACCTCTTGCATCCAGTATCACATGCTCTTTCAGGCATATTTCCTGGTCGCCGCTTGCTGTAGCGGTCACCTTATACTTAAGCGTTACATTAACCGTATCCGTATTCTTACAGTTGTACTGATCGGTACCTGTAACTATGAAGAACCCATTCTTTGGTGGATTGGCATAAGGATCCGGACAATCCAGGCAAGACAGGTAAGGCGAATAAGTCCAGTGATAGGAAACGCCGCCAGAGGCCTGCAGATGTGCTGAGTCTGACAAACATACAATTGTGTCTCCTCCGGCGCTTATTTCCGGTAAACCATGTATGATGATATCCTTAGTGATACTGTCTTTACAGCCCCACTGATTTTCGGCATACAACGTAACGGGGTAACTGCCCGGAGGGCCATACAAATGCTTAGGATATTGCTTATCGCTGGTAGTGCCGTCGTCAAATGTCCAATGCCATATAACAACCGGCGAGAAATAAGTATGTGTAGTATCTCTGAGTGTTACGGTATTAAATTGGCAAGGCGCATCGGCATAGAAATCTGGCTCTACTGCATCCACCTTGATCTCATCCAATCCTTCGCTTAAGGCCTTACATCCGTTAGCATCTTTGAACAACACCTTTGGCTTATAAGAACCGGCGTGATCATAAGTATGGGTTATTGTTCCACCGGCCTGCGTAGCAGTATAGCCATCGCTGAAATCCCAGGTCATGGAAGCAACATTTGTCGTGGATGAGGTAAAGGTCACTGTCAGTGGCTTACATCCCTGCAACGGTGTATATGTGAAAGCCCCGGAATAGCCCAATATATTAACATGATGCACAGCTGAATCTATACATCCGTGCCTGTCCTGCGCTGTAAGAACGACCCTGTAATAGCCAGGGGCAGTATATAAGTTTTTACCGTTGGTAAGTGTTGATTGGTTACCATCGCCATAATCCCAGGTATAAGGTGATACAGTATTAACCGAAGTGTTTTGCATCTTTACAAATAAAGGTGCGCAAACCGCAACGGAATCAGTAAGAAAATCAAAAGCTACAGTAGGGTTGACCGTGGTAATGGTTGCTTTTTTTGCAATCGTATCTTTACAGCCGTGCCCATCCGTTACATACAGTGTGACATCGAAGGTGCCCAATGAATCGTAAACATGGACGGGATTTTTAGTATTATCTAAGGGCTTTTTATCACCAAAATCCCATGTATATGTCAGCGGCGCATCGCCATTAGTACCATTGCTGAAATTGACATCCCCATGCAAACAAACGGTATCCGGAACAGAAAAGAACGCATCGGGTTTATACGCATTTACATAGACAGGTTTAATCAGGGAATCGTTACAACCGAGGTTATCCGTTACATAAAGCTTGATGGTATAGTTACCTGCAGCATTATATATATTGGAAATAGTGGCCGATGTGGTCGTAGCACTGCCATTACCAAAATCCCATTTCCGCGAAGCTATTGTTGCACCGTTGGGCACCGTACTGTTATCAGTAAAGTTGACCGTCAAAGGCACGCATCCACTAAGCGGTATCGCAGTGTCAGCTAATGTAGGGTGGGAAACAAATATCCAATTAGTTTTTTCCAGCGTGTTCCAGCAACCATGCTCATCAAAGACCCTGACTTTTACGGTGTGATATCCGGTATAATTGAATTGATAGGTATAATTAACAGCGCTATCATTTACAAAACTACCATCGATATACCAACTATAGCCAAAAGCCTGCAGCCCTGTAATTGTGGATGTAAACCGCGTTTTTGTATGCTGGCAAATAGCTGTATCAACAGCAGTTAGTGTAACAGTTACCGGAGCAAGGCGTATGGGGACTTTAAATGTATCCCGACAGCCACTACGGCTGTTAAATGAAATGAGCATTATTGTATAGTTACCGAAACTGGAATACTCATGCGATGGAGCTTTTGAAGTATCGGTATATCCATCGCCAAAATCCCAATACCGGGAAGTTGCCCCAACTGTTTCGTTGATAATGTTTACTTTTTTAACAGTATCGCAGCTATAAATAACTCTAAAAGCCGAGCCCGGAGAATCAACAGTTATATATTGATTCTTTATCATCGTATCCGGGCATTTATGGAAATAGGAGATGAGCTTTACCGTGTACACACCGGGGCTTGTATATTTATAAGCCGGAGACGGTGACTGGCTTTTATGTCCATCGCCAAAATCCCACGACCACTCTTCTACCGGCCCGGTAGTCTGATCCTGGAAGTAAACAAAATTATTGTTACAAATATGCTGTGGGGTGCCTATAAAGTCGGTATTGGGTGGTTGTCCTACCGTTATACGAATAGAATCAGTGGTAGTACATCCATTGACAGAGGTGATCTTTAACCAAGCCCTGAAAATACCTGTGTCGGTATAGGTATGAGTAGGGAATTGTTGATTTACCTGGGGCGACCCGTCGCCAAAATCCCACTGATATGATACTATAGCGTAAGGATATGGAGCATTGCCATTGGGAATGGTGGTGTAAACACTATCCTTGAAGTAAACAGTCAATGGTTTGCAGCCAAATGTATCTTTTGCATAGGCATCGAGCTTCATATCGTATAACCTGATAGAATCAATTTTAATGATAGTGTCGATACATCCTGCAGAGCTCTGGATGATCATTGTATCTGTATAGAAGCCATTTCTTGTATAGGTGTGAGAAGGACTGGTTTGCGTGCTGGCGGGAGAATTATCTCCAAACTTCCAAATGTAGGACGTAGCATTGCCGGTAGGGGTGAAAGTAATAGTTGCCGGCGCTTCGCATGGAGGGTTGGGCGAAGTAGTGAAGTCGCCTACGGGCTGAGGATTTACAGTAATATACTTGGTAGCTGTGACAGAACAACCGCGATAGATATACGTGACAACAACAGCTTTGGTACCTGAAGAAGCATAAATATGATTAGCTGTCGCTCCCGAAGTGTTAGGACTACCATCGCCCCAGTCCCAGCTATAGCTGCCTCCTGATGGAGTACCCGCAGCAGATACCGAAGTTTGTGTGTAAATGCATACTGAAGATGCTACGGTACTGGTAACCTTCGGGTCATAAGTACAAAAGCCATTGTTTTGGGTTACAGAATCACTACATCCGTTTGCATCTTTTATAACTAACTTGGGAGACCAGCATTGCGGAATACCTGTATAAGTGTGCGATACGGAAGAACCTGTAGCTGTACCGCTGGCATCGCCAAAATTCCAGGTATAAGAGGTGATATTAGCGGTGCTGGTAGATGTTGAGGTTAATATCGTAGTTGCAGGTGAACTGCAACCGTTACCCGGACTAATCGAAAAACTTGCCGTTGGCTTTGCTACCACATTGATATAGCTGTTTTTTGTTGCGCTGGCGCGGCAACCCCAACTATTAATGACCGTGAGTGTAATATTGTAGGACCCTGACGCGGTAAAAGAATAGGTTGGTGACGCACCTGTGCCTGTACCTACTGCCCCGTAATACCAGTTGTATGTATTGGTACCATTACCTCCGGCAGTTGATTTATCTGTAAACGTGACATTGAGTGGTGCGCATCCCGTAGTGGGGGTCGCAGAAAAATCTACCGAGGGCGTTTCGTGTACAACGATGCTTATGGTTTTGGTGCTGCTAAGGCTGCCCCTTTTTGCTGTGAGCTTAACTGTATAAGTATGAGACGTGGTACTTGATGCATAGCTATGGCTGGGGTTTTGATTATACGCTTTACCGCTGCCATCGCCAAAATCCCATTCCCAGGAAGTAGGGCTGCCGGTTGAAGCGTCTGTGAAATAAATAACCTCGTTACCGCAGGTACTCAAAGAGCTGGAAGTGAAATCGGCGGTAAGCGTTTGTTGTGCACTCAAATATCCCGGTAAAAACAACAGGGACAAAAAGGTGAACACTATCGGGAGTAACCTGGGGCGAATCGGTGGCATTATGGGATTTTATTATGTAACTAAAGTTAAATAATACTTAAAAGAAGAAAGATTAAAATGGCAAAAAGTTGGGGCATTTTTAGGCTATTTTAATGAATAAAAAGCCTTACCTGTAGCGTTTTTAATTGAAAGTTAAATAACTGGTAAGCAGCAACTAATATATTAATTCGAATACATCGAGATAAAACGATCGGGGTAGCGTGGGTTCATGACAGAACAGCCATTTGTAAAATAGCGTTGGCGATGCGCAATAAAAAAGGGGTAGCTGATGCTACCCCTTTTCACTCACCAAGCGAATATTAGTGTTGTGTTTCTTTAAACTTTTTAACTGCTTCCGTGAGCTTAGGCAGTATTTCCAGGGCATCGCCAAGTACACCGTAATCTGCTGCCTTAAAGAACGGAGCTTCCGGATCTTTGTTTATTACTACAATGGTCTTTGAACCATTCACACCCGCCAGGTGCTGTATAGCCCCACTGATACCAACTGCTATATACAGGTTTGGACGGATAGTGCCGCCTGTCTGGCCCACGTGCTCATGGTGAGGACGCCAGTGTGCATCTGCAACAGGGCGGCTACATGCTAATGCAGCACCCAATGCGTTGGCCAGATCTTCGAGGTAATGCCAGTTTTCAGGGCCCTTCATACCACGGCCACCTGATACTACCAGTTCTGCTTCGCTCAGCGGTACAGCACCGGTAACTTTATTTACTTCTTTTACCGCAACACCAAAATCTTTATCATCGAAAGCAACACTCAACGCTTCTACAGTTGCGCTACCATCTCCTTTTTTTACTGCGAATGTGTTTGGCATCAGGGTGATCACCTTTACATCGCTTGTAATGTTCACAAAAGCGAATGCCTTACCTGAGAATACGTTTTTCTTAACGATAAAACCGTTAGACATATCGGGCTGTGCTACCGCACCTGCTACCATGCCGGCTTTGAGCCTTGCAGCTACGCGTGGGGCAACAGCTTTACCGGTAACATCGTGCAGTGCTACTATTACTTTAGCGTCTTCTTTTTCGGCTGCTGTTACCAATGCTTTGGTATAAGCGCGTGCATTCAGATCATCAAGACGTGCATCGGCAACATGTAATACTTTATTGGCACCATATTGACCTAATTCGGCCAGCGCTGCATCTGTGATATTACCCAGGGCCACGGCTGTAACCGTAGTGCCCATGCTCTGCGCGATACCTGCTGCATATTGTACTGCTTCAAACGTCTTCTTTTTAAAAGAACCTTGTGCGTTTTCTGCTAAAACTATTATTGACATATTTTATAATTCAAAAGTCAAAATTCAAAAATTAAAATTGTTGCGACTCATGACTTATTACTCATGACTCACGACTTATAGATACTTAGATCACTTTAGCTTCTGTATGCAGCAAGTGTACCAGTTCATCCATATTATCAGGGCTGATCATTTTAACGCCTGATTTTGCCGGTGGCATTTCGTAAGATGCGATCGTGCTCAGCGGACTGATAGCAGCGGGGGCAACTACTTTTAACGGCTTGGTACGTGCAGCCATGATACCACGCATATTAGGGATGCGTGCTTCCGCAACACCTTTTTGGCAAGAGATAACCAGCGGGAAAGAACTTGTATCTGTTTCTTCGCCACCTTCGATTTCGCGCTTAACGGTAGCAACGCTGCCGGCAACGTCTATTGATGTTGCAAAGCCTATATAGTTCATGTCCAGCAGCTCTGCCAGCATAGCACCCATTACGCCGTTGTTATAGTCGATAGATTCTTTACCGCAAAGTACCAGGTCGTAGTTTTCGCTTTTTGCATATTCCGCTATCTGCGCAGCTACAACATAAGGATCATTGCTATCGGTATCAATGCGGATAGCCTCATCGCCACCAAGGGCCAATGCTTTACGGATAACTGGTTCCGCATCTGCCTTACCTACCGTTACCAGGTTCACAGCGCTTGCAACGCCGGCTTCCTTCAGTTCCAAAGCACGAACCAAAGCATACCATTCATCGTATGGATTGATGATGAATGTAACGCCTTGTGTATTGAAATTGGTATTGTTGTCGCTGAATGCGATCTTGGTAGTAGTGTCAGGCACCTGGCTGATACAAACTAATATCTTCATTAGAACAAGATTTGATTTTAAGTCGGGCTACTTGCAGCCAAACCGGATGGCAAAAGTAAGCCAAAAACGGTGTGCTGCCAATGGTGCCTGTTTATATAATTGGTAAAAAAAGAAAAGGAGCCATATGGCTCCTTTTATATATTCTAAAATTAGATTATTTCAATCCTACTTTTTCATTCAGATCAGTATCAACCAGGATACGCCCGCAGTGTTCGCAAACGATGATCTTCTTATGCTGGCGGATCTCTGACTGGCGCTGTGGAGGGATCACGTTGAAGCAACCACCGCAAGAGTCGCGCAGGATAGGCACTACTGCCAACCCGTTGCTATAACTGTTACGAATGCGCTCGTATGCAGAAAGCAAGCGTGGATCTACCTTTGTTTTAGCTTCATCAGATTTTTCTGCTAAAGCTTGTTCTTCTTTTTCAGTTTCACCGATGATCTTCTCCAGTTCTTTTCTCTTGCCTTTCAGCACGTCTTCCAGGTCTTTGATCTTGTCTTCAGTCCTCAGGCGCTGGTTGGCACGTTCTTTCAGTTCGAAGTTAGCATCCTTGATGTGTTTATCATTCAGCTTTACTTCCAGTTCCTGCAGTTCAGTTTCTTTGTTGATCGCTTCAAACTCGCGGTTGTTCTTTACGTTATCCGCTTGTTTTTCGTATTTCTTGATCAGTGCCTGGGCTTCTTTTTTAGCCTCAGTTTTTTGATCGATGAAACCGTTGATGCTGGCTACTTCCGCGTCAATGTTCTGGATACGCGTCTGCAGACCTTCGATCTCATCTTCCAGGTCTTTCACTTCCATTGGCAGCTCGCCCTTCAGCGTCTTGATCTCATCTATTTTAGAGTCAATTTTTTGCAGCGTCAGGACAGCGGTCAATTTTTCTTCTATTGAAAAGTCTTTTACAGTAGCCATCAGTAAAAATATTTTACAGGATTGGTATTAATATTTGATACAAGGACGGCAAAATTAGGAAATTTTTTGTTAAGTAAGTCCCTGAATATTTCTACGGTAAACTGTTCGCTTTCAAAATGGCCAATATCGGCAATAATGATCTTCCCTTCGGCATCGAAGAACTGGTGGTATTTGAAATCGCCGGTAATGAACACATCTGCCGCGGCGCTAATGGCATTTTTTAGCAGGAAACTACCCGACCCGCCGCAAATAGCCACCTTAGATATGGTGTTTTTCACTAATTCTGTATGCCGGATACATGATACATTCATTTTTTCCTTAACATATCCTAAAAACCTGCCAGCCTCCATAGGCTCAGGGAGCAAACCTACCATCCCGGCACCTGTTTCCTGGTTGGGGTTTTGGAGCGCAACTACCTCGTATGCTATTTCCTCGTAAGGGTGATGCTCAAAAAGCGCGCTCAACACTTTTCTTTCCTGGTGTTTTTCAATCAAAACCTCTAGTCTCACCTCCTCTACCGATTCGCGGGAGCCCCCTGGTTTGCCAATAGCAGGATCGGCGTCTTCATTGGGCCTGTAGGTGCCTGTGCCAGACAGGTTGAAGCTACATTCTGTATAATTGCCCAGTGAGCCTGCCCCTGCTGCGAACAAGGCATCCCTAACTTTTGAGGCCGCGTCGTGCGGCACTGTAGTGTATAATTTGAACAGGTTTCCTGTAACAGGAGCCAAAATCCTGGTTTGCTGTAGGCCCAGCTTTTCGGCGATTTTGGCATTTACGCCGTTATATATATTATCCAGGTTGGTATGTGCCGCATAGATATTAATATCATTTTTGATAGCCCTTTGCACGATCCGCTCTACATAATTGCGGCCGGATATACGCTTCAGCCCTGAAAACAGGAGGGGATGATGGGCAATGATCATATTTGCCCCAACAGCAATAGCTTCTTCTACCACTGCTTCTGTCACATCCAAGGTTAACAATGCCTTTGTAACTACTGCGGAAAGGTTGCCGACCTGGAGGCCGCTATTATCGTAGCTTTCCTGCAGACCAGCCGGGGCGAATGACTCTATTGTTTCTATAATATCTTTTACCAGTATAGCAGACATAGGTATGTTTGTTTACAAAAATAGCATTGTATAGGCGAGAAATTTGTGCCACGCGGCCATATATTATGAGAACATTTAACAGTTCCTTCCACTAAACTCGTATAACTTTGCGGGCGACGCATAAAATGCCCCGTTATATTAAATACATATCACGTCTTCTTGGGTTATTTCTCACCCTCAATGTCTTTGTGCTGACTGTACATGCAGATGATATGGATGACTGTGATTTAGATTTTGATATTTCCTTGACCCAGACCGTTATCCATGTTCATCAGAAAGATATAAAGACGCTGGAACATGCCCCCACGCAAACGCACGTATCGCAAGACCATAAGCATCCGAAAAAGTACCAGTCCGTAAAACATATATCCTTTAAAGTAGTAGTACCGGTTGCGCTGAAACTACAACATCCCGTTGTGCCGGACCTGGCAGTGCGCAAACCCGTAATACCTAAGAATTACGAATTTCTCTTCTGCCGGGAAATAAACCCACCCCCTCCCAAACAGTTTTTTGCTTAATGCAATAATACCGCCGATTTACGACGGTAAATGTTCTCTTTAGAATTAACTTAGTACACATTAAACAATTGAAGCATGTTAAAAAAAATGCTTACACGTGGCATATATCTATGCTACTGTATATGCATCCTGCAACCGGCAATATCACGAGCTCAGACAGAACAAACAGATACGCTAGCCCTTGATATACAGCAGGTAGAGAAGCTATTTATGGACAAAAACCTGGAGCTGGTAGCCAGGCAATACGGCATTGAAGCCGATAAAGCACTGATACAGCAGGCCAAGCTCTGGAACAACCCCATACTGAACACAGACCAGAATGTATACAGTAATAACAAATGGTTTGAGCATGGTACCAATCCAGCAACCAATAGTCCGTATGGGCAATATTATGTGCAGCTGCAGCAGTTGATACAAACAGCAGGCAAACGCGGTAAACAAATAAAGCTAGCCCGTACCAACGCCGAAATAAGCGAATGGGAATTTAAAGACCTGATGCGCAACCTGCGTTATGAATTGCATATCGATTTTTATACCCTGGCGCAGACCATTGCCGCGCAGGATCTTTATAATAAAGAGCTGGAACAGATCAATAAACTGATGGCGGGGATGACTGCTGAGTATAACCTGGGCAACATTTCTAAAAAAGACCTGCTGCGTGTGCAAGCGTTGCAAATAGGCTTGCAACAGGATGCCACTGAAAATGGCAAAAAACTGGATGACACACAGGCAGAACTGAAATCGATGCTGCAACTGAGCGGAAATGTGGTAATAAAACCGCTGCTTGGCAACCTAACGCTGCCACAACTGCCGGGAATGAGCATCAGCGATATGATGGATATGGCAAAGGCAAATAACAGTACCTATCACCTGGAGCAATTGCAGGTGAAGTATAAACAGCAAAGCCTTGCTTATCAAAAAGCCCTTGCCGTACCTGATGTGACCCTTGGTCCGAACTTTGACAAGAATAGTAACTATACCCCCAACTACGTGGGACTGGGCATTTCTTTACCATTGCCTGTATTTGACAGAAACCAGGGTAATATCAAAGCCGCACGCTGGCAGCTAAAAGCTGAAGAAGCCAATATGCAGCTGGCAGATGTGGAGTTGAGCAATAATGTAGTCAGCGCTTACAACAAGCTGAAAAATACTTTGCAGCTGAACGCCAATATCCCATCGGGCTTTTATGAAGACTATGGCACCTTATTCAATAAAGTAGTGCAGAGCTATCGCGACCGTCAAATAAGTATGGTAGAGTTTATAGACTACTTCGATACCTATAAGGATGCGATGCAAAAGCAAACCCAACAGTTGTTGAACGTACAGCTTGCCAAGGACGAATTGAATACACAAATAGGAACAGACATCGTACAGTAACCGTATTAAAAACACTTCGAAAGAATAACGATAATGAAAAAGACCATCATACTGTCATTTGTGGCGCTATCGGCCCTTAGCGCCTGCAGTCACAAACAGGAGCAAAAGACAGAAGATACAAAATTTGTGCTGAGCGATTCTATGCAGCACATGATAAAAATAGACACTGCCAGCAATTGTGATGTTGACAATGAATTATCATTGAGCGGTGAAATAGGCTATAACGAAAATAACCTGGTAAAGGTTTTTCCGCGGAGCAGCGGCGTGGTGATAGACACCAAAGTATCGCTGGGTGATAAAGTAAGCGAAGGGCAGGTATTAGCTGTTATCAGAAGCTCGGACATTGCAGGCGACTATAGCGACCTGAATAGTGCCGAAGCAGACCTTGCAATAGCCAAGCGCCAGATGGACAATGCCGCATCACTTTACAAAAACGGCATTAGCAGTGAACGTGAGTACACAGAGGCTAAACAGAATTATGAGAAAGCCCTCGCCGTTAAACACAAAGTACAGTCTGTGATCAACATAAACGGTGGCGGATCTGCCAGCAAAGACGGGCAATATATCCTGCGCAGCCCTATCAATGGGTATGTGGTAGAAAAGAAGATCAGCACAGGATCTTTTATCCGCTCTGATGCAGGCGATAACCTTTTCACTATATCTGACCTGAAAAACGTTTGGGTTAGCGCGAATGTGTATGAAGCCGATATCCCAAAGGTTAAAGAAGGATATAATGTAACTGTAGTACCACTTGCCTATCCCGACAAAAGACTATCCGGCAAGATCGAAAAAGTAAGCCAGGTACTGGACCCTACGAGTAAGGCGATGCAGGTAAGGGTAGTGCTTGATAACAAGGATATGCTGCTGAAGCCGGATATGTTTGCCAAAGTAATAGTAACAAACGATGAAGGCACGAAAGCTACTTGTATACCTACTGCTGCCGTGATATCGCAGGACGAAAAAAATTACATAGTTCTATACAACAGCAACAGTGATCTGCGTATACAGGAAATAACGATTTTAAAAACAGTTGGTGATAAAACATTCATTTCTAACGGACTTAATCCGGGTCAGAAAATGATCACCCAAAACCAGTTATTGATATTTAACCAGTTGCTGAACGAATAATCTCTTTCCTCACCGCCAACCACTTTCATGAACAAGTTCATTAAGCAGATCATCTATTTTTCGCTTCGCCACAGGTATCTCGTATTCTTCCTTACAGCAGTGCTTGCCGTTATAGGTTTCGTAAGCTATAAAAACACGCCCATCGAAACCTTTCCTGACGTAACAAATACGCAGATCATCATCATTGCACAATGGCCGGGACGAAGTGCAGAAGAGGTTGAGAAGTTTGTGTCTATACCGCTAGAGACTGCCCTTAACTCTGTTCAATCGAAGACCTCGCTAAGGTCCACATCCTCTTTTGGCCTTAGCTATATACGCATCATCTTTGACGACAATATAGATGACGCCTTTGCACGCCAGCAAGTATTGAGCCGGCTAGGCAATGCAGACCTGCCAGAAGGTGTGAAACCCGATGTGCAGCCACCTTACGGGCCTACCGGTGAGATATTCCGCTATACACTACATAGCAATATCAAAGACATCCGTGAACTGACCACGATACAAAACTGGGTATTGGACAGGCAGTTCAAATCTATACCCGGCGTAGCGGATGTTAACAGCTTTGGCGGTGAAGAAAAGATATATGAAATAAGCATTGACCCCAGCCAACTCAATAAATACGGGCTTACATCGCTGGATGTGTACAATGCCGTAACAAAAAGCAATATCAACGTAGGCGGAGATGTATTGGAAAGAAACGGCCAGGCTTATGTAGTGCGTGGTATTGGTATCCTAAACAATATATCGGAGATAGAGAATATCATCATTACCAAAATAAACAACCTGCCGATACTAGTGCGACAGGTGGGTAAAGTACGGGAAGCCGGTAAACCCAGGCTGGGCTGGGTATCGCGAGACGATGAGAATGATGTAATAGAAGGTATAGTGGTGATGCGCAAAGGAGAGAACCCTGCCGAAGTGCTGAAACGCATCAATGAAAAAGTACAGGACCTGAACGAAAACGTGTTGCCGAAGGGAGTGCGGATAGATACCTTCTATGATCGTACGGTGCTAATGACCTATGCGACGCATACGGTAATACACAACCTGATAGAAGGCATTATACTGGTAACGGTGATCGTACTTATATTCATGGCCGACTGGCGCACTACATTAACGGTGGGCCTTATCGTACCGCTGGCGCTGTTATTTGCCTTTATGCTCATGCGCATCAAAGGCATGTCTGCCAACCTGCTATCGATGGGTGCGGTGGATTTTGGTATCATCATAGATGGCGCTGTGGTGATGGTGGAGGGTATATTTGTAGCCCTGGACCACCGGGCGAAGGAAGTGGGCATGGAGAAATTCAACAAGCTATCGAAAATGAGCTTGTTCAAGAATGTTGGTACAGAGATGGGTAAAGCCATATTCTTCTCCAAGCTGATCATCCTTACCTGCCTGATACCCATTTTCGCCTTTCAGAAAGTGGAAGGTAAGATGTTCTCACCATTGGCCTACACATTAGGCTTTGCACTGCTGGGAGCACTGTTATATACACTCACATTTGTACCGGCTTTATCGAGCGTACTGCTGAAGAAAAACGTGCGTGAAAAGCATAATGTAGTAGTTCTGTTTTTTGAAAAATATATAGGTCGGGCATTTCGCTGGGTGTACAGGCATCAGAAACTGAGCATTCTATCTGCTGTAGCCATTATGATAATTACTTTCTTCTCTGCCAAATTCCTGGGTACGGAATTTCTGCCGCAACTGGATGAAGGCGCGTTATGGGTAGAAAGCGAATTGCCTATGAGCGTGAGCCTGCCACAGGCCAAGCAGGTAAGCGATAAAATGATCGCCATCATCAGGCAGTTCCCCGAAGTGAAGCAAACACTATCGCAGATAGGGCGCACCAATGATGGTACCGACCCTAAAGGCTTCTTCAACGTGCAGATACAAGTGGATTTGAAACCAAAAGAAGAGTGGAAACGGCATATTACAGAAGATCAGCTGATAGACCAAATGGATGCACAACTACGTAAGATACCAGGCATTGTGCTCAACTACTCGCAGCCGATACGCGATAACGTAGAAGAAGCTGTAGCGGGAGTAAATGCTGCGCTCGCGGTAAAAATATTCGGTCCAAACTTTCAGCAACTGGACTCTATGGCAAGGGTAGTAAAAGGAGTGTTGAAAGATGTGCGCGGCATAGAAGACCTCGGCATCCTGCGCAACCTGGGCCAGCCTGAATTTCATATAGAACTGGATCAGCAAAAAATGGCGATGTACGGTGTAAACATAGCAGACGCCAATGCAGTGATAGAGATGGCGTTAGGAGGCAAGGCCGCAACACAATTATACGAAGGAGAACGCAAATTTGACATCCGGATCAGGTATGATAAAGAGTTCCGCAATACGCAGAATAAAATAGAACAACTGCGGGTGCCTACACAAGACGGCAGTAAAATACCTATCAGCGAGATAGCTACGATAAGAACGCTTACCGGGCCGGCATTTATATTCCGGGATAATAACCTTAGATATATAGCCGTAAAATTCTCGATACGCGAACGCGACCTTGGCAGTACCATCGCCGAAGCGCAACAAAAAGTGAATAAAGTATTGCAAATGCCTAAAGGCTATAAGATGACCTGGAATGGTGAGTTTGAGAACCAGCAGAGAGCCACCGGAACACTTGCACGCGTGGTACCACTTTGCTTGCTGGGCATATTCCTGATATTGTTCATCACATTTGGCAATGTAAAAGACGCTACACTTACCATTATGAATGTGCCATTTGCACTTATAGGTGGCATACTGGCATTGCATATTACAGGAATGAACTTCAGCATCAGTGCCGGTATTGGTTTCATTGCATTGTTTGGGGTGTGTATACAAAACGGTGTGATCCTGATAAGTGTATTCCGCAAAAACCTGGAGGCGAAAATGCCTATTGATAAGGCCATTGAAGAAGGAGTGATATCACGCATCCGGCCGGTAGTAATGACCGCATTAATGGCTGCAATAGGATTGCTGCCCGCAGCTATAAGTACCGGTATAGGTTCTGAAACTCAAAAGCCACTGGCGATTGTGGTGATCGGAGGGTTGATCACTTCTACCCTGCTTACATTACTTATATTACCGGTTATCTATTCTATTGTATATAACCTGATACATAAAAGAAAGAACAGGAATTTATTGAAGAAACTGGGGGCAGTTAGTTAACCAAAGGCGGCTTAAAAAGCCGCCTTTTATTTTAAATAGAACATATATTTGCGTATGCAATTACTCGACGGCGCTGCGGTATCCGCACAACTAAAATCCCAGATAAAGAAAGAAACCGAAGAATTAAAGGCAAAAACAGGTAAAGTACCACATCTTGCCGCCATACTGGTGGGTAATAACCCAGCCAGCGAGGCGTATGTAGCATCTAAGGTTCGTACCTGCGAAGAACTGGGATTCGGATCTACCCTGCTGCGTTTTGATACCAGCATTACCGAGCAGCAATTGCTGGATGAAATAGACAACCTGAACGCGGACGATAAAATTGATGGCATCCTGGTACAACTACCACTGCCGGAACATATCTCTGACGATAAAGTGATCAATAAAATAGATCCTACCAAAGATGTGGATGGATTCCATCCAATATCGCTGGGCAAAATGTTACTGGGACATAAGACCTTTTTGCCGGCGACGCCTTATGGCATTATGCTGATGCTGGAGCATTATAATATTGATGTTACCGGTATGCATTGTGTGATCATTGGCCGCAGCAATATAGTAGGTACCCCTATGACCATATTGATGAGCCGCAATGCCAAGCCAGGCAATGCTACCGTAACTATGTGCCATAGCAAAACCAAAAACCTGAAAGAGATCACGCAAACCGCAGATATTATCATTGCAGCCATTGGCCGTCCCAAATATGTAACTGCTGATATGGTGAAGGAAGGCGCTATTATCATAGACGTAGGTATCAACCGTATACCTGATGCTACAAAGAAAAGCGGGTCGCGCCTGGTAGGTGATGTGGATTTTGAAAATGTAGCACCGAAGGCCAGCTATATAACACCGGTACCGGGTGGTGTAGGCTTAATGACTATTGGCGGCCTGATGAAGAATACACTGGAAGCAGCAAAACAACATATATAATCATCATACAGAAGGAGGAATAGTGAGTATGGTTACGGAACAAAAAATTACAGGCTATCCTGTAATGGAACATTTTTATACCCTGCAGGGCGAAGGCTTCCATACGGGTAAAGCAGCTTATTTTATACGCCTTGGTGGCTGCGATGTAGGCTGCGTATGGTGCGATGTAAAAGATAGCTGGGATGCGAGCAAGCACCCTGTATTATCTCTTGATACTATCACTTCATTCGCATCGTCACACCCGGGACGAATAGCTGTAATAACAGGCGGCGAACCTGCCATGCACGATCTTAATGCGATATGTGATGCATTACATGCCGGTAATTTTAAAGTTCATATAGAAACCTCCGGTGCGCATCCACTCAGTGGCAAACTGGACTGGGTTACATTATCTCCCAAAAAATTTAAGGCACCGCTGGAAGATAATATGGAAAAGGCCGATGAACTGAAGATCATCGTGTACAATAAATCAGATTTTCACTGGGCGGAAGAACATGCGGCAAAGGTGGGACCGCAATGCAAACTATACCTGCAGCCCGAATGGAGCAGAAAAGACCAGGTGACACCATTGATAATAGACTATATCAAGAATAATCCGCAGTGGCAATTATCTTTGCAAACTCATAAATACATCAATATTCCATAAGCATGACTTGGTTCCAGGCAATTATTACCGCTATCGTTGAAGGATTAACGGAGTTTATACCTATATCATCTACCGCGCACATGAAGTTTGCACAGGCATTTATGGGCGTTGACCCCAAGGATGCGTTCGTAAACATGTTTGACATAGTGATACAATTTGCCGCTATCCTTGCCGTATTGGTGCTATACTGGAAAAAGTTCATGAACTTTAAAAGCCTTGATTTCTATAAAAAGCTGATCGTTGCGGTAATACCATCTCTGATATTTGGCGCTCTGCTAAAGAAACACATTGAAGCGGTATTGGGCAATATTACCGTTATCGCTTCTGTTACCCTACTGGGAGGTATTGTACTCATATTTATTGACAAATGGTTTACCAGGCCCACCATTGACAAAGAGGAAAACATCACTTATGGCAACGCGATAAAAATAGGTACGTACCAGATATTGTCTATCATTTTCCCCGGGCTGAGCCGCAGCGCTGCTACTATCATCGGTGGCATGTCTTCTAAGCTCACCAGGAGCCTAGCTGCCGAGTTTTCATTCTTCCTGGCTGTGCCCACTATGGCAGCAGCTACCGCTAAGGAGATATATGATACTTATAAAGAAACACCGGAAGCATTCCACTCGGGAAACACATCCATGTTATTAGTTGGTTGCCTGATCGCATTTGTAATATCAGTGATATCGATACGTTTCTTTATCAACTACCTGAACAAGCATGGCTTTAAAGCGTTTGGTATCTATCGTGTAATAGCCGGCATCATAATACTGGCGCTGGGGTTGATGGGTGCTATTACGGTGAGCTAAGCCTCTTCCGGCTTCCAGTTCTCGAACAGCAAGTTCAGGAAATGGTTTTCTTCTTTGGTCACTACATCGTCAGCAGTTGTGAGTTGTATGGCAAAGTCGAGCAGGTTGGTACGTTCTGCTTCTGTAGCGTCATCATAGAAGTCGTCCATAGCCTTCAGGAAATGAGATTCCCATTCATCGGGGCGAAGATTGCTAATAACAGCCATCTCCCTGTCGAGGTTAACCCGAAAAGGAAACTCCTCTACAATGTACTCACGTATTACCATGTCCTCTTTTTCATTCACGCGGAAATCCACTGCTGATAATATCATCAGGATATGGTAGCCGGCGATGGTTTTGTTCATTCTATGGTTAGGCATATACTGTAATTACAGGTTTAGCTTGGCATAGCCAGCAATAAGTCGAGGTCTGTATATTTAAAATTGAATCTCTTCGCTATCGGCGCATTGGTAACGCAACCTTTGTACAGGTACACACCATTACGAATACCTGCTTTAGCCTGTATCAGGCCTTCAAAACCGCCCCTGTCGGCACACTGCTGTATGATGGGCATCAATACATTGCTGATGGCGCGTGATGCGGTACGGGATACGCCCGATGCTATATTGGGCACGCAATAATGTATCACATCGTACTTACGATACACCGGGTTTTCGTGCGAAGTAACTTTGGAGGTTTCGAAGCAACCGCCGCGGTCTATGCTTACATCAATGATCACAGAGCCGGCTTTCATATTGCTAACCATCTCTTCTGTAACCACTACAGGTGTGATGCCATTCACAGGCTTCAATGCGCCTACTGCCACATCTGCATTTGCTAATTCTTCTGCCAGCGTCACAGGATCCAGTACAGAAGTAAAACACCTTTTACCGATATTGTTTTGAAGACGCATCAGGCGGTAGATGGAGTTGTCGAATATCATCACCATTGCGCCCAAACCTAAAGCTGTACGCGCAGCAAACTCACCCACAACACCTGCGCCCAATATCAACACACGAGCAGGCGGCACACCGGAGATACCCCCCAGCAAAATGCCCTTGCCGTTATGGCCGGTGTTCAGATATTTAGCTGCTGTAAGAATAGCAGAGCTACCGGCTATCTCGCTCATGGACCGAACGATAGGGTATGTACCTGAATCATCCTTGATAGAATCAAATGCTATTGCAATAATCTTTTTATGCAGGAGTTGCTCCAGCATATCCTTCTTCAGGAAGGGAAGATGTATTGGCGATATGATCACCTGATTGGGTTGTAACAACGCCACCTCTTCTTCAGATATAGGTGCCGACTTTATGATCGTTGTAGCCTTGTACACCTCGGCCTTTTCATATACAATACGCGCACCGGCTTCACTGTAGTCACTGTCAAAATAAAAAGATCCTTCTCCCGCATTGTGCTCTACTGCTACGTCATGGCCGTTATTTACTAATACCGAAACAGCCTCGGGGGTGAGCGCAACCCTGCTTTCCTGGAAAGATGTTTCCTTTGGGATACCTATGAACAGGTCCTGCTTTTTAGGAAGTATCTCCAGCGTTTCTTCCAACGGCACGTAAGAAAACGAAGGTGATATATATGGTTTTTTAATCTGCACGTCCTCAAATCATTTGGACAAGAAAAGTACAACTCTCCTGCCGATAAAAGAAGCCTGTTAACATGTAAATGATTGTTAACAAAAATGTCATACTTAGCTAAATAACACGGTTAAACATGGTTTTGTCGGCTTAAATTTTATTTTTGTAGGAGGGAACTGTGACCATGCTTAGACAATCGCAACAACAACGCTTATTACAGAAGCTATCGCCACAGCAGATTCAACTGATGAAACTGCTGCAGATACCTACTGCCAACCTGGAAGAGCGCATTAAGGAGGAACTGGAGGAAAATCCCGCCCTGGAAGTGGGTGGAGAAGACGGGCCGACAGACGAATACAGTGATATTGACGGTGATACAGATAGCGATTTTGATAGCGATGTAGATGACATGGACGTAGAGCTGAGTAACGATACTGCTGAAAAAGTGGACCTGGATGATTTTCTGCGGCGTGAGGACGACGATAATGGCGGCGACTATAACGACGGATATTACGGAGATAATGATACGGAACACGTTTCTGCGCCGGTACGTGTAGAAACCAGTTTTCACGAAGTGTTGCTGGACCAGCTGGGCATGCTGGAGCTGGACGAGCGCCTGCATACCATTGCAGAGCAGATCATAGGCAGCCTGGACGAAGACGGATATTTGCGCAGGGAAGTGACCGCCCTCGTAGATGATCTTGCTTTTGGCAGGAACATCTATACCAATAATGAAGAGGTGAACGCCATCATCCAGCAGATACAGCAGTTTGACCCGCCGGGTGTATGTGCATGGACGCTGCAGGAATGCCTGCTGCTGCAGTTAAAACGGATCAACCCCCAAACCAAGCCGGTAAAGGATGCCATAGATGTGATAGATAACCATTTCAACGAGTTTATCAAGAAGCACTATGACAAGATCCAGAGGCAATTGGGACTGAACAACGAAGATTTCAAAGAGGTTATCAATATTATCATCAAGCTGAATCCTAAACCGGGATCAGCTTTTGCTATTGTTAACAAGGCAGAAAGCTATATCATACCCGATTTCTTTGTTTTTAACAATAACGGGAAACTGGAGCTATCGCTGAACTCGAAGAATGCACCCGAACTGCGTATATCTGACGGGTATAAGGAAATGATGCGCGCCTACGACCGCAGCGATAAGAAAGACAAAAGGCAGAAAGAGGCATTGCTGTTCATCAAACAAAAACTCGACTCTGCAAAGTGGTTTATCGATGCCATTAAGCAACGGCAGCACACTTTGCTGCAATCTATGCAGGCCATTATTGATTTTCAGACAGAGTTTTTCCTGACAGGTGATGAAACCTCTCTGAAACCGATGATACTTAAAGATATCGCGCAGATAACAGGATTGGATGTATCCACAGTATCGAGGGTGGCCAACAGCAAATTTGTACAAACAGAATTCGGAACTTATAAATTGAAATATTTCTTCTCGGAAGCATTACAAACGGAAAGCGGCGAAGAGGTATCGACACGTGAAGTAAAGAATATCCTCAACGGCATCATCAGCGGAGAAAACAAAAGGAAGCCATACTCTGATGAAAAACTTACCGAGATGCTCCAGGAGAAAGGCTATAACATTGCACGGCGTACGGTAGCAAAATACCGTGAGCAGCTAAATATACCTGTTGCCCGCCTGCGCAAGGAACTTTAAAAAACCAATCCTATGTCTTTCAGCTCTATTATTGAAGGCAAGCCTCAAACATTACAACAAGTAGCGATGCAGCTAAAAGGGCTGGCATTAAAGGCCGATAAGCATATGCAGGAGCATGTGTACCTGGGCGCAAAACACCCGGTAGCCTTATATAGCATCGGCACCCTTAATAACGTACTTTTTGGCATACAAGTAACGGAAAAGTATTGCGTGCTATACCTGCACTATACAGATGTGGCAGATACTATGTCACTAAAGATAGAAGGCGGCGAGGGTAACCATGCCAAGCATATAAAACTTACAAGCATTAGCCCTGAACTGGAAGCAGAACTGAAACAGGTAATGAAAAATATAGTGAAGGCGAGCAAGAACTAAGCTTGCTTATCTGCATTCATTTTCCTGGCTACGGCATCCAGCGTATCATAAAACTCTTGCCCGTATTTGCGGGTAATGGAATCTTTCAGGAATTTATAAACTGGGATCTTTAGCTGCCTGCCCAGCTTGCACGCAGGCTTGCAAAGCTTTTTCCTGGGCTCATAGTTTACGGCGTCATACCCATCCATTTCTTTGATGCGAATAGGATATAAATGGCAGGAAATAGGTTTCTGAAATTTTATTTTGCCTTCTTTCCAGGCTTTTTCAAATGTGCATTTTACAATGCCGGCCTCGTCTGTATAAGCATAGACACAAATACCGCCGTTGATGGTAGGTGTTACAAAACCGTACTCGTCATCTATAACATGCGTACCCTGCTTTTCTACCTCCGCAATATATTCAGGCAGCAAGTAAGATTTGATCTTAGGATAAGTTTTTGCGATGATCTTCGTTTCTTCTTCTGTAAGCGGCGCGCCACAATCACCATCTACACAGCAGCCACCCTTACATGCAGAAAGGTCGCACACGAATTGCTCTTCTACCACCGAGTCACTTAAAAGCACATTATCTATAGCAATCATGAAAAAAAATTATTGAAGCCGCAAAGATACGATTACATATTGAGGTAATTCATCAGCAGGTTGAACCGATCGATCATACCCTCATCCTGCCCATTATCGCCGTACACCTCTTTTACTTTGAAGTTGTATCGCTCCAGGGATGATACAATCCCCCCAAGATTAGTGCGGTTTGTCTTGAGCGTAACCTCGAGCATACCTGTAACCTTGTTGCTATATAACTGGGTGCTGATAAGCAGTACTTCCTCGCTTTCGCAAACGCGGGCTATCTCATACAGGCTATAATTACGTGGTTCTATTTCCAGCACTATAATGCCGCCGGGGTTGTCTATACCGCTTCTTTCGGTAATATAGTTCAGCAGTTCATTACGTGTAATTGCGCCCAGGTAGTTGCCTTCATTGTCCACTACGGGAATCACATCCAGGTTTTGCTGGTGTGCAAGACGCATGGCCTCATACGGATGGCTGGCAGCAAGCACAGCAGGCCGGTAGGAAAGAAAATCAGAAGTCTTCAGTTCATTTCCCGGGGCTTCCCAATCCATCAGGTCGCTCTCCCTTACCAATGCTATGTATTTTTCATCCTCTACAAGAGGCAATTGCTCCATGTTACTCTCTTCCATTACATCAATAGCTTTTTCGCCGGTATCAGTAGGTAAGAGCTGAGGGACTGTAGGTGATATTAATTGCTCGATCATTTTTGTTTAGTTTGATGCCGTAACTATAACAATACAAATGCTGCTCCAGTTTTAGGCCGAAACATAGAGTTAGTGTATAGGGTTATCAATTTTAAGATTTTATTGTGACTTATGCTTTGCGAGGAATTTATCCAACACTATGTTGAACTCCGAAGGCACTTCCATCATCGGTGCATGGCCGCACTTATCAATCCAGTGCAATTCGGAATTAGGCAACAATTTATGAAATTCCTCTGCCACCATTGGTGGTGTAATAGTATCGTTCTTGCCCCATATCAGGCAAGTTGGCACTTTTATCTCCTGCAATTCGTCTCCCAGGTTGTGCCTGATAGCCGATTTTGCCAGGGCGATAATCTTAAGCACCTTCAACCTGTTGTTGGTGATAGAGTATACCTCATCTACCAGCTCTTTGGTAGCTATAGCCGGATCGTAAAAGGTAAGCTCCGTTTTCTTTTTGATATAATCATAATCTCCGCGTTTGGGATAGGTTTCACCCATACCGTTTTCAAACAAACCGGAGCTACCTGTAAGTGTAAGCGTCTTTACCAGTTCCTGGTGTTTAAGAGTATATACCAGCCCTACGTGGCCGCCCAGAGAGTTGCCGAGCAGGTGCATGTCGCGAAGCTCTTTGGCTTCAATAAATTTTTGCACGTATTTGGCTAGTCCTGATACAGTAGTATCCAGTATGGTAAGGTCAAATAAAGGCAGCATAGGGATGAATACCCTGTGCGTGGTTTTAAAATGGTCGATAAGATCTTTAAAATTGCTCAACGCACCAAAAAGGCCATGCAGCAAAACCAATGGCTCACCCTGACCTTCTTCTACATATTTAAACTTGCCGAACTGTTTGATCTCGTATTGCATGTGTGGTTAATCGTTTTGCTAAAATACTACTGTTTCCATTAAAAACATATATCTGGCCATTTGTGATAACAATTTGTTCTTCTGTTGATTATAACATAAATATTTATAAATAGAGACTTTCGCTACTATAATTTCACAAATCCGCATCGTTCATTAAACTAACTTTGCACCAATTTCTGATGTAAATATGCTGCAATATTATAGTCCGTCTTTAACCAGCTACAAAAGATTGCAAACACGCGAAGTGAAGGTCGGAGACCTTTTGCTGGGCAATGGCCATCCTATCCGCATCCAAACAATGACCACTACCGACACTATGGATACGGATGCCACAGTAGCACAAACCATCCGTTGTATACAGGCAGGCGCAGAACTGGTACGTATAACAGCCCCGAGCAAAAAAGAAGCAGAAAACCTGGCTATTATTAAAGAAAAAGTAAGGGCAGCAGGATATACTACGCCATTAGTTGCCGATATACATTTCACCCCTAATGCAGCAGAAATAGCCGCCCGTATAGTAGAAAAGGTACGCGTGAACCCGGGCAACTATATTGACAAGAAGAAATTTGACTTTATAGAATACAGCGATGCAGCATATGCAGCGGAGATAGACCGCATCAGGGAGCGATTTACACCACTAGTGAAGATCTGTAAGGAATACGGTACCGCGATGCGCATTGGCACCAACCACGGGTCACTCAGCGACCGCATTATGAGCCGATATGGAGATACTCCTATAGGCATGGTAGAGAGTGCCATGGAATTTTTACGAATCGCCCGCGCAGAGAGTTACCACCAGATCATACTCAGCATGAAATCGAGCAACCCGCAGGTAATGGTACAAGCCTACCGCCTGCTGGTAAAACAAATGGAAGAAGAGTTTGGTGAATGCTACCCGCTGCACCTGGGCGTTACCGAAGCCGGTGATGGAGAAGACGGGCGCATCAAAAGCGCTATAGGCATAGGTACTTTGCTGGAAGATGGCATTGGAGATACAATAAGGGTATCATTGACAGAAGATCCTGAATTTGAGATACCGGTTTGTAAGGATATTGTGAACAGATATACAAACCGCACGAATCATGCCGCCATACAACCTATTGGCGATGGTGCCAAGATAACCTTGCTATATGATCCATTTACTTATAACCGCAGAAACACAACAACGGTAACGAATATTGGCGCGCATCATGTACCGGTAGTAGTGGCCGATTTCCGCAGTGCACAAACTATACAGCACCAGGACCTGCAATCTATCGGATACCGGTACGATGAAGCGACAGACAAATGGAACATCAGCGACGGCGCTGCTGATTATATCTATACAGCAGATAAGATATTGAATTTTGCCTTGCCGGGCACTTTGCAGGTGATCTGTGATTATAATATCTGGCTGGAAGCGGCTGATAAAGGGAAATATCATCCTTTGCTGGAAGCTACAGAATATGTAAATGTTACAGATATCCCCGCCGTTCATTTCGTATTCGCCGATGCCAATTCTGACTGGAAATTTCTCGGCACCCTTCTGGACAAAATACAACAACATGCTGGCGCTGTGTTATGCATAGATAGCAGCAATACCCACCGTATGGCATCTATACGCAGGCTGCTGATAGAATTACAAAACAGGCAGATCGCATGCCCGGTAATAGTTGCAACAGATACCCCATGCAAAACCATAGATGAACAACTGATAGACCTGGCAACTAATACCGGTGGACTATTACTGGATGGATTCGGCGATGGTATATGGTTATGGAACCATGCAAATACAACCGATAATTTAAAAATAACAGGGCGTACTTATCTTGACGTAAAAGACAATCAACAATTCCTGAATAATACAGCATTTTCCATACTACAAGCATCACGTACGCGCATTAGTAAGACGGAATACATCAGCTGCCCAAGCTGCGGCCGTACACTCTTTGACCTTCAGGAAACAACTGCGAAGATCAGGAATGCAACTAACCATCTTAAAGGTGTGAAGATTGCCATTATGGGATGCATTGTAAACGGCCCCGGGGAAATGGCAGATGCAGACTTTGGTTATGTAGGCAGCGGACCCGGCAAGATCACTTTGTACAAAGGAAAAGAAGTAGTGAAACGAAATGTACCGAGCGAAATAGCAGTAAATGAACTGATAGAATTGCTGAAAGAAAATGAAGCCTGGATAGAGCCGGCCAACGCCTAAGCCGGCAATAGTGATTCTTCTTTTTCTAACTGCTTACTTTTGGTGCTGAGCATTACCAATGCAGCCAGCCCTATATAGAACATGCCGCCCACTTTGTGGTTTTCCAGTAGTTCTGAAAAGAAGTTATTGATGAAGCCTGCGCAAAACATCATAACTACCCCGAGCGTACAGTATTTATAAAACCGGTCTTTGAAACGGTGATAGGTTCGCTGGCCCTCAGCGATCACTACCATTACGAGAATCGCGTACAATATCATTGCCGGCCAGCCCTGCTCTACCAGCATATACAGGTAGTAATTGTGCGTAGTAGAATGTTCGAGGTTGCGGCTTACATAAGTTTTGAACGACTGAACCGCATAAGGCTTGTAGTAGTATATAAATGTATTGGGGCCGTAGCCTGTTATTGGCTCATCTTTACTCATACGCACAGCGGCTATCCAGCGGTAAAGACGCTCCATGGATGACATATCCTGACCCTTGAAAGTAGCTATAAGGTGGTCTGTAAATTTTTTGCGCATGAACGTATGCTCATAGTCCGGACGGAAATCCATGAACTTATTGTTATGCACCATGTACACCATAAGCAGTGCAAGCACACCGTAAAATGCAGGCATGATATAATTTGCCAGCTTGTAGCGGATAGCAATACCAACCACAGCAGCAAATACGATAGCCAATATAGCAGCCCTCGCATAAGTAAGGTAGATAGCAGGAAGCAGGAATAATATGATGAGGAGAATAATACCCCGAAGTACCAGGCTTTTACCCTTTGTGAGCGGCAATGCTATACAAAGTAAAGGGAAGAACATAGACATCACTGTAGAGTAGTCTACGTGATTAACATATATGGTACCAATAGCAACCTGTATCCTGCGGAAGTTGAAGCCTATGGCTGCATGGCGTGCCATAATAATTACTACCGTTGCCAAAAAAGGAACGAGCATTACCAGGAACGCAGTCCTGAAATCTTTTTTCTCTTTAAAGATGAACATTGGCAACAAAAAGAAAGATGCCAGGAACCAGGTTTTGGCAGCCAGGAATTTCAGCGAGAGCAATGGTTTATGAGAATACAATACCGGGATGAATAGCCAGACGTATTGCAATACAATTAATAGTACAATAGGATTGGATAGCCAGGATTTTTCCAGTACATCGGGCCTGCGGGCTATTAGTATGCCGGTAAGTAGCAGGAATAGCCACATGATGGGCTCATCGGGTACTGTAGTGGATAGTGTATCATTGGCAAAACTTACAAAAACAGAAACAGGTATTGTAAACAGGAATACCCAATAGGCTATCTTCCAGTTTATGCCCATCAACAATACAAACAGGAAAGCAAACGGAACCACCGCCAGCAACCATTTACCTGTAAAGGCATACGCTATAATGGACAAGAATAATACCGCCCAAACGCCTATCTGCCCTAACTTGTTATTATATATGCCTGCCTGCTGCTGCATTAACGCTCTACCGCAATTAATAACCTGTAGTAATTCCTGATAAGAATATAAATGGTGCTAAAGAACAAGCCTATGATAGCACATGATAAAATAGTAAGGATCAGGCCCGGAGGTTTTGATTTTACGGGAACCCTTGCGGCATTCAAAACATGTATCAGCGGAATGTTTGCTGCATTGCCTGTGGTGCTATACTCTTCGTAACGCGAAGTATAACGAGCCCTATCTGATACCGCCTGGTCTTTTAAAGATTCCAGGTTTTGCACCTGCTCCATCGCCCAGCCCAGGTTGGCGCCGCTGCCTTTTACCGTGCTGTTTACGATATTTTGCCTTGCAGGGTTTATCAGGTCGTATATCTTGTATTGATCCCTGAGCCTGCCAAGAGAATCGGTAAGCAGGTTGATGGTAGTATCCATTTCCGCTATTTTGATCTTCAGCGACTGGGCCATTTTATTGCGCTGACCAACATAATAATCGCGGAATATCTGCTCTATTTTGGTCATGGTTTCATTCACTACATCTGCTGCCAGCTTCGGATCCGGATCTGTGTATGAAAGCTCTATACTATTATACTCCGTACGGTTAGCATTGAAATTGCCTTTGAAAGTCTCCAGCAGTTTTTTCACCTTTTTCGGGTCATTCATATCCAGCTTGTAGTATTCTGCCATATGCAGCTTTTGTGCTACATCCCATTTTACCGTGTCAGACTCAACGACGTTCATGAGCCTGTCCACGTCATCATCACCCGCAAAATAGTCTACGAACTGAATGCCTGTAGCCTGAAACAGGTTGTTACGATCTGTGTACAAAGGATTACTCATAATAAAGCTGCCTTCAGCCTTATATTCCCTTTTACTGACGAGGTATACTACCCCGCCTAAAATGGCCGCAACAATAGAAATGATAATAATAGTACGTCTGTTGTTCCTAATGGTATGTACTACATCTACAAGATCAAAGCGAGGTGTACTCATCTCGGTATTTTGAAAATTTTTTAAACTTAGTTATTATTATTTAATAATAGCGGTTCCGTCGTATTATATTACCGTTTCCCCGGCCTGCATCTTCTCTGCATTTTCTGCAAACTGCAGCGCGTCTATCATTTCACCGATATTACCGTTCATAAAGTCATCCAGGTTGTAGATGGTCATATTGATACGGTGATCTGTAATACGCCCCTGCGGAAAATTGTAAGTACGGATCTTTGCTGAACGGTCTCCCGAACTCACCAGGCTCTTCCTTCTTCTTGATATTTCTTCCTCCTGCTTACGTACCTGTTCTTCATATAGCTTGGTACGCATCATCTGCGTAGCTTTTTCGCGGTTGCCTAGCTGGGTACGTTCCGTTTGGCAAGTGATAACCGTACCTGTTGGAACGTGGGTAAGGATAACTTTAGTCTCTACCTTGTTTACGTTCTGTCCGCCGGCACCACCACTTCGGGCCGTTTCCATCTTCAGGTCGCTTTCCTTCAGCTCAAAGTCTATCTCCTCTGCCTCCGGCATTACGGCCACCGTTGCCGCAGATGTATGTACCCGCCCGCTGGCCTCGGTAGAAGGCACACGCTGCACGCGATGCACACCGCTTTCAAATTTCAAAGTTCCATATACATCCTCGCCTTCTACTTCCAGCTGCACTTCTTTATAACCACCTACTGTGCCTTCTGTTTCAGACAATACAGACACTTTCCAGCCTTTCCTTTCGCAATAACGGAGATACATACGGTATAAGTCTCCCGCAAAAAGGCTGGCTTCATCACCACCCGTACCTGCACGGATTTCCAATATTGCGTTCTTCTCGTCCTGCGGATCCTTTGGTATCAGTAATTGTTTCACCTCGGCCTCTACAACTTCCAGATCCTGCTCCATTTTATCCAGATCCTCTTTTGCCAGATCCCTCAGATCCTGGTCGCTTTCTGTTTCCAACACTTCGCGAGCAAACTCAATACCTTCCAGCGTTGATTTATAACGCTTATAAGCATCCACTATTTTCTCCAGTTTGCGGTATTCGCGGCTTAACTGAGAGAATTTTTTGTTGTCGTTTACTATTTCAGGGTTGGTAAGTGCTACACCCAGGTCGTCAAACCTTGCCTTTATCACTTCCAGCTTTTCGAGAACCGAACTCATTTATAACGTATTATTAGCCTCAAAATTATGAGTGTGCGAAGTTAACTATAATCGCAGGATTAGTATTAATAATCTGGCTTCTCCGCCAATATTATACCCTTATCTTTATAGCGAATGAAAAAACGGGCCATATATATAGTTATTATATTGCATATTTTGCAATGTTATACTGTAGCAGATGGCAAAACATTGTTCGGCCGGGACGGAACTCCTTTCGTATTGTTTTTCCTATCCCTTTGCTTCCCGATATGGTTCCTGAAAAGCTGTAAAAGCCCGGGGAAGGAGCCAAAGAGTGCCATCAATAAGACCTGGGGATTTATTGCCGGCGTAGCTGGTATTGGCATTTTAGTGCCTTCATTAAGTAAAATGTTCTCCGAATTTCCTGATCCCGGCTCTTATTCGGATGTAATACCTCAGCTGGATTTTATGTTTACTCGCTTTCAGCAGGGGCTACAACCGTATGAGGCACTACCTCAGCTTGGCTGGCATCCCTACCCTGTGTATATGACTATGCACTGGCTACCTTTGGGCATTGGATATGCCCTACATATAGACATTCGTTGGGTGAGAATACTATTACTTGCACTTGCCAGCGGCCTGTGGGGGCGGATTATTCTCTGCCTGCTTTCGAGGTACACCATGATATTCTGGTTACCTCTGTTTGCGATACTATTATGGATGAATAAACCCCCGAAAGTATCTGTAGCTGTATGGGCAAGTACTGCTATAGCAGTGATTCTTTTATACGTTGTTCCTTTTTTAGCAAAAGATCCGCAGACACTCACAAAAGGAATTGCTTATCATAATCATTGTGCTATAGCAGAATGGGATCTTTTTGATAAAAAGGCAGGCAATTTCGGCACTTTCGCCGGGGGTATCTATTTTGCTCCGTATGAATGGAAACTGATACCCGGAGATGCGGAACACAAAGTTTTTGTATCAAGAAGCATACAAGCTGTACTAATGATTGGGGTAGTTGCATGGGGCTTATGGTATTACCGAAAAAACAAGAAACGCTTTAATTTTTATGATATGAGCCTTGCCGGCTTGTACCTTACTGTTTTATTTTTCTATATGTTTTCGCCTTTGTTGTATAAATACTACTATATAGTACTTCTCTGCATGTCGGCAGTACTAACAGGCAAAATCCTAATGAATAACAACCAACAGAAACCCGGAAAAAATGAAATTAATACTCCGTAGTTATTACCTTCTGTTTATCCTCTTCATCCTGCTGGAAAACTATTTCCTATTGTTCAGCCATAAAGAGGGGATGGGTCAAACTGAAAACTCTGTTCTGTACTTCCTGGTATCGCTGTCTATTGGTGTCTTGATATTTGCGAGATATTATAAAAAAGATATTGTTTCTGCCTCGGCTACAACTGCAAACAAAAAGTGGAATATCCTGGTTATACTACTTACTGTTACCGGGATAATACTTGCCGGCACTGAGGCCTGGAAAGTAATAAACCAATATCCCATTGATGCGCATTATTCTGACATCATACCAAGCATACAGGTAATGGTACAGCGATTGCTTCATGGTAATGAACCTGTGTATGCACCAATATATGATTTTGGCTACCTGTTCTCTCCAACTTACCTGCCAATGCAATGGCTACCATTTACTATTGCCGAAGTGCTGCATGTCGACTATCGCTGGATACCATTTGCTACCTGGGCTATAACTTATTTTATTGTTGTGTTCCGTACTTTCCGGTCAGACAACTTATTGCTAAAGCTACTTGTACCAATATTCTTTTACCTGACCTATCATTATATCAATGTGCAGGAGAACAACTTTATCCGCTGTACGGTAGAAAGCATGGTAATAGGATATTATATACTCCTTATCATTAGCCTCAATGAGACCAGCTGGCTTTTGTGGGGCACCATCATTGCTGCATGCCTGTTATCGCGTTTCAGCCTGCTGCTATGGCTGCCGTTGTGGGCTTTTGCCATATTTATCTCCGGCAACAGGAAAGATCTGTATAAATCCATAGGATTGGTCTTTGTGCTGACGATGCTAGTTTACGTTATTCCATTTTTAAGTAAAGACTGGCATTCGTTTAGGGCAGGATATGAACATTATAACCGCGCTACCATTGGTGAATGGCAAAACCTAAACCCAATGGGTGAACCAAATCAATTATATGCAGGCACCGGCTTTGCCCATATATTCTATCATCATTTTCACCAGGGCGATGTTCCGGCACAAATAGCACTTGTAAAAAAGGTTCATTTTATCGTTTCGCTGGGTGTGAGTATGCTGATGGGGGTATGGTACTGGTATAACCGTAAAAAAATAGACCTCAGGATATTCCTGATAGCTTCCTTTAAAATATACCTGACTTTTTTCTTAGCTTTTATACAGATACCTTATGTGTACCTGATGACCGTAGGTAATTTTGTATCCATAGCCATACTTGCAGAATTGATGCGCTATAAGGTGAGTCCGAAACCAACCTATTAAAAAAAGAGCCATCCCGAGGGATGGCTCCTAACTTATATCAATCAATTTTTTACAAAGTACGTTTTACTTCCACTTCGTCGAAACCTTCGATGATGTCTCCGACACGTATATCGTTGTAATTCTTGATCATCAAACCACATTCGTAACCTGCATTTACTTCTTTCACGTCATCTTTAAAGCGTTTCAGAGAAGAAAGTTCGCCGGTATATACCACTATACCATCACGCACTACATTCAGCTTGGTATTCCTTGTCATCTTACCGTCTAACACATAGCAACCTGCAATGGTACCCACGTTACTGATCTTGAACACTTCACGAACTTCGATATTACATACCGTTTTCTTCTCGATCTTCGGTTCAAGAAGGCCTTCCATGGCGCTCTTGATCTCATCGATAGCATCGTAGATGATGGAATAGTAACGTATCTCGATATTCTCGCGTTCTGCCAGTTTGGATGTCTGTATAGAAGGTCGTACCTGGAAGCCAAGGATGATGGCATCTGATGCAGTTGCCAGCAACACATCGCTTTCCGTGATCTGACCCACGCCTTTGTGTACGATATTCACCGCTACCTCGTCAGTAGACAATTTCTGTAACGAGTCGCTCAACGCTTCTACAGAACCGTCAAAGTCGCCCTTGATGATCAACGCCAGCTCTTTAAAGTTACCTAAAGCAAGACGGCGGCCGATCTCATCAAGTGTAATGTGCTTGCGGGCACGTATACCCTGCTCGCGCATGATCTGTGCACGGTGTGTAGCTATATCTTTAGCTTCATTCTCATCTTCATACACCTTGAACTTCTCACCGGCTTGTGGTGCACCATTCAAGCCCAATACCTGTACCGGAGCTGAAGGGCCTGCTGTGTTTACACGCTGACCACGTTCGTTGAACATGGCTTTGATCTTACCAAAGTGCTGACCGCAAACGATCATATCACCTTGTTCCAGCGTACCATTCTGTACCAGGATGGTTGCCTGGTAACCACGGCCTTTATCCAGCGAAGCTTCGATAACACTACCTGAAGCATATTTTTCCGGATTAGCTTTTAGCTCGAGCAATTCTGCTTCCAGCAATATTTTTTCCAGCAAGAGGTCAATGTTTGTACCCTTCTTGGCTGATATTTCCTGGCTTTGGAATTTACCACCCCAATCTTCGACAAGGATGTTTAACTGAGCCAATTGTTCTTTGATCTTTTCAGGGTTTGCACCTTCTTTATCCATCTTGTTGATGGCAAAGATCATCGGCAGGTTAGCTGCCTGTGCGTGCGATATCGCTTCTTTGGTCTGAGGCATGATCGCATCATCCGCAGCGATCACAATAACTGCAACGTCTGCAACCTTGGCACCACGGGCACGCATGGCTGTAAACGCTTCGTGACCCGGAGTATCCAGGAAGGTGATCTTTTTACCACCCTCTGTAGTTACCTGGTAGGCACCTATGTGCTGGGTGATACCACCTGCCTCGCCTGCTACAACGTTTGCTTCACGTATATAGTCGAGCAATGATGTTTTACCGTGATCTACGTGACCCATGATGGTAACGATAGGTGCACGAGGCAACATATCTTCCGGATCGTCCACCTCTTCTTCTTCAATATCCGCTTCCTGCTCCAGGTTGATAAATTCTACATCATAGCCAAATTCGCTGGCTACCAGTTCTATCACCTCTGCATCCAATCGCTGGTTGATAGAAACCATGATACCCAGGCTCATACATTTACCGATCACTTCCGCAAAGCTTACATCCAGCAGGTTCGCCAGTTCGCTTACAGAGATAAATTCGGTAACCTGCAACACGTTGCCTTGTTCAGATTGCTCTGCTGCTGCGCGTTTTTCCGCCATTTCCTCGCGCTTGTTACGGCGGTATTTGGCTTTCAGGTTTTTATTACGTGTACCGCCAGCAAGTTTTGCCTGCGTCTGGCGTATTTTTTCCTGTATTGCTTTAGCATCGATCTCCTGCTGTTGTGCAGATACCGGTGCATTTCTGTCTTGTCCGTGCCTTGGCCTGCGATCTCCGCCACCTTGTCCGCCATGGCCACCGGGACGTCCCTGGCCAAACTGGCCACCTTGCCTGCGGTCTCCGCCTGGCCCGCCCGGCCTACCCTGGCTGCCTTGCTGGTTGCGACGATCGCCCTGGTTTTGGTTGAAACCGCCTTGTCTGCGATCTCCGCCACCACCTTGCTGGCCTTGTTGCTGTTGCTGATTAGGATTAAACGTTTCCGGCTTTTTCTGAACCGGGATGCGTTTACGGTTACGTTTTTCTTTGCTATCCTGCCTGTTGTTATCGTTAGCAACCGGCAATTGTATTTTACCGATGATCTTCGGCCCTTCCAGCCTCGGAGCTTTCATTTCTATATGCTCCGGCTTGTCGTCTGCCTCTTCTACTACAGGTTTAGGCTGCTCTGAAACCGGAGCCGGCGGTGGTGGAGCTGGTGCAGGGATTTCTTCCTGTACCGGTTTCTCCGCTACTGGTTCTGCTACCGGCTTTTCTTCTATCACTTCTTCTTTGGGCTCTTCAGCTTTGGCAGCAGGCTTTTTCGCCGCACCTTTTTTAGGCCTCGACGACTGGTTGATCTCGTCAAGATTGATCTTACCCAGGATATTAGGGCCACCCAATTTAGGTGCCTTTACTTCGATATGTTCTTTTTCACCGGTATCCTCTGCAATAGGTTCAGCCGCAGGTGCTGCCGGTACTTCTTTTTCAGCAACCGGGGCCTTGACTTCCTCCTTCTTCTCTTCCACAACCGGGGCCGGTTTCGGTTCTATCTTTTCTTCAGGTACAGGTGCCTGTACCACAGGTTCCGGAGTAGGTTCCTCCACCTTAACTACCTTCACTTCTTCCACAGGAGGAGTTGGCGGTGGTGGTGGCGCCGGAGCCGGTGTTTCCTGTACTTCTGCCTTTTTACCGGGCAATTCGAGGTCTTCCCTGGTCTTCTTGATACCTTCAAGCAGGGAACCTTTTGGCAAAGCTATTTCATCACTTTTGCGCTTCGCGGCCCTGTCCTGTGCGAACTCAGCCTGCAGCGCATCATACATCTGCTCTGTCAATTTGGTGTTAGGATTACTGGCATTAATGTCAAAGCCTTTACCGGTAAGAAACTCTACGAGGGTTTCCTTCCCGATATTAAACTCTTTGGCTGCTGCCAATAACCTTGGTGTTTTTGTTACTGTTGCCATTCAAATATTTACTCAAATAAAGTATTCTCAGTTCTTTCCGGCCTGTTATTCCAGTCTTAACCAGTCTACAAACCTAAGCCATTTTTGCCGAAATGTCTTATTTAATTGCAGTTCCGCGCCTGTCTCCACGCGAAACTGCAAGTTTCTTATTGTCCATCCTGAAACTCTGATTGCAATACCTTCTGCACATCCCTGATGGTTTCTTCTTCCAGATCAGTACGGCGTACCAATTCCTCAACAGAAAGATCCAACACGCTCAACGCAGTATCACATCCGATTTTCTTGAATTCATCGATGATCCAGCCTTCTATCTCATCTGAGAATTCGTCAAGGTCGATATCATAACCAATATTTTCATCCTGCGCATCGCGATACACGTCAATGCTATACCCGGTTAACTCTTGTGCCAGCTTAATGTTGACACCTTTTTTACCGATAGCAAGCGATACCTGGTCTGACTCGAGGTACACATCGGCATGATGGCCTTCATTATCTATTTCCATACGATTGATACGTGCCGGAGTCAGCGAACGCTGTATCAGCAACTGCACATTTGCCGTATAGTTGATAATATCTATATTTTCATTGCGCAGCTCGCGAACGATACCGTGTATACGGCTACCCTTCATACCCACACACGCGCCTACCGGATCGATACGATCGTCATAGCTTTCTACCGCCACTTTAGCACGCTCACCCGGCTCGCGAACGATCTTTTTGATAACGATAAGCCCATCCATAATTTCCGGCACCTCTATTTCCAGGAGTTTTTCCAGGAATGAAGGGTGTGTACGGCTGAGGATGATCACAGGGGTATTGTTACGCATTTCTACTTTCTTTACCACCGCACGTACAGCCTCACCTTTCTTAAAGAAATCCGTAGGTATCTGCTCTGACTTAGGCAGGATCACTTCATTACCCTCATCATCCAGCAGCAATATCTCTTTTTTCCATATCTGGTACACTTCGCCACTGGTGATCTCACCAACCCTATCGGCGTATTTTTTCAACAGGTTGTTCTTTTTAAGATCGCCAATACGCGCCGCCAGCGTTTGTTTAGCAGCAAGGATAGCACGACGTCCGAAATCGCGTACATCCATTTCTTCATACACCTCTTCACCTACGCTGTAATCAGGCTCGATTTTGATCGCTTCAGAATATTCTATCTGCAGGTTATCGTCTTCAGACATACCATCTTCTACGATCTCGCGGCGGCGAAAAATTTCCAGGTCACCTGTCTGGTCGTTCACGATCACGTCAAAGTTCTCATCCGTACCGTATTTTTTACGGAGCAAGGTTTTGAACACATCTTCAATAACCTTCATCAGGGTAGGACGGTCAATATTTTCTGCATCCTTAAACTCCTGAAACGAATCGATAAGATTGATACTTGCCATACTTATACTTTTGGCCCCTTGCAGGGCATTTTTTTAAAATATAATTTGTACTACTATTTTTTTTATATCACTAAATGGCACTTCTACCATCACAATTTCTTTCTTTTTGCCTTGTTTTGTCTCCAGCAACAACGCATCTTCTTTTACTTCCTTCAGCACGCCAAGCACTTCCTTATCTTCGGGTAGAGATATAAGCACTGTGCGGCCTATATTCTTTTTATACTGGCGCTGAGATACCAGCGGCTCATCTACGCCGGGACTGGAAACCTCTAATGAGAAATCGCCATCCTGAAACATTTGAGCTTCTTCTATCAGCTTGTAAAGCTTCCGGTTAAGAGAAGCACTCTTGCTAATAGACATACCCTCATCTGCATCTATATATAGCTTGATATTGTTTACAGGCTTCATTTTTAAATGCACAATAAACATATCTGTACCCTCCAACAGTGGCTCGGTAAGCTCCTTTATTTTTTCTAATATGTCGCTCATGGGTAAAAAACAAGGGGACTATTATGTCCCCTTCTACTGATTTAACTCCGTTGCAAAAGTACAAACTTTTATATATACAGCCAAAAAGACTACATAATTGATAATTATATTTCCATTAACTAATGTCAATGGGTGTTTTAGTACCTTTGACCCATGTTATTCAGAATAATTTTCTGGTCTATTATTTTGACCTTGTTGTTCCGGTTCATTTTCAGATTCCTGCTACCAGTAGTGACAATAACCCGCGCAGCGCAGAGTAAAATGGCACAGATGCAAAAGCAAATAGAAGATATGCAAAGGGCGCAACACACACCGCAGCCGGCCAGCCAACAACGTACGAATAAAATTGATGGTGACTATATTGATTTTGAGGAGGTGAAATAACACTTTCAGGAATAAACCTTGTTAAAGCACGCAGATACCTGCGTGCTTTTTTTGTGCCGTTGAAACCAGAATGTACCCAAGATTTTTGGAGATATAAAATGAAAGATCATTGATTGTCAATAGATTAAGTGCCAAGCCCGTTTTTTTCTCATAAGCTCATCCACCCAAAAACCGGGATATTCTTATTCAGGCCCGGCAATAGGCCGTGGTAGTTTTACAGCATCACCAATTCATCATCTTAAAAACTTTGCTGTATGAAAAAATTATTATCGGCATTCTGGATCCTGAGCGCTGGCGGTGCTTTTGCACAAAGCATAGGGCCATCCACACTAAATGCCGCAGGGGGCAGCGCAACTATTGGAGGTAATACCTACGAATGGTCTGCAGCTGAAATGACCATGGTAAGCACCGGTACCGGCACTAACCTGATAGTAACGCAGGGTGTGTTGCAGCCAACAACACCTACCACATCTGTAAAAGACATCAGGCTTCTTAGTGCTGACGAACTAAAAGTGTACCCGGTACCAACCAGGGATATTCTTTATGTGATGCCACAGCTAAACCAAAGAGGGGACATGAACCTGGCATTATCTGATGCTACCGGCAGAATGGTATTGCATCAAACAATACACCTGGCTACAGGCAATGAAAAACAGGAGCTTAATGTAGCTGCATTAAATGCCGGTAACTACATACTTAACGTCTTGTTTAAGGGGAATAATGAATCCTACCAGGCTTCCTTTAAGGTTCAAAAACTTTACTAATCCAACATCAATAAACATTTAAAACAACAATCATGAAAAAGTTCTTCTTTTTAGCAATCAGCATTATTACTGCTACGATATATAGCGCTCATGCGCAAACACCCGCTGCACTCAATTACCAGGGTATAGCGCGCAATTCTACAGGAGCACCTATTGCCAACCAGGCTATAGGACTACAGTTTACTATACAGGATGGCAGTGCTACAGCACTATATAAGGAAACGCAATCAGTTACTACCAATGCATTTGGCTTATTTAGCACCACGATAGGTACCGGAACGGTGGTTTCAGGCGCCATGAGTTCTGTAAACTGGCTAAGCGGCGACCGCTACCTGTTAGTAGAAATGGATCCTGCAGGTGGCACCAGCTATGCAGCCGTAGGCACACCAACCAAAATGGTTACCGTACCGTATGCCATGGGAGCTAACTCGGTACAAGCAACCAGTGGCGGTGGCGCCGGCCTGGTAGGTAATGGCACATCTTCTCTTTGGTGGGGGTTTTATGAAGGTGGCGCATACAGAGGTTACCTTGGTAGCTACTCAGGTAAGAATGAAGACGTAGATTTTGGTACCGGCGCAAGCAACACCTTAGGTTCCGTTCATCTTACCATACAGGCAGTACCTAAAGTAACCATAGACTCCATAGGCCGTGTAGGTATCGGCACTAAATATCCTCAAACGAACCTGCAGATTACCTCTTCCTCAGCGGACATCATCAATATAGGTAACCAAAACGGATGGACAGGTATAGGACTGGCCAACTCATCCAGCGGACCATACAACGTAATAGCCAATGGCGGTACTTACATGAGCTTTCTCTACAACTCTACCCCAACAACCTCTATAAGCGCTACTAATTCTAAAATGCTGATGGATGGCAGTACCAATACCTTCAGGCCAACGAATGACAATGTAATGTCGCTTGGCGCTAACGGCAGCAGGTGGACCGCTGTATGGGCTGCAAATGGTACTATACAAACATCAGACGAACGTTTTAAAACAAACATTCAACCTCTTGCAAGCGGGCTGAATACCGTAATGGCATTACACCCTATTTCCTACAACTGGAAGAATGAAAACCTGAGACTGGGTACCGGTGTTAACTACGGATTCTCTGCTCAGGAACTTTCAAAAACAGTACCAGACCTTGTGATACACTCTGCTACGCCGGTTGACAAAGAAACCAACAAGTCTACCTCTGAGTACTCTGATTCTTACGGCGTGAAGTATGCAGAATTTACCCCAATCCTGGTAAAAGCCATACAAGAACAACAAGAGGAGATAAAAGAATTGCAGGCAACTGTAAAAGAATTGCAGGACAAATTGAATGCATTGCAGAAATAATTAAACATTCTAAAAAAGAACTTTTATGAAAAACATTATAGCAACATTAGCGCTGGTAACGATAGCCAACCTGGCTATCGCCCAGGCACCCAATAAATTTAACTACCAGGGTATAGCACGCACCGCATCGGGCAGCCCCGTGGTGAACCAGGCGCTGGGTCTGCGCCTTACCATACATGATGCATCGGCAAGCGGTGCTACCCTGTACCAGGAAACACAAAACGTAACCACGAATGCATACGGCCTTTACTCAACTGCTATAGGAAGCGGTACCGTAGTGAGCGGAAGTATATCCGGAATCAACTGGGGTATGGGTGACAAATACCTGCAGGTAGAAATAGACCCTGCAGGTGGCACCAGCTATACAGATGCAGGTACCAGCCAATTATTGAGTGTGCCCTATTCATTGAGCACCAGCAAATTCAGCATTCCGTATTTTGACAGTACCACCAATACTGCATCACTTTTGAAATTGCAAAACAATGGCGACGGCGCAGGTGTAGAAGGCATTAATAATGCAACTACTGCAAATGCAATTGCAATAAAGGGTGTTATCAACAGCACCAGCCCCGGTGGCTTTTCGAGCGCTGTGAGGGGTATCAATAATGGTACCGGCGGGCTAGGTATTGGCGTATACGGATCGCAGGCAGGTAGTGGATGGGGTGTATATGGCACTACTCCGTCTGGTATAGGTGTATATGGCAACGCCAGCACTTCAGGCTTCGGACTGTACGGTAACAGTTCTACAGGAACAGGTTTGTATGCTATAAGCAACACAGGTAATGCCGCTAATATCATCATCTCCAACACCGCATCTTCGGCCAACGCCCTGGTAGTATCGACAACAGGCACAGGCAAGGCTATATCTGCAACAGCAGTGAGCGGTAATGTTATTAAAGCTACATTGAATGGCAACGCATCAACTACAGTGACTACAGGTGGTGCTATTTATGGTGAATCCAATGCCGGCATTGGTGTAATAGGAGTAAGCTCCTCGCATAACGGTATGTATGGTTTATCCAGTGTAGGTTCGGCTGCGGGGGTGGCGGCGGTATCAACAGCATCCGGCGGCTATGGTGTATGGGCTGTTAACTCCGCAAGCGGAACGGCGGGATATTTCCAGGGCAACGTAACTATCACCGGGTCTATATCTAAAGGCAGTGGTACATTTAAAATAGATGACCCCATTGATCCCGAAAACAAATATCTCTATCATTCTTTTGTGGAAAGCCCGGATATGATGAACGTATATAATGGCAACATAACCACAGATGCATCCGGTAACGCAACTGTTTCTTTACCGGCCTATTTTGGAGCACTCAATAAAGATTTCCGTTATCAACTGACTGTAATAGGTGTATTTGCGCAGGCAATCATCAATGGAGAAATATCCAACAATCAATTCTCCATAAAAACAGATAAACCCAATGTAAAAGTAAGCTGGCAGGTAACAGGCATCCGTAAAGACCCCTATGCTAACGCTCACCGCGTAGTAGAAGAGGTAGAAAAAGAAGCTCCTAATAAAGGTAAATACCTGCACCCTGTAGAATACGGGCAACCGGCAAGCAAGGGGATAGATTTTGATAAGCTGCAACAACTATCATCATCATCAGACAAAAAGTAAAAAGGATTTTTATCCCCCTGATACCATTCACGAGGCGGTCTCTACCGCCTCTTTTTATTTTGACAGGAAAATATCTTTTTCGATGGTCATGCCTTTTTCCAGGTAAATGGTTTGTATGCCTAATGCTTTTGCCCCTTCTATGTGCTGCGGACTATCGTCTATAAACAAAGTCTTTGCAGGATCGAAGCCTGTATCATCTAGTATCTGCTGAAATATCTCGCGGTTTGGTTTTCTCATACCTACCCTATGCGACAAATAGACCTTATCGAAAAACACACCGATGTTGGGGATGGTAAAGCTGTCCATCAATATTTTATTAAAAGCCGCTTCGTGTATCTCGTTGGTATTGCTCAGCAATACGAGGTCGTGATGGATACGCAGTTGCTGTAATATCTGCAGGCGGCGGATAGGGAAGTCCATTAGCATAGCGTTCCAGGCATCGGTGATTTGTTGCTCGCTGAGAGGTATGGAAGATGCATTTTGCAATGCTGCAATAAACTCTGAAGTGCTGATACGCCCGGTTTCAAAATCATCAAAGACAGGGGTTTGCGCCAACTGCGAGTACAATTGAGGAAAATTATGAATACCTACCTGTATAAAAGCCTGTTCGGTAAGATTGTAGTCGATATTGAGTAAAACACCTCCGAGATCGAAGATGATGTGCCTGATGCCTGTGATCATGTGGCAAAAATAAAGTTGTAAATAAGATTTTCAATTTTTCAGAAAGTCTATTACATTTGCAATCCATTTTTGGCTATTTAGCCCGGTCCTATAGCTCAGTTGGTTAGAGCACCTGACTCATAATCAGGGGGTCCTAGGTTCAAGTCCTAGTGGGACCACAGAAAAAAGCCTTCAAAACTGCTATTGTAAAGCGTTTTAAAGGCTTTTTATTTTACCCTTTGCATGGAACTCCAACAGCGTAATAGTATTCCTACATTTGCCTTACTTGTACGTTATTTGTACATAAATGTTCAACAGATGCCATGCTAAATCAAAAGCATGAGTATACATTACAAAATTACCCCAGATAAATGCAGGGAAAAATCTACCTGACGATAGTCCAAATAAATTTATAGAAATTATTAAAAATGTTTCAACAGTAAAAAGGTTAACAACTTACATTGGATCAACGTAAATAGCAAAAGCATCCTGCCTCATCTTCATTCTGCCTTTTTTGCCTATAGGATATTTTCTTTCTTTTAGAATACTTTCTATCTCCTGAATTTGCTCTTCAGGAGTTTTAATACCATAGTACAATTCACAAATTTGTATGTCCCGTAAACCAACTTCAAGAGCTCCGTCATTGGGTATATGTTCATTTGTTGCAATCAATGTCCTTACTTCCTCTTCATATTCCCATTCTTTTGCCTTAGTAAACATCTTAGGTATAAGAGCACTAAAGGATTTATTATCTACAGAGAAATATTTTTGAGGCTCAATTTTGTCTGAATATTTAACTTTCAAAGTCATTAAGTTGTTGTCAACCGGTAGAATCTTTAATCCTATACAGACACCTGTATGTTTTTCAGCATAATGAGACCACATCAATACCTTCATGAATGACAGTGAGGTACAAAAAAGAAGTGCACTATTCCTTTCCAGCTCATCAGCCTTCTTAAAACCTTCAATAAAATCTTTTCTACTATAATTCGCCATATCCTTCATCAGCAAGGATGGATTATCCTTATACTTGGGGTTATTAACAAGAATTTTTAACGCAAACTGACGGTATTGAAAAAGTGATGCATTGAAATCTACAAATGCTGAATGGAATTCAAATGGATCGTTGAAGCTGTTAGGAGTTCTAAATAAAACGGATTTATTGGTAAATATTTTTTTTGCTGACTCTATACTGGTATACTTATATACTGGTTTGGTAAAGTCATGGAACTCGAAGCCCATTGCCTGCAAATCAGGTATAGTTTTTCTATTAAATTCGGCAATATTCATCGTCTATCGCACATTAGTAAATAAATTTAACTAAATATGGTATCGGTTGAATCACTTGCACTTATAAGCAAGCATAAAATGAAGGAACAAGCTGATCCTATAGCTCGGTGGTTAGAGCATCTGACTCACAATCAGGGGGGGCCTAGGTTCAAGTCCCAGTGGGACCACAAAGAAAAAGGATTACTTATTTGTAACCCTTTTATATTTACACTCCTTAGTGAACTTCTTATTTATCGTGCTTCACCCAAATCAGCTCATCTACTTTATAACCGGCCTTTCGCGCAATGTCCAGGTATTTCTTCTTTACATCTTCGGGCATTGTTTTCTCCCTGGATAATAGCCATAGGTAATCGGTATTCTTACCGGCTACCAATGCATATTTATAATCTTTGTCGAGGGCTACAACATTATAAGCGGCATAAAAAGGGCCAAAAAATGAAACTTTTAACCGAGCCTCCTTCGGGTCTCCCGATGGCTTTGCTTTACCAATGCTTTCTTCCCATTTCTGGCTTTTGTAATTGTAGCCTTTATTATCTACCCTGATGGTACCATTATCTTTCAAGGAATAAGTTGCACTTACGTTATCAAGATTTCGTTCATAGCGATAATCGAAACGGGCGATCTCGTACCACGTTCCCAAATATTTGTTTTGATCAAATGGTTTTACAGCGGTTAATCCATCGGGTATGGATTTGCCATTCATGCTACGCGCAACCAACATCAATCCACCCAGTGCTGCCAATGATAATATAATTTTTCCCTGTTTCATGTAAACGGTTTTATATAACTATAACAATTCTATGCCATTATTGTTGCCGATAATCTGATGGATGTCAGTTATACAGTGACGGCTATCAGCAATTCGGAGTTTTATGTATGCTACTTTAGTATCTATGTCCGAAATAAGTCTTTGGCTCGATTCTTACGACGATATTTATTCTGATTTTGATTCCCGACATTATCTGAAAAGACGAATATCTGAGGATCTTGTAGACGAACTGCAATCGTCTCTTAAATATATTCCGGGGCGCACGGAAAACCTGCTGCTTTTACTACCTCACAACCAGCGTAAGATTGATATTGAAAAAGAGATAGCTTTCAGCATCAAAGAGCAATTCAATAAAAGACTGGATATACTAAAACAATCTGCAAGGAATATATATAACAGGGGAATGCTATTAGTTGCCCTGGGTATGCTTGTTATGGCTATCGATTCGCTGATCGCCTACAAGGGCTACAGCAGTTACCTGATGACCGTCCTTCGCATTATCATGGAGCCCGCAGGATGGTTTTTGATATGGAATGGCCTTGACTTTCTTTTGTATGAATACCGGAAAACAAAAAAGGACATCGACTTCTTCGATATCCTTTCGCAATTGAATATTCATTTTAAAGACTCCTGAAAATCGTCAGGCCTCTGTTTTACCTGCAACTTGCTGAGGTTGTTCTGTGCCTTCCCGTATGCCCAATATCTGTTCCAGGTCTTCTTTGTAAATGATCTCTTTGCTTAAAAGCTTATCAGCAATAGCATTCAGCTGGTCCCTGTTCTCTATCAATATAGCTTTTGCCCGGGTGTAGGCATCCTGTAGCAGTTTCTGTGCCTCTGCATCTATCAATTGCGCTGTAGCTTCGCTGTAAGGTTTTTGAAAAGAGCTTTCATAGGTGCCGGTAGAATCATAATAACTGATATTGCCCAGCTTATCGCTCAACCCCAGTTTCATTACCATGCTATAAGCCTGTTTGGTGGCTTTCTCCAGGTCGTCTAATGCGCCCGAAGATATTTCGTTGAATACTACTTCCTCTCCTGCCCTGCCGGCGAGGGCGGCGCAGAGTTGATCCAGGAACTGATCGCGAGTAATGATCTGCCTTTCTTCTGGCAGGTACCATGCACCACCAAGAGATTTACCACGTGGTATGATTGATACTTTTACCAATGGGTCCACATGTTTCAGTTTCCAGCTAACTACTGCATGACCACCTTCATGAAAAGCTATTCTCTTCTTTTCGGCAGGTGTAATGATCTTGGTCTTTTTCTCCAGTCCTGCCACCACCCTGTCTATAGCATCAAAGAAATCTTTTTTCTCAACGGCCTCTTTCTTTTGTCTTGCGGCCATTAAGGCTGCTTCATTGCAAACATTGGCAATATCTGCTCCGGAGAAACCCGGCGTTTGTGCTGCGAGGAACATGCTATCCACATCCTTTGCCAATACCAAAGGTTTCAGGTGCACTTTAAAAATGGCATTGCGCTCTTCTTTATTGGGTAGTTCCAAATAAATATGCCTGTCGAATCTGCCGGCCCTTAGCAGGGCAGCATCCAGGATATCTGCACGGTTAGTCGCCGCCATTACGATGACGCCTGTGTTAGGGTCAAATCCATCCATTTCTGCAAGCAACTGATTTAGGGTACTTTCCCTTTCATCATTTACCTGTATAGAAACAGCCTTACCCCTAACCCTGCCTATTGTATCAATTTCGTCTATGAATATGATGCTGGGCGCTTTTGCCTTGGCACGGTCAAAAAGATCGCGAACACGTGATGCACCTACACCAACGAACAATTCAATAAACTCAGAACCCGATAAAGAGAAGAACGGCACTGCGGCTTCTCCTGCTACAGCCTTAGCAAGCAGAGTCTTACCCGTACCGGGAGGGCCTACCAGCAATACACCTTTAGGTATCTTGGCGCCCAGCTTTGTGAAGTTGCCCGGTTGCTTTAAAAAGGAAACGATTTCCATCACTTCTGTTTTGGCCTCTTCATAGCCGGCAACATCTTTAAAGGTGAATGGACTGGTTTTATGCTCTCCATACTCCTCAGCACGCGATTTACTGAAATCAATTGCGGCAGCACCACCGCCTAAAGTGCTCCCCCTTCCGGACACCCAAAACCAAAACAGCAATAACAATCCAAGCGGCAGTAACCATGATGATACCGTCTGCCATGAATTGCTTTTGCTGATGTAAGTAATTGGTGGCTCGTACTTCTCATTATCACCGGTAAAAACATCTGCCATGTTTTTTTCAAATGCATCTACAGAGCCAATAGTGAAATAGTATTGCGGTTCTCCGGTTGCTTTCTTAGTCAGAGAACCGAGGTCGCTGTATTCCTTCTTTTTCAGGCTGTCGAACTTTATGTACACCAGTACTTTTTCTTTATTCAGTACCTCTATCCTGTCTACATCGCGGGGCCGCAGCATATTATCTTTGAATCGCTGCCAACTTATTTCCCTGTAGCCACCTTCATTCCTTGCCAGGAAGTAGGTGAATACGATATTGATAAGCAATAAAGCTACTATCCAGATCACCCAGCGTGTTACCCGGGAACGCCCGGCTTTTCTATTATCCTTTTTTGCATCGTTCATGTTTGGCAAAGCGGTTTCTTAAACTTTATCAAAACTATCATTAAGACAAAATGCACCTGCTGATAAACATCAGATTATGTATTGACAGCTGTCATTGATGTCGTTTAATAGCGGAGCTACTTTTGACCAACATTATTCAACAATCAAAAAATTTATTACCATGTCAGTAAAATCTTTGGCAAGAACAAACGGACTATCCTCCGTATTAAGCGATTTCCTTGAACCATGGGGTGAATGGTTCCAGAACGGATTCGCAGACAAATCATTGACATTACCTGCTGTAAACATTACAGAAACAGACAAGGAGTATAAACTCTCTTTGGCTGCGCCCGGACTCGACAAAAAGGACTTTAATGTAGATGTGGATGGCAACCTTCTGACCATCAGTGCAGAGAAGGAAAAAAGCGCAGAAGAAAAAGACAAGAATTATACCCGTAAAGAGTATAACTATTCTTCTTTTTCACGTTGCTTTACCCTGCCTGAAGAAGTGAGCAAAGAAAAGATAGACGCCAGCTACCAGGATGGTGTCCTAAACCTTGTGTTGCCAAAAAATGAAAAGGCTACAAACAACAAGAAAAAGACGATCAATGTAAAATGATTCCTTGGTTATTTATAAAATAGCGCTCCTGGTTTCCAGGAGCGCTATTTTATTTATGGAAGGTTACAATAATAAACAGGTATTAAGCGTGTGCCCAATACCTGTTGCCATCAATAATATTTGAGAAGGGCAATGTGCTGATAATCATTCAGCGTGCCTTCATCTACAAATACTACCTCACCACCATTTTGCAGCACGGTAACAATAACATCGTCTACCGCATCTGAGATATGTTGAGCTGCTGCCTTTGTCGTATCATCAGCATGAATGATCTTCTCTTTGCTTTCGTAATATGCAGGATACATAAAATTGCGTTCAACGATCAATACCCTGCCCTGATTTTCGCTTGCAGATTTCCATACTTGCTCAATGCCAAAATCCAGCTTATTCGCGTTCAGGGCTTTTTCAATTTCTCTCAGCCATTTGTTGGTGTATTGCATCTTAAGTTCATCTTCATACGGCTTTAGTATTTGCTGCATTTCAGCAATGGTAGTATTGTCATAGTTGCCGTGTATAATGCCGGCTATGGACGCTGTATTTTGACTAACACTTTTGAAGTGACCTATTAACCGGTCTACACCGATCAATACCAGCGGTTCGTTCCGGGTTTTTAACAATTTCGATACCGCTTTATCTGCTTCTTTCAAAAACTTATCCTGTAGTATTTCTTTATGCTTATCGGGATCTGAAAAATTGGCCACTTCGCCGGGCATATCCAAGTCGTACGCTTCTATTCTTTCCGCCATATCCAACTTTATAGGCTGTAAATAACCCGGCCTTCCTTCGTATGCTTTCACTATCTTACCGGTAAGTAATAATACCAGGTATTTTATGGAGTTGGTATTAGCATAAACCAGGTCGCGTACCTCAAAAGATTCATTGATGACTATTTTATCTTCCACAGGCACCTGTAAATGAAAGACCTTGGATAACAGCGGAGAAACAAATATGGCTGTTGTGACAGTAGCTGTTTCATAATTGAAGTCATCTACAATATTCGCCAGTTTATTAAACACAGGCATCCATTGGGCTTCAGGATATTTATTCTGAAGCTCTCTTTTTATCTTGTCGACGGCAATTTTTAGCTTGTGCGCTAATTCGGCTTTCAGCCCGATTTCCGGTTTTATTGATACAATGACGGATACCATTGGAAAGTACTTCACTGCATTGATCACCTGCAGTTCTTCGGCAGAAAATTTCATGAGTATTTCAATTTAAATGATGAACAACTTTTTCAGACAGCAATCATGCCTCTTTGAATGAATATGCGGTACAATTGCATAAGCACATAAGCGACGATCTGTTTTAGGTATCTGTAACCCAGCAGCAATGTCATGGCAGTTACGAACCATTCTGCCAGTTCGTATATCTTCTGCTTATCAACAAGGATTTGTGCATTCATAACTGTATATTTTTAGAGATTTTGTTTTTGGGGTGCTGGTACTTCCTGCGGCTTGCCGGGCATGTATGGTTTTTCTTCAGGGTGGATCTCCGGTTGCCTTGGTTCAGCCGGGGCGTCAGGTACATCTTTGCCTGGCAATTCGGGTTTCTTTTCCGGTTTTGGCAATTCTTCAGGATGTGGCTCCTTTGCAAGTACTACTGCTACGTTCATGGCATATTCTTTCCTGCAAAGTACTCTCCGCCTTTGCTTTTTTTTCTGATATACATCATTTTTACGTCTGACAGGTATCAGCCTGTTTTGCCATTGTCTATCCTAAGTTTGCTTTGCTATAAGCATCTTTCCCAATTCAAATCAGTACAGTCATGAAAATCTTACTGGCTACAAATAGCAATGGCATCAACGCCGCTTCTACAGACCTGGCATGTTATCTTGCCAACCTGACCCGATCTACACTTACAGGTGTATTTCTGGAAGAAGAAGACGGATACCTGATACCGGAAATACTGACTGTTAAAAGTGGACAGAATAACTGCGATCATTGTATATCGCGGTTTAAGGAAGCGTGCATTGCGCGAGAAACAAAACATAATATCCATAGAGATAAAGGAGTGCCGCTGGAAGAACTACTAATAGAAAGCAGGTTTGCAGATGTACTGGTAATAGACCCTTTGCTATCGTTCTCTAAATACAACCTGGAAAATCCCAGCGGCTTTGTAAAAAAAGTATTGAAGTATGCTGAATGCCCGGTGATGATAGCACCGGAACAATTCAATGAGATAACAGACCTGGTATTTACCTATGATGGTGAAGAATCATCGATGTTCGCGATCAAGCAGTTTACTTATCTCTTCCCGCAGTTTGCCCACTCAAATGTTACCATACTGGAAGGAAACAATATGGGTAACAATAATACCCAAAAGCATAGCATACACGAATGGCTGCAGGATCATTACACGAATGTTACGTTCAAAACCAAGTCGGGCGATAGCTATATTAGCTTGTTGGAGGGAACGCTGGAAGAGGAGAAGGGATTGATTGTAATGGGTGCCTACGGCCGAAATTTACTTTCTACGCTACTGCGCCAAAGTCATAGCGATAACCTGATAAGATCTGTACAATCACCATTATTCATTGCCCATAAATAATGTATCATGGCTGCCAATAAAATCAACAAAGAATGGCATGAGAGAAACCCCATGCCGGAAGAACCAACACTGGAACAGCTGATTACCTGGCATGTATTGCATGCGCGCCACTGCGGGTGCCGGAAGATACCTGCCAGGCTTATGGAGATCATTAAACAAAGGAACATCAGGATATTCGAAGAAGAGTCCTGAACTATCATCAACAAAAAAACAAAGGGAATAACCAGCCGGCTATTCCCTTTTTCGTGTTCTTTATAATCTATCTTCTTACAGGGGTTTGGGATGGTGCTTGCTGTGTAGGACGTTGCGGGGCTGGCTGAGGTTGTGGCCGTGGTTGAACCTGGGGACGGGCTGGGGGCTGCATTTGCGGGCGGGGTGCCGGGGACGGTTGTACCTGTGGCCGCGGCGCAGCTTGTTGACGAGGGGCCTGATAGGGTTGTACTTGCGGGCGCGGAGCAGGTTGCTGCTGGCGGGGTTCGGGGCTGATATTCCTTTCCTTTGGCCTTTCCGGTGCTGGCATTTGCGGCCTTTGCACAGGCTGTTGTCGTGGTTCGGGGTTAATATCTCTATTGGGATTGACAGGGTTCTGGCGGTCATTTTCCCTTACCGGTTCATTTGCGCTGGGAATATTTTGTGAAGGGTTGCGATGCTCATCTGCCGGTATTGGATGATCTCTATCGATAGGGTCCATGCTCCTCATAATTTTTGCCGGAGCAGGTTTTAACCTTTCCTGTTCCACATAGCTGACACCCGGCCTGAATAGTTTTAGCTGATTTCGTTCTATGCCGGACTCCGCCGGCCTTGCTGCTGGCGCTACATTGTATACAGGCACATTCTCTCTAACACTCGCTCTTGCTTCTTCTATTGATGGCCCTGTTACATATACAGTCCGATCTCCCTGCCTGTTGCGCGTATTACGAATGATATTTGTTCTGCCAATAAATTCAGACTGCCTTGGGCTATAAACATAACGATGACGATATAAATGGTGTTGTGGTATAAATATCCACCAGTTAACGGGGCAGTAATAATCGCCAAAGGCAATGGTAACAGAGAACCACGGACCTAGGGGTGCCCATCCATAATAGCCTCCGCCAAACCGCCAGCAAACCCATGCAGGGCCCCATTCATATCCGGGGATCCATAGCCAGCCATATCTATTGCTATATACCCATCTGCCATAATGGAATGGCGCCCATCCCCATGCATAAGATGATACCCAGGTGTTACCATAGTCTGTCATCACCCAATAGCCATTTGTATAATACGGCCTGAAGTCTACATCTACCTGTGGCATCCACACGTACCCATACTCCGGGTCTTCTATCCATTGCCCGTAGGGGCTAAGCTCATCATAAAATACCTGCATGGATACAGAGGCAGGCGGTTCCTGTGCATATACAGTATTACGTGCCGGGTTACAGCCTGAAATCAAAACGGCGACTATAATATAACTGAGCATTTTGCGTAAAGCAGACATATACCAAAGTTTGTAGCAAGGTATAGCCTTACATATACCATTAAAATGATAAGCATCAGGTATCTTAATGACAGTAATTAACTGATCAGCGGCGCCTGGAGATTTTATATACCTCGAACCATATAATGGAAATAAACGCGGCTGCCAGGCAAACTATCAATTGGCTAATGCCTGGCGCTGAAAGCTTGAAAAAACTTGCCAATACCGGCGTATAAAAAATACACGCGCTAAGAGCAAGGGTTATCATAAGCATACCGGTCAGCAGATTGTTCCGGTAACGGAACATTTCAAAAACCGAGTAATAAAAAGAACGATTGACTACCGTAAGGAATATATTGGCAAATATCAGCGTGGCAAATACCATAGTACGTGTAACCGTTTCATCATAGCCGCTGCGCAGGCTATACAGATAAATCCCAATCGTAGCCACAGTGATACCAAAGCCCTGAAATATACTGAGTGTAAGTTCCCTGAAATTGAAAAACGTATCCGTCATTGTGCGGGGCGGACGCAACATTGCATTCTTTTCAATAGGTTCGTTCTCATAAATGATAGAACAGGTGGGTCCCATGATCAGTTCAAGAAAGATGACATGTACCGGTGTAAAAACAGATGGATAACGCCACCCTAATATGGATGGTATAGCCACGGTGAGTATAATGGGAATATGGATGGATATGATGTATTGGATAGCTTTTTTCAGGTTGGTATAAATACGCCTGCCCATAGCTACGGCAATTACCATCTTTCCAAAATCATCATCAGTAATAATAAGCGATGATGCCTGCCGGGCTATCTCAGATCCACGCCCACCCATCGCAATGCCGATGTGTGCAGCCTTCAGAGCAGGCCCATCGTTTACGCCATCGCCCGTCATCCCCACGATCTCTCCTTGCTCCTTCAGGCTATTCACCACCTTCAGCTTCATCTCGGGGAACATGCGCGCAAAAATGTTGTTACTCTTCACCAATGCACCAAAGGCCTCCTCTTCCACATTCACCAGTTCACCACCCGTTACCACTTTATCACTACCTTCGAAATGAAGCTGTTGTGCTATAGCTGTTGTAGTAACAGGATTGTCACCTGTAATGATCTTCACTTTTATGCCCGCAGCATATAGTTGTGTTAACACTGCCTCCATATTTTTTCTTGGAGGATCATAAAAGCCAACCAGCCCCAGGAACCTGAAATTAAATTCCTGCTGGGTTTCCGGGAAATTGTTTCCTGAATGCTCGGCTACTGCAACACCCAATACCCGCAAGCCGGATTTAGCCATGTCGTTATTTACTGCCAGTATTTTCTCTCTTTCAGCGGGCGTTAGGGCAGCATATTTTACGATGGCCTCCGGAGCACCTTTTGCGGCAATAATGCGCTTGCCATCTTTGTTTTCAAAGACATGCGTCATCATGGGAGGCTTACCCTCTAACGGGTACTCATGTATTTTCTGATAGAGCAAGCGCTCGTCGGGCAACCATTTTATATAAGCTTCATGTAATGCTTTTTCCATTGGGTCGAATGGTACTGTTTCGCTGGCCCACATGGCTATATTGATCACTTCCAGAGATGAGGGATTATTCCAGCCGGTGTTTGTTTTAACCGTACCGGATTCAGCATCAAAGATGCTGTGCAGCTCCATCCTGTTCTCTGTGATGGTACCGGTTTTATCGGCACATAAAACCGTAGCCGCGCCAAGAGATTCCACCGTGCCTGTTTCCTTCACTATTATTCCATGCTTCATCAACCGCATGGCACCTATTGCCATAAACACGGTAAATGCTACCGGTACCTCTTCGGGCAATACAGACATGGCTATAGTAAGCCCTTTGAGCAGGCTTTGCAGTAAGTTACCATCGCGTAAATAATTAATGCCCCATATCAGCAGGAATATGACGACACCAACGGCGGCCATTTTTCGCACAAAAGAACTGATCTGTAGTTGCAGTGGCGTTTTAGGCTTTGCCACATCTTTTATAGACAAGCCAATCTGGCCCAGCCGGGTATGGATGCCAACCTGCGTAACTTCAAAAACACATTGCCCGCTCTCTACCAGGGTACCGCTGTATACTTTACTATCACCATTGCCTATATCCTTTACTACACCAAATGCCTCCCCTGTAAGTATGGACTCGTTGACTACAAAATCATTGCATTGTTTTACCACACCATCTGCAGGTATCAATTCGCCCTCCGATGCTACTACATAATCGCCCACTACTATATCTTCAGATGGCAATTTTACCACTTGTCCGTCACGTATTAAGGTAACGCTTGGCTGGCTATACTTCTGCAATGCATCCAATGCTTTACGGCTACGCCTATCCTGGTAAAAAGAGATGGCGGACACTACAAAAATGGCACCAAGCATGAACCAGGCCTCTGATAACTCTCCAAGAATAAAATAGATAGCAGCGCACGCCAGCAATAGCAAAAACATTGGCTCTGTAACCGCATCTTTCAGCGTTTGCCAAAAGGCTGCATTGCTCTTATCCTCTATCCTATTAACGCCAAACTCTTCCTTCGCGCGGTCTACTTCACCCGCTGATAAGCCTTTAAAAGGGAATGGATTTGCCGGCATAGTTTCTATTGCTTAAATCGCTCATAGCACGCCCTTTCTAATGCTTCCCTATGATCGGGGTGGGCAATACTGATCAGTAATTTAGCTCTTTGTTCCATATTTTTCCCATAAAGATTTACCACACCATACTCTGTAACCACATAATGAACATGCCCCCTTGTTGTTACTACACCTGCGCCATTCTTTAAAAAAGGAACGATACGCGATATTCCTGAATTGGTAACCGATGGAATAGCGATAATAGGTTTGCCACCCTCTGAAAGTGAAGCCCCGCGCATAAAATCCATCTGCCCTCCAATGCCGGAGAACTGATAAGTACCTATAGAGTCGGCACATATCTGTCCTGTAAGATCTATTTCTATTGCACTGTTAATTGCCACTGCTTTAGGATTAGTACGTATGATGTCGCTATCATTCACATAAGCAACATCCATAAAAGAAACAGAAGGGTTATCATCTACAAAATCGTATACTTTTTTTGTGCCCAGCGTAAAAGTGGTAACTATTTTGCCGGGCCTTATCGTTTTGTATTCATTGGTGATCACTCCTTTCTCTACCAAAGGGATAATGCCATCAGAGAACATTTCTGTATGGATGCCCAGCCCTTTGTGGCAATCAAGCCAGCTAAGTACGGCGTCAGGTATGCTGCCGATACCCATTTGCAATGTAGACCTGTCTTCTATAAGAGATGCTACATGCTTACCGATTAAAGTAGTTCGTTCATCCTTTTTAGAACCATAATCTACTTCCGGCAACGCTACTTCTTCCCACACCATAGCATCCAGCTTAGAAACATGTACCTGCCCGTCTCCGTGCGTGCGTGGCATTTTAGGATTTACCTGGGCAATGATCTTTTTGGCCGTCCTGACAGCACTGAGAGCGGCATCTATAGATGTGCCCAATGTACAATACCCATGTTTATCGGGTGGTGATACATGGATCAATGCAACATCAAGCGGCAGAAAACCTTTTTTAAACATTTGTGGTATCTCGCTAAGGAATACAGGCACATAATCTCCCGCTCCGGAATTGACCCATTCGCGCACATTGGCCGATACAAAAAGTGAGTTGAGCCTAAAACTGTTTTTTATTTCAGGAGTATTCCAATTGATCTCTCCCTGCAGGCTTATAGATATTAATTCAACCCCCTTTACCTTGCCGGCACGAGCCAATAACGCATTTAATAATTTTAAAGGTGTTGCCGCGCTGCCATGTACAAATACCCTGCTATTATCCGGTATATGCTGCACTGCCTCTTCGGCAGTAGTGTAGTTAAAATTCATAAAAGCAAAATTATATACACCCGGCCCTGAGAAACTGACCACAATCATTATTTGAGAATACAATGGTCATATTAGTTGTATGTGTGCAGAAATAATTTTGGTTTTTGCGCAGTATGAAAAAGTCCATTACCGGCCATAAATATGATAAAATAACCATATCGGAATTGTCTCATCAATTCCATTTAAATTATTACTATATCATATCTGCCATGTATCGCGAAGCGCAAAACGGACTTGCTGAATTGAAACGCATCGATATAGGGCAGGCTGTTGAACCCTACTCTGAAAAATGTGAAGAGTTGCTGAAGGGAGTGAACTATTATATAATAAACAGGCAGGAGTTGTTGTGCGGAGATAAGAAAGTGGAAGTACACAATTCTTACCTGGCAGGCTTAAAACAAGCACTAAAGGAATTAAAGAACCTGGAACATGAAGTTAAAGCTATTACGACACACCTATACTGCAATCTTGCATTCCATCCTCTGTGTTCCTCTTTGCAAAGGGTGATCGCACTGACGGACGCATTACTGAGGGAGCTCATCATTTTTGAAAAAAGGCTTCTTAATATCCAACAAACTCATTAATTGATTTAGCAAATAGCACATGATTGACAATAGCGAGAAATATAGCTATGAGATAAAAGGGTGGATACGAACACTGGACTATCTGCAACAAGAGAATATCCATATGAAAAACCAGATATCGGATATACTTTCGCTTAATGCTGCACCCAATGTTCTAGACAAAATAGAACAGTACAACAACCTGTTCCTGAATAAGGATACTGTTATAGCTTTTTTACGCAGAGACATAAAAAAACTCCAGGAAAATAATTTATCTCCTGAAGAATTTCACAAAAAACGTATCACCTTAAGGTACGATATGGAAAAGATGGAAAAGGAATTCGGTAACCTGAAATATAATTTCACCAATTATATTCACGAGGTGCTTTAGTTTACCAAATTGCGCAGTTTCTTTTCATCCAGCACCACTATGTCGCCCTTTACGATATCAATTAATTTCTCCTCTTTAAAATCGCTGAGCGTACGTATCAGGGATTCCTTGGCCGTGCCGGCTATTGTGGCAAGGTTATCGCGGCTGATATCTATATAAAAAGGCTCTTTGCTACCATTAGAATATTTCTCTGACACTGTTATAATTGCATTGGCAACCTTTTTCCTGAGGGAATTATACGCCAGCCCTAATAGTTGCTGTTCTTTCTCCGAAACATTTTTTGCAAGCAGCTCTACTATCTTCTTCATCGCATCGGGGTTCTTACTCAGCAGATCTTCAAACGTATCCCGAGGTATTACAGCTATCTCGCAATCTTCCATCGTTTCAGCGGTATCCTTATAGGGCGTATGCTCTAAAATAGGAACATAACCGAAGAAATCGCCCTCGTGGTATATAGCTGTTACCAGCTCTTTACCGTCATCATTGGTACGGTAAGTTTTCACTTTGCCCTTATCTATATAAAACAGCCTTACAGCATGGTTGCCTTCGCTATAAATAACCTGTTTCTTTTTAAACTTGTTAATATGTCCTTCTTCGGCAAACGTATCTAATATGTTTTTACCGCCGGAATAGCTGATGATGGCACTTAACCCTTCAATACCATGCCCTACATCTTTTCTCAGCAAGTCACTTTTCTTTAGCCGGCTTTCAATAGCCTTTAGCACTTCGGTGCTATTGAATGGCTTCGTGATATAATCATCCGCACCTAATTCCATCCCTCTTCGCACATCAGCCCTTTCAGTCTTTGCGGTAAGAAAAATGAAAGGCACATTTTGAGTGGCAGGATTGTTTTGTATCATATGGATCACACCATAGCCATCCAGGTCGGGCATCATGATATCGCAAAGGATGATATCCGGTGTGGATTCGAAAGCGAAAGCAACACCCTGTTTGCCTCCTTCGGCTTTCATTACCTTATAACCAGACAGCTCCAGTATTTCGGCCAGGTTTTCCCTGATGTTTATATTGTCTTCTATTAATAAAATATTCTTCATACTATTGACGATTTGGTTGGAATTCCACAATAAATTCTGTTCCTTCTCCAAGAGTGCTATTGCATTTTATAGTCCCGTTGAGCAGCTCGGCATATTTGGCTACAATGTGCAGGCCAAGACCCGTTCCTTCAATATTTATCACATTCGAACCGCGGAAGAAACGCTCAAATAAGTGCTCCTGGTCTTCCTCAGAAATACCAACCCCCTGATCTTTAACAGATAATGTCAATACTCCGTTTATAAGAGATGTGCGAACAGTAATTGTGGTATCCTCATCAGAGAACTTCATGGCATTGGATACCAGGTTCATGAGGATATGTTTCAACAATGCCGGGTCCTGCATGATCAATTCCTCACCTGTGTGCTGATAATCGATGGACTGGCCTTTTTTAAGAATGGTAGTTAATTCTGACAGGAAATCTTCCGTAAGCTCCTTCAAATTGAGCTCCGATACTTTCACTTGTATCTTGCCTTCCTCTATCTTACCAACCGATAAGAAATCATCGAGAATATCAGTAAGCAGATTTACGGAAGATACAATACGCTGTATATGTCTTTCCCGTTTGGGCTGGTCTTCTGCTTGTGTATATTGAGAAACAAGATATGCTGAGGACCAGATAGTACTTAATGGTGTCCTGAACTCGTGAGAAGCCATAGACACGAACCTTGATTTTAATTCATTCAGATCTTTCTCTTTTGCCAGCGCTTCCTCAAGGGAATGAGTACGTTCTTTTACTTTTTGCTCTAATTCTTCGTTCAGTTTTAGCAACGCCTTTTCTGATTCTTTACGAGAGGTAATATCAATAATAAAGGCCACACTAAACCTCCCTTCTGAGGTTTCATAAGTACTCAGGCTCACTTCTACCGGAAATTCAGAACCATCTTTACGGCTTCCGTGCAGATCGAGCCCGATACCCATGGGCCTGTTGTGCGGATTATGATTGTGAAAATGGTCGCGATGTTGCTCGTGGCGGTTTTTATAACGCTGGGGAATCAGGGTTTCGATCTTTTTCCCATAAATCTCGTCTTTCTCGTATCCAAACTGATTGAGCGCATACTCATTTACATAAACCATCTGGCCACTGGCATCAACTGCAATGATGCCAATAGCGGCGTTGTTAAAGAGGGCAAATTCAAAATATCTCCGGTCCACATGGTAATTTGTACTACTAAATTAATACTTCAATTGATTTAAAGCAAAATACTTAACCTACAAATAATCAGGCCCCGGGATCTCATGCCGAACATGAAATCCGGGGGCCCGCAAAGGATGTTACCAGCTACGGCAATTAATTACATCCAGTCTGCCGAAAATTGGGTAAACTGATGCCTTAATTCATTGATCGCCTTTTCTTCAGCCGTAAATCGTTCATGAAGGGTATTATGCTGCGCCAGTAAAGCTGCATCAATATACCCCGCTTTAGACTCCTGCAACTGATTACCAATGCTTACTACATTCAGGTGAACATCATGGTTCAGACGATCCATGTTATCGCGCTGCACTTTAAATGCGTTCTCAAAATGTTCTACTTGTTTTAAAACATCGGCAGCGGAGTTCTTTCCCCCAATCTCAGATAGCCTGCTTTTCAAAATATTCAACTCCTGCTTATAAAAGTCCAATGCTCTTATCCAGTCATTATGTGCGTTGTTTACGTGCGTAATACTTATTTTTTTCATGTTTAACGATTTTGCTATTTCAATGTGACGTAAAACTATACGCCGGTCGTTTGGCAGTTTATGACTGCTGTCATATCAATACATGAGTGTCATCATCTCCAATTCCGGTTTATGATAAGATTTTTGCTTAATGCGTGCGCGTTTTATACAAACAATTACCGTCCTGCTTCTTTCCTTACACGTTTTTGGGCAGCAGAGGCCGGTTGACCCTTCGGCCTACTATACATTTAAGCAGCTTTTAGATAGCTGTGCTTATATAGGATTGGATAAAAATGACTATCGCTACTACCAGCTATTCAGTGGCGAAATATCTGCAGCACCAGCGGAAACCTGGAAGACAACCTTCACCGACGCAATGTTTAAATATATTAAAGATGTGCACCAGGGGCATGGCATATCTGCTGAAGTAAGCTATAACGGAATACAGGGTTCTTCAAATGCTGACAGCCTTTTGTCAAAAGACATCTATACAATCACTTCAGCAAACGATCTTGTTGCCATATTGCAAAAATGGCAACCTAAAACCCTTGCTTACACAGTACTCGTAAATGAACTGCGTCAACAGTTGAGAAAAGGCGATAGCAGAAAGATCAAACAATTGCGAAAGGCGATCAATGCAGAACGCTGGCTAACGCACTTTGGATTCCCAAAATATATAGTTGTAAACGTTGCATCTATACACCTCAACTACTATGTGGCCGATAGCCTTTGGCTGCGTATGAAGATAGTTGCAGGTAAGCCGGCAACGCCAACGCCACGCTTTGCAGCATATTGTAACGAGGTTATCTTCTATCCCTATTGGCATGTCCCTAAAAGCATTATCACCAAAGAACTACTGCCTGCATGCCGCAGAAACCCCGGCGTACTTAACTATATGAATATCCAGGTACTAAATGCACGCGGGCAGGTTGTAAGCCCTTATAGCATTAAATGGTCTCAACTAAGTAAGAATAATTTCCCCTACACGCTAAGGCAATCTACGGGCTGTGACAACGCGCTGGGCGTCGTGAAATTTAACCTCACTTCCCCTTTCAGTGTATATATGCATGACACCAACCTGAAATCGGCATTCAAATCTGCAGAACGTTATTTTAGTCACGGATGTATCAGAATAGAAAAACCTATTGAACTGGCCAGCTTCCTCCTTCCTAACAGGGTGGATAGCGCTTTTTTAAAAGCATGTATAAAAAACCAGCAACCGGTGATACATTCTATTGCAACACCAGTGCCGGTTTTTGTTATTTATCAGACAGCAGCCGTAAATGATACCAATGCTGTCAGCTATTACAGAGATATCTACCATCAGCTCGGCAACTAATGGCTGTGCGCTACAAATACTGGTATTTTGTGCTCCATAACGATCTCTGCAACGAAACTATTTTTCAAAGATTCAGACAAAGAAGATCTCCCATAGGCACCTGTAACTAATATAGACCTCGGCTGATCCGTCAGCCAGGTATTGAAATACTTCCGGGCATCCATTTGGAGTGCATCAATAATAAGATTAGGAAAATGCCTCACCGCCAATTCTTCAATATATATTCTATCCGGAATTTCCTTACCCTTGACACTCGCATACACTATATGGGTTTTGTTACCTCGCCATGCAGGAAAAAGCGTAGAGAATTGCTTGATTGCATATACTGAAGACGCACTGCCGTCATACGCGAGGATATTATTTACCGGTGCTTTAAAATTATCGGGGAGCAATAGCACGGGGCATTCTGATTCGTGCAAAGTATCTTTCAGGTAAGAATCCGGGTCGATGTAAAACGTATCGTTATAAAAGAAATCGCCGGACATCACTAATAAGTCAGAGAAACGTGTTTCTTTTCTTATCAATTCCATCACTCCTGTGCCAATATCTTCATGAACCCTGTATTCGATGCCGTTTCGCTCGCATAAATTTTTAAATTTTTGCACATTGCTCGCTATGGTATCAAAATCTTCTACAACAGTATTGAGATAGCCGCTGAGGAACATAGGATAGTTCCATGCGGTAGCATAGTCAATTGCATTGAGAAAAACACCGGTTAGCAATACAGGGCTAGTAGCATTTTGCCACTTGATAAATTCAAATACTCCTTCGGAAAAATTTCTCCCGTCGAATATCGTGATGATCTTTTTCATAAGCTCGATTTAGAATTCAAATCTATCCTCAAAGCCTGCCAGTTTCTATGATGGCAAACAATCAATAAAATGATTCCAATCAACATCTGACTACCGTGCTATTAAACCACCATCAATTACCAGTTCTGCACCTGTAACATAAGACGCTTCGTCTGAGGCGAGATACAACGCCCCGTAAGCTATCTCAATAGATTGCCCAATGCGCCCCATAGGGCACATTGTTTCCATAGCTTTCTTAGCTGCCTCTGTCTGCATCAGTGCTTCCGTCATAGGCGTAAGCACACCGCCTGGATGAATGGAATTTACACGAACATTAAATTTTGCAAATTCTACAGCATTATCTTTCGTAAGCATTCTCAAGCCACCTTTTGATGCCGTATAAGCAGGGCCATTGCCACCTACATTGCCTGCTATAGAATCAATATTCACAACCGATCCTTTCCCTGACCTCTTCAAATAAGGCAGGCAAAGCTGTGTACCCATAAAAGGACCGGTAAGGTTTACGGCCAGCACTTTATCCCATGCCTCCTGGTTGGTGTTCTCCATGGTACCACCGGCCGGATAGATACCTGCATTGTTTACAAGTATATCAATACCACCGTAGTGCTTTACAGTTTCGTCAATTACCCGTTGCCAGTCATCCCGCGATGCTACATTATGTACTGCATATATTATCTGCAAACCTTCCTTTGCTGCAACATCCACCCATTCTTTCAGTTTATGCTCCTGCATATCAGTGGCCATTACCCTTGCGCCTTCCTGTGCAAATAGTCTTGCCTCGGTCGCTCCCATCCCGCCTGCGGCACCTGTGATGATAGCTACTTTATTATCAAGCCTGCCCATTCTATTATTTTAATGATGAACTAAGATTTTAGCTTCCGCTTTTTTGATATTATCGATACCCTTGAACAGTGCGTCCGGATTAAATGAAATACTATCAATGCCTTTCTCTACCAGGAAGCCTGCAAATTCAGGGAAATCACTGGGTGCCTGCCCGCATAAGCCAATCTTCGCACTTACTTTTTTCGCTTTTTCTATCACGGTTGCGATCATCAGTTTCGCCGCTTCATTTTGCTCACTGAAGAGATCGGCAACAAGTGCAGAATCGCGGTCAATACCCAATGTAAGTTGGGTAAGATCATTAGACCCTATTGAAAAGCCATCAAACACTTCTGCAAACTCTTCAGCCAGTAATACATTGCTGGGGATTTCTGCCATAACATAGATCTCTAGTCCATTTTGTCCGCGTTGCAATCCATTTTCCTTCATCACCTCTATTACCTTTTTGCCTTCTTCTACTGTTCTGCAAAATGGTATCATCAACTTTACATTAGTTAGCCCCATTTCATTACGCACTACTTTCATAGCTTCACATTCCAGCTTAAAGCCATCTTTATACAGTGGATTATAATAGCGGGAGGCACCCCTGAAACCGATCATAGGATTTTCTTCAACAGGTTCAAACTCTTTCCCTCCCAATAAATTGGCATATTCATTTGTTTTAAAATCACTCATTCTTACAATCACATCCTTGGGGTAAAAGGCCGCGGCTATGGTAGCTACCCCTTGCGATAATTTATCTATGAAATACTCTTTCTTATCATCATAACCTGCTGTAAGCATGGAAATTTGTTGCTGCGCAGCCTGGTCTTTCATCTCATCAAACTTCACCAATGCCATGGGGTGCACTGCTACGGCGTGATTAATAATAAACTCCATACGAAGCAGGCCCACACCACTATTTGGATATACGGCGAACTTAAAAGCTTTTCCCGGATCGGCCACAATGAGCATAGCTGCCGTTTTCTCTGGCAGTGTTACATTATGCGTATCAATATTAGTTTTATCCCATTTAAGTGCACCCTGGTACACATTACCTGTCTTACCTTCTGCACAGCTTACGGTAACCACATCGCCATCTTTTATCTTTTGTGTGGCATTGTTAGTAGCAACAATTGCAGGTATACCAATTTCGCGGGCAACAATTGCGGCATGGCTGGTTCTGCCACCTTTATCCGTTATTATAGCGGCAGCCTTTTTCAATATAGGATCCCAGTCGGGACTTGTAAGCTCGGTAACCACAATATCGCCCGGCTGCACTTTGTCTGCATATTTTGAAGATCTCAACAACCTTGCAGTACCACTTATAATTTTACTTCCAATAGCCTCGCCGCTCGTTATTACTGTTCCTTTCTCCAACAGTTTATACTCTTCAATTTCTGTACCCTTTTTATTTGCGTGTACCGTTTCGGGCCGCGCCTGTATAATATAGAGCGTGTTTGTTTCGCCGTCTTTCGCCCATTCAATATCCATAGGCTTGCCGTAGTGTTCTTCAATGATCAAAGCCCAGTTACCTAGCTGCGTAATCTCCTGATCTGATAGCACATACCTGGCCTGCATTGCCGGTGGTGTATTCAAATTGATGGTATTGCCATCCTCATCGTCACCATACACCATCATCAGCTTTTTCTCACCTTTTCTTTTTTGAATGATAGCCTTTTTACCTGATCGCAGCGAAGGCTTAAATAACAGGAACTCATCCGGTATTACTGTTCCCTGAACGATATTTTCTCCAAGGCCCCATACACCGGCTATATGTACCACATCTCTGAACCCGGATTCAGGCTCCAGCGTAAAGCATATACCGGAGCATGCCATATCAGCGCGTACCATTAACTGCACACCCACAGATAGTGCTATCTTGTCTTGTGAAAAACCGTTATCCGCACGATACTTGATCGCCCGGTCTGTAAAAAGGGAGGCGAAGCATTTTTGCACAGCCTGCAGTACGTTGCCCCGGCCTGAAACATTGAGGTAGGATTCGTGCTGTCCGGCAAAGCTGGCACCGGGCAGGTCTTCCGCAGTAGCGCTGCTCCTAACGGCCACTGATATTTCGCGACCATTTGTAAGCGCATCATATTGCGACAAAATTTCTACAGCCAATGCTTTGGGCATATCCGCTTCGCACATCAGCTTCCGGGCTTCTGCGCCCACAACACGGAGATTACTAAAATTTATGTTGTCCAGTTGCTGAAATAATTCATCCAGCTTTTTCCCAAGGCGGTTTTGTTCTATAAAATGCCAAAACGCCTCTGCAGTAGTTGCAAATCCGTCGGGAACATTTATACCATGGGGTGTAAGGCGGGTGTACATCTCTCCGAGGGATGCATTTTTGCCTCCTACAATAGGCACATCATTAATAGATATTTCTGAAAAGGATTTTACATACTGCGACATGATGTTCTTTTTATGCTTCATAAAGTTGCTGCATTAATCAGGTCAACACTATGAGTGCCATCATCGATTCAAATGATTGCCGTCAGGCATAAAAAAACCGACTATCGCCGGTAACTACTTATCAGTGAGGTTCTTGTTATCATTTAAGCGGTCCACTACTTCTTTAATCTCCTTCATCATATTCACCTGGACATTCTGCAGTTCGAACATAGTTTTCATTTGCCGGGAAATCAGCAGATCTATTTTCTGGTGCATATTCCTTATTTCTATCTCGGCTTTCAGATTGATCATATAATCATTAATGGCGCGCTGCCTGTCCTTTTCTTCCTTGCGGTTCTGACTCATAATGATAATAGGAGCCTGCAAAGCCGCAATAGTAGACAGCAACAGGTTAAGCAGTATAAACGGATAGGGATCAAAAGGCCTGCTTAACAAAAACACGTTTACACCAATCCATATTAACATAAAAACTATGAACGAAATGATGAATGCCCAGCTTCCGCCGAAAAAGGCAACTTTATCGGCTACCTTATCGCTGAGTGATAACTTAGCGTTTTCGAATTCATATAACTTCTGCGATAAAAGCTTTTCTTCTTCAATTGCTTCCAGTACAATATCATTCAGCTTCTGTAAATGCTCACTCTCTGTTGTAAGTATCGTCTCCAGGTCTTCGGAAGCTGCCTTGAAATTTTCCATAATCGGTCAATATAGATGCAATATAGAAACTACCGGGTGATTGCAGCAATGACTTTTCAACATCCTTTCAGAGGATTTTGAGCATCAGTTGGCTTTATGGCAGCAGGATGCTTTTACCTGGTTATGCTCCACCACAACTTTTGGGCTCAGATAAGGTATACCCAGGTTCATACCACGCATTACAAATAAAGAACCAAAGACAAATAAGGTTACAGGTACCAGTTTTGCAAAATGTATGTTTAGCACAGAAAATCTTCTTTTTAATATGGTGATGGATATCAACATGGGCATGGTTCCGAAACCAAATGCATACATCAATCCCATCGCGCTTATCGCATTTCCCGCACTTACGGTAGCCGACAATGCCATATACACCATACCACAGGGGAGCAGCCCATTGAGGATACCGCTCGTGAAGATGGCCGACATTGCAGGGTTACCAATATATTTCCCTAGTTGCCTCTTCACTGCTTCCATCCAGGGCAATGCTATCTTTAACTTACTGCCGGGGATAAATGATACAATACCGGCCAGTAGAAACACGCTACCGAGTACTATAGATATTGTCTGCTGCCATTGCGGATGAAAGAGGCTTTTAAAAGAATGTAATACCAACGCCATCAGTGCATATACTGTAACACGGCCAAAATGATATAAAAACACGCTCACCCATTTGCGTAATCCCACCATGTTGTTGAACGGCATGATCCAAATAATAGGGCCACACATTCCAGCACAATGTAAGCTGCCGGTAAGCCCCATCAGGAAAGCCATTGATAATGTAAAGCTATTCATATCAACGTAAGGTTAAGTCTGTTTGCTGGTAGTAGGCCTTTCCATCTGCCCTCCAGGATATTTTTACATTGTATGATGTAGTGTGCAGGGTATTTCTCGCAATAACCATAGCATTATTACTTACCTGTATAGGCACATGTCTATCCATAGATGTACTAACGGGTGAATAGAAATCTATATCGCCGGTTACTTCTTTTCCAAGGAACTCAGCAGGGAATTGGATCACTACATTCTTCTGATCTGCATGCACCGATACAGGAGATGATAGCGCAGCCTGGTTTTTACCGGCATCTATCACTTGCTGATATTTTATTTCCTGCGAATAGTAGTCGGGGCTCACCAGGTCAAAACTCTGATGCATACTGCCTACTACCAGTGTCACAATAATGGCTACAAAACCGCCGTATAAAATAGCTATTCTTGCTCCCCAATTCATTTTCATGATACTCATAATCTATAATTTTAATTGTCGCTAAATGGGCCAAGGAAAGAAGTATTAATCACCTGTATCTTTTTACCGTTTTCATACACACCTATCTGTAACGGTGTCTTTCTGTGTTTTACTGCTGATTTATCCATATAGATAAACATAGAACCGGAAGCATACTTTTCTTTAGGCACTTTCAGCTTTTCTTCACCTACCAGTTTAATAGTGCCTTTAAAATTTTCCGGTTTTAGTTCCAGCTGCTTATCATCGTAAGTTTTATTCAGGAATTTATAATTATACAGGTTACTCAATTGCTGGCCAGGCTGCTCCTGGTACAGCTGGCCCGGAGTACGTAAGATAGATATACCAACATCTGTACGGCTTGCCAGCAGGAATACTTCCACACTCAGCATAACGATCATTACTGCAGTATATGCCTTCATGCGGCCGGTGAAGCGTAAGGGTTGCTTTTTGCTGATATTGTTTTCGGAAGCATAACGGATCAATCCCTGCGGCAGATTTACGGCTGCCATCATTTTATTGCAGGCATCAATACAAGCCGTACAGTTAACACATTCCAGTTGTGTACCATTGCGAATGTCTATACCTGTAGGACAAACCTTTACACATTGCATACAATCTATGCAGTCGCCATTGCTACGTTCTTCGTTCTTTTTAAATTTACCTCTTGGCTCACCGCGTACATAATCATAGCTCACCACGATAGAATCTTTATCAAGCAATACCCCCTGCATACGGCCATAAGGACATACAACAGTACAAACCTGCTCGCGCATGGATGAGTAAATAAAGAAGAATACAGTGGTGAATACTACCAGGGCTATAAAACCACCTACATGGTGACTTATAGGTTCTGATACAATTTCTCTGAGTTCATCAATTCCTATCACGTAAGCGAGAAAAGTATTAGCAATGAGGAAACTCACTACCCAGAATACAAACCATTTTAATCCTTTCTTAAATACTTTATCGGTATTCCAGGGCTGGCTTTTAAGAATTTTTTGTTCTGCGGCGCTGCCTTCAATCCAATATTCCAGCTTACGAAATATCATTTCCATGAAAATGGTTTGTGGGCATATCCACCCGCAAAATATACGCCCGAAGACAACGGTGAACAAGGCAATAAATACAATGAACACCACCATGCCGAGGCCAAAGATGAAAAAGTCCTGTGGCCAGAATATCTGTCCGAATAATATAAACTTACGTTCCAGGATGTTTATCAGGAATAAAGGGTGTCCCTTTATTTTTATAAAAGGCAAAACAAAAAATATCACCAGGTACGCTATGCTCACCCATGTACGGGCATTGTATAATTTACCTTCAGGCTTCTGAGGAAACATCCATATCCGCTTGCCCGACTTATCTACCGTTGCTACCTTATCCCTAAACGATCCTTCTACCGTACTCATCTTTGTGTTGATTATTTCTATTTAGATGCTACAACCTTTGTGCTGTCTTTAGCTGCACCACCTTCTATATACAATTCACCCTGTTTGTCTTTTGGTGCGGCAGGATGCGTACCTTTTAATGATTTTACATAACTGGCGAGCTGGGCGATCTGGTTAGGAGAAAAATCATCCTTCCAGCTTTTCATGCCTTTATCTGCCCAACCATACTTAATGGATTTGAATACATCTTTTAGCCCGCCACCGTGCAGCCAGTACTCATCTGTAAGGTTAGGGCCTACACCGCCACCGCCGTCTTTTGCATGGCATGGAGAACAGGTGCTCTGAAAGATAGTCTGCCCGGCTGCAATACCGGCTGCATCAGCCATTTGTACCGTATTCTCATCTACATTATTTGCTGTTTTTGCCAGGTAGGCTGCTTTCACCTCTTCTCCTTTCTGCACTTCAGCAACATATTCATCATAAGAGCTTGGGCCATTACCACCACCGTGGTAATACCAGAGATACACTACAGCGACAACAATTGTGAGGTAAAAGCCATACTTCCACCAGGGAGGGAGGCTATTATCCAGTTCACGGATACCATCATAGTCGTGGTCCAGCATAATATCCTTTTCCTTCTCTATAGGCACCACTTTGTTGAAACGGTCCCAGAAAGAAACTTTAGGTGCCAGCGCACGTACCGCTTCCACTTCAACCTTGCCGCTCATTATTCTTACCATCGTTCTGATAACCAATACAAGGGCAATGATCACCAGCAGCTCTAAACCCACTATGCCTATCAGCGCGTAAAACTTATCAGAAGGCATGCCGCTGATGAATTTTTGAACGGGTGCAGGCGCTGCGTCCTCTGCCATTACCCTATGGCTTGCAAGCGTTGCACCGAGCAACAGCAACATTACTTTTGAAGTAACGCCGCTCCTTTTTTCGCGCAACTTGTCCCTATAGGCAAGAGACAGTTGCAACAAAGTATTACCGAGAATAAAAATTGCCAGCAGCAGTATCAATGAAAGGCTAACCAATACTATCAGCATAGCGTTAAAACTGCTTGCTTCAGGCTTGTCTGCCGTAGCGGCTGCGGCATCGGCTGCATTCACCACTAAAGGAGACATTATTATTAAGGTTAAAAAAGATGCTATTTTTTTATGGATACGCATATGTTGCGGTTTATTAATTGTTATCATTATTATTTCCAAGGGGTATGTTCTTCACCTCCGTTATGTATGACTTTTTCGCTTTTAAAGCCCATATAGTCAACGCCGTAAAAAACACAATGAATATGAGTAATGATACCATAGGATAAATGCTTACCCCGGTTATATGCTCTAAATAATATTTGAATTTCATCTTAACTGGTATTTAATGGTTAGTTACTGGCAACTGTTTTTTGCTGCAGTTTGATGTCTTTACCTACGCGCTGCAGATATGCGATCAATGCTACGATCTCCCTGTCGCTCTTGATCTGTATTTTATCTTTTGCCAGGCTTTCTTTGATGCCCTCAGCCTGTTTCATCAGGTCGGCATTAGCTGTTTTATCGTAGCCCTCAGGGTAAGGAACACCAAGGGTTTGCATAGCCCTGATCTTGGCACCCGTGATACCTGTATCTATCTCATTTTCGAACAGCCATGAATAGGAAGGCATTACAGAACCCGGAGACATACTACTTGGCTCATACATATGATTGAAGTGCCAGCTGTCCGGATATTTGCCACCAATACGCGCCAGGTCGGGACCGGTACGCTTGCTACCCCATTGGAATGGGTGATCGTACACAAATTCACCGGCTTTTGAGTATTCGCCATAACGGGCCACTTCACTGCGGAATGGACGCACCATCTGGCTATGACAAGTATAACATCCTTCGCGCACATAGATATCGCGGCCCTGCAATTCAAGTGGTGTGTATGGTTTCACACTGCTGATAGTTGGAATATTAGATTTTATCAGGAAAGTTGGGATGATCTCGATCATACCACCTATAGCCACTACAATCAAGCTAAATACAAGCATCTGCACAGGGCGACGTTCAATCCAGCGGTGCCAGTGGTAGCTGCCATGCTCTTCCACAAATACTTTACTTAATGGTGCTGCTTCTGCAGGCTCATCATTCAATGCTTTACCGGCACGTGCAGTACGTATCAGGTTATAGGTCATCATTACGGCACCAATGAGGAATAACGTTCCACCTATACCACGCATAGCATAGAAAGGCCTCATTTGTGTAACGGTTTCCAGGAATTGATATTTCAATTGGCCTTCAGGGGTAAATTCTTTCCATGCCAGGCTTTGCATAAAGCCAGCCCAGTACATTGGAACTACGTAGAATACTATACCCAGCGTACCGATCCAGAAGTGCCAGTTAGCCAGCTTGGTTGAGTAAAGATTAGTTCTGAATATCCGCGGTATCAGCCAGTACAGCACACCAAAGGTGAGGAAGCCATTCCAGCCGAGGGCGCCTACGTGTACGTGGGCAATGGTCCAGTCTGTAAAGTGGCTGATAGCATTAACGCTCTTTAAGCTCAGCATCGGGCCTTCGAAAGTTGCCATACCGTATGCTGTAACAGCTACTACCAGGAATTTCAGCGTAACATCTTCACGCACTTTATCCCATGCACCGCGTAGTGTTAGCAATCCATTCAGCATACCACCCCATGATGGCGCTATCAACATTACAGAAAACACAGTACCGAGCGACTGTGCCCAGTCGGGCAAGGCAGTGTATAGTAAGTGGTGTGGCCCGGCCCAGATATAAATAAATATCAGCGCCCAGAAGTGTATAATGGAAAGCCTGTAAGAATATACCGGCCTGTTTGCGATCTTAGGCAGGAAGTAGTACATAATGCCCAGGTAAGGCGTAGTAAGGAAGAATGCCACGGCATTGTGTCCATACCACCATTGTACCAATGCATCCTGCACGCCAGCGTACCATGAATAAGATTTAAGCGGGCTGAAAGGGATCTCCCAGGAGTTAACGATATGCAACATAGCCACCGTAACGAATGTGGCTATATAGAACCAGATGGCAACATACAAGTGACGCTCGCGACGTTTGATAATGGTACCAAACATATTGATACCAAATACCACCCATACTAATGTGATCAGTATATCTATCGGCCATTCCAGCTCGGCATATTCCTTGCCTGTTGTATAACCGGCAAGTAAGGTTATAGCAGCAAGAACAATGATCAGCTGCCAGCCCCAAAAATGCAATTTGCTCAGAAAATCGTTAAACATCCTGGCTTTACAAAGGCGCTGCAGAGAATAATAAACGCCCATAAAAATACCGTTACCTACAAAGGCAAAGATCACTGCATTGGTATGCACGGGGCGTACACGGCCAAATGTAGTGGCTGCGGTATTCATGTTCAGTACGGGGAACACCAGCTGAAATGCGGCTAGAAGGCCGGCAAGCATACCAACAAGACCCCAGAATATGGTTGCGTATGCAAACCATTTTACGATCTTGTTGTCGTAATAGAATTTTTCTAATTGCGAACTGTTGGTCATTTATTCTGTCTTTAAGATTATCAGTTTAGGTTTTGATTTACTTCGTCATCATAGAGTATTCTCATGGCTGCCCCGCTCTTATCTTCGAACTGGTCACTTTTTACGCTCCATACAAATGCAAAAAGGAAAAAGGCGGCTACTATGATACTTGCGAAAATCAGGATATAAAGCGCGCTCATCTATTGGTTTTAATTATGCCTCAAAACTATTACGCACTTATCCCCCGCTCCATGACCACACTCATGCGAAAACATGATTGTTATCAGATTCTTAAAATTCTATTGACTTTTTAAAGAAAGTTTCATCCCGGCAGCTACTATACTGCTGACACCGGTAGAGATAAGTACGATGCTCAAAGTGCTGACCGGCATTAATATAGCTGCCTTCATCGGGCTCATATTGCCCTGCATAGATATGGCCAGCCCAATGATATTATACACTATGGATACCAGGAATGAAAAACCGATAATATACTTACCCCATCGGGAGAGCCTGAGTAAAGAAGGAAGTTTTCCCATTTTAGAGGCATCCAATATAGCATCGCAGGAGGGTGAGAAATTGTTAATATCATCGGCGAGCGTAATACCTACATTACTTTGTTGTAAAGCCCCCGCGTCATTCAACCCATCTCCTATCATGAGTGTTTGATGACGACCCTGTTGTAATTTTTCTATATACCTGAGTTTGTCGTGCGGTTTCTGTTCAAAAAGTAATGTTCCTTTATTACCAAACAGGCCTTTCAATATCGATCTTTGCGCATCGTTGTCGCCTGAAAGCATTGACAGATCATAAACCGATGCCAGTTGTGGTATCAATTGTGGTACAGCATCACGCAAAACAGGATTGATATAAAATGCAGTGACATCATCGTTGATCCTGATGTAAAGTGATGGCTTCACATCTTTGGGCTGCATATCAACGCCTACGAATATCGCGGAACCTACTTTTACAAGATTGCCATCAATGTAAGCGCTGATACCTTTACCGGTAAATTCCTTCCAGTCATCTGATGGTACCGGCGAATAACTTCCCAGAAAGGCGGATAAAGCCTTACTATAGGGGTGCGAACTCGGCTGTATCACGCTATACACAAGCCTGCGCTCATAATCTGTAAGCTCATGCCCAGATGTACTAAAATGCGAACTACCTTGGGTAAGCGTACCTGTTTTATCGAAAATGATATGATCTACTTTACCTAATTGCTCTATGACAGTGGAATCTCTCAGAAAGAGACCATTATTACTCAGCAAACGCAACAAGTTACCATTGGTATAATTTGCAGATAGCAGTAGTGCGCAAGGACAAGCGACTATCAGCATCGCGGATACACTTGGCAAAAGTTTAGCAGGATCATTCAAAGCCCAGAATGCCGCCGTAATGCCAGCAAGTACAAAAAGAATGATCGTAAAATATTTGCTCAGTACATGTATGATGCTCTTGCTATTATTCTCTTCCTGCTTGTTTTTTGAAAAACTATAATGGTTCCATAATGACGTAAGGTAGCTGCCGGCAACAGGCTTTATCAATTGTATTGTCAGGTTATCGCCTTTCTGTTTACCACCGGCATAAACGATATTACCTTTTTCAATTTTTACAGGCTCGCTTTCACCTGTTACAAATCCGTAATCGATGTTGGCATTACCCTTCAGCACTACGCCATCGGCAGGTATGATCTCATCGTTATGCAGTTCTACAACATCTTTCTCTTTCAGATCCTGCAATGGCCTTGCTTCCGTGCCGCTATCAGTAACTACATTCACCGCTATGGGGAAATAGGACTTATAATCGCGATTGAAGGAAATAGATTTATAGGCCTGATCCTGCACCAGCCGGCCTACCAGCATAAAGAATACAATGCCCGACATACTATCGAGATAGCCACTGCCTGTATTGGTAAATATCTCATAGAGACTTCGGCCGAATGTAATGATCAAAGCCAAAACAATAGGCGCATCAATATTCAGCATTTTTTGCTTCAACCCGGCCCATGCAGATGTAAAAAATTCAGAAGCACTGAAAAAGAATACCGGCAATGCCAATACCAGGTTCAGATAGCGGAAGAGTTGTACGTACTGATGTTCTATGCCCAGGTTGCCCGATAGATATTCCGGGAAGCTGAGCATCATAATGTTACCGAAGCAAAACCCGGCAACACCAAGCTTATATACCTTCTTTTTGTTTGATGCTTTTGCTTTTTTTGCGCTACCATCTTCTAGGCTTATATATGGTTCGTAACCAATGGTTGTCAGCAGGTCTACAATTTCACGTAATGTGATCTCCTGCTGCAGGTAATGAATGGTTACCTCTTTATTAGTAAAGTTGAGCCTGCTGTCGGTAATCGCAGGTCTTATCTTAGGTAAATGTTCCAGCAGCCACATGCAGGAACTGCAATGTATGCCCGGTATGTATAAGGTAACAACAGCATGTTTTCCGTCAGAGAAAGTAAGCAGCTTTTGTGAAATGTCCGCATTATCCAGGTAGGCATATTTATCGCTGCGCCTTGCTTTTACCTGCGTCAGCCCCGGGTGGTTCTGGATCTTATAATAATTGCAAAGCCCATTCTCATCAAGGATTTCATAAACCAGTTTGCAACCATCGCAACAAAAAACCTTATCGCCTACCGCATAGTTATTGGTAATGCATGGTGCACCGCAATGATAACAGGCTACTTCACTCTTAACTTTTTCTTTAGTTAATCCATCTTCTTTGACGGGTGGCTCTTTAACTGTAGGCATGAATACTCCTTTGTGCTTCTATCATCTTTGGTATCAGGCAAGCCTCTTCCAGGTAAAACAGTTCTGTAAGAGACGTATCTATGATCATGATCTCGTTCCGCAGCTTTTTATATTCCGCAGGATATTGTATGTCTGAGTACAATGGCAATGCTACCATCTGCAGGCGATACAATATCTCTTTTATCTTTTGATGTGATTCCTTGAGGCTGGCTACTTGTGTGGTGTGCTGCATAGTACATTTGCCGCTACAAGTATTGCAGTCATGTTTTTCTAATGCTTTTTTGTTAAGCTCACCTATATAAGGAACCATTATTTCTTTTCTTAGTATTGTAAACTCCCGGAGCTGCTCCAGGAATTTTTTTGACATGCTTATATACAGGATCGTAGAAGTGTGTTCTTCTTTTTGTTCCAGCCTGCTCAGGATATTATAAGCATTCCGGCATAGGTTGTCTACCGATGTATAATAGTCTTCATTCAGCCTTTCTGCCAGCTCTAATAAGCCACTAAATTGATATCGTGGAAAAAATATTTTACTCATACAACTCCTTTGGACGAATTTATACCCGCTGCCAAGGTTAAAACATGATTGCGGGAAGGTGCAAACATGATTTTTATCAGTTTTTTTAGATCAGGATTAGTTATAAATATTAGCTGTCTTCACCAGTTTATCCATATCCAGTATTTTTATCTTCTTCCCTACAAATACAACTATCTTATCATGCTTAAATTCTGAAAGCAGGCGAATCGCTGTTTCAGTTGCCGTACCCACGAGGTTGGCAATATCCTCGCGCGATAGCACCACGCTGATGGTAGCGTTATCCTTTTCAAAACCATAAGTTTCTTTCAGAAATAATAAAGCCTCTGCCATACGTTCGCGCACAGGTTTCTGGGCAATATCTGTCAGCCTGTTTTCTGTTAGCCTTAATTCTAAGGCCAGCATCCTGATGATCTCCAGTGATAGGGTTGGGTTCTTTCGCAGCAAGCTGAAGAAAACCTCTTTAGAGATAAAGCATATCTGGGTATCCTCCAGGGCTATTGCCGATGCATTATAGCGCTCAGAGCTAAGCATAGATCTGTAACCCAGCACATCGCCTTCCTTCGCCAGTTTTACTATCTGCTCTTTCCCATCCTGGCCCGCATGAGCCAGTTTCACCTTGCCTTTATTTATGCAGTACACCCCCAAAGGATAGTTGCCCTCATTGAAAATGATCTGTCCTTTTTTATACGGTATACATGATTTATGCTCATCAATGGTGATCAGTTCATCCATCTGCAAATGGCAAAAGATGGATTTATCCTTTACCGTACATGTTTCACAATTGGCTGTAAACCCCGATTTACTTTTATCTGTCAAGAATTACACTGTTTATCGTTAACCTTTAAAGTGCCGTAATAGGCCTTACATATTCCGTGATGCTAAATCTTCCGCAATCTTTCAAAGCTTTAAATCCATCTTTTACATTCACCAAATGCCTGAATCCACGCGCCATCAGTATGGATATAAAAATTACCGACCGGTATCCACCCGCGCAATGCACATAGTAAGTGGCATCTTTATCCAGCTTCTGCATTTCTATATTGATATCATCGAGCGGCATATTCGATGCTCCGATGATATGCTCTGAATCATATTCACTCTTTTTCCTTACATCCAATAAAAAGATATTTGGATGCGCCTCTAATGTATCAGCAAGTTCATCGGCTGTGATAGAGCGCATTTGCTGAATCGGGCGACCGGACATCTCCCAATCTTCCATGCCTCCGTCCAGGTAACCAATACAGTTGTCATAGCCCACACGGGATAGCCGGGTCACCACTTCTTGTTCTCTGCCGGCTTTAGAGATGATCAGTATAGGTTGTTTTATATCCGGGATAAGTGCTCCGGCCCACGGTGCAAAGTTCCCGTCCAGCCCTATATTGATAGCACCGGGTATAAAAGCTTTTACAAATTCAGCCGCATCTCTCGTATCTAATATCAATGCACCGGTTTCTTCCGCAGCGGCTTCAAACGCGCCGGCAGACAATGGTTGTAATCCTTTTTTGATCACCTCGCTGATGTTCTCATAACCTGTTTTATTCAGCATTACATTAAAAGGAAAGTATTGCGGTGGCCTAACCAGGCCTGTAGTTACCTCTTTTATAAATTCGTCCCGGGTCATATCAGCCCGTAAGGCATAGTTGGTTTGCTTTTGATGGCCCAGTGTGTCCTGGGTATCGCTGCTCATATTTTTGCCACAAGCGCTACCAGCACCGTGTGCCGGATATACTATGATATCATCGTTAAGCGGCATTATTTTATTGCGCAGTGAATCATATAATAAACCGGCTAACTGTTCCGTGGTCATCTGTGCTGCTTTCTGCGCGAGGTCGGGCCTGCCTACATCACCCAGGAAAAGTGTATCTCCGGAGAACAGGGCCACTTCTTTACCATTTTCATCTATTAACAGGTAGCAGGCACTTTCCATTGTATGACCGGGGGTATGCAATACTTTTATCTTAACATCTCCCAGCTGCAGTTCCTGTCCGTCCGCAGCTATCAGGGCATCAAAAGAAGGCTGCGCAGTGGGGCCATATACTATAGTAGCGCCAGTCTCTTTTGCAATATCTATATGACCCGAAACAAAATCTGCATGAAAATGCGTTTCCAGAACATACTTGATGCGCGCGCCGGAAGACGCTGCTTTCTGAATATAGGTTTGCACATCGCGCAACGGATCAATTATAGCCACTTCTCCGCCGGACTCTATATAGTAAGCGCCTTGTGCCAGGCATCCTGTATATATCTGTTCGATTTTCATAACATTTTTTTGAACATCCAAACTTAGATACAGCGCACTACTCAAAAGATGACGATGGTCAATTTTCACGCTGATTGTAGTCTGCTGAAACACATAGCATTATTCGATATTTGCAGCATAATCGGCATAAATGAAGTATTGGAAAAAGATATCGCACACAGAACAGGCAGAACGTATAGATGCAGCGCTGGAAATTAATATAGACTACAAAAACAAAATAACACTAGGTATACCGGCATCCAGCCTTGATCCGCATGTATTTTATGATCGTGCATCTTTTTTGAAGGATGCTCCGTTACTCAGAACCTATATTCAAAACCCAAACCACATTGGCTGCCACACGCTGGGAGAATCTGAAATGTTCTTCAAAGGCACGCAGGATATAGAAAGAGAAGTGATAGAATTGCTGAGTGTTGATTTATTGAAAGCTGCACCAGAAAGTTGCGATGGATATGTAGCCTCCGGCGGAACGGAAGCTAATATACAGGCCGCCTGGATATACAGAAACTATTTTGCCCGCGAGTACAATGCACGCTATGATGAAATAGCTTTGCTGGGGTCTGCTGATACACACTACTCTATTGCTAAAGCTGCTAACCTGCTGCACCTTACCTGGTATAGTGTGCCTGTATATGATGATACCCGTATGATTGTGCAGGAAGCGCTTGATGCAACACTTGCAAGAGCAAAAGCCGACGGCGTCAAATATTTTATCGTTATAGCCAATATGGCTACCACGATGTTTGGCAGTGTAGATGATCCATCTGTCTATGTGCACGCATTAAAGCAACATGGCCTTCATTACAAACTGCATCTTGATGGCGCATTTGGCGGATTTATCTTTCCCATCAGCCATCCCGATTCCCATATCAACTTTGCAGATGAGCATGTCTCTTCTATCACATTAGATGCGCACAAAATGCTGCAGGCACCTTATGGCACGGGCATCTTTATTGCAAGAAAGGGTTTGATGGAATATGCCTATACCAAAGAGGCGCAGTATGTACACGGTATGGATATTACATTGAGTGGCAGCCGGTCGGGCACTAACGCGGTAGCCATCTGGATGATATTAATGACATATGGCCCGCATGGATGGTTCGAAAAGATCAATAAACTCTTATACAGAACAGATTGGCTTTGCAACCAGCTGGATAAAATGCAGATTGCTTATTACAGATATCCTAAGATGAATATAGTAACCATCAGGGCAAAACATGTACCGGCAGATATAGCAGAACGCTATGGTTTGGTGCCCGACACCCACGATGGCAAAACCCTATGGTATAAAATAGTGATTATGGACCATGTAGAGGTAGAGCATTTAGAAGAATTCCTGGAAAATTTGCCTGCCATAAATGATTAAATAGAAAGATATGGGCAAAACATTACGGATATTGGCAGCAGTTATAGCTTTAATGCTGATGCTGGCATGGCTTGCCTCTTATAGTTTTAATTCTATGGTTGATGACGAGATCCATGTGCTCACGTCTTCTGCCGGGGCTGGTGACAGCTTGTTTATAACCGAATCGGCCATTCAACGATTGCCTTATCCTGTACAAAAATGGATGCACCGCAGCGGTGTTATTGGCAAAAAGGTACCCACCATTGTTTATTTAACGCAAAAAGGATCGTTACGAACAGGCCCGAAAAGCAAGTGGATGCCTGCCGAGGCGGAACAATACTTCAATACAGCAATTCCTTCTTTCATCTGGAAGGTGCACGCAAGAATGAATTTTTTTGTGGGTTTCGCAGGGCGCGATAAGCTGGAGGACGGACATGGCAACATGCTTATAAAGCTATTTGCTGCAATACCGGTTGTCAATGCTTCGGGGCCCGCAACAGACCAGGGATCATTATTAAGATACCTGGGCGAAATGTGCTGGTTTCCTGCCGCTGCCATCAGGCCTTATATATCGTGGAAGGAAATAGATGAAAACAGTGCTGAAGCAACAATAAGGCAAAACGGTACACAATGCAGTGGTATTTTCCGGTTCAACCGGGATGGTGACATTATATCTTTTGAGGCAAACAGGTATATGCAGCAGGATGGAAGTATAAGCCTTCAAAAATGGTATATACCAATAAAAGAATGGAAAACAATATCGGGAGTACGCATTCCTGTAAGAGGAGATGTGATTTGGAAATTATCCGGAGGTGATTTTAATTATTTTAAATGGGAAATCACCGGTATCAGTTACCAATAGTACCGATTTTCTATTGGCAGGATTTTTACAACTTATAAAAATAAAATACCAGTATTATGAAAATATCTCGTTTAATGGCTTATGGCGTAGCCGGCATTATCAGCGGACTGCTATTGGAAAACACATTGCTGCAGGCCAAACAGAAAGCACGAAACAGGGTGAAAAAACTCGACAAAAAAATAAAGAAATCTTTGCCTGCAACGCATTGATAGCAGCGGCAATCCCCTGTCATCGTATGGTCATATAAATATATTTCGCCACGTTTTACTATAGTTCCGTAACAATGATTTTTTTATGAATTACGGAAAATCTAAACTTGTAGGTAATTTTATACATAAGATTCCTTTTCGGGTTTATGCGTACGTGGCTTAGGAATACATTGCTGCTCATCACAGTTCTTTTATGCTTTTCACTAAAAGTAAACGCGACCCATTTGTATGGGGCCGACTTCTTTTATACCTATGTCAGCGGCACTACTTATAATGTAACGTTAGTTGTATATGGCGATTGCAGCGGGTCATCATTTCCCAGCCTGTCGTCTTCTTCGCCACAGGTCGAAATATATGACAGTACATCCCTAACCCAAACTGTAAATTTGAGCATCCAGGCACCAACGTCAGGAGTGGAGGTAACGCCCGTTTGCCCCTCACAGTTATCTAATACCAATTGTGTAAGCTCTACTGGCACCATACCGGGAGTAAAGAAGTTTGTATATACCATAACACCCGGGGCTTATACATTCTTCATCACTTATACAGATAATGGATGTCCATTATCCAGCAAACAAACAAGGGCTTATACTATCAATGTGTTGCCTAATCCTACCATTCAGTTCAACCTCGTATCAGCAGCCACTTGTACTAAAAAGGCCGTGTTCACTGTAACTTCTTCAGTTGCGGGTCCTTGGCGTATCAAATTCCTGCAAGGCGCCAGTATCATTGATAGTGTCAACACAAGCGCTACCAGTGTTACAGACAGCCTTGCGCCCGGCTCGTACACCATGCGCACCTACAATAGTAATGGTTGTTTTAAGGACACTGCCGTAACGCTTGCCAGTCCTGCACCCACCGTCATTTCATTGCAAAAGCAAAATCCTACATGCAATAAGTTTAGTAATGGCTCCATTTCCGTGTCAGCGTCCAACAGTGTTACGCCCTATACCTATGCACTGGGAACCGGTAGCTATTCCTCAACTGCCAACTTCTTAAACCTTCCGGCAGGAGGTTATACCATTCACGTAAAAGATGGCACAGGCTGCGTTAAAGACACAACGGTAACACTTACAGATTCTCTAAAAGTATCATCAGCATTTACAATAACCAATGTTTTATGCAACGGCGGTAACACAGGCACTATCACTGTGACAGGCTCCGGAGGCGCGGGCTCACCTTTTTCTTACGCTATCAATAGCGGATCACTAGGTTCCACTAACAGTTTTACCAACCTGGCGGCCAATACCTACCTGATACATATAGAAGACAAACTGGGCTGTTATAAAGATTCCCTGGTATCAATAACGCAACCTATACCTATTTCTGTATCACATACCATTACAGATGCAACATGCAACGGCTCATCTACCGGCAGTATTATTGAAATAGCATCCGGTGGAACGTCGCCATATACATATAATATCAACGGGGGAGCGTTTACACCTTCCGGCATCTTTAGTGCTTTAAAAGCGGGTACATATACCATGGTCATCAAAGATCAGAATGGTTGCACTAAAACGGAATCGTTAACAATATCAGAACCAGCGGCTATAAAAATAACTTCCTTGCCAATCGTCTTACCCTCTTGTTATGGCTCTGCTGACGGGTCAATTACTGTCAATGCATCCGGCGGCGTAATGCCCTATTCCTATTCTCTAAATAACGTTTCCTACAACGTTAGCAATATTAGCGGCCTTGGCTCCGGCACCTACGCCGTACGCGTCATCGATCTTAACGGCTGCACAAAAGACACAACAATATATTTGTCGCAGCCTTCAAAAGTTATTCTTCGATACACAGCTGTTAATCCTATCTGCCAAACCTTATCGAACGGTAGTATAAGCGCATCAGGCAGTGGTGGCACAAGCCCATACAAGTTTAGTTTTGATGGTGGCAAGTATGATAGCATAAGCTTGTTCAAACCACTTGCAGCCGGTATTCATACATTAAGTATACAGGACAGTAAAGGATGCACAGTCGATGCCTCTGTTAGTCTGAAAGATTCTCTGACCATAAGAGCTGATTTTACTATCAATAACACGAGCTGTTTCGGGCTTGCAGATGGGTCATTTACCGTAGAACCGGCGGGTGGTGTCAGCCCTTACAAAATAGCGATAGGTAATGGCAGTTATCGCGATTCCATTCGGTATAAAGGTTATTCCGCAGGCAATTACCCTATTCATATCAAGGATTCTATTGGCTGTATTGGCGATACTACCATTAGAGTGGAACAACCAGACAAACTTTCTCTAACACCTGAGATCAGTTATAATAATTGTTATGGCCTGGATACCGTTGGTAAAGTAAAAATGAATGTAGCAGGGGGTACGCCACCCTACTCTTACACATGGAGTAATGACACGCTGGCGCATAATAATATTATTGCCGGCCTTGCGAATGGTGTTTACAAAGTATGGGTAACTGACGCACATTCCTGCAAAGACTCATTGGTATCGGAAGTGACTTACAACGATTGTTGCCTTCCTTATATTCCTAACGCATTTACACCAAACGGAGATGGAAAAAATGATGATTTTAGAGTACTCGCCAAGGGAGATATGAAGCTGATTACGTTTATAGTATACAACAGGTTCGGGCAGTGTGTTTTTACCACCAACGAATTTGGCAAGGGCTGGGATGGTAACTTCAATGGTAGCCCGCAAGATCTTGGCACCTACTTCTACTATTTAAAAGCTATTTGCGGCAATAGCGGCGAGCATACGGTGGTGCTTAAAGGCGATGTAACGTTGATCCGTTAGCAATTGGCTTCTTACAAAAAGATAAACGCCTCGCTTTGCGAGGCGTTTATCTTAACTGAATGCATCTTTTATTTTATCGAAAAAACTCCGGTCTTCTTTTACATCCTTAGATTCAGGGCCCGGGGCAAAATTTTGCGAATCTCTCATCTTTTCCAGCATATTCTTTTCATCGTCTGAAAGGTGCTGCGGAGACCAGGCATTTACCTGCACCAACTGATCGCCTTTTTCATAGCTCTGAAATGCAGGGAATCCCTTACCCTTCAGCTTAAATATCTTGCCGCTCTGTGTGCCTGCGGGTATCTTTATTTTGGCCTTACCATCAATAGTAGGTACTTCTGCATGCGTACCCAATACCAGGTCGGGGAAAGACAGGTTCAGGTTATATATCACATCCAGGTCGTTACGCCTCAGATGCGGGTGTTTCTCTTCTTCTATCAGTATCAACAGGTCCCCTGGAGGGCCGCCGCGCTCACCTGCATTACCGGCACCGCCCATGCTTAGCTGCATACCATCCTGCACACCTGCAGGTATATCTATCGAAATGGTATCCTCGTCATACACACGGCCTTCTCCTTTACAGGTACCACATTTAGCCGTTATCTGGGTTCCCTCACCATTACAATGCGGGCAGGTAGTAACCGTTTGCATCTGCCCAAGGAAGGTGTTGGTCACCTTGCGTACCTGGCCGCTACCACCGCAGGTGCTACAAGTCTGCACAGATTTTGAATCCTTGGCACCACTGCCATGGCATGTATTGCAGGATACGTATTTCTTTACCTTGATCTTTTTATTGGCACCATTGGCAATATCTGCAAAGGACATTTTTAGCTTCACGCGCAGGTTGGCGCCACGTGCACCCTGCCGGCGGCCTCCACTACGGCCACCGCCGCCAAAGAAGCTGCCAAACATGTCATCGCCAAAAACATCGCCAAAGTTCTGGAAGATATCTTCCATCCTCATGCCGCCGCCAAAGCCGCCGCTGGCTGCGCCACCCATACCTGCATGGCCAAAACGATCGTATTGTGCTTTCTTATCCGGTGTGCTCAGTACATCGTATGCCTCTGCCGCTTCTTTAAATTTTTCTTCTGCAGCCTTATCGCCGGGATTTCTGTCCGGGTGGTATTGCATGGCTATTTTACGATAAGCCTTCTTGATCTCATCTGCACTGGAACTCCGGGATACTCCTAAGACCTCGTAATAATCTCTTTTAGACATAATGCTTTAAAAATCTTTTATGGCCCAGCGATATAGCTCTGCCATCAATCCTTTTCTTATTTTCCCACCACTACCTTTGCGTGGCGAATCAGTTTATCATTCAGGTAATAACCCGGCTCTATCTCATCTATCACCTTGCCTGCCATTGCTTCGTTAGGCGCAGGTATCTCAGTGATGGCTTCATGCAGGTCAGCATCAAAATCGTGGTTGATACTTTCCATTTTCTTCAGGCCCTTACTTTGCAGCACATGATGCAGCTTATTGAAAACCAGGGAAATACCTTCTTTGATGATCTTAACATCATCAGTGGTTTCCAATTGCTTCATTGCCCGGTCACTATCATCCAGTACTTCCAGCAACGATTTTATTACATCTTTTGATGCCGTTTGCTTCAATTCCAGGCTTTCTTTGGCATTCCTTCTTCTAAAGTTTTCGAACTCAGCTACAAGACGGAGGTACTTATCTTTGGCCTCTGCGAGTTCTGTTGATAATTTATCCAATTCAGAATCTTCACCTATCTCATCATCCAGATGCTGCATGCCACTCACGCTATCATCTACGTTCAGGCTTGCTGCCAGCAATTCTTCATTATCTGCATCATGCGACAGGTTGTCTGTATTTTCATTCATATCATTCTCTTTTTCAAAGGCTTGGTCTGTCATTGGCTTCTTTTTTTTAAAAAACATTGCGCAAAAATAAGGTCAATAATTTTGCCACAGTTAAATATGGGACAAAATGTCCTATTTGCCGGAAAATATTGACAATTTATTATCGTTTGCCGGTTGCCCAATTCGCTATCTTCACATAAAGCCACTTCAAACATGAAAAATTATCTTTCTGCGCTTTTTATATCTATTGCCGTTATTACTGGTGCAGTACTTATTAACAAAGCTTATATCTATAAGTTTCGCACTAAAAATACAGTGAGCGTGCTTGGCAGCTCCGAATATAATTTCACTTCAGACCTCGTGGTATGGTCAGCAAATTATACCCGGACCTCTATGGAAATTAAAGATGCATATGCCAGCCTGAAAAATGATGAACAGGCAGTGCGTGATTACCTGGGCAAGCAAGGTATTGCAGCAAATGAAATAATATTTTCTTCTGTATCGATAGATAAGCAATACACCGAAAAATATGATCAGAATGGCAGGCAGATAGGCCGGACTTTTACAGGCTATCAATTGCTGCAAACTGTAAAGGTGGAATCTAAGAATATCGGGAAAGTAGAAAAGGTTTCAAGGGAAATAACCGAGCTATTGCAATCGGGTGTAGAACTTAGCTCTCAGGAGCCTCAATATTATTATACTAAGCTATCCAGCCTGAAGGTGAACCTTTTAGCAAAAGCATCTTCAGATGCTTATAACCGCGCCAGTACAATAGCCGCTAACGCACACAGCAAATTGGGCAGGTTAAGAAAAGCATCAATGGGAGTATTCCAGATCACCGGACAATACAGCGATGAGAATTATACGTACGGCGGCACATTGAATATTTCTGACAAAAACAAAACCGCCAGGATCACTGTAAGATTGGAATATGAACTCGAGTAACTATCGCGACAAGAACAATCCCATGGTCAGCAGATCGGCATAGCTGCCGTCAGGCTGCTTTATAGCTTGTATTTCTCTACCTTCCGTTACAAATCCCAGGTCTTCGTACAGCGTGATTGCATTTGCATTGGTACTGAAAACCTTCAATAGTAATTTTTCGATTTGCGCAACATCTGTAGCCCATGTTATCAGCGCATCCACCATAGCGCGTCCTATTCCTTTGCGCCGATAGCTTGGATGAATACTGATGCCCAATTCCCCCGTGTGGCTCATTTTAACTTTAGGGTAGCAGCTGAAATTCAGAAATCCGATGATTTGATTATTGTGTTCCGCAATTAAAAGCAGGGAAGTAGCTTGTTGTCTATGTGTGGTAATAAATTGCCTTTCGGCATTGGGCGTCATGCTGAACTCACCCGGTGTTGTCAATATAGAATCTGTGGTAGCAAATATCATTCTCGCAAAATCGAGTATCTGTTCGGCATCTGCTACTCTAGCTTCGCGAATGCAAATATTTCTGCCATCTCTTGCGTAAAAAAAGAAGGGTTTTACCTTATCAGTTCTTTGAGCTTCCATACCAGCGACTTGTTCTTTTTCAGCACCAGGTACAGCTCCCGGGTACCACCAAAATTGCGGAAAAATTTTTCTACGCCCGCATCCATACTGCCTTCCATATCAAAGTATTGGTTGCCCCGTTTCTTCGCCTCTATAATCGAATGCCATAAAAGAGCAGGCATTGCACGATAAGTATCCCCATTGGGCTTTTGCGCTCCCATAAAGTAATAGCTGCGCCCGGCATCCCATACATTCCACACAATGGCAGCTATATCATCTTCCTTCCTCGCCACCCACAAGGCGCTGCAGTTATGGACATTGCATTCCCGGTGCAATCGCTCCATATCAGTTAGCGAATATGCTTGTAATACATCTTTACGCTCCAGCGTTTGCTGCTGATACTTAAAAAGTGTTTGGATAGCGGCAGGGTCATTTGCTATCGTAAATTCTTTTTGAGCGGCTTTAATGTTCCTGCGCAGACTTTCTTTAAGGTTAGAAAAAAGTTGCTCTTCCGTTTGTTGCAGGTCTATCAAAAAAGTTTGCTGAACAGTTACTCCCAGTCCGGCATTCTTAAATAGTCCCGCCTGTTTCAAACCGGGCTGCATCGATAAATGCCAGACTTTTGCTTCCGGCAGTTGCTTCATCATTGCAACTATCGATTCATATTCAAAACCATCTCTGTTTACCGGTTTCAGGTCTGCAGGGAAGAACACGTGAGGACCCGCGTAAGGTGTCAATTTCGGTGTACGCAACAGTTTCACACCTATGCGCTGCTGCAGATCATAAGGCCATATACCCGATACTATATCTCCATTTTGGGCAATAGCTATATCCCAGTTCTCGCAAACGGCATCCAGCCACCAATCCTGCAAAAACAGTGGTACATCACTTCTATCGCGACAAATATTACGGTATGGACCTTTATTGCTCAAGCTATTTGAATTGCAGCACTCTTGCAGGCTGTATACGACGAATATACAACGATGGCAGCCACATGCAAAGTATGCACAATACAATGGTAGCCAGGTTTACTATCAGCGGCTGCCACCAGTGAAGCTTTATTGGCACATATTTTAATGAGTAAGACGCTTCAGACAGCTTCATAAACCCTGTAGTTTTTTGTAACCAGCAAAGGCCAAACGCCAGCAGGTCGCCGATCACAACCCCTGCTATGGCTATAAGGCCGGCATGATACAGGAATATCTTCTGCATACTGCGCATGGTCATTCCCTGCGCCTTTAATATACCTACCATACGTACCTGTTCTACGATCAATATCAGCAATACTACAGCCAGGTTAATGATAGCTACTATAGCCATGATGCTAATGAACACATTAGTCGTAACATCCTGCAGGTTCAGCCAGTCAAACAGGTTGGGGAATATGTCCATCATAGTATAGGTAGTGAGTGGCGGCTGCAGGTAGTTATCAAATATCTGCCAGGAAAGAGTGTCAGCAAGTTTTTCGTTGTCAATGCTTATCTGGTAACCGTTTATTTGATTTGGCTGCCAATTGTTGATACGCTGCAGCAGGCGGAGGTCGCACAAAGCATAGGCTTTATCTACTTCTTCCATGCCGGTATGGTAAATACCTGCTACTTTTACTTTCCTGATGCGTGGCAATGTACTGCTTGACTCTACAAAATAAATTTTCAGATCATCACCAGGTTTTACCTCCAGCCTTTGAGCTGTCACTTCCGACAGTATTATCTCTTTAGCGTAATCAGAATCATCAAAATTGATCTGTCGCCCGGTAAAATCAACCCCCGCAGGCAGGTGATAGTCTTTGGTCACACCTTTCAACGCTATTCCTTCAATTGCCTGCCTGGAATTAATGATAGCCGGCTTTACCGCAAACGGCGTGAGCGATACCACATGCGGTGTATGCAGTATTTTTTGCTCCATCGCCGGGTCGCGATTGGTGGGGTCTGAGGTAATGATACTGTTATTGTTCATAGTGCGGGGCTCAATATGAATATGTCCCCAAAAACTAAACAGCTTCTCCCTTACCTCGTATTTAAAACCGGTTACAAAAGCTACTGCCATTATCATTGTCATGACACTAATAGCAGTAGATGCTATTGCCAGCCGTATAATAAACGAAGAGAACGCCCCTTTTTGTCGGAGCAAATATCTGCGTGCTATAAAAAATGGGAGGTTCAAGATGCATCAAATGTAAAAAGGAAATAGTAAAAAGCGGTTGAAGACTTTCATAAATAATTAAGGGCCGTCTAAGACAGCCCTTAAAATATCAAACAAACTAAAAACTACTAATCCAGTGCTACTGCGCTTTCTATTAGCACACTTGCTTTGTTATCCAGCACCTCTACGAAGCCGCCGGATATCTCATACATTTCGGCAGTGTTTTTGTCTTTAATGATCTTCATTTTACCCTTACCAAGAGTAGCGATCATTGGGGCGTGGTTCTCCAGTATCTCGAAAGAACCTTCGATGCCCGGCAACTGAATGCCGTAAACATTGCCATTATAAACCTTATGCTCCGGTGTTAATATATCTAATTGCATATTGCAAATTCAAAAGTCAAAATTCAAAACCAGTCAAGAGATCGACTTAGTTTTTTGCTTGTTCCATCAGTTTCTTACCCTTAGCGATAGCTTCTTCGATGTTACCTACCAGGTTGAACGCTGCTTCAGGATATTCATCCACTTCACCGTCCATGATCATGTTGAAACCACGGATAGTTTCCTCGATTGGAACGAGTACACCTTTCAGACCGGTGAACTGCTCTGCCACGTGGAATGGCTGCGACAGGAAGCGTTGTACTTTACGCGCACGCTGTACAGTCATTTTATCTTCTTCACTCAGTTCATCCATACCAAGGATGGCGATGATATCTTGTAATTCTTTATAACGCTGTAAGATACCTTTTACGCGGTTAGCACAGTTGTAGTGTGCATCGCCTACGATCTGCGGAGTAAGGATACGTGAAGTAGAATCCAGCGGATCTACCGCAGGATAGATACCTAAGTCAGCAATCTTACGACTTAATACCGTAGTGGCATCCAGGTGGGCAAAAGTTGTTGCCGGCGCCGGATCTGTCAAGTCATCCGCAGGTACGTAAACAGCCTGTACGGAAGTAATTGAACCGTTTTTGGTAGAAGTGATACGCTCTTGCATCAGACCCATTTCTGTAGCCAGCGTAGGTTGGTAACCCACAGCAGATGGCATACGGCCCAGCAGGGCTGATACCTCAGAACCTGCCTGTGTGAAACGGAAGATATTATCTACGAAGAACAGGATGTCTTTACCTTTACCTGTACCATCCCCATCACGGAAGTATTCAGCGATAGTAAGGCCAGACAGGGCCACACGTGCACGTGCGCCCGGTGGTTCGTTCATCTGTCCGAATACGAAGGTTGCCTTAGAATCTTTCAGTTCTTCTTTATCTACAGAAGCAAGGTCCCAGCCACCTGATTCCATGCTGTGTTTGAATTTTTCACCGTATTTAACAATGCCGGCTTCGATCATTTCACGCATCAGGTCATTACCCTCACGTGTACGCTCGCCCACACCTGCAAATACAGACAAACCAGCATATGCTTTCGCGATGTTGTTGATCAGCTCCTGGATCAGTACGGTTTTACCTACACCCGCACCACCAAACAAACCGATCTTACCACCTTTTGCATATGGTTCAATCAGATCGATAACTTTAATACCGGTAAAAAGTATCTCAGATGCCGTGCTCAGGTTTTCGAATTTAGGAGGCTTCGCGTGGATAGGGCGGCCGTTGGTTTTATCCGGCTGAGGCAAACCATCGATCGCGTCACCTGTAACGTTAAACAGGCGGCCATGTATCTGCTCGCCGGTAGGCATTGCAATAGCCTTACCGGTATCAGTAACTTCCATACCACGCACCAGGCCTTCAGTAGCATCCATCGCTACGCAACGTACGCTATCCTCACCCAGGTGCTGCTGCACTTCCAATACAAGTTTCTCACCTGTAGGCCTTACCAGTTCCAGGGCGTTATAAATTTCAGGCAATTTGTTATCAGCTGAGAAATAAACGTCCACTACAGGGCCGATGATTTGTTTTATTTTACCAACGTTTGGCATAAAATTCAATTATATAAAAAGAATAAGTTCCTAATGTTATATTATCGGGAAAGCACATACCCTCCCAAATTTTGCGCAAAGGTAAGGTTCCCTGACCAAAAAGCAAAAGGAAAGATTATAATAGAAGCGTTTGTTTTAAAAAAATGTTTATATGGTAAAATATTATAACTGATCGAGAGGTATAGGCCACTCAAAGCTGGCCTTCACAGGACGATTGCCGTTAGTAGCGGGTTTAAATTTGCTGATATTGCTAAATATATCTGCTACCATTCTATCCACCTGCGGATAAACCTTATGAACAACTTCTATATTTGTCATTTTGCCTTTTTCATCCACATATACTTTTAGTACTATATACGTGCCCTTCTTGAATTTGAAATTGGCGTCTACCGTCCCTGCACCTATTCCACCCGTATTTTGATCAATTTTATAATTGGATTCCTTAATGTCTGAATATCTCTGCACAAATCTATTGTTGATTGTTTCGCTTTTTTCAACAGGTTGCGCAGGCTGGTCCTCGCAGGTACCTGTATAGAGTGTGCCATTCTTGTCATAGCACATGCGACCTACCCTGCTGCCATTATCATAGAGATCCTGGCAGCTTACCACACCTTCATGAGTATAAAATGTCCAAATGCTATCTCTTTTAAAACCTTCCCTGGTAATGCCGTGACTACTGAGCTTTCCATCATCAAAATACTCGGTTTCATCTCCTACCCCGTAACCGGCTTCATCATATACGCCTTTAAAGACTACATTTCCATTATCATCCCACTTGATGCGGGTTTTATACGGTATGCCGTGCTTGTATAATCCCGAATCTATTAATCTGCCATCAGCATTATACTCCTTTACCATCCCTTCAATTTTATCATCCAGGAAGCGTACTTTCTTTTGAAGTTGGCCATTCGGATGGAAATAGTAGGTCATACCTTGTTTCACCTGCAGGCTGTCATCAGAGTAGGTTACCTCTTTTTGCAATATATTCTGTTGTATGTAATAGTCGCGGGTGTGCCACCAGTTACCATCTTTATATTTGATACGATAGTAATGGCTTACATCTTTATCACATTTTTTCCACCAATAGTCATAAAAAGTAATGGTGGTATCGCCCTGCGCGTGAGCAGTTGTGCAGGATAGCGAGAACAACATTGCCAGGATAGCGTACGCGTGTTTCATTCTATGTGTTTTTATGGCTTTATTCTAACTTAAATGATACCGGCTGTGTATAATAAACGACAACCTTGCGGTTATGGTATCTGCCGGCTACCCATTTAGGCATCGAAGATACAACTCTGATAGCTTCTTCATCGCAGCCGCCGCCCAAATGACGACCGATCGACTTAATATCTGATATTCGACCGTCTGTATTAACAATAAACTGTACAGTAACTGCACCCTCGATATTGGATTGTATAGCTTCTGATGGATAATGCATATTCTGCCCAAGAAATTGCAGGACGTTATATCCCGGTTCCGGCATTTTTTCAGGTACACACGGGCCGGATGATGGTTTACCATCAGGTTCAAAACACTGTGCACTAACCAGCGAATCCGATCTATATTGCTCGATGCTGCTGGGTTTACCGCTTTCATAAAACCAGGTCCAGGTACTATCTTTTAAGTATCCTGTGCTGGTTTTGCCATACCCCATCAGTTTACCATCTCCAAAATATTCCCATTCTTCACCCACTCCGGAACCACCCTCATCATAAACGCCTTTGAAAACCACCTGCCCGCTATCGCTCCATTTATACCTGGTTTTGGCAGGGATGCCTTTGCGATAATATGCGGAGTCTATCAATTTACCATTTTCACTATATTTTTTCGCGATGCCTACTATTTTATCGTCTAAGTACTGGCATGTTTCCTGCAACTGCCCATTCTGATAATAAGTACTATGCCTGCCTTCCAGGACGGTAAATGTATCTATACCTCGTTCCTTATAAAACGAATTAGATGCCAGGGTAGAAGTAGCAACATAATAATCCATTACGTGCCACCAATTCATATCTTTAAAAACACGCCTGTAGTAAAATCCCCATTGGGGGTCACATTTTTTATTTGCGTGGGTTATAAAATATTCCAGCGTATCGGTTTGGGCAAAGGAGGATTTGCTGAATGCGAGCAGCATCAGTGGTAGTAGTAGGTATCTCATCATTCAGGTTAAGGCTTGTATAATATTGTCACAGTTGCTTTATCACCGCATTTGGGTAAAGCATCGGAATAATAGAGGAATCCTTTGTAAAACAGGAAAACATACCATTCCTGGTTTTTTGAAAGGCTGAGGTTTTCTTCATTCAGTTTATCGCCGGTATTATGGCTAAAGCTGATGGGCATCACAAAAGGAGCCTTATCCTGTGTAGCGCGTTGCAGCAACCACCCCATCATATCCGCGCTCTCTTTTTTGCGTTTGTTGTAATTTTTGATGATGCCGGGCGTGCTTTCCCTATACCGATAAATGTCGGCCCCAAGAATATACTCCATCCTGTCGCAGATAAACATTTCCATATCCGGGTCATCCAGCATACGGTTATCAACGATAATGTTATAGTCACAATTCTGATAGCGCTCGTCTTTTTTCAACTGCAATAAAGCCATCATCAGGCTGTTATCAAGCCTTGCCTGCTCTTTGAGGTAAGCCAGGCTGTTCGCTATCGACTCATTAATGATGTAGGCATAAAGATCATCGCTCCAGCCTCCACTCCTTGCTTTCAATATCCTCGCTGATGCCAGGCCCATTTGCCTGCGGTAATCGTCCTTGCCTACTATATTGTTGCGGAGCGCTTTGGTCATATCTACATACTGCTGCAATAATGCAATGAGCGCAGTGTTTCCCGGCATCATACTTTCGCTCTTCAGCAGTTTATCCAGGTTATTAGACACTTCGTTATATTGGTCTCTGCCAAGATATTTATCCAATCCGCGGGCAAGCGTATCGAATGCTGATTTTTCTTTGATAAGCTGCTGGTAGTGCAAGGCTTCTTTATCCAATGAATTATCCCCCGGTACATACCAGTGGCCATTATAATTCATGATCATCTTATTATTGCTTGCGGCTTCCTGTGCAAACAAAGTATGGCCCAATAGGAAGGTACAGAGGAATAAGCCTGTTCTTTTCATTGTAAAAGTTGTTTAACTAAGAGGCTTGAAAATAATATTTATCATCCTATTTTCATATATCTTTCGGAGGATTTAATACGGTACATGGCTAACAGACTGTCAAAACGGATTGCAAATATCCAGAAGCAACTTGGGATTCTGCCCAGCGGCATAGTCGATGCAGCCACCTGCAGCCATTTAGCTAAGCACCTCGGCTTGCCCCCGGATGCGCACGGAGCGATAATTGATATCGCCCATTTACAAAAGGCGTTACACATCGAGTCGGACGGCATAGCAGGGCCACAAACGATCACTACATTAGAAAGATTACTTGCGGCGCAGGCACTAAGGATCCCCAAAAATGCTTCCTTAGCTATTCCACGGGATAAAATGGGCATACTCCTGGATGCGGCAGTGCCTCAAAAAGAACAATATGAACATAAATTTCAAAGCCCATATCTATCCGGTGCAGATAGCGGTATCATCATTGGTATAGGTTACGATTGTGGCTATGCATCCTGGAAAGACATAAATGATACCTGGGAACCTTATTTGTCATCAGCGGAGCTATCAGCACTTATCAAAACACATGGCAAAACAGGCGATGATGCAAAAAAGCTGTTGCCTGCGGTTATAGGGATAAAGATCCTTTATCATACGGCATTGCACGTCTTTTATACGCACACTTTGCCAGATTGCGCTGCCGATGTGAAAAATATATTCCCCGGCATCAATACACTTTTGCCAGATTGCCAGGCTGCGCTATTATCATTAGTGTACAACAGGGGGCCGCTGATCAATGATACAGACAGGCGAAAAGAAATGAAAGAACTGGTTAGGGTCATTGCAGAAAAAGACTACACAGGTATTGCAAAGCAGATAAAAAGCATGCAAAGGCTTTGGCCCAAGGGCTCTAAACAATATAATTTAAGAGAACAGGAAGCTTATTTAATTGAAACAGCACGCGATTACTGGCTTCCCGAAGACATTATTATGCTTTAGCAGGTATTGGGCTACTGCATCTGCTCGTATTCAAAACTAGGATTACCTTTTATACCCTGCGCATTATAGAAGTCTAGAAAGTGCATTTTAAAGTACTTATTATCCTGCGTTTTTATTACATAGACTTTATTCTGCTTTACGGTATAATGCCCCACCACTCTGTCATAATCTTTCCAGTTAAAGCCTATGATATCCCTTGCATCTGAAAAATGCATACCGCTTATCTTGTCGGCATTCATATTTTGGTAGGGCGTAACAGAATCTACGGCTGCGGTGGTATTACTGGCGTTCAGCAGCACACCGCTTACCTGGTACGGGAATACTGCATTGTTATAAATGAGCTGCGTGCTGCGATAATGCGTAAATACGATATCCCAGGTATTCTTTGGTGGTTCGGGTGTAGTAATCCTTTCGTCCTTTAAAGAAAAGAACACAAAATTGTAATTATGATCTTTAGGTATTACTACTGTTTTAGGAGCATTATCCCGCAACTTACCATAGGTCAAAATATACCCTTCGCTCGTATAACCCAATTGTATCTTCAGGAATGTATCCGCTATGTCACCGGGGTTGCATTTTAGTATAAACACTTCTCTTTTAGAACTGCCGGCACCATTCAGCCATTCACCAATAGCGGTGGCGTTTGAAGTTCCGTTATAGTCATCTATCTGCCAGGGCTTGCCATTAACCATAGAGGTATCATACACATCCTGCATTTCCGTACGATGTGTGTTAAATACAGAAAAATCACGCTCACCGTTAATGTAAATATGATAACCGAGAGGTGTAGATTCAAAAGCTAAGTGCCAGCTGCTTACTTTGCTGGTATAAACGATCTTTCCGCTAGCCAGGTTATAAAATACCTGGTCGGTATAGTCTTCTCCCATATCTACAGAAGCATGCTGAGCGCCACTTGGCGGAGGAAGGACAATGGGCTGGTCTTGCTTTTCACAGGAAACGAAAAACATGGATAAACAAACCAGGATTGGGCAAATAAGTAGTAATCTCCTCATTACTATGCAAATATCTTTCAGTTTTCCACAGCTTATGTCAGCCTTTTGTCATTAACCTATTTTCCTATACGTTTCCCCTGTAATATCCCCCTATTTAGCCCCAAATCAAGAGGGAACGCAAATAATTAATTAGGTTTGCAATTGAAAAATAACACAAATGCGGGTAAAACACCTTTTAATTTTATCAGTTATTATTGCCGGGCTTTCAGCCTGTGGTGGCGGGGGCAAAAAATACCATGTATATGGTACCCTTGAAAATATGCCGGAACAGACCGTTTATCTCTCTGAACTGGGCATTGATAAGACTGTTGTCGTAGATTCTGTAAAATCAGATAAATCAGGACATTTCACGCTTTCTGCAAATGTACCTGAGCCGGGTATATACAGGCTCAGCTTCTCAGGAAACGACCGCAAATTGCTTTTTTCGTTCGACAAGGAAGATGTAACAATTAAGGGCGACTGGAGTGCTCCGGAACAAAGTACATTCTCCGGTTCTGCAGCATCTGAGAGCCTGGCCGGTTTTATGGCGGTAGTAAGAGGCCAGATGCACGATTTTAATACTATGGGCATTGTGATGGACAGCCTGAAGGCTAAGGGTAATGACAGCATGCTGGCCATTGCGGAAGCAGATGTGAAGGATATGAAATTTCAGCTTACGCGCTTTATTGAGCAGTATGCCGATACTACTAAATACCTTCCGAATGCAATTTTTGCTGTGCAAATACTCAATCCGGAAGTAGAAAAGGATTATTACAAAGTATTTATACAAAATCTGAGCGCCAAATATGCCAATGCAAAACTGGCGAAAGATTTTATTGCCAAATTTAATGCCTATATGGCAGCCGGTCAGCAACAGCCGGGCGCAGCAGGTCCGGCTATAGGTTCAGCTGCTCCCGAGCTGAGCCTTAATACCACTGATGGGCGGCAGGTAACACTTTCTTCTTTAAAAGGTAAATATGTGCTGGTTGATTTCTGGGCTTCATGGTGTGGCCCCTGCCGTAGAGAAAACCCTAATGTGGTAGCAGCCTACAATAAATTCAAGGATAAAAACTTTACCATATTAGGTGTATCCCTGGATAACGATAAAGATAAATGGACAGAAGCCATCGCTAAAGATGGCCTTGCATGGACACAGGTAAGTGACCTCAAAGGCTGGGAGTCTGTTGCAGCTCGTGATTATGGCGTAGAGGCGATCCCTTCTAACTTCCTGGTAGACCCGCAGGGTAAGATAATAGGCCGTGATCTGCGCGGGGAAGATCTTGAAAAAGCTTTGGCTGACGTGTTGAAATAGTAAATGATTCTAATATAGAAAGAGCGCCCGATGGGGCGCTCTTTCGTTTTATGTATCTCTTGGCTTATTTATTGAAAAGATGTTTCATTTTCGATTTGCCTTTGTAATGTATATCCATACCCAGGCTCAATAATACCAGGTTTACATTATACCCTGCATAAGGCTTTACCATTGTCGGTACACCGCCTACTACCATATTCTCCTGGTAGTCTGTATTCATAAAATTGCCGGGATAATATTGCAGTTTTAAGCTGATACCCGGCGCGAAAGATCCACCCACAAACACATAGGGCATCAGCAAAGGGGTACGGTCGCTAAACCATTCATTAAACTTTTCCTTATTGCCTCTCTTAATAAAGCCTTTCTCCTTGTAATTAAACGGAACATCAAGGCCACCACCCAGCATTATGTAATTGCGGCGCTTAATATTACCTATTTTGATGCCTAATGGTACGCCTATGGTATAAACCCTTCTCTTAATAGTGCTGTCTACCGCCTTTATTTGTTCAATATACCCGATATTTTTAATACCTACCCCGGTGTATAGCCCTACATGATTGCTGAAATCGTAATTGAAATTAAAGCCAAAATTGAAGAAATAACTAAACCTGAGCGTACTTAGCTGGCTTGATTTTCCTGGATAAGAGTATGTGGAGGTAGAAAAAATTGCGGCATCCAGCGCATTGCTCCAATAAAATTTATGTGGTTTTGGCTCGAATTTTTCCTCAATACGGTCAATATCCAGGGAATCGGCCTGGGCATAGCCGGCTTCAGACAACAGGTTTAAAAACAAAACTAAACAAAGTGTAATACGTAGTCTCATCGTGCAATTTTTGGCAAAGATAGGCAAGTTAGGCTCCTGTAAAAATTACAGGTTTATTAGGTTGGCATAGGAGTTGACACGTATCTTTATCAATTACTTTTCTTTCTTTAAAAGAAATATTGTCATACGATACATAGATGAACGATACCAAATCAATGATTGAAATGCTTTTGGCACAACCCGAACAGGAAGTGGAGTTTATGCCCATTGTGCCATTAGGCGAGGATGAGCTGGACGACCAGGAAAAAGGCAACCTGCCCGAGGAAGTACCGGTAATAGTACTTAGGAACACTGTATTATTCCCCAACGTTGTATTGCCCATAACTGTAGCCCGCGAAAAATCTGTTAAGGCAATAAATGAAGCACAGAAAAATGGCAAATGGATAGCCGTTGTTGCACAAAAGAATGGTAACGAAGAAGACCCCAACCCCGAAGATATATACCAGGTAGGTACCCTTGCCAAGATCGTTAAGCAGATAAAAATGCCCGACGGCAATACTACCATATTCATTATGGGCCGCATGCGTTTCCGCATAGAAGCTTACACACAGGTTGAACCTTACTATACGGCTAAGATCAGATACCTGGAAGATAATTTTCCGAAAGAGGATGCTGAATTCGAGGCGCTGGTGGCATCTATCAAAGAGCAATCAGAGCTGATAGCGCAGCAATCGCCCAATATGCCTAACGAAACCAGCATCGTTCTGCGCAATATTGAGCACCAGTCTTTCCTGGTACACTTCGTAGCATCTAACCTCAGTGTAAAACTTACTGAAAAGCAAGCCCTGCTCGAAGAAGATGATGTGAAAAAGCGGGCAGAAAAATTGTTGCAACTGCTGCATTCTGAGCTGCAACTGGTAGAGTTAAAGAACGAGATCACCAATAAGACACGTGCGGATATTGACAAACAGCAACGCGAATACTTCCTGCAACAGCAGATGAAGTCGATTCGTGAAGAGCTTGGTGGCGACCCTAATGAAAGGGAAATAAACGACCTGCAAAAGCGGGCAGAAGGCATCAACTGGCCGGAGGCTGCACAGGAGCTTTTCAAAAAAGATATTGAAAAGCTGCAACGTATGCACCCAAGTACTCCCGATTATTCGGTGATCTACAATCACTGCGACCTGATGCTGGACCTACCCTGGGGCGTTTATACCGAGGATAGTTATGATCTGAAAAAGGCCCAAAAGATATTGGATGATGACCACTACGGTATGCATAAGATCAAGGATCGTATACTGGAGTACCTGGCTGTTTTGAAACTGAAAGGGGATATGAAATCACCCATTCTTTGTTTCGTAGGGCCTCCGGGTATTGGTAAAACATCCCTTGGCCGCAGTATCGCCAACGCCATCAACCGTAAATATGTACGCCTGAGCCTCGGCGGCCTGCACGATGAGAGCGAGCTTCGCGGCCATCGTAAAACTTACATTGGCGCTATGCCGGGCCGTATCATACAATCGCTCCGTAAGGTAAAATCAGCCAACCCTGTATTTATCCTTGATGAGATCGATAAAATAGGTAAAGACTTCCGCGGCGATCCAAGCTCGGCCTTGCTGGAAATACTGGATCCGGAACAAAACAATTCTTTCTACGACAACTACCTAGAACTGGAATTTGACCTATCTAAGGTGTTGTTCGTAGCTACAGCTAATAGCCTGGGAGATATACAGCCCGCCCTGCGCGACCGTATGGAGATCATACAACTGACAGGCTACTCCATGGAGGAAAAAACAGAGATTGCCAAACGCCACCTGATACCTAAGCAGAAAGAACTGCATGGGTTGGATAAGGTCGCCATCAAATTTAACGACAAGGTTTTAAACAAGATTGTGCAGGAATACACCCGCGAATCCGGGGTACGAGAGCTGGACAGGCTTATTGCCAGTATGATGCGCTCTATAGCACGGCAGGTGGCTATGGGCGAAAAGGTAGCTCCACAGGTAACTGCAGAGCAGGTGGAAAAAGTGTTGGGTAAACCAAAATTCACGAATGAGATCTATACCAAGGGCCATCCGGCCGGTGTAGCTGTAGGCCTCGCGTGGACTTATGTTGGAGGCGATATTCTATTCATCGAAGCCAGCCTGGCAAAAGGCAAGGGCGGCTTTTCGTTAACAGGTAATCTGGGCACGGTAATGAAAGAAAGCGCTTCTACAGCCTTATCGTTCCTCAAGGCGCATGCGGCAGAATTCGGCATTCCTTATGAGCGTTTCGACGAGTATAATATCCATATACACGTGCCCGAAGGTGCAGTGCCTAAGGATGGCCCCAGCGCCGGCGTTACCATGCTCACTGCTCTTACATCTGCATTCACAGGCCGCAGGGTAAAACCACACCTGGCAATGACGGGAGAGATAACACTGCGTGGACAGGTATTGCCTGTTGGTGGCATCAAGGAAAAGATACTGGCTGCAAAACGCGCGGGCATCAAAGATGTGATACTATGTGTACAGAACGAGAAAGATGTAGAAGAGATAAATCCTGCGTATATCAAAGGGATGCATTTCCACTATGTAAATGAAATGAAAGAAGTAGTGGATTTTGCTTTGATGAAAAAATAACGGACTGACTATATGTAAAAAAGGTTGCCCAATGGGCAACCTTTTTTGTTTTCCTGAAAATTAATTTGGCAAATACGTTCTATAACGTATATTTACGTTATATAGAAATTCAAAAAAGTACAATACATACTAATAACAGATCAATGGCACAGAAAAAATCATTACCAACACTTACGAAGGCCGAAGAAGAAGTAATGCAAATAATATGGGAACTGGAACGCTGCCTGGTACGCGATGTAATAGAAAAGCTGGGCGATCCGGATATGCCGCACAGCACCATATCTTCCGTAGTACGGATACTGGAACGTAAGGGGTTTGTAGACCATAAAGCTTACGGAAAGACTTACGAATACTTTCCTATTGTTACCAAAGAAGAATATGCTAACCAGGGTGTAAAAAGCCTGGTAGAGAAATACTTCGGAGGCTCACCTAAAAAGCTGGTAAGCTTCCTGGTGAAGAACGAGGACATGGATCTGAAAGAGCTTAACGACCTGATGAAAAAGCTGGATAATAATTCAAAGAAAAAATGACCCTCTGATTTAAAAAAAACTTCAATGAACCTTAAACGCTTTCTATACTTATCATGCCTGGTTGCTTCCGCACATGGTTATGCGCAGGCTCCGCCTGAATTATATAGTGAGTATATAAAGGAAGCAAACAAATACTACGACAATAAAGAATATCAGAAATCGGCTAACGCGTTTACCAACGCTTTTGCTTCTTTTGGAGGCAAGGGATACGTTGATGACCGATACAATGCTGCTTGTTCCTGGTCTTTGGCTGGCAATACTGATTCTGCATTTTTCCAGCTATTTAGGATAGCTGAAAAAACAAACTATAGTGATCTTAACCATCTTGCTGTTGATCCCGACCTGGAACCATTAAGAAAAGATAATCGCTGGCAGTCATTGTATAATCTTGTAAAAGCCAACAAAGAGAAAAATGAAGCAGGACTAAATAAGTCTCTCGTTGCCATTCTGGATACCGTTAAGATAGAAGATCAAAAATATCGGATGCAGATAGAAAGCATTGAGAAAAAATACGGCCGTCAATCAAAAGAGATAACAACTCTTTGGCAGAAAATAAAAGAAAATGATTCAGCCAATCTTCTTAAAGTAACTGTAATACTTGACAAATATGGCTGGCTCGGAGCCGAAACCATTGGGGTTGAAGGTAATAATACGCTATTCCTCGTCATACAACATGCAGATATTGAAACACAGCAAAAATACTTGCCTATGATGCGTGAAGCGGTAAAAACTAAAAGAGCGCAACCGAGTTCGTTGGCGATGCTGGAAGACAGGGTAGCAATCCGTACAGGAGGAAAGCAAATATATGGCAGCCAAATAGCGATATCCCGAGATGGTAAATATTACGTAGACCTATTAGAAGACCCGGACAATGTAGATAAACGACGGGCAGAAGTTGGCCTTGAATCAATGTCGTCCTATATATCTCATTGGAAGATAAAATGGGATGTAGAAGAACACAAAAAGATGCTCTCGGAATTGGAGCATAATCAAAAAATCCAATTGAAGTAAACGAAGACATAAACCATGCTCCAATACATCTTTAACACAAGTGCCATATGGCTGCTAAGCCTGCTAGTCTTTGATTTGTTTCTTCGCAGGGAAACATATCATAGCTATAATAGATTTTACCTGCTTGGTACGTTTACTATTGGCTTGTTACTACCCTTGTGGCAATTGCAGGAGGCAACTGTTCAATTCACCGCAACATTGGGAAGCAGGCACATTGCACAGAATGCTGCGTTGTTAAAAGAAACTATTTCTAACAGCCAGCCTGCTGCCGCGGCACTTAGTCTATCAACTGTATTATGGAGTATTTACTTTGCAGGCTTAGCAATAGCATCTATACTATTGCTAAAGGATGTGCTCACATTATCGTTGGCCTATAAAAAGGGTAATAAATTTAAAGATGGTGTATGGACAGTTATTGAAACTAATAGGCAACAAAGCCCTTATTCAGCATTTCGTTTTGTATTTATAAGCAGCAGAAAAGATTATACAGAAGAGCAGTTACGCATCATTCTTACACACGAGGAGCAGCACGGGCATTTGCTGCACTTCTTCGACCTTCTATTTATGCAGCTGGCAAAGATCATATTCTGGTTTCACCCACTGGTATACATCTATACAGAAAGATTGGCAACGGTACACGAATTCCAGGCAGATGCTGCGGTAGACAAAACCCCTAAAGAGTACGGACAATTTTTGATAGAACAAGCCATCTTACAGTCAGCCCCTGCCCTTTCTCATTCATTTAATCGCTCACCTATAAAAAAACGTATAATTATGCTAACACGTCATTCTTCTGCTTTATCAAAAAGCAAACTGTTATTAACACTACCATTATTATTGGCATCTGCGCTCTGCTTCTCTAAAAATGCACTGTCTGATAATACGCGTATTACCAATGGCAATAAAGTTACCTTTCATGGCAACACATTTGTAGTACACAAGCATACCGCTGACACCACAATCGTAGTTGACCCGGTAACGGGCGAAGAAACGACGCTCCTTAAAGTTATGGATGGCCTATTCGTAGAATCTATGAACGGCAAAAAAGTGTATGGAGAACGAGACTTCCAGGGAGCAGATGTGTATGATAATACCAGCCTTAAAGGTGAGGCACTGAAAGAGTATTTACTAAGCAATTTAAAAGAAGAGATAAAACAATTAAAAGATGGAGATTACTACCTGCTAATGGACTGTTTGACAGTAGATGAGAATGGCAAGATCGTGTATTACAATTATGGTGGCATTAGCACCAGCTTTAATGATGTAGCAAGTGTTGAATCTGAGGGTGCCAAAAACGTACAGGATGCTTTTGCCAAAAAAATAGACGAACTTATCATGAATGCGCCTAAACACAAGCCCGCAAGCATCAAAGGCCGGAATGTCCCAGTACAGGTATACATAAATATCGAAAACACCTTCACTGTAAAAGGTGGGAAAATAACGAGCTTATAATATTCATAAACAAAAAGCTATGACTAATATGCTCCAATACATCCTTAACACAAGCGCAATATGGCTGCTTAGCCTGCTGGTCTTTGATCTGTTCTTTAGCAAAGAAGCCTATCATGGGTTCAACAGGGCTTACCTCTTGCTGACTTTTATACTGGGCTTACTTTTACCCCTATGGTCGTGGCATGGCATCGGTTTTGAGTATGCAGGCAACCTGGCACAACCTGTAACAGAAAGATCCGCGGCTATTAAAGATTCTATCACCAATAGCAAAGCAGCAAATGTAGCATCGGGGAAAGAGCTAATACTACTCTTCATTTACCTGTCAGGGGTGCTGGTATCGCTTGTATTAACGATAAAGGAAACATTCACGATCATTAACAGTTACAAGCGTGGCGATAAATTCAAAGACGGTGTATGGACCATTGTGGAAACAGGAAAGCAGCACAGCCCTTATTCCGCATTCCGGTATGTATTCATCAGTAGCAAAAAAGACTATTCGGATGATGAATTGCGGATTATACTGACGCATGAAGAGCAACATGGCCATCTGCTCCATTTCTTTGATCTCCTGTTTATGCAAGTCGCTAAGATCGTTTGCTGGTTCCATCCATTAGTCTATATGTATGCGGAACGCTTGAGCATCGTGCATGAATACCAGGCCGATGCTGCCGTTGATAAAGCCCCGAAAGAATACGGACAATTCCTGATAGAGCAAGCCATCTTACAGTCAGCCCCTGCCCTTTCGCATTCATTCAACCGTTCACCTATAAAAAAGAGGATCATGATGCTAACAAGAAATTCATCGTCGCTATCCAAAGGTAAAATACTAATTACCCTGCCATTAGTATTGGTATGCATACTCTGCTTTACCAAAAATGCTTTTTCTGATGATAAAAGAGTACGTAACGGCAATACAATTACCTTTTGGGGAAATACGATAAAATTAGATGTAGCTGTGCCTGATACTATTACTATGATAGATCCCTCAACCGGGAAAGAGGTAATTAGAATTACACAGCGCGACCCTCGTCCGGGTATGCTTAACGATCAGAAAATATACACTAGTTATGAGATACAAGAAATGGGCAACAGGATGAGTGCTGCTGCAAACTCTACCGCCGGGTTTACGGATAAGGGTATTAAAGAGTATTTGCTTACAAATATGAAGGAAGAACTGAAAGCATTAAAAGATGGCAGCTACTATCTGCATCTTGACAATGTAGTAGTTGATAAGAATGGAGCTATTGCATACTTTGAATATGCCGGGCTTACTATGGCTGCGGAAATGAACGGCGGAGGCATGCATATCAGCATCAAGGATACGATAGATAAAAAGATACAGGACGCCATTGCACGTAAGCTAACAGAACTATTGCACGATGCTCCTACACATATAGCTGCCACTGTAAAAGGCGAATATGTACCTATGTTGGTAGGCAACACGGATTTCTATAATCCATTTACTGTTAAGAATGGTAAGCTCACCGCATTGTAATCCATCAATTTAGCACTATGATCCAATACCTGTTAAATCTAAGTTGTATCTGGCTTCTTAGCCTGCTTGTTTTTGATCTAATACTTGCAAAAGAGCGTAGTCATGTGTTCAACAGGTTTTACCTGCTATCTACTTTTATCCTTGGCCTACTGTTGCCGCTATGGTCCTGGCAGGAAAATGCGACCACTTACCCTACGGCTTTTATTATGCCAGTTACGCAGCGGGCATCGGAGCTAAAAGAAACCATTGCTACCAATACCATTACCAGGCAAATTGTTGATATGCAAACCATATTACTATCCATCTACTTCCTGGGGTTGTTAGTTACCTTTTTGCTTGTACTCCGCGAGGTCATCATTGTCGTAAATTGTTATAGAAAAGCGACTAGGTTTAAAGATGGCGTATGGACCATAGTAGAAACCGGCAAACAGCATAGCCCCTATTCTGCCATTCGTTATGTTTTTATCAGCAATAGAACAGACTATACCAATGAACAATTGCGGATGATATTAACACATGAAGAGCAGCATGGCCATTTATTGCATTTCTTTGATCTGCTCCTCATGCAGCTTGCTAAGATCACATTCTGGTTTCATCCTCTGGTATATATGTATGCGGAAAGGCTAAGTATCGTACATGAATACCAGGCCGATGCTGCAGTAGATAATTCGCCAAATGAATATGGCCAATTTCTGATAGAACAGGCCATACTTCAATCTGCCCCTACAGTAGCTCACTCATTCAATCGCTCACCCATAAAAAAACGAATCATGATGCTCACAAAACCAAAATCGTCTATTTCTATGTTAAAAGCACTGACAATGTTGCCCCTTTTGGCTATCTGCTTTCTTTGTTTCTCTAAAGATGGCCTGGCTTTAGATAAAAAAACCCAAAAAGGCGACCTTGTCTATTTTAGGGGTTATACGGTTGAGTTCAAAATGTCTGACTCTATTCCACCCGATACGACAATAGTAGTAGACCCTGAAACCGGAGAGGAATCAATAAGGATTACTGAAGTTGAGCCCGGGTTAATACCTATTAAGCTGAATGGAGATAAAATCTATAATTCCCGCGATATTGAAAAGATCGCCCAGGAAGGAAAGCACTATACTTATAAGCCTCATTTACAAATCGATGAGCTCAATATGTATTTGTTAGATAATCTTAAACCGGAATTGCATCGTCTTAAAGATGGCGATTACTATCTAAGAATTTCCCCTATTATACTCGACAAAAATGGGAAGATCGCATATTACAATTGCGATGGCGTGCTTACTGCTAGCTATAATCATAATATCATATCACCAGATCAACAGGCCAGATTCATTAAAACTCTGGAAAAGGCGCTGAACAACTCGCCTATATATGAGCCTGCGGCGGCGGATAAAAAACATGTTCCTTATATTATGGATGAATATACATGGAAGCTGTTCACCATCAAAAAAGGTACAATAACCGCGATTAGATAAGTGAGCACATTTCTAATAAAAAACGGGTGCTTTCGACACCCGTTTTTTTATCAGACTCATAACAATTAATTCTTCACCGGCAGGTAACCGTAATTCTTGCCATATTCCAGCATCTGCTGATAGAAGCTGGTAGGATACTCGATCTTCACATCGGTGATCTTGTCTCCATCCATTACCGGTATCAGTTTAGGTTGTATAAAACCACGATACGGTTTGATATTCAGTTTTGCATAACGATCCAGCACTTCCTTATGCAATGCCCTGTTTATCTTCACACCATAATTTTCTACCAGGTTCTTACCGGCTTTATAATCACCTTCAGATTTGATGCGTTGTATCTCGCGCAGCAACTGGCCAAACAACTGGCGTAGTTTTTCATAATCGTTTACCTGTACATAAGTCTTGCCGTTCTTCTTCACAAAAGCTACCACATTATCCTTCTTACCTTTTTCATATGCCCAATAAGCTACCAGGGCTCTGTTACGCATGTGCGCCTCTTCTATCTGGTCGCCTAGCTTAATGCGGGTAAGCTGCGTCATCAGGCCATTCATCATATAGTTATCATATTCCGCATAGCCTACTTCTTTGCTTGGCGATACACCAATTTCCTGCAGCTTAGGATCCGTAACATAATACAAGCCCACCAGGTCGGCACGTGCTTCTTCCAGGCAGGATGCGTAGTTCTTTAATGTTTTATCCGTTGTTTCCACACCAGGGTTTATCTGACCCGATGCGTGGCCGATACATTCGTGCATATCTGTATGCAGGTCGGCTGCAAGATTGCCGTATTTATGCGCGCGCTGCAATACAGTATCATTTACTGCAAACTCTTCCAGCATACCACTCTTTTCACCGGCTACATTATATGAGTGTATGATGTTGCTCAGGGACACAGATTTAGAACCGTACTCTTTGCGTATCCAGTCGGCATTAGGCAGGTTAATGCCTATTGGTGTGCTAGGTGCAGCGTCACCGCTTTCTACTATTACGGTAATGGCTTTTGCAGTAATGCCTTTTACTGTTTTCTTTTTGTGTTCCGGCATCAGCGGAGAGTTATCTTCAAACCACTGCGCATTATCTGCAATAGCCTTAATGCGTTTGGTTGCTTCCATATCCTTCATAGATACGGTGCTTTCAAAGCTCCCCTTCTTGCCTATAGCATCCAGGTACACTTCAATAAAGCCATTTACGGCATCTATCCTTGAGTTATTATCGTTTACCCATGCAATGCTGTAATCATCAAATGTTTTCAGATCACCGGTACGATAGAACTGCACCAAAAGCTGCAATGCTTTTTTCTGTTGATCGTTCTCAGCTACGTTCGCTGCTTTCTCCAGCCAGCCTACTATTTTTTCAATAGCCGGTGAATACATGCCACCTACACGCCATACCTTCTCTACTATCTGGCCATTCTCTTTCATCAGCTTGCTGTTCAGGCCCCAGGATGGTGCATTACCTTTTGTGTCAAACTTGGCATAGTAATCTTCTACCTCTTTCTGCGTAACACCTTCGTAGAAGTTATTGGAAGAGTTTACTACGTTATCGATATTCGGGCGCAGATCTACCACTTTAGGTTCTACTTTCAAGTCATAGATCAATGGTTTGATTCGCGCGAGGAAATCTTCTAGCGTTTCACCCGGATTTTTTGGCAAGCCTGCTTCATCACTATTCTTTACCAATGTAGCAAAGTAGTCGTAGCTACATTCGGGTATAAATTTCTCATTGCCATAATGGTGGTGGTTACCATTGCTAAACCAGAAACGGCCGCAATACACTTCAAACTTTTTCCAGTCATCGGTAGTTTTATCACCCTTGTAAGTTGCATACACATCTTCCAGCGTTTTGCGCAGCAGTATACCATACTTGCTCCTCTGGTCATAAATGATATCTCTTCCGCAAAGTGCAGCTTCATACAGGTAATAAGAAAGTTGCTTCTGCTGCAGCGATAGCTGTTCCCATCCCGGTACCTGGTAGCGTAGTAACTGCAGGTCGGCAAACTCTTCCGCTTCTACCTTAAAAGTAGAGTCGTACGCAGCAGGCGCTACCGCTGCTGTATCAGTCTTTGATTGCATACTTGTTTTTTGTTGATTGGTATTGTTACATGCAACGACAAACAGTTGTGCCATTGCCAGTGCAGCAACCGGTAGATTCCATTTTTTCATACGGTCTGTTATGGATTATAGATTTAAAAGTAGGGCATCCGCGGCATTTCCTGAAACGAATACCGAAATAATCTATTTTTGCCGCGCATGAAAAAACTACTGTTTGCTACGCTGGCATTATTTGCTGCCTGCAAAAACGAACCTGGTAATACTACGAAAAGCGATTTTACCCCACCTAAGTCAGGCACCACAGTTGCAGCAGACAGCGTACTGATTGAAGAAGATAAGCTTAATCATCAATACTTTGCGGTGACCGTCATAGCTACAGACAGCAGTATTAATGGTACTTATGACATTGAGGCTCATTGGGGTTTCAATATGGCGGTAAATACCATCAGGATGCCCATAGGTGGAGAACATTTTGAACCTATACTACGCAGAGGCAAAGAACCTTATTCATTTATCGTTGGTTTTCATTTTGATAACGATACCGCATTCCACGAATACTATGCTATTGACGGCCAGCGCGGCCAGATGATGATGAAGTACGTGAAGGCATATACCTTGCAGTAATGCTATTTCTTTTTCACCAGTTTCTTTGATGTATGTATAAACCCGTGGCGCTCATAAAAAGCATGGGCCTGCGTTCTCATTACGTTAGAGGCCACTTCCAGCACGTCAAAGTCTTTATCAGCTAATCTACTTTCTAGTTCCTTTACCAGCATAGCTCCTACCCCTTTACTTCTATATTCCGGTAATACAAACATTTCCTGTATCTCGTATACCCAGTTACTATGATGTAGTAATTGCTGTGCATGGCATGTAAGCAGTCCTGCAGGCTTTCTATCATCCTCTGCAACAAGATATATGTACACCGGGTTGCTAAGGTTGAATTCCAATATCTGCTCGAACCGCACTTTATCCAGCTGTTTTTCTTCGAGGATGCAAATGCTATCGTAGATAAAGCCGATATCTGATTGGCGAGCATTGCGTATGGTTATCATGAACAAAAGTTACGCAAAAAAACCCCTGCAAATGCAGGGGCTATCTCTAAAAAATGGCTGAGACTCTAGTCTACTTTTATTATCTTATAATTAGCATCTAACCCTTTAGATGATATATATAAATTGTATGCACCTTGGGGTAGGTTTTCTATATTAATGGTTGTATGCCGCCCGCTGATTGTAAATGCGCTAACTTGCCTGCCTTGAATGTCAAATAACCTAACAGATGCATTATTGAACCCATCAGGCATATCTATCTGAACCAGGCCTGAAGTAAGCGTCGGATAAACCTTTACATTATTTATCTCTTGGTTTTTAATACCCACCTGGTATGGGAATATTTTTACCATCCACATATCTTCTCCGCCATGATTACCGATAACGTCTCCATTGGTCGAAGTAGTAACACAACCTACAGTGTAACTACCATCGGCATTTGCAACTATACCCCATGATGAATCCCCTTTACTGCCCCCGAATGTTTTTTGCCATAATAACTTACCTACTGTATCAACGCCAATTAACCATCCATCCCCTAACCCTTGATTAGTAGATACATCTCCATTTGAAGAACCACTATATCCAGCTACTACATATCCATCATTATTAATTGTCTCACATATCCCTCCTGCAAAATCGAATTTACTGCCCCCGTAGGTCTTTTCCCATTGAATACGACCGGTATCATCCAGTCTTACAAGCCAATAATCATCTAATCCATGATTCGATGCCACGTCGCCATCCTTGGAATTAGTCGTTCCGCACATCATATACCCACCTCCCCGTAGGGGGATGGCATCTGTTGCAACATCATTACCTGAACCACCATATCTCTTACTCCATACTACTTTACCGGTATCGTCCAGTTTGATTATCTGTGCATGTGCCGGAGACTCTGTTGTATAGCCTGCAACAATATAACCATGATCTGTAGTCTGGTGTATGTTAAATGCATATTCACCTCCTGTTCCTCCATATTCTTTCATCCATATCACCCCTCCTGCTGCTCCAATTTTGGCAACCCACGTGTCGGAATAGCCTTGCGTCAGGCTAAAGTCTCCATTATTAGAAAAAGTACCGCCTGTTACTACGTAGCATGTATCGGAGGTCGTATCTATACCGTTTACAAAGTCCCAGCCGGAACCTCCAACTGTAGTGCTCCATTCTATCTTACCCGTATCATTCACCTTCAAAATCCACGCGTCGCCCGCAGGGTGGGCAGTCACCAGGTCCCCGTCAGATGATCCTGTCTCACCGGCTATAACATATCCTCCATCCTTACCTGGTGTTACGGATATCGGGTAATCGCGTCCTGAACCGCCATACGTTTTTTGCCATTCTATAGTACCTGAAACATTTAATTTCAACAACCAAAAATCAACATCACCATGGTTAGATGTTACATCACCATCAGAAGAATAAGTATATCCCGAAACAATATAACCACCATCAGGGGTATGCGTAAAAAGATTCATACCGTCATCATTGGTACCGCCATACGTTTTTGAAGATTGTATTATAGGAATTTGTGCCATACCATTGTTATACACAACAAGAAATAATACAGTTAGAAGTGAGCAAGTAAACAGGTTTTTCATGAGTTTAAGTTTTATAACCTTTAAATTATATCAATGCATTCCAGATATAAATAAAACCCAGTTCTTATTGCATTAAAATGACGCTCCGGTTGCTTTACTATGACATAAAACGATAATAGCCCCTGCAAATGCAGGGGCTATCTTATAAAAAGTAACTAAATCTTAATTTTTGAACTGAGGGATCATGTCTTGTGCCATTTTCACCATCTTAGCCAGTCCATCTTCAGGTAAATTACCTTTCTTGAACTCAGCTAACAGCTCAGGCATTTTCAGATCCATTTCACGCAGGAATGCTTCTTCGAATGCACGAACATTCTTAACAGGCACTTCGCGGATCAGGTTATTAGTACCCAGATAGATGATAGCAACTTGCTTTTCTACAGTGTACGGAGAGTATTGAGCTTGTTTCAGGATCTCCACGTTACGGCTACCTTTATCCAGTACTACTTTTGTAGCAGCATCCAGGTCACCACCAAATTTAGAGAACGCTTCCATCTCACGATACAGCGCCTGGTCAAGTTTCAGGGTACCTGCTACTTTTTTCATGGATTTGATCTGCGCACTACCACCCACACGGCTTACAGAGATACCTACGTTGATGGCAGGACGGATACCTGAAAGGAACAGGTTCGATTCCAGGAATATCTGGCCGTCGGTGATAGAGATCACGTTCGTCGGGATGTATGCAGATACGTCACCCGCTTGTGTTTCGATGATCGGTAACGCTGTCAGCGATCCACCACCTTTTACCAGGTGTTTGATGCTTTCCGGCAGGTCGTTCATTGTTTTAGCGATCTCATCGTTGTTGATCACTTTCGCAGCACGTTCCAGCAAGCGGCTGTGCAGGTAGAATACGTCACCAGGATAAGCTTCGCGGCCCGGCGGACGACGCAACAGCAGAGATACCTCGCGGTAAGCTACCGCTTGTTTTGACAGGTCATCATAAACAACCAGTGCAGGACGTCCGGTATCACGGAAGAACTCACCGATCGCAGCACCTGCAAACGGAGCGTAGAACTGCAGTGGTGCAGGGTCAGCAGCCGGTGCGGCAACGATCGTAGTATACGCCATAGCACCGTTTTCTTCCAGTGTTTTCATTACACCGGCGATAGTAGATGCTTTCTGACCAATCGCTACATATATACAGTAAACAGGTTTGCCTGCTTCGTAAAATTCTTTTTGGTTGATGATGGTATCAAGACAGATAGCTGTTTTACCAGTCTGGCGGTCACCGATAACCAGCTCACGCTGTCCACGGCCAATAGGGATCATCGCATCTATCGATTTGATACCTGTTTGCAGTGGTTCTTTTACCGGCTCACGGAAGATAACACCCGGCGCTTTACGCTCGATAGGCATTTCATACAGTTCACCGGTGATCGGGCCTTTACCATCGATAGGTTCACCCAGTGTGTTTACCACGCGGCCTACCATGCCTTCACCAACTTTGATAGAGGCGATACGGCCGGTACGGCGTACTTGCGCACCTTCTTTGATATCGCCGCCGTCACCCATCAATACCACACCTACGTTGTCTTCTTCAAGGTTCAGCGCTATAGCCCTAACCCCGTTTTCAAACTCAACAAGTTCACCCTGGCGCACACCGTTAAGGCCGTAAACGCGGGCGATACCGTCACCCACCTGCAACACAGTACCTACTTCGTCCAGGTTTGCAGAAGCGTTGAAGTTTGTTAGCTGCTGGCGAAGTATCGCCGATATTTCATCCGGTTTAATATCAACCATGATCTGTTTATTTTATAATTTCAAAAACTGTTTTGTTTCTATTATGCCTGTCTTAGTTAAAGATAGGGCTTACATAAATATTTTGCTGGAACTGAGCTTTAATATCGTTCAGGTCCCTGCGTACGCTGGCATCTATCAACTTATCATCCATTTGCAGAATGAAACCACCGATGATATCAGCATCCACACGTTCTACAACTTCAATAGAGGAAGCGTTCAGCGAACCTGTTATCTTTTTGATGATCGCATCCTTTACCTCTGCAGATACCGCTGTAGCGGTAGTAAGCGTAACGGTTTTGATGTTTTTCATCTCTTTATATTGAGACATGAAAGCTTCAGCGATCTCAGGCAGGTTCTCTTCGCGGCCTTTATTTACCAGCAACTTCACAAAAGCCTGCACCAGAGGATGCAGTTTGTCACCAAAAATAGCATCAATAATGCTCTGCTTCTTATCTGATTTTATTACCGGGCTGCGCAGCAGGTTGGTGAACTCACGGCTGCTATTGCAAACCTCGTTCATCATTTTTATATCCTGCAATGCTACATCTACTGCATTTTGCTCTACAGCAATATCCAGGAGCGATTTAGCATACCTTGAAGCGAGACGTGGATTTGGCATATAATTATTTCAAAAGTCAAAAGTTAAAAGCCAAAAGAGCTATCAACTTTATAAACAATGTTTAGTTCATTTTAATTTCTTCAGCCAGCAGCTTTGCGTAGCTGTTTTGGCTTTCTGCTGTTGCAAGTTGCTGACGCAGCACTTTTTCTGCTACGGCAACTGCCAGCTGGCCCATTTCGTTCTTCACTTCGGTAAGGGCAGCCATTTTTTGCTGCTGTATTTGCTGCTGTGCTTCAGCAATCATTTTATCAGCAACAACTTTTGTTTCTTCCTTAGCCTTGTTTATGATGCTATCCCTGGTTTCTTTAGCTTCCTTCAGCATAGCAGCACGTTCTGCACGGGCTTCTGCCATGATCTTCTCATTTTCTGCCTGCATCTGGCTCATTTCTTTCTTCAGGCGGTCTGCAGAAGCAATAGCATCAGCGATACCTGTTTCGCGTTCTGTCAACGATTTCAGGATTGGCTTCCATGCAAATGCGCGCAGGATGAAGAACACCAAAAGAAATGCTATCGACGTCCAAACGAACAACCCAAGATCCGGAGTAAGTAAATCCATTTTTATTTATGATTTAGTATTTGTGTTTCAGTTATTTCTATTCTTTTCTAATCAATAAGATAATTGCATCCTCTGCCCTGTGCGTTGGATGCAATTATGCTCTTTTCCTTAAGCGAAGATGGCAAGTACGCCGGCGATAACGCCGAACAGCGCAACACCCTCTACGAAGGCAGCAGTCAGGATCATGTTTGCACGGATGTCACCAGCGGCTTCCGGTTGACGAGCGATAGATTCTACCGCACCTTTACCGATCTGACCGATACCAACACCTGCACCCAATGCAGCGATACCAGCGCCTATTGCGCCTAAACCTGCACTCTCAGCTGCTAACAGAATTGTGTTTAACAACATTGTTTATGGATTTTTGATTAAAAAAACTAAGCTATGATCTCGTTTGCTGATACATGATATCCCTGGCCGGTAGTATCATTCACGGCTTCACCATGATGATGGTGATCGTGGTCATGATGCGGCTCTTCGATAGCCTGGCCGATGAATACAGCGGTAAGGTTAGCGAAGATGAATGCCTGGATTGCTGCTACCAGCAACTCAAGCAGGAACATGAATATCGCGAAAGCTACAGAGACGATGGAAAAACCCCAGCCTGCTACCGGGCTCATGTTACCGAAGATGAAGATCATGAAGATCACACTCAGGATAACGATGTGGCCTGCCAGCATGTTGGCGAAAAGACGTATGGTAAGCGCTACGGGCTTGATGAACAGAGAAATGATCTCGATAGGAACCAGCAGCAGCTTGATACCAAATGGAACACCCGGAGGATTAAACAGGTGACCCCAGAAATGTTTGTTGGCACTTACTACCATTACTATAAAAGAAACGATAGAGAGGCAAAGGGTAACTGCAATGTTACCGGTGAAGTTGAAACCGAATGGCAACAAGCCCAGCAGGTTATTGATCCATATAAAGAAGAAAACGGTAAGTAACATAGGCATATAACGCATATAGCGGTTGCCCAGGTTTGGTTTAGCCACTTCATCACGGATGAATGTGATAACAGGTTCCAATGCATTTTGGAAACCACTTGGCGCAGTCATAACAGCATTTTTCTTATACTTGCTGCCTACACTGGTCATTAATAATAATAATATAACTACCGCCAGCAGCATGCACAGTACGTTCTTAGTTATAGAAAAATCGTAAACTTTAGATCCGTCGTCTGCAATCACTTTTTCTTTGATGCCGCGCTCGATATGATAACCATTATAACTTTCTGTAATGCCATAAGTCTTACCATCTCTCTTCTCTTCCTCAAAATGGCCGAAATTAGCAGAACTAAATACAGAAAGGCCTTTTTCGGGGCTATATAATATTACAGGCAGAGGCACAGTAACGTGCTTTTCACCCATAGAAAAGATGTGCCAGCTGTGAGCATCGCCAACGTGGCTGAATACTTCACTGGAAACATCCAGTTTCTTTTTTTCACCATTGCCCTCTACAGCCTCGCTATTGGGGACATTTTCATGATTTTCCTCTTGTTGAGCAAAGGAACAAAGAGGCGCTACTGCAAGCACAAAAACCAATACTAGTAAGGAAAGTAACCGTCTGGAACCCATTATATAGCTCTGAAAATTTGCGCAAAGATACGGGTTTAAAATTCAAAAAAAAGGATGATGAAAAAATTACGTTTGTATGATTGCATTTATAATTACCTAAAAATGAGTTTTTATACCTCGAAATCTCCATATGCATCATTTATTTAATTTGATTTTAATATGCAATCACATTATCTCTTTATTAATTGTACTGTAAGCCGATTGTTAAATACCTGAAATTTTGTAATGAATTCCTGAAAATTAATAGTGACTAAACGTTTTTGGTAGTATTTTTGCCCTCTAAATTTTCTCTAACAAAAGATCATTCTATGCAAGAATTTGGTAAGAAAAACCCTTCAGCTAATCTTGCTGACATAGGGTTGAATGTTGCCGTTGCTCACTGGAACCTGACTCCTGAAGAGTTAACTAAAAAGACAATTGAACTGGGACAAGGCGAACTGAACGATACAGGCGCTTTATGTGTAAGCACGGGCAAATTCACCGGCCGTTCTCCAAAAGACAAATTCACGGTAAAGGATGCTATCACCGAGCACAGCGTTGACTGGGGTGATGTAAATATTCCTTTCTCTCCTGAGGCTTTTGACAAGCTTTACGATAAAGTGGCCGCTTACCTGGGTGGTAAAGAAGTATGGGTACGTGATGCATACGCATGCGCTGATCCTAAATACCGCCTGAACATTCGTGTAGTGAATGAAACTCCATGGGCAAACCTGTTTTGCTATGATCTGTTCCTGCGCCCGACTGCTGAAGAAACAGAAAAACAAAATCCGGACTGGCTGATTCTGCAAGCTCCTAGCTTCCATGCCGATCCTGCTGTGGATGGTACCCGCCAGGCAAACTTCACGATCGTAAACTTTACACGTAAAATAGTTCTGATCGGCGGTTCTGCTTATACCGGCGAAATGAAGAAAGGTATCTTCGGTGTACTGAACTTTGTATTGCCACACGATCATAAGGTATTGAGCATGCACTGCTCTGCCAACGAAGGCGAAAATGGTGATGTTGCCCTGTTCTTCGGTTTGAGCGGTACCGGTAAAACTACTTTGTCTGCTGACCCACATCGTGCCTTGATCGGTGACGATGAACACGGATGGGCTGATGGTTCTGTATTCAACTTCGAAGGTGGCTGCTATGCAAAATGTATAGATCTGAGTGCTGAAAAAGAACCTCAGATATTCAACGCAATTAAGCCAAACACCATCCTCGAGAATATTAAGTTCTTCCCGGGCACTAAAACTGTAGATTATAAAGATGGCAGCGTTACAGAAAATACACGCGCTGCTTATCCTATATTCCATATAGACAATGCTAAGGAACCATCTTATGGTGGCGATCCTAAAAATATATTCTTCCTTACTTGTGATGCGTTCGGTATCCTGCCTCCTATCAGCAAGCTGACAAAGGCACAGGCTATGTATCACTTCATCAGCGGTTATACTGCTAAGGTTGCCGGTACAGAAGTTGGTGTTACAGAACCACAAACTACATTCTCTGCATGTTTTGGCCGCGTGTTCCTGCCGCTGCACCCAACAAAATATGCTGAACTGTTAGGTAAAAAACTGGAAGAGCACAAAGACGTAAATGTATGGCTGGTGAATACCGGCTGGAGCGGTGGTGCTTACGGTACAGGTAGCCGTATGAAACTGAGCTATACACGTTCTATGATCACTTCAGCAATGAATGGCGAACTGAACAATGTAGAATACAACGCGCATCCTACGTTTGGCGTATTGGTTCCTCAATCTGTACCTAATGTACCTTCAGATATCCTGAATCCACGTGATACATGGACTGACAAAGAAGCTTACGATAAAAAAGCGAACGAACTGGCTCAGCTGTTCGTTAAGAATTTCGATAAATATGCTTCACAAGCCAATGACGAGATCTTGTCTGCTGCTCCTGTAGTAATGCAGAACGCTTAATATTAAAATGACATATCCATGATAAAACCCTGCCAGTTGGCAGGGTTTTTGTTTTACACAATCAGCCAACACTCCATATTATGAGATCATACCACCGTTTAGCCCTCTCTTTGCTTATTACCCTTTCTATCTCGTGCAACAAGCAGGGGCCACAACCTGTGAAGGTTGTACCGGCATCAACTCACTATTTTGAAGCCAAATACCATTTATACGACAGCACACACTATTGGTGGGATAATGCTACCCAATTTAAAGACACAACTATACACTACTCTCTTAACCGCATAGTGAGTGTATTTATGGATACGGCCGCAGGGTATATTGCTTGTGATAATGATACATTCAGGTACAATGAAATCTATCCTTCCTATAGTGGTTATTATTCCTTCTTCCGATCGCCAGTTGAAAACAATAAGATTACCCTTACTAAAGACACCATGGTGATAAATATTTCAAGGACCGGTGCCAGCCATGATGGTACAAATGAGATCACACATGGCTATATTATTCAGTAATTGCAACTTCTACCTTCTTAATACTTCATAGCTTAACTTTAAAGCTAACTTTTAACTCTATGAAACTTTTTTACCTGGTTGTAACCTTTAGCCTGCTAACCATTGCATGCAATAAGAATCATACGACACCGACTCCAACTGGCAATAATCCCAGCACTGGCAATAATACTACAACAGGCATCGACAGTACAAGCAGAAAATTCACCGGCAAGTATCGTTTGTTTGATAGCACTTATCATTATTTCGCTGCCTTGTCGCCGTATACAAAGGATACTACAATTATCACACCTCTGAATCGTGTTGTTGATGTAGTAATGGATTCTACCGCTAAAGATATATTGGTAGATAAAGCTGATTTCAAATACAACGATTACTACCCCAGCTACGCAGGCTATTACTCCTATTTTGAAAGTCCCGCGAATAACACATGTGTCGTTCTTTCAGAGGATACAATAAAAATCATTACTGTAACAAATCAATTTCACATTTCTACTAGTGCCGTGGCACTTGGATATAGAGTACTTTAAACAACTATATCTAGAAAATTTATTGTTACATTTAATTTTCAAACTGTCAAGGGATGAGCCTGAAATTTACAACTCTACTAATCGCTACAATATATTTAACATTACCGAATTTGCTGTCTGCTCAATGCCCGACCTCTACATTATCGGTGTATAACATTACCGGAGATAGTGCTACCATATCCTGGCCAACAGTATCCGGTGTTTCAGGTTTTGAATATGCCGTTCTTCCTGCTACCGCTTCTGCCCCAGCATCAGGCACACCAGAGAGTAGTGGTGCTACCATAAAAATCGGCGGCCTTAGCATCGGCACTGCTTACAACGCTTGGCTGAGGTCTGATTGCGGCGGCGGCGTTTATACCCCATGGGCTTCTCTCAGTTTTTCTACTACTTGCGGTACTCCGGGTACTATTAATATATCCAATGTACATGCAGATGCTGCCACTGTTAACTGGACATCTGTAAGCCCTACAGCGCAGTATGAATATGTAATAGATACAGTTGCAACATCGCCTGCAGGCGCAGGCACATCTGTAAACACCAATTCAGTAACGGTTACAGGTTTACTGCAGGGCAAAACTTATTATGCTTTTGTGCGCACTAAATGTTCCAGTGCATTCTCCAACTGGTCTGCCGGTCAATCATTTATATCCGCCTGGCCTACACAAATAAGCACTGTTACAACAAATAAGATACAGGCCTATCCCAACCCTGTAATAAATACACTTTCTATCACAGGCTTAACCAGCGGGGCCATGATATCTATCTACAATACTGTGGGTGTGCTGATGTCTCATTACAATGTCAGCACTTCTCCAGCGCAAATTGATATGTCGTCCTTTCCAAGTGGTATTTATATCCTTCTTTGCCAGGACAAAAACAATTCAATTGCAATTAGGCTGCTTAAAAAATAAGTTTACTTTAATATACTATACATCGTAGCAGTGTCTTTAAAATTAAAGTACTGCTTAGGCAAGTCTGCATAGTTTATTGCTCCCCACTCTGTCATAAATAATCGTGTGCCAGACTGTGCTTCGGCTGCTAATTGATCTGCTTTGCCCGATACCAGGATGCTAGCGCTGTAATGATACTCTATCACAGCAAGCATCCAAATCTCAAATGAGGTAGACCAGGAAAACACCAGGTCATCCATCCGCACCCTGCCTTCTGCAAACAACACTTTCTGATGTGGGTATTTATCAAGCAGCGCTCGCTCACAATTGAGCCTGTTGGTGTATGAAACATGGGTATTATAAATACGTAACAACCCTAATAATATTATTGCTGCTACCACAACATATGCCAAATAATACCTGTTCATTAATGGGAGCACATCATATGTAAATGGTAAGGCTACCATAAAAACAAGGGGCATATACATAGTCTCAGCATACGCATCGGTCATATTACCATCAGAGTGGGTAACTATGACAAGCATCAAATACGCAAATGTTAATAGTACAAATAGTATGAGCTTCGCCCATTTTCTTGTTACTACATATGCAATAACGTTCATCGCAGCCAGGATCGGCATCCAGTAAAACTTGTCGATGCAATACTTTATAAACTTGTCTGTAGCACCATTATTGAAATAATGAGGGAACAGCGTTGCGAAATTATTGATACTTCCTTCTGCCTGATCATCATAACCATTGCTAAAGAAAAAATGCTTAATCGCTACCAGCAACACAAAAACACCAAATGATATAAAGAACAGTTTCGTGTCCGCAACACTGCTTTTATCTGCTAAATGGTACATCACCGCAAATAGCACTATAAAGAAAGCAAGCGGGTGTATAAAAGCCACCGTTGCCAATCCTGCAAATAACAATGGATAGGAGTACCACTTCATATCTACAGTCTTCTTTGCCGACATATATGCCAATAAGGCTATCGCCATTGGCATACCTTGTATAATCTCTGACTGTATGTTGTAAAATGTATCAGAGAGGATCATAGTATTAAACAACAATAATATCAATGCATACCGGTAATTCTTAAAAACACTGCCGCATAAAACGTAGCAGATAAAATTGTTGAGTATGTAATTGAGGGAATAGGACATTACCACTATCTTTAGCGGCGCACCTATTTTCACAAATATCAGGGGCAATAGTTGGGTAAGGATTGTACCAAAGCGAGCAGCCTGTATTTCAAAGGTGCCATTCTTTATTAGAAAAAAAAGATGGAAGGCAGAATCGGCATAAATGATCCGCTCTTTATAAAAAAAGATCGCCAGTATTATCAATGCCAGGTAAGCAAAAAAGCCACCTTTGTAAATGCTCTTGTACAAATGCCGGATTTTGAAGCGAAAGATAATTTATTTTCCGTCTTTGTATCGCCAAAGCATCATACATGCGTAAGTACGGTAGGGGCTCCACTTTGCCGATATCTTTAACATCCTTTCCCTTAATGCCTTCTTATCTGTTACATCTAACTTGTATATGCCGGCCATGGCCTGTTGTATGCCCAAATCGTCCACAGCAAAGACATCTTCCCTACCCAACGCAAACATCAACTGCATTTCCACCGTCCAGCGCCCTACTCCTTTTATCGGCAGCAGAAAATCCATCACTTCTTCATTAGTCATTTTATACAGCTTTTTATCCTCCATACCATGCTCAATAGCGTAAGCGGCCACATTCTGCACATATCTTACTTTGGCATTAGAAAGCCCGATGCCGCGTAACTTGTCAAACGGCGTATCAACTATTTGCTGTGGTGTTGGTTCTTCTCCGCCATACAATTCCAAAAAGCGCTTATAGATAACCTGTGCTACCTTGGTAGATAACTGCTGGCTCATAATGGATGCACAAAGATGCAGGCAGATATTCTTATGTTTTTTCAGTTTCAGGTCCGGATATAGTTCCAGTAAAGGGTGGAGTTTTTTGTCCTTTGAAAGGACTTCATGGTATGGAGATAGCATACGCTGTTTCATACCTATAAAACTATTGGATTTTCAAACAAAATATCACCGCATTTTCGGTTCCCTAAATAACTATTGACGCACCAATGCAAACAACACATAACACCTAAACCCAATACGACGACTGTCGCCTATAAAAGGATTAGCCTGAAAAAGAGCAGATTTCATATTATCTTTGCCCCGCAATTAAAACCACTATTTTCAGATGAAGAATACTCCATTCACACAAAAGCACATTGAACTGGGTGCTAAAATGGCTGAGTTCGCAGGCTATAATATGCCTATTTCTTACACAGGCATCAACGAAGAGCATAACACAGTACGAAAGAATGCCGGTGTATTTGATGTAAGCCATATGGGTGAATTCATCCTGAAAGGTGATAAAGCGCTGGACCTGATACAACGAGTTACCAGCAATGATGCAAGCAAACTGACTGATGGCAAAGCGCAATATTCTTGCCTGCCCAATGATAACGGTGGCATTGTTGATGACCTGTTAGTGTACTGCATCGAGACCAATAAAACTTATATGCTAGTGGTAAATGCTTCCAACATTGAGAAAGACTGGAACTGGATCAGCAAACACAATACAGAAGGTGTAGAAATGCACAATATATCTGACAAGACAGGTTTGCTGGCTGTACAAGGCCCAAAAGCCGTGCAATACATGCAGCAGCTTACTGATATGGACATCACCAACCTGAAATATTACACTTTTGTAAAAGGTAAATTCGCGGGTATCGATAATGTGATAGTAAGTGCAACAGGTTACACAGGCGCAGGCGGTGTGGAGATATACTTTGAAGATAAAGACAATAACGCTGAAACCATCTGGAACAAGATATTTGAGGTAGGCACTCCTAACGGACTGAAACCAATAGGATTGGCTGCACGCGATACACTGCGCCTGGAAATGGGCTTTGCACTGTATGGCAACGATATCGATGACACTACCTCTCCATTGGAAGCAGGCTTAGGCTGGATCACTAAGTTCACAAAAGACTTTACAGCCCGCCCGATACTGGAAAAGCAAAAAGCAGAGGGCCTGAAAAACAAACTGGTAGGTATCGAAATGATAGACAAAGGCATACCTCGCCATCATTACAAAGTACAGGATGCTTCCGGTAAAGAAATAGGCTATGTTACTTCCGGCACACAGTCGCCAAGCCTGGGTAAAGCAATAGGTATGTGCTACGTTACCAAAGAAAATGCTGCCGAAGGCACAGAAGTAATGGTGATGGTGCGGGATAAAGCACTAAGAGCAAAAGTGGTCAAAATACCTTTCGAATAATAGTTAAGCCATTCTTTATGAATGGCTTTTTTTATCTTACAGCCCTAAGTTATCCTTATGCTATCACGGCTGTCCTATATCTTTTGCGCAATCGTCATGATCTGTGGCTGCTTCTTTTTCTACCCGAAATGGAATGCACCGAGAGGGGAAGCCGCGATCGGCTGGGATGTGAGCGGGTACTATTGGTACATCCCGTCTGTAGTCATTTATAAAGACCTTAAATACCAGCGGTTTGCGGATACCGTATTACAGAAATACCAACCCACACCCGAGATACAGCAGTTTTCCAGATACCCCGATAGCAGTTGCGTGCTGACTTATTCTTCAGGCATGGCGTTTATGTATCTGCCGCTCTTTACGGTAGCTCACATTCTTGCCAAACCGCTAGGGTATCCGCCCGATGGCTTTTCGCCGCCATACCAGTTTGCATTACAGGTGGGGAGTATGCTCTTTGCGCTATTCGGGCTATGGTATTTCAGAAAGCTGCTGCGGTTCTTTTTCGAGGATAAGATAGTAGCGATACTGCTCTTACTATTGGTAATAGGTACCAACTACCTCAACTATGCGTCCATAGATGGGCCTATGACCCATTCCTGGCTGTTCACGCTTTACACCTTCCTGTTCCTCAATACTTACTACTTCTATCGCTCTCCTGCAATGAAATATGCCATCAGGATAGGCTTACTGAATGGACTGATGATCCTTATCCGCCCTTCTGAAATGGTTGGTGTACTGATACCTATACTATGGGGTATGGAAACTATTTCCATGCAAGCCATCAGGGAAAAGCTTCTGTTCTTCAAGCAGCATTTATCTAAGCTCCTGGTAGCGGTAATATGTGTCATACTCGTAGGCAGCATACAAATGTTTTACTGGAAGTATGTTTCCGGGCATTGGCTGGTATTTAGCTATGGTGGCGATGACAAAGGATTTACATGGCTGCCTCCGCATACAGATGTATATATGTTTAGCTATCGCAGTGGCTGGATACGATACACACCTTTAATGCTCCTGGCACTCATCGGCATTATACCTTTCCTTAAAAACGGAAAGAACAAAGTAGCAATTATGGCATTCCTGCTGCTAAACCTGTATGTAGTGAGCGCATGGGATATATGGTGGTATGGCGGCCGTGCCATGATACAAAGCTATGTGGCGTGGTTCTTTCCAATGGGGGCGCTGGTGCAAACAATGTTCCAACGCAGGTGGCTGCAATGGATCATGATACCGGTAGTTATTCTGTTTTCCTACATCAATATATGGATGATAATACAAGCCCACAGAGGCACCGGCTTGCTCGATGTTGATAACATGACCAAAGCTTACTACATGCGTGTAATAGGCCGTTGGCATCCCGGCAACCTGGAGCAACTGGATAAACTAAAAGACACCGATGAATTGTTTGAAGGCACCCCAACAGATATGAAAGAGGTGTACAGTAATGATTTTGAATCAGATACGTCCATCCATGCTCCCGAACAGCCTATACGGGGCAATGTTTCTGATTATGTTAGCGCCGATAGGGAATACAGTTCTAATATGGTATTTGCCCTGCCCGATCATTCGCCCCGTTGGCTACGTGTTACTGCCGACTTCAGGTTTGCTCATAAGCAATGGGAAGTATGGAAGATGCCACAGTTTGTGGTAGAATTTATGAGCAAAGGGAAGAGCATCAAACGAAATAATATCCGCCCCGGTAAGTTCATAAACGAAAACGAAACCAAAAACGAATTCATTGATGTGAAAATACCTAAAGCGCCTTTCGACAGTGTAAAAGTATATTTCTGGAGTGCGGGAAGTAACTGGGACATGCTTATGGATAATGTAAGCGTTTCTACATTTAACGAAAAGTAATACTTGCCGTTGGTAGCTATCATGGTAAATAATTCGAACAAAAAAATAAAAGGTTTTGATGAAGTGTTAAGCCTGTTGAAGCCTCATTTATTCGTAAAATCCGTCAAAGTTTTATTTCTTTGCAGCAAATAAATACAATGCTGCCTAAATACAATCGCGTACTGCTTAAGTTATCAGGAGAATCTTTAATGGGTGACCGTAATTACGGTATCGATCCAAAGATGCTCGAACAATATGCGTACGATATTAAGGCAATAAATGATCTGGGTGTACAAGTAGCTGTAGTGATCGGTGGCGGTAATATCTATCGTGGTATGAACGAGATGGAAACCGGCATAGAACGTGCACAGGGAGATTATATGGGCATGTTGGCGACCGTTATCAACGGTATGGCCCTGCAAGCTTCGTTAGAAAAAATCGGGGTAAAAACCCGCCTCCAAAGCGCCATTAAAATGGAGCAGGTGGCAGAACCATACATACGCCGCCGTGCAATGCGCCACCTGGAAAAAGGCCGCGTTGTTATCTTCGGCGCCGGTACCGGCAACCCATACTTTACTACAGATACTGCAGGTTCCCTGCGTGCAATAGAGATTAATGCAGATGTGATCCTGAAAGGTACCCGTGTAGACGGTATCTATACAGCGGATCCTGAAAAAGACCTCACAGCTACCCGTTTCGATAAGCTTTCATTCACTGAAGTCATCAGCAAAGGCCTGAAGGTGATGGATATGACCGCCTTCACACTCTGCCAGGAAAACAACCTGCCGATCATTGTGTTTGATATGAACACTACCGGCAACCTGCTGAATGTGATATCGGGTAAGGCAGTAGGTACGCTTGTAAGCAACCACTAATCAGCGTACCCGCTTACGCTTATTTCTCTCGTAATCTTCAAAGATAAACTGCCCCAGACCGTCAAGGGATGAGTAGAATGCTTTGCCGTTATTTACTTCTGTAAATTCGCGAACAAAGGATTGCAGGTAAGGATCATTGGCAATCATGAATGTGATTACCGGTATTTTCAGCCTCCTGAGTTGCCCCGCAAGGTTTAGCGTACGGTTCAATATCTTGCTGTCTATGCCAAAGCTATTCTTATAGTATTTGTTACCAATCTTCAGGCAGGTAGGCTTACCATCCGTTATCATAAAGATCTGCTTATTGGGGTTCTTCCTACGCCTTAAAATATCCATGGCAAGTTCCAGCCCTGCCACTGTATTGGTATGGTATGGCCCTACTTGAAGATAAGGTAGGTCTTTCATCTCTATCTGCCAGGCATCGTTGCCAAATACTACGATATCCAGCGTGTCTTTAGGATAGCGCGTTGTAATTAACTCACTCAATGCCATCGCCACTCTCTTGGCCGGGGTAATGCGGTCTTCACCATATAAGATCATGGAGTGAGAAATGTCTATCATCAGCACGGTAGAGGTCTGGGTTTTAAAATCCATCTCGTGGATCTCCAGATCATCCTGTCCCATGGTTAGCCTGTCAATCCCATGATTGATAAAGGAATTTTTAAGACTGCCTGTATAATCTATTGCTTCCAGTGCATCCCCAAATTCATAGGGCCTCGTTTCAGGATTCAATTCATCTCCCTGCCCGCTTCTGAATGTATGGTGGTTACCTTGCTTACTTTTTTTCAGCTTACCAAATATCTCGTCGAGCGAGCGTTTCCTGATTGATTGTTCTGATTTGGATGTGATCTGGAAAGCACCTGTTTGTTCATTCTCTTTTAGATACCCATGCTCTTTCAGGTCTTCAATAAAATCGCCTATGCTATAATCGTCGCTGGTAAATTTATACTGCCTGTCAAGCTGGGTAAGCCAGTCAAGCGCTTCCGTCGCATCGCCGCTGGTATATTGCAGCAATTCCATAAAAAGGTCCAGCAGCTTCTCAAATGGCGATTTACCACTTTCTTCCTTATACTTCGTGAATATGATCCCTTTCATAATAACCTCTTCCCGAAGTTACACCCTTTGCATCGCTTCTGTGCTATTACATTTATCAATGCTCTTATTGCCACTTGTTCTTTTAAACTATTTTACTAATAGCTTGTTTCTCATCTATGCCTACATTTTCACTGCACAGAGAGCAATTCATAAAACAGGAGGCCGAAGAGATATGGGACTTCTTCTGCGACCCAAAAAACCTGGCGGCAATTACTCCGGCGTACATGAACTTTCGCATTACATCCGCCCCGCACAATGGTGGCCTGCGCGAGGGGCAGATCATCACTTACAAGGTATCTCCTATTCTCGGCATCCCCTTGTTTTGGATGACAGAAATAACGCAGGTAGATCATTTGCGCTCCTTTACAGATGAGCAGAAAAAAGGCCCATACGAACTGTGGCGGCATAAACACTCTTTTGTGCAGCAGGCAGATGGCGTTCTTATGATGGATGATGTCACTTATGAGCTACCATTCGGCGCTATAGGCACCCTGGCGCACGCGCTCTTTATCAAAAGGCAGCTAAACGGCATCTTCGACTTCAGGTATAAAGCAATTGAAAATATGTTTAATAAAGTGCGTTAAACTTTTAACGGCATGGTTTGTTATAGGTGTTAAAATTGGTATTTTGAGCGTCTCAGAAGAAATGAATCGGTTTAGTATCAAGGATATTGAAAACCTGACAGGTATCAAGGCCCATACTATACGTATATGGGAGCAACGGTATAATATCTTTACGCCAAAACGCACGCCTACCAATATACGATACTACGATGCTTTGGACCTGAAAATGGCCCTGCGCATTGCACTGCTCAACAATTACGGATATAAGATCTCTCACATACACGAGATGAGTGAGCAAGACATGAACTCGCTCATTCAGAAGATAAATGATAAGGATTTCAGGCTGCAGTTGCTGGTTAATGATCTGTTGGAAGCTACGCTGGCAATGGATATGCAGCAATTCGAAAAGCTGGTAAATACCTTTATCAAGCGCTATGGAATTGAAGACACTGTAGAGCAGCTGTTCTTTAATTTTTTAGAGAAGATCGGCATTATGTGGATGACAGACCGTATTCTCCCGGCACAGGAGCACCTGGTGAGCAATGTCATATATCGTAAGATAGCCATCGCAATAGAAAACCTGGTGCCGCAACAAAAAACAGACGGCCCTACTGTATTACTCTTTTTGCCCGAAGGGGAAATACATGATATTGGCCTTCTCTATGTTCACTACCTGGCACTGAAGTATGGTAAAAATTCCATATATCTCGGCCCCAACTCTCCCTTAAAGGAGGTGCAAATGGTAGCAGAGATTAAAAAGCCCGAATATCTTTTTGTACATCTTACTTCTGTCGCCTCTTCGTTTGATTGCAATCAATACCTCACCCGCCTTACTACAGCCGTAACAGATTCAAAGATCTTCGTCTCAGGCAGTATGCTGCAAAATCTGAAGTTAAAAACATTTCCTACCCTCAAATACCTGCATTCGCTCAAAGAGGTTAGAGATACATTAGTGGCACTTAGCTAAATCTTTTATAGTTTCCAGTTCGTATGTACCACATGTATGGGCATAGCACTTACTATGTCCTGATCTTCCATTGGCATAATTTTGTTTAAAGATAACCATCCATATAATAAACAAAATCTATAATTAGGGTAAGCATTTTTGTTTATGTTTGCCTAACAAAACATTAAACAATGACAGCCGCAGATTTCAATTCTTTGGTAGTAGGACATGGAGATATACTAAGGCCGTATGCTATATCGCTTACGCGCGATCAGGAGGATGCGAAGGACTTATATCAGGAAACCATGATGCGTGCATTGCTTAATAAAGACAAATACCAGTTTGGCACTAACCTCAAGGCATGGTTATATACCATCATGCGGAACATCTTTATCAATAATTATTGGCGCAATAAAAAATTTGCCAAACTTAACGGCGAAATTCCGCAGGATATTGCCATGTACGAGCGCCAGCAGGTTTCCTATAACGAGGGCTGGAACAATGTAAGAATGGCAGAGGTAAAGAAAGCCATCGATGAATTACCTGCAGTCTTTCGCCTTTCGTTTGAGCTGCATTACACTGGTTATAAATACCAGGAAATAGCTGACCTCTTACACGAACCGTTGGGCACCGTAAAAAGCAGGATACATTTTGCCCGGAAAATGCTAACATCACAACTGGAACGATAAAAAATCTTCACTTGGAAAAAGCAGTTATCATAGGTAGTGGCTTCGCAGGTTTGTCTGCCGCATGTTTTCTTGCAAAAGAAGGCATGGAGGTAACTGTTATCGAAAAACACGATCAGCCCGGTGGCAGGGCCAGGCAGTTCGAAACCAATGGGTTTGTTTTCGACATGGGCCCGAGCTGGTATTGGATGCCGGATGTCTTCGAGCGTTTCTTCGGGCAGTTTGGCATGCAAGTGCAGGATCAATACCATCTACTCCGTCTTGATCCGTCTTACAAGGTATTTTGGCAGGATGAATCTATAGATATACCGGCAGAATATGCTGCTTTACGTGCGCTCTTTGAATCGAAAGAGACCGGCGCGGCAGCCAGGCTGGATAAATTCCTGGAAGAAGCAGCCTACAAATACAAAACCAGCATGGAAAAGCTGGTATATAAGCCATCGCTGTCATTAACAGAATTTGCAACTTGGGATGTGATCAGTTCTGTTTTTAAGATCGATATGTTCACGTCGATACACGATCATGTTCGTAAGTATTTCCACGATCCTAAGCTCTTGCAATTGACAGAGTTCCCCATTCTATTCCTCGGTGCCTTGCCTAAGAACACGCCTGCGCTTTATAGCCTGATGAACTATGCCGATATGAAATTGGGCACATGGTATCCTCTGGGCGGCATGTATCAGATTGTTAAGGCTATGCATCGCCTGGCTACAAAACTAGGCGTACGGTTTCAGTTTAATGAAGCTGCAACAAGTATTACTACCGTAGGCAACGAGGCAAAACAGGTGATTACAGAGCAACGGACTTATGATGCCGATCTTGTTATCGCCGCCTGTGATTATCATCATGCAGAAGGCCTCCTGGATGACGATAAACGAAACTACCCGGAGCATTATTGGGATAAAAAGGATATGGCACCATCATCCCTGCTCTTCTACCTGGGTATTGATAAAAAGATAGAAGGCCTGGATCATCACAACCTGTTCTTCGATGCGTCTTTTGAGCAGCACGCAGGCGAGCTATATACTGCACCGCAATGGCCTACAGATCCTTTGATGTATGTATGCTGCCCTTCTAAAACAGATAACAACGTAGCCCCGGACGGTTGTGAAAATTTATTCATCCTTATTCCTACAGCTCCCGGCTTACAGGATAGCGAAGACATAAAAGAGCGCTATTACAACATCGCAATACAGCGCCTCGAGAAGAGACTGGGTACAAATATCGCAGCCCATATTATTTACAAACGCAGCTATGCCCACAGCGATTTCATTGCCGACTATAATGCATTTAAAGGTAATGCCTATGGTTTAGCAAACACCTTGCGCCAAACGGCTATCATGAAGCCATCTATTAAGAATAAGAAGCTGCAAAATCTTTATTATACCGGGCAGTTGACAGTACCGGGCCCTGGCGTGCCTCCTTCGCTTATCTCGGGAGAAATAGTGGCCAAACAAGCGTTAAAAAAACTTAGACTTGAAACTACGTAATACTATGATGTCGTTATTCCATAATGTGAGCGAAGAATGCAGCCGTGCTGTTACCAGGCGTTATAGTACATCTTTCGCCAGCGCTATTAAGTTGCTGCATAAAGATCTACGCGCTCCTATCTACAATATATATGGCTTTGTCCGCTTTGCCGACGAGATTGTAGATACCTTCCACGATTACGATAAAGAAAACCTGCTGCATAGTTTCGAAGAGGAAACATGGAAAGCGATTCATGCAAAGATCAGCCTGAACCCAATTTTGCATAGTTTTCAGCAAACGGTATGGCAATACAATATACCGCATGATCTCATCAGGTCTTTCCTGCATAGCATGCGCATGGACTTATACAAGGCGCAGTATCATACCGTAAAGGAAATGGATGAATATGTTTACGGCTCTGCAGAAGTAGTTGGCCTGATGTGCCTGTGCGTATTTTGCGAAGGCGACCTCAAAAGGTTCGATAAATTAAAAGAATCCGCACAAAAACTTGGTGCCGCTTTTCAGAAGATCAACTTCCTCAGAGATATACAGGCAGATTTTAATGGCCTCAACAGATCCTATTTCCCGAACTTTGACTATTATAAGTTTGATGATAAGGCCAAACGGGATATTGAACAGGATATAGAAGCCGATTTCAGATCATCACTGGCAGGTATCAGGAGTCTTCCATGGAAGGCCAGGTTCGGCGTTTATACTGCATATAGATACTATTATGCATTATTCAATAAAATAAGGCACATGAAGCCTAAACGTGTATTGGAGCAACGTGTTCGTGTACCGGATTATCAAAAAGCGTTCATCGTATTCAGCGCGGGACTTAGCAATCGTTTCAACCTTATCTAAAAACATCAATTATGAAACAACTCAAGGGTCAGTTAATAGTAGTAAACGAAAAAGATGAGTGGCTGGGCACTATGGACAAGATGCAGGCGCATCATCAGGGCGTATTGCATAGAGCATTCTCGGTTTTCATACTCAATGATAAGAATGAGATGCTGCTGCAGCGGCGCGCTTTGTCCAAGTATCATTCAGCAGGGCTATGGAGCAATGCCTGTTGCTCACACCCTTACCCTGGCGAAAGCACGCTGGCAGGGGCACACAGGCGGCTACAGGAAGAAATGGGATTTGACTGCGACCTCGAACCCATTTTTAATCTCAGGTATAAAGCCAATGTAGGTAACGATCTTGTAGAAAATGAATACGACCATATCTATCTTGGCTATTACAATAGCGATATGCTCACGAACGAAGAAGAAGTGAGCGACCATAAATTTATGCAGGTGACAGATATTGTAAAGTGGATGCAGGAACAACCCGATCAATTTACAGCTTGGTTCCACCTGGCGCTGCCAAAGTTCATTACTTATCTGCAACAGCAGAATATTGCTGCTTAGCGTTCATAACAGCCTATATCCGGATTCCCGGTACGTAGCTTGCCGTCAAGGTCAGTACTCACAGGTGTAAAGGTATCTGTGGTGCCTGCATCTATTAATGGCGAGCCTTCCTGTAGCCTGAAGTTCCAGTTCACATCATCCACAAACCGGGGGTTGTCCGTGTTTACCCTGTTTTTTACTACTGCATCATTAATAGCATCTTTTTGTTTGATAGCGCAATTCAAAAGTGTCACATCAAAATTATCGCCTCTCTTCTGCACACCACACTCGTTATCCAGCGAGCCCCATATTACGCAATTCGTCAGCACCGCTTTCAAAGGGCTTGTGATATAATGAACATCATCTACCTGCAGAAAATCTATCAGCTGTACCGTTGGGTTATCTATATGGCTGATCTTATTGCTGCCATAGGTTATAAAATCACAATTATCAAACAGGTAAGTACCTCCCTGGTACGTAGCTAATGATCCTGCACCACATGCATTTATCAGGCAGTTTTGGGCAACTATGGTACTGGCTATACCCAGTATTCCAAAGCCAATTGAATTTTCCACAATAGTATTTGTCATAACCAGTTGTGGCAGATTATCATTGATAGTATCCGGCTGCATATAGATGGCAGCGGGGTACCCAAATCCAGTACTCGAGCCACAGTTTTTTATCACTGCATAATCTATACTGTTATTAGTGCTGGTTTGCAAAAACAATATACCACCCCATTCACCGGGGTATCCCACATTACCAAAATAGTTGCGGTCCAGCCTATCTCCCTGGAAGATAACGCTGTCCTTTTTCGTGCCATTTATCTTTAATGTTCCCGCTACATACAACCGTGAATCTGCATTCATATAAATACGACAACCTGCCGGTATGGTCAGCGTTTGCGCTGTATCTACTTCTGCGCTGTGTATTACTACATAGGGCTTATCTGTTTTCCATGTCTGGGTTTGTAGCACGCTGTCAACTATATAATAAGCATTCAATCCGTACGCCATCAATGGTAGTGTATAATCTTTACCGTTTAGCGTAGCTACTACGCTTGCGTTCACTACAAACGGATTGCTCAGGTTATTGGGATCTATGTTTACAGTAGCAAAAATGTACATGCTGTCCTTTGCCGCCAATTCTATATTTGTGGCATTACCCGATATGCCATTCACATTAATATGGAAGAAGGATGCGTTAGGCCCTTCCAGCCTGATGCTGCTGATATTTACTTTCTGATTCTGTGGATTGTACAATTTCACCTGTGTGGTAAAACTGCCCGATGCGGTAAATACAGTATCAAAACTTAGGGTATCCAGCGAATAGGTAAGCGAACCACCGCTCGTTAATAGCTTATCTTTCTTACAGGATACGCTCCCAACTGCAAAGCTGGCCAGCAACACAATAGGCAACAGCAATCTCTTAATATACGTTACAGGTGTACTTGTCACAGTCATTATAACGCAAATATCATTTATTTATTTCTTAATCCTATTTGCCATCTATGTTTTGCATTGCACGCACAGCTGTTTACTTTTGCCTACCGTATGGCTTGTATCACTTTGCTTTCAGATCTTGGGTTGCAGGATGCCTCTGTAGGCCGTGTCAAAGGTATTCTGGCACAAAGGCTTGCTGGCGTTGCTGTCATTGATATATCTCACGATGTATCTCCCTATCATCTGCAGCAAGCCGCATATCTTCTTCATTCTTCGCTTCCTACTTTTGCGCCGGGCACTTTGCACATTGTATTGGTCGATCTGTTTTATGCACAGGATAGCCGTATTATAGTTTGCCGCTGTAACCAACAGTATTTTATAGCGCCGGATAATGGTATATTATCTATGGCTCTTAGAAACGATGATTATGAAGCATGGATCATGCCTACAGAAAAAAGAGCTATACATCTTACAGAAGTCGCTCATGATATTGCCGCCCTGGGTACTAAAATATTATCGGGTGAGGATATTTTCGGCAAAATGGGAGCTTGCAGTATCGCCAATCCTCTTGTCAATTGGGAGCCCAAGCAAATTGGTAATTCGCTGGAATGCCATATTATGCATATCGACAGGTTTGAAAATGTGATCCTCAATATTACGAAAGATCAGTTTGATGCTGCCCGGCAAAATCGCAATTTCAGGATCGAATTCTTTATGGATGCTGTCACAGAAATTAATGAGCATTACAGCAGCGTAAAGCAGGGTGAGATATTAGGGAGGTTCAACAGCAGCGGATACCTGGAAATAGCTATTAATCGCGGCAAAGCTGCCAGCTTATTGGGTCTGAAGCTCAACAGGGAGCAAAACCTGGTTTACAAGGCTATTAAAATAATTTTCGAATGATAGTACGGATTGTGCAAATGACATTTGATCCTGCAAAAGTGGAGGAGTTTAAAACCCTGTTTGAAGATCGTAAGCAGTTGATACGTCACTTTAATGGTTGCGAACACCTGGAGCTATGGCAGGATACAAAAAAGCCAAACATCTTCTTTACATACAGCAAATGGCAAAGCGAGCAACACCTCGACCATTATAGGTTCTCCGAGCTATTTAAGGATACCTGGGCAAAGACCAAGGCTTTATTCATAGATAAGCCACAGGCATGGAGCGTGTCTCAGCTAATGGACGTGATATAAATATCATAGATTATCTACGATCCGTTGCCTGATCTCGTTAAATTCTGCCTCACTTAGTTTTAGTTTAGGACGCGTAAAATTAAGGTCGTCGGCAGAGTTGATGGGTAACAGGTGCATATGCGCATGGGGCACTTCCAACCCTACTACACTCATACCACACCTGTTACAATCAAAGGATCTTTCTATCGCCTTGGCAATAGGCTTTGCGAATAGCAGCCATTTTTGCATATAATCATCCGGCACATCAAAGAAATTATCCACCTCTGTCTTTGGCACTACCAATACATGCCCTTTTACCAGGGGGAATATATCCAGGAAAGCATAGAACATATCATCCTCTGCTATCTTGTATGATGGTATCTCACCAGCTATGATCTTACTAAAAATGGTAGCCACAACTATAAAGATATATTTTCGATCTTGAATTTCAACACACCACTTGGCACAGTTATCTCAGCCACCTCACCTACTTTTTTACCCAATAAACCTTTGCCAATAGGCGATGTTATAGATATTTTGCCGGCCTTCAGATCGGCTTCCTGCTCAGATACCAGTTTGTACTCTACTACCTTTTTCGTTCCCATATTGGTCAGCTTTACAACACTCAAAATAGACACTTTACTCAGATCCAGGTCTTTGGCATCTATAATACGTGCCGTTGCCACTGCCGATTCCAGTTGAGCGATCTTAGCCTCATGGTATCCTTGTGCTTCTTTAGCTGCGTCATACTCTGCATTTTCTTTCAAATCACCTTTTTCGCGCGCATCCGCTATCGCACGTGCAATTTCCGCGCGGCCCACAGTTTTCAGTTTTGTGAGCTCTTCTTTCATACTTTCCAACGTCTCCTTTGTTACGTAATTAACTTCTGACATAGCTTATAATACGTTTAAAACAGAAAAAAATACAACGCTCCTGTTGTTACAGAAGCGTTGCATCAAACAAAAATAAGGAATTTATATTAACGCATGAAACGTAGCGAAAAAACGTGCACTCCATTCGCAGGACGTGCTGTAGGCCTGTAAGAATAGTCTATCGCCAGCATAGGTCCTTTTTCACCTATGCGATGCTGTATCGTAGCGCCCGCTGCAAGGCCGTTATACATGGTAGTGCGGCCATCATAGCTGCCAATATTCTTTTCATACCGGTAAGCGGCACGCAGCATAAATAGTTCATGGAAGCCATATTCAACACCGGCACCCAAAAAGTCGTTATTGAATGAATTCGACGTAAAGCTACCCATTACGGTCAGCCTGTGTTTAGGCTTAGTAGGCTCAGCTTTTTGCTCATCAGCACTTGCAGTTTTCTTCTCATCCAGGTAGAAGTCGTAGGCAAGGCCGAAGTTCAGGTAAGTCGGCATTTCAAACTTCTCAGTAGGTACGTGCATATTCATGGTATAAGCTTCGTTTTCCGGAGCCTGCACATTCACCGTAAAACCATTTCCGGTGAAATCCATATTAGTACCTATGTTACGCAAAGTGATGCCGAAGTGGAAGTTATCCCTCTTACCGGTAACATATTGAATGCCCGCTTCAAATGCTGCACCGCTGGCTTTTACGTTGGTGATCTGCTCAGATACAAACGTTGCTGCAACACCGGCGTATATACTGTGAGAGAATGCTTTAGCATAACCCAGGCTAAGGTTGAAGAACTGAGGCGTGTAAGTACCTATTCCGCCTTCAGGATTGTCATAATCCGTGATTGGAATATCTCCGAAGCTCATCGCCATAACGTTAACACCTACTACACCGCCATTGTTACCCAGTTTCTGTGCAAAACCCAGGTTATTGACACCTACCGTACCATTCCTTAGCATCATGGTATAAGAAGCACCGATCTCAGTCTTTTCTACGAAAGAAAGGCCTGCGATATTGGTCTTCATGGCATCCAGCCCTCTTACATTGGCTGTATTCATACCAAAAACACCGGTGCTCTGCCCCCACGGATTAATAGAAAGCTCGGTTGCACCCGCCTGCCCGGTACGGTCCTTATTACCTGCATATGCATTAACTGAAAGGCCTAATGCACAGACTAAAGCGGCTTTAACAGATAATTTTTTCATAATACTTAAATCGAAATTTTATATAATCGTCCGTTGTTACGCGAACCTTGCTTTTATTAATAAGTTGTCAAATCCAGTGGGCGCATAGCACCAAACCATTTAATAACTGTCTCACCAATGCCTTTCGCATCTATATGTATCAGATACATACCACTAGCTATCGGCAAGCCCTTTTCATTACGTATATCCCAATCCAGATAAGATACATTCGGGTTATCTTTCGTCAACCTGCGGATCAGTGCTCCGTCGAGTGAGTATATGCTAATGGTAGCATTGGTGGGCAGATTATTGATGCGCACGCGGGAATCTAACCTGTTCAATTCATATCCGGCATACGCATAGTACGGGTTAGGAACAACGTGTATCCTGTCTAACAGCGCATTCTTATCAGCATTCGGATTATCAGACAATGGCGTAGGCGCAAGATCTACAGTACTGAAAGAATACAACGGGTTACCACCATTACGTAGGCTGCTTGCAGGCACAAAGTTTGGAGTATATTGGGCGTAAGGCCTGTCAACCCTGAACTTAATACGTACGGTTGTTGGTATCAATCCGTCTTTTAAAGATGTCAGATGATATCCTGTGTTCAGCATAGTGGCACCTACCCATGCAATGTCTTGATAAGCAGCTTGTTTCAGCTGCGGAGAAACCGATTTGTAGGCATTTAAAAATGAACGGCAGGAATCATATGCAGTATTAAACACGTAAACATAATGTTTACCTCCGAACAAGGTACTAACAGAAGAGAACAGGTCGGAAGTTGGGTTCCAAATCATATCATTGCCGCCGTAGTTCCGCAACCAAGAGTCCTCACCAAAGGCAATATTCAACCGTTCTCCAGTCTCCTGGTTAATAGCATAACCCGGGAACCATGACATACCGTAGTCATTTTCATCCTGGCTGTATATTGGGCGACCATCTGCATCAATATCAAGATTCCAGCTATTATGCTTACGCAAGTCCATTTTATAGGCACCCCCTTCAGACAATCCCTGACTACCGATCTTAGTATCATTTTCTTCAAATACTACGCATCGTGTCCATTTAGATTTATCTGCGGTAAACACGATATCCACGCTCGGGATGTTGTAAATACCAACGTTAGCTGTATTCTTTCTTGCTACACCGAAACCACACCTGGCCCTATCTTCATCAGAAGCCAGCTGATAAGGAGCCCATGTGCCTATTGTAGTAGTGTATTGGGACAACAGCTTCTCATAAACCTGTAATACAGTGTCAAAACCATTACCCGCTTTATCGTTATAATCACAGGCCTTGAAAGTATCTTTTTGGTTACCACTCCTGATCCAGTTCCGGAAATCGCGGTTTTCACCATCATTCACACCCGCCAGCCATGGTTTTGCTGGGTCTTCAAATAAGATCGAAGAACTGATGTAACCATTTCCATTCGCCTGGTCTACACCCGGTCTTGTCACCTGGGTAATGTTTACCGATAGGCCATATTTAGAGATGATCTGCTCATCAGAACGCGCCAGACCATACATAGACTCGTTATAAATAGTATCAGGCTGGCCATTTACGCCTGTTGTGTTCACAAGCATCCAGGCCGCGCTATACGGCTCGATGCCATTGGCAGGATCCGCTTGTGGCTTGCCCAAGATATATAGTTCCCAACTAGCTGGCACCACTTTCACTGGGTCAACTATATTAACGTTAACAGGACCATGGGCTAACTGATATTTCGGATGTACCGATTGGTATGCATGTATTGAGTTACCAGAAGGATCCGTAACATCCACACCATACAACGCCTCATTTTCTGATGAGTCTGTCATTTGCAGCTCATTGTGTCCGTTACCTGTACCTTCAATTCTTGTTATCATTACACCTGAACCGTAGTCAGCGTTAAGTACAGTACCCATATCCCCGGCCGCCGGGTTAGGCATAGCATTAACCACTTGGATTGGTGAACCACCTGCTCCGTGAGCACTTTCCAGGTACACTACATCTTGTGTAGAGTCTGCTGCTCTTATTGAAAAGTCTGCAAAATTGTTGTATGCATACGCAATGGCAACAAAATAATAGTTACGATAGTTTACAAAACGTTTATCGCTTCCTGTAGCAAACTGGTCAACAGTAGCTACAAAACTGTGTTTAATACCACTATCTACACCGGTTACTTTTACAACAGGTATATAAGTACTGTCGTTGATATCAGCATCTTTACTCCAATTGATTAAGCGGGTAACTCCGTTCTTAACGTCACATTGCATTACTTCAATTGCAAGATCTGTATTTAAAGTACCGTCACTATTAAATATCTGTGCCGGCTGCACTAAAGCATTTTTCAGCTGGAACACACGATAGCCTTCAAACTTATATAAAGAATCAGCAGTTTTCGCTAATCTCTTAGCCTTAACAGATGCTACACGATACTTAGGATCTGTACCTGTGCCATAAAGCTCTTTATAGTTATTGCTAGATGGGTCGTTCAGCAGGTAAAATACCAACTTCCTGTCCAGTTCACGCACCACCAGGCGAGGTGCTTCAGGCCCTTCAATAGTTTTAAAGCCATTATCAAATAATTCCTGTGCCTGGTCATCAGCCACACGTATCTTTTTAAAGCTGGTAGTAGGGCAACCGCCTACGTCAGATACCCATACAGCACCTATTGTAATGTCATTGGTAACACCCGGCGCTAACGTGAAAGGACCTGCAGAGTGCACAAAACGGCGATCACCTACCGGGTTGTTACATGTACATTCAGACCATTCTGTTTTTACACCCGGGTCACCCGTAAATACAAACCGTGATGTAGGGAAACCGGCACCATATCCTTTAGAGTTAATATTTGGCCCCACAAAGTCGTTAGAGAAACGCTCACCATTACGGATAGAGCCAGTCATATAGTAATATATCTGGGCACCGTTGGTTGGGTTCCCGATAATGGAGAAGTCATTATTATAATAAGTGAATGACTCCATTCCCAATACTTCAAATGTATCTTTACCTGAAGATGTTCTAATAGGCTTTTTCGGGCCTTTAAAGAAATCTATACCTACCATTGGTATCCTGCTGCCATAGCTGTTCACCTGGCCCGCACCATCCACACTCTTACCATTATATAATATACCAAGGCCGCGTGTAGTATCACAACCGATATAGTCATCCTGGTAGTATCCAAGGTCAGCATCTGTCCATGTAGCTATATAGGTACTGTCCAGTCCCTGGTTACTCCTGTTTATCAAACGGTAATTGTAGAAGGTTGCATCATTCAAAAAGTCTTTGGTAGAATATGCAAAAGCACTGGCCTGCACTTCTATACCAATACCATCTGTTTGAGACTCACCTTTCGTATTACCCTTATCATTAAACACCCACCAAACAAACTGATCGCCGGTAATATTAGGATAATCACCATTTTGGGGATCATAAACACCGTTCGTATTAACATCAATGAAAGGTGCATAGTCATTAGTTGCACTTTCCAGACCCAGTGGGTTAGAATTTGCGCCTTTAGCGTTAGCATTACCTTTAGCGGGCCATTCGTTAATCACCGCATAGGTTGCATCACTAAGTGCGGTACCCTTGTCTCCAAGCTCACGAAACTGGTTGATTGTTTCGCGGTCAATTTTCCAGAAACGGTCCCATTCAGAGCAATCCGCTGCGGTAATGCTGGCAGTTGCATCCAGTGGGCCGGGCCAGTAGTCATTACCGTTTTGACGATATGTCTGTGCGGCAACTTTCAACTGTCCTTTATTATCAAATCCACCTATCCATACAGAACCGGCAAATAATGAATTCTTCTTACTGTTCTTTGGCACTTCGTATCGTGCTTCTGCAAGGCCTATATCCCACCACATATCACCACCTGTCATCAATCGTGCACGCACGTTATTGATATCAAGATCTATTTTAGCCGTCGCCTCCCGGCAAGAAGATGCGGTCGTTTTCAACTGCCCACCTGTAGTCTTCAACTGTCCTTCAACGATATTAGGGCGCGCATCTGCCTGGGTTGCCAACGCCATAACTGCGGCTGTTGATAGTGCAAAAACCAGATTTTTATTCTTATATAGCATAACTTTTCTAAGTTATATTTTTACTAATGCTGTTTTAGAAATTCAATTGTATACCCAGGTTGATCCTTCTTGGCAGGTTTATCCTGTCAGGATTTTGCAACCACAGGGTGTATATGTCCTGGTAAGAAGTAGGGTTAGTTTGCAGCTGGGTATTCAATATACCTTGTGGCGACCTCAGGTAACCGTCATCATCAGGTCTTCCTGTATACCCATCCACACTCAGCCTATCCCTGATGTTCAGCAGGTTCTGGATCATTACATATGCATTCAGCACTTTTGGCGCGCGTGCAGCTTCTCCTGCTTTAGGCTTGCGCGTCAGGAATCCAAGTTTGAAATTCTTATCCAGTTTCATATCCAGGCCATAGTGCCATGGCAGGCGTGCACCGTTCACACCACCTTCAATAATATTACCGGTAGGTATTGGCTGTGCGTATTTAGTATAAGGCTCACCGCTACGTGCACGGGCTATGAAGTTAACACCTGCATTTTCAAGAATGTGCTTACCGCCAATCACAGGACCATCGTTATCTTCATAACGGTAGTCTATAGTAGCAGAGATGTTATGGCGTGAGTCATAGTCCAGCACTGTAGAATACCTTAAGTTAGGTAGACCGGCAGATACAAACTGCTGAACGATACCATTGCCTGATAAGCCGCTACGTGCTGTAGATGTAGCGTTAGAACCGGTACCTTCTGCAAATTGCAGGGTATAGGCTACAGTCATACGCAGGTTACCTACACGTCTCAGATCATAGTTCAATGTCAAACCTTTCGTAGTAGAAAAGTCCCTGTTGCCATAAGTATAGTATGTAGATGGCCATGCAAACAGGTATGGACGCACCTGGATCATATCCTTACGTTCTTTATAGAAACCGGTGATCGTGATCGCACTTTGTTTAGTAAGCGCCTGTTTGAAACCTACTTCATAGTCAAATAATTTTTGAGGCTTCAGATCAGGATTGTATAATATATTTTGTGTATTAGATGTAAAGAAATAATACTGATCAGGTGTAGAGATACCTAATAATGAAGGCCTTTGTACGATCACATCGTAGTGCGCGAAGAACAATGCCTGGTCTGTTACAGGGAATGAGAACGACAACCTCGGCATCACATTTACCTGTGGTTTGTAGTCTGTAAATGTGCTGTTAGGATCAAAATCAGGATCGCTGATCTTTTGTTTTGGTTGTGACAGTAATGGCTGAGGGTCGCCGCCACCGCTGTAGTTCTTCAATACAGAAGGGTCTTCAATAAGTTTACCGGAATAGTCATACCAGTTGTCGCCATCGCGATAACCAATAATATTCGGCGCGCTTGATTGGTTACTGTTTACATATGGCACATAGCTATCTTTGATATTCGATGGCCTTACACCATTGTTAAGTGTATTGGTAACAGTCCTGTTATCTTTTAAGGTAGTACCTACGTTAGATGCGTCCAGCACTTCATAAAGAGAGTATGGATCCTTCAGCACTTTAGTATTGGCGTCAAATCGGTCTACACGCACACCCACGTTGAAGTTGATGTCCTTAAACTGGAACCTGTCCAGCAGGTAACCTGCTATGTAGCTTGGTCTGTAAGCACCAATATCACGTGTATAGTTACCGTTAGCGTCTTTCTTAGTAAAGAAGTCATTAAAGTTTACCTGGCCTTTTTGCTTTTGGCCCAGGTAGTCATATCCATAATAGCTCACAAATGAGTTACCGTTGTTCAGCAATTCATCAGCAGAGAACATATTCATTGAGAACATAGAAGGATCATAGTTATCTACATCTATATAATCAGTAGCGCCAACACCAAGTTTATTTCTCAGGTTCCTGTCAAAAGTAGATTGAGATCCTGAGTCAATTCGGTTATAAAATATTGTATCGTTAGGTGAAGGGGATATCACACCACTCTTCACCTGCGCCAAAGTGTACTTTTGGCCGTTTACGATAAATACAGGGTTTGCATAATCGAGTGTGATATGCTTATTGGTAAGCTGGCGGGCATATTGCCAGATACTGGTATTGCCACCATATGCGTTCGCAGCGTATCCACGAAATACCTGTTGCTGATAATAAAGGCCAAATTCTATCGCGTGCCTTGTTTTACCTGTTTGCAGGTCAAATGAAGCATTTACGTCTATTGCATATTGATTAGTGCTCGAAGACTGGTAGTAAGAAGCGGGGTAGCCTACGTTGGTAAATAAACCGTAAGTAGTATTTGGTAAAGTACCATTGATGATACTATTCTGAGCAAATATCTGGTTGAGGCTCACAGGAGCATTACCAATTAAGTTAAAATACTGACTTGTGTAATTCGCCAACACCGGGTTCATATCAGACCTTTCAAAACTTACACCATCTGGTATATGATCCTGTATCAGTTTGATACCTATCTTACCGCTGGTGTCATCTAATCCCGGTGCATATTGCTGCGTATAGTTTGTGTAGAATTTCCCAACATATCCATAATTAAATATATTATTGCTCAGGTTCGGGTTTTTCACGTCTATGCGTGTGGTCTGATAGTCGGCCTGCACTGTATAATACGCGTTTGATATTGCCGGTTTCTTTTCCCCTTCAGCAACTTTTGTTGGGAACCTTTGACTGATTCTCAAATAACCCCTTCCTGTATAGTTTGTTTGTATGGGTTCGTTATTGGGTGAAAACAGCGACCACAATCGATTATATACGGGGTTATTTTGATACGTGAAGTTACCACCTGCTGTAACACTCAGGTTTTCGGTAACATCGTAATCCACCTTAGCGTTAAGCCTGCCCGTTATAGTTGTTGCATTTTGGCGGGCTTTCACTTTTTCAAAATCACTGGTATGCACATATTCAGATGCATATTTAAATACAGGTACACCACTTTGGTTTGGCACCGCTACTAATGGATGTTGTTCCAGTTCCTGCAGCTTAGCATCACTTAATTTATAGTTACCGTAGTAAGACGGGTTATTGTCTTTGTCATACAGGAAGTCACCATCTAACCTGAAACCGATGATCGGCTTTTTATTTACACTGTCAATTTTCTTCTTCACCAGCGGGCCTGATAAGTTAAAGTTCACCAGGTTGTGGCCATAACCGTCAACAGATTTTTCTAAAAGGAATCCACCCGTCACTTTTTTAGCAACACCTTTCGTAGTCACGTTTACCACACCACCAAGGGCATCACCATATTTTGCAGACAAGCCGGATTGTATTACTTCTATCTGGTCAATAGAGTTTTGAGCAAGGTTGATGCCCTGGCTACCGTATACCCGCACACCATCAATGATATAAAGGGTACCTTCAGAGCGCGCACCACCCAGATTCAATGCACCACCGTCCTTTGCCTGATAAACACCTGCAGATGTAGCGGCAATGGTATTGGTGTTACGCGTTGCCATCTTTTCTATGTCCTCAGACTGTATCACTTTACGCTCATCTTCACCAATCAAAGGCACTTTATAGGCAACAACCGCTACCTCGTTCAATTGCTTGGTATCCAGCTCCATAGCCACATTTACCTTGGCTGTTTTATCCGGAGAAACGATTACACCTGTAATAAGTTTGGTCTTATAAGAGGAGTATTTAATCGTTACATCATACCTGCCGGGTTCCAATGGTTTCACTAAATAATTACCATCTTCGTCTGTAATTCCTCCCCCCTTTGCGATACCACCGAGAGCCACCTGAACAACAGCACCAATCATTGGTTCCTTGTGCTCATCAACTACAGTACCCGAAATCGCACCGGATTGTGCAAATACCGCAGTAGAAATGCCTGTAAAAACCAATAAGAATAAATAACGTAATGTACGTGTCATATCCTGCTTTAATAAATTATTAACCAAATGAACGGTAAAGATAAAAACTTCTGTTAAAAGTAGAACGGCAAAAGGTATTTTTTGTCAGGTAACTGTTTGTTTTTCGTATATTATCGCTAAACCATATACAACTTACCTGTTCATGACAATTTTATCTAATAACACCTTGCTCATCTTATATACAGCCTCATGGCTGTATCCGGCAATGTGGGGTGTGATGATAACTTGCGGCAACTGAGCTATATCCAATAGCTTCTCTTTAAAAATATTATCCATCTTTTCTATAGGCTCCTGCTCCCAAACATCAAGGCAGGCGCCACTTATGCGGCCGTTTCTTAATTCGTTCAGCAGTGTGTCCGTATCTACCACCGCCCCGCGCGATGTATTGATGAGTATATAGGGCTTCTCCATCCTGCCTGCAAATACATTATTATAATAATGAATGGTATCTTCCTGCAAGGGTACATGAAAGCTCAATATATCCGCTTCTTTATATATGCGTTCAAAATCATTGCAACTTTCTACATAAGGCGGTATCTGCTCACAGTTATATTTATCATATATAAGTATGGTCATGCCAAATACCGATAATTTCCTTGCAAAAGCTCTACCGGTATTACCAAAGCCTATTATGGCTATCGTTTTGCCTTCCAGTTCTATACCTCTGTTGGCATCCCTTATCCACAATCCTTGTTTTACCTCGTTATTGCTTATGACGATCTTTTTGGTCAGTGCCAGCAGCATTCCCAGGGCGTGTTCTGCAACGGCATTACTATTGCCCTCCGGACTGCTATAACATTGTATTCCCTTTGCTTCGGCATAGCGTACATCTATCACCTCCATACCAGAGCCCATGCGCCCTACCCACCGCAGTTTTGGCGTGGCGTCTATCAAATTTTTGTCTATCTGCAGCCTTGTAGAGGTAACGATGCCGATGCAATCCTTCACAAGTACCATGGCTTCGGCCTGTGTGATCTTCTCACGCACCAGGCATTCAAATCCGTTTGCATCCAGCCAGTCTGTTAGTATACGATGTACCGGGGCCGCTATTAATACTTTCTCTTTTACCTCGTTCATGGCATATATTGCTTATATATAGCTACAAAATCAGCCACAGATAACTGTTCAGCGCGCTTTTCAAATATTGCCGCAGTAAGCGCCTCGGGACTTAGTGTACCTTTTAGCGCATTTCTTAATGTTTTCCTGCGCTGGTTGAAGGCCGCTTTTACGAGCCGAATAAAGCTCTTTTTATCTGTTATCTCCCATTTATTATGGGTATTGGTCAATCTTAGAACGCCGCTTTTTACCTTAGGTGGTGGGGTAAAGCAGTTCTCATGTACATCAAACAGGTAGCTTACGTCAAAAAACGCCTGCATCAGTACACTCAATATACCATAGGTCTTGGATCCTTCCTTACAGGCCACGCGCTGTGCTACCTCTTTCTGAAACATACCTATCACTTCATCTACCTGCGGCTCCCAGTCCAGTACTTTAAATAAAATAGGGGATGATATATTGTAGGGAAAGTTACCTATTACCGAAAAATGCCCTTCAAAAGGTACATCTGCCTGCAATATATCTTTATGTATGATCTTATTTATTAATACGGGATAGGTATTTTTTAAATACACCACTTTTTCATCATCTATCTCAATGGCTTTGTATTGAACGTCTTCAAGCTCCAGCAGGTATTTGGTGATGGCACCGCCACCGGGGCCTATTTCCACCAGTTGCATATCCTTGTGTATGGTAAGGCTTGCTACGATCTTACGGCACATATTCTCGTCATGCAGAAAATGTTGCCCGAGGCTTTTCTTAAGTGTGTATGGCTGCGACAATCTCTATACTGTTATTTCGGCCCCAAAGTTAGCAGCAATCTACCCAAACTATCATGCATAAGTATAACTTTGCGTTTTAAAATCTTTAATAGTACTACATGGAATTTAAAATACTTCAGAAACCGGCCGGCAACAACCACTTGTATATTATTGACAATGAAAAGGCATTGACCCAGATACCGGCCCTGAGTGCTGAAGAAAAAAAATACGCTGCAACAGCCATTGCGGCAGAGCAAACACAGATCACCATCAACCAGTATGGAAAACTTATTTTCCTGCAGCTTGTAAAAAATAAAAAAACAGAATACCAGACTTTAGAAACTTGCCGCAAAGCAGGCGCAGACTGGGCTGCTGTATGCAATAAGCAAAAATTACAGGACATCGTAATCCACAATCTTTCAGCGCTGCACGCTGCTGCCTACACCATTGCAGAAGGGATGGCGCTGGCAAATTACCAGTTCCTGAAATATAGAAGTGATGCCCGCAAGATCACTAATAGCCTCAAAAGCATCGCTTTCGAAAAACAAGCTATCACGCTTAAAGAACTCAACCAGCTTTCTATAACTGCCGAAGCTATCTACCACGCTCGTACACTGGTAAATGAACCGTTGAATTATCTTACTGCCACGCAGTTAGCTAAAGAGATCACTAACCTGGGTAAGGCAGCCGGCTTCAAAGTAACCGTGCTGAACAAAGCGCAGATAGAAAAAGAGAAAATGGGCGGCATCCTCGCCGTAAACAGGGGTAGTATTTTACCTCCAACGTTTACCGTGATGGAATACAAGCCCAAAAAAATAATTAATAAGAAACCCATAGTGCTGGTGGGCAAGGGTATCGTGTACGATACGGGTGGCCTTAGCCTGAAACCAACACCTGCATCTATGGACCGCATGAAAAGCGATATGAGCGGTGCTGCCTTGGTAAGCAGCGCTATGTATGCTATCGCTAAAATGCAGTTGCCTTTGCATGTAATAGCCCTGGTGCCTGCTACAGAAAACCGCCCCGGCGAAAATGCATACACACCGGGCGATGTAATTACTATGTACAGCGGCACTACGGTAGAGGTATTGAATACCGACGCGGAAGGCAGGCTGGTATTAGCCGATGCACTCCATTGGGCAAAACGGTACAAGCCGGAACTGGTGGTAGACTTTGCTACCCTTACAGGGGCTGCCGCAGCCGCCATTGGCGAATACGGCATTGTGTGCATGGGTACTGCCGAGGATGCTGCTAAGCAGCAGTTCCGCGATAGTGGCAACAGGCAATACGAGCGCCTGGCAGAGTTTCCTTTGTGGGATGAGTATGGCGACCTTCTGAAAACAGATATAGCTGATCTTAAAAACATCGGCGGCCCTATCGGCGGGGCTATCACTGCAGGCAAATTCCTCGAGCATTTCACAGATTATCCGTGGATGCACTTTGATATTGCAGGTGTATCTTTTGCCACTGCTAAACGTGGTTATAACACAGTTGGCGGCACCGGTTACGGGCTGCGTATGCTGCTCGATTTCCTGGCTCATTACGGCAAAGCTTAATCTTAAAGAACTTTACAATGTATATACATAAAGACAAACCGGTTATTGGTATTACTACGGGCGATCTCAACGGCATCGGGCCTGAGCTTATTATCAAAACGTTTTCCGACAACAGGATCATGGACCTCTGTATCCCGGTGATCTTTGCTTCTAATAAGGTACTCAACTTTTACAGGAAGCTGGTAGCAGACGCACCGTTCAATTTCAGCAGTACAAAAGACCTGTCTAACCTGCATCCAAAACAGGTGAATGTTTTTACCTGCTGGGACGAGGAAGTACCCATACAGCCGGGCAACCTTACAGAGCATGGAGGTAAATACGCTGTTCGTTCACTGATGGTAGCAACACAATGCCTAAAAGATGGACAACTGGATGCGATCGTTACTGCGCCAATTCATAAAGCAAATACTCAATCGGCAGACTTCCCATACACGGGCCATACTCCTTTTCTAAAGGAAAAGTTCGGTGCAAAAGATGTGGTAATGTTACTGTATAACAATGCATTGAAAGTAGCGCTGGTTACCGAGCATATACCAGTAGCCCAGGTGGCTCAGGCCATCACCAAAGAGCTTATAACATCTAAACTGGCTATCCTGAAAGATAGCCTGGTAAAGGACTTTGGTATTGATAAACCAAAGATTGCCGTACTGGGCCTTAACCCTCATGCCGGAGATGGTGGCCAGATAGGCAACGAAGATCAGAATATTATTAAGCCCACAATAGAAGCTTTACAGCAACAGGGACAATTAGTATATGGCCCCTACAGTGCAGATGCCTTCTTTGCACGTGCAAGCTATACCGCTTTCGATGCCGTACTTGCTATGTATCACGATCAGGGCCTGATACCTTTTAAAACCTTAGCGCATGGCGAAGGGGTAAATTACACAGCCGGCCTTCCGGTAGTCCGCACGTCTCCCGATCATGGTACCGCTTTCGATATCGCCGGCAAAGACCTGGCAGATCCTTCCTCATTCCGAGAAGCAGTGTTCCAGGCTATAGACCTGGTGAGGCAACGTGCCGAATATGCTGCGAATACCGCAAATCCTATGAGGCGCGGACGTATTGAAAAAGAAAAAGAGAACAGCACATCAGAAAAGATGGAGTAACGGTGTGCTCACAAAAAACATGTTATGCTACAATTTGAAAAATTCACTTTAGATAATGGCCTTCGGGTGCTCGTACACAAAGACACTACCACCCCAATGGTGGCAGTAAATGTTCTATATGATGTAGGCGCCCGCGATGAAGACCCCGAACGTACAGGCTTCGCGCATTTGTTTGAGCACCTGATGTTTGGCGGCTCAGAAAACATTCCTGAATACGACGAACCGCTGCAAATGGCAGGCGGCGAAAACAATGCCTATACTACCAACGATATTACCAACTATTACATTCAGTTGCCTTTGCAGAATATGGAAACGGCATTCTGGCTGGAAAGCGACCGCATGAATGCGCTGGCATTCAGCCCCAAAAGCCTGGACGTGCAAAGGAAAGTAGTAAGCGAAGAATTCAAAGAACATTATATCAACAAGCCCTACGGCGATACCTGGAAGCACCTGAGGCAGCTCGCATATAAAAAACACCCCTATCAGTGGATGACCATTGGTAAAGAACTGAAACATATCGAAGATGCGCAGTTGGATGATGTGAAAGCCTTCTTCTATAAACATTACAGGCCGGTTAATGCTGTGTTATGTGTGGCAGGTAATGTGCAGACAGAGCAGGTAAGGGCACTTGCAGATAAATGGTTCGGCAGTATACCTGCGGGTGAAAGATATCAGCGGCATCTGCCTGCAGAACCCCGGCAAACTGAAGCGCGCTTTGAATTAGTAGAAAGCGAGGTGCCGTTGGACGCCCTGTACAAAGCATGGCATATGGAAGGCCGTTTATCGCCTTCTTACTACGCTACAGATCTTATTACAGAGATAATGGGCAGTGGCTTCGCTTCCAGGTTATATCAGCGCCTGGTAAAAGACAGGCAATTCTTCAGCAGCATCAATTGCTACCATACAGGCAGTACCGATCCGGGGTTAGTGGTAGTTGAAGGAAAATTGGTAGAAGGAAAAACATTGGAAGAAGCCAATGCAGCCGTAGAAGCCGAGCTCAATCTGTTAATGACGGAGGGCGTTACGGATGAGGAATTACAAAAGGCCAAGAATAAGATCGAATCGATGATCACCTTCGAAGATATGAGCCTTTTATCCCGTGCCAATAACCTTGCTTTTTATGAGCTACTCGGCGATGCTAGTCTCATAAACCGGGAATGGGATAAGTATAACGCCGTTACCAAAGAATCTTTGCTGCAGGTTGCCCGCGATATATTCAGGGCCGAAAACAGCAACACTTTATTTTACAAAAAGAAATCAAAGAACGGATAATGCTCTTCCAGGGAAAGTTTACCGAAGGTAAAGACGCTTTTGATAACAGGATAACGCAGCTTTTTGGCATTCAATACCCCATCATACAAGCCGGTATGATCTGGGCTTCGGGATGGCGGCTGGCCTCGGCTGTCAGTAATGCCGGCGGGCTGGGTCTTATTGGTGCGGGAAGCATGTACCCTGAAACATTACGCGAGCATATCCGCAAATGCAAAGCCGCTACGCACGAGCCTTTCGGAGTAAACCTGCCACTGCTGTATCCCGATATTGATAAGCATATTGCTATTATAATAGAGGAGAAGGTTCGTATTGTTTTTACATCAGCAGGTAATCCCAAAACCTGGACTCCCACTCTTAAAGAGCATGGCATAAAAGTGGTGCATGTGGTTTCCAGCAGCAAGTTTGCCCGCAAATGCGAGGAGGCTGGTGTAGATGCAGTAGTTGCCGAGGGCTTTGAAGCCGGCGGACACAATGGCCGCGAAGAAACTACTACACTTTGCCTGATCCCTTCGGTTAGAAAAGCTATTTCCATTCCTCTTATTGCCGCAGGTGGCATTGCTACCGGCAGGGCTATGTATAGTATGATGGCACTGGGGGCAGAGGGTGTACAGGTAGGCAGCCGTTTTGTTTGCACTCCGGAAGCATCGAGTCACGAAGAATTTAAAAATACCATTTTAGCGGCCAACGAAGGCGATACAGTGCTTACTCTTAAAGAGTTGACGCCGGTAAGGCTTATCAAAAACGAATTCTATAAAAAAGTACAGCAGGCAGAAGATGCATGTGCTTCTAAAGAAGAACTGGAACAACTGCTTGGCCGCGGACGCGCCAAAAAAGGGATGTTTGAGGGGGATTTAGAAGAGGGTGAGCTCGAGATTGGGCAGGTCAGCAGCCTTATCAATAGCATATTACCAGCAAGTGACGTAGTTAAAGAGCTTTGGGATGAGTTTATAGTAACTGCAGAATCACCGTTTCGATATTAATATTTGTAATTGAATTTTTTTTTGCCCGTTATCAAGAAATAACGGGCAAAATGCTTTTTTATATACGGATTAAAATTTATTTTCAAATCCGGAAAATATTGTGATATGCATAAATTTTACTTAACTCTTATTTTGGGGTTATTTGTTTCATTTGCCCAAGCCCAGATAACCGCTCCCGATACGGCTTGTATAGGCTCAACTGTCAATTATTCAACGACGGCCTCGGGCAATACCTATGCCTGGGCTCCCGGCAATGTAGATATATCGCCTACTTCTATGACCGGAATTCCCGGCCTCGATCTTCGCGCATTTGGTAAGCCTATGGGCATTAATATGCAACAGGATGTAAATGGCGATTATTATGCATTCGTTACTCTTTATAAAGGTGGCTTGCTTAAAATACCTTTCGGCTCAGATCCTACAACACCGCCGTCAAGTTCTGCAATTGTTAATTACGGCAATCTCGGAGGCCGGCTTGGCGATAGCACTACAGGTATAGATATAGTTAAGGACGGCGGAAATTGGTATGGTTTCATCATCAGCGGCAAAAGCCTTATCCGCGTTGAATTTGGCAATGCTATAACCAACAACCCCAGTGCCTATGTTGCTCTTAACAAGAGCTTCTTAATAAGTAATGCCCAGCAATTAACCATGGTAAATGATAATGGCATTTGGAGAGGCTTTACTGCAAATCAGGCTGGTTTTATAACGCGTTTCGACTTTGCAACTATTACTTCTACTCCAACTACCGCCTATTTTGGTAGTTTTAACCAGTCCCAGGGCGGCCTTAATGCTCCTGCTTCGTTTTCTCTCTTTAAAAACGACCTCGGCGCATGGACAATGATCGTTGCAAATCGCTGGAATGGTTTCGGGCCTAGTGCCAGCAATAGAAGCACGCTTTCACGATTTGAATTAGGTACTAACCTCGCTAATAACAGTCCTTCAAATGCAAGCAATCTCGGCCAAACCAACATAAACGGCCTGCGCAATGTTCGCAGTGTTACTATGGTAAGGGATTGCGATCAGTTTTATACGCTTGTTACAACCGGCAAGGGTGATGTTTCTCAGGTAGATTTTGGTGGCCTGGATCCTTCAGGCAGTCCTACTTACAATAGCCTTGGTAGCTTCTTATACGATTCGGTTGCCTTTGTTACACCGTTCTGGTTCGATAAGAAATTATGCATCATGGCTACCTGTGTAGATTCTACTTTGGGCGTGCTCAGCAATGTCTATTCTATCCCGGTTAATTCTTCCGTAGACAATAACAATTCCGGCTATTCAGCTTCTTTTAATTCCGGCGGCTTATTCACTACTACGTTGTATGTAGATCAGGCAAAAGCTTGTGGCCCGCAAACTTATTGCAAAGATGTATACTCCTTAAGTACTATCAGGATCAATATCCGCCAGTACGATACAATTTTTGTAGCTAACGGTACTAAATGTGATGTGTATGTTTGGCAGAAAAACGGTGTGGTAATACCTGGCGCTGTTACAGATACGCTGACAGGGCTGGAAGATAGTGCGATATACACGGTAATAGGCTATAAAGCCGGTTGCAGCACCTTCTCAACAGTGCAATATTTCGCACCTACAGGTATCGGCTCTGTTTATTCCGATGCTTCTATCGCCGTATATCCAAATCCGTCAACAGGTATATTTAATATCAACGCTACACGTTTGTCAAAAGAAAATGTAACTATCAGTTGCTATAATATGGTAGGCTCATTGGTTAAATCCCTTGTTGCTAATGCACCAAACGGCAACTTAAATACCAGCATCGACCTGGCAGGCTTGCCAAAAGGCGTTTATCAGTTAAAGCTGCAAACAGAAGATGGCAACTACATCAAACAAGTAGTTCTTCAATAACAGAAACATACTTAAATAAAAAAACCTCAGTATAAACTGAGGTTTTTTTATTCAATCAAGCAGGTAACTGTCTCCGTCCGATATCAGGTTCAGGTCTACATTATCCATCCCCGATATCCCTTCTATCGATCCTTTAATATGTGCCGCATTCAGCAATACTTTCTCAAGCTGCTTTTCCCTGGCTTTCCATAGCTTTTCCATCTGGTCACGCTCCCGCTGTATAGATAGCTTCATAGCCATAAAACCTTCCCTGATCGCTTTCCATTGTTCAGAAAACTCACCGCTGGTCAGGTAATTATATAGCAAGGTCATTTTATCGCCTTTGTTTTCCTGGCTCTTCGATGCATTATATACCCTGATGATCAGGTCGCGCAGCACGCACACCAAGGCTTTTACCTCGCTAAAGGAGCATATCCACACGCCATCTTTTTCGCCAAACATTTCCATATCTTTTGGCATAGCCTGTGTTACTATCACCGCCACATCGGCGCCCTGGCTGCGCATATCTGCCTTTAGTTTTTCCACCCAGTCGTTGCTGAAGTCCTTTGTTCGCTTACTTTCAAAAATGATGCGGCCACATTCCTGCCCGAAGTTGTTGCGTATCGTTAGTATGCAATCTGCACCACGCACACCCTTGCCCACTTCATTCACCATGTCAAACGGAAAGGTATTTCGCAGCAATTCTTCCAGTGCCAGTTCCTGCACTTCTCCCTGCAATTGCATAGAGCCTTGCTCTGCCTTCCGCCTCATTTCATCTGCCAGCTTCTTCTGATCATCCAGTTGCTTCTCCAGTTCCCGCAGTTTCAGGCCATACTCCTGTTCTTTCAGTTTAGTACGTTCTTCCTCTTCCCTACGTATTACCTCGCTAAGCTGGTTCCTTTCCTTCAGTAGTTTTTGCTGTACTTCCAGTTCTATCTCTTGTTCCCGCGCCAGCAATGCCTGCTGTTGCTTCAGGAAGTCCAGTTCCTTCAGGCGGGCTTCTTTCAGTTTTTCTTCTTTTTCCAGGTTTGCCTGCTGCAGGGCTTTCATTTGTACTTCATAGTCATAGGATAGCTCCTTGCTTAGCTGCTGTTTCACAGTTGCGGCTATTTCCGCTTCCTTTCTTCTGAATTCTGCTTCCTTTTCGCGCTTCCAGTCTGCAACTTTAGAGTTCAGTTCTTTCTCCATTTCCACCCGGAAGGCTTCCGTGGGTTCAAACTCAGTCTGGCAATTAGGACATTTTATACTTGTCGACATATATTTCTATTCTCTCTGAAATTACAAAGTTCGGGTTTATGCATCTATCGGAGCGCTCATTATTTTTGTGTACTTTTCACGCGCATGTGCCTCAAACGTATCATATTTTTTTGTGTTGCCCTATGGAGCATCCCTACATGGGGACAGTCTCCAGCTGCACAGAAAAAATATGATAAAGCGCTTTCGTATTATGCCGCAAAAGACTATGAACACGCCTATGCAGCTATGCTCGACGCTATTAAGCAATACCCGGCCTTCACAGATGCATACAGCAATTTAGGGCAGTGGTATTTTAAAGCGCACAAATTTAGCGAAGCGGCAGATGTATTCACCCGTGCTTCTGCCAGTTGCCCCAATGGCAACAAAGCTTTTGCCTTACCATTGGCCCGCAGCCTCCTCTATAGTTATCAGCCCGATAGAGCTTTACTGGTAATAGGAACTTACGGCACTGCCAAAGACCGCAGCGAGTGGGTACTATTGCGTGAAAGCGCCTATGTAATGAAACAGGCGCTGAATACGCCATATGCAGATACCCCCATGAACCTGGGCATCCGTATCAATAGCCCTGATCCCGAAACGCACCCTTGCATCACGGCAGATACTATGAACTTGTTCTTTACACGTAGCGTACACAATATCAATGACGATTTTTATCGTTCTCATGTAGATAGCTGCGGAGGCTGGTTCACCGCGCGCAATATGGGTGTGCCGCCTAACTCACCCAACAATGAGACTGCCCAAAGTATTTCTGCCGATGGGCATTACCTCTTCTTTACCAAAAGCGATATCCATAGCGAAACCGGCTGGGACCAGGGCGGCAACGACCTGGTAATGGCTTATACCGCCGATAGCGTGTGGAGCACCCCAGAAAGTTTTGGAGGAACTATCAATACACCGGCTTACGAAGGCATGCCTTCTCTATCGCCGGACAATAGGGAATTGTATTTTGTAAGCAATCGCGAAGGTGGTTACGGAGGCTATGATATTTGGGTATCACGCTTCGAGAACGGACTTTGGCAGATGCCACGCAATCTCGGCCCACTCGTTAATACCGCCGGCGATGAAACAGCGCCTTTTATCCATGCCGATAATAATACGCTGTACTTCTCCAGTACCGGCCTTCCGGGTTTGGGGGGCAGCGACCTGTTCTATACAAGGCGCATGAACGATAGTATATGGGGCAAGCCTCAGAATATGGGTTATCCCATTAATACTTCAAACGATGAGAATAGCATCTGCGTAACAATAGATGGCTCCCGTGCATACTTCTCATCAGACCGCGATAGTGCAGCAGGCAATTTCGACATCTACCAGGTAGGGCTATCCAGGGCACAACAACCGGTAGCCGTTACGCTCATAAAAGGATTTACTGTTGATAGCCTTAACCGGGGAAAACTGAACTATTCCAGCATTTACATCAACGATCCTAAAACCGGGCAACCTGCCTACCACTATGTTTCTAATCGTGGAGACGGTAGTTATATGCTGGTATTGCCAAGCGGGTATAAATACACCTACGATGTAGATCGTATAGGGTATATGGATATGACGGGTGAAATAGACCTCACTGCCAATAAAGAAGGCGTCACGCAAACCAATATGGACCTTGCTTTACTGCCGCAAGGCTATCAAAAACCCATTCACGATAGCCTTATCGCCTGCATACAATTCCCTATCAATTGCAAAACACTGTCAGATTCTGCCCGCAGGCAGGTACAGGAAGCAATGGCTCCCTGGCTGGAAGAAAAAGATATAGTCATATATATTAATAGCTATACAGATAATTCCGGCAACCCAATGCTCAATGAAGAAATATCTTATCTCAGGGCAAATCTTATCAGCAACGAGGTAGCCGCAATGGGTATCGACCCGCTCAATATTACCGCAAAAGGCTGGGGCGAGGCTAATCCCGTGGCGCCTAATGATAACGAGGATGATCGTAATCGTAATAGGCGTGTAGAGGTTATTATAAGGCGATAAGTATCTTATACATTATATATAACTGCATGGCTGCATTCTGCTCTAGCTTGGCAGTTTTTTTCTACTTTTACCCCATAAACAATAGATTTTCACATGTCTCACCAAATTCTCAAGGGTAAAAAGGGTATTATTTTCGGTGCTTTAGATGAGCGTTCCATTGCTTGGAAAACAGCTTTAAGGACTGTGGAGGAAGGTGCTGAAATAGTGCTCACAAATGCGCCTATCGCTATGCGCATGGGTAAGATCAACGAACTGGCACAAGCATGTAACGCACCGGTAATTGCCGCAGATGCTACTTCTACCGCAGACATCGAAAACCTGGTACAAAAAAGCATGGAACATTTGGGTGGCAAACTCGATTTCGTATTGCACTCCATAGGCATGTCTCCCAACGTTCGTAAGGCCATCCCTTATACAGAAACCAACTACGATAATTTCCTGAAAACTTTAGATATTTCCGCGCTATCGCTGCATAAGGTATTACAAACCTGTATGAAAATGGACGCGCTGAACGAATGGGCATCAGTAGTAGCGCTTAGCTATATCGCCGCACAACGCACCTTCCCCGGCTATAATGATATGGCGGAGGCCAAAGCCCTATTGGAAAGCATTGCACGCAGCTTCGGTTACCATTATGGTTTCTCTAAAAAAGTTCGTGTCAATACCATTTCTCAGTCGCCAACCATCACTACCGCCGGTTCAGGTGTATCCGGCTTTGATGCATTTTATACCTATGCAGATAAGATGTCTCCTTTAGGTAATGCTACCGGCGAACAGTGTGCTGATTTTTGCCTTGCTATGTTCAGCGACTATACCAAGATGATCACTATGCAGAACCTCTTCCACGATGGTGGCTTCTCTAATACTGGTGTTAGCCAGCTGATAGTGGAAGAAATGCAGAAAGCTGCTATTGCAACAGAAGGTATTAATGGATAAGAATCAATAGTCTTAACGGCAATAAATCACACCGTGGATCGTTTTAAGTTTATGCAATTAACCCGGGTTTGCGGCATACTGCTGTTAAGTCTTAGTTTATATACTTCCCAGGCGCAGGTAGTAGGTGGCCAGTATGCCATGGAATACCTGCGCCTTGCTAACGCACCACATATATCTGCACTTGGCGGCATGAATGTAGCCAATACAGACGGTGATATATCGTTTGCAGGACAGAACCCTGCGCTAATGCGCCCGGGGCTGCACAATCAGTTAGGGCTCAATTACAATGCCTACTATTCAGGTATCAGCATAGCCAATCTTATCTACGGATATCACCTGAAGGAGATCAACACTTCCTTTGTCTTAGGGGTGCAGTATCTCAACTACGGCAACTTTACCGAAACAGATAATATTGGCAACGAATATGGTACTTTTCACGCGGCTGATTATTCCATCAATCTGGGTGCTTCGCGTCAATATGGTAAGAACTGGCGCTATGGCACCAATATCAAATGGGCGCATTCCCGCCTGTACGATAAAACTGCATCTGCTGTACTGGCCGACATCGGCGTGAACTATTTTGATACTGCCAGCCTTTGGGATCTGGGCATTGTTGCTAAGAATGTAGGCTTCATGGTAGATAAGTACAGCAATACCAACCCCGCAGAGCCTCTGCCTTTAGACGTGCAACTGGGCATATCAAAACGCTTTAAGCATCTGCCATTAAAGCTATTGGCAACAGTACACCATATCTATACATGGGATATCCGCTACGATAACCCTACGGATGCGCAAACAAATACGGTCTTTGGCTCTACTGATACCACTGCTGATACCAAGGGACATTTTGGCGACAAATTCTTCCGTCATTTTATCTTCGGGGCGGAGATCAGCATTGCAAAACGTCTTACCGCAACGGTAGCGTATAACCATCTCCGCCGCTCAGAAATGATGCTTACAGATAAGCCTGCGTTAGCAGGTTTCTCATTCGGACTGGGCATTTACCTGAATAAATTCCAGGTACATTATGCACGTTCTTATTATTCCTTAGCCGGTGCTTATAACGAAATAGGCATTAACATGCAGTTGAATAAACTGTTTGGTATTGGTAAGCTGGGAGAAAAAACGGGATGGAAGGATAGCTACCCTGATTGGGAATAACGTTGCTGCTTTGTTACCTCAACAACACTTTTACCGTTTTCCATAATATGCGGCAATAATTGCCAAAGGAAGGATCAGATATGTACACCATATTCAACCTGATCTTATCTGGCATGATCTGTTCAATATAGTATTGTTCGGGCTCTTTCTGGGCTTCCAGGATACTGCTCTCGTTAGAATAGATAACAGAAGCTATATCTGTAATACCGGGGCGGATGTTCAAAACAGCCTTCTGTTGCTCCGTATAGAGGTCTACATATTTTCTTACCTCGGGGCGCGGACCTACAAGGCTCATATCACCTTTCAATACATTGATGAGTTGTGGTAATTCATCGAGTTTATACCTGCGTATAAAGGCGCCGGGCCGGGTAATGCGGCTATCCGTTTCACTCAGCGTCAGCAGGCTGTCTTTATCAGCGCCTACCCGCATAGATCGAAACTTGTACAACATGAAGTCTCTGCCATACCGTCCTACCCGCTTTTGTTTATAGATCACAGGACCTTTGGAATCCAGCCTTATCCATAACGCCAGCAATATAAAGAAGGGGCTGAACAACAGGATAAACAGTAAGGAAAAAATAAGGTCTGCAATACGGGTCATTACACAACGGCATTATAGGCTAGCGCCACTTGTTCTTCTATAAAACTACATTGTTCATCCGTAAGCTGGGTATATACAGGCAGGGATATTTCTGCTGCATAATTACGGTATGCTACCGGGTAATCTTTTATATCGTAGCCATTTTCTTTGAAAAGAGTAAGCATAGGCATAGGCACAAAATGCACATTTACAGATGCGCCCGTTTCAGATATTATTTGTATCATCTTATCTCGTTGTGCTTCTGTAATACCTTTTATACGCAGCAAAAACAAATGGTAAGATGATTGCCTGTTCTCATCCTGATAGGCCGGCATAATAGCCCATTCTTTGTTTTGGAAGAACTGTTTATAATGCTCAAATATGCGTTTGCGTTCAGGCAGCAATTCAGATTTATATTTCCGCATCTGCGCTACACCTATTGCGGCACAAACATCGGGCATGTTTATTTTCATTCCCAGGCTAACGATATCATAGCGCCACTTTCCGCTTTGCGATTTGGTGAGGGCATCTGCCGTTTGCCCGTTCAGGGAATTTAGCTTCATCCATTTGTACACCGTCTCATTATCAAAGGGAACAGGCAAATTCAGGCATATAACACCACCCTCTGCAGTTGTAATGTTCTTCACCGCATGCAGCGAGACAATGGTAATATCTGCACCTAATGCGGCAGGCTTTCCATTATAGGTAGCGCCTAACGAGTGCGCTGCATCTGCTATAACTATCGGCCTTCCGAATTGTTTTTGTATATCATTAGCAGGAGAGAATAGCTTCCTTGCTTCCTCACCTTCTGCCACATTCCGTATTGCTTCATAATCGCAGGGCCAGCCGCCAATATCTACCACAAGTATAGCTTTGGTACGCTCTGTTATTGCTTGCTTTATCTTTTGCGGATCTACCGTAAAGTCATCCAGTACATCTACCATTACAGGCCTGGCGCCTGCATGCATTACTGACAGTGCCGTAGCAGCATAGGTATATGCCGGCATGATTACCTCATCACCCGGACCAACACCCAGCCATTTATAAGTTAACAGCGCTCCCGACGTCCAGGAATTCACACATAATGCGTGTTGCACACCTGTCATTTCCGCAGACATTTGCTCGAGTAAACGCACCTTTGGCCCGGTGGTTATCCAGCCCGATTGCAGGGTATCCATTACCTCGTTAATTACATCCTGGTCTATATGCGGGGGCGAAAACGGTATTTTCACTTAATTGTTTGTTTTACTCGCGTATATTCTTTCAATGATATCCACTACCTTAAGACCTTCCTGCGCACTGGTAGTAACAGTCGCCCTACCCTTCAGTACATCTACCACATTTTGTATCACGTAATGGTGGTTGGCAGCGCTGCCTTTATAACTACCATAATCATTCGGCGGATTGGTCATTGGCAACTCCGGCATTGTATAATCCTGAATGTGACAATACTCTACTTTATCCATGTATTGGCCACCCACTTTCACTGTTCCTTTTTCACCAATCACTGTCATACCGCTTTCCAGGTTCTTATCCCATACAGAAGTCGAGAAATTAATGCTGCCCATCCCACCGTTCGTAAAGTTAAAATTAACTACACCACTATCTTCAAACTCTGTAAGATGCTGATGGTTGAAGCTGGAAAAATGAGCTTTAATATGATCAATATCCCCAAACACCCAGTACAGCAGATCAATAAAATGACTGAATTGCGTAAATAACGTGCCTCCATCCAATTCCTTCGTTCCATGCCAGGTGCCGCCCTTATAGTATCGTTCATCCCGATTCCAGAAGCAATTCACCTGCACCATATAGATCTTCCCGAGTGTGCCCTTGGAAACGATCTGCTTCAGCCATTGCGATGGTGGCGAATACCTGTTCTGCATTACACAAAAAACTTCCTTCGAATTTCTTTCTGCAGCCTCTATTACACAGGTACATTCCTGCTGATGCAGCCCAAATGGTTTCTCTACCACTACATGATATCCTGCTTCTATTGCAGCAGATGCCTGGCTAGCGTGTAGTCCGTTAGGCGTAGCAACAGTAACTACATCTGCATCAATACCTGCCTGCAAAAAACCCAAGAACGACGAAAAAGCTACCACACCGGCAGGCACACTTTTCAATGCATCGTCGTTGATGTCTATCACTGCAGATAATTCGCACTCTTCGTTTTGTTGTATCATGGCTGCATGTCGCTTTCCGATATGCCCATAACCCATAACAACAAATCTTACTTTATCCATATTAGCAACTGCCAATATCAGCAAATTATTTTACTTATGCCAACTAAAATCACTTACGGGCTATCGTAATTCCGATATACTTATCAGAAGCCGGAAGCCATTGTAAAAGATGTTTATTTGTGAAATGGGAAAGTGCGTTCAATGGTTGATTGGAAAACGATGTAGGCAAAACGCCAAACGCACGTGTAGAAGAAGAGGTAAACAAGGTCATTAAGGTGTCCATTTCCGAGAAAGAGAAATAGTGCCAGCCTGCCTGCTTGTTATGCCTGTTACGCAGCCATTGTATAGGTACGCTGCCTTGCATATTGTCAGCAGTTAAAAGATAGCCATCCGTTTTTAGCAGGCCGTATATGTTATCGATAGCTGATTTGCGAGCGTCATCGTTGCGGCTGGATTTATCCTGGTAGTTCGACTTCAATCCCCCTAAAACAGACTTCATGATCACCAGGTCAATGGTATTTTCCGGAATGTCAGGGTTAAAAATATCAAAAGAGCGATACTCGATCAGTTCTTGTACACCGTACTTCTGATGCATTTTTATAGCTTCTTCGGTAGGTCCGATCCGGTCCGTACATATTACCCGGAAACCTTGTAATGCCAGCCATAAGCTTAAACCACCGTTGCGTTCGCCTATTGCCAGTATATTGCTGTCACGCGGTAGCGAATCAATAATGGGTTGCCATATTCTGAGCGCCTCGGCCCAGTTGAGCACATCCCATTCAATAATATCCTTTAACGAAGCCTGCAAATCAGGATATAGCTTTTAATTCTTCGTAAAATGCTGCTGCGATATTTGCGCGATTGAAATGTTGGTAAACGTATGCTTTACCGTTAGCTCCAAGCGTCGCGCATAACTGTGGATCATTACTGAGTTGCAACGTACCATACGCCAATGCGGCATCGTCATCTGGAGTAAAGAATAATCCGCATTTACCCTGCTCAATAAATAATTCTTTTGCTTCTCCATCTACACCTAATAATATCGGTCTTGCAAAAGCAAGGTTCTCAAATATCTTGGATGGTATGGCACCCATGAAAAGCGGTATATTTTTTAACGGGATGATGGCTGCATTGCTGGCGTAAATGATGGCCGGCATATTTGCAGCGGGTTGATTCGGGAAGAAAAAAACATGTTCCAGTTTTAACTCCGCTTTCAAGCTATGTAAGAAATCTTTTTGCGGCCCATCACCCACTATCACAAACTTTATATTGTCTGACTCACGAAGCCTGTTGGCAGCATTCAGTATCACTTCCAGTGCCTGCGCATGGCCTAATATGCCGGCATACAGTATAATGAAATCATTCTCCTTAAAACCATTTACCTGTCTCCATGTTTTATCTACTTTTTCAATATTGTATTTCTCTGCATCTATACCATTAGGCAGCCAAAATGTCCTGGTCTTAGGAAAGCGGGTTTGAATACTTTTAACTATACCCTGTGTTTGTCCGCTTACCAATGCTGATCGTCGATATAACCAGGCTTCCAAACCATACGCCGCTTTCAGGAAGATCTTGTTGTTCACAATATTCAGCTTCTCCGCACTTTCCGGCCACAGGTCAGATACATTAAATACCAGCTTAGTTCGCCGGAACAACTTGATCATCAACGCCGACATACCTAAGAATAAGGGAGGCGATTCACAGATGATGATATCGTACCGCTTCATGCGAAACAGGCCGGTAATTGCTGAACTGAAAACGAAGGAAAAATAATTGAGTAAGCGTACTGCAATTCCTTTCGCCTTACGCGCATATATCCAGCTGCGATATACAGGTATGCCATCCAGCTCTTCTTTGCAAAACCACTTGCCACGATAAGCTCCATGTACCTGCATAGCAGGATAGTTAGGCATGGCTGTCAACACCTCTACCTCAGCACCCGATTGTTTTAGATGACGCGCAAGACTGCTGAGCCTGTTCTGCGGAGCTCCTGTTTCGGGAGGGTAGTATTGTGTGAGGATTAAAATGCTGGGCACTACTTAACCAAATGCTGGCAGATAAGGGCTGATGCCTTACCATTACCATAAAATATATTGCCGTTAATAAACTGCTTATTGTACATGTTGGCAACACCGTGCAAAATCTGTTCTTTTACTGCGCCGGCCAATACGCTGCAGCCGGCCTGGGTCAGTTCTACCCATTCTGTCTGGTCGCGCAATATGATGCAATATTTGTGGAAGAAGTAAGCTTCTTTTTGCAGTCCGCCACTATCTGTCAATACAAGATGGCTGTTTTGCAACAAGGACAGCATATCGAAATATCCTACCGGCTCTATTACCATGCAATTGAGTTTCAGGTGGAATTGTTCCATCATCTTACGCGTACGCGGGTGCAATGGCAGGACTATTGTATGTTCTTTTGCAAGCGTATTGATTGCTTTTACGATCGCCTCGAGCCTTTCTTTATTATCTGTGTTCTCCGCCCGGTGAAAAGTTGCCAGCAAATAGCCATCCTTTTTCAGGCCAAGCTTATGAACGATATCAGACTTCTTTGCTGACTGTTTAGCATAATACAAAGCGGCATCATACATCACATCTCCGGTATTTACCACCAACCTGTCTGGTTCTGTGAGGCCTTCATTCTTCAGGTTCTGCATCGCCACTTCGGTAGGGCAAAATAATTGGGTACTTAACCTGTCCGTCAATATCCTGTTCACCTCCTCCGGCATATCCATATAAAAACTGCGGAGCCCTGCTTCTACGTGTGCCACGGGTACATGCAGTTTGGATGCCGCAAGCGCACCTGCTAATGTTGAATTGGTATCACCATACACCAAAACGGTATCGGGCTTTTCTTTGATGATAGCCTGTTCTATGCCTTCCAGCATTTGTGCTGTCATGGTTGCGTGCGTACTGGTATTGATGCTAAAATGATAATCAGGTTTGGGCAGATCCATCTCCCTGAAGAAGATATCCGACATAGCATCATCATAATGCTGCCCTGTATGCAGTAACACTTCCTGTATGCCACCATGCTGCTTGATAGCTCTTGCTACAGCAGCCGCCTTAATAAACTGTGGCCGTGTACCAATAACGGTCAGTACTTTGGTCATCGATCGGATCCTCTTTTTACGTTTGATATAACGGCCCTGAATTTTCCGTTAATCCCACAAAATATCTCTTTCTGTTCAAAAATCTGAACATTTACTTCACCAAGTTGACTGTACACTTTTTTCTTTAATATATCTTTTTCTCCATCACTTAGAGGCTGCTCACTCACAATGTTTAACCGGATGTTATTAATGTCCTCTTGTACTACTTGTCCTTTAATAATATTGGGCATCCCCGTAAACAAGCTATGGAAGCGCACCATCTCCCTGCCATCCTTGCCTATGACCACATCTTCTATACGCCCTGTAATCTCTTCTATTAAGGGCATAATCCTGCCGCAGGTACATGACCTTGTCGATAACGTCATGTAATCACCAATGCGATATCTTATCAACGGTTGATCATAATTGAGAAAGCCCGTACATACTACTTCTCCCTGTTCACCGGGCGACACGGCATTTCCTTCTTTATCCAACAGTTCTATCAATCCTACGTCCGGACTGATATGCAAACCTCCATGCTCACATTCGCTTACCAATCCGCAAGCTTCTACTCCGCTCCAGCCATCGTATGTTTTACAACCGTACACTTTCTGAAACACTTCCCGCATTTCATGTGTCAACTTTTCGCTGGATGTGATTACTGCACGCAACTGCGGAGCTTTCAAACCCTGTTCGTCTATAAACCTCGCCAGGAAATAGTTGCTCATAGCATAGCCGACCATATAATCAAGCTTGTACCTTTTTATGGCATCCAGATAATTGGCTGCATTTTGCTTACTTATATGATAGGCCGAAAAATAAACCTGGTGTTCTGTTGCATTGTATCTGTAAAACGGTCGTTTTGCATTTGCATCGGGCACCACTCTTCTACCCCCGATCATGCCCCGGCGCATAAACCTATCCACCCCGGCCCAGTTGCGCACACGTGCTTCATATGCTGCGCTCCATCTCTGATGCATGTTCTCTGAAAAAAGAATACTTGTAGGAGTACCGGTCGTTCCGCTGGATGAAAAAAAACTACCCCCTTTTTGTATCTGGTTTGAAAGTAAGGTTGATTTACCATACTTGCGGAGATCTTCCTTGCTTAGCAATGGAAGCCTGTTGATAGTCTCGGGAGTAATACCATTGATTTGTTCCGTCGTCAACCCATACTGCATCCATTTTTCCCTATAGTATGGAACTGTGACCAATGCATGTTTCAGGATTGAAGATAGCTGCAGCGATGTATATTCCTGCCATTGAGCAGCGGTAAATTTTTCGCGCTGTTTATACCCTTGCAATTCTTTTTCAAATATACCGCCAAACCTACGCCTGTTCCAACGCCAGCCATAAATGCTTACCATCGCATTTTGTAGCAACACCGGTGAATGATTATATATCTTTTCTGAAAGAGACATTATAATGCAGAAAGAATATTATCCCATTTATGATACACCACTTCTTCGTCGTAAGCTGCAACCTTCTTCTTACCCGCTTCTATCAATCCCGAGGAAATTGTTTTGTACTCGATGATAAGTCTTATTTTCTCCGCCATAGCCATATGATCATCATCTGCTACCAGCAACCCATCTTCATTATCTGTCACCAGGTGCGATACTCCGCCGACATTGGTACTTACGATCGGTAAGCCCATTGCCCACATCTCTAAAAAAGTAACAGGTGCGTTATCTATCCTGTTTGTGGACATATAGACGTCGCATACCTCCGCATAATACTTTTTCTTTTCGGCATCCATAAAGCCCGCTATCTCAATATTATGCTGCAGCCCCAGCTCATGTATCAATTGTCGGGTCTCTTCTAATAAGCCCATATCGATACCGCCCATGTACATTTTTACATTGGGGTAATAACTTTTCAATACATCAATAACCCGTATAGCCATTAATGGGTTATAGATGCTGCCAAAAGAACGCATCCACAATATATTAGGCCGTATGTCTTCTTTATCATAAGAAGGATATTCCCGCAGCGGAATGGTATTCTCAACAATTTGCGTCTGCAAACTGTATGCACCAAGGCGATCGGCAATAAAGCCGGAAGGTACTGTTATCACATCTGCTTTGTTCAATACTGACAGGTAACGCTTTCTATATTTCGCTATAGCTGCAGGAACCCCACCGCCATGTATTGTCAGTATTAATTTTTTACCCAGCAGCTTCACAATATGTGCTGCAATGAACTGCCATATAAAACTATTGCCTGAATAGAATTGAACAATGGCAACGTGATATTGACTGCTGCGGCGAAATAATGTCGTTATAATATCGGTCAGCCGCTGCCATTTATCACGATGCCGTGATACAGTGAGCACATCATAACCATGCGCACGCAAAAGATCTGCCAGTTCTGATGCCTGCGTTATTGGCGCTTGCTGCACATCAGGAAACAGACCTACAATAATGATCTTTTTACGAGACATTTGCCTCCTTTCTAATTCCCTTACCAAGATAAAAGTAAACCGGCACGGCTGCAAGCGCATAGCATACTACGGTCGTATTTGTACGCATCGCCGAATGGGTAGAGGTGACAATAGCATAAACAAACAAAGCAGCCGATACAGCTTTCCAGGTTGCAAGTTTCTGTTTGCGCACCCACCAAACAGGGAACAACGTAAGTATAACAATCGCAATTAAACCACCAATGCCGTGTTCCGCCAATAGCCTTGTGTATTCGGTATGCGATGCTATCGCTTCAAAGCCGTATTGAGGCCTTAGATCTTTTGAAACTCCCGGCCCTACCCCAAACAAAAGGTTCTGTTTAAACATGCGCAGGTCTGTCATCACGATCTCAAACCTGTATGATGTAAGTGTATTCAGATTTCGTTCTTTGGTGCCCGCTAGCGTTCCTGCAGTTTCACCTTTATATCGCAACAGGAGTTGGTTTCCTGTAAGATCATTTACTTTATTAAATATCACCAGGCTTAGTCCACCAAGCAAAACTATAAGCAATGCATACCTTACAAAGGTGCGTGCACTGGCTAACATGGCAGGCAATAATGCAATGAATATAGATAACAGTGCAGTAAGCATACCACCTCTAGAAAAAGTAAGAAACCCACGAAATAGTAGTACAGCCAGCAGAATATAGTTCAACCACTTTACTTTCAGAAATGGCCGCCTAAGTATCATTAATAATATCAGCAGCACCATTCCTAAACCTATGATGGTAGAGACCTGGTTGCTGCCAAAATCCCCGGATGTCTTGAAGTTAGAGCTTAAAGAAAATCTTATGTCGTCGAAATCCGGCGTTTTCAATGTCAGGTATATCAGTATCCCCAGCACTGGCAGCAACGCCGCCTGCAGCACTTTACAGAACGCGTCCACCGTCCACCGCTCATAAGCCATAAATATCAACAGAACTGCCAACTCCACTATACCCAGCAAATTCATTACCCAGCTCTCAAAATCAAAATCCCCTATACCTACAATTACACTTGGCAGCAGTATCAGTAATAAATAGATGCCCGTTTTATATACAGGTTTATCAATATTCCGTTGACTATAGTGTATCAACAACAGAACGATCGCTGCAACTAGATAATACTTACCAATCTCGTAAGGTATTAGCGGCGAGCGCGACATACGTGCCCATACTTCCAACGAAGGAGAAGCGGCAATTCCATACCATAGCCATTGGATATCATCCCTTATTACAGCATATACACTTACGCATACAACAACCAACCAACTGAGACTAATAAGCGGAGTAGCATAAGTACATACTACACCAAGCAAGATAATACCAAGCAATTGCCACAACGAAATAGAACGATATGTGCCCTTAAGCAGATCCAATTATTGGAGGATAAGTTCTTTTATTCGTGTTATATAATGATCGTATGTAAATGTCGCAGCCATTTCATGCGCATTGACTGCCATTTCTTTGAGCTGTGACGGGTTGGATAGATTCAGCTGTGCCAAATAATCCGCAAATGATATTTCATCCCTTTCCCACAGAAACCCGTTAGTTTCATTCACATACTGCCCGATCGATGAAACATTCGTGACAACAGGAATGCAACCGAAATTAGCCGCTTCCGCCACTACCTTAGGAAAACCTTCAGATTCACTCGGCAACAGCAGCAGATGCGAGTTCTTGTAAATGGTAAATAATTCCCCTCTTGACAATGCACCATGTAGATGGACATTTATACCAATATCCTGCACTGCATTTTTGAGATGCTGCATTTCCGGCCCATCACCTACAATATCCAATCGCCCAATTCTTTCCTTATGCGGGTAATTTTTTAAAGCAGTCAGTATATCATAGATACCCTTCTCTTTATCCAGCCTGCCTGCAAAACATAGATTCAATGGTTGATCGAAGCTTTTATTTTCCACAGAGTCTATACCAATCATTCTGTCTTTTCCGTACAAACAAGGGTTTTCGAAACTCAGGCATTTAGCAGGTTGGTTTTCCCATCTGCCATTAATTGTTATTTTCCGTCTCTGCAGGTTCAGCAGCATCCAGCGTTGCAATCGGTACGATAGTGCGGGACATTCAGCCATCCAGTTACCTGCATATTTATACCAGCCCTTCTTCTTACTACCCCATGTGAGGTATGGAATAATGTATAACCCTATTGATGTAGGCGCTCTGAATTGGAATACATCTGCATCACGCAATTCCCTTTTGATCAAACCTAAATTGTGCAGCGCTGTAGTGATGATCTTTAATTTATTCTTCAACCCTTTTCCGCCAAAAGGTTCTATCCCCACAAAACGCACTTTACCGCTATTATATTTTACCGCAGATGGAGGCGGAGATTGATCGTATAAACAGGCAATGTGCACAATCTCATCAAACAACGCAGTTAATGCATCTATTTCCCGAACGGTAGGCCCCCATCCATAGATATTACCCTCGGCATCCTTATAATGATCTGTATGTGAAATGATCAATAACCTCAAACTAATTGCTTTGTCAGCTGATCCCAATCATGCTGTTTTGCCCAGTTGACACAATTCTCCGCGAGCGATTCTTTGTCAGCAGAAAGCAGTTCTTTCAAAGCCTTAACAATTGCTGTCACATCCTTAGCCTCTACGAGCTTACCGTTATAGCCATCTTTTATAGCGTCTTCGATACCTGTACCCCTGCTACCGATCGCCGGTTTGCCATTAATACTTGCTTCCAATACCGCGATACCAAATCCTTCTATATCTCCATTTTCAGCTCGCTCACTGAGCATCATCAATACATCTGCAGTTTTATAAGCTGCCTTTACCGTCTGTTCATCTGCTTTGCCATGTATCGAAATATATCTTTCTATCCTCAGTTCTTTCGCAAGTTCACGAATAGCATCTGCTTCTTTGGGCAAACCAATCATATGATAGTGCAGTCGGGGAAATTCTTGTATTAAAGCAGGCAAAGCACGTACCACATTATGCTGCCCTTTGCGCTTTGTAATGCTGCCCACGGTCAACAAAACCGGGTCGCCATCCCAGTTCAACTTTTCAATACCTTGCTTTCTCCATTCCGCTAGGTCCAATCCGTTAGGTAATATTTTAACAGGTTTCTGAATGGTCTGCTCAGTTAAACCGGCTGTATAATTAGATACTGCATACACTTCATCCAGCGACTTCAAGGCATTCCTGGTCAGCATTCTTTTGATGGCTCCACCAATGTATAGTTCTGTCCCGTGAACAAAGCCCGTTACTTGTTTACCGGATCGTTTCAGCCATCCGCCTATCCAAAGTGAAAATTGCCCGGTAACTATGATCTTATCGTACTTATTATCGCGGCAAAGCCTTTTAATTGTTTGCAGCCTGTTGATATAGGTTTGTACACCTTGCCTCGTTACCCGGTATACGCTCATGCCTCGTGGCAGGCTGTTTAAGAAGGATGCAATGGTCGTTTCATCCGCGTGATCCATATTCGTAATCACATCTACCTGCACTCCGTTATGTATCAAAGCCTTGGCCATGCTCCAGGCATGTTTCCCAATGCCTCCCGGCCCCGGCGGAAATTCAGATGAAATGATCAGGTAGTACATCAATATCTATAAATGCCGCGCGCCTTCAATTCCGCATCGGCAATGGCAAGATTTTGTTTATACCTTCTTTTTATCGAAGGCCATTTATATAGGAATACGATAGCCCGCGCAAGTTTCCGCAGTAGATTTCCCTTCACCATCAGTTGATCAAAGAACTTGATCCTGACAAACATTTGGTACTGTAATGCGTTAAAATGTTTCTTTACCAGGAATATTTCCGAAGATGTCGGCTCCGCAAATTTCGTAATCGAATTCTTGGATATGCTATTTGTTATTACCCTTGCTTTGTGCGCCCTTAATCCACCAGATGGCGCACGGTGATGATCTATGGTAGCAGATGAATCAAATATCATGAATGCACCATGCTCATGGCAGCGTAATGCCAGGTCATAATCTGCCCGGATGTTTTTATTGAAGAACATATCCATATTCCCCGCTTCCTTCACTAATGCAGTACGTATCAGTGTTATGGGGAACGTGTCAGACATGTAATAATAGTGATTGATCGTACGCTTAGGTTGTTTCAGCTCTATCACATTAGATGCTACCATATCAGCATCATAATAATGCGCCGTATACAGCAGCTTTTGCATAAACCACGGCTGTATATTATCCGCGTCATCACCGAGAAACAATAAGTAATCGCCGGTCGCTTCTTCTATCAGTTTATTCCATGCCGTGCATTGGCCTTTTTCATTCTGTGGATAATATTTAATAGCAAGTGTGGGGTAGGCAGCAGCATTTATCGTTTGCCTGTGCGCTACGTCTGTCTGATCTGTTACCAGCACTTCATGAGGTGATACTTTCTGCGCAGATAGTTGATCCAGTTCTGCCTGCAGATAAGGATATCTGTCTAATGTAGGCGCCAATACAGAAACTTTGTCTCCGTAAACGTTATCCACTTCTACCTGCGAGCTATGCAGTGTTGGCTTTAGACTGCTATACTTTATCTCTTTGGTTGCTTTCCAGTATTTGTAATTACGCCTGAACCCTTTTTGATTCAGTAACAACCATACCTGCCATTTCTTTGGGAAAAACTGGCGCGCAAAAGCCCATTCATCTCTAAGTGGTAAACTATGTCCCTCTTCTGTATGCTGTACTAAACCCGGATGATAACGCAGCATGCCGCCCATCTTAATGATCTTGTATCCCAGTGCAAGGCTAGCTGTATCCAGCGACCAATATCCTTTCGGGATTCCACCAATCGATTCCAGCACACTCTTTCTGACCAAACAAGCTCTCAGGCTCAGACGGAAAGATGAGTTTTCAATATCATCAGCCGCATCCTTATTGTAAAGCCATGCCGGGTTTATATAATCAAGTGTATGTGGCAATCCCTGCAATCCCAGTTTTAGTCCGGCATGATATACATCTACATTTTTTTCAGCTAATTCACGAATGAGTTCAATGGAAGGTATTCCAATATTTGCATCCCAAAACAATAACCAATCAGCACTGATTTTTGCAAGAATATCCTTTGTATTACTTACTACCACATCCGTGTACATCGGCACAATGTATACATCACCCAAAGGCCACTGAAATGATGGTTTGTGTTTAGAAAGATATACCAGATCTACCTTCACTTTGCCAATAGCTTATTATAAAACTGAACGAATGCCCGTATCTGCTCATCCTGCCGGAAGTAAGTATTTACACGCTTAATTCCCTCTTCGCCCATTTGCTTCCTCACGTCGTTATGCTGCCATAGCCATGCTATCTTATCAGCTATTGCTTCTACATCCCATTTGGGAGTAACCAACCCTGTAACTCCATCCTCTACATTCTCTGGCAATCCATCCGCATCACTGCAAACAATGGGCAATCCCATTGACTGTGCTTCCAGTACCGCATTAGAAAACCCTTCTGATATCGATGGGTGCAAAAATATATCTGCCTTATCTAATTCTGATTTAATAGCAACGGCATCTTTATTTCCCGCAAGTACTACCTGGTCCTGCAAGCCAAGTTCAGCAATGACAAATTCTAATGCCTGCCTGTATTCACCCTCTCCAATAATCCTGTATTCAAAAGCTATGTTTCGTTCCTGCAACAATTTCATTGCACGTATACCATACTCCAATCCCTTTTTCCACACTAGTCTGCCAACGCTTACAATTACCAGTTTACCATTATCTTTCGGATTACCGGAAGGCTTAAAGAAATCAGTGTCGATGGCTGGTGCTATGATAGCCTCTATCTTGTCTTGTTTATATCCTCTCTTAATAGCACGCTGCTTCAGATCGTTACCCAGGAAATGAATACCATCCATATGTTCCCATACCGATTCATAATATTCATGATCGTGCAGGCCTGCATAATTCAGATCATATCCTCTGAAACTTACACTCATCTTAGCACCTGTTGCATGTTTCAGCAATTCAGCTTGCCTTGCGAGCGTACCAAATTCATAATGTACTACATCGGGCTGCAGGCAAATAGCAGGGAGATAAGTAAAGGAGTACTTTAATCGCTGCACAAAACTGCCTCCATCGCTGACAAGGAATTTTCTGAATTTCTTATTAGTAAAAAAGGCACGCACAAAGGTGAGTATCAATAGAAAAGCCGACTTTCCAGAATTCGCCCCTAAGTGTATTCGCTTCCTATAATCGGCTGGCAATTTATATTGCTCAATGAACCTGTCTATTTTTTCTCTTGTATCCCAGGCAAGCAAATGCACATCCATTTCATCGGCAAGCCGAATGAACTTCACAGCCAGGAAACCCGAATCCAACGGGATGTTATGCATCACTAATAATATCTTCGGCTTTTTTTGCATCAGAATACAGTCTTCATGAATTGGGCCAGTGTATGCATCATCGATACAGCATAACCATTGCCAGCGGATGGCTCTTTATAAAACATATCCAGCAAAGCTTTTGATTTTGCAACGGGTACAATTTCACACAATGCAGGATTATCTATCAATATATTTTCCAGGTTCTTTTTACCTGTATCGTTTAAGTAAAATAATTCCCAGTTACGCATCACCGGTTTCTCTCCTGACAACATCCTTTTGCCCTTGCTTACGGCTCTATAAATAAAATGCCTGTTATTGAACTTTTTATAATTGTAGAGATTGCTGTCATATTCCTGCCAACGTATTTTCGCCAGTTCAGGGTAATAGCGTTTGATAAATGAAACTTCAAATTCCCTGCCTTTGATCACATCTGTGGGTACAGTAGCAAATAAGTCTAGCACACGGTTATCATAAAAAGGCAGTATAGGCAATACGGCAGCCTGGTACATTCTCAGGCTAGGTACCGTCCATCTAAACGACCATTGATCTGTCTTGAATATCTTCATTCTAAAGTCGGCATCCTGCACATAAGCATAACGTTTATTCCATTCGTTGAAATATGCCTGCAGTACTTCTTTTGCCTTGGGAAAATAGGGCTCACATATTTCTTTTACCAGCCATTCACTTCCTTTCTTAACAATCTTCTTTTGAAACCAGCTATTCAGATCCGTCCCTGCAGTTCCCATATCATCCATCCATACATCACCCCAATGCCCACCTATAACCACATCTGCATCTCTGCTCAATATTTCTGTCATGCAGGCCTGCCTGGTACCGGGCAGGTATTGAAATAATTCGACAGACGCGGCAATGGCGCCGGTCTTATCAAACAGGTAATTTGGGACAGTATAGGACGAAAAAGGAATAGAAGCAGTTTCTGCTATTTGTGCCGCGATCTTTGTTTCAACAGAATCATCCGTCAATCCATAAGAATAGGACCAAAGCGACCCGTACCTTTGATTACCTTCTGTAACGATCCCGGTCAGCATTCTCGAATCCAGTCCTCCTGATATAGGCAGGCTGACCCGCTTATTGTTTAGTGCTGTATTTAAAGAAGCATGCAAGATGCTGTGCAACTCTTCTTCAATATCTTCTACCGTCCTTGTAACAGGTTCAAAACTCCAGTTCCAGTATCGCTTCTGTTCCACCAATTGCAGTTGTTCGTCAAACACAGAACAAGTTGCAGGCGGCAGTATCTTTATATGTTCCAGATAGGTGGCATCCCCCGCAAAGAAACCCATTTGCATAAAGCTATTGATACCGGGCCAATCCAATTCCTTATTTTCAGCTTGTTTAGCTAATCCTAAGTAATAAGTGCTAATGCGGTGTGTACCGCCGGATGAATAATGATACACATGCCAGGTACCAAGCCGGTTTGTAAACACATAGGTTTTATTCGATAGCCTATTGCTTACAAACAACAGATAGTGTCCTGCTGCATCTTTGTATGGCTTGCCCTTCTCTATATACTCAATGCATTGTTTCAGCATGTTGGGCAGACTAACGGACTCATATAACTGTCCTATTAGTACCAGGCTATAAGCGCCTTCGGTAGTATCTTGCAAAAAATGCTTTGATGTTGCTGAATATGACATCCAGCTACCGGAGCTTAAAGAACCCATTTTCCACTCCATATCGCTGAAGCGCGTATAGAGCGGCTGGTCGCCTTGCCTATTACTCAACCATATATCGCAAAAAGCACTCACCTGATCCTCATCATTTTTTTATACAAGGCATTGAAATCCGCAGCTTCGCGTTCCAGTGTAAATTCCTCTTCTATAAGCTTTCTTGCGTTCTCTGCCATCTGTCTCGAAAACTCTTTGTCATTCTTATACTTCAAAATACACGCGCGTAATTCCTCTACATAACCTGCTTTAAACAACAGCCCCGTTTTGTTCGTCGTCAGCAGATCTGTATTGCCTGCAACATTGCTGGCAATACAAGGCATACGCATTGCCATAGCTTCCATCAATGCCACCGGGCAGCCTTCTTCATGGCCACCAATGTTGGTAGTTGGCAGTACAAACACATCACTCGCTTTTAGCAAGCTGCGGACATCAGATATCTGTCCGGCGAGTAAAACCCTTTCTGCCAGCCCAGTTTCCTGTATCAGGCTATATAATTCGGCGACATATTCATCATCCCTTGCATCACCTGCCAGTATCACATATACATCTTCCAGGTCGGCAACTGCTTTTACCAATGTCAATTGGTCCTTAACGCGTACCAGCTGAGCCACGCAAGTTACCAGGTAGGCGTCTTGCGGTATATAATATTGCTCACGTATTCCGTCGGCACTACCATTCCGGTTAATATCTACTCCGCCATATATTAGTTTTGTCTTACGCCTCAGGTAAGGCGCGGAAAAATAATGGAACAGCATACTGGCATTGCGCGCTACTATCTGTTTCGACAGGAAGCTTTTTACCTTCCAGGCATTGCGATTCCAGTTCATATTCTTCTTCACATACACATACTTCGCACCTGCAAACCTTGCTATCAATGCTTCAGAAAAATCAGACGACCAGTTAAACGACTGCCATATATCGAAATGATATCTTTTAAAATCAGTAGCTAACCTTTTAGCTTCTGTGGTTATGGCAAGCATCCCGGTTTTATCGTTCACCATGAATGGTTTTACTATAACAGGTATACCCTTATCCTGAAGCTCGGTAAATATCGCACCGCCTTCCTGCAGCACACATACATAAGGTTCAAAAATGCTCCTGTCCAGCCGGTCTATAATATTCACCATTTCCCGGCCGCTGCCAGCAGTTGTAAAATTGGGAATGGTAAAGAGTATTTTTATTTTCTTCACTACTTACCGGTTTCGATGATTTGTATAAGCCTTTGTAATGGCTTTTGTATAAAATTCTCCGTCACCCATGCACATGCTTCTTCGCCCATTTGCTTAACCAATTGTGGATTAGCAATCGCGGTAGCAATAGCTTCTTCTATTTCTTCGGGTTCTCTTGCATTGAAGCAGGGATATAGTTTTGGATACACATCTGTGTACAATGAATCCTGCCTGTAGGTGATCACGGGCTTTTTCATGAACATGGCCTCTACTACAGTCCCAAATGTGAGGTAGCTATAATTGAATTCACCACAACACACATCCGCATTCTTTACAATATACATCAGTTCCTTTCGATACATTTTAGGAAACCAGAACACTTTATCTGCTATACCTAATTCATTTATCAATGCTTTCGAATGATCTACATCCGATCCGTATTCCAGCATCACCAGGCAGCTCTTAGATGCGTGATTTTTCTTAAGGTAATTTGCAAAGGCAATAAACAGGTGGTGTGTATTCTTTATAGTAAAGGGATTATGAAAGGTCTTCCATTCTTGCCTGCCATGATACATCAATATAAAATCATGCTCCTCTCTTATTTTTTGCATTGGTTGCAATACAGGATTCGGCGGAATGAACCCATTTTCGAGCAATGCAAACTCTCCCGTATACACAAAGGGCATGGCTACTTTTTCATACGCACCTTTATAGGCAAGCTCTTTTAGCTTCGCTTCAAATTCATCGTTAGTAGACTCTGCCAGTATATACCTTGCATTCACAATAGCGCCACGCAAATATTTGGCCATGGTGCCTTCTTTCATCTGCGCGTATGTTGGCCGTGTGGCATCATTTACCACTAACGATTTCAGCTTTGCCTTCCATGTATATTCCTGTGGCAGGTGCGAATATTTGTACACATCCGATCCATAAGGATAATACACATCAATATTATATCCGCAAGCGTATGCGAGTGCAGCTTCCTCACCCTGCCCTATAAAAAAATCAAAGCCACTTAACTCCTCTTTTATCTTTTTCTTGTCCGCGTTGTGAAAGCCTTTATCCAGCCAATTTACCTGGTGGCAGTATTCTTTATATTCTTCTCCAAACGTATCTGCCTTAGGTTGAAAATGATCCATGGCGAGCCTGAAGAACAAATGTGCATCATAACCCGCTTCTCTTAGGTAACGCGTCAGCGCGTAAAAATTATTGTTCATATTGCCCACAAGGGCAATCCTTTTGCTCATAATCCGAATACAAGATTAAAATACCTCGATGCCCTGGGTAGCATCGCACCTACCATAAAGGAGATATTATTAAGCTCCTTCTTTAAAATGGTCTTGAATATGGCAATGTAACATAGCACAAACACAATACCCGTCAGTATTATCAACACTATTGGTTTATAAGGCAGTTGCAACATACTTAGTGCTAAACTGAATAATACAACCATCATCGTGTTTACAAAAAAGTAAGGTGTAAGTGCCGCGTACCATTTCCTGAACTTCTGCGACATTGCATCCATGATCTGCCAGATATTCCAGTTCATGAATATTATCTTTACCAGGCCTACCGCACTTGCTATCCCCGCCACACCGAAGAAAGAACCGATAATAGAAGCGGCAATATGAAATGGACCATATACCGCTGTAACTATAAAACTCTTTTTGTTCAGATGGAAGGTGTTCATCACACTGCCGTATGAACTGGTAACAGCTTTAAATGCCGCTACCACCACCAGTATCTTCAATGGCAATACAGCTTCTATCCATTTAGGACCGTATAATAACAATATAATAGGCTTGGCAGCTATAAACATCATCGCCAGCATAGGGAAAGTGATAAAGGAAAATGTCTTCAGGAAAGAGATATAGTAATTATAGAATTTCTCTTTGTCATCCACATATTTAGGCAATACTGATGACAGCACGTTATTGGCCACCTGCACTATCTGCGAAGTAAACAGTTCTGCAAGCTGAAAGGCAAGATTATAGATACCCAATTTATCAAGTCCTAAAAACTTCGCAAGAATAAACTTATCACCCTGGTCGGTAATGCGGCTGAATATCGTTGCGCCTATCAGGTGCTTTGTAAAATGATATATCTCTTTCCATCTCTCTGTATACAATCTTAGTGTTGGCCTGATCCCGGTATTGATATATAATACCAGTGTAAGTATAGGATGTATCAGCAGCGTGGGTATAATAAGACTGTATACGCCTAATCCTGCAAACACTGCTATGATCTTCGCAATAGGAACCAGGATGATAAACGGAGCCTGCAGTTTCACCTGCTTATCAAACATCAGGTTTTTACTCAGCCATGTTTTCGGGATGATCTGCAACTGCGAGAATATAAAAATGCCGCCTACTATCCACCCTATCCTCAATATCCTCGGGTCGTGCTGGTAATGCGCCCAAACGGGAACAAGGGACAGGAACAATAAGAATATGATCAACGTGATCACCACATTGAACCAAAACGCAGCTTTGAATATTTCATCCACATCATCTTTACGATAAGCGAGCAAGAACTCCGCAAGGCCTGTTGTACCCAAAACAGATATCAGTGTCAGCAACACCTCTGTGATACTAACAAGTCCAAAATCGTAAGGCCCTAACCGGCGTGCTAAAAAGATCATGGCTATCAGGCCCATGAACTTCTCCAGCAACCCGCGAAGTAAAAAACTAATAAATCCTTTACCGGCCTGCTTGCCTACACTCATTAAATTGTATGGAATTTACGCCCTGGCAACTTTCCCCTCTTTCAATAAGTACACTTCGTTGCTTTCAGGGCATACAGCGCGACCGTTAGAATCAAACTTTAGCTTATGTCCGTACTCACTCATCCAGCCCGTCTGCCTGGCAGGATTACCGACGAGCAATGCATAAGCGGGCACATCTTTGGTAACAACCGCACCGGCGCCTATAAATGCGTAGGCACCAATATTATGTCCGCAAACTATGGTGGCATTAGCACCTATAGTAGCACCTTTGCCCACGTGAGTTGCCGCATATTGACTTTTCCTTACTATAGCGCTACGCGGATTAACTACATTGGTAAATACGCACGACGGCCCCAGGAATACATCGTCGTCGCAAGTAACACCTGTGTATATCGATACATTATTCTGCACCTTGACATTATTGCCTAACACTACACCAGGAGAAACAACCACATTCTGCCCAATATTACACGCCTTGCCTATTTTGCAGTTGGGCATAATATGGCTGAAGTGCCATATTTTGGTGCCTTCTCCAATCTCGCAGCCTTCGTCTATTACGGCTGTAGGGTGTGCTGTATAATTCATCGCTATTATAATCTTTGATCCACCAAAGATTTCTCCAGGCATCCTTTAACGTCGTAGATCAGTCCACCGGGTTTTAAATGTTGCTTCCAATCCTGGCTGATGAATTCATCGTGTGCTACCGCTAAAACCACAGCGTCATATTTCTCGCCTTCAGGCAGTGTGCTCGTTGTATTGATATGATATTCGTGCTTCACTTCTTCGGGGTTCGCCCATGGATCATATACAGTAACATTTATGTCGTAAGACAGAAGCTCTTTATAAATATCTACTACTTTGGTATTGCGGACATCCGGGCAATTCTCTTTGAATGTGATGCCCAACATTAGCACTTTTGCATTCTTCACGGTGATGTCGCGCTTGATCATCAGTTTCACGATCTCGTTGGCAATATATCCGCCCATGCCATCATTCATCCTGCGGCCTGCCAATATGATCTCGGGGTTATACCCTACTTCCTGCGCTTTCTGTGCCAGGTAATAAGGATCTACACCTATGCAGTGGCCACCTACCAACCCGGGCTTAAACTTCAGGAAGTTCCATTTGGTACCTGCCGCTTCCAGTACATCATGAGTATCAATATTCATGCGGTTGAATATTTTAGCCAGCTCGTTCACGAATGCAATATTGATATCGCGTTGTGCATTCTCTATTACTTTAGCAGCCTCTGCCACTTTTATACTGCTGGCTTTGTGTGTACCTGCAACAATAATACTGCTATACAGTTTATCAACAACTTCGGCTATCTCATCGTTAGAACCTGAGGTAACTTTTTTGATCTTGGTTACGGTATGCTGCTTATCTCCCGGGTTAATACGCTCGGGAGAATAGCCTCCAAAAAAGTCTACATTATATTTCAGCCCGGATACCTTTTCCAGTACAGGTACACACTCATCTTCCGTCACACCGGGATATACGGTTGATTCATACACTACAATATCACCTTTAGACAATACTTTGCCTACTGTTTCGCTTGCCTTATACAGCGGCGTCAGGTCGGGGCGGTTATGTTTATCTACCGGGGTAGGTACGGTTACTATGTATATGTTACAGGATGCCATATCCTCCAGCTTATTAGAGCATAGCAATCCTTTCCCATCCGGTGCGCCGCTAACAATCACTTCTTTTAATGCATCAGAGGTCACCTCCAGTGTATTATCGTTGTGCTGCTGCAGTTCTGCAATGCGTCCTGCATTGATATCAAAACCTATTACAGGATACTTTCTTGCAAATTCTACTGCCAATGGCAAACCTACATAGCCTAAACCTATTACTGCGATGCGGTGTTGTGATTGTGACATGTTTATTTTGATATTATTTATTTGCGTTTAAATACTTTTTTGATGGCTGATCTTTTATCTTCTTCAAAATATCCTGAGCCATAACCGTAACCATAATTTCCGCCTTTTTCCGCCTTCACATCATTTACGATCAATCCTATATTCTTCAACCTGCCACGTTGATACAGGCTGTCTGCATTTTTCAGTTGCTCTTTAAAAGTATATTCCTGCCTGATGACGTAAGCTACTACATCCGCATAATTACTTAATAGCTGTGCATCCGTTACCAGTCCTACCGGCGGCGTGTCTATTACTATATAGTCAAACTGTTCTTTCAGCGCGTTAAACAGTTGCGCTACCTTAGGCATCAATATGATCTCTGACGGGTTAGGTGGTATTGGCCCTGCACTAATGACAAAGAAGTTATCCGTCACCCCGGTTGGCGTTATAATATCATCCAGGGTTGATTGCCCGATCACATAATTAGAGAACCCTTGTGCCTGCTTAATATTCAGGTGTTGAGATATCTGTGGCTTCCTAAGATCCAGTTCCATCAATACCACCTTCTTACCAGCTAAAGCTATGGTTGCAGCCAGGTTTATAGAAATGAAGGATTTACCCTCACCACTCATACTTGATGTAACCATGATCACTTTCCTATCATCACCTGCCATCAGGAATTGCAGGTTTGTCCTCAATGCACGGAATTGCTCCGCGATAACAGTTCGGCTATCATTCTTTACAATTACGGCTTCATCGTGTTTACTGTGCCCTATCTCAGCAAGTATGGGCATGTTAGTGAGCCTGTCTATATCGCGTTTGCCTGCTATCCTTGTATTGAACAGTTCTTTTGCACCTATTCTTATTCCCGGTACAATCAATCCTATAACAAAGGCCATCAGGTATACCCTGGAACGCCTGGGACTGATTGGGCCGGGTTCTTTTTTAGCAGGGTCTATGATCTTAAGGCTGGATACAGTTGCCGACCGGGATATAGACATCTCCTCCTTCTTCTTTAAAAGAAATACATATAGTTCCTGCTTTATTTGCTGCTGACGGGTGTAGTCGAGCAATATTCTTTGTTTTTCGGGTACTTGTTTTATTCCGGATGCGATAGAACTACTTTTTGATTTCAGCTCATCCACCGTAACCTGGTAGCTCCTGCGGAGGGAAGATATATAACTCTTCATACCGCTACGCAGCTCTTCCAGTTGCTGGTCTACATTTTTTACATAAGCACTTGCTTCCGTATAAGACATCAGCAACCGCTGCCTCTCGTTCTGCAGGTTGTTATAGTCTTCGATTATCTTTATCAGGGTCGGATCCTGGGCTATCAGCGTTGCAGGCATCACGCGGCGCATGTTGTTGCCATCCTGCACATACCGTTCCAGCGATTCCAGCACTCGTAATTGCACTTCCTTCTGCATCAGCTCTTTTGTGTTATCGCTGGTATTATCCAGCAATAGTTTCGACTGTGCTTCTACATCGGTAAGATTATTGGAACTCTTAAAGTTCTCAATGGTCTTCTCCACACCTGTAAGCTCGGTACCAATGCCACTCAATCGCTGATTAATGAAGTCTATGGTACCATCTGCTACCTGGTTCTTATCCTCAATGTTCGATCTTTGGTATTCTTCTATCAGGCGGTTCAGCACATCTTCTGCACGGCGTGGTATCGCATCTTTTAAGGAAAGCGTGATGATATTACCTTGTTTATTGATAAGGTCTACTATTAAACTGCCGAGGTAGGCATCTACAATATCTTCCGGAGGAAATACAATTACTTTGAAGTCATTCGTATTATCATACAAGTGTCCGGCAAATGGATTGCTCTCTAAGAGTACTGGCCCTACACTTATTGTTGCACTGTCTCCCAAACTTATGTTCCAATGCTTTGATCCTTCCGTAATAGTGTAGTTGGTTCCTTGTCTGTGAATCTTGTAAATATGTGACGACTTGATACTACTGTCATTAAACAATGGCATTAACCTAAAAGGTGCATCATCGTACAGAGACGTAGTTTGTATTTTGCCAGGCACATAATACGCAATGTTCAGGTGCATGCCATCCACTACCCGCCTCATCAGTATCCTGCTCTTGAAAATCTCTACTTCATTTTGTGCATTGGTATTGCTGCCATGTACACCCAACTCTTCTAATAAAGCACCGTTTGCCGCATCCTTCTGCCCGGTTTTTATCAGCACCTTAGCATCGGCAATATATTTGGGAGTGCTGTATCGCAGATAAAAGTAACCACACAACATAGATAGAACGAGGCATACAAGAATGAAAAGCCAATATTCCCTGATCCGCAGGAATATGCCTCTTATATCTATTGTATTATCCCTTTGTCTTACCGTATCGGCAAACATCGGTTCCATGTTATCTTTCATCCGGTCTTATATGTTCCCGTTTCAGGTCTTAAATATAGTACTACCCCCGCAGAAATACTGCATTTACAGGGCTTCCTGCTTGTTATTTTTTAGCTAATGAAATGTAAGTTTTTTGCTTCACAACTATCTTATTTGCGTGCCAGTTCCCTTTCCAGCGTTTTACGGTCAGGGAAATTAACCAATACACCCATGCCTTTTTTTTGGTAAACCACCATACTGCCCACTGATACGGCAGATGCCTGTCCTTTATTTACAGCTTCCCCGATATGCGCCACATTACCTGCTCCGCCATTTGCTATAACCGGTATATCCAACGCATTTGCCAGTTTTGATGTTATATCCAGGTCATATCCCGTCCAGGTACCGTCTTTATCTATAGATGTTATCATCAACTCTCCCGCGCCCATCAACTGCATTTCCTTTGCCCATTCCACTGCATCTTTGGCTATTTTCTCCGTACCATCATTGATATACACAACGTATTTCCCCCAGATGTTCTTCTTCACATCAATTGATCCTATTATCGCTTGCGAACCAAAGGTTGCCGCAAGCTGAGGTATCAATCTCGGATTGCGATATGCCGCAGTATTGATCACAACTTTCTCAAAACCTGCAGAAAAGATAGCCTGCGCTGTTTCAAAATCTTTGATACCACCACCATAAGACAATGGCATGAAACATTCATCTGCTATCTGCTTTAAAAGATCAAGATTCGGAGGAGTATTATTAACACTAGCCCTGATATCGAGAAAACAAAGTTCATCTACTTCCAGCTCGTTGAATATTCTTACCGTATTGATCGGGTCACCGATGTACGAATAATTATCAAACTTAACTGTCTTTACAAGACTATCGCCTACTAATGATAAACAGGGTATGACACGGGCAGGTATCATCACAGCGAAGCGAAGTTTTCCAATATCTTCATTCCAAACTTATGGCTCTTCTCTGGGTGAAATTGTGCCCCGAATATATTATCACCATTGGTGATGATGGAATCAAAATCATGTCCGTAATTAGTACGCGCTATTACGTATTTATCATCCTCAGCTTTTGCATAGTAAGAGTGCACAAAATAAAAACGTGGTTCCTCGGGGAGGTTTTCTACCAGTTTATTGGGATGCACGATGTGTATCTCGTTCCAGCCCATGTGCGGTACCTTCAGTTTACTGCCCGTTTCAAATCTAAACTTCAGCACTTTTGCAGGTATCCAGCCAAGGCCGGGCAATTGCCCTTCTTCGCTGGAATATGTTAGCAGTTGCAGGCCCAGGCATATACCTAATACAGGTACTTTCTCTTGCAGTGCTTTTTGGGATAACAAACTACGCAGGCCAATGCTATCTATACGCGATATAGCCGCATCAAAAGCACCGACGCCGGGCAGCAATATTTTTTGTGCTTTACTTATCTTATCCAGTTCACCGGTAATCTCGCAGGCCGCGCCAATACGCTTGAACATGTTTTGCACCGATGCAAGGTTCCCCATTCCATAATCAACGATCGTTATCATAAAGCTTGTTGCTTTTTCATTTTTTCAATATCCAGCGGAAAACAAAATTTCATGTAGAAGCTCTTAGGAACCAAATGTGACTTGTATAACAAATAGAACAAAGGACGCATCCGCTCAAAAGTCCTTTTATATGTTTTATAGTCCCAGAAGAATTTTTTCGGGGCGTGCAGGTATGCTTCGTATTCTGCGTCCGTCAATGCCATTCTCTTTTTAAAATAAGATACCAGTTCTGGTTCCACATACGGCGGCTCGGCATATATCTTCAATGCTTCTTCCCTATCCATAAAGCCGGAACGCACTGCCGCAGAAAGCGCATTGTAGCGCTGATCTATCTTAAAACGTTGCGGATGGTATACACTATGATGAAAGGCCGACATCCTGTTTTCCAGGTGATGGCCACCATAATACTTCCAGCCATATTCCTGTTCCAGCAACTGTCTTGCCTGCTCTTTTGAATAGCCTACATACCACAATGGCCTTATTTTCTTTATTTTTTTCAGGATAGTCCATTTAAGAAAGGCACCGAGGGGCATGTTAGGGAATGTTTTCATTTTTACGCTACCGAAACGTTTATGCACATCAGATATGTATTTACCATCCATGTACATAATGCCTAAGGGAGATATACCTTCCGTTTTATAAGAGTGTCCTTCCAGTATATATTTAACCCCATACTTATTGGCAGCTTCATATAATACTTCCGTAAGCGCTAAATCTGTTGGGCTGTCGAGTTCAGGCACACCTGCTTTCAGAAATGACTTGAATACATCGTCCGACTCTTTATTATCCACAACATGCGTATACAGGTCTACCTTCAGTGCGCCTAGTATCTTCCGGATGTTTTCTGTAGCAATGCCGGTATTCCACGTATTATCATAATGCACAGCTAATGGACGTAAGCCCCATTCTTTCACAGCCATGTGTACCATGTACGAGGAGTCTGTACCGCCACTTACCCCAATTACACAATCATATTGTTTGCCTTTCCCGGCCCTTTTTATTTCCTCTACTATCTGAAGGAACATCTGCTTTCCCTCTTCCGTTCCCGTCTTATATTCCTCCTGCAGCTGGTCCATCATCTTACAATAGTTACAAACACCGTTTTCGTCAAATACGATGTTTGGTACGGTATTGTCATTGATGCACCTGCTGCATATCTGTTTACTCATTCTCTTAATATACCTTTTCGTTATCCAGGAAAATGCGGCACCACCATTCAAAGCTAATGAACGACCAGAGCAAGAGTCTATGATTAATGCGCTTTTCTGTATGTTCTTTAAATATATGGGCGATATAATCCGGGTTGATGAACTCAGATGATACCGTTTTATTGCTTAACAGCAGTTGCCTGATATAATCAGCATTCTCGCCGCGATACCAGCTCTCATCCGGGGCAGAAAAACCCTGCTTCTTCCTGTTGATGATATCCTCCGGTAAAAAGCTTTTCATAGACCTGCGCAACACGTTCTTACCATCGTCGTAATCCCTGTATACTTTTTGCTTGAGCGATAATTCATTCTCATCCACTTTCTTCATCAGCTCCAGGTTGCCAAGTTTATGTCTTACCGGTATCTTCATTGCCACATCCACAAGATCATTATCAAGGAAAGGGAAGCGCTCTTCCAATCCGTTTGCCATAGATAGCTTATCACCTACTAATAGCAATCCCGGCAAAAATGTCTTGATCTCGAAGTACAGGCTATTCTCTATATGATGCTCCGGCGTATCATATCGCAGTTGCTCGTTGAATGTGAATACACGCTCGAAAACCCTGCGTGGCTCCGCGATATCCATTTGCTTATAGACATTTGGCCGAAACAGGTCGTGTTTGCTATCATCAGCCACCAAACGTTGCCAAAAGCCATAATAATTATCAAAGAATGTCTTTTGATCTAATGATTTATACACCCTATAGTATCGCCAAGGATAGCCACCAAACAACTCATCCCCACCTACACCCTGTAGGCACACTTTTACAAAGCGCGATGCTAGTCTGCTGATATAATAGTTAGGATAACTCATACCCACCCGCAGATCTTCCAGGTGCCAAACCAGGCGCGGCATAGACCAACTTAAGTCCCCGGCATTGATCACCTGTTCATAGTGCTCGGTCTTGAAATAGTTGGCCATCATCTCGGCATCTCTCCGCTCATCATAGTTTGCCTCCACACCGGTAACTGATGACATATCAAATCCTGCCGTGAATGTGGTTATTCTATTTAGGTGTTTCGATGCAACAGCCGTAATAGAACCGGAGTCTACACCGCCGGATAGATAACTACCTACGGGCACATCGGCCACCATTTGTCTTTCAACGGCTTTTTCAAAAGCTTCTCTCGTCAGTTGTACGGAATCTTCCAGGCTCAACGTATTATCTGCCTTCGTAAAATCATAGTCCCACCATGGATTGTGCTCTATCGTTTTTGTATTCGCATTTATAGCAATAGTATTCGCAGGCGGCAACATCGATACACCTTGAAACAGCGTGTTATATGTGAATACGTTCTGAAAAGAAAAGTACTGATTCAAAGCACTATGATCAACTCCCATCTTATATTCAGGATGGCGGATGATAGCTTTTATCTCTGATGCAAAAACCAGCGTGCTACCGTTGAACCAATAATATAAAGGCTTGATGCCAAACCTATCCCTGCTGAGGTATAATACGTGTTCCTGCTTATTCCATGCTGCAATGGCAAACATGCCGTTAAGACGCTGGAAATAATCTGCACCGTGTGCTGATAAACCTTCTGCAATTACCTCTGTATCAGAATTAGATACAAAGCTTTTGCCACCTGCACGCAACTCATCTCTGAGCTCTCTGAAATTATAGATGCAACCATTGAATACGATCACCCAGTTTCCATCTGCCGATGTCATTGGTTGCGCCCCTAAGGACGATGTATCTAAAATAGCCAGCCGCCTGTGTGCCAGGCCCAAAGCGCCATCTGTAAAAAAGCCTTCACCATCGGGGCCACGATGTGCCATCACATCAGCCATGCTTTGCAGCAAGTCTTTGCTTACAGGCTTTCTGTTCAGATTATATATACCGGCTATGCCACACACCTGCTATCAATCAGATTTAGAAATGGATTGTACAGGTATCATTGCCTTCATACTAAAACCAAGCGTCTTTATATGAATAGTGGCAATGTTCCCTTTCACTTGTATCAATTCCCCTTTATTCTCTTTGAGTGGCCCTTCCATCACCTCCACAAATTCACCGGGCCTAAAATCAACTGTTATTTCCGCATTCTTGTAATTCTCCAGGAAGTCTTTTATAGCCTGTATCTCCTCTTCCCTTACAACACCCGGCTTGCCTACCCACCAGAGAAATCGTACTGCGCCGTTTGTCATCAGTACTTTCACATTTTCTTCTTTGTAATCGTCGAGATATACAAAGATGTATGACTTAAATACAGGCTCCGCCACCTTCTTCTTTCGGTCGCTCCATTGCCTGATCTCCTCTTTTAGCGGACAATATACCCGAATGCCCTTAGCCTCTAATAATGAGGTCAGCTTCTTTTCGTTTCGGGGTTTTGTATGTAATACGTACCAGGGCATGCTTATTATTTATTTTCCCACAACAACAAATACTTCTCAGCTTCTGTTCCGTTTTTATGTTCCAGCGCTACCCATTCCGGTGAATCGTAGGTAACAAAACGCACTTTCCTGTCTATTAGTTTTTCAGCTTTAGATACCATCTTTACCAGGTATTCCTTATCAATATCACCCACGAATACAAGGTCTATAATACCGGTATCGCGGCCTCTTGCATAGTCACCCGTCAGATACATCTTCTCTACACGCCCCATCCGGTCTATGATAACTTCTATAATGCGGTCTATTCCCACATACTTCATCATAATGCTTCTGAGGTCGCCGAATAGGGGGTGCTTATCGTTCGCTTTAAACAGCTTCTTGTTTCCCTTGTTCTCAGATACCAGCATCCCAGCGTCCTCAAACCTATTCAGCTCTACTCTTATCGAATTGGTGCTCTCTTCAAATTCATCTGCCAATCCGCGCAAATAGGCGGTAGTACCGGGATTTAAGAAAAACCTGAGTAACAGCTTTATCCTTGTTCTCGATGAAATCAATGTCTCCAGCATCTCTTTACTTTTATATTCATGGGCATGGCTTCGCCTCTGTCAGTTACATAAAATGACAAAGAATGAGTAATAAAATTACTCATTCTGGCAAATTATGCAATACCGTTAAGGGTAAACTACAATAAATTAAAAGGAAATATATTTAATGTCTTCCTGTGCTTTTTTGAAGTCTTCATGCTTTCCTATATCCAGCCAGTAGCCGAGAATAGGAAAGGAAACCAGCTTTTTGCCATTCTTAATAAGCATGTCCATCAGGTCGGTGACGTTGTAAAATTCTTTATCCGGTACAAGGCCCATTAGTTCCCGCTTAACTATATAAATACCGGCATTGGAATAATATGTATAACGGGGCTTTTCTTTCAAAGAATTCACAAAGTTGCCTGTGTCCACTTCTAAAACCCCATAAGGCACTTCTACTTGGTAGCTGGTAGTTGCTACTGCCATATCTGCACCGGAGCGTATAAAGGCCTGGAAAAAACCTTCATAATCTATATTAGTAAGCAGATCTGAGTTCATGACCATTATGTAATCATGGGCATTTTGGTTGCAGAGCTTTACAGAGCCCAGGGTACCCAATGGCTTGTCTTCATGTACATACTCAATAGATATACCCTTTGAGGAGCCATCTTTAAAATAGTCCATAATATTCTGCGCCAGGTAGTTAACGCTGATGCAGATATTCTTGACACCGTATTTTATGAGGCGGTCGATATTATGCTCCAATATTGGCTTATCGCCTACCAGCAGCATAGGCTTTGGCGTGTCCTTGGTCAACGGCATCAGGCGCTGACCTTTGCCACCTGCCATAATCACCACATCAACAGGCACTACCGACTGCAGGCGCGTCAGATTAAGGATATCGGTGATCTTATGTTCCCTGTCAACAATAGGTATTACCAGGAAGTTGCGCTTACGCAGATCGTTGATATCAGTGAGGTGCAGTTCGTCGTTGTATATATAGAGCGGATCAGGCTGGATGTAGTCAATGATGGGGTTGTTGAAGTCGAGCCCTTTGATGAAGCCACGGCGAAGGTCACCATCGGTGAGGGAACCCAGCAAACGCAGCTCTTCATCTGCGACTATAAGAATAGGGTCCACTTTCAGGTCATTCAGCTTTATCAGCGCATCACGAACTGACTGGGTATTATAGATAACGTGTCTTTGAATGTTCTGTGTCATTATTCTTTGCTTGGCACGAATAGCAGTAAGTTACTGCTTCGTTGTGTAAGATTATAGTTTTCCCGATCGGATCATGCCTTTATGGCCTGAAACTGCTCGGCAGGTTTACCACTCTCTCCTCCAGCCATTTCGCATTCTTCAGGTCGCCGGTCATGCACTGTTCGTACATCGGCAACTTGTTCATCAACCTCCATATAGGGCGCGTCATTACCTTACTTCCGTTAGTCTGCTCCAGGAATGCATCCCGTTTTTCCTGGTTCTCCAATACAATGGTATGCAGCCAGTTGTTGGCAATGCCATTCTCTATCGGTTTCACCAGCTTTATTGCCGTATTGTTGAAATAGCTACTGTATACATCTGCCAGCTCTTTCTTGTTGGCAAGTATTGCAGGTAATTGTTCCAACTGTGCGCATGCAAGTGCTGCATTCAGGTTAGGCATGCGGTAGTTATATCCTACAGCATCATGCACAAATTCGTAAGGGTGCGGGATCTTCGCTGTTGTTGATAAATGCTTGGCGAGCGAAGCCAGCTTTTCATCATTGGTAACTATAGCACCACCACCACCACAGGTAACTGTCTTATTACCATTGAAGCTGAATGTGCCTAATAGCCCAAAAGTACCTGTATGTTTTCCTTTGTAATAACTGCCCAGTGATTCTGCGGCATCTTCTACTAAAGCTATATGATATTGCGCGCAGACCGCCGTCAGCTCATCTATACGTGCGGGAAAACCAAACGTATGCATAGGCACGCAAGCCGATATACGGCGACCTGTTTGTTTATTATATGCTGCACCATCTCTTACTTCTGCATTTTCAGCCAGGAAAGCTTTCAGGGCCTCCGGAGACAGTCCCATCGTATCGAGGTCTACATCTACAAATACCGGGATACCGCCTGCATGGCTAATGGCATTGGCCGTTGCTACGAACGTAAGCGGCTGCGTGATCACTTCTTCATCTCTTTTCACTCCTGCAACGATCAGGGCAAGGTGCAATGCTGTTGTACCATTAGTAGTAGCTATTGCATACTTAGCGCCGGTTATCTCGGCCATCATATCTTCAAAGCGGTTCACATAAGCGCCTACAGAAGATACAAACGTGGAATCTATAGTATCAGCAAGATATTTCTTCTCATTGCCACCAAAATATGGTGCGTGCAACGGGATGAACTCTTCAGGTGTATTAAAGGTGTTGCGTATAAAGCTGATTACTTCGTTATACATTCTTATACTTGTTATCGTCAGGGTTTACAATAAAGCCATCATCCAGCACTTTCTTGATCTGCGCGATGCCGTCCGGTACTTTGAACATCACTTCAAAACCCAGCTTGTTCTTTATTTTATCGAATGCAACGCGATAGTCGCGCGGGTCTTCATTTTTAGATACGTACTTGATCTTTGCATCGGGGATCAGTTTCTGCACCTCCTCCACGATCATTTTCTTCTGGTAGTTCTCTGTAGTATCACCTACGTTGAACACTTCAAAAGCCACCACTTCTTCAGGAGCCTCTATAACCTTTACTACAGAACGAGCCAGGTCGTACACATGGCAGTAAGGACGCCAGAACTGTTCTCCGAATATCACCAGTTCCCTGCCCAGAGCCAGTTCCTTAGCGAACTCATTCACCGTAAGATCGAAGCGGGGGCGAAGCGAAAGGCCATATACCGTAGAGAAGCGCAGGCAGGTAGGTTTCGTATTATTACTCTTTGGCTGTCCCAACAAGAACTGCTCTACACCTACTTTTGTTTCTGCATACAGCGATACCGGGGCAAGTGCAGACTCTTCGGTAACGAAAGAGTTCGGATCTTCCATCTTACCATAGTTGCTGCAGGTAGAGGCGAATACAAATTTCTCTACACCCATTTCGTTAGCAATCTTATACAGCAGTTTGCTCCCTTCCAGGTTAGTGCTTTTAGCCAGTTCCGGCTGTTGCGCGCAGGCGGGATCACCTACAATGGCTGCAAGGTGCGCTACACAATCAATCCCTTCCATAGCTTTTCTGACATCCGCCTCATTGCGTACATCGCCTTTTACGAATTCAAAATCGGGATCATTCAGCAAATCGATGATAGGCTCACCGCCGTACATAAGGCTATCCAATACCCGCACTTTAAAACCCTTATCCAGCAATTGCCTTGTTAAAACTGAACCGATGTAACCGGCGCCACCGGTAACGAGGACTTTCTTTGACATGTATGATGTATGTTTAGGTTTGGTATGCAGTTATCTGCATACAACTTAGACAACAAATATAGTTAACATGTTCAGCGTAGCTAAATGAATGGCAGCTGTTAACGATTTAAAAACATCTCGAAAACAAATTATTTACAACACCGTTAACTTGTTGTTGAGGAACGGATAACGTTGTAGTAAAGGCATAACGCCCGACTGCAGCATCTTTTGCATACCTTCTGCATGCCTGATGTGGTGCATATCGGTACCGCAGTAGTCGTATAAACCTTCTGCCAGTAGTTGCTCCGCAGCTATCTTCACGCCTTTGCCATAGTACCCGGTAAGAGACAACAGGTTTAACTGTAAGTAACAGCCCTTGTCTTTGATAGCCCGGTAAGCATCCATATTGCCATGGTAGAACATGTATCGCTCGGGGTGTGCCAGGATGGGCTTATAGCCTTTGGTCTGTATGCGAAATAGGATCTCTGAAAAGCGAACGGGCTCGAACATAAAGGATATCTCTACCAATAACTGGTTATCCATTACGGTTAGCAGTTCTACCTCTTCCAGTTCCTGGATGAAATGATCGTCGATATAATATTCAGCCGCGGCTCGTATTGGTATATGAATGCCAGCTTCCTTTAACGCATTTTGGAGAATGTGCAAACCACCTGTGATAGTAGTGCGGTTATTGGGATAATGATCGAACTTGATATGGGGGGTAGTAATGATCTGCCTATAACCCATTGCCATCAGATTGCGGATGAGTGTGATACTATCCTCCACTGTTTGAGCGCCATCGTCTATACCCGGCACCAGGTGAGAGTGCATGTCAGTGCCAATGAAAGACCAATCGCCATAACCGGCAGGGTTTTCAGGTGCATAGTCCAATATACTGCTCTCTTTCTTCCTGAATCCGAATAACTTAGATAACATAATCGATCAAAAAAATTTGGGCTGCCTGATCCTTAACAGGATGATTAATGGTAATGCGGGCAGGCTGTTCTACTATAGTGTTCAAGGTACAAAATTAAACAATAGGGTGCTGCTTTACAGCTTTTTATTCGCTACGGTAGCAGGTTTTAACGGTATGATTTTTATCGGCAGTTAGTCATGGATACGATAGAAATAGTGATAGAAACACCAAGGGGCAGCGTAGAGAAATACAGTTTTGACCAGGAGCGTAAAGTGTTCAAACTAAAAAAGATATTGCCTACGGGGATGAGCTTCCCTTACGATTTCGGATTTATACCTGACACCAAAGGAGAAGATGGTGACCCGCTGGATGTAGTGCTGCTTTCAGAATTTAAGAGCTTCCCGGGTTGCTATATGGATTGCCGGATCATAGGCGTACTGATATGCGAACAAGGCGAAGACGGGAAGACCATCCGTAACGACCGGTATGTAGCCGTACCATCCCTGTCAACAATGTTCAGGGATTTCAAATCTGTCAAAGAACTTCCGGAGGATAAGCTGGATGAACTGGAGCAATTTTTCATCAATTACAACAGGATACGCGGCAAAAAATTCAAGCTGCTAAAGATTGGCAGTGCAGACAAAGCCCATAAAATGTTGCTGAAACAGTTGCGGCATGCGCACTCACATTAACGCAAGTGCAATATGTTGTTATCATTTGCTAACAATGCTAATAGAAAAATTTGTTAGCGTGAGGGATTTGAATCGATGTTCTCATAGAGCTTATAGCCTTGATACAAAGTTACTAAACAAGAGGCAAATACTAAAACAGACAAGGCCGCTACAGGCTTTTCAAAACAAAAAAGGCAGCCAGTTGGCTGCCTTCCTTTTTACTATATTATCGTTAGACTTACTTACCCATTACGGCAAGGAATTCTTCGTTTGATTTTGTACCCTTCATTTGCTGCAGCAGGAAGTTCATCGCTTCGTCTGTGTGCATATCTGCTATGTGATTGCGCAGGATCCACATTTTGTTAAGCACTTCTTTACCCAGCAACAGATCATCGCGGCGGGTAGATGATGAAGTGATATCAATAGCAGGGAATACGCGCTTGTTCGCCAGTTTACGATCCAGTTGCAATTCCATGTTACCGGTACCCTTGAATTCTTCAAAGATCACCTCATCCATCTTAGAACCTGTATCTATCAGGGCAGTAGCGAGGATGGTCAATGAACCACCATTTTCTATTTTACGGGCAGCACCAAAGAATTGTTTCGGCTTCTGCATCGCATTGGCTTCCACACCACCACTCAACACCTTACCACTTGCAGGCGCTACCGTATTGTGCGCACGGGCAAGACGTGTAATAGAGTCAAGCAGGATCACCACATCGTGACCTACCTCTACCAGGCGTTTTGCCTTTTGCAGTGCGATGGTAGATACTTTTACGTGCTTATCAGCAGGCTCATCGAATGTTGATGCGATCACCTCTGCGCGAACGCTGCGCTGCATATCTGTTACCTCTTCCGGACGCTCATCCACCAGTACGATCATCAGGTAACATTCGGGGTGGTTCGCTGCAATAGCGTTCGCCACTTCCTTCAGCAACATGGTTTTACCAGTCTTTGGCTGCGCCACGATCAGGCCACGCTGTCCTTTACCAATAGGTGTGAACAGGTCCATGATACGCGTGCTGTAGTTATTGCCTGGAGAAGAAAGATTTAGTTTTTCGTAAGGGAACAGCGGAGTAAGATAATCGAACGGAACGCGGTCGCGTATCTCATCCGGTAGTTTACCATTGATGGTTTCTACCTTCAGCAGGGCAAAGTATTTTTCACCTTCCTTCGGCGGGCGCACTGTACCGCGTACGGTATCACCTGTTTTAAGGCCGAAGAGTTTTATCTGCGATGGAGAAACGTATACATCATCCGGAGAGCTTAGATAGTTATAGTCGCTGCTGCGCAGGAAACCATAACCATCAGGCATCATTTCCAGTACACCTTCGCTGAACACCACACCATCAAACTCTACATTGAATGCATTGTTCTGCTGTTGCTGTTGTTCGCGCCTGTGCTGGGGACGGTTTTGATGCTGGCCCTGGTTAGCGGGCATATGAGCAGGCTTTTCATGCGCAACAGGAAGTGTTTCCTGCGGCTGCTGAATTTCTGACTCCTCATTATTTGGCATTACTATATCTGAAGCTTCTTCCTGTGTGGATTCTGCTTTTACTTCGCCTGGTTTTTCTTCTGCCTGCCATTCCAACTGACGTGCAGCCGGTGCCGTATTTTCTGTCTTAGGTTTGCGTACCCGGCGTTTTTTACCGTCTTCGTCGGCGCCATGTTCTGCAGGTTCTGCGGCCTTTACCGGCGCGGCAGGAGCAGGGGTTTCAGCGGCTTCTGCTTTGGGTTTACGTCCACGGCGTTTTTTGTTATCGTCTTCCGTGGCATCAGCAGATTGGTTTAATGCTTGTTGATCCAAAATCTTGTAAATTAATGTTTGTTTATCGAGGGAACGCGTGTTGGATATGTGCATAGCCTGTGCCAGGTCAACCAGCTCGGGCAGGAGCATATCATTGAGTTGGGAAATATCGTAAGGCATGTTAAAAATTCCTCAGTTTCAATATCTGATCTCTAAAATTTTCTATCGAAATCCTTATAATCCTCCTTTGATTACAAAACCGGAAAAAACCGGACACTTATAAATTAAAGGAATGGGAAAAATTCAGGTTACTGAATAAAAGATTTGAACAACATAACGATGTTGTTAATGCAAGATTACTAATGTTTTTCTGAAAAACCAATAAAACATTATTTTTTTAGCAATTGCTGTTGCAGGTAGGCCTGTGCCATTCTTTGGATGGTTTGCTGCATAGGCGTGTACCGGAAACCGGGCAAAAACTGCAGCAGTTTGCGGTTGCTGTACAGGTTCTTATTCTGCGAAGTGTTGGCGGTTTCTTTAGTGATGGTTAATTCGCCACCTGTGAGCCTGTGTTTCAACATATTCCACCGCCAGACAAGGTTGGTCATCCACCTGTTGGCATGTATATGTGGCGGCTTACGGCCCAGCGCATTGGCCATCATGGTAAAGATATCCTTATAGGCATGATTGCCTTCGGTGATGATAAAACGTTCATCCACAACATCGCTTTGCATCAGCTCATACATAGCGCGCACCACATCGGCCACATCTACCCAGCCATTGATACCTGATGTATAGAAAGGGAACTCGTTATAGGCGATCTTCATCAACCTCGCAGACCCGTCTGACCAATCGCCCTCGCCTAAAATGATACCGGGGTTAACGATCACCGCATCCAGGCCCTCACCCATAGCGCGCCACACTTCCAGCTCGGCCATGTATTTACTGCGGGCGTAAACAGAATTGTTGCCACTTTCTTCCCACTGCTCTTCTTCGGTTATTTCCCTGCCATTGGTTTTGCGGCCAAGGGAGGCTATAGAACTGATATACACAAGCTTGCGCACATTGTGATCTAATGCGGCATTGGCCACATTGGCCGTTGATTCTACATTGAAGTGCAGCAGCCTTTCTTTATCCGCCGGCCTGAAGGAAACGATGGCCGCACAATGATATACATCGCCTACACCCTGCATTACCTCTTCCACAGCAAAAACATCCAGCAGATCGCATTGCTGCCAGGTAACACCGGGCAGGCTTTGCATATCTGCAGCGGGGGGACGGCTATTATATAAAGCACGCACGGTGTGCCCCTTTTGCGAAAGGAAGCGAACCAGGTGCGTACCAACAAAACCGCTGGCACCCGTTACCAAAACCGTATGAGGAGGTGGCGTCAATATCTAAAGGATTAGTCTAAAATATGCGTCAGGCAGACTGGAACTGCTTCAGGAACCTGATATCGTTCTGAGAATACAGGCGCAGATCGTTTACCTGGTACTTGATCTGCGTGATACGCTCTACCCCCATACCAAATGCAAACCCTGTGTACACCTCGGGATCAATATCAAAATTGCGCAGCATATTAGGATGCACCATACCGCAACCCAGTATCTCTACCCAGCCGGTATGCTTGCACAGGCTGCAACCACTGCCACCGCACACCGTACAGGAGATATCCATCTCCGCACTTGGCTCTGTAAACGGGAAGTAGGAAGGGCGGAACCTGAGCTTTGTATCTGCGCCAAACATCTCTGTAACAAAATAATAGAGCGTTTGTTTCAGATCGGCAAAAGAAACATTCTTATCTATATATAAACCCTCGCACTGATGGAAGAAACAATGCGCACGGGCAGAAATGGTTTCGTTACGATACACCCGACCCGGGCATATAACACGTACTGGCAGATTACCCTGCTCCATAATGCGCGCCTGCACCGATGAAGTATGCGTGCGCAGCACCCAATCAGGATTTTGAGATACATAGAAAGTATCCTGCATGTCGCGGGCAGGGTGATGCTCGGGCATGTTCAGCGAGGTAAAGTTATGCCAGTCGTCCTCTATTTCAGGGCCTGTAGCTACGCTAAAGCCTATCTTCTCGAATATGGAAACGATCTCGTTTTCTACCACTCTCAACGGATGGCGTGTACCAGACGGTAAAGCCGTACCGGGAAGGGTAATATCTATATCATTACTTTTCTTGCCGGATTGCTCCTGCAAGTGTTTGAATGCTTCGTATTTAGCTTCTGCAAGCTGCTTGAATGTATTGAGTAACTGGCCGGCCTCTTTCTTCTGGTCGGCAGGTACATTTTTCATTTCACCGAATACCTGCTTTACCAGGCCTTTAGTGCCCAGGTATTTGATGCGGTAATTTTCGAGTTCGGCAGCGTCAGCAGGACTGAATGCATTGATATCCTGCTCGTAAGCTTGTAATTGTTCCTTCAAGGATTGCATAAACACAAAGGTAATTTATTTAGGATTTATTCAATTTTAAGTCCTTAGGGTAAAATGTTGACAGGTGTACCTGTATTGATATGTGCAAAAAGCTCATCTATTTCATGGTTGGAGACGGCGATACAACCATGTGTCCAGTCGGTAACTGTGTGAAATCTGCCCAGGTATGACTGATCGTTCCGCAAGCCATGAATCTTGATATCGCCGCCGGGTGATCTGCCTGCCTTTCGCGCATAATTGAGGTCATTTCTATCGGGGTAAGAGATGCCCAGGTTTTTATGATACGCGCTTTGCGCGTTTTTGGCATTTATAAAATACAACCCTTCCGGTGTGCACATATCTCCCTCAAAATGCTTGTCGCCCACAGGATGCCTGCCTAATGCTATTTTGTACTGTTTTAGCAACCTGCCCTTTTCATAAGCACAAAGCAAACGATCGTGCTTTATAACTACGAGGCTATCTATGTGTGCAGACGCGGGTAATGGCCTGCCGTGATTGCAGGATATAGCAGCGAGGCAAATGAATACAGACCCGATAATGACAGATAGGCGCGACATAACAACCATGTGCAAAGTATTAATTCCACACGCATGGTGCGTTATTAATTAGCTATTTTAGCGATGCTTTATGAAAAGGTTAACGCCTGCTGCTTCTATACTGCTTATTATTGCCTTGTGCATAGCAACACGCCTGCCGGCGATGCTGAGCCCAAAAATGCTACTGGACCCGGACGAATGCGTGGTGGCACTGATGGCCAAGCATATGTGGCAGGGCAAAGAGTTCCCGCTTTTTTTCTGGGGTCAGCAATATGGGTTTTCGCTGATAGAAGAGCTTTTTATACTACCTTTTTACAGTATGATGGGCGTAACCGCCATTGCAGTGAAATCTGCCATGCTTACACTATTTATCATTGGGGTGATCTACCTTTATAAAGCACTCTGCCGCATCAACCATGCGAACAAATATGTACCGCTGATACTAACACTGCTCTTTATTACCGTACCCGCATGGGCAGAATGGTCTATGAAGGCGAGGGGCGGCTACCTGACGGCTTTTACCTTGTCATCCATATTACTATACCGGCTCTTTAATAAAGAAGGAAACACTATATGGGGGTGGATATTGAATGGTGTATTACTGGCCATAATTTATGAGAGCATGATCCTTTGGTTCCCCGGGATGTTGTTGTTTTGTCTGTATTTTCTGATCCGTCAAACGAACGTAACACAAGCAACCGGGTTTATTCTAGCTACTGCTATAGTGTGGGTTGGTTTCCATTTTTATACGCAAACGCTACCCAACTTTCATGTACCGGAAGCTTATTCTGCCCCTAAAGACTGGGCAGGGCATTTGCTGCGTGTACCGACAGCATTGTATCATTCTCTGCACGGCAATTATTTCTTTTTTGAAATAAAACAGGTAAGCTTTCTACAGTCTTTTACAGCATATGCCTATTGTATACTGATATTGATCGTTTTAGTGTTGTCTTTTACTGCGGGGAGGAGAAATGCTCTATTGTTGCTGACCGCAATCATGTTATTATCGGCAATACTGGTATCTGTCCTTCCACCGGAAAAGCATTACCGCTACTTGCTGCCTGTGATGGGTTATTTTTTGATCACTTTACAATTATTGGTGAACAAGATACAGATACGTAAAGTGTATTATGGGGTAACAGGAATTTTAATGATAGCAGGAATAATATCCCTGGTACAATTCAAGGAATTTACCTACTCAGTAGTGACCGCACAATCACTTAAGAAAGCTGTTCATCACCTTCGGCAACACAATATATATTATACTTTCTCGAATGATTTTTACCTAACGTGGCAGTTGAATTTTTATGCTAACGAACAGGTGATATGCAGAGAGCGGCCTTATGGATGGCGGTATTTACCCTACCATCAGAAAATAGATGCCGCGCTGGACAGTGGCCAACCAACCGCATTGGTGGGATTATCGGACGACTACTTCGGGCTGAACGTACATGGGCAGATCTATTTTGACTATATCTATGTGATGGAAAACATGCCCAAATCTGAACTAAGTAAAAACTTTGGGTTTACCTATAAATGAAGCAGTACCGTTCCTATATCGTTATTCCTTTGCTGGTGTTGCTGTGTATCGCAACAAGATTACCCATGCTGTGCAGTCCGAACCGTATGCTGGATATTGATGAATGCACGGTGGGATTAATGGCAGATCATCAATACTATAAAGGGGAGATCAGCCCGATATTTTGGGGGCAGGCATACGGTTTTACGCTGGTGGAGACAACAGCTATAACCGCAATTTATGCCATTGGTGGTGTGAGCGATATATCTGTGAAAATAGCCATGCTGGTGTTGTGGATCATAGGTATTGTATTCTTTTATAAAACCCTGAACCTGGTAAGTAAGGAAAGAGTGATACCACTACTCATCACCCTACTGTTTATCTGCTCTCCGGCATGGGCTGTATGGTCTATGAAAGCAAGGGGCGGATACCTTACAGCCTTTACACTTGGGTGGATATTGCTATACCTGGTGATGCATCCCGCGGCATCAAGAAGGATTATTACCTGGGTATTGGCAGGTGCGCTGATATCTCTCATTTACGAATCGCAGGCGCTTTGGATACCGGGGCTATTACCTATTATCATCTACCGGCTGGTAAAAGAAAAAAAAAGAAGATTCACCGCGAGCTTTATTATTACAGCCTTGTGCAGCTTTGGCGCTTTCGCCATATATAAAGAGCAATTGACAGTACGTCACTATGTTGTTTATGCGGAGCAGGGTGACTTGCTGCAAAACGTATTACGCATACCTGCCTATTTATATGCCCACCTGCACGGAGATTATTTCTTTGACTATATAGCTGCGCCTAATGCGGTGAATGCTTCCTTTGCCATCCTATTTTCGATATTAGCTTACGGGCTGATCTTAATCGCTATTTTTTACAGTTTAAAAAAGAGAAATTCCCTGTTTGTATCTTCAGCATTGGGAATATTGCTGAGCTTGCTGGCAACGATACCCTCCCTGAAGATGGAGCCAAGATATATGCTACCCGTTACAGGCTGCACCTTGCTTACCCTGCAACTATTCTTAAATAACCTGACCAGATTGAGAGCTGCCAAAACATCCCTGGCTGTTGTATGTATTACGGGGTTAACAGGGTTGCTTACGCTTCACGACTATAGCTTCTGCAAAACAAAACGACAAGAACTGCTACAACTAATAAGCTACCTGGAAGAAGGAAACATCCACCATGTGTATGTGCCCGACTGGATGCTGCAATGGCAGATCATGTATTATAGCCATGAGCAGGTAATAGCCCGGCAGCAGGAAATACCCGACCGGTGCCCTGTTTACAACAAGTCGGTGGATAAGGCATTTTACACAGGCAAGCCTGTTGCTATTGTCGGGTACGATGGCTCCTTGAATCTGCCGGGTGAACAGGCGCACATAGCAGGATATTTTGTGTATGCGCATCCCTCCAAAGAGCTTTTGCAACAGAACTTTACCCTCTGGCCTATCAGCAGCTACTACAAATAGTGAAAATCGCCATAACACACAGGGGATTACCGCACTGTTAAGATTAACATAATCACGCACATACTGCATGTTTTTAGTTAAATTGTGGTACCAAAAATTAAGGATATATGAACAGGGCTATTCGTAAAGTGGCGGTAGTGGGTAGCGGGGTTATGGGCAGCCGTATTGCCTGCCATTTTGCAGGTATAGGCGTACAGGCATTGTTATTGGACATTGTACCAAGAGAATTGACTGAAGCAGAAAAGGCGAAAGGATTAACATTAGAAAGCAAGCAAGTACGCAACCGCATTGTAAGTGAGGCCCTGCAGGCAACGCTGAAATCGAAACCAAGCGCGGTATATACCAAAGAAGTAGCCAATAATATAAAAATAGGCAACCTGGATGATGACCTGCACCTGATAGCAGACTGCGACTGGGTGCTGGAAGCCGTGGTAGAGCGCCTGGACATTAAGCAAAAAGTATTTGAACAAATAGAAAAATACCGCAAGCCGGGTACACTCATTACTACCAATACATCGGGCATACCGATACATATGATGAGCGAAGGCAGAAGCGAAGACTTTCAGCAAAACTTCTGCGGAACCCACTTCTTCAACCCGCCGCGCTACCTGCGCCTGCTGGAGATCATACCGGCGCCACATACCAAAAAAGAAGTGATCGACTTCCTGATGGAATATGGCGACAGGCACCTGGGTAAAACCACCGTATTGTGTAAAGACACGCCTGCATTTATTGCTAACCGTGTAGGTGTGTTTGGCTTTATGGCGGTGTTCCATGCTATGCAGCAATTAGGGATGAACGTAGACGAAATAGATTCGCTGACGGGCACTATTATGGGCCGCCCTAAGTCTGCCACGTTCCGCACGGGCGATGTAGTAGGGCTGGATACGCTGGTGCATGTGGCCAAGGCATTGCCACAAAACGTGCCGGACGATGAAGCAAAAGATATATTCAAGATGCCGCCATTCCTTGATAAAATGGTGGAAAACAAATGGCTGGGAGATAAAACAGGACAAGGTTTTTACAAAAAAGTGAAGGGTGAAAAAGGCAAATCAGAGATACTGACGCTGAACCTGGAAACCATGGAATACGGCCCGAAGGTGAAAACCAAATTTGCCACCATTGAAGCCGCAAAACCAATAGACGACCTGGCACAACGCCTGAAAGTATTATACAACGGACAGGATAAGGCCGGTGAATTCTATCGCCTGTTTCACCATATGCTGTTTGCCTACGCCAGCAACCGCATTCCGGAGATAGCGGACGAATTATACAAAGTAGATGATGCATTGAAAGCCGGCTTTGGCTGGGAGATAGGTGCATTTGAAAGCTGGGACGTGCTGGGCGTACAAAAAGTACTGGAGCACATGGATGCCGCGGGCATTAAAGCGGCAGACTGGGTACGGGAGATGCTGGCAAAAGGCAATACCAGCTTCTACAAAACAGAGAACGGACAAAGGAAATACTACGATATACGCACCCAAACATACCAACCTATACCGGGATCAGGCACCTTTATACTGCTGGAGCACATGGATGAGAAAGTGGTATGGAAAAACAGCGCCTGCAAACTGTATGACATTGGAGATGGCGTGGTAGCGCTCCGCTGGAATACCAAGATGAATACTATTGGCGGTGAAGTGCTGGAAGGTGTGAATAAATCCATTGCTATAGCAGAGGAACAATACAAAGGATTAGTGATCGCTAATGGTGGCGCCAACTTTAGTGCGGGTGCTAATGTAGGACTGATCTTTATGTTTGCCGCTGAACAGGAATATGATGAGCTGGATATGGCAGTGCGCCAGTTCCAGAACACCACCATGCGCCTGCGTTACAGCAGTATACCGGTAGTAGTAGCCCCTCATGGACTGACATTAGGCGGTGGCTGCGAAATGTGCCTGCACGCGGATGCCGTACAGGCAGCAGCAGAAAGCTATATAGGACTTGTGGAACTGGGTGTAGGCCTGATACCCGGCGGTGGCGGCACCAAGGAGATGACCGTACATGCCAGCGACAGGAACATTAAAGAAGATATCGAACTGAACTATTTACAGCAGCTGTTCATCAATATCGGTACGGCGAAAGTATCTACATCGGCACAAGAGGCATTTGAAATGTCTATACTGCGCAAAGGAAGGGACGGCATCTCCATCAACCCCGACAGGCGTATTGCAGATGCAAAACGCAAAGTGCTGATGATGCATGAGCAAGGCTATACACAACCTATACAGCGTACAGACATCAAGGTGCAGGGACGTGGCGGCCTCGGGCCGATACTGGCAGGTACACATGGCATGTGGCGTGGTAACTACATCAGCGATTATGATCTGAAGATAGCAGGCAAGCTGGCGCATGTCATGTGTGGCGGCGATCTGAGCGCAGCTACACTGGTAAGTGAGCAATACCTGCTGGACCTGGAACGCGAAGCATTCCTGAGCCTGTGTGGTGAAAAGAAAACGCTGGAAAGGCTGCAAAGCATACTGCAAACAGGAAAACCGTTACGTAACTAATCTATACGTTATGCGCTATATCATCCCGTTACTATTGTTATTATTTCTGATGGCTGCAGGCAAACCAATGCTGGCTCAAACCGGCACATCTGCTGTAGAACAGCGTATAGGCTGGCATCTGAAGCATATACAATACTGGCGGTTTGATTATTCGCCCGACGATACCACGTTTGCCACTGCCGTGAACGCAGATGATTCTGTAGCTGTCGCCAACAAGATGCTACTGGATTACCTGGCGGATGTATGTAATAAGCAACCCGGGCTGTTAAGCACATCGGTATTTCCATCGCTGGAAAATACGGATATGAAGATCGTAACATCTGCAGATAAGAAACTGAGGTTCTATAGCTGGGATACGCAAACAGGTACCGGTGCCCATTTTTTTGATATAGTAGCGCAGTACATAGTTGCCGGTGGCAGCAGGGCGCAGGTATTCAATGATATATCTAAGTACACCGGCGACGGGCCAGACCCCGGCGTTACCTACACAGAAATAATAGTGATGAGCGGGTTGCGAAGTACTTATTACCTGGCCATGTATAACAGCATAACAGCTAATGGCAATATGCTGAAAGGTGTGCACGCATATAAAATTGAAGGCGATAAGCTGACAGATGCGCCTATCTTCCAGGGAGCTTATGAAACAAAGAGCAAGCTGGAATATAGCTATGACTATTCTGCCAATTACGATTTTAAAAAGATGAAAGAAGATTATACCCTGCACCTGGACAAGCAGAAACTATATATACCCGAAGTGGCGAACGATAAGGTTACCGGCAATTATATGGTGTATGTGTACGATGGCGACAAATTTGTGTATGATAAAAATGCGAAGTAACCGGTAACGTACATGCGGAAGAGAAATTTGAGAAATATACTTATGATTCCTGCACTGCTTTTGTGGTGCGGGGTAGCTATTGCACAATCGGAACCACAGGACCCGCTTACCACCGCGCGCAATCTTGTTGCGCAGCAAAACTATAATGTTGCCATAGACATGTATCAAACATTCTATGAACAAAACAAACAGGAAGAGGGGGTGTATGGAGAATACCTGCAGGTATTGCTTACAGCGAAGGAATACAAAAAAGCGGAACGCATCATTGACGAGCGGAAAAAGCTGATGCCGGGCAATCCGCTACCCTATATAGATATGGGCAGGGTGTACCTGGCGATGGGTAAGGAGAAAAAAGCCAATGATGAATTTGATGAAGCATTCAAATACCTGAATGGGGACGATATGCTTACCCAGCTGATGGCAAAGCGCTTCAGGGATATGCATAAAGATGAGCTGGCGATAAAAACATATGAGCAGACAAGGCACCTGTTGCAGATACCGAGCATGTATTCGGGCCCATTATCGCACTTATATGCCGAACAAGGCAACATAGAGCAAGCCATCAGTGTGATGCTGGCCACGGCGCCTATGGGCTTTATGCTGAACAATACGGATGATACTAAAGCAGGTTTGCTCGACATCATTGGTAATGATCCAAAAAAACTACAGACAGCACAAAAAACACTGATTAAACTCATTAATGAACAACCACAAAACAGCTTTTACAGCGAGCTGCTTACCTGGCTATACACTCAAAAAGACGATTGGGATGGCGCGCTGATACAGGCAATAGCGCTGGATGAACGTAACCGAGAACAAGGCAGCCGTATATTGAATTTTGCGCAATTCGCAGCCAAAACAGGGCATTATGATATAGCGATCAAAGCTTATGATGAGGTGATAGATAAGGGTGCATCATCGCCGGGCTATATCATGGCTAAAGCGGAGAAACTATCCACTGCATTTGAAGCGCTGGAAAATAACCCCGAGTTTAAAAAAGAAGATGCGCAGCAACTCGCGAAAGAATACGAAACCTTTTTTGCAGAAGCACCGCAATATAAGGCGACTGAGATCATCCGGGATTATGCAAGGCTGGAGGCGCAATACATTGATGATGTACCAAAAGCTATAGGCACACTGGAGCAACTGATCAAAGAACAGGCCGCCAACAGAAACCTGATAGGCGAGGCCAAACTACAACTGGGCGATTATTATGTGCTTATAGATAAGATATGGGATGCCACCCTGCTCTATAGCCAGGTAGATAAAACCTTCCGTGAAGATATACTTGGCGAAGAAGCCCGCTTTCGCAATGCGAAACTGGCGTATTACCGCAACGATTTTGGCTGGGCGCAGACACAGCTTACCGTACTGAAAGCATCTACATCTGAGCTAATAGCCAATGATGCACTCTATTTATCCATATTAATAACGGAGAACATTCCGCCGGATAGCAATATGGTGCCGCTGCAACGATATGCTTATGCCGACCTGCTGCTGTTCCAGAACAAAGACAAAGAGGCAGAAGCATTGCTAGACAGCATCGCCACTAACTTCCCGGATCATCCGCTGAAAGATGATATACTGATGCAGAAAGCTACCTTAGCACAAAAGCATCGCGAGTATGACAGAGCCTTGGGCCTGCTAAAAGAAGTGTATGAGAAGTATGGCAAGGATGTGCTGGGTGATGATGCCGTATTTCGCACGGCAACTATCTATGAGAAATACCTGAAGAAGCCGGAGGAGGCAAAAAAATACTATGAACAACTGATCATAGATTATCCCGGCAGTACTTATGTACAAACAGCCCGTAATAAACTAAATGCCCTGCAGGCAGGAACCCCGATGCCTTAATACATGAAACGCTGGCCTACCCATGAAGCCTACTTTTGGGAACGAGCACCTTTCTTCCGGCTGCTGCTTCCACTTATAGCAGGGATACTCGTTTATCAAAATGTTGCAGGCATTCACGCATCATGGATATGGAGCATACTCATAGCCGGTTCGGTACTATTTACAGGGTTTCATTTTTTTAAGAAGCGAAGCACAGCAGTTGATATTCTTCAATTCATTTTACTGAATACTACACTTATTGCTGCAGGATGGTTGCTAAGCTTTAATACCGATGTGAAACAAAACGAACATTGGATGGGCAGGCAGGAACCTGATGCCTTTATAGCAAGAGTAAATAAGCCGCCAGCAGAAAAAGACAAGACATGGAAGCTGGATGTTTCTGTGATCGGTAATATTCGCGATAGTGTCGTAAGCACCTCTACAGGCAAAGCTTTTGTTTATGTATATAAAGACGAACGTATTGAAGGCATTGCAGAAGGTGATACATTGATCATTCCTGCTGCATGGCAACCTATAAAAAACGCAGGTAATCCGTACGAATTCGATTATAACCGGTACTGCGCGCTGAATAATATTTACCACCTGCAATTTGCGTCAATAGATAAGATCGTAAAGGTGAATACATCGGCAGGAAGCAGGTCGTGGATCAATTGTGTGCATGAATGGTGTACAGCACAATTGCAGCACCACCTGCCCGATAAAGCAACAGAAGGGTTAATGCAGGCCATGCTGATAGGGGATGAAGTAAATATGGACAGTGCTATGCGACAGGCATATTCAGAAACCGGCATTATACACATTGTGGCTATATCGGGCTCGCATATCCTGTTCTTCTTTGCGATCATTAGTTTTTTGCTAGGGTGGATCAAACACCGGAAATACCATTGGATAAAATACATAGTAGCTATTCCGTTGATATGGGTGTATGTAGTAATGGCAGGCGCGCCACCATCAGCTGTTCGCTCTGCCATTATGTTTACGATACTGGGTATTGGCTTTGCATTAGAAAAGAGCAACAACAGCCTGAACCATTTGCTGGCTACTGCGTTTATACTCTTATGTGCTCAACCTATGTGGTTGTTTGCTGTTGGCTTCCAGTTATCATTCCTTGCCGTGCTTTCTTTGATACTGTTTTACACGCCAATATACAAATGGGTGAATCCAAAGAATAAACTATTGCAATTCATTTGGGCAGCTATCGCTGCGAGTATTGCAGCAGAGATACTGGTGGCGCCTTTGGTTGTTTATTATTTCCACATCTTCCCGTTATTGTTCATCGTTGCTAATGTAATAGCTGTGGCTTTTATGAGTATCATCATGATAGCGGGAATGGCTATTATTACCTTCAGCGCCTTGCCTGCTATCGCGGGCTTCAGTGGAATAGTGACTACTTATATCGTACAGGTATTCAATAATATGGTGGTTGTAATGCAGAAACTCAATCCCGAAGCACTGCGTCATTTACAGATCAGTTTACCTGAATTAGGTACATTGTTCGCAGCGATCGGAGCGGCGGCCATATTCTTCCTGAAGCAGCGAAAATCAGCATTATTTGTTTCGCTTTCAGGAATTTCTGTTTTCCTGGTTCTGCTATGTATAGATGAATACGGTTCGCTGCAGCAAAGAAAGCTGATCGTTTATAATATCAACAAAACCAGCTATACCGAAATCATTGAGGGCAAGCAATACCACCCTTTAACCGTTGACAGCCTTAACGCGAATGCAGAAAAATATATACTCAACCCTGCACATACCGGTTACCATGCATGGCACTTGGGCACCATTCCTACGCAGGAGGTATGGTTGGTGAATGGTAAAACGGTGCTGCTACTCAATGGGCGAATTCCAGCCACATCGTTCCCGGTGGATAAGGTCATCATTAATTATCCAGCACATACCTATATTTTAAAAGACCTGTTCGCCACTTTTAAACCTTCGGAAGTAATACTGCCCGGTAATATTCCCCGAAAGGATATACCTTACTGGATATCTGTCTGCAAAGCCGCCAATGTGCGCCTGCACGCGGTTTCGATACATGGGGCGTATATATTATAATGCTTAGCCGTTTATTAGTTATCTTTGCGGCTCAATTTTCCGTACAGTTTAAAGTTATTTACATGAATCGCAACATCAAATCGGCGCTGATATCTGTTTTTTATAAAGATGGCCTGGAACCAATCGTTCGTAAGCTGAATGACCTGGGCGTAACCATCTATTCTACCGGAGGTACCCAAACCTTTATCGAGCAATTGGGCATACTCTGCACAGCAGTAGAAGCAGTTACCAGCTATCCGTCTATACTGGGTGGCCGTGTAAAAACATTGCACCCCAAGGTGTTTGGTGGTATACTGGCCCGTCGCGATTTTGAAGATGATCAAAAACATGTACAGGAATACGAGATCCCCATGCTGGACCTGGTGATCGTGGATCTGTATCCTTTTGAAGAAACTGTGCGCAATACCGATGATGAAAAAACAATCATTGAGAAGATAGACATTGGCGGAGTATCGCTAATACGTGCTGCAGGTAAGAACTATAAAGACGTATGCATCGTTGCATCCCGCAACCAATATGGCCAACTGCTGGAATTGCTGAACAATAAGAGCGGTGCTACAGAACTGGAAGACCGCAGGAAATTTGCTGCCGCTGCATTCGCTGAATGTGCGCATTATGATGTAGCTATCTCTAACTATTTCAACCGCGATACAGAATCAGACCAGTTCGACCTGTCAGCAAACAATAAGCAACCCCTGCGTTATGGCGAGAACCCGCACCAGAATGCAGCCTTCTATGGAGATATAGACGCGCTGTTCACTAAACTGAACGGTAAAGAACTTTCTTATAATAACCTGGTGGATGTAGACGCTGCCTGCCAGATCATATCTGAATTTACCAACCCTGCATTTGCCGTGATCAAGCATACCAATGTGTGCGGTGTTGCGGAACGTGCAGATGTGGCAGGCGCATGGGAAGCGGCACTGGCCGGCGACCCTGAAAGCGCATTTGGTGGTGTATTGATCACTAACCAAACAATTGATGCAGCGGTAGCTCAAAAGATCAATGAGCTGTTCTTTGAAATACTGATCGCTCCGAAATTTGAAGAAGATGCGCTGACCCTGCTGAAGAGCAAGAAGAACCGCATACTGTTGCAGCAAAAAGAAAAATTCTACCCTGAGAAAGAATTCAAACGTGTACTGAATGGTGTGCTGGTGCAGGATGCCGATACCAGCAGCTATGCCAAATGGGAAGAATCAGGCGCACGCAATAGTACAGAAGCTGAAAAGCGTGACCTGGAATTTGCCAATATAGTTTGCAAGCACCTGAAATCAAATGCTATTGCACTGGTAAAAGACCGTCAGCTGATAGGTAAGGGCTGCGGACAAACCAGCCGTGTAGATGCGTTGCGTATGGCTGTTGAGAAGGCAAAGCAATTCGGCTTCGACCTGAATGGCGCAGTACTGGCATCGGATGCGTTCTTCCCCTTCAACGACTGTGCACAAATGGCACGCGAAGCGGGCATAACAGCCTTAATACAGCCGGGCGGATCTGTTCGTGATAACGATACCGTACAATACTGTAAAGACAATGGAATGGCACTGGTGATGACCGGAACACGTCATTTTAAACACTAATTATTATATTCGGGGTCTGTGGTATCCATACTCATAGACGATAGCCTGCTGTTGCGTTCTTATCAGCTGGAGGACGCTGCCGAACTTTTCAGGTCGGTAAATGAGTCGCGCGCGCATTTGAGGCCATGGCTGGTATGGGTAGATGCTACCCAAAAGCAGGAGCATTCCATGCAGTTCATTCAGCAGTCGCTGGTGCAGCAGCACAACCAGGAAGCACTGGCGCTGGGCATTTTTCATAACCGGAAGATCATCGGCGGTATTGGCATGCACCATTGGGACCATGTGCTGGAAAAAGCTCAGCTAGGTTACTGGATCAGCAAAGAATTTGAAGGCAGGGGCATTATACACCGGTGTATGCTACGCTTTATAGATTTCCTGTTTGATAAGGTGAACCTGAATAAGATAGAACTTCATTTCATCCCCGCCAATAAACGCAGCGCAGCTGTGGCTGAGCGGCTGGGATTTAAAATAGAAGGCATTATCCGCGATAGTTATGTACAAAACGGGCGATTTACCGATTTGGTAGTCACCGGCCTTTTAAAAGCAGAATGGAAGAAGCCCTAGCCTCTTCCATTCTTTTTATATCCCTGTAACAGAAAGGTTATTTCATTACCTTCTCCCAAAGTTCCGGTATGCGTCTTACCCAGTTGAGTTCCTTCATTTTGGTTTTGGCCTCTTCTACCGGGCTGCCGAAGTAAACCTTGCCACCCTCAATACTGCTTGCAACACCGCTTTGCGCGTATACAATGGCGCCTTTACCAATGCGCAGGTCTTTGCTTACACCCACCTGGCCCCAGAGGATCACCTCATCTTCGATGATGGCCTTACCGCCTACACCCACCTGTGCTGCAAACAGGCAATTCTTGCCAATTACCGCACCGTGGCCTATATGGATATGGTTATCGAACTTGGTGCCCGTACCTATGATGGTATCACCGCTTACGCCTTTATCAATAGTGCAGCAGGCACCTATCTCTACATTATCCTCAATGATCACACGGCCGCAGCTTTCCAGTTTATCGTACTGGGCAGCACGTTCTTTGCGGCGTTTGAAGTAAAATGCATCCGCACCGATGATGGTACCGGCGTGTATGATCACATTATCGCCGATGATACTATGATCGTAGATCACCACATTAGGATGTATCAGGCAGTTCTTGCCGATCTTAACATGGTTACCTACAACGGCACCTGGTTGTATAATACTACCCTCTCCTATTTCGGCTGAATCGCTGATATTTTTATTTAATGGTTCGAACGGGCGGAAATGCTTCACGATCTTTACATAAGCGCTGAAAGGATCGTTGTGTATCAACAGCGTTTTACCCTCGGGACAATCTACGTCCTTATTGATGATGATGACGGTAGCGGCTGAGTGGAGGCATGCATTATAATATTTCTCGAAGTCGACAAAAGAGATATCGCCTTTAGTAACCTTGTGTATCTCGTTGATACCGGTTGCTATCTGCTCTTTATCGCCTTTTAATGTTGCGCCGGTAAATTCTGCCAGCCATTGTACCGGCACCCCTTGTTCGAACTTCATACTTGAAGAAAATTTTCGCAAAAGTACGATATGGGTTATTGCTATTTCAATTCTACCTTCTTTTTTTGAACTTTAACCGGTAATATTCAACATTGAGCTACATCAACCTAAACGGAAAGATCATAGAAGCGGGCGCAGCGGGACTACCTGTAGATAATCGCGCCTTCCGCTACGGGCATGGCCTGTTTGAAACCATGCTGGTGCAGAATGGCGCTATACAACTACCCAATTACCATTGGGAGAGGCTAATGGGCAGTGCCAATGCTCTGTATTTTAAACTGCCGAAATTGCTGACACAAGCTGTCCTGGAAGAAGAAGTGTTGAAAACCGTACGTAAAAACGGGCTGGAACCGCTTTGCAGGGTGCGTCTGCAGCTATATGCAGGTACAGGTGGCCTGCTGGAAGAAGGCGACAGCCATGCAGGGTACTTGATAGAGTGTTTTCCGCTGGATGAACAAATATTACAGTTGAATGAAGCAGGATTGGTAGTAGGACTTGCAGAAGGCGTGCGAAAAGCCAACGACCTGCTTGCTAATCACAAAACATCTAATGCGCTGATATATGCCATTGCTGCAAGGCAGGCAAAAGAAAATAAGTGGAATGATGCGCTAGTATGCAATACCGCAGGCAACATTATTGAAAGCACGATCGCTAATATTTTCCGGGTAAAGGATGGACAGGTATCTACACCCCCATTAAACGAAGGATGCGTTGCTGGTGTGATGCGGAGCTATATTATGAGCACAATAAAGGTGACAGAAATACCACTGACACAAGCCATGCTTGAAGATGCTGATGCGGTATTTCTCAGCAATGCTATACGCCGTATCAAATGGGTACGTATGATAGGTGATAAGGAATATAGCCCACAAGCCGTGCAGCAGTTATATAGAGATATTTTCCCCTAATACCTGCACGGTTTATTAACCCGAACATAAATCGCGGGTTTATTACCTTTGCTGTCTATGAGCAATGTACGTGTACGTTTTGCCCCCAGCCCAACCGGAGGACTGCACCTGGGCGGGGTTCGCACTGTTTTATATAACTATCTTTTTGCCCGCAAACATGGCGGCACATTTGTGCTTCGTATAGAAGATACAGACCAAAACCGCTATGTGGAAGGCGCGGAACAATATATTTATGACTGCCTGGAATGGTGTGGACTGACACCCGATGAAAGTCCGCTGAACCCCGGCGCGTATGGGCCATACCGCCAGAGCGAACGCAAGTACCTCTACCACGATTATGCGAAACAATTGGTAGATAGCGGCCATGCTTATTATGCATTTGATACGCCGGAAGAACTGGAAGCTATGCGTAGCCGTCACAAAACGGAAAGCAACCCTACGCCGCAGTACGACCGTACCATACGCACCAAAATGCGCAATTCGCTGAACCTGCCGCCGGATGAGACAAAAGCCCTGATAGAAGCCGGTACGCCTTATGTAATACGCATCAAAATGCCAGAAGGGGAGACCGTTACCTTTACCGATATGATACGGGGCGAGGTAAGTTTTGATACCAACCTGGTAGATGATAAAGTATTGTTGAAAGCAGATGGTATGCCTACCTATCACCTGGCGGTGGTAGTGGACGATTACCTGATGAAAATTACCCATGCCTTCCGCGGGGAGGAATGGCTGCCAAGCGCACCCGTGCATATATTATTGTGGGATTATCTTGGCTGGGGCAAGCATATGCCGCAGTGGGCGCACCTGCCGCTGATATTGAAGCCAGACGGGCATGGCAAGCTGAGCAAACGCGATGGTGAACGCCTGGGCTTCCCGGTATTTGCTATGAACTGGAAAGACCCGCGTACCGGTGATGAAACGCATGGTTTCCGCGAAAGGGGCTTTTTGCCGGATGCGTTCCTGAATATACTGGCGGTGCTGGGCTGGAATGATGGTACGGAACAAGAGATATTCTCTATGGACGAGCTGATAGAGAAATTCTCTATGGAACGGGTACATAAAGGCGGTGCCAAGTTTGACTTTGAAAAGGCCAAATGGTATAACCACCAATACCTGCAACGCAAAACCGATGAAGAACTGGCAGCACTTGCCAGGCCATATATAGCAGCACAGGGTATTAACGCTGATGATAACTACCTGCAAAAGATAGTGGCATTGATAAAAGAACGCTGCACATTGCTGCCTGACTTTTGGGAACAAGGGCATTTCTTCTTTAAAACTCCGGAAAGTATTGACAGCGCTGCCATTAAAGATAAATGGAACGATACCAAGAAAGCCTTCTTTGAAGGCTGGATGAATAGCTTTGATAGCATTAACTGGAGCCATGAGGCGCTGGAAGCCAGCTTTAATGAGCAGATGCAGGCACATGGGTTGAAAAAGGGAGATGTATTGCTGCCGCTACGCATTATGTTGGTAGGGGGGAAGTTTGGCCCGGGGGTGTTTGACATAGCCGCGATGATAGGCAAGGAAGAAACCATGAAAAGAATCAATAGTGCAATAATAACAGTATCAATAAGTTAAGATTTAAGATTGCCTATTGGCAAACAATCGACAAAAAAATGACAGAGAAAGGACCAACCTTAACATTTTAAAATTGGTTGTAATAAGCATAATCATTAATTTGCTATCGAAATTTTTAGAAGATGAAAAAACTATTACTCGGATTAGTTAGTTTATTGAGCGTTGGCGTTAGCCAAAAAGCATCGGCTCAATTTAGCATACAAAAGGATACTGTTGCAGGATATGCCAGCGATTATAATTTTGAACTGGACAATTTCTTTGTTAATAACAGTTCTACATACAGCTTCATTAGCTGGAAGGTAGTGTACACTAACCTACCTGCAGCACCAAGCCAATGGAACTCTTCTTTTGGTTTGTGCGATAATAAAAATTGCTATGCCAATAATATTTTGGATGGCACACGTACACAAACTACAGATACCATTTTTCCCGGCCCGGCAAGCTCGAAGGGTAATTTTCACATTATCTATAGCGAACTGGGTAATGTTACCACTTATGGACCTTACTATGTAACCATTGAAGCGACAGATGGCGTGGAAACACACCAGGCAACTTTTGTTATGTATAAATATCCTACCAGTGTAAATAACTTTAGTAAAACCAGCGAGCTGATGGTGTACCCTAACCCTGCTGCTAATGATCTGAATGTTGTTTACGGCAATATGGATGTGAAGACAATAGGTGTTTACAACCTGATAGGTAAAGCTGTCAGCTATTACAGAACAAGTGGCAATAGCGCTAAACTGGATCTGTCCGCAGTACCATCCGGCATCTACTTCCTGCGTTTGAATGATGAGCAGGGCCATGTGCTGGCAACTCGTAAGTTTACCAAGCAATAAATAGTTTAGAAATAGAATTTGAAATCCCGCTTAACAGCGGGATTTTTTTTGCGATATTGATGTTACGCCAGTATCGGATTATCAATTTTCAAAACAAATTATCAGAAAATGAATTAGGAAAAGTCGCTTTTATGGCTGGTTTTTATATCAGGATGATTTTTTAAAAAAAAGTTAAAATATACTTGACATTAGGATATTAAATTTTTATATTTGGTAACACCTACTAATTAACTTTTTAAACTATTTGAAATGAAATTGAAGTCTATTTTAATTTTAGCATCTCTAACATGTTCCGTGGGCGTTAAGGCACAATCCTTCGTGAGCACAAATGGGACTAAACATGTATTGGTAGAAGAATCAACAGGAAATTGGTGCGGTTATTGTCCCGACGGTGCGAGTATTGTCGAAGACATCAGAAAAAATATACCTAATGCTGTGTGTGTATCGTACCATGGCTATAGTGGTACTGGTGACGCTATGATTATAGTGCCCGGCGATTCATTCAACAATGCAGCACCAATGTGGCTAAAACCAATACCCGGAAGCGGACATTACTCACATGCTGATTCTACGCCTGTTTTTTGCCAGGGTTATCCAAATGCCTGTATCGATAGAGTCCTACTCGCCCGCGATCGCAATTATTGGACATCTGACGTAAATTCTCAACTGGGCAATGCGGCACCTGTGGATGTTGCATTATCCCATTTCTTTGATTCAAAGACCAATACAGTTACAATCAATGTTGGCGTAACTACAAAAACTGCTCTTAGCGGATCTTATGCAATCAATGCCTATATCGTGGAAGATAGCTTAACAAGTGAATCGTCCAACACCGGCTATTATCAGAAAAGCTATTATTATACTGATAACAACAGCCCATGGTATCATAAAGGCAAGGTGATTTCAGGAAGTGTATATGGTTTGAGTTCATCTACCGATCACTACTATCATATGAACGTTGTTAGGGCTATGCTTGGCAACTTTACCGGTTCGTTGGGAGTAATACCTGACAATGCACCAGCGGGTAAAACATACACTAAAAGCTACACCTTTACGGTGCCAGCTAGTATGAATATGAAACATATGCGTATTGTAGCCTTCGCATCGAAATACAGTGCGACTAGCTACACAGCCAGAACTGTTGCAAACGCTGTGGAAGCTAAGTTTAGCGTAACTGTAGATGTACCAAGTGTAACAACTGCAGTAAATATGTCTATAGCTCCTAACCCTGCTGCAGGAGATGTACGTATTGAAGCCAGCCTTGCACAGCAAACAGATGTTAAAGTTGTTATTGTAAACAGCCTGGGACAAGTGGTGAGTTCTAATACCTATCCTGGTCAGTCGACCAATTTTACTCAAACCATTTCTACAGAAAACCTGACTTCAGGAATGTATATGGTTAACATGAGTACAAATTACGGCAGCGCGGTACAAAAATTAGTAATTACTAAATAAATAAGCTTCTGTTTTACAAAGCCACCGCTAATACCGGTGGCTTTTGTTTTTATATACTATTTTTACGCCCGTTATGGCAAATGATACTACGCTGCAAAATATTATAGCGCATTGTAAAGAATATGGTTTCATATTTCAAAGCAGTGAAATATATGATGGCCTCTCGGCTGTATATGATTACGGCCAATATGGCGCAGAACTGAAGAAGAATATACGCGACCACTGGTGGAAAAGTATGACCCAGATGCATGATAACATTGTGGGTATTGACGCAGCCATCTTTATGCATCCTACGGTATGGAAGGCAAGCGGGCACGTAGACAACTTCAGCGACCCTATGATCGATAACAAGGATAGCAAAAAACGCTACCGTGTAGATCACCTGATAGAGGCGCATGCAGAAACACTGGGCAAAGAAGAAGCAGATGCTTTGCTGCAAAATATGGATGCATTACTGGCATCTGAAGACTTTGCAGGACTTAAAAAACTGATAGAAGATAATAAGATAAAATGCAGCGTTAGCGGCACTGCTAACTGGACGGATGTACGCCAGTTCAACCTCATGTTCTCTACCGAGATGGGTTCCGTGGCCGACGATGCAGATAAAGTATATCTGCGCCCGGAAACAGCACAGGGTATTTTCGTGAACTTTCTGAATGTGCAGAAGACAGGCCGTATGAAGATACCTTTTGGTATTGCGCAAACGGGCAAGGCATTCCGTAACGAGATCGTAGCACGTGGTTTTATCTTCCGTATGCGCGAGTTTGAGCAGATGGAAATGCAATTCTTTGTACGCCCCGGCACACAGAAGGAATGGTATGAGTACTGGAAAGAGGCGCGCATGAAATGGCACCTGGACCTGGGTATTTCTCCGGATCATTACCGCTTTCATGACCATGTAAAGCTGGCACACTATGCTGATGCTGCCTGTGATATTGAATACGATTTCCCAATGGGTTTTAAGGAGGTAGAGGGCATCCATAGCCGCACCGATTTTGACCTGAAAAGCCATCAGCAATACAGCGGCAAGAAGCTCACTTATTTCGATACCGAGATCAACCAGCACTACATCCCTTATGTTATAGAAACATCGATAGGGCTGGACCGCGCGGTGATGCTTGTATTGAGCGAAGCATATAAAGAAGAAGACCTGAGCACTGCAGAAAAGCAGGATAGCAGGGTGGTATTGAAATTCCCGCCATTGCTTGCGCCAATAAAGCTGGCTGTATTGCCATTGCTAAAAAAAGATGGCTTGCCTGAGATTGCGCGTGAACTGATGAATGAATGCAGGCCATATTTCAAATGCTTCTATGAAGAAAAGGATACCATTGGTAAGCGCTACCGCAGGCAGGATGCTATAGGTACCCCGTTCTGTGTAACGATAGACCATCAGACCAAAGAAGACCAAACTGTAACCATACGATACAGGGATAGCATGACACAGGAACGCATCCCGCTAAGCGCTGTAAAGGATATGGTGATGAAAACAATACAAGTATATTAAACAATACACGTCCTGCCACTGTGCAGGACGTTTTTCTTATATGGCTAACGAAGAAAAAGAAATAGCTGCAGCCATTAGCAGCGAACTGGGCATACAGCTGGGAGATGTATTTTCTAAAGAAGAGATCATTGACAAGCTGGCGCTAAAACTGGCAGGCGTAGCCGAGAAAGGAGCGGAAACATTCTTTCAGCTAATGTACCGGCTGGATATACCGGAGAGGAAACTAAACCAGGCCATGTATGACAAAGATGCGATACATGAGATAGCTGAACTGGTATATAACCGGCAGCTGCAGAAAGCGCGCAGCAGGGAGTTTTATAAAAGGAATAAACCTAAGGACGATGAAGAACTGGGATGGTAAAATAATTAATTTCGCGGGGCTTAATAAAGTACGGATGAGCAGAACGAGTCATAACAGCAATATCCCTATACCTACAAGGTTGGCAGCTCTCTGTTTCATTGCCCTAACATTATTTTCTTCCTGCAAGCCAGATCCCGATTTTGAAGCTAAGCCTGCTAAGAACACCGCAGCTGACATCAGCTTTAATATGCCACAAGGCTGGCCGGCACCTTATTATAGTTTTGCCAATAATAAACTTACGAATGAAGGCTTTGCATTAGGACGGAAACTATTTTACGATCCTCGCCTCTCTAAAGACAATACTATATCCTGTGGCAGCTGCCACCAGCAGGCGGGGGCGTTTATACAAATAGGGCACCAGTTTAGCCACGGTGTTGGCGACATTAACGGTACACGCAATTCTCCACCGTTATTTAACCTGGCATGGAGCACCAGCTTCTTCTGGGATGGCGGGGTGAACAACCTGGAGAGCCAGCCCATCAACCCGATACAGAACCCGATAGAGATGGATGAAAGTATTGGTGAAGTGGTAGCCGAACTACAGGGAGATGATACATATATCAGTATGTTCAAAGCAGCATTTGGCGATGGCACTATCAATTCGCAGCGCATCTTTAAAGCACTGGCGCAGTTCATGGGTGTGATGGTATCTGCAGATTCGCGTTTTGATAAGTACAAAAGAAATGAAACCGGCGCTACCCTTACAGCCCAGGAGCTCAATGGTTACGAAGTATACAAGGCCAATTGCAGCAGGTGCCATACAGAACCATTGTTTACCGACTATAATTTCAGGAATAATGGGTTAGCTCCTGATACATATATCAATGATAGTGGCAGGGCACATATAACGCGGGCGATGCAGGATATGTATCAATTCAAAACACCATCGCTGCGCAACCTGGGCTATACGGCGCCCTATATGCACGATGGCAGGTTCCAGGCGCTGGATGAAGTACTCGATCACTATGCAAAAGGGATACACAAAAGCCCCACGCTGGATAGCAGCCTGGTGAATGGGATACAGCTTAGCAGCCAGCAACGTGCAGATCTGCTGGCATTCCTGAATACGCTGAATGATGAAAGCTTTGTAAAGAACAGTATATATGCTGAAGTGAAATAAAAAAACCAGGATGTTAATCCTGGTTTTTTATAATATCTGTAAGGTCTGCCACCTCAAGGAATTTCTTAGTGGGATATGTATTACAAATCTCCCCTTCTCCATCGCGGTTCAGCTTCACCTTTACTCTCATGCCATCATGCTGGTATGCGCTGGGCATATAACGCGGCCGTAGCAATGTACCATCATCATCAAGCTTCAAAAGATAGCCACAGCCGTTATTAGCAATATCCCCCGAGTCTACCACAGTAGCGTTTATCATGTCCTTGTTTTTCTTACAAGCAACAGTTAAAACAGACAGAGCCAGGAAAGTGCCCAATACATATTTACGCATGATATACAGTCTTTAGTACAAATTTGGCTATGAAAATACTAAAAACTTTTAAAGGTGCAATCATGCAGTAAACTTATATCCAATACCACGAACGGAATGAAAATGTTTAGGATTGCGGCTGTCGGTCTCAAAATATTTGCGGAAGTTGAGGATGAAGTTATCTATAGTACGGGTAGTAGGGTACACATTATAGCCCCATACTACCTGCAGGATATGCTCGCGTGATACTACCTGCCCTTCGTGCTCTATCAGCAATTTCAACAAAGCGGCTTCTTTTTTGCTCAGTTCCTGCATCTGCCCATGTATATCGCGGCATTCGTGGGCGGCAAAATCTACCCGGCAGCCATCAAACTCATAAGTATCCTGCACGGTTTGCGGTTCGCGTATCTTTTTATCTTTTACCAGCAGCTTATTGATGCGGAGGAGCAATTCTTCGAGGTTGAAAGGCTTGGTCATATAATCGTCGCCACCTTTTTTAAGTCCCTCTACCCTGTCTGCACCGGTATTGCGGGCAGAAAGGAATAAAATGGGTACATCGTTGTGCTGCATCCTGATGGTTTCGCATACGGTGATGCCATCCATATCGGGCAACATAATGTCGAGCACGATCAGATCAAAATGTTCGTTTTTCACCATTTTGATAACAGAGGGGCCGTTATCGGCAGTAGTTACTTCATATCCTTCCAGTTCCAGGTTCAGCTTCAGTGCTTCCCGGAGGCTTTCTTCGTCCTCTACTACCAGCAGAGAGGCTTTTGTTTCTTTTGTGGTCATAACATCGTCGGTTTGGTGATATAAAAATAATGACAATTAGTGCTCATGACAATGGCCGTGCATAGATATGGTATTGTCATGACAATAGAATAATTCCCATAAGATTAGGTTCGTTCAATTGAAAAAAAACATACCTTTGCCGTCCTTTAACGCGGGTGTGGTGAAATTGGCAGACACGCTAGACTTAGGATCTAGTGCCGCGAGGCTTGGGGGTTCGAGTCCCTCCACCCGCACAAACGCTTACAGCCGATACATGTTATCGGCTTTTTTTAAACATACTAAAATCATAAACAATGGCTACGGTAACGCGCGAAAATATAGGTACGCTGCATGAAAAGATCACCGTAAAACTGACAAAAGAAGACTATTTGCCTTCTTTTGAAAAATCATTGAAACAATATGCCAAAACTGTGAACGTTCCGGGTTTCCGTAAGGGTAATGTACCGTCAGGAATGGTTCGCAAAATGTTTGGCCAGAACATCTTCAGCGACGAAGTACTGCGCAGTGCAGGTACGAAGCTGGAAGAGTACCTGAAAAACGAATCGGTAGCAATATTTGCACAGCCGATGGTGATGCAAAAAGAAAGCCCGCTGAGCCTGGATATGAACAACCCGGCAGAAGTGGACTTTGACTTTGAAATAGGCCTGAAACCTGATTTCGAGATCACCCCGCTGAAAAACAAAACAGCACTTACCAAATACAAAGTAAACGTAAGCGATAAACTGGTTAACGACGAGATAGACCGCATACAACGCCGCTTTGGTAAAGCAGAAACACAGGAAGCTGTTGCCAGCAAAGAAGATATCATCTACAGCAAATACGAGCAATGCGATGCAGAAGGTAATGTATTGCCTGAATCTCAAATGGTAGAAGATACCGTACTGCTGGAAAAACTGCCTGCTAAACTACAGGAAATGCTGATGGGCAAAAAGAACGAAGAATCTTTCGTTATCCGCCCTGCAGACATCTGCACAGAAGAAGAGCTGGCGTCTTTCATGAAAGATCCGCTGAAACAAGGTGTAGAGGCAGCAAATAACTACTACAAATTCACCCTGACACGTGTTGCTAAACTGATACCACGCGAGCTGGACCAGGAACTGTATGCACAGGTATTCCAGAACAGGGAAGTAAAGGACGAAGCTGAATTTAAAGAGCTGATACGCGCAGAAGTAGAAAAGGAATATACACGCATAGCTAACGAAAGGCTGGATAATGAAATATTTGAACTGCTGGTTCACAATACACATTTCCAACTACCGGTAGACTTCCTGAAACGCTGGATGAAAGACGGCGGCGAAAAGCCAAAGACACAGGCAGAAGTTGAACAGGAATTCCCGGGTTTTGACCACCAACTGCGCTGGACTTTGATATCTGATAAACTGATACAGGACAACGACATCAACGTAAGCCTGGAAGAAGTGAAAGAGCATATCAAAGCACAAGTAATGGGCTACTTCGGTATGACATCTGATGACGATGCGCCATGGATGGACAGCTACCTGCAAAAAATGCTGAAAGACAACAAGACCATGGACGAAACTTATCGCCGCCTGTTGTTCGAAAAATTATTTGCATGGCTACGTACACAGTTTGATGTGACAGAACAGGAAGTAACGGAAGAAGAATTCTTCAAACTACCTGATGCACACGCTGCACACCACCATCATCATTAATAAGAATTGACAGCACTATATCTAAGCCACTCTGCGAAGAGTGGCTTTTTTGTTTGCTTCGCTCAATGCTTAGTATATTTAACCCATGGCAGGCGGAATGATGATCTTGATATTGGCAATTATTGCCGCGGGTATGTATTACCGTTATAATCAAAAACAAAAGAAGCTGGTAGCAGATTATAAACTGCCGGCAAATGCAGAAAGCCTGTTGCAGGAATATGTGCCTTTTTATAAAGAGCTGGATGAGGCCAATAGAAAAGTGTTCCTTCATCGTATTCATGATTTCCTGGCTACGACGGCGATCAATCCTGTAGGCGATACGGTGGTAGAAGATATGGATAGAGTGTTTATTGCAGCCGGCGCTATCATACCCATCTTTGCCTTCCCAGACTGGAAGTATAATAATATTGACGAAGTATTACTTTATAAAACCAGCTTCTCTGACAAATACAAAACCATTGGCGAAGGACGGAATATACTAGGTATGGTGGGCGATGGCGCGCTGAACAGAACTATGCTGCTATCGCAGCAGGCAGTGCGGCAGGGGTTTATGCAGCCGGATGATGGCCGTAATACCGTGATACATGAATTCACTCATTTGCTGGATAAGGCAGATGGCAGTGTAGATGGTGTGCCTGAATACCTGCTATCGAAACAATACATTATACCCTGGGTAAAACAAATGCATAACGAGATCAAATACATGCGCGACTGGGGTAATGATATCAATCCATATGGTGCGACGAACGAAGCAGAATTCTTTGCGGTAGTATCTGAGTATTTCTTTGAACGCCCTCATCAATTGCAAGAGCATCACCCGGAATTATATGCATTGCTGAAAGAAATGTTTACAAGGCATTTAAAACCGCAGGAAACAGCCTAAGAGCTGTGATCAGCTACAATCTTCCACTTACCCTTTATACGGCGAAATAACAGCGTAAAACTACCTCCTACATCGCCAACGCTACGTTTCAATGCCCATTTGCCAAGAACAAAGTAATATTCAGTACTGAGCTTGCGTATCTGCAACAGATCAAAATAGAGCTTACCCATTTTTGCGGCGTCGCTGTAAGATTTCTTATATCGTTCCAGGGTTTGTTGATAGCCATATGTTGGCCCGTTCTTCCCCACAAATACAAGGCTATCATTGTTCCAGTAGCCATGCATATACTCGTCGATGCTGCCATTATTCCAGGCGGCAGCCTGTGCAGCCAGAACACTCCTTATAGCCTGCTCATCTGCCTGTGCATAAGCGATGTGTATGGAACCAATAAGCAGCAATAGCAGTAATATCTTCTTCATAACAGGAAAGGTACAAAAACAAAAAAGGTAACTATACAGTTACCTTAAGTGCCTAAAGGAAAACTGAATAGCTACCCTACAGTGTTTACAGGGGCTGGTCAGTTTTCGACTGCCCTGGGGGTTAAGAGTATTGGGATGGGTTTGTGATACAAAAGTATACGGTTGAAGCACTTGTAAATCAACCATTTGACGAATGGTACAGTTCATCGGACGAACTGCCCGTTACATCCAACAAAAAAATAAGCTCCGTTTCCGGAGCTTATCAATATTATAATCAAGAGATAATTTTTAGTGCGCTTCTTCGCCCGGCCTTAAAGGTACCGTTTGCGGTATGAAGTCGTTACCATTACCATCATCTTTGTAATCGTAAGGCCAGCGATGTACTTCAGGAATATCGCCTTCCCAGTTACCGTGACCAGGATTGATCTCTGTAGTCCATTCCAGTGTTGGAGAACCCCAAGGATTCTTAACAGTAACCTTACGGCCGCGGAAGATGCTTGCGAAGAAGTTAACCACAAAGATCAGCTGCGCGAAGAACACCATGATAGCCGCGATACTGATGAAAGCATTCAGGTTATCGAAATGTTTAAAAGATTCCCATGCGCTGTAATCGTAGTAACGGCGTGGCATACCCGCGATACCTTCGTAGTGCATAGGCCAAAAGATCAGGTAAGCACCGGCAAACGTCAGGAAGAAGTGGATATAACCCAATGTGTTATTCATGAACCTTCCGAACATTTTAGGGAACCAGTGATAGATACCCGCGAACATACCGAAGAACGCCGACACACCCATTACTATGTGGAAGTGCGCAATTACGAAATATGTATCGTGCAGGTGAATATCAAGAGCAGAGTTACCAAGGAAGATACCTGTAAGACCACCGGAAATGAACAGGGATACGAAACCAAGTGCGAACATCATAGGCACTGTGAAACGTATATTACCCCTCCAGATAGTTGTAAGCCAGTTAAATACTTTTACCGCAGAAGGTACAGCGATCAGCAGGGTTAACAGTACGAATACTGAACCGAGGAACGGACTCATACCGGTAACAAACATGTGGTGCGCCCATACGAGGAATGCCAGCAAAGTGATACCAATCAGGGAGATGATCATCGCCATATAACCGAAGATAGGCTTGCGACTGTGGTTTGATAATACCTCTGAAGCCATTCCCATACCAGGCAGCATGATGATATACACCTCTGGGTGACCCAGGAACCAGAACAAGTGCTGGTACAGGATAGGAGAACCACCAACGTGCGGCAATGCTTTACCACCAATGAATATTTCTGACAGGTAGAAGCTGGTACCCATGTTACGGTCGAATATCAGCAGTACGAAACCTGATAACAATACAGGGAAAGAAAGTACACCCAGAACGGCTGTGAACAGCAACGCCCATATTGTGAGCGGCATACGTGTCATGGTCATACCTTTAGTACGCATGTTGAGGATCGTAGAGATATAGTTAAGACCACCCAGCAACGAAGAAACCACGAACAATGCCATACTTATGAGCCAGAGGTCCATACCAACGCCGGAACCCAGGGAAGCTTCTTTTAATGCACTCAGAGGAGGATAAGTAGTCCACCCACCGGATGCAGGGCCTGTTTGAACGAACAGGGAGATGAACATGATAACGCTTGACAGGAAGAAGAACCAGTAAGACAACATGTTCATGAACGGAGACGCCATGTCGCGTGCACCGATCTGCAGAGGAATAAGCAGGTTAGCAAATGTACCGCTCAATCCGGCAGTCAATACGAAGAACACCAGGATAGTACCGTGCATGGTTACCAACGCATAGTAAAATTCCGGGCTCAGCTTACCACCTTTAGCCCATTCGCCCAGGAACTTTTCCATGATAGGGAAAGTTTCGTTGGGGAAACCTAGCTGTAAACGGAAGAATACAGACATCAGGGCACCAATAACCGCCCAAACGATACCTGTGATCAGGAATTGCTTGCCAATAACTTTGTGATCCTGGCTGAAGATGTACTTTGTAATAAAGTGCTGCTCGTGATGCTCGTGACCGTGATGATGATCACCGGTATCGATGCCATGAGCTACATTAGGACCTTCAATGATTACTGAGTTACTCATTTTAATTAAACTTTTGTTGTTCCCTCTGATCCGGAACGATTACTTCATTGTTAATACTTTAGCACTATCGGTTTTCTGTACAGGAGCAGCTGAGCTGTCTGCTGCCGGAGCTGCCGGTGTAGCAGGAGCGTTGTTCAGCGCATAGTAGCTCTGTTGTTTAGCCATCCAAGCATCATACTCTTCCTGTGTTTCTACGATTACGGTACCCCTCATAGAGTAGTGACCTTTACCGCACATCTGATCGCAGGAGATCTCATAAACGAAATCCTTATTACCTGTGATCTCTTTCATCTTGGCGCTGGTGATCGTTGGTGTAAACCACATAGTGGTAACGATACCCGGCACTGCGTCCATCTTCATACGGAAGTGAGCCAGACCAACGTCATGTATCACGTCCCTTGAACCGATGATCAGGCTAACAGGTTTGTTCACTACCAGGTGTAATTCACCATTCTGAGCGATCACATCATCCATATTATCCTTATCACTCCAATCAAGACCTAAAATATTGTTTGCGTCGTCAATTTTGCGGAAGTCCCTTTTACCCAACACACCGTCTTTACCCGGGTAGCGGATCAGCCAGTTGAACTGCTTACCTACTACTTCTACCACCATAGAATCTTTTGGCGGTGCAGATGTTTCCCTTACCCAGTTGCGAAGACCGATAGCCACGAGGCAAGCCATTGCAATGGCAGGTACGGTAGTCCAAACCAATTCCAGTTTGTTGTTGTGCGGGAAGAAGAAAGAGGTACGCTTTTCTGTAGACTGATAGCGGAAAGCAAACCAGAACAGCAATGTTTGCGTGATAACGAATACGATACCTGTAACCACCAGCGTGGTGAACAACATGGAATCGTAACGTACACCGTGATCTGAGGCAGACACAGGCAACATCTTATCTGAAAGCGCATTGTGACAAACAACAATGCCTATCATACCCGCTACAAAGAAAAGCAGGAACAAGAGCGCCATCGAGCGGTTTACTCTCCTGTTTATTTTTTCCTCGCCACGCAGTACGGTGGAATATTCGCTGGCTTTAGCTATTTGGTATATGATAACAAATACCAGGCCTATCAATACTATTGTTAAAAATCCCGACATGGTCAGTGTTCTTGTATTTAACTATTATTACTTTTTACTCTTACGTTTGCTCTGTAACAGGTTACAGGGAATATGGTCAATTAGCTTTGGTGCAATATAGCTTCTTTCAGCAGCGGGTGGTTGCTCGGTACCAAAGACGATTTGGTAAGCATACGCGCTACGCTCAACATCATTACACCTGCAAAGCCTGCAAAGATGCCGAGTTCGTACCAGCTCAGGTGCCAGTGTTCTTTCAGCGGACCAGGCATTGTCATGATGTAGAAATCAAGCCAGTGACCAAATATAATTGTCATTGCCATAAAGCTTACGGTAAAGTAATTACGTTTACTTGGGCGCGACATCAATATCAATATCGGCATACAGAAGTTGATAATGAATGTTGCATACCAGATCATGCTGTAAGGGCCGTGCTGGCGGATAACGAAGTATGTAGTTTCCTCCGGTATGTTACTATACCATATCAGCATGTATTGCGCAAACCATGTGTAAGTCCAGAAGATACTGAACGCGAACATGAATTTACCAAGATCGTGCACGTGCTCTTTGCTCACTATTTCCATATGGCCCTGGTTTTTCAGGTACACTACCCATAACAGGATCAGTGACATACCGCTAACGAACGCACTACCGAAAGTGTACCAGCTGAACATTGTAGAATACCAGTGTGCATCAATGCTCATGATCCACATCCACGGAGTAGTACTCATTTGTGTAAGCGCGTAGATGAACAGGAATGCTGCAGACCATTTGAACATCAGCCAGTAATTTTTGGTGCTGTTTTTAGGAGCTGATTCCTGGGCGATAGATATAGCGCGGAACTTGCGGCCAACGAATGCCCACAGCGCAATTGTTACTACTGTGAATCCTACAAACATACCAGGATTCAGGAAGGACGATTTACCTTTCAGTATCTCATCATTGCCAGGTGTCATCCAGTGGTAGATAGGATTGTGGCCATCTATTTTGAAACCGAATGCTACTGCAAATAAGATGATGATCGTGATGAGCCCAAATACCCATACGTTGGCGCCAATTGCCTCCGGTACTCTCTTATAAGCTACGATCCATGCACCCTGTGCCAGTGATGCTGCAGCCTGGATGAATATACAAGCTACGGACATCAGCAGGAAGAATACGCTGTTGTGCAGCAACACGATCCAGAAGCGTGTTTGTTCAAAATGGTCGCTGCTGCCCAGTAGGGTAACACCGCCAATTACCAGGGCAATTATGCCGATGATGATCAATGCGAGGCTGGTGTTCCTTAATCGCGCCGGTATCTCAAAACGTTCGTTCATTTTTTAAACCTTATTAGAAGTACGTTTATAATTTTCTTCTGTTGTCAAATTTTATTTCTTGCCTTCAGCCTTTGTATCAGCCTTAGGTTCTGTAGCCATAGCTACTACTTTAGCACTGTCTGTTGCAGCGGCGCCAAATGCAAATGCATCACCACCGTTGGTAGATTGTACTTTTTTGATGTATGCGATCACCATCCAGCGTTGTTTTACATCCAGCTGGCTGGCATAAGAACCCATCATGTTCTTACCGTATTTAACCGCAGCATACATCTGGCCTACCGGCATGTGCAGGTATTTACCATCTTTGAAGTTGGCAGGCATTGCCGCAAACTTGCCGCTTGCATACAGTGGACCCTGTCCATCAAGATTGGTACCATGGCATATACCGCAGTAGATATTAAACAGGCGCTTACCTTCATCCAGCTGCGCATCTGTAAAGCGCATAGATGTAGTGTACGTTTTATAAGCGTTGGTATCGCCTTCCACCAGGTGGTCGGGCAATTCGTGGCCCATAGCTATCGTACCAGCTACCGGCGGACGGCTTGTTTGGCTGTCTGCAAAGTTGGGGTTAGCCGTGTATGCATCGTAAGCACGTGAGTAGACCATATCCGGGGCGTATGTTTTACCAGGGTTGCGACGGATGCCACCACTGTTACATGCCGTAAGTCCCAGTCCAGCCACCAGGCCCGCTACTACTATGCTTTTGGTTTTATTCATAAATTATTTAAAATTCAAAGTCAAGATTCAAAAAAATTCAACCCTCCGGATCCTGCGCTTCTTTATTTTTTTACCTATTAACTATTATTCCTTTAGCCGTTTACCGTTGTATATTTCTCGTATGGCTCTTCTTTATCGAAACGTCCGTACCACCATTCAGATTCAGCTATTTGTACTGAAGTTTCCACAGCGCCCGTTGTCTTCAGGAAATTGATGGCTTCCTGCTCATTTGCATCGCTGATCTCCAGTGCCACTACAAACAAATCGTCAGACTGGCGTGGGTGGAAAACGTGTTTCTTAACACCCGGCATGATCTGGTTGAGGTAGCAGAACGTAAGCACCATACCTACCGCAGCAAACAATACTGTAAGCTCGAAAGTGATGGGTATGAACGCAGGCAGCGACCAGTGCGGCTTACCACCGAAATTGATAGGCCAGTCGCTGGTAAATATCCAGGACATAAACCCTACTGCAGTAGCGGTACCGGTGATACCATATATGAAACCTGCTACGTGAAGATCTGTTTCTTTAAGGCCCAGCGCATGGTCTAGCCCGTGCACAGGGAACGGTGTATATACGTCGTGCAGTTTAAAACCACTGTGACGTACCTTCTTCACCGCAGGAAACAGCACTTCCTCATCGTTATAACAAGCAACTGCAAATTTCTTTATAGCCATTTTAATTTTTATTCAAAAAGTTAAAAGTCAAATTTCAAAATCTACTAATGGTGCGCGTGCTCCAGTTCGTGTTTAAACTCTTCTGTGCTCTTAGCATCAATCGGCGCCATTTCTTTCTTAAAGCTTTCACCTGATGTCTTCAATATAAACTTGATCTCAGCAATTGCTATCACAGGGAAATATTTAGCGAAGAGGAAGAAGCATGTAAAGAACAGGCCGAATGTACCAACATAGAAGCCCATTTCTGTCCAGGTTGGGCTATAGTAAGTCCAGCTGCCTGGCAGATAGTCGCGATACAGAGAAGTAACGATGATAACGAAACGCTCGAACCACATACCAATGTTCACTACGATAGACATTACGAAAGTGAATGGGATATTACGACGCAGTTTCTTGAACCAGAACAACTGCGGAGATACCACGTTACAAGTCATCATTGCCCAATAGCTCCACCAGTAAGGACCCATGATACGCCATTTGAACGCATCCTGCTCGTACACCACCTGGCTATACCACGCCATGAACAACTCAGTTAAGTATGCCACACCCACGATAGAACCGGTAAGTACAATTACCTTATTCATAGCCTCGAGGTGGCCTACAGTAATATAATCTTCAAGACCCATGATCTTGCGGCAAACAATCAACAGCGTGTTCACCATTGCGAAGCCGGAGAAGATGGCACCCGCAACGAAGTATGGCGGGAAGATGGTAGTATGCCAACCCGGGATAACCGAAGTAGCGAAGTCAAAAGATACGATGGTGTGTACAGAAAGTACCAGCGGTGTACTTAAACCTGCAAGTACCAGGGACAATGCCTCGTGACGTTGCCAGTTTTTAGCAGTACCTGTCCATCCGAAAGATGCCAGGCCATAGAGGCGTTTGCGCAATTTTGTTTTAGCGCGGTCGCGGATGGTAGCAAAGTCGGGAACAAGGCCTGAATACCAGAATAATAAAGATACCGTGAAGTAAGTAGAGATCGCGAACACGTCCCACATCAGGGCCGAGTTGAAGTTTGGCCACAGCGGACCGCGGCTGTTGGGGTAAGGCAGTACGAAGAAGGCATCCCATACACGACCCATGTGGAAGATAGGGAACTGACCCGCGCACATTACCGCGAAGATGGTCATCGCCTCAGCAGCACGGTTTACACCGGTACGCCAGCCCTGGCGGAAGAGTAAAAGGATAGCGGAGATAAGCGTACCGGCGTGACCGATACCTACCCACCATACGAAGTTGGTGATATCCCATCCCCAACCTACTGTACGGTTGATACCCCATACACCGATACCATAGTAAACCTCCCAAAACACGGAGAACACACCCCAGCAAAGAAGTATCACCGAGAAGAAGAAACCTACATACCACATACGGCCCGGTTTCTGCTCAATAGGGCGAACAATGTCTTCCGTAACCTGGTGATAATTTTTCTCACCATCTACCAGCGGTTCCCGTACAAACGATTCGTACTTTAAATGCATAGCACTTTATTAGTAAAGTTCTTATTAATTGTTTCGGATTGCGGTATTACCCGCGCCCCATTTATTTTTCCATTACACCTGCAGGCAGTGCCTTTAGATGTGTTCTTTCATCATCCAGTCTGTTGCCTCGTTACCACCTACTATCTTATCTGTGTTACGGATCTTAGACAGGTAGTTAACGTTTGGCAAAGTGTGTATTTGTTCCAGTACGTAGAACACGCGTTCCTTGTTGTTCTTACGTATCTGCGCTACCGCACTTTCAGGATCGTTTACGTTACCGAATACGATACAATCAGAAGCACAAGCCTGCTGACAAGCTGTCTTAGCTTCACCATCCTTCATCGGGCGGCCATCTTTTTTCGCAGTCAGTTTAGCATCCTGCAGGCGTTGTACGCAGAAGCTACATTTTTCCATCACACCACGGCTACGAACGGTAACATCAGGGTTCAGCACCATGCGTGTCAGGTCGTCGTTCATACCATCGCGGCGGTAGTCTTCGTACAGGTTGTCATCAAAGCAGTCGGCACCATTCCAGTCGAGCCAGTTGAAGTGACGTACTTTATACGGACAGTTGTTAGCGCAATATTTAGTACCGATACAACGGTTGTAAGCCATTTGGTTAAGGCCTTCAGAGCTGTGGTTGGTAGCAGACACCGGGCAAACGTTTTCGCAAGGAGCGTTGTCGCAGTGCTGGCACATCATTGGCTGGAAGATAGTCTGGATAGTATCCGGATCATCGGGGTTACCGCTGAAGTAGCGATCGATGCGGATCCAGTGCATATCGTGCGACCTCATTACTTCCCTCTTACCAACAACAGATACGTTGTTTTCTGCCATACAACCTACCACGCAGGCACCGCAACCGGTACATGCAGTAAGATCGATAGACATACCCCAGTGGATACCCGGAGAAACATATTCAGGATACAGGGTAGCGTTTTTGCGGAAGCCTTCCTCATCCAGAAGTACGGCAGCACCCGCAGCAGCAGCCTTTTCAGGCTCTGTGTGCATGCTTTCTTCGTTTGCTTCTTCGCCCCATGGCTGGTGGGTGAAAGGTCCTATTTCTTCTTTACGCTCTTCCAGCAGTTCGTTTGGATTCTTGGCAAACTCTTCGAGTGTAAATTCGTGAACAACCGCGCGGCCTTCGGAACTCATGTGTGTCTGAGTGATGGCCAGGTCGTAAGTCTTATCTGTTTTTTCGATGGTTACAGGAGCAAAGTAGCTAACCGTTTGGCCTACCATGTGTGTAAGCGGGTAAACGTTTTTACCACCTATTTCGTTGCCCCATTTGTCGGTACCGCTTTTTGCAGCCATACCTACTTTAGCATCGCGGCCATAACCTACCGCTATTGCTACTACATCGTTATGCATACCGGGAACAGCTATCAGCGGAAGCATTACTTCCTGTCCGTTCACTTTCAGTTTGATAACGCGTTTAGCGGTATCTACTTCTGTGATGCTGGTAAGCTCGTTGTCCAGTTCTTTTGCTTTTTTAGGAGATACGCAAGCGTAGTTGTCCCAGGTAACTTTCGTCATTGGGTCAGGCATCTCGTGCAGCCATGGGTTGTTACTCCACATACCACCGTGGCCTATTGAGATCTTCTCGTATATCACTACTTCCATACCATCCGTAGGCTTAGCAGGGATAGCAGAGATAGCTGCGCCTATATTACCGGCAAATGTAGCGCCGCCTGTTGGCATATCGCCTGCTGGTTCTACGATACCGTCTTGTAATGCTTTATCAAAGTTGCTTTCGCCGCCCAGTTTGCTAGTCCAGTATTGCTTCCACATATCACCATAGGTGGTAGTGGCACCGGCCCACATCAGCAGGCTATCCTGGTATGCACGTGTTTTGAACAACGGAGCGATACCCGGCTGCATCAGGCTGTAATAGCCTGTTTTAGGTTCTGCATCACCCCAGCTTTCGAGATAGTGATGGTTAGGAACCACGAACTTACACTGCTGTGCAGTTTCGTCCATACGGTCTGCGAAAGATACCGTTACCGGTACTTTCTTCAGGCCTTCGGCAAATTTCTTACCGTTATACAGTTCGTACACAGGGTTTACACCGTGTATCAGTACCGCACCTACCTGACCATTGCTCATAGCCTCTGTAAGCGCAGCTACATCTGCATCTATACCTGCCCTGTAATTGCTGTTTACCGCCCAGTTGATCGTAGTGCCGTTAGCACCGATAGCACTGTTGATAGCGTTAATTACAGTCTGAACATTTACATCGTTGCTGCCGCATACTACCATACCGTTGCCTTTCTTCAGATCAGCAGCAGCTTTGGTAACCAGTTCGTTCAGGCCCTTGGTGCTCAGTGAAGGAGCCGCGCCTGTAGTAACTGCATTGTACAGCGCTACCGCTACCGCGCCCATTTCACTAGGCTTGCAGGTAGCACGAACGTCTGCGCTGGCACCTGTAGTGGTATGATGTCCTTCTACATGATAGTGGCGAGACATTTTCAGGTTCTTTGCAGTAACCTTACGTGTAGCAGCATATTGTTTAGAGAATTCTACCGGTGATAACCAGGTACCGAGGAAATCGGCGCCAAGGCTTACGATAGTATCCGCTTTATCGAAATGATAAGAAGGCAGCGCACGTTTTCCGTAGCTGGCTTCGTTTGCCAATAACATACCGCTGTAAGAAACCGGATCGTAGATCACATGCTTAGCAGTAGGATATTTAGCGAGGAATTGATTGATAACTTCTTTTGTAGTAGGGCTGAGGATCGTTGAGGTAAGCAGGTATATTGGTTGTGACGCGCTTGCCAAACCATCCTTCACCTGGCGATCGATAGCATCGAACGTAGCCTCCTGGCCATCAACCATTGGCTGACGCAGGCGGGCTTTATCATACAGGCTCAGTACAGATGCCTGCACACGTGCCGATGTAGAACCTTTTGTTATAGAAGAAAGCGTGTTACCCTCTACCTTGATCGGGCGGCCATCGCGTGTTTTGATAACGATAGCGCAGTAATCGCCGCCATCTACAAATGTAGAAGCGTAGTAGTTAGGAACACCCGGTACTATATCTTCCGGTTTTATTGCGTAAGGGATCACCCTGCGCACAGGCATTTCGCAACTTGCAGCCAAAGTAGCAGCAACGGTGCTGAAACCTAAGAATTTCAAAAAGTCGCGGCGGGGTGTAGTAGCGTTCAGCAGGTTGTCGCTCATTTCAAACGGCAACGGCTCGCTAAACTCATTTGCTGCTACCTCTTGATGAGCTTCCGTATTGTTCAGCTCTTCGAGGCCCTTCCAATATTTTTTTTGACTCATATGGTTCGATCCGGTATAAATATTGTTTCCGAATATATTTTAAATGTATTTGATCAATATCTGTCTATCCAGATTAGTAGTGACATTTTTGGCATTCTGTACCGCCGATGTCTTCTACTGTAACGCCTGTGCGTTTACCTGATTTCAACTCTTCGTGATATTTTTCAAATATTGAATAATAGTTGTTGTTTGTGAACTGCACCTGTGTTTGACGGTGACAGTTGATACACCAGCCCATAGACAGCGGAGCGAACTGATAAACTTCGTCCATATCCTGGATAGGGCCGTGGCAGCGCTGACACTGTACCTTACCCACCAGCACGTGCTGAGAGTGGTTGAAGTAAACGTGATCTGGCAGGTTGTGGATCTTCACCCATTTTACCGGTGTAGCCTTGATATTGCCTTTCTCGTCGCGGATGTATTCTTTCTTAACAGGATCCCAGCCTGCATATTTATACAGCTTTTGGATCTCTGCAGTACCATCTATCTTTTTACCTTCTGCAGTTACCAGCGGATGCTCTTCGTTGCCGGTGTATTCATTGATCTGCTTGTGGCAGTTCATACAAATATTGGTAGAAGGCACCATTGCGTGGCGGCTCTTTTCAGCGCCCGCGTGGCAATACAAACAGTTGAGTTGGTTGATGCCCACGTGTACTTTGTGCGAATAATAGATTGGTTGTAATGGCTGATAGTTTTGCTGGCGGCCCATTTCAATAGCGCCGTTGGTGATCCAGTAACCTGCAAATATGAATACCAGGATCACAGTGATCGCGATCACAACTTTATTGCGATAGAAAGGAATTTCTTTAACGTTAGGAACGCCGTCTTTTTCGTTAGCTACGCGTTTGAGGCCGCTGTTTACACGCCACAGGATGAAGGCAAGGGTCAGCAGTATTACTGTAACCAGTGCATAGATCCAGTTGCCTGTAGAGCTCGTACCTTCGGGTTGCTCTGTTGCAGCGCCGGCACCTGCAGCAGGCCCTTTGCTTGGCGGTTCTACAGAGTTCACATAAGTAACCACAGCATCGATCTCCTCGTCTGACAGACTAGGAAAAGACGTCATCACTGTTGGCTTCCACTTATCGAACAGTTTTTGCGCGTACGCATCCTTAGCGATCATCGCAGAAGGATTGTGTACCCAGTTGTGCAACCATTCTTTGCTGGGCACGCGTCCGTCCACGCCTTTCAGCGCAGGGCCGGTGGCATCTTTTAACGGGTTGTGGCAGCTCGCACAATTGGATTGGAATATGGCCTTACCGTCTGGTGCGGCTACGGCAGAGATGTTGCTAACGAATACGGTAAACACCAATGCAGTGAAGCATTGAACAATTTTCCGGAACATCGGCTTAATAGATTCTGACACTAGGATTAATTTTTTGAAAATTAACGTTCCTTTTAGACAAAGCGAGGGCGAAATTACAACACAAAGCCGAAAGTTTATACACATTTGTTAAAAAATGTTTTTCAATACTGGCAAGGGTTTCAGAGGATATTTGAATTCTGACAATTTGTTTTTGTCAGCCATTTGTCAATGAAAAACGTCTTTTAGTTTAATGTGGTTTTAATCCAGATATATAATGCGCACTCGCTCTTTTATTACTAGATACTGCCCGTACGGCCGCCATCAACCGGTATGCTGGTACCATTAACATAAGCCGCCGCCGGGGATGCTAAAAATGCTACTACAGCCGCTATCTCTTCCGGTTTACCAAAACGCTTTGCAGGTATTTCTTCCAACATTTCTTTTTCCACTTCCTCTGCACTCACCCCTGTTTTGTTCACTTTATTGCTGATAATGCCTTCTAAACGTGCTGTGGCCGTAGCGCCGGGCAGTACATTGTTGACTGTAATGCCGAATGGTGCCAGCTCATTGGCCATTGTCTTGGCCCAGCTGGCCACTGCACCACGTATCGTATTAGAAACGCCCAGGTTCTTCAATGGTATCTTTACCGAGGTGGATATAATATTAATGATACGTCCAAAGCCTGCCGCCTTCATGCCGGGCATTACCAGGCGGGTGATGATGTGGTTGCAGATAAGATGCTGGTTGAAAGCAGCGAGAAACTGATCGGGCTGCGCTTCTGCAATAGGGCCTGCTGCAGGACCGCCGCTGTTATTTACCAATATATGTACCGTGTTCTCTGCAGTGAAAGCCGCTACTACAGATTGTACCTGGTCTGTACTGCTGAAATCTGCCACCAGGTATTTATGATGCTGACCGCGAGATACATCTAGGTTAGCGATGGCCTCTTTCAATGCAGCTTCGTTACGTGCGATGAGCACGCAGCTGGCACCCATTGATGCCAACTCTGCAGCACTGGCAAAGCCTATACCCTGGGTACTACCCGCTACGAGCGCGGTCTTCCCCTCGAGGTTGAGTGAAAACATAATAAGAATGGTTTGAGGGCGCTAAGTTACATAGCCTGAACAAAACCACAGACGTATTTATATATTACCCCTCATTAAAACCATAAACATGCCTGATAAAGAACTGCCTATGGCTGCGGGTCTTTCTTTTCGGGCTGGAGTGTTATTTCCTTCAGGCGGTCAAAGGTCAGGGGTTTGTTCAAAAACCGGTACACATAAGGGTTAGCGAGGGCCAGTTTCATATCTTCTTCGTGCAACGAGGTGGTAAGCATCATAATGATGCAATGCTTCTTTATTGTTTCCGGCAGTTCCTTATATTTTTCCAGGAATTCAAAACCGTTCATTTCCGGCATATTGATATCAAGAAAAATCAATTCCGGCAATTCTTCGGGGTGATCCTTACCTGCTATCAGATAATCGAGTGCATCAAGGGCCGACTCTACACTTATTATATCTTCTGCAAACGAGTACTTTTTGATCACTCTTTCTGCAACATACCGATCGACATACGTGTCATCAACTATCATTACTCGTTTGTATGGTACATTGACGTATTGTTCCATTGTTATTTTTTGTTTTAATGATTTTGCAAATTGGGAATCGATACTGTAAAGCAAGAACCGACACCGGGTACTGAATCCAGGATAATATGCCCGCCAAGCTTTGTAGTAGCTTCCCTGACAAGGTATAAACCAAGGCCGGAACCTACGGAAGATTTGGACACCCTGTAGAACATATCAAACACTTTCTCCTGCTTGTCTTTACTGATGCCGATACCGTTGTCCTTTACTATTATTTCCGCGCCTTCGGGCTTTAGCTCTACCGAGACATTTACGTATGGATCGTCGGCCATATCATTAGCATACCTGATGGCATTAGATACCAGGTTGTTGAGAATGATGGCGATTCTTCCTTTATCAGAAATAAACTCCTGGTGGCCGGATATATGCGTGTGTATCTTTACTTTTTTCTTTTTCCCGAGGCCTTCGCTCATAAACTTCATATTCTCTGTCACATCCTTCATCAGGTCATGAAAATCTATTTGCTGTTTCCGCACCTCTAACCGGGCATTGCGCGAGTATTCGAGTATATCCACTATAAACCCATCCAGCTTTCTGATGCTCTTACGCATCATATCCAGGTGCAGAAGCATATCCTCATCTTCTGTTTCCGTAACCGCCAGCTCTACAATGCCCATCATAGAAGATAAAGGCGCACGCAGATCGTGAGAAACGCTATAGACAAATTTATCGAGCTCCCTGTTTGTTTTTTGCAGGTCTTCATTGGCAGCTTTCAGCGCATCTTCGTATTGCCTGCGTTGCGTAATATCCCTGAAGTTGATAACAATACCCTGCACTATATCATCATCCAGCAGGTTGATCGTGGTGCCTTCGCACCAGATATAGGTGCCGTCTTTCATTATTCTTCTATAGACTATATTTTGAGGAATTCCCGGATTGCCATACACTTTCTGTTTGTATCGCAGTAAGATCTCCCGTTCATCAGGATGGCCAAATTCTATGACATTTACGCCCAGTACTTCTTCGGGTGTGAATCCTGTGATCTGATACAGGGAATTGCTGGCGTAAACGATCTCATAATCCGCATTGAGCACCAGGATAGCATCCGCGCTGTTTTGTATCAGCGAGCGAAACTTCTGTTCGTTGTCGCGCACTGCCATTTCCGCTTCCTTACGTTTTGTAATGTCTGATGTAATACCATCAATGCGTATCAGTTCACCATTTATAACAGTAGGTGTTATCTTGCTTTCTACCCATTTAATATCACCCTGCTTTGTTTGTATCCTATACTCCTGTACAATGGGGTTGCCCTGCCTCATGGTGGTATCATTAGCGTATATCACCTGTTTGTCTTCTTCCAGTATCACCTCGAACCAGAGGTTAGAGTTCTTTGCAAAATCGCGGATGGTGTAACCGTAGATCTTTTCGCAGGCGCTGGACATCTGTAACAGCTCGAAGGTTTTCATGTCAACTGTAAAGAATACCTCCTGCATATTCTCGAACAGGGTGCGTATCTCGTTATTTACCTTTATTAGTTTTTCACGCGCTCTTCTTTTATCTGTAATATCCTGTATGGTACCTACTATTCTCTTACCCGTGTCTGTATCATCATAAATAAGCCTTACCTGTTCATATACTATTTTCTCTGTACCATCCGGCATCAAAAGACGATATTCAATGTCATTTGTGCTTCCTTCATACAAAGCCTTCCGCATTTGCTCGCGCACAAAGGGAAGGTCGCGCGGGTGAATCCTGGAAAAAAATAAATCGCTGGTTACTGTTACGGAACCGGGCTCAAAACCAAAAATGCGATAGGTTTCGTCTGACCAATAGAACTTTGCCTCACCCGATGTTTTTTCACTGTCAATATCCAGCTCCCAGCTTCCTATATGCGCTATCTGCTGAGAGGCTTCCAGGTGCGTTTCATGTTTCTTTCCTTCCCGTTCTGCTTCTTTACGCTTTTGGGTTTCCAGTTTCAACATTTCGGCTATTTGTCCAAGCTTTCTATAATCTGAACCCGTGATCTTTTTATCATCCTGTTCTTCGTTCAGGTTCGAAAGCGATTCCTGCAAGGACTGATAGATGGCTTTGTTATCTTCTTCTACTTCCTGTCTTAGCCGGTTGTTCAGTTCCATCATTTCGGCTGAGCTGATCTCAATAGAACGCTCCAGCATCCTGCGATCCTTTTCATAATGATCGTAAGACTCACTAACAACTTTTAGAAAATCCTTTAGTTCGGCCGATACCTTCTCTGCATTATCCCCAAAAAATTTTACTAATTGCCTTCGCAATAGTTTATTCAACATTGTGTCAAAAAATGTGTTTCTACTTCGTTTCTAATATCTAGTTACTCTCTCTATATGTAGTAATGGTCATTGTCTGATTATGAAGTTCACATTGCATAAAATCGAACAATGGTGAGATCTCACCATAAGAATAAAAGCCGGTGATAGCAGTATCATTGCCATATACCGATCGCACTACTTCCACCTCTTCTTCTATCCGCTGATCGAGCACCAGCTTTCTGCCAACACAGCTGATAAGTAATGCCAGCTCCGGGGCTTGTTCCTGGCCGATGATACTTTTTGCAGCCGCCTGCGATGCGCCATCTATCAAACGGTCGAAGTTAGCTTTCATCATCTGGGCATAGGCGCCTTTGGGCATATTTCCGGCAAACATCATGCTTCTATCCTCTTCATTAACGGCCAGTATAGTCCTCACCACGCTATGTTCCGAATCGGGCATCCGGATATTGAGCGGAAATAATAATGCGGAGCCAGGCAGCTCATTTGCATAATCGCCCAGGTATAGCTTATATACATCCAGCGCGGGCTTGCCATCCAGTTCATATAGCACATTGCCGTCAGAAGCCGTTATCAGCCTTTCGATACCAAACGTATCCCAACCGCCGACGCTGCCATAACCTATCTGCAGCGCCTCTCCATAAAAACCAATAGCCGCAGCTTTGCCTTCTGCAGGTGTTGCATTCAGCCCTACCAATGTACGCTCAAAACGCGCGCCATCGCCGGCCAGGCCGCCCGTGATAATAACATTGTCCGGCAAAAACTCGCGAAGCCCTGCTACAAGGTCGCTGCCATTTACATTATGTCCGTCGGAAATTACCAGCAGGCTGCGTAAACCGTCCGTTTCCAACTCTGATGCCAGGTTATAGCCGGCTTTAAAGCTGCTTTCATTCTTATCAATATCAATAACTGCTGCCCTGATGCGGGTATCTTCAAAACAAACGGCAGTGAGCGCGATGGTTTCATCATTGACCTGCAGGTCAATGATCTCTCCCGAGGTGGAATTCATTAAGATATCTGCCCGGGGATATTGCTTTCTTATCTCTTCGTAAATACCGGCTTCTGACAAAAGGAAACGACTGCCAAAAACCAGCACCAGTTGATAAGCGTCCGGTGCTGATGCATCCGGCTTAACAATCTCCCATCCCTTACCCTTAACATACTTTTTTTGTTGAACTTTCATCACATTCTTAAGTCCTATTGTTAAACTAATACTTATTAAACAAAATAAAAACACATAGTTTTTATTCTATATTAATTGTTCATTATTAGCTAAATACAAGTCGACTCCCCGTAAGGATCAACGAATAAGAGGATAGAAAGGAGGGAAATAAATAGGTATTAAATACTGTATACTAAAAATACGAAATCTATTGGATAATCCATTGATTTTTGAAATTAAGGATAATTATATCCATTATTGTTTTTCGATGCGGAAGCTCTTACTACTGTTGTTGTTATCTGCGAGCTGTAATAAATAGATACCGGGCTGCAAGGCTGCAATGTTTATTGTTTCTTTTCCTGATGCTGCAGTTTTGCTAGACAATACTTTACCGGCAACATCTACAACACAAATGGTTGTGCCTACACTGATATGATCTACTGTAATAGTATTGTGTGCGGGGTTGGGGTAAATAGTTGCCTGTATTGTATTTTGACCTGTGGTTTGAATGTCCGTTACATCCGCTATTTTGGCGAAGAAGAGATTGGATGTTTGGCCCACAATATTGCCGGATAAACTATGAAATCCGAATGTAGCATTTGGGCCACTATAAGTTCCAATAGTATACAAATTACCATCCGTGCTACACATGCCTCCAAAGTTGGTACCGATTCTACCGCCACCGGCAAGTGCCCAATTGAAAGTGCCTGTGGGATTGAATTGCGCTGTATAAATATTGGCACCGGCGTCAGCGAGTATATGGCTACCATTAAACATAAGCTTTTCCCGAAAATTTCCTCCTGTATTAATATTGCCATTATCATCAACGATAATGTCCGTTGCGAAATATTCGTAAGTGCCGGCCGAAAGCATATTGCCCGGGCCACCAAATCTCTTTACCCAAATGGCAGCACCACTGCTATCGTATTTGGCAACAAACAGTTGGCCAAAATAATCCGGGAAGGAAGATACACTTCCAAAATTCACTGTGTCTTCAGCTTCACCGGTAACGTATATGTTAGTTCCATTTTTATCTGCCACTATAGCGTTTGCCATAGCCGCTCCTCCTGAGGTTGTTTTTGCCCAGATAATGTTTCCTGAAGGCGCATATTTAATGATTAACAAGCGTTCACCCGTCCTGGGGCTCACTAACAAAGTCCCATCATCTAACATAACGCTGTCGCTACTACAAAAACCGGATGCGTAGACATTGCCAGCTACATCGGTTGCAACTGAAAAAATATCAGCCTGCCCTTTTTTGAAGAGAAACTTTTCAAACAGCAGATCACCTGATGCATTGTAACGTACCATGTAACTGCCTGATCCGGAAACAATATTTCCGCCAAAATTTATATCATTCCCTAAATACGTATTGCCTACAACAGTTACGTTACCATTGTCGTCGACAGAAAGATTGTGAATAATTATTTCGTCAACAGTATTACCACCTCCTCGTGCCCAAATTATATTTCCTGCGGTATCGAATTTTGCAATAAAAATACCTGCCGGGCTCATAGTGTCGCTGCCAATAATACAGGGGTATTTCAAGGTACCGTTTATGTATATGCTGCCATCCTTTGCAGTAACAATACCACGGGTTTCTACAGTATCCCCACCGGGCAGCAATTTTGACCACAGGCAAGTACCACCCGATGTGTACTTGGCAATAAATGATCCATTGCTCAATTGTTGCGAGCCTATCATTGTTGTACCATCAATAACACCTACGGCATACACATATCCATTGGCATCGGCACATACATCGGTTCCTCCTTCCGATGCAAGCGAAGACGCTCCCAATGCCCATTGCCAGCCGGGAGTAAAAGGCTGCGCCTGCAAGATGTTGCAGCTTAAGATAGACAGCAGGATGAATAAGTATCCTTTCATAGCAGTAATATTAAGTTGGTTATTGTTTTAATAAATGAAGTGTTACTATATTTTTTGCATCGTCCGTAAGCCGTAGCCAATAATTACCCGGTGGTATGGTTGTGCTGTTTAGTTGCACCGAGGTACCTGTTGCTATCGTTTCCTTTACTACCCTGCCATATACATCAAGCAACTGAACACGTGTACCTGCGGCAATATCGGTTATAATGATCTTATCGGTAAAAGGATTGGGATATACCTGTGCATGAATGATGCTGTGCTTAGATACAGCTGTAATATCTGCTATCCTTGCTACATACATACTTGCTAATGTCAGGCTATCGTGTACAACAAGATAATTGAAGGTAGCACTCCTTCTGAAACTGCCTGCTACGGATATTCCATACGCATCTGCCGCAATACCTGCTACTGAAACCGTATAATTCCCGGTAGCTAACTGTACCCAGTTTAAAGCACCCGTACTACTAAACTGTGCAGCATACATTCTGTCACTGTTGTAAGAAGGTATCGCGGGTGTGGAGCCAAATTGTATGGCTTCATTACAATGGCCTGCAAACGAGATATTGCCGTCCGGGCCTGTAGTTATTGCGTTTACTGTAGCAACTGTATCAGTGGTACTTATTGTATTTACCCAAACACCATGCATCTGGCTATCTATACAGGCAACAAATAGTTTAGCATCTGTAACGGGTGCAGCAGATAAATCGCCCAGGTCTGCAACCCCTGATGATGTTCCTGCAATGATAGCACGCCCCTGCCTATCGCAGGCAATTGCTGAACAATTAAGCGGGCTGCTCTTGCCATATATCTGTTTCAGACGTTTGAAGGAAAGATCAGAACCAAATGAATAGAGATACCCATTGTAACCTAATGGATTTGAATTAAGCACTACGGTATTCCCTATCCATAAAGAATCTCTGAACGAACCTGCAATATACCCATTACCTTTATCATCTATTGCTATACCTGCTATACCACAGAAATAACCCGTGCGTGTGCCACTCACCCCAAGAGGGCTACCATTCTGATCATAGGCACTAACTAACAAACCATTACCTGTTAGCAGATGAGATTGAACAGTTGCGCCCCCCCGATATAATGTTGCCATCACTACATCGTTCTGTGTGTTCGTAGCCAGGTACGTAGCGTAGTAAAAGGTACTATTTGATCTTACATCTCCTTTTGCCCATACTACATCACCATCTTCATTGAGCCTTGCTATAAAAACAATGCCTTCTGATTTGCGGACGATAATGGTATCTACCAACATATCCTCTGTATAATTGCCGGCAATGTATACCCCACCTGTTTTACTTATTGCAATACTAGAAGGACGCACAATGCCGCTGCCGTATTGCCTTGCCCATAACAAATTCCCAGAGGGTGAATATTTGACAACTACAACACTGCCCAGACTCGCCGACAACCTGGTGCTGCCAAACCAGACATCAGCATTTCTCAGTTCACCTAATACGTATGTATTGCCAGCTGCATCAGAAACTACAGCCCTTGCAGAAATAGAACCAGGGTATAATATATCTGCTCTGCCGGCTACAGCCCATTGCCAGCCTGTTTGCGCAAACGAGGATGCGTGGAAAAGAATAATTGTAATGGCAAGTAGGAAGTTCTTCATAGGTATTGTGCATTGGGTATGCTAATTTACTACACAAAATACCTGCCTGTGCCGGTGCTATGTCATCACTGTGCCATAATATATCATACAAGCTCCCGTACTTCGCTGAGCCTTTCGAATGTGAGTGGTTTGTTTACGAAATGCTTTACGTAAGGGCTTCGGCTGGCGTTTGCTATATCTTCGGGGTTGATGGAGGAAGTAAGCATAATGATCACCGTTTGCTGTTTGACATCATCACTCAGCGATTCGTACTGCTCCAGGAATTCAAAGCCGTTCATCCCCGGCATATTGATGTCAAGAAATATCATTTGCGGAAGCTTGTTGCCGGATGCCTGCAAATAATTGAGCGCGTCTGCACCGGAACCCATTTTAATGATATGCGTAGCAAAGGTGTGCCTTGTCATCATACGCTCTGCGATATATCTGTCTATCTCTGTATCGTCAATAACCATAACGGTAGACAATGGCTCCAGTATACGAATGTCTTGCATCTGTTTGGTTGCGTGTTTTTTAAGTACAGCCTGCTATTCGCTTAGGCTGCACTACAATGTAACAATAAATTCCTCCACACGTTAATATACCTGTGGCTAAACACGGGATTTATCATATATAAAACCGTGCCAACCGATCTTTGTTTGCGGTGCTTTTTTATAGTTTGCTTGCGTTGCTGTATCAATTCCAGTGTATAGAACCAGATAGGAACCAGCTTATAGGTTGCGGATGCTAAGGTAGTAGCTTGTAAAAGCCACCCCTATGACCTATATCAATCAAAAAGATGTTTTAAATCATCCACCGGAGGGTTTTGTCTTTTATTCCTATATTTGTGCAGAGCGTACCCCGGTACTATGGCAGTCCTTCCTTTATTACAGCTGCAGCACGTACCAAAATATTTCAGTAGCGTCGCTACACATCCAATCAAATACGCTAAAGCAGTAAGGGATCTGATCCCTGTAATACTTTTATTTAAATCTTTTTTGAACAACCAACAATGGAATATAATACTACGCGCAGCAAAATGCTGATGCCCGAATACGGACGTAATGTGCAAAGAATGGTGGAATACCTGGTAACTATAGAAGACAGGGCCCGCCGCCTGAGCAATGCAGAAGCCATCATAGAACTGATGGGCACACTGAACCCGCATCTGAAAACCATAGAAGATTATAAGCACAAACTGTGGGACCACCTGTACCAGATGACCGATTTTCAGCTGGATGTGGATAGCCCCTACCCGCCGCCAACACGCGAGCAGGTATTTAAAAAACCGGAAGTGCTGCCTTACCCGCAGGGCAAGATAGGACATCGCCACTTTGGCAAGAACCTGGAGCAGCTCATAGAAAAAGCACTGAAAGAAACAGACCCTGAAAAACGCCAGGGCTGTGTACAGATAATAGGCTACTACATGAAACTGGCCTATACCAACTGGCATAAAGAACCTGTGCATGATGATATGATACGCACCGAGCTGGCTACCCTTACCAACGGCCAGCTGATATACGAACCCGGCGGCTACCGTGTGTACTTTGATGCACGTGCCAACTTTAAACAGCAGAACAGCAACAACAATAACCGCAACCGCAACAATCGCGGCGGCAGCGGTGGCGGCAACCGTGGCGGTGGCGGCGGTGGTTACAACAATGGTAGCGGATTCAACAAAAACCGTAAATTCAACAAGAACAAGAATAAGTAATACATGGCTTCTGCTTTTGAGATCATCGGTGGACGAAAACTCAGCGGTAGCATTACTCCGCAGGGTGCCAAGAACGAAGCCCTGCAGGTGCTTTGCGCCGCCTTGCTTACAGATGAGCCGGTAACCTTTACCAATGTGCCAAACATACTGGATGTGAATACGCTGATAGAAGTATTGGCAGATATGAACGTGCAGGTAAGCCGCCCCGAACCGGGCACGGTAGTATTGCAGGCTACAGACATCAATACGGAATACTTTACAGACCGGGCGTTCCAGAAGAAATCTGGCAAGCTGCGCGGCTCTGTAATGCTGGCGGGGCCTATGCTGGCACGCTATCGCAAGGCGCATATACCGCAGCCGGGGGGCGATAAGATAGGCCGCCGCAGGCTGGATACGCATATACGCGGTTTTGAAAAACTGGGTGTACAGTTTGACTACGATGCCGACCTGGGCCTCTTTACCCTTGATGGCAGCAACCTGCGTGGCGCTTATATATTGCTGGAAGAACCCTCCGTTACCGGCACTGCCAATATAGTAATGGCGGCTGTACTTGCCGAGGGCATCACCACCATATATAACGCCGCCTGCGAGCCTTATGTGCAGCAACTGTGCACTATGCTGAATAATATGGGTGCGCGCATCAGTGGTATTGGCAGCAATATGATCACCATAGAAGGGGTGACGAAGCTGCACGGCTGCAAACACCGTATGCTGGCCGATATGATAGAAGTAGGCTCTTTTATAGGGCTTGCTGCTATGACCCAAAGCGAGCTGACCATACGCAATGCCGATGTGGCCCACCTGGGCATCATCCCCGATACTTTTCAGCGGCTGGGTATAGAACTGCAGGTGCAGGGCAATGACATTTTTATACCGGCGCAGGAGCAATACAGGATACAGAAGTTTATTGACGGATCTATACTGACGGTATATGACCATCCGTGGCCGGGCTTTACGCCTGATCTGCTGAGTATTATATTAGTGACGGCCACACAGGCAAAGGGTACGGTGCTGATACACCAGAAGATGTTTGAAAGCCGCCTGTTCTTCGTAGATAAGCTGATAGAAATGGGTGCGCAGATAGTGCTGTGCGACCCGCACAGGGCTGTGGTAATAGGGCTGGACAGGCAGGTATTGCTAAGAGGCATTACGATGTCGAGCCCGGATATACGTGCCGGTGTGGCGCTGCTGATAGCGGCACTGGGCGCACGCGGCAAGAGTACCATACAAAATATAGAACAGATAGACCGTGGCTACGAACGCATTGATGAACGCCTGAATGCACTGGGTGCAGATATCAGGCGGGTATAAACGGCTTATTGATTACCCCATAAAAAACGGATGGCGCGGAATAATCCGCGCCATCATCATTATAACCCACCTATAAATCAATAACCTGTCACACCCATCTGCACAATTCTAATTTTCCATTTTGCTTGTTTATCTAAATCCGCTCTAACAGTACAAAGATACGATGCCGGAACTTGTACATACAACAGTAATATTCTATACCACCTTAAGCGCTATTGATAATTGGCGAAAAATGACAATATAATTACAGAGATTCCACTAAAAGAAAAGGGCTACCAGATGGCAGCCCTTGTGTATGTTATAGTGTCTGAAATAACCTAGAATAATAGCGTGTGCTGACCAAAGTAGTAGGTGAAGCGCGGCATGATCACCCATTGGCGCTGTGTACCATCAGGACGAACAGCACGAGTGATCAGCGGTATAGCACCTGAAACATCGAGCTTGCAGGAACCGTAGCGGCCAAATCGGATGAACGCGTTGCCTGTAAGGTTCATAGAGAAGCCGTGAGAATCTTTGATATACTGCCAGCCGTAGAACGGATCCATATACAGATCGTCATGCACATGGTAGAAGCCCAGGGCACCTGCTGTGAAGCCAGCACGGTTGCCTGTAAGATGGCCTTCTACGCGCATCATCGCATCGCCATAGCGATACAGCTTTCGGCCTACGGTGTAGTCGCTGCTGCTGTAGATAGGATCATTGAAGTATGAAAGACCTGTATAATCGTTTTGATTGTAGCGGATGATAGCCTGCTGGTAGCCTGCAGCAATGCTCAGGTATTCCTTCCAGCTAAAGTTAACGCCTGCCAGCGCTTCTGTACTACCCATGCTGCTCTGGTAGCTCATAGGCAGCGGGCGGCTGCGTGTATCGCTGAGGTTGGCCGTGGTCATACCAAACTGCAGGCCTGCTGTGGCCTGTATGGTCCAGTTCTCAGGGTCTGCCATCAGGAAGTGGGTATAGGAAACACCCAAGTCGCCCAGGCCCCATTTATTGCCCAGCTCGCCGCTTGCAGATACAAAAGGTATGCGTATATGAAAATAGCCCATGGTAGCATCAGATGCTATAGGGGCAATGATCTCGGCCTGCGGAATATTGTATTTCACATCCTTTTCGCCACGGGCGAAGGTGTTGCTAACGCTGAATTGCACCTTATTGGATTCGTACTCGTCCTCCGTAACAATAGTAGCGGCACCGGAGCGCATAGCACCCAATTGCGATAAACCCGGGTCGCTTTCTCCCTGTGCTTTGGCAGTGGATACTGCGCCAAAGGATACAGCGGCTGAAAGGCAAATAGCTGTCAGGTATCTCATGTTCATTTTAATAGATTGTCTCAAATATAATTTTATAAACGTAAAAATTAGAGTGTTTACGCATTTTTTTTGCCATAGGTGCTATGGGCGGGCGTTACATGGTAGAAAAACTGTATTTGGGGGAGGGGATGGAGATTAGTTCTTAGTTTTGATTGCATGGATAAGGTGAAGGTTTTACAAGAGAAATTATTAGAATGGTACAAGGTGGCAGGAAGAAGGTTTCCTTGGCGGAATAAAACAATTAGCAATTATCAAAAAGTAATAGCTGAAGTGCTGCTACAACGAACTAAAGCAGAAACCGTGGCTAAATTCTATCCACAATTTATTATTGACTTTCCTAGTTGGAAATCTTTGGCAGATGCTGAATTAATGGATATAGAGCAATACTTGGTGCCAATTGGATTATACAGGCAACGCGCCAAGCGATTACATAACCTAGCAAAAGAAATGGTGATACGCAATGGACGATTACCCACCGATAGAAAAGAGTTAGAATCTATACCCTTTATGGGGCAGTATATTGCCAATGCAGTAGAACTTGTCGTATTTAACCAGCCGAGCCCATTAGTAGATGTAAATATGGCCCGGGTAATAGAACGTTTTTTTGGACCGCGCAAACTTTCGGATATACGGTATGATCCTTACTTACAAAGTATGGCCTATCAAATTGTTGAACATGCTGATACTAAAATTATTAATTGGGCTATTCTCGATTTTGCTGCGTTGATTTGTACTGCAAGGCGACCGATGTGTACATCTTGTATTATAAATAATGCTTGTACATATTTTAAAAAACATTTCATTTACTAAATTTGCAAACTAAAATACTACCATGAAACCAACCTATATTGATTTGTTTGCAGGTTGCGGCGGTCTTTCCCTAGGCTTGCATTTAGCAGGTTGGCAAGGAATTTTTGCAATCGAGAAAAGTCCAGATGCTTTTAAGACCTTAAAACATAACTTAATTGATAACAAGGCTCATTTTGATTGGCCTTTCTGGCTACCTAAAACAGAACTTGAAATTGACAAAGTCATATCCGTTTATAAAGAAGAACTAAAAAAACTAAACGGTACAATTGATATGGTTGCCGGTGGCCCCCCATGTCAAGGCTTCTCTATGGCTGGGCGTAGAAACGAAAATGACCTACGCAATAACTTGGTAAAATCCTATATAAAATTCATCAATCTTGTCAAGCCAAAAATCTTATTCTTTGAAAATGTAAAAGGGTTTACCCTTGAGTTTAAAAAAAATAAAGATAAAGGAAAGGAATACGCTAGCTACGTAGAACGACAACTTGAAAAAGCTGGATATTATGTAAGGGGCAGGCTGGTTAATTTTGGAGATTATGGAGTGCCCCAAAAGAGAACTCGTTTTATTTTGGTTGGTGTTAGCAAAGAACTGGTAAATTCATCACAATCATTAACAGATTCGTTTTTCGAAAAAATTTTTGCCAATCGCGATAGTTTCCTTTCAAATAAAGGCCTAGCAGTTAATACGAACCTTGAAGAAGCTATATCAGATTTGCTTAAATCGAATGGTGAATTAGACTCTCCGGACACAAAAAATTTCAAAGCGGGAATTTATGCGTCCCCGAAAAGTAATTACCAGAGTCTAATGCGTCAAGGAGCAACTTCGATAATAGCTAATAGTCATCGTTTTGTAAATCATAAGTCGCATGTTATTTTAAAATTTGATGATATACTAAAAACTAATTCTAGAAAGAATAAGGATATTGATATAGCCATTCGTAAAAAGCACAATATTAATAAACACACTATAATACCCTTAGACGCAAAAGACAAAAGCCCAACAATAACCACACTTCCAGATGATTATATTCATTATTGTGAGCCTCGAATATTGACGGTAAGAGAATATGCAAGAATACAATCTTTCCCAGACTGGTATGAATTTCAAGGAAAGTATACGACAGGAGGGAAAAGACGAACGCAAGAGGTGCCTAGATATAGCCAAATAGGAAATGCTATTCCTCCATTATTTAGTGAACAAGCCGGAATAGCCTTAAAAACATTTTGCAAAGAATGAGTGATAATCAGTTATCGTTTAAAATAAGCACGGGCTTAAAAAACATTATTGGTCGAGATCTAATTACAGATGACTTCGTTGCAGTGTTTGAGTTAGTCAAAAATTCATTCGATGCTTACGCTAAAAATGTTGTAATTACATTCAATCAAGACAAAATTACTATTGCTGATGACGGCAAAGGTATGAACCTAGAGGATATACAAAACAAATGGCTTTTTGTTGCATATTCTGCTAAAAAGGAGGGAGTAGAAGACAATTCCACAAATAATACAAATCAAGACTACCGAGACATAGTTCAATCAAAAAAAATTTACGCGGGGGCAAAAGGTATTGGACGCTTTTCTTGTGATAGACTAGGTAGTAAACTGGTACTTACAACAAAAAAGAAGGAAAATTTTTCTTTGGAACAAATTGAAGTTGACTGGAATGATTTCGAAAAAAATTCTACGGAAGCATTCGTTGACATCAAAGTTAAACATCGTACTGTCGTACCAATTAGTCGTGATCAAAAAAAGTTAGAAAAAGGCACGATTCTCGAAATAACAAATCTAAATTCCACATGGAATAGAGAAAAGAAAATTGCTTTAAAGCACTCTTTAGAAAAGCTAATCAATCCATTTGAAGAAAACCCGTTAAATGGATTTTCTATTACTATCGTAGACAGTTCTGAAATTGTTTTAGATAAAGAAGAGAAAAGGAAACGATACCAAGTAAACGGTCCTGTAAAAAATTTCGTTTTTGAAACGTTAGGTTTAAAAACCACACAAATTCTTACTCAAATTGACGAAATTGGAGAGTATATAACCACCACACTTTGGGATAGAGAAACACTGATTTACAAGATACGAAAACCGAATAATAGTAACCCAAAATTAAAAAATATCAAATTCCACTTATTTCATTTAAATAAGGCCGCTAAAAACAACTTTAAAAGATTAATGGGGATAGAGTCAGTCAATTTTGGTTCTGTCTTCTTGTACAAAAATGGATTCCGTATTGCACCATACGGTGACGTCGGATATGATTACTTTGGCTTGGATTCGCGAAAATCTCAGAAACATTTTAGACGATTTGGTAGTAGAGATTTAATTGGACGTATAGAAATAATAGGGGATAATCCTGATTTTAGAGAAATTTCTAGTCGTGACGGAGGACTCGTCAGAAATGATCATTACCATGCCCTCGTCCGATGCTTTATTTCTCAATGTCTAGAGAAAATCGAAAACTATGCTACCTCGGTTCAATTTACCAACAAAGCAGATAAAGAAAATGAGGACTTGTCGGCATTAGAAAATATTAAGGCTAAGTCTGCGCTCTTAGAACTAATCGTCGATGAAAGTAGTGACGAGGAAAGTGAACTCCTTGAAGTAGACAAAGACAATCTCAGTATACGAACCGAAGAAATACTAAAAGAGGCTTCTGAGAAAGATTTACAAGCTTTAAAATCTATTTCTGATAAATTAAAAAATCAAACGTTAACTGAAGAATATCGAACTACAGTCGATGAACATCAACGCATTCAAGAACTAACAAAAGAGCTAGAAAAAAAAGAAAGAGAGAAACAAGAAGCCGAACTAGAGAGAAATAAACTTCAACAAGAATTACAGCTAGAAAAAGAGAAAAATACATATTTGAGGAGCTCTTCAAAGGCATTAAGCGAAGACGCAAAAGGTCTGGTACATAATATCAAATTGACCGCAAAAGAGATAAATTCAAATACAGAAACTTTATTGGAAAAAATTCGGTCTGGCGAATTTAAAACTAATGAGATATTACGACGTCTAGAAATAATTAAATTCAATGCAGGGAAAGCACTAAAAATTAGTAAACTAATAACCCGCGCGAATTTTAAGACACAAGCTGACAATCAAATAGTAGACATTGTAAAATATATAGAACAATACATTACATTATACTCTGACATTTATGAGAAAAACCAACTTGATTTCAAGGTTATTACGAACAATTCCACTTTCTTGAAGAAGGTTAATGTTTTAGAGGTCTCACTTATTATTGATGACCTCATTTCTAATTCTAGCAAAGCAGGGGCTACACAATTATTAGTTGAGATGACAAATATTTCGGAACAAAAGCTTCGTATTTTATTCTCAGATGATGGAAGTGGATTGCCAGATCAGTTTATTGAAAATCCAGAACCAATTTTCGAATTAGGAATTACTACTACAGACGGTGGATCAGGAATAGGACTACATTCTGTTCGCAAAGCTTTAAAAGGAATGAAAGCCACAATATCTTTTATTGGTAACGGTATTAGCTTAAAAGGTGCGACATTCGAAATTCTTTTCAATTAACCATGGAAAAAAATTGTTTAATAATAGATAACGAAGATCAGACTTCGAGTATTGAAACTATCAGACGAGAAGGAAAAATGCAAAAGGTTTCAATCAACTGTCGGCAATTTAATGTTGGTAGTACTGAAAGAGACGATTTACTTAGCAATGGCAAAATTGACCTTGATAAGGTTTTTGCGGCTTTCCAACAGGAATTTAGCGGTATCCATTTTAATTTAATCGCCTTTGACTGGGATTTAAATGACGACAGTATTAATGGTGTTGACTTAATAAGGCTGTTTCAGAATAAAGGAATAAGAGCAAATACTCCAAAATTGCTTTATTCTGGGGTATTAAAGGATGAGATTCATCGGATATTGGACGTCTATAGAGAAAATAATAATTTCTCTACAGCATGGAAACCTATAAGTACATTAATAAAAATTAAAATCGAAGATTTCATAGATAGAGAAGAATATGAACGATCAATCGTTAACCTTGTCAAGAGAAATGGCGAATCAATAGAATCCATCTTTAGTGCAAAATTGAGAGAATATAGTACACTAATATTTAAAAATATGTATCCTAATTTTGAAGGTAAGAGCTTAGCTGAAATTGCCGATATTTTAGATAAAGACAAGCCACAAGGAAGTAAATTTATGCATGAGCTAATTGAACAATCGTTAGCATATATGATTAAATTAAATGATGAGTAATGCCCGTTTTAATTATTCTCCCTTTTGATAATTCGACGGTGTTTCTTCGTGAAATAACAAGCTACATCAAAAATAAAATAGACAAAGCAAAATTTTCAATATTTTATGTTGATCCCACTCATGAATCGCATTTAAAATGTAAAAATGAAATTGCAGAGCTTCCAAAAAACTCAACGATAATTTTTCTTGGACATGGCAGTTCCTATTCACTTCATGGTGCAAAAGATGAAAAATTTGAACTTAAAAATTTTATATCTAGTCGCGAAGACCAAGTTCTTTTTCAAAGTCAGAAACTTTTTTTACTGTCATGTTATTCGATTGAATTTTTAAAAAGGTTGGATAAGCGATATTTGGTTGCTGGCATTGGTTTTGGTAATCTACCAACCGAATGGGATGAGATATTAGCAGAACGAGAATTAGACGCATCTGCCTACGCCGACATTACCGAGAATATCCTAAAAGAATTTAAAAAACTATTAATCAATATCATTAAGTTTTCGCTAGTTGAAGCTTTCTCTGAAGATCATTCTTTTGGCGATCTCTACCTCAGAATAAGGTTAAGATTAAACAAAAACATTACTTCTTTACTCCTTTCCAAAGTAAAACAAGATCAAATTTTAGCTCGATTTTTATATAACATAAAAACCGATTTTTACTTTTTAGGAAATCCATTTGCACACTTTAATCCAATCTTGAAATGAATATTCCAAGCAAATCATAATCTCTTATACAGAGCAAACTGATCAATCTATTTATTGTCGAAAGTCTTTAGAAGGCCAAAGAAAACATAACTACCATTTGCTTTTAAGTCACCTGCAGCATCTACCTAAAGCATTACTACATACAAAAACAGTAAAGTAATTTCTAGCCTTGTTTAGCCATTTGCAAAAAAAGCTAGCCTTGTCTACCAAAGAAAGAAAGAAAGAAAGAAAAAAAGAAAAAAAGAAAATGTTTAGAGACTATCGTCTCTGTCGAAAACTTACGTTTCCGACGGGTGAAAATTTATTTTAGAATTTTGTTATTGTGTCGTAATTTTGTGGTACCTAACTATCACTAAATTCTTACACTATGGCTCTCATAGCTGTAGCCTTGTATGGCTCGTTTTTCATCTTACTCTTCTCTGCGCTTTTATCGTTTTCATGGTCGTTAAGGTTGTTGCCAATACATCGGGCGGCATACCTGCAATTGGCTACCGGTGGCTTTCATTCTGTTGCCCCTCCACAGGCACGATTCTTGCCCACATTACGTATAGCAACTATTTACGGAAAAATATATACTTTAACTATTCACCCTTTTACTATATTGACCGTCAATCGTTTAAACACACTACTATTGGACATTTGGTGCCCTTATGTTAAGACAGTGATGACTAACTGCCTCGGTAAAGACACAGAGGACACCAGCATCTTCTATTGGCGAAACAGGCTGTTTGCACAGATCCTGGTTTATTTTCTGCCCCTGAGCATACTGGCATTGATACCGGGTGTGTTTGTATCCATCACCGGCAAGCTCTATACCCTTGCCGCGGTAGATGCCACCACGTTCTTGGTGCTGCTATGGATATCGTTCAGCAAAAAGCTGTCGCTCTACACACGCAAAAGATTGTTTCTTGCGCTTGTGTACCTCATCGCTACCACGCTGTTTTACTATCTCGGTTCGTACGGGCCGGGGATGCTGTATTTTTTGATGGGTACGCTGTTCTCTGCCCTGATATTTGCCGGCAATGAGGCCTACTGGTCGGTAGCGCTTAATACGCTGATCTGTGCGTTCTTTAGCATTTGCATCTACTACCATGCTGTGCATCTGCACCTGAGCATGCGTTATTCGCTGGATACATGGATAGCGGTATCGTCGAACCTGGTGATGCTGAGCCTGGTAATAGCGGTATTGACGCCGCGCCTTTTCCAGAAGATGGAGGAAAGCAATAAACTGTACGAGAAGATAGCGCGCATTACCAATGATACCATCTGGCAATGGGATATAGCCGCCGACCATATGCGCTATAATACGGGCATCTTCGGCATGTTTGGTTACCTGCCATCAGAAACAGGCAGCACGCAGCAATGGTGGATGGAACGCATCCACCCCGAGGACAGGGAACGTGTGGAGCATGAGTTCAGCACCTTTTTTCTGCATACTAATTTTCTGCAGACAGAGTACCGCTTTCGCTGTGCAGATGGCACTTACAAATACGTTACCAACCGGGCAACAGTGATGTATGATAAAACGGGCGGCCAGATGCAGAAAATGGTGGGTACCCTGCAGGACACCAGCAAGGTGAGGAATTACATCAATGCCATAGAGCAGCAGAACAACCGCCTGCGGGAGATAGCCTGGATGCAATCGCACGATGCGCGCGGGCCGGTGGCTACCATATTGGGCCTGTCGGCACTGCTGGATGCCTCTAAGATACCGGATGCGGAAACCAAAGAAGTGATAGAAGGTATGGTAGCATCTGCCCATAAGCTGGATGAGGTGATACGCAGGATCAACGATATGACGGGCAGCATAGAAGAGGTGCGGGCGTAGGATAGGCTTTATGAATCCATTCTTATTCGTAGTTTTGGGATATGGCGCTTCGTCAGGAAATATTGAGTACTCTGAAACAGGCAAAAAATGCATTGACCGACCGGTATGGAATACAGGCGCTGGCCTTGTTTGGTTCGTATAGCCGTGAAGATGCCAATACAGATAGTGATGTGGACATTCTTGTAGAATTGAAAAGCCCTATTGGTATCAGGTTTATTGACCTTGCAGACGAATTGGAAACGTTGCTGCACAGAAAGGTAGATCTGGTATCCAGAAACGGCATCAAACCAAAATATTTTGCATCTATAGAGCGTGATCTGATTTATGTTTAAACGAGATACTCAATTACTTCTTGAAGATATACTAACTGCTGCGCAAAAAATATTGGCTTATACCGCTAATATATCATATGAAGACTTCATCGCAGACGATAAAACCATCGATGCCGTAGTCCGTAACTTTGAAATAATAGGAGAAGCCGCCAACCGTATATCCGAAGACTACAAACTGCTGCATCCTGAAATAGAATGGCGCCGGATGATTGGGCTTCGCAACCGCATTATACATGAATATTTTGGTGTCGATTACGAAATAGTGTGGCAGATCATACAGGAGAATATTCCTGAACTAAGGGAACGTATTGAAGAAACCCTCAAATAGTCGATAACAATGAGCAAGAAAAACAAACCCCGCCCCGACGGCCTTGTATATAGCACCAATAATAATTACTTCAACGATTACCCCGACGAGCCTGCCGGTGAAACACTGCCTAAAGAGAAACAAAAGCTGCGTGTAAAGCTGGACTCTAAACAACGTGCAGGCAAGGTGGTAACACTGGTGGAGGGTTTCATTGGTACCGATGAAGACCTGGAAGCACTGGGCAAGCAACTAAAAACCAAATGCGGTGCAGGTGGCAGCGCCAAAGAGGGCATCATACTGGTACAGGGAGATTATCGCGAAAAGGTAATCGGCTGGCTGAAGGACTGGGGGTATGTTCTTACAAAGTAAAACGTTAGAAATCCTAATATCTAATTTCTAAATCCTAAATGCGAGTGTTGACCACCTCCCCCTCGTGCCTTCGGGTACTCCTCCTATAAACAGGAGGAGAGATATATGGTTTACAGTAGGCAGTTTGCAATTGGCAGTAGGCAGCCCTGGTTCCAATTGGCAGTAAGCAATTCACAGTTTGCAGTAGGTGGCCCTAATTCCAAATATCTAATTCCCAATCCTAATTCGCGAGTGTTGACCACCTCCCCCTCGTGCCTCGGGTACTCCTCCTATAAACAGGAGGAGAGATATATGTTGGCAGTAGGCATTTTGCAGTAAACAGTTTTCAGTTGGCAATTTGCAGTCGGTATTGTGATTACTTATTGACATATTAACTTATTAACCCATTATCGCATTATCCCCACATTATCGCATTACCGCATTGTCTTATTGCCGCATTTATCAATTACCTAATTGACATATTAACCAATTGCCCTATTAACTTATTGGCGAATTGTCCTATTTTTGCGCCTCATATCAGCAATATCAATGATACAGGACATTCAAATACTGAACGAGAAGGAAACACGTGGTGGATTTGGTGAAGGCATAGCAGAAGTTGCCCGCCGCAATGAAAATGTGGTAGCGCTTACTGCAGACCTTGCAGGCTCCCTGAAGCTCAATGAGTTTATCAAGCAGTTTCCCGAGCGTTTTGTACAATGCGGTATCGCTGAGGCTAATATGATAGGTGTTGCTGCCGGTATGACCATTGGTGGCAAGATCCCTTATACTACTACGTTTGCCAATTTCTCTACCAGCCGTGTGTACGACCAGATTCGTCAATCTGTTGCCTATAGCGGCAAGAATGTAAAGATCTGCGCTTCTCACGCGGGGCTTACCCTGGGCGAGGATGGCGCTACCCACCAGGTGCTGGAAGATATAGGTATGATGAAGATGCTGCCGGGTATGACGGTGATCGTTCCCTGCGATTTTAACCAAACCAAGGCTGCTACTATTGCCATTGCAGATCACCAGGGTCCGGTGTACCTGCGTTTCGGTCGCCCTAAGTGGCCAAACTTCACTGCAGAAGATCAGAAGTTTGAGATCGGTAAGGCACAGGTATTGGCAGAGGGTAAAGACATCAGCATATTTGCCTGCGGCCACCTGGTATGGCTGGCAGTAGAGGCTGCAAAAGCTTTAGAAGCGAAAGGTATTAGTGTAGAACTAATTAATATTCACACCATCAAACCGCTGGATGAAGAAGCGGTATTGAAATCGATACAAAAAACAGGCTGCATTGTTACCGCAGAAGAGCACCAGGCTAATGGCGGCCTAGGCGACAGCATTGCACAGGCAGCTGCCAAGCATCACCCGGTGCCACACGAATATGTAGCGGTGAACGATACATTTGGCGAAAGCGGCCAGCCTAAAGAATTGCTGAAAAAATACGGTCTGTCTACCGAAGCGATCATTGCAGCAGCAGAAAAAGCACTGGCAAGGAAAAAAGCTTAACAAGAGCTTTGGTAATACTGGTACAGTTTTGTAGGGTTATCCATATTCTGTTTAATCAAGTATGAGAAAACTATTTGGCCTCTTCCTTATTGCGTTGGTAGCATCATGCGCCAGCCCTAAGGACCTGGAATACCAGGATGTAAAGAACTTTAGCGTTAATAAGATCAGCCTCAATCCCGAGATAGGGATGGATGTGCAGTTTTATAACCCCAACAAATATGGCATGACGCTGAAGGATGCCAATATAGACCTATACATCAACGATAAGCTGGTAGGCCATGCCTATACCGATGAAAAATATAAAGTACCTGCCGCAGACACATTTTTACTGCCTGTAAAATTATCCGCAGACCTATCAGGCGTGCTGCACAATGCGTTGCAGTTGATGAGCAACCGCGAGGTAACGGTAAAGCTGCGCGGCAGCGTTAAAGCCGGTAAAGGGGTATTGGTACCCATTCCCATCAATTACGAGGGCAAGAAGAAGCTGAACGTGTTTTAGCGTATTTGCAGGTCATCTTGCTTCCGTAACTCATTCAGGAGATTTCTCTATCGTTGCACTCGTTCGAAATGACGCGTGGGTGTTTTTTGATGTTATCGTGCCTGGAATGTTTAAGAACAAAAAATAAGTGCGTCATTTCGAAGAAGCGTTAGCGACTGAGAAATCTCCCTACTTTAGCACCATAGCTGAAAACCATGTACAAGGGCGGATTCGTTTACATCATCACCAATCATCATAGAACCACGCTATACATTGGCGTTACCTCTGACCTTGTAAACAGAGTTTACGAACACAAAAATCATCTTTATAAAAACAGTTTTTCGGACAGGTATAATCTTGAATTTCTTGTCTATTACGAAGAATTAGATGGTATTGAAGAGGCCATATCCAGGGAGAAGCAGTTAAAAAAGTGGAGCAGAAAAAAGAAAGAAGAACTCGTCAATACTACTAATCCCGGATGGATAGATCTGTATGCACAGGTACAGGACATCTTGCTTCCGTAACTCTATTCAGGAGATTTCTCTCTCGTTGCACTCGTTAGAAATGACGGGGTAGGTGGTGTTTGGCAACATATTTGCGGGGTAAGTGTACCGACACTTCCTGTAATATGAAACATGTATACCTGCTTTCACTATTAGTGATGCTCTCGCTATCTGTACGTGCGGGAGACACAACGCGCACCCGATACACAAACGAACCTTACAACGCGCTAAAAATAGGTGCAACAACCATCAGCATATTCATGCTACCTACCGTGCAGGTAGGGTTTGAACACAGATGGCAAAAGTTTAGCTGGCAGGCCACCGCAGGGTTTATCATCCCTAAGCATTACTCTATAGACGATACTATTAACGGCACAGCGCCGGGTTATTTGCTTCGGGTAGAAGGCCGCATCCATAAACACACGCCGGCACATTCGGGTGTATATTTAGGTGTTTCACTCTTTTACGACTGGTTCAGATACCCATACAGCGGTTGGTTTGATGCTTCTCCCGGTAGCCAGGGCTTTGACTCGAGCTACCACGACGACTACCTGTTATTGAAGCATACTGTAGGGTGCGTAGTATCATTCGGCGGGCATCACTTTATAGGCAAGCACCTGGATATAGAGATGTCTGCAGGGCTGGGGCCGAAGGTTATGTTCACTTCGCAGCGGGGATGTGCAGCTCCTGATAAACGTTTTATTAGTAAGGAGCCAAATTTTTATGATTTTGAAGGCCAGTTAGGCACCGCCTGGTCTATTGCAATACAGGGACAGTTGTCGGTTGCGTACAAGCTAAAGCGATGAGGTGGGTAAAAAACAAAGGAGCCGATTGGCCCCTTTCTATATCATTCTTTAAAACTCGTTCTTCCACATCATACTCTCAATAGGCTTGTTGGGCTGGTTGCCGTATTTCGCATTTTTCTTCTGGTTGTACTTTACTTCTATCTCGCCATCTACCGGGAAGTAGATCAGCTGGCCTATGGGCATGCCCTTGTATATCTTCACGGGTTGCTTTACGGATATCTCCAGCGTCCAGTTGCCGCAGAAGCCAACATCACCCTTACCTGCTGTAGCATGTATATCTATACCAAGGCGGCCTGTGCTCGATTTACCTTCCAGGAAAGGTACATGCGCATGTGTTTCTGTGTACTCCATCGTAACACCCAGGTAAAAGATGTGCGGGTACAGTACAAAGCCATCATCAGGAATTTCAAAGCAGTCTATCGTGTTATGCTTTTTAGCATCCAGTATATGTTCTTTATAAGTGGCAAGGGTAGATCCCAGATGTACATCATAGCTATTGCTGCCCAAACATTCACGCTTATAAGGTTCTATTTTGATAGTACCTTTTTCCATTTCTTCGAGTATGCGCGTATCAGAGAGTATCATGACGGCAAATATAATGTGATGATTTGATGATTAGCTAATGTGATGATGAGCTAATTAATTAATGTGCGGAAACTGTGAATATATGATTTGCGCACATGTGTCTATCTGTATTTCCCAAACGACACTCTTAGCTCCGCGCCGATGCTCCAGACATCAAATGTTGCATTCGAAAGAGTTTTACCGTACCGCGTGTCGAAATAATAACCGTCCATTGGCCGATAACTTCCTTTCAGATAAAATGCGTATCGCCTTTTCATACGCACACCAGCCCTGGCATCTATAGAATAATAAGGACTTAGCAGGGAACCCGCATCAGCGCCAAAGCCACCGCCCAGGTCTGCTCCACCGGCAAAGCTCCATTTGCCATCGGGGTGGCTTAATACATTCAGTCCAACGCAAAAACGCCCATAGATACCTCCTGCCGCATCAGATGCGGTGGGGCTTACAGCATCAAACCCGTTTGCACCTATGCGTGCGCCCAAAGAGGGGAACACATGCCAATGACGGGAATTGATCATCATATCAACACCCACTTCGTAGAAAGAGGCATTGCTATAACTGAAAGGCCCTTTGTTTGCATCACGGGAGCGGAGTGAGGGCAACATGTTTCCACCGGATAATGTTACATCCATATATGGGATATTTCCTCTGTGCCCAACAGGATCCTTACCATAGGATGGCGAACATAATACAAGTGATAGCGATAGTAACAGGTAACGCATAAGATAAATGGCTTGCTTTCTTATACCAAGGACTATGCCAAAAATTCGCTCATCATCACATCGGCTAATCAGCTAATTTTGCATCCATGCCTTTGTACCGCGAATGGAGCAGCGACCCTTATAGCCTTGCCGCCATCTGGAAGATAGAAGAGCCGGAAAGTTTTTTCCTGGAGCGTACAGGCTTACCTCCTTTGGACATCAAAGCAGAAAAACGCAGGATAGAGCGTGCGGCAGGCAGATTCCTGCTGAAGCATCTTAAAGAAGATTTCCCGCTACTGAATATAAAACCCGATGAGCACGATAAGCCACGGGTAGATAATAACGAATACTATTTCTCCATCTCTCATTCATGGCCCTATGTTGCTGCGGTGGTGAGCCCCTATGTAGAGTGTGGCATAGATATACAATGCTGGCATCCGCGCATGGAAGCATTGCAGCATAAATTCCTGTCAGACTATGAACAAGGGCTGATGCGAGGCGATAGTAAACTCATAACGCTGGCATGGTGCATCAAAGAAGCTGCCTATAAATGGCAAGGAAGGCGGGGCGTAGAGTTTGCAGACCATATGAATATCCAAAAGATCGAACAAAATAACCATGACTATCACATTAGCATTTTCATGCAATTGACTGAACCTCAAATGGAAATCACTTCACAAGGTATTGTAAAACATGACTTTGCGTGCGCGTATATTGTTCACGACCAGATTTTTCACCCATTCTCACATAAAACACAATTATTTTAATATTTATTAAATAATGAAATTTGAATAAAATTTGTTTGTAATTCTAAAAATAATTTAGATTTGCAAAAAAATAATTCAATGTCATCACTTCGTTATCTCGCACTGCAAGAAATGGCTTCCGAAGACAAAAAGGTAGCCCACTATGGTGGTAAAAGAGTTACCTCCATGTTTGCCAGCAACGTATTTACCGGCCGCGCCATGCGCGAATACCTGAGCGACGAGGCTTATAAAAGCCTGATGAACTCAGCTAAATCGGGAACCAAGATAGACCGTAAGATGGCAGACCAGATAGCTGCAGGTATGAAGGCCTGGGCTGAAGAGCGTGGTGTGACACACTTCACTCACTGGTTTCAACCGCTTACCGGCACTACCGCAGAAAAACACGACTCTTTCTTTACCATTAAAAGTGATGGCACCGCTATAGAAATATTTGACGGTGATGCATTGATACAACAGGAACCTGATGCGAGCAGTTTTCCTAACGGTGGTATCCGTGCTACATTTGAGGCCCGCGGCTATACCGCATGGGATCCTTCATCCCCGGCTTTCATTATGGAAGCTGGCCACGGTAAAACACTTTGCATACCTACTATATTCATCGCATACAACGGCGAATCTCTGGACTATAAAGCACCGTTGCTGAAGTCTATCGCCGCGCTGGATAAAGCGGCCGTAGATGTTTGCCACTATTTTGATAAGAATGTTACTAAAGTAACCGCTACACTGGGCTGGGAGCAAGAATACTTTGTAGTAGATGAAACACTGGCTAATGCACGCCCCGACCTGGTAATGTGCGGACGTACACTGGTGGGCCACTCCCCTGCAAAAGGACAACAACTGGAAGACCACTACTTTGGTTCTATACCTGATCGTGTATATGAGTTCATGCAGGATTTTGAACAGGAATCTTACAAGCTGGGTATTCCGCTGCGTACACGTCACAACGAGGTAGCACCGGGCCAGTTTGAATGTGCCCCTATATTTGAAGAAGTGAACATAGCAGTAGACCACAACTCGCTGCTGATGGATGTGATGAATAAAGTAGCAAAACGCCATAAGCTGAAGGTATTGCTGCACGAAAAACCATTTGCCGGCGTAAACGGTAGTGGTAAGCACAATAACTGGAGCCTTGCTACAGATACAGGCGTAAACCTGCTGGCACCGGGTAAAACACCGCGTACCAACCTGATGTTCCTTACCTTCTTCGTAAATGCCATCAAAGCGGTACACGATCACGCAGACCTGCTGCGCGCTGCCATAGCATCTGCTAATAACGATCACCGCCTGGGTGCTAACGAAGCTCCTCCTGCCATCATCTCTGTATATGTAGGCAAGTATCTTACAGAAGTACTGGATGAAATAGAAACAAGGGTAAAAGATAAATTCAGCGAGCAGGATGAAGTGATCCTGAAGCTGGATATACACAAGCAAATACCTGAACTGCTGATGGACAATACAGACCGTAACCGTACCAGTCCGTTCGCGTTCACAGGTAATAAATTCGAGTTCCGCGCAGTGGGCTCTACCGCAAACTGTGGTTCTCCGATGACGGTGCTGAACACCATCATGGCCGAAAGCCTGAAGAACTTCAAACGCGATGTCGATGCACTGATAGAAAAAGGCGAGAAGAAAGAAGTAGCACTGATGCATGTACTGCGCGACTACATCACCAAATCAAAGAACATACGCTTTGAAGGTGATAACTATAGCGATGCATGGGCAGAAGAAGCTAAGAAACGTGGCCTGAGCAATTTCAAAACTACTCCGGAAGCATTGGATGCATTTGTTACAGAATCGGCTAAGAAGGTATTCTTTAACAACGGTATCTATACCAACCGCGAGCTGGAAGCACGCCACGAGATACTGCTGGAAGAATATGTGAAGAAAGTACAGATCGAAGCGCGCATACTGGGCTATATCGCTACCAACCACATTCTGCCTGCAGCTATTACCTACCAGAATGTACTGGCGGAGAACGTGATGAAGCTGAAAGAACTGGGCCTGGGCGAAGCCAGCTATAAAGCACAGCTAAACCTGCTGCAGGTTATCAGCGGACACATCCAGAAGATCAATGATAATGTGGAAGCGATGATCGAAGCACGTAAGAGGGCTAACAATACAGATGACATGCACAAACGTGCGGGCCTGTACTGCAACGAAGTGAAAACTTACTTCGATGAGATACGCTACCACTCTGATAAGCTGGAGCTTGTAGTTGATGACAAGACCTGGCCGCTGCCTAAATACCGCGAATTATTATACTTACGCTAATAACATGACAAAGCCCCGCTAACGCGGGGCTTTGTTTTTAAATACTATTTTATGAAGCAAGACTATACGATACGTTTTATTACTACAGATGATGCCGCTGCCGCATTAGCGGTATATGCGCCTTATGTTCTTAACACCGCTATTAGTTTTGAATACGAGGTACCACCTGTTGATGACTTCCGTAACAAAATAGAAAAGATAATTGCGCAATATCCATGGCTGGTATGTACATGCAATGACGAAATCATCGGCTATGCCTATGGTAGTACGCACCGCAACCGCAAAGGTTATCAATGGTCGCCGGAGGTAACTGTGTATATGAAAGAAGACCACCACCGGAAGGGCATTGCACGCCTGCTTTACAGCGCGTTATTTGATATGTTGCGGATGCAGGGTTACTATAGTGTGTACGCAGGCGTGTTATCTACGAACATCAAAAGTGTACCCTTTCACAAAGCGATGGGTTTTGAAGAGATTGGTGTCTTTCGCAACATTGGCTACAAGCTGGGTGAATGGCATAGTAATCTTTGGCTGCAATATTCTTTGCAGGATCATTTATTGGAAGAACCGGCAACACCCGTAAGCATAGATAAGCTGATGGATACCGATGCATTTAAAGAGCTGATTGCTGAGGCCAACCGGGGATTATTAATTTAATCCACCATGTTCCTGTTGCAGTACGTATCTTTTTCAAAATCCATTACGTTCATCGATATCACCGGCACATCGGGAAACATCTTCTTCAATACAGTGATAATGCGCTTAGACAGATCCGCTTTCTGCCCTGTAGTGCGGCCCTGCATAATGTAACCGAATACGTGGATGAAATCGTTCTGTGTTCTGCCTACGGTATAGTATTCGTAGGGGCGGATGCGTACTTTAATGTCACCATCGCGAAACAGGTTGGTAGCTTCTGCCGTATCGTGAACGGTCAATATTATCTCTTCGGGTGTTCTTTGTTTTAGAATGTTTTCCGAGCAATCAATAATGAAATGTGGCATAAGGCAACTATATATATAATAAGATCTCAAAAGCTACAACTAAGCCCTGCGTATCATCCTTTTTAAAGCTCTGTAAAGGGTTATTGGCAGATGGTCTTTAATAGCTTTTGCATCTTTTACAAAATGCTTTAGTCGACCCATAGGTATTTTGCTGTAGTAATATTTTTCGAAGAATATCAGCAGGTTCTTATGGCTCATGGCATTGAGGTAAGGCATACGCAAAGCACCGGCCCAGTGCATTAGTTGCGGATACTTATTGCCGTCTTTTATATCGTCAATACTAATTTTACCTTCGTATTGCGGGCTTTCGCTCCATATCATATATTGGTATTCAGCACCCACGCGCGCACGGCCCTTGTTAGCAGATACTGCAAAGAGGAAGTTCACCATTGACTGATCCGGCATAGGAAAGTCCTTCAACCTTGTCCAGTAAGGGTAGTTATCAAAATCCATAAAAAGCTCCATTTCTTCTTTTGACAACTTACCGGCCTTCATGAGCAGCTGACCACTATTGAAAAAATAGCCGGGATATTTATAGTCAGGATATTCTATTTCTGTTTTTCTAACGTCGAAATATGTTCTGGTAGCCCAGTCTGTATAAGGATTATCATCGTATTCGGGAGATATAATAAAATCATATTTCCCGGTCATTGGCAACAGCTTATCCAATACACGCCCTGTAAATACTATATCCGAGTCTAACAACAGGAAAAACTGGCCTTCAAGCGCCGGGTCTTTTAGCAGGAAGAACTTCGCCGAACCCCATCCAAATCTATTCGGGGGATAATCCATTCTCTTTACATTCCAATAGGTCTCGAGCTCTTGTGTGGAGAAAGATCCTTTTAGCTCGTCTTTCAATATTAAGATCTCTACATCAGGATAATAATACCTGATGCTGGCGATGCAAATGTTGCAAAACCAGGCATCGCCTATATTAACTGTAACTACAACCTTAATATTCATGGCTAAAAATAAAGAATTTCCCTCTGAATGATCTGCAGCCTATCCCGGCAATTGGCTTCATTTATAAACAAGCAGCGAAGATAATAACCCTTATTGTTAAATTTAGACCCAAATCCACTACTATCAATATGACATGTACAACAAGACAAGTAATCATAATTTTCTTAATACTGTTTCCTACCGCAGGTTTTGCACAAAAAATTAATAAGGAGAAATTCGCAGCCGAGGCTCCATCTTTAATTCAGTTTTATGAATATGAACGCGAAATTCAGCACTTGGAGGAAGATGTTGCCTACCTGTTTGCTTCAGAAGATGTAGAAACACAGGAAGGAAAAGAAATGCTATCCAACGTTATACAAAGAGAAAAGAAATTACAGAAGAAAATCACAACAACAAAAATTGACCAACAATACACAAAGCTGAAAACACAACTAATTGATTTGATTGATGCCATTGTTGTATGTTTTGACCAACTCAAAAATTATGGCTCCTCTAGTAATGAGTTTAAAAATGCAAATGCAGCTTACCAACCAAAACTTGAAAAGCATGTAAGAGAGTTCAATCAAACCTTTAGTGAGCACTTCTATATTGAAATAGATTCAGCAAAATATGCTGCTACCAAAGCTAAAGCTTGCGAACTAGACTATTCCGAAAAAAATAAATCTATAGTATATCTTAAAGAGAATAAACCTATTACTGCATATAAGACGATTCTTTCTAATAATAGCTTAAGTTCAGACGCGGTGAAGATGCAGTTATCTGATATACTTTTGAAATCAAAATATGGAGATTCAATGAATAATTATATTGTAGACAAAGATTCAGTAGCACTCTCATTTTTATCTACAATAGTAAATGCCCCAAAATACTCTCCTTTTTACTACGAAGCGTGGCGTAAATGGAGAGCAGATCTCCAACTCAACTATGGCGCTTCCAAAACATCGGATATACCAAATGACTTGTATGATGACAAAAGATTTAGCATAATGTGGTTAATACTAAATCATATAAAAAGTGAACCAGATGATACATGGGCCTACTTACAATTCTTTGATCTCGCAACAATAGAAATAATCCACAGATTTGGACCGTACGATTATGGTAATCAATCAGCTATAGAAAGAGCAGAATTATTTTATCAGGATTAATAATTTCAAATACAATGAGCAAACACCACCACTATACAGCCACCATCCGCTGGACGGGCAATAACGGAACTGGCACATCGCGCTACGATGCTTATGAACGCAGCCATGTATGGTCTGTAGCAGGCAAGCCGGATATTGAATGTTCTTCTGATGCCCCTTTTCGTGGAGATGTCACTAAGCATAATCCGGAAGATATGTTGCTTGCATCCTTATCCAGTTGCCATATGCTGTGGTACCTGCATTTGTGTGCAGATGCAGGTATTATTGTTACGCACTATGCAGATAATCCCACAGGACGCATGTTACAAACAGATACCGGTGGTGGCTATTTCGAAGAGGTGATGCTGAACCCTGTTGTAACCGTTACAGATGAGGAGATGATACCAAGGGCTATGGAACTACACGATGAGGCACATGCGCATTGTTTTATTGCCAATTCTATGAAGTTCCAGGTATTGCATACACCTATTTGCGTAGCACATACTTCGTAAATATTCTGTGGCATCGGCCAATTGTCTGGTAAAAGACAATATATTAAGAAACCAAATGGGTATTTTGTAAGTATATATTCTTCAAAAGGCAGCCCATGAAGCGAATTGTCCCCAAACATCATCTTGCCATACGCTGGTTTCACTGGGTCAACTTTCCCATGCTTACCATTATGATATGGAGCGGACTGCTGATATACTGGGCACACGATGTATACCATATCAGCATTGGTAAAACAACGGTTTTTAAATTCTTCCCCAAAGGGCTGTACCAATCGTTAGGTATTCCCCATCACCTGGCCGAGGGCATGGCTTACCATTTCCTGTTTATGTGGGCCTTTATACTTAACGGGATACTGTACGTGGCTTATACACTCGTCTCGGGCGAATGGCGGCATCTCTGGCCCGAACGCACATCATTCCGAGAGGCATGGCAGGTAGTGCTGTATGATCTGCATCTGCGCAAAGAACAGCCCTCGTTTGATAAATATAATGCCGCCCAGCGGATTGCCTATACGGCCATCATATTCATGGGCATGGGCTCTGTAATTACCGGTTTTGCCATCTACAAGCCGGTGCAGCTCAACTGGCTCTGCGCACTCTGCGGTGGCTATGAAGCTGCGCGCCTCGAGCATTTTATATTGGTCATAGGTTATTGTCTCTTTTTTCTGGTACATATATTCCAGGTCATCAAAACAGGATGGAACAATTTTCGCGGCATGGTTGCCGGCTTCGAAGTAGTAAACGATCCTGATCCATTACCTACTACTACAAACGAAACGTATGAGCAAAGCGCCTAAGAAAAAAGAGCCGCTCACCATAGAGCAGAAGATAACGCGGCGGACCTTGTTATCCCTGGGTACACTCGTAGCACTCGATGTTATAGGCTTTGGTATCTGGAAGGTGTTGCGCAAAGAATCTTATAAAGATGGCGTGCAGAAGACACTGCGCAAGGGCTTGGATGTAAATGAGAAAATATTTGGCAATACATTCAGCAAAGGACGGAAGGCAAAAGAATATAGTGTTAGCGAAGCGGCAAAGAATGTACGTGTAAATGGCCATGTGGGCCTCGACGATGCAACAGACAACTGGATACTGAAAGTAGTACGCCCGCAGGGAGCGTCTTTATCAATAAGCCTGGATCAATTGAAAGCATTGCCTAAAACGGAAGTGATCTTTGATTTTAAATGCATCGAGGGCTGGAGCCAGGTATCTCATTGGGGTGGTGTACGCTTCAGTGATTTTGTTAAGGCTTTTGATCTCACTGCCGAGTCGGCCATGAACTATGTAGGGCTACAGACGCCCGACAAGCAATATTATGTAGGCATAGATATGCCCAGCGCTATGCAGGAACAAACTATCCTGGCCTACGAAGTAAATGGCGCACCGCTCCCGCAGGAGCATGGTCACCCGCTAAGGCTTATTATACCTGTTAAATACGGCATCAAGCATCTAAAACGTATTGGTACTATTAGCTTTAGTAACGATAAGCCTGCAGACTATTGGGCAGAAAGAGGCTATGATTATTTCTCAGGTTTGTAGCAAGTCATTTTCCGAAGACACTTACATTAGGGTGCATATCGTCTAATACAAACAAGTAATTGTAAACCCTGTTCAACTTAATACCTCGGGTATAAAACGTTGCATCCCTGGCTGAGTTATTATTATATTCGGCACCAATATCGTTTACTATCTGCTTTTTATCTATAAGCACGTTGCCCGTATTTTTTGTGGTATTAATACCTAACACCCCTTTATTAAGTTGATGTACCATTGCTGCTACAGAGTTTTTGTATCCGTCGATCCGGTATGTGTTTATTTGATATTTACCTGTATTCTCATCAAGACTACTGGCTCTGAAAGTCCCTTTATAAAAATCAAATCCTATTACCTTATAATCATCCCCATATTGCTGATACAGCATTTCACCTAACGACTTTCTATCCATCACGTCTTTGGCGACATGATTATTATGTGCCCAAACCAAAATTTTCTGATCTTCCGGCACACGATCAATGATCATCTTCGCATATCTAAACATCATCTCCTCCCTATACTCTCTTATACGTCCCCCTTTGCCTGCGTTCATGCACATGTCACTTTCTATTACTTCGAGGGTGCTGATAGAATCTGTTACGGAGGTATAATGCTTTACCGCGTATTCTCTATACAATTGCTCCAAAGCCTGCTGCTTTTCTTTTTCTGTACCTTTCACCAATTCCAGTTGATGCAATATCATTGTATCCTTCACACCACAGATACTTCCCCATTTTTTCAGATCATAGCGCATAACAGCCAATCGATTGTCCGATTGTATATCTATCCCCCAAAACTGTACCTGCTGCGCCGGTACTTTGTCTTTATTATAATCTTTCAGCCATTCAAGCATGCTAATAAATCCCTTGGTAGCATAGGGCCAGGGGAAATAGAGCATGGCGCGCTTAGGATCTCCAATGCCTTTTGTTACATATTCGTTTAATGCGGCACATGCGGGTGTAGCTGCCTCCATCAGAAGGTACCGGTAGCCATAATGTATTACTAGGGTTTTTACGATCTCTGTTTTTATCAGTTCGTATTCTGTAGATCCATGAGTAGCCTCCCCCATTCCTACGATGCGGGAATTGGTTGCAATATCTTTTAGTTCGTTTTCGTAATCGAAATCTCCGATTGTTTCCGATGTACTATATTTAAGCTGTGCAAGGTCGGCTACTTGCGCTACAGATGGTACTGTATACCAAACCAGCAATACCATCCAAAGGGAATACTTCAGCATATCTTAAAAATACACAAACAATATATATACTATGTCGCTTATAAGGGCATATCAACCAAAAGATCATGATGCGATCATAGAGTTGTTTCTTTTGAACACACCTGCGTTTTTCTGCGAGGAAGAACAGCAGGACCTGGAGCGCTTTCTGAACGAGGAAATTGAAAACTTCTTTGTGGCGGAAGAGGATGGAATAGTTGTAGCTTGCGGAGGTTCTAATATTAAAGGGAATACCGGCTTCCTGTCCTGGTACATCGTTCACCCGGCTCACCAGGGCAAAGGATTGGGTAAAATACTGGCCTTGCACAACCTCGCTATTCTTCAAGCCGATACTAACCTGGATGAGATCGAAGTAAGAACATCCCAGCTTGTATATCCTTTTTACGAAAAGCTGGGATTCAAATTGATAGGTACACAGGATAACTACTGGGGTCCGAACATGCACCTATACCATATGCGGATGCAGGATTAAGGATGCAATAGCGGACTATCGTAACCCAGCAGCAATTCCTCATTTTCCTTTTCTACCCTTCTCAGCATGCGCTCGTATCTGATGGATTCAATCAGCCTTGTTACCTGCACTACAGGCACATTTACTACGCTTTTAGCTGTTTTGATAAGTTCTTTCATCTGGTGTTTGTTTTGTTGATGTTGTAAAATTGCAACTGATAGTTATAGAATGTTAAAAAACAATATTGTTTTAACCCTTGTTTTACAATTCATTCACAAGCCGTTAACGAGGATGACAGCCTGCACACATATTAAACATTCACAAATAGCTTATTCTCTCAGTAGCTAATTACCTATTTTAGCAAAAATTTTCCGACTGATGAATAAAGTAGTAGCTAACGCAGATGAGGCTATTAAGGATATAGAATCGGGCATGACGTTAATGCTGGGTGGCTTCGGATTGTGTGGTATTCCTGAAAACTGCATTGCAGCGCTTGTACGCAAAGGCGTTAATAACCTTACCTGCATATCTAACAATGCGGGGGTAGATGATTTCGGCATAGGCCTGTTATTGCAGCAAAAGCAGGTAAAAAAGATGATCTCTTCTTACGTAGGTGAGAATGCCGAATTTGAAAGGCAACTCCTGAGCGGCGAACTGGAAGTGGAACTGATCCCGCAGGGTACACTGGCTACGCGTTGCATGGCAAGCGGTTATGGCATGCCTGCTGTGTACCTGCTGGCAGGTGTAGGTACAGAGGTTGCAGAGGGCAAAGAAACAAGGAACTTCAATGGCAAGGACTATCTGCTGGAATATGCTTTCGATTCAGACTACGCGATCGTAAAAGCATGGAAGGGCGATACCATGGGCAACCTGGTGTTCAAAGAAACAGCACGCAATTTTAACCCTATGATGGCAATGGCAGGTAAAATAACCATTGCCGAAGTAGAAGAACTGGTACCTGCAGGCGAACTGGACCCGAATGAGATACACACACCGGGTATTTATGTACGCCACATTTTCCAGGGTAGCAATTATGAAAAACGCATCGAACAACGTACCGTGAGAAAACGTAGTTAATGCGGTAATAGGTTAATAAAATACTAAAGACATCAATGGAAAATACTTATAAAGGCTTTCAGGAGCTATCTGTCTGGCAAGCCGCTCGTAAGTATAAGCTGGATATTTACCACCTTGTTTCTTTATTTCCTATTGACGAAAAATACAACTTGTCGAACCAATTGATCAGAGCTGCAAGATCAATACCGGCAAATATCGCGGAGGGGTATGGAAGGTACACTTATAAAGACCAAATCCATTTTTGCATACAGGCAAAGGGATCATTGTACGAAACCCTAAATCACATTGTTGATGCTGTGGATTGTAATTACATCAACATGGAAACGAAAACTGAATTTGAATTGAAATTAAAGGAGTTGAAAAGCTTCTGAATGGATATATATCCTGGTTAAGAAAAATGATCAATGAAGGTAAATAGCCGGAAACGACCTATTGACCTTTTAACCAATTAACTTATTAACGTAATGGCACTTAATAAAGAACAAATAGCACAACGCATAGCGAAGGAACTACAGGATGGTTATTATGTGAACCTCGGTATTGGTATACCTACACTGGTAGCCAATTATATACCGGAAGGAGTAAACGTAGTACTGCAAAGCGAGAACGGCCTGCTGGGTATGGGGCCTTTCCCTTTTGAAGGGGATGAAGATCCGGACCTGATCAATGCGGGTAAGCAGACTATTACCACCCTGCCTGGCTCTGTATTCTTTGACAGCGCCATGAGCTTTGGTATGATACGCGCAGGTAAGGTAGATCTTACCGTACTGGGCGCTATGGAGGTGGCAGATAATGGTGATATTGCCAACTGGAAGATACCGGGCAAAATGGTAAAAGGTATGGGTGGCGCTATGGACCTGGTAGCTGCTGCGAAGAATATCATCGTGGCTATGCAGCATACTAACCCTAAAGGAGAAAGTAAGCTGTTGCCAAAATGTACCTTACCGCTTACAGGCGTTAAGTGCATTAAAAAAGTAGTTACCGACCTGGGGGTGTTTGACATTACACCCGATGGTTTCCGCTGCCTGGAATATGCGCCGGGGGTAACTATCGACGAGATCAAAGCGAAAACTGCGGGCAGGCTCACGATAGCTGATGATGTAAAAGAGATCGTGCTTTAATGAAATTGCTGGTATATCACAACGGCGAATGCAGCAAATGCAGAAGCCTTACAGAGTTGTTGCAATCAAAGGGTGCGGAAGTCGAATACAAGTTTTACCTGCACGAACCATTAACTACTGACGAGTTGAAAGGGCTGTTGCAAAAACTGCAACTGCCTGTTATGGATATCGTACGTACTTCTGAGCCTCTGTTTGCAGAACAATTTGAGGGTAAGGAATTGAATGAAGAAGGATGCCTGCAGGTAATAATAGATAACCCCATATTATTACAACGTCCTATTGTAGTGTATGGCGGTAAAGCAGTAATAGCACGTCCTGCCGAAAAAGTGTTAGAGATATTATAAAACCCTCTTCAATGAGGGTTTCTTTTTTTATTTTCACCTGATGAAAGCATTGATATGTTGTTTGCTCACTCTTTGTTCCTGCCAACTTGTTGTAGCGCAGCAGAAATCCGAGGAGCAGTTGGTAAACAAAATACTGCAATGCTTTGCTAACCACGACGATTCTGCCTATGCTTCGTTGTTTCCCAGTTTCGATACACTCTGGAATATAGCGCAGCAATACCACGATACCGATGTGATATCGGCCAGGCGCATCAATAATATCCGCAGCAACCCGCAGCGATTACAACAGTTCGATCCCAAATTCAATCCCCGCATCATAGCCGATTTTGATACCCTCTATGCAAAAGGCAGGGATTCAGGCATACACTGGAGCGACCTGTTGCTGGCGCGTTACGACCTGGAAAAAGCAATGCTGCCGCGCGAGCTGATAGGGTTTGAAAAAATAGTGCCCTTCAGGCTGCAGGGCTACATTTTTGTACAGGATCTTCTTACCCGCCGTATATATTGCATGGCTATAAAAGATGTGCATGGCATCAATGGCAAATGGTACGGTGGGCATGTGGTGAATATACTGCAGGCGGAGAGTATTGATGAGTATTACGATAAGCTGGCAAAAGAGCGAAAGGTGCTGAAGGATATGCTGCTGGTACAGATGTATGGCGATGATACCGCCGGGCTGGCAGAAGACAGCGCGGCATTGCGCGCTAAAGCACGGCTGGATGCTATTGCCGCTGCGAAAAAAGCCGCTAAACAAGATGAGGACGAAGAAGAAAAATCACCGGTGGTGACCAATGAGGTAGTAGAGCGTAAACTATATGTAGGCACTTTTGATAAAGAAGTAGGGCTAGAGCTTTATATACGCAGTCTGAAAGGAAGCTGCCCGGAAACTATCTGCGGCTGGGATGCCCTTTACAAATTTGAAGATCAGGACGAATGGGTGCGGCTGGAGGTGACCAAAGGCAAAAACGGCAAGCTGCTATTCAGTGAAGATGAGGCCGAGATGGAACTCACTTTCAAAAACGGTACTGCCATTGGCGAATGGACATCGGCAAAAGAGAAAACTACCTTCGAAATACAACTAACCGAAAAACGAGAAGTCAAGAACCGTAAGCTCTTCCAGCTCGATCAGATGCTCGAGGATTCGGAATAACTATTGCTGTTGCAATTGCTTTTTAAACTCCGCTATCTTCTCAGGCTGGTTGACGGCAGCGTTGGTTATCATTAAAGAAAAATGTTCCGCGCATATCTCTTCGGGATGCAGCATGTATGGGGTATTGGTGCCTATCTGTTTCAGTATTGTTGGTTCATCTGATATTTCCTTCACTACCGCAAAGCCATCAGGTGTCAGCTGCGCTGCTTTATGTTCCTCATCACCGGTAAGCATCAGCAGGCCCACCTTTACATATTCTTCAAATACTTTCCCCGTTTCATAGTCTTTCTTGCTATACAATACAAGGGTCATATCCTTACCATTTACTGTTATGTAATGCGATACAACGGGGCAATCGGGATTAGTGATATTGCGGTTGCGCATAGCGTGTGCTAGTGCTATAGGATTACATTTTTTAAAGCCGAAGATGTAGTACAAATCATCGCGCTTTTTGGGATTGTAGCGCGAGAACACGTGAAATAATTCATGCGCTGCCAACCCTGTAGTAATACCCAGCACCGAAGGGTTTAAGATAATGCAGCTATCACGGGTATAGCCTTCCGCCTCAAATTCTTCTTTGGTATTGCTTTTCAGCAGGTAGATGCGCGATGGCAGCTTCCATGTTATCTTATTATCAACACAATACTTGCTGATCTCTTCAAAAGCTTTACGGATATTAGAGACTTCCGCCAAAGACCAATTTTCTACCTGCTTCTGTGCAAATGGCAGGTAATCCTTCCACGTTGCGTTGTCGCCCAACCGGCTTTGTATGTCAAACCGGGTAAACTTTTCCGGGTACCCATCGTCCTTGCCTATCACGCCTGCGGCTTCAGTGCTGTCGGTCACTACTATGATGCTACCCATAAACGGAATGTCTATATGTGCAGCAAGCAACCTGTTAGCTGTAAACAGAAGTAACAATAAAATAAGCAGGAACCGTGATCTATTAACCATATCGCCTGTAAAAATAATACCCTATTGCATTAGATGCTATAACCCTATATGGGTTACCTGTATTTTGCTAAATGTTTACGGAGCAGGATGGAATTTCATTATATGGCTATTACTAACATAATGTTGGCGGGATGCCAACAAGCCGTAACTTTATTACCCGATGAATAGTACAAAAATGGAACAACCGGCTATTAAGACGTTTGGTGAACTGAAAAAAGCAGGCTACAAGCCTAAGAGTGTAAAGGAGGAGGTACGGGAGAACCTCATCAAATCAATACAAGAAAAGCACAATCCGTTTACAGGCATATTGGGATATGAAGACACCGTAATACCGGATGTGGAAAGGGCATTGTTATCGCGGCATAATATACTGTTCCTGGGCTTACGTGGCCAGGCAAAGACACGTATGGCACGTGAGATGGTAAACCTGCTGGATGAATGGATACCGGTGATAGAAGGCAGCGAGATCAATGACGATCCTTTTGCGCCCATCTCTGTGTATTCCCGTAACCTGCTGGAAGAAAAAGGCGACGACACCCCTGTTACCTGGCTGCACCGGAGTCAACGCTATGGCGAAAAGCTGGCTACACCCGATGTATCTGTGGCAGACCTGATTGGCGATGTAGATCCCATAAAAGCAGCCAACCTGCGCCTGAGCTTTGCCGATGAGCGGGTACTGCACTATGGCATCATACCGCGCTCGCACAGGGGTATATTCGTTATCAACGAATTGCCCGATCTGCAGGCACGTATACAGGTATCACTTTTCAACATATTGCAGGAAGGCGATATACAGATCAGGGGCTTCAAATTGCGTATGCCTTTGGATATACTGTTTGTATTTACCGCTAACCCTGAGGATTATACTAACCGAGGTAGCATTGTTACCCCGCTGAAAGACCGCATAGAAAGCCAGATCGTGACCCACTATCCTAAAACGGTAGAGGTATCGAGGTCTATTACCGAGCAGGAAGCAGATGTGCTGGAAGAACAGCTGAAGAAGGTAGAAGTGCCCGACCTGGTAAAGCTGCTGGTAGAAGAGATAGCTATGGAAGCACGCAAGAGCGAGTTTGTAGACCAGAAGAGTGGCGTGTCGGCACGCCTTACTATATCGGCATACGAAAACCTCATTAGCACTGCAGAACGCCGGGCGATATATGACGGGCAGGCAAAGACCATGGTGCGCATAGCCGACTTTATAGGTGTAATACCATCCATCACCGGTAAGATAGAGCTGGTGTACGAAGGGGAACAGGAAGGCCCTACCAATGTAGCTTATCGCTTGCTGGGGCAAGGCATCCGGGCCTTGTTTGCACGTTACTTCCCTGATCCGCAAACTTTTAAGAAAAGCGGACGCAGCATAGAGAAAGCAAAAGCAAAATCTAATCCTTATCAAACCATCATCGATTGGTTTGGGAATGGCAACGAACTGTTGCTGCTGCAGGACGAAACCGATGAAGGCTACCGCAACAGCCTGTACCAGGTAGACGGCTTATATGGTGCTGTAAAGCAATACTACCCAACTGCCGATGATGCACAAACGCTGCTGTTAATGGAGTTTCTGCTACACGGCCTTTCTGAGTTTTCGCTCATCAGCAAAAAAGGCGTAGAAGCCGGCGGATATTCTTTCGGAGATATACTGGGGAGCATGATGAATATGAACTTTGGTGGAGATGTGGATGAAGACGAAGAAGATTTTTAAGATATAGATCACATGATGGAAAGCTCCGCCCATAACGCGGGGCTTTTTCTTTTATATAACTTTGCAACCCTGATGCACAACTTCAGCTCAGAAATATTTTATAAAACAGCACGCAGCGGCGGCAAGGGTGGTCAAAACGTAAACAAAGTGGAGACCATGGTAGAGGCATGGTGGCATGTAGCGGGATCTCATGCATTTACCCCGGAGCAGAAAGAAATGATACAAACCAAACTGGCCAACCGCATTAATAAAGAAGGCTACCTGCTGGTACGCAGCAGCGAAAGCCGCTCGCAGCTGGAGAATAAAGAGATAGCCCGCCGGAAGATGGAGGAGCTGGTAGCAAAGAGCCTGGTAGTTCCTAAAAAGCGCAGGCCTACCAGGCCCGGCAAAGCGGCAAAAGAAAAACGCCTGGAATCCAAGCGCCGTGAATCTTTTAAAAAAGAGATGCGAAGAAAAGACTGGTAGCGGTTACCGTGCTACATGGGCGCGTATCATCCATGCCATTTTCTCGTGTTGCTCCATAATACCCGTAAGGAAGTCCGCCGTACCCGCATCCTCATATTTATCATCTATCTTATCAATGGCATCCCGGGTACTGCGAATGATAGCTTCATGATCGGCCAGCAGCATCCTCAGCATTTCTACTGCCGATATCTGCCCCACTTCTTCTTTGAGCCTTGTTTTGTCCAGGAACTGGCGCATGCTGCCCATAGCCAGGTGCCCTATCTTACGTATGCGCTCTGCTACAGCGTCTATCATTTCTGCCAGCTCGCCATATTGCTCTTCAAAGAATTTGTGCAGTACGCCGAATTCCATGCCTTCAACATTCCAGTGAAAGTTGCGGGTTTTGGTGTAGAGCAGGTTCTCATCTGCCAGTAGCAGCTGCAGTTCTGCAGCTATTGCCGACCTGTTAGCATTGCTGATGCCAATGTTTACATTACTATCAATAGCCTTTGCAGGTGCGCTGCTGGCCTTTGCTTTAGCATTTTTTGCTTTTGCCATGAGTGTTTTGTTTTATGGATGATTAAGAATGAATTCAATGGTTCGCGGATAGAAATAATGTTCCAGCCTGTGTATCTTCTGCGCCAGTGTATCGGCAGTATCTTCGCTATCCACATGGCATCTTGCCTGCACTATGATATTGCCGCTATCGTACACTTCATTTACATAATGGATAGAGATGCCTGACTCTTCCCTGGCATCTGCAATTACAGCATTATGTACATGATGTCCATACATACCTTTGCCTCCGTAAGACGGTAGCAGGGCCGGGTGTATATTGATGATCTTATCAGGGAATGCATGAATTACCGCATCGGGTATCTTCCATAAGAAGCCCGCCAGCACTATCAATGAAGGATTATATTCCTGTAGTTGCTCTATAAACAACGCTTCTTTAAAAGTTTGCTTGTCGATCACAAGGTACGAGATGTGCTCGTAACGGGCTATCTCCAGCACGCCGGCATCTGCTTTATTGGTAACAATGAGCGATACTTTGGCCTTGCCTGTATTTCTAAAGTAATCTATAATAGCCTGTGCGTTAGATCCCCGCCCGGATGCAAATATGATAATCGAATGCATGATGCTGCAAATGTAAGAACTGTTATTGCTCTAAACTATGTTATTTGTTTGCTGCGTAACTTAGCCCTATGAGTACCGAGAAACTGAGAATAGATAAATACCTGTGGGCGATACGCGTGTTTAAAACACGTACACTGGCCACAAAGGCCATAGATGAGGGAAAGGTAAAGATGAATGGCGCCTCTTTAAAACCATCGAAGGTGGTAGGCATTGGTGATGTGTATGATATTAAAACCCCTGCCCGCAAATGGACGATAGAGGTTACAGGGCTACTGCACAACCGTGTGGGTTATGAAGAAGCTATTAAATATTATGTTGATAAAACAAGCGAAGAAGACCAACAGATGAATAAGTATACAGGCAGCAGCTTCTATACCGGTAAACGCCTAAGCAAAACAGGCCGCCCGTCTAAGAAACAACGGCGCGACCTGGAAGATTTTATGGATACGGAATAAACTAGTAGAGCGTAGAGAAATTCCAGTCGCTCACTTTTGTCCAGTTATCTCCGTTATCAAAGCTTTTGTATAATCCTTTATCAGTAGCGGCATAAACATAGTTAGCGCTTGTTCCGCTCTTGTAAAAATCGTATTTAGCAACCAGCGAACGTACTATAGCATTACTTGGCAAGCCTGCATTTGCTGCTACAAAGTTTGTCTGTCCAACAGTTAGCCTGTAGATACCATGGTTGGTACCCACCAGTATACATTGATCAAAAGGTGCTACAGCACAAAGATTGGCTGTACCTGCGGGGATGCCGGTAAATTGTTGCCAGCTACCACCATGGTTAGCACTATAGAATATATCAGATGTATCAGCTATTACTAAAATAGTATTGGCAAGATGCGAAACAAAGTAATGTAAAGATGGTGATGAAGAACTGATAGGCGTACCCGGAGACCACCTGGATGATACCGGGTTATCTGTAAGGTAAACTGTTTTAGATGCTTCATCAAAAGCTACAGCAAAGCCGTCGTTGAGCATAGTAAAGGATGTGATCTTAACACTTGTCACATCTACGCCTTCTGCAAAAGCATTGTCAGGAAACCACAGCGAATCATTATCGCCATGGCTGTTGCTGTAACACATGGGATCATTGCCGGCAAAAGTAGAGCCCGCGAAATACAAACGGTTATATTTTGGCCAGTTAAGGAACATGGTATTACCGTCAGATGGCCTGTCGCGCTGAACAAGTGCAGTATTCGGGGTAGCACCCACACCAAACTTTATGGTATGCACACTATTCTGCCCATAGATAAGGTTGTTGCCCGAAGCCACCATACCGATAACAGGTACATCATCTGGCCCCTTCACATTCTTATAGGAGTACCCATCGTTGGTATTGTATATCATACCAGACTGTAAGGCAACATACATGCTATATGGCTTGGAGATAATTTCATTATTATCGTCTGGCAGTATAGTAGGCTTGCATCCTTGTAATGCAGATGCCAATATTACCACCATTCCCAGTTTATAGAAAAGGGTACGATTGTTCATCTAAAATTAATTTTCATCAAGTTTATAAAAAATAGTTAACAAATCAAAGGTTTTACCCCTAAATAGAGACAGCCTTAGAAAATGTTCGGTTTGATTAAATTAATATATTAACCTATAATTAATGTATTAGCGATAAGCCACTTGCTGTTGGTCAGCAGGCTTTGCCATACGGGATGCATAATCCATCAGGATAAGAAGTGCGTTATTTTCCTTATCCATAAAATTAACATAGAGGTTGTATTCAAATGCCTCGCCATTGTATTTGCCTCCGTTGAAGGTGACATTGCTTAGCAATCCCTTGCTTTGCAGCAACTTATTGGCCTGGTCGGGGTCTGCAGCAACGGCAGGGTCTACATTGGCCAGCATTGCCTGTACATCAAAAAACAGCCCGAATGGATAGCCTTTTACTGATTTGGCTTCCGGGGCGCGTTGTTGGTTTTTAAAGCTGCCATTCAGGTAGCCCTCTGCATTTTCAAGCTTATTGCTGGCCACCAGTTCTTTATCGGTAACGGTAATAAACGTAGAGCTGGCGCTTATGCCTACTGTATAGTGCCCGGGACTCTGCATCGTCAGCAGCTTCTCAGAAACAGCCAGTTGCAGCAGCCGGTCGAAATTTTCCTTCTTGCCTATTTTGATGGCATACAGGTAATCTATGTCAGAGTTGGTGGTGTGCATCTCCTGCTGCCCTGGGAAGAGGCTATCTGCAGGTATGGTATAGGCCTTCATAGTGAAGTTGTTGAGCGCGGCAACCATATCGCCAGAGAAGGCATCGAGTATGTAATCAGTATTAATATTCTTATCAGCGAGAGCGGCATTGGCAATGCCCGTAACGTTAGTTTTATCCAGCATTTGCTTCATGGCTTTGGGTGATAAGTGCCATGCCAGTAACAGGTCCAGCGCAGTAGATGGCATCCGCTCTATCATACCATTATCAGCACTTTGGTCGCCAAATTCCTTCAGTATGTTTTTAAGGTCTTCTGCTGCATAATATTGCACATTGGCTTTGATCCTGCCCTTTTCAAAATCTATCCCACCTGCCATTGCAGCGTCCTTCCACATGGTGTTAGACAGGGAAAGCCCGCCCGTCATATCAGCGGTCACGTATTCATTCATCAGCACATCATAGTTTACCCAAACGGTAATATCATGCCCTTTGCTTTCCAGCTCGTTAAAATGCTTTACAGTAGTGATGCTGTTATCCTTAGGGTTGCCAAATGCTTTATCCATCTCGGCTACCATGGCAGGCTCGTCCACCTTGCGTTCTTCGGTCATTGCCATAAGGCTGCTATCCATGCCTTGCATACTCTCTGCATCCAGGTGATTGTAGGGATCCTGCTGCATAGGCTGGTACATCACGTTCATTACCATCAGCACCTTATCCGTCCACCCTGCATAAACATTCTTGCCAATAAAGGCTTCCTTGCGGTCTTTCTGTTGTTTTACTACCGTTTCCGGCAATAGTTTCTTCAGGTAAGCTTCCCATTTAGAGGCACTTTCCAGTGGCAATATGGCTGTCAGCTTATTACCGCCGTCGTAGCGCTTATCGGTCTTCAGGTACACATAATAGGTGCTCATCCCTTTGATGCCGCTCTGCGCCATGTCTTTAAAAAGGCCTGTATCTACTCCGCCCTTCTTCAGCTCATCCAATATTTTATTGCCCCAAAGTGCATCCCAGGCTATTTTTTTACCCAGCTCGTTGGTATTAAGGCCCACCACTACGGCCGCGTCTTTAGGTATATAGTTAACGTGTTCCGGCGCTTTGTTGCAGGCGGCAAATGCAGTGGCTACGATCAATAGCAGGGTAAGTATCCTGGTACGCATGAAAATTATTTATGACAAAATTAGATATAAATTCAACCGGTATGTAAATAAAAAATATCCCGTTGTAACCATCTTACAACGGGATATATATCGTACCAACATCCGAAATGTTACAACCAGGCCTTAGAAAGGCAGATCGTCCGCATTTTCAGGAGAAGGATTGTAGAAATTATTACCGCTTTGGGCAGGAGCATTATTGTATGCAGGGGCTGCATTAGGCTGTGCATAACCACCTTGTGCAGGCATGCCTGCAGCAGCAGCTTCTATACGCCAGGCATCCAGGTTGGTGATGTAGTTTACTTTACCATCTTTTTCCCAGCGGTTGCCTTTGATGTTAAAGCTAACTTTTATCATATCTCCTTCATTAAAACGATCCAGTATATCACATTTATTTTGAACCAACTGCATCTTAGCGAAGTTGGTATAGGTATTGCCGTTGATATCTTCTGCCAGCTCCATTACAAACTCACGCTTTCTAAACTTATCACTTACCACTTGTGTAGGATTCTTGACAATTAATTTGCCGGTTACTTCTAAACTCATTTTTCTTAATTTTTAAAAACTTTATATAAATACGTAGATGCAAAGATACTAAGATAAGAAGGGTAGGCGTAAAATAAAAAAGTGCCCGGAGGCACATTTATATTGTTTGTTTACTTATATATATCTTAGTATCCCTTATTCATAATTGCAGCTGCCAGCTCAGTTTCCAGCTTCAGCAGATGACGGCTTAACAGGTTGTGATAGAGTATTTGCCATCTGTCTTCTATCTTGCTCATGAAAAAAGACCTTGCACCCGGCATATCATTGCTAATGAAGAAAACAGCATCACTGCTTTTTAGCACCAGCTTTTCGAAAATAAAGCTATAAGCCCCTATCTCCTTAGTAAAAATTTCACTCCTCATTGCAAAGCCCGGGATTGTTTAATGTGGTGATGTGTGGCACTTTCCGGGAATATTATGCCCTCTCTTATCCCTTATTCAGAAAAACACGGTAAATGTATAAAGCCATGATAATATTACTTGTAGTATAAATTCTATCACCGTATTAATACAGAAATATTGAAATTCGCATTGTTTTTGTTCGGATGCCATCTAAAAAACCTACCTCAAATCCGGGCATGTGGGGATAAATGCACAACAGGATATTAATTGCCGACGATCATAGTATGATACGGAAGGGTATCAAGCTATTGCTCCAAACGCACCTTGGTATTACCGAAGTGTATGAAGCCGCAACGGGTAGCGGGGTGATGCAGGAATTGCGCGAAAGGGAATATTCTCACATTATCCTTGATATTATACTGTCAGATTGCACCTGCCTCGAGATCATACCAAATATACAACAACTGTATCCGGAACTGAAGATCATGGTATTTTCTATGCTGAACGGAGCTGTATATGGAGAGGCGCTCAAGCAGTATAAAATATATTACTACCTGGAAAAGACTAGCAAGGAAGAGGACACTATCAGCTTCCTGGATGAATTTATCAATCATCACAAGCCCGTCCCCAATACATCATCCGGACAAACATTTATTAATCCGTTCAACCAGTTATCTCCGAGAGAGCTGGAAGTATTGCATTATATGCTCAATGGCTATGGAACAAAGGATATATCATCCACACTAAACCTAAGGATGACAACAGTATCTACATTAAAAAACAGGATATTTGATAAAACAATGACAAGTAACCTGAAAGAGTTGATGCAACTTGCATCACTATACAATGTAAACTAAACCACAACCATTACTATGCTTAAAATGCCCTGGTACCAAAATACCTGGTTTATCATCAGCCTGTTGTTATTTGCCTTGGGCTATGTTACGATAGTATTGATAATAAGAGCTAAGAGATTCATCATCAGGCAAAATGTATTGCGCGCACTGGTAGAGCGGAAGACAAAAGAGCTGATGAAGAAAACCGAGGAGCTGGAAAAGAACGACCTGATAAAAACACGCCTGATATCCATCATCAGCCACGATATCATTACGCCATTGCGCTTCCTGCACATGGCATGCAAAAACCTGATAGAAAGTAATGGCAGCATGAGCGAGGCCCTGAAGCTGGAAACCATGACCGAGATAGCTAATACATCGCGCGAACTGGAAATGCTGTCTACCAACATCATGAACTGGATAAAATACCAGAACGAGAACAGGCAACTGCTGCGCGAAGAGGTACGCCTGCCCGATATGATACAACAGGTATTCGGTGTGCTCAATGGTATGGCCAGGCAAAAGAATATTGTGCTCAGCAACGGTGTACCCCACGATTTTACGGTGCGTCAATATGCAGAGCCACTACGCATTATACTCTATAACCTGGTGGTCAACGCGCTCAATTTTATGGAAAAAGGCCATATTACCATAGCTGCACGGAACCTGCGTCATGGTGTACTTATCGAGGTAAAGGACGAAGGCTTTGGTATGAGCAAAGAGCAGATCAATAATATACTGGATGACCAGTTTATAGTATCCTCCACCAATGCAGATGGCAGAAAAGGCAATGGACTGGGCTATCTTATCATAAAAGACCTGCTGCGGGTTACGGAAGGTAATTTTACCATCAAAAGCGCCCGGAACAAGGGTACCACCATTAAACTGTTCTTCCCCAATCAATTAGTGGCATAAAAAAAGCACCTCGTAAAAGAGGTGCTGTAAGGGAGGCATATGGGGGTCGAACCCACGACCTTCGGAACCACAATCCGACGCTCTAACCAACTGAGCTAATGCCTCCGTGATTCGTTTGGGAGTGCGAAAATAAGTATTTTTCAGAATTACACGTTAGTTTTTTAAAGATTTCCATTTTAAATATTGGTATTGCAGCAGGTATAGTTTTAACAAAATATCCATTTGTCAACACTTATATTTGCGCACTAATTTCGGATAAATGATAAAAAGACTGGTTGTAGCTGTGCTTCTGGCCTCCCCTGTTTGGGCGCAGGCTCAGGATGTAGAAAAAGGCAGCAATGTAACAGCAAGTGTAAAAAAACCCTCACGCGATTTTGTAATGCTTTCTTTGGGCTACAATGGCTGGGTAAAACCCGACAGCATCCAGACCAAAGGTTTGGGCAGAACAGCCCATCTGGATGTTTGCTATGATTTTCCTATCAAAAAGACACACCTCAGCTTTGCCGCAGGTATTGGTATAGGAGCTTCCAACATCTACCTCAACGACCAGATATTACTGAATACAGATACCTTTACGGCTGCACGCTTTGTGCCCGAAACTACCAATTACAAGAGGTATAAGCTTACTACGACTTATTTAGAGGCACCTTTTGAGCTGCGCTATTTCGCCAATAAAGACAACCGCAATAAAGGTTTTAAGGCAGCAATAGGTATGCGTGTAGGTACGCTGATCTCTGCCCATGTAAAAGGCAGGCTGGATTCTACAAAAGTCAACTATAAAGAAAACAGCAAAAAATACCTGAGCCCATGGCAGTTTGAAGCTACTCTGCGCTTAGGCTATGGCAACTTCTCTATTTTCGGTGCTTACAATATCACCCCATTGTTTAAGGATGGACAAGGCCCGTTGATAACACCGTACTCCATAGGCCTTACTATTACAGGATTATAGACATTCATTCGTTAATATTTCCAAAGCACCCTTAATGGGTGCTTTTTTTTATTTTTCTTTTTGCAGATCCCTTATAATATACCTGGCATTATTGAAAAGAACATAAGGTTCTGTATGTAACTCGCCTGAATATCTCAATATTCCATTCTTATCATAGATCAGCACTTTAGGGAACAAAGGTATTTGCCATTTATCAGGCTCAATGGCGTAAAGCTTATTAAAGCTGTACTTTTTCAATTTATTGAACGACCGTTGAGGTATACTATCTTTTATAGGGATATATACAGAGCTAAAATTTACATTACCGTCGTTACTGAATTCCATTGCTAATTTATCCCAGTCCGGCAGCTTTTTCTCACATACAATACACGACCGCGACCAGAAATATAAGGCAGAAACTTTCCCTTTACTGGCAGCCAGGTTTACAGTGTCATTGGCAGAGTTTGCCAATGGTAAAAATATCCTTGTGTCTTTTTCCCGAATACATGTACCGGATAAATACCCCGTATAATTTGGATAAGCAATGTATGCAACACCGGCTAATAACAAAGTTGCTATTGCAAGAGGGAAAACTTTAGTACCTAAGTAATAGACAATAAAACCCAGAATTGCTGCTAACGGAATTGCAACAGGAATCATTTTAAACCAATCATCTGCAATTACAGATAGTAGCAGGCCAAACACCAGGCCCGGCACATAAACAAACCGGAATAATTCATTGTATCTAACCTTCGGAAAGAATATTCTGTAAATAACGCTTGCAGAAAAATATGCCATTCCTGTAAGGAAAAAGCGATGATAACACTGCATTGGACTCGTACCGATGAAAATTGCGAGGCAGATTATGGAGGCAAGTACAAGGTGTAGGGGTGGTTTATTTTTCATTGTGCTATATAAGGTACGTATTTCCTTCTATGCTGGCCTCCACATTTTCAAATATAGCAGAGGCTTCTGCGGCAAATTCCAGCGGGTCTTTATACTTGGAGGAATAATGCCCCAACAACAGCTTTTTGGCATTACTCATCCTGGCTATCTCCGCTGCCTGTTTTGCAGTGCAGTGATACCTGGCGGTAGCTTTATCGGCATCTTTCTCCAGGTAGGTGCTTTCATGGTATATCATATCTGCATCCCTGGTGTACGCCAGGTAACTATCAGTAAAAATAGTATCTGCACAAAAAGCATAGGTTTTGGGATGAGGCCCCACATCTGTTACCCACTCGTTCTTTATAATGGTGCCGTCCATCCGTTCATAATCAAATCCCTGCTTTAATTTATCGTAGTAGTAACGCGGTATTTCGTACTCTCTGCATTTATCCGGCAATAGTTTTCTGCCGCGCGTTTTACTGGTCACCTTGAAGCCGTAGCAGGGTATGCGATGCTCTACGGGAAAGGATTCTACGGAAAAACTCTCATTATCTATAAGCATACCGCCGCCATCGGGCAGCGCATGAAAGTGGAAAGGATAAGAAAGCTCTGTTTCTGCCGTCGATTGTATTTGCTCAATAATGGGCTGCAACGCTGCCGGTGCATACAAGTGCAGCGGTGCTACGCGGCCCAGCAGGCTCATACTATTTATAAGCCCGGGCAAACCAAAATAGTGGTCGCCATGCATATGGCTGATGAAAATATGATGCAGGTTACGTGTACGCAGCCCATAGCGTTGCATCTGTATTTGCGTCCCTTCGCCACAATCTATTAAAAGCATCTCGCCCCAAACCTGCAGCGCCTGCGAGGTAGGATGCCTGCCAAAGGCCGGCAATGCAGAGTTATTACCTAATATCGTTACTTTCATTCAACAGAGGCCCCAATGGCGTTACTCTTCCTTAAATAAATCTCGTTCCAGTATTTCCATACTCACAATATCTATCGCTTCCTGCATGGTGGGGGCAATGTTTATCAGCAGGTCCAGTTCCCTTTCTTTCACTTTTGTCCAAAGATTGTCATTTAATTGCGTGAATACAATAGACTGGTCATTGCTATAGCAATCCTGGTGTAATGTTACCAATTCGTCAAATGACGCAATGTCGGCATCTGCACACTCATTTAAGTCAATAATGAAATTCTCGCTGCCAGTTTCGGTAAGTTCGGCGCATTTCTTTGTTAGGGCTGCTGTCAAATTAGCATCCAGCGGCGTGCTCACAGGTGCGATAATAAAATATGTCGGTTTGGTATCAATTTTGAACTGCATAGAATAACGACGTAATTTTTGTGGTTTTAATAAACCGGCATTGTGCTCTAAATTAACATATCCGCTGTACAAATTCTTTCGTATATTTAGATAGAACACTGCGGACAACAAAGTAAAAACGCAATACTGATATAGCAAAACCCAATATTATTACAACCGCTACAATCATTAATTTTATTAAAACAAAGGAACTGATTCATGGATTCTAATTTCTCACCAAAAGTAAAGGAGATCATTTCCTACAGCCGCGAGGAAGCCTTAAGGCTGGGTAATGATTTCATAGGCACCGAGCACCTGCTGCTGGGCCTTATCAGGGATGGTGAAGGGATGGCTATACGGGTTCTGCAAACCATGCAGGTAGACCTGTTTGATCTTAGGAAGGAACTGGAGGGCGCGATCAAAGACAAAAGCAACAAACCCCTTTCCAACATCAACAGCCTGCCACTTACCAAACAGGCTGAAAAAGTAATTCGCATCACGGTATTGGAAGCCAAGGCGCTGAAAAGCCCGACGGTGGAAACCGAGCACCTGATGCTATCTATTTTGAAGAACAAAGAAAACGTAGCAACCCAAATATTACATCAATACCAGGTTGATTATGAACGTTTTAAAGATGAATTAAGCATTCTGCAGGGCGATAGCCCACGCGGTGCTGCTGACTACAACGATCCGGGAGGCGAAGAATTTGACGATGATGACGAAAGGAAACAGTTTCAGCAACGCCGCCAGGCAGGTAATTCAAAATCCAAAACTCCGGTACTGGACAATTTTGGACGCGACATTACCAAACTTGCGGAATTGGGGAATTTAGACCCCATTGTTGGGCGCGAAGAAGAGATCGAACGTGTATCACAGATCCTATCCCGCCGCAAAAAGAACAACCCGATACTGATCGGTGAACCGGGCGTGGGTAAAACCGCCATCGTAGAAGGCCTGGCATTACGCATCGTGCAGCGGAAAGTATCCCGCGTATTGTTCGACAAACGTGTGATCAGCCTTGACCTTGCTGCACTGGTAGCAGGTACCAAATATCGTGGACAGTTCGAAGAAAGGATGAAAGCCATCATGAACGAGCTGGAAAAGAACCGCGATGTCATCCTGTTCATCGATGAGATACATACCATTGTAGGCGCAGGTGGTGCTTCCGGCTCTCTGGATGCTTCCAACATCTTTAAACCTGCCCTTGCCCGTGGCGATCTCCAATGCATCGGCGCCTCTACGCTGGATGAATACCGTATGTACATCGAGAAGGATGGTGCGCTTGACCGCCGCTTCCAGAAGGTACTGGTAGAACCACCAAGTGTAGAAGAAACCATTACTATCTTAAACAATATCCGTTCTAAATACGAAGACTTCCACAATGTAACCTATGATCAGGATGCAATAGAAGCCTGCGTAAAACTCAGCGACCGATATATGACCGACCGCCTGCTGCCGGATAAAGCAATAGACGTGATGGACGAAGTGGGTGCACGTGTTCACTTAAAGAACATCAACGTGCCTGAGAACATACTGGAGCTGGAGAAGAAGATAGAAGACATTAAGCAAGAGAAGAATAAGGTGGTGAAAAGCCAGCGTTTTGAAGAAGCAGCAGCACTGCGCGATAAAGAAAAACGCCTGGGTGAAGAACTGGAAAAAGCAAAGGCAGAATGGGAAGAAGAAGCTAAGCACAGGCGTTTCCCGATACACGAAGAGCATATCGCCGAAGTCATCAGCATGATGACAGGTATACCTGTTATGCGCATGGTGGAAGCCGAAAGTGCTAAACTGCGCCGCATGGGCGACGACCTGAAAGGTGCTGTAGTAGGCCAGGATGAAGCGATCGCTAAGGTGGTGAAAGCCATACAGCGCAACCGCGTAGGCCTTAAAGACCCACGCAAGCCAATTGGTTCCTTCATATTCCTTGGCCCGACCGGTGTAGGTAAAACCGAACTGGCACGTGCGTTGGCGCGCTACATGTTTGATAGTGATGATGCGCTGATACGTGTAGATATGAGTGAGTACATGGAAAAATTCTCGCTCAGCCGCCTGATAGGTGCGCCTCCGGGATACGTTGGCTATGAAGAAGGTGGACAGCTTACAGAAAAAGTACGCCGCAAACCATATAGTGTGGTATTGCTGGATGAAATTGAAAAAGCACACCCCGATATCTTCAACATACTGCTGCAGGTATTGGATGACGGACAGCTTACCGATGGCCTTGGCCGTAAGGTAGATTTCAAAAACACACTGATCATCATGACATCTAATATTGGTGTACGCCAGTTGAAAGATTTCGGTGCTGGTGTAGGTTTTGCAACAGCCACTAAGGTGGAAAATGCGGAAGACCTGAGCAAGGGTGTTATTGAAAAAGCGCTGAAACGCACTTTCTCTCCTGAATTCCTGAACCGTATCGATGATGTGATCATCTTCAACTCACTGGATGAAAACCACATCGCGCAGATCATCGACATCATCATGAAAGATGTGATGAAACGCCTCAATACGCTGGGCTTCTCGTTAGAACTAACAGCAGGTGCCAAGAAGTTCATTGCAGAGAAGGGATATGATGCACAGTTTGGTGCACGTCCGCTGCACAGGGCCATACAGAAATACCTGGAAGATCCGCTGGCAGAAGAGATGCTGAACCATCGCATCAAAGAAGGCGACACGGTTATGGCTGATTATAGTGAAGAAGAGAAAAAGATCATCTTCACGATCAATCACAGCCCGGCTAAGAAAGAAGAGCCGGCAGCTCCTAAAGAGTAATTTTAGACAGAAATATAAACCGGGCGGGTAACATCAGTTACCCGCTTTTTTATTGCAATTGCATACGCTGCACAAATGCAGGCTTCAGTAATTCTTTTATTTCTGCATACGGAATAAAAAAGGAAGCAATGCCGTATGCATAGGCTGCTATCTCATAAGGATTATACACGAATGTGATGCCTGTATTGGTTATGTAAAAGTTGCCATTGGGCATTACCCTGTCTGTCAGCAATCCGTCACTCAATTTGCCACCTGCAGGTATATCAAAAGCTTTACGGGCTTGCTTCTCCAGTATGGTTTGCAGTTTCACAGAATCTACGGTCATAATGTCCTCCAGCTTCCAGAGTTTTTTGTTCTGCATATCCATATTCAAATAGCTTACGCCATAATTACCATGTGCCCCGCCTGAGTAATCGCTAACGTTGGATTCTACTATCAGCCAGCCGTTATCATTATACAGGACAGCCATAGATACACCCTGGTAATAATTATTGAACGCTTCAGATAACAATGTATCATCCATATCTGCCAGATCTCTTCTGTAACCAACGGCATAGCTGTCTATCTGTGTCTGTACGCATTGCTGCAGAGAAGTGGCCTGGCCACCACAGCCAAGTTCCTGCAGGATGCATTTATTGAAGAAATCTGCTTCGTCGTTTTGTATACCTTTCGGTACCAGCAATTGATAGGAAACAGTTGCTGCCGGTGCCGCCTTACCTTTCTGGTACGGTATAGAATCCTCTCTCGACCATATACCCAAATGATAGCTTCCCTGCGGATAATCCTCTTTGAGATTGATATCATAAGTCTTCTTGCCATCGGCGCTCGTCCATTTACCAGTTATCGTGTTGCCATCATACATGAACTTCCAATGCGGCTGCGTATCACTGTTTTTCACCTCAGGGTCTTCGTCAACGAGATATCCATTCATTACAGTAGAATCAGGTAGTATATACAATCCTATAGGCTTGCCTTGCTTCACATAATAATAGCTGCCAGACATTACCGAGTAAGCATGTTTGCTCACCTGCAGGTTTAGCACTACAGGCTGCCCGGCGATGGTGCCGGAGAAGCGCTTGTATGCTTCATTAGATGGAGAAACTTCTGTTGTCGATGGCGCAGTAGATGTATTCTGCTCATTATGCGCGTTGTTGCATGAAGCTGTTACACATAGCAGTAATAGGAGTGCGAATGCTATTCTCATAAAGTACAGATTATCCGTAAAGATAATCTGCTTATATTTTACGAGCTAAAATGCTATCAGTTGTATTTTTAAGATCCCAATCTCCCTCTCCGGTAATAATCATTTGCACATTAATGCTATCCCTATTTATAAACCCGCCTGTAGTGGTATAGTTTGGCTGGTTGCCTAAATATAAATGGCCATTTGTATTTACTCCTAATTTCCTGTAAAAGACGGTATCATCACTACCAACAAAATATAAAGACAATGCAGGGGCGTATTGATTGCTTATGATGTTAACATAGTCATCAGCTGCTGCCGTGATCAATAGTTTTGTATGATATGCTGTATCTGAATGAACAGAATGGCCACTTGAATTTGCTGAATAATGGTGTATATAATAAGCATTGTACATGCCTGTATATTGATCTCTTACATCTGGCAGATATACTTTTTGTGGCTCCTGGTTATTCTTCTTACATGCTGCAGCTAAAACAATTATTATTGCTAATGACAAGGCAAAGCTTAGTTTATTCATAATGTTGGTAACATAAGAGTTTAAAACAAATATTTTAATTATGGAATTCGCTTCCCTATAACCGTATCTGTGTAATAATAACTTGATGATGACTGCATAGTATTGATCAGATGCAGGCTATCTGTATTGCTGAAATATCCATACCCTTGTAGCGGCGCATTCCAGTCTGCATTAAGGCTGCCAGTAGACAGCAAGGCATATTGATACAAAGGCTTGCTGTTGGTATCTAAAGGATAGTCGTAGAAAGAAAGCATGGGGTAGGTTTTGATATTAGAACCGTGGCCTGCGCTAATGCTGTCCCCAAGTCTAAACCACGCCACTATTTTCTGAGCAACGAACGTATCCGTACTTTTTAATAGTTTACCATTACTATTATATTGTTGTGATATATAGTGCTTACCAACATCATAAACACCCGCATAATTATTACGGAGATCGACAGTTGTGGGCTTATCAACTATTTCCGGATCATCTTTTTTCTTACAAGAGATAATGGTGCTGATGCCAAAGAGTAACAGTAATAAAGAGTTTTGCTTTCTCATAAAAAAGATGTGTGACGCATAAAAACGTATAACATATAATATGCCAATTTCTTTCTGCCATGTCATAGCATGGTAAAAGTGGTCCTCTCTGTTCGGTGTCTATTCGATCTTTTTTATAGTAAATCTTTTCCCGTTCAGCTCGTACGCATCACCCACATGCTTACCCTTTAATTGACCCCCCAATGGTGAATCCATAGATATTGCGTAGTACTTTACCCCATCAACCATCAACTGCCCTGCACTGATAGCAATATAAAAATGTCCGCTATCGGTTTGTACTACACTACCGGCCACCACCACATCATATCTCCTCTCCCTATCTATTTGTTTCAGCACCTGCTCCTGTGCCTTGGCTGCATTCAACCTGGCAGTATTCATATCTATCTCCTGCTGCATCATTTCACGGGCAGTCTCATACTTATCCCCCGCACTGCTTTTGGTCTCATTAGCTGTTGCTTCTCTTGCATCTGCAATAACAGCTTCGGCGTTTTTGATATTAGCGGTAACATATTGTACGCAAAGGGTATGTAGTTGTTCCTTGATGGCAGACATGCGTAAAGATAAGGATGAACAATTATGAAAGGTTGCGCTACCTTTTATCGCCTTTGATCAAAACAGTCTTCCTATGAATGCCTGATTGATATATTGGGAACCCCATATCAATATGACCTTTTTGGATCGTACCCATAATACCTGCACCGGTAATGACACTACCTTGTTGGTCCAGGCAAAAATAAGTTTGATAATCGTTGGTGCCGTTATAGTTTACAAATATAACGGGAAGCGTAGTCCCTTTTGATGGAGAACCTGTAGTGTGCGTATTTGTCACTACAACGATTCTGTCCGTATCCAGGGTAGATGTAACAATACTGGCGGTATCATAAAAAGTTTCTACTGCATGCACATAATAGGTACCACAATAATCATCTACCCATCCGTAGGAATTTGTTTGGGTATTGTTTGAACTCTTTTTACAAGATGTGCAAATCATTATTAATAAGGGCAGCAGGTAACAAATTGGTCTCATAGGGACGTTTTTGTGAATTTAATACATCAAATATATTGCCAAACAAAAAGGCCACCTTTCGGCGGCCTTTCGATCTATATAGATGGGTTAACATTCATTAACTGCAACCTGTGGTAGTACCACAGTTAGGGCACATATAGCAAGTACCGTTGCGCAGGGTTATGTTACCGCAGTTGCGGCATACAGGTGCGTCAGCACTGGTACCCATCATTTTCTTCACATCTGCAGAGTTTTGCATCGCAGCTACCGGTTTAGGAGCCACATTCACATTCTTCTGTTTCTGTACCTGTGGGGCAGGGGCTGTTACGCGTACCTGTGATAATTCCTGTTGAGCGGCTGTTTCATCTTCTGCCTGTTGCTGCATTTTTTCAGGATCCTGAACATGCACCAGGTCGCTGCGATCCAGGTATTCATAAGCCAGCAGGCGGAATACGAAGTCGAGCACAGATGTCGCTGATTTGATATTCGGGTGATCTACGATACCTGCAGGTTCAAAGCGGGTAAAGGTAAATTTATCAACGAACTCATCCAGTGGCACACCATATTGCAGGCCTATGGATACTGCTATTGCAAAGCTGTTCATCAGGCTACGCATAGTAGCGCCTTCTTTGGCCATATCCAGGAATATTTCTCCCAGTGTACCATCGCCATATTCACCGGTACGTACAAAGAGTGGCTGGCCGCCTACTTTTGCTTTGATGGTATAACCACGGCGTTTTGCAGGTAACTGCTTGCGTTCTACTATACGGCTCAGTTCACGTTTCAGTTGCGTATCAGGGCTTGCCTGTACACGTTTGTTTACTTCTTCCAGCAGTTCGTCTATGGTCAGTGCGCCCATATCTACTATAGTGCTTGGCTCTTCTGCTTCTTCTTTTGTTTCTTCTTTCTTCTTCTTATCGCTCTTGTTGCTCAGCGGCTGGCTCAGTTTAGATCCATCGCGGTACAATGCACAAGCTTTGATACCCAGCTGCCAGCTCAGCATATAGCAGTCCTTGATCTCATCTATTGTTGCTTCGTTTGGCAGGTTGATGGTCTTAGAGATAGCGCCGCTGATGAAAGGCTGTGTAGCGCCCATCATACGGATGTGACCATGAGCATGGATGTAGCGTTCACCTTTCTTACCGCATTTGTTAGCGCAGTCGAATACCGGCAGGTGTTCCGCTTTCAGATAAGGAGCACCTTCTACCATCATAGTACCACATACGTAGTCATTAGCAGCATCTATTTGTTCATCGGTGAAACCAAGAGATTCCAGCAGGTTGAAGTCAGGCGCGAAATATTGTTCCGGTGTGAAGCCTAAGCGTTTCAGGCATTCTTCACCCAGTGTATAAGCGTTGAATACAAAGCCTATTTCAAATGCGCTTTCTACAGCAGCATCCAGTTTCTTCAACTCTTCTGCTATAAATCCTTTTTCGCTCAGTGTCTCGTGATTGATATAAGGAGCGCCTGCAAATGTTGCATGCCCTTTAGCGTATTTTACGATCGCATCAACTTCTTCCGGTTTGTAACCCAGTTTCTTCAATGCGGTTGGTATAGACTGGTTGATGATCTTGAAATAACCGCCACCGGAAAGTTTCTTGAATTTAACCAGTGCAAAGTCAGGCTCAATACCGGTAGTATCGCAGTCCATCACCAGGCCTATAGTACCTGTAGGTGCAATAACGGTAGCCTGTGCATTGCGATAGCCATATTTTTCACCCATTTGTACGGCATCGTCCCATGCTTTGGTTGCAGCCTTCAGCATATAGTCAGGGCAATATTTTGCATTGATGCCTATTGGCTTTGTTTCGAGGCCTTCATAAGCATCGGCAGCATCGTATGCAGCAGCACGGTGGTTGCGCATTACACGCAGCATGTGCTTTTTATTCTCTTCGTAGCGTGGGAAGGCACCCAGTGCAGCCGCCATCTCTGCAGATGTTTTATAAGCAACACCATTCATAATAGCTGTGATAGCACCGGCAATAGCACGGGCTTCTTCACTATCATAAGCAATACCGCTCACCATCAGCATAGATCCGAGATTGGCATATCCCAGGCCCAGTGTACGGTAGTCGTAGCTCAATTGCGCTACTTCCGGAGAAGGGAACTGTGCCATCAGTACAGATACTTCCAGTACTACTGTCCACAGGCGAACCATATATTCAAAACCTGCTACATCAAATGTAGTAGTGTCTTCGTTAAAGAAGCGGCGCAGGTTCAGGGATGCCAGGTTACATGCTGTGTTGTCGAGGAACATGTATTCAGAGCACGGGTTAGATGCGTTGATACGGCCACCTTCGGGACATGTATGCCATTCGTTGATGGTGGTATCGTATTGTGTACCCGGGTCTGCGCAACGCCATGCAGCGTATGCTATTTTATCCCACAGGGCATTGGATGAGATGGTCTTCATCGTTTTGCCTGTGCTACGTGCTGTCATTTCCCAATCTTCGTTATTGGCCAGGCGGCGGAAGAATTCGTTAGGGATACGAACGGAGTTATTAGAGTTTTGACCGGAAACGGTACGGTAAGCTTCACCTTCGTAGTCAGATGCATAACCCGCTGCGATCAGAGCGGCTACTTTCTTTTCTTCTTCTACCTTCCAGTCAATAAATTCTGTGATCTCAGGATGATCCAGGTCGAGGCACACCATTTTAGCAGCACGACGGGTAGTGCCACCGCTTTTGATAGCGCCTGCAGCGCGGTCACCTATCTTCAGGAAGCTCATCAGCCCGCTGGATGTACCACCACCGCTTAACTTTTCGCCTTCTGCGCGAATGTGAGAGAAGTTAGTACCCACACCCGAGCCATATTTGAAGATACGTGCTTCGCGTACCCAAAGGTCCATGATACCACCTTCGTTCACCAGGTCGTCATCTACACTTAATATAAAGCAGGCGTGTGGCTGAGGGCGCTCATAAGCATTTTTAGAACGCTCCAGCTCACCGGTAATTGGGTCCACGTAATAGTGGCCCTGTGCCTTACCATCAATGCCGTAGCTATTATAAAGGCCGGTATTGAACCATTGCGGAGAGTTTGGAGCGCAGCTTTGTTGCAATATGCTATATACAAGCTCATCGTAGAACACCTGTGCATCCTGTTCAGATGCAAAATAGCCATATTTAAAGCCCCATGTACGCCAGCAGTCTGCCAGGCGGTGTGCTACTTGTTTAATAGAGGTTTCCCTGCCCAGGCTGCCGTCTGCCTGCGGAACACCTGCTTTACGGAAATACTTTTGCGCTAATATATCCGTAGCTATCTGCGACCAATGTTTAGGAACCTCTACATCGGTCATCTCAAATACTTTTTCACCGTTTGGATTACGGATCACCGAGGTACGGTAATCGTACTCAAACATATCAAATGCGCTAACGCTGTCACTTGTATAGTGACGCTGAAACTGGAGGCCGGCTCCCTTCTGTTGTTTCGCAGCCATGGGTAATAAATTATGTTTGTTAAAGATTATTTAAATCGAAAGTTGGAATAGCGAAAATATCTAAAAGACTATTCAGCGGGAAAAGAAGTAATCAACCCTTTGTGGATAACCCGTAATCAACATTTTGTGGATAAAGTTACGAAATTTTCAGGACTCTTTACCATAGCAGCTTTCGGGTGCTTTTCCTCATCCAATGCGCTTTTTAGGCAATTTCCCGGCTTGATTTTTACAAATAATTTCCCTATTAAATAAAGAGAATGACCGAATAGTTACCTCCGCAATTATTTAATATATAAATAAAAAAACAGCCGGTCTCCTAAGACCGGCTGTTTATGTCAATAAAATATTAAAATCTACTCAATTACCAACTTCTGCATTGCTTTTTCTCCATTGCTTTGCAGCTCTACAAAATATACACCGCGGGCCATTTTACTCATATCAATTTCTTTATCAAACTGGCCGGCCTTATGGTCATACTCCATTTGCATCACTTGCTGCCCTGTAACAGTGGTAATGGTAACGGCTACCTTACCCATCGCGTTGCTGCTGTTAAACTGCAGGTGGAACTTGCCGGTTGTAGGATTAGGGAACATATTAAAGCCGGATATGCCTACTACCTCGCCTACATGCGCAGGGAATGGCTTGTGATGGAATACTACCAAATAATCCTGCGTTTCACCGGATTGGTAGGCGCCACAGCCCAGGTCAGAGGCATCACTAGGTGCCATATTGCTGTTCAAAACTACACGCATACCGGTAGGCACTTCGGTAATTACAATTGGTGGCACAGTAAAGGTATCTGCCAATGTGAAATTGGATATACTGGTATAACCGGTGTACACCCTTTCGTATGGCACGTCATATTGCTTATTATTATTGAAATCCATAAATATAGTCACCTTCACATCGCCGTGCACACCTGTTTTCTGGGTTTCAAAAACACTGATCTTGTACGTGCTGTCGATGTACATATCAATTGCATTGTCATCGGTGTGGTCTGTGCGTTTTTTAGTAGCCTGCGGATTATCCAGGTGAGGCCCGCCCAGGTTGATAATGTAGTCGCCTACACTGAAGCCGCCCACATCGGTGCTATCTTTATCGCCGCCAACAGCCTGGCTATAACAGTAACATTTATAACCGTCCTTGCTTCTTACAAGCTGTTCTTTGGTATAGGTGGTATCGGCATTACCACGGGGGCATATCTGCCTTACCCTGTAATAAAAAGGCTGCCCGCCATATATATTTTGCAGCAGGTCTTTATTAGTACTGCCGGCTACATTGTACCACACAATGTCATCTGCCGATATTTGCCAGGTACGCACCAGTTCAGAGCGGTATTTTTCATAGGTCGTATCGATTGTCAGGTAATCATACCCGTTACACATCAGTGAATCCGACACTTTCACCTCGCCTGGGTTAGCGGCATCCTTACATGGCTCATATCGTATATCCACAAGGTAATCTTCTACTTCCCCTTCCCCTGTAACAGTACCACAGGAATCCAGGTTGCCGGTACCCATAATCACCCGCATACCGGTAATACCTATTTCTGCGTTGTGTGGTACTGTAAACGTTACCTTTTCTGTATTGGGAACGGTAGAGGTAGCAGCAATAGACGTTTTCATTACTTTCTCTGCAGTCTCAAACAGGCCGTTACGGTTATAATCTATGTAGGCTGCCACATTTGCCTTTGCTGGCATTGTACTGCTAGAGGTAATTTCCGATACAGAGAGGCTGAAGCTGCTATCCCTGTATATAGGCACAGGAGCTACCGCGTATTGGAAGGTAGAATATGTTTTGCTGGCCGTGGTATTGTTTAACGGCGGTGTCGCGATACCATTATTCAATATGGCTACATCTTCAGGTAACCTGTTCATAGTAACATTTCCTATATCAAGCCCAGCACCGGTGGAATTTGCATTATCGCAATAGCAATAGTAAAATGGAGCAATATCTACTTTCTTGGCAGGTGTAGTGTAGGAAAGCCCCGTCGCGGTACAGGTGATAATGCAGCGGTACATTCTTGATGCAGTAATAGCATCGGTAATATCTCCGTACAATCCTACAGGGCTAGGATGGTTCACCCAGCTGTTACCATTATTATCAGAGTACTGCCATTTATACGTTGCATTGGCATAGAATGTAGCCGGGCTTATAGAAAACGTTTTATTGGGACAAACCGGAGATAATGCATTTACAAGAGATTTCGGGGTATCGGTACAGGGGTAGCCTGCAAAGAGATCAAAACCGAAATCGTAGTACGGATTACCACTGAAATCAACACCATTAGGGCTTGAAGCATTGTAAGGCCCGTATACACGATGTATAAAACTGGAGCTACCGCCGGTCACACAATACCAGTAGTTGGAACTGCTAGTTGCCGAGATAGCAACATCTACCACCAGGTTCTGTGTATTATCATAATAAAACGGTGTTGGCAGATCTATTTTAAACCATTTGTTGCCAACAATAGGGGACAAGGTATAAGTACCGTAATTAGCGGCTGGTGTAGTAGTAACCCAGGATCCTGCTGTAAGTGTATTTGCTGTTGTATTTGCAAACTGAATCTTTAGGTTTGTATAAGTAACTGAGCTTGGCGGTGTAATGGGCCCGTACGGACGAAAATAAACTGCTGTTATAAAGCCCGTCGGTGGCATAGAGTTAAACATTGTTGGCTTGTATAATAACTGCATTCTGTCTGCCTGAACAGGCCATCCAAAAGGAATTGCATTACCGCCTGAAGGAGAGGATGCCCCGCCATGATAGTATTGCGGTATCTGGGCCTGGGCAACCCCCGCCAATACCAGGAACAGGCATAAAAAGCTTAGCGTAAATTTTTTCATAAGTCAGATATAGAATTATAACGGTTTGTACTTATTAATACCATATCTAATTTATTAAAAAACTGAAATATTAAAGGATTAAATATCAATTAAAACACCTGTATTATCAGGCTGTTTAATTGCCGGTTAAATTAATTAGTTGACGAGGTATGGTTCATTAAAGAATTCTGAGAAATTGCGCTATTTTTATGGCTCAAAAATCAAACTATGCAATTTCCGGACAACCTCAGGTATACTAAAGACCACGAATGGATCTCAATGAACGGCGATGAAGCTACAGTAGGCATCACCGAATTTGCTCAGCGCGAGCTGGGCGATATCGTATTCGTTGACATCAATACTGTAGGCAAATCACTGTCTGCTAACGAAATATTTGGTACAGTAGAAGCCGTAAAAACAGTATCTGACCTGTATCTGCCGGTTGCAGGATCCATCAGCGAAGTAAACGGCGACCTGGAAGGCAGCCCGGAATCTGTAAACACCGATCCTTATGGCAAGGGTTGGATGATAAAAATGAAAGTGAACAATCCTGCAGATGTAGACGCGCTGCTGGACGCTGCTGCCTATAAAGCACTGATCGGCGAATAATGACCGGTTTTTTTAAAAATGATTCACATCATACAAAACGGGCAAGGATCCTGGCAATGCTATGGACCTTGCTCATTTTATTTTTATGCTTCCTGCCGGGCAGAGACCTGCCGGAAGTGAATGTGCCGCTTATCGATAAATGGGCACACGTTATATTGTTTGGGGTATTTACATTTCTTTGGCATAGCACTGTACCTACGCGCAGTTACGCGTATAAAATCATACTGTTGGCAGTTGCCATATTTCTCGGTGGCCTGGTAGAGTATGTACAGGGGCACTATGTACCCCAACGCTCGCAGGATATGATGGATGTGCTGGCCGATGGCATAGGTGGTATACTAGGTATTATCGTATATACAGCAATATACGCGAGGGTGAACCGTACGGTAAAATAGCAGAATTTTTATTGCAGGCAAGGCATCAGCAGATTGCTTATTTTAGCACCGTTTTTATACTAAACTTACAGATGATCTATAGAAGCAAAGCTCCGTTACGCTTAGGCCTTGCAGGCGGCGGCACCGATGTAGGGCCCTACTGCGATATATTTGGGGGCGCCATACTCAATGCCACTATTTCGCTCTATGCCTACGCCAGCATTGAACCCCTGCACATCCCGGAGATAATTATAGAAGCGCGCGACAGGAACGAGATAACAACCTGTACCCTTTCGGAAGAGTTGGATATTGACGGAGAATTAACCCTGGCTAAAGGCGCATATAATCATATTGTAAAAAAATTCGGCCCTGTACCTTCCGGGTTTAGACTTACCACGTTTGTTGATGCACCTGCAGGCTCAGGCCTGGGCAGTTCTTCAACACTGGTGGTGGCCATATTGGGCGCGTTTGCAGAATGGATGCGACTGCCCCTGGGCGAGTATGACATTGCACACATGGCATACGCCGTAGAACGCCACGACCTGGCAATGGCTGGTGGTAAACAGGACCAGTATGCTGCCACCTTCGGAGGCGTCAACTTTATGGAGTTTTATGCCGAGAATCGTGTGATCGTAAATCCTCTACGGATCAAACAGAAATACCTTTTCGAATTGCAGAACAACCTGCTTTTATATTTTACCTCTACAAGCCGTCTTTCTTCTACCATCATAGAAGCGCAAACAAAGAATGTAACGGATAAAAACGAGAAATCTATCGAAGCCATGCATCAATTAAAGGAGCAGGCAGCGATGATGAAAGAAGCATTGCTGAAAGGGGACATCAATAACATTGGGTCTATACTGGATTTTGGTTTCCGGTATAAAAAGCAAACTGCACAGGGTATATCCAATACTTCAATGGATACTATTTACGAAGAAGCACTGGCTGCCGGCGCTACAGGAGGCAAAATAAGCGGCGCAGGCGGTGGCGGCTTTATGATGTTCTATTGCCCCGCTAACACTAGATATGATGTCCAAAAAGCATTGCAGCAATTTGGCGGAGAATTCAGGCATTTCCAGTTTACAGATCACGGACTATCAACCTGGAGCATATAATGGAATGTATTGTACTTGCCGGTGGATTGGGAACAAGGTTGCAGAGCGTTATAGGAGCGTATCCTAAATGCATGGCAGAGGTAAACGGTAAACCCTTCCTTCATTACCTGTTTGACTATATAGAACAGCAAGGATGCACCCGTGTAATACTATCACTCGGTTTTAAGCATGAAGTGATACTGGAATGGCTGCAACAACAGCATAGAAAATTTGAGGTAGATTATGTAGTAGAAACAGAACCTCTGGGAACAGGTGGCGGCATTAGCCTGGCATTAGCCAAAGCAAAAGAGCAAGACATACTGGTGCTAAATGGCGATACTATGTTTCAGGTAGATTTGTCTGGAATGATGCAATACCATACGGAAAAAAATGCAGGCACTACACTAGCGCTAAAACAGATGCATAATTTTGACAGGTACGGGGTAGTGCAGATAGATGAAAACGGCAGCATCACCGCTTTTGAAGAAAAGAAACATTACGACAAAGGCCTTATCAACGGAGGTGTGTACATTATAAACAAGGCGACATTGCTCTCAAAACATTTGCCCGAAAAATATTCTTTTGAGAAAGACTATTTCGAAAAAAACGTTTCAGATGGAATGTTATTCGGCTACGTATCTGATGCTTATTTTATAGATATCGGTATCCCGGCCGATTATGAACAGGCAAAAGAAGACTTTAAAAAAAACCTGGAATGAATATTACGATCATAGGTTCTGCACATCCGTTAAGAGGCGGTGGTATTGCAACGTTCAATGAACGGATGGCAGAGGTATTGCAGCAACAGGGCCACCGCGTGATCATCTATTCATTTTCATTGCAATACCCTTCTTTTCTTTTTCCCGGCAAATCGCAGTTTACCGACGAGCCGGCACCTAAAGGATTGGATATTCGCAGTGCTATCAATTCCATCAACCCGTTTAACTGGCTAAGCATCGGCAACCGTATAAAAAATGAGCGTCCCGATCTGGTGATCATTCGCTACTGGTTGCCGTTTATGGGGCCATGCTTTGGCACCATCCTGCGCCGGATAAAAAAGAACAAACACACGAAGATCGTTGCCATTACAGACAATGTAATACCGCACGAAGCCCGGCCGGGCGATATGGCATTTACCAAATACTTCCTGAAATCGCCAGATGGATTCCTGGCTATGAGCAGGGATGTGCTAAAGGATCTGAAAAACTTTACAGCCAAACCTTCAGTGTTTAGCCCGCACCCGGTGTACGATAACTATGGAGATGCGGTGAGCAAAGCAGCTGCACGTGAACGTCTTGGATTAAACCTTACTGATAAATATATCCTGTTCTTCGGTTTTATCAGGAAATACAAGGGGTTGGATATACTCCTGGAAGCCATGAAGGACGCGCACATCAAGACTGCAGGTATCAAACTGATAGTGGCCGGGGAGTTCTATGATGACAGGGCTACTTACGATCAGCAAATTGCGGAATATGGTATTGCCGATAGCGTAAAACTTTTCACAGAATTCATACCAAACGAAGAGATCAAATATTACTTCTCTGCCACAGACCTTGTAGTGCAGCCCTACCGTACTGCAACGCAAAGCGGTATTACGCAGGTCGCTTACCATTTTGAAAAGCCTATGGTGGTAACCAATGTTGGCGGACTCGCAGAGGTGGTACCGGACGGACGCGTTGGTTTTGTTACACAACCGGATCCTACAGAAATAGCAACAGCTATCGTTCGCTTCTTTGAGGAGGGTATACCCAATCAGCAGGAAAATATCCATGCAGAAAAACAAAAATATAGCTGGGATACCTTCTTAAAAAATCTGCTGGGCGTAGCCGGCTTTTAGTCGCACTAAAACAATCTACCCTCTTCTCCCGGCTTCTTTCGGCCAAGGTGCTTGTAAGTCTTTTCCGTGGCCTCTCTTCCGCGTGGTGTGCGTATTATATAACCTTCCTGTATCAGGAATGGCTCATATACCTCTTCGATCGTACCCGATTCTTCACCCACCGCAGTGGCTATATTGTTGATACCAACAGGCCCACCCTTAAATTTTTCTACAAGGGTCAGCAATATCTTGTTATCCATATCATCCAGCCCGCTCTCATCCACATTCAATGCTTTTAATCCATGCTCTACTATTGCAAGGTCTATCACTCCATTGCCCAGCACCTGCGCAAAATCGCGCATACGGCGCAGCAGGCCATTAGCAATACGCGGCGTGCCGCGGCTACGGCCAGCTATCTGGCCTGCAGCATCCGATGTGATGCGTACATTCAATAAACCGGCAGAACGAGTAACGATTCGCTGCAATACATCAGAGGTATAATAGTTAAGTCTCGATTTGATGCCAAAACGGCTAAGCAAGGGTGCTGTCAGTAAGCCCGACCTGGTAGTAGCACCTACCAGTGTAAAAGGGTTCAGATTGATCTGTATGCTACGGGCTGCAGGCCCGGTATCTATCATAATGTCTATCTTAAAATCCTCCATCGCGGCATAGAGGTACTCCTCTACTACGGTGCTCAGCCTGTGTATCTCATCAATAAATAAAACGTCTCTCGGTTCCAGGCTGGTAAGCAACCCGGCAAGGTCGGCAGGCTTTTCTATAACCGGGCCGCTGGTTTCTTTGATGTTCACACCTAGCTCATTCGCTACTATGCGCGATAGCGTTGTTTTACCCAACCCGGGAGGGCCGTGGAACAAAACATGATCCAGTGATTCACCACGGAGATTTGCCGCTTTGATAAATATGCGAAGGTTTTCTACCAGCTGTGGCTGGCCCGAAAAGTCTTCTATCGATTGTGGCCTTATGCTATTCTCGTACTCACGCTCCTGGGAGCTCAGATCGTCAGACGGGCGCACATGTGAATTTTGCATGGCTTAAAATTACATAATTACCGACTGATACCACGCTTTGGCGGAGGTATAAATTGAAGTGAATCTATTGGCTTCAGTTCTGCAACTCCGTAAGTGCCGTATTCCATCGCACGAACTACCATATGATGTTCCTCTAGCGACTTCAGCACCCGTGCGTAACCATCAGCATATCCATCGTCAGAATATAGTAACAGGTAATTGGCATGTTGGCCTTTTACGCTCAGATAATACTCCTGCGGGCTTAGATTCCACTCGAGCGCGGTATAATTCGTATCCTTTACATAACCTGTTTTATTATAATACTCATACAAAGTGGCAGGCGTAGTGACGAATATTTTAGTGCTGTCGGGGTATTTATTAATGAAGTCAAGCACAGGCTTTACATTCCGCTCCGTTATGGGGTATTGTTGCATGGATGGCTGGATACAACAATATAAAATGTATAATACCGGCACTATCGCAACAGACCAGTGCAGCTTACTGATCCATCGCACAATAGCCGTCGTGCCAATGGCAATCAGCAACATAATGGCGGGAAACAAATACAATACAAACCGGAAGAATAAAGGGTACAATTGCATCCACGAAAGCCCAAGATGCAGCAGTATTGGTAATATCGTAAAAAACAAAAGTTCCCATCGTTTCGACCTGATCACATAAACAATGCCTGACAACATGATTGCCAGCAGAGCGTACGGGAAATACCAGCCATCTTTAAACAGCAGCATCGAACTAAAGAAGATCTCATGGATCCTGCCGCTCATAAAATCTATGAAATCGGTACTGAAGATATTAAACGGGATATAGGCAAATTCCCAAAGTTCACGCAGGTTATCTGCATAGGGGTTGATGATAATATTGAGGATAATATCCGCTGCAAAGCTGATACCCCATACGGTAAACAGCTGTTTATTCAGTTTTCTTTGGGCGGCGTAAGCTTCGGGATGCGCCTTTTTCCCGATGATCAGCAAAGTATATATTCTGTACGCTACTACACTGCTGAGCATTACCAGCGATGTATTTGCCAGGAACATAAAAATGCTGCCCCATACTTTCAATAATTTCTCTCGGCGGGCTACTATATAGGGATGTATCGAGAAAAGCAAGAAGCCCAGGAAAATGAATACAGATAGCTCAACGGTATAAGGTTTTGTTTCAGAAGAATAATGAATAGCGTACGCGCTGAATGTGAGCAAGGCAAAGGCAATGATAGCTGTAAGCCGGCTTTTGGTAAGGTCGCGAACAAAATAATAGTAGAGCGGGTATGCCAGCAGGGAAACCATGAACGGGAATGTTCTTAATGCCGTTTCACTAAAGCCTAATATGGTGGTGAATAGCTCTTCTGAGAGTAAAAACAATATAGGTGCTGACTGAAAATGTTTCAGCGGAATGAACATATCTATAATGTTGCCATCAATAAAATTCAGGGAAAGGTGCGCCTCGTCTTCCCAAAGCGCCCTGCCCAGGAAAAAGTGCTGATAAATACGTAATGCTATACCTGTGATGGCCAGCAAAACAAACAGGAGGGCATAAAGTTTCGGATAGTCTTTCTTTACAACAGTTTCATTCATATAAGTGCTCACAAAATAAGTATAAAGTGCAGGTATCAGAAATAATTACCTTTGTCATCATTTTTTAACTGAATACACATGAACAATAAGCAACATAAACTGGCCACTAAGCTAATACACGCCGGCGTAGCGCCTGATCCTTCAACAGGTGCTATCATGACACCCATTTACCAGACTTCTACTTATGTACAGGATGCTCCGGGTGATCACAAGGGTTATGAATACGCACGTACACAAAACCCTACACGCACCGTGTTGCAAAATGCATTGGCAGCTATCGAGAATGGCCAATACGGACTCTGCTTTGGAAGTGGTATGGCTGCAACAGACGCAGTGGCAAAGTTGCTGATGCCGGGTGATGAAGTGATCGTATCAAACGACTTGTATGGTGGCACCTACCGCATCTTCACCAAAGTATTTGCTAACTATGGTATTAAATTCCATTTCATAGATATGAGTAATGCGGAAAATATCCGCGGCTATATCAATGGCAATACTAAAATGATATGGACCGAAACGCCTACTAATCCCCTGCTGAACATTGTTGACATCAGCGCTTGTGCTGCTGTTGCCAAAGAGCATAAGCTATTGCTGGTAGTAGATAACACTTTTGCTTCTCCATACCTGCAAAATCCGCTGGATGATGGCGCGGATATAGTATTGCATTCTGCTACCAAATATCTTGGCGGTCATAGCGATGTGGTACACGGCGCGCTCATTATGAACGATGCTGCCCTGGAAGAAAAATTACGCTTTATACAAAACAGTTGTGGTGCTGTGCCGGGCCCGCACGATTGCTGGCTGGTGCTCAGGGGTATCAAAACCCTGCACGTGCGTATGCAGCGCCACTGCGAAAACGGTGAGGCCATTGCCAACTACCTGCGCAATCATCCTAAAGTAGGTAAGGTATATTGGTGCGGTTTTGAAGATCATCCAAACCACGATGTCGCCAAAAGGCAAATGCGTGGCTTTGGTGGTATGATGTCCTTTACACTGAAGAACGACAGCATGAATGCTGCAATGGATGTGCTGAAGAAAACACAACTCTTCTCACTCGCAGAATCTCTTGGCGGCGTAGAATCACTGATAGGGCATCCTGCTTCTATGACGCACGGCTCTATACCACGCGAAGAGCGTATCAAGAACGGGCTTGTAGATTCCCTGATACGGCTGAGCGTAGGCATAGAAGATGTGAACGACCTGATAGATGACCTTGCCCAGGCAATCGGATAAAGAAACGAAAAGCGATAGTAATACACTATCGCTTTTTTATTAAATTGTAGATATGAAAACACTCCTTATTACTATACTTACCTTCACTTGTATTAGCTGCTATTCTCAGCCCAATACAATGCTGCTTCCTCAAACCCATATTTATTTCGATCTCGGATCTTATAAACTCAATTCTAAAACAAAACATACTATTGATTCCCTCGTATATGCAGATGCTGTATCACCCGATCAGTTAATTCGTATAGTGGGATATGCAGATAATATCGGCGACTCCGTATCTAACCTTATGCTATCAAAAAAACGATCTCACGAAGTGGCTAAATATTTGTTTGCATTGGGGATAGACAGCAACCAGGTAGAAGAGATTAGCGGTAGAGGAGAAATTAAACGGCCGGGTAATACAGCAGGTTATCCTCTCGACCGTATGGTAGGTATTATTACAGATGGCGCACTTAAGAAAAATCAATTAGTGCATGGTGAAGGCGGGCAACTGATAGCAACGATACATTTCAAATACACCACATCCATATTCGCACCCAGTACACTTAAACTGCTGGATACGGTAGTAACTGTTCTCAAGCAAAATCCAAAGCAACTCGTTAATATAGATGGGTTTGTATGCTGCTTTAACTACGATGATCTTTCACCTGCCAATTACAATGCGAAACAATCTTCCCGGTTTACAGATACATCAAGATTAAATGGCGCATCGAGGCTATCCATAAAACGCGCAAATATTATCTATGCTTACCTTAAAGGACATGGCATAGATTCCACAAGGGTACAATGCCACGCTTACGGTTACCTGAAAAATAAAGTCTTACCTAATGGCAGATATGAACATGGCAGCGACCGGGTGGAGGTAAGGGTTTTGAAATAGGTAATATAAATCGCCATATACGTTCAGACTCATTTCTTAAAATTTTCCTTTAGAACACCCTCAAACTTTTGGGAAACCTGTTCATTCTTATCATATAAATCACCATAAGAAAAGCAGATAAACGATTGTCCATCACATAACAGCACGATCGGCGATATGTCCAAATTACTAATTGGAAGGGATGGCATGAGATGTACTGTGTCCAGTTCGCCTCCATAGTGCATAAAATAATTAAAAGAAGGATATTTTATTAAGCGCTTGTTCTCGTTTAAGTACCATATAGGATCCGACCTCTTAGGAACAAGGGTTAACATCATATAGTGTTTCAGGTATTGCTTTGATATATGGGCTGCGATAAAATCATCAAGTTGTGTAAAGCAGCTTGCGCAATTCTTATAAGTCTTTATAAGAATGATATCGCCTTTTCCAGCAGCTAAGTTTACCGGCAGATCATGTTCATTCACAAATTGATAGTGTACATTACCTGCAATAAGTATTACTTTCTGTGCATAACTCCCACAAAATGTTAACGATAGTATGATAAATACAATAATTCTTTGTATCATTTCCACCTGAATTTTACTAATCCTATTGTCTTATTTTCGTTAGCCCTGTTTTCGGCGACATTTCGATAGTAATCACCAATATTTTCATCGGAATTTGTCTTTAAGTAATTTGTATTTCTTAACGCAAATTCAGTATCTGAAAGCGGAATAATTTCTGCATGGCTATCCTTAATCGGATTCAACAGAAAATTCGTACCGCCTATTAGTTCACCATCATCATATTCTTTCCTCATTAGGTTCTTCTCACTTATGACTGTATATCCTTTTTTATTCAATTCTATGATATCGAAATAGCAGTCTTTGTAAACACCTTTCAATTTATAAAGAACAAGTAAATGGTCTTTATTTAAAAAGAATACGCTTAATATCCTGCTGATATTTACATCACTCTTTTGGGCACGATCTAATGCGTCTTTACCGCTTGTCTGCATAATATAATCAAGTGTATCATTAGAGATGGTTTTCCAATCATTTATTTTGGGTTCTATACTTATCTCCTTTTCCAGCTTACTATCCAGTATTTGTATCTTATAATTCATAGGATCATCAACCAGCGCAATCCGGTTATTATTAGCCGTCACCCATGTGGGTGAAAAAAAAGAATATACTATACCATTAATCGTTGGGAAAACCGTCTTTTCATAATCAAGGGTACGCAGGTTGACAGTAGAAAGCACACATTTTTCCTTTTGCGATTTTGGATGAAAAATATAAGTGACACTAAATAGCAGCGTACTGTCATTTAAAACATTTATCCTGTCAAACTTATACTTGTTATCTAACTTCTTAAACAAAACAAACTCACCTTGTTGCTTTGTGTAGACATAAACGTCTTTGAAAGTTAAAATAATCAGCTTCTCATGTAGTACACAAACAGCGCTGAGGGACTGTCCTTTTGATGATTCCGGAAATTTAAAATGGTATAGTGCATTGGTTCTGCCATCTTTACTAATGACGTAAACAGTCTGGGGACTGCTTACCATATCTTTTTCTATTAATCTTGACAGGCTACCATACAGGTAAATACTATCATTGTTATATGATGTAAAGATGCGGGAATTACCAATGTTATTATATAATTCGCCGGAGGGTATACCCGTATTAATTGTTTCGATGAATTTAACCTGGGCCCTGGTATTAAAACTTAAAAGTAATAGCGCTATGATAATTGCTCGCATGGTGTCTCAATATAGTAAAGTACTCTATTAAGTCAATTTCAATAAATAGCGATATTGCGTGCTCTATATCATCGTCCACCAGATATTCTTATCTGCGTATTTACCCCAGTCTTTAAAGCTATCGCGAAGTGTTTTCTCTAAGTCTTTCTGATTGGTTTTCTTCCCTTTTTCCGATATGGTGAAATCGGTTTCTTTTGGCGCAACCAGCTCTACTTTAGTAGCTATCCATGTAGTGTTGAGGCGTGGTATCGCCAGCTCCATGATCATGCCGGGCAAGCCGCTAAACATTTCAGGGCCGCTGCTGGCAATGATGTCTTCTGTATAGAAGGCTACTACATATACAGAGTCAAACATCTTGCCTACCGCCTTGCGGCATTTATAATTGCTGATGGTGCGTATCTCATCTGTTATCTTCCAATCCAGTTTGCGCATACTGTCTTCTACCAGGAACTTCTGCTCAAACACCTGCTTGCTGGCCTTTACGTTGCCTGCTTTCAGATCTGTCAGTACTATGTTTTCGCTTGCCGGCGATTGTGCAAACCAAAGCTTAGGCTGGTTATCGCTTTCACGTCCGGGTTTATAGATGGTTTTCGATGGTGTGAAATACAAGTCAAAATAAGTGATCGCGAACTTAGGTATCTGCGATTTAAAGTTTTCCATCCACCGCTTTTGTTCATCATCCAGGTTATCAAGAACACGCTGCATGTTCACTTTCTTTTCATATTCTATCTTTCCCTGCATGGTAAACTGCGCATCGCTTTTCAATGCGGCTAAGAGTATTGTGCTGATTAAAATTATCTTCTTCATGGGGTTTATTTTACGCTTTGAATAATTTGTGCAGCATCGTTTTGCGGAACGCCAGCTGCAGATTTAGTAAAGTTCCAGGTAAGGCTGATCATGCCGTAACGGCGAATAGTATTGTAGTTATCCTGCGTCACATAGTTGTTTTGCGCATAGCGGGTGAAACCAAGATTTTGGTTCAGGATATCAAAGGCCGACATACGCAGTTCCAGTTGTTTGTTCTTCAGGAACTTCTTCGATACATAAGCGTTCCATTTGAACACATTGTTGTTTTGGTCAAACACTGTTGTCTGCTCCCGCACATACCAGTTAAAGTCTGTCCCTATTTCAAAATTCAATGGCAGCTCATACGATATCTCAAATTCTGTACTTGTATTCCAGAAACTGGTGGTATAGGTGCTGATGGTTGCTTTGTTGTCGTTATACGTAACACTTGGGTTAAGGCTTACAGAGAATTTTTCATTACTGGTGGTATAGTCTGCACGCAACCCCACGGTGTAGGTGTTATTATCACTCACATTCTTCACCCCGTTGATGTAGTTATTGATATGGTTCAGGCCCAGGTTCACATATCCGCCTGCATTTACGGTCTTCTTTATCTTGGCACCATAGCTAAAATATCCCCATGCGCTATAATTGCCGTTTACGTTTACATACTGGTAGGTATGGCGGCCCAGTGCATCCGTATTATCAGAGCGGCTAATGGCATTATTAGATGTATTGAAACTGAGGCTCGACCAGATATAACGGCCACTCAGCATTTTATAGTCGTTGAAGCTAACGCTTACCCTTTGTTTAAATTCCTGTTTCAGGGCAGAGTTACCTATAGCAATATTCAGCGGATCCAGGTTGTTGCGGAAGGGCTGTATCTGGTCTATAGTAGGCTGGTTGGTACTACCGTAATAGTTAAATGAAATGCGCGTCTGCTTGCTGAACTTATAGGTGAAGTTAGCAGCCGGGAAGAAGTTGACGAAATCGCGCTTACGCGATGTATCAAGCATCAGGTCTTTTTGTTCAAAATTGGCATAGGATGCAGAAGCGCCCGCCGAGAAGTTTATCTTTTTGAATACAAAACGGAAGTTGGTACCACCGTTATGGGTCATTACGTTATACTGGTATTTATTGCTGTACACACTATCGAGTACATCATAAGCTTTGCCCCCGTTGTTATAGGTTTCGTGAACAGAATTATTGTTATCCAGCTTAAAGGAATAGTTCAGCTCCAGGAATACCTTTTTAGCAACTAATGGTTCTGTATAGGATATGCGTGATGATAGGTTCAGCGCCTTGGTATTAGTTATCTTTTTCTGGTCGGTGGCGAGTGTAAGGAATTGTCCCGCACTGGTTGTGTCTTTAACTGACGTGGTATTGTTCAGGTGACCGTCGCCTTCCGTTTCGCGATAATATTCTGTAAGGTTGAAGGAAACAGTCCGCCCTTCTTTTTTGAATTTTTTACGGTAATCCAGTGTACTATTGATGCTCTTTGTTGTAGCATCATTGGTTACTCTGCGGTTACTGCTGTTGATCAGTTGGTCGCTGCCGCTCAATGTCTGGGCATCAAAGTCAGATGTTGTTTGTGTGTTCGAATAACCGGAGTTGGCAGTTAGTTTAATGGAAGAGGTAGAATCCAGCTTCCAGTCAAATAATCCATCAACACGATGTCTTTGACCGGTCTTGTACACGTTCTGGTTTTGTTTGGTATAGTAGGTAGAATCAGGCAGCGTGTATTGCGTGATGGTATTTGTAGTAGTGGTAATATCCTGTTTAGCATACCGGTAGTTGCTGGCCAGATGTTCCTTCTCCTGGTTCCATTTATCTGCGAAGTGCAGGCCACCTGTATATGCCTTAGGAATACCCTGTCCGTTGTACTGCCCGTCCCAGCTCGAGAAATCGTCATCGTCATTGGAATAATAGGTTACATAGCTTCCATCATCCGTCATGGTAGAGTTGGTGTTACTGGCACCGTATTTATCCTTATCCTCCCATCCAAGGCCTATCTTACCGGTATTAGATGCAATGCCAAATGCCGATAGCTGCCTTTTGCCTTTGAAGGAGTTGATCATGGCCTGGTTTTCAAAATATCCGCGTTCATCACCGGCACCTCCCCCTGCTACCACTTTTCCAAAAAAGCCTTTCTTCTTATCGTCTTTCAGCTGCAGGTTGATGGTCTTTATCTTTTCTCCGTCATCTATCCCGGTAAATTCTGCCTGGTCGCTTTTCTTATCATATACCTGCACTTTATCTACAGCCTTCGCCTGCAGGCTTTTGGTTACTACAGCAGGGTCGTCGGTAAAAAACTCTTCTCCGTCTACCAATACTTTCTCTACTTTCTCACCCTGCGCTATGATCTGCCCGTTCTTATCTACCTGTATTCCGGGTAGCTTCTTTAGCAGGGCTTCTACTGTTGCATTATCCCGTGTTTTAAAACTATCCGCCACATATTCTATCGTATCTCCTTTTACCTTAATAGCTGCATATTCTTTGGTCATCACAAATTCCTTCAGCAGGTGCACGCGCGATATCATGGGTATCGTACCCAGGTCTATTGGCTTTTCATCTTTGATGTCTATATAATCTATATAGTCAGCCAGGCCGGGAAAGGTGGTCATAAAGATGTACTTCCCTTTTGATCGGGCATGCAATTCAAAGGTTCCATCGTCCTTTGCCCGGGCAAAGGATTCCATCACAGAATCTTTGGCTCGCAATAGCGTGATGCAGGCATTGGGAAGTGTATTGTCGCTGGCTGTGTCCGAAACGGTACCTTTTATCAGGTACGATTGGGCGTGTAAGGTGGTGGCCGCTGCCAATAGCAGCAGAAGTGTTATCAAGGGACGCATAAGTAGGTGCTAATGGATGTGTGTTACATTAACGTGACAAAAATGTGGTTATTGTTTTATTATCCGAAATAATAAATGTTAAAAAAACTAAAACGAAAAGGGGGATTTTTGATGAGCTAAATCATCTCCGGAAAAGACAAGCTATTTTTTATCTACAGGTTAGTTTTCTATCTTTGCATGACCGTTAGAGCGAATCCCCCAATTTTATTGTTTTATTCGAGCTGCAATACCGGTCTGTTTTAAAGGCAGGACGTTATGACTAAGTATATTTTTGTAACCGGAGGCGTTACTTCTTCATTAGGAAAAGGCATTATAGCGGCATCGCTGGCCAAATTATTACAAGCGCGTGGTTTCCGCACAACCATTCAAAAGTTCGACCCCTACATCAACGTAGATCCGGGTACTTTGAACCCCTACGAACACGGGGAATGTTATGTGACGGAAGATGGCGCGGAAACAGACCTGGATCTGGGCCACTACGAGCGCTTTTTGAATACCTACACATCACAGGCCAACAACGTAACTACCGGCCGCATCTACCAATATGTGATCAATAAGGAGCGTGAAGGTGCTTTTCTTGGTAAAACCGTACAGGTGATACCGCATATTACCGATGAGATCAAGCGCCGTATGACTTTGCTGGGTAAGGATAATAAATATGATATCATCATTACCGAGTTGGGTGGTACCGTAGGCGATATTGAATCGCTGCCATATATAGAGGCCGTTCGCCAGATGAAATGGGAAATGGGAGACGAAAATGCACTGGTAGTACACCTGACGCTGATCCCTTACCTGCGTGCTGCAAAAGAACTGAAGACCAAGCCTACACAGCACTCTGTAAAGATGATGAGTGAGCATGGATTAAATCCTGACATCCTTGTTTGCCGTACGGAAGAACCTTTATATAAAGACCTGAAAAGGAAGATCGCTCTTTTCTGTAATGTAACACAGGATGCGGTTATTGAAGCGCTCGATGCGGATACTATTTATGGCGTACCGTTGGAAATGATGAGTGAAAGACTGGATGAAATATGCCTGCAAAAAATGAATATGCCTGCAGGCAAGGAACCTGACCTGAACAAATGGAAGGAGTTCCTGAACAAACTACGCTATCCAAAATCTAAAGTAACCATTGGTCTGATCGGTAAATATGTAGAGCTGCAGGATGCTTACAAATCTATCCTGGAAGCCTTTATCCATGCAGGTGCCATCAACGAATGTAAAGTAGAGATACGCAATATACACTCTGAATACCTGACACCGGAAAATGCCCGTGAGAAGCTACAGAACCTCGATGCCATACTGGTGGCGCCGGGCTTTGGCCACCGCGGCATTGAAGGAAAGATAGATGCCATCCGCTATGCCCGCGAAAACAAGATACCATTCTTCGGTATATGCCTGGGTATGCAAATGGCTTGTGTGGAGTTTGCAAGGAATGTATTGGGCATGGCCACCGCGCACTCTACAGAAATGAATCCTGATACGCACAATGCGGTGATCAGCATGATGGAAGAGCAGAAGAATATCACACAAATGGGTGGCACTATGCGCTTAGGTGCTTATGATTGTGAACTGAAAAGCGGATCAAAAGCTGCGGGTATTTATGGATCTACCCGTATTTCTGAACGCCACCGCCACCGTTACGAATTTAATAATGAATACCTCGATGCTTTCGAAAAAGCGGGCATGGTGCCTGTAGGTACTAACCCTGCCACGGGCCTGGTAGAAGTGGTAGAAATACCGGAACATCCATTCTATGTAGGTGTACAGTTCCACCCGGAGTATAAGAGCACGGTAGAAAATCCACATCCGCTGTTTGTAGCTTTTGTTAAAGCTGCAAAGGAAGCACAGGAAAGAAGGAATGGCCACAATCATCCTGTATTTCAGAATAGTGTAGCAGAAGGATAAGAATATATTAAATCATATTTAAAGCCACTCTTTATGGGTGGCTTTCATTTTTTATAAAACACCAGGTGGTATCTCTTCCCGCGGTATGTACCTGTAGGTTAATGCAGTGATCGTCATTACCCAGTACATGAAATCTTTCCAACCGCTCCATATCCTCGCGGTTATAATGCGCTACATATTGTTCATATATCCAATGATCTTTCAATAGCTCATAGCTGGCATTACCCATGATCGTACGGTTTTCCCTTACTACGTACCCATCACTTTCAGCAACTTTAGTATCCGGTAGAACCGCTACCAGGAATGGTATCGAAAAAATGATAAAGGCAATCCGCTCTACCATCAACGTCGCCAGCAACACCGCAGAATAAGCAAGAGCAAAACCAAAGTATATTTTATAGCCTCGTTTCAACTGCTTATATACCGCCAGGCTCAATAATGTTGTTGCAAAAAAAATGATCACAGCCGCTACCGATAATTGCCAATGCAGCATTATCCGGATATCGCTGTAAGAGAAAAAGATCAGCACCGGCAAGGAGGCCAATGCTATAAAATGCCAACGCACCAATTTTTTTGCAAAACCGGTGCGCTGAGTATCGTTGTTATTCATTTAATCCAGGTTATACGTTAAAGCGGAAGTGCAATACATCGCCATCCTGAACAATGTATTCCTTTCCTTCTATACGTAATTTACCATTTTCCCTGCATGCGGCCTCACTTTTAAATGTCACATAATCGTTATAAGCTATGGTTTCCGCTTTGATAAAGCCTTTTTCAAAGTCTGTATGTATCACGCTGGCGGCCTGCGGGGCTTTCCATCCACGGTGGATGGTCCACGCGCGTACTTCCTGCACACCTGCGGTAAAGTAGGTGATCAGGTTCAGCAGTTCATAAGCAGCACGTATCAGTCGGTTCAGGCCCGGTTCTTTCAGCCCATATTCACCGAGGAACATTTCTTTGTCCTCTGCATTTTCCATCTCAGATATCTGCGCCTCAATGGTATTGTTCATTACTATCACCTGCGCACCTTCTTCCTTCGCCACTTTTACCAGTGCCTCAGAGTATTTATTCCCGGTATGTATAGATGCTTCGTCGATATTTGCTACATATAATACAGGTTTCTGTGTCAGCAGGAAAAGATCAGCTACTGCTTCAAAATCTTCACCTTCCAGCTTCAGGGCGCGGATATTTTTACCCTGGTATAGATGCTCTTTACACTGTACCAGTACATCATACACCCGCTTTGCCTTAGGATCGTTCTTGGCTATTTTCTCGTAGCGCTGCATTTTCTTCTCTACGCTTTCCAGGTCTTTCAGTTGCAGCTCTGTATCAATGATCTCTTTATCACTTACGGGGTTGATCTCGCCTTCTTCGCGCAGGATGTTCTCATCTTCAAAGCAGCGGATCACGTGTACGATGGCATCTACTTCACGTATATTAGCCAAAAATTTATTACCCAGTCCCTCTCCTTTGCTTGCACCCTTTACCAGGCCGGCAATATCCACAAACTCTATGGTAGTTGGCACAATGCGCTGAGGCTGAACCAATTCTGCCAGTTTAGCCAGGCGTTCGTCGGGTACATCTACCTGTCCAACGTTGGGTTCTATGGTACAGAACCTGTAGTTACTTGCCTGTGCCTTGGCACTATTGCTCACTGCGTTGAATAATGTTGATTTACCTACATTCGGAAGGCCTACGATACCTGCTTGCAATGCCATATAACTTTCAAAAATTTGCGCAAAGGTACGCATTTGGTTGAGTTAATAAGGCAATATGTCGATAGGCAACAGGCAGTTATGGGCGGTTACCGGCTTTTAGCTTCATCAAAGCTTCTGTCATCTGGCGATGCACATGTTCCTTTAACTCTGATACCTGGCTTATGTCCATATCTGCTACACTCACCGGCGGAAGGTAAAAAACCCTATTCCTGCCGGGCCACAATTTCCACCAGGCGCTGTAATGCCAGCGGTGTACGGTGTCGGCAAATATCATGGGCAGTATCGGTGTTTGCGTATTTATAGCCAGCCGGAAGGCTCCATCATAAAAATCTTTCAGGGGTTCTGTGCCTTCATTAAATGTTCCTTCGGGGAAGATGGCAATGTTACATTCATGCTTCAGCATCCGCCACATCAGTCGCAGGCTGCGCGACCTGCTATGGGCACTGCTGCGATCTACAAGTATGGCCAGCTGTTTATATACAAAACCGAATACAGGTATGGACGCCATTTCTTTCTTAGCCAATGTACGGAAGTAATGAGGTATCGCTGCGTAGATCAGCACTGTATCCATATAAGATATATGATTGGCTACATATACATACCGGTCTTTAGAAGGCCGTGGCCCTTTTCGTATCATAGGCTGGCCTATTAATACCAGCCAGCCCTGAGCCCAGTAGTGTACAATATTCCAGATGGTGCGCCGTGCCCATACCTTGTTCCATATACCTAGCAGAACAAATATGGGAAATGCAGCCAGCAGGCACGCCAGGAAGGTTGCCAAAACATATATGGTGTAAAAAGGCTGAAGGAACCTTTTAAGCATACCGCATTACATGCCGGGGAACATAGCCCTGCCAATATCCTGGCGGAAAGGCCATGGAATAGTGAATAATATAATAAGCAATGCAATTACCGTAAACCAGAACAGCTTGCGGAATTTTGCTTTGTCTTCTATATTCTTTTTGGTACTGCTATAACCGATATGCACCAGCACTATAGCGATGATCATACCCGTGATGTGCTCCACTGCCCAGAAACGGCTCGCATGATCTTTCATGACAGCAGCCATACCCTGGTTTTGGATGTTTTTAATACCCCATGCACCTGTGAAGTATAGTATTAAACCCAACAGCAACTGGATATCGCAGGATATCATCAGGAACAGGGCCGGGCGCTTGTTAGCTCCGGTAAATGCCTTACCACTGTTCATATCAGCCAGGCTTTTGAAGATGGTCCACAAAGCGAAAATGAGTACAAACCAGCGAAGAATATTATGCAGGTGCAAAAGTCCTTGTTGCATAGCGGGATGAATTTGTGTGCAATCTACAACGCGCAGCCTTAGTACGCAAACAAAATTACCAGTTCATTCTTTCGCGCAGGCGGCGTATCTGCTCCATATGATGGCGGCTATGCCATGCATACAATGCTGTTACTTCCCATATAGGGATATTTCTTTGGTGTTCCGGATGGTAAAAAGTCCTGTCCCATTCTTCAGGCTGCAAGGCTTTCAGTGTTGCCACCCAGCGCCTGTGCAGCGCATGTATCAATGTGTTGGATACATTTACAGGTACGATCTCTACATCGGGCAGTAGCGCCCATTCTGCTTCTTTATAGGGCTTTATGGTAGGATTATCTTCTGTAAGCGCCAGTTTAACCCTGATATAGGCGTTCATATGGCTATCTGCTATATGGTGTATTACCTGGTTGGTATTCCACCCGGCCGGGCGGTAGGGTATTCTCAATTGTTCTTCGTCAAGATTTTCAATGCACAGATCCAGCCATCCCGGCAAAGCATCCAGTACTTCTACCCATTCTTTAATATCTGTTAAGTTATATGTTTCCGGCTTTTTATAGCGGCCTATGGGATACCGCAGTTCTTCCATTTCGGTGTGCATAAGGTGGAGTTTCAGCTTACGAAATTAAGATTATTAAACTATTAAAGCCTGTGTGCGTATTTTGAAAGATGGCCTTATTCACTATTTTAGCTTTTTACAGATATACAAATACCTCATCAACCTATAAATATATATGTCCCACGCCAGGCTCAGGAAAGAAAATAATTGCCTTAACTGCGATGCTGTAGTAGATGGCCCTTATTGCAAAAATTGCGGGCAGCTGAATGCTGAGCCTAAACAAACGCTTTGGCATCTGCTCACTCATTTTATTGAAGACGTAACCCATTTTGATGGCAAGTTTTTCGATACCATGAAATCCTTGCTTATACGGCCGGGCTTTCTTTCTTCAGAATATCTTAAGGGCCGCAGAACTAAATACCTGGATCCTGTAAGAATGTACCTTTTCGTTTCTGCAATGTTTTTCCTGCTTATGTTCTCTATGGCAGAGCATAAACAGAAAATTACCGCGAATAGCGATCCGCTGACAGTGCATCTTACCGATTCAATGATAAATGAGCCGGGGCAGAGTGGGAACATAGGTTATTACCAGCACACGATACAAGGGAAAGACCTGCAGATACTCTACGTAAACGAAGAAATGAAGCATGGGCACGCTTACTATGATTCTACGCAAAAAGCGCTACGGCCCGATCAAAGAGATGGCCTTATTGAGCATTACGTGTACAGGCATTTGGTGAATGCGTGGCAGGTTTACAAAAATGATCCATATAATTTCTTTGATGAAGTGAATGAAAGATTTGAACATTCCTTCTCAAAAATATTCTTCATTTCCATGCCCCTTTTTGCTTTGCTGCTTTTCCTGTTAAACATACGCAGGCGCGAGCAATATTACTATGTATCTCACCTGATATTTGCATTGCATTACTTTACTATTTCTTTCCTTTTCCTTGCACTGATGCAAATAGCAACTTCAGACTACATCAATGAAACATGGACCTATGTAATAGATGTCATTTCCATTTGCTCTTTCTTTATCTACCTGTATATAGCCATGATGAAATTCTACGGACAGGGGTGGTTTAAGACGCTGATCAAGTTTATCTTATTATCTGTATCGGCAATAATAATGATCGCAGTCATAACAACAGGACTGTTCCTTAATTCATTCTTAAGTATGGTTCAATAATGTCACACCTGCACGAACGTAAAGAAAAAATATGCCTTAATTGTGGCGCAGAATTATATGATCGCTATTGCCATAAATGCGGACAGGAAAATGTAGAGCCTGAAGAAAGCTTTCTGCATCTCAGTAAGCACTTTCTCGAAGATGTTACGCATTTTGATGGTAAGTTCTTTACCACTATCAAAGCTTTAGTGCTGAAGCCTGGTTACTTAACGGCCGAATATATACGTGGAAGGCGTGCCAGTTATATCAATCCCATTAGGCTATACCTGTTTATATCAGCCGCCTTTTTCCTGATCTTCATCAGTGTATTTAGCGGGAACTCTCATGAAGAAATACCTGCTTCAAAAAAGCAAAGGCTCGATTCTGCTTTTGCGCATATGGAGCAAGCGAGGATAGGACTAACTGAAGGATTAAATGAAGAAGATTCTGCCACGGTAAGCAAAGCCCTGAAGTCTAACCAAATGGTTATCAACTATAATGACAGTGATGCTTTCCTGCCCCAACAGACGGTTGCCGAATACGATTCTTTGCAACATGCCTTACCAAAAAATAAAAGGGATGGATGGTTAAAACATTACATATCCCGTAGAATGATCGCATCCCGTGAATTTTCTCACAATCATCCTGAGGAATGGAAACATAAATTTTTAGAGAGCTTTCTGCATTCACTGCCCTATATGCTTTTTCTCTCTTTGCCATTTATAGCACTGCTGATGAAGCTGCTGTATATAAGGCGCAAGAAGTTCTACTATGTATCTCAAATCATATTCCTGTTACACTTTTACTGCCTTGTTTTTGTTGCGATTCTCATTAACAATATACTCCATAAATGGTGCGGGCAGGTAGGTAACATCTTAGCGCCATTTGTAACATTAGGCTATTTCATTTACCTCTATGCGGCTATGCTGCGCTTTTACAAGCAAGGCTGGTTTAAAACATTAGTGAAATACTTTATCCTGCTATTTTTTGGATCGCTGATATTAATATTCCTTGCTGCTGTATTTGCCACTAATTCTCTCTTGAATACAGGCGTTTAGGAGCGTTATTAATTAAATGCAAAAAGGGACTACAAATAAATGCAGTCCCTTTTTCTAACATCTAAAATTGGTTGATTATTGTTTCACAATCTTCTGTGTTGCATAAACGGTACCGTTTACATTCAGTCTCACAAAGTAAATGCCGTTTTGCAGATCAGAAATAGAAACACGGCCTTGCAATACAATTGTGTTCTTTACAACGCGTCCTGTAATATCTGCAATAGAAACATAAGCCTTATCTGCGTTAGCACCTGTTACATTGATGTACAGATCATTGGTTGCAGGATTAGGATATACGGTAAACTGCGGTTTGTTTTCAATTGATGCAATACCTACAACTGCATTTTTATATTGCGGCTGCACGGCAATGTCCGACATAGAAACACCCAGGCCAATATCACTAACAAGACTCATAGAGCTGCTGTTGGTATTTACGGTATATAATTTATCATTAAGGCTGGTCATAGAGTTTACAGCTATATAGCCAACGTTATTCATACTGGTAGAGTCGTAGAAGAAATCTATATCAGAACTCATATCAGTTGCATTCACCATCACCAGGCTCGCTGCTGTTGTAGTAAGCATGCCGCCGTTAGGTGAGCCCAGTTTCACCATAGAACCGAGTGAATCATCCAATGCATACAATTCAGTAACCGTTGCATGGTTATAGCTGTTGGTATATGCTATCGCGCCTATATGCGGAGTTTTGCCTGCATTAACATCTGATGTTCCGTAAACAATCGCTGTATCCGTCATTTCTATAGCGCCGCTTGTTGGGTTGATGCGATAGTTCATTCCTGTTTCCCTGCTGATAACGCGTACCTTATCGGCAACCGGGTCAAAATCAAAAGCTACATTATTACTCATGCCCAGGTTTATGGCAGCTGCTGTGCTGTTAACCGCAGTGGCAGTTCCTGTAGCGGTGTTAATAGTATATAGCTGGTATTGGCCGGATAGATAGTCATAACCCATAGCATACAATTTGCCATCAGATGGGCGGAAGTCAAGCCCTGCGATCATTTGACCTGATGCCATGCCTGTTACAGGCATATATGTTCGCAGCAGCCTTGGGTTATCGCTGTCAAAAGATACAAGGGTATTGGTTTTGTTCTGAACACCAAATATCATTTTACCGGTAACGGCAGGTAATGCGCGGTTGATGGTAATAGCGATATTCTTAACATCCAAACCGCCGCCGATAAGGCCAAGGCTTGTAGCTATTCCGGTATTCAGATCTATACTGTATAGATTGTCATTCAGATCGGCATTTGTATTCGCAGCCAGGTATGCAGTGCTATTCAGCGTCACCGGGTCTACATATACATCCATATCAATGGAGTGAGTGACGGTATTCACCATCAGGCCTGTATTGCCTATTGTATGAAGCACACCTGTTGCAGGTGAATCAATTGCCGCCAGGACATTTAACGCCATATCATAGCTATACAGGGCGGTAGTGCCTGCGCCAACATAACTGTTGGTATAAGCGATGGCCCCGATGGATGGTGTCGCTAAGTGGTTTACATCCGCTAGACCGAAGCTAAGGTCTGCATCTGTGGATACGATGGCGCCATTTACCGGGTTGATATTATAGTTCTTACCATTTGCCCCTACCACCCTGATGCGGTCCATAGTAGGATCAAAGTCGAAGCTGATGGCATCGGTAGCGCCCAGGCCTAGCGACATGGGTGTAGAACTAATTGCCGCTGCTACACCTGTAGCGGTATTTAAACTGTATATCTGTGCTGTATTACTAAGAGCATCATAACCCATAATATAAAGCTCACCTGTCAGGGGGCGAACATCTGCTCCTGCAATGGTCTGTCCCGCCGTCATCCCGGTAACGGTTATTGGGGTGCTTATAAGGCCGGGGGCGGCTATATTGGCCATCGTAAATACTTTGTCATCTTGTGTTATACCTACAAGAGATTGAGCATTAATGTTTTGGGTAAATAATACCCCGGCCGTTAAAGCCAGCAAGGATTGTAATTTTAGTTTCATAACATGTTTTTTATTAGTCCGACAATTTCTTTTTCGTCGGAGGGATAGGTTTATAAAATAGTGCCATCAACGTTGTCGATATAAAAAGGGTTACCTTTGATGCCGTGTTTGATATTACTGCAGATCTGTTGAGTATTAATGATTATGCACCGCTGGAACGCATACTGGGCCAGCAGGCGCATATATTAAGCAGGCAGCCTGTATCTGTAAATACCCATATACACGCAGAATGCATTGATGTGAACTTTAGTGAGGATAGCTGGCCCGAAGAACATGCACGTCTGAACCTTTTCCCCGTAGCCGATGGGCAATATTGTGTACAATTACTGTACCTCCAATATATCGAGGCGGGAAAGGCGGAAATATTCTGGGCTGAATTTAAACCGGGCTTCTTCGAGCAATATCCATTAGCTACGATATCGAAGCAGGCTCCTTTTCATTTTGACAAGGTTACGGAAGAACAGTTTGCAATATGCAGCCAGTCTACAGAGCTATTGCAGCAATTAAAAGGCATCAAGGCCAATGAAGCTTTTACAGAATCTCTAAAGCAAACAGAGACCCTGCTGCATTTACTCCGCCGTGCACTGGATTGTATTGCATTGCCGTTTACCGTATGCCCGGTGCCGGCTTGCCGTTTTCTTGCATACGATACAGAACGTGAGAAGATTACAGAAGCGCAGCGCATTATAGAGCAAAACTTTGATAGGCCGCTTACCATTAAAGAACTATCGCGCAAGGTAGCTATGAACGAATGCTATCTGAAAAAGGGCTTTAAGGCTATGACGGGCAAGACTCTGTACGAATACACGCAGGAATTGAGGATCAATAAGGCAAAGGAATTATTACAGAACCATCGCTACTCTGTTTCAGATGTGGCTAATACCCTCGGCTTCAGCAGTATCTCTCATTTTAGTACCGCCTTCAAAAAAGCTACCGGTATGAAGCCATGTGAGCTTCTTTCCTAACGGATGAACTTACCTATTACGGGAAGCGTTTTCAATTCCTGTTTCTGTGTACTCAACACAAATCCGAGATACATCAGCATAAATGTAGTACCAGATAACAGGCGCAAGCCTTCATTGCTGATAAATCTGCAAACCATATAGTGAAATCCGTACACCATCAGCATCGTCGTAAACATACTTGTTAACTTACGTACATTATAAGGCACAGGGTATACTTTCTGGCCCCAGATGTAGGAGATAATCATCATACCTCCATAGCAGGAAAGCGTCGCCCAGGCGCAAGCTATGTACCCGTACTTTGGTATAAACAGATAGTTGATAACTAAGGTCAATATTGCCCCTATAATAGTGATCGTTGCACCGGCATTGGTTTTATGAGATAGCTTATACCATATTGCCAGGTTATAATACACTCCAAGGCACATATTGGCTATCAGCAGTATCGGCACTACAGAAAGCCCTGCCCACATCTCCTTATTGCGAATGAACTGTTTCCATACATCGAGGTATAACATTACTACCAGGAACATGATGCAGAGGATCATCACAAAGTAATTCATTACTCTCGCATAGGTCTTGGGCGCGTCCTCGCCCCTCGCCTGCTGAAAGAAGAATGGCTCTGCGCCCATACGAAATGCCCGGACAAAGAGCGTAATAAGAATGGATAATTTATAACACGCGCTGTAGATGCCTACTTCTGCCTTCTTCTGCAGTTCGGTACCTGCCGGCGACCACCAGCCCAGCATGATCCTGTCGAACGTTTCATTGATAACACCACCAAAACCAACTATGAGCAATGGCGCTGAGTAAACAATCATTTGTTTCCAGAGCTTCGCATCCCATTCAAAACGTATAGCCGCAAATTCGGGCAGCAAGAGCAGGAAACTAAATGCCGACATGGCAAGGTTAGCGATGATATAATAGCCCGCACCAAGGTTCGGGTCATATATAGATGCCATCCAGCTGCCGGGGTGTGCTTTCGCGTAGCCGGGCAATATGGTATAAAAGAATACTACCAGCGCGATATTCAGCAAAATACCCGCAACCCTGATAAATGCATATTTCCTGGGCCTGCCGTCATTACGCAGTTTGGCAAACGGCAATGTGGTAAGTGTATCTAATGCTATGATGCTCGCCGCCCAAACTACAAACTGGGGGTGTTCTTCTACCCGCAGTAGTGTAGCCACAGGGCCACGCCATAACATTAATATTATTGTAAACAGCAGTGTAGTACCTACCAGCGACAGGCTGGCAATATTGTACACATGCTTACCATTATGATCTTTATTGCTGAAGCGGAAGAATGTTGTTTCCATTCCGTAGGTGAATATGACATTCATAAACGGTATGGCAGCATACATCAGGCTCATCTCTCCATACACCGATGCACTCATATAGTGCGTCAGGTATGGTGTAAGCAGGTAATTCAGGAAGCTCGCGAATATGGAACTCAATCCATACCACATCGTTTGCCCCGCAAGTTTTTTTAGTGAAGCCAATATTCAGGAAATTGGTTGAGCAAATATAAACGCCTCGCGGCAACTATTATTCTATCACCCAGGTTTCCATACCCTGTAGCAATTTATCCAGGTCTCCCTTACCTTTTCTTGCAATAGTGTCTTCAATCTGCAGTTTCATTCCATCTTCGTATGTAGGCCTGTCTGCCTTGTAAAAAACACCAAACGGACGTGGGAAATGATCTGCCTTCGAAGGCTCGTCAAACAAACGGGTAAGTATCTGTGCTTTGTAGAAGTCAGATTCATCATGGATCCAAAGATCTGCTGCGCTATAACCATCTGACAGGTTCACCACCTGTGGTTTATATCCATCCAGCCTGATGCCTTTGTCTTTATTGGCACCAAACAATAATGGTTGCCCGTTTTCCAGGAACAGGCATTCTTCCATTTTAGAGCCTTTTTCTGTGAATATTTCGAATGCCCCATCGTTAAAGATGTTGCAATTCTGGTATATCTCCAGGAAAGAAGAACCATGGTGCCCGTGAGAGCGCAGCAGCATTTGCTGCATGTGCTTAGGATCGCGGTCCATGCTGCGGGCAATAAAGCTCGCATCCGCACCCAATGCTAATGCCAGGGGATTGAACGGATGATCTATACTTCCAAAAGGTGTGGACTTCGTTACTTTATGCTCTTCTGATGTAGGCGAATATTGTCCTTTGGTAAGTCCGTATATCTGGTTATTAAACAGCAGGACATTCACATCAAAATTGCGCCTCAGCAGGTGTATGGTATGGTTACCCCCAATACTCAGCCCATCGCCGTCACCGGTTACTATCCACACGCTCAATTCAGGCCGCGAAGCCTTGAGGCCCGATGCCACAGCGGTTGCGCGCCCATGTATGGAGTGCATACCAAATGTGTTCATATAATACGGGAAACGCGAACTACAACCGATGCCGGATATGATCACAATATTTTCCCGCGGGATGCCTGTCTGGGGCAATATGGTCTGAACTTGTTTTAATATCGAATAGTCTCCGCAACCGGGGCACCAGCGCACTTCCTGGTCAGTAGCAAAGTCCTTAGCTGTCAGTGCTGGAGCGGTAGGAATCACAACGTCACTCATAAGTAAAATATGATGCAAAATTACTGTATAAACAGCAGTATATGAAAACTAAAACACCGTTATGACACGCTTTTATGATATCCTTAATACGTTTGTATCGACATTAACGGTAGATAAAAGCTGCGGGCCGGTCTTTACCGGCTCTTTTCTATATTTTTACACATGCTTTCTCCAATTGGTGTTTTTGATTCCGGCTATGGCGGGCTCACGGTATTTAAGTCTATTGTTGCAGCCCTTCCCCAATACGATTATATATACCTTGGAGATAATGCCCGTGCACCTTATGGCAACCGGTCTTTCGAAACGGTGCATGAATACACGCTGCAATGTGTAGAATGGTTTTTTGAACAGGGATGCGAGCTGGTGATCATTGCCTGCAATACAGCCAGCGCTAAAGCATTACGTACCATACAGCAACAGGATCTGCCCAAAATTGCCCCTGAAAAACGTGTTCTCGGTGTAATACGCCCTACTGCAGAGGTAATAGGCAATTATTCAAAAACAAGGCATGTGGGCGTATTAGGCACAAGGGGCACAGTAAACTCACAGTCTTATCTTATAGAGATAAACAAGTTTTTCCCCGATATTAAGGTAGAACAACTGTCATGTCCTTTATGGGTGCCTATTGTGGAGTATGGCGAGTACAATAGTGAGGGTACAGACTTTTTTGTAAAGAAATACCTGGATCAATTGCTGGCTGCCGATAAGGATATTGATACTATACTGCTGGCTTGCACCCACTATCCTATACTGATGGAAAAGATCAAAAAATATCTGCCTGCGAGCATTAACGTCATAGCCCAGGGAGATATAGTAGCAGATAGCCTGAAGGATTATTTGTACCGCCACCCCGAAATAGAACAACGCATTAGCAAAGGCGGAAAATTAAGTTTCTATACTACTGATGACGCCTCAGATTTCGGCGAACATGCAACGCTTTTCTTTGGCAGGCCTGTAGAAGCAACACATTTACATTTGCAATAAGTTCTTTTATACAACAAACCCTTGCTATTAGCAAGGGTTTATTGTTATCTGGCATTCTGCATTTAATCGATTACTAATTTCTGTGTTACTCTTTCACCGTCTGCTTTCAGCTCTACAAAGTATACTCCTTTGGCAGCACCACTCAGGTCCAGCCTTTGGCTGAAGGTACCTCCATTATGGCTGTAGCTTTGGTGATATACCTGCTGGCCGGTGATGTTCGTAACCGTAATATCCAGGTTCTTCAGCTCTGATGCACTGCGGAACTGTACCGTTACCTGCCCGTTCGTAGGGTTAGGGAACAAGCCGAAGTTGCTGATGGCACTGCCTGTATTGGTTATACCGGCAGGTATCTTCTCTTTGAACATCACAATGTAATCCAGGGTCTCGCCCGATACATAGGCTCCGCAGCCAAGGTCAGACGGGTCGTTCGGCGCCAGGTTGTTGTTAATGATCACACGCATACCGGTAGGTACATCCCTGATAACCGTTTCAGGTACCGTAAAGGTATCTGCTACCGTAAAGTTCGATATGCTGGTATAGTTCGTAAATACTCTTTCATAAGGTACATCGTATTCCTTGTTATTATTGAAGTCCATGAAGATGGTGATCTTCGCATCTGCATGTACGCCCACCGGTTCTGTCTGGTAGGCTGCCATGTGGTACAGGCTGTCTGTGTACAATATAATAGGATTATCATCGGTAAAATCACTACGCCTTTGGTGCGCCAACGGATTCAAAAGATGCGGGCTGCCGGTATTCATCACATAGTCGCCCAATGTAAAGCCGCCCAGGTCTGTTGTGTCTTTATCTCCACCTAAAGACTGGCTGTAACAATAACATTTGTACCCCGCCTTAGGTACGATATGTACCGGCACTGATGTTACAGTATCTCCATTGCCATTGTTGGCAGGGGGGCATATCTGCTTAATACGGTAATAGAATGGCTGGCGCCCGAAGGTACGCAGCAACGTATCTATATTCGTTTTATTATTTGCATGAAACCATACTATACTATCGGCTGATACCTCCCAGGTACGTGCCAGGTCCGATTTCTTACGCTCATACGTAGTATCTGTCAGCAGGTAATCGTAGCCGGGGCAAAGCGCAAGGGTACTCGCGTCAATATTACCGGGATTATCTGCATTGTTACACGGCTCATAACGTATATCTACAATGTAGTCTTCAATCTCACCTTCCGCCGATCCGAAGCCGCAGGAATCAGGATTGCCGGTACTGATGATAACACGCATACCCGTCATGCCGATCTTTGCCGTATTAGGAACGGTGAAGGTGGAGGATTCTTTATATTGTTCTAAAGAAGTGCTAGTGATCGATTTCTTCATCACTTTTTCGCTGCTCTCAAATACACCATTTTGGTTATAGTCTATATAGGCTGCCACATTCCCTTTGGGTGGCATCGTGCCATCGCTTGTTATTTCCGACACATCCATCTTAAAACTACTATCACGATACATAACAACAGGCGCTACAGAAAACTGGAAACTACTATAACTGTTGGAGGCAGTATTATTACCTATTGCCGGTGTGGCCAGGCCATTATCCAGCGCTATACGCTGCTCCCCGGGCTCCGCAGTTATTTTCACATTGCCTATATCAAGGCCGGACGTAACGGCTGCCCCGCCTTCACAATAGCAATACTGAAACGGTGCAATATCCATATCCCATGCCGGGGTTGTATATGTTTGCCCCGAGTTGGTGCACTCCAGGATACAACGATAATAAGTTTTAGCGGTAATGGCGTCCGTTATTGCGCTTGTAGTTGCACCCGGGATATTATTCCATACATTCCCATTAGATGATTTCTGCCATTGATAAGTGATCCCTGTATAAACAACAGTGCCCGCTATGGCCAAGGTGAAATTGCGGTTAGGACAAGATAAATGGTTTCCGCTTATAGCAAAGTTGGGCACACCGGTACATGGTATTACACCCCATATATAACTCTGCCCATCTACCGGGCGGGTAGAAATAGTGGTTGTATATGCGCTGGATGAAGGAGTGGGCGAGATACTTGTATTAGGCAGTGTTTGATAATCGTTTGTATTCCTGGCTATTCCTATAGTAGCACTTGCATTCACAACATTTCCGTTTTCAGGATGATATTTAAATTCTATAACACCGGCTTCATACAATATCACCTGGAAGGAAATAGCTTTGGAATTATTACCTAAACTAGACCAGGAATAGATAAAGTCTCTCCACTCAACCGTAAAAGTTCGGTTGGGTGCAGTACCCTGGGTAATGTAACTTGCGGAACCACTACTGCCAACAAGGTCATCCCAAAGAGGCATTAACGCTGGTTCGATACCAGTTCCTTTACCGTTATATTGATAACTATACGAAAGCCCACCGTTACCCAAGGTTATATAACCGTTGGAACTTATTTTGCATTGCGTATACACTCCGGTGCAAAAAGGAAAAGGGAAACCAATATTTATCCCTACCTCCTGATCATCATCCTGCGCCACTTTAGGCAAATTATTACCTCCCACCAGGTAATTCCACGTACCAACAGTAGAGTAGAAAGGATAAGCTGCAGCCGTGGTAGGTACTGCATGTGCTGTTTCGGCAAAAAATAACAACAGTATGCTACATAGAAATCCGAAAATATTCTTAGAACAAGGGTTGAAATAGTGCATAAGAAGGGAGTTTAATAAAGAACAACAAATAATTCTTCTTCTAATTTAACATTTATAAGATGTAACATAGATTAAAATCCTAATAAAAATTAATCTTAATATTTTAACCCATATTTACCGAATTAATAATCAAAAACTTAAAAGGCCCCGCATCAGCAGGGCCTTTCAAGCATTTCAATATATTTTAAACTACTAGTTAATCACCAGTTTCTGTGTTACTCTTTCGCCGTCTGCTTTCAGTTCTACAAAGTACACGCCTTTGGCAGCACCACTCAGGTCCAGCCTCTGGCTGAAGGTTCCTCCGTTATGACTGTAGCTTTGGTGATATACCTGCTGGCCGGTGATGTTGGTAACCGTAATATCCAGGTTCTTCAGCTCTGATGCACTGCGGAACTGTACCGTTACCTGCCCGTTCGTAGGGTTAGGGAACAGGCCAAAGTTGCTGATCGCACTGCCTGTATTCGCTATACCTGCAGGTATTTTCTCTTTGAACATCACAATGTAATCCAGGGTTTCTCCTGATACATAAGGACCGCA